>Ga0209062_1000005_pt1 | contig 1046349 bp, 925 predicted proteins | sample Coa_R2_2_FD_187158 | JGI IMG/M metagenome (GOLD analysis project Ga0209062, IMG submission 187158) | Surface soil microbial communities from Centralia Pennsylvania, which are recovering from an underground coalmine fire - Coalmine... | ecosystem: Environmental > Terrestrial > Soil >...
TCTTTGTGAGTTTCAGGTTGAGCTCCGCCGTATTCGGACCAGGCGAGCTGCCCAGATGGCTGTAGGCGCCATCTCAGCCATTCTCACCCAAGCCCAAAACAACTTACACAGAAAATGTTACAGAACCGAGCATTCCGCATCAACAAAAGCTTGCAAGCGCCGATATCGGGCTGGTGATCCTGGAAGCGAAGTCAAACCGAATCGAAGCCTTGCTGCCGTACGCTGCCGGGTGCCTTTCAGCTTTGTAGCGAATACGGCCAGGGCAGATGGTACGTATCGGCGCGAACAGTTGAGAAACTGTCCCGCTCGTGCATGGTCGCCGCTTGGTGCGGAACGTTGAAAATATACTCAATGCCGCTGCCCTATCCTGAGTTCCTGCTGCGTTTAGCTTGTGCGCTGCTGCTGGGCGCGATTGTCGGCCTGGAACGGCAATGGCGGCAGCGGATGGCGGGCACGCGCACGAATGCGCTGGTGGCGGCGGGCGCGTCAGCGTTTGTGATGTGCGCGTTTCTGGTGCGAGACGCGTCGCGCGGGGAAGCGCAGATTGTGTCGTACGTGGTGTCGGGCGTCGGCTTTCTCGGGGCGGGCGTCATTTTCAAAGACGCCGGGAACGTGCGCGGGCTCAATACGGCGGCGACGATCTGGTGTTCGGCGGCGATTGGCGCGATCTGCGGGCTGGGGCAGCCGCTATATGCAGTGTCGCTGGCAGTGGCAGTGCTGCTTGCGAATATCGGCTTGCGGCCGCTTGCGTACAAACTGTATCCGACCCAGCAGGCGAGTGCAGAAGAGGAACTGTTTTATGCGCTCGAGATCGTCTGCCGGGCTGAGGACGAGGCGCATACGCGCGCGCTGCTGATGCAGGCGATTGCGCATACCGATCTGAATCTGACGTCGCTGAAGAGCGAAGACATCGAGGGGACCGCCAGGCTGCGGGTTTCGGCGCAGGTGCGGGGTCTCGGCAGACGGGATGCTGATCTGGAGCGGATGGTGGCGCGGTTGTCGATCGAGCCGGGCGTGACGTCCGTGAGCTGGTCCGTAAGCGGGCAGATTCTGGAGTAAGAAGGCCGCGGGTGCCAGAAAAAGGGAGCAGCGCGCCCCAAGTTGACGCGCTGCTTATCGACGCTATGAGCGGGTTAATCCTCGTGGGCAATTGGCGAGCCTCCGTGATTCGCCAATCCGCCCTCACGAGCGCTTTACTTTAGAGCAAGCCTGGGTCCGTTTGGCGCGATCGTGCTAAATGCTTGAATTTTTGTTTGAATTTTGGTGAAACGGACGATTCCGTAGGACAAAAGGTTAATACGGCTGGCTCAAACGGTTAAAGTGAATAGCTGAATGGCCCTCACCATTGGAACCCGCCTGGAGGATGGATTGGCTGTGCTCGAGCTGAGCGGATCGCTGAGCCTTGGCCCATCGCTTGTCTCGCTACGGAACGCCGCCCGGGAGGCGCTCGCAAACCCGGCGATTACCGGGATTATTCTTGACGTGGCGCGAATCACTTCGGTGGATAGTTCGGGGCTGGGCGAATTGACGATCGTGTACAGCTCGGCGAGCCGGCGGAATGTGCCGCTGCGGCTGGTGGGCGTGAGCAGCAATTTGCAGAAAATGCTGCAGATGACGCACCTGGACGGGGTGCTGCAATCGGCGCCGGAGCTGGCTTCGGCCAAGCAGCAACTGGCGGCGGGTTAGGCCGCCGGACGGCTGGCGATTAAGCTGAAGCTAGCCATGGATCAAGAAGGAAAGAGCTTCAGCGGATACAATCCGCGCACCGGGAGTCCGACATCCCGGCAATTCTACGAGGCGAGCGCAGCAGAGATCGAACGCGCGGCGCGGATGGCGGGGGAAGCCGTGCTGCCGATGCAGCATCTTCCGGCGGAGAAGATTGCCGGTTTTCTCGAGGCGATCCGGAGCGAAATTCTGGGGCTCGGGGATGAACTGGTGCAGCAGGCCGATGAAGAGACGGCGCTGGGCCTGGATAGACTGCGGGGCGAGCGCGACCGTACCTGCAATCAACTGAAGCTATTTGCCGACATTGTGCGCGAGGGTTCCTGGGTGGACGCGCGGATCGACACGGCCCTTCCGGACCGGAAACCCTTGCCGCGGCCGGATATCCGGCGGATGCTGCAGCCGCTCGGGCCGGTGGCGGTTTTTGGCGCAAGCAATTTTCCGCTGGCCTTTTCGGTTGCGGGCGGGGATACGGCTTCGGCCTTTGCAGCGGGAAATCCGGTGATTGTGAAGGCGCATCCGGCGCATCCGGCGACCTCGGAACTGGTAGCGGAGGCGATCCAGAGGGCGGTGGCGAAGGAGTCGCTCCCGTCTGGGACTTTTTCGCTGCTGCATGGGATCAGGCCAGAGACGAGCATCGCGCTCGTGACGCGGCCCGAGATTCAGGCGGTCGGGTTCACCGGTTCGACGCGCGCCGGGCGCGCTCTGTTCGACGCGGCTGCCAAACGGGAGCAGCCGATTCCGGTGTTTGCCGAAATGGGCAGTGTGAATCCGGTATTTCTGCTGCCCGGCGCGCTGGTGGAGCGCGCCGAAGCAACCGCTGAAGCGCTGTATAAATCGGTGACGCTCGGAGTGGGGCAGTTCTGTACCTGTCCCGGGCTGGCGATCGGGATGGCTGGCGGGGCGCTCGATCAGTTCACGGCTGCTCTGAAAAAGCAGGCCGAGCAGGGCGCGCCGGCTAGCATGCTGAATCCGCATATCGCACGGGGTTTCAGCGAGGCCTTCGAGAAAGCGGCGGCGCTGCCGGGAGTGGAAACTACCGTTTCGGTGAAAGCGGCAGAGGAGAAACGAACGGAAGGACGGCCGGGAGTGCTGGTGGCGGAGGCGGAAACCTGGCTGCAGCATCGTGAACTGCGGGAAGAGATTTTCGGGCCGTCAACGATCGTGGTGCGCTGTAGATCCCGAGGTGACGCGATGCGTTGTGCGGAGGCACTTGAAGGCACGCTGACGGCGACCATACACGGAACCGCGGAAGATCTTGCCGGATACGCTCACCTCGTCGCTCTGCTGCGACAGAAGGCCGGTCGGCTCATCTTCAACGGCTATCCGACCGGAGTCGAGGTCGCCCACGCGATGCAGCACGGCGGGCCGTATCCGTCAACGACGGACGCGCGGTTTACATCGGTTGGAACGGCGGCGATTTACCGGTTTGCGCGGCCAGTGTGCTTCCAGGGTTTTCCGGATTCGGCGCTACCGCCCGAATTGCAGAATGCGAATCCGCGCGGGATCTGGCGCATGGTGAACGGGCAGTGGACGAAAGACGCCGTGGCGGGGTGAACCGGATTATCCCGAGCGGGCTCATATTCGCGGCGCTGCTGCCGAAGAGACGTTCATGCGCGTCAAAGCATTCCTTCTCTTCTCGCTGGCTTTTGCCGGGAGCGCCTTCTGCGACTCTTTTCAGACCACGTTTCTGGCGGCCGGGGTCGAAACGCCGCTTGGCATAACGTCTCACTACGAAACGTTCGACGGAATCGCACCGGGCGCGAACAATCTGCCGTTTACAACAACGTATAACAACAGCGGATTTACGGGTACGTATTCGGGTGCCATTGACTGGTATGCAGCGGATGTATTTGGCGGCGCATCGGGAAAGGCAACCTATCCGGAGACATTTTCCGGGTATACGGTGACGATCAATCCGTCTGTGAACTATTTCGGGCTCTGGTTTTCGGCGCTCGACGCGGGGAATCAGCTGAGCTTCTATCGCGATAACACGCTGCTTTATACCTTTACGCCGGCGGATTTCATCCGGCTGGTGGGGAACTGTCCAGGAAGCGGATTCTGCGGCAATCCAAACGCGAATTTTCAGGGTGGCGACAACGGACAGCAATACGCGTATCTGAATTTTTATGACTCGAACGGCACCTTCAACAAGATTGTGTTCAGCGAGACGGGTGGCGGCGGATTCGAATCGGACAATCACGCGGTCGGCTTGCTGGCATCAGCTCCCGGTGGAACGCCCGTGACCACGCCCGAGCCTGCGACGACGGCTGCGCTGGGGATGGTGCTGGCGGCGGGCGGGCTGATCTATCGCAAGAAGCGCGCCGCGGTCTGATTTGATCCTAGCTGCTCCGGCGGAGTTCGCTTTGGCGCATCATGCCGCTCAGATCGGCTGCGGGACGAATCTCGAAGGGGCCGAATTGAACGCCGGGGTGTTGCGACATGAGCTCGACGGCGTGCTGCATATCGCGTGCTTCGAGAATCAGAATTCCTCCGATCTGCTCCTTGGTTTCCGCGTAGGGTCCATCGCTGACGGCCACTCGGCCATTTTGCCAGCGTAATGTTTTGGCGCTAGCCGGGCCCTGAAGGGCTTCTCCGCCGACGAAGTGGTGGTTCTTTCTGAGCTCGTCGTCGTAGCGCAGGCAGCGGTCGAACATGGAATGGCGCTCCTTTCGTTGAGGCCTTCGAACTTTTGAGGTTCGGCATATCCAAGACAGACAAATTTCATAGGCGTTTTGGGGTTGATATCCTTTCAAGCAATAATCGTTCGGGACTCGAGGCGTTCGACAGGCGGGTGCGCGAAATTCTCGCCGGCTGCGGGTGATCAAACATTCCGATCTGCCCGGCTATGCGGAAAGTACCAGTTCGAGCCAAAAATTTCAAATGTCCGCGGAAGTTTTCGGGTACACTAGCTGGTTTGCAACTTTAGCGGTTATGACCGCATCTGATCACGTTGAAAGCAGTAGCGCTCACCTGCCCGCTGGTTGGGAGCTGAAGAGGTTATTCTCCACACGATGAGGCTGAGCCCGCGTTTTTAGAGCGAGGTAAAGACTCAAGTACCGGCCCGTTATGGTCGGTAGCGTATCTGCGAGTTGGAGTACACGAAATGTCACCAAAACAAATAAACGAATTCCGGCGTTTGCTGGAAGCAAAAAAGAATGAGCTGTTGGCCGGCGGCTCCGATCGCGAAGAAATCCTGATTGAAAACGCTGCCGAAGATTTTGACCGGCTTCAACAGCAGCTGAACCGGGAAGTCGCGATTCGCAATCTGGACCGCGAATCGAAACTGCTCAAGGAAGTACAGGCGGCGCTGAATCGCATTGAAGACGGCTCGTACGGGATTTGCCTGCGCTGCGAGGAAGAGATTCCAGAGAAACGACTGAGAGCGCTGCCGTGGGCGGCTTATTGCGTGTCCTGCCAGGAGGCGATCGATCGCATGCGGGCGGACGGCGAAGTAGTCGACGAAAGCACGGACAACTCAGAGCTCGCGGCGGCCTAAGCCGTCGCGAGCTCAGCTCCGCTTTATCTTTTTGATCAGTTTTAGATCCAGCTTCACTACTTTGTGACTATCGAAGACGCTGACGGTCTTCGTTTTACTGGTCATGCCATTGGCTTCGGCGCGGAGCTGGTAATTGATATCGGTGCTGAGGCCGTAGAAATGATAGCGGCCGTCGTTCTGGGCAATGTAGCTGCGAACCTGAAGCGTCTTCGTATCTTTTAGCAGGACGCGGGCGCCCGCAACGGCTTCTCCCGAGGAACTCAGGACGGTGCCTTCGATCGAGCGGGTCAGGCCGGAGTTCTGTCCCACTACGGGAGCCTGGGCCTGCGGCCCGGCAGAGAGCTGAACCGCGCACAGCGCCAGCGAAAAGAGCGCGGCAGCTGCCGGGAATTCGCGTATCAGACGCATGGGCAGGGGCGGGCGGACGAAAAGCACCGATGAGGTAAGTGCGAAAAGGACAAGAGCCGGTTCATACGCAATGCTGCAACCGGCAGGCTAGCGCCAATCTTCTTCCTCCTCGTCTTCGCCTTCCTCTTCTTCGTCCTCATCCGCGTCGAAATCGTCGAAATCTTCGTCGTCCTCGTCTTCATCTTCTTCGGATTCGAGCTCGACAGGATTCACGCTCGCCACGGTTAGCGAAGCTCCGCATTCATCGCAGGAGAGAACGTCGCCTTCATCGAGTTCTTCTTCCTCGACGTCGATTGTGGCATCACATTTGGGACAAGTCACCATATCGGGTTCCTCTTGGTTGAGCTACCAGTGGATCACGCGCCGGGGCGGTCCGTTACATCGTGCATTTGCTGATCATAAGCCGAAAGCTCCTGAGGCGAAACGGTGACGAGCGTTTTGTCCATATCTTCCGAAGTTTCGATCATGTGGCGCAGATGTGCAGCAGCGAGACGGCGGCAGTAGGTATCGGAGAGCTTGCGGTTCCGCTGCGCGGTGAGTTCGAGCAGGACGGGATGAGGCAAGGCGATCACTTTTTCCTGCGGCTCACCGTTGGGCGGGGTAGCGAAAAACTTCACGTCGACGGTGTCGGCATGGCGAATCGAAATGCCTGTTTGAAGCCAGCGAAACTGCACGTTCCAAGTCTGTCCGAAGGGGTCCGGACCCGCCTGAAACGCGCGGCTTTCGTCACTCATGACCCGATGCTAACATGCTCCGGAAAGCGGGAAATCCACGCGGGGCGGGATGAATCAGGGACCCAGGCGGGATGAACGGTAAGCGAAACGGCTGCGTCCGAACGGCTCGATTCGGCATCCGAGAAACAGCCTATGAAAAAACGTGAGCTGGGACGGAGCGGCCTGGAAGTCTCCGCAATTGGGTTCGGTTGTATGAGCATCGGGATTGCGGACGTGTATACGAGCAGCGCGCGAACCGAGCAGGAAGCGATTGCGGTGGTGGATCGGGCGCTGGATCTGGGGATCAACTTTCTGGATACGGCCAATATCTATGGCGATTCCGAGATCATAGTCGGCAAGGCTTTGCGAGGGAAGCGCGATGGCGTGGTGCTGGCCACAAAGTTTGGGTTTGTGGCCAACTCGTCGTTTCAAAACAGGGCGATAGACGGTACTCCGGAAAATGCGCGCCGCTGCTGTGACGAATCGCTACAGCGGCTGGGCGTGGATGTGATCGATCTGTATTACTTGCATCGGGTCGATCCGGGTGTGCCGATCGAAGATACGGTGGGTGCGATGGCCGATCTGGTGAGGGCCGGCAAGATACGGCACATCGGGCTCTCGGAGGCGTCGGCTGCGACGGTGCGGCGGGCGCACAAGGTGCATCCGGTTACCGCCTTGCAGACCGAATACTCTTTGTTCACGCGCGATCCGGAAGGGGAGCTGCTTGCGACGCTGCGGGAGCTCGGAATCGCGCTGGTTGCTTACAGTCCGCTCGGGCGCGGCTTTCTCGGGGCGCGTTTTCGATCGATCGACGAGCTAGCGCCGGACGATTGGCGGAGAACAAATCCCCGCTTTCAGGGCGAGCAGTTCGGACGCAACCTGGCGATTGCGGATGCGGTTGCGGAGATCGCGCGGGAAAAGGGCATCACACCGGCGCAACTCGCGCTGGCCTGGGTGCTGGCGCAGGGCGAGGATATTATTCCGATTCCGGGTACCAGCAATACACAGCGGCTCGAGGAGAATGCGGCCGCGGCGGTGATTTCGTTGACGGCCGATGAACTTCGGCGGCTCGAGGATGCAGCACCGAAGGGCGCGGCGAGCGGGGAACGCTATGCGCCGGCGATGATGCAACTGCTGAGTCAATAGACCGGCAACCTGAGAATCAAATCGCTCGGGCGCGCTGGGCGACGAGGGAAAGGAATTCGTCGCGGGTCTGTTTATTGTCGCGGAACTCGCCCAACATGGAGCTGGTGATGGCTCCCGAGTGCTGCTTTTCGACGCCGCGCATCATCATGCAGAAATGGCGTGCTTCGCAGATCACGCCAACGCCGCGCGGTTTGAGGAGATCCTGGAGCGTATCGGCGATCTGTTGTGTGAGGCGTTCCTGAATCTGCAGCCGTCGGGCGAAAACGTCGACCAGGCGCGGTATCTTGCTTAAGCCGATCACCTTGGAATCGGGCAGATAGGCGACGTGCACGCGGCCGAAGAAGGGCAGCATGTGATGTTCGCACATGCTGAAGAATTCGATGTCGCGCACGATGACGACCTCGTCGTACTTGACGTCGAAGAGCGCACCGTTGACGATCTGGCCGATATCGGTGGAGTAGCCGGCGGTGAGAAATTTGAGCGCTTTCTCGACGCGAGCCGGTGTCCGGACCAGGCCGTTGCGAGCGGGATCCTCGCCGAGCTCGCGGATGACTTCCTGGATGTGGGCGGCGATTTTGCCCTCTATGCTCTGGCGAGGCAATTCGACGACCGGCTTGCGCGGGGATTTGATTCTAGGCATGGATCACGATGGTTTCTGGATTGGAAACAGGACGCCGGCGGTGGACTCCGACGAGCACTTCAAAACCGTTGCGATCGGTTTCCTGGACGTGCACGCGCGCCAGCCGCGCCTCGAGTTCCGGGGGCCAGGCGCGCTCGAGCAGACCGGCGATGAAGGAGGCCAAATTTTCGGTGGTCGGGACGATTTCGCGGAAGTGCGCCACGTCGCGATTGAGATTGCGATGGGAGACCAGGCTGAGAACGTGAGTTCGAACGAGCTCATCGAGCACGGCGGCGCGGATGATCAGACCGGTTTGCGCGTCGATTTCACCGCCAACGGTCACGCTCAGAATGTAGTCGTGGCCATGCCCGAAAGGATTGTTGCACTTTCCGAAGAGCTGGTTGTTTTCGGTTTCGCTGAGCGAGGGCACATGCAGGCGATGGGAGGCCGAAAAGCGGTAACGGTGGGTTTCGGTAGTCATGCCGCGAGCTCCTCGCCGAGCGCGGCTTTTTCGGCCAGATCCTCGGCCAGAACGTCGACGTAGAGATCCGAAGTTTCATAGAGCCGGACGCGCTCGAGGCGGAACTGCGGATCGTCGAAGCGCTTCTCGAGCCGGCGCCATATCTCGCGCGCGATGTTGGCTGCGGTTGGGACGACGCGATCGAAGGGCGTGACTTCGTAGTTCAGGAAGCGATGGTCCATCGGCTCGACCACTTCTTCTTCCAGGATTTCTTTTACGCGCTTGAGGTCCAGGACCATGCCGGTGACAGGGTCGGGCTCGCCTTCGAGTGTTACTTCGAGGACGTAGTTGTGACCATGGCCGTTTGGGTTGGCCTCCTCGCCGTACAACTCACGATTTTCGGCGTCGCTCAGCTCCGGGACGCGGCAGACGTGAGAGGCGGAAAATTCGGCTTTACGCGTAACAAACATCCCTCTACCTTTCGATGCCCGCCGCCGCGCGTTAGATACTGGGAATGAAGGGCGAAATTGAGCAAATCGAGCAGCATTGACGAGGCAAGCGCGAGCGGCTTAAAGCCGCAGCTCGAAACGGCCGAAAAGCGCGCCGGCGCGGGCGCAAGCACCACCAATATTTTACGCGCCCTGCTGGTGGCGTGCGCGGCAGCGCTGATCGGCGTGATTGCCTGGAGCCTGCGCGACACGGCGCCCAAAGAAGGAAGCGCGGCGCCGGCGTTTGCGATTACAACCGATTCCGGAAAACGCATTACGCCCGAGTCGTTCGGTGGTCGGGTGCTGGTGCTGAACTTCTGGGCGAGCTGGTGCGTCCCGTGCGTACAGGAGATACCGTCGCTCGACGCCATGCAGAAGCGCTTTGCGAGAAACGGTGTGGTGGTGGTCGCGATCAGCATCGACAAGAACGCGAAGAAGTACCGGTCGTTTCTGGATCGTATTCCGGTGGCGTTTGAAACGGCGCGCGATCCGGCCGCTTCGATCAGCGAGCGCTACGGCACGTTTCAGTATCCGGAGACATACATCATCAAAGACGGCAAGATCATGCGCAAGTACGCCCAGGCGGAAGACTGGACGAGCGACGATCTAACCCAGTACATACAGACCCTGCTCTGAAATAAGAACGAGCAAATGGCAGTTACCGAGGAGTTGCGGGAGGCGCTCGAAGCGAAGCTCGGGAAACGCGCGATTCTGGCCGAGGCGAGCGATCTCAAACTTTACGAATACGACGGCGGTGTGGACAAGGGGCAGCCGGAGCTGGTTGTGTTTCCACGCGCGACGGAAGAGGTTGTCGAAATCGTAAAGCTGGCGCGCGAGCACGGCGTGCCGATCGTGGGGCGAGGCGCGGGTACGGGTTTGAGCGGCGGTGCGATTGCGCGGGCAGGCGGCGTGCTGATCTCGTTTGCGCGCATGAACCGGATTCTCGAGATCGATATTCCGAATGAGTGTGCCATCGTGCAGCCAGGAGTGGTGAATCTCGACATTACGCTGGCGGTCCAGCCGTTCGGGTATTTCTTTGCGCCCGATCCCTCGAGCCAGAAGGCGTGTACGATTGGCGGGAATGTGGCCGAAAACGCGGGCGGCCCGCACACGCTCTCACATGGCGTAACCACGAACCATATTGTGAGTCTGGAAGCGGTGCTGACGGATGGACGGGTCGTTGAGATGACGGCCGACGCGCCCGGGTACGATCTGCTGGGGCTGCTCACCGGGTCGGAAGGCACGCTGGTGCTGATTACGAAGATCGGCGTGCGGCTGATGCGAGAGCCGGAAGCAGTGCGGACTATGCTCGCGATCTACAGTGCGGTGGAGCAGGCGGGCGATACCGTTGCAGCGCTGACGGCCCGGGGAATCATTCCGGTCGCTCTCGAGATGCTGGACGGGCCGATGCTGCGCATGGTGGAGGAGGCGACACACGCCGGCTATCCAATGGATGCGGCGGCGGTGCTGCTGATTGAAGTGGAGGGCCTAATCGAGAGCGTCGAGGAGGATGCGGCGCGGATTGAGGAGGTCTGCAAGGGCTGCGGGGCGCGCGAATTCCGGGTGGCACAGAGCGCGGAGGAGCGGTCACTGCTGTGGAAAGGCCGTAAGAATGCATTTGGTGCGATCGGGCGCGTGACGCCGACCTACTATGTGCAGGACGGCGTGGTGCCGCGGACGCAGATTGCGCCGACGCTGCGGGCGATTGGCGAGATTGGCAGAAAGTACGGAATAGCGATCAGCAACGTGTTTCATGCCGGGGATGGAAACATGCATCCGATTTTGCCGTTCGACCCACGGAAGCCGGGAGAGCTCGAACGCGCGCGAGAGGCGGGTGAGGCGATTCTGGATTTTTGTATTTCGGTGGGCGGATCGATTTCGGGCGAGCATGGCGTTGGGATGGAGAAGATGGAGCTGATGGCCCATCAGTTTCCGGAGGAGACGCTGGAGCTGATTCGGCGATTTAAGCAGTTGTTTGATCCGCAGTGCAGTCTGAATCCGGGGAAGCTGCTGCCGACTGGGAAGGGTTGCCTGGAAGTGCGGCAGCGGCCAGGGATGGAATTGTGATCTTTTCAATAGCCGTGATACCGGAAGACCCGCGGCGATGAGCGAAGATCTTGCCTCCAAGCTTGCGCTCGGCGCATATTTTTCCCCAATGATTCCTGTGGCCCTCGGCTGGTATTGCCATTTAACTGGTGGCAAGCGGCGAACGTATACCGTCCTGCTGTCGGCCGCTTCGGTCAGCCTTTTATGCCTATTTGCCGGCGTCAATAATCCGGCAGCTATAGGACCTTACTACAGCAACGCGCGGTTTGCGGTGATTGATGTCAACTTTTTGGTGTCGCTCGCCGTCGGAATTGTCGCGCTTGGGAGTAACAGCCCGGGACGGCTTTTCGTAGCCGTGGCAGGTCTCTGGCTGGCGGCCGTTTGGGCATTTGTCGCGGCGATCAATTCAGTTGTTTAAGAGATGCGGAATCCTGTTCAACGCTGTCAATTGAAATCTGTTCAACGCTGTGTCAATTGAAATAGTGATACGGTGTTGAGCCAGAGAGCGCCGCTGTCCATCATTTTCTAATTCCTCTTTTCGCTTTGGCTGCTCACCAAGTGGGCAGCAGGGTCGAGGTGCGCAAATTACCGAGAGGAATCAGAAATGGAATCAGGAGAATTTGTTTGCGGGCGTGTCGCATCAGGCGTCCGCGAGCAGTATGTGATCTGGACCGAGCGCGGCGAAGTGACAGCCACGCTCAGCGGACGTTTCCGGGCGGGGACTTCGATCCGACCGTGTGTGGGTGACTGGGTGCGGCTGCACCGGGAGAAGATCATCGTCGAGATCCTGCCGCGGCGCACCAGGCTCTCGCGAAAAGAGCCGGGGAGTGCGGCGCGCGAACAGGTGCTGGCGGCGAACGTGGACGTGCTGTTCATTGTCAGCGGACTCGATCACGATTACAACCCGAGGCGGCTGGAGCGTTACCTGGTGGTGGCGGCTGAGAGTGGTGCTCGGGCGGTGGTGGTACTGAATAAGGCCGATCTGCGCGCCGATTTCGAGGAGTGCGCGCGAGCGGCTCGGGAACAGCTGGGGACGCGTGTACTGGCTGTGAGCGCCAGGACCGGACTGGGGCTGGGAAAGATTGCCGCTGAGGTGAAGCCGGGCGAGACGGCCGCTCTGATCGGTTCTTCCGGGGCGGGGAAATCGACTATTGTGAATACGCTGCTCGGCGAGGACCGGCAGGCGACGAGCGAAGTGCGGCCTGGTGATGCGCGGGGGCGGCACACAACGACCGAGCGCCAGCTTTTTCTCCTGCCGGGAAACTGGTTTCTGATCGATATGCCCGGATTGCGGGAGGTCGGGCCATGGGCGGAGGCTGAGCAGGCCGATGACGTGTTCCGCGAGATTGCGGTGCTGGCGCGACAATGCCGTTTTCGGGATTGCCGGCACGAGATGGAACCGGGCTGCGCCGTGCGGGCGGCCGGTCTGGATGCTGGGCGGCTGGCCGGGTACCGGAAACTGAAACGGGAACTCGCGTTTCTCGAGAGGGAGCGCGGCCGGCGACTGGCGCAGGCCGAAAAACGGCGCTGGAAGGCGGCGGAACGGGCCTCTAGGCGGAACCCGAAAGCGCGCTAAAATACGAAGAGACTACTTTATGTCGTGGGTTCTTCACAACTAATCCACAATATCCTGTGGTCTAGTACCAAAATCGGGATTGACAGGTGGACGGTTCAGCGGTTCAATAGCACTGTTGGTCCGCTGCGCTGATGGAAGGCGCGGATCCCGCCTCGAAAGAAAACGTCAATGCTCACCGCTACTGCAACCGTACCCGCAACTGAAGGACGCAAACTGAGGTCCTTACGAAAAGAGGAGCGCACCGGCGTGTCGTTCCCCCGTTACTTTACGACGAAACTGGAGCCGGGTGTCACCCCGTACGACCAGGTCAACTGGGAGCTTCGTACTGCGACCATTGGCAACGACAAAGGCTCGGTGATCTTCGAGCAGCGCGATGTGGAGATTCCCGCCGAGTGGTCACAGACGGCCACCAACATTGTCGCTAGTAAATATTTTCATGGCCGTATGGGATCGCCGGAGCGCGAGCGCAGCGTAGGACAGCTGGTGCACCGGGTGGTGGACACGATTGCCGACTGGGGCATCGAAGGCAAGTATTTCAAGAGCAAAGAAGAGGGCGAGAACTTCCGCAACGAACTTGCTCATCTGATGCTCACGCAGAAGGCGTGCTTCAATTCGCCGGTGTGGTTCAACGTGGGCGTGAAGGAATCGCGCGGCTACGGATTCTATTTTGATGAAGCGTCGCAGACGGTGAAGAAGCTGCAGCCGGGCGAGAATCATCCGCAGTGCTCGGCATGTTTTATCAACTCGGTGGGCGATTCGCTCGAGTCGATTCTGGACCTGGCCAAGACGGAGGGCATGCTGTTCAAGTGGGGCTCGGGAACCGGCAGCAATCTATCGGCGATTCGGGAAGAAGACGCGCATCTCTGGGGTGGCGGACGCGCTTCGGGTCCGCTGAGCTTCATGAAGGGTTTCGATGCGTTTGCGGGCGTGATCAAATCCGGCGGCAAGACGCGGCGCGCGGCGAAGATGGTGATTCTGAATGCCGATCATCCGGATATCGAGAAGTTCATCTGGTGCAAGGCAAAGGAAGAGAAGAAGGCGCACACGCTGATCGATTCGGGCTACGACGCGGCGCTCGATGGCGAAGCGTACACTTCGATCTTTTTCCAGAACGCGAACAACTCGGTGCGCGCGACGGACGATTTCATGCGCGCAGTGGTGGAAGACGGCGAATGGTGGACCAAGAGCGTGGTTTCCGGACAGCCGGTAAATCGTTATAAGGCGCGCGAGGTGATGCGGCAGATCGCCGAAGCGACGCATCAATGTGGCGACCCGGGCATGCAGTTCGATACCACGATCAATCGCTGGCACACCTCGAAGAACACGGCGCGGATCAATGCTTCGAATCCGTGCTCGGAGTATATGTTCCTGGACGATTCGGCTTGCAACCTGGCATCCCTGAACCTGATGCGGTTTGTGGGGGCGGATGGCGCGTTCGATGTGGAAGCGTTCCGCCATGCGGTCGATACGGTGATCCTGGCACAGGAGATTCTGGTCGATAACGCGTCCTATCCGACGGAGAGAATCGCCAAGAACTCGCACGATTTCCGGCCGCTCGGTCTGGGCTATGCGAATCTGGGCGCGGTGCTGATGTCGATGGGACTGCCGTATGACAGCGACAAGGGCCGGGCGTTTGCGGCGGCGATTACGGCGGTGATGTGCGGACAGGCGTATCTGACGAGTTCGCGGATTGCCGCGGCGGTGGGACCGTGTCCCGGTTACGAGGTGAACGCCGGGCCGTTTCTCGACGTGATCCGGATGCACTGGAACGCGGTGAACGACATCGACAGCAAGTATGTGCCGCCGGCGATGTATGAAGCAGCGGAGAAGTGCTGGCGCGAGGCCTACGAGGCGGGTGCGGAGTCCGGATTCCGCAATGCGCAGGTAACGGTGCTGGCGCCGACGGGCACGATCGGCTTCATGATGGATTGCGACACGACCGGCATTGAGCCCGATCTGGCGCTGGTGAAATACAAGAAGCTAGTGGGCGGCGGCGTGATCAAGATCGTCAACAATACGGTTCCGCAGGCGCTCATCAAGCTTGGCTACACAGCTGAACAGGCGGAGCAGATTGTGGCGCATATCGATTCCACCGGAACGATCGAAGGCGCGCCGCATCTGAAGCCGGAGCATCTGGCGGTGTTCGATTGCAGCTTCCGTCCGCAGAACGGCACGCGATCGATTCACTACATGGGCCACGTGCGCATGATGGCGGCGACGCAGCCGTTCATTTCGGGTGCGATCTCGAAGACGATCAACATGCCGGAAGAATCGACGGTGGAGGACATCATGGAGGCCTACACCGAGAGCTGGCGGCTGGGTCTCAAGGCGGTCGCAATTTACCGGGATGGTTCCAAGCGGGCGCAGCCGTTGAGCTCGGGAACAGGTAAGGGCGAGAAGAAGGGAGCTGCGGTCGTTCCCATTGCTGCTGCTGCGCCGCAGACGGTCGAGAAGATTGTCTACCGTCCGGTGCGGAGGAAACTGCCCGATGAGCGGCAGTCGCTCACGCACAAGTTCTCGATCGGCGGACATGAGGGCTACATCACGGTCGGCCTGTATGAAGACGGGACGCCGGGCGAAGTTTTCATCTCGATGGCGAAGGAAGGCTCGACGATCTCGGGGCTGATGGACACGCTCGCGACTTCGATCAGCTACGGCCTGCAGTACGGCGTGCCATTGAAGTTTTTTGTCGATAAGTTCAGCCACGTGCGCTTCGAGCCGAGCGGCTGGACGGGCAACAGCCAAGTGCCGTACGCGAAGTCGATCATCGATTACATTTTCCGCTGGCTGGGGAATCGCTTCCTGGGTATCACGGAGGCGAACGAAGCGGGGGAAACGCCCAAGCTGCGGCCGACCGTGCCGGATCCACAGGCGGCGCTGCCGTTTGATGCCAGTTCGGTGGGGGATGCGCCGCTTTGCTCGGAGTGCGGCAGCATGATGACGCGCAACGGTTCGTGCTACAAGTGCGAGAACTGCGGCGGGACTTCGGGATGTAGTTAATCGGAGTGCGCTGAGCGTTAGGTGGTAGAAAGGGCCGATCTTACGATCGGCCCTTTTCGTTTTAGAACGAGTAGCGGAGCGAGAGCTGGAGATTGCGGGCGAGACCTGTTTTGCTGGTGACTTCTCCAAAGGTGCCGGAGGTCGGGTTCAGGTTCGGGCCGCTCCAGTTGGGATGGTTGATGAAGTTGTAGGCTTCGGCGCGGAACTCGAAGAGGTTGCGTTCATTGATGGCGAATTTCTTGAAGAGTGCGAGATTCCAGTCCTGGAAGCCGGGCTGATACACGGAATCGCGCACGCCATTCTGCAGGTTGAAGGTGCCCGCTGCCGGTTTGGTGACACTGGCCACGAAGTACTTGGGGGAATTGGAGGTGGCGCCCAGACCGGAAGCGAAATGACCGACAATCTGAGGGGTGCCGTTCAGGACCCAGAACTGTCCCTCGGAGCCGCAGCCGAAGCTTCCTAGATCGGACGAGCTGACACCGGCGAAGTCGTTGTTGGTACCGATGCCGCAGGGCGAACCGGTCTGAAATTGAGCAACGCCGCTGATTTGCCAGCCGCCGAGCAGCTTGCCGGCAAGAGTACGCTGCGCCCGGAAGAAGGGAATCTCGTAGAGGTAGTTGATGACTACCATGTGGCGGGCATCGTATTCGGACGGCGCCCAGAGATTGCTGGTGTTGTAGGTGTCGGGCACGATATCGCGGTAATTGGAGCTGTTGTCCATGCTTTTGGAGAACGTGTAGGCGACTGAGAACATGGATCCATTGGTGAACTGGCGGCTCCAGTTCACTTGCAGCCCGTTGTACATCGAGTTCACAACGCTTTCTTCTTCCTGAATGGCGGCGAAGCCTTTATAGGGGCGGAGCGCGTTGATGTTCACCCCGGGGTTCGCCTGCAGGGTTCCGGCGGGCGCCTGATTGATGTCGTAAACGTCCCAGCCGTGATAGCCGCGATGGCCGACGTAGGCGATGTTGAGCGTGGAATTCCAGAACAGCTGGCGCTGGAAGGCGAAGTTCCAGTTCCAGGCGACGGGTTGTTTCAGATGCGGATTCAGCCCGGTCATGGTCAAGGGCGCCTGTATGCCGCTGGCGAGTGAAGCGGCGGGATTATCGACGCGCACTTTACTGACTGTGACGAAGGGTTGGAAAGGAGAATTGCCGCCCGGAAAAACGTTATCGAGCAGCGGCATGCGGGTGACGAACTCGCCCGCTCCGGCGCGGACCACGGTCTTGTCGTTGAGCTGATAGGCGAGGCCAAGCCGCGGCTGAATCGGGTTGGAGTTGTTGATGTACGACTTGCTCAGGTTCGGTGCAAAAAGGCTGTTGCAGGATTGCCCGGCGCAGATGGGCTGAGTCGCGGCGAGCACGCGGCCCACAGCGGAATTGGGGAATTTGCTGAAGCCGGGAATCACAACGCCGTTATAAGCGTTGCCGGTGCCGAGCACAACATTGCCGGAGGCATTGATCGTGACGGCCTCGGCCGGATTATAGAGCGCGCCATTGAAGTAGTCGGCATTCGCCCATAGCGGGTGGTAACCGGTGATAGTGCTGATGCGCAGGCCGTAGTCAATGTGGAGCCGCGGGTTCACTTTCCAGGAGTCCTGCGCGAATTCTTCGAACATGTACCCGCGCCAGATCGTGTACGCGCGCGGACCGATCTCGGTGTAGCTGTCGGCGTATCCGAGTGCCAGGTTGGCGATGCTGACGCCCGAGGTTGCGCCATTGCCGCTGTCGGTGAAGACGAAGTTGCCGTTCTGGTTATTGCTGCCGCCGGGAACGGTAGCGACGTTGATTTGATCGCCATCGTTCTGACCGTCGTAGTCGAAGAGGAAGCCGGCTTTGAACGTGTGGTTGCCCCAGACCTTGGTGATGCTGTCGGAGGCGGTGTAGATCGGTCCGGAGGAATGGGACGGGTAAGGACCGCCGGCCAGGCTGTAGAAGTTGTCGTTCAGGCTGGCGGTTGGGATCTTGTGGGCGATGTCTTTGCCGGGGAAGATATAGGGGAAGTTGATACCGAGCGTTTCCGCGTTGAAGCCGGGTGCAGCGGTATTTACGGGAATGTAAACATCGTCGAGACTGACGGTAGCGCGAGCCTCATTTACCAGCGTCGGGCTGACGGTCCAGATCCAGGCGAGGGTATTTGACTGGTTAGGGCGGTTGAAATATTTCGGCGTCAGTCCGGAGCCCTGATCGAAGGGCTGATATTCGTTGTAGGCGAGATCGCTCTTGCGGAACTCGATGTGGTGATTGTCCGTGGGGAGAATGTCGAAGTTTAGGTTCTCTTTGCGCTGATTATAGGGGTGGGCGGCCTGCGCAATCCAGTTCTGGGTGCCGCTGAGATAGCCGGGAGTAGGCGTCGGATACGCATTCAGAATAGCCATTCCATTCGGGCTCAGGAAATTGGCGGGAATGATATTGCCGGGAATCGGCGCGCAGGTGGAGGCGCCGACTTTAGGACAGGTGCCCGGGAAGTAGAGCTGATGGGTTCCGCTGTACCACGGGTTAGCGGAGAGTAATTCGCTGAAATTGCCTTGGCGCATGAGCAGAGTGGGAACGGCCTGTGTCTGGGTATCGGTGGAACGCTGCTTGAGCCAGTCTTCGGCGACAAACCAGAAGAAGCGGTTGCGGAATTTCTCCCACTTTCCGGGGATGGCGACCGGTCCGCCAATAGCGAATCCGAAATTGTTGTAGCGATACGGCGAGGCGAAGTTGGTCGACTTACTCAGATTGCGGCCCCAGGTATTGGCGTTCATGTCCGAGTTCTGGAAGTACTCGTAGAGACTGCCGTGAAAATCGGTAGTACCGCTTTTGGTGACCACGCGTATCTGGCCGCCGGACGCGCGCCCGTATTCGGCCTGATAATCGGCTGTGAGGACCTGAATTTCCTGAGTGGAGTCGACGTTGCCGACACCGATCACGGCGCCATTGGCGCGTGTGCGCAGAGCGGGGGCGCCGTCAACGTAGACCATGGTGTCCCAGGAGCGCGCGCCGTTGATATTGAACGGCTGTCCGGCCGGGCCCAGGCCTTGTTTATCGCCCAGGGTGGAACTACTGCGAACGCCGGCCAGCATTTGCGCGGAGTAAATGGGGCTGCGGCCGTTGAGCTCCTGATCCTGAATCTGGCGGCCGGTGACTTCGCTCTGCACTGCGCCCGATTCCGTCTGGAGCACGGCCGCGGTGGCCGTGACTTCGACAGTTTCAGTCGGCTGGCCGACGGCCAGATTGGCATCGAGCGCGATGGTCGAGTTCGCCTCGAGTTTGTTGTGTGTGCTGGTGAACTTTTTGAAGCCCGCCACTTCCGCGGTCATGGTGTAGTAACCGGGAAGCAGATTGGTGACGGTGTAGTGTCCCTGGGTATCGCTGGTGACGGAGTGCTCCTCGTGAGTGGCCTCGCTGGTGATGGTCACCTTGGCATTGGGCACGACGGCACCGCTGGGATCGTGCACGAATCCCGTGATCGTACCGGCATCGGACTGAGCGTAGAGTTTCGGTGATTGAATTGAAAAAAGCAACGCGAGCGCGGCGATTGGAGCCAAAAATCGCGCCGCCATAAACGGCAACCTGGCCATGGAAAGACCCTCCTCGAGACGTTAAGAATTTGTACAACCTGCTTTGAAGCAACCGGGCCAAGACGGCCCTAATGACAACCCAGGATCAAGTATGCCTCTTTTTTGTTACGACGTAAATTCAATCGTGTGTATCAAGCCAGCGAAGGAGCGGTGAGTGGGTGTGAAGGCTTCGTCTAACATCACTTCATGCGGCGCGAATACCATAACTGGTACACGGACCGGCTCGGCCGGAACATGGAATTGCTTGTTTTTGGCCACGCCGGAACTCCGGTGCTGGTCTATCCGACTTCGCGCGGACGATTTTTTGAGTATGAGAACTCGGGCATGATCGGAGCGCTGGCGGGCAAGATCGACGCCGGCGCGCTAAGGGTTTTTTGCGTGGACAGTTTCGACAGCGAAAGCTGGTACAACCGGTCGATTCATCCGCACGAGCGCGTTCGCCGGCAGATTGCCTACGAAGACTATGTGCTGTACGAAGTGGTGCCGTTAATGAAGCGGATGAGCGGGAGCGAGCAGATCACCACCACGGGTTGCAGTCTGGGCGCGTATCATGCATTTAACTTCGCGATGCGGCATCCGGATCTGGTGAACGCAACGATTTGCATGAGCGGCTCGTTCGATATGAAATCGTTCATGGACGGATATTACGACAACGACTTTTACTTTAACAATCCGGTGGATTATCTGCCAAATATCAGCGATCCGTGGTTTCTCGACCGGTACCGCGCGATGCGAATTGTGCTCGGGGTGGGCGACTGGGACATCTGTCTCGGGGAAAATTTCAGGCTGGCGGACATTTTGGGGCGGCGAGGAATTCCGCACTGGCTCGATGTGTGGACGGGAGGCGAGCGGCATGATTGGCCGCTGTGGCAGCGTATGGCGGTAAAATTCTTTTGATCGGAGGCGCGGCAACCGTGCACAAAATCGGAGTTCTGTACGGGATGGAAAATACGTTTCCTCCGGCGCTGGTGGATCGAATCAACAGCAAGCGCGCGCCGGGGGTGGTGGCGGAGCATATTCGCATCGGCGGAATCAGGATGGCAGAGCCGAGCGGGTATCGGGTCATTATCGACCGCATTTCGCACGACATCGAGTTCTATCGCGCGTACCTGAAAAACGCTGTGCTGGGCGGCACGATCGTGATCAACAATCCGTTCTGGTGGAGCGCGGACGACAAGTTTTTCAATTACGCGCTGGCGAGCCGGATTGGTGTGGCGGTGCCGAACACGGTGGTCTTGCCGACCAAAGAGCATCCGCCGGGTACGACCGAGCAGTCGATGCGCAATCTGCAATTTCCGCTGAACTGGGACGAGATCTTCAGTTACATTAGGTTCCCCGCGTTTCTGAAGCCATTCAGCGGGGGCGGCTGGAAGAATGTTTACAAAGTACATTCGCCGGAGGAATTTTTCGCCGCTTACAACGAAACCGGGACGATCTGCATGACGCTGCAATCGGCGGTGGATTTCGACGAATATTTCCGCTGTTACGTAGTCGGGCGCGAGAAAGTGCGAGTGATGAAGTACGATCCGCGCCAGCCACATCATTTGCGCTATGTGCGTGACGGGCAGGCCAGTTCGCATGAACTGTACGAGCGCGTGGTGCGCGATTGCCTGACGCTCTGCCGGGCCCTTGGCTACGACTTCAATACCGTGGAATTCGCGGTTGAAAACGGGATTCCTTACGCGATTGATTTTTTGAATCCTGCACCTGATGCGGATATTCACTCAGTCGGCGAGGAGAATTTCGAATGGGTGGTGAACAACGTAGCCGATTTCGCGATTCATAAGGCATTGAGCGACGAGCAGTCCGAGGCCGATCTCCACTGGAGCCGGTTCTTGCGAGGGGCCGCCGCACGGGCTTCGTAGCAGCTGTCAATTGCGTGCGCTGATTGCGAGAGGAGAACCGATGAGACCCAGTTTCACGCTCGGCATCGAAGAAGAGTATCAGGTGATTGATCCGGATACGCGCGATCTCCGCTCGCATATCGAGTCACAAATTATTGCGCAAGGCAAGACGCTGCTCAAGGAAGCGGTGAAGGCCGAGATGCACCAGTCCGTTGTGGAGGTGGGCACGGGCATCTGCCAGAACATCAAGGATGCGGGCCACGAATTGAAATCACTGCGCGCGCATATCGTGGAGCTGGCGCGCAAGAATCGCTTTTGCCTGGCGGCTGCGGGTACGCACCCGTTCGCGGACTGGCGCAAGCAGGATATTTATCCTGACGAGCGGTATCAGATCATCGTCGAGGATCTGAAGATGGTAGCGCGGGCCAATCTGATCTTCGGACTGCACGTGCACGTTGGCATAGAAGATCAGGAAACGGCGATTCATCTCATGAACGCCGCGCGCTATTTCCTGCCGCATATCCTTGCGCTTTCGAGTAATTCGCCGTTCTGGCTGGGTATGGACACGGGGCTCCGGAGTTATCGCTGCAAAGTATTCGATAAGTTCCCGCGCACGAACATTCCGGATACTTTTGCGAGCTATGGCGAGTACGACCGTTTCGTGAAACTGCTGATCAAGACGCATTGCATTGACAACGCGAAGAAGATCTGGTGGGATATTCGGCCGCACCCGCACTTTCCTACACTGGAGGTGCGGATCTGCGACGTACCGATGCGCGCGGACGAGACGATTGCGATTACCGCTCTCATTCAGGCGACGATGTTGAAGTTATGGAAGCTGCACTCGAAGAATCAGAGTTTTCGTCTCTATCCACGGGCGCTGATCATGGAAAACAAATGGCGTGCGGCGCGCTACGGCATCGACGGAAAGATGATTGACTTCGGGCAGGAGACTGAGGTCCCGGTGCGGGACTTGATTCTGGAATATCTGGAGCTGATCGACGATGTGGTCGACGAACTCGGCTCGCGCGAGGAGATCAATTACATCCATCGCATTCTGGAAGAAGGCACCGGGGCGGATCGCCAGCTGCGGATTTTTCAGGAAACGGGAGATTTGACGAAAGTAGTGGACTATATCGTGTGTGAAACAGAGGCGGGGCTCACTTGCGAAATGGCGGGAGCCGGGGCAGCTTGACGCGGCAGTACGACCCCGAGCTGAAGCCGGGTGCACACAACGCAGTTTGTGTTTGCCTGAACGTCCAGCCCTCGGAAAAAGTGACGCTCATAACGGACCGGGTATGCGCGGAGATCGCTGCCAGCCTGATGGATGAACTCGACGCGTGCGGGTGCCGTTACCGGACGTTTGTGCTCGAGGATCTGGCGCCGCGGCCGCTCGTTGACATGCCGGAAGTCGTGCTCGAAGATCTTGCGTCGAGCGACGTGAGCATCTTCGCGGTACACGCACAGCAGAATGAGCTGCGCACGCGCATGCAGATGTGCGAAGTGGTGAACCGGCACAAGATCCGGCACGCGCACATGGTGAATATCGAGAAGAAGATCATGCTGCAAGGAATGCGCGCCGATTTCGACCGGGTGGACGAATTGACGCTGCGGGTGATGAATGTTGTGAAGAGCGCGAGATGGATCCGCGCCACCACGCCTGCTGGAACCGACATTCGCACCGAGCTTACGCCCGACTATAAATGGATCAAGACGAGCGGCATCATCAGCCGAGAGAAGTGGGGCAATCTACCGGGCGGCGAAACGTTCACATCGCCACTTGAAGTGAACGGCACGTTTGTTGTGGATGGCGTGGTGGGCGATTATCTGTGCGCGAAATACGGCGATCTGAAGTCAACTCCGCTGACGCTGCGTGTCGAGAATAACCGGCTGATCGAAGCGCGCAGCGAGAATCAGCAACTGGCGGCGGAGTTCTGGGAATATACGCATCGCGATGCGAACAGCGACCGCGTCGGCGAGTTTGCCATCGGAACGAATCTGGCATGTAAACACATCGTGGGGAATATCCTGCAGGACGAGAAGATGCCGGGTATTCACATGGCGTTCGGTGATCCGTACGGCTCGCACACGGGCGCGCCCTGGACCTCGACAACGCACATAGACGTGGTGGGCCGCGATTTCGATATCTGGGCCGACGACACGCAGATCATGCGCGGCGGCGAGTTTCTCGTTTAGCCGTGATCCCGGAACTCCGGCACGAATTCAATCGACAGTGGCGGCCGGAACTCTATTCGGAATTTCTGCGCCGTGCCGATGGGGTTGCCGGCAGGCACGTGGAATTTCGACTGTCGGAGACGCCGGTTTTCTTACCTTTCGAACTGGTGGAGAAAATGATCCGGTACGGGCGGGAGCTTTGCGATCAGCTCACGGGAAACACTACGTATCTGGAAGCGGCCCGCGCGCAGATTCCAGCACGATTCCGGGTACCGAACGAAGCCGCAGCGCCGCTGTTTGTGCAGGCTGACTTCGGGCTGGTGGAGAGTGCGGCCGGTCGGTACGAACCGAAGCTGGTCGAGATTCAGGGTTTCCCGTCGCTGTATGCCTTTCAGCCGGCGCTGGCGCGCACGTATGCGGAAACGTACCACTTAGACCCGAAGCTGACGAGTTATCTGAACGGGCTCGATGAATCTGCGTATACGAGACTTCTGGAGCGCGCCATACTCAACGGGCACGCGCCCGAGCACGTTGCGCTGCTCGAGATCGATCCGTACGAGCAAAAAACGGCAGCCGATTTCGTTTTGACGCAGAAGCTTCTCGGGATTCGCATCGCCGATATTCGTCAGCTCGAAAAGCGCGGACGCAAGCTGTACCTTGACGGCGTGGAAGTCAGGCGCATTTACAATCGCGTGATTGCGGATGAGCTCGTCCGGAAGAATATCAGAGCGAATTTTGAATTTAGGGACGACCTTCATGTGGAGTGGGCCGGCGATCCGAACTGGTTCTTTCTGCTGAGCAAGTTTTCGTTACCGTGGTTCCGGCATGAGTGTGTGCCGGAGACGTTCTTCCTCGATTCGGCGGCAGAGATTCCGGCGGATCTCGAGAACTACGTTCTAAAGCCGCTGTATTCGTTCGCGGGATTAGGTGTGAAGATTGCGCCGACAGCGGACGATCTCGCGGGAATTCCGGGAGAAGAGCGGCACAATTTCATCCTGCAGCGCAAGATGAACTTTGCAGCGACGATCGAAACGCCGAGCGGACGCACGAAGGCGGAGATCCGCGTCATGTACATTCATGACGGTTCACAATTGCAGCCGGTCACGACGATTATCCGCACGGGACGCGGAAAGATGATGGGCGTGGATTTCAACAAGAATCTGGACTGGGTGGGCGCGTCGGCCGGATTCGTAACGAAGCGGGCGTAAAATCAGTCCTACACGAGTCAGGAGCTGTTCATGCCGATTGATCCACGCGCCGGAAAGCCGGCCGATCCCGTACAACTGGTCAACATTCCGCGTCTTGTCGCGAGCTATTACACGATCAAGCCTGATCCCGTCGAAGCGACGCAGCGTGTAGCGTTCGGAACGTCGGGCCATCGCGGCTCGTCGTTCCACGCGGGCTTCAATGAGAACCATATTCTGGCGATTACGCAGGCGATCTGCGAGTACCGCAAGCAGCAGGGCACGACCGGCCCGCTGTTTCTCGCGCTCGATACGCACGCGCTTTCGGAACCCGCATTTCTGAGCGCGCTCGAAGTGCTCGCGGCCAATGAAGTGGATACGCGCATCGACGCCGCGGGCGGCTATACGCCGACGCCGGCGCTCTCGTACGCGATTCTGAGCTATAACCACAACCGCAAGGATGCGCTGGCCGATGGCATCGTGATCACGCCTTCGCACAATCCACCCGAGGATGGCGGCTTCAAATACAATCCGCCTTCCGGCGGACCAGCCGATACAACAGCGACGAAGTGGATCGAGAATTACGCCAACGATCTGCTGAGGAATCATCTTGCAGGCGTTCGCCGCGTTCCGGCCGAACGCGCGCTGCGTGCGGCTACTACGAAGCGCTTCGATTATGTGACGCATTACGTCGACGGACTGGCGAGCGTGATCGATTTCGATGCGATCCGGCATTCGGGGCTGAAGTTTGGCGTTGATCCGCTGGGCGGCGCGGGCGTGGCGTACTGGCCGCGCATTGGCGAGCGCTACAAGCTGAACCTTACGGTGGTGAACAGCGACGTCGATCCCACCTTTCGCTTCATGAGCGTGGATTGGGACGGCAAAATTCGCATGGATTGCTCTTCGCCGTACGCCATGGCCGGGCTGATTGCGATGAAGGATCGCTTCGATATCGCGTTCGCATGCGATACCGATCATGACCGGCATGGTATTGTGACGCGCAGCGTTGGGCTGCTGAATCCGAATCACTATCTGGCGGTTGCGATCGATTATCTGTTCCGCAACCGACCCGAATGGCGGCCCGATGCGGGTGTGGGCAAGACGCTTGTTTCGAGCAGCATGATCGATCGCGTGGCGGCGGATCTCGGACGGCGGCTGGATGAAGTCCCGGTGGGGTTCAAATGGTTTGTCGATGGGCTGCTGAATGGCTCGCTGGGTTTCGGTGGAGAGGAGAGCGCGGGCGCTTCGTTTCTGAAACGCGATGGAGGGGCGTGGAGTACGGATAAAGACGGACTGATTCTTGGCCTGCTCTCGGCGGAGATTACGGCGAAAATCGGCAAAGACCCGGGTGTTCGCTATGGCGAACTGACAGAGAAGTTTGGCGCGCCTGTTTACGAGCGCATCGACGCACCGGCGACGCCCGAAGAGAAGGCGATTCTGCAGAAGCTTTCGCCCGACCAGGTTTCGGCGAAAGAACTTGCGGGCGAAAAGATCGAAGCGATGCTCACCAAGGCGCCCGCTAACAACGCGCCGATCGGCGGATTGAAAGTGGTGACCAAGAACGGGTGGTTCGCGGCGCGGCCTTCGGGGACTGAGAACGTCTACAAGATCTATGCCGAAAGCTTTCTTGGCAAGGAGCACCTGAAGCGCATTCAGGAAGAAACGCGCGCATTGATTGCGAAGACGTTTGAGAATGCGAACGCGGCGCGGGTGTGATCACCATATCACTCTGATATCGCGATGCAGCTTGAAACTGCTATCCGCGGTGATAACTGGAAGCCCTTCCGCGGCAGCAGTCGCGATCAGCAGGCGATCGAAGGGGTCGCGATGACCCGCAACCGCGACATTCTGCAGTGCCCATAAATGATCGGTGCGTATGGGGAGCACTCGTACTTGTAGAAGGTCGAGGCCTTCAGCGATCTCGCGTTGCGTGGTGTTCAGTTTCCCGGCCTGAATTTTCAGCAGGAGTTCCCAGACGGTGACGGCGCTCATCTGTACAGCGGTTAAGTCGCTCGCGAGCAGCCCGCGTGCCCGGCGCGAGAGTTTCTCCGGCGAATACAGTGCCCAGAGAAACACATGCGCGTCGAGCAGAGCGCGGTCAATACTTGCCATCGATGAACGCTTCGGCCTCTTCGTCGCTCATGGGCTTCCACCAGTCCGGATCTACCTCAACCCGTTTGCCTGCGAATGCGCCGAGCTTCGGAGCTGTTCTGGCCGTCTGGCGCGTAGGCACCAGATCGGCGACCGGCTTGCCGTGACGGCAAATCGTGATCCGCTCGCCTGCTTCCACTTCCTGCAGCAGCTGCGTCAGAGTATTTTTTGCCTCGGCGACGTTAAGATTCTTCATGGCTATTTATTATAGCCAAGTTTGGTATTAGCCGGGTTGAACCATTTTCTCCGCTTTGACAAGCTCATCGAAGTCTTCGCCGCTCAGATAACCGAGCTTGATCGCGGCCGCTCGCAGACTCGAGTGATCCACATGCGCGGTATGCGCGATCTTCGCCGCCTTGTCGTAGCCGACGACTGGACTCAGCGCAGTCACGAGCATCAGTGAATTTTGCACATAGTGGTCGACGCGCTTGCGATCCACTTCAATGCCAAGTGCGCAGTGTTCGCGGAAGCTGCGGCAGGTATCCGAGAGTAGGCGGACCGAGTGCACGAAATTGTGGATCATGACGGGCTTGAAGACATTCAGCTCGAAATTGCCTTGCGAACCGGCGAGGCTGATTGCGACGTCGTTGCCGATGACCTGGACGGCGACCATAGTCATGGCCTCGCACTGTGTCGGATTGACTTTGCCGGGCATGATGGAGGAGCCGGGCTCGTTTTCCGGAATGATGAGTTCGCCGAGTCCGCAGCGTGGACCGGAAGCGAGCCAGCGTACGTCATTGGCGATCTTCATCAGCGACGCCGCGAGTGTCTTAAGTGCGCCGCTGGCGAAGACGATTTCGTCGTGCGCCGAAAGCGCCGCGAATTTATTGGGATGCGAACGGAACGGAAGCCCGCTGAGCTCAGCAATTTTGCGCGCGGCGCGTTCGCCGAATTCAGGATGCGCGTTGATGCCGGTACCGACCGCCGTTCCGCCGATGGCGAGATCGTAAAGCCCGTCGAGCGCTGTTTCGAGTCGCTTCAGATCGCGATCGAGCAGCGAAACCCAGCCCGAAAACTCCTGGCCCACGGTGAGCGGTGTAGCGTCCTGTAGATGCGTACGGCCGATTTTGACGATATCTTTGAACGCTTCTGCCTTTTCGCGCAGCGTGTCCCGCAGGGCATTCACGGCGGGCAGCAATCGCTCTTTGAGCACGGTTGCGGCGGCGATGTGCATGGCAGTTGGGAACGTATCGTTCGATGACTGCGACATGTTCACGTGATCGTTGGGGTGGACCGGCTTTTTGCTGCCCTTCTCGCCGCCGGCGAGCTCGATGGCGCGGTTTGAAATCACCTCATTGGCGTTCATATTGGTCTGCGTGCCACTGCCCGTCTGCCAGATATGCAGCGGGAAGTGATCATTGAGCTTGCCCGCGATGACTTCATCGGCGGCGCGCGTGATCAGCTGCGCGCGCTGCTCGTCCAGTTTGCCGAGATCGCGATTTACTTCTGCGGCTGCTTTCTTCAAGATGCCGAACGCACGGACCAATTCGGGCGGCATGCGATCGTCGCCGATATCGAAATAGCGGAGCGAGCGCTGCGTCTGTGCTCCCCAGTATCGGTCGGACGGAACTTCAATGGTCCCCATGCTGTCGGATTCGGTGCGTGTTGAACCTGCCATTTCTTTTATTTTCCAATGCGGCACAGGCGAGAATCTCGATGACTGCGAAGACGGCGGGTTTGAGCTTTGAGACGGAACGCTTCGGGCAGAGCGCCTGAGCCGGCGTTCCAGTTCTAGTACTGGTCAGTACGTCTTTCTGGCGATCGCATGCGGGAGCCGAGCCACAGTTTCGGCGTTACCTGCAAGGAGCCAGTCTCCTGATCATCACCATCCATGGAGGATATTTTGTTTACTTCTCTTCTCAAGAAAGCGTCGGCGGCTCTGCTGGGCCTGGCCGGCGCGGGCATGCTTTGCGCGGGAACGAGCGCTCCGCAAACCACATTTACCGGGTCCGTCACACTGACCAGCAATCAGTTTGACAACTACTTTGTCTACGATGCCAACGCCGGCAGTCTCAGCGGCATCAAAGGAGTCGGGATCACAAATCCTTTTACGGGGCAGTCCAATTTTGTCCCTGCAGGCACGTTTGGCGTGAGCGAAACCGTTCCGCAGTACATCTCGAGCGGTGTTGCAACCGCAATCGGGCTGTACTCCCCCAACGGGGTGAGTGTAGCTGTGAACCAGAGCGTGTATAACGCCGCGCTCGGAACCGAGACCTGGAACCAGGTGTTTGCCGGAACCCAGGAGAGCACGATCGTGACGGCGCTCACCAACGGCAATCAAAGCGCACTGCTGTCGTTTCTGAACCAATATTCAAGCGACTTCATCAGCTTCAACTCGAATAACACGGCGCCGATCCAGGGCGGTATCCTGCACTTTTCGACGGCTGCAGCCGGCGGCTCGCTGACGTTCTCGAATATTACGGCGGTGGGTGCTCCTCCGGTTTCGAGCACACCCGAACCTTCCACGTCGCTGCTGTTGGGGGCTGGTCTTAGCGTGGCTGGGCTCATCACACGTAAGCTGCGGAAAGCGTAGCCTGATAATGGGCCGCGCCCAGGTGCGGCCCTATGCCCACTCGCTCTTTTGCCGGTCAATCAAAAGCTCATTTGCAAATCTGTCGGCGCACTGGATGAATCCTCCGCCTTCCGTTTCGATCAGGGCGAAGAACTTCTCGTCCAGTCTACGAAGCGTCTCGTTGTCGATGGCTGTCAGCAGGTTATGCCGCTCTCCTCGTTATCGCGGATAGCTCTTACCTAGTAATGCCATCGCCGTGCTCACGATCTCTGCTGTCTTATCCATTCCAATTTCCTGAAAGCCCTCTTTCGCTTCGGGGGCTAACACTCCGGTGCTGTTAGAGAAAAACTGGGGAAAGCCACCATTGCAGATCTCGTATTGAGCGAAATGCGCCGCGTATACGAGCCCGGCTCCTCTTCTTACGGCGCGATAATTTTGAAGAAATGCGTCGGCACAACTGTAGATATCAATTTGCTCCCATACGGGTTCAATAAGCCGCCAGTAGCCTTCAATCTTTTTCGTCCACTTCCGAACATTATGCAAGTCATGCCTTGAGGTGTTCGGCCCTATCCCGAGCCTTTCGTACGCGCTAGTTGCGGGGAGTACCAAAACTGCAATATGTTCTGAAGAGTGCCGAATCGCTGCATGAGATGGCTAGACTGGAGTGCAGCAGGTCTCTCCAAGCCGGCCGATTTGAAACGCGATGGAAGTACCGTTTGCCGCGGGTGCGGCATCGAGAGCACTGGACGATCTCATTCCTGATCTGTATGCGGAGCTGCGCCGGCTGGCGCGCAGTTATCTACGCAGCGAACGGCAGAACCACACACTGCAGCCCACCGCTCTCGTGCATGAAGCCTACCTCAAATTGCTCGAGCAGCATAAGATCGATTGGCAGAACCGGCCGCAGGTGCTGGGCGTGGCGGCGCATCTGATGCGGCGCGTATTAGCCTCTCATGCGGAACGCCGTAACGCGCAAAAGCGTCCTGGAAAACTGCAGCAACTCACGCTCGATGTGGCGCATTGCCTGAGGGGGCAGATGGTTGACTTTGTCGAGATCGATCAGCTGTTGAGCGAACTCGCCGAGCTCGATTCGCGGCAGGGCAGAGTTGTGGAACTGCGGCTGTTCGGAGGACTGACATCTGCACAGATCGCGGAAGTGCTTTCGGTCTCGGTCGCGACGGTGGAGCGGGACTGGGCCTCGGCGCGGCTGTGGCTGGCTCGCGAATTGAGCCGGGGACAGAGCCAGGCAGGCGAAGGAAAGCGATGACCTCCGAAGACTGGGCGCGCGTGCGTTCGCTGCTCGAAGCCGCCCTCGAGCAACCGGACGAACAGCGGCGCGAGTTCCTGGACCTGATGTGCAGCGACGATTCCGATCTGCGAGCCGAGATCGAAGAACTGCTGCGGGTGGAGAGCCAGGCGGACTCTCTCTTCGGCGGCACTGGCTGGAGCCTGGCCGCGATAACGGCCGACTCGCTCGTGCCGGGAACGCGCGTAGGGGTGTATCGTATCCGGGGCCTGCTCGACGAAGGGGGTATGGGTTCGGTCTATCTGGCCGAGCGGGCCGACGAGGCGTACGCCCAGGTAGTGGCGCTCAAAGTCGTGCAGAGCAGTATTGCGAATGGCGACGCCCTGGAGCGCTTCATGCGCGAACGCCAGACGCTGGCGCGACTGAATCATCCGGGAATTGCGCGGCTGCTCGACGGTGGGATCACTCCGGACGGGCGGCCGTACCTGGTGATGGAGTATGTCGAAGGGCAATCCATCGACCGCTATTGCGATGAGCGGCGCCTCAACGTGCGGGAGCGGATCGAGCTGGTCCTCGCGATCTGCGAAGCAGTGCAGCACGCGCATCAGAACCTGGTGGTTCACCGCGATATCAAGCCGGCGAACATTCTGGTGAATGCGGAAGGACATCCGAAACTGCTCGATTTCGGAATTGCGAAATGGCTCGGCGACGCCACACCAAAGAACGCTCCGACCATTCAGATCCTGACGCCGAGCTACGCCAGCCCGGAGCAGGCAAGCAAGGAACCGGTGAGCACGGCAACCGATGTTTACTCGCTGGCAGTGCTGCTGTACGAGTTGTTGACGGGTTCGCTGCCGCATGACGTCAACAATTTGCCCCCCCACGAGGCACTGCGCCGGTTGACAGAGACGGAGCCGAAGCTGGCCAGCGAAGCTGTTTCCGAAAAGGCGGCTGCGGCGCGCCGAAGCGCACCTAAGGCGTTGCGAAGTACACTGCGCGGCGACCTGGATACGATTCTGCAGTGCGCGCTGCGGCGCGAGCCGGCTCGGCGCTATGCGAGTATCGAGGCTTTTGCGGGTGACCTGCGGCGGTGGCTGCTCGACCGGCCGATTCTGGCGCGGCCGGACAGCCTGCTGTATCGCACACGCAAATTCGTCCAGCGGCGAAAGGCGGTGGTGGGACTCGGGGTTGTTTCGGCCGCGCTGCTGACGCTGGCTGTGCTTGGCATGTGGCATTCGTATCGGACTGCTCAGGCAGAGCGCGCGATCGCGGAGCGGCGGTACGAGAACGGCCGGACGCTGGTGCAGGCATATCTGACCGAAGTCGATCGCAAGCTCGAAGGGATGCCCGGCACGGCGGGTGTTCGCAGCCTGATCGCGCGGCGAAACCTCGAGTATCTCGACCGGATGACGGCCGATGCGGGAAATGATCTGCCGCTCGAACGCGAGCTCGCACAGGCATATTTTCTGATCGGGCGAACGCAACGTCTTTCGGCGCAGTCGAGCGCGGACCGGCAGCAGGCTCGCACGAACATGGACAAGGCTGTTCGACTCCGGCAAGCGATTTTCAGTGCTACGGGAGATCTGCAGGATCGCGGGCAGCTGGCGTATCTGCTCTCGCAGACAGGAACACTGCTGGTACAGGAGGGCCGGCTCTCCGAGGCGATTGCGTATCATCGCCGAGCGTGCGCGCTGGCACAGCCGATTTTCGCTGCTTCGGCCAAAGGACTGAACTACCTGCGTGCCGCGAACGCCTGCTGGAATCTGGCGACCGACTACATCGGCAATGAACAGGCGCCGAACGCCGGCAAGCTGAACGAAGGACTCCAGGGGCAGCTCGAAACACTCGAGCGCTTCGACAACTGGCGGCGGGCGAATCCGGACAATGCGATGGGTTATCCATACGTGGCGAGCATGGAAGCCATGACAGCTGCCGATCTCTGGCGCGTAGGCCGGTATGCCGAGGCGAAGCAGCACTACGAAGCAGCTCTCGAGATTTTGCATGGCCCGCATGGCCTGTTATCGCATCAGATTTCAGCCGGCTACCTGGCTACTGCCGAAACGTATTTTTCGATGATGCTGGTGGACGGGCACGAAGACCGGGCCGCGCTGTCGCATGCCGCAGAAGCGGTGGCGATTGCGGGAAAGCAGTTGGCTGCGCAGAAAGACGATCCCGGCTGGCAGACGATCGACGGTCTGGCGGAAATCGCGCAGGGCCGGGCGTTGGCGCACAATGGGGATTTTCGGGAACCGCTGACGCTGGTTGAAACCGGAGTCGAGCGATTGCTAATGCTGTACCAGCGAGATCCAGCCGATGCAGAAGCTGCCGGCGCTCTCGTTCGCGGGGAATTGTGGGCAGCCGATACGGAAGCTGTAACGGGCGCTCGCGAGCGTGCGAGCGAGCACGCGCTTCATGCGCTCGAACTGGCGAGGTCAGCGCTGCGAACTGATCCAATCGACGCGTTAGCTGCGGCGAACGAAAGAGAAGCGCGCGCCCAGTTGCAGAGTTTGGAAGAGAAAGAGAACGCTACAGCAGCCGGAAACTGACTTCAATGGTAGCTTGCGTGGCGACCGGATGGCCGTCCTTGATGCCGGCCCGGAAACGCCATTTCTGGACAGCTTCTACGGCTTTCTCGTCAAGACCGAGGCCGAGCGGACGGATCACTTTGATGTCGCGCGGCATGCCATTCGCGTCGACTACCAGCGACAGCAGCACCGTACCAGAGAATTTCGCCTTGCGGGCCGCTTCTGAATATTCCGGTTCCGTCTTGCTGATCAGCACGGGCGCGGAAACCGAGCCACCGACGCGATATACGCCGCCGCCGGAACCGCCACCTTCGCCGGGTCCGTAACCATCGCCCTTACCCGAGCCAACGCCGCCACCCGAACCGGAGCCGAGACCCTGGGAACCTTGGCCGCCGGAAAGCGGATTCAGCTTCGCGAGCGGATCGCCGTAATCGGTGGCGTCAATCTTCGGCAGAGGAGCAGTGATTTTGGGAACTTCGGGCAGCTTGGGCTGCTCCACCTTCAGCGCGGGCGGGATGAAGGTCTTCTTGGCAAACTCGGGAGCAACGCCTTTGCTCACCGGAGTCGGCATCTTCTGTCCGCCACCGCCGCCACCGCCTGATTTCTGTGCGGCTGGAGGAAGCTTTGGAACGTAGGGCGGCACATAGACAATCGGACCGTTGTCGCGTATCTTTCTGACGATTTTCGGCGTCTGCCAGACGATCAACATCAACGCGACAATTGCGGCGTGAACCAGCAGCGAAACCAAGCCCGACTTTTTTTCACCGCCGGCATAAGCGCCCCAGATCGACCCCATTTCCACCGGCTTCGAGGTGACTTCGAGCGGCGGCAATTTCTGGGGATGAATCAGGTCGCGGATGTTCTCGATGAGCGATTTGTACCAGGGGACTTCAATGGCGGCGATGTCCCCTAATTCCGCGTCTTCCACCGGGCGCGAGGTGACTTCGAGCGGCGGCAGCTTGGGCGGATTCAGGGTCTCGCGGATCCCGCGGACGATCGACTTGTACCACGGCTCTTCGAGGTCGGACCCCACTAGCAGTCGATTCAGATTGTCTTCGGGCTGGCTAATCACTACACACTCCGGAGATTCCCGTCTCGCAACTTTAGTATCCCGCTCACCCCGGGCATACGCTTGGACGCCTTCGATGAATTCGCCGTTGCAAGATTCTGGACGGGCACGAGCACCGTTGACTTCAGTTTATATCAAGAATCTGACAGGCAACGCCTATTCGCGGCGTAATACGAACCGTTCCGTCTCGTACCAGATACTCTCTAGTACGTCGATGAGTTCGTGTCCGGATGAGTAACGAATCAGCTGTGCACGGGGATGCCGTTCGAGAAAGGCCAGCGACTGCTCGAGCGGGACCGTCTCATCGCGCTCGCCGTGCAGGATGAGCACGGGTTGCGATACAGCCGGAAACGGTTCAAACTGAGCGGCATCTTCCAGAAATTGGTAGGACAGCGGCAATTCGCGACCTTCTCCGTAATGGAAAACGTTTAAGCTGCCCGCCTGCTTCCACTCAGCGATTTTGTCGGGCCCCAGGCTGGCCATCCAGAGCTGGTAAAAGCCGAAAGCCGGAGCAAGGAGCACGAGCCGATCCACCCTTTCGGGATGCCGGGCTGCGTACAAAGCGGCCAGATAGCCTCCCAGACTCGAGCCGATCAGGGTGTACTTTGAAGCGTTCGCCTGTTGCTCCAGGATCCGCAGCTGGCGTGTTACCGTAAGGTTCTCGAAATCCCCCGCGGCCAGGTCAGGAATCTGCATGGAGATACCGAGCGCCTCGAATTTAGCCGCGAAAAAGCGGGCCTTTCGCGATTCGGGACTGGACGCGAAACCGTGGAGGTATAGGATACTCAAACTGTTTGACCAGCTTCGATGGTAGCTACCGGCCGGCTTTGCGCGGAAAGTGAAAACTATCGATGCTAGTTTAGTGAGTTGAACCCGCACCAGCGTAACCGGGCGGCGACGATAAATTTGCCCACAACACAGGAGAACAAAGAATGACCGTTGCAGAAAGAGTCAAGCAAATCATCGTGGAACAACTGGGCGTTGATGAGAGTCAGGTCGACCCCAGTGCTTCGTTCGTTGACGATCTGGGCGCGGATTCGCTCGACATTGTCGAACTCGTGATGGCTTTTGAAGAAGCGTTTGATCTGGATATTCCGGACGAAGACGCCGAGAAGATCAAGACCGTTAAGGACGCAATCGATTACATCGAAGCGAAGAAGAAGTAGTTTGCCTCTGAGACGAAACAGCGCCCGTCTGGTGCGGGCGAGGATTCCATGGCGGCACGAAGAGTAGTCGTTACGGGCGTTGGGCTGATCACCTCGGTTGGCACCGGTACGGACGAGACCTGGAAAGCGATTCTCGCCGGGAAAAGCGGGATTGGTCCGATCACGCAGTTCGATGCTTCGAATTTCACGACGCGAATCGCGGGCGAAGTCAAGAATTTCGACCCGCTGGTTTACGTCGATAAGAAAGACGTGAAGAAGATGGGCCGCTTCATCCAATTCGCGATGGCGGCCAGCGAGTTTGCGATGCAGTCTGCCGGACTTGGGCCGGCATCGGGCGAAGCAGCGGAACGCGTGGGCGTCTACATCGGCAGCGGCATCGGCGGCTTCGAAGTGATCGAGCGCGAGCACCGCAATCTGCTCGAAAAAGGGCCGGGCCGGATCTCGCCGTTCTTCATTCCGGCGTGTATTGTGAATCTGGCAAGCGGCTACGTCTCCATCCGGTATGGGGCAAAGGGGCCCAATTCCGCTACGGCGACGGCCTGCACCACCAGCGCGCATTCGATCGGCGATTCGTTTCGATTGATCCAGCACGGCGATGCAGATGTGATGATCGCGGGCGGAAGCGAAGCCTGCATCACGCCCATGGGCATCGGCGGATTTGCTGCCATGCGAGCGCTCTCGACGCGCAACAACGAACCCGAGCGCGCGTCGCGGCCGTGGGATAAGGAGCGCGACGGCTTCATCGTGGGCGAAGGGTCAGGCATTCTCGTTCTGGAAGCTCTCGAACACGCTGAGCGGCGCGGGGCGAAAATTCTGGCCGAGATTGTTGGTTACGGTATGAGCGCCGATGCGCACCACATCACCGCGCCTCCCGACGATGGCGAAGGCGGCTATCGTGTGATGCGCAATGCTATGCGCGATGCGCGTATTGAGCCGAATCAAGTGCAATACGTGAATGCGCATGGCACCTCGACTGGTTTGGGCGACAAGGCGGAGACGCTGGCGATCAAGCATGCATTCGGTGGGCACGCGGCGAAACTGGCGGTCAGCTCGACAAAATCGATGACCGGACATCTGCTTGGAGGCGCGGGCGGGCTCGAAGCGGGGCTGACGGTTCTCGCGTTGCGCGACCAGATCGCTCCTCCGACGATCAATTACGAATTTCCCGATCCCGAGTGCGATCTCGACTATGTGCCGAACCAGGCGCGGCCGATGGCAATTGAGTACGCGCTTTCGAACAGCTTCGGCTTTGGCGGCACGAATGGCTGCCTGATCTTTAAGCGGGCGGACTGAGCGTGGACGGCTGCGCCGGCCCGATCAGCGCTGTGCCCCTCCGTTCTCCAGCTCCATCGATCCAAAGATCCCATCCAGCTGGCTGGTAGCCACCCAGGGCAGCGACAAGCGGTGCAGTCCAAAGCCGCGCACCGGCGCAAAACTGAAATGCTCCTGTTCCCAGCCGGGCCCTTTCAGATCAAACGTTCGCCCCGGCAATGCCAGCATGGCCTTGGTGTTGTACAGCAGCAGCTGCGCAATCGCGTGATAATGCGCATCGCCCGTCCAGCGGGCTAGTTTCTCGTACTCATCTAGATCGATGGCCGTCGTCTATGTAGATCTCTACCTGTGCCGGGGCGCTTCGCTGTGCCGAGGCCGCACCGACACTGCGAATGGCAATCCCTTTCTCACCAAGCCGCACAAACGGAACAATTCGCATCCCGCCGCTACCCCCGGCTGCCAGGAGGAGCGCCGCCGAGCCAAAAAGTGGAGCGGCAGATTTTTCAGTCACAAGCCTCGCTGTATTTTCTCCAATTCCAAGGACTGCATTCCATGCCAGCTATCCCGCTCGAACACTGCCTACGTGGTGTCGGCAATACGAATGGTTGCGTCATCTTCAAGCGCGCGGGCTGACGATGTTCTTACTTCGGCCGCTGCGGAATGCCGGCGAAGGGCCCGTCGCGGAACGCTCTGGCATCGGAGATGTTCACATCGGGGAAGTAAAAACGATAGGTACTTTGGGCCAGCGGATCGCCGAAAGAGCGTAGAGAGTCTGCCAAAGAATGAGCGAATTCCGGCGGCACGTTCTTGCAGGCGTCGATGATGAGCGGTACGGAGGCTACGTCGTTCGCCTGGGCCAAGCCGGCGGCCGCGATACCCGCTACCAACAGGTTTTGGGAACGCAAGGCGCGACGCAGCAGCGGAACTCCGCGAGGATCGCCGGTTTTCGCAAGGGGCGCCAAACCGCCCGGTAGTTCTTCCGCCATTTCCACCGCCTTCGCAAGCGGAAGATTATGCTCTTCGGCCTGTAGCTTGAATTCGGGCGAGAGATGGGATCTGCCTGTTTGGCGAGCGTCAGTTTGAACGGATTGGGTGCGTCACTTTCGACAGCCGGTTGGGCGAGTGCGGCCAGGTATGCCCAATAGGCGTCGTTCTTATCGCCCATTCTCACCGTGGCCCGCTGGAAGTAGTCCTCGAGGACCGGATGGCCTCCACTGCTCGCGCCTGCTCAATGATATTTACGAATTTGAGGCGATTTTCCAGCGCGGGATCAGGTTGATCGTTCTGAATGCGGCTGATTGCGTCGGCGACTGTAGCGGTATTCTGCGCGGGAGCCTTCCGACTGCCCGCAATCATAACGCAAAATGTTGCTACAGGACGGCCGGGATTCCTGAGCGCAATTTCTGAAGCATGGCGATTTCTGGGCAGGGCTGGAACGTATAGTAGCTCAATAGCGCCGATGCGTTAGTTCGCGATCACTGATCAACTGATCGTCTGAAGCGCTCACGGCATACTAAAAGCAAGCATGAAGATTATTGTGTCGGTGAAGCAGGTGCCTGCGCGCGATTCGGCCCTGCGCGTCCGCTCCGATGGCAAATGGCTCGAGGAGAGCGATCTCTCCTGGGAAATGAACGAGCCCGACGCTTACGCGCTCGAAGAAGCTTTGCAGCTGCGCGAGAAGCTGGGCGGGGAAGTCGTGGTGGTGAGTCTGGGACGCGACCAAGCTGCGCAAACGATTCGCGAAGCGCTGGCCAAGGGAGCCGACCGCGCGATTCACATCCAGACCGGTGAAGACGGTTCTGCGCTCGATCCTTTATCCACTGCTCGTCTGCTGGCCGACGCGATCCGGAAAGAGTCGCCCGACATGATCCTGACCGGTTTGCAGTCGGACGATCTCGGCTATGGACAGACCGGCGTGATCCTGGCCGAATTGCTCGGCATGGCGCATGCCACGATCGTGATGGAAGTCGAGCCGGAGAACGGCGCCGTGAAAGTGAAGCGAGAACTGGAAGACGGCTGGTTTCAGAACGTCACCTTGCCGCTGCCGGTTGTGCTCACGATTCAATCCGGCATCAAGAAGCTCCGTTACGCCACGCTGATGAGCATCAAGAAAGCAAAAACGAAGCCGGTGGAGACGGTAGAAGCGGGCAATTTAGGTGCAGGCGAAGCGGCGGCAGTTATCGAGCAGGTGTACGCGCCGCAGCGTGCCAAACAAACGCAAATCCTGTCGGGTGACGCGAAACAGGTCGCGCGCGAACTTGCTCAGAAGCTGCGTTCGGAGGTGAGGGTCCTGTGAGTTTGCTGGTGGTTTTGGAACAGCGGGATGGCAAATGGAACCGGCTCTCGTTCGAGGCGCTGGGAGCAGCGCGGAAGATCAGCGCCGAGCCCGTTATCGCCGCCGTGCTTTCTGACAAAGCGAGCGCGCTGGCGGAGGAAGCTGCCGCGTATGGCGTGGAAAAGGTCTTCGCGATTGAGCATTCTCTGCTCGGGCAGTACACGCCGGAAGCGTGGACTGCTGCGCTCGAACAATTGATTGCGGCTCAGAAACCGCGCGCCGTGACCTTCCCGCATACCTACCAGGTGCGCGATTATGCGCCGAAGCTCTCGGCGCGACTGGGCAAGCCGCTCATCAGCGACGTTATCGATGTGAAGTCCGCGGACGGCAAGCTGGTGCTGGTGCGCCAGCTCTTTCAGGGCAAGCTGAACGCGGACGTGCGGGTCGCGAGCGAGCCGGCGTTCATTTCGGTGCAGGCGGGCGCATTTCCGGCAGCCGAGGCGAGCAGTGAGAAAGGCACAGTCGAGAAATTCGAGCCGAAACTTGATGCTTCGCAAATTCGAAGCAAACCGGAGCCGCCATTCCGAGAAGCGCAGCGTTCGGTTGATCTGGGCGCGGCGAATGTGATCGTCTCGGTGGGACGCGGCATCAAGGAAAAAGACAATCTGCCGATCGTGGAAGAGCTGGCGCAGGCGCTCGGTGCCGAACTGGCGGCTTCGCGTCCGATCTGTGACAATGGCTGGCTGCCGATGGAGCGGCAGGTGGGCAGTTCGGGCCAGACGGTCTCGCCGAAACTTTATCTGGCGGTCGGCATCTCGGGTGCAATTCAGCACCTGGTCGGCATGAAGGGGTCGCAGAAAATCGTCGCGATCAACAAAGACGAGGATGCGCCAATCTTTGAGGCGGCCGATTACGCAGTCGTGGGCGATTTGTTTGAGGTCGTGCCCGCGCTGACCGAAGAGATCAAGAAGGTGAAGTCCGGAAGTTGATGCGCCGTTTTTCCTGCGTCACCGCGCTCGCGGCCGCTCTTTTTCTCTACACCGGTTGCAGCCGTCCGGTTTCCAAGGATGTTGCGGCGACGGTGAATGGCCGTCCCATTACGTACGCCGATCTCGACCGCGCCATTGCGGCTCAGGTCGCCAGCGCGCCGATGAAGCAGAACAGCGACCAGATGACGCAGCTGCGGCTCGAAGCTCTCCGTGCGCTGATCGACAACGAAATTCTGATGCAGCGTGCGGAGAAGGAAGGGCTGCTGGCGTCCGATTCGGATGTAGACGGCAAACTCAGCGAACTCAAGTCGCCCTACACGGAGGAGCAGTTTCAGAAGCTGCTCGAACAGCGGCACATGAACGTTCCCGAGCTGAAAGCGCAGATCCGGCGCGAACTCACGGTGCAGAAGCTGATTAACAAGGAAATCGGCTCGCACATTTCGATTTCGGATGCGGATGTGGCGGCGTTTTACAACGCCAACAAGGCGAGTTTCAATCTGCCCGAGAACAAGGTTCGATTGGCGCAAATTCTGGTGACCCCAAATCCCGATCCGAACGTCAACAATCTGAAGAATGACAAGGCGCAAAACGACGCGCAGGCCAAGAAGAAAATTCAGCTGCTCGATATGCGCGTGCGCCAGGGCGAAGATTTCGGCCAGCTTGCACAGAGCTATTCGGAGGATCAATTCGCGCCCAACGGCGGGGACGTGGGCTTTGTGCCGGAATCGGCGCTGGACAAGGCGAATCCCGAACTGCGCAAAATCATTCTCGATATGACGCCCGGCCAGGTCTCGCCCGTGATTCACACGGCCGAAGGCTATCGCATCATCAAGCTGATTTCGAAAGAGCCGGCCGGGCAACGTCAACTTAGCGATCCGCGCGTGCAGGAAGAGATTCGTCAGGGGCTTTTCCAGGCAAAGGAGCAGGTGCTGCGCTCGGCTTTCTACGAAGTTGCACGCAGCGAGGCCAAGGTGGTGAATTACTACGCCGAATCGGTGCTCGCCAGCCGCGACAAAAAATAGCCTGCTATTTGAGCTCTAATTCCCATTCCTGGCCGACCAATTCCTGGCCCCAGCTTCGATGCGGTTCTTCCTTGATCAGGCGGAAGCCGGCGCGTTCGTAGATTCGATGAGCGGCTTTCAGAATGCTTTGTGTCCAGAGCACGAGCTTGCGATAACCGGCGGTTCGCGCGAAGCGGATGCATTCGGCAACCAGCGCCTCGCCGAGTCCTTGTCCGCGAGCGGCGGGTTCGACAAACAGCAGGCGTAATCGAGCGATCGAGGGATCGTGCCGGTCTTTCATGAGAAAGACGTGGCCCATGTTCTGGCCATCGATTTCGCCGATCCAGCAGCGCTCGCGCGCGGAATCGAAATTCTCCAAAAAGTCGGCGGTAAGCTTCAGGAGAAACATTTCGAAGCTCGCATTCCAGCCGTATTGTTGCGCGTACCCGATACTCTCGCGCTGGACGATCCAGCCCATGTCGCCGATCCGATGCGGCCGCAACAGATGAGGGCGAATCCTGTGATCGTTTTTGAGGACGATGCTCTCGATCGACTGCATGGAGCGGATCAGTGCCAGTTGCGCCTCTGGCCCGGCTGATTCGAGGGCGGAGCGGGCCTGTTCGTCCGAGAGCCTGTTCAGGTTATCGAAGGCCGCTCTCCCGCGTTTTGTCAACTCGAGTTGTGTCCGGCGCGCGTCATCGCTTGCCATTCTCTTGCGAAGCAGGCCAGCGCGCTCGAACTTGCGCAAAATCCGGCTCAGATAGCCTTTATCGATCCCGAGCTCTTCGGAAATATCGCTTGCGTTGGGCGACTGACGATTTGCCAGCTCATAAAGGACGCGGCCTTCGGTGAGACTGAAATCGCTCGCGAGATATCGGTCGCTGAGCGTGCCGAGAAAGCGCGTGTAGTTACGGTTGAAGCGTCTGAAAACCTGTATGGAGCCGGCCAGAGCATCCGACATGTTGCTATTGTCAGCCGAAATAGTTGCCTATGTCAACTACTATTTCTGAGACACGATTGGGGGTGTGGCGTATGCTGCTGTTTGTGCTCTTAGGCCGGCTCGCGCTTATTCTCGCTGTCAGTTTTCCGTGCTTCGCCCAACAGGCGGATTACAGCCAGCTGTACCGCCCGCAGTATCACTTCTCGCCACTGCGCAATTGGACCAATGACCCAAACGGGCTGGTGTATTTCGAGGGCGAGTACCACCTCTTTTTCCAATACAATCCGTTTGGCGATGAATGGGGCCACATGAGCTGGGGGCACGCCGTGAGCCGCGATCTGCTGCACTGGCAGGAACTGCCGGTCGCCATCCCCGAATCAGATGGCGTGATGATTTACACCGGCAGCACGGTGGTGGACGGGCAGAACACCAGCGGCTTGTGCACGAACGGACCCTGCATGGTAGCTATCTACACCGGTCAAAATCCGAAGCGCGACTCGCAGCCGGGATTTGAGACGCAGAACCTGGCGTACAGCAATGACCGCGGGCGCACCTGGACGAAATACAGCGGAAACCCGGTGCTGAATCTGAACATGACGGATTTCCGCGATCCGAAGGTCTTCTGGTCGAAGCAGGCCGGCACATGGGTGATGGTGGTCGCGCTGCCGAACGAGCATAAGGTGCTGATCTATCATTCTCCGGATCTGAAGCATTGGACCAAGAAGAGCGAGTTCGGACCGGCGGGCGCCACGGGCGGGCAGTGGGAATGCCCGGAGCTGTTTGAGCTGCCCGTGGAGGGCAAACGGGATACGCGCTGGGTACTGAAAATCGGCGTGAACCCGGGAGCGTTGCAGGGCGGCTCGGGAGAACAGTATTTCATCGGCCGCTTCGATGGCGTGCGATTTACGAACGATAATTCGCCCGCAACGACGCTATGGACCGACTATGGCAAGGACTGCTATTGTGCGCTGACCTTCAACAATCTGCCCCGCGAGCAGAAACCGGTGATGATCGGTTGGATGAACAACTGGCAGTACGCGGCGAAGCTGCCGACAAGTCCCTGGCGTGGCCAGATGACGATTCCGCGCCAGTTGTCCCTTCGGCAGACACGCGAAGGCATACGCTTGTTTCAGAAGCCCCTCGAACAGCTCGAATCGTTGCTTGAAGAAGAAAGTGGACGCGATCCCGGCCACAGCTTCGTTCTGGCGTTTTCGTTGCATGCCAAAGCGGGACATGAGGTGGGCCTGAAGCTTCTCTCTGACGCATCGTACTCTACCGAGATTGGCTATGATCCTGCGAAAAAGGTTCTCTTTGTGGATCGGACACATTCGGGATTGACGAATTTCAGCAAAGACTTTCCGGCTCGCGTCGAGGCACCTTTGAACGCAGAAGGCGCTTCCATCAGCGTACGGGTGCTGGTGGACCGGCTCTCGGTCGAGGTGTTTGCCGATGACGGGCGCGTGGTGGTTACAAACCTAGTCTTCCCGCCTCCGCACGCCAACAGTTTCGAAAGCCTCGGGGGTAAGGTGCCGGCGGTGATCGAGCCTGTGCACTCGATCCACTGAAAGAGCTGTCCTGTGCTTAGAGCACAAAGGTTCGGAGCAGGAGGTACACCATGAGCAGGGCAACCAGTACGATGACGATGTACTTCGCCCACTGGCCGGGTGTTTTTGGGTTTGTGGTGTATTCCACCAGCGGATCCTGCTAGCGGCGCCTCGCGGTGGTGGTCGTGCTTGCCGAGACACCGAGCGCGCGCAATTGCGAAAGCGCTTTACGGGCATCGTCGGTGTGGGGATAATTCTGCACCAGGGTGCGAAATTCGGTTACGGCGCGGCTGCGCTGATTGCTCTTGAGAAGTGACATCGCCTTCATGTAGTGCGCATCCGGCGTCTTCGGGTTATCGGGATAGCGCTCGAGCACGGCGTCGAACGATTTCACAGCGGCGGAGTAGTCGCCCTTGTTGTAGCTGATCTCGCCTAGATAATACTGCGCGTTGGCGGCCAGTTCGGTATTCGGGAAATACTGCAGGTATTGCGAGAACTCGGTGTATGCAAGCTCCGTTTTGCCGGTTTGAAAATCGCGCATCGCAGCCGTGTAGGTGTCGTTCGCGCTCATACCGGCTGGCGGCATGCTTTGCCCTACGCCCTGCGGCGTTGTCGCTCCTGGAGCGCCGGTGGGAGGAGCCCCATTGGGAGTGGCTGCGCCTGGAGCCGGCGGCGGATTCTGCATGATCTGGAGCTGATTCTTAAGATCCGTCATCTTCGCATCCATACGATCGAGACGGGCGCTCAGGTCAGCAATGGAATCTTTCAGCGCACGCACATCGTCGCTCACCGAATCCACTTTGCTGCTCATTCCGTTCACCGGAGCCAGCGACTTTGCCACGCCGTTGCTCACGTTGTCCTGCAAATTGGCCATCTGGTCTGCGGTCCGGCGCAGATCGCCCTGCATAGCCTGAACCATGCCGGTCAGCGTGTCCAGCTTCGAATTGAGCGATTGCTGCAGAGCGTTGATGCGGTCTTCCAGATCGCGCTGCATCTGCACCAGGTCTTTGTTGACCGCGAAAGAAAAGCTGGAACAGGTAACGAGCAGGGCGGCGACGCGCACAAATTTCATTGCCATTTACTCCCCAGTGTAAGCGTAAAGCGCACGAACGAAGGATAGAAAAGAGGGCGGACGGTAATCCGCCCTCCGGAACACTTACTGCGCAGCCGAGAAGTGAGCGCGGCGGTTGCGCGCGTAGCAATCCTCGGTTGCATCGGTGCAGATCGGACGTTCTTTGCCGTAGCTGATGGTCTTGAGCTTATCGGTCGGGACCCCGAGGGCGGCCAGGGCATCGCGGGTAGCGGCCGCACGCCGGTCGCCAAGCGCGAGGTTGTACTCAGCCGAGCCGCGCTCGTCGCAATGGCCCTCAATGGTGACGATGAAGTTCGGATCGAGCGAGAAGATCTGTTTGAGAGCGGTAGCATCGCCCTGCAGGATGGGTTGATCCTGTGGCCGGACGTCGCTCTTGTCGTAGTCAAAGTGGATGTCCTGTACCTGGTGGGCGAGGATGTCCTGAATCTGCGACTGCGCGCTTGGAGCAGCCGGGGCGGGCGGGGGCGGAGAGCTCACCGTAATGGTCGCGTCTGCGCTCGATTCGCCACCTGGGCCGGTGGCGGTCAGATGGTAAGTCGTGGTCGCGGTCGGATAAACGGCGCGGCGGCCGCTCGGACTGACACTACCCACTCCGTTGTCGATCTGCACACCGGTGGCGCCCGTAACAGACCAGCGCAGCGAGGAAGGCTGACCATTTGAAATCGTGGCTGGTTCGGCCGTGAAATAGTCGATCGTAGGCTTGGCGGCCGGCAGCGTAACAGCGGCGGGCGGCGGCGGTGGCGGAGGAGGCGGCGCTTTCTTGTGGCAACCGGCGGCCACGGTCAAAAGAATCGTCGCACTCAGCGTCAGGTAAAGCCTGCGTTTGTTCATGTTCGTTTCAAACTTCTCCTGCTTTTGTATCATGTGCTCCCGTTACTTTTCGGCGTTGACCCAAACGGGCTTCTCATTACTGCCTTTGGTGGTGAGCGCGTGCTTGCCAGTGCCGTCCGCATTCATCACCCAGATCTGCGATTGGCCTCCGCGTTTGGAAGCGTAGACAATATGCGCGCCGTCGGGCGCCCAGCTCGGATTTTCGTTGCGTCCTTCATTGGCTGTAAGCTGCGTGGTTTGTCCGGAGGCTACATCCATGACGAAGATGTTGTAATTGCCGGGTTCGAATCCTTTGGTCCAGGCAAATGCGATATGCGCGCCGTCGGGACTCCAGGCCGGGTTGGTCGCTTCACCGGTGCCCGCGCTCAGACGCCGAAGGTTTGCACCTTCCATGTTCATGGAATAAACCTGCGGCAGGCCGGAACGGTCGGAGACATACACCAGGTCAGCCCCGGTCGCCGGGTTGATCTTCGGTTCCACTTCGATCGAGCGCGAGTAGGTGAGACGACGCAGTCCGCTGCCGTCAACATTCGCCGTGTAGAGCTGCGCCGGGCCACCTGCTGCGGTTGAAGAAAACACAATGCGGCGCGAATCGGGCGTAAATGTCACGAAGGCGTTCATCGAGGCACGCTGGTTGTAGAACGGCAATTTGCGCCCGCTATCGAGCGAAAACATCTGAATGGCCGGGTATCCCGCAGCGTACGTGGTGAACGCAATGATACGGCCGTCGGGCGAGGCAGAAGGAAACGTACTGATGGAGCCGTAGCGCGTGAGCTGGCGCTGATCGCTGCCGTCCCAGTTCATCACCCAGATTTCTTTTGCGCCGCTGCGGCTGGAGACGAAGGCGATCTTCGTTCCCACCAGACTCTTGCCGCCGAACTGCGCCAGAATGTCGGCCGCATAGCGATGGCCGGCATCCACGGCGCCTTCTCGCGAGAGCGCCGCGGTGTAGATTTTGCCGAATACCTGCGCCTGCTGCAGCGAAGGCATGTTCGGCGCCGTCGAATAGAACCAGCCGAAGACAACGAGATTGCCCTGATTCTCGGCGCCGTAGCCGATGCCCAGAAAATTGGCTGAGATCGGCGGAAGACTCCAGTCGCTCAGCCGATTGCCCTGCGGCGCGGCTGGGCGGTTCGAGGGCGGAGCGACTCCGGGCTGCAAATCGCTCGGTTGCTGCGGGACCTGTAGCGGGTAGAGCGTCTTGGGAACGAGATTGATCAGCGGCGAGCTCTCCAGATCGCTGCGAACCGTATCGTTAAAAGCATCGATGTAGCCGGAAGCCGCGCCGGAGCCGCGGAAATCCGTTACCGCTATGAGCGGCTTACCGGGGTTCTTGACGATACTCCCGGTGATCTGCTGGCCGGCGGAGATGAGCCCGGAGCTAAGCAGAAAAAGTGAGAAGGCTAAAAAAAGTCGCATCAGCGTAAGTTGAAAGTGAATTGAGCCGAGATGTAGCTTTCGGTGATTTGCGGCGGCAGCGCCGGCAGCGGATTGGCGCTATAGACGGCCCGCAGGGCTGTGTTGTCGATTGTCGGATTGCCGCTCGATTGCAAAATCTGCGGGGTACGAATGGATCCGTCGCGCATGATGTAGAAGTTGACGATGGCCGGCTGGGATTGAGTGCGTGCATCGAGGCCGTTCGTCGCCCAGTTTTGCGCAATTCGCTGGCGCACTATTTCGGCGTACCAGCCCAGCCTGTTTCCGAGCGGCGAATTCGGACCGATGCCGACCTGTCCCGCGCCGCTCTGCTGCGAATACATCGGATTCGAAAGCGCCTGCCGGGAGCGGCTATAAACCTGGTTGGCCGGCGCCGGAGGCGTGTATTGCTGCTTCTGCACTGGCTTGGGCGCTTGCTTCTTCAGCTTTTCGGCGAGATCGAATGTGTTCTTGTCGGGCGGAGGCGGTGTTTTCTGCTGTTCCTGCTTGGCGGGCGCGGTCGGCACCATCGACTGTGTATCGCTGGCCACGGGATTCGGCGGAGCTTCGCGCTGCGGGATCGGAATGTTCTTCACGGCCGAAACGGCGTAGGCGGGACCTCCGGCCGGATGCTGCTCGCCAAACGTTTCGCGCGTACGGTTCATCCAGTACCAGCCGAAGAACAAAAGCGCGATCACACCGGCGTGGATCAGGATTGCGCCAAAAAAGGGAAGCGCCAGCGGGTCGCGCTCATCGAGAATATCGAGCCGCTGGGCCATAGAACTCACCGGCGCTGCCGCGCGGAGGTGTCGATGGGTGCCGTCACCATCTTCACTTCAAATTTGGCTTCGCCGAGCTCGGCCACGATCTGCGCGATCGGATCCCAGGGCGTTTCTTTATCGGCGCGAACGTAGACCGCGGTCGCGTTGTGAAAGCGCTGCCGCACGGCCGCGGCCAGAGCATTGATGTTCACCGGCTTATCGTTCAGATACGATTCGCCGCGTTTAGTGATGCTAACCACCGGCAGATCCTGCGCTGTGTTTTGGACGCGGCGCACGGTCGGTACGTTTATGTCGAGGCCGAACTCCATTACGTTTGCCGTAATCATGAAGATGATCAGCAGCACCAGGACCACGTCGACCAGCGGCACAACGTTAATTTCGGAAAGCGCGCTCGCCGGGCCACCGAAGCGCCTTCCGCGCCGCCCGCCGCCTGTTTCGCCGAAAGAAAAAGCCATAACGCTTTGCTGTGCCTACCCGCCGAAATCGCGATCGGCGAAGTTCTGGAACTCGATGGCGAAGTCTTCCATGCGCGTGCCCAGTTCGCGGATGCGCGTACCGAAGATGTTGTAGAAGATGGCGGCCGGAATCGCCGCTGCGAGTCCGATGGCGGTTGTTACTAGCGCTTCCGAAATACCGGGCGCAACGGCGCGAAGGCTGGCGCTGCCGGCGTTGCCGAGCCCCTCGAAAGCGTCGATGATGCCCCACACCGTGCCGAACAGGCCGATGAAGGGCGAAACCGAGGCGACCGTCGCGAGCCAGTTCATATTCAGCTCGAGTTTCGTCACTTCTTCGCTGATTCCGAGCTGCAGACTGCGCTCGACAGCGGGTTTATTCACCAGCGCACCGCGCTGTTTGATCTGCCGTTCGATCTCGCTATAGCCGAAATCGAACACCGCCACGAGCGGCGCTGCGCTGAACTGCTCGCTCGCCACGGCAATCGACTGCAGGTTGGGCGCTTTCCGGAAAGCGCGCAGAAAATTACGATTCTCGCGGCGTGCGCGGCTGAAGATGCTGCTTTTCGAGAACACGATGGTCCACGAAAAAAGCGAAAACAGGATCAGAATGGCAATAACAGCGAGCGGAACCGGGCGAAGGTTGTGAACGATGTCCCACAGACTCAGGTCAGCGGGAAACAACAGGAATTGCAATACTTGTTGTCCTTTCGTTTGCCTCGCTTTTCATTATAGGAACGCGCATTTGAAAAACACCTCTTCCCCGGCTTGTGAAATACGGCTCACCTTTCCTGGAGACAACGCCAGGGCTATCCGCCACGTCTTAATATGAAGACTTAGCTATGTTGTCCCGTGTTGAAATTCAGCGCCGCCGGCGAGAGAGCGGTTTTTCGCTCATCGAGCTTCTGATTGTGATCGCGATTATCCTGATCATCCTCTCCATTGCCGTTCCGCAGATGGGAAAGATGCGAATGAACGCGCAGGAGATGGCTGCGGTCGAAGAGATCAGCACCATCAACAAGGCCGAAACGCAGTATTATTCGCAATTCAACCAGTACGCCACTTCTCTGGGGCAGCTCGGACCGCCTCCTTCGGGCGGCACGAGCGAAGGACCCCAGGCGGCCGGTCTCATCCCCGGTAGTCTGGCCAGCGGATCGAGCGGCGGCTACAATTTCACCCTCACCGCTACCTCGCAAGGCTACGCGATCAGTGCAGTTCCCAAGCAGTTCGGCAGCACCGGACGGCGCACGTTCTACTCCGATCAAAGCGGGGTCACCCGTCAGAATTGGGGACAGGATCCCGCCACCGCCACCAGCCCCGAGCTAAAATAATCGGCACTTGCCACTCCGGGGTCTGGTCGGCGCGTTTTTTGCGCTCGCAGCGAGCGCGACGGCCAGTCTGCCCAGTGCGCAACAGCTAGCCGCCGAGCTGCAGCAGATTTCACTCGATCCCGCTCATACGTACCGTGTGCGCGATTTGTCGCTTGCCCGCGGTGACATTAAGCTGTATCTCACCGAAGGCACACTCAGCTTCTTTACGCCGGTCGATCACCGCACGTTTGCCGCTCTCTTTACGACCGAAGACACCGATGCAGGGGATGCGGAGGTGATCGTCATGCCGCCGCGCCGCAGCGAACGCGCTTCACTCGCTTCCTTTGCCAAAACGCCGAATCTGGACGAGCACTTCACGAGCGCTCTGTTTTTCTTTACCGACAACACCGCTTCCGAGCTTACCGAAAAAATCAATCGAGCGCCGCTCCACGAGCTGCCGGATGCTGCCTCCGTATTTGCTCCGCGCGCCGATCCGATTGCGCGGGATATTGGGCGGCAGATCGAGATCGCGCTGCTCGAGGCACTGCTCGATAAGCACACTCCGGCACATGGTCTTTTCTATGCTGTGCTCGGCGGCCGCACGCTGGGCGCATTCGATGTGACGTACGATCCCACGCAGGCCGAGTCTGTATTCGTGGGTCGTGTGGGCAGCTCACCCGATCACCATTTTGAGCTCTGGACCAACTTCCGCCCGCGCCGCGCGCCTCCGTTTGTACAGCCACCTGTACGAACACACGATTACCGGCTGGAATCGACCATCCGGCCCGATCTTTCGATGAATGTTGCTGCGGAATTCGCGATTCAGGCAGACGGCGAAGACGGCCGTGTGCTGCCGCTAGTGCTTTCACCGCGCCTGCGAGTGAGCGAGGCCGAGATTGACGGTGCGCCAGTCGAAATTTTTCAGCGCGCCGCGCAGCGGTTGGCCGAATTCGGCAGCGCCGAAACGCTATTGCTCGTTGCTCCGGCCGATCTTTCGCCGGGCACACACCGCGTAGAACTGCAATATTCCGGTTCGGTCATTCGCCGCACCGAAACCGGCGAATACTTCGTTGACGATCGCAATACATGGTATCCCGTGGACGGGCCCGTTTCGGCCAATTTCGACCTGACGTTTCATTGCCCGGAAGCGCTTCATCTGGTCTCGACCGGCGAACCGTTGAGCGATTCGGTGGCGGGGGGTGTCCGCACGGTTCATCGCAGGACCAGCCATCCCTCTGCGCTCGCCGGCTTCAATCTGGGCGATTACAAGGTCAAGCGCGAGCGACACAATCTCTACGAAATCGAGATCGACGCGCCCCGCACGGATGCGACTGCACTCTCGGAAGATCCGACGCTTGCCGAGCAAACCGCCAATATTCTCGACGTCTACACGAAGCGATGGGAGCCGCTTGCCGCCCGCGATCTGGCGGTCACGCCCATTGCCGGCTATTTCGGGCAGGGCTTTCCCGGCTTGATCTATCTTTCGAGCATCTCGTTCATAAAAGAGCGGGATCGCTCAGCCGCGCTACGGGGGCCGCGTTTCGATGCGTTCTTCTCGGAACTGCTGCTGCCGCATGAAATCGCCCATCAGTGGTGGGGCAACATTGTGCGCCAGGCTGATTACCGCTCGGCCTGGATCTCGGAAGCGATGGCGAATCTTTCGGCTCTCGACTACATCGAGCAGACACGAGGAGCATCGGCGCGTAACGACATTCTTGACAGCTATCGTGAGGATCTGCTGCGCGAACACAACGGCAAGACGGTGGAATCGGCCGGGTCTGTCGATTTTGGGGAGCGGTTGATCGACACCTACGATCTCGCCACCTGGCACATCATTCTGTACGAGAAGGGCTCCTGGATTTTTCAGATGCTGCGGCGGCGTCTCGGCGATCAGAATTTCCGGGAATTTCAGCTTGCGCTGCTGCGCGATTTCGCGGTGCGACCCATCAGCAACGAAGAACTTCGGCAGGCAGCAGCTGCGTTCGTGCCCGCCGGCGAGCCGGATCGTGATCTGACGAATTTTTTCGATACCTGGATTTACGGAACCGGCATTCCTGCACTCAAATTACGTATGGCTTCGCCGCGAACTTCGAATCTGGAGATTTCGGGGGTGGCGGATGATTTCCTGGCCGAGATTCCGCTCCGGTGCAAAGGCTTCGGAACATTCTGGCTGCGGGCCGGCGCGGGGGTGAACACCTTCGATCTGCCCCAGGGCTCGTCGGCCTGCGAACTGCCTTCCATGCACGAGTTCCTCTACCGGTCCGGCGATCGTTAGCGCCCTGGTCTGCAGATGGCTCCGATCTCATGCGATCACAGCGCGCGCAGATTTTTTCTTCTCTCGCACTCTCAACAATTTAACTAACCCGCATCGCATCGTTCGGGATGGCAGTGCTTCTACTCTCAAGAGCGAGAGATGTTTGCGCTGGTTGGCGCCGACACGCTGCTTATCACGGCTCCAGGAAAACCATGAAATCCATTTGCCTACTGTTTTTACTCTTGCCTGCCTCGGTTCTGGCACAGACCAAGATCGATTTCAATTCTCAGCTCGCGAACATGCCGTTCACGAGCGTGATGTCGGCCCCCTTTTCGGCCAAGGGTGACTGCTCGACCGACGACACCGCCGCGATTCAGGCGGCGCTCAATACGCACCGCTTCCTCTACTTCCCGAAGCCTCCCGGCGGCTGTTATCTGGTCTCGCAGACGCTCATTCTGCAGGTTGGCGATTACATGTATGGCGCCTCGGCCAATAACCCGAATGCCGGCGATCCCAATCAGGGTGTGGTCATCCGTCTCGCGCCCAATAGCAACGTCGGATTGCTGCAGACCTTCGACGCCGAGGACTCTCAGGGCGGCGGTAACGAATTCATGGCGGTTGAAAATATCGTGTTCGACGGCAACGGCGCGAATCAGACACAGGAGCTCCAGAATCACGCGCTGGTCGATTATCGCGGGACGTTCATTCAGACCTTTCTGCGACACGTGCTCATTACCAATTCATTTGGTCCCGCGCTCTTCACGGGCTCAACGCAACTGGACAACGTCTGGATGATCGCCAATACGACGAGCACCTATACCTGGATTAACAACCCCGGCGAGACCGGACTCGGAGCGCTCATGGCGGACCAGGTGTACGTCGAAGAATCGATGTTGCCGTTGAACGGGCAGTTCCGTTCGCCGTGGGATGGCAGCGTTGACGACCCGACGACTTACTCCCACGGCATCTATTTCAACGGCATGGGAACCGCGACCATCAATCAGCTGCATTGCGAATCCGTGGTCACGTGCCTGGATTTTGGAGACACTCAGACGTTGACCATCAATGGCATCAGCGGGACCCGCATCGGAAATCCTTCGTCTAGCGATCCTACCGATCAATACCTGATGCGAGCGACGAATCTGGATATCGACAGCTTCACGTTCACTTCGGCGTATTTCGACCAGAGCGGCACCACGTACCCCGGTGATTTTAGTAACGTTCGAGTCTTCGGACTGGCCGCCGGGCTTTCGGATCAGGACTTGTATCAGACTCCGCCCGGCAAAACCATCTGGCCGCTCTACACCTGGGGCCGTTACGATCAAGGCTTCTCGGGCGTGCCGTACCTGGGCGAGCGGCCCGTCATCAATAACGAACTCTGGATTCAGCAGACGGGTGGCTACAGTCCGAATAAGATCGCCTTTTTCGACAACACCGGTGGTCCCGCGGGAAGCTATGCGTATGTCGAGCGTGACGGGGGTCACCTGAATCTCGGCGCCAGTCCCGGACCGTGGGATAACAGTGAAACAACGCTGCTGCAGGCAAATTTCTATGGCGTGAATAATCCCGGCAACAACGTGCTCATTCCCGTGGGTCGTCTGGCTACTGGGTTCGGCAGCAACAGCGATATCAACGGTGAGCTTTCGCTCTCGTCGGCCAAATCGGCCACGTTCACCTTTAGCGGCCAGTACTCTTCGCATCCGGAGTGCACCGCTACGCCGCAATTCGATATCGGCAGCGGCAACCGTATGTGGATCACTTATCCAAGCGCCACTTCATTCACTCTGAATTTCGCGCAGGCGGTGACGGGCAGCGTATCCTATGTCTGTTTGGGGCGCAATTAGTTAGCAGCTCTCGGCTGGGGTACGGACACTGCGATCGTCGGCAAAGTGGGTAGCGGCACACGCGCTGTTGGCGGCAGCACTGTGCTCGCTTCCACACTGGGCCGCAATCTGGCGGAACGGAGGCGATTACACACCTTTTTCTGTCTCGCCTGCCGTTTCCGCCATTGTGTTTGACGAAACGCACGCCTATGCACCTCCGGCGCGGCGCTTCTTTGTCACTGGCAGTCTGACTGCTGAAGTCGACAATTACGAAAATCGCGGCCGGCAGGCTGCCATTCCGGTAATCCCGCCTGTGATTCTGGGCGCCATGGCGCGCGTGTCGGGCTCGCTCGAGCGCGCCTTTATCGCCGCTGATTTTGTGTTTCCAGCGCTGCTGTTCGTTTTGCTTTTCGCGCTCGGAGACGGATTAAACCTTAGCTGGCGGCTGCTGGTAGCCTGGAGCACTTTGATCGTCTCCTTCGGCATTCTGAACTGCTTCTGGCTGGGCGAGGACGCGCTGATTGCGCCGCTTGAATTCACGCGCACGCCGCAACCCGAGTTGTCTTTTCTAGTTGTGCTGGCCGCGGCTGCGATGTTCGCGCGCAGCATCGAAGAAAAGGGCCGTTGGAAGTCGATGCTCGCGGCCGGCTTGCTCTCGGGCGCGGTCGTTTACTGCTATTACTTCTACACGATTGCCTGGGGCGCCGGTTTGTTTTTTGCTTTTGTGCTCGGGCTGCTCTGGCGCAGACGTCTTCTCTGGACCCACTCGCTGACAACACTTGCCATCATGGCGGTGCTCGGCGTTCCCTACGTGCTGGCTGGTTTGCACAGCCCCGGGCAGGCGGACCTGCTTGGGCGCGTGGGAGTGTTTACGCACGATCTCCGTGTTATTCCTTTACTCCTTGCGCTGTTCGCTGCGGCTCTCACCTGGTATCTCGGACGGACGCGGCTCGCACCGCTCGATTTGGTCTTGATGCTGCTGGTTGTAGGAGCATTGGCTGGGATGAATATCCAACTGCTGACCGGTTACGAAACACAGCCCTGGCATTTCTGGAAACGGCTCGCGGTTCCGGCTGCATTCTTCCTTGTTTCGGCCACGATTGCTCGCCGCGTCCAGCGGATGCGGCATTCGCAGTTCGCCGCCGCTGTGTTGCTTATAGCGCTCCTGGCCGATACTGCGGCGCGGCTCTCGTTCGCCGCCCTGCAGACTGCTCCCTATCAGCGCTCGAGTGACGCGCGAATTTCGCTGCTTAAATGGGTCGATGGGCATCTGCCTGGCAAACGCGTAATCGGCACCGTCGATCCACGCCTGATTCTGCTCATCCCGGCGATTACGATCGATTACACCTACGTGCCGAGCGGCCTCCGTTCTCTCACTCCGACCGAAGAGATCGAGCAGCGCTACTACCAGATGGCTTGTCTGCTTGGCAAGGTTCCGGCCGAGGTCGAAAGTGCAGTTGCTGTCCCAAACCATCTGGGGCGCTCAACGGAAGTCCTGTACGCACTCGGGCTCAATCCCGGAATGTTTCGCGGCTTTGTCGATGGTTATCGAAACGCGTACGCGCGATGTCAGCCGACGGTATACCGGCTCGACTACGTGATTGTTTCGTCGGATGACGAACAGCGGGCTGTGCAGCGCCAATTCGCTAACACTCGTGAGCTTTACCGGAACGCGCACTTCCGCGTTATCGATCTGGCGCGCTAATCGTCGGAGCGGAAGAAGCTCGTCACATCGCCGCGTGCGATCGCCTCGAGCGGATTGCGTTCCACTCCGTTGTGGCTGTGTTCAGCGGGCGAGAGCTCGTGCCGCAGCCGCTCGAGCGTCATGCTCTGCAAGATCACACGCCCCGGCCCGGTGAGGGTTGTCAGAAACAATCCTTCGCCGCCGAAAATCGCCGTCCGAATGTTCCCGACGAGCTGGACATCGTAATTGACGGTTGGCTCGAAGGCGACCAGGTGACCGGTCTGCACCTGCAGCACTTCTCCGGGCGCTAGTGTGTAATCGACATGATCGCCGCCGGCGTGCACAAATACCGCGCCCGGCCCGGTCAGCTTCTGCAGAATAAAACCCTCACCTCCGAGCAGCCCCGCTCCCAGCCGCCGCACCATGGCGATGTCGAGCGTCACGGAACTCTGCGCAAACAGGAATCCGTCGCGCTGCACGAGGATGGTCTGCCCCGGTGCCAGTTCGAAGACCTGGATCTTGCCCGGATAATGCCCGGCGAAGCCGACTTCGCCCGGACCGTCCGTCGCGCCGAAGTAGGTGAAAAAGAGCGACTCGCCCATCAGCTTGCGCTTGATCGCGCCGAGTATCTTCTGGCTGATCGATTGCCCGGTCATGCGCGTGGCCCAATCGACGTTTGCCGACTTGTAGATCATTTTGCCGGCTTCTGCATAGATCTCCTGGCCTGGTTCGAGATGAACGCGCGCAATCTGCAGATTGTGTCCTTCAATGTCGTAGCGGAGCGGCGCCACCGGCGGTGCAGGCGGATAGTACGTTGCGGCGCCTGAGCCTCCAGAAGGCTGTCCGCAATTCGTGCAAAATTTGGCAGTATCTGGTATCTGCGATCCGCAGTTGCTGCAAAACACGTCGCTCGAGTCCTCCGGCAGTGCTATTCTCGCATTTCTGCCGGCCCGCTTCCGAGTCTTTTCGATCGCGATTGTCTTCGCTCTGGCGCTTGCGTTCTTCATCAATCGCGGCCCGTATCGCGCGATCCGCTACTCCACAACGGGCGATTTCGCGACGGTGTACGGCGCCGCGCGCTGCTGGATCCGCGGCATCAATCCGTACGAACGCGAGCCATTGAAACAGCAGCTTGCCGAATCCGGCGCGCCTGCGAGTGTCCAGCGCGATCAGGATGTGAATCCATCGGTGTATCTTCCTTCGGCGTTGGTGTGGATGGCTCCGGTGGCGATGCTGGCGTGGTATCCAGCCAATGCCTTATGGTGTCTGCTGGCAATCGCTCTGTGGACGCTCGCGCTGCTGCGAATACTTGCGCTGCTTCCGCTTTCAGTCACTGCGAAATGGCTGATCGCGGCCGCCGCCCTGGTGTTTTCGCCGACGTACGTAGGCATTTATGATGGCAATCCGGGTGTAGCGATTACCAGTCTGGTGATTCTGGCCGTGCTCGATGAAAGCTGGTTGCGCAGCGCCATCCTGCTCGGCATTGCCCTGTGCTTTAAGCCGCAGATCGCCTTCTGCGGATTCTGCATCTTTCTGCTACGTAGGAAATGGCGTGCACTGGCGATCGCTGCGGTGCTTTTCGGCGCATTTCTACTGGCAGGCAGCCTGGCACATTGGAACTGGTGGCAGACGGAGCGGCGCAACGTCGCGCTCAGCTTTGTTCCGGGAGGGCAGAGCGATCCGGCGCCCGCGAGCCACGTCGCCTGGCAGTTTCTGAATGCGCAGACGCTCGTGTCTTACTTTGTTCGCGAACGGAATGCAGTCAATCTCGTAGTCTGGATTCTGGCTGCCTTGCTAGGCGTTCTGTTTCTCTGGCGAGCGCGGGGTTCCCGCGCACAAACCGCGGCATTTCTTGCCGTGCTCACGCTGCTTCTCACGTATCATCGCTACTACGACGCGCAGTTGCTGCTGCTCGCTATACCGTTTCTGGTCGAGTTATGGCAGAGGCGCGGCCGGTTTGTGCTGGCCGCGGTGTGTTTTCTTGTGCTCGCGTTTCCGATCCAGTCCGTTTTCGCGCGGCGCTTAGGTCCCGAGGCGCTCACGCCTTCGCTGAAGCAGGCGTTTCTTCTGCGAAACCAGCCCGCGGCCGTTTTGCTGCTCTGCTTCCTGTTCGCTCTGCCCCTTCAAAGGAAACAGGAACTGTAGTGCATGCCGCATACGATAGCCCCACGCCTTTTCGTTGTGGCCTGCGCCTTCATCTTCGAGATACGCCAGATCGCCGCCCATTTGCCAGCCTTTCTCGACCAGAACCTTGCATAGCTCCTGCGTATTTCGAATGCATGCTTCCGGATCCTGTCCCTCGCAGGTACCGGTGTCGAGCCAGATTTTGACTGAAAGCTTTCGTTTGAGACCATTCGCGCGCCGCAGAATGGAGCGGTTGGCCCACCAGATCGAGGGCGACATCACAATCCACTTACCGAATACCTGCGGATACTGCATGCCGAGATAGAGCGTCACCAGGCCGCCCAGCGATGATCCGCCAAGTCCCGTATTGGCAGCGTCCGGCACGGTGCGATATTCGCGGTCGATGAACGGCTTCAGATCCTCGACAATCATCTGCCCATAGTGCCGGGCACGCCCGCCGCGACCCCGCCGATCCTTCACGGGTGTGTACTCGCCAATTCTTTCCTCGCCGCGATTGTAGATTCCGACGATGATCAGCGGCTCAATCTTTTCCTGTGCGATCAGCTCGTCGGCGAGCTGCTCCAGACCCCAATCGTTGCCGGCAAAGGCTGTGGCCGGGTCGAAGAGGTTCTGCCCATCGTGCATGTACAGCACTGGATAGCGGCGCTCCGGCGCGGCTTCATAATCGGGCGGCAGATAGAGAATGATTTCGCGCGGCTCGCGCAGGAACGCCAGCTGCTCGCCGGGCAGTTTAAGTTTTGACAAAGTCGAGAGACGCCGAATTCATGCAATATCGCAGGCCGGTCGGGCGCGGCCCATCGTCGAAGACGTGCCCGAGATGCGCGTCGCACTTGGCGCAGCGGACTTCTTCGCGCATCATGCCGAAGCTGTTATCGATGGCCTTCTCGACATTCTCCTTCGCGATCGGCGCCCAGAAACTCGGCCAACCGGTTCCCGATTCGAATTTTGTATCCGAAGAAAACAGCGCGTTGCCGCAGCAGACGCAGCGGTAGATACCGTGTTCGTGGTTATTCCAGTACTTGCCTGTGAAGGCGCGCTCAGTGCCTGCATGGCGCGTCACTTCGTACTGTTCCGGGGTGAGCTGCGCCTTCCACTCGGCGTCGCTCTTGTGCACTTTCTCCACTGTGATCACTCCCATTCGCTGCCCCGAGTTCGAAAACTCGACAATCTTTACCATCTTCGGCGAGGCAGCCGCGCGCGAAGCGATCGCCAGGGCCGATCCAACAACACCCGTGAGAAAACTTCGTCGCTCCATGTCCTTCTATTCGCTATTCTACGGCTCTAAGTTACGGTTCGCATCGAGGGATTGCGATGTCCACAGTGATTCGGGAACACCACTGGCCAGGAAGCTTGGCGTCAAAGACGGTCAAAGGACCTGGCGAAAGAATATGCCCGCAAGCGTCGCGTCCGAGATTGCGAAAGCAGGTTTGGCTCCCCACCTCCTGCGCCGGCCCCTTCCCGGGCTTGAGATGGTGCATGTGTTCGTGACCGACCGCTCGGAACTGGCAAGTGAGCTTCCATGCTCCGGCCGCTGATCGCGCCCGAGGGCGTGATCTGGATCTCGTGGCCGAAAAAGAGTGCCGGAAGGCCGACCGATCTTTCCGAAGACGCGATCCGGGCGGAAGCTTTGCCGCTGGACCTGGTGGATATCAAAGTGTGTGCTGTGAATACGGTGTGGTCCGGCCTGAAGTTCATGATCGCAGGAGCAAGCGAACAAAGCCCGGCCCGTGACCGACCGGGACTGCCGCATCACATCATGGCCACGGGCGGAGCCGGTTCGTCGGGGCTTCCGGCGCTGGTCAGCGGCAGCCGGATCATGAGCAGCGCCAGCAGCGCAAGAACAACCAGGCCGGCCAGGTACGAGGGGTGCTCGAAGATGCGCAGGTGGGCGCGAAAACTCGCGGAGGTGAACTGCAGTCCCGCCCAGACGAGGCCCAGAATGGCTTCTCCTGCGATCAATCCGGAGGCGGTCAACACGCCGGCATTTTCGACGCGGGCGCGCTGCGCTTCATTCAGGCCCCGCCGCTTGGCTACTCCATCCGCGATCCAGCGAAATACGCCACCTACGAAGATCGCAAACGTGGTTTCAAACGGCAGATACATGCCGACCGCCACCAGCATTGGGCTGCGGACGTTCATCGCGATGAACGCGAACCCCATCAGAATCCCGACCACCACCAGCGGCCAGGGCATATCGCCGCCCACGATGCCTTGCGCCAGCAGCGCCATCAGTCCGGCCTGTGGCGCCGAGAGCTGCCGATCGCCAAAACCGGTGCCGCCCGCGCGAATATTGCCCTCGTGCAGCAGCACCAGAGGGAAGTACATGACCAGGCTCGCCACCGTAACCGCCAACAGCTCCGCAATCTGGATATTGCGCGGTGTTCCGCCCAGAATGTAGCCGACTTTGAAGTCCTGCAGCAGCTCGCCTGCCACCGCGGAAGAAACGCAGACTACCGCCGCAACACCGAGCACGGCCGCTACACCGCCCGCACCCGAAACTCCGAGCGCGACCATTAGCAGCGCCGCGACGATCAACGTGGAAAGCGTCAGCCCCGACACCGGATTGTTCGACGAGCCGATCATGCCGCACAGACTTCCCGAGACCGTGGCGAAAAAGAAGCCGAGGATCAGCATCACAATGGCAGCCACTACGCCGCCGACCACCTGGCCCGAGAAATAGATATACAGCGCAATCATCAGCGCAAAGACAAGGCCGATCAGGCTGAAGACAACCTTCGAACTCATGTAGCGCTCGGTGCGCGAAAGAGCCGCGGTCTCGGCCGAGGTGCGGCGCATGTCCTTTACCGCGCGGCCTAGTCCGGTCATGAGGCTGGTGCGCATGCGGAACAAAGTGTAGGCCGCACCGACCAGCATTCCACCCACGGCGATCGGGCGCACAATGTAACGCCAGATGCTACCCGCCATATCGCTCCAGGAACTCTGGGGAGCATTGGCCGGCAGGAATTGATGCAGCTGCGGTCCGAGGAAATAGATAAGCAGCGGGACCATCAGCCCCCAGGCCAGCACGCCGCCCGAGAACTGAATGGCCGCGAGCCTGGCGCCGATGACATACCCGACGCCCAGGTACGCTGGACTGATGCTGGGCCCCGAGAAAACCGTGCGGCCGCCAGTGGGCAAGAGGTTCGTCGAGCCGGCACCGCCCAGCCGCACGCGGCTCGAGCCAAGCTGTCCAATGGCGAAGGAGAAATCGCTGTCGGCGGCAAACAACTGGAAGCGGCCGAGCAGATACACGAGCCCGCCGACGCCGATATTCCAGAACAAAAATTGGGCCGCCTGCGCGCCGCGCTGTCCGGCTTTGTGGATCTCGGACGCCGCAACCGACTCGGGGAACGGAAGCTCGGGATCGTCGACCATGATACGCCGGACAAGCGAAATAAACAGCACGCCGAGCACGCTGCCGACTAATATCAGCGCGGTGGTTTTCCAGTAGGCGTCGCGAAGGCCGAAGGAGGGCCAGGCATGCGCCAGCACAAAAGCCGGAATGGTGAAAATTGCGCCGGATGCGACACCCTCGCCGATGGAGCCGCTGGTTCGGGCGATATTTTCTTCAAGCAGCGAACCTTTCATGGTGCGCAGGACGGCCATGCTGATGACCGCCGCCGGGTAGGTTGCGGCCACTGTGATTCCGGCTTTCAAGCCCAGATAGGCATTGGCCGCGCCGAGCACAACGGTCATGCACAAACCGAGCAAAACGGCGCGCAAAGTCAGCTCGCGCATCGTAACGTGCTCAGGGACAAAAGGTTGAAACGGCTTAACCGGCGTGCTCATTCGAGATAGCTGCTATTGTATGTTCACGACGTAGTGGGAGACGGCTCGATTACAAATTCCGGGGCCTCGCAGACACGCGTTGCCCGAACAGCCGGTCTATCGACGCCGCTGATTCTCGTTGTCCTGAGCGGGCTGTATGCGGCCGTGATTTCGGTTTCGGCCGGGCGGCATCTGTGGCTCGATGAGCTGCTGACGTATCATCTCGCTAAGCTCCCGACAATCTCAGAGATGTTCCGGGCGGCCTTGCGCTTCGATCTCAATCCGCCTCTGTTTCATCTGCTGGCGCGCGCGGGGCTGCGGCTCGCCGGTGGGCATCCAACCGGCGTTCGCATACCATCGGAGATCGAATTCTACTTCGCGGGCGTGCTGCTTTTCTTCTATACGCAGCGCAAGATGGGAGTGCTTTGGGCTGCGCTGCCCGTGCTGCTGCTCTGGTATGGACCGATGTCGCAGTATGCCACCGAAGGCCGCCCGTACGCCGCGCTGTGCTTCTGGTTTGCCGCGCTGCTGCTGCTCTGGGATACGGCCGTCCACCGGACAAAGCGCACGGGGATTTTAGTCGCAATGGCCGCCTGCTCGCTTGGCATGCTAGCTTCGCACGTCTTCGGAACGCTCACACTGTTCGCGTTTTTCTGTGCCGAAGCGGCGCGCTTTCGAGAGCGCCGGAGAGCCGATTGGGCACTCTGGGCCGCGCTGTTTGCTCCCCTCGTCTTCACGGCTGTCTATCTCCCGCTGTTTGCCAGCTACAACCGTTTTCCCGATTTTCCAACGGAATTTCAGGCCAGCCCGCGCAAACTCGGTTCCTTTTACTGGCACAATTTCACCGGAGTTGTCATGTGCCTGGCGGTTATGGCGGCCGCGATCTGGATTGTGCGGCGAAGGCATAAGAGCGCTCTGGTGGAACATACGCGCGAGACTCTCAGGACGCCAGAGCTGGTGCTTTTCCTGGTGCAGGCTGTCTTGCCGGTGCTCCTCACGCTCATTTTCATGCTGCAGCACGGTGCATTCTGGGGCCGCTATTGCATCACCAGCATCGTGGCGCTTTATCTGCTGGCCGGCTATGCGCTGGCGAGGCTTGCCCAAGGCGATAGCAACGCAGCCCGAGCCGCGTTCTGGGCCGGCTCCCTCGTGGTGCTGGCGCATGGGTTTGTATGGCCGCTATGGCAGCAGAAAACGAGCCCTCCGCCCGACAGCGCTGCCGTGCTCGAGCGGGTGAAACCCGATCTGCCGCTGGCTGCTGCGAGCGGGCTGACCTTCATCGAGATGAGCCAGTACGAGAGCCCGCGGCTGCTCGACCGTCTTTATTACCTGCAGGATCAGGCCGCGGCCATCCGTCTGGCACATGCCAGCATGTTCAACGACCTGGCCAATCTGCAGCTTGTGTTTCATCTCCCGGGGCACGTGGTTCCGTACGCGGATTTCGTCGCGGAGCACCGCCATTTCCTGGTGCTCGCCACTCCCGGATATCCAGAGGACTGGCTGCTTCGCAAGCTGCAGGAAGACCACGCGGAGGTGAGACGGCTTGGCCGGTACCGGATCCCCTACAAAGACACTCAGCTGTTTGAAGTGTGGCTAGGCAGAGTCAACGGCGCGAGAGCATCTGATCCCGCGGGGCGTGCGGCTGCCGGCGCGGAAATGAAAAATCCAGGATCGCCTCGATGACTCTGGCCTGATCGGACTGGCTGAGCGAACTATACAGCGGCAGCCGTATGAGCCGGTCGCTCACGCACTCGGCGACCGGGCATTGCCCCGGGTAACCGCCGAAATGACGCCCCATTTGCGAAACATGCAGCGGCATGTAATGAAACACGCTCAGAATCTGCTGCGCTGCGAGGTGCTCGATCAGAGCGTCGCGATCGTCGCGGCTCGGCATCAGCAGATAAAAAATGTGAAAACTCTGCTCGCAATGCGGCGGGACATGCGGTAGGCGGACGCCGTGGTTTGCGGCCCAGCTGGCCAACTCGCGCTGATAGGTGTTCCAGATGTGTTCCCGCTTCCCTTGGATCTTATCCCGGACTTCGAGCTGCGCGAACAGAACGGCCGCCAGAATGTCGGAGGGGAGAAAGCTCGAGCCCTTCTCGATCCAGGTGTATTTGTCCACCTGGCCCCGGAAAAACTGCTTGCGATTGGTGCCCTTCTCGCGAATGATCTCAGCGCGCTCGACCAGCCCGGGATCATTGATGAGCAGCGCGCCGCCTTCCCCCGAGCTGAAGTTCTTGGTTTCGTGGAAGCTCTGGGTCGCCAGCCGGCCGAAGCTGCCGAGCGGGCGTCCGCGATAACGTGCGAACAGACCGTGCGCATTGTCTTCGATGACCGAAATGCCGTGGCGTTCCGCGACCGCGCCGATGGCGTCCATCTCGCAGCCCACACCCGCGTAGTGAACCGGAACGATGGCTTTGGTGGCGGGCGTGATCAGAGCTTCGAGCTGCGCGTCATCGAGGTTGAGCGTGTCGGGCCGGATATCGGCAAAAACGGGCCTGGCACCTTGCAGCACGAACGCGTTTGCTACCGACGAAAACGTGAACGAGGGTACGATGACTTCGTCGCCCGGCTGTATATTCAGCAGCAGCGCGCTCATTTCGAGCGCATGGGTGCAGGAGGTCGTCAGCAGCGCTTTGCGCACCCCGAGTTCCGCCTCCAGAATTTCGTGGCAGCGGCGCGTGAACATCCCGTCGCCCGAAATGTGCAGCGCGGCAAATGCCTGCTCGATGTACCGCGTTTCGGTTCCCACCCGGCTCACGCAGTTGAACGGGATAAACGACTGGAGTTCGGAGCTCGTGACCACCCTCTTGGTGCAAGTGTAACGAGCAAATCGCTTCCACGAGCAACGTTGCCGGGAAAACAGTACGGGCTATAACCTCCAGTACTGCGCAGAGTTACAGCGCTGAAAACGGGCGGGATCCGGGCCGTTACAAGCGCTATTTACGGCGACGCCGGCCCGTGTTCGATTCTTCTATCAGACCGAACTGCAGCTTTTTTTCCACAGGATCGGCGCGTTCCAGACGGACGCGCACACGGTCGCCGATCGAGAAGCTCCGGCGCGTACGCTCTCCAATGATTTTGCGCCCGTTTTCCTGGTAGGTGAAGCGGTCGCCGGCCAAGGTCTCGATTGGCACCAGTCCCTCGATGAAGAGTTCGGTCAGTTCGACGAAGAAGCCGTACTTGGTTGTGCTGATAATCAGGCCGTCGAAATCTTCGCCCAGGCGCTCTTCCATGAAGCGCACTTTTTTCCATTCGATCAGCTCGCGCTCGGCCTCGGCGGCGCGCCGCTCGGTGAACGATGTATCGTCGCCCAGTTCGTGCAGCGCGCCCGGTTCGAGCAGCGCGCTCTGCGTATCGAAGTAATGCGACAGGATGCGATGGACGATGAGATCCGGATAGCGGCGGATGGGCGAAGTGAAATGCGTGTAGGCCGGCGCGGCGAGGGCGAAGTGGCCTTCGTTGATATGACTGTAGCGAGCCTGTTTGAGTGAGCGCAGCATGAGATAGCTGAGGATGCGCTCTTCCGGTTTACCGGCGATCTTGGCGATCAGCTTCTGATAGTTGCGGGAGGAGATCGCAATCTGCTGGGGGATTTCAAGCGACCGGCGCGTTTTGGAAAGGCCTCCGCGGCCTCCGTGTTTGGGATCTTTCGAGCGGCGCGCCGCCACATCGTATTTCTTCACCGGCACGGCGCCGAAACCGAGCGAATAGCCGAAATGCGCGGCTATTTCTTCGAAATCCATGAGGCGCTTCGGGTCCGGAGTTTCGTGGATTCGATAGAGCGAGGGAATGTCGGCTGCTTCGAGATGGCTTGCCACGGCTTCGTTGGCCGCCAGCATGAATTCTTCAATGATCCGGTGGGCGATGTTGCGCTCGCCCCGGGTGACCCCGATCATCTGGCCCGAGAGGTCGAGCTCGATATTGGTTTCGGGCAGGTCGAAATCGATTGAGCCGCGGCGGGTGCGCTTGCGATTGAGGATCAGCGCCAGTTCGCGCATCTGTTCGAAGCGCCCGGTGAGTGCCGCATAGCGCTCCCGCATGGCGGCATCGCCTTCGAGGACGCGGAACACGTTGGTGTACGTCATGCGCTCGGCGCTGCGGATCACGCCGCGCGTAAATTCCTGCGATACGATTTCGCCCTGGCGATTGATTTCGAGCAGTACGGAGAGAACAAGGCGGTCCTCGTGCGGGCGCAGCGAGCAGATATCGGTGGAAAGCTCGACTGGAAGCATCGGGATGGCGCGGTCGGGAAAATAGACGCTCGTACCGCGCCGGACTGCTTCTTCGTCGATCCCAGAGCCGGGGCGGACGTAGTGGCTCACATCGGCGATGTGCACCTGCAGCGCGAAGTGGCCGTGGGGTAAAGCGTCGACCCAGACAGCGTCGTCGAAATCGCGCGCTGTTTCGCCGTCGATAGTGACGATATCGAAGGAGCGAAAATCGCGCCGCCGCGCCAGCTCGCGATCGGGGATGGCCTTGGGAATAGCAGCAGCTTCGCGCAGCGCTTCTTCCGGGAATTCGTGCGGCAGATGGTGCTTGCGGATGACAATTTCCACGTCGACGCCGAAATCGTCGGGATAACCGAGGATCTCGAGGACGCGGCCCACAGCATTGCCGCCGTCCTCCGGAAATTCGAGAATCTCCACATCGACGATGAGGCCGTCGAGATCAGCCGGATCGTCGGTCTTCAGATAAGGCAGATCGCCGACGCGATCGACGGCGAGGCTGCGCTGCGGTTTCTCGAGTCCTTCGGGAATTTCGATCCACTGCTGAATGCGATCATCGTGCGGAACCACAAAGTTTCCGCGTTTGCGCACGCGGAATTCGCCCACGACCGTGACGTGGGCGCGGCGCAGGATGCGTACGATTTCGCCCTCGGCGCGGCCCTCGCCGCTGAGCCGGGTGACATGCACGAGCGCGCGATCGCCATGCATGGCTTTTGAGGCCTCGCCCGGCGGCAGAAAAACGTCGCCTCGAATGGCTTCATTGGCGGGCGCATCCGGAATCAGAAAACCGAAGCCGTCACGATGAACAGAGATGCGGCCGGCGACATACTCGGGGTTTGTTCCGGTGGCGATGAAGTGGCCGGAGCGCAGTTCGGCGAGCAGTCCCTTATCCGTGAGGCGATCGAGTGCGTCTTCGAGCGCATCGCGATTTTCGCCTTGTAAGCCGAGCTCGCGCACCAGCTGCTTGAAGGTGGCGCGGGCATGCGGAAGTTTTCGGATATGCTCGAGCAGGCTTTGATCAGTGAATGCCTTGCGGGCTCGCTCGCGCACTACAGCAAGTTTAACGAGCGGAGCGAAATCCGCATGGCAAGCTGAGATCTGTGAGTGCCGTTGCGACCCCCTCCTCCGCCCAGGAAATAGCGGAGCTGCTCAGGGACACCGCGGGCCAGTCGCGCGCTATTTCAATAGCCGGTAATCACAGCAAGCGCTTGATGGGCGGCCCGTGTCTTCCCGCAGATGTAACGATTTCAACCGCAAGGCTCAGCCGCATCCTGCAATACGAGCCGAACGATCTCACGATCAGCGTAGAAGCGGGCGTGCGCTGGAGCGAGCTGGAACGCACACTCGCCAGGAACCGTCAGCGCATCGCCCTCGATCCACCGTTTGCTGCGGAGGCGACCGTGGGCGGAGTCGTCGCCAGCAACTCGAGCGGCCCGCTGCGGAAACAATTCGGCACGGCGCGCGATCTGGTGATCGGTATGCAATTCGCCACGCTCGAAGGCAAGCTGGTGCGGACCGGCGGCATGGTGGTGAAGAACGTCGCGGGTCTCGACATGGGCAAGCTGCTGATCGGCAGCTTCGGGACGCTGGCGGTGATCACGTCGGTGAATTTCCGGCTGCACCCCTTGCCCGAAGACACGCGCACTTTTGTCTTGTCGTTTGCCGATTCGGATGCGGCGCTCACGCGCTGTTCCGCCCTGCGCGAAAGCATGCTGCGGCCGCACACGATGGATCTCATCGGACCGGTTTTTGCGGCACGCTTCGGACTGCGCGGGTACCTGCTCGCGTTGCAGGCGGGTGGAAGCCGGCGTGTGCTCGAGCGTTATGGGCGCGAACTCGCCGGGAGTGCCATCCTCGCGGGTGCCGAAGAGCAGAGCTTCTGGAAACAGGTGCGCGAGGCTCCGGCTGAGTTTCTGAAGCGCCAGCCGGCGGGACTGGTGCTGCGTATTGCTACGCCGCTCAGCGAAATGGACCGGCTGCTGCGGCTCGCCTCGGGAGCGGCCATTGCGCGGGCGGGGAACGGGATTGCATACATCTATCTGAGCGGGCCCGGAGCACTTGCTTCGCTCTCGCGGGCGATCAAAGAACGCGGCTGGACGAGCGTGATCGAGTATGCCGCGCCGGACTTTCGCGGGAAAGGCGAGCTGTGGCCGTTGACGCCCGGCGGCGAGAGCGCGTTTGCCATGATGAAAAGCGTCAAACACATGTTCGATCCGCAGAATCTGCTGAACCGGTCGCGTCTGTATGGCCGCATCTGAAGTTGCGCCGCGGCGTACAGCGGCCGGACCGGCGCAGGCCGATCTCGATAAATGCGTGCACTGCGGCCTGTGTCTGAATGCCTGCCCGACCTATCGCGAGCTGGGCGTCGAAATGGACTCGCCGCGTGGGCGCATCTACCAGATGAACCAGGTTGCGGCGGGCGCGCCCATGACGCCGGGTTATGTGGAGCATCTTGATCTCTGCCTGGCGTGCCGCGCTTGTGAAACGGCCTGCCCATCGGGTGTTCCGTACGGCCGGATGATCGAAGCGGCGCGCGCGGAAATTCGCAAACGGCAGAAGATCACCCTCGGAGGGCGCATCCTGCGCTACCTGATCTTCGAACGGCTGCTGCCCTCGCGTATTGCGCTGCAGATCGCGGGAGCCGGTCTGTACGCTTACCAGGCAAGCGGATTGCAAAAAGTTCTGCGCGCAAGCGGCGTCCTCAAGCTGCTTGGACGCGTGGCCGATATCGAAGCGCTGTCGCCCAGTGCCGAAGTGCCGTTCTTCTACTCAAAGATCGGCAAGATATTCGCGCCTGTGGGCCAACGGCGCTACCGCGTCGCGTTTCTGAGCGGCTGCATTGCGAACGTTGCCTTCGCCCGGCTGAATGAAGCGACGGTGCGCGTGCTGCAGCGCAACGGCTGCGAAGTGGTGATACCGGCAGCCCAGAACTGCTGCGGGGCGCTGCACGTGCATTCGGGGCTGGAGGAGCAGGCGCGTGCGCTGGCGCGGCGCAACATCGATGCGGTACTCGGCGGGAATTTTGATGCGATCCTTACCAACGCGGCCGGCTGCGGCTCCACGCTGAAAGAGTACGATCATCTGCTGGCTGATGAGGCCGGGTATGCCGAACGTGCGCGAGAGTTCCGCCGCAGAATGCGCGACGTGAACGAATTCCTGGCGTCCATCGGATTAAATCCTGAGCTGGGCCGTCTCGACGCGGTCGCAACGTATCAGGATTCGTGCCATCTGGCCCACGGGCAGCAGATTCGCAGCGCTCCTCGCCAGCTTCTCCAAGCGATTCCGGGATTGAAGCTGCGCGAGATGCGGCTGGCGGATGGATGCTGCGGCAGTGCGGGCATCTACAACCTCGTCCACAACGATATGGCCATGCAGATTCTGGAGAAAAAGATGGCCGACGTGAATGCAACGGGTGCCTCGCTCATTGTCACTTCCAATCCGGGATGCATGCTGCAGCTGGCCGCGGGCGCGCGGCTTTATGGAAGCGGCCAGCGAGTGCTGCATGTGGTCGAAGTGCTCGACGAGAGCTATCGCGCGGCGCAGGCTGCCTAAGACTCGGCTTACGGTGCGAAATCGCTTCGGCGGCGGGGACGGTTTTCCATCAGCAGGATGGTCAGCGCAGCCAGGTCACGCAGCGGGCGGCGATCAACCTCGACAGCTTTACGCGGCGTACTATCAATGACGCACAGCGTCCCCAGCGGATGCCCATCGGAGGTGCGAAGCGGCGCCCCGGCGTAGAAGCGGATGAACGGCGGCCCGGTGACGAGCGGATTGTCATTGAAGCGCTCATCGTCCCGCGCATCGCCGATGACGAGTACATCGTCCTGCAGGATGGCATGTGCGCAGAAGGCGTAATCGCGCGGCGTCTCGCGTGTTTTGAGCCCGACGCAGGCTTTGAACCACTGCCGGTTCATATCGAGCAGCGAAATGGTCGCGATCTCGGTGCGGTACAGATAGGCGGCCAGATCCGTGATGCGATCGAATGTGGCTTCCTGTTCGGTATCGAGGATTTCCAGCCGGTTGAGGGCCTGCAGGCGCAGGGATTCAGTCGGCGGCAGCGGAGGGATCACTTGGTCTTCTGCGCAAGACGTGCCGGCGTGTGAGAAAAAATCTCAGGCCGGCCGCGGGACAATGGCCGCATGAACCGGGCGGCTTCCGACCGGCAGCATAGTGAAGAGCGCCGCCGCTGCCTTTCCGCGCATGACAGCCGGATTGCCGAGCCGTTCGCGAATGACAGGCAGTCGGATGACGGCCATGTCGCCCGAGCCTTCGTTCAGTACGAGCGCGTACTGGCTGTCGGGCGTGACCGCGATGAAGCCCGGCCGCTGACCGACTTCGACAATCCCCAGTACCTTGCGATCGTCGATGTTGAGCACGTAAACGTTGGCGCCGCTGGCGCTCGCCACCAGCAGGTAAGCCGGATTTTCCGAGCATGCCATGGCGCCTGGGTCGCGTCCGGCGAGAACGGTCTGCTCGATCTCGAGCGGCAGATAGGGGAAGGCAATGGCGATGCCGTCCATTTCGCGGCCGGTGATAAAGAGCTGTCCGCCGTCGGCATTGAAGCAGAGATGATCGGGGCGCATGGCGAGCGGCAGGTGCACGATGACCTCCAGGCTAGGGACCTGTAGGGCAGTGAGCGCCTGGTCTTTGTAGTTGGCGACGAGCAGTACTTTCCCGTCGCGCCGGAACAGAACCTCGCCGATCGGGCCTTCGAAGTCGCGGCGCGTGGTCTGGCCGCTTTGGGGCGCGATCAGCTCGAGGATGCCACGGGTTCCGCTCGAAACGGCGATCCATCCGCTGGCCGAAACGGCAAACTGAACGGGCTGAGCTGCCAGCCGCCAGCGCTTCTGCGGGACGAGCGTATGCGGGTCGGCTGCGATCAGCTCGCACGCGCCTCCGGCCAGCGCAAATAGCCGGTTGGTGCCGGCCGCTACATGCAGGCCGCACAATTCGTCGGCCAGCTTGCGCGAAGCAGCGCGTCGCAAGGCGATATCCAACGCGTGCACCGTGCCACTGGCGGGAGTCAGCACGTAGCTGGCACCGGCTCCGGGAACCACCAGCGAGGGCGCGGCGCCGAGCGGCACTTGGCGAAACGGCGTGAAGTTCGACAGATCGGTGATCGAGATACTTTCTTCGCCCGCCGTCGCCACCAGTGCGTAGCCGTTGAAGCCCGAGCCCGCGCGACGCCCGCAACTTGTCAGAAGCGCGCCGGAAGCGGCCGCTAACCACGCACGCCGGCTTATGTACGGCAATGCGCAACCATTGTGGAACGGCCCTCGCGGGCGTGCGAAAAACAGCCCTTGCGGGCGTGCGGGAAATGATTCATGCGGGTGCGAAACAGGAACAATGAGCCCGCGTTTACGAGCGGCGGCGAAGACTCATTCTCGATACACTCCTATGGTACTCTCGGATTTCACTCATTCCCAGGTAGCTGTCGCTCATTCATGAATTTCCGGTCTGTTTTCAGCCTGGTGTCTTCGGATCTTGCTATCGATCTGGGCACGGCCAATACATTGGTTTACGCCAAAACCAAGGGCATTGTGGTCAATGAGCCCTCGATTGTCGCGATCAACAAGAATAACGGCGAAATCGAGGCAGTGGGCAAAGAGGCCAAGGAGATGGTCGGCCGCACGCCGGGCAATATCGTCGCCATCCGGCCTATGAAAGACGGCGTAATCGCCGATTTCAAAGTGACCGAGCGGATGCTGAACTACTTCATCCTGAAGGCGCACGGCCGCAAGATGCTGGTGCATCCGCGGATCGTGATCGGCGTGCCGAGCGAGATCACCCAGGTGGAGAAGCGGGCCGTGAGCGAATCGGCCTACCGGGCGCGGGCGAGCGAAGTGCATCTGGTCGAGCAGGCGATGGTGGCGGCCATCGGCGCGGGGTTGCCCATTACCGAGCCGTCCGGGAACATGGTGGTCGATATCGGCGGCGGCACAACCGATGTGGCGGTTATTTCGCTTTCGGGCATTGTCTATGCGCGCTCGGTGCGCGTGGCCGGGAACGAGATGGACGACGCCATCATGAGCTATCTGAAGCGCAAGTACAATCTGCTGATCGGGGAGCGCACCGCCGAGCAGATAAAAATTCAGATCGGCTCCGCCTATCCGCTCGACAAGCCGCTGAGCATGGAGATCAAAGGCCGCAACCTGATCGAAGGCGTTCCAAAAACAGTTACGGTCGAGGACAGCGAGATCCGCGAGGCGCTGGCCGAATGCGTGGCCACCATCGTGAACGCGATTCGAGTGGCACTCGAGCGGACTCCACCGGAGCTGAGCGCCGACATCAGCGACCGCGGCATCGTGCTCACCGGCGGCGGCGCCATGCTCAAGAATCTCGATCGCCGCATCCGCGAAGAAACCGGATTGCCGGTCTCAATCGCGGAAGATCCGCTGGCCTCGGTGGTTCTGGGCACGGGCAAAATGCTCACTGACTTCAAGCTGCTGCGCCGTATTGCCATTGAATAGGGGCCGCCTGCGTCCTCTCCCGCCCTCCGTTTGTAGCGGCTCGCAATGTTACCGGACCGGCGGCGCCCAATTCTGAGCGGGGCGCTTTACAGTAGAAAAAGGACTCCATGGAAGCCTTGCTGAGCCGGTTCCGGAACCTGACGGTTCTGGTGGTCGCCGTTGTCGCGCAGTTGCTCTATCTGGCTTACCAGGTGAAGACCAATGGCGATGAACGGCTCATCCGGGTCTGGGCGGTAACGGCGGTAACCCCGCTGGCCGGAATTGTGGAAGCCATCCGGCACAACACCATCGGCTTTCTGGAAGATTATTTCATCCTGCTCGATGTTCGTGAACAGAACCGGAAGCTCAAAGCCGCCAACGACCGGCTGCAGATGGAGAACATTTACTTCCGTAACCAGCTGGCCACGGCCGAGCATGCCCGGGCGCTGGTTCAGTTTCAATCGCAGACGCCTTCCCGGACGATTGCCGCGCGCGTGATCGGCAATAGCACCGTCGCTTCCGCCAAAGCTGTGTTCATCGATCGCGGTTCGACCAGCGGAGTCGAAAACGGCATGGCAGTGGTGACGCCGGAAGGCATTGTGGGCAAAGTGGTCGCGGTGTATCCGCTGGTGGCGCAGGTGCTCCTGGTGACGGATGCCACGTTCAAGGTGGGCGTCGAATCGCAGAAGGGGCACGTGCATGGCGTGCTCGATTGCGGCAGCGGCAAATGCGTGGTCGAGCAGGTTCAGAACGAGGATCGGGTCGATCCGGGCGAATGGTTTTACACCTCGGGTGAGGACCGTATTTTCCCCAAAGGTTTTCCGGTCGGAAAGGTGATTTCGAGCCAGCCCGGACAGGGGATGCGCGATCTGAAGCTGACGCTGAGTGCGTCCCCGGGTGCGGCCGAAGAGGTGCTGGTGGTGGTGCAGGGCGTGCATCAGGCGATTCCCACCAAGCCTCCTCCCACCGAAGAAGAAGTGGATGTGCATCAGCTGCCGCCTCCTCCCAAAGAGACCGGACGCGATGCGGCGGCCGATGCCAAACCGCAGACGGAAGCCGATAAAGTACTCGCGAAATACGACTCGATCGGCAAGGAACAGGGGCACGTCTTCGGCGGACTTGGCTCCGGCATCCCGAATTTCAATGTGAAGAAGCCGGCCAGCCCGGCCGAGAAGCCGGACGGGGCAGCCGGCGCGGGGAAACCGGCAGCGGCTCCGACTGCGCCCGTGAAGCCTGTGACAAACGGCGCTCCGGCCATATTGGGAGCACGGCCCGGCAGCAATCCGCAAGCACTGCCCACGCCCAAGCCGGCCGTCAATGAGCCGGTGCTGCCGCTGGGAGCGCCGCGCCGGAAAACGCCGCCTTCCACCGCTACCAGCACAGCGCCGCAACCATGAACGAGACCAGCGACCAGATTCTCGCGCCCGCCACGCGCGACGGCTGGTTCCACCGTTTCCAGGTCGTTGCGCTGGCCGCGCTCACGCTGGTGGCGATCATCGGGAAGTTCTATCTGCCGCGGCTGGTGCCGCACACCGAATGGCTCGAACTGCCGCTGCTGCTGACGATCTATTTCGGACTCATGCGCCATTCACCGATCGCTTCGCTGTTTTTTGGCGCGTTTGTGGGGTTGGCCGAAGACTCGCTTTCACCGGCCAATATTCCGATCGGCATGTACGGCATTACTAAGACGCTGGTCGGTTACTTTGCCGCCTCGGTGAGCCAGCGCTTCAATGTTGATAATTCGGTAATCCGGGCCGTGCTCTGCTTCTTCTTTTTCTTTTTCCACGCCTTTTTCTACTGGCTGATGCGGCGCGCGCTGCTCGGGCAGGTGATCCCGTTCGATCCGCAAGAGGTGTTTGTGCACGGCGCGCTGAACAGCGTGGTGGCGGTGCCGCTCTTCATGATCCTCGACCGGCTAAGGCTTGCAGGCGGCGCTTAGAAAACCGAGAGAGCTATTCGAGCACGCGCACGAATTCGGCGATGACGCGATACTTCGTCTCGTCCTCGTCGAGATCCCAGGAGGGATAGGCGGGGTTCAGGCTTTCGAGCCGGATACGGCTATGCCGGAAGCCTTCGTCCGCCGTGACCTTTTCGCTCTTGTAACGCTTCACGGTATAGGCATCGCCGATCTCACCCCGATTTTCGACCAACACCAGTTTGTTATTCCGGCTGCCCGCTCCGAAGTAGCGGAAGACGCACAAGGAGCCGTCCGGGATACGCGGCTCCATCGAGTGGCCCTGGATGCGCGCCACAAACATGTCGTCGTCGAGTCGGAGATCCGGCGGCGTTTCGATCCAGTCTTCGGCTTCGACTTCACTTCTGTTTGTCAGAAACGGCCCCGCGGCTGCCGCCAGCGTAAGCCGCGGCAGATGGGTGCGGAACTGCAGAACTTTGGCCGGCACGTGCTCGCGATACAGGTCGTTGAGGGTACGCTCGAAATCCCGCACCATGATGGCTTCCCGGTCCGTGACTCGCAGTCCGAGCGAAGCTTCGTTTTCCAGCCGGTCGAGCACCGCTTTGCCGCCCTGTTCGCGCGCCAGCCGCTCCAGATCGCTCGCCAGCTCCTCCAGCACCTCGACATCTTCTTCTTCCGCCACCGATTCGAGATCGCGCCGCAGCCGGATATGCAGGTTGTCGGTGGCCGGATCGAGCAGCAGCACGCCAATGGTCTGCTCCCCATGTTCGGGCAGGTCGGAGAGCAGCAGCGAGTACTCTCCCCGCTTGGGAGCGTAATCGGCAAATTTGAGCACGCGCGCCGACATAGTCCGATCAGGCTTCAGCTTAGCGCCTTATACCGCGAGACGTCTATTGGCCTGATTCCGGCGGGGGCAGGGTTCAGCCAGGGGTTCAGGGAGTAGCGGTACTGGCGTAATAGCCGTGGCGGGCGCGCACTTTGACGTTCCCGAGATCCACCACCACCTTTACGTTCCGATACGATTTTTCGCTTGGATTATCGGAGACGTAGCGGATGATGTACTGCATCGTCACCTCACCCGCGATATCGGCGACGGCGTGGTACATCTTGGTGTCTACCGCGGAGCGATAGGCGCCCGTCCCCACCGTGAGCGAGTAGTTCCCGTCATCGGAGGGATGCGAAAGATAGCCGTCCGTGTCTTTATAAACGTCACCGAGCGGATACACCACGCGCCCACCGGTCTCGGTCGCCAGACGCACCAGATTGTCGGTGGAAGCATTGGTGAAGCCGAAGGCCTCGGTGCTGATGCAGTAAACCGTCACCAGATTGCGCTGCGCCAACTCGATCACTTCGTTCAGCGAATGCTTGCTGGCGTTATCGTGGCCATCGCCGACGATGACGATGACGCGGCGTGGCTCGATCGGTTCGCCTTTGACCAGCTTGCGGCTGGTGCAGGCCAGATAGACGGCGTCGTACAGCGCCGATCCGCCGCCCGGTTTCAGCTTGCGGATCTTCTCCACGATAGGCTCGGGATCGGTGCCGGTGTTCACAGCCACTTCGGCGTCCTGCGCATAATCGATCAGATAGCCCGAATACTTGGGATCGCCCGGCAGCAAAGTCTGCACGAGCTCGGTGGTGGCCGCCTGAAAGTTCTTCCAGTGGATCGTGCTGGCGCTGCTCAGATCGAGCAGAAAGCCGATCACCACCGGGTAGCTGCGCTCGCGCGTGAAGAAGCGGATGGTTTGCGGCTTATTGTCCTCGAAGATCGTGAAATCCTTTTTATCGAGATCGGAGACGAAGCGGCCCTTGTCATCGGTCACGGTTACCGGCACAATGACCTCGTTCACCGACACCTTGATAGAGGCGTCGTCCGGCTTCGGTTTATCCGCCGCCGCCGGAGCGACGGTGGTGCTCGTCTCGCTCGACGAACTGGATGAGGAGGAACTGGCGGAAGCGGGCGTGTTTTGCTGCTGAGCCGAAAGAGAACTGACCAGGGAGAAGCCAAGCACGGCTAGCGCCATGCCCGGTTTGAACGACTGCATGAATGGGATTGCCTAACAGGGATTATATCGAGGTCTCACCAGTTATGTGTCCAGAACGTCAGGCAATACGACTCGGGAAACAGTGCCGCCAGCTCGGCCGGAGTCATGGATTGCGCGCGCCGGTGAAGCTCCGCGCGCTCCGGCCGGAAGTAGCGGTCGTTGGCCCCGTGCGTGAGGTGAATCCAGTCGATCGGGTAAATCAGTTCGCCCGAATAGATCACCGTGTTCGCGGGCCGGTACGCAAGCAGTCCCTGCTGCAGCCGGAACGGCCCGGTGTGGCGTTCCACCTGCTGCTCGGAAGGCGAAGCGTGCAGAGCATCCTGCGCCACCCTCAGCCAGAAATCGCTGCCCGGCGAGGAGGCGAGAAAGGCGTTTGGAATGCGGTAATAGTCGTTGTCGTCAGAAAGGCAGCCGAGCACGATATCGTAGTCAGCCAGCAGCGGCTCCAGCGGGCGCAGAGAGACGAAATCCAGGTCGACATAGACGCCGCCGAAGCGGTGCATGTACAGGAAGCGTGCAAAGTCGGCCTGCTTGATCGAAGGCGTTAGTTGCCGGTACGCTTCCTGGAACTGCGGATAATGCGCTCGGACCAGCTCCAGATTATCGGCGTCGGTCCAGAACATGCGCTGCCAGCCCGAGTGCAGGGACATCCAGGACTCGACCCAGCATTTCTTATAGATGTCGTACGGAATGTGCTCGTCCTTCCAGGACTGGTGGAGGATGCGGGGAATCCGGGACACGCGCACGAATTCTAACGCAGCGCGGGTTTCGGAACACCGGGCGCCAGGATCGCTTCGATACCGGCGGTGGCATCGACCGACGGTAAGCCCTCAATGGTTTCTACGGTGAACGTGCTGGGCGGAACGGCGGTCGTTTTGCGCAGGGCCGAACCGCCGGCCGGATCGAGCGAGAAGACATTCACGTGCACCGGCGCTTCCACTGGGTCGAGCGCGGTGGCGGCCCGCTCGAGCCGAACGAATGCTTCATGCGCGTCGTCGAGATAACTGCCGAACGAGAGCTGCAGACCGGTAAACACGAGCGGATGCGGTCCGACCAGGGTCGCGCGCCGGCTCTCGAGCAGCACAACCGGGGCGTCCGCGGGGGTGTTTGTCAGTTGACCGATCGCTTCGCAGACCGCGCCGTCCGAGGCCGGGTCGCGCAGCGCCTGCACCAGGTTCACATTGGCGTGGGGAAAAGCGCCGAGCACCTGGCCGTGTGCGCTGTTCCAGTCTTCCAGCCGAGCGGTGAAGCAGGTTGCCACCAGGACGGCATCCGGCGCCACGCCAGCTGCCTGAACGCTCTCCTGTAACCGGCCGAGCGCCTGTGCTAAAGAGGTGCCCCCTTGCCCGGCGAAGAAGGCGAGCCCGTTTGGATTGGCTTGCCGGCGCGTGGAAACCACGGCCTCGATAACCACTTTGGCGGCCTCCTGGCCGAGCGCGCCCACCTGCAGCACGGTCAGGACCGGAAGCGGCAATTTGTGCTCGGTGAAGAGATTGACCACCTCGGCCTGTACGCGCCGCGCATCGCCTGCCCCCGCTACGAAGGCTCGGAGCTTGATAATCGTTTCGCCGTGTGTGTCGCGGATCAGATCGTTGAGGCTCTGGCGGATCTGCGCTGCCAGGCCGCCGGACTTGAGCAGCGGCGAGAGATGAAAATCGAGCGCACCGGCATCCGCCTTGAGGGCCATCGGCGGTTGCGGCGGCAGCGGCTGGACCTGCGACTTCGGCTCCTCATTCCGGTGCTTCTGACCGCCAAAGATGGGGTCCAGGGCAGAGGCCGAGAAAAGGGGGACAAGCGCCAGTCCAAGCGCGATCACCGCGCACGCGGGGCCGTTCACAACATTTAGCCTAGCCTGAGCCGGTCGAGGCGGCCGCGAACTGCAGGAACGAAGCCAATTGGCTGGTCTTCAGGCCATCCAATTTGGTATGCTGGATGCACTTGGACCTGCTCTCTCACCTGCGCCTCGAAATCGAGTCGGAGCTACCGATTTATCGGCAGTTGGCCGAGGGGATCCAGCGTGCGCTCGATGCCGGTGTCCTGCTGCATGGCGACCGTTTGCCGCCTACGCGCGAATTGGCTGGCCAACTTGGACTGAACCGGACCACCGTCTCCGCCGCCTATGCTGTTCTGGAGCAGGCTGGCTGCCTGCAGGGCGTGGTCGGGCGCGGAAGTTTCGTGATCCGGAGCGGTGCGCCGCCCGCCGCCGGATTCGACTGGGAAGCTCTTCTCGGGCCAGCCGGCGCCGACGCTGCAGCTGGCGCGGAAGCTGCCTACAATTTTGCGAATTCCCGGCCGGCAGAAGAGTGCTTTCCGCTGGCCGAGTTCCGCCGGTTGGCGAAAGAGGTGGTGGATTTGCCGGAGGCAGCCGAGTTGCTCCAGCTCGGCTCGCCTTACGGCTATGCACCACTCCGCCGCTATCTGCTCGAGGAAAACGCTTCCACGGGAATGGCGCGCGCGCAAGACGATCTGATCGTCACCAACGGTTGCCAGCAGGCGCTGGATCTGATCGCGCGCATTCTGGTCGAGACGAACACGCCGGTGCTGGTGGAAGACCCGGTCTATCACGGGTTGCTGCGTGTCTTTGGCCGCGCGCACGCGCAATTGCTACCGGTACCGGTTGGGGAGGCGGGCTTGAATCTTTCTGTGCTCGAAAATCTGGCGGCACAGCATCGCCCGCGGCTGCTGGTCGTGACCCCGGATTTTCAAAATCCAACCGGAACGGCGCTGACGCTCGAGCAGCGCCGGTCGATTCTGGCGATCGCGGTGCGTTTCGGAATCGCGGTGGTCGAGATTGCGATTTATCGCGAACTCCGCTATCGCGGCGTTGCGTTGCCTGCCCTAAAGCAGCTGGACGAAACGGGCCACGTGATCGCGATCGGCAGCTATTCAAAAGTAGCCTTTCCGGGTCTGCGCGTGGGCTGGGTGATTGCTCCGCGTCCGGTGGTGGCGCGGCTTGCGGAAGCAAAGCAGACCACCGATCTGCATTCCGATCAGCTCTCGCAGGCCGTGTTGCTCCGTTTCGCGGCATCGGGCGAGCTGCAGCGCCATATCGAACAGACGCGCAGGACCGGTGGAGAGCGGCTGCAGGCAGCTCTCGATGCGTGTGCGCGCGCCTTTCCGCGCGGAACGCGGTATTCGCGGCCGGAAGGCGGCATGAATCTGTGGGTCGAGTTGCCGCAGCCGCTGACGGCAGAGAATCTGCTGGCGGTGGCGCGCGAACGCGGAGTCGCCTTTCTGCCCGGCAGCTATTTCTCGTCCAGAGAGATCCATCGGCGCTCGCTGCGGCTCAGTTTTGGCGGACTCGCGCCCAAAGAGATCACGACCGGCATACGGCTGCTCGGGGACATCGCTCACGAGCTGCTGCGCGCGCCTGCCGCTCGGCCGCTGGCTCGGGAAGCGGCGCTGGTATGAATTCCAACTCAAAATCGTGCAAAGGAAAACGTTATGAACTTTGAAACCGAGAGCTTTCGTCTGAAGGTCGGGCTGGCCGAAATGTTGAAGGGCGGCGTCATCATGGACGTGGTCAACGCCGAGCAGGCAGTGATCGCCGAGAAGGCGGGCGCGGCAGCCGTCATGGCGCTGGAGCGCGTGCCGGCGGATATCCGCAAAGAGGGAGGCGTGGCCCGCATGTCACAGATCAAAATCATTCGCGACATCATGAGCGCGGTTTCGATCCCGGTGATGGCGAAGGTGCGCATCGGCCACTTCACGGAAGCGCGCATTCTGGAAGTGCTCGGTGTCGATTACATCGATGAGAGCGAAGTGCTGACGCCGGCCGACGAAGAGCACCACGTCGACAAGCACGATTTCAAAGTACCGTTCGTCTGCGGCGCGCGCAATCTAGGCGAAGCGCTGCGCCGCATTGCCGAAGGCGCGGCCATGATCCGCACCAAAGGCGAGGCTGGCTCGGGCAACATCGTCGAAGCCGTGCGTCACATCCGCACCATCGTGAAAGAGATGAAGCAGCTCACCGTCCTCGGCAAGGAAGAGCTGGTGCATGAAGCCAAGAATCTGCAGGCTCCGCTCGAGCTCGTGCAGTATGTCGCGCAGCACGGCAAACTGCCTGTGCCGAATTTTTCAGCCGGCGGCATTGCGACTCCTGCCGATGCGGCGCTTGTGATGCAGCTCGGCGCGGAGGCGGTCTTTGTGGGTTCCGGTATTTTCAAATCGTCCGATCCGGAAGCGCGCGCCAAGGCGATCGTGAAAGCGGCAACTTACTACCGCGATCCGGTGAAGCTGCTCGAAGCCAGCGAAGAGCTCGGCGAGGCCATGCCCGGGCTTGAGATTTCAAAGCTGCCGGAAGGCGAGCTGCTGCAGACGCGCGGCTGGTAGAGCCATGCAGCCGCAAGTGGGCGTTCTCGCGCTGCAGGGTGATTTCGAAGCACACGCGCGGGCGCTGGCGCGGGCCGGTGCCAAAGCCCGCGAAGTGCGCACTAAGGCCGATCTCGAAGCGATCGATGCACTGATCATTCCGGGCGGCGAGAGCACAACGATGCTGAAACTGCTCGCCGCCGAGGACTTGCTGGAGCCGCTGCGCGCCTTCGGCCAGGAGAAGCCCATTTTCGGAACCTGCGCCGGCGCGATTCTGCTGGCGAGCGAAGTAACCCACCCGCGGCAGGATTCACTCGCGCTGATGGACCTGACCATCGAGCGCAATGGCTACGGCCGCCAGATCGATAGCCGGATCGCACACATCGACCTGCAAGGACGTCCGGCGGAGGCGGTCTTCATTCGCGCTCCCGTCATTCGCCGCGCCGGACCGCAAACAAACGTTCTGGCCACATACAACGGCGATCCGGTGCTGGTCGAGCAGGGCCGGCATTTGGCGGCCACCTTCCACCCCGAACTGACCGGCGATGCCGAGATCCATCGCTACTTTCTGTCGAAGCTCGAGAGCGCGCTAGACTGAACAGGACCGCTTCGCGATGAAACGCGTTCTGTTTCTTTGTATCGGCAACTCCTGCCGCAGTCCGATGGCCGAGGCGTTCGCGCGTGCTTATGGCTCGGACGTAATGGAGCCGCTCAGCGCCGGACTCGCTCCCGCCTACATCATTCAACCGCTCACAAAACAGGTGATGGAGGCGAAAAACATCAGCCTGGAAGGCCTGTATGCGAAAGATCTGGGCGCGATCGATCTCACGACCGTTGACCTGATCGTCAACATGAGCAATCGCCCGCTTCCGCCCGGAATTCCGGTGGAAGTACGAGAGTGGCGCGTCGAGGACCCGATCGGCCAGGACGAAGAAACGTACATCGCGGTTCGAGATCAGATCGAGCGGCTCGTCATGGGGTTGATTCTCGATCTGCGCCGAGCCAAGCGGCCCGCCAAGCGCGCGCCCTCGCTACGCACGCTGCTGCGCGGCAGCGGCACCGACGTATAGCTCTCATCCGATCGATATCGCTGTTTTTCAAGCGCCGATATACTGAGCATGTTTTCATACATGGACTCGATCGGAATCATCCTCAACGGCGTTACCGGACGCATGGGCACGAATCAGCATCTGAAACGGTCGCTTGTGCCGATTCGCGAGGCGGGCGGGGTGCTTCTGAGCAACGGCAGGCGAGTAACGCCCGAACTCCTGCTGGTGGGCCGCAACGAAACGAAGCTGCGCGCGCTCGCCGAGGAGTGTGGCATAGCGCGCTGGTCCACCGATCTTGCTGAATCGCTGCGCGATCCGCAGTTTCAAATCTATTTCGATGCGCAGACAACTTCGCAGCGCGTTCCCGGCGTGAAGCGGGCGCTCGCGGCCGGTAAACACGTGTATTGTGAAAAGCCGCTGGCCGAGAATTTGGATGACGCACTCGAGCTCGCGCGCCTGGCGCGACGAAGCGGCTTGAAACACGGCATTGTGCAGGACAAGTTGTTTCTCCCGGGACTGCGCAAGCTGAAGCAACTGATCGAAAACGGCTTTTTCGGGCGGATTCTGGCGGTGCGCGGCGAGTTCGGCTACTGGGTGTTCGAAGGCGACGATGTGCCTGCGCAGCGCCCCTCCTGGAACTATCGCAAAGAGGACGGCGGCGGCATCACGCTCGACATGTTCGGCCACTGGCAATACGTTTTCGAAAATCTGTTCGGACGCGTTGAACGCTTATCCGCTCGGGCGCTGACGCATATTCCGCAGCGTGTGGACGAAGGCGGAGCGCGTTACGAATGCACGGCTGACGACGCGGTCTATGCTTTCTTCGAACTCGAAAACGGCGCGGTGATTCAGATGAACTCTTCCTGGGCGACGCGCGTGAATCGCGACGATCTGCTCACGCTCCAAGTCGACGGCACCGAGGGCAGTGCGGTGGCGGGCTTGCGCGATTGCAAAATTCAATCGAGGAAAGAGACTCCGCGCGCCGTCTGGAATCCGGATCTTGCGAAGCCCATCGATTATCTTGCAGCCTGGCAGCCGGTAGAGGCCGAGCGTGAATACGAAAACGCCTTCAAAGTGCAGTGGGAGATGTTTCTGCGTCACGTGCTCGAGAATGCGCCGTTTCCGCACGATTTTCTCTCGGGCGCCAAGGGTGTGCAGCTGGCGGAACTCGGCCTTGAGTCATCCGCGAGCGGCTGCAGTGTGCCGGTCCCGGAGCTCGGGCTGTGAAAACGATCACGCTTCCGGCTGAGAACGGAAGGTCCTTTGAATATTCGCTCAATACGGAAGAACCGCTGCGCGTAGAGACGGCTCGCTTCAAGAGCCGGATTGCTTACGCCGCGGCACATGTGGTTGCGACCGATGAGCCCGAACCGGCGATCGATCTGGAAGCGACACTCGCGTACCGGCGCTGGTTGTGGGCGCTGGGTTTTGGCGTGGCGGAAGCGATGGACACGTCGCAGCGCGGCATGGGTCTCGACTGGAACGGCGCCAAACAGCTGATTCGGGCGTCGTGTGCGGAAGCGCGCGCGGCGGGGCGCCCGATTGCTTGTGGCGCGAACACCGATCAACTGAGGCCCGGCAGTAACAGACTGGAGCAGGTCATTGCGGCATACGAAGAGCAAGGCGCCTTCATCGAAGCTGCCGGAGGACGCATCATTCTCATGGCGAGCCGTGCTCTGGCTGGATGCGCGCAGTCTGCGGACGACTACCTGCGCGTGTATGGAAACCTGCTGGGTCAGGTCTCGGAGCCGGTGATCCTGCACTGGCTCGGCGAAGCCTTCGATCCTGCACTCGCCGGCTACTGGGGCAGTTCGGATGTCAGCGTCTCGATGGAGACATGTCTGGCGCTGATACACGATTATCGAAACAAGATCGACGGCATCAAAATCTCGCTGCTCGATGCAGATCGCGAGATTGAAATGCGGCGCCGCCTGCCCCAGGGCGTCCGCATGTACACCGGAGACGATTTCCATTACCCGGAGCTGATCGAAGGCGATGAGGGCGGCTACAGCGACGCTCTGCTCGGCATCTTCGACGGCATTGCACCAGCTGCGGCCCTCGCTTTTCAGAAACTCGACGAGAACGATCGCGCCGGCTATCGCGCGCTGCTCGCGCCGACGCTGCCGCTTTCGCGCCACATTTTCCAGACACCTACCTACCACTACAAAACCGGGCTTGCGTTTCTCAGTTATCTCAATGGACGGCAGCGGCATTTCAGTATGCTTGGCAATCAGCAGCACGCGCGTTCGGCCGCTCACCTGGCGCAGGTCTTTGTGCTCGCCGATCGAGCGCGTCTGCTCAGGGATCCGGATCTGGCAGCCGCGCGCATATTGGCGTATCTCAAAACAGCAGCCGTCTGCTAAGAAACGGATATGGCCATTCGTTCGGTGAATCCGGCTTCCGGGCAGCTTCTGAAAGAATACGAGCCGCTCACCGAGGCGGCGATCGAGCGCAAGCTGGAACTTGCTCGGCAAGCCTTCCACTCCTGGAAGCAGACGCCGTTTTCGCTCCGCCGTGAGGCCATGCAGAAAGCCGCGGAAATTCTGGAGCGCGATAAGCAGCAGTTAGCCACGGTCGCTACTACCGAGATGGGCAAGACGCTCGCGAGCGCGGTTGCCGAAGTAGAAAAATGCGCACTCGGGTGCCGCTATTACGCCGAAAATGCCGAGCGCCATCTCGCGGCGGAAGAAACCAAGACAAATGCCTCGCACAGTTACCGGATGTATCAGCCTCTTGGACCGATACTGGCCGTGATGCCGTGGAATTTTCCGTATTGGCAGGTATTTCGTTTCGCCGCCCCTGCCTTGATGGCCGGCAATGTCGGCCTGCTCAAGCATGCGTCGAATGTTCCCGGGTGCGCACTGGCAATTGAGCGGGTCTTTCTGGAAGCCGGTTTCCCGGAGGGCGTGTTTCAAACTCTCTTACTCGAGGCCGAGCGCACCGGCAAGCTGCTCGAAGACGATCGTGTGGCAGCTGCGACCTTAACCGGCAGCGAACCAGCAGGCCGGTCCATCGCCAAAATCGCCGGCTCGCAGCTCAAAAAGACGGTGCTCGAGCTGGGCGGCAGCGATCCGTTCGTTGTGATGCCATCGGCGATGGATGGAGAGATCGCCCGGACAGCGGCTGGCGCGCGCTGCATCAACAACGGGCAGTCCTGCATTGCTGCCAAGCGCTTCCTCGTGGCCGATTCGATCTATCAAGAGTTTGAAAGGCAGTTCGTCGAAGCGATGAAAGCGCTGCGCGTAGGGGATCCGATGGATCCCAAAACCGATATCGGCCCGCTCGCCACTGAGAAGATTGTGAGCGAACTCGATGAGCAGGTGAAGCGCGCCAAAACCGCTGGAGCCACGGTGCTGACAGGCGGCAAACGGATTCCGCATTCCGGCAACTACTACGAACCGACAGTGCTGACCGGGGTTCCGCGCGGCTCAGACGTCTTTTATGAAGAGCTTTTCGGACCCGTCGCAATGCTCTTTCGCGTGCGCGATGCGCAGGATGCGATTGAATTGGCGAACGACTCACCGTTCGGCCTGGGTGCGAGCGTCTGGACGCGCGATGAGCGAGAGCAGGAGCTCTTTATCAACGGCATCGAAACGGGTCAGGTTTTTGTGAATGCGACCGTTGCCTCCGACCCACGAATGCCCTTCGGCGGGGTGAAGCGCAGCGGCTACGGGCGCGAGCTGGCCGATATCGGGATTCGCGAATTCGTCAACACGAAAACCATCTGGATCAGGTAGCGGGATCCACGCATTGCGGCGCAGCGCCTTCGGGCAGCGGCGGCGCCTGCTCGCCCGCACGCGGCAGAGTGCCGGCCAGTTCCTGACGCCAGTGCGCCACTTCGCCGGCCGGACCATAGCAGTAGAGCATGCGGCAGGGACGCGGAGAACGGTTCGTCAGCTGGTGGAAAACGCCGCTGGGAATGTAAACGGCTTGCCCGCTCTTCAGCGTTCCGCGTTCCTCTCCCAGGCAGATTTCAGCCTCGCCTTCGAGCAGGACATAGACTTCCTCCTGCTCATGGTTGTGCCAGGGCACCTGTCCGCCATTTGGCTCGAGTTGCACGTGGCCCAGGCAGAAATTGGCGGCCTGAATTGGGCTGGCGCCGCCTGCGAGATTTTGCGTCCGGCGGCGCGCCGGATAGGCGCGCCCCTCAATCGACGCCAGATCGGCAACGATCATTATTCTTTGACGACTTGCAGATTGTTGGTCACGCTGAACACGTTGGGCACGGAATTGGCGCGCATGCCGATGAGATTCTTGTCGAAGGCGTTCGCGACCACGCCCTCGAGCGTCACGTGGCCGTTTTCCACGATGATGTGTATGCTCGGGAGCGCCTGGTTGCCGTAGCGCGTTCCGATCTGCGGATCACCATAGATGGCGCGGGCGAGGGCGCGGCGTATCTGCCAGTCGAAATCGGAGACAGGCAGGACTTTGATCTGATTCACAACCTGGGTGACGCCTTCGATGTGCTTCACGACGTTTTCCGCATCCGATTTGAGGGTGGGCCGCGTAACCGCTCCGACCAGCGTGACGGTCGAGCCCTGCACATTGAATCCCAGATCGTCGAAAATCGTGTAGTACGGCAGCATGATGAGCTGGTGCCGGACTTCCTGAGCGATTCGACTCTCATTGGCCGGCCCATGGACGAACGAATCGTTGTGGCTGCTTTGAGCCACCGCCGCGGCCGGCAGGACCAGCATTGCCGAAAAGATGGCGGAAAACAACGTTCTGCGCATTTTTGTAGTCTCTCCTGACTATGAGACGAAGATCCGGGAACTTTGTTTTATCCGTGACCGCGATGGCGCCAGAGAGCGCTGCCGTGTCTGGCAAAAATACTCACGAGGAAGAAGAGAATCGCCACAAACCAGCAAAATGCCGGGGCGAAAATACTCCAGTTCTGGCTATACGGCCAAGCCGGCATAGCGAGGATACCGGCGAGCACAAAGATGATCGAAAGAATTCTCCAGCCCATACGTTCGCGTAAAGGATCGCTCCGAAGAAATCATACGCCTATTGAATCGAGAGCGCCGGCTATTGAGCGCGCGGGGCTTCTTCAATGGCCACCATGGCCTTCCCGCTCGAGAGATTCTTCTTTCTGCAGCGAACGACCTGACCGGGTCCGAACTGCCACGTTTCGCCATCCGGCATCTCCTCGGCGATCTTGTAGAAATCGCGTCCCACATGCTCGGCACGAACGGCGCGCAGCACATTGAGACCTTCTCCCACCAGCGAAACGTAAATAGTCGCTTCTTTGCCCGGCGGGATCGCGACAGCCTGCGGTGCGGGCGGGGCCGGAGGAGCAGGAGTCGCTTGCGGAACAGGTGCGGGTTCGGCGGTTCGCTCGATCACTTGCGGCGCAACCGGCGGGGTCGCTGGCGGGACTGGCGGTTCGGGCGCTGCTTCGGAGAAAGATGGCCGCGTGAAAGTCGGGCGCGGAGTGACGGGAGGCGCTGGCGGCTCGGCAGGCGATACTGGCGGGCGCACGGGCTCGCCGGTCGGGATCGGAGGCGGCGCTGGAGGGCGCAGCGACACGACACGTTGCTGGATTGCTGGCGTGTAGTCGATTCGTCCGCTCATGCGAGCGCGATCGATAGCCGCGAGCAGAATCGTAACGCCGATCCAGACATACGGAAGCCAGTCGCCTGTGACCGGTCCCGCAAACGTTGCGCCCTCGACATGATTGGATCGCAGCCACGCAATTGGAGTTGCTGCGGCGAGGGCAAAGGCAAGGGCGAGCACAGCGGAAAATCCAATGCTCTCGAAAACGCTTCGATATCCTTCGCGGTCGAACGACAGAAGAACTAATGCCAGGCTCAGACCGGCGATGCTCGCCATCCAGAAATAAGGCCCGCCGAGCAGAAAAAATCCAAACGCGGATGCTACTACCGCCGCTGCTAAAGCGGTTCCATCGATTTGCGATTTTGGCATGATTGCTCTGTCGAGGCCATTCTAACGGAATCGCGCCGCTCGCAGTCTCGTCTAACCTAGTAGATAGCTACAAATGTCCTCCCTTGTTGTGGACGTGCCCCAGGCCGAAGAACTCTATCGCAGCCTGGAAGCGAAGGTTCGCGCGCTGCGTCCGAAAGATGATCCGAATGTGCTCGAGCGGGCCTACCGTTTCGCCGCCGAAGCGCACAGCAATCAACGCCGCAAGTCGGGCGAGCCGTACATTACTCATCCGCTCTCGGTGGCGCACATCCTGGCCGACATGCAAATGGATTCGGTGTGTCTGCAGACCGGCTTGTTGCACGATGTGCTGGAAGATACGAATGTCACGCTGGAGCAGATTCGGGAAAACTTCGGCGAAGATGTGGGTCGCTGCGTCGATGGCGTCACCAAGCTGACAAAGATCAGCTTCGCCAACCGCGAGGATCGGCAGGCGGAAAGCTTACGCAAGATGCTGCTCGCGATGACCACCGATATCCGCGTGATCATCGTCAAACTTGCCGACCGTCTGCATAACCTGCGCACGATCGCATCCCTGCCGCGCGAGCGCCAGGAGACGATTGCGCAGGAGACGATCGATATCTATGCGCCGATCGCGCATCGTCTTGGAATGGGCAAGATTCGCGGCGAGCTGGAAGACCTCTCGTTCCAGACTTTGCATCCGGAAGCGGCCGCCGACCTGATTCGCGAAATCGAATCCAAGCGTCAGGAATATGAGAACTGGCTGAAACAGGTGCAAAGCGAGATCGAGCAGCGGTTGACGCGCGAGAACATCCCGGCGCGCGTCGAAGGCCGCGTGAAGCGCGCCTATTCGGTCTACCTGAAACTCAAACGCCAGAAGATCACGCTCGATCAGGTCTACGACATTGTCGCCATTCGCATCATTACCGACTCGGTGAAAAACTGCTACGCGGCACTCGGTGTGATTCACAACGAATGGCATCCGGTGCCGGGCCGCATCAAGGATTTCATCGCGATGCCGCGGCCCAATCTTTACCAATCGCTGCATACATCGGTTATTGGACCGGGCGGCGTGACCTTCGAGGTTCAGATTCGAACAGAAGAGATGCACCGCATCGCGGAAGAGGGCATCGCCGCGCACTGGAAATACAAAGAAGGCAGCAAAGGTCCGGGACTCGAGGATCAGCGCATCGCCTGGCTTCGCCAGCTGGTGGAGTGGCAGCGCGACATGAAGGATTCGGGCGACTTCCTGTCGACGGTCAAGATGGACCTGTACGGCGAGGAAGTTTATACCTTTACGCCGCGCGGACGAGTCATCGTGCTGCCGCGCGATGCGACGCCGATCGATTTCGCCTACGCGATCCACAGCGACGTAGGGAATACGTGCGTGGGCGCACGCGTGAACGGCACGATTCGCCCGCTCAAGTCCACGCTGCGCAACGGCGACGTTGTCGAGATCCTTACGCAACCTGGCCATCAGCCGAGCCGCGACTGGCTGGCGGTTGTGAAAACAGCTCGGGCCCGCAATAAGATTCGGCATCTGATTAACGCGGTCGAGCGCGCCAAAGCAGTCGAAATCGGTCAGAAATCGCTGGAAAAGGAAGCGCGGCGCATGGGGGTAAATCTTGGCCGGCTTTCCAATAACGATCTGGCCGCGGTCGCCTCCGAGTATGGTGTCAGCAAGACGGACGACCTGTACGCTGCGCTTGGCTTCGGGCGCTTTTCGGCGCGGCAGGTGTTGCAGAAGGTTGCTCCGGAGCAAAGCACGCCCGCTCCCGAGCCTGCTCCGCAACTGCCGCTGCCGCCGAGCATCCCACAACTGCAGACAGATGCGGCGCTGGCCAACGGCGATCTCACGATTCATGTAAAAGGCGCCGACGACGTGCTTGTCTATCGCGCCAAATGCTGCAATGCTGTGCGTGGCGAACAGATCGTCGGCTACATCACTCGCGGGAAGGGAATCGCTGTGCATTCGCTGCAATGCCCCAATGTGCAGAAACTGCTTTATGAGCCGGAGCGAAAAATTGCGGTGGAATGGGCGCGTAGCGCCAGCGACCCGCTGCCGGTGAAAGTAGTCATCTACACAGACGACCGGCCTGGCATTCTGCACAAGCTGACGTCGATTTTGGATGCAGAAAAGAGTAATATTCGAACGCTCGAAGCGCGCGGCGACGAAAAGCGCACCGACAACAGCGCCATCATCGATATCACCATCGACGTAAAAGATAAGAAGCAGCTCGAGCGAGTCATCAGTGCATTCCGCCGCGTTCCGGGCGTGCGCGATATCGAGCGCATGCAGAATGTGATTTAGCAATGACCGAGCCGACTCAAACCGTTCCCGCCGCCGCCGATCCGGAGCATATCGCCATCTCGAAATCGAGCGGTATCAAGATCGATTGGCGCGATGGTCATCATAGCGACTACTCGCTGGCTTATCTACGCGACGAATGCCCCTGCGCGACGTGCAGCGGGGTGCACGGCACGGAGCCGCAACGCTCCAATTACTCAAAGCAAGAGCTATTTCCGATGTTCAAGCCAGCGCTGAAGATGAACTCGGTCGAGCCTGTTGGCCAATATGCAGTGCGGATCTACTGGAATGACGGCCACAGCTCGGGAATCTATTCATTCGAGCATCTGCGCCGCATCTGTCCCTGCGAAGATTGCAAGCGAGCGCGCGCGAACTGGTATTCGGATATTTAGCTGATAGCCGCTTCAAATCTGCCAAAGCCCTACTCGCGATTTGCACGGCGCTCGGCAATCCAGTTTTCAGATTGCTCGGGTGGTAGCTTTGCGAAATAGCTATGGCTTGGGCGAACCAGCGGCCGGATAGGTCTTGTCGTAGAGCTTGATCACATCATCGGTCACGTCGATGGAGGGCGCCGCATAGATAACACTGCCGCTCGCACCTCCCTCTTCGAGAATCAGCGTGTAGCCGTTAGCCTTCGCATACTGGTTGACTACGGCGGTAAGCCGCTGCCCGATCTGCTGCAGCAGCTTTTGCTGATCGGCACGCAAGCTTTCGTCAGCGTCCTGCATATCGCGCTCGAGCCGCTTCTTTTTCGATTCAATTTCACGTGCCAGCTCGGCTTTCTTGTCTTCGCTCAGCAGACTCGCGCCTTTGGTGAGCTGATCATTAAGGGTTGAAAGTTCCTGCTGCCGCGCATCGAACTCCTTCTGCTGCGGTCCGATCCTGGCGCTAATGGCGAGCGTTGCCTTTTGCCCCTCGGCTGTTCCACCCAGCGCCTTTTCTACATTCAGAACGCCAACTTTCACGGTAGTCTGTCCATTCATGGACAGAGCGAAAGTGGCAAGCAGACATGCGATCGGAATCAGTGGCTTTACTTTCATCATTCTTGGACCCCTACGGCCACGGCATGCGTCAGGCATCTAAACAGGGAATGCACGAGAGCATGGAATCTTGCGCAAAATCGATCAGGCCGCCTGAAATCGGCCCAGCTGCACGAAGACTCTACGAAGCTTCGGGCGCTGCGCGGTTCGGGCTCCCCGAGGAGAATTGGGAATTCTGCCTGGTGGATATCGCCGTAGCGCAGCTGGGGCCCTCGATGAGCACCGCGGCGTTCATCCGCTTCTGCGGCACGCTTCATCTCGCTGAGTTGGCACTGGGCCGCTCTTGTGCACTTGGGCTGGAGCCGGCGTGGGAGACGTTGATCGCGACGTATTCTGCTGCAATTCTTGCGGCAGCCATTAGCATCACGCGCCCGGATGAAACAGTAGGCCGCGAACTGGCGCAGAGCCTTTGGACCGATCTTTATTGCACTCCGGCGAAACTCGGCTCTTATACCGGCCGAGGAGCGCTCGAGAACTGGCTGAAAGCAACTCTCTATCAGGCCAATACCAACCGGTTCCGTTCTGAGCGGCGCTTTGTCAGCTTGGAAGAGAGCCTCTGCCCGGTCTGCCTCGAGCTCGCGCCGCGCGATCTGGCCGAAGCTGAAACCACCCTGCTCGTTGAACAAAGCATGCGCGCCGCTCTGCGAGAGATTGCGGCGGAAGATCGTTTCCTGCTCGCCTCTTATTATGTCGATGGGCGAAATCTCGCGCAAATATCGGCGATGCTGTGCGTTCATGAATCGACGGTGAGCCGCCGAATTGCAAAATTGCTCAAACGGCTGCAGCGCGGCATGTGCAGGCGCTTGCGAATGCGCGGCATCACGAGCGATTTTGCGCTTTCACTATCGCTCGATTTCGACCTCAAACGAGAACTGTCATGAACGGAACGCCTCATCTCACGGCCGATCAGCTCAGCACGCTCGCGGAAAAGCGCCAAACGGGAATTCCGGCAAGTGAGATTTTCTTTGATCATTTGGCGGAATGCCACTTTTGCCGTGATGCGCTTTTTCTGCTTACCCGGCCGGCTCAGAAGCGGGCCCGGTTTGAGGGTCGCTGGTTAGCTGCTGCTGCGGTCGCCGCGCTGGCAGTCATCTCGCCCATCCTGCTGAGGCGGCCTGCTCCCCACACGCAGCAGGCGTCCTATATCGCGAGTGCCCATAGACACCTGCCACAACCCTTCCGCCGTGTTGCGCTGACTCCCGCCATGCTCCGCAAATCGCTGCCTGCGCCCGATGCCGACCAGTTCGTGGTTCAAACAGCAGCGGGAGAACGCTGGATATCTTTCAAGACAATCACGCTGTTCGAGGAGTAACACCAGTCCTGCGAAACGGTCGGTACTCGTGCTTGCCGAAGCACTTGTTATCCTATCGGCCAACGCTCACCGATGCCGTCCGTTCCCAAGCTTTTGCCCCGTGTTTGCGTAGCTTTGGGATTTCCGACAACCGGCGAGCTCAGCCGAACGGCCGAACGTGAGTACAAAGACGGCGCGACTCTTCTCGAATTTCGCCTCGACTATCTGAAAAATCCAAGTACGGGTGTCGATTTGATTCGCAGATTTCGACAGGCGAATCCGGATGCGCAAATTCTTGCGACCTGCCGCCATCGGCGCGCGCACGGGCAGTTCGGCGGCTCTATCGAAGACCAAATCAGGCTTCTAAAAGCTAGTGCGGACGCCGGCGCGGCCTTTCTTGACTGCGAAATTGAAACCGCCGAGAAGGCCAAAACCATGATGCGTGATTTGCGAGAGCAGGTCCCGCTGATCGTCTCGTATCACAATTTTGAAAGCACGCCTGCACTCGACTCCGTGCTGCGCCGCCTGGTCTCGGTTCCCGCTGATATTTACAAGATCGCCACCACCGCGCGCAAGCCAAGCGATAACCTGCGGCTCATGCAACTCCTGCGCAACGCCGACGGGCATCCGATGATCGTGGTGGCCATGTCGGAAATCGGGGCGCCGAGCCGAATTCTTTCACCCTCGCTCGGGTCGCTGTTCACCTACGCCGCGCCCAATGATCAGGAAGGCACCGCTCCCGGCCAGCTGGCAGCACGCACGCTTCGCACACTGTATCGCTCGGACAAGCTCAGTAAACAAAGCCGCGTTTACGGCATCATCGCCGATCCGGTATTTCATTCAAAATCGCCGTACATTCATAACCGTGCTTTCCAATCGCGCCGGCTGGATGCGGTGTATGTCCCCTTTCTGGTGAAACAGAATCAGCTGGCCGACTGGATGAAGTTTGCCTGCGATCTGCCGGTCGCTGGTTTCAGCGTCACGATACCGCACAAGCGCCGGATCCTGCGTCACCTCGATCAGATCGAGCCGCTGGCGCGTCGAATCGGCGCGGTGAATACCGTTTGGCGGAAGGCAGGGAAATGGCGCGGCACCAACACGGATGCCGATGGCGTGCTTAAACCGCTCGGCCGCCATCTGCGCCTGGCGAACGCCTCTGTGTTGATCGCCGGTTACGGCGGGGCTGCGCGAGCGGCGGCAGTGGCACTGCACGACGCCCGTGCTACGGTCGCGATCACGGGGCGTAATCTTTCGAGCGCGCAGAGTCTGGCTCGAGTCATCAAAGGGGAGGCGCTTACGCTTCGCCAGGCGCAGCAGCGTAAATTCGACGTTCTAATTCACGCTACACCCGTCGGGATGGTGCCGAAGGTCGACGACTCGCTTTTCAACGATTCCGTACCGGCATCGATTGTGCTTGATATGGTGTACAACCCGCACGAGACGTTGCTGCTCAAGCGCGCCCGCGCAGAGGGATGCACGATCATTCCGGGAGCGGAGATGCTGCTCGAGCAGGCAGTCTCGCAATTTGAAATCTGGACCGGCGAGAGCGCGCCGCGCGAGGCAATGCGTCATGCGCTCGAAGCGCATTTGTGACCTTTGAGCATCTCTGGCCGCGTGCTAAGACGCGCGGTGTGAAAGCGCGAGGATGACGCGGTCGGTAAGCTCTTCGATCATGGCGGGCATGGCCATGTCGAGCGCGAGCGTTACGGCCGCACGGACGGTCGCGCGATCGAAGGTTGCGCCTGAAGCAACAGCTTCGACAATCGTGGGTCTGCTAGCCAGCAGTTTCTGCGCGGCGTCGAGCAGCGCTGAGGCTTCGAATGGCTTGCGCAGAATTGCATCGGCCCCAGCGTTTTTCGCATCCTGCTCATCGAACTCGTCGGCCGGAGCGGGCGCGAAGATAATGGGCAGCGCACGGTAACGCTCCTGAGCCCGCAGGAAGCGCGCAATCTCGAAGGCGTTCCGGGTAGGCAGATAGAGATCGAGCACGAGCAGATCCGGTCTGGCATCTTCAAGGCGTCGGAGCGCACTGGCACCGTCGGTCACGCTCACCACTTCATGGCCCTGCCCGCCCAATATCTGCTCTGCTAGACGAAGTGCCTGCGGGCTATCGTCCGCAAGCAGAATACGGCTCATTGCTGCGGCGCGGACTGCTGTGAAGAGGGCTGGGTCGTGCTCGGGGTAGTTGAGTTGCCGGTCCCGTTCGCAGGAGAGCTCGAACCAGTTGCGGGCGTTGCGTTCGCGCTTGCGCCCTGCTTGTCCTGCTCCTTCTTCTTTTTCTTCTCGAGCTTGGCCTGTTTTTTGGCCTGTTGAGCGCGGAGCTTCTTCAACTCGGCATCGCGATTGGTAGGCAGCGGCTGATTCGCTGCGGCATTCGTAGCCGTGCCGCCGTTTTCGGTTTTGCGTGCATCCGGCGAAGAGTCAAGCGCGCTATTGATACCTACGGTGCTGGCGCTCACCTCAGTGGTGCCGGTTCCTGTGCCGGTGTTGCCGCCGCTCGTCTCCGTGTTATTCGGCACTGGAACACTAGCTGGAATCGTCTTCTTTGGATCGGTCATGGTGGGCTGCCCCATGTGGGCCGCATGATCCACGTCCGGACCACTGCTCATCAGTCCCATTGCCTTGCCAAACAAGCTATGGTGGCGATAGTTCTCCATGTTGTACTTCTCGCGCTGCAAGGCGGCCTGATCCGGTTGCGGAACCGGCATCTCGAGATCTTCCAAACGCTTCTTGGCATCGTCGGCTCGCGGATCGAGCGGGTACTCGCGCACAATGCGTGCGAACATCTCGCCTGCAGTCTTGCGGAAACGCGGACCCATCTTCGAATACGCATCGCCCGCTTCATAAAGCGCTTCGCCGGCCTTGCTATAAAGCGGATATTGGTCCACTACGGCATTGAGCCGATTGGCCGCGGCCGGATTCATATCGCGTCTCCAGTAGAAGTTGCCGACTACAAATTCGTGCTCGGCCAGGCTCTCCTGGATCTCGCGCAGCTTCTGCGCAGCCTGCGGAGCGAACTTACTGTTTGGAAATTGCACCAGCACCTGACGGCATTCTTCTTCCGCGCGCAGCGTCTGAGTCCAGTCGCGATCGCTCTTATCCATCTGCTTATAGTGGATGTCGCAGACTCGGTTCTGCGCCTCGGCCGCCTCTTCCATATTGGGATAGAAGAGGATGAAGTCTTTGTACTCGGCTTCCGCCTGCGCGAGACCGTTGGCGCCGCCTTCGCGGTACCAGCTGTCGGCCACCGCCAGCTTGGCCTTCGCCATGTACTCGCTCGATTCATAGGTGCTCATCATGGTCTGCAGCGAGATACGAGCCGTTTCGTAGCGGCCTTTCTCAATGTCCTTGATGGCCTGATCAAAGAGAACTTTGTCGGGCTGCTGCGTGTTCTTGGTAATCGGCGTCTCGTACTTCTTGTGAAAGCAGGAGGTCGCCAGACACGCCGCCGTGAGCGCCAGAAGCGCTTTTCGCCCGGAGCGTAGCAGAAAGAAATTCATAGAACTAAACCTTGATACTCAGCGCCCCACGGGCGGAGTGCTGCAATTCCCGAAAGGCCTCGGATGCGTCCCTCGTCCCAAAAACCGAGGAGCCCGCTACTACCCAGTCCACGCCGGCGCGCGCGATCTCGGCGATATTCTCTCGCCCTGCGCCGCCGTCAATCTCGATTGCAAAATTCAGTCCGCGTTCGGAGCGCAACCGAACCAGTTCGCGCACTTTCCCAAGCGAGCGCGGAATGAATTTCTGGCCCCCGTAACCCGGATTGACGCTCATTACCAAAACATAATCGACGATGCCAAGAACTTCGGTCAGCACGGCCACAGGTGTCGCGGGATTGATCACCACTCCAGCCAGAGCGCCGTGATCGCGGATCATGTGCAACGTGCGATCCAAATTCCGGCAGACTTCGTAGTGCACGCTTACGCTGTCGGCACCGGCCTTGATAAAGATAGGGGCGTATGTATCCGGGTCGTCGATCATCAGGTGATGATCGAGTTTGACGTGCGCCGAGCGCCGGATGGATTCAGTAATCGGCGTCCCCATGGTGAAATTTGGAACAAAATGCCCGTCCATGATGTCCACATGGATCATTTGGGCGCCGGCCTGCTCAACCGAACGAATTTCTTCGCCCAGCCGCATGAAGTCCGCGGCAAATATGGAGGGAACGATCTGAATCACTCGAGCCTGACGATAGCCGAAGGTATAGCCCGGGCACCGGGAGCCGTGGCTTTTCGGATCATTTCGATGGTATCACGTAAAGCGCAGACCGGCATGGAATACACACTCGATCCGATCTGTTCCGAATGGAGTGGCGGCCCGTGTTTTCTGGCGGTGAGGGTGGGATTCGAACCCACGGAACCCGTAAAGGTTCAACGGTTTTCGAGACCGCCCGATTCAACCGCTCTCGCACCTCACCGCGGCCTTTTAACACGATAGCAGGCTAGCAGCCTAATACGTAGGCGAATACCAGCGGCGCTACGATCGATGCATCCGACTCGATCACGTACTTCGGGGTGTCGATGCTCAGCTTCTCCCAGGTGATCTTTTCGTTGGGAATCGCGCCCGAGTAGGAGCCGTAGCTCGTGGTCGAGTCGCTGATCTGGCAGAAATAACCCCAGAGCGGCGTATCGTCCCGCTCCAGATCCTGCCTAAGCATCGGCACTACGCAAATCGGGAAATCGCCCGCAATTCCGCCGCCGATCTGAAAGAAACCGATCGAAGCTGCCTTAGCGGTCTTCGTGTACCAGTCGGCCAGCGACATCATGTACTCGATTCCCGTACGCACTGTATGCACATTCTTGACGTCGCCCGAAATGCAGTGCCCGGCGTACATATTGCCCAGCGTTGAATCTTCCCAGCCCGGCACAAACATCGGCAAATTGCGCTCCATTGCCGCATACAGCCAACTGTCCTTCTTGTCGATTTGGAAACTCTTCTGCAACTCCGCCGACTGCAGGATGCGGAAAAAGAACTCATGCGGAAAGCGCCGCTCGCCGGCCTGATCCGCCGCCATCCACTCTTTCAGAATCACGCCTTCAATGCGCCGCATCGCTTCCTCTTCGGGAATGCAGGTATCTGTGACGCGGTTCATGTGACGGTCGAGCAGTGCCTGCTCATCTTCCGGCTTCAGATCGCGCCAGTGCGGCACGCGCTCATAAAAGTCATGCGCCACCAGGTTGAAAACGTCTTCCTCGAGATTGGCGCCGGTGCAGCAAATGCCGTGAACCTTATCCTGCCGGATCATCTCGGCTAACGACACGCCCAGTTCGGCTGTGCTCATCGCGCCTGCCAGCGTTACAAACATCTTTCCGCCGTTTTCGAGGTGCTTCTTGTAGCCTTCGGCTGCATCCACCATCGTTGCGGCGTTGAAGTGGCGAAAATGGTGCCTAATAAATTGCGTAATCGGACCGGGATTCATCGTCTTCTCCCATTGATCTTCGCATCCCGGCACCGCTTGAGTTGCTACGCTCAGACAAAGCCGCTTGCGCGTCAGGATACGAATCAGTCACTCGCCCGTCCGGCCCGATTCTTCAGCGGCGGCACAGGCAGTCGCTTTCGAGCAGACGCCGCCATCCACTCCCGGTCCCAAGCTCGGTGGCTCTTCGCGGGTGGCTCTCGGTATTCTTCTAAGCCGTCTCGCCGGGCTGATTCGCGAGCGCGTGATCGGCCATTATTTCGGCAACTCTGCCGTGATTGGCGTCTTTCGCGCGGCGTTCAAAATTCCGAACCTTCTGAGCAACCTGTTCGGCGAGGGCGTTCTCTCGGCAGCTTTCATCACCGTCTATGCGAAGCTTCGCGCCGAGGGCCGGGAAGACGACGCACGCAAGTTAGCGGCAGCGGTGTTCAGTCTGCTGGCGTGTGCCTGTTCGGTGCTGGTTGCGGCGGGTGTTCTGGCAACGCCCTTGCTGATTGATCTGATCGCACCCGGATTTCATGGTGCCGACCGCGAACTGACGATTCGGCTGGTGCGCATTCTGTTTCCGGCTGCGGGCATGCTGGTCATGAGCGCCTGGTGCCTGGGCGTACTGAATAGCCATCGGCGATTCCTGCTGTCTTATTCGGCACAGGTTGTGATGAACGTAACCATGATCGCCGCGCTCATTCTCTTTGGCCGCTATCTTGCGCAGGAGCAGGCCGTGGTCGTATTGGCCTGGTCGTGCGTGGCCGGCAGTGTTCTCGTGTTCCTCGTCCAGGTGCCGAGCGTTCTCGAACTGCTGCCGCATTTCCGCCCGGTACTCGATATCAGTTCCGATCCGGTTCGCCGCGTATTGCGCAACTTCGGTCCGGTGTTTGCAAGCCGTGGCGTCGTCCAGATCAGCGCCTACATCGATCAGATCATTGCCAGCTTTCTCGGGCCGGTTGCGGTGGCCGCGCTTGGCTATGCGCAGATCATCGCCGTTCTGCCGATCAGCCTCTTCAGCATGTCTGTCTCCGCGGCCGAATTGCCGGAATTTTCAAGCGTGACTGGCGAACGGGAAGAGTTGAACGCACGGCTGCGGACGCGTCTTGCCGCTGGTTTGCGGAGAATCGCGTTTTTTATTGTTCCGTGCGCGGTCGCGTTTCTGGTGATCGGGGATGTACTCGTCGCAGCGCTGTATCAGAGCGGCCGTTTCCATTACTCAGACGCGGTGTACGTGTGGTCCGCGCTGGCCGGCTCGGCCGTAGGATTGCTCGCCAGCTCGCTCGGCCGTCTGTATTCTTCTGTCTTCTACGCTCTGCAGGACACGCGCACACCTTTGCGTTTTGCGATTGTACGCGTCGTTTTGACCACCGGCCTGGGAGTGATCTTCGCGCTATATGTGCCGGCCTGGATCGGCATCGATCAAAAGTGGGGCGTCGCTGGCCTGACCATTTCGGCGGGTCTCGCGGGCTGGGTGGAGTTTGGGCTGCTGAGGCGCGCGCTGGCTCAAAGAATCGGTCCGGCGCCTCTCTCGATCGCGTTTACCGCCAAGCTTTGGACGGTTGCATTCGCCGCCGGCGCAACTGGCTATGGCATCAAGTCGCTGCTCGGCACACGACACCCGTTGCCCCTGGCGGTGATCGTCATTGGTCTGTACGGCCTGATCTATTTCGCGGGTACGGCCGCGTTGCGCGTCCCCGAATCGAAAGCAGTGCTGAAACGGGTTTTCTTCCGTTGAAATTTCAGACGCTCTGGCCCGCCTGAATCAGCTGTTCCGCATGCTTCAGTGCCTCGGCGGTAATCTGCTCGCCGGAGAGCATCCGGCCAATCTCGCGCGCTCGCTGCTCCGCACTCAGCTCTTCTATCTGCGTGCCGACTCGACCCTTTCTCTCGATCTTCGATACCGCGAAATGCTGATCGGCGAAACCCGCAATTTGCGCCAGGTGCGTCACACAAATCACCTGATTCGCTTTGGACAGCATCTTCAGACGGCGGCCCACCGCAGCCGCAGCCGCACCGCCCACACCCGCGTCTACCTCATCGAAGACCAGCGTTGTTGCCGAATGGCGCTTCGCACCCTCACCGGCCGCTGTCTTCAGCGCCAATGCAATGCGAGAGAGTTCGCCGCCTGAAGCAATTTTCTCCATCGGCTTCAATTCCTCTCCGCGGTTCGGCGAAACCAGAAAAGTGATTTCGTCGATTCCCGTGGCGGACCACTCGCGACGCTCCACACCGATTCGGAAACGCGTGCCGCCCATCATCAGTCCTTTGAGCTCGTCTTCCACCGCCTTGCTCAATTTTGCGGCTGCGGAGTTTCGGGCTGCACTCAGCTTCTGCGCGCGGTCTTCATACTGCCTGGCCAGTTCGCAACGCTCTCTCTCGAGTGCCGCTCGATGTTCGCTTGCATTTTCGACCTCGTCAATCCGCCGGGCCGCCTCCTCTCGAAACTTCAAAACATCTTCCAGGCTTCCGCCGTATTTTCGCTTGAGCCGGTCCAGTGCTGCAAGTCTCGATTCGATCGTTTCCAGGCGCGCCGGGTCCCCTTCGAGCTTTCCGAGATAATCGCGCAGTGAGTACGCCGCCTCATCGAGCAGTACCGAAGCCTGGCGCAGAGAAGCGGCTGAGTCCTCGAGCGTCGCGTCGATTCGCGTCAGCTCATCCATCCGCTTCAACGTGTGCTTGAGCTGTGCTGTTGCGCTCGTTTCCGCGTCGTATAAAGCGTCGAAAGCCGCAGCAGCGCTTTCCTGCAGCCGCGTCACATTCTGCAGAATTTTTCGCTCGGCTTCGAGTTCCGCGTCTTCGCCCGCGCGAGGCGACACCGAATCAATCTCTTTCCGCTGAAACGTCCAGAGATCGAGCAGTCGCAGCTTTTCCTGCTCGCTGCGATCGAAATCGGCCAGTTTCTCCCCGAGCGACCGCCACTCACCAAACAGCCGGCCCACCTCAGCCCGCAACTCGAGAGTGCGCGCGTAGGAATCGAGCAGATCGCGCTGGGCTTCGGCTGTGAACAAGGACTGTTGATCGTTCTGACCATGTATATCTCCGAGCGCGGCAGCAAGCTGGCGTAGAAATGCTGTGGTGACGGGACGATTGCTGACAAACGCGCGCGACTTTCCGTTTGCGGTTATCTCACGCTCGATGATCAGCTCGTCCTCGCCGGTTTCAATCCCCGCATCGGAGAGCAATCGCTCGAGTTCCGGTGTCATCTCGATGGAAAAGATGCCGGAGACGCGCGCGCGAGAAGCTCCGCTGCGAATCATCTCCGCCGAGGCGCGCGCGCCCAGCAGAAGACCGAGCGAATCCACCACAATCGACTTGCCGCTTCCAGTCTCGCCCGACAGCACATTCAAGCCATCGCCGAATCGAATGCGCGCCTGCTCAACGACCGCGTAGTTTTCGACGATCAATTCGAGCAGCATTGCCCGAATTATAAGCTGTCGGCTAACGGCATCGCTAAGAAGGTCAGGAGCCTTGGATCTGCGATGTTTTCACCAGCTGGTCAATTGCGCGGATTCGTTGCAGGAAGCCGGCGAGAAGATCCAGGCGTAACGCATTTGCTCCATCAGAGAGAGCATTTGACGGATCCTGATGTGTTTCCAGAAAAATTCCCGCGATGCCGATGGCCGTTGCCGCGCGCGCAAGCGGCTCGATAAACTCGGGCTGCCCACCCGACACACTTCCGGCCGCGCCGGGGAGTTGAACGCTGTGAGTCGCGTCGAAGACGACCGGGTAACCGGTCGCGGCCATGATCTTCAGCGCGCGCATATCGACCACCAGGTTGTTGTAGCCGAATGACGAGCCGCGCTCCGTGAGAATTATGCGATCGTTACCGGTCGAGGCCACCTTTTCCGCAGCCCTCGCGATATCGTGCGGCGCAACGAACTGACCCTTCTTGATATTCACGGCGCGGCCCGTTTTTCCTGCTTCCACCAGCAGGTCGGTTTGGCGGCAGAGAAACGCAGGAATCTGCAGGATGTCCGCTGCTTCAGCAGCGATCTCGGCCTGTGCCGGCTCGTGTATGTCCGTCAGCACGGGTACACCGTAATCCCGGACCGCTTTGAGGATCCGCACGCCTTCCTGCAAGCCGGGGCCGCGATATGAGTTCACACTGCTGCGGTTGGCTTTGTCAAACGAAGCTTTGAAAACATACGGTCCAGCGATGGACCCGATGTTTTTCGCAAGCCAGAGCACATGCTCTTCGGATTCAATAACGCAAGGCCCGGCAATCAAAGCCAGCGGCTTGTCGTTTGAGAAGGTGATCGGATGAGGTTCGGTTCCGACAACGACACGCGTCATGCGCTCTGCAGAACCTGATCAGCACGCGAATTAGCAGCAGTGCGCTTCTGTTCGCGATGCTTCAGCGCGGCGCCGAGAAAAGCGGTGAAGAGCGGATGCGGCTCGAGCGGCTTCGATTTGAACTCGGGATGAAACTGGCAGCCGAGATACCAGGGATGATCGGGCAACTCGCAGATCTCGACATAGACGCCGTCCGGAGTCTGGCCGGTAAGGCGGAGACCGTGGCTCGTCAGAATTGGCTCGAATTCGCGATTGAACTCGTAACGGTGGCGATGGCGTTCGCTGATATCGCGCGTGCCGTAAGCCTGCTCCGCAAAGCTGCCTTCGGCGAGATGGCACGGATAAGCACCGAGCCGCATGGTGCCGCCCAGCTCATCCACTCCCTTCAGCTCGCGCAGTTTATAGATGACGCGGTGCGCGGTGGCCGCGTTGAATTCCGTAGAATCGGCATCGGCAAGGCCGCACACATTACGGGCAAACTCGATGACCATAGTCTGCATTCCCAGACAGATGCCGAAATAGGGAATGCGATCTTCGCGTGCGCAGCGAATCGCGTCGAGCATCCCGGAAATCCCGCGCTTACCGAAGCCGCCCGGAACCAGAATGCCATCGAAGCGCTCCAGGTACTGGCGGCAGTTTGGATACTCGATGCTCTCCGATTCGATCCACTCGATCTGCACTCGCGCCTGATGCGCAATGCCGGCGTGCAGCAGCGCCTCTTTCAGACTCTTGTACGAATCCTCGTACTCGACGTACTTGCCGACCAGTCCGATCGTTACTTCGCGCACCGGGTTGTTCATGCGGTCGAGCATTTCGGTCCAGCGCGAAAGGTTGCGCTTACCCGCTTCGAGATGCAGTAGCCGCAAAATAATTTCGTCGACGCCCTGATCGGCGAACATCAGCGGAATCTCGTAAACCGAATGTACGTCACGCGCCGTGACGACTGCTTTGACATCCACATCGCAGAAAAGCGCGATTTTTTCTTTTACTTCATCGGCGAGCGCACGCTCGGAGCGGCAAAGCAGAATATCGGGCTGGATACCGATGGCGCGCAGCTCCTTCACGCTGTGCTGCGTGGGCTTGGTTTTGAGCTCCTGCGCGGCGGCGATCCAGGGGACAAGCGTGAGGTGTACGAAAAGAGTGTTTTCGCGGCCCTCTTCGTGCCGCATCTGGCGAATTGCTTCGATAAAGGGCAGTGACTCGATATCACCCACCGTACCGCCGATTTCGACGATCGCCACATCCACATCGGCCGCAACTTTGCGGCACGCGGCTTTAATTTCGTTTGTGACGTGCGGAATCACCTGCACCGTCTTGCCGAGATAATCGCCGCGACGCTCGCGCGCGATGATGTTTTCGTAGATACGGCCGGAGGTCAGATTGTTCGACTGCGTGAGCGGGGCGTGCGTGAAGCGCTCATAATGCCCTAGATCGAGATCGGTTTCGGCGCCGTCATCCGTCACAAATACTTCCCCGTGCTGGAACGGGCTCATCGTGCCGGGATCGATGTTGAGATAAGGATCAAACTTCTGCAGCGTAACTCGCAAGCCGCGGCTTTCGAGCAAACAGCCGATCGACGCGGCCGCAATTCCCTTACCGAGAGATGAAACGACACCACCGGTCACGAAGATGTATTTAGGCATTCCCCTCACTTTGAAATCTGTCGGCCACCGAGCTGAAGAGCTCATTCACACGCGCCAGGTCTTCGGGCGTATCCACACCCAGCGACTCATATTCAGTCGGCACCACCCGGATTCGATAACCATTTTCGAGAGCGCGTAACTGCTCGAGCCGTTCGGCGCGCTCGAGCGGACCCACGCTCAGATCCGGATAATGCAGTAGAAAATCGCGCCGGTACACGTACAAGCCGACATGCTTGAAATAAAGCGGCTCGCCGCTGCGCCCGTCGCGCTCGTACGGAATGGGGCAGCGCGAAAAATAGATGGCGTTGCCGAGCAGGTCGGTGATCACTTTGACGACGTTTGTGTTGACGATATCGGTGGGATCGTAAATCTGCTTCTTGAGCGTGCCCATCACGACCGATTCATCGCCTTCAACCGAAAGAATGGCTGCGTCGATCGCTTCGGGATCGATCAGCGGTTCATCGCCCTGAATATTGACGTACAGGTGAGCGTTTTCGGCGGATGCAACTTCGGCCAGACGGTCGGTACCCGATTCGTGTGCCGGGCTCGTCATGCGAACACGGGCGCCAAACCGGCGGCCTTCGCTTGCGATGCGCTCATCATCCGTAGCAATGACAACATCGCTTAAATATCTGGCGAGCGAGGCACGTTCCCAGACGTGCTGAAGCATGGTTTTTCCGGCGAGGAGGGCGAGAGCTTTGCCAGGAAATCGGGAAGAAGCAAACCGGGCGGGAATTACGCCGAGAATCCGCGTCCGCACGCTCAAGTGTAGCACGCTGTGACGCGGTTATCTGGGCTCGGGAACGGCACAAATCACGCGCAAAATGTAGTCGCGCAACAGCGCGCGATGCTGTGAGCGAAAGGCGGCGTACTCCTGCGCAATTTGCGCGTCGGCAGCATTGAGCAGGACCCAGCATTCGAGGAATCCGGTGTCGGCAATTTGTTTGATGCCGGAATCGGCTGCGGACCTGGCGCATTCAGCGACGGCTGCGACCGTGTGCAGCGTTTGACAAGCGGCCGGACGAGCCGGCGGTGGATGCAGCGGACGGCCCGTGCGTTGGCTCCATCGCTGAAGCGCAGCCCAGGTGTTGCGCGTGTAGGGTTGAGCGATGATCGCATCGGCAAATTTTCGAAGCGCATCGTCCGGCTGGTTCGCCGCAAGCAACGCGTCGCCCCAGTAGCGGTAGGCAGTCTCGCGATCCGGGTCGATCGCGATGGCTTTCTCGAACCACTCGCCTGCTTTGGCCGTATCGCGCATGCGAAACGCCGTATCGCCGGCAAACAGCGGAGCACCGTAGTAAGTCGGATCCTTTGCGGCTGCTTCGCTGTATCCTTTGAGCGCGGCCGCATAATCGTTTCGCGCGAAAGCAGCTTCGGCAGCCTGCATGGAAGCGATCACCTGCTGATCCTTCGATTCGCGATAGCCCGGCGATGGAGCTGTGGTCGGGTGCGCCGATTTTCGGGGAGCAAAGCGCGCTTCCAGATACTCAATTTCCGTCTGCGCATAATTGCTGTTGTCGCCGAGCGATCTCGCCCGCAATAATTCGTTGTAAGCTTCGCGCAGCGCCGCTGTCTTTTGCGCATCGTCGGTTATAGTCGCAGCTTTGGCAATTAGACCAGAGGCGTGCCGCTCCGCAAACGCCGGATTGTTCGGGTCGCGCTTGGCCAAATCTTCATACAGCGGGAGCGCGTCGAGCGCGCGGCCCTGCGCAAAAAGCTCGTTGGCTTTGGCGCGCTCTGCCTGGAAGTCGGCGGGAGCAGATTGCGCGGAGCACAGAAGGCCAGCTATCAACAGACTCAGAACCGCAAAGCGCATTGCGCCATTGTACTTACGTCGAAGCCGGCCGGCCGCGATAGGATAAGTCTCTCCAATGCTGAATGCGCTCGAAAGCTCACTCATCGTGCTGGCCAGCATGCTGTCTGCAACGGCGTGCCTCTTCGCCTACCGGCGTTACTGGTTACGAAACAATCGGCATCAGCTGAACGACATCATCGGCTGGCAGATCAGCTTTCTCGCCACCACGTACGCGGTCATCGTGGCGTTCATGCTGGCAGACGTCTGGAACAACTATCGCGCAGCTCAGGCCAATAGCGAAAGCGAGGCCAATGCGCTGATCAACCTTTACCGCTCTTCCGGAGCCCTGAGCCGCCCCCAGAACGGTGAAATTCGATCGCTGGCCAAACAATACGCAACCGCCATGGTCAATGAGGAATGGCCCGCCATGCAGATTGGAAGTTTCAGCCGCGCCGGATTCACCATCGTGCACCAGCTCTGGACAACTCTGACCCGCACTGAGGTGCATAGCGCATCCGAGCAGGCCATCCTGAGCCGCGCGCTCAGCGATCTCACCAACCTCACCGAGCACCGCCGCATTCGCCATCTGGACAGCCGCTCCGGTATGCCGGCGATCTTCTGGGTCCTTCTGATCGCCGGTGGAGTTCTGACCGTGCTCTACACCTGCTTCTTTGACATCGAAGACAGCAAAGTGCACGCCGCGCAGGTGCTCGGAACCACGTTCATGATCGCCCTCGTGCTGGTGACGATTGCCGACGTGGATGCACCCTATGGCGGCGCGATCCGCATTCAACCGACCGCTTTTCAGCAGGCCCTGCAGACGATGGCGGACGAAGCGGTCCCGCTAAAAGGAAATGCAGGCCAGCCGGGTGGCTGACCTGCAGGAAAGGACAACGAAAAGGAAGGACAACAGAAGAGTAAATCGTTAGGCAGTCGCTCCCGATTTGCGGCGGCGGAGGAAGCGGGCGAGACCGGCGGCCAGAATACCGCTGCCGAAGAGTGCCAGCGAGGCGGGTTCCGGAGTGCTGGAGACGATAAACTCCTGCGCCGAATTACCTGAATACGTACCGCTCTGAGACAGAATCGTGTAGTACTGCGTGTTGAAGTTCAAATTATTAAATGCAGTTGTGATGTAGCCCTGGACAGCAGTGTTGTTTTTGTCATTCTTGAGCGAGTTCGCGTCCATAATGTCCCAGGCCGCCTGTTGAATGTCAGTCGTATCCGCCTTCGGCTGGATGAGCTGGCTAAAGAGATAGACCTCTGCGGTGTATACCTGGCTAGCCGAGTAGGTCGTACCATTGATCGTCCGCGTCGTGGCACCTAGATCGCCGCTGCCCAGATAGGTCTGGCTCAGATTTGAGCTGTTTGCGGCAGTTGCGTTCGCGGTCCATTTTTCTCCGCCGCTGACATGCAGGAAGTCGTCCATGCACATGGCCTGGACATTCACGCCATTCACATTGAGCGTGTACGGTCCATAGTAATTGCCGCTGACGAAGCTAACATTGACAGGCGCTGCTGAAAGCAGACCGCCGAGGAATAAGAAAGGAAGAAGGATTTTTTTCATAAGCACCGTTTTTCTGTGTCGGTGATGTACTCATCGGCCGACATGGTGCTTGCTTGAGGACGGGACGAGCTCCGAGGTACTGCCTCTCGTCTCTTGGTAGTTATGGTACGCCGGGCCCTAGACGAGCTCAACAAGAGCCGTATGCGCGCGCGTTATCGATTCAGCCGGTACGCGGCATCGTTCCAGCGCAATTCGTTACGGAATTCCCGCAACGATGTTTGGCTGTCAATGAGCAGAAACTCAACACCGGCCATCCCGGCAAAATCCTCCAGATGCTCGGGCGTGAGCGCCTGGCTGAACCCGGTATGGTGCGCGCCTCCGGCAAGAATCCACGCCTTGGCAGCAGTCTGAAAATCCGGCTCGGGATTCCAGAGCGCACGCGCGACCGGCAGTTTGGGCAGGGGCTGCTCCGGCTCAACAACGCTCACCTGGTTCACGATCATCCGGAAGCGCTCGCCCATATCCACCAGCGATGCATTCACCGCCGGACCCGGGGCAGCCGTAAAGACGAGACGCACCGGATCACTTTTGCCGCCGATCGAGAGCGGATGAATTTCGGCTCTCGGTTTGTCGTGCGTGATCGAAGGGCAGATCTCCAGCATGTGCGCCCCGAGCACCTGCCCGCCGTTTTTCAAATGGTAGGTGTAGTCCTCCATGAACGACGTGCCGCCATCGAGACCGGCGGCCATGACTTTCATCGAGCGCACCAGCGCGGCAGTTTTCCAGTCGCCCTCGCCGCCGAAGCCGTAGCCGTCCGCCATCAAACGCTGCGCCGCAATGCCCGGCAATTGCGCCATGCCGTGCAGGTCCTCAAAGGTATCGGTGAACGCTTTGAATCCGCCTTCGTCAAGGAAGCGGCGCAGTGCGAGTTCGATGCGGGCTGCTTCGCGCAACGCATTGCGCTGCGGTCCGTTCTTCTGCAGGGGTTCGGCGAGTTCGTAAACATTGTCATATTCCGCGGTCAACCGATCAATTTCGCCTTCGCTTATGTGTGCGAACTGATCGGTCAAATCGCCAATTCCGTAGCCGCGCACCGAATAGCCAAGCCGCAACGCCGCTTCCACTTTGTCGCCTTCCGTCACGGCTACATTGCGCATGTTGTCGCCAAAGCGCGCCACTTTGAGCTGCTGCGCATCGTGCCACGCCGCGGCAGCACGCGCCCATACCGCCAGTTCCTGCAACACTCCGGCGTCGCGCCAGAATCCGACCACAACTTTGCGATTGAGCCGCATGCGGCTGGCCAGAAATCCGAACTCGCGGTCGCCATGCGCGGCCTGGTTCAGATTCATAAAATCCATGTCGATCGTCGGCCAGGGCAGCTCTTCGTTGTATTGCGTATGCAGATGCGCCAAAGGCTTGCGTAAACTCTTCAGCCCCGCAATCCACATCTGTGCCGGAGAAAACGTGTGCATCCAGGCGATAATGCCGATGCAGGAAGCGGCAGAGTTCGCCTCCAGGCACAGCTGATAAATCGATTCGGCGGTCGTCAGCACGGGCTTGAAGACCACCCGCACAGGCGTGGCGGGCAACTGCAATCCGCGCGCAATTTCCTCAGCATGCGCCGCCACTTGCCTCAGCGTCTCCTCACCGTAGAGGTGCTGGCTTCCCGTGGCGAACCACAGTTCAAGTTTTGAGAAATCGAACATTTCGGCCCCGCCGCTCAGGCAAGCTTTCCTTTCAGCATCGTGTACGAGTGCGGCGGCAGCTGGTAGCGCAGGCGGCTTCCCGAAGCCTGTACGGTTTTGCGAGTCGTCTTCACAAGCGAACTGTTGAAGTTGTTTTCCGACTTGATATCGGGGCCGTTCACTTCCGCCACTTCGAATTCGCCCGAGAACTGCTTGTCTTCAAGTTCAAAGGTCACCGGCAAATTGTCCGTGCGGCTTCGATTCACCGCGTTCAGCACCAGCGTGCCGCGATCGTAAGCAGCCGAGACATCCAGGTACGGCGTTTTCGGCGAATGTTTCGTTGAATAAGTCGGGGCATCCACAAACAACTCGAGCGCATTGCCGAAAGAATTTGTCGCAAACAGCTGAAGAGGGTAGTAGATGGTCTGCAGATAGAGCCCGTTTTCGCTGGTGAAGATTGGCGCAATCACATTCACCAGCTGCGCCATGTTGGCGATCTTGACAATGTTGGCGTTATTCACAAACGTGTTCAGGAATGTCGCCACCACCAGGGCGTCTTCGAGGTTGTAGTGCTCTTCGAGAATGCGCCGGCCGCGTTCATTCGAGCCCCGCGCGCGATACCAGACGTTCCACTCGTCCCAGGCGATGTACATCTGCCGGTTCGAAACATCCGACATGGCGCCGCGGATGATTCCTTCCGCGATCTTGGTGCGCTGATCGAGTTCGAGCGAGCTCGCCAGAAATTCTTCGAAATTGTTCTGCGGATTCCCGACGTACATATGCAGCGACAAATAACCGGCGTGGTGCTTCAGGTACTCGAGAACCGTGCGGTTCCAGCCGATCCAGTCGGCTGCATAGTTCGAGGATCCGGCCGCGACCAGCTTGATGGTCGGATCGGTCCAGCGCATGAGCTTGGCGCCTTCGAGAGCGAATTTGCCGTAGTCTTCGGCTGTGCGGTGGCCCATTTGCCAGGGGCCGTCCATTTCATTGCCGAGGCCCCAGTATTTGACCTTCCAGGGTTGCTCGCGCCCGTTCTTCTGGCGCAGCTTCGAGGTGGCGGTGCCGTCGGGATAATTGCAGTATTCGACCCATTGCTGGGCCTCATCCCAGGATCCGGTGCCGAAGTTGGCACAGAGGTAGGGCTCGGTCCGAATCGTCTCGCAGTACTGGAGGAATTCGTGGGTGCCGAAGCGGTTATCCTCTACCGTTCCCCAGGCCATCTCAAGCCGCGCGGGACGCTGGTCGCGCGGCCCGATGCCGTCGCGCCAGTTGTAATTCGATGAGAAATTACCGCCCGGCCAGCGCAACAGCGAGACGTGCAGATCTTCCACCGCCTTCAGGACATCTTTGCGGAAGCCGTTGGCGTCGGAAAGCGGGGAATTCTCTTCGAAAATGCCGCCCTCGATGCAGCGGCCCAGGTGCTCGGTAAAGTTCCCGTAGATTTTGGGGTCGATCTCGCCGATGACCCGTTCGGTATCGATTTTGACGCGCGCCTCGCGGGAGGATGGCTGCGCTTTCAGCAGGAGCGGGGCCGAAAGCAGGGTGGAAGTGAAAGCGCGGCGAGAGATAGAACCGTTCGACATGGAAGTAAGCTGGAAGAGCCTTTATATCGTTTTGGAAGAAAGAAGTCAACGAAAAACTGCAAGCGCTTTCAGCTGCCACACAGCTGCTTCGCTCGTGCCCGAACTTCTCCGAGGGCGCCGGCCGGATCCTGCCCGAGCGATTCCGCCCGCAGCCACTGTTCGATGGCCCAAAGCAGATCGGAAACTCGCGGGTCGGCCTGCAATGGATGCGGTGTTCCCTGCGGTGCTGATTCAGCAGGTTCCCCCTCCGCCCGATCGTCTTCCAGAATCGTGTAGCAGACGGCAATACACTCGTCGCAGATGTATGCGTGCGGATACGGGTCCGCACTCGAAATAAGTTTGCCGACCGTATCCTGGCTCTTATGGCAGAACGAGCATTGCAATGAGTCGCTGCCGTGTGCTGATTGCTTCATTCCGCTGTGAGCCTTTGCTTACCGTAACAGGTATTTGTGTGCGTAAACAATCACACCGATTCCCGTCCTCTTACCTGAATTGAGGTTGCGGTTCAAGCGCCAGAGATAATATCAGCAGCCGGGGATGAACTTAGAAGAAGTCGCCAAATTAGCGAGGGTTTCCACCGCAACCGTCTCGCGTGTGCTGAACAACGTGGGGCCGGTGCGCGCCTCCACCCGAGCGCGCGTTCTCAAAGCTGTCGAAGAGCTGAAGTACACGCCCAATCTGCACGCGCGCAATCTGGCGGGCGGCAAGAGCCGGACGTTCGGGATGATCGTTTCCAATCTCGAGAATCCCTTCTTTTTTGACGTGTTCAAAGCTGCTGAGCAGACAGCACGCGCCCACGGCTTCGAGATCGTGCTGGCCAATACCGACTACGATCCCGAGCATCTGGTGCGGAATCTTCGGCTGATGCTGGGCCGCCGCGTCGCCGGCATGGCGCTCGTGATCTCCGAAATGGATCCGGCCGTGAACCAGGAATTTGCGGAACTCGACATTCCGGCAGTGTTCTACGACGTCGGCTCCCCGCAGCATAACGTGGCCAATATCACCGTGAATTACGGAAAGGGCATCGAGCGGGCCGTGCATTACCTGCATGCGCTCGGCCATACGCGGATGGCGTTTGTGGGCCACCATCCGAGCCTTGGGCCGCTCAGTATTCGCGAACGCGTCTTTCGCGAAACAGTAGGCGAATTTGCTTCCGCCATCGACTGGAAAGTCGTTGCCAGCGCGGATACGATCGACGGCGGCCGCCAGGCTACTCGCGAACTGCTCGCCTCGGGGCTCGATCCGACCGCCATCATCTGCGTCAACGACTTCATGGCGCTCGGCGTGCTGCACGAGCTGCGCGATTGCGGTAGGCAGGTGCCGTACGACGTTTCGGTCACCGGCTTCGATAACATCAAGCTCGCCGAAGTGGCGTGGCCGCCGCTCACAACTGTCCATATTCCGCGCGACCGCATCGGCCAGATGATGGTGCAGGTCTTGATGACTCCGGAGGCTTCATCGGAGCGCGGCCGCAACTTCGTGATCGATCCCGAGTTCGTCGTGCGCGCTTCTACCGGGCCCGTGCGCAGTTAGACTCTGCTGGAATAGCCGCAGCTTAATCGAGGACCAACGTCGCGCTCAGTCTTTATCCTGATCGAATAGCGAAGTCCGGTCGATCTTTTCGCCCTTGAAGTAAACGCTGTTGATGTGCTCCGTGACGCCGATGTCCTGCAGCGGATCGCCATCGAGCAACAGGAACGTCGCATCGCGCCCGGGCTGGATCAGTCCGATGCGATCATCGGCCCGAAGCACCTTCGCCGCATTGTAGGTAGCCGCTTGGAGAGCAATCGCAGGCGGAATACCATCCTGAACCCAAAGTTCGAGCTCGTGCTGCACTGTCGGCCCGTGCACAACCAGCAGATTGCCGGCATCGGTTCCGGTAATCAGCAGCACCCCGCTCGCGTAAGCCGCCTTCAGATTGCCGCGAACGTTGTCCCAGACATGCTCAAAGGGTGCCGCTGGCTTTTCCGGCTTGTTCTTTTTGAGAAAGGCGCGCGTGTCCTCGAGCAGATCACCTGGTCCGACCTGCTGCAGCAGCGAGCGGTTCAATAGCTCCGGGTTGCCATTGTGCAGGTAAAGCAGACCTTCGTAGATGCTGAGCGTCGGGTCGTATGCAATCTGCTTTGCCTTCATGTCTGCGAAAAGTGCCGGCGGAACGGGCAGTTCCATCGAGCCATGCTCAATCGAGTTCGTTCCGGCGGTAATCGCATCGCGCATATCGGTGGTATTTCCGGTGTGCGTTGCGGAGGGCAGGTTGTCTTTCTTGGCCTCCGCGATCACCGCATCGTAGATGTTGGTATCCAGTCGGTTGAACAAGCCCCATTCGGCATTTCCCGACTCAAGAACGGCCTTGATGCCGTCCACGCCGGATTTTTTCAGTGCATCCACCTGCTGGCGGGCTTCGTCGGCCGATTTCGGTTCGCGCAGAAATTCTGCCTTTGCTTGCTGTTTCGCCTGGTCGGGGAAGTTCGCGATGAGTTCTTCGGGATGTCCGCCCGCCGCCGTGAACAAAGGTCCGCAAACGAAAAGCTCGGCGCCGAGATAGCGGCCTGATCTCACCAATTCCCGCCATTCCAGCGAGGAATGCAGAAAATCGCCGGTACTGCGTATCGCGGTGATGCCGCTATAGAGATACGCTGCCAAACGGCGTTTCGCCAACTTCGGGTCCGCGTATTTCGCTGCCTCTTTGTACACGCCGCCCGGTGCGCCGATATGAACGTGCATGTCGATCAGTCCCGGCAGCAGAGTTTTGCCGGAACCATCGACGATCTCCGCATGAAGCGCTTTGGGATCGGAAGGCGGCGTGCCGAAAACCTGCGCGATCTTTCCGTCCCGCACGAGAACGGCGCCTTTTTCAATTACGGTCCCGTTCCCCACGAAGACCTTCACGTTCTGCACAAGAGTCGACCCGCGCCGCATCAGAGTGCGCGTGAGCATCTTCGTCTTCTCGACGTTCTGCAAGGTGCGCGCCTGGTAAACACCCATGAATACGAAGGGCGCGAGTACCGCTAACAGCCACAGCTTCGCGCTGGCGGCGATCTTCTCTTCCTTTTCCCAGCGAAACAGCTTTGTGCCGAGCACCAGCGCAACCCCGAGCGTCACCACCAGCGCAATCACGGGAATGATGTTGCTGAAAAAACTCTCGCCGCCGAGCATCAGACTCTGCAAACCCTGGAACAGGTAGGTCGCCGGCAAAAACTGTGCGATCTTTTGCAGCCAGACGGGCATCATGCTGAGCGGAAACGTGGCCCCGCTCAGGAACAGCATCGGCAGATACAGCAGCTGTGTGATGATCGACATCTCCTGCATCGAATTCACCACGCCCGCGATGATCATGCCGAGAGAGCGGAAGGCAATCACGCCGATCGATAGAAAAATCAGAATCGAAATCAGATTGTGTGGAAGCGGCGCGCGGTAAATCACCTTGCCGAAGAAGAAAAAGAGAAAAACGGAGGGCAGGAATGCGACCAGCCCAGAGGCGATTCCGGCCACAATAATCGGCAGCGGCCCTACTGGCGCTACCTTGAAGCGCCGCAGTACATTGGTTTCACGATCCTGTACGGCGCGCATACCCGCGCCGAAGAAACCGTTGCCGAGCACACCGATGATCAGCACCATCGTGATCACCTGCGTCATCGCGCCCGAACTCTCCGAGACATGAAAGGATTGCGCGAAAAGAAAAAAGAAACTCAGTGGGAAAAGATAACTGAAGAACAGCACCGAGCGGTCGCGCGCCATCAGCCGGAGATTGCTCTTGATCTGCGCGATGTAGGGACGCATTGGTTACTCCCTCAGCTTCTTTCCGGTGAGCTCGATAAAGACATCTTCAAGAGTCGGCCGCTTCAGATGAATATCGGCCAGCTTCAGGCCGCAGCCATCGACGTAGCGAACCAGCTCCACCACGGCTGCGGCGGGCTCGTCCGTCTGCAGGGAAATCGTCCGGCCGTTGTCTGCAAAGCTGCATTTCGCACCCTGCACAAGCGGCGGCAGATTCTCCGGCGGTATCGGCGCGCTGGCTGTCACTTCCACTACGGTGAGTCCGAGAACGCGCTGTTGAATTTCGCGCGGCTTGCCCTGTTCAATGATCTTGCCGCCATCGATGATGGCCACGCGATCGCACAGGCGTTCGGCTTCCTCGATGTAATGTGTCGTCAGCAGGATCGTTTTGCCGGCCGCCTTGAGTTCTTCGATGATCGTATGGATCTCGTGGCGGACCTGCGGATCGAGCCCGGTCGTCGGCTCGTCCAGGAACAAAATGGCCGGGTCGTTGAGCAGCGCAAGAGCGAGTGCAACCCGCTGTTTCTGTCCGCCCGAAAGTGTTTTGTAAAACGCGTCGCGTTTCTCCCAGAGCTGAAGCCGCTTAAGAAGTTTGTCGCGATCCGTGTGACGGTCGTAAAAGGCATCGAAGAGCTCAAGCGCTTCGTGTGTCTTCATTTTGTCCGGTAGATTCGTGGCCTGCAGGCAGACACCGATCTGATTCTTCACTTCGCGGCTGTTCACTGCCGGATCGAACCCAAGCACGGATACTTCGCCACTCGTGCGCGGACGAAGCCCTTCCAGGATTTCGACCGTAGTCGTCTTTCCCGCGCCATTCGGGCCAAGCAATCCGAAGACTTCCCCGGTTTCAACTGCCAGATCGATCCCCCGCACCGCCTCCACCGCGCCGTATCTCTTCGTTAACCCGCGCGCTTCGATCGCCGGTCGCTCGTTCATGCTTGATCTTGAACATTGTAGAGGAGTGCCCTTGCGCCCGTGCTTAGCGTGCGGTCCTCGATCCGCCGCAGGAAGCGATGCTGCATCGCTTCTCGCGCGAATCTCTCGCTCGAGAGCGTACCGGTAAAAAGAAGTCGCAGCGGCCGCGGATGCTCCCGATACGACTCCCCGACTCGCTCCAGAAGCATTCGAAGAGCAGCGCCCGAGAGCGGGTTGAAAAGAAATATCAGCGTCGTATCCCGCGGGATCGAATATTCGAGCGCGTTGGCATTCACGATTTCCACCTCACCGCAAACGGTTTTCTGCCGAATTCGAGCAACGTTCTGGCGGGCGAGCGCGCAAAGCTCGGAAGAAATCTCAACCCCAATGACTCTGCGGAAGGGATGCATCGCCGCCACACAAACCGCCCGTCCCATCCCGGAGCCAACATCGAGGAACACGTCGTCGCGCGAAACGGATGCGAGCGCGAGCGATTCATCCAGATCGCGATAACTGACGGGCTGGTAGTGAACGAAATCGGGCGAGCCCGTATCCGGCGCATTTACACTCGAAGTGGCGATCCCGAAGCTCCGGTCGCGGGAACCGTCGAGCAGGCGATCGAGTGCCCAGGTGATCGTAGCGCCCGGCCCGGCGCGCAAACGAAAAAACAGTTCCGCCGCGAGTTCGCGCATCACGGCTGCCCTTCGCTCAGGCGCGGGGGTGTGTTGTCGGGCTCGAGATAAACAACCTTGCGGTCCGGATAGTAGCCGATGAGCTGCCGGTCGTCTTGCGGGCCCAGATCGCGCGCAAACACGATGCGTGTGCTATCAATGGAGGCCGCGTTCCAGACCCATTCGTCCTGAAAAATGTGGTGCGGAGAATAGTGTACGAAGACGAGCAGTTTGCCCGGGATACGCGCGAGCTGATCGGCCACAAACACCCGCCGTTGCGCGGAGCTCGGATGAGTGATCGCGTCCCAGGTCTCGTACCGGAGCAGCGGATGCAGGTTGCCGGGCCGTTCAAAAAGATGAAGGCTGTACCAGAGCGCGAACTCCGCCACGCAAAGAAGCAGCAGCACGCGAGCCACCTGCGCGCCGACTGCTTCGCCGCGGATCTCGATTTGCGAAATGCGCCGCAATCCGGCAACCGCCACCAGCAGGAACAGACACGTAACCGCCGCCAGGTAATGCGCCAGGAGATACGGAAACAGGTTTGTACCCAGAGCGAACACGGCCAGCGAAGCGGCAGCCCATTGATGCACCCGGTTGCGCAAAGTGAAAAGAAAGGCGAACAAAGCCAGGTAGAGCGGCGGCAGGAAGAAGAAGCGGTAGTCGCGCACGCGGTACTCGAGCCGGAGAAGAAAGTGCGAAACGGAATCCCGGTCTGGTCCGTGCATGAGCAGTTGGGAACGATACTCGAGGTCCTGCTCGCGGGTAAGCGGAACGTGCGGTGTAGCCGGCTTCTCGATCGTGAGCGTGGTCGGGACGCCGTATTGGTACTGGCTCAATGCCTCCGGTAAATTACCAAACGAACCCGTTACGGCCTTGTTGTGCAGGAGCATCAGAATCACGGCTGGCGCGAGTGCGGTCGAAGCCAAAGCAAGCGCGCGGGGGCTAAGCCGCTGCTTTGAAAACGCAAAAAAGAGGCAAACTGTTGTGAACAGCAGCAGCGATTCGAATGGACGCGTAAGCAGATGAAGTCCGAGCCCCGCGCCGAGTAAAAGAGGGATTGGCTTCGTTTTTTCAAGCCGGGGCAGGGCACCGAAAACCAGACATCCGACCGCCGCGGGGAGCGCCCCTCCCCAATAGCAGTTCATCCACAGGCAGAGCGGGCCGAACTGAATAACGGCGAGCACGCCTCCCGCCAGCGCCCAGACCGGCGGCACATAGGCGCGGAGCATCCAGTACGAAAGGCTGCAGAGCGCGCCGGTGGCGATTAGAACTCCGGTCCAGGCAAAGCCCGAAATCGCGCGGCCAAAGGCGAGCATGAGTCCCTGGCCGAGGGGGTAAATGGAGCTGTAGGTCGGCTGCTGGAGTACAAAAAACGTCTCGAAAAACTGGTGAAGCGCATGGGGCGGATTTGCCAGCCGGAAATGCAGCAAGGTATCCGCGACAAGCAGATGGCTGAACTCGTCGTAGAAGTTCGGAACCGGAACCGGATGGTCCGGCAGCAGCGCGAGACGGAGAAGAATTGGCGTAACGAACAGCAGAATCATTATGAGTTGGGTTCGTTCCGCAAAAACGCGGACCCGTGCGCGCAGAGCCGGGGTCCAGAGAAAAGCGAAGATAACGAGAACGGCCGCGAGCCAGACTTCCAGCCAGTCGGCAGGCCCGAACGTATTGTTGACGGGCATCGCCGCTCAGGTCTCTTTCACAGCAATCGCAATCAGCGAGGTGGCTGGCCAGGGCAGGTAGCGATCGACGCGCCGGACGAACGGGACCACGGCATTGAACAGAAGCAGTTGCGTGTTGCTGAGCGTTCGACGGCGAAGAATACGCGAATTGAGGATCCAGCCGGGCAGGGTAGCGCGATTGAACTGCAGCATGCGGTCGAGCCGGAAACCTGCAGCCCGCATTTTCCCTCTCAGCTCGCGCCTCGAATAGCGGCGCTGGTGTTCGAGCACCTCGTCGAGCGACCCGAACGCGATTTTGCACTGCGGCACAAGCACGATGGTGAGGCCGCCCGGACGAAGGGAATCGTGGATATTGCGCAAAGTGGCTTCGTCGTCCGGGATGTGCTCGAGAACATTCAGCGCGATGACGGTATCGAAGCGCTCGCGGAGGCTCTCGAAGGCAGATGGATCCGCGGCATCGGAAAAGAGCCTGTCCACGTTCGTCTGTTGCGGCAAACGCCGCTGCAGCGCTTCCAGGTGCTCTTCTTCGGTATCGAGCGCAACGTAGTGATCCGCAAGCGGGCTGAGGAATTCGGTGAGATTACCGATTCCGGCGCCGATTTCGAGAACGTTGCCGCGAACAAACGGCGCAATCGTATCCGCCATCCAGCGGTTGAAGTGCCGGGCCCGCGCCATCTGGAACAGCATTTCTGTTCCGGGGTTCATTGCGGCGGATAGGGCGTCAGGTGTGGAGGATGGAAATCGGGTTCGAGAAGCCATTTCTTGCGGGAAGGGAAGTAGCGCTCCAATTTTTGATTTTCGTCTGCGCCCAGATCGAGAGCCCAGATTATGCGCGCTCGACCGATATCGGCTGCGTTTGCGATCCACTCGCCAAAACGATGCTGCCGGGTGTACCGAACGAATACGAGTTGATCACCCGGCGCGGCGGCGAGGTCACGTGCGATGGAGATGCGTCCTTCGGGATCGCCATGGTTGACGAAATCCCAGGTCTCATACGTTGTCACCGCGAGAAGAGCGGGATGATTCGAAAGATGGATGGCGTACCAGAAAACAAAATGCGCGCCACACAGGCAGATCAGGAGCACGGCTGCGAGGGGATTGCGGCGGTGCAGCGCGCACATTCCGCAAAGCGCCCATAACAGGAATAGGCACGCCACCGCCGCGATGTACTGGGTGTGGAAGTAGGGATAGAAATTTGTACCGAAAAAAAAGAAGCCTAGAACGGTAAGCACAAACAGGAAAATTGTGCGCCGGCGAAAGGCAAAGGGCAGCGCAAGAAAAAGCGGCGCCAGCAGGAAGAAGCGGGCGTATGGAAGACGTTCGAGAAGCCGCGAGACGTAGCGGGCCGGCGAATCGGCAGCAGATCCATGAATCGCGGCTTGCGCGCGGTAATCGAGTTCCTGCTCCGGTGTGAGCGGGTTGTGTGGAACGGGATTGGGCTCGAAGGTGAAGCTGGCCGGTACACCGTATTGATAACGGCTCAGCTGGTAAGGGAGTTGGGTCCAGCCTCCCGTGACGGCTTTGTTTTGCGCCAGGAGGAGGCCGAATGCGAGTAGCGGAAGCGGGGCCGCAAAGATAAGCATGCGCCGGTGTTCCGGTCTCGTCAAACAGACTGCATAGGCGAAAACACAAACGCAGAGCAGGACGAATTCAAAAGGACGGGTGAGTAACTGCAGTGACAGGCCGAGACCGAGCAACCAGACCGCGCGGCGCGAGCCGAGTCTTGGAAGCGCGCCAAAGACGAGGCATCCGGCACAGGCAGAGAGCGAGCCGCCCCAGTAGGAATTGGTCCATGGATTGAGCGGCCCGAATTGAACAACAGCGAGCAAACCTCCGGCGAGTGCCCAGATTGCCGGAATCCAGGCGCGCAGCATCCAATAGCAGAGCGCAGGCAGCGCGGCCGAAACGAGCAGAACACCCGCCCAGTAGCTGCCGAAGAGGGTTCGTCCCAGAGCGAGTGCGATGCCTTGCCCGGGTGGATAAATCGAGCTGTAAGTGGGGTGCTGGAGGATAAAGACAGCTTCGAAGAACTGAGAAAGCGGGTGGGGCGGATTCGCGAGACGCAGGTGACGCAGCGTGTCCGCCAGGAGAATGTAGCTGAAGTCGTCGGCACCGGCGGGAATCGGGACAGGTGCCGCTGCGAGCAAAGCGAGGCGAAGTGCCAGGCCGAGCGCAAACAGAGTGAGCATGGCGACGGCTGGAGACTGAGCGAGCTTCCGCGCATACGGCTGTAGCGCTACGCGCGCGAATAGCAAAATCGAGAGAAGAAGCGCCAGCGAAAAAACGACAAAATCGGCTGCTCCGAAACCGATCGGATTGCGCAAGGGCAGGAATGAGCGGAAAAGATCGAAAAGATACACGGTTTTGCAGTCCGAAACGCATGGCGGAGAGGCCGCCAAACTCGATATACTCGGTTTCAGGCGCCCCGGGAGCGCCGGTCACGTGAGAACAGCTTTACTCTGGCTCGTGCCTGCCTTTGCCGGCGTGGCGCTCGCAGCCGATCCGACCGTCACATTCACGCACGATGTGGCTCCGCTACTTTATCAGCATTGTACGAGGTGTCACCATCCGAACGACGTGGCTCCGATGTCGCTGATTACATACAAAGAAGCGCGGCCGTGGGCGGCAGCGATGAAAGAGGCGGTGGTCACGCGCAAAATGCCGCCCTGGCAGGCAGATCCGCATTATGGCCATTTTGCGAACGATCCGCGGCTCAGCGACGCCGAGATTCAAACGATTGTGAAATGGGTGCAGGAAGGTGCTCCGGAAGGAAATCGGGCCGATCTTCCGGCCGCGCCGAGTTATCCGGATGGCTGGAAAATTGGCAAGCCCGACGCGATTATCCCGATCCCGGCGGATTATACGGTGAAACCGCACGATCCGGATCAATATGTGTATCTGCGAGTGCAGACCAATTTCCCGGAAGACCGCTGGGTGAGCGCCGTAGAGCTACGGCCGGGCAATCGCCGCATTGTGCACCACGCGCATGTGTACCTGTATGTTCCGCCGAAGCCGAAGACCGCAAGCGACACGGCGAAGAAAGACGATAAACCGCAGCCGATGATCAAGCGCGACGGTACGAACCACATCAATCCGCTGATGCCGGTGGTGGATGACGGGTGCTCGCTTCCTCACGGCGGAAACGCATTCGGCGATCCGCAGGAGAATAATATTCTTGGCTCGTATCTGCCGGGTAAAGCTCCCGATGTGTTCCCGGAAGGATATGCGCGCAAGATCCCCAAAGGCGCCGTGCTGGAATTCCAGATCCACTATAACTCGCAGACCATCACCGATACGGAAACGGATCGCACCAGCGTTGGCGTTGTGTTTGCCAAGGAGCCGCCAAAGCAGCAATTGCGGCGCGTCGACGTTTCGAATCACTTTTTCAAAATTCCGGCGGGCGACCCGGATCACTTAGTTACCGCCTGCTATGTCTTTCCCGAGAATGTGGATCTGATGTCCTATACCGCGCACATGCATCTGCGGGGAAAAGATATGAAGTTCATCGCGATCCATCCGGACGGACACCAGGAAGTACTCGCTTCCGTGCCGAACTACGATTTCAACTGGCAGAACGAGTATCAGCTCGCGCAGCCGGTGCCGATCGAAGCGGGTACGAAAATCAAGATTGTTGCGCATTTCGATAACTCGGCGAATAACAAGTACAATCCCGATCCCACGAAGGACATTCGCTGGGGCGAGCCGAGTACGGAAGAGATGATGGACGGCTGGTTCGAATTTATTCTGCCCCAAAAGCCGGCGGAAACCGCGTCGATCGCGCACGGAGCCAAATGAAGAAAGTACTACTGGCGGCCACGCTCGCAAGCTCGGTATATGCGGCGCCGGCGGTGACGTTCAATAAGGACGTAGCGCCGATTCTGTACAAGAACTGCGTTGTCTGCCATCATCCGAACGACATCGCGCCGATGTCGCTGCTCACTTACAAAGAGGCGCGTCCATGGGCGGCGGCGATACGGCAGGCGGTTGTTACTCGGACCATGCCGCCCTGGCATGCCGATCCGAATGTGGGACATTACCTGAACGATCCGCGCTTGTCGAACGATGAAATCGCAACGATCGAGGCGTGGGTGAAAGCCGGCTCACCGGAAGGCGACCCGAAGGACCTGCCGCCCGCGCCTGTTTTCAAGGACGGCTGGCACATCAAGCCGGATGTGGTGCTGACGATTCCGGAGACGACCGTTGCCGCAGCCAATCAGGACGATTACGAGTACATCTACGTTCCGACCAATTTCACGGAAGACAAATGGGTGCAGGCGGCCGAAGTGGTGCCGGGCGACCGTCGGGTGGTGCATCACGCAACGGTGAGTGTAGTGGCGGCCAAAGATGTTCCGAAGCTCGAAAATCCGAACGCACACGCGGAAGAAGATCAGTTCCATTTCCGCACGGGCAAGGTGAACCATTTGAAAATGGACGCCCCGGTGTCGGATGACGGGTGCGTCGCTTCGAATGATCCGAGAGTGAAGGACTGGTCCGGGGGGTATCTGAACTATGTGCCGGCGATCTATCTTCCGGGGCATCTGGCCGAGACGCGTCCGCCCGGTTATGCGCTGAAGATTCCGGCGGGTTCGTATCTGCAGTTCCAGGTGCATTACAGCAATCGCCTGGGCGAAACGGTGAAAGACCGGACGAGTATCGGGCTGGTGTTTGCGAAAGAGCCGGTTGAGCACGAAGTAGCGCAGTACGAGATCTGGAACAACTGGTTTCTGATTCCGCCCGGCGATGGAAACCATAAAGTTACTTCGTGCTACACGCTCCCTAAGGATGTTGAGGCAGTGGCGTACACGGCGCACATGCACTTTCGCGGAAAGAGTATGCAGACCGAAGCCATTTATCCGGATGGCCGGCATGAACTGCTCTTCAGCGTTCCTAAGTACGATTTCCGCTGGCAGGAGACTTATTTCCTCAAGCAGCATTTCATCCTCCCCAAAGGTACAAAGCTGATTACGACTGCTTACTTCGATAACTCGGCGAATAATCCGCTGAATCCGGATCCATCGAAAGCGATTCGCTGGGGCGAGCCGAGTAATGAAGAAATGATGGGCTTCTGGCTGGCGTTCGCGGATGTTGATACGACGAAGCAGAGTGCGCAGGCAGCCAGGCACCCGGAGAGATAAGTATGAAACGATTGCAATCGACTTCGAGACGCCATTTTGTGCGGCAGATCGGAACGGGACTCGCGGCGCCGCTGATCCTCGGAGCTACCGATAAGGCCGGAACAAAGAAGCCCGTGCTGGGTTCGGGCGAGCATACCTACGAAGTCACGCACGACTGGGGCGAACTGCCGGCCGATATTCAATACGGCAACACGCACGGAGTCTGTGAAGACTCGCAGGGGCGCATCTACATTCACCACACGGTCTGGGCGACAAGCGAGAAGCCGGATTCGATGGTGGTGTTCGATGGCGACGGCAAGTTCATCAAGAGCTGGGGCCGCGAATTCAAAGGCGGCGCGCATGGGCTGACCATCCGGCGCGAGGGCAGCACGGAGTATTTGTATCTGAGCGATATCCAGCGTGGGCTAGTCGTCAAGACAACGCTTGATGGCGAGGAAGTCTTCACGCTCGGTTATCCGAAAGAGTCCGAACCGTATGCGAAACCCGGACCGGACGGCAAGCCGATCAAATACAGCCCGACCAACCTTGCGATCGCACCCAATGGAGATATCTACGTAGGCGACGGTTACGGCTCAAGTTACATCAATCAGTACGATTCGAGTGGCAAACATATCCGCACCTTCGGGGGGCCCGGAAAAGACGCCGGCCAGCTGCTTTGTCCGCACGGCATTATGGTCGATACGCGCGCCAGCGAGCCAATTCTCGTGATCGCCGATCGCAGCAACAAGCGGATTCAGCGCTTCACGCTGGATGGCAAGCACGTGGATTTCATCTACGGTACGCCTGCGCCGTGTAATTTCAACGTTTATAAGAACGGCGACATGGTTGTCCCGGATCTATTTGCGCGCGTGACCATCATGGATCGCGACAACAAGATCATCGAAAATCTGGGCGACGATTCCGGCAGCAACTATATGGAAACGCGCAAGCTCACGCGTGACCACTTCAAGCCGGGTAAATTCGTCTGCCCGCACGGCGCCTGTTTCGATCACGAAGGCAACATTTACGTAGTCGAGTGGGTGGAAGTCGGGAGAGTGAGCAAGCTGCGCAAGGTTTAGTTTTGGGATTGCAGTTCACCCGGCGTAGTTGTTTGGCGCTGCTCGCAACCTGCGCGTTTGGGCAGGACAAGAACGCGCCTCCTGACAAAGACTGGGTCTGTCCGATGGATCCGGATTACCGGTCCGATAAGCCCGGCTTTTGTCCAAAGTGCGGCATGAAGCTGGTGCTGGGCATCCCGGACCGGGTCGAGTATCCGCTTGAAATCTCGCACGCTCCCGATGTGCTGCGGCCAGGCGAAACGGCGCGGTTAACGCTGCGCGCGTATCGTCCCGGGACGCAGCAGATTGTGACACAGTTCGAGATCGTTCACGAGAAGCTGATCCATCTGTTTATCGTGAGCGAGAACCTGTCGTATTTCGCGCATGTGCATCCGGTGGCGCAGCCCGACGGCTCGTTTACGCTCGATGTGAAGTTGCCGTATGGCGGGATGTACCGGCTGCTGGCGGATTTCTATCCGGCGGGAGCGGTGCCGCAGCTCGCGGTCGGTACATTATTCGTTGCCGGCGAGAGCACAAAGCCGCAGCTTGCGCCGGCGCTCGCTCCCTCGAAATCCGAAAACACAACAGCGAGCCTGCGCATGGATCCTGAGCAGCCGCTTGCCGGGTTGGAGACGAAGTTGTTTTTTTCGCTCGATCCCGCGGAGGGACTGCAGCCCTACCTCGGCGCCTGGGCGCACATGCTGGCAGCGAGCGAGGATCTGATCGACCTGCTGCATCTGCATCCTTTCCTGGCAGATGGGAGGGCGAGTCTGCAATTCAACGTGATTTTCCCGCGCGACGGCCTCTATCGCGTCTGGACACAAATCCAGCGGCAGAATGTGGTCAACACGTTTGTGTTCACGATCCCGGTAAAGGCGCTTTGATCGTTTCGAGCGTGTAACGCAGCGGCGCTGAGGCTTCGATCACGGCGCCGGCGGGGACCTCGATCGGCTTCTGAAACGTGAACGTGTGCGCGAATTTCGGATCGTAGCGATATAGCCAGACCAGCGGCTCAACACGTCCGTCGGGCCAGCGCGCAACCACACGTGTGGATGCAACTTCGACAGTGGGCAGCGGACGAATACCGGCTAAGCGCAACGGCGAGCGCAGAGTGACGCGGGTATCGACCTGCAGCGCGTCTGCGAGCACAGGCTGCGCTGCTTGCCGCAGTGAAATTGGCGAGGTTGGCAATAGCTCGGGATTACCTTTCGGCGCGCCACCCACTACCCAGGCGGCGAGGATCAGAATGTCTTCCTGGCTCAGTCCGTTGTCGGGCGAAAGATTGCCGAAGCCTTTGACAGCACCCCACGGCGGCATGGCGCGGCTCAACACCTGTTCCTTGATCGAAACGGCCCAGGGACGCGCCTGTTCATAAGTCACCAGCGGGATCGATGCGTTCGCGCCATGACATGAGAGGCAATGACGGGCAAAGATGCGGGACACGTCGCGCGTGAACGTGAGATTCGTGGTGATGATGTCGTGGGCAGACAGAAGGCCGGTGGAGATCGATAGCGCGATCAGAAGCCGGCGCACGCTCACATACGCTGTATAGCATGCAGGCAACGAAGAAATCAGCATTGATTACGGGAGGCGGCAGCGGGATCGGTCAGGCCGTCGCAATTCGACTGGCGCAGGCGGGCTGGCGAGTCGCGATTGCGGGCAGGCGAGAGAGCGAGCTGGAAAAAACCCGCTCGCTGGCCGGCAACGAAGCCGAAGTGCTGGCGGTGCGCGCTGATGTGAGTGTGGCGGAAGAGGTGAATCAGCTTTTCGCGCGAACAAAAGAAAATTTCGACCGCCTTGACGTGCTTTTCAACAATGCCGGAATTGGCGGCCCACCCGTTCCACTGGACGAACTCGCGCTCGAGGACTGGAACCAGGTGGTCAATGTGAATCTGACCGGAGCGTTCCTGTGCGCGCAGCACGCGATACGTCAAATGAAGCATCAGGATCCGCAGGGTGGACGTATCATCAACAACGGCTCGATCTCGGCGCATGTTCCGCGGCCGAACTCCTCGGCGTACACGGCGACCAAACATGCGATTGCCGGATTGACAAAATCCATCTCGCTCGAAGGCCGCGCATTTAACATCGCCTGCAGCCAGATCGATATCGGCAATGCGGCGACCGAGATGAGCGAGCGCATGGCGAAAGGCGTTCTGCAGGCCAACGGCACGATCGCGCAGGAACCGCGTATGAACCTGCAGCACGTCGCCGATGCGGTGCTCTATATGGCGGAGCTGCCGCTGGATGCCAACGTGCAATTTATGACGCTGATGGCGACCAACATGCCTTTCATCGGCCGGGGCTGAACGCATATCATGAAGAGCAATGCCGAACCGGTGCCCGCATCTGGACAAGCTGCTTGGAATGGGCGAGGAGATTTCCCGCCGTGATTTTCTTGATGGGGCGCTCCTCGCGTCGGGTGCGGCGCTGCTCGCGGGAACGGCACCCTCGCAACTGGCTGCGCAGACCGGATGGGCGGGTTACACGGGCGAGGGCGATTACCAGGGGAGCGCCGGCAATGCCGAAGATGTTGTGCGGAGCGCGCATGCGGTGCGCGACGGCAAGTTCGATCAGGAACCAGTATCCGTCGTGGATACGAAGGAAGTTTTCGATTGCGTCATCGTCGGCGGAGGCTTTGCCGGATTGTCCGCAGCGCTGTTTTTCAAGCAGCGAACGCCTGCCTCGCGCAACTGCCTCGTGCTCGACAACGCGCGCGTCTTCGGCGGCGTTGCGAAGCGGAATGAATTTGTCGTTGAGGGACACCGGCTGTACGCTCCGCAGGCGTCGGTGCATTTTCAGCCCCCGTATCCGGACAGCTTTCTGAAAGGTGTCTACGATTCGTTCGGGCTCGATTGGGATGCGTTCAAGAATTACCAGACGTGGGCCGGACCGGGACCTGATATGGATCTTTCGCGCAGCCCCTATCGCGTAGAAGGCTATCCGCCGCGCGCTACGTACGGCTTTTACTTCGGTGCAAAGTATGGCAAGACCCCTGGCATCTGGGTGAAGGATCCCTGGCGGGATGGCCTCGCGCGTACGCCGTTTTCTGAACAGACGCGCCGCGAGTTCATCTCCTGGCATGAGCAACGGCACGCCACAGCGCCGCTCGTGTACGATTTTCCAGGCGACTCCGTTTCGCGCGAGCTCGACAGCATGACGCTGGAAGATTACTGGGTTCGCTTATACGGGATCAGCCGGGAGACGATTCGTCTGATCACGGCCTCCGACACTGCTTCCGGATTCGGGCTCGGACCAGATGCGCTTTCGGCATGGCTTGAATACGAATGGTCGCGCAATGTGCCGACGGTCGACGATTCCATGGCAACGGGCCTTCAGATGTTCCCGGGCGGCAACTGCGGCATGAACCGCATGATCGTAAAGACTCTGATTCCGGAGGCGATCGAAGGCCCGCGCGGGATGGAGACGACGTGGAAGAATCGGATCGATTTCGATGCGCTCGATACGCCCGGCTCGCGCGTCCGCCTGCGCCTCGGATCTACTGCTGTGCGTGTCGAACATGAAGGCGAGCCGCGCCAGGCGGAATTTGTCCGGATCACCTACACGCGTGGCGGCAAGGTGTATCAGCTGAAGGCAAAAACAGTCGTGATGGCGGGCGGCGGATGGATCACCAAACACGTCGTGCGCGATCTGAATCCGGAGCGGCGCGCGGCGTACGATACCTTCTCGCATTCGCCTTACCTGGTTGCCAACGTCGCTGTACGTAACTGGCGATTCTTGTCCAATCTCGGGTTATCAGGCGGCAACTGGTTCGAGGGATTCGGGCGGTTTACCGAAGTGCGCAAATGCGCCGATTTCGGAGTCGATCTGAAAACTGTCGGGCCTGCTCTCCCGACCGTGCTGACCTTCTTCGTCGATTTCAGCCAGCCGGGACTTCCTGTGGAACGGCAGACGCACGAGGGCCGGATGCAGCTGCTTTCCACGCCGTACGAAGTCTACGAACGGCGCATTCGCGAGCAGATGATCGAGATGTTCGCCGGGTCCGGCTTCGATGCAAAGCGCGATATTGCCGGGATTGTGCTGAATCGCTGGGGACACGCGTTCATCAATCCGCAACCCGGATTCTTTTTCGGAAAGAATGGCCAACCGGCGCCGCGCGATGCGCTGCGCAATGGACCGTTCGGACGAATCGCGTTTTCGCATTCCGACCTGGCAGGCGCGATGGATCATCGCAACGCGTTCATGGAATCGAACCGCGCGGTGAATCAGCTGCTCGATCGTGTGCTGACTTGATTTGTGCGATTTTTTGATGCCTTTTTTGCCGGAGGCGTTGGGCTGGCGGAAAGCGCAAGCAGCTTCGTCACGGTGTTGATATTGCGCGCTGTTCCCTCCGATGCCTCGCGCGGAAGCTTCAGCTTGGAACGGCCCATGCCGTCCGGATAGTAAACGTACACTTCCGAGCCGCGTGCGTGAACCTGTTCCCCTGCCGGTCCGGAGATGTTCCGGAAGGCTGCATGGTCAACAGGCCCGGGCAGAAAAATCACGGCAACTTTGGCCGGCGGCTCGTTCTGAAACGGGTTCTGTTTGAGGATCGCCTGCAGTTCCGGTGGCTCGCGCAGCATCACTCCCACATCGCGTCCCATCTTCTTGCGCAGAGCCTCGGCGAGGCGCTCGCGTACCTGCGCTTTCGGAAGATCGCTCTCGAAAAGGAGATTGCCGCTTTGAATAAAGGTGCGTGCGTTGTGGAAGCCGGCTGCCGCGGCCAGCGCCGCCAGTTCTTTCATCGAAAGCAACCCGGTTCCACCCACGTTCACCGCGCGAAGCAGCGCGAGGTAGCTTTTCATGATTGAGAGAATATCGGCTTTCGAATCAGCCCGCGCTTCCGTCCGGCTTCGAGCCCGGCAGCCGCTTCATAATCAGATCGATTTGACCGGCATGATGCGAGATGTGCTCGCAGACGTGGAACCAAAGACAATAATTGTTGACAGGACCGCCGCCCCAACCCGGCTCTTTGAGCGGATTCAGCAGCCAGGCGTCGTCTCGTTTGGCGAACTCAGCGAGCGTTTTTTCGCGGGCTTCGCGCATCGCATCCTGATAGTACGCTAGATCGTGGCCTTTGATGCTGGCGCGGCCGGCATCGCCCAGATTCATCGCCGCGCCCCACTTCGCCTGGTAATCGGCGGGAAACTTTTCGAAGTTCTCGTTATTGAACGTTATTCGTTGATAAAGAACTTCCGTCGCTGCCAGGTGCAACATCAATGCACCGATGGTGTTGGCATTCTTATCAAGCAGGAAATCGAGCTGCGGTTGCGTGAGGCCGCGAGTCGGGCCAATCACGGCCAGCTCCATCCAGGTAAGCATCGTGACTAAGGTGCCGATCTGCGGAGCGTAACCTGCCCGCGGGCCGATCATGTTGATCGTGTTCTTGTCGTAGGGAGGCGCAAGGCGCGGCAGAGGAGGCATCTTGGAGGGTGCCTGAGTGCTCTGTGCCGCCGAAACGAAACAGGTACCGCCGGCAAGGAAAATACGGCGCGATAGGGACATCGAGCGACCTCCTGGCTCGTTGAGGCGAGCGTGGCTGAGCCGATCTATCTTGGAGACCTATCCCATCATGTTCGGCGGCGGCTGTCAAGAGAGACCTGGCCGCCGGTGGCGACGAGCAGAACCGAGTCCCTTACCCGCGATGCGTTTCGCTCAATACGGCATGCGTCCGCCGGTTGCTCCGTACACTTCGCCCGTTACGTACCGGCTCTCGTTCGACGCGAGAAATACGTACAACGGCGCGAGTTCAACCGGTTGTGCGGGCCGGCCAAAATCGGTGTTCTTGCCGAATTCCTTGACCTTTTCCTCCGGCATGGTCGCCGGAATCAGCGGCGTCCACACCGGACCCGGCGCTACCGCATTCACACGCACGCCCTTCTTCATCGCAATATGCGAAAGAGTCTTCGTCATGCTCACGATGGCCGACTTCGTAGCAGCGTACGGCAGCAGATTCGGGCTCGGTTCAAATGCCTGAATGGAAGCGGTGTTGATGATCGCGCTGCCCTCCTTCATGTGCGGCAGCGCAGCGCGGCACAGCCAGAACAGCGCATAAACATTGGTCTTCCAGGTACGATCGAACTCCTCGTCGGTGAACTCTTCGATGGAATCGTGTGTCGATTGATAGCCCGCGATATTGATCAGCAGATCGAGCCGTCCGAACCTTCCGATGGTCTGCTCGATCAGCTGTTTGCAATAGTTCTGATCGCACAAAGAGCCAGCGATGTGCAGCTCTTTGCGGCCGGCTTTTTTGATCCACTGGATCGTCTCGCTGGCGTCTTTCTCCTCTTCCGGAAGATAGCTGAGGGCGAGGTCGGCTCCTTCGCGCGCGAAAGCGATGGAAACGGCGCGCCCGATTCCGCTGTCACCACCAGTGACGAGCGCGACCTTGCCCTCCAGCCGGCCGAAACCACGATACGACTCCTCGCCGTGGTCTGGTTTCGGATTCATTTCATCCGGCGATCCCGGATGCGGTATTTTCTCCTGCTGGAATGTGGGCTTGGGGCCCTCTTCCTTCGGATTCACCTTTTTCGGGTCTTGTACAGTGCTCTCGGGCATAGCAGACTGTTTGTTTCAGCTCCGTACCAGTTCGAGATCGGCTTCTGTCGCGCCCATTTCAGCCAGCCGGGCTTCCTGCAGCAGCGGTTTGGCCACGCTCGTGAGCAGAAAATCAGCCGCTTCCTCTTCGCCGAGCGTGTGGTCCAGCAAATGAGACACTTCGCGGGCCTCAATCAGCCGCGCCAGACTGCGCGCCGAGCCATAACCAGAGATCTCGTAGTGCTCCACTTTCTGAGCAGCCGTTATCAGAGCCAGGTCGGCTGCCAGCGGATCCTTTTGTTTACCCTCTTCAATAACTTCTTTGCCTTCTTCCACCAGCCCAGCCATCGCGCGGCAGGGCTTCGGCTGAGATTTCTGGCCGAGAAATTCGAAGGCTTTGTCCAGCCGTTCGACGTGTGTCTCCGTCTGCGCCAGATGCTTTTCGAAAGCTTCCTTCAGCTTCGGGTTGTGAGCCGCCTGGGCCATCTGCGGCAGCGCTTTGGTGAGCTGCATTTCCGCGTGGAGCAGGTCCTGCAGTTCTTCAATCAACAATTCTTTGAGATTCGCCATTTTTGTTCTCCAAACCTATTTCGTGTACTTGGCCGAGCTCTTTTTGGTGGCCGACTTTTTGGAAGCCTCACCGTGTCCATCGCCGGAATGAGAACTCGCGTGTCCGTTGCCCGGTTCGCGGCTACCGGCCTCGGGCGATAGAAACTGCCTGAACGCCGGCGCTTCCACCATCTGCCAGTTGTTGCCTTCGTTCCAGGGGCCGCGCAGATCGCGTTCGCCGCGCTGTCCTACGCCGGTAGAGTCGTTGAAATACTGATTCACCACGCCCGGAGTCGGCGGCAGTGCACCAATCGAGAACGGTGCTTTCCCGAGGCTCTCAAGCGCCAGGGTAAATGCCTTCATGTGCGTGATTTCCCGCGTCATCAGGAACTGCAGCGCATCGAGCGTTCCCGGATCGTCGTAAAGTTCATGAGCCGCTCGTAAGTAATCTTGGCGCGCGCTTCTGCGGCAATATCGTTGCGCAGATCAACATCGAGCTCGCCCGTTACCTTCAGATAGTCTGCCGTCCACGCATTTCCCGCCGAGTTGCGCAGGTCCACGCCGCCGCCGCCGGCAATCGCGATCAGCGGATCGGCTTCGGCCGCGGTGCGGCTATGCCGGCAGGGCTTCAGATGCATGCGTGTCAGAACGCCTATGATCTCCAGATGGCTCAACTCTTCCGTGCCGATGTCCATCAGCAGGTCCTTGCGCTCCAGATCGTCGCAGTTGATCCCCTGGACCGAGTACTGCATCGCAGCCGCGAGTTCACCGTTAGCGCCGCCGAACTGCTCGAGCAGCATGTTGCCAAATTTCGGATCGGGCGTGTCGACCCGCACCGTGTACATCAGTTCTTTTACGTGGTGATACATTCGTCCTCTCTCTGTTGGGTGGTCAAAACTCTGGACGCAGTTATGCCCTGGGTTGCTGCAAAACTCGGTATCTGGAAAACTACGCGGAGAGTTAAGTATGTTTGTTGAAGCTTGATTGAAACAAGCGGCGCGGACCGAAGGTCACATTCCCGAATGGCAGTGAAACGTAGCGCTCGTGCCGCGCGCAGCCGGACTCCCGATGTGCGCGCAGCGGCGAAGAAGTACTTTGGTTTCGACAAGCTCCGGCCCGGGCAGGAAGAGGCGATTCGATCACTGCTCGCCCGGCGCGACACCCTGGTCGTCATGCCCACAGGTTCCGGCAAATCCGCGATCTATCAGGTTGCGGGCGCCATGCGGCGCGGCGCGATGCTGGTCATCTCGCCGTTAATCGCTTTGCAGAAAGATCAGGTCGATTCGATTGCGGCGAGCGAAGCCGGGCTGGAAGCGATGGTCCTCAATTCCACCCTCAGCGCGAGCGAACTCGAGAGCGCACTCGAACAGGTCGCCGCGGGCCAGTTCAAATTCGTCTTCCTGGCTCCCGAGCAGCTGGCCAAAGAGGAAGTCTCCGAATCGCTCGCGAAAGCCGGAGTAAAGATGATCGTGATCGACGAGGCGCACTGCATCAGCCAGTGGGGCCACGACTTCCGCCCCGATTATCTGCAGCTCGGGCGTATGATCGAAGCCCTGGGCCATCCGGTTACACTCGCGCTCACCGCGACCGCATCGGAAACCGTGCGCGCGGAGATCATCGAGCGGCTTGGAATGCGAAAGCCGAGAGTTTTCGTCACCAGCTTTGACCGGCCCAATATACGTCTTCGCGTCGACCGCTTCGAAGAGGAGCATCGCAAGCTCGAAGCGATCACGCATCAGATCCGCTGGGCCGATAAGCCGGGCATTGTTTACGTAGGAACGCGCAAAATGGCCGAAGAGATCATGCGCGGTCTGGGTGAGGAAGGAATCCGCGCGCTCTTCTACCACGGCGGAATGAAAGCGGCGGAACGCGAAGAGATTCAGGATCGCTTCATGTCGGGCGATGCCGACGTGATCGTCGCCACCAACGCCTTCGGCATGGGCATCGACAAGCCCGATATCCGCTTTGTGTATCACTACGACGCGCCCGATTCGCTCGATTCGTATTACCAGGAGATTGGCCGCGCCGGACGCGATGGGGAGCGTGCCGAAGCGATTCTCTTTTATCGCAAAGAGGATATCGGCGCGCAGGCTTTCCACACGGGCAGCGGGAAAGTGGACGAGCAGCAACTGGAACAGGTGACCAATGCGCTTGCAAACCGGCGCGGCAAGGCGAGCCTTGACGAGATTGCAGCAGAAACGCAGCTGTCCCCACGACGTCTGCAATCGATCTTTCACAAACTGGCGGATGCCGGAGCAGTCGAGATTCTGGCCTCCGGCGAGGTGAAGCTGGTGCGCCGGGTGGATCTCGAAGAAGCCGCCGAAAGCATCGCAGAAACGGACCAGGACCGGCAGAATGCCAATCGCGAGAGGCTCGAGCGAATGCGCGAGTACGCTGAGACCAGCAATTGCCGCCGGCAACTGCTACTCAACTATTTCGGCGAGGAGTTCGAGGGCCCTTGCGGAAATTGCGATAACTGCGAAGCGAGCGATCCCGAAGCAACGGTGGATCCGAGCCTGGGAACCAGACGGGAGGTGGTCGCATGAAGCGTAGTACAGCCGCAACGTTGTTAGGAACAGGCGCAGGAGTGGCAGCATTCGCCGCAGCCATGCTGGCGCGCAGCCGCACGGCCCGAAACGCGTTCCACGGCAAGACAGTCGTGATCACAGGCGGTTCGCGCGGCCTCGGGCTGGCTCTGGCAAGAGAGCTGGCCGCAAAGGGAGCACGCCTGGTGCTGGCCGCCCGCGAGGAAGAAGAACTACTGGAAGCGCGCCGCCGACTCATCGCCGAAAGGTCGGTGCAGAGCGACACCGATGTGCTGTGCGTCGCCTGCGATCTCACCCGTTCCGAAGAGGCCGAGCGTCTCATAGCTGAGGCGACTCGCCATTTCGGTCAAGTCGACATTCTCATCAATAACGCCGGTGTGATCCACGTTGGACCCATCGAGGAGCAGTCGACCGAGATGTACCGCGATGCCATGGCAAGCAACTTCTTCGCCGTGCTTTACACGACTTACGCCGTGCTGCCGCAAATGCTCGCTCGCCGCGATGGCTCGATCGCGAATATCGCTTCGATCGGCGGAAAGATTCCGGTTCCGCATCTGGCGCCTTACGTGGCAAGCAAATTTGCCGCCGTCGGATTTTCGGAGACTCTGCACGCCGAGCTCCGTTCAAAGGGGGTTCAGGTGACGACCGTTAATCCCGGATTGATGCGCACCGGTTCGTATCCAAACGCCGTCGTCACGAGTCGAAAAGAGGAAGAGTATCGCTGGTTCCGCATCTCGGCGAGCCTGCCCGGGGTAGCGCATTCTGCTTCCGGTGCCGCGCGCGCCATCGTGCGTGCGATTGCCGAAGGCCGCGCGGAAATCGAGATCGGAATCGACGCCTATCTTGCTGCCCGCCTGCATGGGCTGCTGCCTTCGGCCACTCAGTTTGCCGGGAGCCTTGCCGAACGTGCCATTCTGCCGTCGGCCGGTGGAAGCCGCCGAGCGGAGAAGGGCACCAACATCAAGGCTCCCGAAGGACTCTGGAAATCCTGGAGCAGGATTCTTACGGAGCGCTTCAATCAGCCCGAAGCCTAAGACTACTTCTTGGCCGAGCCCGGTTCGGACTGCTTCCGATGCATCTCGGCCACCATCGGATCGGGCATACCATGTCCTGCCGCGGCCATCATCTTGTTCTTGAATGAGCCCGCGACCACATGATCCTTGCCGGCCATCAGCGCCTCGTAGCCATCCTTGGCGACCTGCGCCGGATCGTCTTTTTCACTGACGCCCAGCTTGGTATCGTCCGCACCCGCGCGATGGAAAAAGTTCGTTTCGGTAGCACCCGGCATCAGCGCGGTAATCGTTACGCCGGTGTCTTTTAGCTCATTGCGAATCGCCTGCGCAAACGAGGATAGAAACGCTTTCGTCGCTCCGTACACCGCCTCGAAAGGCGCCGGCATCGTGCCTGCAATCGAGGAAGTAAACAGAATGCGCCCCTGGCCGCGTGTGGTCATGTCCTGGAGCACGCGTTTGGTGAGATGAACCGGCGATACCACATTCAGGCGGATCATGTTCAGCTCTTCCTCAAGATCGTTCGAGGCGAATTCACCGCTCACGCCGACGCCCGCATTGATTGCAATCGCATCCAGCGCACGGCCGGAAGACTGAATGGTACGGTAGAGTTGCTCGACGCCGTCATATGTCGCCAGATCGGCTTGCACGGTTTCTACTTTCGAACCGAGCCCGCGCAACTCGTTGGCGGCCTGATCGATGCCGGAGCCGGCAGAACAGATCAATAGATCGAAGCCGTTTTCGGCAAATTGTTTGGCCAGTTCGAAACCGATGCCGCTCGAGGCGCCGGTCACGACTGCAAAAGGTTTTCCATTGGAGGTAGGCATAGATGTCTCGCTCGCCCGTTTGACTCCGAATGGCTTCCGCCGGGCATCCCGTAAATCTGCCGGCGCCGTTACGTTTTGAGCGCCGGCGCCGAGCGCTTCAACGGGCGTGATAGGAATAGAGCAGGAGCTGAGGTTGCATTACCCCGTAGTCACCGCGTGTCCACAATGCGGCGCGCAGAATCGCATTCCGGCGAAACATCTGGCGGATCGCGGAAAATGCGGCGCCTGCAAGTCCGCCCTCAACCCGGTCGGCGAGCCGGTTGAAGTAGACGCGAGCGCGTTTGAAGAGATCGTGCGCGAGGCGCGTGTTCCGGTGCTGGTCGATTTCTGGGCAGCCTGGTGCGGTCCCTGCCGCATGGCCGCGCCGGAAATCGAAGCTTTGGCGCGCGAGATGGCCGGTCAGGCGCTCGTGCTCAAAGTAGATACCGAGCGCGAGCCGGCGCTTTCGGCGCGTTACCGCGTCGCGAGCATACCGAACTTCCTCGTATTCCGCAACGGCCGGCCTGTGTTCCAGCAGCCCGGTCTCGTCGGCCGAGCGCAAATGCGAAGCTGGCTCGAAAGCGCGGCAGCTCAAGCGGGTTGATTCGGATGCACCCATTTCACTCGACCCGAAGGGAGTTTTCTTTGAAGACGATTGCAACGCTCGCGGCGGCGGCTCTGCCTCATTCCACAAGAGCCGCAAACAACAGCCCGTTGCTCGCGAATATGGGCATCGCCTCGACCTCCTTCATGGGCGCGGCGCTCGGCAAACGCAGCAGCGCCGGACATTCAGGCAGCGCGATGAGCCTTCCGCCCGCGCAGGGCAACTCGACGGTTGATTTTCTCGAGCGCTGTCACAAGTTCGGCGCCAAAGGCGTGCAAACGCAGTTGCGTGGCGATCCACATCAGATTCGGTCGCGAGCCGAAGAGCTTGGCATGTGGGTGGAAGCCATGATCTCCGTTCGCAACAGCACCCCGGAGTCGCTGGAAGCGGCCATTCGCAACGCCAAAGAGGCGGGCTGCACGATCGCGCGGGACGGTTTGCTGGGCGGCAGGCGCTACGAAACGTTCAACACTCTCGCCGACTGGAATGCCTGGGTCGAAGTCAGCAAGCAGAAGATCGCCATGGCCGTGCCGATTCTCGAAAAGCAGAAATTTACCCTCGCGCTCGAGAATCACAAAGACTGGACGCTCGAGGAATACGTGAAAATTTTCGAGACGCATCAGAGCGAATACTTCGGCGCGTGCCTGGATTTCGGTAACAATATTTCGCTGCTCGATGATCTGATGGCTGTGATCGAGACCATCGCGCCCTACACCAAAGCGACCCATTTCAAAGATATGGCCGTTGCGCCCTACAACGATGGCTTCCTGCTCTCCGAAGTGCCGCTCGGAACCGGTGTGCTCGATCTGCCGCGAACGCTTCACATTCTGGAAAAGGCCAATCCGCAGGTGCATTTGTCGCTTGAGATGATCACGCGCGATCCGCTGAAAGTGCCGTGCCTTGACGATCACTACTGGGTCACATTTCCGGATCGAAACGGAATTTTTCTGGCGCGCACGCTGCGCTTCGTCGAGCAGCACAAAAGCTCCACCCCGCTGCCGCAGCCCGAAGAACTCTCGCACGAAGAGCACGCCCGGGTGGAAGAAGACAACATCCGGAAGTGCTTTGACTGGGCCCGCGCGCAGCAGACGTAAGAGTGCGTTACGGCTTGGTCGAGTCGATCAAACGCTCGCAGCCGCGCGCCGTCAGCGCCAGCATCGTCAGTGTCGGATGCTTGTCGCCGGTCGACGGAAACGCGTTTCCGCCGAACACGTATAAATTCGGAATATCGTGCGCCTGGCAATACGAATTCAGCACGCCAATCTTCGGCTCGCGGCTCATGCGCGCTGTGCCGACTTCGTGAATAGCGCCGCCTAACGGCTGCCGCCTGCTTTTGGGGTCGCCTTCTCGCGCTGCGCTGCGGCTTGGATCCGAATCGGTGACCGCCCGAGATGGTCCGGTATCCGGCGAGCCCGGTGCACCGGGAAATCCGCGTGGGCCGCCTTCGCCCATCCCCGGCATCTTTTCGCCGCCGGCACGCCGAAACAGCTCTTCCGCGCTCTGTTGAAAATGCTCGATCAGTTTGTAATCGTTGTCGCAATGCGTGAAATGAATTTTCAGTACGGGAATGCCCCAGTGGTCCTTCACTTCCGGATCGAGCTCGACGAAATTCTCCCTGCGCGCCAGCATCTCGCCGCCCGCAATCCAGACGCGCGCCTGCGCCACATAGCGGCTCTTGACCTCGCGCTTCCAATCCGAACCGTAGCCGGGAAGATACGGGGCAAATTGCGGAAATTCACTCTGCCCTCCGGTGGCATTCATTACGTAGCCGCGAATGAAATCCTTACGCGCGGTTTTCGCGTCGTAGTTGATCATGTTCGGGATCGTGATACCGGCAGCTTTGCCATCATCGAGCCGGCTTGGACCGCCCTTCAGTTTCGGAAGAAATCCGCTCACACCCGGCGCGCCGAGCTGATCCATCATGTACTGGCCCAGCGTTCCGCTCGAATTTGCCAGCCCACCTTTTGCCGATAGCAGCAGCAAGCGTGTGTTCTCGAGCGTGGAGGCCGCGAGGACAACATGCCGAGCATCAACCTCGACCGCTTTACCTGTGTAGCGTTCGATATACGTCACCCCGCGCGCACGATTCTCGCTTTTCATGCGAATCTCTGCCACGACCGAATCCGTGCGCAATTCGAGGTTGCCCGTCTTCAGCGCTGGCGGAAGCGTCGTGGAAAGCGTACTAAACATGGCGCCGACATCGCAGCCGTTTACGCAGTTGCCGCAATAGTGACACGGAGGGCGACGGTTATGCGGTTGCGTCAGTTGAGCCAGACGGCGGTGGGTCGTAGGCCATCCAAGGCTCTTGCAGGCAGCCGTAAAGATCGCCTCCGCGCAATTCAGCGGCATTACTGGAAGAAAAACGCCGTCGGGAAATTGCGGCAATCCCGCAGCCGCCGCACTCACGCCAATGAAGCGTTCCACGCGGTCGTAGTAGGGCGCGATTTCCGCATAGGTCAGATCCCAGTCCAGACCATACCCGTCGCGTGAAGCCGATTTGAACTCGTAATCGGCCATGCGGTCGCTGGCGCGTGCCCAGTGCAGGCTGCGTCCGCCGAGACAGCGCGACCGGCTCCAGCGGTAATGGGTCTCCGGATCGGTCGTGTACGGATTTTCCGCGAGATCGAGCATGATCCGGTAATTGCGCTCGCTGCTGCTGTAGCGCCGCAGAAAACCGGGCCGTCCTTGTCCCCGAAACGGCATCTCGTAGAGAAAGGTGTGGTGAAATTCCTTGAGCGGATCGATCGAGCTTCCTGCTTCGAGCAGCAGCACTTTCATGCCGGCTTCGCAAAGCTGCATCGCGGCCCATCCGCCGCATGCGCCCGAGCCGACTATGATCGCGTCATACAACATGGTGCTCCGGATGCGTGCACGCCGGAAACGTGACGTTGTAAGAATTGCCGCGATAATCGAGCGCGTCGATCATGCCCGCGCGCGCCGTGTAAAAAGCGAAAACGCTTTCGCGTTTGATCAGTTGATACGTACTGAATGCCGGGTGCGTTTTGGTGGGATCGCGTTCGGGCAGCGAGATGGCTTCGATAATGGCAGCGCGCTGTTCGTTGCCGGCGCTGTGGAAACCGAGGTCGCGTAAGCGCGCCAGTGCATTGCGCCACTGGCGCTGCGTCTCGGGAGCATACTCGCCCGATGCCGCTAAAACGAAGTCGATGAAATGCGCACAGTGTGCCTCGCGCGCGCCGGGCGTCTCGTCGGTTGGAATCAGAATTTCCGTGAAGGCCTCGAGCGCGGCAAAATCGTCAGCATCGAAAAACTTCGGCTGATAGTTGCTCCAGTAATCGGGTTCGGGGGGCGCCTGGGAATGATTGTGTTCAGCCTGCGCGCGGAAAGCGCCAAATTCCGGAAGCGCCGCAGCATACGCGAGCAGGTGGATCAGGCTGCGTCGTGTCACCTGTCTCCATCATCGCGCGCGCTGTTCAGAATTTGTTCAAGGATGGGCGGTATCTCAAAAACTGCGCGGTTTTCGAGTTTTCGGATGCGCTCCCGCATTTTGTCGAGTTTGCCGCTTGCGAGCAGTTCGCGTACTGCCGGCTCGATGCCGCGGAAGCTTTTGAGCACAATTCCAACGCCCTGCTCCGCGATCCACTCGGCGTTGTAGCGCTCCTGCGGAAGTGTCCAGGCGTTGCGCTCCACAATTACGGGCAGCCCCATATGAAGCGCTTCTGAGATACTTCCCGGCCCGGGCTTGCCGATGAAAAAATCCGCCATCTGCATGTAACGCGGGATCTCTTTCGTGAACCCCTCGACCAGCAGGCGATTGCGAGTTTTGAGGTGCTCCAGACGCGCTCGCAGCTGCGCATTCCGGCCGCAAATCAGCATGAGCTGTAAATCCGCGCTGCTGTTGCCCAGCCGTTCGGCGATCGAGTATATCGCATTCGAGCCTTCCCCCCCGAAAAGCACCAGGGCTGTCGGCTTCTGTGGATCGAGCCCTGCCTTTACTCGCTCGGCGGCGCGATCGAAAGCCGGAACTTCGTAGAACTGCGGACGCAGAATCATCCCGCTCGTGCGAAAAACCTGCTCATTGGGAAATCCCAGCTGCCGGGCTTGCTCGACAGCGCGAGCGGTTCCGCAGATCAGATACTGCGATTGCCGCTCCATCCAGAAGTGCGGCGGATAATCGGCCAGATCCGTCAATATCGTCACAAACGGTACGCCGGGCAACGCGCTCTGCAGGCTTTGAAACATGGCGCGATTGAAGTTCGGCACCAGCGAAACCACCATGTCCGGACGCCGCTCGCGCCAGAACTCGCGCAGCAGTTTGACCTGCGCCGGATGATAGATCCGGATCACGCCATGCATGCAGGGCAGCAGATACGTCGAGCCGAGCGTCCAGCCTCTTGCGAGCGCGAGATTGTAAATGTCCTGTAGCCGGATGCCGGTCAGTTTACGGAAAATGTCGAGCGAATCGAGCACCTCCTGCAGATTGACGAGCCGAACATTCCAGTCGTAATCGAGATTCTGAATCACCGATTGAAGAGCAATTGCCGCGCTGCGATGCCCTCCGCCCGCGTCGAAATAGATGAAGTCCAGCGATTTTGACTTGTGCAATTCTTCATCCTACTGTCTCGACCCGCGTGCATTACATGCTGTTCATCGACATTTCTCGCTACCGTCACCGTTCCGTCACACCTGCTTTGTAAAACGGCAGCAGAGGGCTGAGAATGCCTTCGTTTTGCTTAGACTAATAATGTGAGGAGGGCTGGCCGTGACCGCTCACCAAACAATGCTCCGCTTCATTACCGCGCGCGATCACGGGCTGATGCGCAAGGTAAACAAATGGCCCGCGCCTCGCTGGGTTCGTTTCTGGTCGATTGTTGCCACGCGCGCCGGTGATGGCTGGCTCTGGTATCTCACGGGATTGGCGATTCTGCTCTTCGGCGGCGATGGCCGCCTCACCGCCATCGCTTCGGCTGGTTCGGCTGCGCTCGTTGGCGTCGGTATTTTCAAGCTGCTGAAGAACATCTCGGGACGCCGCCGCCCGTGCGAAATTGAGCCGCATTGCTGGGCGACTCTGTTGCCGCCCGATCAGTTCTCATTTCCCTCGGGCCACACCATCACGGCTTTCGCGGTCTCGATCTGTCTCGCCGAGTTCTATCCGGTGTTGCTCGCTCCGCTGCTGTTTTGTGCCCTGAGCATTGCCGCTTCGCGCATCTTGCTCGGAATGCATTTTTTGAGCGATGTCGTAGTCGGAGCGCTGCTCGGCACCGGCTTGGCGCTGATCAGCCACTCCGTCTTCGCATAGCCTAAACGTTAGATCTGCGAAAAGCTCGCCGGCTGCAGCACCAGATTCGAGATATTTGTCACGATCGATTCGTAGTTAAACTTCGCTGACGCGGTCAGTTTCTTCCACTCCGGATCCGCGCCAAACTTCTTCCACATCGCATCCATCTCTGACAGGTCCGGAAAGCTCAACATGTACGTCAGATTCGGCAGCCGCGAGCCGATCAGCGTGTCGCCATAAAATACCGACCAGAATCCGGCGCGTTCGAAGACGCCGTATTCGCCGCTGTTGAACATCTCCACTTTCACCTGGTGATCGTGCACGCTCGGGCTCTCGTACGTGCGCAATTGAAACACGCGTTTGCCGTGGTTCGCACTCACCGGGGGCAGCGTCAGCTTCGGATACCCTTCAAACGCCACCAGCAGCGAGCTCTCGAATCGTTCAAACGCGGGCTCTTTTGCCGGTGCTCTTAAAAAAACCTCCCCGGCGCGCAGATACTCCTCATCTTTCGACAAGCGCGCTTCCGACGTCGCCAGCGCTTCTGCCGAATTCGCTGGAATCAGGACATAGATCGTTGGAGTCTCCGGTCCCAGATACAGATCGAACACACCGATCGGATTCATGCCGAGGCGGTTCAGTCCCGGAACGAGCGCATTTTCGAGATACGCGCTCATCAGTTTCTGCTGCGGCCCGCTGTTCAGGTGATAGCGTCGCAGTTCGTAGTACTGGCGCGCGCCGCTCTCGGCTGGCGCTGCGGTCGACAAAACAGCACCGGCGGAGGCGGCGAGCGACGATTGCAAAAATTGGCGGCGTTGCATCATTCCTAGACTATGGCATCGCCGGAATTTCAGAAAGCGGATGAATCGCTTTGGAGGAAAGCCAGGCCGCGCGAAATGCCTTCATTGCGGGCGTTACTTCTTTGTGCTCGCTTTCATAACTCACCAGCACAACCGTTGGATCGGCCACCAGCGTTGCGGTAATCGACTGCTCAAGCCCAGCACGTCGACGCACCTGGAGTGAAACCTGCTCGCCCGCCTTGTGTTTCGCCAGCCATTCCCGGACCGCCGACTCGTTGGCCAGAGATTTGTTGTCCCAGCGCACGATACGATCGCCGTCATCGAGCCCCGCGTTGTAAAGGGTCGAGCCGCGCAATGTCGGCCCATCGATCTTCGCGCCGTCGGAAGAATAATCAAGCTTCGCAGCCCCGAGCCACGGCATCTGCGGCTCTTTGGGGCGTAATTCCAGACCAGCCGCTGAAACCAGTGCCGCGTAATCTAGCGGCTCCAGTCCTTCAATGTGCCGCGCAAAAATATTCGCCGCAAAATCCGCGTCCGTGACCTCCGCCAGCGTGCTTTCGAGGTCTTTGAGCGTATACGGCTTGTCGATATCGGGATGCTCGCGCCACATCGCGCGCATCCAGTCGTCCAGACTCTTCCCTGGATAATGCTCGCGAATTTCTAAGTCGATCCCGAAGGCAAGCGCCTGCCCATACGTGTAGTAAGAGATGAACGTGTTCGTGAAATTATTCGGATCGATCGACTTTGCTGCGTCCACAAACGGCGCCAGCCGGCTCATGTCCACCGCGCTATGCACTTTGCGTCCGGGCGCAGTGAGCACTCGATTCACGGCCCAGCCCATCTGGCCCGCAAATTCGTCGAGCTTTGTGAAGCCGGCCCGCTCCAGCGCCAGCATGCCGTAATAATTCGTAAAACCTTCGGCAAACCACAGCTCGCCCGACATGTCCACGCGATCGAAATCAAATGGCTCGAGCGAGCGGGGCCGTATGCGCCGCACATTCCAGGAATGAAAGAATTCATGCGAGACCGTTTCAATCAGCGAGCTCCAGGAGGTCTTGAGATCTCCCTTGCTGCTGATCACCGTTGAATCGCGGTGCTCCATGCCATCTCCGCTGGCGTACGGCAGATAGTCCACCAGAAACGTGTATGTCCCCGTATCGTACTTCGGAAAGCGACCGAAGACGCCGGCCTCTTCGAGCACCACGCGCTTGCACATTTCGGCGTACGCCTGGGCCTCCGCATCCGTGCCCTGATGATGCAGCGCCAGCCGGAACGTCTGCCCGTCGATCTGCCATTCCGGCTGCGCGTGCGCGCTCAGCTCGACGGGGCCATCCATCAGTTGCTCGAGATTCGGTGCCGACCAGGAGCCATCCGGCTCAGGCTTGAGTTCCGTTGCCGCTCGCCAGTTCGAACCCGCCGGAATCTCGAAACGCACCGAAACCGGCGCCTGTTCATAGCCGCGCGCCCAGACCAGCGTCGCCGGCATGTTCAGATGCGCATGTGTCAAGTCGATAGCAGCGTAGGTGCCGTCCACCCGGTCGCCATACAGCGTATATTCAAAGACCACCGTTCCGTGATGACCGGCCACATCCCAGCCGTAGGGGTCGGGGCGTGTCGCTTCGAGCGCATGTCCGCTACCGTCGGAAACGCGCACGTTGTACACATTCTTCGCGAACTCGTGCAGGGCATAACGCCCCGGCGACGACCGGCTCATCCGCACTTCCAGCTTCCCGGCCGGTACGTTTTCAAACGTAGCGCGAACTTCGGCTTCGTGATGAGCCGCGTTCGGAAAGCGCACGTCGTAATGAACAGTTTGCTGCGCAAACAGAGGCGTCGCGGCAATCAGGAACAGCCATCCGGCGGCCCTCACAATTCGAGTTTTCCTTGATAAAGCATGTCTTTTATTCGGAATTTCTTGGCGATCGAAAGCGAGCCAAAGCGCGTTTCGAGGAAGAGCTCTTTGTCTTTCGCCGTGATCGCATCACTGCGTTTGAAGAAAAGGTGCAGCGCACCGGTCGCCGTGTCGAGCTTGGCGTCGTCCGGTGTCAACGCCGTTTTACCTGGTACATACAACCTCGAATAGCGCATCACGTTTTCGAGCATCTGCTCGGGGTTGCGCGCGTCCGGCGTTCCGCCGCTACGAGTAACCATTTGCGGACTGTCGTAGCGGCCTGCCGGGACCAAGCCGACCAGTGTCACCACGTAGTGTGTCTCGTACTCTTGTGGCGTAAGTCCCGTTGCCGAATGCTCGCGAGCGAGCGCCTGCCGAACCGGCAATGCGCTATCCCAGCGCACGATTACATTGAGTACAGGGGGCTCATCGTGCCGCGCGCGCCCTACTCCGCCATCCCAGCGCCCGTCGCTCGCTGCTGTGTGCGGATTCGGCATCCCTCCCTGAGGAATACTGTCGATCGGAACCGGCGGGGGCGGTCCCTCATCGGCCAGAGCGAATGTCGCGGGTGCCGCTTGCGCCCAGGGCGAATCATTCAGGATTCGTTCGACATCCTGCTCGCTCCAGCGCCTTGCATCCTCCTTCCAGGGCTGGGTGGCGTATAACCCCAACGCGCAGAGGGCTAATACCCCAGATACTCTCAGCGGCAAACTTCGCATTTTGTGCACGGTTAGGGGACGGTTTGGCAGAATCCGGCGTTGCTCCCCTGGAAATCTACCCGAACCTCATTACGTTTGAGCAACATCTGACCTGTTTGGATCGTCATTCGATTATAGGCGCTTGGCTACTGGCGCTTTTGCGAGTCACAACGTAAGCTGAATGACCAAATCTCCTACAATCCGCTTCCTTCTTGGATTGCTGGTGACGCTCGCAGCTGTAACGGGCCTCTCCTCCTACTCGTTGTACCGGCTCCATGGCCTGCGCAAGCTCGAACTGAACATTATCGACCTCAATCGCCACGATTCCCTTCAGCTCCTGCGCGTTCAGAACGATCTAAACGCGTTGGGTCTGAAGCTGCGCGACATGTCGACCGATCTGGACCGGCCGCAGTTGCCGCGTTATCGGCGCGATTTCAATCTTCTCCGGCAGGATCTGGACCGGGCGCTACAGTATGAGCGCCGGCTGATGCCCTATATGAGCCAGCCCTCGGAGCGAGGTGCGCTGGCAGCGACACTCAACAAATTCTGGGCCAGCGTCGATCAGGTCTTTGCCGCGGCCCAGGCCGGACATCGCGCCCAGGCCCGCCAGTTCGCCGCCGGCACTCTGCTCACTCAGCAGGCCGAACTGGCCGCCGAAGTTTCCGCGCTGCTTGAGCGAAATAACGTCGCTGAAGAGGAAGCCGACAAACGCATCTCCGATATCTATGAAGGAGCCGAGCGCGATATTTATCTCTTCGTCTGCGTGACCATCGTCGCCATCGCCATTACCAGTCTCTATCTCATCTACTGGAATCGAAAATTTTTCTGGCAAATCGAGTCGCTTTCGAGCCAGCGCCGGGTGCTCGCCGCGCGTCTCATCAGTGTGCAGGAGGAAGTGCTGCGCTCGGTCTCGCGCGAGCTGCATGACGAGTTTGGTCAGATTCTCACTGCCGTGGGGGCTATGCTCGCCCGCGCCGAACGCAAAGGTGTTCCGGCCGATTCGCCGCTTCGCACTGAGCTCAGCGAAGTGCGTGAGATCACCCAGCAAACGCTCGAAAAGATTCGCAGCCTTTCGCAGATGTTGCATCCGGCGGTCATTGACGACTATGGTCTGGCCAAAGCGATTGAATGGTACGCCGAGGTCTTCGAGCGCCAGACCGGTATTCGCACCACCGCCGCCATTAGCGGCACGCCCGTCCGCATCACGGGACAGCCCGCTATTCACTGTTTTCGCATTGTGCAGGAGGCCTTAAACAATGCGGCCAAGCACTCCGGCACCAAAGAAGCACAAGTGAGCATCGTCTTCGGCGACAGCGACCTGCGCGTCAGCGTCAAAGACTTCGGCCGCGGCGTCGCATCGAGCAAAAAGACGGGCAAGGGCCTCGGCCTGATTGCCATGCACGAGCGCGCCGAGCTCATCGGCGGGAAATTGGAATTCGTCTCGTCTCCGGAAGCCGGTACCACCGTGAGGGTCCTGATACCAATCCGCCCCGAGCAGCTCGCCACCGCGGAAATAGAAGACGAGAGCTCCCACGAAACTACCGAAGAGGTTTTACTACGAAATCATGAGTGAAGAAATAACAGTACTTTTAGCCGACGATCACAGCCTGGTGCGCCGCGGGTTCCGCCGCATCCTGGAAGATGACGAACACATGCAGGTGGTCGGCGAAGCCAGCAATGGCGTAGAAGCGATTCGCATGGCGCACGAGCTCAAGCCCAAAGTGGTTGTGATGGACTTGTCCATGCCCGAACTCGATGGTGTGCAGGCAACCAAGGAAATCGTCAAGCACCTGCCCGAGACCAACGTGCTCGTGCTCAGCATGCATTCCGACGATAACTATGTGCGTAACGCGATCGATGCGGGCGCGAAGGGCTATCTGCTCAAGAACGCGATCGATATCGATCTGGTGGGCGCGATTCGCTCCGTGGCGGACGGCAAGCGCTTCCTGAGCGAAGGACTGAAGTATGTCGCGCACCAGCAGGACGACGAACTGCAGCGGCTTACCGCGCGCGAGAAGCAAGTGTTGCAGCTGATCGCCCAGGGCAAGTCGAATAAGGACATTGCCAAGCTGCTTGATCTGAGTGTGAACACGGTCTCCGTCCACCGTGCCAACCTGATGGAGAAGATGAATATCCATCGCACCGCCGAACTGGTCCTATTCGCCATTCGCAAAGGCCTAGTGCAGCCGCAATAGGTCCCGCCGCCCGCTGCGAGGGCAAACTTCGCTCTTGTAATCTCCTCAGTTCCGCAGTAAGCTGTTCGCGGCTTCGTCGACAAAGGAGACGACCGTGCGAATAGCTTCATTCATTTCGCTTGTTACGCTGACAGCTGCGTCATCGCTGCAGGCCGGGTCTATTGCGTATACGTCGTGCACGTGGGCCTCAACGACGCAAACTGTGTCACAAACCGGACAGCAGGCCGGCAACAATCCGCCCATGGCGAGTTGCAACATTCCGGTTTCCACCTCGCAGGGCGTGGTCGGAGCAGTATCCGGAGACTACGCTCTCACCGCAAACCAATTCGTCGGCAGCGGTACAACTCAGTACCTGATCGCCGGAGATGTGCGTGTCAGCAGCGCGTTCAATGCTCCCGTGCCGAACTACAAATGGAGCGCGATTGCTTACACGGCCAATACGCAATATCTGAAAACATCCGGGCCGATGCGGACCGGCTTCGTGCAATTTGACATTACATCAATAACCAACACCAACCCGCAGAACGTCGTGATCAGCGACGGGGTTCATACCTACACTTACAACCGCCTGGTCGGAACCACCACGCTGCCGTTTGATCTGGGCACGCTGTTTCACGTCTCGCTCGGCACAATCGCGAGCATCAGCGGCACCGGCTTTGTCCCGTCGGATGTCGACTTGGCGGATGCTCAGATCACATTCTCGCTGCTCGAAGCGAACGGCACGACCGCCGTTCCGCTTTCTCTCGCGTCGGTACCCGAACCCGCTGCCTGGCAGTTGCTTTCAATCGGTTTTTGCTGTTTCGTGGCGCTTCGGTCGAGGCGCAGCCGCTCACTTTCAAAACCGCGCGGTTAGCCACAGCCCCGCAATCATCAGCAGCCCGCCAAGCATCCTTGGCAGCGTGGCGGGATGTATCTTGAAACCCATCCAGCCGAAATTGTCCAAGACCAGCGACGTTATCACCGCCGCCGTTACGCTGATTCCTGTGAAGACGCCTGAGCCCAGCCGCTGTGCAAAGGCTGCGCCCGCAAGCGTGGTGCCGATACTCAAAAGGCCGCCAAGCCACGCCCACCAGGGCACCGAAGCGAATTTCACTGCGGATGGCAAACCGTGACCAGAGATCACGCGCAGCAATAGAATCCCGATGAGGCCGCTCAAATACACCACGGCTGTGGCAGTGAGTACTTGTCCGAGCGCTTTATTGAGCTCCGCATTTGCCGCCGCCTGACCGGGATTGGCCGCACCCGCCGCGGCAGAAAGAACGTATATGATCCAGTTCACGCGTATATGACGCGCCCGACGTTCCAGGAACGTCCAGCAAAACACTCAGTGCAACGTCAATTTGAACCGGATACTACGTCCGAACTAATGAACGCGCTTGGCGGCTTTGGCGTCGGCCGCTGCTTTTTTCTGAGCCTGCAGCTCTTTGGCTTTAGCGAATTTCTTCTGGAAGCGGTCCACGCGCCCTTCCGTATCGACCAGCTTCTGGCGGCCGGTGAAGAACGGGTGGCAACTGCTGCAGATTTCGACGCGGATGTCGCCCTTATGCGTCGAGCGGGTCGGAAAATGTGAACCGCACGCGCAAATCACGTTGACTTCCTCGTACGAGGGATGAATGCCTGCTTTCATGTTGAGTCGGAAAACCTTTCGGAGGGCTACATCGCCAGTTTAACATGCAAAACCCCGCCCGATGCGCCTCAGCGCTTGCGAGCGGGGTCTTTACTCTAGCTACGTTACGCGCGGCGGGGCGGCCGGTCCACAGGAACAGCGGCCTCGTCACTGAACGAAACCTGAACGTACGAACGGCGACTTTAAGAGTCGGCCACCTCGCGCGTGGATTGTATGCTACAGTCACTACCAGAATTCATTTCGACTGGACCACCTCCTTCCTCAGTGATGCTTTGATTGTAAAGTTAAATCCACCTTACTGTCAACGCGCACTCCGGTCTGAAAGTCAAAACAACGGTAAAAGATGAGCGACGGACGGCGAGTCTGGCTAAGCGGATTTTTTCTGCTCGGCATGCTTTTGGGTCTGCTCGGGCCGCTGCTGGTTGTGTGGCGTTACCAGATCGACGTCGAGCCGCATCTCATCGGGCTGCATTTCCTGGCGCTGAATGCCGGATACGTGGTTGCGGCGGCTGTTTCCAGCCGGTTGCTGCGGCGTATTGTCCCCTCCCGATTAGCGCTGGGTGCCTCCGTACTCGCTCTCGCTGCGCTTATCGCGCTCGCTTTTGCCGCACCGCCGGTGAGTACGCGATGGCGCCTGGCCCTGCTGTTTTGCGCGGGACTCGCGGCGGGAGCGCTCGCTGGCGCATTACTCTACGGCTCGGAGCACATATTTCGCGCCTCTTCGCTTGCCGCAGCCTTTCGCGCCGCTCTGCTGTTCGGACTCGGATGCCTGCTCGCAACGGTGCTCTGCGGCGCTACCTATTTCGTGGGCTTCTCTCCCTTCGCGCTACTGGCTCTGGCGGTCGTCCCCTGCGTCTATGCCGTCCTGTTCTGGCGCGTTCCGGCGGCGCGCGCAGCCAGCGCGGGAGCCCCGTCCGCCGATCCTCTCGAAGAGACGCTCAGCGATCTGCGCAGCATCGCCACTGTGCTCTTCAGCTTTCTGGTTTTTTTCCAATTCGGAAACGAGTGGGCGATCGCCGGCTGGCTGCCGCTCTTTCTGATTCACCGCCTGGGAAGCAATCCTGCGCTTTCGATCGGCGTGCTCGCCGTCTACTTCGCTACGCTTGCTGTTGGCCGGGTTACCGCGCTCCGGCTTATGCCGCTGCTCCATCGCCGCCGATTTCTGCTGGCCAGCATTGCGCTTGCCGTTTGTGGGTTCATACTGCTCGAACTGGCGCGCTCACTGGCCGCTGCCACCATCGCAGCGATCGTGATCGGCGCCGGATTTGCGGCGATTTATCCTTTGATCTCCGAGCAGCTCGATCAGCGCTTCTCGTATCATCCCGGCTTTTACAACGGAACAACTTCCATTGCGGTCACCGGCGCCATGAGCACGCCCTGGCTCCTGGGCTTTGTAGCGGCTTCTTATGGGATGGGCTACGTAATGCTGCTGCCCGCCATCGGCTCGGTGGTTGTTCTGCTGTTAGCGCTCCTGCTGATGTACGAAGCGCATCTCATGCGCGAAAAGACTCCGCCGGCGCGTATCGGATGAGGTCGATAACAGACAGCGCTCATTGCAACATCGATGGACTAATTACGCGCGGTACCCAGGTAATCTGCTGACGTGTCGTGAGTTTGCTTTCGACTGCCGCGCCGCCGTCCGAGCGCGGCGCTTATTCCCAGGGAGAAGCATACAAGCAGCACGTACGAGGGCTCCGGGACGGGCGAAGCCGAATAACTGAGTGTCCCGGCGTTGTCATTGGACGGGTTTGCGACATCCGTGAAGGTGTACAGATCGGTAGAGTTGTTTCCGTCGAGGAAAGTGGCCTTAATCTGCGTTTCGGGAATCGTGAAGAGCGCTGTGCCCGAAAGCGTATCATTGGACCCATCGAAATTGACCGAAGAAAAGTTTGCCACCCATGCGAAACCGTTGGAATCGAGCGTTAAGGACGCCAACGACCAATCGGTGCCACTCACTGGGGACGCAAGACTGAACGTTCCGCTAAAATTACTCTGGGAACCTACACCAGACCCCGAGGTTACGGTAGAAACGCCGGAATAGCTAAAAGCCTCGCCCGAATGAACTGCCGCTGCTTGCGCCGAGGCGCTTCCGATAAACACCAGAATTGCTGGAATTGGCAGAAAAGAAGCACGCTTCGTCAAGGTACAAACCTCCTTGCCGGAATAGTATATGCGGGCTAGTGTCGTCCGATCAATAGAAGGTGTGTCTTGGCGGTGATAGTACCCGCGGTGGAACTTTGACGCTCTATTTCCGCCCCACTGCCGCCAACTCGTCTTTGGCCTGTTCCACCACGCCCTCGAGTTCCTGCTGGTACTTCTTCAACAACTCCGGTGATTCCGCTTCGAAGCGCATGACGAGCACCGGTTGCGTGTTCGACGCACGCACCAGCCCCCAGCCCTTCTCAAACGGCACGCGCACGCCATCCACATCCACGACCTGGTGCGTTTTGCGAACGATCTTCGCCACACGATCGACGACCTGAAATTTCACCTCATCCGGACAATCGATGCGCAGCTCAGGAGTCGAAACCCGCTGCGGAATTCCCTCGAGTTGATGCGACAACGCCTGCCCCGAATTCGCCACAATCTCGATCAAACGGCACGCCGCATAGAGCGCATCGTCATAGCCGTAATATCGATCGGCGAAGAACATGTGGCCCGACATTTCGCCGGCCAGCTCCGCATGTTCTTCTTTCATCTTCGCTTTAATCAGCGAGTGCCCGGTTTTGTACATGATCGGCTTGCCGCCCAGTTCCGCCAGCTTGTCGTACATCACCTGCGAGCACTTCACTTCGCCGATGAACGTCGAGCCCGGTTTGCGCAGCAGAATCTCGCGACCGAAGATCAGCAGCAGCATGTCGCCATAAATAACGTTGCCGTTCTCGTCGATTGCGCCAATGCGATCCGTGTCGCCGTCGAATGCAATCCCGAGTTCCGCGCCCGTCTCTTTCACCGCTTTCTTGAGCGCCTTCAGATTCGCCGGAACTGTCGGATCCGGATGATGGTTCGGGAACCGGCCGTCCATCTCGAAAAACAGCTCGGTTGCTTCCACATTGAGCTTTTCGAGCATGCGATGGAGCACTGGGCCAGCCGTTCCATTTCCCGCGTCAAAGACGGCCTTCACACGGCGTGTGTATTTGAACTGTGACGTGATCTCGTCGATGTAAGGGGTAACCGCATCGACTTTCTCGACGGCGCCTTCGCCGGCTTCCAGATCGCCCGCCTGAATAAGCTTGCGCACATCCTGAATCGCACTCCCGTGCAGAGTTCCCGTTCCGCAAACGGTTTTAAAGCCGTTGTACTCCGGAGGATTATGGCTGCCTGTGATCATCACCGCGCCCCCGGCTTTGAAATGGACCGCCGAGTAGTAGAGCACTGGTGTGGGTACGGTGCCGATATCGAGAACGTGCGCTCCCGCGCCGAGCAAGCCTCGCAACAGCGCATCATGCAGCCGCGGACTGCTCAGGCGGCAATCGTTTCCCAGGCAGATCGTTCGTCCGCTGTGCCGGATGAGATAGGTGCCGAGCGCTCGCCCGAGCATTTCCACGTCGGGATCGAGCAGTTCCTGATCGGCGACGCCGCGTATGTCGTACTCGCGAAATATCCCGGGTAGAAGCATGTTCACTTCAGAATACCGGAGCCGCGGCTGCCACGAAATCCCGGAAAATTCGGGAGTTTGCGGCTGTGATCAGGCTAGGTAAGCTCTTCGCGCCGGACCACGAGACTCTCCAGATAATCGCGGTCGATCTCGTAGCCGAAGCCGGGCTGATCGCGGACTTGGATCGTCCCGGCAGGCGTCACCTCAATCGGCGGAAAAACGATATCGCGCTTCCAATATCGTTTGCTCGCTGAAACGTCGCCCGGGAGCACAAAATTCGGGAGCGTGGAAAGCGCAATGTTGTGCGCGCGGCCAATACCGGCCTCCAGCATGCCGCCGCACCAGACCGGAATCTGATTTGCCTGACAGAGATCGTGAATCCGCTTCGCCTCCGCAAAGCCGCCCACGCGACCCAGCTTGATATTGATGATCCGCCCCGCCTGCAACCGGATCGCCTGCTCGGCATGATGCGCCGAGCGGATGCATTCATCCAGGCAGATCGGCGTGTCGAGCTTCGCCTGCAGCGCGGCGTGGTCGATGATTTCGTCGTGCGCAAGCGGCTGTTCGATCATCATCAGATGAAACTCATCAAGGGCTTTGAGCCGGTCGGCATCGGCCAGCGTGTAAGCTGAGTTGGCGTCCGCCATCAGCCGGATCTGCGGAAAGCGCGCCCGCACCTGCCGGATCACGTCCACATCCCAGCCCGGCTTGATCTTCATCTTGATCCGCTGGTATCCCGCCGCGAGTTCGGTTTCGATCTTTTCGAGCAGCTGATCGACCGTATCCTGAATCCCGATCGAGACGCCGCATGGAATCTCGCGCCGTGCTCCTCCGCCGATCGTCTTCCACAGAGGCTCGTCTTTCATTCGCGCCTGCAGGTCCCAAAATGCAACCTCGACTCCGCCGCGCGCCATCAGGTGTCCGCGTATATGTGCCGTCGCGGGGCCCACCTGTTCGGCGCTCTCGAATGCACGATGGAGTACACGGGGCGCGACGTAATCGATGATCAGGGGCCAGATCGATCCCGTCCATTCCTCGTTGTAGAACGGATTTTCGCCGGCTGTGACCTCGCCCCAACCTGAAACGCCGTCAGCCGAAACCTCGACCAGGATGATGTCGCGTTCGTAGGTGCGGCTGAAACTGGTCTCGAAGAAATGAACCAGCGGCATGCGAATGTGCCGCAGCACGAGACGGTCTACTTTGATGGCCATTGTGTAAGTAAATAAGTTCCCGATTCCGCGCTGCGCTCGAACCCCGTTACCGCCAGACCGGCGCGGAAATGTTCATCGAATTGCCCCGCAAGAGCAAGCTGTATCTCGCGTGCTCGTGCCGGATCGCTCTTGCGAATTTCGGCGATGTCGGCCGGTACGGCGATTCGCGCCTCGACAGTGGCGCGCGTCGAAAATTCGCCCGCAAGTAGCCGTTCCACGCGCTCGGAGCGAATCCACCATTCGGGCACAAGCCGGTCGGTCGGCAGTCCGCCATGCAGATGGCTCGACGTCGTGCCGTACTGGTTGTGGACGTAGCGGCGCACGATCGCACCCAGCCGCTCGATGTTGAAGAAGGCGTTCTTGATCTCCAGCGGATCGAAGGTCCATTCGATCAGGTCGACGCCCGCTTCAAGCGCATAATGCCGCTGTTCAAGCTTCATGCGCCGGCCAAGCCCTGTGTTGCGATAGGCCGGCAGCACACCCAGCATGTGGCTATGGAAGTAGTATTTGCCGCCGGGTTTCAAGCCCGGGATACACAGGCAGAACGCGACCATTTTGCCGCCGTCGAAGGCGCCCAACACTTGTCCGCCGATTTTGCTCGCCACAACAAACAATCTCTGGGGCAGCAGTTCGACATCCTGAAAGCCCCAGATCTCGCGCTGCAGACGCACCACTTCGGCGAACTCACCGAGCTTGTTCAGTTGATGAATTTCGATTTCGGATGCGGCTTCCGACACGGTCGAACCGTTTCATTGTAGAGTAGCCCTCGGCTTGCACTCTGCCGTCCGGCTCGTCGGCGGTCGTCCGCGCCGAACCCGCTATACTGAAGGCTGTCCCGCCCTTCCGGCGCTATCGTCTAACGGTTAGGACGGAGCCCTCTCAAGGCTCAAATAGGGGTTCGATTCCCCTTAGCGCTACCACTTCCGGCTCGCGCCGCACTTCTAAAATCAAAGCTGTGCCCCACAACTGTACTCTGATACCCGGCGACGGCATTGGTCCTGAAGTCGCGCAGAAAACGATTCGCGCTGTCGAAGCTACCGGTGTCGATATTCGCTGGCAGCGGGTTGAGCTGAACGAAGCCATCATTCTCGAATCCGGCAAGACGCTGCCCAAGTACGTGCTCGATTCGCTCAACGAGACAAAAGTCGGTCTCAAAGGCCCGGTGACGACACCGGTCGCCGGAGGCTTTCAGAGCGTAAACGTCGCTCTGCGCAAGACGCTCGATCTTTTCGCCAACGTTCGGCCGGTGCGTACTCTTCCCGGTATTCAAACACGCTTCACCGACGTGCAGATCGACATGATCATCTTCCGCGAGAACACCGAAGACCTTTATTCGGGCCTCGAGCATGAAGTCGTCAAGGATGTCGTCACCAGCCTGAAAGTGATTACGCGGACCGCCTCCGAGCGCATTGCCCGCTACGCCTTCACCTACGCGCGCAAGAACAAGCGCAAGCAGGTTACCGCCATCCACAAAGCCAACATCATGAAGCTGGCCGACGGTTTGTTTCTGCGCTGTTGCCGCGAAACAGCCGCCGAATTTCCGGAGATCCAGTACAAGGAGCTCATCGTGGATAATGCCTCGATGCAGCTTGTGATCCGGCCCGAGAGTTTTGACGTGCTGCTGTTGCCCAATCTCTACGGCGATATCGTTTCGGATCTGGCGGCTGGACTGGTTGGCGGTCTCGGTATTGTGCCTGGCGCCAATATGGGCGAAACACATGCGGTATTTGAAGCCGTGCATGGCAGCGCGCCCGACATCGCCGGGCAGGGAAAAGCGAACCCGACCGCACTCATGCTCTCGGCTGTGATGCTATTGATTCACATTGGCGAAACCGAAGCTGCGCACCGCCTGCAGTCTGCCATTGAGAGCGTCTATCGCGAGGGCAAGCACCTGACCGGCGACGTGGGCGGCAGCGCGTCCTCCGAGGAGTTCACCGAAGCGGTTATCCGGACTCTGAAGGGCTGAATTTCGGCTCACTGCGGGCTCAAACCCGCTATCCTGAAACTGCGCTCCCGCATCAATGCGCCGTTACTCCATTCTCCTAGCCGCCGCTCTGATTTTGATTCTGGTTGCGGTCGGCTACACGCTGAAACTGCGCATTGACAAAGCTCGCGCAGCGCATGTTGCTCCGACGCCGCCGATCAAGACGGTCGACGAAGGAATTGCGCCGAGCGGCTGGCAATGGACCAAAGACGATCCGCAGACCGGGAAGCGGATCGTCCGCGTCGATGCGCGTTCGTTCGAAGGCACGAAGGATCCTTCGACCTTCGAGCTGACCGGCGTCGCGCTTCGCCTTTACGAAAAAACCGGCAACTCCTACACGTACGTGAAAACGGAGCGCGCCCGCTTCGACGAAGGCTCGGGCATCCTCAAATCCGAGGCGCCCGTCTACATTGTCCGCGACGTTCCGGCCGACAAAGATGCCGAAGATAAAGCCGTGGCCGAGAAACACGTGCGCGTTTCGACCACCGGCGTTACGTACGAGACCAAAACCGGTAAAGCCTGGACCAACGATCCGGCTGCATTTATCTTCCCGGAAGGCAACGGCTCCGCGCAGGGTGTGGCCTACGACCCCAACACCAAGGATCTGGAACTGAAGTCAAAAGTTGCGCTGAACTGGCTGGGCAAGGGCCCAACCGACCGCGCCATGCACATTGAGACGGAGCACCTAGTCTACAAAGAAGCCGAACACAAAATCTATCTGACGCCCTGGTCGCGCATGAAACGCCAGACCACGACCATCGAGGCGAAGGATACAGTGGTCACTCTGCTCGATGGCCGGCTGCACCAGATCGACGGCGATCACGGCAATGGTACTGACGTACGGGAGGATCAGAACCGCACCACTCACTACTCGGCCGACAAGATGACCGCGCTCTTCGATGAAGATGGCAATCTCGTCCAGATCATCGGAACGGATCACGCGCGCGTACAGTCGCATCAGCCCGCTTCCGATACCACGTTGACAGGTTCAAAGGCTGATCTGCGTTTCGCGCTGGAGCAAAAGCCTTCGGCGGAAGAGGGCACGATGGAAAGCCAGCTTCATCTCGTCATGGCGGATGGCAGCGCGGTGGCTGAATCACAGCCGCTGCCGCAGCCCGGGGTGCAGATCGCCGAGACCCGTATTCTACGCAGCGAACATATCGAACTCGAGATGAAGCCGGGCGGTAAAGATGTTCAGGAGATTCGCACGTCCTCGCAGGCGCAGCTCGAGTTCAAGCCAAACCGCCCGGAGCAGTCGCATCGTATGGTGGACGCCTCTCATCTGCGCGTGATTTACGGCGCGGGCAGCTACATCGATACTTTCTTAGCCTGGAATGTCAAGACGCATACCGATAAATCAGCCGCGACAGCGAAACCCAAGACGGGTCCCGACGGCAAGCCAGTCCCGCCCGCCCCTGCACTGACCTGGAGCGACACGATGATCACGAAATTCGCGCCGAATTCAAACCAGGTTGCAACCATCGATCAATCCGGCAATTTCCGCTACGAGGAAGGGACCCGCCGGGCCTGGGCCGAGGACGCGTTCCTCGAGCAATCGATCAATCGCATCACTCTGAACAGAAAAGCGCGCGTGCTCGACGATACGGGTTCGGCCAACGCGGACAAAATCGTGATGAATCAGACGACCGGCGATATGGACGCAATCGGGCATGTGCTCTCGACGCATGAGCCGGATCGCAACGAGAAGCCCGGCACCTCCATGCTCGACGCCACTCAGCCCATGCAGGCCCAGTCCGATCAGATGCAGACGCGCGACAGCAATTACAGAGTGTTCTATGAAGGACACGTTGTGATGTGGCAGGGCGCTAATCGGATTTCGGCCGACCAGATTGCGATCGATCGAGACAAGCAATCGCTTGATGCATATGGCAACGTGGTCAGCGAGCTGGTCGATAACAAGGAGACCGATGGTAAGGACTCAACTGTCGGTGCATCTGCCGGCCCGGTCTATACGACGGTGCGCGCGCCGCGGCTAACCTATCGCGATGACACACGCATTGCGACCTATTCGGAAGGCGTGCGCCTGACGCGGGCCAAGATGACCATTACGGCAAAGCAGGTCGAAGCGTTTCTGACCCCCAAGAGCGAACAAACCAAAGGCGAATCGTCGTTGAATCACGCCGTCGCCACCGGCTCGGTGGTCATTTCCGACATCATCTCGCCCGGACGTACCCGCACAGGCACCGGCGAGCACTGCGAATACTACACCAAAGAAGATAAAGTCGTCCTGAGCGGCGGGCAGCCGCAAATGATCGATAGCTACAAAGGTGTCGTAAAAGGCCGGCAGCTCACGTATTACAGCGGAGAAGATCATCTGATTGTGGATGGCAAGAAGGAACAGCTCGCCTTCACGCGCATGAAGAAAAAGTAGCCCGATCAGGGGTTGATTCTGCGGTACACGATGGACAGCTTCGTGCGCCCGGCTTCGCGATAGTTTTTGAGGAACTCCCGAACTTCGGGAAAAACCACCGGCGCAAGGTGCGGATTCATCAGTCCGAGGCCGTCTACAAACCAGATTGGCTTCGTTTTTACAAAATCGGTTCGATTCTGCGCCGCCGGACCCGCATAAATGGGGCCGCTCGCGTGCAGATGCCGGTCGGCTGGGACACCGGTCACGGGCTGCGAGTCCCAGAATTTGCCATCGCTCGTCAAACGGGTGAAAACATATACGTCGGGACGGTAGCCCCAGACAAAGAGTGTGTCGCCGGGCCTGGCCTCAGAGCGAATGAGGCGAGCAGCGGCTTGTGAATCAACATCGAGCGTTGCATCGCGCCAGGCGACCGGCTTGCCTGTGCTGAGATCCCAGGCGAGCATGGCGTAGCGGGGTCCGAAGCGAACCAGCGGTACTGCCAGAGCGACGCAGATAACGGCGATGGCAAGGCGTCTGTAACGCTCGCAGGCAAGAAGCAGGCCGCGTGCCCCCGCGACCACCAATACAGGCAGCAACTGAAGATAATAGTGCGGCGCGAAACGCGTACCGACACAGACAGCGGCAAACGATAACAGCAGCCATGAGCCCAGACGCCAGCGATCCGGACGCTGGGAATACCGGAACGTGAAGATCGTGCCGAGGGCGAGCGCGGCATGGAAACCCAGCCAGTCAAGCGTGCGCACAGCTCCGAGCGTCAGCGGATGCACGACCGGGGATCCGGCGGCATAGATCCAGCCCCACTGCCAGACCTGCTGCCAGTATCCGTCCAGCGTGCCCGTCGCCCAGGCCGCGAGAGCTGCAGCAACGGTTGCACAGGCGAAGCCGGCCACCAGCGGAAGCAGCGCGTCGAGCAGCCACAGCCCGCACACCGCAGCCACAAATACTGCCTTGGCATTAAACAAGAACGCGACGCCGCACCAGACGCCCGCAGCAAATGCCCGCTTGCGATAAGCGCAATAAACGGCCGCCACATGCGGAGCGAGCATTAAAGCGTCGGCTGCAAACGCGATCACCGCCGATGGCAAATAAAAAGCCAGGTAGAACGCGAGCAGTAAGGCGGCAATGCGCCCCTCCCGCTCACCCCACCAGGCACGCGCCAGCCGATAAACGAGCCAGCAGGCGAGCAGGACGTAGGCTGCATCCAGCAGGCGCAGCGGCCAGCCCGGCAGCGCGCCGGCGAGCAGGTAAAAAACGGCGTTGAAAGGCGGCTTGTCGTACCAGAAATCGCGGTACGGCAGTTTGCCATGAAGAAGCTGCAGTGCGGCCGCAATGTGGTAATCCTCGTCGGCCCACAACAGGCCCACGTGACACAGGCGCAGTAACGCCAAAATCAGCACCGCAAGCCACCAGAGCCGCCGCTTCATTCAAACGCGTATCATAAAATACGAACCCCTTCCTGCTCGAATGAGAACGCTGCAAACCGTCGAAATTGCCAAATCCTACAATGGCCGCAAGGTCGTCGACAACGTTTCGGTTCGGGTGGAACAGGGCGAAGTCGTCGGACTCCTTGGCCCCAATGGCGCCGGCAAGACGACCTCGTTTTACATTATCGTCGGCTTGGTAAGCCCGGAATCGGGCGAGGTTCTGCTGGATGAGCAGCCGATTACGCAATTACCGATGTATTTGCGTGCGCGCCAGGGTGTCAGCTATCTTCCGCAGGAGCCTTCGGTTTTTCGCAAACTGAGCGTGGAAGACAACCTGATGGCCATTCTGCAGACCCTTCCGCTGAGCGGACGCGAGCGCCGGGAACGAATGAATATTCTGATCGACGATCTTGGCCTCGAAACCGTTCGCCACAGTAAGGGCTACATGCTTTCGGGCGGCGAGCGCCGGCGCGTCGAGATTGCCCGCTCGCTGGTGCTGCAGCCGGACTTTATTCTGCTCGACGAACCGTTTTCGGGCATCGATCCGATCCAGGTGCTAGAACTGCAGCGGATTATCGGGGACCTGAAGCGTAAGGGCATTGGCATTCTGGTGACGGATCACAACGTGCGCGAGACGCTGGCGGTTACCGATCGCGCCTATATCATCTCGAGCGGGCGCATTTTCCGGGCCGGCTCGCCCGAATCGCTCGGCAACGATCCCGAAGTGCGGCGCATCTACCTCGGCGAGAATTTCTACTTTCCGCCCGTGCCGGTCGCCTGATCGAATCGCTCATAAAGTAAGCCGGTTCGCGTAAGAAAAAATTTAGCGAGTTTCTCTGTCGATTTGGCCGGGGCTCAGTCGTCATTCCCATGTAAGAAACAAATCGCAATCTCACAAAGGAGATCGAATCATGCCCACACAAACCCTAACTACTCAGGACATTGCCGACGGGATCGTCAAGCTGTGCTCCCAAGGCAAGTTTGAAGAGGCCACCAAGACGTTCTATTCGCCGGATATTGTCAGCATCGAAGCGGGTGCCCCTCCGGGACAATCGCGGGAATCGCGCGGATTGCAGGCGGTACTTGCTAAGGGCGAGTGGTGGGGAGCAAACCACGACGTGCATTCGTGCAAAGTGGAAGGCCCGCTGGTTGCCGGTTCCCATTTCGCCGTAGTTTTCAGGCTCGATGTGACCTTCAAACCCGAAAACAGACGCTTCCAGATGGACGAAGTTGCGATCTACAAAGTCGCGGATGGCAAGATCGTCCGGGAAGAATTCTTCTACGACCTGTAGCTGCTGAGCCGGCCAGAGCCGAATGCGAAACGGCTTTGGCCGGAACTTTTGGGTTCCCGTCTTGGCCGATTTTGCCTGGTGGAATAAGGCGCACTCAACCCGCGCCTATGCTCGGGTAAGTCACGGGTTTGGCCCATTGCTGCACGCCGCGGACTTTGATCGGTCGACGGAACACGTGTGTTCCATCGCTGGCGTAAAGATACTGGTCTGAGAGTGCAACTGCGACCGCACGGCCGTCAGGCGTCGGAAGCGGCAAGATAGCGCGCACTCGACCGTTCTGATCGCAAACCTGGATCCCCATCCGGGTTGCCGCGTAGAGATTTCCGTGCGCGTCCACCGCCAGATCCTCTGCCCCGCTGTTATTCGGAACGTCGGTCGTGTGAAGCCAGTAGAAACGCTGCTTATCTTCGAGCGACCCATCCGCGTTAACGACGTAGCTGTAGATCCATTGCGAGGATCGATCGGCCACAAAAAAGAGCTTCTTGTCAGGTGAGAAAGCGATTCCGCTCGCATTCGGGAGATCAGTTTCCATCGTTTGCTCTTTGCCGCCTCGTGTGCGCGTGATCTTGCCTCCGGCGCTTTCGTAGATGCTGGCGTCTTCGCGCACGAGTATATGCCCCGGCGAAAGGTGCCGCTTTCCATCCGGACCAAATGCGACACCATTGTTTTCCACCACAAGTTCGCCGGAAGGATGGATCGCGAGGTCGCCCACCTGGCCATGAATTCCCGGCAGCATCTCCCAGCCCGAAGCAGGAACCGCTATTTCGGCGAGCGTCGTATTCTTCGACGTTCCGGGACGGATTTGCGCCGGATAATCGCGCCAGAGCCAGCGAAGCACGTCCGCCAGCATCGCCTGACCCGGGCGCGCGTCGTGCCCGTGCCTGCTCCACGAATGGTTCACATCATATCCGGCAAACTCGAGGGCGGAAAGCATGGCCTGATTCGCCTCGTACCAGGAGCCGAAGAGCGGATTCCACGCATCTTCTGTGCCGTCTTCGAGAAAGACGCGAATCGCCTTCGGTTCCGTTTTGCGGATCAGCGCCGGATATTCACTTCCGCCGCGCATAGCGACGAACGTCCCGATTTCTGAATACACCCGGCTGAACTGATCGGGCCGTCGCCAGGCCAGAGTCCAGGAACCGATTCCGCCCGTACTCGCACCCATGGCCATGTGGTCGCGCCCCTCGTGCGAAAGCCGCACACCCATCGATTCCACCCGCGGCAGTAATTCGTTCAACACGAAGTTCGGGAAGTTGTCGTTCACGCTGTCAAATTCGAAGGAGCGGTTGTAGCGCAGGACATGACCGTCTCGCGCGACAACGCCCGGCGAGATTCCCACCGCAACCATCACCGGAATCTGCTTCGCCGCGATCAGATCTTCCAATATATTCGCTTCGTGTTCGCCAATACCGTCGAGTTTTAGCAGAAGGCAGGCGGGCCGGTTCGCATCGTAGGCTGACGGAAGATAGATCTGAAAATCGTTCTTCGTTCCGGGGTAAATCTTCGAATCGGTTATGCTGCCCTGCAGCCAGCGGCCTGCTCCGAATAGCGGGACTGTAGCGCAGGCTGTGAACAGGGCGAGGACGGCAAGGCGCATGCTCCGAAGCATACTGCAGCGCTCGTAACTGGCCCTGGAAAATGGCCGATTTGACTCTGTTCCTCCCGGAGTTTCCCGATTCTGTGAACCTCCTCGCCGGTGATAAACTGAAGTCCGGATGAGTTCGCTTTCGCAGCGCCTGCACCTCGGTGTTCAGCAAAAGCAGATACTCACGCCCGGACTCGTGCAGATGGTCACGGTCCTGCAGCTCAACCGGCTCGAGCTGAAGGACATGATCATGAACGAGATCGCCGAGAATCCGGTGCTCGAGGAAGCCGCCGATGGCGGGGAGGAACTGACTCCCGCCGAAGTGCAATCCATGCTCGAACGGGAGCGCGAAGCCGAGCCGGCTGATGAGTCTGCGCGAGTCGAGAGCTCGGAAGGCAAGGCAGAGGTGGAGTTTGCAGCGGATGGCGATCTTACGATCGACGGAGCGCCCGCCCCACCTGCTGATGAGCAGGCGAAGGCTGCCGATAGCAACGATCCGTTCGATCAGATCGACTTTGGTAGCTTCTTTGATGACTATCTCGATCCTGGCTTCAAGAGCCCCGCATCGGAGTCGGTCGAAAAGCCGTCTTTTGAGACATTTCTCTCTTCGCCAGTCAAACTGGGCGATCATCTGCAGAGCCAGCTCAGTGTGCTGGTGCTGCCCGATGGGGTGCGCGAGGCCGCGAATACGATTATTGGCAATCTTGAGGACAACGGGTACCTGACGACTCCGCTTGAAGAGATCGCAGCCACCGAAGGTTTGAGTTTGCACGATGTTGAAGCCGGCCTCAAAGCCGTTCAGTCGCTCGATCCTACCGGCGTGGGCGCCCGCAATCTGCGCGATTGCCTGCTGCTACAGATCGAAGCCCGCAACGGACGGGATTCGGTCGCCTGGAAGATTGTTCACGATCATCTGAGGCTGCTTGAAAATCGGCAGGTCAGCCAGCTTGCGAAAGCGCTCGGCCGGCCGGTGGAGCATATTCAGATCGCATTGAATGTGATCCGGCATCTCGATCCCGAGCCGGGGCTACGTTATTCGAGCGAAGGCGCGCGCCAGGTCGAGCCTGACGTTTACATCTCGAAGGATGGCGACGATTACCTCATCACGCTCAACGACGACGAGATTCCCCAGCTCCGCCTGAACGCCGATTACAAGCGCATGATCGATCGCGATCAGGAGCCGAACCGAGACATTCGCAATTACGTCAAAGAGCGCTACGCTTCGGCGCTCCAGCTGATCAAGAACATCGAACAGCGTAAGCAGACGATCCTGCGAGTTTGCCAGTCCATCGTTCAGCGCCAGCAGGAGTTTCTTGAACACGGCATCGACCAGCTGAAGCCGATGATGATCAAGGAAGTGGCGGAGGAGATCGGCGTGCATCCCTCCACTGTCAGCCGCGCCGTGGCCAACAAATATGCGCACACGCCGCAGGGTGTTTTCGAGCTCAGATATTTCTTTTCAGAGGCCGTCCAAGGCCCCTCCGGAAGCGCGACTCCGCTATTGATCGTGAAAAGGCGGGTAAAGAAGATGATCGAAGATGAAGACGCGGCCTCGCCGCTCACCGACGAACAGATCATGGCCCGGCTGCAAGCCGAAGGCATTCAGGTCACGCGCCGCACGGTCGCGAAGTACCGGGAGGATATGAAAATTCCTTCGACACATCAACGGCGCGTCCGCGCCTAATCCATCAGAGGAACTAGCAGGTCCGCTATCGCGGATCGGAGGTTTTCGAGAACCGCTCTCTCGATTCAAGGCGAGCTTTTCTCAAAAAGAGGGTCCCATGAAACTGATTGTTTCCGGTAAAACCAAAGACTTCACTCCCGAGCTGGAGGACAAGTTCACCGCCAAACTCTCCAAATTGAGCAAATTCATCGAACAGCGCGGCGAGCGCGAGGCGCACGTCACACACCAGGTGGAACGGCATCTGCACAAAGTCGAGGTCGTGGTGAATTTCTACGATCACGCCCTGGTCGGCGCCGGCGCGGACGCCGATCTCGATACGGCTTTGTGCCATGCCATCGAAAAACTGGAGAAGCAGATCGTGAAAGTCCGCAGCCGTTGGCGCGACACCCATCGCGATCCGAAAGGCGTGCGTTCGATAAAGGAAAACGGCACGAGTGAGCCCGAAGCCGCTCCGGTGAAGTCGGCCAATGGTAAAGCGCCGGCCGCACAGGCGGGACGCCCCAAGATATTTCACGTCAACTACGAGGAAGACCGGAAGCCCATGACACTGCAGGAAGCAATGCTCGAAATGGAGCGAGATAGCGATAATTACGTCGTCTATCGCGATGCCTCCCGCAATTGCCTTTCTGTACTCGTCCGGCGCGCGGATGGTAACTTCGATTTGATTGAGTCTTAAACAGCAGAAACACAAGGAGGAGCCCGATTTCGAAGAGCATCCTCCCAGCGGCGCGGCGCTGGCTGCGCACGATCTCGTCATCATCACCGGCATGAGCGGCTCGGGCAAGCTGACCGCTCTCAAGGCGTTCGAAGACCTGGGCTTCTACGCGGTCGACAATCTGCCGATCGCCCTGCTGCCCAAGTTCGCCGACTTAAGCTACGACTCCAAAAAGCGGGGCGCCCTCATCATCGACATCCGCGAGGGCGCTGCGCTGAAGCAGTTCCCGCAAATCTTTCATGACTTGAAAACGCGTCTGAGCTGCGCGCTGCTGTTCCTCGATGCCGAAGACGAAGTGCTGCGGCGCCGCTTCAGTGAAACGCGCCGTCCGCATCCACTCGGCAATGAGGCGACCGTTCTGAACAGCCTGCGCAACGAGCGTGCTCAGCTTGCTCTGATTCGTGCCCTGGCGGATCTGTACATCGATACCTCGAAGCTCAATGTGCACGAATTACGCGCACTGATTTCGGCAAAATTTCAGGATTCGAAAGAAGCGAATAAGATCGTCGTGTATGTGAACAGCTTTGGTTTCCGCCACGGCGTCCCCTCCGATAGCGATCTGGTGTTTGACGTACGCTTTCTGCCGAATCCGAATTACATCCCGGAGTTCAAAAAGCTTACCGGCCGTCACCCGAGCGTGGCCCGCTACATCCGTTCCTTTCCGCAGACGGGCGAATTCATCAACCGAATCTCAGAGTTGCTGATCTATCTGCTGCCGCATTACATCCGGGAGGGGAAGAGCTACCTGACGATTTCCTTCGGCTGCACCGGCGGGCATCATCGCTCCGTCTTCATCGCCGGCGAAATCGAAAAGCGGTTGAAGAAAGCGGGCTATTCGGTTAAGCACAGCCACCGCGATATTTCGAAATAGGCTGAGCGTTACTGCAGAGCCGCTCGCAGCTTCCCGCTTTGTTCATCAGCCCGGTACTCCGAATAAAAACTTTCATCCTGAGTCCGATAGCCGTACAGTCCGAAAACGCTCGCGTTCACTGTCTGCACGAAATGCTTCGGTAGCCAGAAAGAATCGACCGGCATCTGATCGAGCTCGAAGCGTGTGCCCGGATTGACTTTGGCGATGAAGAAGCCGAAAGAGACCGGCTCAGTCACCTCCGCTTCCACCTTCACCCAGTGATAGTCGGACTTGTCGATCCAAAGCGTGCCCCGCATTCCCGTCAGCACGCGCGCCTTCTCCACGGGCGGAACGTAGTCGGGCCGCGGCGTGGCAGCGAGCCGGTAGCAGGGAACGCCTGCAATCTCTTCCTCGCCCATTTCCCGGAAGTGAAAGGCCTTCGCCATCTGCTGCATCAGCAGATGCTCTTCGGCGCGCTGCTCCTGATACTTGCCAACTCGCTTCTTTCTCTCCGACGGGCTTTCAGCACCCCGCCTGGCGATCTCATGCTGCAGTTTTTCATCTTCTGCCGCCTGCTGCGCCGGGCTGAGCGGTTCGTTGTTCATGGCGATGAGTTTGCGGTACGGCGAGCCGTCAATCATCAGCACCTGGTACTTTTTCGCACCCTGGATCTTGGCCTGTCCGGCTGGATCCACGTTGCTGTGAATGTCACGCTCATCGTAGGTATAGAAATCCTGCGCGCGCCAGTCACGGTCGTTCACGGCAATCGATTTTTGAATGATAACGGCGGAATTGTTGGGCGCCACCGCGGCGGCGCCGAGGGCGAGGCTGACGAGGGCTAGACCGGCGAGCGGCACGGAAACGTGTCCTATCTTGCGTCCAGGACCATTTTCCACAACCTGTTAGACGCTGGCAAGCGAATGTAGTACCGCGGTATTAGCAGGACTTCGCGGAGCGGGGAAAAGCGTGCGGATCGCGCTCTTCCGGCGGACCGTCCACGCATTCCAGATCCTTTTCGATCATCAGCCGCAGCGGCTCCCGCCCGGTATCGAGATCGAAATACAGCCCGACCGCATCGGTTGCCGACCACCAGCGTTCTACTTCCGCGGCGGGCGCCAGGATACGAATCGTATTCTTCTCAAACGTGGCCCGCGGTTCGGTTTCGTTCACCGGCTCGAGCGAATAGATCAGCTCGGAACCGGGGAAGCGGACGCATTCGCGCAGCACCTGTCCGGCTGCCAGCGCCTCCACTTCCCTCCGGTTCACCCGCAGGCGCAGCGAATTGGCGCGGAATCGCAGCTTCATTACTTTTTCAGTGTACGGGCAGTGTTATTCGTGTCGCAGGGCACTTATGGGGTCCACTCTCGCAGCACGCCTCGCCGGAAGGTAGCAGGCGAGAAGCGCCGTCAGCGTAAGGCAAGCTGAAACGGCGAGCAGCGTCCAGGGATCATTTGCTGGCACACCATACAAAAGATGCGAGAAGCTCGGCAGGGCGCGCGTGAGGACCAGCGCCGCTGCCGTCCCGATCACCAGTCCGGCTGCACTGAGTCGCAGGCCCTCTGCCAAAAGCATTTTCAAGATATCTTCTCGATAGGCGCCGAGAGCCATGCGAATACCAATCTCCGGAGTGCGTTGTGCCGTGGCATAGGCCATCACACCGTAGACGCCGAGCGAAGCGAGCAAAAACGCTATCCCGGCAAAGGTGCCAAGCAGGATCATAGGGAAACGCTGCCGTGCCATTGAGTGGGTCACGAGTTCCCGCATAGTGTGCACGTTGTAAACAGGCTCCTCTCCTCCGCCCGCCCGTACCGCACGCTTGATCTCCGGCAGGATGGACTGGGCCGGCAGCCCCGTGCGCACCACAAAGGTGACCTCTCCACGAAAAATCGGCAGACCCTCGTCCGGCAGTTGATAGAACGAATAGTAAATCTGTGGCTTCTCGCCGTGCGAGCCGTCCATGCCGTACTGCTCCACGTGGCCTACGATTCCGACAATCCGAGCAGCCACTGCCCCCGCGCGGCCCCAATGCGGTATCGTCAGCGTCTGCCCCAGCGGATTCTTCTCGGGGAAATATCTGCGAGCCAGTAAGGTATCGATCAGCACCACGCGTTCCGCGGCCGTGTCATCCGAATCCTTAAGAAATCGGCCGCGAAGCAGCGGAATTTGCATCGTGCGCGGATACTGCGGGCCGATCGGATAATAAATGGCGCGCGGAATCTCCGCCATGGAGGCCGGCGGATGCGGACCCAACCAGAACGGACCTGAGTTGTCGCCTCGACCCAAAGGCACAAGGGCAGTTAAGTCGGCCGATTCCACGCCTGCGATTCCCCGAACACGCTCTGTCAATTGCCGATAGGCAGCACGCATCGCGGACGCGCTTTTCGTGACGGTTGGCGAAAAGCCGGCCTGAAATGTAATGACCTGCTCTGTTTGGAAGCCAGGATTTACCGCCCACAAGTTACGGAGTGTTCGAAACAGCAGCCCCGCGCCCGATAGCAGCACAAGCGCAAGGGCAATCTGCAGTACAGCGAAGGCGCGTTGTGTGCCACGGTGGCGGCCCGTCGCACCCCGGCCACCCTCGCGCAGTCCTGTCTGAACGTCTCTTCCGGCCTGTTTCAGTGCAGGTGCAAGAGCAAACAGTATTCCGGCAGCGATCGAGACAGTGATCGCAAACAGCAGCACCGATCCGCTCACGCCGATTTCGTCCATGCGCGGGACACTTTGCGGAGCAGCTGCCAGCACCGCTTTCAATCCGAACTTCGCCAGCAACAAGCCGAGGCAGCCGCCGGTAACCGAAAGCATCAGACTTTCGATCATCAAATGACGGACAATCTGGCCCCGGCTTGCTCCCAGCGCCCGCCGGACAGCAAACTCGCGGTCGCGCCCCGCGGAACGCGCCAGTAACAAGTTGGCGACGTTGGCACAGGCAATCAGCAAAACGAAAGCAACAGCTCCGAGCAGTAGCAGCAGCGTGCCTTCGCTATCGCCGATAAGTTCCTGCTTGAGCGCTACGACCCAGGTCCGCAGATTTCTCTCGGTCGCCGGATTGAGCGCATCGATTCGCTCCTGCACCGCGTTCATCTCGCTTTGCGCTCGCGCCTGCGTTACTCCGGTCTTCAATCGCCCCAGCGCCAGAAGATCATGCACAGTGCGATCCATGCGGAACGAAGGATTTCCGCGGCCGATCGGCGTATAAACATCTGCCGGCTGATCCTCAAAACGAAAACCGGCCGGGAGCACGCCGCTGATGGTGTATCCTTCCCCGTTCAAAACCATGGCCTTGCCGATTGCCGAAGGACTCCCATGAAAGCGCGCTTGCCAGAGCCGGTAACTGATCACGGCAGCGGGTGCTCCGCCGGGTCGGTCGTTCGCAGGTGCGAAGGATCGGCCCGCAGCCAGTCTTACGCCCAGCGTGTGAAAAAAATTTGCCGAGACTTCGTAGCCTTCGACGTGCTCGGCCGATCCCGGGTTGGTCAGGTCAAATGTTGTCGGCGAGAAGGCCGCGATCTGTTCGAAAGATTGTGAGACTCTTTGCCAATCGAGATAATCCGGATACGAAGTATAGATCGCGCTCAGCATCGGGCTGTAGAGCGCAATCACCATCAAACGGTCGCCTTCGGGATAAGGGAGCGCTTTCAGCACGACGCCGTCGAGCGCGCTGAAAATCGCGGTATTCGCCCCGATACCGAGGGCCAGAGTGAGGACCGCGGCAATGGAGTACGCGGGAGCCCGCCGCAGCGAACGTGCGCCTCGCCGGAGATCGCGCGCGAGGCGATCAATCAGCTCAAAAGCTCGCTGATCCCGGCACTCTTCTTTGGCCAGATCGAGGCTGCCAAATTCCCGCCGTGCTTGCAATTCAGCATCCGCGCGGGACTGGCCGCCTTCCATCAGTTCCCGAACGCGCTGATCGATATGGAATCGAAATTCCTCCTGCATGCGCGCTTCCCAGCGGCGCTTCTTCCACCAGGGAATCCCGTTCATCGGGACCCTACTCCGCTGTCTCGAGAACGAGCGAAATCGCAACGCATAGCCTTTCCCAGCCGGCTCTTTCGTCGTCCAGCTGCCGCCGGCCGGTTTTCGTTAGGCGGTAAAACTTCGCTTTGCGCCCACCGTCGGTCGTTTGCCAATCCGACTTGAGCCAGCCGCGTTTCTCGAGCCGGTACAGCGCGGGATAGAGCGAGCCCTGCCGGATTTGCAAGGCATCTTTCGAGAGCTGCTGGATCCGCTGCGCGATGGCATAGCCGTGAAGCGGCCCGAGCGCGGCCACCCGCAGAATCAGCAGATCAAGAGTGCCTTGCAGCAGTTCGGCATCATTCGCAACTTTGGCCAGTTGTCTAGGCATCCTAGGTATTCAAGTGCAGTATATACCCAGAATGCCTAGACAAGAGAGTCGGTCAGCTCCGAATGCGTTTGAAACCGCTGTAAACATTGAATCGCCCGTCGCGGACAAAGCCGATCAGCGTGACACCCGCGCGTTCAGCCGCTTCGATGGCAAGCGTGGAAGGACTGCCCACGGTCGCCAGGATCGGCGCACCCGCGGCCGCCGCTTTCTGAACTAGTTCAAAGCTCCCCCGGCTGCTCAGAAACAATACCTTCCGGGCCAGCGGTGTGGTTCCTGCAAGGAAGCAAGCGCCGATCAGCTTGTCGAGCGCATTGTGCCTTCCGATATCTTCAAAGACGTTCGCGATTTCGCCGGTCTCGCCAACCAGCGCGGCGGCATGCAGTCCACCGGTCTGAGCAAAACCGGTCTGGTATGCGCGCAGAATCTCTGGCAATCCGAAGATCACCTGAGCATCGATGACGAAATCGTCTGCTGCAACCTGTCCGAGCTCTCCGAGCACGTCCACGTTCTGCTTGCCGCAGATCCCGCAGCTTGCTTGCATAATGCTCGTGCGCCGCAGCCGCCACGCGTCCACATCCACACCCTTTGCCAACTCGACCAGTAGCTCGTTTGAGTCATTCCCGCCCAGATGACGGATGTCCTTCAGATCGGAACGCCATTGGAGCACGCCTTCCGAGTAAAGGTGCCCGATGGCAAGTTCGTGATCGTTGCCCGGCGTTCGCATCGTCACCGTCAGGCTCTCGGTTCGTTGCTTCTCCTTCGACCAGTACTCGAGGAAAATGCCGAGCGGCTCCTCGATCGCCACCGCATCCGCAACTGCTTCCCGTGCCGGACCTCTCAGTCGTTCCACCTGCATCATCCTGACCAGCTCGCGCGGCACGGTTTTCATGCTCAAACCTGAGACGAGCATTCCCCACATGCGATTTCGTGTCTCTGGAGCGCTTTCGTGATGTGGCATACGGCTTGTGGATTCAGCCAAATTTGACCCTTGACATATTCCGATATAGGAATATACTTGAGTCATGGCGCGTGCTGCTACCACCACCGACGTCTTCAACGCCATCGCCGAACCGCGCCGGCGCGAGATTATCGGCCTGCTGGCGGACGGCTCCGAGCGGCCTGTCGGCGACCTGGTGGGGGCGCTTCGTCTCCCCCAGCCGGCCGTTTCCAAGCACCTCGGGGTCCTGCGGAAGGTTGGTATCGTTTCCGTCACCAGCAAGGGGCCGCTGCGTCTGTATCGCCTAAACCCGCAGGAGTTGAAACCAGTGCACGATTGGGTGAAAGAGTTCGAGCGCTACTGGACGCATCAGATCGATCGCATCAAGCAGCGTGCCGAGAGCAAGATGAGCCCGCGTTCTGTCAGCGAGGCGAAGAGTCAACAACGATGAGCCCGCGTTCTGTCAGCGAGGCGAAGAATCAAGAAAGATGAGAGCAAAACAAACCACCACGAAAGAGGAAAATAAATGCCAGCAACCGTGGCCGAAGAGGCCATCCAGACATTCGAAATCACCAAGGACGAGCGAATCCGCGCCTCAATTGACATCGTCTTCGAGACGCTGCTCGAGCAGCTCGGTCCGCTCAATGAACGAGGCGACGGCGTGCCAATGCCGATGAAAATCGAACCATGGCCCGGAGGCCGGTGGTATCGCGATCTGGGCGACGATAACGGTCACCTCTGGGGGCACGTGCAGGCCATCAAGAAACCGACGCTGCTCGAGATCTGCGGTCCTCTCATGATGTCCCTCGCCGTGGCCAACAACGTTCAGTACCGTCTCACCGCCGAAGGCAACGAAACCCGCCTCCAGTTCGCACATCGGGGCATCGGCCCAATTCCAGCGCAGCAGCGCGAGGGCATGCATAGAGGCTGGGGGATGATTTACGATCGCATCCGCGCAGCTGCCGAGAAGAAGGAGAACAAAGCATGAGTACGTCTACAATCGGGCGCAAAATCGTCTCGGAACAGGAATGGCTCGCGGCGCATCGTGAGCATCTCGAGAAGGAAAAACAGTTTACGCGTCTGCGGGACGAACTGAGCCGGCAGCGGCGCGAGCTCCCTTGGGTGAAAGTCGAGAAGGAGTATGTCTTCGACGGCCCGAACGGCAAGGAAACACTTGCGGAGCTATTCGAGGGCCGCAGCCAGCTGATCCTTTATCACTTCATGTTTCATCCGGATGGGGAAGAGGGGTGCCCGGGTTGCTCGTTCACGGTCGACCATGTGGATGGCGCGAATCAGCATCTTCCGCAGCGTGACATTACGTATGTCGCCGTCGCGCGCGCGCCTTATGCAAAGCTTGCGCAGTTCCAGAAGCGCATGGGGTGGCGTTTCAAAATGGTCTCGTCTTATGGCAGCGACTTCAATTGGGATTATCACGTTTCATTCACCCCGGAGCAAGTCGCCGCCGGCTGTAAAGACTACAACTTCGGCACCGGATTCCGTTATCCGGGCCAGGAGATGCCCGGACTCGACGTTTTCTACAAAGACGAGAGCGGCGATATTTACCGCACTTTTGGGGTATACGCGCGCGGTCTCGATATTCTCCTGAACACGTATAACTACATCGATCTCACTCCGCTCGGCCGCCATGAGGAAGATCTGCCGTTTCCGATGGCCTGGGTGCGTCATCACGACAAATACCCGCAACCCCAGCACGCTGCGGCTGCCAACGGCTGCTGCGCGCACGAAAAGAGCGTCGTGTGAAACGCGGAACGTCACTCATTGCCGGAGCGCTGCCTGCCCTCGCTGCAGCGCTTCTGCCCAAGTGTCCAGCGTGCGTGGCTTTGTATCTCGCGATGGTGACGGGAACGGCGGTGTCGGGGAAGACCGCCGCTTCCATCGAGGGAGGTTTGATGCTGCTTGCGTTCGCGCCGCTGCTGCTCCTGCTGCTACGAAGCCGCAGGTCGTATAAAATCCACATAACCCGATGCGGACGCGCTACTTTCTCCTCGCCGTGTTGTTCGCCATCGCAGTCGCGTTCCAGCTGACGGTACTGATAAACACTCTCGAGAAGATCTGGACTTCTGCTCACCAGTTCCATCCTGGACTACTGACCGATTGGGCCTTGCAGCTGAACCTGCGATTCCTGAATCCGTTCGCCTGCCTACTGCTTGGCTTCTATGTCGCGAAGGCGCGCATCTCGGATGCCAAAGCATGGCTCGTCATGGGGGTACTGCTGAGTTTCAGTGTGCTCTTCAACGGCAGCAACTGGCCGGATGAGATTATGCATTGGCACACTCCGCTGCGCCACGCAGCGCTGATCTATCGCAGCACAGCGCTTCTGAGCTGGCCCTTCTGGCTGATGCTGTTCGCCGTCTACTTTCCTGAGAGGCCGTCCTTCGATCAACGCCACCCGGCTGTGAAGTGGCTATTGCTGGGCCCGGTTGCCGCTGCTTCTGTGTTCGCGGTTGCTACTCGGGTCGTTCTGAACGAGAGCGGCGCTTATCAATCGTCGCTCGCGCCGCTTAACGGTCGAGTGATCTACACCCTGCTGTGGATCGGTATTCTGTTCTTCCTTGCCGTCCTTCTCGCCCGTCTTTTTTCTTCTCGAAATCCCGACCAGTTACGCCGGCTTCGTGTACTTGTGGCCGGGCTGGCTGCGAGCTTTCTGCCCGCGCTGCTGGTCGACAGCTATGCACGCTTCCAGGGGATCTGGGTGGATCGCATGCCCGGATGGCTGCTGGTGACAAGCTTTGGGTTAGTCCTCCTTTTCCCGCTTACCCTCGCCTACGTGACTGTGGTACAGCGCGCACTCGATGTCGGTGTCATTCTGCGTCAGGGTCTGCAATACGCTATGGCGCGCCGCGGCCTCGTGCTGCTGCAGATTGTCACGTCTGTGGTCGTCATTCTGCTGGTATCTGTCTATGCCGGGAGGCTGCATTTCGCCCAGCGCGTGCTCCTGATCAGCATCGGAATCGGCGTCGTGTTCCTCACGAGCGTTCTGATTCATTTCGTCGGCCGCTGGCTCGATCGCCGCTTTTTCCGCGAAGCGTACCGCGCCGAGCAGATTCTCGCTCAGCTTTCCGATACCGTAGGTTCTCTCGCCGACCTGCCGGGACTGCTTGCCATAGTTGTGAGGCGGGTGCGCGAAGCTCTCCATGTTGAGGACGCCGCCGTGTTCCTGAGCGAGCCCGACGGCTACCGCTTAGCATTTGCTGACGGCGGTTCACCTCCGGAGAGCCCGGGTGCCTTCGGAGCCGGCTCTGAGACGATCAGGATGCTCGAATCCGCAAAGCGGGCTCTGCCGGTGTACACGCACGACCGCACCTCCTGGGCGGCTGAGCTTCCCGAGCACGAAAAGAACCAGCTTGAAAAATTGCGTTCGCAGTTACTCGTTCCGCTCACACGCCGCGATGATCTGCTGGGATTTATGAGCCTTGGTCCCCGAGCCGCCGAAGCTCCCTACGCACCGCGTGATATCGATCTGTTGCAGTCCGTAGCCCAGCAAACCGCGCTTGCCATCGAGAACACACGGCTCACCGCCAAGGTGGCGGCCGAGATAGCCGAACGTGAGGTCATCGAGCGCGAGCTTGCCATTGCCCGCGAAGTGCAGCAGCGCCTGCTGCCGCATGTATTTCCCAACACTCCGGGCCTGAACGGGTTCGGGTTCTGCCGACCGGCACGCGAGGTGGGCGGGGATTATTACGATTTTCTACCGTTGCCGAACGGCGGCCTGGGTATCGCGATTGGCGACGTGGCCGGCAAGGGCGTACCGGCCTCTCTACTCATGGCAAGTCTGCAGGCGTCGCTTCGTGGACAGACGCTCTCCGGATGTGACGACCTCACGCGCCTCGTCGCAAACGTCAATCGCCTGGTACACAGCACCTCGCCCGAGAACCGCTACGCTACTTTTTTCTACGGGGAATACGATCCGTGTGCACGCCGCTTTACGTATGTCAACGCCGGCCATAATTCGCCGATCCTGATGTGTACCTGCTCGGGAGTAAAACGTCTCGACACAGGTGGACCGCCGGTCGGCTTGCTGCCGGTTGCGCCCTACCAGAGCGCTGCGCTAGATCTTCACACCGGCGACCGGTTGGTCCTTTTCACCGACGGCGTTTCGGAAGCAATGAACTCACATGATGAAGAATGGGGCGAAGAGAATCTGATCGCCGCCCTCCAAAGCGCCGCTGCGGGTGAACCGGAAGAGTTGGCTCACCGCATTTTCACCAGCGCCGATGCGTTTGCGGCAGGAGCGCCCCAGCACGACGACATGACTGTGGTGGTCGTTTCCGTGCTGTGATCGTAAACCGTTACGTTACTGTACTCTGTTAGCTGTATGAGCGTGGTGAGGCCGGTCCTGACTCAGAGATCGGCGGCGAGTCTGCAATTCCTTGTGCCTCGTTGCCGCTCTTTCTGCATCGACAACGCGCCCGTCCTGCTTGCTTCGGCTGCTTTTTGCGTTCTGCTGCTGCTGGTCAACTGGCAGCTTTTTACGACTCCGCTCATCGAGAATGGCGACCACGCTGCGAATGCCATCCAGGTGCAGAACGCAGAGCATTTTCGCGAACTGCTCGGTAACTACTCGCGCTGGCATTTTCATCATCCGGGTCCCTTTTTCTTTTACTTGTTCGCGGCCGGCGAACTTGTCTTCTATAAACTTTTGCACGTAGTTCCGGCACCGCTCAACGGCGAGTACCTGGCGCAGCTGCTGTTTAATGTCGGCTGTCTGTTTGCCAGCATCTTCATCTGTCAGAAGAACGTGAAAGCGCGCTTGTTCCCGGCTTTGAGCGTGGCCGCCAGCGCTCTTTTTCTCTACGTCGTATACGCCGCCATTCCGTATTCGGCGATGATTCCGATCTGGCCGCCGTACATGAGCATTTTCAGCTTCCTTCTCCTCGCCGTGGCAGCTGCGTCGGTGGGGGCAGGGAATTGGGAACACCTACCGTGGATGGCGCTCGCCGGCATGATGATGATTCATGCGCATGTGGCGCAGTTCTTTTTCGCGCCGATCTTATGGCTCGCTTCTCTCGTTTGCCTCGTTCTGCATGAGAGGCGCGAGGGAGATCTCGTTGCGGTCATCCGCCGCGAAAGAAAGCGGATTATCATCGCCGGAGCGATCGTCCTCCTGTTTTTACTGCCGATCGCGCTTGATTATTTTTTTGACCATCCCAATAACCTGCATCAGATTCGAGCGTATCTTCGCGAGCATCACGGCTACCGCAATACGGCGCGCATCACTTTCCTCTACGTGGCCTCGTTCTTCACCTTTTTTCGCACTCCCGAAATCGCTCTGGCGAATCCCTCCGCAACACTGGCCGAAATCGCGAATCCACAGCTCTATGTGAGCGCATATTGGTCAATTTACTTCTTCCTTGCGCTGTTTGCTGTTGTTTCCTATTTCGGCCGCCTGCGCCAGTTGCCGCTCTTTCTGCGCCTCATCTTTAGTGAAGCCGTTTTGATCCTGCTGCTCTTCACTTACTGGAGCTCTAAAATCACCGGCGGCATGTTCAACTTCAACGGCTTCTTCTTCTTCTCTGTTCAGCTGCTCGTTTTGTTCGCACTGTGCGCGATTGTGGCTTACCGCATCGGCATAATGCCCGATCGGCGTACTCAGATCGCCTTAGCCTCCGCTTGCGCGGCGCCGGTTCTGCTGATCTCGAGCCTCGACATCCGTTTTCCGAGCGATCCGAATGTGCTGCCCATAGTCGCGCTTGTAAAAGCGAATCATCCGAAGCAGGTTGCCATCGTGCAGAGCAACGAAAGCTGGCCCACCGCTGCAGGTATTGCCAGCTATCTCGAAAGATCCGGCATCGATTTCTGCGTGGAGCCGGATTGGGAGTTCACTTTCGGCCGTTCGCACGTTTGCACCAACGCGGCAAAGGATTTTCAGATCGATGTTTCGCTAAACAACCCGGCCTGCAAAGGCGGAGCGTGCTCGGTGATTTATCACAGCGGCAATCTGTACGTGACGCTGCGTCCGCCGGCGTGATCGCTTTTCACGCGAAGTGGTTCAACGGGCCGCTGCCCTGGCCAAGTTGCGGAGCGCTTTCGATCGCGCGCTGGATAAATCCGCGTGCCTGCGCAACCGCTTCCTCCAGCTGTTCGCCCTTTGCCAGCAGCGCGGTGATTGCGGCCGAGTAGGTGCAGCCGGTGCCGTGCGTGTGGCGTGTTGCAATTCGTGGGTAGGGGAAAAATCGGCTTCGATTACCCGTATGCAGCAGATCCACGGGATCGGCCTGCAGGTGGCCGCCCTTGATTAGTACAGCTTTCGCGCCCCGAGTCAGCATGAGCTCCGCTGCTCGCTGCATCTCGCGCTCAGTACGGATCGAAATGCCGGTCAGCGCCTCCGCTTCGGGAATGTTCGGCGTTACCATGGCGGCTCGCGGCAGAAGTTTTTCCCTCAGTGCCGTTGCGGCTTCATCCGCCAGCAGCTCTGCGCCATGTTTGCTGATCATCACCGGATCGACCACGAGCGGAAAGGCGAATTCACCAGCCAGCGCCGCAACCGCTTCGATGATCTGAATCGTGCCAAGCGCACCGGTTTTCGCCGCGGCCGGCGCAATGTCCGAAATCACAGATTGAATCTGCTCGCGCACCAGATCGGGCGGCAACGCCTCGACCCGCGAAACACGTTCGGTGTTTTGTACCGTCAGCAGCGTGACAACCGCCTCACCATAGACGCCAAAGCGATGGAATGTCTTCAGATCGGCCTGAATCCCAGCGCCGCCGCTCGGGTCGGAACCGGCGATGGTGAGCGCGACGCGCAGCATGGCCTCATTGTAATGAGCCGCTGCGTTTTACTGGAATTGCAACGTGGTGTTTGTAGGACCCGTTGCATTCTCGAGTGTGACGGCCACAGAACCGATCTCGGAGACATCGCCTGTTACCGGGAAAGTGGCCTGCATCGCAAAAGCGCCGCCCGCTTCGTTATTCGTGAAGAAATAGTCGTGGAACGTGGTTGTAGAGTCCACCGCCAGCGGTGTCGAGTTGATCACTTTTCCTTTCAGATCGTAAAACGTGAACGACATCTTGCCGGCGCTGTAGGTATTGTCGTAGCCGTTAACAGTAACGACCAGATTCGGGCTCTGGCGCTGGGCTGTTGCGCTCGAAATATGGATCTCGGCGGAGGTGATAGTGAAGCTTTGCGTCACGGGCGGCGTATTGGTGAAGCTGAGCGTGAAAGTGAGCGTGCCGGCGGTTGTGCCGGTCTGGAATGTCAACGCGGAAACGCCCTGATATGTTGCCGTCGTTGCACCTTTTGCTAAGTCGACGGAGAGTGTACGGCCGCCGGTCTTCAGAAACACGACTGCCGGGTCGTCATTCACACCCGAAACAGAAGGCGTAAACTGCATCGTAAGGGTGCCGAGCTGTTCGGAAGGTGCAGCCGTTGCTGCTTCCACCGTGACCGTCGCCTGTTGCGCGCTTGTAAGCGTGCTGTTGCTGAAGCGCAGCGACATCGCCGGAACCGGAGAAACCACCGCCAGCCCGCTGAGCGAAAAACTGCGTGTCCCGATTGCCAGTGTTCCGGCATACGTCCCGCTGCTCGTGGCATTGAAGCTGAGCGAGAACGTAATTGATCCTCCCGGCTGAATCGACGCTGGCATCGCGGGTAATCCTGTCAGTGCAAAGCCTGCGCCTGTTGCTGTAACGTTCGAAACCGTGATCGCGTTGAACGAAGTCGAAGGGTTGGTGACGGTGAAGTTCAACGTGGACGCTGCGCCTCCCGGTGTAATCTGCGGAAACTGGATCGGCGTCGCGGCCTGAGGGTTCGTACGCACCCCGGTCGAATCCACATACGAAATCTGCAACGCGTCGATATCGCCGACCACGATCCCGGTGCCCTCGATCGGATAGGCATTGGAGCCGATCTGGAGTGTTGCAGTTGTGAGACTGGTCTGGCTTGGAGCGAAGGTAACAGTAAATGTGCCCGAGGCGCCCGCTGCCAGAGTTGCGGGTACGTTCGAGGCGGTTATCGCAAACGCGCTGGGTGTGAAGACGCCCGGCGGAATGATCGAAATACTAGGAGTCGTGAGCGTGGCCGTTGTCTCATTCGTCAGCGTGAAGTTGATGGATGCTGTTGCGCTCGTGCTGACGGCGCCAAAATCCAGACGCGAAGGCTGACTCGGAAGCAATTGCGTGCCGGCGCCATAGGTCAGCATAAACTGCGGCGAGAGGCCCGTCCCTTTAAGTGTCGAGACAGCTTGTAGCTGGCCATTAACCTCGACCTGGAAATAGCCGGAGAGCTGACCCACAGCTATCGGGGTGAAGTTGAGATTGATATACCTGGACGCCCCTGGTGCGATTGTTGTATTCGGCGACAGATTGTTGGTTATGTAGAAGTTCGGCGTGGCCGTTGCAGATCCGGAGGAATCGCCGACGATGAGATTATTGATCACAATCGACGTAGTGGTGCTTGTGTTCGTAATCGCGATCATGACCGTGGTCGCGTCGCCCACTCTGGTCGTGGCGAATTGGTACGAAGCAGGTAGCGGTGTATCGGGAGTCTGACCGGTGTTGTCGTGGATGCTGAAGGTCAGGCTCTGCGCGCTCAATCCGCACGCGCACGCCAATGCGAGCCACAAGATCCTCATTGGCTCACCTTCACAGCCGGCGCGGGCAACTGCGACAAGCTGGGCTCACCCGCCAGATGCAACGCGTAATGCGTCTTCTGCCGCGTAAAGTACAAATGCACCCAGTTGTCCGACATCCGTTCAGTCGTGAACGAACCGGCGGGCGCTGCCACGATGCGCTTGACTCCGCCAGCGCTCTCGATAGCGAGGCCGTTCTCGTCCGCATACAAAATGTACGAACCGATGGCATAAGCCGGGGCATGCACGCCCGGCAATACAGCCAAGTTTCGGACGCTCCCATCCGGCAATGAAATATCAATGCGCGAGACCGTTCCATCCGGATTTGCTGCGAGGAGATGCGCCGTTTGCGAATCGCCCATCGAAATCGAGGTAATCTTGCCGGCTTGCTCCCCGACCGGCACGCGTTCGAACTGGCCGGCTCGCCAACGAAGAATTGCGTTCTCGGAATTCAACCATGCAACCGCGCTCTCGGCGGCGGCATCGATATTCAGCACCGGCACAGAACCGGCGTACGCGGCTTCTCCGAGTACCTTGCCATCCTTCTGCACGAGACGGATCCGGCCGGAAGTTGCAATCAACCCGACCTGATTGGAAAACGCAATAGCATCTACCGATGGAAACCCCGAATGCACAAGCAGCAGATTGCCTGGGACGCCGAGCACGTTCGCAACCGCGGATCTCTCAACCCGCACGATTCCGGGATTGGGCGCGGATACCTGTGCCGCCAGGATGCCTGGCAGCAGGAAAAGAAAGGCCGTTCTCACGGGTGTCCTACGCTGACGGTCGGCGAGCCTATTGATGTTCCGCTGCTTGAGCTTGAGCCCGAATGCATGTTGCGGGTCAGGAAGAAGGCCGCTCCAGCGCCCGCCGCGACAGCCACGCCGATCAGGATTCGGTTTCGCATATGGTGATCGGAGGAAGATTTCCCGCTGCTGACGATCGACATCTTCGGAGCAAAGCCGCCTTCTGCTTCCGCGACAGCCGGGCGAATCGGTACGTTCGCATACGGTGAGTCGTCGTTTTCAACCACCACACCGGGCTGCGGCGGTCTCTTTTCCGCAACTGGGGGAGCCGGTGCGGCAGGAGCTGCTTCGGCGGTAACCGGCTGCTGCGAAGCTGGTATCGGTTGAGAAGCTGGAGGCGTGGCAACGGGCGGCTTTTCGACGAGTAGCCCGGCATGCGCGCTGCCTTTACTGGCGGTCAGCCGTACCGTGCCGCCCGGTCCCCATTGAATGCCCTGGAACTGAGCAATTCCGTTGGCATCCGTCTGCACTGTCGCGGTCTCGCTCGCATTGGAGAAGAAAGCGCCTTGCGGCAGCCGGAGGACGACGGTTGCGTCCGGAATGTGCTGGCCTGCCGCGTCCGTCACCGCCACGGCGAGACGATCCGGTGCGTTCGATTCGAGGACACGCAGTTCCAGGCTCGGAGCTGTTTCCGGAGTCTGTGCCAGTACCGGCGTGAGCGTTACGAGCGGAGTTAAGACAATTGAAACCAGGGCGGGGAAGATTCTCAAGGGGCCTCTTTCGAAAGCGCATTTCGCACCTCCGGAGTCCGTCGAGACGCTTCAGCTCACCTGTATCAGCAGGGCCGTCACGTTATCGGGTCCGCCGGCGCGATTTGCGGCCTCGATAAGTAAGTGACATTTTTCGGGCAGACTTTTCTCACTCCCGAGCACTTCCAGCAGCATTTTTTCATCGACCACGCCATGCAGCCCGTCCGAACAGAGCAGAAGCTGATCGCCGGGAACCAGTTGCAGGGTCCGGCTGAACACCCGCAGCTCTTCGGAGCTGCCGATCGCCATCGTCAGCACATGCCGCATCGGATGTTTCCGGAGCGCCTCTTCGGTAAGTCCGAGCTGCGGGCCGACTTCCGCTACCCAGGTCTGATCCTGCGTGACCAGGCGCACGGCGCCATCCGCTATCAGATAGGCACGGCTGTCGCCCACGCTGCCGATCTCGAATTCGCCGGGGCCGGTCTTTCGGGCGACCAGGAGCGTGGTGCCCATTCCGCTCAGTTCGGGATGCGCCTCGGCGGCTTGGCGAACGGCTGCGTTGGCCTGGTCGAACGCTTGCTGGAGTTGGCCGGTTCCGTCCGGCGAGGGAGGCGCGAGCAGAACTTCATAAAGCCGTTCTGCACCGATATGCGAAGCACATTCCCCTGCGTTCGCCCCGCCCATTCCATCGGCCAGGATGAAGATGCCCGATTCGGTATCGCTGATGAAATAATCTTCGTTGTTGGTTCGAACACAGCCTGGGTCCGACAGCCCAAACGCCTCAACCATAAAAGTTAAGCCATTATACTGGCGATCGCGCGAGGTCAGCACATCAGCTCGTTTTACTCTGTACCAGCGACTTTAGTTGCTGGAAGGCGGCCGGGTCAAAATCCGGTTTCAAACGCGGCGGTGCGGGCGGCTTTGACCCTGCCGGAATAAACTCGCGCCGCTGTGCCCGGCCCAGCAGATTCCGGGCTTCATTGTCATCTGGCGTTCGAGCCAGCACCGCCTGGAAGCGCGACGTGGCCTCGTCGTACTGGCTGTTCTGCAGCAAGGCATTCCCTAGATTGAAAAGGTAGGTCGCGTCGTTCGGATCGCCTTCGAGCGCGCGGCGGAAATCGGCAATGGCATTCGGCTGGTTCAGCTGATCTTCAGCCGCTGCCAGGTTGTTATAGACCTCATTGAGCGGGAACGCCTTGGCAATTTCCCGGAAAAAATTGCCAGCTGACGCGTAGTCCGCGGCGCGATAAGCCGCCACACCCATCTTGAAGCGCGCTTCGGCATAGCGGGGATCCGCCGGCGGTATCCGCTGCAGCCAGACGATCGCCTGCCGGTAGTCCTTGCGCTCGAGCGACAGCTTGCCCAGTTCAAACAGCGGACTCGCGAACTGATTATCGAGCGCTAACGCCTGCAAGAACCATTTCTGCTTCTTGTCCGGACTCGTCGAGAGCAGCCCGCGAATGTAGCTCTCCTCGGCATCTACACGCGTCAGCCGCGATGGAGCCATAAATCTCTCGAGCGGGATGTTGTTGTCCGGCGAAAGATTGTGCAGGATCTGCCAGGCCAGATGCTGCTCGAGTCGTGACAAGTCAACCAGCTTGCCCGCTTCGGCCAGGTCCGGACCGTCGTGCAGCTTCCGCAAATCAATCAGATGCGCGTTGATCTGAATCGAGCTGTGCTTCAGATCCGCATCACCGGGCGGCAGACTGGCATCGTATGTGCCGTAGCATACATAGTTTGCACCCAGACTTTGACCTAGCCGGATCAGCGAAGCTTTGGTGAAATCCGCGCCGGGCCTCAGCGAGAGCTGCCGTAGTGCCTGGGCGCGCGCGTCTCGGCTGAAAACAATCTGGTTACCGGCTTCCAGCGAGTCCTTCAAGGTCTCGGACACGCTCTCGCCCACCCAGCTCAGATCCCCGTATTGCGAGCTGTTATGAAACTGAAGGACGAGAATTGTGGCGGAATCGGCGAACGCACCGAGGCTCAAGGCGAAAAACAGAGTGAGCGCTCGCAAATACACACTGTTATCGTAGCGAGCGGCGGGTTTATCTTGCGCCGATGCGTTCCGCGCCAGGGACCTTGGCCAGATTGCGGTCAAAAGTACCAAGCGGCAGATGGCCGGCCTTGCGCGCCAGTTCCAGTATCAGACAGTCCGAAAAGCCGACGGATGGCTGTTTGCGAAACTGCTCGAGCGCAGCCACAATGACAAGCGGATCCTGATGAATCGAGTTTCGATTCATAAGCAGCAGTCCACAGCCTCTGCAATGCGTCGTGCGTTCTGGTGGTACACACTTCAATACCCAGAGCGTTTCCGCCAGGACCAGTGTTGACACCCAGGCACCTTGCCGTACGAATGACTCGGCGGAACTCGTCCGAGCTTCGTCATCTCGAACGACCAATGCAAGCAGCACATTCGTGTCAACGGCGCGCATGCTTCTGCCGCATATACTCTGCGATGCCTTCTTTCAGTTCCTTGAGCGTTTTTCGCGGCGGTGGCCCGTCCGGAAACAGCAGTTTATGAATATCTTGGAACGTAGAGCCGCCCGTACGCCGAACCACGATTTTGCCGCCTTCCTCTTCCCACTCGAGAACCGATCCGGGACCCACCCCGAGCCGTTTGCGGACTTCGGCGGGAATCGAGATCTGCCCCCTGCGAGGTTATCTTGGATCCTGCCAGCGCCATACTTCACATTACCCGCGGTAATGCATCTCCAGCAACAAAGGCCTGAATCGCTTCCACTACACCATCTTCAAACCGGCGCCAGCTGAACTGCTCGGCTTGCTCTCGCGCTGCGTCGCGCATTTGCAAGAGCTTCGCTCGATGGCTGAGACACCACTCGATTCGCCAGGCGATCAGGTCAGCCCGGCGCGGCTCGACGACAAATCCCTGCGCTCCATCTTCGATCAGATCCGGAGCCGCTGTGTGTGTTGTGCTCAGAATCGGAAGCCCCGATGCCAGTGCCTCCAGCAGCACATGACCGAAGCCTTCCGCCACCGACGGCAATACAAATAAGTCGGCCGCGCGATACGCCTCCTGCAACTCGGCAAAGCTAACCGCTCCCCGAAGCCGGATCCGGTCCCCGAAGTCGCGAAATAATGCGCGGTCCTCTGCGATTCGCCCGCAAATCGTGAGTTCGACCGCGGCCTCCCCGACCAGCCGCAGCGCCTCGAGCAGGTACGAAATTCCTTTCCGCTGATTGACCGTGCCCACAAACAGCAGCTTTAGCGCTCCGCTGCCGGCCTGACGATCAGGTGTGGGCCGGAATAGATCAAGATCCACTCCATACGGCACCACGCGAATGGATTCGGCTGCCGCGCCGTTTTCGATCAGGGTTTCTCGCGTGAACGAAGAGGCCACTAAAAACCCGCGCGCCAGCTCCGTTTCCGCCACCAGCCGCTCGAAATCCCGTGCCGGGAGTGACAGTTCCCATTCTTCCTCCAGCGACTTCGCACACTCAGGATGATCACGCCGCTCTTTCTCGAGAATCCGCCGCACACTCCGCGGATGTGGATGCAGTTGGAACAGGATGCCCGGACCGCCATAGGCTTCAAACGCGTCGTAACCGTAATAGCTGTAGCTGACCAGCAGTGCATTGCGCCGTCGTGCCAGCAGTCCGGCAGTCCGTCCGAGATGGGCGTCGGTGAAGCGCACGGCCGCCCGGCGCATGGAGAACGGCAGAAAACTCAGCTTTTCTGTCAAAAACGAAGCCAATCCGACCACCGGCGTCTGCCTGACCAGCGTGCCCGGCACGGCAGAATGGCTTCGTTTTTTCAAAACGCGGGCCAGGGCTCCCGGCGCGGGTCTTTCCGGCGGCCAGTAGAGATCCGTTACCAGTTTTTCGAGCAGGCCGGCACGCGCCAGCGCCGCCGCCACCTCATACCGGTCGCGCGCGCCGCGATGCACAACCACGGCTTTCGCCGAACTCACGTTTGCCCCCGATCCCAACATGCGCTACACCAATGAATGGGATGCCCAAACGTGTTCTGATTCCATTCCGTCACGCGCATAAGGTAGCGCCGTACGTTCAGGCGGTCCAAGCGGCCGGTCTCGAAGCGGTTCCGGGCGATGTGTCGCAAAAACTGACTCTCGACGGTACTGCCGGCCTGCTCCTGATGGGCGGAACCGACGTGAACCCGGGCCGCTATCACCAGGCTCCGCATCCGGAGACCGACCGCCCGGACGACATTCGCGACGAAATCGAACTCGAGCTCATCGATCAGGCGCTTGCCCGCGATCTCCCCATTTTCGCCATCTGTCGCGGACTGCAGCTTCTGAACGTCTATCACGGCGGCACGCTTATCCAGCATGTGGAATCCGGTAAACACGATCCCGAGCTCGAAGACAAAAGCGCCAGCGTCCACGAGATCCGCATCGAGCCAGGGACGTTGCTGGCGGAAATTGCAGGAGACCCGAGCTGGAAGGTCAATTCCCGGCATCATCAGGCCGCCGGCCGCATCGGCGCGGGTCTCGAAGTCAGCGCTCGTGATCCGGAAGATCGCATTGTCGAAGCGCTCGAGCGTCGCGACAGGCGCTTCGTCCTGGCAGTGCAGTGGCATCCCGAAGATCAGGTGCGTGAATCGGGCGAACAGCGAAAATTGTTTCAACGCTTCGCCGCCGCGCTCTGACCGGCTAAACTTTCTGCAATTCGATGAGCACGGCTTCGGGCGGGCATCCGTAACGCACCGGCAAACTCGAGCAGCCCACGCCCGCGCTGGTGTAGCCTCGCATCCGCCCGTGCTGCCACGCACCAAACGTGTATTCGCGCGGACAATCCGCATTCTGCCGCAGCGCCCCAAGCACAGGGACTCGAATCTGGCCCGCGTGCGTATGTCCGGAGAGGTACAGATCGACGCCCGCCCGCTCTGCTTCCTGATACATCTCCGGCGCATGCGACAGCAGAATCCTGAACGCTTCCGGAGGTACTTCCTGCATCGCCAGATCGAGATCGGCGCAATGGTAGTCAAACGGATCGTCCACCCCGGCCAGCCACATCCGGCCCTCAACCGGCCCCACTGGTACCGCTTCATTCACCAGCATGCGAACGCCGCTCGCCTCGAGCGCGTAGACAATTTCGGCCGCATCGTGATTGCCAAGAATGCCGTAAATCCCGTAACGTGCCTCGATTGCGTCCACGATCTTCCGCATCAATGGATAAATCGCCTCGCACGGCCCGCAATCCTCAAACCGGTAATCGCCGGTGAACACGCACAAATCCGGCCGCAGCTCGCGCAGAACCGGAACCAGCGCATCGGCCAAGGCCGGGTTTTCATCGATATGGAAATCGGAGAGGTGCAGAATCTCGAAGCCCGCCAGTGCCGGCGGGAGGTTCTCAAATTGCAGCGAGAGACGCCGAACCACGGGTGATAATGCATTCCGTAAACCGCGCCCGTACATACCTATCGCCTGCAGTCCGAGTCGCAGAACTGGCCGAGTAACATTGTGCTCGAACCAGCGGTAGAGGCTGCCATGACGATAGCTATGACCCAGCTCGGCAAAATGCTGCTCGACTGCAAGCCGCCGGGCCAGCCGGGCTTCGAGCGTGCCCGGTGTTCGCGCCGGTAGGGTAGTGTCTGAAATTCTGGCAAACATTAGTGCTTCATGATCACGCCGCAGGCAATGCGGGCGCCGGCGTTTCCAGCCGGGTCACTCTTCATATCGTCCGCTGAGGCGTGAATCATTAGCGCTGTTCCGCCATTGCTGAAAATCGAGTGCGGCCCGTCGGAGTAGGTCATGGCTGCGGCTATCACGGTTGCTCGGGCGGTGCCATCGGAAAGCACCCGGAAATCCGGGATATCGCCCGCGTGGGGCCCGTCCGGGTTGGAAAGCCCGTGTTTGCGGTTCTCGGGGTTGAAATGTCCACCTGCGGAGGCAAAATCGGGGCCATCGCACCTGGCGTTCTTGTGAATATGAATCGCATGTTCACCGGGCGGCAGATTCTTCAGGTCGAGCTCTATCTGAACTCCGCCCGTTTCAGCCGGTGCCAGCCTGGCCGTGCCGACACTCACGCCGGCGGCATTTTTCAGCTCCACTACCGTCTGCGAATTCGAAGCCTCCGGATGCCAGCTCTGAGCCGGTACCGCGAGACTCCCAAATGCTGCCGCTGCCAAAAGGGCTCGTATGCCGCTGTTCATGTGACCCTTCTCATATTTTCGTATATGAAAAGAAGCCGCTATTCAGTTGGCTCGTCGCTCTTGAGCGGTCCCATCACGAAAATCGTGTTCCCGAACGGATCGAGCAGATCGAAAGTCCGCGCACCCCAGCCTTCGTTTTTCGGCGCCCGTAGAGCTGTGGTCTGCGCACTCCATTCGCGATGGTAAACATCCACATCGTCGACCTGCAGCGAAACACAGGCATTCCGGCCGTGCCCCTCCATCGGACTGTCGACGACGAGCTCGATTCCTCCCCGCGCAACTCCAAGGATTCCGCTGTGCCCGTCTTCCGAGACTTCAAACGTGACACGAAAGCCCAGCCGCCCGACGTAGAAATCCTTAGCAGCCGCGAGATCGTCGGCCGGCAAGTGCGGAATCGCTCGCTCCATAAGCGGTAACCAGGTTGCACCGATTTTGGAATATCCTGATTCTCAGGGCCATGATGCTATTGAAGCTGCTGGTCGGCTCTGTGGCTGTTGCTGGCACCTGCCTCTGCCAGCCGCCCGTCGTGCGCTGCAACACCGCAACCTCTCAATATCGCTCAAAAATCATCCGTTCGAAATCGCTCCAGGCTTTCACGCTGACCGAGGCGCAGATTTTCGGGAAATGGGGCTGTGCCAACACAGCGCGACTCTACATTGCGGCGAAAGACCAGCCGTTTCGCGTGGTCTACAGCATGGCGCCGTTGCGGTCCGATGATACCGGGGATTCTCTTCAGCCGATCGCCTGGTCTCCGGATGGCAATCTGCTCGCCATCGAGGCTCTTTACAGACCGCAAACCGGAAGCGATGCAGCCGCCTTTGGTCTCCTGCTGTACGATGCGCGCAATGGGCACACCGAAGAGGTCAACTCTGATTTTTCGTCCGACGTTTCAAGAGCTGAGCACCGCGTCTGCGAAGTAGTACTCCGCTCCGTCCAGGGCTTCAGCGATTCGGGGAAAGTCATCCTCGAGCTCGCGGATGCAGTAGACGAAGAGCAGCACAGTCACGCCTGTATCGGCAAAGAGTCGAAGTGGCTGTTTGATCCGGGCACGCGGCACATCGTCTCCGCGAGCGCGCTCGCCCGCCGTTAGCCGGCGAATTTACCCCACCGGCAACGTCAACCGCGCTACGCACCCCGGCCCGTCCGCGGCATTTTCCAGCGTCAGCGTCCCATTATGCGCTTCCGCAATTTGCCGGCTCAGCACCAGGCCGATGCCCGAACCTCCGCGCTTGGTGGTAAAGAACGGCACAAACAGGTTACTGGTATTCGAGAGACCCGGCCCTTCGTCGCGTACCGCAATCTCGACCGTGCTCGGCGTTCGATTGAGGCGCATGAAGACGCGCCCGGATGTTTCCTGCGCCGCATCCACGGCGTTGCGCACCAGATTGATGAGCACCTGCTCGAGTTGATCGGCATCGCCCTGAATGGTCAGTGGCGGACATTCCTCGAAAAACACCGGCAGCCGCGTTTCCAGATTGCTCACCCGGCGGATGAGGCTATTCACCTCCACTGGTCCGAACTTGGGTGGTGGCAATTTCGCCAGCCTGGCATAGGAACTCATGAACCGGCTCAGCGCCTCCGAGCGGGAGGCAATCACGCTCAGCCCGCGCGCCATGTCGTCGGTCCAGTCATCCGGCCTCGGATTGGCCTTCACAAGATTTTCAAGGCTCTGCGCGATCGACTTGATCGGGGTCAGCGAATTGTTCAGCTCGTGCCCGAGCACCCGTACCAACCTTTGCCAGGCTTGCAGCTCCTCTTCCCGCAAGGGCCGCGTCAGATCGGTCACGACCAGGAGATTGTGCGGGACTCCTCCTTCCCGGAACTGGCTCCGTCGCACACCCCAGCGGCCCGCACCGGTCGCGAACGAACGCTGCACCGTCTGCTCCGATTCTCCAACCAGATATTCGGCAAGGCCGAGCGCGACTGCGTTCTTGGCGAGCAATCGTTCCGCGGGCTGGCCAAGCAAACGCTCGCCCGCGCGATTCACCAGCCGCAACGACTGCTGCGGATCGAAGGCAAACGCCGCCACGTCGATCTCTTCCATCACTTTGCGCAGCAGCGCGGTTGCCTCTACGGCGCCCAGCCGCTGATCGCGCAGCGTGGCCGCCATCGCATTCACCTGCTGCATCACTTCGCCCAGCGGTTCGCGCGGATTCTCGACACGCGCACGGATCGAGTAATCGCCTTCGCGCATCGCTTCGAGCAGATTGGCCAGCGTGCGCAGCGGTCCCGCGACACGGCCGCGCGCCGCAAACGCACATCCCAGCCAGATCAGAATCACCGCCAGATCGAGCGTCCACTGCGCACGCGCCGAGAAGTGCTGGAAATACATCACGAGCGTGGTGGCCAGGACGCCCGGAAGCCCCGCCGCCAGCGCCAGCAACAGGACGCGCGTGTCGTGGCCGACTTTGATTTCGAAGCCGCCCAGCTTCATGCGCTACAGCGCCACTTGGGCTCCGACCAAAAGCAGGTCGGATCTGCGTTTCGAGAATCGAGTCAGAGCCATGAGCTTGACGATTGGTGTCACTAAAGTCCGAACCGCTGCAGCCGACGATATAGCGCGCTCCGGCTCAATCCCAGCGCGCTCGCGGCATGGCTTACGTTTCCGCCCGCCCGCGCCAGGGCCTTACGAATCAGAAACTCCTCGACTTCTTCGAGACTCATCTCCTCAATGCGCGGTGTTCCGCTCGGGCCGCTGCGCAGCGCCAGATCGCTCGCTTTGATACAGCTCTCCTGCGCCATCAGCACCGCACGCTCGACCACATGATTCAGCTCGCGCACATTGCCCTGCCAGGCGTGCTCCTCGAGCGCCTTCGCGGCGTTTGGATCGAAGCCCGTGATGTTCTTCCGATACCGCCGAGCGTGCATCCCAAGGAAGTAGGTCGCGAGCGGCGCGATATCTTCCTTTCGCTCCCGCAGCGGAGGCAGATGAATCTCGATTGTGTTCAGCCGGAATAAAAGATCCTGTCGGAAACGCCCGTTCTGTACCTCTTCGGTGAGATTCGCGTTGGTCGCAGAGATGACGCGCACATCTACCCGCTTTGTCTTCGACGAACCCACGCGCTCCATTTCGCCCACTTCGAGGACGCGCAGCAGCTTCGCCTGCAGATTGAGCGGCACGTTCGCGATTTCGTCCAGAAAGAGGGTTCCCGTGTCGGCCAGCTCGAAGCGGCCCACGCGATCCATCTTGGCGTCCGTGAATGCGCCCTTCACGTGCCCGAAGAGCTCGCTTTCAAAGACGCCCTCGGCCAGCCCGCCCGCGTTCACCGTAACCATCGGCTTGCTGGCGCGCACCGAAATTGCGTGCAGCGTCCGCGCCACTACTTCTTTGCCCGTTCCCGGCTCACCTGTGATCAGCACGTTGGCATCCGACGGTCCCACACGCGAAATCAGATCCAGTACCGGCTGCATCGCCGCCGACTGCGCAATCATGGTCGGCAGATTCTCGCCACGCAATAGCTGATTTTCTGCCTCGAGCCGCTGCCCGCGCCGCAGCGCTTCGCTCAATTCGAGCTGCGTGCGCACGATCGTCGAAAGCCGCTCGTTTTCCCAGGGTTTCTGAATAAAATCGCGCGCCCCGCGCCGCATCGCCTCCACTGCGATATCGACGCTGCCCCAGGCTGTCATTACGATGACAGGCAGCATCGCGTCGTGCGCCTGCATTTTGGCCAGCAGATCAAGTCCTTCCTGGCCCGAAGTTGTATCGCGCGTGTAGTTAAGGTCGATAATGGCGAGGTCGTAGTCGCGATTCTCGATCGCCTGCAGCACCTGCTTGGGCGATTCGAAGGCTTCGATCTTATAACCTTCGCACTTGAGCAGCAGACGCAGCGCTTCGATCACATCCGGCTGATCGTCGGCGATCAAAATGCGCATCTGCGAGGGAACGATCTTCATGTACGCGAACCCGGGCGGCTAATTCTTGGCGATCCAGCCGTCTTCGATATAGATGATCCGGTTCCCGTACTCGGCGTTCTTTTCGTTGTGCGTCACCTGCACGATGGTCGTGCCCTGCTCGTTCAATTTCTTGAAGAGCTCCATGATTTCCTTGCCCTGCGATGAATGCAGATTGCCGGTCGGCTCATCGGCCAGAATCAGCTTCGGATTGGCAATCATCGCGCGCGCAATCCCAACCAGTTGCTGCTGTCCTCCGGAAAGCTGATTTGGATACAGATCCTTCTTGCCGACGATGTTGAAGCGGTCGAGCATGTCGCAGACAATACTCTGCCGTTCATTCTTCTTGATATTGCGATAGGACAGCGGAATGTCGAGATTTTCGTAAACCGTCAGCGAATCGAGCAGATGATAGCTCTGAAACACGAACCCGATGTACTTTTTGTATAGCTCAGAGCGGTCTTTTTTGTTCAGCCTGTGGATCGGATAGTCGAGGAAATTGTATTCGCCGGTCCAGGCTGTATCGTGCATCCCGAGCAGATGCAGCAGCGTCGATTTGCCCGCACCCGAGGGGCCCATGATCGAGACGAACTCGCCCTCTTTGATATCGAGGTTGATGCGCCGCAGAACAAACGTCTTGGTAGGCCCGTGCTCGAAATACTTTTCAACGTTTCGTAGGGAGATCATGGGTGAAGGCGAGCGGAATTCTCTTCTAGCGTAACGTGCGGCGCGGTCTGCGCAGGTTTTCTGCCGGCGCAACGGCTTTGGGAACCGTACTCTCTCGAGCCACTTTGCTAATCCCGCACCAGGCAGAGCTTCGGCAGATGCGGATTCGCCAGTTTTGTCAGCACCTGCCGGTTCGTGAACTCGACCAGCCGGGCCGACTGATACCGAATCGTATGCGATTGACGCGCCCCGGAGAGAATCGCTACCCCGGTCAGCAGTAATGTGATCGCCAGAATGTCCACATGCTTCATCACACCGGTACCTCCATGTTCTCTTCCACCACACGGCCATCAAATAGATGAATGGAGCGGTCTGCGTAACGGGCGTAGCGGGGATCATGCGTAACCATGCAGATCGTGGCGCCCCCGCGATGCAGTTCGCGCAGAAGGTCCATCACCTGTTCACCATTCTGCGAATCCAAGTTTCCGGTCGGCTCATCGGCTAGCAGAATTGAGGGATCGCCGGCCAGCGCGCGAGCCACCGCCACACGCTGCTGCTGACCGCCCGAGAGCTGCGACGGATAATGCTTGATGCGGTGCGACATGCCCACCCGCTCGAGCGCCTCGTGCACCTTCTTCTTGCGCTCGCTCGACGGCATTCCCCGATACGTCAGCGGCAGCTCGACGTTTTCGTACACGTTCAGGTCACCGATCAGATTGAAGGCCTGAAAGATGAAGCCGATCTCGCGGTTGCGAATGCGCGCTCGCTCGCTCAGCTTGAGGCTCTGCACCGGCTTGCCGTTCAGGATGTACGTTCCCGAGCTCGGCGAATCGAGCAGCCCCAGAATCGCCAGCAGCGTAGATTTCCCGCAGCCCGACGGCCCCGAGATCGATACGTACTCGCCCCGCTGGATGTCGATGTGAATCCCGGAAAGCGCGTGCGTCTCTACTTCGTCGGTCACGAACACCTTCGTAACGCCTTCGAGGTGAATCAACGGATCGCTTGCTGCTGCCATTTTCTTTTCAATACCTTCCTTTGCTGGAGTTAATACTGTCTACTACGCGCCACGGTTACACTCAGTTCACTCGGATTCGGGGATATTGCTCGTATTGCGACATATCTGACAAAATCACCCGGTCCCCTACATTCAATCCTTCTTTCACCTGAATGTAGTTGACCGAAGCCAGCCCAAATTTCACGTTCACACGCGTTGCGCCCTTGCCGTCGGGATCAAATTTGAACAAACCCACTGTGCTGTCCTGCTCACCCGAGACTGGACGTTCGACGTACATCACGTCCGGCAGTCGCTCGACTTCTATCGTGCCGTCCACACTCAGTTCGGGCCGGGCGCTCGGCGGCGGGGGCGCGAGCAGCGCCACATCGACGCCGACGGTCCCGTTCTGAGCCTGCGGGTCGATCCGGATCACGCGTCCCGGAATAATGCCGTTGCGTGTATCAACTGTCGCATCCAGCCCGACGCGCACATCCTTCATCTGCGTCTCCGGAATCTGCAGAACAGCCTTCAGCTTATGCGGATCGGCCACTTTCGCCAGAATTGTGCCGGCCGGAACCCGCTGTCCCACTTCCACGTCCACTTCCTGCAGAACGCCGTCGATTCCGGCGCGAATGGTCAGCTGATCCACCTGCCGGCGCTTCAGCTCATAGGCGGCACGCGCGCTCTCGACCACAACCTTCTGCGCCTCCAGCTGCGCCTTGATGGAGTCGTCCTGGATCTTCAGCCGTTCCTTTTGCAGGGCAACCCGGTTCTTGAGCTGGTTCGCCTGATCGACCGACAGTCGCGATTCCAGATCGCTCTTCAGGTTCAGCCGTGTGAGCTCCAGGTCGCGGTCCGCGGTCAGCTTGGCCTGCGTGTACTGCGATTCGAGTGAGGCCTGGGTGGCTTCCTGGTCCAGCTTGTCGCTCTCCAGCTTGACCCTGAGATTTTCATAGTTCGCCTGTTCCTGCTTATAGGTCCACTCGGCCTTCTCAGCTTCCAGTTCGAGGTCGGGATCGCTCAAAACCAGAATCACGTCGCTTGCCTTTACCGGATCGATACCGGCGCGGCGAACAATCTGCGTAACCCGGCTCTCCTGCGCCGCTGCAATAAAGTGGATCTCTTCCGGTTTCAAGACGCCCAGTCCGCGCCGGTTCACCTCCATGGGCCCGCGCTTCACCGTTCCCGGCCACAGTCCGCTGCCGTCCACGCTCGGAGCAGCCGGTTTCAGCTTCGCCAGTACGATCGTCGCGCCTCCGACTGCAATTACGAGCGCCGTGATGATCGCGATTCGTTTAATTAACCGTTTGCGGGCAACTTCTTTGCCGCGGGGGACATCCATATCGCCTCTCCTTCAATGCATCTCTCCGGCCAAGCCTGCATTTGCGAGTAAATCACTCATTCTAAACACAAACCGTGATCGCCGGCGATCCCTTCGCTGTCCGCTTGTGGGATTCGCTCGTGCGCAAACAGCAAAGCTGAGTTACGGCCGAGAAACAGACGCCCCGCTCGGGCTTGTTCAGGCAGCAAAGAATCTTCAGGACAAAGAATCTTCAGGAAAAGATGCGCTGTAAAATAATCGGCCAATGAGCCTTTCCTTTTCACGTTTCGAAGCGCCTGAACGGCTCAGAGAGATTCAATCCAAATTGCGCGTGCCCGAACCATGCATGCGCGCCCTGATTATTTCCGGCCTGCTTGCGGCTATCTTTTTCTCGGTCGGCTACTGGCGCAGTCCCGAGCGCCCCACCGCTCCGGGCCAGGGTTGGCTAGGTTATTGGGACCAGGCTGCGTATTACCGCAGCATCGCCGCCCTCGAAGCGCACGATTTCGATCCCTCGCAGCATCGTTACCCGCTGGGCTATCCGCTGATCGGCTCGTTGTTGTATCCGCTCACGCCCCTGCAGCCGTTTTTTGTGCCCGATGCCCTTTGTTACTTAGGGTTCGCTCTCGCGCTCACTGCCGTCGCGCTCCGGTTCATTTCTCCGGTTGAATCGATATTGGTCTGCTTCTTCGGGCTCATACGGTCCAGCATCTTCCTGCGCGCCTACGTCGTGCCCTGGACCAATATTCCGGTCAACACCGCCCTCGCCGTGCTCTCCTGGCTCGTGCTGACCGGGCGCAAAGATAGGTTTGCCGGAATCGTTACCGGTATTTGCGCCTCGCTGATTTTCACTACGCGTCCCGGCGACCTGGTTTTCACTCTCCCCTTAATCGCTGCTTACTGGTTCGGCTGCCGTACGTGGGGAGAGGCGCGGGAACGTCTGGTCCCCGTCGTCTTTGGAGCGCTGCCCTTCACCCTGCTCGATGTCCTCTTGAGCTTTGCCATCTATGGCTCGCTCATCTCGGAAGCCTACCGCACCGCCACGGTATTTATGGGTTACGGTCTGAAAGGGCTTCCCATCCGGCTCTATACGTTCCTGATCGATTCGCACCTTCTTTTCCCGGAAAAAAATACGCTCGTCACGGTCTACCCGTTTCTGCTGCTGATCGTTCCGGGAATTATTGTTTTCGTCAAGCGATACCGCTGGCAGGCCGGTGTCATCCTGCTCGCCCAGTTCGGCTGTCTGCTCTACTTTTTCAGCTACAACGATTTCTGGATTTCGCATATCTTTGTTTTCGGCGCCATGCGCTACATCCTGTGGGTGGTCCCGTTCTGTTTCCTCTACGCCTATTTGTCTATCCGGCTCGCCTGGCGGGTTCTTGGCGTACCGCTCACCCTGGGTCTGATGATTTTGCCGATCCTGCTGTGGTCTCTTCCGCAGCTCAGCCTTTACAACGTTGCCTACCAGCTTCCCGAAAGCAAGCCGTCCGCGTGGCCCTGCATACCTGGCGCAGGCAGGACCTGCCATCTACACATGGAATTTGCCGAGCCGGAGGATTTTGATGTCATTAAGGTCCGCGGCACACGCGAGGAAACACTGACCTGGTCCACCGCCTCGCTTGATGGGCACCGTGAGCAGATGTTCCGCGATTATTACGCCGGCGATGAATCGAACGGCGAGACCTACATCTTTTTCTACACTCGCCAGAAAACGCGGTCCATCGATCTCACCGTCTCCTCAGAGGTCGGCCCTGTCCCGTCGTTTGTGTTCTCAAATCTTCAACTCGCCAGGTATCGCCTGGGATTCGCACTTCGCAGCCCATTCCGCCGATTCCATCAATAAACCAGTCATAATAAGTTTTTTCAGCCCTGGCCTTATCCTTTCTGCACGAAATGGAAGACATTCGGTTCGCCACGCCATCACACGCACACCACCCCGAGGAACTCCGCCAGGTTTTTCGCGAATTATCGGAACCCTATCGCGACAAATCGCTGCAGGATCGTGCGCCAGGGGCCCTTCTCTTATCTGTCCTCGTACCGGTTTATAACGAGGAGGACCTCGTCGGCGAGTGCCTGCGGCGTGTCATCCACGCTCACCTGCCCGACGGGTTGAGCATGGAAATCATCGTGGTCGACGACGCCTCGACCGATCACTCCGCCGCTGCCGTCGAGCAGATTCAGGCGGCTTATCCAAATACCGTCAAGCTGATCCGGCACCCGAAGAATCTCGGTAAAGGCGCCGCTATACAGACCGCGCTGTCGCATGCCGCCGGACAGTTTTGTCTCTTTCAGGACGCCGATCTCGAATATTCGCCATCCGATTACGCGAAGCTGATGCAGCCCTTGCTGCAAGGCGCCGCCGATGCCGTCTACGGTTCCCGTTTTGCGGTCGCCGGCGAGCGGCGTGTCCTGTACTTCTGGCACTCGGTCGCCAACCGTTCGCTCACGCTGGTCTGCAACATGATCTCCGACCTGAATCTGACCGATATGGAGACCTGTTACAAAGCCTTCCGGACTTCGCTGCTCAAGAGCATACCGCTGCGCAGCAAGCGTTTCGGTATCGAGCCTGAGGTCACCATTAAGCTCGCCCAGCGCGGCGCTCGCATTATCGAAACGCCGATCAGCTACTACGGGCGCACTTACGATGAAGGCAAAAAGATCGGCTTGAAAGATGCCTTTGCGGCGCTCGGTGTGATGCTCAAGTATGGTTTCCGGCGCGACATCTACCGCGAGCGCGGCCCCGAAATTCTTGACGTACTTGCCGATGCACCGCGCTTCAATCGCTGGATGGCCGATACCATTCGTCCGTATCTCGGCAGCACTGTTCTCGAACTGGGCGCCGGAATCGGTAATCTCAGCGTGCAGCTGGCCAAGGGTCGCGCCGCCTACTGCGCCTCGGATATTGATGAAGAACACCTCAGCCGCCTGAATTCACGGCTGCAGTTCCGCGCCAACGTGCAGGTGCGCCGCTGCGACCTTACCGAACCGGCCGATTTCGAATCGCTGCGTGAATTCTTCGATTCTGTCGTCTGCCTCAACGTGCTCGAACACGTGGAAGACGATCGCCGAGGATTAGCGAATATCTGGTCGGCTCTCAAACCGGGCGGCCGCGCTCTGATTCTTGTTCCGCAGGGGATGTCCGTCTACGGAACACTCGACGAAGTGCTGGGGCATTTTCGCCGCTACGATGAAAACGAGCTGCGGCGCAAACTCGAGCAGGCCGGCTTCAGAGTCGAACGCATTCTGCAGTTCAATCGCATTACCCGTCCGGCCTGGTTCGTGAACGGGCGCATTTTCCGCAAGCGAACCTTCAGCCGTTTTCAGGTGCATATGTTCGACCGCTTCGTGTGGCTTTGGAAGCGGCTCGACAACGTTCTGCCCTGGAATCCGACCTCGCTTGTCGCCGTGGCGGTTAAGCAGGGTCCGCAGCCCTAAGCTAGAATTCACTCGCCAGACGGGCCTCGCTGCGCACACGATTAACTTGCGCCGATTTATCCTGCTGTAATCTTCATCCCTTACTCTTCCCATGTACCTGCTTCTCTCTATTACAGGAGACCCATAACCGATCTATGCGTAATCTCGTTTCGATTGCCCTGTCGGCAATCCTGACGGTCGGGCTTGCCCTCGATCCGTCCCTCGCCCGCGCACAATCGCCCACCGTCACTCCGATCACCCATCTGGTTGTTATCTTCGGAGAAAATATCTCGTTCGATCACTACTACGGCACCTATCCTTACGCCGAGAACGTTCCGGGTGAGCCGCGCTTTCGTGCACTCCCCGGGACGCCCAGCGTCAACGGGCTCAGCAACGCTCTTCTCACGTCCAATCCCAACTTCCTGAACACCGCCGCCAACGGCAATGGCGCAGCCAACCCGTTCCGTCTCGACCGCACCCAGGCCCTCACCGCTGACATGAACCACGACTACGGCGCCGAACAGTCTGCTTTCCACGCCGGTCTGATGGATCAGTTTCCGATGGCGACTGGTGCCGCCGGACCGCCGCCCGCCGCCGGTCCGCCCGTCATTTTTACCAACGGCCTCGTCATGGGCTACTACGACGGCAACACCGTCACCGCGCTCTGGAACTACGCCCAGCACTTCGCGCTAGCCGATAATGCTTTCGGCACCACCTTCGGCCCCTCCACTGTGGGCGCTCTCAACCTCATCTCCGGCCAGACCAACGGTGTCATTGCCGCCCTCAACGGCTATGGCTCGGAAGTACCGGACGGACAGGGCGGCTACACCGTCATCGGCGATCCCGATCCGCTATATGATGTCTGCTCGGCTTCGACCCGTAATCAGGTCCAGATGGGCGGCCAGAATATCGGCGATCTCCTTAACGCCGCGGGTGTCAGCTGGGGCTGGTTCCAGGGCGGCTTCAACCTGAACATTAAGAATCCCAACGGCACCACCGGGTGCTCGCGCAGCAGTTCTTCGCCCTTCGTTAAGGTCACGGCTAACGACTACAGCCCGCACCATCAGCCGTTCCAGTACTACGCCTCCACCGCAAACCCCAAGCACCTTCGGCCTACCTCGATTGATCTCATCGGCCGCGAAGGCGATGCCGCCAACCACCAGTACGACATCGACGACTTCTACACGGCCGTGAAAGCCGGCAACTTCCCCGCTGTCTCTTTCCTCAAAGCGCGCGAAATCGAAGATGCCCATCCCGGCTACTCCGATCCGCTCGATGAGCAGAAATTCATCGTCGATGTCGTCAACTTCCTCATGACCCAGCCGGAGTGGAAACATACCGCCGTCGTCATCGCCTACGATGACTCCGATGGCTGGTACGACCACGTCATGGGTCCCATCGTCAACCATTCGCAGACCAGCGCCGATTCTCTGACCGCCAACGGAGCCTGCGGCGACGGCACGACCGCTCTCGACGGACCCTTCGCCGCTCACGTGCAGGGCCGCTGCGGCCACGGGCCTCGCATTCCCATCACCGTCATCTCCCCGTACGCCAAACGTAATTACGTCGACCACACGGTGCTCGATCAGACCTCGATCCTCCGCTTTGTCGAGGACAACTGGCTCGGCGGCCAGCGCATCACGGGCTCCTACGACACGCTCGCCAACTCGATCACCAGCATGTTCGATTTCAGAAATGTTCAGGCTCCTTCCGTCTACCTGCTGAACGATGTCACCGGTCAGCCGCTGGAGCACAGCGAACAATAAAATCGGCGGCTGAATCGTTCCGCTCATACTCAGGAGAGTCCCCTTGACGGAGACTCTCCTTTTTCCTTTCTTTCATGGAGTTCCGCAATTACACGCCGTCAGTTCTTGGTTAGCCATCTCCTCGCTGCTTCCGCCCATGCGAGTCATCGCGCCATGCATGCCGCTGGCGACGAACAGTTCCCTGATCTCCTGAACCCGGATCGTCTCACGCCCTTTGTCGATCCTCTACCGCTGCCGCCCACCGCCAGGCCCGACGGCCTCAAACCCACTCCCGATAAGCGCGGACAGCTCATCCCCAGCTACCGCATCCCCATCCACGAGTTCACCGCCAAAATTCACCGCGAGGTCCCGCCCACTCGCTTCTGGGGCTACGGCGGCAGCGTGCCCGGTCCAACCATTGAAACCCGCAGCGGGCAGGGCATCCTGGTCGAATTCCCGAACGAACTTCCGCGCGAGCATTTTCTCCCGGTCGACCACAATTTGATGGGCGCTGAACACAGTAAGCCCGCCGTCCGCACCGTCGTTCATCTTCACGGGGGCAGAGTTCCCGCTTCCAGCGACGGTTATCCCGAGGACTGGTACACGCCCGGCAAGTCCGCCACCTATCACTATCCGAACGAACAGGAGCCCGCCCAGCTCTGGTATCACGACCACGCCATGGGCATAAACCGGTTGAATATCTACGCCGGTATGCTCGGCCTGTTTTTCATTCGCGATGCAGTGGAAGATGCGCTCGCACTGCCCAGTGGCAAGTACGAAATCCCGCTGGTTTTCTTCGATCGCTACTTCACCACCGGAGGCCAGCTCTACTACCCGGTTTCGCGGCGTCCCGAAGCTCCCTGGGTGCCCGAAGTCTTCGGAAATGCCATTCTCGTTAACGGCAAGCTGCTGCCTTATCTGGAGGTCGAGCCGTGCGCCTATCGCTTCCGTATCCTCAACGGCTCAAACAGCCGCTTCTTCCACCTTTCGTTTGCCAACGGCCTGGCTTTTTCCCAGATCGGTTCCGATAGCGGCCTTCTCCGCGCGCCCGTTCCCGTTCATATTCTTTCCATGGCGCCCGGCGAGCGCTGCGACGTCCTAGTCGATTTCTCCAGGCATTCCGGACAACGCTTCGTCCTCCGCAACGATATCCTCGACGTGCTCCAGCTCCGCGTCACCGCTCGCTCCCGGACCACATCCGCGCCGTTGCCCAACACGCTGCGCCCGGTAGCGCGCATTCCGGAATCGTCTGCCGTGCGGACCCGCATCCTGACCCTCGATGAAGTCGACGATCTGCTCGATCAACCCGTCACCCATCTGCTCAACAACACCCGCTGGCACGAGCCCGTCACCGAAAAGCCCGTCCTCAACACCACCGAAATCTGGTCCCTCGTCAACCTGACCGACGATGCCCACCCGATTCATCTGCACCTGGTCCGCTTCCAGATCCTCGACCGCCGCTCGTTCGATCAGACCGACTACCGGTACAAGAAAACGCTCCGCTACACCGGTCCGCCGATGCCGCCGGAGCCTGGTGAAGCAGGCTGGAAAGACACCGTCCGCGCCGACCCCGGCATGGTCACGCGCATCATCGTGAACTTCTCCGGCTATCCGGGCCGCTACGTCTGGCATTGCCACATTCTCGAGCACGAGGACAACGAGATGATGCGGCCCTACGAAGTGATCCGCGAAACCCGTACGGAGCCGGAAGCCTAAGCGGCCTGGTACGTGAATCTAGTCTGACGAATTGTTTGTCTGAATATGGTGGGCCCTAGAGAACTCGAATCTCTGACCTCTACCGTGTCAAGGTAGCGCTCTAACCAACTGAGCTAAGGGCCCGAATGGCTGGTGTCTTCTCAAAAATAGCACGCCGGATCATCACGGCTCGTAGTAGCCGCTCCGTGCTGAGATGCGCAGATCCGAGTTCTTCGTCAGCACGCGCAGCGGATGATATCGCTTCGGTGATTCTTCCGTTCCTTGCGGATAGAATCCGATGAGATATTGAGTCCGCAACTCGCGGATGATGTCTTCAAAGGCAGCATTTAGGTGCTCGAAACCCTCCGGGTAGAAGATTTTGCCACCGGTGGATTGGGCCAGTGTTGCCAGCGCATGTTCGCCGCCGGTATTCCGTCCGGCATCGCCCGCAATCGGCACCACCACGATCGGATACAGCACCACGTCGGCTCGCTGCGCCGCTGCCAACGCGTCGGGATACTTCTTGTAGCTCGTTGTATCCCCGCCGTCGGTGACGACCACCATCACGTGCCGCCCCTCCCGATCGGCCAGCGAATCGCTTGCCAGGTAGATGGCATCGTAAAGCGACGTACCGCCTTCGGCACGCAGCGAATGCAGCACATGCTCGGCGCGTTTGCGGTTGCGCGAAAAATCGGCATCGAGGCTGGTTCGCCAGTTGAAGGTAAACAGCGCGAACACGTCCTGGGGATTACCGGCATCGAGGAGCGCGGGTAGAAAGCGCTGTACCGAATCTGCCTCATAGTGCAGGTCGCTCTGCACGCTGGCGCTCGTGTCGAGTAACACGGCGACTGAGAGCGGAACCGAAGTGTTCTGTTCAAACACGGCAATATCCTGGCGCACTCCGCTATCAAGGACGGTGAAATCCTCTCTGCGCAGATCGGTCACCAGCGCGCCCGAAGGATCGCGTACGCTGACCAGAAGCCGCACCAGGTTTACCTTGATCGCAAAATGCGGCTGGCCTTGCGGGCTTTCCGATTGTGGCGCGAGCGGCGGAGCCTGTTGCGGATTGGCCGGTTTGAACTGCGCCTGCGCACTCAGCGCAACCGTAAACAGCAATCCGGCGATCGCGCTAACGCGGAACATGGGCCGCCGTGCCGGCCAGCAGCCTGTCTGCCCACTGGCCCTCCACCCACTCGGCGCCATCCGAGAAGATTTCTTTTTTCCAGATCGGTACTTCGCGCTTCAATCGATCGATCGCGTTATGAGCGGCTTCAAAAGCGGCCCTGCGATGCGGTGCTGTTGCCACGATGACTACGCTGGGCTCACCGATTTCTACCCGTCCCAGCCGGTGTACGATGCCAATCCGCCCGATCGCAAATTCGGCGGCGATTTCGTAGCCGATCTTGGTCATCGCCACAAGCGCCATCTCCTCATACGCTTCATATTCGAGGTATGCCGTCGCGCGGCCGTTCGAGTTGTTACGGACCACGCCCTCGAACGTCACCACGGCTCCGTCCTCAGGTCGCTCCACCTGCTTGGCGAGAGCACGCGCATCGAGCGGATCGCGCGTGATGGCAAAGATATGTCCAGCCCCTCCGCTGACCGGAGGCAGAAAAGCCACTTCGTCGCCTTCTTCGAGCGCCGTTTCGGGCCGTGAAAACTCGCGATTTCTGGCAAATAAGATCGACGGACGCTTCTCACGCAAGGTTGCAAAGCGTTCCGCGTAGCTTTCCCAGACGTTGGCAACGGTTGCGCCGGTACCCGTTTCGAGCGCCTCTTCCGAGCGGCCGACAATGTCCCTCAGCACGCCGAAAAACAGCACCCGCACCCGCATGACCAAATCCTAACAAGACAAATGGCTATCCTCACTCTGTGGAGCCGCTCGCAACTTCCGCTCACGTCACGCATCTGCGCGTCCGCTACGCCGAAACCGATCAGATGGGTGTCGTCTACTACGCTAATTACTTCGTCTGGATGGAGGTGGGCCGCGTCGAACTCGTCCGCTCGCTTGGCCTAAACTACAGAGATCTCGAGCACTTCCACGGCCTCTATCTGTCCGTAATCGAGGCCAATTGCCGCTATGTTTCGCCGGCGCGCTACGATCAGCAGATTGCCGTCGAAACGCGCGTCACAAAGGCCACTGAGCGCACGGTTGAGTTTGGCTATCGCATTCTCTCGCTCGACCCCGACCGCCTCCTTGCCGAGGGCGCAACGCGCCACATCTGGCTCAATCGCGACTGGAAACCCGCGCGCCTGCCCGCGTCTTATCTTGAGAAATTCGCATGATTCACCTCATCCTTCCCGTCGGCCTGCTGCAATGCAACTGCTCGATTTTCGGCGACGAGCAAACCCGCGAGGCTATCGTTATCGACCCGGGCGACGATATCGACCAGATCACCGGGTTGCTTGCTCAACACCAACTGAAAGTCAAAGCCATCGTCATCACCCACGCTCATATCGACCATGTCGCCGGCGCTGCCCAGCTGCGCGCGCTTACCCAGGCGCCTGTCTATCTCAACGATCGCGACAAGCAGCTGATCGACCTGCTCGCCGTTCAGGCCAAATGGCTCGGCATGGACACGCCCCAAAAACCCGAGATCGACTCCGCTTCGACCGAAGGCACCGTGCTGACGCTCGGCAATACTGAGTTCCACGTCCTCGAAACGCCCGGCCACACGCCTGGCAGCCAGTCGCTCTGGATTCCTTCGGAGAACAAGCTCGTCGCCGGCGACACCCTCTTCCGCGAAAGCATCGGCCGCACGGATCTTCCCGGCGGCGACTCGCGCCAGATTCTCGCCTCCATTCACACCAAACTCCTCACACTGCCCGACGACGCCGTCGTTATCCCCGGCCATGGACCGGAGACGACGATCGGTCACGAAAAACAGTTCAACCCGTTCCTGCAGGGCTAAGGTGCTGCACTCTCTGCAGACGGACGGATTCAGTATCTCCGCGGCCCGATCTGCGCCTTGAGCGGAGCAGAACTGGCGGCCTCTTACGACGCAGTAATTGCGGAGACCGCTGCTGACGATCTCAAGATCGGGAGCACCACAATCCGCGTCAGCGACCTGGTCAGTCGCAGCCCCGCCTTCGACGGCCTCTATCTCTATCCGCCTCTGCTCAGCGCTTGCAAGCAGGTCATTCGCCAGCCATTCAAACTCAGCAGGCTGATCGCCCGCACGCTCCGCCCCATAAACCAGCCCAGCAACTACACGTTGATTTCGCCTCTGACCCGCAAGGCTGGCCCATGCTCGGCGTCATCGTCCCAATCGACGGCTTCACTTCTGAAAACGGAGCCACCCTTTTTCTTCCCGGCTCGCAAGGATTGGCGGCCCCACCTGCAGATCATAAACCCGTGGCTGCGTGCGCTGCAGCCGGTTCCATGATTGTGTTCAACGGCTCCATCTGGCATGGACACGGCCCGAACATGACCTCTAGGCCCCGCCGCTCGATACAGGGTGCCTACATCCGCCGCTCCGCAGTTTCAGCCTGCGACTTTTCAGGCCACCTCCGCGCAGAAATACGAGCCCGTCTCAGCCCGCTCGCCCGTTATTTGCTCGACCTACACTGAAGAGAGTTCCGCTATGCACATCCCGCCCTGGCCACAAGCCGGTGAACGCGAACTCGAATTACTGCGCCAGGTGCTCGGAAGCCCGCAGTGGGGCGGCTTCCATCCCTTTGTCGAAGAGTTCGAAAGCAGCTTCGCCGCTTACCAGCATTCCCGCTTCGGCATCGCCGCCTTTAACGGCACCGTCACGCTCGAAGCGCTTCTTTCAGTACTGGATATCGGTCCTGGCGATGAAGTCATCGTTCCCGCCATCTCGTTTGTTTCGACAGCTACGGCCGTCTCACGCATCGGTGCCATTCCGGTTTTTGTCGATATCGATGGCGATACTTTCAACCTGGATCCGGAACGCGTCAGGCAGTCGATCGGGCCCAGGACTCGCGCCATCTTCGCCGTGCATTTCGGGGGCACCATGTGCGACCTCCCCGCACTCGAAGCGCTCTGCCGGGAACACAATCTGGTGCTGCTTGAAGACGCGGCCCATGCGCAAGGTTCGGAGCTGGGCGGTAGACGGGCCGGCAGCTTCGGTCTGGCGGGTTCGTTCAGTTTTCAGAACGGGAAGGTTCTCTCATCCGGCGAAGGCGGAATTCTCACCGCTTCCGATCCCGATCTCGCCGCCCGTCTGCGCTCCTTCGTCAATTGCGGCCGCGTACCCGGCCGCAGCTTCTACGACCACGTTAACCTCGGCAGCAACCTCCGCATGACCGCTTTTCAAGCAGCCGTGCTGCTCGCGCAGCTCGAGCAGTTACCGCAGCAAATCGCGCAGCGCACCACGAATGCCCATGCGCTCCGCATTGCGACCGCCGATCTCATCCAATGGCAGCGCGAGCCAGAAGGCACGACGCAAAATTCGTTTTACCTGTTAACCGGCCGGCTTCCGGATCGCGCGCAACGCGAGGCGCTATGCCAGGCCCTCGCAGCTGCCGGCGTGCCGGTCACGCCCTTTTACCCGCACACGCTCTATCAAAACGAGCTCTATCGAAACGCGCCCTGCCGCGTTACGCCCTGTCCGGTGGCCGAGCAATGTGTCGAGGATTCGTTTTGGCTGCCGCATCGTGTTCTGCTTTCAGAACGCCGGGTGATCGATGAGATTGCGAACGTGATGCGAACCGCGCTCGCTACTTATCCGTCTTTTGCTGCCCGGCAATCTTGAACTGCGTGTCGTCCTTGTGCACCAGGCCGAGCTTCTCGAGTTCCACTTCCTGCGTCTTCGGATCGTTCTTCAGCCGCTCGATACGATCCTTCTCTTTATCGATATCGCGACGCAACGTAGCGTTCTGCTCTTCAAGTTGCCGGATCTCCTGCTGCTTTTCGCGCAACGCGCTCACTCCCTGTGGTCCGCGCAGCATAATGGCTGCGTAAGCGCCCAGGCCGATCAGTGCGGCAGCAGCGGCAAGCGGGCGAAACAAGCGGGGCAGCATCATCCGATGTAAGAGGCCTTATCTTCGTTATAGACTTCTTTCGCCGAAAGGTCTAGTGGTAAGCAACAGAAATGCCCGATTTTGTTGTCGTTTTCTGCACCTGCCCCGATCGCGCCGAGGCCTTGCGGCTCGCTCACGCGATCCTGGAGCAGCGCCTCGCGGCCTGCGTAAACATCCTGCCCGGTATCGAGAGCGTTTACCGCTGGAACGAAAAGGTCGAGACCGGCAGCGAAGTTCTGCTGCTGATCAAGACCGCCGCGGAGCGTTTCGACGCGCTCCGCCAAGCGATCCTGAATCTGCACAGCTACCAGACGCCGGAAGTGATCGCGCTGCCTATCGTGACCGGGTCAGAGCCGTATCTCGCCTGGCTGCGATCCAGCCTATAGAAGAGCTTTCGTTACCTGCGGTGCCAATAGCCCGGGTAGTAGCGATGTCCGTAATAGCGCGGTCCGACCCAGTACGCTCCCGCATATGGCGGACGCGCCCAATATCCCGCATGCCAGGCATAACGCGGACCGCTCGGATACCAGTAGCCGCCGACCCAGGTATATCCCGGACCCGGGCAATACGGCCGCGCATAAACAACCGGAGCGGGCGGCGGTGCATAAACGGCAACCGGGGCCGGCGGGCCATAATATCCTCCGCCCACACCGAAGCCAACGAAAAAATGCGTTCCGGCGAACATGCTGCTGCCCGCCAACAGGAAAAGTGCAAGAAGCTTTGATTTCATTTTGTTTTCTCCTCCAACTCGAGGCCGGTGACCGGCTCTCTTATCAACGCCTGAAAGAGATGCAAACGGGGTGCCAGCCGCAAGTGCTTGATTTTGCGAGAAGATTAACAATCGTTGTGGGTGGCTTCGCGCGCCGGTGGTGCTTTTCGCGCAAAATACCGGTGGGAGAGCTCCGCACGTCGCGCCCTCAAACGATTACTCGTAACTGAGTCCCAGTCTCTGCGCAGTCTCTTTGATTACGCCCGGATCGACCGGAGATAACTGTACCTGCTCGCTTCCGTTCTCCTCCAGGTGCACCGCTGTGCCCCGGTTTTTCACCGCAGCCAGGAAGTCCGGGTCCTTCCAAAGCTCGTATCCGTAGGGAGCAGACGAGTAGAGCGTGTAATCGCCAGGCGGCAGGTTCGCGAAAACAACCGGCAAGCCTTGTCTGACAGATTCGATCCGTACGCTCGTCCGATCGGGAAACAGAACAGCCGGGACAAGAACGGCGATAGCAGGAAAGCTGCCGGCGTTTGCCGTGATGGTTCCTGTCCCCCCGCGTAGAGTCACTTCGATGTCTACCGTCGGCGCTCCTGTCAGATCGATCGGGCGGTCCTTTGCGTCTTGTCCCATGGCCCTGATCGAGGCGGCATAGTAGCCACTGGGAACTCCTTGCAATCCGATCCAATACTGGCCCCGCTCCAAATTGTGGATAGAAGTGGTTCCGTCCGCCCCGAATCGCTCGAAGTATACGGCTGATTTTCCGTGCAACATGAGAACCATGGCAGACACCGGCACCGAAGCTCCGTTTTCGAAAAGCGCGTGCGCCACAGCCGTGACAGGCAGCATGCAGACAAGCGAAACGTCGCGCACATCGTCCGCTTCTACTGCCACTTCTTCCCGGGCCAGAGTGATCCTGTTGCGCCGTTCATTCACTCTCGTGAGACGCAGTTCATAGCGCCCGCTCACCACGTCACTGATGGCGAATCTTCCATTGGATCGGATGGGAACCCTCCTGCGAAGTTCCGCGATCGGGCAATCCACCGGCGTCATCTCGAGCGACACGTCTTTCACCGATACGCCCGGCGGCAACTCCGCAATGCTGCCCTCGACCGCGTGGCGCGCCTTGCGCTGCAGCTTGATATCTGCGCTGACCGACTGACCTGCCGCCACCGTCACCGGAATCGCATCCATTGCTTGCGCCGCATCGGGATAAAATGCCGGCGCCAACGGTTTCTCACTCTTCGCCGTTGCTACCGTTCCAGGCACCGCAAGCAGGTAATAGTTCCCGTCGGGAAGAGAGCGTAAGGAGTAGCGGCCCTGTGCATCCGTAACGGCGTGTCCCTGCGACGGATTTCCTTCGGCTACGCTAAATCGCCGGTCCCGCGTAAGTGCATACACTGTTACGCCGCTTTGAGCGGCATCAGCTTCGTCGATCACCCGGCCTGTCACTCCGCCGTTGGGGACGAGTGTGATCTGCATCGGGCCGACTGCCTCGCCCGGCCTAACGGCAACAAGCAGAGCATCGATCGAATTCCGAACCGAAAAGCCCTGCTTGTGTATTCCGATCCGATACCCTCCTGGCCGGACGTTCTCGATACGGAACGAGCCGTCGCTTTGTGAAACGGCGTAGGGCATTTGCTCGTTGTAAGTGGAACGGTCGGCAACCCAGGCAACGACGTGTACTTGCCCCATGCCCTCTCCCGTCATCTCATTCACGATGCGACCGTGGATCGTTCCGAATGTCTGCTGTGCGTTTTCCGCTAGCGGAATGAGCACTAACGCGCAAGCAGACAACATCAGTCCGGCAGATCGCCGCAGGGTCCTCATCTTTCACGTTTGTATCGCACCCGCCACAAAATCGCACGCCCAGGGCGATATGCATCCATGTCAAAAAGGCCTTGCCCCACAATAAACAAAGATGATTCCGCGCTACACGCGTCCCGAGATGGGCGCCATCTGGAGTGAGCAGCACAAATACGAATGCTGGCTTGAAGTCGAGCTCGCCGCCTCCGAAGCCCTCGCCGAATTAGGCGATGTACCGAAGGAAGCCGCCGCCAGCCTGCGCGCCCACGCCGGTTTCGACCTCGCCCGTATCCAGGAAATCGAGCGCGAAGTACGCCACGACGTCATCGCCTTCACCACCGCCGTCGCCGAGCGCATGAAAGAGCGTAACGACGCCGAAGCCTCCCGCTGGCTGCATTACGGCCTCACCTCGAATGACATCGTCGATACCGCACAGGCGCTGCAGATCCGCGACGCCTCGCGCCTCATCGCCGCTGATCTCGACCAGCTGCTCGCCGCTCTCAAAAAGCTCGCCTTCGAGCATAAAGACACGGTGCAGATCGGCCGCACCCACGGCATGCACGCCGAGCCGATCACCTTCGGCCTTAAAGTCGCGCTCTGGTACGACGAGTTCCGCCGCCACAAAGCCCGCTTTGCACAAGCCGCCGAAGAGATCCGCGTCGGCAAAATCTCGGGAGCGGTCGGGACCTTCGCCCACATCGGCCCCGAAGCCGAAGAAAAAATCTGCGCTCGTCTCGGTCTCAAGGCCGCGCCCATCACCTCGCAGGTCCTCTCGCGCGATCTCCACGCCCACTACCTCGCCGTGCTCGCTGGCATTGCTTCCAGCCTCGACAAAATCGCCGTCGAGATCCGCCATCTTCAGCGCACCGAAATCCGCGAAGCCGCCGAGCCGTTTGCCGCCGGACAAAAGGGCTCCTCCGCCATGCCCCACAAACGCAACCCCGTCACCTGCGAGCAGATCTCCGGTCTCGCCCGTGTGGTCCGCTCCAATGCGCAGGCCGCCTTCGAGAACGTGCCCCTGTGGCACGAGCGCGACATCTCCCATTCCTCAGTCGAGCGCGTCATCCTGCCCGATTCCACCATCCTCACCGACTACCTGCTCGCAAAATCCACCTGGCTCATCTCGGGCCTGGTCGTCGATCCCGTTCGTATGAAGCGCAACCTCGAGAGCACACATGGGCTCGTCTTTTCCGGTCAGCTGCTACTTGATTTGGCCGCTGCCGGCATGCTGCGTGAAGAAGCTTACCGTCTGGTCCAGGCCCATGCCATGCGCGCCTGGGAGACCGAATCCGACTTCCGCGCCGCCATCGAGCAGGATCCTGCGGTTACACGCCACCTCGGCCCGTCACAGATCGATCAAGTCTTTTCGTTACAACGCCAATTGTCTAATGTAAATACCGTATTTGAACGGGTCTTTACCGAATAATCCGATTCGACAAATTCCGATGGCTGAAAAATCGTGTTTTTCGGATAAACTGTAGTCGGGAATTTCGACCACATGCTCCAGACTGCCGAACCGGCCATCGATCGCGGGCTCGAACTCGCGCGGGTGTTGCTGGTTGACGACGATCTCACCTCGCGGCTGACCTTAAAGGCGGTTCTGGAAGCTGGTGGCTATTTCGTCGACGCAGCGGCCTCCGCGGCCGAAGCAGTTGGCAAGCTCGATGAACAGCAGTACGAGCTGGTGTTAAGCGACTTACAGATGGAATCCCCGGAAGCTGGCCTGAAAGTCCTGGCTCACGCTCGTTTGATGGATTACAAACCGGCTACCGCCATTTTGACGACCTATCAAAACCGCCAGACAGACTCCCGCCGCCCCATTCTGATCAAGCCTGAAGATCTGCCCGAGCTGTTGAGCAAAGTAGCCGACCTGATCAGCCAGCGCGCGGCCCGAATTGTGGCCCGTCAGCTCCGGCAGCCCTGAGTCGCAGTCTCGTCCTTCACGATCGATTTTGATCGCAGATCCCAGGTCCGATGACCCTGTTCGCGCGCCTTGAGCAATGGAAGGAACGCGCTGTCCTCTCGCCTGAGTAGTCCGTGTTGCTCGCCAATCTCGCGCAGGGCAGACCCTTTTCGCTCTTTCTCGAGTGGAACATCCTGCTGTACACCGGTATCCTCGCCTTTATCGCCGGTCTGGGCTGGACCATCAGCACCTGGTCGCGCCAGCTTGGCGACATCGTAGCGATCGCCATCCTGTCCGCCCTCGTCGTTGCCTCGGTCCGCTATTGTTTCCGCCGCGCAGCTCCCTGGTCTCCTGAAAAAGTCCTCGCCCAGAGTGCTGCCGTCGACTACGTGCTCTACGCCGGCTGCCTCATCTGGTTAGTCGAATTGGCCTGGATCGAGCAGCGCTTCCACTTGCTCTCCGGTCAGTGGGACAACTATCTACTGGCAACCGCTGCTCTGTTCTTCGTCTTCGCCTATCGCTTCGACAATCGTTTCGTTCTATCGCTCGCTTTGTCTTCGCTCGCCGGCTGGTTCGGAATCGCCTTTTGGCACGGTCCTGCGCCTCTCAAAGGCAGCCGCGAGGGCGCGATTCTCTACAGCCTCCTCATCGTTGGCGTGGGCACGATCCTCAGCCGTCGCGGCCTCAAAGCGCACTTCGTCGAAACCTATCTAAATATCGCTGCCAACGTCCTCTTCGCAGCCGTTCTCTCGGGCCTCTTTACTCGCGGGAACGATTTTGCGTGGCTGGTTTTTCTCCTCGCGCTCTGTGCCGCATCTCTCGCCTGGGGACTGACGCGCCGCCAGTTCATCTTCGTCGCGTACGCCGCCGTTTACGGTTACATCGGCGTTAGCGCGCCGGTGACTCGAATTTTGGATAACTTTATTCTCGTGCTGGGCTATTTTGTCGTGACTGGCGCAGTCATGCTTGCCGTCCTCGTCCAGATCGCACGCCACTTCGGGAGAGAATCGTGAGAGCCTACGCGGCCGCCAACGAAGAAGCGCTACACACGAGCGATCTGCTCAGGAGCTGGAAGAGCGAAGGCCTTCTAACCGAAGCGCAGTGCCAGCTCATGCAGCAGGAAACGAATTGCGACCTCCGCCGCACCAACGTCTTCCTCCGCATCGTCCTGTTCTTCCTTACGGTGATTCTTGCCGGCGCAGGCGTCATACTGTTTCTCTCGGTTTTCTTTCCGAACACCCATGACTCAGAAGTAGCTGGTAGTTTCCTGCTCTTCGCTGCTTTCGCTTTCTATGCCGCGTCGGAATTCGCCGTCACCCAGTTTCAGCTCTATCGGCACGGAATCGAGGAAGCGCTCGCCGTCTGCTCTGTCGCTTGTCTATGCATCGCATCTTTTGCATTCGATTCGCACGGGACTTGGGGCTGGCCGTTTCTTGCCGGATTTCTCGCTTCGTTATGGATTTGGCTGCGCTTCGGACTCACCTATGCATTCCCAGGGGCGATGGCTTTTCTATGGGCTCTGGCATACGATTGGACCCCCTCCCATTCCGTACGCCACCTCATCGTGTTCGGCCTCTACGCCTGCGGCCTGTTGCTCCTGATCTTCATTCGCCGCCGCTTCCGATTCTCGTTCCTCAACCAGGAATACGCGATCTGCGAAGCGTTTCTGTGGCTCGGCCTCTATCTCGCAACTAATCTTCAGATTTCTTCGCCCGATCTGTATGGGAATTGGGGGATCAGCGTTCACAACACCGCGGAATTCTCGAAACCGTTCTACTGGACCACCTGGGTTCTGATCTGGTGCCTTCCGCCCCTCACTCTCCTCCGCGGTCTGCGTAATCGAGACCGGGCCATCCTTCTCGTCGGCCTCGCGATATCGATTCTCACGCGCCACCAACAAGCTCTATCTCGGCTGGCCACGCCACACCTGGGATCCCATGCTTCTGGGAGCGCTGCTGATTGCTGTCGCGGTTTTTCTTCGCCGCTGGCTTTCGGCAGGTCCGGATGCCACCCGCCACGGCTTCACCGCCAAGCGCATCGCCGCCAAGCGCATCGCCGCCAAGAAGGAGAGCTGGATCAACGCCCTGGGCAACGCCTCCGCTTTGCTCGCGCCGGGCGCACTGAATCAGAGCATACATCCGCAGCAGCGCGATTTCCACTTCGACGGAGGAGATGCTGGGGGCGGAGGAGCGGCTTCTACGTTCTAACTCGTCAGCGATCGCTCGGCGATTCGCACAACCGTCGCCTCAAACGCATCTAGTGCGTCTTTGAAAAAGTGGTCGCCCGCTGGTACCCACTCGAGCTGCTTCGGTTCCGGCACCGTCTCGTAAAACGCCTGCAGATCCGCGGCCGGTCCAAACTCATCATGCGTGCTCTGAATGAAGTATTTGGGAACGCGCACGTCATAGACAAAATCGCGCTCCTGAATTCTGGTCGGGAATCCCACGGCAATGACACGCTCGATCACTGGCTCGGTCGAAGCCAGCCGGAGCGCCACCCGCGAGCCGAACGAAAAACCGGCCGCCGTGACCGGCAGTTCCGGGTATCGCGTCTGCAGTTCGCGCAGCGCTGCTCGGGCATCCTCGGTCTCACCAATGCCGTCCGCATACTCGCCCTGGCTCAGATTGACTCCTCGAAAATTGAAGCGCAGCACCACGCAGCCGGCTTTTCGCAATCCTCGCGCCAGCCGGTAGACGACTTTGTTGTGCATCGTCCCGCCAAACTGCGGATGGGGATGGCACACGACAGCAGCCTCTGCTGCCTCCCGGTCTTCCGGCTCCTCGATGAGCGCTTCCAGCCTTCCGGCCGGTCCCTGGAGAAACAGCGATTCGATTCGCCGAGGCATGTTTACAACCTTCGCCTCGCTGAAGGGCACAGGTTCATCATCAGTTCGTGCGGTAGTTGGTGAACTGCATATCGATCCCGAAGTCCTTGCCCTTCACCAGCGCAATCACCTGCTGCAGCGTGTCGCGATCTTTTCCGGTCACACGCACCACATCGCCCTGAATACTGGCCTGCACCTTCAGCTTGCTGTCTTTGATCAGCTTGATGATGTCCTTCGCCTTCTCGGTCGAGATTCCCTGCTGCAAGGTGATTTCCTGACGCGCGCTTCCGCCCGAAGCCGAGCTGATCGGGCCGTAACTCAACCCCTTCAGCGGCACGTTCCTTTTTACCAGCTTCTGCCGCAGAATCTCGTCTACCGCCTTCAGCTTGTACTCGTCCGAGCTCGCCAGTTGTATCTTGTGATCTTTTTCGTTCAGCTCGATGGACGATTTGCTGTCCTTGAGGTCATAGCGCGTCTGAACTTCCTTCATGGCCTGCTGAATCGCGTTCGTTACCTCGTTCAAATCGATCTTGGAAGCAATATCAAAGCTGTTGTCCGGCATGTCTTCGCTTCTACGATTCTAGTCGGTGAGGTATGTTGAGAATGCTCTTCGTCTGGGCCAGACCGCTGTGCTGGAACGATCCGTCGAGATAAGTCCCTCGGGTATTGCCGCCGACCTCGGGGTGCCCACCGGCGCGAGAGGAATCGTCATCTTCGCCCATGGCAGCGGGAGCAGCCGCTTCAGCTCTCGAAATCGCTTTGTCGCGGCAGAGCTGCATCGCGCCGGATTCGCGACGCTGCTGCTGGATCTGCTTACTTCCGGCGAGGAAGAGATCGACTCTCGCACCCGGCAGCTGCGTTTCGATATCGATCTGCTCGCCGGCCGTCTTATGGAAGCCACCAACTGGACCGGCGAAAACCCTGATCTTGGAAGGCTGCCCATTGGCTACTTCGGCGCAAGCACGGGCGCTGCTGCGGCGTTGATTGCGGCAGCCCGGCTTACTCAACGAATTCACGCGGTAGTTTCGCGGGGAGGCCGGCCCGATTTGGCCGCTTCGGCGCTTTCATCCGTCACGGCTTCAGTCCTGCTGATTGTCGGCGGCGAGGATGCACCCGTAATCGATCTGAACAGAAACGCGCTCGGGCAGCTTTCCTGCGAGAAGAAGCTGGAGATCGTACCCGGCGCATCGCATCTTTTCGAAGAACCGGGAGCGCTCGAACAAGTATCCAGACTCGCGGCCGCGTGGTTCGATCAGCACCTTACACGGCCCGCGTAACACGGGAACGGTCATCAGAGCCAGGCATAAGGACGATCGAGCCGCCTACGCGCACCGGGCTCACGCCACCGCTCCTGTTGGTATCCCGCGACCGCCATATACAAACGCGCCGAATTACAAATCCAGCCTCCTCGTAAACGTGCGAAACCCTCATGAAATAAGGTGACCCAAGTCACTAGCACACCGGATTTTTCATTTTTTACAAACGAGCCCGCGTTAGAGTAAATGAAGAAAGTCGCGAGGTGCAAGAGAACATCGAATGTTTGTGCACGCACTCCTCGTGTTGCTGCAGGTTCAGGTACCGGGGGTAAACGAACGCCGAATAGGGAATATTTTCGCGCCGCTAGCTAGTCCGGCGGCTGCGGAGAAGACGATTGCGGTGTTCACGATCGCCATTACCGCGGCGATTTTTGTAGCTGTCGGCGGGCTGATCACATATACGATCTGGCGTTTCCGGCGCAAACCGGAAGACGATCTGCATCAGGAGCCGCCGCAGGTTTACGGAAGCAATCAGATCGAAGTTGCCTGGACGGTGATTCCGATTCTGATAGTGTTTGTGCTCATCGGAGTATCGGCGCGCGTGATTGCCTCTGTGGAAAATGCGAGTCCGCCGAAATCGACGCTTAAGCTGACGCTGGTCGGACATCAATGGTGGTGGGAAGTTCGATATCCGGATTACGGGATTGTGACGGCGAACGAAATACATGTACCGGTAGCGGGTCAGGCGAATACCGCAACCTATCTGCAACTGCAGAGTCAGGACGTGATTCACAGCTTCTGGGTTCCGCAATTGGCGGGTAAGACAGACTTGGTGCCAAATCGAACGAATTACATCTGGATCGATCCGAAGGAGCCGGGAGAATATCTCGGGAATTGCGCCGAGTATTGCGGAACCCAGCATGCAAACATGCTGCTGCGCGTTATCGCGCAGCCGAAAAGCGAATTCGATGCGTGGGCCGCGGCGCAACAGAGGGCAGCGGCTGCCGATCCGAAGCTGACGCAGGCCAAGGCCGTGTTCGAATCGCTTTCCTGCGTCAATTGCCACATGATCAAAGGGACGCCGTCTCAGGGTAAGTTCGGTCCGGATCTGACGCATCTGATGAGCCGGCATACGCTCGCTTCGGGCATGATTACAAACACGCCGCAGCACCTGCGCGAATGGATCAACGATCCGCAGGAAGTCAAGCCCGGCGCGCTGATGCCCAGTTTCAAATTGACCGACAAGCAATTGGATCAGGTCGTCGCATACCTCGCTTCGCTGAATTAGAACGCCATGGCATCGATCGATTATCCACTGGAGCGGCCCAAAGTAGCGGAGCCCGAATTTTCTTTTTCCGAGGCGCTCTATTCCTGGGTCGCGACGGTCGATCACAAACGTCTGGGGCTGATGTACATCGTCACAGCGTTGCTGTTTTTTGTGATCGCCGGAATTATGGCGAGTGTCATTCGGCTGCAGCTCGCGTTTCCGAACGGTCATGTGGTTGGTCCGGATACGTTCAACCGGTTGTTTACGATGCACGGCACCACGATGGTGTTCCTGGTCGGCATGCCGATGGTGGCCGGTTTCGCAAACTATCTTGTGCCGCTGATGATCGGCGCGCGCGATATGGCGTTCCCCCGGTTGAATGCCTTTGGCTACTGGATCTTTTTATTCGGCGGCCTGCTTCTGTACTTCAGCTACATTGGGGGCGCGGGATTAGCTGGCGCGGGCTCGGCACCGGACGTCGGCTGGTTTGCCTATTCGCCGCTGACGGAGCGGGCGTTCGCGCGCGGATCGAGCGTCGACTACTGGGCGATCGGCGTACTGGTATCGGGATTTGGCAGCATTGCGAGCGCCATCAACGTCATCGCGACTGTCGCTTCCATGCGCTGTCCGGGGATGACGCTTAGCCGGATCCCGACGTTCGTCTGGGTCATGGTGGTGGATTCCTGGCTGATTGTGATCGCGCTGCCGCCACTCTCGGCCGGACAGATCATGCTGCTGCTCGACCGCTATCTGGGCGCGCATTTCTTCGATACCCAGGCGGGCGGCTCGGCCATTCTGTGGCAGCACATCTTCTGGATCTTCGGCCATCCGGAGGTGTACATTTTGATCTTTCCGGCCTTCGCCATTTTGTCGGAAGTGATTCCGGTGTTTTCGCGCAAACCGCTGTTTGGAAGGCCGGCAATGGTCGGCGCGGTGGTCGCAATCGGCTTCATCAGCCTGGGAGTCTGGGCGCATCATATGTTTGCCGTCGGCATGACAAGCTGGTCGAACACCTTCTTTGCCGCCTCGAGCATGCTGGTGGGAATTCCGACGGGCATCAAGATTTTCAACTGGACCGCAACGATGTATGGCGGCAAACTGCGGCTCGATACGGCGCTGCTTTTCTGCTGCGGTTTTCTGCTGCAATTTCTGGTGGCCGGGCTGACTGGAATCATGCTGGCCGTAGCGCCCTTCGACTGGCAGCTGCACGATTCCTATTTCGTTGTTGCGCATTTCCATTTCACGCTGATCGGCGGACTTATCTTCGGATTGTTCGCCGGGATGTATTACTGGTATCCCAAGGCCTTCGGGCACATGCTCGATGAAAAGATTGGCAAATGGCATTTCTGGCTACTGGTGATTGGCTTCAACATGACCTTTATCCCGCTGCATTTTGCCGGGCTGCTCGGTATGCCGCGCCGTATTTACACGTACTCGCCGGGCCGCGGCTGGGAGTGGTGGAATCTGATTGCGTCGATTGGCGTGCCGTTTCAGATTGCCGGCATTCTATGTTTCGTCTGGAATGTGCTGCGGTCGGCTAAGAAAGGCGTGCCGGCGGGCGACGACCCATGGGACGCCTGGACGCTGGAATGGGCCACGAGTTCGCCTCCGCCCGAATACAACTTCGAAAAATTGCCCGTAGTGCGAAGCAGCCGGCCGCTCTGGGATCTGAAACATCCGAACGATCCGGATTGGAAATACGAGTAAGCGCATGGCGGATATCAACGTACCCATTGCCGATGCGCTTACGATGGAGCGCGATTGGAAGCTGCCGGATCGGGGCACCGTCGGGATCATTTTCCTGATCATCACGGAATCTTCGCTGTTTGCGATCTTCGTTGCGGCCTACCTGATCTACATCGGTAAAAGCCTCACGGGGCCGTACCCCAAAGATGTGCTCGAAGTGCCGATCATTTCCACCATCTGCCTGCTTTCGAGTAGTCTGACGGTCTACTTCGCCGAGCACGCGCTCGCGCACGGCAAGCTGGCGCTGTTCAAAATCTGGTGGCTCATCACAATCGCGCTCGGGCTCGAATTCATCATCGCGACCGGCATGGAATGGAAGAAGCTGATTACGGAAGATCATCTGACGATCTCGACGAATCTCTTCGGCAGCACGTTTTACTCGCTGGTCGGGCTGCACGCGAGCCACGTGATCGTCGGGCTTTGCTTCCTGCTGCTCACTTTTTTTGTCACGCTGTTCGGGTTTCCGATTGAAACACAACTGCGGCGGGTGAAGTTTCTCTCCTGGTACTGGCATTTTGTGGACGCGGTCTGGGTGATCGTGTTCACGGTGGTTTACATCATCGGCAGGTAGGGCGCGGAATCGTATGTCACACGAAATGCACCACGGCGAGGCATCCGAGCGGACACAGGAAACCCACATCGAGCTTCCGGCGCCGACCTTCTGGCCAATTATTTTCTCGTTCGGACTGACGCTCGCGTTTGCGGGTTTACTGACTCACTGGTCGATCAGTGTGGTGGGCCTCATCATTGTGGCTCGGGGCGCTTTTGGCTGGTGGAGCAACGTCATCCCACACGAAGCGCACGAAGAAGTTCCGATCGATCCCGAACATCGGCCGGCGCCGATCATGGTTGAGGAGAGATCGGTGGTGAGGCTTGGAGTGGGAGAGGCGCATCATCGCATGCGTATTCCGGAAGAGGTGCATCCCTACTCAGCCGGTATCTGGGGCGGTCTTGCCGGCGGGGCTGCCATGGCCGGGCTGGCGTGCTTGTACGGACTGATTGCGCAGCATAGTATCTGGTATCCGGTGAATCTGCTGGCGGGTGTTGTCATTCCCAATCTGGGCGATGCTTCCATCGAATATCTGCGTGCTTTTCACACGCTGCCATTTGTCGCCGCCCTGATCGGGCATGTGATTTTGTCGTGCCTGGTAGGCGTGGTCTACGCGGTCATGCTGCCGATGTTTCCGCGCCGGGCACCGTTCTGGGCCGGCATTCTGATGCCGCTTTTCTGGAGCGGACTGGTAGCTACTGTGCTCAATGTGCTCAATCCCGCTATGAACCAGCGCATCAGCTGGCCGTGGTTTGTCGCCTGTCAGCTCGCGTTTGGCTTGATCGGCGGCTATGTGATTGCGCGCAGCACCAGTATTCACACCATGCAATCGTGGTCGATTGAAGAGCGCGCGTTTCTGCACGCGCCGGGATTGGCGCCGCCTCGCGAGGACGAAGAAAAATGACAGCTCGCGACACTCTTTTGATCGCAGCGGCCCTGCTCGTCTCGACTGCCTGCGAGCCACCCGGCAAACCGAAACCGGAGCCATCGTCTGAGGACATCACCGATTTCAAGGTGCTTTATTCCGAGAACTGTTCAGGCTGCCACGGGGTGGACGGCAAGAACGGGCCGGGCCGCATTCTGAACGATCCACTGTACCTGGCGCTGATTCCGCGCGACACATTGAAAGGCGTGATCGAGCATGGCCGTCCGGGAACAGCCATGCCGGCGTGGGCGAAAAGTGACGGCGGACCGCTTACACCGCGGCAGGTGGATGCGCTGGTGAATGGGATTGAGCAGAACTGGGCGAAACCGGACGAGTTCCAGGGCCAGCAGCTCCTGTCTTATGCGGGGACCGGACAGGGCGACGCCGATTCGGGCCGCAAGCTCTTTTTGCGAAATTGCTATATGTGTCACGGGCCCGGAGCAAAGGTCGGTTCCGTGACCGATGCAGCCTATCTGTCGCTTGTGACGGATCAGATGCTGCGTACCTCGATCCTGGTGGGAAGGCCCGATATGGGCATGCCCGATTACCGGCATTTGAAGCTCGGCAAAGCGCTCAGTGATGCAGATGTCTCGGATCTGGTTGCGTTCCTTGGCTCGAAACGGCCGGCTCAGATTGAAAGCGCCGGATTGAACGAACCGGCGGGCACGGGCGAGCACGGGGCGACATCGCGCGGCAACGAAGCGAGCGGGAACGGGCCGGGTAGTCCGCGTAAGGAACGCGAGGAGGGAAATAAATCAACTGGCGCAAGCAGCCAGCAGGGAATCAAATGAGCGGAGCGGATCGTCATAAGGAGCATCACGCGGATAAGGTTGCCGAGGGAGCCAAGAATCCGGCGCGCCGGGACTGGTTTTTCAAAGTAGGCGTCGCGGTGAACGTTGCGGCTGGACTTTTGCTGGCCGTGCCGCTGGTTGGCTTTGTTTTTTCAAGCTTCGTAGAGCGTAAAGATCCACGTAGCTGGATCTCGCTCGGAGCTGTGGAAAACTTTCCGGAGAACGCCACTCGCATCGCTACGTATCGCAATCCGTTCACGCGGCCATGGGATGGAGAGACGGCCGATATTCCATGCTGGGTCCGGCGTCTCCGGGGCAATCAGTTCCAGGTGTTTGCGATTAACTGTACACATCTGGGTTGTCCGGTGCGCTGGTTTGAGGAATCGGGTTTGTTTTTGTGTCCGTGCCACGGCGGCGCCTATTACGAAGACGGTTCGCGCGCTGCCGGTCCGCCGCCACGGGGACTTTTTCAGTACGACTACAAAGTCGAAAAAGGGGAACTCTGGGTGAAAGGCGGCGAAATGCCGACGCTTTCTAACCCGGTGTAATACGCCCATGAACACGTTGCGCAAAATCGCTGTCTGGCTCGATGAACGGCTGCATCTCACGGCGCTCTATGCTTCGACCGCCGGTCATGAAGTCCCTGCAAGCGCGGGAAGCTGGTTCTATGTTTTTGGTAGCGCTACTCTGCTCTGCTTCATTATTCAGGTGATCAGCGGGGCCTGTCTCGCTTTCGTTTACATCCCCTCCACCAACGAAGCGTTTACCAGCCTGCAATACCTGAATCACGCGCAATTCTGGGGATGGTATCTGCGCGGCGTGCACTACTGGGGATCGAATTTCATGGTTGCCATCATGACCCTCCACATGATCCAGGTGTTCCTGTTCGGCGCCTACAAATACCCCCGCGAACTGACCTGGGTCTCGGGTGTCTTCCTGTTATTGATGACGCTGGCCATGGCATTCACAGGCCAGGTGATGCGCTTCGATCAGGATGCCTACTGGGGGCTCACCATTGGCAGTTCGATTACGGGGCGCGTTCCGCTGATCGGTGCGCAGCTTGTGCACGTCCTGCTGGCCGGTCCGATTATTGCGGGCGAAACATTATCGCGATTCTTCACGCTGCACGTCTTCATCATCCCCGGGCTGATTATTGCCATCGTCAGCATGCACCTGCGCCTCGTGCTGACGAAAGGTATCAACGAGTATCCGAAGCCCGGACATCCGGTGCACAAGAGCACGTACGATGCACACTATGCGGAGATCCTGCGCAAAGAAGGCGTTCCGTTTGTTCCCAACGCGGTTGGAAAGGACCTGATCTTTGCAGCGCTGGTAATTGTCGGGATTCTGGCGTGCGCGTTTTTCTTCGGCCCGAAAGGCCCGGCGGGTATTCCGAATCCGACGCTGGTCAACACGAACCCTCGTCCGGATTTCTACTTCCTTTCCATCTTTGCGGCATTCGCACTGCTGCCGGACTGGATGGAGGTTATCGTTTTGTTCGTGGCCCCGGCGGCTGCAATCCTCTTCCTGCTTATCCTCCCCTTTATTTCAGGCACAGGCGAGAAGAGCGCGGTGAAGCGGCCGGTCGCGGTACTTTCGGTGATCCTGATCATGCTCGTGATCTGCGTGCTGACCTACATGGGCGAAACCTCGCCCTGGTCGCCGAAGATGGATGCCTGGAGTGGTGATGCGATTCCGGTTCAGTTCGTGCGCGGCCGCACGCCGCTCGAGATGCATGGCGCGCTCGTGTTCCAGAACAAGCAGTGCCGAACGTGCCACGCGCTTGGAGGACGAGGCGGCCAGCGCGGCCCTGCGCTCGATGCAGTTGCGACACGGCTCACCCGGGATCAGCTCATCCGGCAGGTCATTCAAGGCGGCGGCAACATGCCGGCCTACGGTCAGAAGCTTTCGCCGGCGGAGGTCGAAGCGCTGACGGCGTTTCTCATGACGCTCGCGCCCAAGGCAACACCGCCGGTGCGCGATTCTGCGCCGCCGCAGAACAAGTTGCCGCGCGATTTCGCGATTATTCATCCAGCTTTCTCAAACTAAGTGGTGGATCCGGTCGTCAATGCCGCGCTCAGTTCCTGGAACCTGAGTAGTCCTGCAACGCTCGTTCTGCTCGCGGCTGCTTTCGTTTACCTTCGGGGCTGGCTGCGTGGCCGGAGGCTCGTCCAAACACCGCGCGAGCTGCAACACCTCGGCTGTTTTTTCGGCGGTCTGGCGCTTGTGTTTCTCGCCGTCGAATCGCCGCTCGATGCTTTCGACAATCTTTCGCTTTCGGCGCATATGACGCAGCATCTGCTGCTCATGATGTTTGCGCCGCCGCTGATTCTGCTCTCGCGGCCAACTGTGCCTTTGCTGCGCGGACTGCCGCGCACGTTCGTTAAGGAAGGTCTCGGGCCCTTTCTCACCTGGCCGTTCTTGCGGCGTGTATTTGCGCTTCTCACCGCGCCGCCCCTCTCCTGGCTTATCTTCGCGCTCAGCTCGATCTTCTGGCACATGCCCGCGACCTACGAACTGGCCCTGCGCTCGCCGTTCTGGCACGGTATGCAGCATGCCTGTTTCTTCTGGACGGGCATTCTCTTCTGGTGGCCCGTGATCCGGCCGGTGCCGGGCCGTTCGCGCTGGCCCAACTGGATCAAAATTCCTTACCTCTTGTTCGCGGACATCGTCAACACGGTGCTCTCGGCATTTTTCGTGTTCTCCGGACGCTTGCTCTACCCGAGCTACGCCGCGGCACACATTGGCAGCTTCCATCCGCAGGACGACCAAACGATCGCGGGACTGATCATGTGGGTGCCGGGCTCGCTTGTGTATCTGTTGCCCGCATTCGTGCTCGCGATGCGATTGCTGACGAGCTCTCGGCCAGCAGCTCAACCCAAGCCCCCGAAAGCCAGAGTGTACTCGAAACCGCGCGCATCCTTTCGCCGGTGGGCGAGCTTTCGGCCCATCCTGCAGATCGCGATGCTTCTGCTTGCGCTCGCGGTCATAGCCGATGGCCTCTTCGGACCGCAAGCCGCGCCACTCAATCTGGCGGGCGTACTGCCCTGGATTCACTGGCGTGCCCTCTCGATCTTTGCGCTGCTCATTGTCGGTAACGTGTTCTGCATGAGCTGCCCGTTTGTGTTCGTGCGCGATCTCGGCCGCAAAGTATTGCCCGCGCGTTTCCGCTGGCCGCGTGTGTTGCGCAATAAGTGGCCGAGCGTCGGGCTGCTGCTGCTTTATCTCTGGGCCTACGAAGCCTTCGGCCTCTGGGACAATCCCTTCGCCACAGCTCTGATCATTCTCAGTTACTTCGCCACCGCGCTCGTGATCGACGGACTTTTCCGCGGCGCCAGTTTCTGCAAATACGTCTGCCCGATTGGCCAGTTTCAATTCGTCAGCTCGCTCGTCTCGCCTCGAGAAGTATCCATAAAGCACGCGAGCGTTTGCCAGAGTTGTCAGAGTTTCGACTGTATTCGGGGAAACGAGCGCGCGCGGGGCTGCGAACTCTACCTCTTTCAACCTAAAAAGGCGAGCAATCTCGATTGCACGTTCTGCCTCGATTGCGTGCGCGCCTGCCCGCACGACAATGTTTCGCTGTTGCCGGTCTTTCCGACGAAAACGCTGCTTGAAGATCCGTATCGTTCCTCGCTTGGCCGTCTCTCGAAGCGGACTGACATCGCTGCGCTTGCCGCAGTCTTTGTTTTTGGCGCGCTCGCCAACGCCGCCGGAATGGTTGCGCCGGTGATGATGTTTGAGCACCGCCTGCACGCGCTACTTGGCAGCATGCCCTCGGCAATCCTGGCGCTGCTGCTTGCCGCGGTGGTGTTATTGCCGTGTACCGCTATGCTGCTCTGCTGGAGCCTGAACCGGCTCGTAACCAGCCACGCGCTCGAACTAACCCGCCGCCTCACTTTCGCGCTGGTGCCATTTGGTTTCGCCATGTGGACCGCGCACCTGCTCTATCACTTCGCGACGGGCTGGCATGCACCGTGGCTCATTCTCTCCCAGCGCTTTTTGTCGCTTGTGCCCGCTTTCCGTTTCGGCGTGACCGCCTGGCTGACTCCAGCGCAGATCCTTCTGCTCGATGCAGGACTGCTGGCAACGCTGTACCTCATCTGGCGACTTGCGAAACAATACGGCTCCGCGCTGGCGCTCGCTGCTCCCTGGACCGCACTTGCAACGGCCCTCTACTGCAGCGGCGTCTGGATTCTCTTTCAGCCCATGCAGATGCGCGGCATGATGCATTGAGCTCGCGACGCGCCCTACTCGGCTTTGCCGTGTGCACGCTGCTATTTGCTGATGGCGGCACTCTGGTATTCACTCAACAAAGTGGACCATACATCATCACGCTCTTCAGCGCGCCCCAACCCGTGCGCGTCGGTACTGCAGATTTAAGTATCCTTGTGCAGCAGGCGGCGGACCGTTCGCCTGTCCTCGATGCCACCGTCGAGCTTCGTCTCACGCACCCCGGCCTTGATGCACTCGAAATTCGGGCAACACACGACGCGGCCATAAATAAGCTGCTCTACGCCGCGGACCTGCCCTTGACAGCCGAAGGTGATTGGCGCGTTGATGTCGATGTTAACGGCAGGCGGGCCACTGGCAATCTGCGTGTCGTTCCGCCGCAACCGCCGCTGATAGCCTACTGGCCGTACTTCGCGCTCATGCCCATTGTTATTGCAATCTACGGTCTGAACCAACATTTGAAGCGGAGGCGCGCTCGTCCGCGAGCACGCGCATAGCAGCATTGCGCCCATTCATCGCAATCACACTGCCGCCGGGATGTGTACACGCACCGCACAGATACACGCCCGGCATCGGCGTCTTCGCGCTCAGCCGATTGCTCCACATATACTGCGGCAAACATTCGCCTTGAAAAATGTGTCCGCCCGTCAATCCAACTTCGCGCTCGATGTCCGGCGGTCCGAGTACCTCGGCTTCGATCACTGCGTCCGGAATGTTCGTGCAAAAGCGCCCGAGCGCATCGAGTGCCAGCTGTTTTGCACGTTCGCGCTTTTCGTCCCATGTATCATGCGCAAACTTGTAAGGTACATACTGGCAGAACATGCTCATCGTGTGCGTGCCATCAGGCGCAACCGAGCGATCGTGCACGCTCTGAAAATAGATCTCGGTCCAGAGGCGCTCCGGCAGTTCGCCCGCGCGCACCTTCGCGTAGCCGCCCTTCCATTCGTCTTTCGAAAGCGGCGTATTGAGCTGCCCGTAATGATGCGGCTGATCGAACCCGGGGCGTGCGCGGAAATTTGGCAACTCGTGCAGCCACACATTGAGCTTAAGCGTACAGCCCTCGATCGGAATCGCCTCAACCTTTTCACGCCAGCGCGCATCCGCATTCCGGCCTAGAAGCTTCAGTGTTGTGCGCGGATCGGCATTCGAGATCACGACTCGCCCCCGCAGCATATCGCCGCCTTCGAGCCGGACGCCTTCACCCGGGACAATTTCCGCCACGGGAAGGCCGGTTTCGATCGAAGCGCCTGCTTCGCGCGCCGCATCCGCAATGAGAAACGAAACCGTTCCCATGCCGCCGCGCACGTATCCCCACGCGCCGGGCAATCCGCCCAGTCTGCCGGACGCATGATGAAAACGAATCGATGCGGTGCCCTTATCGAACGGACTCGCGTTCGTGCCGATCACGCCCTGCCCCAGATATGCCATGTGCAAACGTTCGTCGCTCAGATACCGCTCTACGAACTCGGCCATCGACCAATCGAACAGCAGCGCCTTCGTTTCCCAGTCATTACCGAGCCGCACTTCGAGCTCCTCACGCGTTGGCGCATCGCCAATCCACATGTCGCATTCATTTGCCGGGCGAATCGCATCACGCGTGCGCCGAATGACATCCGACATTGCACGCCAGCCTTGAACATCGCGCGGCGACAACCGTGCGATCTCAGCTTCACACTGCTCGTCGTCATCGTAGAGCTGTATGCTCGTGTCATCTTCGAAGGGTACAAACAGGCCGTTGACGGCGGGTGTCCAGTGAAAGCCGCGCTTATAAAGATCGAGCTCTTCCACCACGAGAGGATGCAGTAATCCAGCGAGATAGGCGCAAGGCGACATGCGCACGCCGGGCCATGGCTCCTCGATCGTGCATGCTCCCCCGATACGCTCGCGAGCTTCGAGCACCAGCACACTCTTGCCGGCGCGCGCCAGATACGCGGCACACGTGAGCCCGTTATGCCCCGCACCGACCACGATCGCATCCCAGCCGCGCTTTACAGACCTCATTGCGGCAGCTTCTCGGTGTCGAACAGCACCTTCGCGATGCAGGTTTGCGGACGCGTGTGCTGCTCCAGCGTGATCCAAGGTTCATTGAGCATGCGCACCGAACGCAATTTGCCGAGCACGATGCAGCGCCAGTTTTCGGGAGATCCGCAGGGCGCCAGACCGCTCGAACTCCGCCCCGCGTACTGATAGCAAAGCAGCCGCAGATCGCCTTCTTTGCTTCGTCCCAGCACGTACGGGCAAAGCGAGCGCCGGCACTCGTTGTAAATCGCCGAAAATGGGCGCTTCAAAAATAAAGACGCCGTGACAAGCACGGCAATCTCTTCCACGGTTTGAATTTCGACGGACTGAGGCGCAGCCATCCTACGCCTCAGCATACTGGATTGCGAGATGTTTCGCTACGCGGTGCGCTGCATTTCCGCTTTGCCTTCACCCTCGGCCGCAATCGCCGCCTGTGCTGCCGCCAATCGCGCGATCGGAACGCGGAACGGCGAGCACGAAACGTAATTCATGCCTACGCGATAGCAGAATTCGACCGAACTCGGCTCGCCGCCATGCTCGCCGCAGATACCGATTTCGATATCCGGACGAGTCTTGCGTCCGAGCTTCACGGCGTGCTCAATAATCTTGCCCACGCCATCCTGATCGATCGCGGCGAAGGGATCGGCCTTGAAGATTTTCAGATCTTCATACTGCTTCGAGAACTTCGTGTAATCATCGCGCGAAAGACCCATCGTGGTCTGTGTAAGATCGTTGGTGCCGAAGCTGAAGAACTCAGCCTCGCGTGCGATTTCATCCGCGGTCAAAGCGGCGCGCGGAATCTCGATCATCGTTCCGACGTAGTACTTGAGATCTTTCAGCCCAGCGGCGCCGAGCACTTCTTCCGCCACGCGCACGACGATTGCTTTCTGGTGCTCCAGTTCCTTCACATTTCCGACCAGCGGAATCATGACCTCGGGAATCACCTTCTTGCCCTTCTTCGCGACCGCAACGGCGGCTTCGAAGATCGCGCGCGCCTGCATCTCGGTTACTTCGGGATACGTCACGCCGAGACGGCAGCCGCGATGGCCCAGCATCGGGTTGAACTCGTGCAGTTCTTCTACGCGGTGCAGCAGCTCCGGCAGATGCTTCTTCAGATCGGCCACGCCTACCTTGTAGGTCGCCGCGAGTTCGCGCTTCTCCTTGATGGATGCATTCGGCAGCCGCGCGATATCGACCATTAGGTTTTCGCGCTTGGGCAGAAACTCGTGCAGCGGCGGATCGAGTGTGCGGATCACCACCGGGAAACCGTCCATTGCTTCAAACAGTCCGGCGAAATCCTTGCGCTGCATCGGCAGCAGTTTCTGCAGAGCCTTCTTGCGCGTCTTCTCATCGCGCGCCAGAATCATGGCCTGCATATGCTCGATGCGGTCTTCGGCGAAGAACATGTGCTCGGTGCGGCACAGTCCAATACCTTCTGCTCCAAACAAACGCGCTTGTTTCGCATCGCGCGGGATATCGGCATTTGCGCGCACGCCGAAGTTGCCGCGGAATTCGTCGGCCCACTCCATGAAGGTCGCGAAGTAGTGCGATTTCGGATCTGGCTCACTCGTCTTGCACTGGCCCTGATACACTTCGCCGAGTGTTCCATCGAGCGAAATCCAGTCGCCTTCCTTGAGCACCAGCTTCTTGCCTTCGAAGAGAATCGTCGCTTCTTTGCGCCCTTCGTTCACCGCTACTGAGGAGGCTCCCACGACGCACGGCCGCCCCATACCGCGCGCCACAACCGCGGCATGGCTGGTCAAACCGCCGACCGCGGTCAGAATGCCTTTCGAAACGTCCATGCCGTGAATGTCGTCGGGTGTGGTTTCCTTGCGGACCAGCACCACTGGGCCTTTTTTCGCCAGTTCCACTGCATCTTCGGACGAGAACGCCGCGCGTCCCACCGCCGCACCAGGCGATGCCGGCAAACCCGTTGCAATCTTCTGCAGTCCTTTGCGCATCGCAGGATCAAGCACTGGATGCAGTAACTGATCGAGCTGATTCGGGGCAACGCGTTGAACCGCTTCCTTCTTGGAAATCACGCCCTCTTCGACCATATCGACTGCAATGCGCACCGCCGCCGGACCCGTGCGCTTACCGTTGCGCGTCTGCAGCATGTACAACTTGCCTTCTTCGATGGTGAACTCGAAGTCCTGCACATCGCGATAGTGTTTTTCGAGATTGCTTGTGATCTCCCGCAGCTGCCTATAGGCTTCCGGCATCACCTGCTCGAGTTCGGCAATGGGCTGCGGCGTACGAATGCCAGCGACCACGTCCTCGCCCTGCGCATTCACCAGAAATTCGCCGTAGAAAATCTTCTCGCCCGTAGACGGATTGCGCGTAAACCCGACGCCCGTGCCCGAGTTCTCGCCCATGTTGCCGAAGACCATCGCCTGCACGTTCGCCGCGGTTCCGATCGAATCCGGAATCTTCTCCATGCGGCGATAGTAGATTGCCTTGGGCGTGTTCCACGAGTGAAACACCGCATCGCGCGCCATGGTCAGCTGCTCGCGGGCATCCTGCGGAAATGGTTTGCCGGTTTCTTTCTTCACCAGCTTCTTGTACTCGTCGATGATCGCCTTCAGATCGTTCGCGCTCAGATCGGTATCGAGCTTCGCTTTGATCTTCGCCTTGCGCGAGTCGAAGATGTGATCGAACTTCGCCATGTCGATGTGCAGCGCCACTTCGCCGAACATCTGAATGAAGCGCCGGTAGCAGTCGTACGCGAAGCGCGGGTTGTTCGTCTTGCGCGCCAGCCCTTCGGTTGTCTCGTCGTTCAGGCCCAGGTTCAGAATCGTGTTCATCATGCCGGGCATCGAGAACTTCGCGCCGGAACGCACGCTCAGCAACAGAGGGTCATCCACGCCGCCCAGCTTCTTTCCCATCTCGCCTTCGAGCTTGGCGAGCGCCTGATCGATCTGCGTATCCACTTCGCCGGGCACGCGATTGTTATTTTCGAAAAAGAGATTACAAACCTCGGTCGAAATGGTGAAGCCCGGAGGCACCGGCACGCCGGCTTTGCTCATCTCCGCCAGTCCCGCGCCTTTGCCGCCCAGCACGTCGCGCATCTTGCCGTCGCCGTCCGCCGTGCCTCCACCAAACGAGTAAACGTATTTCTTCATTTCCGGTTTTTGTCTCCTAAATTTCTGCGAACCTGAATGTCCTTACACGGCAATGCCGCTGCCGCGCTGTGTAACGATTTCGGAAAAATCAGCGATGGTTGAGAACTCCGTCAGCAAGCTATGTAGCAGCGCCAGACGGTTCTGCCGGATCGCGGGATCTGGATCGTTAACAAGAATTTTATCGAAGAAGCGATCCACTTGCGGCCGCAGCGAAGCCATCGCCTCCAGCCGCGAGCGATAATCGGCGCCGCTCGCCACGCGATTGCGAACGTTCTGGAATGCATCGTAGAGCTCGCGTTCCGGCCCGTTCTGCAGCAGAATTTCGTTGATCGCAGCGGACTGATTTACGCCTGCCTGCTTCAAAATGTTCTGGATGCGTTTGAAGCTTGCCGCCACCGGCTCAAAATCTTCCGTTGGCCGAATCTCGTGTACGGCCTTCACGCGCTCGTGTACATCTCCGAGAGTTGTGACACCCGCCGCGAGCACCGCATTCACCTCGTCGTAGGCGAAGCCGAGCACATCGCGCAGATAGAACTGAATGCGCTCACGCAGAAAATCGGCGAGGCCGTTCACATCCGCGACCAGTTGTAGAATCGGCAACGGCGGCCGCGCTTCGAAGAGAATTTTCACGATGCCCTGCGCGGCGCGCCGCAACGCGAACGGATCTTTCGAGCCCGTCGGAATCAGGCCGATGCGGAAACACTCGCGCAGCGTATCCAGCTTGTCGGCAATCGCGACCACTTGAGCCTCGCGCGAGCGCGGAATCGAATCCTCCATGCTAACGGGTTTGTACTGGTCGTAAATTGCGTCCGCAACATTTGCAGACTCGCCCTGTGCGCGTGCGTACAAACCGCCGACCACGCCCTGCAATTCGGTAAACTCCTTGACCATGTCGGTGGTCAGATCGCATTTCAGGAGCAGCGCCGCGCGCTTCACTGTTTCGAGATCCGCTCCCGCGTCTCGCGCCAGCTGTTCTGCCACGGCCACGACACGCTTCGTCTTCTCTTCATAACTGCCGAGCTTGGCTTGGAAGGTGATCTTGCCCAGGTCACCCACACGATCCGCCAGCTTCTTTTTTTGATCCGCTTCCCAGAAGAAGCGAGCATCGTTGAACCGCGCCCGCAGCACGCGCTCGTTACCCTGCCGGATCAATCCATCCGGATCGCCGTTGGTATTCGTGACGGCCACGAACTCCGCCGCCAGCGATCCATCCGCCTTCACCACCGAAAAATATTTCTGGTGATGCCGCATCACCGTCGACAGAATCTCCTTCGGCAGCGATAGATACGATTCGTCAAAACGGCCGCGAATCACGGATGGAAATTCCGTCAAGTAGACGAGCGTCGCAACCAGTTCGTCATCGCTCTGCACATCCGCGCCGAGGGCCGCGCGAATGCGCCGCTCGCGTTCCGCAGCCTTGACGATCACGCCGTTCTGTTCGAGCATACGCTCGTAATCCGCAATCGTGACGGCCACCGGTTCCTTCGCGCCCAGCACGCGATGGCCGCGCGTTTTGTTGCTGGCCTTAACCCCCGCGACTTCGAAGTTCAACACCTCGTCATCGAGCAGCGCCACAATCCAGCGAATCGGGCGAATAAACCGCACGCCCGCGCTGCCCGGCCACGACATCGTTTTTGGGAACGAGATCGACGCGATTACACCTGGTAATTTGTCTTCGAGCGCCGCGCGCGCAGTCTGCCCTTTTGTGAGCTGATGAAACACATAGCGCTCACCCTTGGCATCCGCCGTCTTCTGCAGCGCATCAAGCGACGTGTTCCACTTGCGCGCAAATCCTTCCGCCGCCTTGGCGCCCGCCGACAGATACGGTCCGAGCACCACGTTCTCCGTATCTGCCGCCTGCGCCTGCAAATCCCGCGCGCGCAAAACCAGTCTGCGCGGCGTCGCATCCATCTGGATCGCCGACCCGCCAAAGGAGCCGAATGCCGCCTCGAACTTCGACTTCCAATCCGCCAGCGCCGGCTCGATCATCCAATCCGGAATCTCTTCGGTGCCGATTTCAACCAGCAGATCCGGCATCTACGCGACCGCCTTCGCGCCGCTCTGCTGCGCCACCCACGCCTCCGCCACGCCCAGCGCCAGCTTCCGCACCCGCGCAATAATTCCGACGCGCTCCGTCACGCTGATCGCCCCGCGCGCATCGAGCGTGTTAAACAAGTTGGAGCACTTGAGCACCTGATCGTAGGCTGCCAGGACCGGAAAGCGCCTCTTGTCCTCGCGTTTTCTAAACATCTCTAAGAGCCGAGCCGCCTCGCGCTCATGCAGATCGAACTCCTGCCACAGCGCGCTCACATCCGCCAGCTCAAAGTTGTAAACCGAAAACTGCTCTTCGTCCGCCAGCCGCACATCGGCGTATTTAAAGCCGGGCGCCCACTCGATCTCGTACACGCTCTCCACATTCTGGAGAAACGCCACAATTCGTTCGAGCCCGTACGTAATCTCCGCCGGCACCACGCCCAGATCCATCCCGCCGCACTGCTGAAAGTAGGTGAACTGCGTGATCTCGAGCCCATCGAGCATTACCTGCCAGCCCACGCCCCACGCGCCCAGGGTCGGAGCTTCCCAGTTGTCTTCTTCGAACTTGATATCGTGCTTCGAGAGATCGATGCCGATCGCTTCCAGGCTCTTCAGATACTGCTCGATCACATCCGCCGGAGTCGGCTTCAAAATGACCTGCAACTGCTGGTGCTTGTATAACCGGTTCGGATTCTCGCCGTACCGTCCGTCCGCTGGACGCCGGCTCGGCTGCACATACGCGACCTTATAAGAAGCATCGCCCAGCACGCGCAGAAACGTCTCCGGTGCCATCGTGCCCGCGCCTACTTCCAGATCGTATGGCTCCTGAATAATCGTGCCCTGGTCGGCCCAGTAGCGCTTCAACTTGAAGATCGTGTCCTGAAACGTGTCCATCTTAGAGAGCCTCCAGCAGCGCCGGCGTGTGAAACCGCCGCTCCACATGCTCCTCCATCAGCCGAATCAGCAGCCTTCGCAGATCGATTGCCGTATCCTTCGACCACTTCCACGCCGGAAGCTGTCCAATATGGGTGCGCAACATCAACCCCGCCATTTCCGCCGACCCTTCCGAAAGCTGCGAACCCGTCTCGAGCGGTGGCAAAAATCCGGAAAGCCGCGTCGCCCAAAGCGAAAAGTAGGTCACCGCCGTCCAAACGGATCCCGCCGCTCGCGTGTGCATAAAATCGAGCACTGCCGCGAGCAATCGAAAAAATCGCTCATTCGGCTCATGCAGAGGCAATAAATGATCCGCGACTTCGGCGATGTAATCGAGCGCCACGCCCGCCTCGAAATCGCTCAGCAGATCGAACTGCGACTGCACCAGATCGGCGTGGTTCAGCGTCGCCAGTTCGCGCGTTTCTTTTTCCGTGTACGACAGATTCACCAGCGAAAGCCGTTCCAGCCCCGATCCAAAATTACTCTTCGGCTTGCGCGCCCGATACGCGACTCCGCGCAACTTGCCCCGATCGCGCGTGAAAAAACTCACGATCAGATCCGACTCGCGAAACGGATACGTACGCAACACGTAGCTCTCGCTCACCCGAGCCGGCATTCTTCAATTTCGGCGCGCACCGAAGGGAATTTTCAGCGTAACAGAGCGGTCGATCTCTCAGGCTCGATGATGAAGAGATGACGATACGCCCGGCAGCTCCGGCGGATGCGCCGCTCTTCACAGCCATCTACAACCACTACGTCACTCAGACCGTGATTACATTTGAGGAGGAGCCGGTCAGTGCGGACGAAATGGCGAAATGCATGGCTGAAGTGCAGCAAGCCGGGCTACCCTGGCTGGTCGTTGAAACCGCGGGCCAGCTGGCCGGATACGCCTACGCGACACCCTGGCGCACTCGCAGCGCTTACCGCTTCTCGGTTGAAATTACGATCTATCTCACGAGTTCGCAAACGGGCGCCGGGCTAGGATCATTGCTGCTCAGCGAACTACGATCCGGCTTGCGAGAGCGCGGAATACACGCGGCGATCGGCGGAATCGCCCTGCCGAACGAACCGAGTATTCGGCTCCACGAGAAACTCGGATTCCGCAAAGTGGCGGAATTTCCGCAGGTCGGCTTCAAGTTTGGCCGCTGGATCGATGTTGGCTACTGGCAGTGCATTCTTTGAACGAGAGAGCCGGTGTGGAACAATATTGCCGGTGCGTGTCGCTGCCCTCATATTTGCACTGATTGGCTTTACGCTCGCTGTTACTGGCAGTGAGCACACGCCGTCTCTGCTTCTGACCCCGAAACTTCTTCGCCGGCTTCAGAGGGACCGCGCGCGGCAAACCGTGCGCTGGCTAAATTTTGAGAACCGGGTGCAGAGTGTTCCCGAATCACCCGAGCGTGGTTTCGAACTGGCTTTATATTACGCGGTCACGCACGATGCGGATCGGGGCCGGCAGGCGATTACATGGGCGCTTACGCATAGAAATGAAGCGCGCCAGGCGGCGCTGGTACTGGACTGGGCCGGCGATCTCATGACCCCGGAGCAGGCGCAGCAACTCAAAGCGGTAAGAGCTCAAGATGCGCGTGACCGGCTGTTTCTGGCGGTCGCCTCCGATTCATTCGACGCTGCGCAATTTACGAATCTGAACGCGCAGTTGATTCAGAACCTCAAAGGCCCCGGAGCCGTTGATCCGGCCACGCTTTACGCGAGTGTGGAATACATGATGGCCTATCGCACGGCAGCGCACATAGATTTACGCGAAGCCGATGCCGCGTATTTCAGCCGCGTGCCGAAGCTTTTTCTGTTGAACTTAAATCCCGAACAGATCGAGCATCCGGCCTGGATGGCGCACATCGCGGCTCTTGCACTCGTGACCCTTGATCCGAACCTTGAGAGTGCGCAATTTCTGCAGGGTTGGGCAATGGAGGATCGCCAGATGCTCCGCGATGGGCCCGGCGTAGCTTACGAACTGCTCTGGGCTGATCCGTACCTGCCCGGAATCGCATACGAAAACATGGATCCGTGGGTGTATGATCCTTCGGGCTTGCTCTTTGCGCGAACGGACTGGGAACCGGTCGCGTGCTGGATTCATATCACACCAACTGGCTTCGAACAACAGAACTGCGACGCGTCGAAAACTACACAGCCCGGCCGGTTTGGAACGCTGACACTCATGCGCTTTCCGGCGAAGTGTACAATCCTACCACCGCATAAGAACAGAGAGACGATGGCTTTCTGGAAGTTGCCGCCCCGCGCACACCTGGCGTACGAGATGGAAGGCCAGAAGCTCAGCGCGGAAGCGGATGCCGGTGGAGTCTGGCTCGTGCCAAACCAATCGAGCGGACGCGTCTGCTTGGTAAACTGAAGGAATTCCAGCATGATCGCATCAACACAACTGCGTCCGGGCATGGTGGTGAAGTTCAACAACGAGCTTCACTCCGTCTTCAGCATGGTTCATCGCACGCCCGGCAATCTGCGCGGCTTCGTGCAGGCCAAAATGCGCAATCTGCGCTCCGGCGCCATGATTGAGCACCGCTTCTCGTCGGAAGACAAGATCGAGCGCGTCTCGCTCGAAGAGCACGAGATGGAGTATCTGTACGACGACGGCGAGTACTACTATTTCATGAACACCGAGACATTCGAGCAGACGCACTTCACCAAAGACCTGCTCGGCGACGCCGTTCTCTATCTGACTCCGCAACTCAAGGTCACCGTCGAATTCTACGAAGGCAAGCCGATCAGTGTCGAGCTTCCGCCCAGCGTCGAAATGTCCGTGCAGGAGACTGAACCCGGGCTGAAAGGCGCAACGGTCTCCAACGTCACCAAGCCCGCCAAGTTCGAAACCGGCCTCGTCGTCCAGGTCCCGCCTTTCATTAACGAAGGCGAGAAGATTCGCATCAGCACTGCCGACGGCAGTTATCTCGAACGCGCCTGATTGAATGAGAGCGGACCGCCAAGTTCCCGGCGGTCACGCCCCGCATCGCTCTTACGCGAACTGCGTCTTCAGATACTCAAAACTCTTCCGCAGGCTCGCAATCGGATCGCCCGGAGTTTGGTCCTGCTCCACGAAGTAATGCTCTACGCCGGCCGCATCCGCCGCCTTCAGCACCGCCGGAATATCGATCGACCCGTTGCCGACTTCCTTAAATGCCGTCTTCGGTACGCCCTCGTTGAACTGCGTGCGCGTGAAATCCTTCGCTTTGTCTTTCAAGTGCACGAGCGCTATACGGCCGGAATACTTCTTTAACAGTTCGACTGGATCGTGGCCGCCGACCGTTGCCCAGAAGATGTCGAGTTCCAGCCAGACAAGTCCCTTCTGGGTGTTGTCCATGAGGATGTCGAGGCCGGTCCTATCGCCGAAGGGGCGGTATTCGAAGGCGTGGTTGTGATAGCAGAGCTTGAGATCGTGCGCCTTTGCCTTTTCGGCTGAGGTGTTGAGCGTGTCGGCGAGCCGCTTGAACATGTCGGCGCCGCCCCGCTCTTTCGGCGGAATATAGGGCACAACAGCGTACTTGAAGCCATGATCCTGGGACTTCGCCAGAGCCGCGTCGAGTTCGCTGCCGCCTTTCCCGAAGATCGATTCGTCAATATGCACGCTCACCGGCTTCAAGGATGTCTGCTTCAACGCTGCCCAGATGTCGTCAAGGCTGGCGTAGATCGCCTCAACTTCCTGATATCCGATATCCTGAATCGCCTTCAGCACTTTCAGCGGGTCGCTCTTGATGATCTCGCGCACGGTGTAAAGCTGTACGCCGAGATTATTGGCGCGCAGCGGATCGCCGAAGAGTCCCTTGCTGAGCGGAAGCAGCGCAGCCGATTGCGCCAGAAACAAGCGTCGCGTTGTCGCAGTCATGCCTAACATCTTATTCCGGCTCGCCTGCAGCAACCCGGTACCGCTGATACAAACGTAGCGCCACAGCCACTGCGACTGCGACGCCGAGTGCGACGAGTCCGATCAGCAGTCCATGTTTGAGCAGGAATTTGCCGGTATAGGCCCCGTACCGAACGCCGAAATAAGCGAGCGCGAAATAACGAATGACGCGCGCGCTCAGGACGACGAAGATGAAATAGCTGAGCCGTACATCGAGTGCGCCGGCACAGAACACCGGAATCTTCATGGGCAAAGGCAGCGGAGAAACAGCTGGTACAAACACCGTAATCATTCCGTAGCGCTGGAACCAGGTGTGCAGCCGTGCGCCGCGCCGTCCGGAGATGTGCTTTTCGAGCAGTACTTCGCCGCCTTTGCGAGCGATGCGGAAGAGGATCAGACTTCCGGCAAGCGAGCCCGCAATCGCGCAAACCGCCGAAAGATACGCCTGGTGCGGTTTATTGGTGGCGATCGCAACCAGCAGCGTATCCACGCCGCCGATGATCGGCAGCCCCACGGAATCGAGCGCCGCTACCAGTAGCAGTCCATACGGACCCCAACTGAGCAGAACCTCGACGATGTGGTGCCAAAAATTCATCCTGCAGCCGTGAGAACACGATCGTGCTTCTCCTCAGCGCAGCATAGCAACCAGCTTCGCCTCATCGATCACCTCTACGCCCAGTTCCTGGGCTTTCTTCAGCTTCGAGCCCGCGTCTTCGCCCGCGACGAGATAATTCGTCTTACTGCTGACCGAACCCGCGACCTTCCCGCCCGCGGCCTCAATTTTCTCCTTCGCCTCTTCGCGTTTTAGCGTCGGCAGAGTTCCGGTGATCACGAAGGTCTGCCCGGCGAGCGGTCCCGCTTGCGCTCGGGCCTTCCTGGGTGCGGTAAATTGCAAGCCGGCAGCGCGCAGCCGCTCTATCAATTCGCGGTTGCGCTGCTCAGCGAAGAACTGGCGGATCGACTGCGACACCTTCGGCCCCACTTCTCCCACTTCCTGCAGTTTTTCTTCATCAGCACTCGCAATTTCGTCCAAATTGCCGAAGTGATCGGCAAGCAGCTGCGCCGTCCGCTCACCGACGAACGGGATTCCGAGGCCATTCAGCAAACGCGCCATGGGCCGCGACCGCGAGTGATTGATATTCTCAAGAATTTTCGTAGCAGACTTCTTGCCCATGCGCTCGAGCTCGAGCAACTGTTCGAGCTTGAGTCCGTAAAGATCGGCAATGTTATGCACCAGTCCGCGTGCGAGCAGCTGATCCACCAGCGCGTCGCCCATGCCGTCGATATCCATTACTCCGCGCGAGGCAAAATGCAGCAGCGATTCGCGGAGCCGCGCTGGGCAGTTCGGATTCACACAGCGGCTCGCGCTTTCCCCTTCAGTCCGCACTATGTGGCCGCCGCACACCGGACACACGCTCGGCATCCGAAACTTCTTGCGATGCGCACCCTGCTCCACCACGCGCACGATCTTCGGAATCACGTCGCCAGAACGCTCCACCAGCACGGCATCGCCAATCTGGATGCCGAGCCGCTCGATCTCGTCTTCGTTGTGCAGCGTCGCGCGCGAAACCGTCACGCCGGCCAGACTCACCGGCTTCAAATGCGCAACAGGCGTCAAATTCCCGGTACGCCCAACCTGCACTTCGATTGCTTCGAGCGTCGTGGCCGCCTGGCGCGCGGCATATTTGAACGCGATGGCCCAGCGAGGCGCCTTTGCCGTCCAGCCCAGACGCTCCTGCTGTTCAATCGAATCGACCTTGGCGACAACGCCGTCCGTCTCGTAAGGGAGACTGTCGCGTTTTCCATCCCATTCCCGGATAAACGCGAGCAATTCTTCGATACCGGCGCAGCGTCGCCGGTGAGCATTCACTTTGAACCCGGCCTTCTGCAAGGCCTCCAGATTCTCCCAGTGGCTTCCAAATATCGGCCGTCCGCCGCGCAGCAGAAAATATGCGAAGTAGTCCAGCTGCCGCGCTGCCGTTATGCCGGGATCAAGCGCACGCAAGGCGCCGGCTGCTGCATTCCGCGGATTGGCAAAACGAGACAAGCCCGCTGATTCACGCTCCTCGTTCAGGCGTTCAAAGGAACGATGCTGCATCACCACTTCGCCGCGCGCTTCAAAAGCTTCCCCATGCGCAAATGATTTCTCGCGAATGCGAAGCGGCAGAGATCGGATGGTACGCGCATTCTCGGTAACGTCTTCGCCCACTCGTCCATCGCCGCGAGTCAGCGCACGCTCGAGCCGGTTGCCGCGGTATTGTGCGGCCATCGAAAGCCCGTCGAGCTTCAATTCAGCCACATACTCGAACGGCTCGCCTTTTAGCAATCCGCGTACGCGCGCGTCGAACTCGCGCAGTTCTTCCTCGTTGAGCGCGTTGTCGAGGCTCAACATCGGCGAGCTGTGTTCCACTTTGACAAAGCCTTCGCGCGGCGCGCCACCCACCCTCTGCGTCGGCGAATCGGGCACGCGAAGCTCGGGACGTTTCTCCTCGATCGCGCGCAGCTCGCGCATTAACGCATCGAACTCGGCGTCCGTGATCTCCGGCTGATCGAGAACGTAGTAAAGATACTCGTGGTGCTCGAGCTGCTCGCGCAATTCCTCGGCACGCTTTGCAATCGAATCCCTCATCGCTGCTGTATGCCAGAATAACCGCGAACGGGAAGTCAACGAGGGCCGTTCTGTATCTTGATAGTAGTGTGTTTGCTGAATAGCGCCACTCCTGCCTGCGCCGGAGCGGCTGGTCTGAACTAATCGAGGGCATGTCTCATCTCCCTTTCCGAAATTTTGTACATCTGAGCCAGCCGGAGGCGCACGATCTCATGCACCGGATGCTCTCGGGCGAAATGTCGACCGAAGGCATTGCCGACGTGCTCTCGTTTTTGCGGCGCAAAGGTGAGACGCTCGCGGAACTGGTGGGCTTCGCCAGTGCAATCCGGGAGATGGGCCCGACGCTGGACCTTGACGGCGTTGAGGAGCCGATACTCGACACCTGCGGCACCGGCGGGGACGGGACCTGCACTTTCAACATTTCCACCGCCGCGGCTTTCGTCGTGGCAGGCGCCGGAGTCAAAGTTGCCAAGCATGGCAACCGCCGCATTTCGAGCCAGTGCGGCAGCGCCGATGTACTCGAAGCGCTCGGTGTTGCGGTTACTCTTGGTCCCGAGCAGGTATCGGCATGCATCCGCCAGACCGGCGTCGGCTTTCTCTACGCACCGCTGCTGCATCCGGCCGTCAAACACGCGCAGGAAGCGCGGTTGCAGCTCAAAGGTCGCACCGTTTTCAATCTGCTCGGCCCGCTTACGAACCCGGCCCGGGCGCGTATTCAACTGATTGGCGCATTTTCGGTAAGGGCGGCGGAGATGCTGGCGCAGGCTTCCGCGCGCCTGGGTATCGAGCGAGCTTTTGTCGTGCATGGCAGCGACGGCCTGGATGAGATCACGACCACCGGGATCACGACCGTTTTCCAAGTGGAAGAAGGCCGGGTACAGAAAGGGCGCTGGAGTCCGGCTGACTTTGGTCTGGAGCAGGTTCCGCTCGAGGATCTCAAGGGGGCGGATGCCGAAACGAATGCGCAAATCCTGCGCGCTGTGCTCGAAGGGGAAAACGGTCCTCGGCGCGACATCGTGATTGCCAATGCGGCAGCTGCTCTCTTGCTTGCGCAGCGCGCGCCAGACCTGAAATCGGCGGTTGCGCTGGCAGCTGAATCGATCGATAGCGGGGCGGCTCGTCGGAAACTGGAACAGCTGATTGAATTCGGTGTTAGGACCGCCTATGAAGCAGTTTGAAATTCAAGAGTTTGGGATTGACGCGCTGGCGTTAGTTGAGCGCGACCTGCCCCAGCCCGGTTTCGGCGAAGTGCGCGTTCGGATGCGCGCAGCCAGCTTGAATTACCGCGATTGGATGGTGGCCAATGGCATCTACAATCCGAAGCTGCGCCGTCCCATGGTTCCGCTCTCGGATGGCTGCGGAGTGGTGGAGGAAGTGGGCCCGGGCGTGACGCGCTTCAAAGCGGGAGACCGTGTGGCGGCCTGCTTCATGCAGACGTGGATCGATGGGCCGCCAACCAAACAGAAATCGCAATCGGCGCTGGGCGGCTCGATCGATGGTGTGCTGCGCGAATATGCGGTTTTTTCAGAGGACGGTCTGGTCCGCATCCCTGAGTTTCTGACCGATGAAGAGGCCGCAGCGCTGCCGTGTGCGGCCGTGACCGCCTGGCACGCTTTGTTTGAGCACACGCCCGCAGTTCCGGGCGATACCGTGCTGCTCCAGGGCACAGGCGGAGTCTCGATTTTTGCGCTCCAGTTCGCGGCCGCTGCTGGACTCAAGGCGATCGCCACCTCGAGCAGTGATGAAAAGCTGGCGCGCGTCCGGCAACTCGGCGCGGCCGAAACGATCAACTATAAAACCACCCCGGAATGGGACGAAGTTGCGCGCAAGCTGACAGCCGGGGAAGGGGTAGGACACGTTGTCGAAGTGGGAGGCAGCGGCACCATCGAGCGATCGCTCAAGGTCGTGCGCACGGGCGGGACGGTCAGCGTAATCGGCGTGCTGAGCGGGGTAGAGCCGGCCATCAGCCCGCGCCATATCCTGATGAACAGCATCCGGCTGCAGGGAATCTACGTCGGTTCGCGCGCGATGTTCGAACGCATGAATCGCTTTATCGAGACGCAGCGAATTCGACCTGTAATTGACCGCATCTTCGAGTGGACTGAATTCAAGCAGGCGCTGCGCTACATGGAATCGCAGCAGCACCTGGGCAAAATCTGTTTGAAGATCGGCTGAATTCGCCGGCAGTTAATAAACGGGCTTCACACGCATGCCGTCCCGAATCTCGGCATCCGCCGGATCAACGGCCCGATCCAGCACGCGATCGCCTTGCTGCAACCCGGAAAGAATCTGCACATTGTTGATGTCGCTGATGCCGGCGGTGACCGGGACCCAGTGGATTACGTTGCCTTCCAGTTTGTACGCCCCATCCCGATTCGAGAGCCGGCGAAGCGCCGCTTTGGGTATCACGAGCGCATTTTTTACTACTTTCGAGACAATCGTCGCATTCACCGACATGCCCGGTAGCAGATCGTGATCCGGGTTGTCGATCACCGTACTCACCTGGCCGACGGTCCGGTTATTAACGGCCACAACCTGTGTCGGTAACTTATCGACGCGTCCCCACCAGGTCTTGCCCGGATGCGAATCCGCCGTGATGCTGACCGGCATGTTCAGTCCCACTTTTCCGAGATCGGGCTCATCGACATCCACCGTGACCTTCACCTGATCGAGATTTCCGATGTAGGCGACCAGCGTACCGGGTTGAAGATAGGCGCCGACTTTGAGATCGAAATCGTAGACTGTGCCGTTCATAGGCGAGCGAATGACGGACAAGCTTGTGCGATGCTGCGCAAGTGCCAGTGCCGACTGAGCATCTTTCAGCCGCGCCTCGGCGACCGAGCGATCGCTGGTAGTGACCATCGTTTTCTTCTGGTTTTGCAGAGCTTCCAGATTTAACTTCGCCCGGGTAAGCGAATCGGCATCTGTATTGAGCTGCACGCGCGTAATCGCCTGCTGGGCAAAAAGTCGCTTGTCGGAATCGTAGGTGCGCTGCGCAAAGGAGACTGCGTCGCGCGCGGCGCTGATCCGATCCTCCAGATCGGCAACGCTCGAGGCCTTTCCACCCTGCTTTAACGTGTTGAGCTCGGTCTGGGCTTCTTCCACACGTGCCCGCGCTGCAGCCAGATCGGCTTCGGCAGCAGTCTGGTCCAGTGCTACGAGTTCCTGCCCGGCCTCGACCCGCTGTCCGCGCTGAACATCAATGCGCCGAACCACGCCGGCTGTTTCGGCGCGAGCAGCAGAAAATTCCGCCGGCTCTACTTTGCCATTGGTGTTGACGGTGCTTGAAATCGTGGCGAGGCGCACGGTCGCGAAATGGATGGTAGGCGCCGAGGAACTGTGCCCCAAGAACCACCAGAGCAGCAGCAACAACACCGCGAGCAGCAGCCACCAGTATCTCTTCATTCGTAACGATTTCCGGGGGTCAAATGGCCGGCCAAAGCGCCCTCAACATTGTTGCACCTCGCTCAGCCGGGACAGAAAAACCTGATTCTATTTTGCATTCGCCTCGTGTGCGCACCGCGTTAGACTGGATTCCGGGAATGGCCAACTATCGTATTCACCGGATGAAAGATAGCCCGCAGGAAAATTTTCGCTGGGCGGCCCATACCGGCGGTCTGGCGGTTGTAAAGCCCAAAGATTACGAGCAGGGCGGGGAAGAGGAGCTGAAAGGCGATAACCCCTACGAAATCTGGAAGCGCCTCTCTGCTTCGCGCCGGCCTCTTCGCCCGGGCGATCTGATCGAGCAGCTTGCGGACGACCCCGCAGCCGCTCCCCGTATGTGGATCGCCAAGTACATTGGTTTCGAGCCGGCTCAGTGGTTTGTGCCTGCCCCGGCCCCGGTTGAAGCCGTATTGGCAACGGATGAAAATCCAGCTTGACCCCCGCAAATGAAAGCGATACGTACCTCGCCGAAGGAGAACGCCAGGGCTGGTTTGCACTGGTCTGTTACGTATCGGATCCGCTGAAATCGCAGATCGAAGCGCTGCGCCGGTCCATCCCGGGACGCGAGCTCCCGCCCGTGCACATTACTGTGCTCCCGCCCCGGCCCCTTTCCTCTGGGGTGGAAAATGCCTGCGCGCTGGTGGAAAAAGCTGCCCGGCAATTTGCGCCCTTTGAAGCGCAATTGTCGGAATTGCGCAGTTTCCCCGAAACAAATTTTCTCTACCTGGAAATCGACGCCGGCGCGGCGAAACTCCGCGAATTGCATTCCAAGCTCAACACCGGCGATCTGCATCATGTAGAAATCCACGAATATCGCCCGCATCTGACACTGGGCGGTCCGGTGCCGCAAGATGATTTGCGACAGGCCGAGCGCGCGGCTGCCGAGGAGTGGAGCAAAATTTCAGTCGGGCGTTTCGTCAGAGTCGAGGAACTGGTCTGCCTCTGGGTCGTAAGTAGCCGGGACGGCGAATGGACGCGAGTGGCTTCGTACTCGCTGACTGGTCCGGCCGTCCGCCAGACCGCTGCCGGCTACGAATCGAACATGCTCAGTTGACGAGCTTCGGGCGTGAGTTCCTGGGGCGTGATAGCAGCTGCTCGCACCGAACCGCCGACCACGCCGCGCAGTTCCGTCGCGATCAAAGCCGCCCGGGGTATAAACACGCGCTGGCGAGTGGCGCGCGCCTGTGGAGGGGTGACGAAATACCCGGCGGCCGGCCATTCCAGCAAATTGTGGGACAGAATGCCATCGAGCACGGCGCCGTCGCGAAAGCGAAAACGGGTCCAGAGGCCCGGCACGCGCGGCCGCCGCTCGAAGGTACTATGTTCCGTAAACAGATCGGCTTTCGCCCCTTCGGAGACGAAACAGACCGCCTTACAGCTTTCCAGCGGACAAATTTCGATTCGCCCCTGCGCTGACATCCATTCGAGCGCATGTTCCTGCAGAAACGAAGCCGGATTCACCAGGCCGTCCTCGGGCTGCCGGTCCCAGCGATAGAGAATCACTCGTTTGGCTGTGTTAGGCGGCAAGCGTGAAACGATTACTCGTTTGTTTCAAACAATTTGTGGGATATTGTATCATTAACTGAAATGGCCGTAACGGAAGCTATTGCCGAGCAGACCAGCCGTTACCTGCACCATTGCCGCGCGGAAAAGGGTTTGTCTCTCAATAGTTTACAGGCTTACCGCCGGGATCTGGAACGATTTGGCCAGTTCCTCGGAACGGCTCCTGCCAGTAGCGTTAGGCTCGACACATTGCGCGCTTACATCGATCAGCTGCGTCGCTCCGGTCTCTCCAACCGTTCGATAGCCCGGCACATCACGGCACTGCGGGGCTTCTTCGGCTTCCTGGTCGAAGACGGCGTCCTCCCGCAGAATCCGGCCGAGCTGCTTTCTTCGCCCAAAATCGGTTCTGCGCTGCCGAAATACCTCGACCTGCCGTCGGTCGACAAGCTGCTCGAAACACCTGCCGCGGATACGCCCACAGGCCTGCGCGATCGCGCCATGTTGCACCTGCTTTATGCGGCCGGGCTGCGCGTCACAGAACTGGTCCGGCTGCGCGTGGCTGACGTCGATCTGGCCTCGGGTGTGGTGCGCGTCATCGGCAAAGGAAATAAGCAGCGTCTGGTACCGATCGGTCGCGCGGCTTTAGGCGCCATTGAGACGTACCTGCGCGAGCAGCGGCCCGGCTTGCTCCAGGGGCGAGTGAGTCCCTACCTTTTCGTGACGGCCCGCGGCACGGCAATGACGCGGCAGGGATTCTGGAAGCTGCTGCGCGGTCATGGCAAGCACGCCGGCATCTTCCGCCACCTGAGCCCGCACGTGCTGCGCCACACGTTTGCGACCCACCTGGTCGAAGGCGGCGCCGATCTGCGGAGTGTGCAGGTGATGCTGGGCCACGCCGATATCGGAACCACTGAAATCTATACGCATGTGATGCGCTCGCGTCTGCAGAAGACGGTTGAGCAGCACCATCCGCGCTCCCGCCGGAGCCGGACAGATGCGTCCTCGAGAGGAGCTCAGGCGCGATGAGCGATTACATGTTCATGCTCGACAGCCATTTGAATGCTGAACAGAGCCGGGCATTAGCTGAGGTGCGCGCCGCAGCCGAGGAGGCCAACCTGAATCTGTTCCTGACGGGCGGAGCCATGCGCGACATGATGGGGGGCTTCGCCATCCGCGATCTCGATTTCACCGTAGAAGGCCCCGCAGTGAAGTTTGCGCGAGCAATTGCACACAAGGCGCATGCCGAAGTGCGCTCAGTGGATGAGACTCGCAAATCGGTGGAACTGCTTTTTCCTGGCCATGTCAGCGCGAGTATTTCCATGGCGCGCCGCGAGACCTATCCGAAACCCGGCGCAAAGCCGCAGGTGCAGCCCGCCACCATCCACGAAGATTTGCGTGGGCGGGATTTCACGGTCGACAGCATCGCTTTGTCGCTTGGAAAAGCATCGCGCGGACTGCTGCTCGATCCCACCAATGGACTGGGAGACCTCAGCCGTAAAGAACTCCGCGCGGTCAGCAACTACACACTTTACGACGATCCCTCGCGCATCCTGCGCATGATCCGCTTACGCGTACGCCTCGGATTTTCTATTGACGAGCGCACCCTGAACCAGTTCCGCAACGTGCGCGAAGCGGGTCTGGACGCGAAGATTCCAGCCGCTGCCTGGAAACACGAACTGGAGCAGATCGCAGTCGATCCGCTGGCCGGCGACATACTCAGAACGCTCGAAGAAGAAAACCTGATTCAGCATCTTTCGTCCGCGCTCGCCGGACAGAAGCTGAACCTGGCAGGATTTCAAAAGCTACAGAAGGCGCGGCAATCGGCGTCATTCGGTATCGATCTGGGCGCAAATTTTCAGGCACTGTTTCTCTTTCTGCTGCTCGAAAAACTGACTCCGAAAGAGCGCGCCCAGCTCAATCACACGGTTGGTTTTGAGAAAGAGTATCTGGAAGCTGCGAACCGGCTCGAAAGCCGCGCGGCCAAAGTTGAAAAAGAACTGGCGACGGCCAAATTGACGCGCCCCTCTTCGCTCTACGCGATGCTGCATAGGGTTCCGGGCGAGATTATTCTGTTTCTGCTGGCGCGCTCCGGGCAGCGGCTCGTTTTGGACCGCCTCAAAAATTACTTGCAGAAATATTTGCCTGCCTCGCTCGAGATCACCGATCACGACGTCATTGAGAAAGGCGGCGTGCCGGGCACGCCCAAGTTCCAGAAAATCAAAGACGAACTGATCGCCGCGCGGCTTGATGCCAAGCCGAAAAAGGTCGTAGTCGAGGAGCCGCCGCCACCTCCGCCCAGCGGACCGGGACGGCGTTCGATCAGCATCGCGCGCTAAGCGCTGTTTAAACTTCTTCCGGCACCACGAACGGCGCCCGGTACGTGCCTTTCAATAGTTCCGTTGCTTCGGGGTCGCCGACGACGGATTCGGTCTGCGGATCGAAGTGAATCGTCCGCCCGAGGCGATACGAGGCGTTTGCCAAATGCACCAGCGTGCAGGACAAGTGGCCTTCCAGAATCGGCGCGTGCAGGTTTTCCACGTTGCGGCTGCGTACGCAATCGATGAAGTTTGCGAAATGCTCGTGCTTTAAAGGCGTTTTCTTCGAAGGACCGGGCTCATCGTAATCGCCGAGAAACGATTTATATCCGTCGTACTCGGACACCGCGACATAGCCCTTTGAGCCGTAATAAAGATTGCCGATCGTAGATGGTTTTCCACTCGCGGGCCCAAGAGGATCCTGTTTGCCTGAGCCTTTTGCGCTGGCCAGTCCTGCCGGGGGAAGGCTTTCGCCGCTGAATTCGGGCGTGCCGATGCCCGCTTCGTGATTCGTGATCCAGCCGCGCACCTCGAAGTTCATCATCTTGGTCTTGGCGTCGGCCGTCTTGAATTCGTATGCTGCCGTCAGCACGTTCGGCGTCTGCTGATCGTCGTCGAAAAGGAAATGGCCGCCGATGGCTGTGACCTTCGTCGGATATCCCACGCCCAATCCCCAGCGCGCCAGGTCGACTTCGTGAATGCCCTGGTTGCCGAGATCGCCGTTGCCGGTGTCCCAGATCCAATGCCAGTTGTAATGAAAGCGATTCCGCGTAAACGGTTTTAGAGGCGCCGGACCGGTCCAGAGATCGTAATGTACGCCAGCGGGAACGGGTTCCTGCGGTGCATGCCCAATCGTGTTGCGCCACTTGTAGCAGAGCCCGCGCGCCATGTAGACGTTCCCGATCAGGCCGCTTTTCATCTTGTCCATTGCTTCCAGAATGGCCGGGCTCGAGCGCGATTGGCTGCCGTGCTGGCAGACAACTTTGTACTTCTCGACCGCCTTCACGAGTTGCCGCCCTTCCCACCAGTTGTGTGAGCAGGGCTTCTCCATGTAAATGTCCTTGCCCCGCTGCGCCGCCCAGATTCCGATCAGCGAGTGCCAGTGATTCGGAGTCGCAACCGAAACGGCGTCCACGTCCTTGCGGTCCAGCAGCTTCCGTATATCCACTTCGGTTTCGGGCTTGGGAATTCCGAGCTTTTCCGCATCGGCCAGGCGCTTGCGGAGCACATTCTCATCGACGTCGCAGAAGTAAGCGATCTCGACCCCGGGGATTGCGTGATACCCATGTACGTGATCCCAGCCACGGCCGCGCACTCCGACCACTGCGACGCGAATGCGGTCATTGGCGCCAAGCACCTTGCGTGCAGATGCGGCAGTCATCAAACCAGCGGCAGCTGCGCCTCCTGCGGCCTTCAAAAAACTACGGCGTTCCAGTTTGTTTTCAGGCATTGATTCCCTCGCCCCACTCCAGATTACTCCCGTTGTTTTCAGACCTTTTTGAGGATCCGCAAGAGACCGTCCATCGACTCCGTGCTCGATGTATACGGGTCGTGCCGTGCATTGCGATAGTGCGTTTCAAGCGAGAGCGTGCCCGAATAGTTCATCGCCTTAAGCGCCTTGAACTGGCCCACGAAATCGATCTCACCGCCGCCGATCGGCTTCCACTGTTTACCGGAAGCATCTTTCAAATGCATGTGCAGAATGCGCGAGTGGTCGAGCTGATCCCACGCTTTCGGAAACGGCTGCTCTCCGGCTTCGAAGCAATTGCCTGGATCCCAGTTGTGCATCAGCACGCGGTCCGTAATGGTTCGGAACAGTTTTGCGCTCTCTGCGCCAGTGCCGACATTGCAATCAAACTCATTCTCGACCAGCAGGATTACGTCCTGCTGTTTTGCGACCGTAATTGCCTGCTGTAGCTGGTCGACCACACGATCGAACACAGAAGCGGGATCCGCCACGCGTTTAAAAGTAAAGATGCGCAGACGATTCGTGCCTAGTGTGTGCGCGGCCTCGGCCGCCCGCTTGAGATCTTCCATCTGCTGAGCAAACTCGCCCTCTGCCGGATTCAGATCTGCCGCATTCTCGCCTACCGGGGTCGTGCCGGGCAGCGCGATCTTGTAGATAGCCGTGTCGAGAACTGAGAGCTTGACGCCCGCGCCGTCCAGTTGCTTTCGAACTTCCTTCAGCTCTGCGACGCTTGCGCTCTTGTAGACATACTTGTTCTTGCCACCAAGCGTGAGGTTCCGAATTTCAGCCCACTTCAGGCCGTATTTCGGATAGAAACTCGCGAGCACTCGCCCGAGGTCCGGATCGACTTCATCGGTGATGATGCCGAGCTTCCAGGGATAATCGAATTGCTCTGCAATAGCCAGGGCAGAGCCCAACGCGAGCCCTGCGCCGAAACCTGCAAATTGCCGCCGGGTAAGAGAGCCGTTTCGCTTCACAGCCATGACGCACCCATCTTATTCCACTGGCAGGATGAAATCGCGGCTATGGATGAGCGGAATGTTATAGTGAGGAGTGCGCCCACTCGGGCGCAAAACCCACCCGGCCGGGCGCGTAGCTCAATTGGCAGAGCAAGTGACTCTTAATCACTAGGTTGTAGGTTCGATTCCTACCGCGCTCACCAGTATTCATAAGGTCATTCGACACCAGGGGCAATCGAGGACTATTTCACCCACGCCATGCCGTCCGGTCCGCCTCCGGCGTCGAGATGCCCCGTTATTTCCAGCGACTTCAGGTCGATGACCGCTACGTAGTTGTCTGGCGTGCATGCGACAAACACGCGCGAGCCGTCCGGCTGCATTTCGATTCCCGCCGCGCCATGGCCGACTGATACTCGCTTGCCCACCTCATGTGTATGTGCGTCGAGGATCGTAACATCCGAACCATTCAGACTCGAAACGAACACCAGCTTTCCGTCCGGTGTGAACTTTAGACGGTTGGCGCCCTTCACATCGGCGTCCACGGTCTGCACCACCTTCTGCGAAGCGATGTCGATGATCGAGATGGTTCCGTCCTGTGCGTTGGCGGTCCAGATCTGGCTTCGATCCGGAGAAACATCGAAACCCTCGGCGCCTTTTCCGACGCCGATAACCGTCTCCTCCCAGTTGGGCTGCGGTGTCGGGCGGGGTTCACGCGGATTGGCCCGCGGCATGGGCGGCGGTGCCGCACCTGGCGGCATTCCCGGCGGTGGACCCGGTGCGCGTGCAGGCTTCCTTTCCGCAATCGTCACGGTCGCTGAACTGACGTTCGTCGTGATTAGTCTCGCCAGATCCGGGAACACGAAAATCATGTGCGTCCGATCCTGGCCGGTGCCCAGAATCCAGTCGATTTTGTGCGTGGCTGGATCATAGCGCCCGACTGCCTTGGCTCCTTCCGCCGTAAACCAGATCTTTCCACCAACGGCGGCCAGCCCGTGTGGTCCGCGCAGCGCGCCCAGGTCGATACTTCCGGTAGTCTTTTGCTCCACGAGATCCGCCACGGTCAGCGTGTTGTAAGCACCGCCGCCATAGTTCGAGATGTACGCGGTTTTCCCGTCTTCGGAAGCGATCACTTCGTGCGGATCGGGGCCGGAGGGCATACGGGCCACAACTTTCAGCGTTTGCGGATCGACAATTGCAAGCGTGTGATCCGCTTTCGAGAGGACCAGCAGCGCTGGCTTTGGAGTTTCGGCTGCTCTGAGCTTCAAAGCGGAGGCGTTCAGCGCGATCAGCCCAATCGCGGCAGTCGGAAGCAAAGCACGCAATGTCATAGACCCTAGTCTATTTCGGCTGCGTCTGGCTAAGCTTCTTGAAATATTCGGCCACGGCATCGCGATATTTTTCGGTCGGAATCTCCGCTGCGGCGCTCCGCGCGCCCTGCATTTGTTGCTCGCCCAGGCGCCGCGTCAGTTCCGCCTCCAGCCGTTCGAGGCTGGAAATGGCGTCACGTCCGATCGTTGCATCCAGCACTTGCGGATCGGCATTCAGATCGCGCAGATATCCGAGTGCGCCGCCGAAATAGTTACCGAGCGCTCGATCCTGCCCGCTGATCTGTCCCCGCAAGTGCGAGAGCTGATCGATAGCATGTTGCAGATCGCGGCCTTCGAGATCGTTGCGTTCGCCATATCCGGGTGCACCCGTAGCGCCGCTTGCCTGAGACTCTCCATTCTGCCCGGACTGCTGCCCACTCGCAGTGCCGTTCTTGCCCTGTTGCGCGCGTTCGAGCATTTCGCGCAATTGTCGAACCTGTGACAATGCTTCTGCGGTCTGCTGTCCTTGCCCATTCTGCGAGCCCCCCCCGGTCGCGTCCAGCATCTGTTGCGCGCCTTGCAGGTCCCGGCTTAACTGCTCCACGCCTGCCGTAACGTTGTCCTCCATTCCTAGATTGCGATCGCCGTAGCCCTCGCGAATCCATTCGGCGTTCTTTTGCATTCGTAAAGCGAGATCTTTCTGTTCCGCTTCCGAAAGTGCGCGCCGCAGTTTGCGGGAGGCGTCTGGCGAAGTAGCGCGCAGCTGATCGGCCTGCTCGCCTACGCCGCGCTGGAGTTGTTCGAGTTCGGACGCAAGCCTTTCCTTTTCGGCGGCAATCGATTGTTCTTCGGGTGTCGCTTCATGCAGCGGACGAAGACTCGGATCGAAGTTGCGCCTGCGCGCGTACCCGTATCCGAAGCGCGGATGATCCGGATCGTTCATCTCAGGCATTTCGCCCGACTCTCCGCCGAACGAACTCGAAAATTCGCTTCCGCCGCGCGCCGAATACATCTGCTTCAGCTTGCGCGCCACTTCTCGTTGCCGGGCCGCCAGCTCATTGGCTTGTTGCGCCAGGTCCTGCAAGCTGGTTCCAGCTCTGCGATGCAGTGCCGATTCCAGATCGCGCTCTGCCTGCGCGAGCTGTCCGGCAGCGCGCTCCTGTGCCGCGCGGTCACCGCTTGAAACGGCTCGCCGCATCTCGTCTTCGGCCTGCGACAAAGAATCCGAGCTGCGCCGCATCGCCTCGGTCATCTCGCGCCCCTGTCCGTTTCCCTGCGAGCCGCTCTGCTGACCTCCGGATTGCTGCGATGCTCGCGAGCCGCTCGTCTGTTGAGAGCTCGGCGAGTTGCCCTGCTGCGAATTCTGCGCCAATTGCTGCAATTGCCGCTTCAGCTCCTCTGCTTCCCGGCGCAGCTGCTCTTCCTGCCAGCGCTGCTCGGCGGGTTGCTGCTCGCTTCGCTGCTGTGCAAGCTCCTGCTGTCGCTGCGCCAGTGCCTGGAGCCGCTCAAAAGCATCGTCCAGCGCCTTCTGCTGCTCCGCGGCCGTTTCATCCTGCGATTTCTGCGCTGTCTCGTACTGATTCTTGGTGGTGTCGAGTTCCAGATCGAACATGCGCGCCAGATCGCGCTGCGCACCGCCTCCCGCTCCGCCGCCGCCTGCCTGCCCGAAGGCCACCTGGATATCGCGGAACAACGCTTCCGCCCGCAGCAGCGATTGCAGCGCCTTCTGCTCCGGCACCAGCGCATCGCTCCATTTGCCCGGCGTCAGCGAGCCGACCGCGTCGATCATCTCGCTCGAAGCCATCGTCATCAGCTTCGAAAAGTTTTCGAACTCGCCATTAGCCTGTGAGAGTTCGCGATTCGCCATGCGCTCCGCCAGCGTCTTTGCCTGGGCGCTGAGCTTGCCTTCTAGATCCGCCAGGAAACGGGCTCGATCCCGAACAATCGCTTGACTCTGCGGATCGCCTCGAAGCTCATTGAAGGTAGCTGCGATAATTTGCTTCTGCCGCTCGGAAATATTTGCATCTTGTCCACCCATACCGCCCATTCCGCCGCCGGCTTCCTGCGACTGGCTGAACTTATAGTCGAATGCTTCTGCCTGAGCGAATAGAATTTCGCTCCGGGTCGTCTTATTGGCGTCCGAGGCGGTGGCGTACAAGCTGACCACGTCTCCGGGCGCGAGATGAAAATTCTCGAGCGACAGCAGTGTATGGCCCTGCTCCGCTTTCTGGCCTGAGACTTTGAAGCGAGCCACCTGTTCGGCGCCGCCGTTTACGGAATAATGCAGCTCGAGCGACTTCACCCCGAAATCGTCGGCCGCTTCCACGCTCACAGGCACTTCCTCGATCGGGCTCACATGCGGATCGTGCCCGGGGCGCGCGATTCGCACAGTGGGCGGCTCGTCCTTTTGCGCCTCAATAAAGTAATCGTCGCTGATGCGAATCGCCTCGCCCGAATCCATGGCGGCCACGTGATACGCGCCGTCCTGTCTCACCGTCAGCGTTGCCTTCGACCAGTTGCCTTCCGCTTTCGTCAGCTCTACTCGCTGCCCCTTATCAAGAATCAGCCAGCCATGCTCGAGCGGACGGTCTGTCAAAACAGAGATTTCCGCTTTTGTGCCTTCTACCGCACGCACATCGCCGCCCGGATCTTCGCTCACTTCTCTCAAATTCAGCGCGGGCGGATAGTGCAGCACCACGCGCACGCGCTTCACCGCCGGCAAGTCCTTCACCGATATGCGGTATTGTTGCGAGCGCGCTGCATCGGCCTGCACATAATATTCGAAACCGTCGGCAACCGAAGGGAACAGAAACTGGTATTCATTGCCGGAGGGCGCGGGCTGCATGGCCGCTTCTTCCCACTTCGCGTCCTTCGCGTAGCGCGCATGCAGTTTCACCTGACGCGCTGAAAATCCAACAAGCTGCGCTTTAATCACCTGATCCGATTTGCGCCGTATCGTCTTGTTGCCGGGCTGCACCACGACGGCATAGAGCGGTTTCGCGCTGGCCGGTGCTGAACCTGTCCAGAGCAGGGAAGCGCCGTAACCCCAGTAACCCGGGCCAGCGCCGACGAGCCAGATGAGCAGGCCAGTCGCGATGGCGCCAATGCCCGCAAAGGCCCAACGCCACGAACTGCGCCCGATTTCGCTCGCGGCATTTTCTGTCGCCACCCGCAGCGCATCTTCTGCCACCAGTTCAGAAAACGGATTGGCGGGGTCAGGATGCTCGGTCGCTGTGAGAAGGCGTTCTTCGAAACCGGGAACGGTGTGCTCGGCGATCCGCGTCACCCGTTTGCGCGTCAGCTTTAGAACCGGCAGAACGAGCACAAGCGCCAGCGCGGAACCAACTGCCAGATACAGCAGCACACGCAGCGGCCAGACCACGGCCAGCGCGAACTGGTACCGGTTGCAGACCGCCGCCAACGCTATCGTAAGCGCGAGTGCAAGTCCGGCCGTCGCGGCGAAGCCACGCAGCGCTGCCAGCCAGCGCAGACGGGTTTCCAGCCGTCGCAGATATCTGTTGACTTGTTCAAGCGCTGTCATGCCGTCTGCCTCTCTTCCTTCAAGTACCGGCTGGCGAAAGCGGATTCGATAAGCGCAGCTAGGAGCGCCGCACCCAGAAACCAACGCCAAAGACTCCAGGGCTGCTCCACTGTTTGCACGTTTGCTGATTCCCGGTGGACGCTCGTATCACCAGTATTGCGCCATAAATCGAGCGTCTCGCTCGAGACCGAGCGCAGATCGGATTCGCGCCGGTCTGGATTCGCCGCCAGCAGGACATGCTGCCCGTCCGCCCGGCTCACCTCATAAAATCCGCTGCGCTCCACGTTGTAACTCAGCGCCCGGCTCGCCTCACTTAGGCTCAATTCATGCCTGCCGTCAGGCCCGATCACATCCGCTGCACCTGTGTTTGAGCGATGCCGGAGCGTAACCGGAGTGCCCACCACCACGCTCGAAGCCTTTTCATCCATGCCTGCCAGGTAGCGCGCGGTTTGCGCAACAAATGGCACGAAAGCGGGATGCAGAACGAAATCGTTGGTGGAATTATCGAGCGTGGAAGCGAAGATCAGTTTCCTCCCTTCGCCTGAGCGCTCCTCGATCAGCAGCGGCGAACCATCGGCGTATTTGGCCAGCACGCGCGCATCGGGCTTGGGTGCAAAGGAAGCTGTTTCGGAAAACTGCACGTTTTCAAAACGGCCCGCATTCGTCAATGCCGGATGCGAGTTGTCCACATAGCCGGCCGCCTGCTTTTCACGCTGCTCGCTGAATTGCTCCTTCGAGAGCGGAATGATTCCGCTGCGGGCCGTGTTCGGGCCAAGTGCAATGAAAACAGCTCCGCCCTTCTGAACGTAGCCGCAAAGCGCGTCCGAAAGTGCCGGATCGAGTTCGCCCACGTCGCTCAAGACTACAAACGCAAAGCGCGAAAAATCGTGCAGTGAAGCATCTTCAATCGGAGCCGCCTGCACGCTGATGCTTCCTGCCGTGCCGGTCTCGAGCGCGGTCCGATAGTACAGAGTGGGTACGCGGTTACGAGCCGCGTAGAGCAGCAGTGCCTTCTTCGGATCCGCATGCTCAATGGCAAACCCGAACGAGTCGTCTGCGCTGAGAGCATCGCCCGGTTCGATGCGAATCTCTCCGCGATGCCAGCCGTATGGAACGTTGAAGCCGCTGAACTCGGCGGAGGCGCTGCCGTTCGGCGGTACGGCGACCGTCTTCTGCGCGATGACGCGACCATCGAGCAGCAGCGAAGCATTGCGGGTGGCAGCCGGCGTATTCCAGCCGCGAATGGTTGCGACGGCGCGATTTTCGGCGGAATTGACCTCCGCGGGAGCGATTACGTTCTCCACCGCCCAGTTCGGCTGAAGGCCGCCCACGCAGTGCAACTGCAGCGTTACAAACGGACCGGCCTGCAATTCGCGGAAGTCCGCCGGCATGCCTGACTGCTGCATGTCGCTGAAAAAGTCTACTTCGAGCCGCATGCCGCTGGTCTGCGCCAGATAACGCAAGGCACGTGCGAACTCGCCGAACGAGCTGGCGCGATCGTCGGGCTGAATGCTGCTTACTGCCGCCGCCATCGCCTGTTTCGGTACGGCAGTCTGGGTCATGCTTTCCACGTGCGCATCCACCGCGAGTACCTGGCCGAGCGACGTTCCCGGCAGCGCTGCAATTACACGCTGGGCCTGCTGCTTGGCTTCCGCCATCCGATTCGTCGCGCGCATGCTGAACGAGCGGTCGATGGCAACGACATGCAGCGTCCGGCGGGCAGCGGTATGTGATTTGCGATTGATGTAAAAATTCGCAAAAGCCAGCGCCAGCAGAAGCAGAAGACTCATGCGCATGGCCAGCAGCGCCAGATAACGCAGCCGGCGGTGCTTCACCGAGCTCTGCACGCGCCGCTCGAAGAACATCAGCGAGCTGAACGGCTGCGGAGTGCGCTTGTACTGCCGCAGGAGATGCAGCCAGAGCGGCAAACCAACCGCCAGTGCGCCTATCAGGAACCAGGGTGCAAGAAAACCCACTTACATCCTTCCTTCGCGCACCGAGAAGTACTCGCGCAACGCGGCGTCCAGAGGCCGATCGGTTCGCAACAGAAAATAATCCAGTCCCGCCGCCTCGGCGCGCTCGCGCAGCTCGGCAATGTGCGCAGCCATCCGCGGCTTGTACTCGGAGTGCGCATAATCGCGCGTCGTCTCGAGCGCTTCCCCAGTCTCCATATCGACCAGCAGCGGAGCATCCCCGAGCGCCGGTTCGATTTCCCCGGGGTCGAGAACATGAAACAAAATCACTTCGTTTCCCCGGAACCGAAGCGGTTCCACCGTGCGAATGATAGCTTCCGGTCTGTCGAAAAAATCCGAGATCAGCACCGTTATGCCGCGGCGCTTCAGGAACTGCTGCAGCTCGAATAATAGGCGTTCATAATTTGTTTTTTTCGCGACCGCCGCCTGATCCACGGCATGGAGCAGCCGCATCAACTGTCCCGAGCGCGACGAAGCCGGTACGAAATTCGCCAGCTCTTCATGAAACACGATCAGCGAAGCACTGTCGCGCTGCAGATGTGCCAGGTAGACAATCGCCGAGGCAAGAAACTTTGCGTAATCGATCTTCTTGACGGCGCCGCTCGCAAAACCCATGCTCGCGCTCACATCGAGCAGCACATGAACTGCGGTGTTCGTTTCACCGCGATATCGCTTCAGATAGGCGCGCTCGGTTCGCGCAAAGACGTTCCAATCGACATGGCGCAGATCGTCGCCCGGCGTGTAGGCGCGATATTCTGCAAATTCCTGGCTGAAGCCGAAATCCGGCGAGCGGTGCAGGCCGGCAACGAAGCCATCGACCACAGTCTTGGCGACAAGCTCCATGCTCGAAACCTCGGCTAGAATCGCAGGATCGAGAAACCGGTTCGCAACTACGCTCGACGCCAAATGCCCCTCCTGGCGGATCGCTTACAACATCACTCGCGCGGCGCCTTCTTCCAGTCGAGCAGCTGCCGCAACAAATCATCCGAGGTCACGCGCTCGGATTCCGCGTGAAAATTCAACAGCACGCGATGCCGCAAAATCGGCGGCGCAAGCGCACGAATGTCGTCGTAGGAGACGTGAAATTTTCCCTGCATCAGAGCGCGCGTCTTGCCTGCTAGAATCACGAACTGCGCCGCCCGAACGCTGGCCCCAAAGCTGACATATTTCTTTACGAAGTCGGGTGCTGTTCCGTTGGTAACCGGCCGCGTCGCACGCACCAGATCCACCGCATAACGCGCCACCGATTCGGCAACCGGAGTCATGCGCACCAGCTGCTGGAATTCCAAAATCTCTTCCGCGTTCGTCACCGTTTCAGCGCGCGGCAGCTGTGTAGTCGTGGTCAGATCGAGCACCTTCAACTCGTCTTCGGCCGGCAGATAATCAAGCACCGTATTGAAGAGAAAACGATCGAGCTGCGCCTCGGGCAGCGGATACGTTCCTTCGAGCTCAATCGGATTCTGCGTCGCCAGCACAATAAACGGCGGCTCGAGCCGGTATTGATTTCCGCGTACCGTGCACGATAGCTCCTGCATGGCTTCGAGCAGCGCCGACTGCGTTTTGGGCGGTGTGCGGTTGATCTCGTCGGCCAGCAGCACGTTCGAAAAAATTGGCCCTGCCACAAATGTCCAGGCCCGCTTCCCGGTTGCCTGATCCTCTTCGATGATGTCCGTACCTGTTATATCGGAAGGCATCAGATCCGGCGTGAACTGGATACGGCTGAATTTGAGCCCGAGCGTCTGCGCCATGGTGCGCACCAGCAGTGTCTTGGCGGTACCCGGCAGGCCCGTAAGCAGACAGTGGCCGCCCACAAACAGCGAAATCAGCACGTGATCGAGCACTTCGTCCTGACCGACGATCACCTTATGCACTTCGCGCCGGATAGCCGCTTGCGTTTCCGCGAATCGTCGCACGCGCGCCTTTACTTCGGCTGGATCGAGTGTTGCTGTGGTCAGTGTGGACATGGTTATTGACTGAGTTGAAGAAGAAGCTGCTGCGCGGGTTTGTAGTCGGGTGCCGCTTCGAGCGCAAGCAGAACCTGATCCTTTGCTTCGCTGAGCCGTTTCGCCGCGCGCAGCGCCTGTGCGAGCTGATAGTGAGTCTCGGCCGGGTTCGTCGGGTTCAGCGCCAGCATGGCTTCGCTCTCTCGGATCGCGATGTTCGTCTCTCCGGAGGCGAGCGCCAGCTTCGCCAGCGATTGGTGCAGCTTCTGATCCTCCGGATAGATATACGTGAGCTTGGTCAGTGTGAGTATCGCGCCCTTCGTATCGCCGCTCTGCACCTGCAAATCTGCGACCGTGTTCAGTAGCTGCGGATTCGTGCCACCCTCATCCCGATACTTCTTGAGTTCGGCGAGCGCGCCGGACTTGTCGTTCTTTTTGAGATACGCCTCGCTCAAAACTTCGTACAAGCTGCCTTCGCCGACATACTCGGGATAACGATCGCGCCATGCTTCTGCAACTTTAATCGCTTCATCCGTTTTCCCGTTTGCCAGCTCTTCGTGCGCCAGCTTCACGTTCTTTTTCCATTCCGCGAAAGATTTGACGGCCTCGGCCGTCTGTCCGTTCAGCCAGCTCGTAAAGCCTTTATCGAAGGCTTCGGGTGTTTCGTGCAGGTTCTCTTCGATCGCCGCGGCCGTTGTTTTCCGCGCAGCGTACGAGTGAATCATGCCTAGCAGCGCGTCGTCTCCCCACTTTGCGGCAATATAGTCGCAGATCTTGCCCGCTTCGTAATACGAAACCAGCACTTGTCCGGGAAATTCGGGCCGGACGAATCCGCGGTCCAGCTTGAGAACCGGAAGGAGCTGCCCCTTTTCGAGCGCCGTAATGATATCGGGCGTCAGCCGGCTGCCCCAATCGGGCGATGCGGCTCCTTCCTCGTGCACCGCCAATCCTTCTGTGAACCAGCGCGGCACCGAATGATGCGTCGCCGTCAGTACGAAGACGTGGCTCATCTCGTGCCACATCGTGCTTCCCCAGTTCAGCTCGCCAGCGGGGCGCGCGGATGGGCTATCCATCGCCACGACCAGCCCAAACGTCACGCCAAGCAGCCCGCCCTGTCCCGGTAAGCCGAGCGTGCGCACGACGAAATCGTCATGGTTCGGATACACTTCGAGCCGCACTGCTCCGGGAAGGGTCATCTTGTACTTCCGCTGATAGGTCGCCACGACACGCTGCAGCTCCGGTTCAAAATAGGGCCGCAGCAGCGCTGCTTCCTTTTTATTCAGGACCAGCTCAGTTGTCCGGGTCTTGAAAGTCTCGTAATTCTTCAAACTGTCAAGCAGCCGCAGCGAGTTGACCGTCTCCGGGTTTCGATAATGCGCCGCATAGCATTGTTCCAGCTGTGTACGCGCTTCCTCGTCGTGCCCCAGCCGCATCAGATTCACTCCGAGCTCCGAGCGCGCGCTCCACAATTGTTCGTTGAGCGCCAGAGCCTTCCGGTAGAGCGCAATCGCGTCTTCGTAGCGGTAGTTGATTTCGGCGAAATGGCCGCCCGTCTCGTACGCTTCGCCATACGCCGGATCGATTTTCAAGATCCGGTCCATCCATTCCGACTGCGCTTTGTTGTCCAGCCAGTCGATCGACGCAAGCACGGCCATCGCATCCAGCGCTTCATTCGAAATAGCCAGCGCCTGCTGCGCTTCCTCTTGCGCCAGCTTGCGATCGCTGTCCTCCAGCGCCAGATAAGCAAGCTCCTCGTGCGCCGGGAAGTACCTGGGATCGGATTTCAGTGCCTGCCGTGCCAGATCCGGAGCGCGCTTGTCAAAACGCTGCGCGAAGACCTTGGCCAATTCAACATACGCCGGCGCATAATTCGGATCGGCTTCCAGCGCCTCTTCAAACAGCTTGGCCGCGTCGGCCGGCTGATAGTGCTCGAAATACAAGCGGCCCCATTCGGATTTGACTTCCGCCGATTTGGGCTGAGCTTTGTAGGCGGCGCGAAACTCCTCGTTCGCGCTTTCAAATTCACCCAGTCCGAAATAACCCTCCGCGCGCGCGAATGCATCGCTGCTCCGCGTCAGCGAGAGATAACACGATTTCGCCGCCTGCAGTTGTCCGTGTCGCTGCTGCGTTCTGCAAGTCTGGGCCGGATTGGCCGCCAGCAGAGGAGCCGCGAGCATCACAAGCGTGAGCGCTGCTCGTCCGATCATTTGTCGATCTCCGCCTGCGTACGCGCCAGCTCGAGCAGAAGGGTTGTCAACTGCTGCTTGTACTCTTCGGGCGCCATCGCCGCCTTGGCATATTTCAGCTTGTCAATCTGAGCTTCCAGATCTTCTTTTCGGGCGACCAGCCGCTGCTTCTCCGGACTCACGTTTCGCACCGATTCGCCCGGGGGCTCCAGAATGGCGAAGCGCGCCGCCAGCAGTCCCTGGCCATTCTCCGGCCTTGGATCGCGCACCGGCGTTGTCCCCGAATCGATAAATATCGCGTGCTCGGTTGCCAGAAGTTTTTCCTGCTCGAAGTAAGCGGCTGTCTTCTGCGTCGCATAGCGATAGAGTTCGAGCGTGCTCACGACACCGTTCTTGTCGAGATCTGCCGCCGGATCGCGCATTCCGTCGATCCAGTAGCGTGGAAAAACGGTCGCGTTCCGCTCGGTGCCCGATTTGGTTGCCGCAATCACGATTCTTCCCTTGCGAGCCAGAACGGGTACCGAGGCGCCGCTCGCGCTCGTCATGTTGACAACCAACTGCCGTTTCGCGTTAATGCGATCCAGAGATCGCACCAGCTCGGCAGCGCTGATATCGGGTCCCGGCAAGTTGAACTTATAATCGGTGCCGTCGAATGTTCCGTGCCCAATCAGAAACAAAGCAAACTCGTCTTCCGGCTTGATCTGTGCCGCCAGGCGCGTCAGCGTCTGTTCGAGTGCTGAGCGCGTTGCGCCATTTCCGCGCAGCAGTACATTCTGATCGCCCGTCGCGCCGTTCTTTTCCAGTTCCTTCTGCAGATCCCCAGCCCACTTTTCAAAGACCGACTCGTAATCGGGCGTGCCGCCCAGTCCCGCTACTGTCACGAAGTACGTGGCTCCATGCAGCGAGCCCGCGATCGCCAGTATCATCGCCAGCCGCTTCATACCACTCCCCACCGCCGCCGTAACAGCCACTCAGCTGAGCGTAGTGCCAAAAGCAGCAGAAAGATGGCGGGCATATTCCAGAGATCTTTCATCTCGCGCGCGGAAATACCGGCATCCGAATAAGCGATTTCGTCGGCCAGCCGTCCGGCGTTCTTCGGCGTGTAATAACGGCCGCCCGTTTCCTCCGCCAGCTTCTCGAGAAGCGGCCGGTTCTGCTCGCGATGAAAGTTTTCTGCCACACCGTTTTCACGCTCGAAGGCAAGCACGTCACTGCCAAGAGTCTCGCTGCCTTGCCGCGCCGTGATCTCCGCTACATAGGAACCGGCCAACGCCGCGTTCCACGGGGTTCGGTAGCGTCCCGGAGATTCGGGATCCGGCTTCAACGGCAGATTCTCCGACGACCCGTCCGCCGCAATCACGTGCGCATTCACTTCGGCATCGCTCAGCGGAAAATATTTCTTGTCTCGAACCTCGGCGCGCAACTCCATCTCGCCGTCATCGGCCAGATCGCGATTCGGTGTAGAAGCTGTGACGCGGGAAGGTGTCGCGCCCGCAGTCCAGCGCAGTAACTGGCGCCAGAACGTCGGCTGGCTCGTGTCCGCAGCCGGTTGCTGCATCTTCCAGCGCCATGTGCCGGCCGTGGCCAGCACCGCCGTTCGCCCGCGTCCGTAATTTTCGATGGCGAGCAGCGGAATCCGCTTGCCGCCCGCATTCACATTCGCAAGCACCACCGCGCCCGGTTTGGGCGTACCTGGGTCCTGATAATTTGCCAGATAGGGCAGCACCTCCCAGTGATCGGCGCTCTTCACCGGGTCCTCTTCAATGCGGCAGATCGGGCTCTCTTTACCGGCCTCGGTCAACTCCGCCGCCACAAAGCTGCGCTGAAATGTATTCTTCCGCTGCGGCAAATTGACCGGCAGCAGCTCGGAGATCGGCGGCGCATTATAGCCGCCGTCCCCCAGACCCCACCGGCCCGCCAGAAACAGCAGCCCGCCGCCGCGCCGGTCGACGAATTCGCGCATCATCTGCTGCTGCGGTTCCGTGAAGAACGCCAGCTCCACGCTTCCCAGAATCAATCCGTCATACGCGAACAGATCTTCTTCTTTGCTCGGAAAACCGTCGGCCAGTTCATTGGGATTACTCAGTCCCTGGCGGTAAATCTTGTTCTGCGTCGTGCGCAGCATGGAGACCACCTGCAGCGCCGGATCATCTTCCGCGGCGCGGCGCAGAAATTTATACTCCCAGCGCGGTTCCCCTTCGACGTACAGAATGCGCCGCTTGGCGGTATCAATCGAAACGACCCGCGTCAATTGATTATTCGCCGCGTTCGTCTCGCCCGCGACCGGGTCGATTTTGATTTCGACACGCTCGACGCCGCTTTTGCCAGCGTTGAACTCGACCGTTTCCGTCTGCTCGGGTGCGTTGCTCAGCGTGATCTGCCGGCTGGCGACCACCCGCCCGTCTGCGCGCACCACCAGCGCCGTGCGCCTGCCCGCCAACCCATCCTGACGGAAGATTACGCGCGTCTGAATACGCGATCCCGCCAGCGCTTTCCCCGGCACGTCCGCATCCTCGATTTCGACATCGTTTTGAAGCGTCTCGCGCCCAAAACCTATAGTGTTCACCGGTAGCCGCCTCCGCCGCAGTTCGGCGAGGGTAGCCGTATCCACGCCGCCGGAATTGTCGGCTCCGTCGCTCAATAAAACCACGGCACCGATCGGAAGTGTTGCCGCCTCATCGGCCAGTTCCCGCATGCCCCGTCCAATCTGGGTCGAGGGTTCGGCCGCCTGTAACTCGTTCAGATGGGCGAACCGATTTACTCCCGTGCCCAACTTGTAGAGCCGTACCTGGAATTTGCCGCGAAGCGAGCGCAGCAGTTTGTTGTCCAGCAGATCGACAGCCTGCGCTTCGCGAGTTGCCGAGCCGGTATCCGATAGAGCCATACTGCGGCTGTCGTCGACCACAACAGCCACAATGTTTTGCTGTGGTTTGAGCGTTGTTACGCTGATCGCCGGCTCCCAAAGCAGCAGAAGCAGCACGGCAACGGTCGCCCATTGCAGAGCGCCCAGCACCGCGGAACGGGCTATGCTCCAGCCCGGGCGCCTGTACTTGCTGCGAAAAATGAGAAAGGTAAAGAACGCCCCAGCAGCCAGAATTGCAGTCAGCAGCAGCCAGCGCGGCCAGCTTCCCAGCAGCACAAGCGTTCCCCTGGAAAAAACACTGGCCGGATATTTGAAGAAGAATTCAAACATAGGCTGCCGGAGGGTCTACGTCAACGTGCGGGGATAAGCCTTACATAGCGACGGCTGCTTTCCAAGCAGCGTTACCTGCGGTTTCGTCCTTTCGGCAGCACCCGGGCGACCTTGAGAATCGCCGGATTTTCGCGGCTGTCTACTTCAGAAGATAGCGTAAGAGAAGTGACGCGGCGAAACGGTGAGAAAGATTTGAGTAAGCGGTGATCTTACCTGGTCGGACCTGAACGGCCCGGCACATTCCTACGCATGCTCGGTGATGTGGAGAGGTGCCTTGCATGTAGTTCTTTGAGGGCTCTTAGCGATGCTGGCGCGCGGCGATCCGATCAAGAATCGCTGCGAGATTTCCGGACTCGATATCCGATACATCGACCCCATAGAAATCCCTGACCTTAGCGAAAATACCTCGTTTGTCTCGTCCGTGTGGAAATCCGATAGGCTGGATTCGTCCGAAACAAAAGCCCAATCGAGACCGAGCACCCGGCGGATAAAATCTTCCTTCAGCTCAGCATGGGCACAAACCCGGTCTGATGGGGCAAACTCGACTGGGACCCTTCTCCCCGGACGCGGCATCCGCTTCCCGCCTTGTATGCGGCTCTCTTTTGTCTGCTCAAAATGATTGCGAAGGTTTTCCATCGCCTCCGCTGGTGTGTTTCCAACTCCGGTCATGACCCACCAGTTCACGATAAGAGCGGCATACGGAGGCGGAGTCCTTTCGCGAGCAGAGGGTCCGGAGTCAGATGCTTTTTGGTTTCGGATGACGATTGGGTAGTCTTGGAGTTTCCAGTCTCGCTTCGCAAATGACACGCAAAGTTTCCAGAGCGTGATCAGACGTTCTTTGCCAGACATCCGGTCCAGTGTACAATTTCGAGCTGTTCGCAAATTCCAATCGTGATCAAGACCCCTCGCATCGACTTTCTTTGCATTCTGTGTGGGGTGTGTATATCCCGTTGTCGTAAGAACAACAATCTGGCCTTATCGCCCAATCGACGCTGCTGTTGACTAGCTGCGTTGAAGCGCTACAAGCTCGCCGCAATAACGGCAAAACAAGAAAAGCCACCCATTTCTGAGCGGCCTGCAACTCATTTAGTATCTGGTGCGGAGAGGGGGACTTGAACCCCCACGGTGTTACCCGCTAGCACCTCAAGCTAATCTCCGCACCTAATCTCGTTTTAGTTTCAGCAACTTAGAGTCGCTCGGGCTGTGGGTTTAGGGTCGATTGTGCCGCACATCTGGCACAAATACGTCACAAAAGTCCTTGCGACGGACGACTAATCAGATCCTGGTGCGGAATGTTCAGAGACAACAAAGGCTCGCGCGGCAGCGCGAGCCTGGAAACCCGAAGGGTTGTGTGAATTTCTTCGAAAACAGTTTACATCAGGACAGTCGGTACAGGAAAGCGCCGTACCGGGATCGATCCAATGTCAAGCAAGCGAGCATAAGCCGTCGCTGGCAGGAGGAGCTCTTGCGGTCGAAGACGAACTCGGGCGAGGGCCACATTCTGCCGATCCTGGCAAATGCCATCACAGCGCTTCGACGTGCTCCCGAGTGGCAGGGTGTGCTCGCTTGGGATGAGTTTCGGGCCAATGTCGTCACTCTACGGCGAACACCTTGGGGCGGCGGACCAGACCGCGAATGGACGGATCAAGAGGACCGCCTCACGGCGGAATGGCTCCAGCACCAGCGAATTCTAGTGTCAGTCGAAACCGCCTCGCAAGCGATCCAGACAGTTGCGACCGAGAACTCAGTCCATCCAGTGCGACAGTACCTCGACGGAGTGGCCTGGGACGGCATTCCGCGTCTGTACCGCTGGCTCTCCACGTATCTGGGCGCTGAACACACCGAATACACCTGTGCAGTCGGTGCACGGTGGATGCTTTCGGCAGTAGCACGCATCGACCAGCCTGGCACGAAAGCCGATTCCTGCTTGATCCTCGAAGGCCCACAAGGAGCCAAGAAATCGACCGCGCTTAGAACGCTTGCCGGTGGGTTCTTCACCGATGAGCTCGCGGAATTGGGCAGCAAGGACGCCGCGCTGCAAATTCGAGGCGTCTGGGTCGTGGAGATCGCCGAACTGGACAGTCTCGCACGTTCAGAAATTGCCAGCATCAAAGCGTTCATGAGCCGGACGACCGATCGATTCCGACCGCCTTTCGGAAAACGCGTGATTGAGTTTCCCCGCCAGTGCGTCTTCGCCGGCACGGTGAACCACACCGAGTACCTGCGCGACGAAACGGGGGCGCGGCGGTTCTGGCCCGTGCGCTGCAACGTGATCGATATCGAGGCTCTCGCCCGCGATCGTGATCAGTTGTGGGCGGAAGCCACCCACCGCTATCGTTCTGGCGAGAAGTGGTGGCTCGATACCAGTGATCTCGTGGACACAGCCACGCAGGAGCAAGCCGCGCGGTACCAAAGCGATCCTTGGGAGGAGATCATCGCCCCGTGGCTAGAGCAACGAGCGAGCACCTCTGTGTCAGAGGTACTTGAAATGTGCTTGAACAAATCGCAGGCGCAATGGAGCCAAACTGACAAAACCCGCGTCGCGCGCTGCCTTCGCGCGTTGGGTTGGGATCGGTACCGAGAACGCCAGGGAAACCGGTTGGAGTGGCGGTATCGGCGGATTGAGCGCTGATGTTCCCACTGTTCCTACGTCGGTGTTCTCGGCTTGTTCCCACTCTAAGTACCGAGGTTTCAATATGTTCCCACTGTTCCCAGTCAGTCTCGCGTTCGCGCGTATATCGCCGAAGGCCACAGGTCTTATGATCTTTAGTTCTGTACTTGGAACAGTGGGAACACCAGGAACAATATTTAGAATGAGAGGCTTGCCCGTTCCCAGTTGCTCAATGAGATGGGAACAGAGTGGGAATGAGGAACAATCCGAATGATCGAAGTCGTAATCGATACGAACGTGCTAGTGGCAGCATTTCGATCCAGCCTTGGCTCCTCCTACAAATTGCTCCAGACCCTCGAGAAGCGCGCCTGGCGGCCAGTCGTATCACCCACTCTCGCGTTTGAATATGAGGCGGTGCTGAAACGTCTGACGAGCGACTTCGCCGTGACTCTAGAAGATATCGAAAATTTCGTGGAATACTTCTGCAGCCGATCACGGCTCGTTCAGATCTACTACCGCGGGAGGCCGGTTTTGCCGGACGCCGACGATGATCGTATCCTAGAAGTGGCGGTGCGCTCTCAAGCCAACATCGTGACCTTCAATCACGCGGATTTCCGCGGAGCGGAGCGGTTTGGCATCGAGATCATTACACCGCGTCAGCTATTGACTGCGATTGGAGAGCCCTGATGACTGTGACCATTAACGTAGCAGATGAACTCTACAAGCAAGCCGCAGAAATAGCCGCACAGGAAAACGTTCCTGTCGAAGAGCTGTTTGCATCGGCGTTCGAGGACCGGCTGCGGGATCTCGAACGGCTGAAACAACGCGCCGCGCGCGGCAGCTACGAGAAGTTCCTGAAGGTACTAGACAAGGTTCCTGCAGTGGAACCGGCGGATTACGATCGGTTGTGAACGGACCGAGCGAGGTCCGGGTCGCTTCGGAAGGGCGTCGGTGAACCGTCGCGTCACCACCCTAGAGTCGCGGATCCACCGGCTCGCTCTCGAGCGCGAGCACGCCGAATACGCACTCGTGAACTCGACGCAAGGGTTCTTGCTTGATGAAGCGTTCAAGTCCCTCGATGCCGAGGGCGAACTCCCTCAGCGCTAGGGAGCGTTTCGCGGGCAAAGCACGTTGACGCAATCGGGATAGGTTCTCCTCGAGAGTGTATTCCGGGCCGTAGATAATGCGCAAGTATTCACGGCCTCTGCACTTGATCGCCGGTTGCACCAAATCTTTGCGGCCACGCTGAACGAACGACATCGGCTTCACGACCATGCCTTCGCCACCTGAGCCTGTCAGTTGTTCCCACCAAACGGTCGCCTCCGATTCCGATGCCGGATCAGCGAGATTGACGACCAGGTGTGGCGTCGCAAGAATCAAGTTCGGGTCGGCCTGTGCTAGCCGGCTAAGGCATCCAAGATGCCAGAGGTGGTCCTTGTCCGTGTGCACCTGCCCCGCGGATGCGAGCAGATGAAAGGGTGCCAGCCGGTAGTCCTCAATCGAATTGACAGGCCAGCAGTAACGACGATAGGCATCGACGTATTTTTGAGCAAGCTCTTCGCGCTCCTTGTACCGCTCCAGCAAGGGACCAAGCTCCGGATTAGAATACGCAGCCGAAGTGAGCGCCGCGACAGCATAGGGCAGGGACGCGCGAGCAGCAGCTCCGGCGGGAGCATATTGTTCCCGGAGAAGTTCTTGTGCTTTAGCCGACCAGGGCATCAGTTCGCAATCGAGGCAAAGCCAATCGGTCTCCAGTTCCTCCCACAGTCCGGCCGCTGTTGCAGCACTACGAACTCTGTCAACCAACTGTTGTTCTAGTCCGGCATTTTCGAAGAACCGACGGCCAGTGCGGGTGAAACAGATTCCGCAACCTTCGTCCGTCACTCCGAATGTCTTCTGCGCAGCTGCGTCATCGCGACAGGCAATCACGACTGCGCGCGAACCCATGTGCTTCTGTTGGCAAACGACGCTCTCGACACCTTCACGACGGTAATATGCGAATGCTTCTTCGGGATGCTCGAGATAGCCGGGGTTGTTGCTTGTCTCTGACGGCGACATTGTCGGCGGCAAGTAGATCAACCACTTCGGGTTGGCCGCAAACCGGCTCATCACCTCGAGAGCAGCGGTCGCGTTGTCCTCGCGGATGGTGACCGTGTGGTGTAGCCGGGTGCTGATGATGCGCTTACCGGAAACATCATCAATGTCCAACAGTTCGTCTTCGCGCTGTTGTGACGATAGCTGCGCGCCCTGCGTCTGCTTCGTCTGAAACGGGCGAACGGGTTCATAGTATGTTCGGAGCGCTGGAACGGAGACGAACTCCTTCTCTGGATAGCGGAGTGCCGTAAGCTGACCACCGAAGACGCATCCCGTATCGATGTTTACCGTGCGGTTCAGCCACTCGGGTTCAGGCACCGGCGTATGGCCGTACACGACCATGGCGCGGCCGCGATATTCGGCGGCCCAGTTCAGCCGTATCGGTAAGCCGAACTCGTCGGTCTCGCCCGTTGTCTCCCCGTACAAGGCAAAGTCGCGAACCTTGCCGGATCCCCGTCCCTGCATTTCCTCCTTGAGGCCGGCATGTGCGACGACGAGTTTGCCGTCGTCGAGCACGTAGTGGCTGACCAGGCCGTCGAGGAAGCTGGCAACCTGGTTGCGGAAATCTGGTGTTTCGATTTCCAGCTGGCTCAGGGACTCACCCAGACCATGCGTCACTTGAACGTCTTTGCCGCGAAGCTTACGCATCAGCTTTACATCATGGTTGCCGGGTACACACAGGGCCGTGCCAGCCTCAACCATGTTCATGGCAAGCTTCAGGACCTCGACGACCTTTGGCCCGCGGTCGACAAGATCACCGACGAAAACAGCCTTGCGGCCGTCTGGCGGTGTAACGACATCGCCGCCGACCATGTACCCAAGGCGACTCAGCAACTGAACTAGTTCGTCATAACAGCCGTGGATGTCGCCAATAATGTCGAACGGGCCATGTTCAAACTTGCGATTGTTCCAAAGCGGCACGCGTTCGACGACTGCGGCTTCGACCTGCTCGGGCGATTCCATGACGAAAACGTGGCGGAATCCTTCCCGCTCGAGCTGCCGTATGCTCTTCCGCAGTTCCTGGCACTGATTCCGGATCACGTGAGGTCCGAAATCACGGTCAGAGCGAGATTTGTTACGGTCAGCGCACAACCGTTCCGGTAAATTCAGCACAAGCGCAACCGGCAGGACGTGATATTCACGAGCGAGCGCCACCAGAGGTTTACGTGCTTCCGGTTGGACGTTCGTTGCGTCCACCACCGTCAGCTTCGCCGATCCTAGCCGCTTCCGTGCAATGAAGTGCAGGACTTCGAAAGCATCCTTCGTCGCGGCTTGGTTGTTTTCGTCATCGGAAACCAAGTACCGGCAGTAGTCCGACGAGAGGATCTCACTGCCGAGGAAGTGCTTCTTGGCGAATGTGGATTTTCCAGACCCGGACGGACCTATCAGCACGACCAAGGACAATTCGGGGATTTTGATGTTCACCGTTCGAAGACCCCCATCTGAGTCGGCGGACCCATAAGCGGGTCAGCAGGGCCGACGGGAGCAAACTCGACCTTGTAATTGAACCGTTCCGCTATGCGCAGGGCCCACAATTGGAACTGCGCCCGCGTCCATTCGAAGCGATGATCTTTATGGCGAAAAGCGCCAGCAGCCAGAGTTCCGAAAAGTGGGTTGTATTCGGCATTCGGCGTTGTGACGATCACTACGCGCGGCGTTGCATGTTCGAACAGCACGCGCTCGAACGCCGCCAGACGGGGCGGATCAAGATGTTCGATCACCTCGACAACTGTCGCAGCGTCGTACCCGCTCAGTCGCTTGTCTCGGTACATCAATGACCCGTGGATCAGGTCGATACGCGCTTTTTGCGTCGGCGGCAACTGGTCGAACCGAAGCTTCCGGACCGCCTTTTGCAGCACGCGCACGGACACGTCCATGCCCGTGATCTTCGTAAAGGTTCGATCCTCGAGCAGGACCTTCAGGAGCTTGCCTTCTCCGCAGCCGACATCCAGAACAGTCTGGACCTGGCGGGCACGCAACGCGGAGGAAACCGCAGTCATCCGCAATTCCCAGAGCTTGCTGCCGGATTCTAGTCTCTCCTCTTCCTGGGCGTGTTCGGCTTCCTTCTCGTCTGGATCAACTTCCTCGTCAACCAGCCTGGCGAGAGCCGAAGCAGTCAATTCTCGCCTGTGTTTCAGATACCGAGCGACAATCAATTCGCGCTCGGGATGACTGGAAAGCCAGCCCTCGCCTTTCCGCAGCAGTTTTTCAACTTCCTCTTCTCCGATCCAGTAATGCTTGTCGCCATCAAGCACAGGAAGGAGAACGTATAAGTGTGTGAGTAGGTCTCTCAGCAGCAGCTTGTTTGTGAGCCGGATCGTGTGATACGGACCAGGTCCCCATTCCGGGAAGTGGTCGTCAAGATTGTAGTGCTGCGCCTCGACCTGATATCCGAGCGGGGCGAAAAGTCTGTCCAGCAACTCCGATCCGCCACGGCACGGTACTGCCGTCACCGTTGCTTCCCATCCGAGAGCCGTGTCTGCGAGCTCCTGTCGCTCCTTGCTTCTGCCGCTCATTGTCGTTCCGAGGACACGGGCTAGAGCAACACTCATAAACGAGGAGCTTGCGTACGAACGATCGTTTACATACTGACGCAGGCTGGCGTCAACAGCATCCGCTCTGCCTCGAACCAAGCCAACTGGATCTATATCGAGCAGCAACGCCGCTTCGCTGCGTTCTTGTCCGAGTTGCGGATAGAAGACGTGTGCGGAACCGAACGGAAGTGCGACGGTGTGGAGTCGCGCGGGATTCTTATGCAGCAGGTATCCCAGGTCATTGCCTGAAATCCCGGCGGTTAAGGTCAGAAGCACTTGTTCCGAGTATAGGGTGCGCGACAAAGCACATCGACCAAGCGCATATCAGCAAAGCTTTGGAAGATGTTCACATAATTCAAATTCTTGGTGGGGAGCTTCGTAGGCGAGTCCACAATAACCCACAAAAGTTCACAATTGTTTTCACCAAAACAGCACCGGCAACTGAAGTTCACAATAGTTCACAAAAGTACACAGCTCGGTGGCCCAGTTCGTGCCCGGGGAGCGGTAGTGGAACATAAAGGGCGTGTGTGACGCCGGGAGCCATTCCAGGCGGTTTGCCTTTCATTACCAACAGCTTGCGCGTACAACGAATCGAGCCTCGCGTTTTACTTTCGTGACACTCGTCCTTTGCGGCCTATTTCGACGCTTTAACGCATGAGACAGATGCGCAAAAAAGAACAATTTCGGTCGATCCGGCTTTCGGCAGACCTCGATCAGCAGATTGAGAAAGAAGCTCGGCAGCGAGGATTTGCGAGCGCCAGCGCGTTCATTCGAGCTGCTATTGAGAGCGAATTGAAGGGTCATGGGCAGGAGAACTTGCAACTGGAGCAGCGGGTGGCCGCGAGCTTCGACCGCGTCGTTCGAGAACTGCGACGACTTGGGAATGCGCAGCAAGCGCTTTTCGCATTCACTGATGCTTTAGCGCGGACGTTGCTGCACTCTATTCCAGAGGTGCCGATCGAATCGCGGGAGTCCGCCCTGGCGCAGGCCAAGCAACGTCATCATCGCTTACTCAAAATGGCTGCACTGAGCATGCAAGGAGATGCGCGGGCAGCGATGCTGGAACTGACCGATAGCATTGAACCGTAGAGGCCAACGCGGCGCACAATTTAAACCGCGGCGCCCAGGCGGGAAAAGAGAGCAAAAATTGCGAGTAGCCGTGTCCGAGTGCACGCCTTTCGATGCTTTAGATAGCGGAGGACAGATGCAGAACATCACCATTTCAGAAAAGGCGAATACTTTCCCTGCCGATCACGAGAACCGGCCTCGTCACTCGTTCATGCCAGCGCTGGAACAGCGAGCTTGGCTCACCCTAGCTGAGGCCGCGGCCACGATCGGATGCAGCAAGACAACGTTGCACCGGCTGCGGCGCGGTCAGATTCCGGGAGTCCCGCGCCTGCCTACTGTTCAGGTCGGAAGCAAAAAGTGGGTTGTGCTGAAGGCATCGCTCGCCGAATGGCAGCGCGAAAATGAACGAAGTTGCGCGGCGTAGTCTCGGGAGGGAATTTCATGGCGGTTGAAATCAACAGCGATACTATCGCGGAAGCAGTTGTCGCGCGTCTGGTCGACTGCGGGGTTCTTGTTCCGCGCCTGCTCACGCTAGAACAGGCCGCGACATATCTCGGTATGACGAAGGACGCGCTGAAGGCCAAGGTTCACATCGGCAAAATACCGACTGTTGGCCTTGACGGAAAGCTCCGGTTCGACAAGCATGACCTTGATCGCATCATTCAGGAACACAAGAGAGTTGCGTAATGGGCCGTAAGAAGACCGTAAAAGGGCAAGGTACCATCTACCAGCGAGGCGAATGGTGGTGGTGTGACTACTCGGTCGCCGGAGTGCGACGCCGGGAGTCCTGCCAGACCAAAGATCGCCAGGAGGCATTAACCTTCCTGAATCGCAAGCTGGGCAAGCTGCCCAGCGGCGAAGCCGTGACGGCGATGAACGTAAGAGTCGGCGATCTGCTTAATCTCTTGCTCGAAGACTACGACGTGCGCGGCCGGGCTCAAGCCTACATCGCGAGCCTGAAGGTTAGATCGATTCTCAAACCAGCTCTCGGGGACATCAAAGCCGGCAAACTCACGTCCGCACACGTCCAGCAGTACATCCAGCGGCGCAAGAAGGAAGTCAAGACGGCAACAATCAACCGTGAGCTGGGGATGTTGCACCGGGCGTTCATGCTGGGATACCAGCACGATCCGCCACTCGTCGGTCGCGTGCCACACTTTCCGAAGTTGCCGGAGGACGAGCCACGAAAAGGATTCCTCAAGCCCGACATATATCGGAAGCTTCTGTTCGAACTTCCGGAAGAGTTGCGGCTCTTATTCGTCATCGCTTATCACGTCGGCCTACGGCGCGGCGCTCTGCTCCGGATCAAGTGGTCCCAAGTCGATACAGAAGCTGGTTGCATTTGGATGGACGGCAACAAGGCCAATCGCAAGCCGGAGCCCGTCGCGGTGCCGATCTATGGCGATATGGGCAAGTTCCTCGAGATGCAGCCGAAGACAAGCGAGTACCTGTTCGCGCGCGGCTCGAAGCCGATCTTAGACTTCCGCGAGAGCTGGAAGCAGGCCTGCCAGCGTGCCGGCGTTCCGAATCTGCTTTTTCACGACCTGCGTCGTACCGCGGTTCGGAATCTGCGCCGAGCCAAAGTCGCCGAAACCGTGATTATGAAGATCACTGGCCATCGGACTAGGAGCGTTTTCGAGCGCTACAACATCACCGACCACAGCGACACAAAGGAGGCCGGTCGGATGACAGAAGAGTTCTTGGCCAGAGAGCAGGAAGATCTGGCACAAAGTACGTCACACGAGAAGGAGAGAGTAAATTAGGATGGTGAAGCTAAGTTCTTTGTTTTGTGTTTGGTGCGGAGAGGGGGACTTGAACCCCCACGGTGTTACCCGCTAGCACCTCAAGCTAGTGCGTCTGCCAATTCCGCCATCTCCGCATTTGTCCGGCAGCTACTTCTTCGGCGTGTTCTGAGTTGAAGTCGCTGGAGTCTGAGTCTTGCCCTTCTGTACCACCGGCGCGCGACGATGTTCGAGCACGCTGCCCGTCGAGGGCGTCCGGTTGTTGGCCATGATGACCAGCACGAGCGAGGTCACCATGAACAGCGTCGCCGCCACCGTGGTCGCCTTCGAAAGCACTGTGGCAGTGCCCCGCGGACCGAAGACCGTTTGCGATCCCATGCCGCCGAATGCGCCGGCCAGATCGGCCGCTTTTCCGCTCTGCAGCAGAACCACAATGATCAGAAAAAAGCAAATAATGACGTGCAGAGCCGTTACCAGATACAACATTGCCAGATCCGAGTATAGCAATGCCAGACTAGGTACATATGACTGATTTTGCCGGTTGTCCGGCGCCACCGACCGGCCGCTTATCGCTCGCGGAGCTGCGCCGCGACTACCGCCTCGCCGCCTTCGACGAGCGCACCTGTCTGCCGGACCCAGTCGACCAGTTCGTCCAGTGGTTTCAGGAAGCTCAACGCGCTGACCTGGTTGAACCGAATGCCATGGCCCTCGCCACCGTCTCGCCTGCTGGCCAGCCTTCCTGCCGGATCGTGTTGCTGAAAGAGGTGAATTCGTCTGGCTTTGTTTTTTACACCAGCTATATCAGCCGTAAAGGCCGCGAACTCGAGCGGAATCCCGCCTGCGCGCTCACGTTTCTATGGATTGAGCTGGAGCGCCAGGTTCGGATTGAGGGCACCGCCCAACTCGTAACCCGGGAAAAAACAGAGGAATATTTCCGGAGACGTCCGAGGGGTAGCCGGCTCGGGGCGCTCGCCTCGGCCCAGAGTGCTGTTGTCGCAGACCGTCGCGTGCTCGATGAGCGCCTGCACGAACTGGAGCGTCAATACGAGGCGTCCGACGAGATTCCGGTTCCGGATTACTGGGGCGGCTATTGCGTCGTGCCCAATCGAATCGAGTTCTGGCAGGGGCGGCCCAACCGCATGCATGACCGCCTCCTCTATACACTCGGAGATCCAGGCTGGCGTATCGAGCGCCTTTCACCCTGAATCATCTCGCCTGGGTGCCTGCCCATGACGAGTCTGCAACCCACCCTGATAGTGGCCATACTGGCTCTGGCAGCGCTCTCTGCCCTGGTTGTCCACTATCTTCTTTACAAGTTGCTCCGGCGAAGTGCACGCCGCGAAAGCGCGCGAACCACCCAGGCGATCTCAGCTGGACGTCTGCTCCCGTCCGGATCTTGCTGATTCTGGTTGCTTTTTCCATTGCGGCTCCGACGCTGATCTCCATCCATGCCGACTACTCCCTTCCGCTTGAGCCGGTTCGCGCAGAATATGTCCGCCTACTGGCTTCTTCACCGCTTTGGGGACGGCAAAATCAGCGCAGTCCAGGTCATCGACGCCAAAGAACATACGATCGAAATACGGTTCCTGTTGAGCGCGGCCAACCCGACCGCCGCTTTCGACCTGCGCTGCCACGTTCGCGAGAAAATGATTCAATTCCTGCGCACCGAGCACCCCTACGCGCTGCCCCGATTGCGGGCGGCCCTGGTTGCCTCCGATTCGCCGGTTTCGGCGCTGCCTTCCGACGATCGTATGTAGAACCCATTACACTGAAAAGGAGACCCCTCCCTCGTTAAACGAAGTCGAGGGGCTGCACGTCTGTCGTTTGTGCCTCGTTGTGTTCTACTCATCTTGCTCGGAGTGTCCGCGGGTTGGGCCGGCACCGCAGCCGATCCGCTGATCCAGCAGGTCGAAGCCCGGTACAACAGCGCCCATACCTTGCAGGTCCACTTCGTCGAGCAGTTTCAGGCCGCCGGACGGGCACGCCCGGCGGAATCGGGCACGCTGACGCTCGAAAAAGCTGGCAAGATGCGTTGGGATTACTCACAGCCGCCCGGTAAACTGTTCATTCTCGACGGGAAAGAAGTCTATTTGTACACTCGCTCCGACAACCGGGTAGAAAAAATGCCGCTCAAAAGCACTGAAGATATGCGGGCTCCGCTCGCGTTTCTGCTCGGGCGGCTGGATCTGAAGAAGCAATTTCGTAATTTCCGGGTGCGGCCGGCGGAAGATGGCCAGTGGCTCGACGCCGACGCGAAGAGCGACCGAGTACCCTACGAGAGTATCTCCCTCCTCATCGATCGCAACGGACCGATTCGGGAACTTAGAGTCACCGGCCGCGACGGCTCACAAATGGCATTCGAGTTCAGTAACGAAGTTCTAAATCCACGGATCGATGCGAAGCTGTTCCACTTCGTCCCGCCGCCCGGAGCGGAGGTCGTTGACGGCGTTGAATTCGCGGCGGAAGGAAAATAGGACGTGGCGGAATTCGTACTGCGGTACGCGGATCCCCGCGGCCAGATGCATGAACAGGTGGCGGATGCGGCCAGCGAGCGCGAAGCTCGCGAGCGCCTGCAGCACCAGGGCTATCTCGTCTACTCGGTCAAGCCGAAAGACCTGAGCGCGCGCCTGGCGGGATCGGGCGGCCGCACGAAGTCCGTCAATCTCGAGAAGTTCCTGATTTTCAACCAGCAGTTCGTCACCTTGGTTCGCGCCGGACTGCCGATCCTGCAGGGTCTCGACCTTCTAGCCGACCGCCTGACCGACGAAAAACTCGGCCGCCACGTGCGCGCCGTTCGCGATGAGGTAAAGACCGGTACTATCCTGTCGGATGCCTTCGCGCGGCAGGGCGTCTTTCCGCCAATCTATGTGACCTCCGTCATGGCCGGCGAAAAGAGCGGCGCACTGGTCGAGGTCCTCGAACGCTATATCACCTATCAGCGGCTCACTCTTGCGCTGCGCAAAAAGCTGCTCGTCTCTCTCCTGTACCCGGCTGTTCTGATTTGTCTGGTAATCGCGCTCATCGTGTTTCTGGTCACCTATGTCGTACCGAATTTCGCATCGCTCTACAACAGCATGCAGGCCAAACTGCCGGCGCCCACGCGCGTCCTGATCGCCATCGGCACAACTGCTCGCTCCTATGTGCTGCTGGGCCTCGGTGCCGTGCTCGCGGGAATTGCCGCGCTGTATCTCTGGTCGCGGCGTGAGGCTTCGCAGGAGCGGCTCGATCGCTGGAAAATCGCTATCCCGGTCCTGGGCGAGATCTGGACCAAATACCAGGTCGCGCAGCTTTCCCGGGTACTCGGCACTCTGCTTACCGGCGGCATTCCGCTTGTCCAGGCGCTCGAAACCGCCGGCCGCTCGCTCGGCACCGTACTTCTGCGCAAGGCTCTCGACAAAACCGCCACCCAGGTTCGTGAGGGAAGATCGCTCTCGAAATCGCTGGACTCGACAGGGATCGTTCCCGATCTGGCAATCGACATGATGGAAGTAGGCGAATCGACCGGCGCCCTCCCGCAGATGCTGGCCAGCGTGGCAGAGTTTTATGAGGAAGATGTCTCAACCCGCATGACCGCGCTACTCTCGCTGATCGAACCGGCCATCATGATCGGCATGGGCATCTTTGTGGCATTTGTGTTGGTGGCCCTGTACTTGCCTATCTTTTCTTTGGCGGACACAATTCGATAAATGGCGACCGAAACCATCAAATTGCGCGACCCGGCGACGGAAGCCGAACAGGCCCAGGAACTGGCCCGCCGCTACCGCTGCGAGTTCGTCGACCTGAAATCGACCAAAATCGACCACGAACTCTTCCGAACGGTGCCGGTTGACCTGATGTTCCGGTATCATTTCGTGCCGCTCGAAGCCTATAACGGTACGCTCTCCGTCGCATTGGCCGATCCGCGCCAGATCGTTCTCATCGACGAGCTGGCCGTCCTTCTTGGCAAGAAGCTCAAGGTCAAGGTCGCGACCCACTCGCAGATTTCCGATCTGCTCAAGAAAACCGAGCAGTCGCAGCGCGTGCTCGAAGAAGTCACCGAAGGCTTCACGCTCGATGTTGTCGGCGATGAAGAGGGCACCGACGAAAATCTTTCGATCGATCGCCTCGCATCCGATGAAGGCAAGATCGCTCCGGTCATCAAGCTGGTCGATACCACCATCTTCAACGCTCTCGAGCGGCGTGCCAGCGATATTCACATCGAAACGCGCGATCAGGAAATGGCCATCAAGTACCGCATCGACGGCGTTCTGCAGCAGGCCATGAGCCCGATCGCGAAGGAATGGTATTCGGCGGTAATCTCGCGCATCAAGGTCATGAGCGAGCTCGACATAGCCGAGCGTCGCGTTCCGCAGGATGGCCGCTTCCGCGTTCGCTACAAGGGCCGGCTCATCGACTTCCGCGTTTCGATCATGCCCACGATTCACGGCGAAGATGCCGTGCTGCGCGTGCTCGACAAAGAATCGATGAGCGAGAAGTTTTCCAAACTTACGCTCGATGTCGTTGGTTTCGCCGATGCCGATATGACCAAGTTCCGGCGCTTCATCAAGGAGCCGTACGGAATGGTGCTCGTCACCGGCCCGACCGGTTCCGGTAAAACCACCACGCTCTACGCCGCGCTCAGCGAGATCAAAAACGACGAAGACAAGATCATTACCATCGAAGATCCCGTCGAGTATCAGATCAAAGGCATCACGCAGATTCCGGTGAACGAGAAGAAAGGTCTGACGTTTGCGCGCGGCCTGCGTTCCATCCTGCGCCACGATCCGGACAAGATTCTGGTTGGTGAAATCCGCGACCAGGAAACCGCCCAGATCGCGATCAACGCCGCGCTCACCGGCCACCTGGTCTTCACTACCGTGCACGCCAACAACGTGCTCGACGTGCTCGGACGCTTTTTGAACATGGGCGTCGAGCCGTATAACTTCGTTTCCTCGCTCAACTGCATCCTGGCGCAGCGGCTGGTCCGCGTGATTTGTCCGCATTGCAAAATGCGCGTTCGCTATGAGGACGAATACCTGGAAGAAAGCGGCTTGAATGTCGGCGAATGGCGCGATTTTCCGTTCTATGAGGGCCGCGGCTGCATGGAGTGCAGCGGGACCGGTTTCCGTGGGCGCACCGCCATCCATGAGCTGCTCGATCTGACCGAACAGATTCGCGAAATGATCCTCGAGCGGCGCCCGGCATCAGAAATCAAGCGCGCCGCGCGTCAGGACGGCATGAGTTTTCTGCGCGATTCGGCGCTCGAGCGCGTGCGCGAAGGAATTACAACGCTCAAAGAAGCCAATAAGGTGACGTTCATTGAGCGCTAAAGCAGTAAATCAATTGGCACTCACCGAAATACTACAGCGCTGGATTGCGGATCCGCCACCCGATTATCTGTTCGAAGTTACCCCCGGCTCATTTGCCTGCGTTTCGCCGCGCCTCCCCGCCGAGCAACGCCGCGAACTGCTACCCGAGCCCGGGCTGGCCGCTTCCCCGAGCGCGCCGAACCTGCTGAAACCCGAGCTCTACCGTCAGGCGTTGCCGAAACTCGTGCCTCCCTCTAAGAACCGGCGGCCGGCCACTGCCCTGGTAATTCCCGATTACGCCGCGCGCATCGCCATCCTCGACTTCGAAGAATTCCCGGCTAAGGAAGAGGACCGGCGCGAACTGCTGCGCTTCCGTCTGCGCAAGAGCGTGCCGTTTCCTATTGATGAAGCGCAGCTCGCCTACTCGATCCAGCTTCAGAACGCCACGCATGTGGAAGTGCTTGCGGTCGCCATCGCGCGTCCCATCCTCAACGAGTACGAAAGCATCCTGGTCGATGCCGGCTATCGGCTCGGCCTGGTTGTGCCATCCTCAATCGCCGCGCTGCCCCTTTGCGGCGCTGAGAACGGCTTGACACTGCTGGTGAAAGCGGCTGGCCCGACCTTATCGGTGCTGCTGCTCGAAAAGAATCGTATCTGCCTGGTGCGCTCCATCGATTTCACGGGCGAGGAGAGTGAGTTCGACCGGCCCGCCCCACGAGTCGTGCTGCCGCTGCTGCAGCAGACGCTGGCTTATTGCGAAGACCAACTGGGCCAGCCCGCCGCGCGCATGCTGTTGTGCGGATTCGGGCCCGAAACGGATGCACTCGGCCAGGCCGCCGAACTCGAATTTCGTCTCCCATGCATTCCACTCCGGTCGCGCTTCGGCATCGCGTCTCAGGAGAATGCGGGACTCTTAGGATTGCTGGAGCAGTACGCAGCATGAGCAGTTTTTTGCCATCCGATCTCAATCTCGCCTCGCAGCCGTTCCGCCGCGAGCGCGCCTATAACGCCGGGATGGCCGCTTTATGCGCCGCTCTGCTGATCACGCTCGGTATTCTCGGCACGCTGATTCTGCATGAGCGTGCGCAGGCTGCCGATCTGCGGCAGGTGATCGATGCCCGTCAGGCTCAACTACGCCGCCTGCAGCAAACAAGCGCGCAGTATGCCAACGTGCTCAACAAGCCCGGCAACGCCGACGTCTTCTCGAAAAGCGTGCTGCTGAACGAATTGATTGCGCGCCGTGCGGTGAGCTGGACGCGCGTTTTCGACGACCTCGGAACCGTCGTGCCGGCCAATGTCCGGCTGCTCTCCATACGTTTGCCGCAGGTCTCCTCCGACGAGAAGACCGGCACCGATCGCGTCCAGCTCGATATGTGGGTAGGAACCGATGCGCCCGATTCGGTGATCACGCTGTTGAAGAATCTCGAAAGCTCCAAGCTGTTCGGCGACGCGTCCGTGATGTCGCAGGCGCCGCCCACGCAGAACGATCCTCTCTATAAATACAGGCTCACGGTGTCGTATGCCCAGAAGCTTTAAACTCAATCTGGGTCTGCCCGATACGGCTGAACGCGGTGCGCGCTTCTGGTTGCAGACAACCGCCATCTCGCTCGGCGTCTTGAACGCTCTCGCCCTGTATCTGTATCTCGCCCCTCCAGGCGGTACCCGCGCCGAGTTAACGAGCGAGAGTCAACGGCTCCAGAGCGCCATCATCGCAACCAAAGCGCAAACCGCACGCCTCAAAAAGATCTCCGCCAATGTCCAGCTAGGCAGCGAGCAGGCGCGCGAATTCGAAGCCCGCTACATCCTGCCCAAGCGCACCGCCTACGAGGAAATTCTCGGCGAGATCCAGCGCATGGCGGACGAAGCCGATATCACTTCGCGCGACGCCAGCCTCGTGGAAGAGCCGATCGAAGGCAGCGACGATCTCTCGGTCTTGACCAACCAGATGAACTTCGAAGGTTCCTACGAGAATCTGATGGACTTCCTCTACCAGGTGGATCATTCGCCGAAGATGCTTATTCTTGACACGCTGACGGCCACTCCGCAAAAAGACGGTAAGATCACGGCGCAGATGCGCTTTCAGGCCATCATTCGTGAGGAACCCGTGCCGGTCACGAATGTGGGGCAGCCATGAGCGCGGCGAGCAATACCAAAATCTTCGGGATGAAGCTGGGTGTCGACCCGAAGATTCTGGTCGTCGGCCTGATGGCGCTCGCCGGCCTGCTGTTCTGGCTTAATTCGCGCGGCGACGAGTCGCATCCATCCTCTCCCGTTGCCACGCGTCCTGCCGAAACCGCACCGGTGGAAGAACCTCCTGCCGCCGCCACCACGCGCGCGCGCAACACACGCGACCGGCGCAGCGTGCGTGCCAACGATCGCGCCACACTCAAGCTCAAGACCGTGGCGCCCGGAAACGGCGAAGTGGATCCCGTACTGCGGCTCGATCTGCTCGACAAACTCTCCAAAGTCGAGCCTTCCCCCGAAGTGCGAAATTTGTTCGCGCTCGAAGCCACACCCGCTCCGGCACAGCAGGTCGCGCAAACTCAAAAACCGGTAGTTCCGGCGCCCATCGTCCCCGCCGCGCCGCAGCCTCCTCCGGCTCCGCCGCAGCCCCAGGCGAACATTCCGCTGCGCTATTACGGCTTCGCGAAACCATCCCGGCCGGGCGATGTGAGCCGCGGATTTTTTATGAACGGCGACGATGTGCTGGTTGCGGCCGAAGGCCAAACACTCAAGAACTCCTTCCGCATCGTGCAACTGACTCCGCAGAGCGCTATTGTCGAAGACACCCGCGTGCATCTCAGCCAGACCCTGCCCGTCACTCCCGAAGCGCTTGAGCAGGGAGGCGCGAATGCTTTCAACCGGCAGAACGGCATGATGCAGCAGAACGGTTTCCCAAACCAGAACGAAGGGAACGATCAGCAATGAAGGCGCGCTCCCATTCGCACGAGCGTGGTTCGGCGCTGCTGATTGTTTTCGTCTTCGCCGCGATTGTGGCGATCTCTCTTTATATGGAAATGCCGGTCGCCGCCTTCGAGGCCCAGCGCCAGAAAGAGCAGTTGCTCATCTCGCGCGGCAACGAGTATGCCCATGCGGTGAAGTTGTTCGTGCGCAAAACCGGTCATTATCCGGCTTCGCTCAAGGATCTCGAAGACACCAACCGCATGCGCTTCCTCCGCCATCAGTACAAAGATCCGTTCACCGGCAAAAACGACTGGCGCTTGCTGCATGCTGGGCCGAACGGGGCGATTATCGATTCGAAGGTGAAGGGCGGCATGATTCTTCCGGGAATGTCGCCGGGGCAAGCGAATCAGAACGCGCCCACGCCAACCAGCACAACTTCCTTCGGCGGCAATAGCTCATTCGGCTCGAACGCGAATGGTGCATTCGGCAACGACAGCTTCGCCAAACCGCCGCAAACCGCGGGCTCAGATGCGAGTGCAGACACGACGCCGCCCGAAATGACTGTTCAACAGCCCCGGCAACGTCCGCCGGCTGTCTCGGCAAACGGCGAAACGGGCGCTGGAAGTCCGGCCGATGCTTCCGCCGATGCATCTCTGGCCGTTCCGCCCGCAACCCAAGGTTCCAATGCTCCGCCCCAGCAGACTCAGAACGGCTTGCCCGTGCCGAATGCGGCGCAGCCAGGAGCATCGCCCACCGCTGGTGCGCAGTCAACAGACCAAAGCGGTGCCACACCCGATCTCAAGAGCCAGATGCTATCGGGTTCAGGCGGTTCTCGTTTCGGTCAGGGTAATGCCGCCGGCGGTTTCGGTTCGTCCTCGCAGATGGGTGTCGTGCAGAGCGGTGGCATTGCAGGCGTGGCGAGTAAGGCTGGCGGCCACAGTATCAAACTCGTTAACGACCAGGACGATTACTCGAAGTGGGAGTTCTTCTACGATCCGACGAAGAACACAACTCCTGGCGGAGTGCAGATGGGCGCCTTTAACCAGCAGCAAAATGCTCAACAGCAGACCGGCTTCGGCACACAGAGCGGAGCACAGACGCAAACCGGCGGCCTAGGCACTCAGAACTCGGCGGCGGGCCAGAACGCAACGAGCCAGTCTTCGTCCTTCGGGCAAGGCGGCGGCTTCGGTCAAGGCTCGTTCGCCCAGGGCTCTACCGGCTCATCGCAAACCAACAATCCTCCTGCGCAAAATTCAGCCGGCTCCACAAGCACGAACCCCAATCCTTCGCAAACTCCGCAGTAACCTTCCTACTTGCTTCGCCAAAGCTGCTCGCCCGGAAAGCAGCTCTGGCACTCCACCTGCAACGTCAACTGCACGCAGCTGAAGACATCAGCACGTGAGTCAGTTCAAAAGGAGGAAGTGTGTTCAATCGGAGGACAGTCGTTTTCTCTGCATGTTTGGGATTTGCATTCAGCGCGGCACAGATGCGCGCTGACATCATTGACTTTGAAACGTTCAGCGGTCCGAGTACCTTCGGAGGTGCGGCTCAGACGCTGAATGTGCCAACATCCATCGGTAATGTCGTCATCACGGGAGGCGTGATTCTAACCAACACGACCAACCTTCCAGCTGATGAAACCTCGGTCTACGGCACCGCGTATTTCGGCGGCACCGGAAACGTGAATACCATCACCCTGAACTTTCCGAGTAACATCAATAACTTTTTCGTTAACGTCTACAACGGCGAGACCTATTCGGACTCGTTCACGGTTGCTGACAATCTCGGCCATTCCAACACCGTGACACTCGCTTCCAATACGTCAGGCGGAACCTCGCTGATCTCATTCCCGGCTGCCGGGAATACGGTCACGATCACCACTCCTGACCCCAGTTGGGATTTCTTCATCGATAACGTCGGCTTCAATCAACCGACACCTGGTACCGCACCCGAACCGGCATCAATCGGGATGTTCGGACTCGCGGGAGCCGGGCTTGTACTGCTCTCCAGGTTGCGCCGCACGCGTCCGGCGAAGTGAACCTCGGTTCTGTACGCAAAGAAATACGAGCCTTCAGCAACCGTCGTCCTGAAGGCTCGTTCTCGCATCGCCGATACCAAAACAATCCGCAGTATCGTCGCACATCAGAGGCATTAGCGAAACGAGATCCGATACAGGTTGCGATGTACCGTGGTCTTCACGTAAGCGAAATGCGCTGGATCTTTCCCGGGTATCAGATCGTCGCGAGCCACTAAAAGGGCTCCCGGTACGGCGCTCGCCTGCGCCTGTGCTGGAAATCCGGCCGGCGGTAGATCGGGCAGATGTTCTCCCGGACCAACCGGAATCGCGAGGCTGTGGCCTCCCTCGCCGCGATTTGCAAATACGTCGAGAATGAGAAGCCAGTCTCCATTCGTGGACCATCTCGTCTCGCATACACGGTCACACAGAATGGGCGCAGGCCCGCCGTCTACCGGTATCAGCACAGAATCCAGGAGTCTGCGCTGCGGATTAAGAACCACGCCCGTAATCCAGTGGCGGCCGGGCGAAATGCCCTTGAGAGCGTCTACCGGATAAGACACTACTCTGGAACACTTCGACCCGTCGCGACTGCTTTGTTCAAGGTAATTGAGTTTTCCTTCCGCGCGCAGAAACAGAATCTGCCCGTGCGAACCGAAATAAGGTGATATCTCACCACCCTTCCCGACGCGTTGCGGAGGCGAACGGCGGTCTACCGGCGCCAGCCAGAGTTGCGATCTGCCGTTCGCGCCGAGCGTCGTATAGAGCACGTCTCTTTCATCAGGCGAGATATCAAACGCACCCACCGCGACGCCCGGAGTAACCGCTTCGCTGGCCCCTGACTGGATGTTCATCCGCCACAGTTCCGGCCCGCCACCGGTCGAGCGCCGCAGCAGGTAATAGAGGACTGTGCCGGCGCGATTGAAGGCCGGGGGCGGCCAGCCCATGACCTCTCCCTCGGACTCGAGCGCGCGCTCGCCACTCTCATCATGGATCCAGATAGCGCTTTCGTGAACGCCCACAGATGTGATCAGAGATCGGCCATCCGGGTCCACCGCGATACCCTCTTCTTCGGTGGGCCCGAAGCTGAGCTGCTCGGGTGTGCCATCCGGAAAACGCTGCCGCCAGAGATGACTGCGGCTATCGAGATACGCCGTGAAGTACATCCAGCGTCCATCGGGCGACCAGCCGGCCGACAGGCAGGCTCCGGACGGGCCAACCACTTTGTTCTGCGCGCGCTCGTCCAGCGAAATCAGTCGGCACGGAGCAAAATCGCCGTCGCCGTTCATCTCCACCACCAGCGCGGTCTTCCGATCGGGCGAGGCGTACGAATAATGCGCCATACCGCGCTCGTGCGCAGGAAAATACAACTCGCGAAAATTGCCACGGGTAGCCGTTCCCGTTACCACGCCTAAGTGATAACCGCTCTTGGTCTGCGAGAAGAGTAACTGGTTCCGGTCGAGCCACCTCAAGCCGGCGGCATTGCGCAGCAGCAGATGGGGCTCGCCTCCAAAAACAGAAACCGTGTATGTGGCCCACTCCCGCGCCTCCAACAGGACCGTGTAGGCGATCTCCGAGCCGTCGGGCGAAAAGGCCAAGCTGTACTTGTCGCGCGGATCGTCCGTCACGCGCCTCGGTTCCCCGTTCGGCAGCATCTTTACGTAGATTGGGCCGGGCGAGGTGAAATAGTCTTTGCCACGAATAAACGCGAGGATGCGACCGTCCGAGGACAGAGTGGGCGCAACCGCCGAATCGGTAAAGTCGGTGAGTTGGGTGTATTCGAGTCGCACCGGACGATGCGCCCGCACCCAGAGAAAGCTGGCGAGAGCGATCGCCGCTCCGATCACAGCCGCCCCCGTCAAAAGCCAGAGCGAGCGCCGGCGCGACGGCGCTGGCTGTGGAGTGATCGCCGGAGCGCTTGCTTCAGGCTCAACCGATGGCCGCGGCGCGCCATTCGGCACGACCTCTACATCCGCGATGAATCGATAGCCCTGCTTCGGCAGTGTCTCAATGTATGAGGGTTCCGAAACGGAGTCATGCAGCGCCAGCCGAATCTGCCGGATACAGTAGTTCAGACCCTGATCAAATTCGACGAACGTAGTGCCACCCCAGACGCGGTTCCGAATCTCTTCGCGCGTGAAGACCCCGCCGGGACGCTCCAACAGCAGCGCCAACACCCGAAACGGTTGCGGCTGTATTTTCACAGGCCAGCCCTCGCGCAACAATTTGCCGGATTCGCGGTCGAGTTCGTACTCGCCGAACCGTAGCCGCCCGTGGCCATTGCTGCTCAAACTAGCCGTCCTTTGTCGGAGTGTACACCCGCCCGGCTGTTGGCCAGGACGGGAACTCACGTCACGAGATACACTTGCGTCCTCATCTCAAATGAGGACAGAACTCAGCGTGTCCTCGCTTTCGAAAAGACGGACGCTGTGGCAACGTTGCTTTCGCAGCGCTCTCGGAGGGCGGTGCAGAAAGACAAATACAGGGAAGCTCGAATGAAAATTACACGACGAGTACTTATCGCGGCACTGGGAACCCTCGCCGCCACACTGCTTGCACCGCACGTATCGGCTCAGTGCGTGGCAGCGCCTCAACCGCATGTAAAGCCCACCGGTCTGCTTCTTCAGCCAGGAAGAGTACGGCTGATGCCGGCGGCCTTTTTCAACGACGGCGATCACGACGCGGACGACCTCGCAATCGTGGGCTTCTGGCGCGAGACCTTTACTTCGAAGGGATCGGCGGGAGTCCCGGACGGCAAGGTATTAGTGCAGGGCTTGGGCCAGTGGCACCGCGACCACACGGAAATCGCCCTCAACGCATTGAAATCGCCGAGTGCCGGGAACCTCTGCATGGGTGTCTGGGAAAAAGCCGGCGAGCGCACGTACACGCTCAGCCATTTTGCGCTGAGTTGGGATCCCACCGGAACCCTTTACCTGGGTCCGGCTCATTTCTTGATGAAAGTAACTCTGGAGCCGGACGGCCAGCAATTCCGCGGCAGTTTTATCTTGGATCAGTATGACTCGACCGGTCAAACGGTGACCCATCATTACCAGGGAATCGCTGAGGGAAAGCGCATCACAGTCGACTCTACGCCCGAAAGCATCTTCTCGAATTGACGGACCGTTCGCGTCGATTGCTTACTGACAGCGGGCGTGCTCGCCGGACTCGTTCCGGCGCACGCCCGCCCCAACACGCAGCACCTTCATCGCCCTCGTGATTGGCCGCAAAGCTTCAACCGGACAGAACGAATCACCATTACAAACCGAGCTGGAGCTGGCGCGACAGAACCATTTCCCTAATTACACGCATGCGCGGCGAGAAGGCGCGCGAAGCTTGTCCGCCCGTAACAGCTTGGACTGTCAGCGCGCCGCGGCTTTCGCTTTCGGCCCAACCGGCGCGGGCTGAAGTTTTGAGTTGCGCGAATTCTTCAGCTTGCTGTGGCCATTGGCAAGTCCATTGCCATGCGCCAGCGCATTGTAGCCGTTTCCGTTCTGGCCGTTGTGCGTGTTTCCGTTCTGCGTGACCTTACCCAGAATCACCGAACGCTTGGCGCCCGTTGCCATCGGGATATTCGACGGCCGTGCATGCGCCGTCTCATAAGCCAGCACCGCAAACGCGATCGCTTCTTTAGCGTCGACGTCGAGACCCACTTCGGTCGTGTCCTTCACCGGAATCTCGCCCATCGCTTTTTCCAGCATGCGCATGAGCGTCGGGTTGTGCGTCCCGCCGCCCGAAACGAAAATCTCGTCGACCCGCATCTCGGGTAACACGAAATTGCGCACGCCGAGTGCAATGCTCTCTGCGGTGAGAGCCGTCGCCGTTGCGATCAGATCTTCGCTGCTCAGTTCCGTATCAAGCAATTTCGAAACAAACTCGTTCCCGTACTGTTCGCGTCCGGCCGTTTTCGGGGGCCGAGCACGGAAGTACTTGTCGCGTAGCAGCTTTGCCAGCAGCTTCGCATCAATTTCGCCGGCGGCCGCCATAGCCCCGTCGCGATCGTAGAGCAGACCGCCGCTCGTGATGCGTGCCACCAGCTGATCTATGACCATGTTGCCCGGACCGGTATCGAACGCGATCACGCGATCCGTGTTGGTGTTCGGAGGAATCGCCGTCAGGTTCGCAATACCGCCGATATTGATCGCGACGCGTCCGCGTCCGCGATGCCGCATCAGCATGTAATCGAGATAAGGAACCAGCGGAGCACCCTTGCCGCCCGCCGCCACATCACGCTCGCGGAAATTCGAGATCACGTCGATCCCCGTCCGCTCGCTGATTACGCTCGATTCGCCGATCTGGAACGTGCTCGCTACTTTCTTGCCCAGAAACGGCGCTGCTTGTCCCTCATGGAAAATGGTCTGCCCGTGGCAGCCAATCAGCTTGATGCTCTCCAGCGGAATCTGCGCCCGTTCCGCTGTCTCTTCGAGCGCTTCGGCGTAAAGTTCCCCTAAAAGAAAGTTGAGCCGGGAGATGTCACCGGTCAGCGCGTTTGCGTTCGAGATCGCCAGCAGCGCCTCTCGTATCTTTTTCGGATACGGCACCGAATGGCTGGTGAGGACGTTGATCTTGGCCCGGAAGCCAGTGCCGGCAATGTCGATGATTGCCACATCGATTCCATCGAGCGAGGTCCCGCTCATGATTCCTGCTATTCTCATGTCTCTCGCAACTCTTGCTGTAGTTCGTGCAGAATCTGCAAAGCTTCGACCGGCCGGAGTTCATCGATACGCAATGCCCGTATCCGATCGGCGAGCCCCTGATTCACGGGCTCGAAAAGTCTAATCTGTAGGGGCGCGGAAGCGTCACTCGGAGCCAGCTCTTCGCTAACAGAGTGTTCCCTTACTTCATGATGCAATAAAACGGACCTCGCCCGCTCGATTACTTGCATCGGTAAACCCGCTAGCCTCGCCACTTCAATACCGTAACTGCGGTCCGCTGCACCCGGTTCGATCTTTCTTATGAACAAGATCTGGTCGCTCGTCTCTTTCACCGAGACGTGTAAATTTCTTATGACAGGAAACTGATTGGCAAGCTCGGTGAGCTCGTGATAATGCGTGGCAAAGAGCGTTTTCGCATGAATGTGAGCCTGAATATATTCGACCACCGCCCAGGCTAATGCCAATCCATCATAGGTCGAAGTGCCGCGGCCGATCTCATCCAGCACGATGAAGCTGTTCGGAGTTGCCGTGTTCAGGATGGCGGCGGTTTCCGTCATCTCGACCATGAATGTCGATCGCCCGCGAGCCAGGTTATCCGCCGCACCAATCCGGGTATAAACCCGATCGACAATGGGCAGAATCGCGCCATCCGCCGGGACGAACGAGCCCGTCTGAGCCAAAATCAATGTCAATGCGGCCTGCCGCAGATAGGTCGATTTACCGCCCATGTTGGGTCCGGTAATCAGGGCCATGTACTCGCTGTCCGAGTGAAGGTATAAATCATTCGGAACGAAGCGAGCCGCGTTTCGTTCCAGCATCTTTTCAATCACCGGATGCCGGCCGGCATCGATCCGCATTTCGCCGGAGTCCGAAAATTTCGGGCGATGGTAGCGGTTTTCCACCGCTACGTGCGCCAGGCAGGCCGCCACGTCCAGTTCCGCGACTTGAGCGGCAGCGCGCTTAATCGGCTCGGCCTGCGATGCCGCGAAGCTGCGTACTTCCTGGAAGAGTTCCCGCTCGAGCGCCAGGATTTTCTCTTCTGCGCTCAGCACCTTAGCTTCGAGCTCTTTCAATTCGGGGGTAGTGAAACGCTCAGCATTTGCCAGCGTCTGCTTGCGCTCGTAGCTCGGCGGAACATGCGCCAGATTGGCTTTGGAAATTTCGATGTAGTAGCCGAAAACGTTGTTAAAGCGAACTTTCAGCGAAGCGATGCCGGTTTGGCTTCGTTCCCTCATTTCGATGGCGGCGATGTACTGCCGGCTGTTCTGGCTCAGTCCGCGTAGCTCATCCAGCTCCGGATGAAAGCCGGGCCGGATCGTGCCGCCGTCGGCTAGCGAGACTGGCGGCTCATCCGCAATGCAAGATAGAATACGATCCCGCGCAGCTTCCGCCAGTTCAAGTTCGTTTCGTAATTGCGAAGTATCGAGCTGTTTTGTAATCTCGGCAACCTTCGGCAGCACGGCAAGCGAACGGCCAAGCGCGAGCAGTTCGCGCGGGGTGGCGGTGCCGAGAGTCGCCTTTGCAAGCAGGCGTTCCAGATCCTGAATGGACCGCAGAGCCCGGCGAAGTTCTTCCCGTACAATGACCTTCCCGGCCAGTTCGGCCACCGAATCGAGCCGTTGCTCAATTTCGGGCAGGCTGCACGAGGGCTGGAGTATACGCCGGCGCAGCAGACGACCTCCCATCCCAGTGGCGGTCTGATCGAGCACATGGAGCAGCGTGGTTTCCCGGCTCTCGCCGGCAAATAGCGGCTCGACCAGTTCCAGATTGCGAATGGTCGCGTTGTCCAACACCATGTGCTGGCTTCGTTCCTGAAAATTCGGGGCATTCAGGTGCCCGAGTGCTGATTTTTGCGTCTCGCGGAGGTAATGCAGCACCGCACCAGCGGCTCCCACCGCCAGCGGTTTGTCGGTCAGGCCACAGCCGTCGAGCGACAGGAGACGGAAATTTTCGAGAATCTGGCGCGCCGAAAATTCAAAGCCAAACACCCAGGGCGCGATCTCGGTTTCGAGACACGTGCAGCCGAGCGGCAATCCTTCCGGCCGGAGTACTTCGCGGGTGTTGAGGGTCTCGAGCATCGGCATGAGCTCTTCCTCGGCGAGTTCGGTCGTTCGGAACTCGCCCGTGGATACATCGGCATACGCCAGCCCGCAGCGGCCGTTCTTCGGGAAAACAGCCGCGAGGAAATTATTTTCGTGGGAGCGAAGCAGGTTCGAGTCGGTTGCCGTCCCCGGCGTGACGATGCGGGTCAGCTCGCGGCGGACGAGCTTCTTGCCAGGCCCGGGTTCCTCCATCTGCTCGCAGATCGCCACCCGATATCCCTTTTGGATCAGCCGGGCTATATAGCCATCAGCCGAATGGTACGGGACGCCGCACATCGGGATCGGCTCGCCGCGTTCCTTATTGCGAGAGGTCAGCGTAATTTCGAGCTCGCGCGCTGCGGTCACCGCGTCTTCATAAAAAAGCTCGTAGAAATCGCCTAGCCGGAAAAGCAGGAGAGTGCCCGGAACCTGTTGTTTGGCAGCCACATACTGCCGCATTAGGGGCGTAGAGGGCTCCTGAATCATGAGCGGGTCCAGACCAAACTGTCAGTGTACCGCTTGGCAGCTGATGCAATTGATGCTACGATGAAGCATCATGAGCATCAGAACCACCGTCACGCTGGATGAAGATGTGTTGGAGCGTGTGAAACAGGAAAGCATGCAGCGCGGGGAGCCGTTCAAGAAAACGCTCAATGATCTGCTGCGGCTGGCCGTTTCGCTGAGCAGCGCGGAAAAGCCAAAAGAGCCCTTCAGGATTCGGCCCTTTGAGAATACGGGACCAGCGCCGGGCATCAACTTCGACAAAACAGGTGAATTGCTGGACTTGCTCGAAGGCCCCTGGCGGCGATGATCCTACTCGATGCGAACGTTTTGATCTATTCGCATCACAGCGACATGCGGGAGCACACGGCGGCACGGGAGTGGCTGGAAAAGCAATTGACACGACCCGAGCCCATCGGTCTACCGTGGCTCGCTATCTGGGCGTTCATTCGCATCAGTTCGAATCCGCAGATATGGCGCAATCCGAAGACCGCCGAGGATCTGTTTGATCGGATAGACGAGTGGCTGACGCAACCGAATGTCGTGATCGTAGAGCCCGGCCCGCGACACCATCGCATTCTCCGCAGCCTCATTTTGACAACGAGCGCCGCCGGAAACGGAACCACCGATGCCGCGCTCGCGGCCCTGGCGATCGAGCATGCGGCCACGCTCGCCTCGACCGATCGCGATTTTCGCCGCTTCTCCGGCCTGCGTTGGGTCAACCCGCTGGATTTAGATCAGGCGTAGAGCCCGCGGCGCTTGATGGCCAGGGCTACCCGATCGAGCGCCAGGATGTAAGCCGCTGTGCGGTTATTGACGCCATGCTTTTCGGCATATCCGATCACGTCGTTGAAGCTGGTGACCATGATTTCTTCCAGCCGCCCATTCACTTCGCGTTCGTTCCAGAAATAGCCCTGCCGGTCCTGTACCCATTCAAAATAGGAAACGGTGACGCCGCCGGCATTGGCGAGAATGTCGGGAATCACGAACACCTTGTTCTCCGCCAGAATGGAATCGGCGACAAACGTCGTCGGGCCGTTGGCGCCTTCGCAGAGGATTTTGGCTTTGATCCGGGCGGCGTTGTGCGAGGTGATCACGTTTTCCCGGGCGGCAGGAAGAAGCACATCGCAATCCATCAACAATGCTTCGTCTTTATCGACGTCCTCGCCTTCCGCAAAACCGGTGATGGACCCCGTTTCGCGCCTGTGAAGCATAAGGGCTTCGATATCAAGCCCGTGCGCATTGTAAACCGCGCCATCGTATTCGATAATGCCGACAATCTTGAAACCGGCGCGGCTCATCAGGCGCGCCGCCATGCCGCCGACGTTTCCGAAGCCCTGAATGATCACACGGGCATCCTGCGGCGCGATTCCAAATCGTTTCAGCGCTTCCAGGGTGACAAACATGCAGCCGCGTCCGGTCGCCTCGGGCCGGCCGCGCGATCCGCCGAGCTCAAGCGGCTTACCAGTCACGACCGCTGTTACGGTATGGCGCTTGTGCATCGAGTAGGTGTCCATGATCCAGGCCATGGTCTGCTCGTTGGTGTTCACATCGGGCGCCGGAACGTCGCGCTCGGGACCAATGAATTCGCAGATTTCGGCGGTGTAACGGCGAGTGATGCGCTCCAGTTCGCCCTCGCTCAAAATATGCGGATCGCAGATGACGCCGCCTTTGCCGCCGCCAAATGGAATGTTGACTACGGCGCATTTCCAGGTCATCCAGGCCGCGAGTGCGCGCACCTCGTCGAGTGAAACATCGGGAGCAAAACGAATGCCGCCTTTGGCTGGACCGCGGGCAATCGAATGCTGGACACGATAGCCGGTGAACACCTCGATGCGGCCGTCGTCGAGCAGAACCGGTATGTTCACCGACAGCTCCATCGCCGGCGAGCGCAAGACTTTGCGCATACCGTCTTCCAGCTTCAGAAGCTCGGCGGCTTCATCGAAGCGGTGCGCAGCGGATTCCCAGGGGTTGATCTCTTGATCGACGGACAAGGTCGATGGAGTTGCGAGTAACATTTCTACCTTTCGGACAGCGGTAACCATCCCTACATAGACTGTCACGCCCGTGAGCTGGCTGACAAGGTCCGGTTGAACCAATCAGGCTGCCAGAGCGTCTATTCAATCGTATGACGCCCGATGAACGAAAGATGCTGCTCGATCTGGCGGCGAAGTTCAGCCAGACACCGCCAAGCCAGCGCGACCCGGAGGCCGAGGACATCATCCGCACGAAGATTGGTAACCGGCCGGACGCGCTGTATCTGATGACGCAGACCGTACTCATTCAGAACCTGGCGCTCGAGCGGGCACAACAGCAGATTCAGGAACTCCAGAATCGAGGCTTGCAGCCCTCGGTGAGTTCGGGCTCGAGCTGGCTGGGTCAACCGCAACCGCAGCAGTCTTCGTACGCGCCGGCTCCGGCGCAGGCGGCTCCACAGTATGCGCCACCTTCACCAGGCTTCGGAGGAACGGGCGGATTTCTGCGCGGCGCAGCTCAAACGGCAGCAGGGGTGGCGGCAGGAACGTTAGCCGCGGAAGCAATCGGATCAATGTTTTCGCATCACGGCGGATTCTTTGGCGGTAACGAGTTTGTCGGCGCTCCGGGTATGGCGCCCACGGAAGAGATTGTCAACAACTACTACGACTCGCCCGGCCCCACGGCTGGAAACGACATCGCAGGCCGCCGAGATAATTTCGCCGATGTGAATGCGCCGGATGACAATGCGCAGTACGACGACAACTCTCAGTTGGATGACGGCGCGCAGTACGACGATTCCTCCATGGATGTCGACGACGGCAGCAGCTTCGACACCGGTTCCGACGACACGTTCGTCTAGAGCTTGCAGATTGGACCACAGCCGTGCGCAAGGTGGCGCTGATCTCTGGCGTCGGATTGCTGATGCCGATCTTCTGGGGAATGCTGGAGTTTCTGGCCTTTAATTCGCGAAGCGACGCCGTTCTCAGAGCTATACGCGCAGGCGGATATGTAACTTGCCCGCCATGGCTACTGCCTGGCTTTTGGGGAGACGTGGTTTCGCCGATCCTGAACGCGCTTCTGTACGGCGCCGTGGCTTGGGCTGTGCTTTCCATTCGACGCTTCCGCCATAGCAAACGCCGACTGAATTAGCTCTCAACTCTCGCGCTTGCACCACCCCATCCACCTGATTTGCTAAAGCTGCGACGGGCAAACTCTGCAGGCTTTCAGTGAAGACGCGGCGAGCGTTGCGCGGGCTGTCCCAGCCACGCATGTGAATTTTTCAAATCCTGCAATTCCGACGAGGGCTTTCGGTTGAGGGCCCATAGCGCTACATCAGTGCGCGCATGAATCTCCGGCTTTCTCCGGCCGGTCATTCAGGATGAACCGGAAGTACCCAGTTGAGAGCTGTGACAAACTCGAGGGCGAGCAGCGGCCCACCTCGAAAAGCTGGGGCTTCGGGGCAATTGGCTGTGAACCAGTATTCAAGCGCCTCTGAGTGTGAGGTTTTCTCTCCTGCTGCGATCATCTCGCCAGCGAAGTAGAACCACCCACCGTACATGTATTTGCCTTCGTCTGTAGGGCCCATCTCGTACACTTCTCCCTCCTTGGCCGGATCGATGCCGAGTTGGTCCAGTAGTCGCTTGAATAATTCCGGATAAACGGAGTCTCGCTGGGCGGCGAAATTCTGGCAGCAAATACAACCGCACTCATCAGCATCGCCTTTTTCCAGGCTGCTGTATACGCACTGCGTTCTGGTGCGGTCGTATCTGATCACTTGATCGCCGACCTGCAATTCATTGAACGCCATTCATCTAATCTCCCGGGAACTGGATGTCGGGCTGGTGGTCGGGGTCAGCGGTACGGCTGCTGAAGGAATTGGAATATGTTGCTTAGCTCTCGACGGGCAAATCGGCTTCCGCGTGCTCGATGCGTATGCGGCGGTCGAGATACGCCTGTCGGCTTTCAGTGATGACACGGCGAGCGTCGCGCGGGCTGCCCCAGCCGCGCATGTGCGTTTTCACACCCTGCAGTTCCTTATAGATCGAAAAGAAATATTCGATCTCTTTCAGTATGTGGGGGAAGACCTGATCCGTGGTGTGAATGCTGTCGAAACGTGGATTGCGATTGGGGACGGCCAGGATCTTCTGATCGTTCTCTTTCGAATCCTCCATGCCAAGAACGCCGACCGGGCGAGCTTCCATCAAACAACCGGTGAAGCTTGGCTCATCAACCATCACGATGATGTCGAGCGGATCGCCATCTTCGGCGAGCGTGCCCGGTATAAAGCCGTAGTCGCCCGGATAGTGCATGGGCGAATAGAGCGCGCGGTCGAGCCGGAAGACGCCCAGGTTGCCATCGTACTCGTATTTATTGCTCGAATTCTTCGGAATTTCGATCACCACCCGAACCACTTCGGGGCTGTCCGGACCCGGATCGATATCGTACAGTTTCACGCGATTCAGAGTAACAAAGCGGAGCATCCGGCGCGTGCGAAACTCGGGAACATGCGAACGATTCGATGGGGCGTGCTGGGTGTGGCGAATATCGCTGTGAAGAAAGTGATCCCGGGCATGAGACGGTGCACCCGATCGAAGGTCGTAGCGATTGCCTCGCGAGATCTGGCGAAAGCCCGGCATGCAGCCGACGAGCTCGGTATGGAGCGGGCGTATGGCTCTTACGAGGATCTGCTTGCGGACAGAGAAATCGATGCCATTTACAATCCGCTGCCTAACCATCTGCATGTACCCTGGTCGATCCGCGCAGCTGAAGCCGGTAAGCATGTGCTTTGCGAGAAGCCCATCGCTCTTTCCGCGGATGAAACAAAGCAGCTGATCGCGGTGCGCGACCGAACCCGCGTGAAGATCGGCGAGGCGTTCATGGTGCGCACGCATCCGGAGTGGCTGCGCGCCCGAGAGCTTGTGCAAGACGGCTCTATAGGTGAGCTGAGGAGCATTCTGAGCGTCTTCAGTTACTTCAATCGCGACCCGGCGAATGTGCGCAACATTCTGGAGATTGGCGGAGGCGCGGTGATGGACGTCGGCTGCTATCCGATCACGATGTCCCGGTTTCTGTTTGGACGTGAGCCCGCGCGTGTAGCGGCCGTGATCGATCGCGACCCCGACATGAAGACAGACCGGCTTAGTTCTGCGCTGCTCGACTTCGCGCCGGGGCAGACGATTTTCACCTGCGCGACACAACTGGTGCCCTTTCAGCGCATGCAGATCTTCGGCACAAAGGGCCGGATTGAGCTGGAGATTCCGTACAACATTCCGCCCGACCGGCCGAGCCGGATCTTTATCGATGATGGGTCGAAGCTGGCCGGAGAGAGCGCGCGTATGGAAGAATTCCCCGCGCTCGATCAGTACGCGATTCAGGCCGATGCGTTCTCGCTCGCCATTGAAGAAAACAGCGACGTGCCAGTCCCGCTTGAAGACGCGCTGGCGAATATGCGCGTAATCGAAGCCGTGCTGCGCGCGGGCGGCTCAGGCAATTGGGAAACGGTCTGAGTCACTTGCCGCTTTTGGCGTACTCGGAATACCAGTGGACGATGTCTTTCTTTGAGCTGTCGCCCGGATGAATGATCACGCGGTAGCGAAACTCGGCGGTCGCGCCTTTGGCAATATGAAAGCCGCCGTGCTCGGCTGATTTCGGATCGAATTCTTTGATGCCGAACGGATTCACCGCGAAAAGCCCGTAGTCGCGCGCATGCCAGCGCGGCGGGTGATTTGGATTCGCCGGATTATCGAGGATCAGAATACCCGTCTTCTGGCCGTCGACTGTGCCGACATAATCGACCCAATCGGCGCGCTTACCCCAGACATCTTTTTCGGTGTGCTCGCCTTCGGAGTTGGTCATGATGCCGCCATTTTTGCCGCTCATGCTGTCGGCCACGCGAATGGCGAAAAAGCCTTCCTTGGTGTCGCCGAAACGCACATCCGTCTGCGCCGTCAGGTTCGTATCCACATCGAGGCGGCGTATTTTATCGTCTGCATAGAACGTCAGCGTCCGTGTCTCCGCGAGAATCGGAGTCTTCTGCGGCCCATCCCAGGCGAACTCGGCGGTTACGCTGCCCGACTTCTTGCCGGACTGAACCTCTCCCAGGCGGACCAGACGAATCGTCCCTTTGGTTTGCGGATTCTCCGGACTGGGCCGCGATTCGGCTTCTGTTTCCCAGAAATTGATGCCGTTGATATCGCCGTACCCAATCCAGAGCCCTTTGTGGTGCGGATGGTCGCGCGATTCGCCTTCCACGCGCTCCATGGGGAAGCGGCGGGTGACAATGCGGCCGTCGGCGGATCGCAGCGGCGCCAGGAACGGTTTGGCGTAGGCGGTGCCGATATAGAAGGTCGAAAATGGCTGGCCGTCGATGCGGATTGTGACGTGGTCGTTATCGCTGGCAGCGAGATCGACCTGGGCGTAAGCAGCCGAAGCGAGCAGGATGGGAATCAGTACATTTCCCCAAAGGGACGCAGCTCTTCTCACCCTTCGTACTCTATCCTGTTGCGAGGCGGGCGGGGGGGCCGCAGGTTCGTCTACTGGGCTATGATAAAGGCGTTACGACACCAGGAGAGGAGATGAGATGGGTCCTATAGGCGCGCAGGAGATGTTTGCGATAGTCCTGATCGCGCTGCTGCTGTTCGGCCCGAAGAAGCTGCCCGAGCTGGGCCGCATGCTCGGTAAGGGACTCACCGAATTTCGCCGCGCGAAGAACGAGTTGAAAGCAACGTTCGAAGGGCACATGCGCGAGCTCGAGCGCGAAGCAAAGCTGGCTGAGGAAGCGGAAAAACCGAAGTGGGAGCAGAACGCGAGCAGTTCCTATACCGAGCCGTACTCGTATAACGGTTACGGCGAACAAGGTCCTTCGGCGGCTTACGAGCAGGCGAATCAGACGATCGAGCCACCGCCGGAGACCCCAGCGTCTGAGCCGGTCGCAGGTACCGTGGCTCGCTCCTCCGCAAACTCCACACCTCAGCCGGTGAGCGCCGCGCACGAAGAGAACCACGCGGCGTAAGCAGAAACCTGGATGTTCGACGAATCGAAGGAGTCCGGTACTCCGCCGCACTCAACCAGCGATCAGGAACAGAGTGTAAATGATAACGCCTCGCCGGTATCGCCGGCGAATGAGGCTTACGCGAGCTCTTCGGATCCCTATGGCGCGGTGAGTCTGCCGGAGATTCCACCAGAAGCCAAAGCCGAGCCGATTACGGGATACCGTACGCCGGCTCAGATCGCCGAAATTCCTCCGAAGCCTCCGCCGCCACCACCTCCGGCTTCGAGCGAAGAAGACGAAGAAGACGACGAAGAGAGAGGCATGCTGCGCATGTCTTTCATGGAGCACCTGGAAGAACTGCGCTCGCGGCTCCTGCGCGCGCTCGGCGGTCTGGTAATCGTTTTTATTCTCTGCATCGGCTTTTGCAAAGACCTGTGGGGCGTTGTCTCGGCGCCAGCTGTGGGGGCGCTGCAGCATCTCGGAATCAATCCGCCCAATCTGACGGCGATCACGCCGATGGAGCAGTTCAACGTTATCTATTTGAAGCTGCCGCTGTTGGTGTCGCTATTTCTCGGATCGCCTTGGGTTTTCTATCAGGTCTGGGCATTCATTTCTCCCGGACTGTACAAGCGAGAGAAGAAGTGGGCGGTTCCGTTCATTGTTTCAACGGCAGGGTTGTTCATCGCCGGCGGATGTTTCGCCTACTTTGTCGCATTTCGCTACGGACTCGAGTTTCTGTTGGGCATTGGACGCGACGTACACGTCTCGCCTTTTGTATCGATCAACGAGTACTTCGACTTATTCGTGAATGTCACGCTCGGCGTCGGGCTTGTCTTCGAGATGCCGGTGATCATTTTCTTCCTCACGCTCCTCCGGCTCTTATCGCCGCGCTTCCTGCTGAAGCATAGCCGCTACGCGATTCTCGCGATCACGATTATTGCGGCGGTAGTTACTCCCACGCCCGACGTATTCAACATGATGTTATTCGCAGTGCCGATGGTGCTGCTCTTCTTTGTAGGAATTTTTGCTTCCTACTTACTCGTGTTGAAGCGCGAAGGCAAGAAGTTCCCGTGGAGTAAGGTCATACTCGCCGCTGTTCTTATCGTGCTTGTGCTCGCTGGCGTCGTGGCTTTGCTGATTTACCGCTATCATTTCCACGCTGCTCCGAAGTGGCCTTTCCTGTTGCCGCCGGCTGTGCATGGGAAGGGATAGAGATGTGGAGCTCATCGCGCCAGAGCGCCACTCCTCCGAGTAAGCCGTCGTCGTTCGGCACGCGAGTTACTTTGCTTGGCAGCGGGAAATCAATCTTGGTTGCATTCCCGCCGCCGATGTAAAGGTGATCGTAGTTGAAAAGCGCCTCGATCTGCTCGATCGCTTTCTCAACCTGCTTGTTCCAGCGTTTTCGGCCGTACTTCTGGAGGCCCTTGCGTCCAAGGAAGTCTTCGTAAGTCAGTTTCTTCTTCCATGGATGGTGCGCAAGCTCGAGACCTGCGACGAGATGACCGTCCGTGAAAAGCGAAGAACCGAGTCCGGTGCCCAGAGTTATGACGAGTTCGACCCCGCGGCCCCGAATCGCGGCGTATCCCTGGACGGCGGCATCGTTGGCCACTCGTACAGGCCGCTTCCACTTACGCGCGAGTACGCGCTCCAGGTCAAAGCCGATCCAGCTCGGGTCGAGATTGTGGGCCGTATAGGTCACACCGCGCTTCACGACGCCGGGGAAACCTACTGAAGCCCGATCGAAGTCTCCGAGCGGTTTCACAATGCCATCAATGGCGGCTAGTACAGCTTCAGTAGTTGCCGGGCGAGGAGTGTCGACTCGCTGACGCTCGCTGATCGGTCTGCCCTTGCTGTTGAGTAGAATCGCTTTTAGCCCTGTACCTCCGACGTCGATGGCGAGCGTCCGAATATCAGCAGGCTGAAGTTGCGAATTATGGCGTGTGGGCATACCGACACTGTATCGAAAGACGGTCGATGGAAATACGCTGTAAATTTTGCCTGTACCAGCTGGACCCGGCGACGCAACTGATTGAAATAGTGACGCAGCCATTTTGGAATTTCGCGTGCACTTCGCATCAGCGCAGAACGGGCCCGCATCGCAAAAGAGGCCCGCAGAGCCGTTAAAAACGGCCGCAGCCCTTGTTTGAGTTGGAGGTTTATACAAGATGAGTAGTAAGTTCAGAGCGTTCTACATAGGTACCCTGGCCGTTGTCGGCGTGGGCTTAATTGGAACATCTTTCGTTCCACGCGCGAAAGCGGATGCCTGGAATAAGATGACGATTGTCACCGTGCACGAGCCGATCATTGCTGGCAACAAAGTGCTGGATCCCGGAACGTACGTCTGGAAATTGATGGATTCGCCATCGGACCGGCACATTGTTCAAATTTTCGATAAAGACCAGAAGCACCTGGAAGAGACAATTCTCGCCATTCCGAATTACCGGCTTCAGCCGACGGGAAAAACACAGTTCATATTTTGGGAGACGCCGGCTGGTGTACCCAAAGCAGTGCGCGCCTGGTTTTATCCGGGCGATAACTTCGGGCAGGAGTTTGCTTACCCGAAGAAGTTAGTCGCGCAGCTAGCGGCGGCGCGTCCGGTGCCGATTCCGACTAATTATCGTGAACCGGAGCCCGCGCCCGCGCCGGAACCTGCACCTGCGCCGGCTCCTGCCGCGGCACCAGCTCCTCAGCCGGAACCCGTACCTGCTCCTGAACCAGCTCCTGCACCGCAAGCTGCTCCTGCTCCGGCTGCACAACCCGCTCCCGCGCAGCCTGCTGCTTTGCCGCATACGGCTTCTTTCAATCCGCTTATTGGATTGCTTGGCCTGACGGCGCTTAGCTTGTCTGGATTGCTCACACTGGCCACGCGGAGATCGTAAAACCATGGTGCGGGACCCGAGTCCCGTAAAGTGGAGTGTGGTCGCAACGTTTCTCCTGTCCGGCTTGCTGCTTGTGGCAGCCGGACAGGACTTCAAAATTTCAGACAACGCGGATTACGTTCTACTCGACGTGAGTGTGCGCGACCGCGACGGCTCGTTCGTGACGGGATTGGAGAAGGCTAACTTCCAGGTATTTGAAGACGGTCATCCGCGGCCTATCACTTACTTTTCGGCGATGGACAGCCCCGTAGCTATTGGGCTGATTGTCGATAACAGCGGCAGCATGGCAGCCAAACGCGCTCGTGTCATCGCGGCTGGCCTGGCTTTCGCGAAACAGAGTAACCCGCAGGATGAATTTTTTGTGGTGAACTTCAATGACTCGATCCGGCGCGGTTTGCCTCCCTCTATACCGTTCACGGATAATCTCCAGTTACTTCGCAAAGCGTTATATTACGGCGAACCGCAGGGAAAGACGGCCTTGTACGATGCTGTTTCCTACGGCTTGCGGCATCTCGAGCGCAGCCGTGAACAGCGCCGGACATTGATCGTGGTAACTGACGGACGGGATAATGCAAGTCAGATTTCGTTTTCTGCTCTGATGAAAGATCTCGAAGCGAGCCGGGCGACGGTTTACACGGTCGGGCTGAGCGATCCCGATGAAGAGCGGGAGCTGAACGATCGTGTCTTGAGAAAGATGGCGCAAGTGACGGGCGGAGAGTTTTTCGAGCCCGCTGCGATTGGCGACGTCGGAGAGGTCTTCGAGAAGATAGCGGGGGACGTACGGCATCGCTATTCGGTCGAGTATGCGCCGGACGAGATTCACGATCACAATCCGGTGCGGCGTGTGAAAGTAGTGGTTCGAGTGGAAAGCCGTAAGCTGCAGGCGCGCACGCGGACTAGTTACAGCGTGGCGCGAGCGAGCGAGTAAGTCATGAGTGTTTCACTTTCGACAGAGCCGATCTTTCGGCCGGGCGTGCACAGCCATAACCGAAGACGAGTTCTCGCGGAAAGGCAGCAGACTCGGCCACCGATGGTTCGTGCTGTCCGGTTGATTCTGTTCCTTGCGGGAATCTGCGGAGTCGGATATTACGCGTACGCGGTGGCCGACGAGTATGTGTATCAGAACTACGAAAACTGGACATTCGATCAGCAACTCGCCGGCGGTACGCACGTTACCTTCTTGGACTATCTGCGGGCGAAGGCAGGCCTGACGAATGACGGCACTCTGAAGGTCGAGGGGCCGGCTGTGGCTGGGTCGAGCGCAGCACCGCACCCCGCTTTAGGCGAGACGCTCGGACGCGTTTCGATTTCACGGTTGAATCTCTCGGCCATTGTGCGCGAGGGAGTCGATAGCGGCACACTCAAAACCGCGGTCGGCCATGTTCCATCGACAGCGCTTCCCGGCCAGCGCGGTAACTTCGCGATTGCGGCGCATCGCGATACATTGTTTCGTGCGCTGAAAGATATTCGGGTCGGCGATGTAGTTACCGTACAGACATCTGCCGGCAGTTATGACTACCAGGTAGCGGGCACGAAAATCGTCAAGCCGTCGGATGTGAGTGTGTTGCGCTCGGACGGGGGCGGCTTTGTAACAACCGATTCAAACACGCACCTGCTGACGATGATTACCTGTTATCCGTTCTATTACGTCGGTTCGGCACCGAAACGGTTCATCGTCGAAGCGCGCTTGCTTTCCTCCAAGCCCAACGGATAGTCTGTTGCTTAGTGGCGAAGAGCGAAGCGGCAGAGATACTCTCGATTGACGGCAAAGAGGTGCGAATCACGCACCCGGACAAGCTGTATTTTTCGAAGCAAGCGAAGCTCACCAAGCTCGATCTCGTTCGTTACTACCTTTCGATTGCGCCGGGGGCGCTTAATGGCATTCGCGATCGGCCGATTGTGCTCAAGCGGTTCGTGAACGGCGCAGATGAGCCGGCGTTTTATCAGAAGCGTGCGCCGGGCGATCATCCGGAATGGCTGCGAACGGTCACGTTATCGTTTCCTTCGGGCCGAACCGCAGAAGAGCTGGTTGTCGACGATGCTGCCGGACTTGCCTGGATTGTGAATCTGGGCTGTATCGAACTGCATCCGCATCCGGTTCGGTCCGAGAATCTGGAGCATCCCGATGAGTTGCGTATTGATCTCGATCCGGGGCCGGGAATCGAGTGGAAACAGGTCGCCACGGTGGCCATGGAGGTGAAAGCATTTCTCGAGGAGGTCGGACTGCGCGGCTGGCCGAAGACGAGCGGTTCGCGAGGCATGCATGTGAACGTGCGCATCGAGCCGCGCTGGGGATTTGCCGAAGTGCGGCGGGCCGCATTAGCGCTATCGCGCGCGATCGAGCGGCGTGTGCCTGCGCTGGCGACGTCCAAGTGGTGGAAGGAAGAGCGCCACGGCGTGTTTCTTGATTACAACCAGAACGCGAAGGATCGAACGACGTGTTCGGCCTACTCGGTGCGGCCCTTGCTGGATGCGCGCGTCTCAACGCCGCTCGAGTGGAGCGAAGTGGAAGAGAGTAATCCGGCGGAGTTCACGGTCTTCACGGTCCCAAAACGTTTCGCCGAACACGGTGATCCGCATGCCGCGATGGATAGGGCACCAGGCTCTCTCGAACGGCTGCTCGAATTGGCAGAGGCGGATGAAAAAGCGGGACTCGGCGATGCTCCTTGGCCTCCGCATTTCCGCAAGATGCAGGGCGAAGGAGCGCGCGTGGCACCCTCGCGCGCGAAGATGCCGCTGATTACGGTCGCAAATTCGCCCGACAAAAGTGCGGCGCTTGCGGGGCTGGAGCGCTGGAAGACAAGGCATTCGGAAGCGGCGAAGCATCTAGCGGTCGACGATGTGCTGGTCGATTCGATGCGAGGGCGATCTTCGACATGGACGCGAGTGCGTGTGAATCTGCGACATGTTCCCGAGAAACTACGGCCTGCACAGGAGACACCCGATCCGGATGAGGATCCGACCCGCGAATGGCGAACTGCTTCCTCCGCGAAACGGCCTGCTCGAAAGAAGCGCACAGCGACTTAGCGTTTTGCGCCGAAAATTTCGAAGAGCTCCTGCGGGGGTACAACCTCGAGCTGCGCGTAGGTGCAATCGGCAGGCTTCTTATCAGGCCGCCAGCGGCGAAACTGCGCGACGTGCCGGAAGCGATCGCCCTGCATGTGATCGTAGGCGACCTCGACCACGAGCTCGGGCCGGAGCGGTTCCCAGGAGAGATCTTTACCCTGACTCCAGCGACTTTGGCCACCGGGCATGCGCTGCGGTGCGCCGGATTCCTCGTCGCGGCCGGCCCATGCTTTCCACGGATGATTGGCAAGCGCGTTTTTACGATACGGCTCCAGGAATTCAGCGAGCTCCTGGCGTCTATCCGCAGAAAAACTGGAACACACTCCGACATGCTGCAGCGCGCCGGAATCATCATAGAGACCAAGCAACAATGAACCGACTGAGCCCTCGCCTTTCTTGTGCCAGCGGAAACCGGCCACGACACAATCGCAATCACGCTCGTGTTTGATCTTGAACATGACGCGCTTGTTCGGTTCGTAAACGCTCTCGATGTGCTTGGCAACAACGCCGTCGAAACCCGCGCCTTCAAAGCGATTGAACCAGTCCTCGGCGAGCGCACGGTCGCGCGTGGCGGGTGTGAGGTGAACCGGCGGTTTGGCTGAAGCGAGTATTCTTTCGAGATGTGCACGGCGCTTTTCGAAGGGCTGCTGGGTAAAGTCGCGATCACCCTCGGCCAGCACGTCGAAGAAGACGACAGAAGACGGGCTCTCCGCGGCGAGCTTGCGCACACGCGATTCCGCCGGATGCAGGCGCAATTGAAGCTGGTCGAAATCAAGGCCCTCGTGCTTCACGATGACGATCTCGCCGTCCAGAACACAGCGGCGCGGGATTGTTTTGCGCAGCGGTTCGAGCAGCTCGGGGAAATAGCGGTTGAGCGGCTTTTCATCGCGGCTCTGAATAAAGATTTCATCGTCGTCACGAAAGACGAGCGCGCGGAAGCCGTCCCATTTCGGCTCGAAAATCCATTCCTCGCCGGGCGGCAGTTGCTCGATTCGTTTGGCGAGCATGGGCAGCACGGGCGGGTTCACGGGCAGATGCACGAACACAATGGTATCGAGCGATAGAATCGGCGATGGCGTCATCCGGCCGCATCTTCCTGCTTTCACCTGCACGTGCGGGCGGTCCGCGCTACTCGCTGCTGGTGCGCGAGCGAGCGAATTTCGATCTGGCTCTGAAACTACGGGAAGGTTCGGCAAGTATCGGAGAAGTGTACAGCTTTATCAGCGGGCTGTATTTTCGCGGCAAGATGATGTACGTGGAAGCATTTCGCGCAGCTTCTGCTGGCCTGCCACACGCATTGGTGATGGTGCCGGGCGCGGGACTGGTGCCGCCCGACGCGGTCATCAGCATCGAGCAGCTCGAAGCGATTGCCGGCATTCCGGTGAGCGAGGACAATCCGGTGTATCGGGATGCTTTGCTGGCCGCAGCGACGCTCATTGATCAGCATGCGGGACCCGGTTGCGAATACGTGTTGCTCGGCAGCGTGGCGAGCGCGAAGTATACTGAGCCGCTGCTCACGGTTTTCGGCGAGCGGCTTATCTTCCCGGCGGATTTTGTCGGGCGCGGCGATATGAGCCGTGGAGGGCTGATGCTGCGTGCTGCCCGGTCGGGAGTCGAATTGCGCTACGTGCCGGTGCGCGGAACCAAGCTGCATGGCGCGCGGCCCCCAAAGCTGGAGAAATGGCGGAGGCAATAATTCTCGTCGGGCTGCAGGGCGCGGGGAAGACCACCTACTACAACCAGCACTTTGCTGCGACGCACGAGCATATCAGCCGCGATGTGCTCGGTACGGCGGAACGCGAAACGGCGCGGATTCGCGAATGCCTGGCGAGCGACCGGTCGTTCGTGCTCGATAACACAAATAGGAAACGCGCAGCGCGGGCTCTGCAAATCGCGCAGGCGAAAGCCGCTGGATTCCGGGTAGTGGCTGTGTTCTTTGATACCCCGGTAAGAACGGCAATCGGCCGCAATAATCATCGCAAAGACAAGAAGCCGATTCCCGTGCCGGCCATTCTGCGAGCTGCGAAATACATCGAGCCGCCGAAGCTCGAGGAGGGCTTTGACGACGTCCACGTGATCAAGCCGGAGCCTGATACGGCTGGCTCCGTGCCCAGAGAAAATACGCGATAAAGCCGCCAAAAGCGACCCCGATGCCGATCGGAAGCGCGCTGATGCCGGCTATTGTTTCGGTGCGGCTTTCGATCAAGGCGAGGAGCAGAAGTGCAAGGGGTCCGAGCGCGGCCAGGATGGTGGCCGCTGTTCCTCCCGGCATGCGAAATGGGCGCAGGAGATTAGGTTCGCGAACCCGCAGAATGGTGAGCGCGGCGAATTCGAGCATCAGGCTTGCGCCGTAGAGCAGAATATCGAGCAGCAGCAGGCGGTCGAAGCTGAGTCCAAGAGCCGCGATCCACAGGATTCCGCATCCGGCAACAGCGGCCCACGGAACGCCATTCGCAAGACGCCGCGCGAAAAAACGCGGTGCGCATCCGGTCTCGGCCATCGCGAAGGGCAGTCGCGAAATCGAGAGCGTGAGCGAGTTGAAGATGCCGAACGTGCTCACGAGCGCAGTGATCGTCATGGCGGTGCCGAGTGTTTGACCCCCGAGCGTTGCCGCAATGCTGATCCAGCTTCCGGTATCCCAGGCATTGACCGGAATGCCGGCGTGCCACACGGCCAGGACCGGCAGAACGTAACAAAGGCAGATCGCTGCGAGCGCCATGAGCATCACGCGCGGATAATTGCGCTGCGGATTTTCGACTTCAGCGGCGATGGTCGAGGCATTGTCCCAGCCCATGTAGTTCCACATCGCGGCGATGACACCGGCAAGGAAATCATGCTGCGCTGGCGTTGTAGATACCGTGGAAGGCACATGGTGCGACAGTGCTATCCAGATCAAAGGCACGAAAGGCGCGAGCAGAATGGCGGTCATGAGCAGCGAGCCTTCCCCGACCGGCTTCGCCCCCAGCAGATTCCAGGCCACGCTGACGATCACGATACCTGTACCGATCCAGAAGCTGTAGTGCGTTGCCGCCGGCCAGATCCGCGCAAGGCAGAGCACAAAAAGCGCTAGGTAAGCGGTCATGTCGAAGACGCTGGCTGCGAGAGAAAGCCACGCTTCCTGAAAGCCCCAAAACGGCCCGAGCGCGCGGCGCACCCAGATGTAGTAACCGCCATCGGCTGGAATCGCGGCCGAGAGTTCGCCCACCATCAAACCGACCGGTAGGCTCCACAGGATCGGGACCAGGAGAAGCACGCCGATTGCAAGCGGGTAGCCGGCTGAGCCGACAAGTTCTTCGATTCCGTACGGGCCGCCGGAGACCATCATGTAGGTCACGGCGGCGAGTTCGAAGAGGTTAAGTTTACGCGCGCGCGAACGCATCTGCGGGCGTGGCCGCCTGCTTAGAATTTATGGGAGTTGGCGGAGGAAGAGGGATTCGAACCCCCGTGCGCCTTTCGACGCAAACGGTTTTCAAGACCGCCGGTTTCAACCACTCACCCATTCCTCCACCCACTAAACTAGCGCATGCTTCTGCGCTAATGCTTCAGACTCGCGGAGATTTGTTTGTGAAAGGCGAGTGCGTGCCGGAAAACGTCGTCGCGATTGATGGTGAGTACGCGCCGGTTGGTCACGATCTGGTGGCCGTTAATGAAAACGTCCTCAACATCGCCGGAATGCGCGGAATAGGCGAGGAAAGAATAAATCTCGTAAAGCGGGACCGCGCGCGATTCGCCGAGCGAAAGCGTGAAGAAGTCAGCGCGCTTGCCGGGTTCGAGCGAACCGATCTCGCGCTCGAGGCCGAGAACTCGTGCGCCGCCGATGGTGGCCATGCCAAACGCCTGCTCAGCGGGAAGCGCGGTCGGGTCGCTTTGATTTACTTTTTGCAATTTCGCTGCGATGTCGAGTTCGCGCAGCAGGTCGGCGCTATCGTTGCTGCCGGCAAAACCGTCGTTGCCGAGGCCAACATTGATTCCGAGCTTCAGCATCTGCGTCACCGGCGCGATTCCGCTTGCCAGCTTCATGTTGCTCGACGGGCAGTGCGCGACACCGGTATTGTGCTGCTTGAGAATCGCGAGATCGCTTGTGTCAACCCAGATTGAGTGTGCCGCGACCACGCGTCCATCGAGTACGCCGAGTTTTGCGAGTGCCTGAACGGGTGTGAGTCCGCGCTGTTCCAATGAGTCTTCGCGCTCCTTACGCGTTTCGGCGACATGGATTAGCAGCGGAACGTTATATTTTGCGGCAAGCTGGTGCGAGGCAACGAGCGCGTCATTTGGTGTGGTGTAGATGGCATGCGGCGCAACGGCGGGAGTGATGAGATCGTCGCCGCGATAGTGCTGAATGAATTGCTCGGCGCCCGCAATCGCTGCTTGCCAGGTTTTGTAGTCCGGGGCGGTGAAGCCGATGACCGTCTGGCCGAGGACGCCGCGGATACCGATCTCTTTCGCCGTCTCGGCCTGGACGTCTTCGAAATAGTACATGTCGGTGTACGTGGTAATCCCGGCAAGCAGCATTTCGTAACAGGCAAGGCGCGTACCCCAGCGCACAAACTCGGGCGAAACATTGCGTGCTTCGGCGGGGAAGATGTAGTGTTCGAGCCAGTCCTGCAAACGGCGGTCGTCGGCGATACCGCGCAGCAGCGACATCGGCGCGTGCGTGTGGGTGTCGATCAATCCCGGCGCGATGAGCGCGTCCGGTTTATCGAGTGTATGAATGGCTGAGAAATTCCGGGCGATTTCCGCGCGTGGACCTATCCCGGCGATGCGCTCGCCTTGAATCGCGATTGCGCCATCGTTGATGATGCGCCGCGCCGGATCCATGGTTACGATATAGCGGGCGTAGATGATCCAGTCGGCCCGTTGCGCGGCCGCACCGAAAGAGCACATTGCCAAAAGGCCGACGAGCAGCCTGCTCATTGCTGCAACTTCGCACGTCCGCGAGCGATGGCGCGTTCAAGAGCGGGACGAGCATTCTCAACAGCCGGCCCGTGACCGGCAAGTATGCGGGCGATGTCAAAATTCAACAAAGCCTCAGCGCTTTTCTGGATCGTCGGCGGGTGCCAGTTCGCGCTCTTCGTGAGGGGAAAATACCAGGGCGGATCGAAAGGAGGCCGCAATCCGCCGAACCCGATCAACGTGTCGCCGGAGTAGAGCGTTCCATCGCGTTCATCCAGAAATGAGATATGGCCCGGCGTATGACCGGGCGTTGAGATGACTCGCAGCGAGCCCACGCGATCATTCTCGTTCAAGAGCGTGTCGGGTTTCGACCTGACCTTTTTGAAGCCGCCTTTTACCGGCGTCTGCGGCTCGCCGGGCAAAAGTTGCATCTGCTCGCGTTTCACACCGCGCGAAGCCTCATCGAGAATACGCGCCTCTCTGGCACCGATGAAGATCGATGCATCCGGAATCAGTGGTTTCAGCGCGTCAACGGAACCAACGTGATCGATATGCGCGTGCGTGAGAAGAATACGGCGTACCGGCGCATTGAGATGGCGCGCCGCTTCCACAATGATCCGCGCCGCGCCTATCGCCGTATCGATGAGCGTGAGTCCGTCCTCTTCGCGCACCAGATAGCAGTTCATGAAGCCAAACCGGCGGATTTGCAGCGAGCGCTCCGTGATTCTCGAGACGGGCATGATTCACGATACCCGTTCGAAGCCGCGGCCCTTTGCCAGCGAGCGAAGTTTCTGCCAGGCCCAGAGCGGCAGAAAGCGAGGTGTGATCAGGAGGTATCGGCGCCATAACCGCGCAGGCTCGACCAGCAGACGGAACAGCCACTCGAGCCCATTGCGCTGAATCCAGGCTGGAGCCTGACGTGTGCGGCCCGCGTGAAAATCAAAAGCAGCCCCAACGCCGATCATCGTTACACCCGGAAACGCGTGTCTGTGGTCGTACATCCATTTTTCCTGTTTGGGCGTGCTGATGCCGACAAAGACGATATCCGGATCAGCGGCGCGGATCAATTGCTGAACCATCGCATCTTCTTCGGCAGTGAGCGCGCGAAAGGGCGGTGAATAGGAACCGGCAATTTCCAGTCCGGGGAACCTTTCTTCGAGACGCGAGCGAAGCAGCGGAAGCGTATCCTCGCGGCCGCCATAAAGAAAAATGCGGTGCCGGTGCGCGACGGCGTCGCGGCAGAGCTCGAGCATGAGCGTTGGTCCGTAGACACGCTGCTGTTGACGCGCGCCGAAGGAACGCAGAGCCCACACAAGCGGCATACCGTCGGGCGTTGCGATATCGGCGTCGTTCAGAATGCGCGCAATCTCGGGATCATCCTGCGCCATGATGACGCCGTGCACCGAGGTGACGCAAATGTAGTGCGCCGCGGCCTCCGCGTGCGAGCGCCGTTCGGCGGCCCAACTGCGGCATAGCGCAACCACCTGCGCGTAACTCGTCATGCTGATCCCGACCTGGACAACCCGCTGCTTTTCCGGAACGCGCTCCGCCATCCGATCTTTCAGGGTAGCGTTCTAAGCGGGTCAAATATTTTCGAGCGTGGGATGCACCCAGGGCGCACGATATTCGCGCTGCAACATACGATTGGCCTCTTCATCGCCGACCACCTGCTGCTTTTCGGCATCCCACTGGAGCGTTCGTCCGAGTGCAAGCGCGTTGTTGGCCAGAATGCACGACGCGGTCGAGATGTAGCCCTGCTCGATATCCGCGACGGGCCTGCTGCGGGTATCAATTGCGTTCAGAAAATTCAGCATGTGATAGCGGACAGCGGGCGCGACATGGCGCTCGAGATCCTTTTCGGTCCGATCGATCGGATACTGCTCGAATTCGTAGGTGACGTCACGATGAATCACTGGTCCGCCGCCCGCAGGCGCAAACTCGTAGCGGAACACGTCGGCTTTGAGCGTGCCTTTGTCGCCGTAGAAGGTTGCACCCCACTGGCTCTTCGGATCGGGCGCATCGCCCCAGCTACGGTGTTGCCAGACCACGCGCAAATCCGGGAAATCGAAGGTGCAGGTCTGCGTATCGGTGATGTCGGCTTTGCTGGCTTTATCGATGAAGATGCCGCCGGTGGATGCGATACGAGAAGGCCAGCCGAGATTCAGCATCCAGCGCGTCATATCGAGCATGTGCACGCACATGTCGCCCACGATGCCGTTGCAGTATTCCATGAAATTGCGCCAGGTTCTCGGTTCAACCAGTTTGTTGTAGGGCCGCATCGGCGCAGGCCCGGTCCACATGTCGTAGTTGAAGTAGGGCGGGGGAGTGGTGTCGGGTGGATTCCCGCTCGCGCGCATATGGTAGTAGCAAAAAATTTCCACCAGGCCGATTTTGCCGAGCTTTCCGGTGTCCATAAACCGCTCTTTCGCTTCGACCAGATGCGGGGTGCTGCGCCGTTGTAATCCGACCTGCACCACGCGGCCATACTTGCGCGCTGCCGCGAGCATGGCGTGACCTTCGAGCACATCGCGGCTGATGGGCTTCTGCACCCAGACATCGTGGCCGGTCTTCATCGCTTCGATCGCGATGAGAGCATGCCAGTGATCGGGAGGCGCGATCAGCACCAGATCGAGATCGCGCTGCTTCAGCATCTCGCGGTAATCGCCGTAGGTGCGAGGAGTGGCCTTCGACTGCTGCCGTTCCGCCACCATCTGGGCCGCTTCGGCGAGCGTGTGCTGATCGACATCGCAGAGCGAAACGACCTCGACCGGCGAAACCTGTATCAGCCGGAACAGGTCGATCTTGCCGTACCAGCCGCAGCCGATCAGGCCCACACGGCGCTTCTTGTGGTCTTTCAGAGGAGCGGGGCTCTGCGCCAAAGCGCTCGTCGCCAGTGCGGCACTCGTGCTCATCAGAAAATCGCGGCGATTCATACGTTCCAATTAAATAACAGGCGCCCCGGACGAATTACGATAAGCTCATTTTCAAATGAGGCGATGTATCTGGTCGATTCTCACGCTCCTGCTTCTCGGCTGCGGCGTATTCGCGCAGGATGAGCATCCAATTTTGCCGCTGGGCGCGCCCGCTCCCGATTTCTCTTTGCCCGGAGTCGACGGCAAGACACACAAACTGGCCGATTACGCATCGAGCAAGATTCTCGTCATCGTTTTCACCTGCAATCACTGCCCGACCGCTCAGCTTTACGAGACTCGCATCAGGCGCCTGGCCGATGATTACCGCGATAAAGGAGTCGCGCTGGTTGCGATTCAGCCGAATAATCCCGCCGCGATCCGGCTCGACGAGCTCGGCTACACCGACGTGAACGACAGCTTCGACGACATGAAGATTCGCGCCGCCTACCGCCATTTCGATTACCCGTATCTCTACGACGGCGACACGCAGTCGGTTGCGCGCGCCTACGGCCCGCAGGCTACACCGCACGTTTTCATCTTCGACAGCGAGCGAAAGCTGCGCTATCAGGGCCGGATCGATAACAGCCAGCGCGAATCGCTCGTGAAAACACAGGACGCTCGCAACGCAATCGATGCGCTGCTTGCGGGAAAACCCGTTTCCGTCACACATACCGGCGTCTTCGGGTGTTCGACGAAGTGGATTTCAAAGGAAGCCGGCGCGGCTGAAGAGATGAAGAAGATCGAAGCCGAGCCCGTCAGCGTCAGCATGGCCAGCGCGGACGATCTCGCGAAATTGCGCAAGAACCCGACCGGCAAGGTGCTGCTCGTCAATTTCTGGGCGACGTGGTGCGGCGGCTGTGTGCACGAATTACCGGATCTCGAAACGACCTGGCGCATGTACCGGCTGCGCGACTTCGAATTCGTGACGGTTGCGGCCAATATGCCCGATGAAAAGCCGGGCGTGCTGAAATATCTCGAGCGGCTGCACGCTTCGGGCCGCAATCTGCTGTTTGCCTCCACCGATACCGACCAGATGCAACACGCTTTCGCACCGGCCTGGGAAGGCGCTCTGCCTTACTCTGCGCTGATTGCGCCGGATGGAAAGCTATTGTACGAGCACCAGGGTGAAGTGGACATTCTGAAGCTGCGCCGCATCATTCTGGGCAATTTGCCGGATCCGGATTACATCGGCCATCGAGCCTACTGGGCCGCATCGCCAAAGTAATCTCTTGCATCGCTATACTGTCCGCATATAAGTATCAGCTAAGGCCGTTCACCCCGTTCCGTGCGGCACAGGGAGGTCGCATGTTCATGCGCGCTTTGGGTTTGCTTTTCGCTTTGATTGCGCCGTTGGTTGCATTCGGGCAAGGTGGTGCGACGGGGGCCATTTCCGGCACCGTGCAGGATCAAAGTTCAGCGGTGATTCCGAAAGCGAAGGTCGAGATCGCGGGGGTGGCAGGCACGACGCGAACGCTCGAAACAGACGCGGGCGGAAACTTTACGGCTCCGCTGCTGCCGGTGGGAACGTACACCGTAACGATCAGCGCTCCCGGATTTGCCGAAACGCGGCTTACATCGGTCGATGTCCGGGTTACTGAGACCACGAAGCTGACGGCAGTGCTCCAGCCGCAGACGCTCGCCACACAGGTGAACGTTGAAGCGCAGATTGCGAACGTGGAAACCACCAGCGCGGTTACCGGACAATCCGTTTCGAGCCAGACCATTCGCACCCTGCCGCTTGCCACGCAAAACTTCCAGCAATTGCTGACGCTTTCATCGGGCACTTCGTCGAATCTTAATGCCTCCGCCTCGCTCGGCCGTGGCGATACGCGCATCGACGTCAATGGCCAGCGCGAAGACAACAACAATTACCAAATCGAAGGCATTACGGCCAGCGACTATAACGTTGCTGAATTAACCAATACGCCGCTGCCAAGTCCGGACGTGGTGCAGCAGTTCAAGGTTCAGACCAGTCTGTACGATGCGTCGCAAGGCCGCAATGGCGGCGGCAACATCAACGCTGTTCTCAAAAGCGGAACCAACCAGATCCACGGCGACGTCTTCGAGTTCTTCCGCAACGACGATCTGAACGCGAACGAATTTTTTCTGAACAGCGAAGGTCATTCGCGGCCGACCGTCAAGCAGAACATCTTCGGCGCAAGCCTGGGCGGGCCGGTGCTGCCGCAGGGCAAGTGGGGCTACTTTTTTGTGAATTATCAGGGTACGCGGCAGTTGAGCGGTTTATCCTCGGGAACCATCATCGGTACTTCGCTACCGGTTCTGCCGGTCGATCGCTCGGCCGGCTCGCTCGCGGCGGCGTTTTTCCCTGGAGATCCGGCGGCTGCCTCGCAGATCGATCCGGTCGCGTTAAAGCTGCTCAATCTCAAGAGCAACCAGTTCGGTTCGAGTCCGGGCGGATATCTGATCCCGAGCATCGCCGGCACGCCGGGCAGCACCGGCCGCTTCAACGTGAGCCGCGCAGGCAGCTATAACGACGATCAGTTCACTACCAATTACGACAAGGAGATCGGCTCGAAAGACAAACTTGCGGTGCGCTTTTTCTTTTCAGACTTTGAGTCGCTGCTGCCATTCGGAGCCGGTGGACTGCAGGCATCTTTCGGAGGCAGTATTTCGCCGAGCGATCTGAACTTCCCGTACGATCTGCCGGTGAAAGACCGGTTTCTGAACATCACCGAAACGCACACCTTTTCGCCGGCCTGGGTAAATGAATTTCGGTTCGGGTTCGTCCGCATCAATAATCAGGACATCAACTCGCCGATCGTGACGGTGAATGACCTCGGCATCAATCGACCGAACAACAACGTTGACGACCTGATCTATAAGTTCACCTTGAACAGCTCAGGTTTTCAGATCGGCCCGACACCCGGTGCCAATCAAACTCAGACGCAGAACAATCTCATCCTGCTGAACACGACGAGCTGGGCCAGCGGCAAGCATCTGATTCGTTTTGGCGGTGAATTCGACTACGTCATGCTCGACAAAGATTTCCCGCAAGTCTTCAACGGCCAGCTGTTCTTCAGCCCGGGTACGGCAGGAGCGGCATGCGTCGGCGGCTGCTCCGATTTCCAGGAATTCCTGTTGGGTGCGCCTGCATTCACCTACGGCGGCAGCGGTGTCTCGAATCACGAATACCGCATCGCCGACAGCGCGCTCTTTTTCCAGGACGACTACAAGGCAACCACGAATTTGACGCTGAACCTCGGCCTGCGCTGGGAATTAAACGGCGCCGTCACCGACGATCTCTGCCACATTGGCAACACGATTCCCGGGCTTTCGTTCGTTGGCGAAAATCCGTTCGTGTATCCGAGCTGCGTGAACAAGTTGAACGTGGCCGGGCTGAGTGGAACACAGAGTGCGACAAGCCTCGCCAACAACTACGCCTCGAACTGGGGACCGCGTTTTGGATTTGCTTATAACTTGTTTGGCAAGAACACGACGTCCTTGCGAGGAGGCTATGGCATCTATTACGTGCGCGAAGACGTGGGCGCGGTCGATCAGCTCTCGTTTGTCACACCGTTCCTGCCCATCGTAAGCGCGGCGGGTGCTCCCGGCACGATGTCCAACATCTTTTCAGGCGTCATCCCGAAAGGCGGCGTCATCGATCCCGCCTACGTCCCCGTTTATTCGCGGCTCGCCGGGTTTGTGGATGCCAGCGGCAACCCCACGCACGACACCACGCAAACGCCCGTCTATACCGGCAACAGCGAAAACTATCTCGCGCTCGAAGTGCCGCAGCACTACGTCAATCCGAGCACGCAGCAGTGGAACCTGGGCGTGCAGCAGAGTCTGGGCCGCGGTTGGGTTCTGGAGCTGGGATATGTTGGCACAAAGGGCACGCATCTGCGCGAGACGCGCGACAAGAATCAGGCGCGCGATGTGCGCGCGAATCCGCTGACGCTGACTGCAGCTGACGGAACACAATACACGATTACGCAGAACACCCTCGCCAATGTGAATGCCCGCGCCGTCTACCCAGGGCTCGGCGTGTCAGGTTTCCAGGTGTTCGCCGACGACGCCAACTCGATTTACAACTCGCTGCAGGCGACGATCTCGCATCGCTTCTCGAACGGTCTGCATTTCCAGGCCGCCTATACCTGGGCAAAAGCGATCGATGAAACCTCGACCGGCAACACATCACTAAACTCTGCGGTAAACGATCAGACGTCGCTGCACGATTCGCGCGGGCCGGCGGACTTCGATCGCACACATCGGGTGATCGTCAATTACACCTACGATCTGCCCTTTTTCGCGCACAGGACCGGCCTGACCCACGCGCTGCTGGGCGGCTGGTTCGTGAGCGGCATCACAACCTGGCAGTCCGGCGCGCCGTTTACCGTGATCGATTCGGCAGCGGCTTCCGCTTATGGTCTGCTCGGCACCGGCACCCCGACCACGCCCAACCTGATTCTCGGCGTCGACCCCATGACCCACGGCTCGATCATCAGCCGCCTGAGCGACTACGTCAATATCACTGCATTTTCTCCGGCACAAGCAGTTGGTCCGGATGGTTCAACCGGTTTCGGCAACCTCGGCCGTAACACGTTCCGCGGACCGTTTCAACAGAACTGGGACTTCTCAGCCGGCAAATCGTTTGCCGTGACGGAGCATCAGGCGCTTCGCATCACCGCCGATTTCTTCAACCTGTTCAACCATCCGAATTTCGCCAACCCGGCGTTTCTCGATATCGAGAGCCCGTCGAATTTTGGACAAATCACGAGTACCGTCGGAACGCCGCGTCTGATACAGTTTTCGGCACGTTACTCGTTCTGATGAAGCGCCTGCTCTGTACTCTTTTGATTGCGGCCGGTTCGCTGGCCGCGCAAACAATCGATCTGGCTAAAGAGATCGACCGCATTCCGATCTTCGACAATCATTCCCATCCCGGTTATGCGGATGATTCCGACGTGGACGCGATGGCATCGCCGCCGGGCAGCACAGCGTTCCGGCTGCGTCCTGACAATCCGGAACTCGTGGCGGCCTCGCGCGCTCTGTTCGAATATCCCTTTCGCGATTTTTCATTTGAGCATGCGGCGTGGCTGGTGAAGCGGAAAGCGGAATTGAAGCAGCAGGAGGGTCAGCAGTATTTCGACCGCATTCTCGATCGCCTGAATATCGAAACGGTGGTTGCGAACCGGGTTGCCATGCCGCAATACCTCGACCGCAAGCGCTTCTTGTGGGTACCGTTCGTCGATTCGTTTCTGTTCCCGTTCGATAACCGTGAAATCCGCGAACGCAATGTGGACGAACAAACCTATATCCCGCTCCAGGAAAAGAAACTCAAACGCGAACTGTCGCAGGCAGGATTGAAAGAGCTCCCGAATTCGCTCGACGCGTATCTTCGCTTTGTTTCCGGTATTCTCGACCAGAACCGGAAAGCCGGTGCGATTGCCATAAAGTTTGAAGCGGCCTATTTCCGCTCGCTGCATTTTTCCGATCCGGACAAAGCGCAGGCGCAGCAGATCTATGCGCATTTCCACAAAGGCGGCGTGCCGCCCGCAGCCGAATACACGCTGTTTCAGGATTTCGTCTTTCGCCATCTCTTGAACGAGGCTGCCCGTCTGCATCTGGCGGTTCATTTTCATTCCTCAGTAGGGATTGGCGACTTTTTCAACCTCCACGACGGCAACGTGCTCAATCTGGAGAATGTGCTTCGGGATCCGCGCTACGATTCCGTCAATTTCGTGCTGCTGCACGGCGGCTTTCCGCATGATCGCGAAGTGATCTGGCTGGCGGCGCGGAAAAACGTCTACATCGATTCGTCCTTTCTGGAACTGCTGCTCTATCCCTCGGAATTCAAGCCGGTGCTGAAATACTGGCTAACGATTTTTCCGGAGAAAGTCCTCTATGGCAGCGATGCTTTCCCCTTCAACGAGGCCGCTGGAGCCGAGGAGTGCTACTGGCTGGGCGTTCATTCGGCGCGGAAGGCTCTTACCGAAGCGCTGGACGAACTAGTTGCTGAAAAAGCCCTGACACGCGAGCGAGCTCTGGCAATCGCGCGCGGCTATCTGCACGATAATGCCGCCCGGCTGTACGGGCGCCCGCTCATCCCCTAAACTGAAAGCTGGAGCTGTAATGAAACTCTTGACCTCCTTTGTTGCGCTCGGCCTGGTTTCGGCCTATGTCTTTGCCCAGTCGAACATGGTGCGCAAGGCGCCGGAGCTGGCCTTTACGCTTCCCGGCCAGGGAGATAAGCTGCTGAGCCAATACCGGGGCAAAGTCGTTGCGCTCGAGTTTATTCTTACCACCTGCCCGCATTGCCAGGCGGCTTCGCGCGTGATGACGAAATTTCAGCAGCAGTACGGGCCGCGCGGATTTCAAGCGCTTGATCTGGCCATCAACGCTCTCGACGACGGACGAACCCCGCAGCAGGCCGCGCTGCTCACCGAAAGCTTCGCCAATAACTTCCAGGTCGGCTTTCCGGTGGGATATATCGGCCGCGATCCGATGATGAGTTTCATGGGTTTCAGCGTGATGGATCGCATGGTTGTACCGCAACTGGTGCTGATCGATCGCAAAGGCGTGATTCGTTACCAGACGCCCGCCAGCGATGCGAACGACGACTACGGCAAGCTGATGCGCGAGGACGCCATTCAGCAGCATATTGAGGAACTGTTAGCGCAACCCGATTCAGCCAGCACTACGGCCCACCATCGGGCAGCCGTGCGGAAATCGAGCTAAGCTTTCACAGCTCATTCATTCAGACGAAATGAAAAAAGGCCCGGGCGAACCGGGCCTTTTTGTATGTCCGCCAGGCGGAGCTACTAATGGTTATCGAATCGCGCCTCAAGCACTGACGTATCGGAAGAGGAAACCTTTGGTTGCGGGGGCAAGATTTGAACTTGCGACCTTTGGGTTATGAGCCCAACGAGCTACCTGACTGCTCCACCCCGCATTCCAATCGTAACAATCCAGGCGCGTCCGGGTCAAGAAAACCTGCGCATTTCTCTCGTCGTGGAAGCTGTTCAACGGTAAACTGGATCAGTACTTTGCGCAGCGCCGATTCGCAAATCGTTATGGCCACTCCCAGCACGAATCGAAAACGAAATACTCGCTCCAGCCTTGCCGAACGCCATCCCAAACCCACACCGCGGCTCGATGCTCCCGACCTATACCTGAATCCGCATCTGAGCCTGCTCGCCTTTCAACGACGTGTGCTGGAAGAAGCGCAGAATCCCTCCACTCCTCTGCTTGAGCGCGTCAAATTCCTCTCGATCCTCGGCTCGAACATGGACGAATTCTTCATGGTGCGGGTGGCCGGCCTGTGGCAACAGATTGAAACGCGCACCACCGAGATCAGCATGGATGGCCGCTCACCTTCCGAGCAGCTCGAGCTGATACGGCACGAAGTCACCAATATCATGAGCGAGCTGTACCGGCTCTGGCGAGAAGATCTCGTTCCCGACCTGCGGGCCGAAGGTATCTATATTCTTCGAACTGACGAGCTCAATCCGCAGCAGAAGACCGAAGTGGACGACTATTTCAAGCGGGCCGTTTATCCGGTGCTCACGCCGCTTGCGGTCGATCAATCGCGGCCTTTTCCGCACATTTCAAACCTGAGTCTGAATATCGCCGCTGCGGTGAGTAATGGCGACGGCGTGGAGCGCTTTGCACGCATCAAGGTGCCCGATTCCTTGCCTCAGCTTCTGCCCGTACCTTCGGAAGCGGGCGAACTCGCCTTCGTCTGGCTGGAAGATGCCATCCGCTGCAATCTGCGCCTGCTCTTTCCCGAGATGGAGATTCTGAATGCGCACATGTTCCATGTCACGCGTGACGCCGAGCTGGCCATTCAGGAACTGGAAACGGACGATCTGCTCGAAAGCGTTCAGGAAGCCGTGTGGCGCCGCAGATTTCGCGATGCGGTCCGGCTTCAGGTCGATACCAGCATGCCGCAGCGCCTGGTCGAAATTCTGACCACCAATCTGGAGCTCGATCAAAACGACGTGTATCGTTGCGATGGTCCGCTGGATCTGAGCCGTGTGCGCGCGCTGCTGACCATCGACCGCCCATCGCTCAAAGACAAGCCGTTCATTGCTTCGTTTCCCAAAGGTTTTCCCGCGACACCGTCCAGCGACATCTTCGCGATCATTAGCGAAGGCGATGTGCTGATGCACTATCCCTACGAATCCTTCCAGCCGGTGGTCGATTTTCTCCGCGCTGCCGCGAACGATCCCAACGTTCTGGCGATCAAAATGACGCTGTACCGGGTCGGCAAGAACTCGCCCATTGTCGAAGCGCTGCTCGAAGCGATTCAGAACGGGAAGCAAGTGGCCGTGCTGGTCGAGCTGAAGGCTCGTTTCGATGAAGAGAGCAACATCGAGTGGGCGCAGAAGCTGGAGCGCGAAGGCGTCCACGTCGTCTACGGTCTGCCCGGTCTGAAGGTTCACGCCAAGGTCGCGATGGTGGTGCGCCGGGAAGGGGATCGCATCCGCCGCTATTTGCATCTCGGAACCGGCAATTACAACCCCGTCACAGCGCGCATCTACACCGATCTTGGTCTTTTCACCTGCAATGAAGAGATCGGGGAAGACGTCAGCGATCTTTTCAATCACCTGACCGGCTACTCGGCCAAGAAAGCCTACCGTAAGCTGCTGGTTGCGCCGCATAGTATTCGCAGCGGTCTCGAACGTCTCATCCACGCCGAAATGGAACGCCATAAGGAGCACGGCGACGGTCACCTGATCTTCAAAATGAATGCGCTGGAAGATGCCGGCATGGTGCGGCTCCTGTACGAAGCTTCGCAGGCGGGCGTGCAGATCGATCTGATTGTTCGCGGCGTGTGCGTGCTGCGTCCGGGTGTGCCGGGCCTGAGCGAGACGATCCGCGTCCGCAGCATCATCGGCCGTTTCCTCGAACACAGCCGCATCTACTACTTCCATAACGGCGGCGAGGAGCTGATCTACGTCGGCAGCGCCGATCTGATGCCGCGCAATCTCAACCGGCGCGTTGAAATTCTGTTTCCTATTGAAAGTGGCCGTCTGGTCCGGCGCCTGCGCGACCGGATTTTGGAAAAATATCTCGAAGACGAAGCCGGCGCCCGCATCATGCAGTCCGATGGTACATACACTCGCGCGGAACCGAACGGCCGTCGCTTGCTGAGCGCGCAATCCTGGTTCCTGCGCCACGAATCCTGATACCGCGCGCTTGTCAGGCGCCTGAAACAATTCTGAATTACGCTGTTTCTAGGGGTGATGCGGGATAGTTTCGCAGGCCGGCTCATATTTGTTGGTCTGCTCATCGGTGCTGCCGTTGTGCTTCTGGCGCTCTGGCTCGCGGGCGATATCTTGCCCGGACATGCACCTGCGGCTCTGATCAAGATCATCGTGGCAGGCCTCGGGCTTGCAGCCGTGCTTGTTTCTCTATGGCAGTACGAAACGCGCAGACTGCAGAAAGGCATCGAAGATCTCGAGCGCTATGTGGCCGCGCTCCCAGTCACCGAAGTGAATTTGCCGGACGGTCTCCCCGCATTCAGCGGCCTGAACCGCGCCCTGAAGTCCATGACACAGCGCCTCCGCCTGCAAATGGACCGCGCCCGAACCGATCTGGCGCGCCGCGATACCATCCTCGCCTGTATGGCCGAGGGCGTTCTCACGGTAGATCCCGAGTTGCGTGTCATCTTCTGCAACGAGGCATTTGCTAAAACCTTCGGCATCCGCATGCAGAGCAGCGAAGGGCGCATCCTTTACGAAGTAGTGCGCGAGCCGATGATTCGCGACATTCTCGAGCGTGCCCTGAGAAATCCCGGCGGCGAATCCGACCGCTTTCAACTGCCGAGTGCCGCCGGCCGGTGGTTTGAAGCCAATGCGCTGCCCTTTGGCGAAGAGCCGGGGCATGGTGCCGTTCTGGTGCTGCACGATGTCACTGACATCGAGCGCCAGGAGCAGGTGCGCAAAGATTTCGTCGCCGACGTTTCACATGAGCTGCGCACGCCGCTCGCTGCTATTCGCGGATACGCTGAGACGCTGCTCGACGGCGCGCTGGAAGACCAGGAAAACAATCGCAAATTTGTCGAGATCATTCGCTCGCATGCGATCCGTCTCAGCAATATCGCCTCCGACCTGCTCGTGATTTCCGAACTCGACAGTCATGTGCCTCCCGCCACGCCGCCCGAGCGTTTGTCGCTGCTCGGCATCATTGAGTCTGCCATGCACACCGTCGAGGGAAGCGCCTCGATGCGCAAGATTGAGCTTGATACCAGCGCGTGCCATGATTGCGCGGTGGTCGGCTATCGCTTCCGGCTCGAACAGGCGCTCACCAACCTGCTCGATAATGCCGTGAAATTCAATCGTCCGGAGGGCCGCGTGGTAGTGGAATGCGGGCCTGCCGGAGAAGATGGGCTGGTACGCGTGAGTGTGAGCGATACCGGCATCGGCATTCCCAGCGATGAACTGCGCAAGATTTTTGAACGCTTCTATCGTGTCGATAAAGCGCGCACACGCGCAGCGGGCGGAACCGGGCTGGGATTGCCGATTGTGAAGGAGGTCGTGGAGGCGATGGGCGGCACCGTGACCGTCGAAAGCCAACTCGGCCGCGGATCCCGATTTACGATTTTGCTCAAGGCGGCATAGCGCACTGTTAATCGTAAGAGAGTGAGCGGAATCAGGCAAAATTTTTCCTCGGGCGTCTCGTTTGAAGATGTTGTCGGCTACAGCCGTGCCGTGCGCGTCGGAGATCGCATCTATCTCTCCGGAACAACGGCGACCGGAGCCGACGGGCAGATCGTGGGCGAGGGCGATGCCTATGCGCAAACCGTGCAGGTCATCCGCAATATCGAGCGCGCGCTGGCACAGGCGGGTGCCACCCTCCGCAACGTCGTCCGTACTCGCATGTTCGTCACCGACATCAACCGCTGGGCCGATTACGGCAGGGCGCATCAGGAATTTTTCTCTTCCGTACGTCCCTGCGCGACCATGGTCGAAGTGCGGGCGCTGATTCACCCGAAAATGATGATCGAGATTGAAGTCGAAGCGGAATTGTAAGCCGGTTGCGCGCGGTCGGGATGCTACGCTGAGGTTTCCTACGCCCGAATGAGCGCAAACACCGATTTGAAAAGGACTCCGCTCTTCGAGACTCACATCGCCTCCAAGGCGCGGATGGTCGATTTCGGCGGCTGGAACATGCCGGTCCAGTATTCCGGAATTGTCGAAGAGCACAACTCCGTACGGCAGGCCGTCGGTCTTTTCGACGTAAGCCATATGGGCGAGATCGATGTGCGCGGGCCCGAAGCCGGCAAACTGGTCGACTATGTTACGACCAACCACGCCGCGAAACTAAAGCACGGGCAGGCGCACTACTCGGCGTTGTTGTATGAGCATGGCGGCTTTGTCGACGACATCCTGGTCCACAAAGTAGCCGACGATCATTTCTTCCTTTGTGTGAATTCTTCGAACCAGGAGAAGGATTTCGAACACATCCGGCAGAACAACCGGTTTGAAGCAGAGGTCGAGTTCACCAGCGATCAATACGCGCAGCTCGCGATTCAAGGCCCGAAAGCTTTAGCTACGCTGCAGAAATTAACTCCCGTCGATCTCGCCGGCATCAAATACTATTGGTTCGTCGATGGCGAAGTATCAGGTGCCCCGGCACGAATCGCGCGCACAGGTTATACCGGTGAGGATGGGTTTGAAATCTATATTCAGCCCGCCGAAGCGGCGCGCATCTGGGCGGAAATTATGAAAGCGGGTGAGGAGTTTGGCATTCGGCCCTGCGGTCTGGGTGCGCGTAATACGCTGCGCCTGGAAGCGAAAATGGCCCTGTATGGCCACGAATTGACGGCATCGATCAACCCGTTTGAGGCCGATCTGGGCTGGATCGTCAAAATGGATAAGGGCGATTTCGTCGGCCGCGCCGCTCTTGAGAAAGTTCGCGCCAATGGTCTTACCCGCAAGCTGGCCGGCTTTGAGATGAGAGGACGCGGAATCGGGCGCGATGGATACGAGATTACAATCGAGGGGCAGCCGGCCGGATGGGTTACAAGCGGCGGTCCCTCACCAACGCTGAACAAAAATATCGGCCTCTGCTACGTTCCGGCGAACAAAACCGCCCCGGGAACCGCGATCGAAGTGACGATCCGAAATGTTCCGGTCGAAGCCGAGATCGTGGCGACTCCTTTTTATAAACGACGTCAAGGTGCTAGCGCATGAGTTATCCGGAATCGTATAAGTACACAAAAGAACATGAATGGGTTCACATCGAAGGTGACCGCGCGACTATCGGTATAACCGACCACGCCCAGCATGAGTTAGGAGATATTGTGTTTGTCGATCTTCCGAAGCCGGGCAGCGCAGTCACTAAGGGTCAGACGTTCGGATCGGTTGAATCGGTGAAAGCCGTTTCCGATATCTATGCGCCTGTATCGGGTGAAGTGACAGAAGCCAACGAGTTACTGGCGAAGACTCCCGAGCAGCTGAATTCGGATCCTCACGGAGCAGCATGGCTGATCAAAGTAAAGCTCTCGCCGTCTAACAGCGAAACCGATTCACTGATGTCGGCTGCGGATTATCAAAATTACGTGGGCGCCGAATAGGAGCTCGCGCTTCCAGGGCTAATTTCGTTGCGATACTTACCTAAGTCCGACGCCGAGCGGCGCCAGATGCTCGATGTGATCGGATTGAAATCGGAAGAAGACTTAGTCAGCTATCTGCCGGCTGACGTAAGGTTCGATGGACGCCTCGCCATTCCCGACGGCAAGAGCGAGTACGAGATCGTGGACTATTTCCGCGAGCAGGGCGCGCGTAATGCCAGCGGCTATGCGAGCTTTCTGGGAGCGGGCGTGTATCATCACTACCGCCCGGTGCTGGTCGACACAGTGGTTTCGCGCGGCGAGTTTCTAACCTCTTATACGCCGTATCAGGCTGAAATCTCTCAGGGCACCCTGACCAGCATCTACGAGTTCCAGACAATGGTCTGCCAGCTGACCGGTATGGATGTGGCCAATGCCTCTATGTACGACGGTTCGTCCGCCGTGCCGGAAGCGGCCATGATGGCGGTGCGAATCACGGGGCGCGACAAAGTTCTGATCGCGCGAACCGTCCACCCTGAGTATCGCGAAGTGCTGCACACCTGCACCCAGCATCAGGGCATTCCCGTGGCCGAATTCGAGTATACGAAGAGCGGCACCGTTGACCTGGATGATCTCGCGGCGAAGCTGGATAACGAAACCGCGGCTGTTATGGTCCAGTCGCCTAATTTCTTCGGAATTATTGAACAGATCGAAGAACTGTCCTCCATCGTGAGCAGAAAAGGCGCGCTGCTCGTAGTCGTGTTTACGGAAGCCGTTTCCCTCGGGCTGGTGCGTCCTCCCAAAGAAGCTGATATCGTCGTCGGCGAACTCCAGAGCTTCGCGATCTCGCCGGCATATGGCGGTCCCTACGCCGGGATTATCGCAGCCCGCGAGAAATACATTCGGCAGCTGCCCGGACGCCTGGTGGGCGAGACGAAGGATGCGAACGGTCATCGCGCCTTTTGCCTTACCCTCGCTACTCGCGAGCAACATATCCGCCGCGAAAAGGCGACTTCCAACATCTGCACCAACCAGGCTCTGCTGGCGCTTATGGCGACCGTGTTTATGTCTGTTTACGGCCGCCAGGGCCTGCGCGAACTCGCGCAACAGAACTTAGCCAAAGCTCATTACCTGGCGAGTAAGTTGGACTTACAGTTCGACGCGCCGTTCTTTAACGAATTTGTCGCTCGCACGAACGGTAAAACGCCGGAACAAATAAATCGCGAATTACTCGACGAAAAAATTGTCGGTGGTCTGCCGCTGGGGCGTTACTACCCCGAGTTAGAGAATTGTGTGCTTCTCTGTGCCACCGAAATGAGTCGCCGGCAGGATATGGACAGAGTGGCTGAGGCATTTGCGAAGGAAACACGAGCATGATCAAGAAGGTTTCCAGGCACATCGTTCAGAATGAGCCGCTGCTCTTCGAACTAAGCTCCCCGGGAAAAGTCGGCTATCAGTTGCCGGAACTCGATGTTCCCGAAGTAAGTGCCGAGAAGGTACTCGGAGCGGAGCACGTGCGCGACGATATCGAAGATTTCCCGGAGGTAAGCGAGTTTGAAGTGCTCCGCCACTTCTCTCGCCTCTCTACCTGGAATTACGCGATCGATCTCGGGCTGTATCCGCTGGGCTCGTGCACCATGAAATACAACCCCAGAGTCAACGAGCTAGTAGCGCGTACTGAAGGTCTGGCCTGGGCGCATCCGTATCAGCCGGAAGAGCTTTCACAAGGCTGCATGGAAGTAATCGCCGCGCTCGAGCAGGCGTTGGCTGAGATTACCGGCATGGATGCGGTTACGCTGCAGCCCGCCGCGGGTGCCCACGGCGAATTTACCGGTATCCTCATGATCCGCGCACTGCTCGAAACGCGCGGCAATCCACGAAAGAAGATTCTGGTTCCCGATTCTGCTCACGGCACCAATCCTGCAACCGCTACGGCGATCGGCTACAGCGTCGAAAACATCAAATCGAACGATCGGGGCATGGTCGATCTCGCCGTGCTCGAGCGCGCGGTCACCGAAGACGTCGCCGGGTTGATGATCACCAACCCGAACACAGTCGGCGTCTTCGAAGAAAACATCCGCAAAATCTGCGGCATCCTGCACGATAAGGGCGCGCTGGTCTACATGGACGGCGCCAATATGAATGCGCTGGTTGGTGTCGCGCGGCCCGGCGATTTCGGCATCGACGTGATGCACCTCAATCTTCACAAGACCTTCTCGACTCCTCACGGCGGAGGCGGACCCGGGTCCGGTGCGGTTGCCGTCGCGAAGGTTCTGACGCCGTTTCTGCCGTCGCCTCGTCTGAAACGCGTCAACGATCGCTGGAGCTGGAATTACGATCTGCCGCAGTCCATTGGCCGCGTGCGCGCGTTCTATGGAAACTACGGCGTTCTGGTGCGCGCACTCGCATACATCATGGCTCACGGTGGTAATGGTTTGCGGCAAGCTACGCTCGACGCGCTGTTGAATGCGAATTATCTTCGCAAGCTGCTCGAGCCCCATTACGAAATCGCCTACAAAGCTCCGAGCATGCACGAGTGTGTCTTCAGCGACGACCGCCAGGCGAAAAAAGGAATCCGCACCGGCGATATCGCCAAACGCCTGATCGATTACGGTTTCCACCCCTACACGGTAAGCTTCCCGCTGATCGTCCGAGGCGCGCTCATGATCGAACCCACCGAAACCGAACCGAAGCGCGAACTCGATCTGTTCGCCGATGCCATGATTTCGATTGCCAAAGAGATCGAGGAAAATCCGGAGCTGGTGCGGAATGCGCCGCATTCCACCCGGACGCCGCGCGTCGACGAAGTGACTGCTGCGCGCAAGCCGATTGTGCGCTGGAAGCCTGAGTCAAAGGCTAGCCTAAGCCCAGCAGCCGATTAGCGGACTCAAGCACGGTTTCCACTTCGAGTTCGGCGAGCGGCTGATGCCGCAGCACACAAACGTTTTCTCCCCGCGGCGCCCATTTCTGCGGATCCGTTGGTCCGAAAAGCGCCAGCGTTGGCACGCCCAGCGCAGCCGCAAGATGCGTGATACCCGAGTCGTTGCCGATGTAAAGCCGCGCTCCGCTGAGCCATTGCGCCAGCGCGCCCAGATCATCGAACCTCACCGCGTCGCACAGTTGCTCTTCGGGCCCCGCGATCCAGCTCACACCCTCATCAAACTGTTCCGCGAGCTCGCGATATTCTTCGAGGGGCCAGTTCTTGCGCGCACTACCCGAAAAGGGATGAATCACGATCCTGGGCGAAGGCCGTACGGGCTCGACCCTCAGCCGCGGCAGAGCATCGGGGGCGCCAACCTGCTCGCAAAAAAATCTGGTCGCATGCCCTGCATAGTTTTCAGGCGGTAGCGCTCTCAAGAAAGTACAAGGCACGCCCAGCGCCTGAATTGCGTCCCGGAATTCCTCTCGCGCCGCGCCATACCAGCTCACGATCGAGTCGAAGGCGCGCAGCGTACTCTCGAGCTTTGCGGGAATTCCGAGATCCCCAACGCCCACCAGGTCGATTCCCGTGGCGGAAAGCGGCAGCACTCGATCCGCGAAAGAAATGAGCGGAACCACCGGACGCGAAATCCAGATTTCCGTGTAGTCTGCCCGCCGATATTCCATCGCAGGCAGCGCCAGCAGACAATCTCCGATTGCGCCCGGGCGTAGAATCAGGCGCCGCAAACGTTATTGGATGGTGACGGGTAACTGTATATCCGCTGTCGAGGGGCGGAAACACATCTCGTTGTTGCAGGCCTGATAGCGCAGCTTACCGGCCATCACCGCGTTACCTTTCGGAGCATTCGCCGGAACCTGGAATTTCGTCTCGAGCTCGAATTTGCCGGTGTAAACCGTCACCATCTGGTTTCCGACTTTGATCTCTGCGGGCTTTGGATAGGTCACGCCCTGCTCTTCGAGCGGACCGGCTGTCCAGGTCAGCTTCAAAGGAATCAGAAATTCGTCCTTCGGCTTATCGCTGTTCACATGAAAACCCGGCAGAACGGAAAGCTCGAGCTTTTCGACAGTGGTTGCGCCGCGCTTCACGACCAGCGGGTCGGGCGGATGTACGATTAGCTTATTTTGTTGTGCGGAACAGAGCGGCGGCAGGAAAAGACAGGCGAGCAGAGGCAGGCTCGTCCTTTTCATTGACCAGTGTCTCGATTTCAGAAGCATATTGATTTTTCCCGATCAGTCCCACATGGGGAGCAAATGCAAATTTGCCCTCACGATCAATCATAAACGTGGTCGGAAGTGCTTCCAGGCCGCCGTACAGCGTGGCCACCGTATCGTCCCCCAGCAGGATGCGGTAATTCAGCTTGTGTTCGGCGATGTACGGTTTCACCGCGGACCAGCCATCCTCGTCCATCGAAACCCCGAGCACTTCGAAGCCTTTCGACTTGTACTGCTGCTCGAATTGCTGAAACCACGGAATTTCGACCTGGCACGGTCCGCACCATGTCGCCCAGAAATTCAGCAGAACCACTTTGCCGCGATAGTCCGCCAGCTTGACCTTCGCGCCGTTCGAATCGGTGAGCGTAAAATCGGGCGCGGGCTTGCGGCTTGCGCGTGCCTTGGCTTCTGCTCGTTGCGCCTCCGTTTGCTTCGATGCCGAACAGCCCGCCAGCAGCACGATGCCGGTAAGCAGCAACGGCAGGCAGAACGGGCGAGCGAGGCGGCGCATTCACTCTCAGTTTACCGCCTCGAATGGCTTACTTACTCGTCGCGGGTTACCAAGGGGCGCTACTTGGGCAATTCGAATAGAACGTTTACGTCCGTCGCCACCGGGACTGCTTTGCCGTTCAGTAACGTCGGCCTGTACCTGTATTGCGCGACCGCCTCTTTGGCGGCGTTTACCAGCAACGGGTGTCCTCGTACAAGCCGGATATCCTGCACGCGACCATCCGCCCCTATCACGATTGAAAATTCCACTGTTCCCCTTATCTGCGCACTGAGCGCCAGCGGCGGATAGACCGGATCGACTTTGTTCTCGAGATTCGCAGCGGCCACGGCGGCTCCGATCCGTATCGCGCCCGCCGGATGCATGGCATTCGCGTAGTTTGCCTGCCGTACAGGTTCGGCTTTTGCCGATTCGAGAGCTTCTTTCAACGCCGGATTCGCTGGATCAAGGTCGATTGCGCGCTGCAGAAGATCAAAGCCTTTCGCCTTTAATTCCGGATAACTGTGCGTTCCGATCTGAACGAGATGCGTTCCCACTGTGCTCAGCAGGCTCGTATCCGTAGAACTGTCCAGCTCATTGCGCAGCTGTGCCGCCAGATCCGGCGTCATGTGCGACTTCGTCAGACTATGCGGGATGGCGCTCACAAACGCCTCCACGTAAATCGAAGCCATCGCATACTGATACCTGTTGTGCGTGTCTTCGGGCGCCAGTTGCTTTGCCTGCCGAAGCAGTTCTAAAGCGCGTGCCGGATCTCCTGGCTCGAAGAACGCCGCTGCATTCATCAGAACCTTTGGGGAATCGGGATGCCCGGCCAGCGCTGCTTCCCAGGCCTGCTCGATCCGCACATAATCATCGGGCGTATTGAATGCGCTGCCTTCCGGCCGCAGACCCATCGCGCCCAGCCAAGCATCTTCCGGATCATGTTCGATCACCCAGAGCAGCTGCGGCACGTACTTCGATCCCTGCCGATCGTTCCAGTAACGAATGAGAAGCTGGCGATGTAAGTCGACGTCATCGGGCTTCGCTGCCAATCGCGCTTCGAGGTCAGCTGTTGTCGAGTCGTCATCCAGCACTGCCAGCCGCGCAGGCGATTGCGGCGCTCCGGGACGCGCTGCTGCGGCGAGATACACCCCCGGAACGAACAAGGTGATCACCGCGGCCCGCACCAGCAGACCGGCTTGCTTGCTCCGTTTCGCAGCGCTGAAGATGCGATTGATCCGCTGCTCCAGCCGCGTGCCATGCAGCAGGGCACTCGCGGGTTCGAGCAGCCGCGTTCCGTGTTCCGCAATCTCCTCCGCAAACTCCAGCAGAACTCCCGCATAACTGTTTGCCGCACGCGTGCGCTCCAGTACGAATTCGTCGCAACACTCCTCGGCCAGCGAAGCCAGACGGCGTTTCACGAACCAGACGAGCGGGTGAAACCAGAGCAGACAGCAGGCAAGCGAGGCGAACTGCGCCAGAGCCGGATCGTTACGCCTGACGTGACACATCTCGTGCGCCAGCACCAGCCCCAGCTTCGCCTCCGGCCAGGAGATAGCACTTTCGGGTAGCAGGATCGAGATCTCCGTGTCACACTCGAGAGCCACGGGTACTCGCGTTTCGTTTGTCAGGCGTACGGACGGCCTGAGCTGCGCTCCGCTTTCAAGCCACGTCTGGTGAACGATTTCTCGCAGCCGTTCGTCCGTACAAAGTTCGCTGCGTTCAGCAACGAGGCGAAGACGGCGCATCGCATAAGTAAAGCGGCCAAGGAGCGCTGTTGCAAAAATCGCGTAAACAGCAAACGGCAGAGCGCCCCAAAGCACCGGCTGCTGATTCCTGACCTGCGCAGCGCGAATCGTCACGGTGTTGCCGCGCCGCGACGTGACGCCGACCGGCACGGGCGAATCGATGGAGATTGCTTCGGGAGCTCGTGCATGGAGCAGGGGCGGGACGATCGGGCTCAGCAGCGGGAAAGCCACCAGCGCGAACAACATCGCGCGCCAGAGCACGTCGCGCATCTCGGCCGAGTGCTTCCGAAGCACACGATCCAACAGCAGACAGACGAACACAATCAGCGCCGATCGCCACACAAACTCGAACGCGCCGACCGCAAGCGACCAGCCCAGGAAATTGAATTCTGCCGCCATCATTTTTCTTCACTCCTTTGTGACTGCTCCTGCTCTCCCGCCTTGTGTTCACGCGCCAGACGATCGGCGATCCGCCGCAGCTCCTCCGCGTCCAGTACTTCGTCATCCACCATTCCAAGCAGCAGCGATTCCACCGATCCCTGGCAGAAGCGATCGATGATTTGCCGCACTGCCCGCACGGCCAGATTCTGTGGCTTTTCGAGCGGCTTATAGACGAATGTTCGGCCGTCCAGTTCGTGTGTGACGTAGCCTTTCTCTTCCAAACGAGCGAGTACCGTGCGCACGGTGGAATCGCGCAGCTGCCGCTCGGGTTGCAGACCAGTCTGCACTTCCGCCGCGGTTCCGTTGCCGCGCGCCCAGAGCACATCCATCACTTTCTGCTCAAGCCCGGAAAGAGGATTCTTCAGTGCCATCCTGTAACGCTACATAATGTAGCACTACAAAATGTAGTTCAAATTGTAAGCAGTTGTCAATAGTTCTTTGCTGGGGTAAGGCGGGTGTGACCGGAACAGACGCGGGACGGTTGGGAAACTGTCTTGCTTGCTCGAACAGCATCGGACGACAGATCTGGCTGATGCCTCAAAGAAGCTCATCCCGAACGGCACCGTTTGCCTCGAGTGTTCAAAGCGAGCGCCGGAATCTCGAGGGTTTCGCCGGTGGTCGCAATGATTTGATCGCCGTAAGAAGATCGCGGCGCCGAGTTCATCCAGAGGCATGTAGCCCAGCTCATCAGTGATCGGTGGGAGCCAGATAGACGCGCACGCGCAGCCGAGCTTCGATGCCCTTCAGCCCGAGTGCGTTGAGTATTCCTGTAAGCGCTCGATGGTGGTCAGAAGTTCGGTCTGGCTCACTGTGGTTCTATAGACGAAAGCGGAAATTGGTTCATCTTGCTTACTCCTCTTACTTCCTCGCCCTGGAGGTCTGTTTTGTCGGCGACTGCATTTTCGCTGCTTTCGACGCGCTTCTCTTTGTCGTAACTTTCTTCTTCGCCTTGCCCGGGGCGCTCAGATGCTGCGCCGCAGACTTGCGCGTGCGCGGGTGCTCCTCCTGCCACTTGTCCAATTGCTTCCGCCTCTTGGCGCGGAATGTCTTCTCGGATTCGGTCAGTTTGGTATCGGCTTTCGGCTTGCAGCTTCCCTGGCTGTGCGGCTTCTTGCCTTTCACGGGCTCATAGCCAGGCCAGCATCGGTTCTTATCTTCTGGCACAGTCCTCCTTCATACTTCCGATCTCACAATCACAGAATCCCTCGCACTGTCGCCACATACACCAGATGGGCAGCAAGCGCACCTGCGTGCGACCGCACGCTTCGATCCAACGGATCCGAAATGTCCGTGATCGTGACTGGGATTTCGTCTGCGAGTAGCCAGAGCACGGCCGAAGCCGGAGCAGTACGGATGTTCGAGAGCCACTCCAGACGAGTTTCCGCGGCCGCGTACGCTGCGCCGATCGCGATTCCATACAGATAGTGCAAGGCCAGTCCAAGGCCTTGGGCACTCCTGTGACTCAACGCGTGACCCGCCAATCCCCGCACGAGCCATTCGGCACCCCGCACGTCTGCTTCCTTGTCAAATCCGAAAATGCCGTGCTCTCGCTGATGCCGGTTGGCCGATTCCCATACGAGCCGAAAGGCGTGCATCGCCGCCGCGCCTGCAAATCCCGCAACCGCGCCACGCAGCAGAGCGCTCGCCCACCGAGCTCGCATCACCGCTTCACCTCGGCCAGCTTTTCGCGTGCCCCCTGCGCAGCCGGACTCTCAGGCGCTATGCTGATCGCGCTCTTCCAGCTCGCGATCGCACCCTCTTCGCATCCGGCTTCGTTCAGCAGTTCGCCGTTGAAGTACAGGCTTGCTGCTGCCAACCGCGGCTCGAGCCGTCCGTCATGGGCAGCAGAAACCGCCACGCGCGCAAGATACGCGAAGTCTTCCCGCGCCTGCTCTTTCCGATGGAAGAAACTCGGTAGATGATACGTGGTGGCTGCGCGCACAAACCGTATTTCGAGGCTCTCGGGCTGCGACGAAACGGCCTGATCCATGAGCCTGATACCCTCCATGCACAGGCTGTTCTTCTTCCACAGGGCCCAAGTGCTGCTGGCTTCGAGTAAGCGCAGGCTTCCGTAATACACCTGAATCATCGGTGCGTTTGGGTCTTCGCGATACATCTCGGTGAACAAGCGATCGGCGTCTTCCCTGGCTGCATGGTTGCCCCCAATGCCCTCGAAATACAGTGTGCGGGCGCGCTGCCACTCGCGCGGCAATTTTGCGTTTGCCGCGTTTGCGAACGAGAACAGTGCTACGGCAATGACGAGCGCACAATTCACCTCTGCACTCTCGCAGCCGTCGAATAGCTGCGCCCTTTCCACGTCTCGGAGACGCCGAGTGCGGAGCGCGCCAGAGCCAGCCATTGAATCGCGAGCAGCAGCAGAATCGATACTGGATGAAAGAGTGCAGCAGGCGCGGGCTGCTCAAAACGAAATACCGCAACCAGTCGCGGCAGGTAGGCGAGAACCAACACCGCCGCTGCGATTGCCAGGCATAGAACAGATCGGCTGGTTACCGCTAAATACAAAACAAGGATCGCCGGCAGCACCTGGCCGCCCAACAGCAACACCGTGAACGGCACAATTCGCTTCGGATGCGCCATTCCTTCGGTTGCGTTCTTCAACAGGCCGGAAAAGCACTCGCGATTGCTGCGATACATCCGGCAACGGGCGATATGCGTCGCGTCGCACAGATCCGTAGCAAAGCCGCCGCGCCGAAATGCCCTGGGCAGAGTCAGCCCGTCATGACGTGAGCTGCGAATCGCGCCATGCCCGCCAACTGCGTCGTAAGCCTCCCGCTGCGCGAGAAAGAGTTGCCCGCAACCCGCTCCCAGTGCGGGTTCAAGCGATTGGCGCATGCGGTTCAGCGGCAAGAAACCGAGCAGAATAAAGTGCACCAGAGGTAACAGCAATTGTTCGAGTGGCGAAATCGTAATCTGTCGCGGGAATCCGCTCATCAGCGCCGCTCGGCTCGCTCGCATCCCTTCCACAAGGCGCGAAAGCCCTTCGGTTTCGAGCTGCACGTCCGCATCCAGGAAGCACAGCAACGGTGTCGTCGCCTCTTTTGCAAGCACCGAACAGGCGAATTGCTTACCGCACCAGCCCGCCGGCAGCGCCGGTCCCGGGATCAGCTTTACGCGCGCATCTTCCCTGGCGATCTGCTCCACGATTTCGCTGGTGCGATCCGTCGAGTGGTCATCCAACACCAGCACCTCGAGGTTGACATTCTCGCTGCGCAACGCCGCGCGCAAGCATTCGCCAATCGAACGCTCCTCGTTACGCGCCGGAATCAGCAGCGAAACAGCCGTGCGCTCAGCCGATGGTTCGGGAGTTCGATAGAGCCGCAGGTTCCGCAGAAACAGAACTGCCGGAATCAGCGCCAACACCAACGCGCTTGCTGTGAGTGTGATCAGCATCAATCCCCGCTATGCTCAGGCTGCCACCGCTTACCTTGCAGCCGGGCCTTCGACGCTCGCCAGAGATCGTAGATTCCGCCCACACCTGCCTTCCCCTCCAGCAGCTGCTCGAACAGCTCTGTTTTCCGCTGCACCACGCGCGACGACAGCGCCGTCAGCGTTTCCTGAAGGCTGCTCTCGAACACATCCGTCCATTGCGCGGCATTGCGAGTTCGCCCATCCTCGATCAGCGGTCGTCCGATACACACAAACGCCTCCGGATACCGCTCGTTCCAGAAGCCGTACTCGAGCGCAACCGGCAGCAGCGCGAACCGGTCGAGTCGGTTCGCCAGATGTCCGATACCCGGTTTCAGCTTCACCGGCACACGTACATCGGTAAACTCGCCCTGGGGCGTGACCCAGAGCGCAGCATCGGCTCTCTTCAGTACCGCTTCGCCGATCTCCAGAAAACGCGCAGCACCACGCCGCGTTCCCCTCTCGACACCGAAAAACCCAAGCCGCTCCAAAAACTTGTACTTCGCCAGACCGGCGGCATCGATTGGAGCAAAGTGAGCGCGCTGGGGAAACACACGCTGGCTCAGATGTAAACCGACGAGCGGATCCCACCACGAAGGATGATTCAGGCAAACCAGCAGCGGCAGATTCTCTACCGCCGTTACATCGCTTAGACGCAGAAGGTGCAGACCATGAAAATTCCGCGCGAGATACCAGCGCGCGTAACGATGGAACCACTCGAGCAGGCGCTTTGCAACTGGCGGAAGCGAAGGATTTCGTCGAGTAGCTGCATCGTTCATACAACTGCTGCCCGGCTGCGCTCCACTACCTGATCGCGATCGAGCCTATCCGCCGCGATCCATCCTGACATCATCACCATCGGCATTCCCGGCCCTGGGTGCGCCGCGCCGCCCGCCAGGTAAAAGCCTTTCAGCCCGGGATCGTGATTCGCCGGTTTGAAGCCTCCCTGCAATCGCCCATGACTCGCAATGCCATAGATCGCGCCGTTCCAGACTCCGTAGCGCGTCTCAATGTCCTCGGGCGTCAGGTAGTTCTCGAACTGAATTTGCGATTCGAGGTCGTTCAACCCTGCCGTTCGCGCCAGCTTCTCAAAAATGACGCGACGGTACTTCGGATACCATTCCTTCCAGTTATGATTCGGCCGCAGATACGGCGTATGCACCAGCACATACAGCGCTTCTCCATTGCGCGGGGCAACCGCTGCTTCCGTCTGCGCCGGAGCACACACGTAGCACGTCGGATCGGGCGCGAGCCTGCCCTCGTCGTAGATCGCGTGAAACTCCTCGTGCGAGTCTCGCGAAAACACGAAGTTGTGATGGGCCAGATGCTCGTAGCGCCGCCGCAGTCCTAAGTAGAGAACCACCCCCGAGCAGGCGGGCTCATATGCCCGGCGGCTTTCAAACCGTTGCGCGGCAGCACCGTCCATCATCTCCCGATAGGTAAGGACCGCGTCGGAGTTCGCCACCACCGCACCGCAGCGATGCACATACCCCTCGGGTGTCACGACGCCTGTGACCTGGCCATTCTCAATTTTTATGCGCCGTATAGCTGCATTCGTGCGGAACTCCACTCCGAGCTCTTGTGCCAGCCGAGCCAGCGCTTCGGGAATCGCGCGCGTACCGCCTATTGGGTACCAGACGCCTTCGCTGCGCTGCATGTGCTCAATCGCGCAGAGTATGGCTGGCGTCTTCTCCGGCGATGAGCCCACGTACTGCACCATGTGCTCGAGCATCTGCGCCACCCGTTCGTCTTTTACCTCCCGCCGGATCGCTCCCTGCACCGTCTGGCCCAGCTTCATGCGGCTCACATCACGCAGCAGACTCAGATTCATCACCGAGCCGGATTCGAACGTGTCGCGCATGCTCCCGACGGATCGCCAGAAGAAGAAGCGGTTCGATATCCCGTGCAGCTCTTCCGAAGTCGCGTGAAACCGTTCAAACGATGCCACTGATGCCGGCGCAAACCCGCTCAGTTCCGTACGCATCCGTTCGGAATCGCCGTACAGATCGAGCCGGCTTCCATCCTCAAAGAACGATCGCCACTGCGGTTCGAGCGGCACCAGATCGAGATAGCGCGAGATCTCTCGCCCCGCCTCGCCGAAAAATTTTCTGAGCACCGAAGGATAAATCAAAATGGTCGGCCCCATATCGAAGCGAAAACCATTCTGCGCGAGAACCGCCGCTTTTCCTCCAATCCAGTTGTTTTTTTCGAATACCGTCACGCGATATCCACGCGAGGCAAGCACGCACGCTGCGCCCAATCCGCCCAGTCCGGAGCCAATCACCGCGATGCGATCACTCGATTCGAAATTCATTTCTGGCCCGCTCTCTTTCTGCGAGATCGAAACAAATTACCCGCGGCTGCGATTCGCTCTCGCCACGACCCGGCATGCGCCATCGTGAGGTAATTAGCAAAGACATTTTCGGCGTCTTCAGACAGTGGCTCCAGATGTCGGAGTCTCTTCGCGCGCTGCACGATCACCACCTTCGGGGTCGTAAGCTCGCGCAACCCTTCCGCGCCCCGTGTCCTTCCGAAGCCGCTCTTTCCGCGTCCGCCAAAGGTAACGCGTGGGTCGGCCGTGGGCGCAATCATGTCATTCACGACCACCACACCGGCCCGCACTCTGCGCGCTAACGCTTCCGCTTGCGCCTGGGGCCCAAACACCGAAGCACCCAGCGCGAAGGGCGATTCTGCGGCAAGCGCCAGCGCTTCTTCTTCCGTCCGAAAACTCGTCACCGGCAATTCTTGTGCCGCGTCTGAACCGCGCATCTGAAGAACCGCCTCGAACGTCTCGCGGACCGTTTCCGCCACAAAGATCCGCCGCGGTGCGATGCAGGTATTTCCGCCATTCCACCTCAGCCCGAACGAAATCGCGTCCACCGCACGCTCAAGATCTGCGCCTTGCTGCACAAACACCGGGTCGCAGCCGGAGAGCTCGAGCGTTATCGGACTCATCGCGTGTGCCGCAGCCGCATACACGGCGCGCCCTGCTGCCACCGATCCGGTGAGCAGAATCTTATCGACGCTGGCCGCAATTGCATGTTGCGCCTCTTCCGCAGACTCGCCCAGCACGCGTATCAAATCCGGCGGAATGCCCGCTTGGATTGCTGCTTCTCGAAACGCATCCAACACCGGCTTGGCGCCTTCGCCTGGCTTCAACAGAACTGCATTTCCCGCCGCGATCGCCTGCACGGCCTGCACGGCGGGAAGAAACAGCGGATAATTCGCCGGACCAATGATTAGAACCACGCCAAGCGGATCCCGCCTCTCTTCCACGCGAATCCCGCGCATCCAGAGCGGTGTCCTGCTGCGTGTCAGCGTGCGCGAGGCAAGAATCGCGCCGGCCTCTTCTTCCAGAAACCGGCACGCTTCGGCCAGCGGTATCAGCTCCGAGGCCAGTCGTTCGGCCGGATTTGCGCGCAACTGCGCTGCAAATGCCTCCAGGAAAGCGCCCTGGCTTCGTGCAATCTGCTCTCGCAGACTTCGTATCACGCGCAGCCGTGCATGCAGGCTCACCTGTTCCCAGATCTTCTGTGTTGTGCGTACCTGCTGCAGACCCGCCGCCGCGAAGACTACGCTGTTTCTCGCGGCGATCATAAAGCTGCTCCGGCGAGCGCGGCTTGGGGAGCCTGGTCATTCCACACCACCGGAAGCCCAAGATCCTCCAGCACCAGCCGAGAACTAATGCGCGCCGATTCGAAAATGACCGGCAGCCCGCTTCCCGGATGCGTGCTGCTGCCCACCAGATACATACTGTCTACTTCGTTGAAGCGATTGCGCGGCCGCAAATGCAGCATCTGCGACCACGTATGCGACAGCCCGAAAACGGCGCCTTTGTACAGCTCAAAATCAACGTCCCAGTCCGATGGCGTGACAATGCGCTCGTATTCGATACGCGAGCGAATGTCGGGCGCGCCAATTTCCGCCAGCTTGTCCAGAACCAGTTCGCGATAACGCGGCCGTTCGCGCTGCCAATCGACACGGCTGTTCTGATGCGTTACCGGCACCAGCACATACAGCGTGCTCTTGCCCGCAGGCGCCAGGCTTGCATCCGTCACGCACGCGTTTTGCACGTAGTACGAGGGATCATCGGAAAGCGTGTGCGAACGCCCGATCTCGCGCATGTTGCGCGCGTAGTTTTTCGAAATGTAAATCGTGTGATGCGTCAGGCTGTCGTACCGGCCGCGCAGGCCGAGGTACATCATGAAAGCCGAGCAAGACATCGAGCTCCTGGCGAGCCCGCGATCGTTCCAACGGCGGCGCAGCCGGTCCGGCACCAGCCGCGTCATCGCGCGCGCAAAATCTGCATTCAGAACAATCGCATCTGCTTTGTAAGTACCTGCCGTGGTACGAACGCCCACTGCCTTTCGATTCTCAAACAGTATCTCGGTGACGGGCTCATTCAGCCGAATCTCTGCACCGAGCTGTCTGGCAACCCGTCCGAGCATGCCCGTGATGGAGCCACATCCGCCGCGCGGATGGTAAATACCGTATTCGTATTCGAGAAAGGACAGGATCGTAAACAGACTCGGGCATTCGTACGGCGACATGCCCAGGTACTTCGACTGAAACGAAAACGCCAGCCGCACCCGGGGGTCCCGAAAGTAGCGGCTCAGTTCCGAATCAAGCGATCGCCATGGCTTCAGCGTCGGCAGCAGCCCGAGTACATTCAGCCGCGCCGCATCGCGCCAGTTGTGAAAAGGCGACTCGAGAAACGGCCGGAAACAGTCCAGCTTGCGCCGATTGTCGAGCAGAAAGTCCGATACGTGCTGCGCATCGCCTGCATTGAGCCGCGCGACCTCCGACTGCATCCGGCGTAGATTCGAAGTGGCGGAAATTTCTCCGCCACTCCCAAACACCAGGCGATAGTGCGGATCGAGCCGGATGAGATCGAGCTCGCGCCACAAATCATATCCGGCACTGCGCAGAATCTTTTCGAGCACCTGCGGATAGTGAAAGAAGGTAGGCCCGTGATCGAACGTGAAACCTTCCTGCCGGAATGTGGAGGTTCTCCCGCCGAGCTGTGGCAAGCGCTCGAGCACTGTTACCCGAACGCCCGCTTTTGCCAGTAGAACCGCAGCGGTAAGGCCTCCCGGTCCGGCTCCGACAACTACCACGTGGTGTGACAACGCAACTCCCCCACTTGCTTCTTGCCCCGAGTCTCCGCGTGCAAATCGAGGCGGATCTACGCTCCGTCGGACCCGAGTAATTTCACGAGTTTGTTGTAGAGGCCCAACAGGAGAAACGTGGGCGCCCAGTGTCCTACGAAGTTCGCCTTGCGCTCATCTCCCGTCATCTGGAAGAACAACGACACCCCGATCGAGCCGAAAGCAGCCCACAACCAGGTATCCGAAGGGAGCTTAGCCGTTTGCTGCTCGATGCTGCGAGCGAGCGGTCCTTCTCGATGCTCCGCGCTGGCATGTGCGCGCGGCTCTTTTGTCAATTCCGAAATCATGCGGTTTCCTTTCTTGTGTTTGTTGAATTCGATTCCATGCGGGCTCCCTTGGCTGTTAACTGCGGCTCTAACTTCTTGCGCAGCTCTTCGCGCGCACGCGCAAGCCGGCTCTTGGATGCTTCCACCGAAATTCCCAGCCGCCGGGCGACTTCGGCCATCGGTTTCTCCTGCACATCGCGCAGCACAAACGCGTGCCGCAGCAGCGGAGGAATGCGCCGGATCTCCCGTTCGAGCAAGCGCGCGAGCGAACGCTGCAACACTCTCTTCTCGGGCGAACTTCCATCGGAAAGAGCCAGCCAAGCGCGCGCATCCGAGCCGCTGCTGTCAAGCGAAATCAGCGAAATCCGGCGCCTCTGCCGCAACTGCATGAGGCACTCGTTCACCACAATGCGCATCAGCCACGTCGAAAACTTTGCGCTTCTCCGAAACTGACCAATGTGGTCGAACGCCTTACAAAACGCAGTCTGGACCTGGTCTTCAGCATCGAGCTCGTTGCGCAGGACACAAAAAGCAGCGCGGAATGCCATCGGCCGATACCGTCGAGCCAGCTCTCCAAACGCGTCCCGATTGTCCGGGCAGATCTGGATCAATTCCTCGTCCGACTTCGAGCTGTAGGCGTTATTTTCTGCCTCGTGCTGCCTGGGGAAATCCATCTATTCAGAGCCGCCTATGACCAACTCTAGTTCCTGTGACGAGCGGAAGAAAAGACCGGTTTGAATCTGCCTTCAGGCCAAATGAAAAGTAGGCTCAAGAAGTTCACTAAAATGAAAATGATTTGAGTGACTATGAAAAATACGGGCTATCTGTGGAGCAGCTGCTCTCCCGTCATTCGATTCGGTTAGCGTTGGGGCATGTAATGCCGGAATCCGTCGCGATTCGACGCCCTGCAGCCGCACGCCGGCCGCGCATTTCTGATCCGCTCAGGCGCTCGTGGTAACTACGCGTCCGCCGCCTCAGTGCGGACGCGCAGCCGTTACCTGTTAGTGCAGCTTGCGCGATCGCTGTAAAACGAGCGCGAATGGAAGACCCAGCAGCAGGAGCGCGAATGCCGCTGGCTCCGGAGTGGCCGTGATCGGGGAAACGGTGGCCACCCCGACTGGCGTTCCGGTCAGATCTGGCGCTCCGAATACAGCAGTCAGGTCGCCGGCCAAAGACGAACTGATCGTTAGCTGGTTGCCGGTTCCGATATTGAAAAGCGGGACGTTCATCATTGGTGTGCCGCCGTTGGCGATCACTTCGCCGCTGAGCGAGAGCATCGGTAAATCGATCACGAAGTTCTCAATCACCGCCGATTTAGTGCCTGCGGTGAACGATAAGCCTCCCGCGTGATCGATGATGCCAGTCGTTGTGTCTCCGCCGGTTATCGGGAACATCGCTGTCGTCCCGCTCAGAGTTGCCGGAGCGACTGGTGCCGGAGTTATGCCGGCGCCCGTTACGAGCGAGACAAAACTGCTGTCGAGAGCTACCGTTGTAGTCCCGCCTGTAATGGTCGCCGGCCGTGCCAGGCTTGCACACGCAAGCGGAGCAAGCAGGATCAGATGAAGCTGTAATTTCATGGGTACATGCGTCCTTTCCTGAGCGTTGAGATTCAACTGCGACAGTGAAGAGAGATTTTTTGACGCCCAGGCCTGCCGCGCGCATCAGACGTTTGCTGCAAGTGCCGGCATGCGCAATCTGATTCTGGTTCTGGGCGATCAACTCGACGAACACTCTTCGGCCTTTGACGGCTTCGATCGCACTGCCGACGCGATTTGGATGGCCGAGGTCGAAGAAGAGCTCGTCCATGTCTGGTGCCACAAACTCCGCATCGCTTTTTTTCTCTCCGCCATGCGTCACTTCCGCGACCGTCTGCGCGCGCGCGGACTGCGGCTCGAATACCACGAGCTGAGCGAGAACATTGATCGGGATGCGGGGCGCGACTTCCAGCAGGTTCTCACGAAGAACGTTGGCCGGCTGCGGCCGGAGCGCCTGATTGTGGTCGAGCCCGGCGATTATCGTGTAAAAAGCGCCCTGTTAGATGCCGCCCACTCGCTGGGTGTGCCGCTGGACATCCGCACCGACCGTCACTTCTACTGCTCAACGGACGAATTCGCGCAGTATGCCGCGGGTAAGAGCAAGCTCGTGCTGGAGAACTTCTATCGATACATGCGCAGAAAGCATAAAATCCTGCTCGAAAAATCCGGCCGCCCCACGGGTGGATCCTGGAATTACGATAAGCAAAATCGCGAGCGCCTCAAAGCACCACTTCTCGAACGTATCGAACCCAGGTCCTTCCCACCGGATGAAATCACGCGCTCCGTTTTGGAGTTGGTCGGTCGCCGCTTTGCTGACCATCCGGGATCCTTAGACCGTTTCGAGCTTCCCGTCACACGCGAAGATGCACTCCGCATGCTCGATTCATTCATCTCCGATGCTCTCGATGCGTTTGGCCCACTACAGGACGCAATGGCCATCGATCAGCCGTTTCTCTTTCACTCCCGCCTCTCTGCACTGCTGAATGTCAAGTTGCTGAACCCGCGCGAGTGCGTCTTCGCAGCTCTCGCCGCCTACGAACGCAAGGAAGCGGCGCTCAATTCCGTCGAGGGCTATGTCCGGCAGATTCTCGGCTGGCGCGAATTTGTGCGCGGCATCTACTGGCACCACATGCCCGAGTATGCGGAACTGAATTTTTTCGACCACCACCAACGCGTGCCAGAATTCTTTTGGACCGGCGATACCGACATGCGCTGCATGCGCGAAGTGTTGACCAGTGTCGTCGCGAACGGCTACGCGCACCATATCCAGCGTCTGATGGTTGTGGGGCTCTTCTCGCTTCTCTACGGCATTCATCCGCGGCTGTTTCATGAGTGGCACATGGCCATGTATCTCGACGCCATCGACTGGGTATCTCTACCGAACGCGCTCGGTATGAGCCAGTTCGCCGATGGCGGCATCATCGGCACTAAGCCGTATTGCGCAAGCGGGCACTACATCGATCGCATGAGCAACTACTGCAGCGCCTGCCGGTACGACCCGAAACTCGCCACGGGCGCAAGAGCTTGTCCGTTCACCACTCTCTATTACGACTTTCTCGATCGTCACTTTGATCGGCTGAAGGCGAATTCCCGGCTCAAATTCCAGTTACTCAATATCGAACAGAAGAGAAAAGACGCGAATACCCTGGATCAGATTCGCGAGCGCGTATGTGAGCTTTTGGGTCGATGGGATACTTGAACGGATTTGCTTCCTTGGACCAGTCTTGGACTCCAGCCTGGCTGCGCCGGACGGAAATCACCGCTCGCGGCCTTGCTCCGGTGCTCCCTATGCGCACCGATCTAATCCGCCGAAAAGGAACGAAAAAGGTGACGTCAGCGGACGCTTTCCTGGCACATGGTCGTCACGATATCCGATTCTGGTTCCTCAGGAACTCGCGTAAGTTGGTGAAAGCGGCCTCGAGGGGCGAGCAAGAACGCATGTGACACGGCGATACTAGCGCGCTGGTAGCCTGTAACGTGTCAACTGCGGGCTGAAAAATGCTCATTTCGCCGGGTGGAAAATTCCGAGGTGAATCAGCAGCTGCGCTCTTCCGAAAATACGGAACGAAGCCAAACCTCACGCCGCTTGCGCCAGCGTTCGGCTATCCGGAAGCCGGTCGATGCCACGCCCGCAAAACAGCACGCTGCGGTGTCGCAAAAGCTCTCGCAGACATAATCGCGCCAGAGCCGCGTGTTCTGCCCCCGGTCGCGCAATCCGATTTGCTCTTTCTTCGCCGCCGAGGACTCGCCCAGTTCGTAGCGAGCGCCCCGACTGGCTTCGTTTCGCAAAATTGCGGCGAACTCACCCCGCCGCCGATTGCCGAGACGCGGCCAAACGAAGTGAAAAATCTCGTGCAGCAGAATCAGCCGCAGCTTGCCCGGACTTTTCAGCAGCTCCGTTTCCAGCACGATCCGGCGCTGGCGCACAAACGCGGCCGCGTGGACGGGCGTGCCGGGGTGGTGATCTCCGGAAAGCAAACGCCCGCGCGAAACTTTGAGCGCGGGCGAAAAACAAAGCCAAATTGGATCGCCGGTAAGCGGAGGAAGATTCTCGAGAGCGCGGCGGATTTGTCGGCGCTCGGCGCTTCCGACCTTACGGCTTATGCGGAGCGGGAACACCGGTCGCAAGGGGTGGTGCGCCCGGCTTCTGCAGCGATGGGGTACTGGCGGTCGAACTGGCCGTACTGCCGAAGAAATCCGGATCCTGCACCTGAATTTTGTACTTGTCGATCTCCTGTTTGAGCGCCGCCTGGTTCCGTTCGGACTGCAGTTTCTGTGTGATTTCGGGCCGCGCCTCGTCAAGCGTGAGCTTCTTGCGGCTGTCGACCTTCGCAATCAGGTATCCATTCGGAATGCGCACGGGAGCGGTGATGTCGCCGGTCTTGGCGTTCTGCAGAGCCGTTTTGAGATCGGCGGGCAGCTGCGTTCCGGCCATGCTGACGGTACCGATCTTGCCGCCGTTCGCCGCCGACTGTTGGTTATCCGAGTCGGTGCGGGCAATGGTACTGAAATCGCCGCCGGCTTTCAGCTTTTTCTCGATATCGTCCGCTTTAGCCCGCGCCTGTTCTTCGGTCCGGCTGTTCGGATTGTTGGTGGCGGGCGTTCCCGGAGGATTAAAACCGATGAAAATGCCGCTCAGATCCACGCGGTCGAATTCTTCGGGATGCGAGTTGTAATACTGCGCGGGATCTGCTGCGGTGCCAGCCGCGTTGCTGGCGATCTTATTGAGATAGGCCTGTGCCAGAACCTGGTTGCGGCTGAGCTCGAGCTGTTCCTTAACCGGCGATTGTTTGTCCAGGTTCATTTTCTCAGCCTGATGCGCGAGATCCTGCCCCATGTACAGCTGTTCGAGCACGTTGGGCAGTTTCCCCTGGTAACGGCTTAACTGGTCAGGCGGGATGGCTTTGAGCAGATCGGCCGCTTCACGCGCGGTAATCTGCTTGCCATTGATGGTGGCAACGACGCGGTTCGGCTCCGTGCGCGCGACCGCCTCCGGCCCACTGGGTTTGGCTGTCGCAGAAGTGGTGGACGAAGACGTCTGCGCTGTTGCCGCCGGGCTCTGCGCAAAACTGACGCCTGCGCACAATACGGATGTAAGTAGGAGACTGCTTTTCATTCAAAGTGCCGGTTCGCTCCCACTCTAGCACGGGGAACGGCCCGGACACCCGGCCCATTACTGGACGATACTGGCCTTTTTCAGGTTGGCCGCGGCCTTGGCTTTGGCCGCTGCGCTGATCTGAATGTTATTTACGACCTGACTTGCACCGGCCGTGCGGGCCATGCGCGTCGCGGCACCCTTGTGCTGGATCACATTGGTTGTGCCTTCCCAGGTGACCACGCCGTGCTGGACGTGGAATTTGAAGCCATCCTTGCCGACCTTCGATTTTGCGAGTTTGGCGCGGATGGTCGCTTCGAGCTGGGCGTCGGAAACGCTCCCGGCGCGAACGGCCTTGGCAGTGGCGTGCGGCGTGGCGGCCAAAACGGGCGTATGCGTCAGCAACAAGGAAAGAAAAGGCAAAAGCAGGAGAATAGCGAGGCGCTGCATGGGATTTCGGAATAGTAGTGGCCCTGCGCTCGATTTCCTCTTAGGTGTGCGCATGGGCGGCCAGAACTGGACTAAGCTGGGGAATCATGTGCAGAAGCATCAAAGTCCTGCGCCGGCCCGACGAAATGGCAACCCGCGAAGAAAGAGATGCGGCGGCGCTGCAGTTCGTTCGGAAGATCAGCGGATTCCATAAGCCGTCGAAAGCCAACCAGGAAGCCTTCGATCAAGCGGTGCGGGAAATCAGCGCGGCGAGCGAGCGGCTGCTGGCTTCGATTGCTCAAAATCGCACCAGGGTCGCCTCCTAAACCGGCTGGCTTCGTTTCGCAATCAGAACCTGACTTTCCCGGATTCGAACATCACGAAGCCGTATCGCCGCCTGAACTAGCTGAAAATTCGAAAGCGCTGGCTGGCACGAGAGTTGCGCTCAGGTTCCTTCGCATGCTGAACGATCTGAAATTCGCAGTTCGAATGCTGGCCAAGAATCGGGTCTTCACGGCCGTGGCGGTCTGTTCGCTGGCGATTGGAATCGGAGCAAATTCGGCGATCTTCAGCCTGGCCGATGCGCTGCTTCTGCGGCCGCTTCCGGTGCCGCAGCCGGACGCAGTTTACAACGTGAACTTCGGCGACAGCCCGGCGGCAACAGACACGGTTTCGTATCCGGATTACCGCGACTTCCGCGACCGCAATCGCACGTTCAGCGGACTTGTGGCGTATCAATACGCGCAGTTCGGATACGCGCGCGACGCCTCAGCCGTACCGGAGACGCAGTTTGGCGTGATGGCTTCGGGTAACTTTTTTCAGGTGCTCGGAGTGCAGCCGGTTCTCGGGCGCGGATTTCGTCCCGAAGAAGATCAGGTGCCCGGACGCGATGCCGTCGTGGTGCTGAGCCACTCCTTCCGGGTCTCGCATTTTTCAAGCGATAGCGCGGCGGTCGGAAGCCGGGTGCGGCTGAACGGGATCGACTTCACCGTAATCGGAGTTCTTCCGGAGAGCTTCAAGAACATCGATCAGTTCTTGCGACCGGCTTTTTACGTACCGATCGCGATGCAACCTGCGCTTTCACCGGTGAACAATCTCGAAAAGCGTGACGTGCGCTGGCTGGCGCTGAAAGGACGGCTGAAAGCTGGCGTGACGGCTGCGGCGGCGCAAGCAGACCTGGGTTCGATTGCGAACGCGCTGAAGCGAATGTATCCATTCGAGCCGCGCGGCAGCAAGGTCCGCGTCCAAACGGAGCTTCAACTGCGCGCGGCGCAATCCCCGCCCGACTCCGCTTTGGTTGAGATGCTGGGGCTCCTGGCACTATGCGTTTTGCTGGTGGCCTGCGCCAACGTGGCGGGCCTGCTGCTGAGCCGGGCAACGGTGCGGGGCCGTGAAATCGCAGTGCGGCTCGCGGTGGGCGCAGCGCGTTGGCGCCTGCTGCGGCAGTTGTTTCTCGAAAATCTGCTGCTGGCGCTGGCTGGCGGCGCTGCTGGAATCGCGGTAGCGCTGGCCGGCATGCGACTTTTCGAAAGTATCCCGACTCCGACCGACGTGCCCGTGTCCTTTGATATCGCGCTCGACCAGCGCATCCTCGTCTTCACATCGATCGTGGCGATTGCCAGCGCGTTCGTTTTCGGATTTTTACCCGCCTGGCGCAGTTCGCGCACTGACATTATTTCGTCGCTCAAAGCCCGCACGGACGGCACCAGCCGGCGCGGGAAATTATGGGGGCGGAGCGTGCTCGTTTCAGCGCAGCTCGCGCTCTCCTGCGTACTGCTCATTCTGTCGGCCGTGGTCTTTGTCGGATTTCGCAGCAAGATCACGCAGGGCGTCGGATTCCGCACCGATCACGTGTACCTGATGACGCTCAATACGGAGATGGTGCATTACACCAAAGCGCAAACGGAGCGTTTCTACAAAGAGTTGTTGGATGAGGTGCGGGCGAGTGCAGGAGTTCGAGCGGCCGCGCTCAGCACTTTCTCTCCCTTTGGGTTCGATAACGAGAGCAAGCCGGTGTTGATCGAAGGCACAAAAATCGCGAAGAACGGATGGGTGCCGCAGAGCCTGGACGCCTCGGTCACCGACGGCTACTTCGATGTGCTGGGTATGCTGATCTTGCGAGGGCGCGAGTTCCGAAAAACGGACACGCAGACTAGCCCACCGGTAGCGGTTGTGAACGAACAATTCGCACATCGCTTCTGGCCCAATCAGGATCCGATCGGCAAACGTTTTCGGATCGGTGACGAAAAAGGGCCGCTCGTGCAGGTGGTCGGTCTGGCGAAACAGGCGAAATACCTTTGGATCAGCGAACCGCCGCAGGAGTTTTTCTGGGTTCCGTTCTCGCAGGACCAGCGGAACAACATGACTCTCATGGCGGAGTCGCAGGCAGCGGATGCGGCGGTGCTCGCACCCGTTCTGCGCAACGTAATCCACCGTCTCGATCGCAACATGCCGATCGCGTCAGCGCGCACGATGCGCGATTTGTACGAGCAGCGCTCAGTCAAGACGCCGAACATTATCACGGAAGCGGTCGCCGGTATGGGCGCGATGGCGCTCGTGCTGGCTGTGATCGGTCTCTATGGACTGATCACCTATACGGTCGACCGGCGGCGCCGTGAGATCGGGATTCGCATGGCGGTAGGTGCCGACCCGCGCGAGGTGCTGCAGAGTGTGCTGCGGCAGGCCCTTATGCTGGCCGGAATCGGGCTGGGCTGCGGACTGATGCTGGGTATCGCGTCTTCGCAAGTTGTCCGATCGATGCTGATCTTTTCGGGTGCGAGTGCGAGTCCGTTGCTGTTCGCCGCTGTGTTACTGCCGCTGGTGGCCGTGGCACTCATGGCCGCTTACGCGCCGGCGCGAAGAGCATCGCACATTGATCCCGTCCGGGTATTGCGCGAAGAATAGCGCAGCGGGTCAGAGCATCACGCGCCCACGGGGCGTTCGCTGCTCGCCTGAAACTGCGTTTTCAGCCACTCGAGCCGCCGCCGGATGTGCGCCGACTGATCGATGCGCCGTGCGCGGGCCAGTGTTTCGACTTCGCGCGCAACCTCTTCGATATCCGGCATTCCCTCAATGCTGCTGGCTCCCACCCATTTATGCGCCGCATCGGCGAGGAGTGTGTCTGAGAGAAGCTCTTCATCGCTTCTGCCGGCGAGCTGCCCGATGGTGAGCAGAGCGGTTTCGATGAATTGCGCCCGCAGTTCGCGCAAACGCCTTTCGCGCGGATCCAGTTCGGCCTCCGCGCTCGTGTGTACGGGCAGATATCCTTTGACCTTACTTGCAAACGTGCGCGGGTCCACCGGCTTCGCAATAAAACCGGTGGCGCCTGCGGCCAGCGCGCGCTGTCGCTTTTCCTGATCGGAGGACGCGCTTACCACCAGCAACGGAAACGCCGAACCAAAGCGCTGGCGCAGTTCGCGGGCCAGCGCCAGACCGTCTGCGTTGCCGAGATTCAGATCGAGCAGGATCATCTCGGGCCGAGCGGCCGCGAGCCGGTCACGCGCTTCCGCCGGTGTGGCTGCTGCGACCACGTTGATTCCACTTGGTTCGAGAAGAATGGAAAAAAGCTCTTGCGTAACGGGATCGTCGTCCACCAGCAGAATCGTGCTGCGCCGTTCCGTCATACCAGCGAACTCACCTGCTCGGAAGCGCGCTGAAGCGAAGCCGAGAGACGCAGCAGCTGCTCCCGGGCGAGCTCCGCATCCTGCTCTCTTGCGGCTGTTTCCAGCTCGGCGCCGATACGGGTCACTTCCGGGAACCCGTAGGATGTGCCCGTCCCTTTGAGATTGTGGCCGAAGACCCGGAGGCGTTCGAAATCCTGCTGCTCGAGAAGCGTCTGCATCGGTTCGATCTCTTTCGCCTGGCGCTCGATGTAGCGCAGCGCGTGCTGTTCAAGCCCGGGTGGCACCTGAATGTCGGGGGGCGGTGCCGAGGAGCCGTTCCGGCTGCCAAACGATCCGGCAATCCGGGTTATGGCATCGAGCAGATTCTTTTTCGAGATCGGCTTCGAGAGATGATCGTCGCAGCCGGCTTCGTAGCTCATGCGAACGTCCTGCGGGCGCGCATTGGCAGTGAGGGCGACAATCGGAATCGGATGTTTGACGCCTCGCTCGCGTTCGATTGATCGAATCGTGCGGGTGGCGCTCAAGCCGTCCATCACCGGCATCTGCATATCCATCAGGATCAGATCGAAGTCGAGCGAAGCGAAGTGATCCACGGCCGCTTTGCCATCTTCCACAAACGTGAGTTGATGCGGTGTGCCCTGCAGATAAAGCTGGATGAGCAGGCGATTGTCGCTCGAATCTTCGGCCACCAGAATGCGCAACGGGGATGCCGTTTCAGGCTGCGCAGCGCTCTCAGCGGAAGACGGCTCCAAATCGCGACAACCGCTGACCTGCATGGCCTCGCAGATAAGGCGCAGCAACTCGCTGCGTTTCACTGGTTTGACAGCGTACCCGGCGAGACCGGCTTCGCGCCGTCGCGCCAGATCACCGGGCCGGGCATCAGAGCTGAAGATGATGACGGGCAGTTCGGGCGCGATCTGCTTCAGATGAGATACCGCTTCGAAGCCGTCCATTCCGGGCATGCAGGCGTCGACCAGGGCAAGCGAAAGCGGACGTCCACTGGCGAAAGCTTCGCGAGTGGCCTGCAGCGCGGACTCGGCATCGGCGAACTCGTCGCTCTCCAGTCCCCAGTGGCGCAGAGTTTCCGAGAGTATGAAGCGATTGGTCGCATTATTATCTACTACGAGCACGCGGCGGCCCTCGAGCTCCGCTGGCGAGATGGCGTTCTTGCGCGGACGTTTTTCGCCCACAGCAAAGCGCGCCGTGAAGCGGAAGGTGCTGCCTTTGCCGACCTGGCTGGTGACGCCGATCGTGCCGCCCATACGCTCCACCAGACGGCGGCTGATTTCGAGACCGAGTCCGCTGCCGCCGTATTTGCGCGCGGTGGAAGGATCCGCCTGCGTAAAGCCGTGGAAAATCAGCTCCAGCTTTTCGGGCGGGATTCCAATTCCGGTATCGGAGACCAGAACTTCGATTTCGCCGGGTTCCCCTCCCACGAGATTCTTCACTTCGAGAATGACTTCGCCGGCATGCGTAAACTTGACGGCATTGCCGAGCAGATTGATCAGTACCTGGCGCAGCCGGGTCGGATCGCCGACCAGATTGGTGATCAGTCCGGGTTCGAGCCGAGCCAGCAGAGTGAGACTCTTGGCGCGAGCCTTGACGCCAGCCAGCTCCACCGCCTGATCCACCACTTCTTCCAGATCGAACTCGACCTGCTCGAGCTCCAGATGCCCGGCTTCGATTTTCGAAAGATCGAGAATGTCGTTGAGCAGCGTCAGCAGATTCGCTCCCGCGCGCCGAAACACTTCGACGTACTGTGCCTGTTCCGGGTCGAGTTTGGATTCGGCCAGCATGTCGGACATGCCCAGAATGGCGTTCATCGGCGTGCGAATTTCATGGCTCATCGTGGCGAGAAATTCGCTCTTGGCGCGATTCGCGTTGCGCATTTCGGTGATATCCGTGTTGGTGCCGATCCAGCGGGTGATCTTGCCGTGGACGTCGCGGATCGGGTGGACGCGCGTCAGAAACCACTTGTACTGGCCGTCGCCGCCGCGCAAGGGGAATTGCAGCTCGGCTGGTTCGCCCTTGCTCAGAATTTCTTTCCAGGCCTCGAGAACGCGGGGCAGTTCGGTGGGGTCGTGTACCGACTGCCAGCCTGAGCCGATCATCTGCTCGGGTGTGGTGTTGGTGTATTCGTACCAGCGGCGGTTGTACCAGAAGATCGAACCGTCCGGATGAGCCATCCAGGCAAGCTGCGGAATGGAGTCGGCGAGTGTGGCGAACTGCTGTTCGCTGGCGTGTAGCGCCAGTTCCGCACGTTTGCGCGATTCGATATCAAGATTGATGCCGACCATGCGCACCGCAGTGCCGTCGTCATTGCGCTCGACCGCGCCGCGGCCCGCAACCCAGTGCTCGGAGCCGTCCGGATAGACGACGCGGAATTCCGCATTGAAATCCGTTCCTGCGCCGCGGGCCTCTTCAATGGCTTTCTGGACAGCCTCCCGATCGCTCAGGTTGATGCGCGAGAGAATCTGCCCGATCTCGGTGACCTCCTCGAGCGAAGCAAAGCCGAATAGATTCTTGGTTTGCGGGTCGAGCATGACCGCGTTGGTGTCCAGGTCCCAGGTCCAGGTGCCCATGTGCGCCGCATTGAATGCGGCCTGCACCTGCGCTTCGCGTTCGAGCAGCAGAGCGGCCAGCTGCTGCGCTTCGCGGATCGAGCGGCGCAGATTTTCGTTCGCCTGCGAAATTTCGAGCGTCTGGTCGGCAACGCGCGCCTCGAGTTCCTGCTGATATTTCTGCAGCGCCGCTTCGGCCTGACGCCGCGTGGCATTCTCCGCCGCCAATGCCTCGTTCGCCTGCTGTAACTGCTGCGGACTGGGAATCCGGAGCAGAAAAGGAAGCAGATAGCCGAGAGCAATGGCGGTCGTGACAGAAGCAATGGCCGTGATCGCTTTGATGACGCCTTCCAACCGGTAGAGCGGAATCCAGAGCGTCACGATGTCCATCACGTGCGTGGCGCCGCAGGCAAAGATGAAGGTTCCAAAGGCCAGCAGCATCCAGTTGAAGGGAATATCGCGGCGCTTTCGCACCACCCAGGCCAGCAGTCCGGGTATGGAGAAGTAGGCAAGGACGATCAGGGCGTCCGAGATTACGTGCAGCCACACAATACCCGGCTGCCAGCGCATGCAGAAGCCATGCGGCATGAAATCTGATAGGAAAAGTTCCATTTCGGGACTTCGAGCGCTGTAGGGTAGTGCTCCGGGGCATGGAATGTTCTCCCGGAACGGCTGGCAATGTCAAATCTTTATCAAGCCAGGGAACAGTTCCGGGCAGGGGTGCGTTTTAGTGTTGGAAACCAATATACTGGACTCACATATATGCCTCCCACCAGCCCCGATCAGGAATGGAAAAAAGGAAGCGCCGAGCTGCTCGTCCTGTCGCTGCTCGAAGATCAGCCGCGTCATGGCTACGACATCTCGAAGATGATTCAGCTGCGTTCGCAAGGTTTCTTACGTTTCCACGTCACGTCGCTGTATCCGCTGCTGTACAAGCTCGAGGAGCGCGGCTGGATTGAAGGCCACTGGGTGGAAAAACCGGAGCAGCGCCGCCGCCGCTATTACGCGCTGACGCAGGAAGGCCGCAAGGTTCTGCGCGCGCAGCGTAAGAGCTGGCGCGAATTCGTGACGGCCATGGGACGAGTCACAGGAGTAGAGCATGCCTGACTGGAAGAGAATCATTCGCGAGCGCATGGCGCGCCTCAATCTGGAGGGTGCGGCGGAAGCGGATCGGATCGAAGAGTTTGCCGGTCATCTGGAAGATCGATACCGCGAACTGCTGAGCGCCGGCGCCGATGAGCCGCGGGCCTATCGGGAAACCATAGCCGAGCTGGAAGACCTTTATCCTTTGCGCCAATCTACGGCGGCTTTGCCGCGCGCCTCCGAGCGGGCTGTTGCGGGCGAGCAGAGGGGCGGGACCTGGCTCTACGATCTCGGGCGAGACATCCGGTTCGCAGCGCGCGGGATGCGCAAGAGCCCGCTATTTGTACTGTTCGTGGTGCTGACGCTGGCGCTCGGCATCGGCGCGAATGCGACGGTTTTCACCGTCATCAACACGCTGCTTTTGAATCCGCTGCCGGTTCCAAAAGCCTCAAGCCTCATCGCAGTCGCTCAGCAACGCGCACGGGACCGTTCGCAGGCCCGCACTGCGCTTCCGCTCTCGTATCCGGATTTTGTGGACATCCAGACGAAGAACACTGTCTTCGCTTCGCTGGCAGGCTACAGCTCGGCGCAAGTGCTCACCTTTCAGGAGCACGGCGACTCCGAGCGGTTGTTTTGCGAGCTGGTCACCGGCAACTATTTCGCGACGCTTGGCCTGAATCCGGCGCGCGGACGCTTCTTTTTACCGGAAGAGGACGGCGTGCCCGGTGAGCACCCGGTGGCCGTCATCAATTACGGCACATGGCAGAGCCGCTTCGGCGGCGATCCGCAGATTATCGGCAAAGGGATCCGTATCAACGGTCTCGTATTCCATGTGATCGGTGTTGCTCCGCCGCGTTTCATCGGCATCAATGCGATTTTCGGTCCTGATCTTTGGATACCGGCTGCCATGATGGAGCAGCTTTTCCCGAATCAACTGCAGGGCGCGCTGCACGATCGCAACAAGACGATTTTCCTGGGAGCCGGCCGTCTGAAAACCGGGATCAGCGTGGCGCAGGCCCAGGCAAACCTGAGCGCGCTCGCAGCCGATCTGGCGAGAGAATATCCCGGCACCAACGAAGGCCGCGGAGTGATGGTGCTTCCGGTACGCGACATCTTGTTCGGGAACTCCATGCAGACGACCTCCGGCGTGATGATGGCGAGCGCCGGGCTGCTCGCGGTCGTTGCGATTGTATTGCTGATCGCCTGTTCGAACGTGGCGAATCTGCTTCTGGCTCGAGCCGCGGGGCGACAGCAGGAGATCGCGGTACGCCTGGCGCTCGGAGCCAGCCGCGTGCGGCTCGTGCGCCAGTTGCTTACCGAAAGCGTGATACTCGGCCTGCTGAGCGGCGCCGCTGGTCTGGCGGTTGCCGTAGGCGGCCTGCGTCTGCTCTTTTCTTCACTGCCAAGCTCATCAAACTTCATCACGCCGAAGCTGGATCTTACGGTGTTCGCCTTCGCCCTGCTGGTTTCGATTGCGACTGGTCTGCTGTTTGGAACCATTCCGGCTCTCAAAGCATCGCGCACCGATGTGGCCGATTCGCTCAAAGAAGAATCGCGCTCGGTGGGCCGCAGCAGAGCGAAGGTGAACATCGCCAAGGTTCTTCTCGTGGCGCAGGTGGCGTTCTCATTCCTGCTGCTGGTGATCGCAGCGCTTTTCCTGCGCAGCATCGGCCATGCCTATGCGATGGACCCCGGGTTTCAGACCGCGCATCTGGACGTATTCATGACCACGCCGGGGCAGGCCGGCTACAACGAGACGCGCGCCAAAGCGTACTTCAAAGAAGCCAGGGAGCGCATTGAACGCCTGCCGGGTGTGGCTGCGCTGGCATGGTCCTCGAACCTGCCGTTGTGGGCGCGTCCGATGAGCGGAATCGAGGTGGCGGGGCGCGAGAAGCGGTCGCGGGCCGATCAGCTTTCAGCCATTGTCAACACGATTGAGCCGGATTTCTTCGATGCCTCAGGCACACGCCTGATCAGCGGGCGAGCGTTCTATGAAAGCGATCAGAAGAACACACTGCCGGTGGCCATTGTGAACGAAAAATTCGCGCGCGATTTCTGGCCCAACGGCGATGCGATCGGCAAGCGCATCCAGCTTCCGGGCGAAAAGATGGAGCGGCAGATTGTCGGCATCGCGCGCAACGCCAGCTACACGAACTGGGCCGAGCCGCCGCAGCTTTGTGTCTATGTGCCGTTCGAACAACATTACGTCGACACGATGACGCTGTGGGTGCGGACAAGGGGCAATCCGGAACCGCTGGTGCCCTCGGTGCTGGGTCAGCTGCACACGGCCGGTCCGCAGGTCTTTGTTGATGTGCGCACCGGAAAGCAGATCATCCAAGGCGGGCTGTTTCAGGCGCGGGTCGGCGTGGGGCTGCTCAGCGTTTTCGGGTTCCTTGCGCTGGGCCTCGCGAGCATCGGGCTGTACGGCATCCTGGCGTACTCGGTGGCTCAGCGCCGACGCGAGATCGGGCTGCGGATGGCTCTGGGAGCAGGGCAGTCGAGCGTGCTGCGGCTCGTGCTCGCGCAGGGCATGCGGCTGGTAGCTACGGGCGTGGTGATCGGCCTGGTTGCCGCGCTGCTGATCGGCCGTGCGCTGAGCCGCATGCTGTATGGAGTCGGCGGAAGCGATCCGCTCAGCATTCTGGGTGCGGCGGCACTGCTGCTTTTGATATCGCTTGCTGCCTGTTACCTGCCGGCGCGCCGCGCGAGCCGTGTCGATCCGCTAATCGCGCTGCATGAAGGCTGAACGACAGCTAAGGGCGCGGCGGGCAGTTTCAGCCCGTCGAGTGCAGTGATCGGCAGAATCGTGTTGTTGGCCGTAAGCGTGCGAGAAACACGCGGAGAACGAAAGAGGGTTACTACCGGTCAGTGTGCAACGGAAACTCGGGCGAACCGTCTGACCCACAAGATCGAGGTGGCATGAAACGCTACTTCCGGATCGCCATGCATGAAGAAACGACGCGAAACCTCCGAGAAAAATTGGGCTCCTTGGTTCATAGCGCAACGCCTCGCGATAGGGCTGCTCTGCTAACGGAAGCTGCTCCGGATCTTCGTAGCAGCATGCAAGAGCTCAATCTCGATGAACGGACCGCGTGAGCACAGCGGATTTGTTCTCAAAGATACCTGAGCCGCAGCCCAACTATGAGGCAGAAGTTCGCCGATCCGATTGAGGGATGCTTGAAAGGCGGCGGAGGGCATCTTTGAACCAAGCGAACCACTCCACGACCGCGTATCGCCGTTGATGCGAATGGTCAACCGAAAATTACCGGCCGGCTGTGGTTCTGTCATCGAATCTTCATTTGCCGCGGTTCGCGCCTGTGTGGGATCCTACGGCTTCTGAGCTTTCGTTTGCGCTGCTCTCGCCGGACGATCACAGTGATTTCGGCCGGTAGAGCGATCGCGTAAAAACCGCCGATCGCTCATGAGAGACCGTTGAAATCGATTCGTCTGCCTCAGTTTACGCTCGCACCGCAAGCTGCCGCGGTGAGACGTTTGTTCCGCCCGGCCGATCTGGCCGTGGGCTTGGGCACGCTCACGCTGTTATACGTTGTGGCGCGGGTGGGTGCGCAGTCGCTGGTAAAATTCAGCCCGCCCGAGATCATCCCGAGCATCGGTCTTGATCCGCGCAATCTGCCGAATTATGCCGCGCGCTCGACGCTGCGGATGTTCATCGCGCTTGGTTTTTCGACGCTCTTTACGTTCATCTACGGCTACGCCGCGGCGCGCAGCCGGCGGGCCGAACGGGTGCTCATTCCGCTGCTCGACATTCTGCAGTCGGTGCCGGTGCTCGGCTTTCTTTCGGTCACCGTCACCGCCTTTATCGCGCTGTTTCGCGGCAGTCTGCTCGGTCTCGAGGCCGCTTCGATCTTTGCGATTTTCACCGGCCAGGCCTGGAACATGACGTTTTCGTTCTACCAGTCGCTGCGCAGCGTTCCGGGCGAACTCGATGAGATGGCTACGCTGTACCGGCTCTCGCTTTGGGAGCGCTTTACCCGGCTCGAATTGCCGGCCGCGGCGATCGGTCTGGTCTGGAACGGGATGATGAGCTTCGGCGGCGGCTGGTTCTTCCTTGCGGCAAGCGAATCGATCAGCGTGCTGAATCGGCAGTACACTCTTCCGGGGCTTGGCTCGTACGTGGCAGCCGCGGTTCAGGCCAAAGATCTGCGCGCGCTCGGCTGGGCAATCGCTGTGATGATCCTGCTGGTCGTGCTGATCGATCAGTTTTTCTGGAAGCCGCTGGTCACGCTGGCGGATCGCTACAAGCTCGAGATGACGGCCGGAGAAGAGCGGCGTTTCTGGGTAGTGGAGCTATGGCGCGCAGCCGCATTGCCGCGCTACTTCGAGAAGCTGCTAAGCCCGCTATTCGGCGAGAGCGACCGCTGGCTGGCAGCGCGCACGCGTCCCCGCGCAGAAATCGGGGGCAAAACGAACTCGCGCTCAAGCGACTGGATTTTCAACACGATCGTGATCGCCATCAGCGCGGCTCTGCTGCTGGCGGCGATCCGCTTCGTGCTCTCCGGCGTTGGTGTGCACGAGGTTCTGCGCGCCACCCTGCTGGGACTCGCCACGTGTGCGCGCGTGCTGGTTCTGATCGTCGTCAGCACGCTGGTCTGGACTCCCATCGGCGTGGCGATCGGATTCAGTCCGCGGCTGGCACGGCTCTCGCAGCCAATCGTGCAGATCTTTGCTTCGTTCCCGGCCAACTTCCTGTTCCCGTTTGCCACGCTCGCTTTTTTGAAGTTGGGCGTTTCGCTCAACTGGGGAAGCATGCTGCTGATGGCGCTGGGCGCGCAATGGTACCTGCTGTTCAATGTGATCGGGGGGGCGCAAAGCATCCCGTACGATCTGCGTGAAATGGCGGCCAGCCTGCAACTTCGCGGGGTGCGCCGCTGGAAGGCGCTGATTGGTCCGGGTATTTTTGCTTCGTGGGTCACGGGAGCGATTACCGCTTCGGGCGGTGCGTGGAATGCGAGCATCGTTTCCGAGCTGGTCTCGTGGGGCAATACCACGCTTCGAGCCGATGGCCTGGGCGCCTACATCGCGGAAGCGACCGCCAAAGGAGATTGGCCACGAATCGTTCTGGGGGTTGGACTGATGAGCGTTTTCGTGGTCGGATTGAACCGTCTGCTGTGGCGGCGTCTCTATGATGTGGCAGAAAGGAGATATCAGCTCGGCTGATTTGCTCAACATGCTGAACGGAAACAGCCTGCTCTCGGCAGAGCACATTTCCAAGACATTTCCGCTGCCCGCCGGAGGGGAGCAGACCGTACTCGAGAATGTGTCGTTACGAGTCGAACCGGGCGAAGTCGTTGCGCTGCTCGGGCGAAGCGGGTCGGGCAAGAGCACATTGTTGCGAATTCTGGCGGGTTTGATCCGTCCGAGCCGGGGACAGGTCTTGCGCAAGGGAGAAGAGCTGCGCGGGCCGAATCCGGATACTGCGATGGTGTTTCAGAGCTTCGCGCTGCTTCCCTGGCTCACGGTGCAGGAGAATGCGGAACTGGGTTTGACGGCGCGCGGTGTGCAGAAGCAGGCAGCAGAAGAGGCCGCGCTGCACGCGCTGCAGATGGTCGGGCTCGAAGGCTTCGAAGGCGCCTATCCCAAGGAGCTCTCGGGCGGAATGCGGCAGCGGGTCGGATTCGCGCGCGCGTTTGTGATGAAACCCGATGTTCTGATGATGGACGAGCCGTTCAGCGCGCTGGATGTTCTAACGGCTGAGAATCTGCGCGGTGAAATCAGCGATCTCTGGGAGCGCGGCGTATTTCCTTCGAGAAGCATTGTCCTGGTGACGCATAACATCGAGGAAGCGGTATTACTGGCGGACCGCATCGTGATTTTAGGCGCCAATCCGGGCGTGATTCGAGGCGAATTGCGTGTTGAAATGCCGCGCCCGCGCGATCGCAAGGCGTCAAGATTCGGCGCGCTGGTCGACTATGTTTACACGGTTATGACCAATCCCGGCGCGCCCGTCGCAGACCTGCCCTCTGCGCAGCCCTCCAGACGCTTTCCCATGCTTCCTCACGCGCGCGTGGGCGGCATCAGCGGCCTGCTCGAAATCATTCACGATCGCGGCGGACGCGAGGATCTGCCGAATCTGGCCGACAACCTCAGGCTCGAAATTGACGACTTGCTGCCCGCGGTGGATGCCTCCGCCATGCTCGGCTTTGCCACCGTTTCGCAAGGCGACGTCAACATCACCGAAGCCGGAAGAGAGTTTGCAACAGCCGGTGTTCATCGCAGCCATCAGATTTTCCAGGAACAGCTTCTCAAGAACGTGCCGCTGGTGAAAACGGTGCTCGGGATGCTTGAGCAGAAACGCGACGGCCGCATCGGCAAGGAGTTTCTGCTCGACATTCTGGACGAGCATTTCTCCGATACCGAGGCTCAGCGGCAATTCGAGACGCTGGTCGACTGGGGCCGCTATGCGCAGCTATTCGAATACGATTCGGACGAAGAGAAGCTCTATAAAGTAGAAGCCGAAACAGAGGCTCGCGAGTAGGCAGGCCTCAGACCAGGCCGAATTCCTCTTTGGCGACCTGCGGCTTGCAATCGCGGAAAGCGTAATTGAGCAGCGGCGGCGTGACCAGAGTCGTGAGCAGCGCCATGCAAACCACGGCCGCATAAACCGGTGCACCCACGACGCCCAGGCCCAGGCCGATCTGCGCGACGATCATGCCGACCTCACCGCGCGGCACCATCCCGATGCCGACGCGCACCGCGTCGCGGCGGCCGTAGACGAGCGCAGGCAGGCCGCAGCCGATCAGCTTGGTCAGAATCGCGATCAATGTAAGCGCGGCGGAGAAGATGATGGTACTTGTCTCTCGAAAGCTTGCCAGATTGAACTGCAAGCCGATGCCGACCAGGAAAAACGGCACAAGCAGTTCGGTGGCGCCGTGCGCGAGATCCTGCATCCGGCGGTCGGAGGCTTCGCTGAATGCCATGCCGGCCAGAAACGAACCCACGATCGCGGCTACACCTACATACACGGCCAGCAGCGAGAGCGCGAACACGCAGATCAAAGCGAAGTGAAACTGAGACTCCCTGGCCGCCAGGCGGCGCTCGATGGTCGGATACCAGCGCCTGACGGTTGAGGTGCCGAAACGTGCGACGAGAAAGGTAAACGCGACTGCGATGGCTGCGGTCGTCAACAAACCGGGAATATCGATATGCGATTCGGCCATGCCGCTCACAACGGCCAGCACGAGCAGACCGAGAATGTCGTCGATGACAGCAGCCGCCAGAATCACCTGACTGGCGCGCTCATCGAGCAATCCTTTGACAGCGAGAACCTGGGCCGTGATGCCCACGCTCGTAGCGACTGCTGCAGCGCCGACAAAGATCGCCTCAATGCGATTCTGGCCGAATGCAACCGAAAGCGCGGCCCCTGCCGCAAACGGCAGAAGAACGCCCGCGATGGCCACAAGCATCGCTGTCTTGCCAACCTTGAACAACTCGCTGCCTTTTATTTCGAGCCCGACGCGGAAGAGCAGGAACATGACACCGAGTTCGGCGAGCGCGCTCAGAATGGCATCGGGCTGCACCCAATTGAGAACGCTCGGGCCGAGCAAGACGCCAGCCAGAATTTCGCCGACCAGACCCGGTTGCCCGATCCGCTCGAAAAGCTCGGCCGCGATTTTGGCTGTTCCGAATACCAACAGCAGCATCAATGGCAGATGCGCCGCTTCGGCATGCACGAAATGCATTTCAGCCTTTACGGTAGCGAGTATTCAGAGCTGCTTCAACTCCGCACTAATGCCGGCTGAACATCTCGAGTACGTCTTTGCGCATATCGGCGCCGCTGGCTGGTCGGCTGTAGAACATGTGGCCGCCGGGATATTCCTTCACTTGTACGCGTGTCGGATCGCCCATGATCGGCATCTGATCGACGGTCAGAACCGAACCCATGAACGGGCAGGAGAGATCGTCCCAGCCGTGCACGATGAGCACGCGCAGCTTGGGATCGGCTGAAACGGATTCGCGCAGATCTTCGACCGAGCCGCGGCGCAGATCTTCGCCACCTTGCCAGAGACGGTTTACGTCGAAGCTCAAGGCGTTGTAGCGCGCATCGGTTTTCCAGCCGACAACGCGCGTTACGAAATCGACCATCGCCGTCGTGGTGGGCGCGATGATGCTTTCAAGAAGCGGATCGTTGCTGCGCTGCACCGGATCGTACGGGAACGGATCGTAAGCGGTGACGTTCGGATCGTAACGGCTGCCGAGCTTGCCCTTTTCGCGGAAGACTTCGCGCAGGTAGGCCTGCGTTTCGAGCCGCCCGCCGGAACGCCGCACAAATTCTTCCTCGAGACCGGTCAGTTCGGTGACCTTCTTGACAAGCCGCGGCAAGGCTTCCGGATCGGAATGCCCTTTCATCAGATCGGTTGCGTATTCACCGCGTGTGTAGGCGATGACGTCGGCCATGCGTTTGGCTGTGAGCTGATCGTGGCGCTCGAGGTTGGCCGCAACGATCGAAGGCAGCGTCATCATCCAGGGAATCGGCGAGAGATCGCGGTTCGATTCGGATTCGGGATTGAGATAAGGCGAGACCAGCACGACGCCGTTCAGAGCGACGCCCAGCTCCGTTTGTAAATAGTGGGTGATGCGCGGTCCGCGGAAGCCGCCGTAACTTTCACCGACGAAGTATTTTCGCGAACCCAGACGCTGATTGTTCACCAGCCACATATAGACGACGCGCGAGAGGTATTGAATATCGGGCGTCGTGCTGTAGAAGAGCTTTTTCGACTCATCTTCGGAAACGAGAGAACGGCTGAAGCCGGTGCCAACGGGATCGATGAAGACCAGATCGGTGAAATCGAGCCAGGTTGCGGGATTGTCGCGCAGCGTGGTGGGATCGGACGGGCTGTCGCCTTCCGCGCCGAAGGAAATCCGCTTGGGTCCGATGGCGCCCAGATTCAGATAGACGGATGAAGCGCCCGGGCCTCCGTTGAAGGCAAAGGTTACCGGCCGATCCTTGCCGGGCACGACGTAGGATGTGTAGACGACTTCGCCCGCGGTTTTGCCGTCCTTATCGCGTATGGGAAGCGAACCGACCGTGGCCGTGTAATGAATCGCCTTGCCTTCGAGATCGATGCTCTGCTCGACGTGCGCATCTTTGGGCAGCGGCGGCAGACTGATTTTCTCGGCGCTCTTGTCGGGCGGCGCCTTTGCGTCTTTGGCATCCTGCGCATAACCGGCGGCAACCAGCAGCGCGCTGCAGAAGCAGATTCGACAAAGAGAGGGAAGTATTGGTGATTGCATTTAGTTCGGATTGCCGCCGCCCGCGTAATTGCGCAGAGTAAGCGTTCGGCTCTTGAGGATGTCTACGTCGGCCAGGGAAGAGGAGACTCCGCCGAGCGTGCCCTGCTGGCGCGACCAGGGTCCGGCCTGAAACTTCTTTTCGGCCTGGAGAAAAGCCAGCCACTGACGCTGCGATGTGCGTAACAACTCGCGCGAGGCTGGATCGAGGTCTTCAGCAGCTTCTGGTAGGCCTTGTTCAACTCTGCGTCCCAGGCTGCATAGGCCTTGGATGCACAGTCGCTTTGGCCGGCCGTGCTCGAGCCCGCCGGACTGTTGAGGCAGGCGTCGAGATTCCGGTCGATCGGATCCTTCGCATCCTGGGCCGGCATGGAAACAGCCAGCGCGATTCCCAGCATGGCCGCGATGGTGAGTTTTTTCATGTGAAATGGACGTGAGCGCGCGAGGTTTTCGGCGCCCGTTCGGCGCAAGTTTCGATTGTAGTAGAAGTTAATCGGGACGGGCGGAAAGCGCCGGTTGCGGCGCGCTCCGGCTGCTAAAATAAAGAGACGGCACATCCTTATTAAGTTCCCGCGCATCAGCAGCTTGCGCCGGCCCAGGGGTGTGCGCCCCAGGAGTTTCTTTTGGCCGATCAAAACCCACCGAACGACGGTACTCTGTTTCCGCCCCCGGGCGATACAAAGAATCTCATCCCGATCAATATCGAAGACGAGATGAAACGCTCGTACCTCGATTACGCCATGAGCGTGATCGTGGGACGCGCGCTGCCCGATGTACGAGACGGCTTGAAGCCGGTGCACCGCCGCATTCTGTACGGGATGCACGAACTCGGTCTGCACTACAACCGGCCTACGCGGAAGTGCGCCAAGATCACCGGCGATGTGATGGGTAAGTATCACCCGCACGGCAACGTGCCGATCTATGACGCGTTGGTGCGCATGGCGCAGCCGTTTAATATGCGCTATCCGCTGGTGGATGGGCAGGGCAATTTCGGCTCGGTGGATGGCGATCCGCCCGCGGCCGAACGGTACACGGAAGCGCGGCTGGCGCGCATTGCCGGTGCGCTGCTCGAAGACATCGACAAAGAGACGGTCGATTTCCGGCCCAACTACGACGAGAGCGAGATGGAGCCGGAGGTGCTGCCCTCGCGCGTGCCGAATCTGCTCATCAATGGTTCTTCCGGCATCGCGGTGGGCATGGCGACGAACGTTCCGCCTCACAACCTGCGCGAAATTGTCGACGCGACGATTGCGCTGGTACAGAATCCGAATACGCCGCTGGCGAAGATCATCGAGATGGTGCCCGGTCCCGATTTCCCGACGGGCGGATTTATTCTCGGGCGTCAGGGGATTCTCGACTACTTCACCAAAGGCCGCGGAAGCCTGAAGATTCGCGCCAAAGCCGCCATCGAGAAGATGGGCAAGGACCGCGAGGCAATCGTGGTGACTGAAATTCCCTACCAGGTGAACAAGGCGCGGCTGATTGAGCATGTCGCGGCGCTGGTGAATGAAAAGAAGATTGAGGGCATTTCGGATGCGCGCGACGAGAGCGATCGCGAGGGCATGCGCATTGTTTTCGAACTGAAGCGCGGCGAACAGGCCGAAGTGATCCTGAACAACCTGTACAAGCAGACGCAGATGCAGGTGAATTTCGGGGCGATCATGCTGTCGATCGTAAACGGGCAGCCGCGCGAGCTGGGCCTGATCGACCTGATCAAGCGCTTCATCGAGCATCGCGTCGACGTGGTGCGGCGGCGTACGGACTACCTGCTGCGCAAGGCGCGGGATCGCGAGCATATTCTGCTCGGGTTCAAGAAGGCGCTGGATATGCTCGACGCAGTCATCGCGCTGATCCGCGCCGCCAAGACGCCGAAGGAAGCGCGCGAGGGACTGATGGGAAGGATCCAGATCAGTACCGAGGTGCGGGGCGCCGAGCGGCTTGTTTTCGACTTTACCGAACGCCAGGCGCAGGCCATCATCGAGCTCCAATTGCAGCGCCTCACCGGCATGGAGCAGCAGAAAATCCTCGATGAGCTGGCGGAAATTCAGCGCCAGATCGCGGAATATATCGAGATCCTGGGCTCTGAAAAAGTTTTGAAAAATCTGATCGTCAAAGAGCTCAAGGAAGTGCAGAAGGACTTTGGCGACGAGCGGCGGACGCAGATCATTGAAGACACGGGCGAGATCCGACTCGAAGACCTGGTACAGATGGAGGACGTCGCGGTGACGGTTTCGCGCGGCGGCTATCTGAAGCGCACTTCGGTCGACACCTACTCGCGCCAGTCGCGCGGCGGCAAAGGCCGCATCGGTATGGGCACGCGCTCGGAAGACGTGGTCGAGCATCTGGTGATCGCTTCGACACACTCGTACCTGCTGATCTTCACCAACAAGGGACGCGTCTACTGGCTCAAGATCTACGAGATTCCAGACGCCGGTACGACGGGCAAAGGTAAGCACATCTCGGGGCTGATCAATCTGCAGCCCGATGAGAACGTCAAGGCATTTCTGTCCGTCAAGGAGTTCGAAGCGGGCAAGTACATTGTGATGGTGACGCGGCAGGGCGTGATCAAGAAATGCGAGCTTACCGAATTCGACAATCCGCTGGCGCGCGGCATCATTGCGCTGGCGCTCGATGAAGGCGATGAACTGCTCGGAGCGGCGATTACCGATGGCAAGAAGTACATTTTCCTCGGCTCGCACGAGGGCATGGCGATTCGCTTCAACGAAGAAGAGGTGCGTGCGATGGGCCGGCAGGCGCGCGGCGTGCGGGCGATGGACCTCGAAGAAGGCGATTATCTGATCGGACTTGAAATTGTCGATAAGAACGGGCTGATCCTTTCGATTTCCGAAAACGGCTACGGCAAGCGCACGCCGCTGGTCGATTACCGGCTGACTGGCCGCGGCCGCAAAGGCGTGATCAACATGAAGACCACCAATAAAGTTGGTAAGGTGGTCGCGGTGCTTTCGGTGAGTGAGAGTACCGATCTGATGATCATCACCAAGGAAGGCAAGATCATCCGCATCGACTCGAGCGAGATCCGGCAGGCCGGGCGTTCGACGCAGGGCGTGCGGCTGGTTCGCATGGAAGAAGGCGACCAGGTGGCGGCGGCATCATGCGTGCCGGAGTCGGAGAGCGAGAACGGAAAGAACGGGGAGCTGCCGCTGCAATAGGAAGATCGGCAGTGCGGAGCGGCGCCGGATGGCATCCGGCGCGCGGGTTTGGCGCTAAAGCGCCACCTGGACCCCGACCAAAAGCAGGTCGGATCTGCGCCAGGCGACCTTTCGTTCGAAATCTGCCGGGTCCGTGTAGTCTTCCGGGTTCAGACCCATGCGTTCGCATTTCAGAATCTTGTTGCCGATGTATTTCGCGTATTGCTGAGGGTATTCACAGCCGAGGCGGAGGGCTTGAAACCAGGCTACTTTTTCTTCGATCTGTTCGATTGAAAATTCAAAGCCAAACTGGGCGGGATCGAAGTCCCATTCTTCTTCTTTGTAGCGCTCGCACATTTTGGCGGCGGCTTCGAGCTGCTTTTCGCGCTTTTTGCGGCGCTCGGACTGGAGCTGTTCGAGTTCTTCCAGGTCGTGCTGACGGGCGTTGCGCAGGCGGCGTTCCTGCAGAGCGAGATTGCGGAGGTGGCGGCCTTTGACTTCGTTGATGTAGGCGTCGAGTTGCATTGCGCGGAGCGGTTCCGGGTGGTCTGAAAACAGATTGGCGTAGGTTTGGCGGGCGAGCGACCAGGTGGCGCGAGCAGCGCCGGGATGCGTAACAGGCGCCATTCCATTGTTGAATCTTCACCTCGCTGAAAAGCGCGAGCTCATCCTATCGAAGATGGATTGGACGAGGAATTGTTCGCGGTGGCCGGCAGGTTGCCAGCGGGCGTGGGCGTCTTTGAGGCGCTGCTCGTAAACTGGGGCGTCGTCGGTGGGGAGCAAGATGGTGGCGCCGGTGAGGGCGTTTTTCACCCCGTTGTGGGCTACTTTGGCTTTGCCTTCCGGAGTTTTGGGACCGGTGGAGAGTTGGGAATTGGCCTGATTGGCGGCGATCTGGGCGGGTGTTGACATGGAAGTCTCCGTTCGTGCTTTTAGCATGGGCCGACGGGCGACCGCTGGGCGGTTGGGAACACCGCCGCACGGAACGGATTCAGCAGATTGGGGTTATGAAAATTTGCGGTCGGCTGTGACTGGGGCTTGTTGACCGCTCCTTCCAGTCGCGGCTCGGTTACGTAGAGTCGCGGGTCGGTTAGTATGGTCGCGGAGCGGTTTAAAACGTTGGATGCGTTCGTCTAGCCGCGGAGGGCCATTGCGTTGGCCCAATCGGCCGGAAGCGCGCCTTCAGGCAGCAGTTTTCCTTTTTCGAGGTGGCGCACGGTCTTGGCGAATTTGGCGGCGTGCGGGTCGTGCGTCACGAGCACGATCGTCTTGCCGAACTCGCGGTTGAGGCGGCTCAGCATCGTTAGCACATCTTCGGCGGCAGCAGCGTCGAGGTTTCCGGTGGGCTCGTCGGCGAGGATCAGATCGGGATCCGTGACGATCGCGCGTGCAATCGCGACGCGCTGCTCCTGGCCGCCGGACAATTGCTTGGGCAAATGGCCCATGCGTTCGCCGAGGCCGACCAGTCTCAGCGCCGTCTGCGCGTGCTCGATGCGCTCCTTCTTATTCAGCTTGGTCAGCTTGAGAGGGAGCTCGACATTTTCGAGTGCCGTAAGCACCGGAATCAGATTAAACGACTGGAAGATGAAGCCGATGTGCTCGTTGCGCCAGTGTGCGATCTGTTTGTCGCTGAGCTGGCGCAGATTGGCGCCAAGCACCTGAATTTCGCCATCGGTCGGTTTGTCCATGGCGGCGATCAGATGGAGCAGTGTCGATTTGCCCGATCCGGAAGGCCCCATCAGGGCGACAAAGTCACCGCGCGCGATTTCGATGTTGGCGCCGTCGAGCGCCATGACGTGAAATTCGTCGCGAATATATTCCTTGCTGAGGTCTGTGGCTTTTACGACTATGTCACTCATGCTGGTTTCCTTTTAGCTCTTGATTTCGACTTTCTGTCCATCCTTGAGATCAGCGGGCGGGCCGACGATCAGCTCCTCGCCGCCGTTTAACCCGCTCTCGATCAGCACGCCGTTGCTCGAAGTGCCGCCCGTTTTGACGTTCACTTTGCGCGCATGCCCGTTGACTACGACGAAGACGCTGCCGTTCTGAATCGCATTCTGCGGGATGACGATCACTTGCTTGGCGGTTTCGTTCGAGGGCTGCCGGGCCGCGTCGTTGTAGAAATTCACGGTGGCGTTCATGTCAGGACGCAGCAGGCCATCCGGGTTCTCGACCTTCACCTTTACCTGAACGGTTGCTTTGGCGCGATCGGCCTCGGGCGATACCTGCTCGACATACCCCTGGTATTTCTTGTCCGGATAGGCGTCGGTGGTGATGGTGCCCTTCTGCTGCGGTCCGAGCTTGGGGAAATCGCTCTGCGGAATGTCGAGTTCCACTTGCAGATCGTTGAGATCGGCCATGGTGACGATGTAGCCTTTGGCGCCTTTGTCGCCGACGAAGCCGGTGGTGATGAATTCGCCCTTTTCGACGTTGCGATCGAGAATGGTGCCGGTGATCGGCGCTTTGATGACTGTGTTATCGAGCTGCGTCTGAGCGTAATCGAGTGCGCCCCTAGCCTGGTCGATCTGCCCGCGAATCTGGTCGATCTCTTCTTTGCGGGGACCGAGCACGGAGAGGTCGAGCGTCCGCTGCAGGCTGTTCACCTTAGCGGCGTCGGCATCGTATTTGGCCTGAGCATCGTCGAGCTGCTGTTTGGCGAGCACACCCTGTTCGACGAGTTGCTTCGTGCGGTCGAGCGAGGCTTTCGAATCGCTCAGATCGGCTTTGGCCTGGTTGACATCGGCGCGCGCTTTGGCGATTTCTTCGGGCCGCGAGCCATGCAGGGCTTCTTCGAGCTTGGCCTGCAGCATCTCTAAATTGCCCTTTTGCTGAATGACCTGGGCACGATATTCGTCATCTTCCAGGCGAACCAGCACCTGGCCAGCTTTGACGTGATCGCCTTTATCGACGCCGATCCAGGCAACGCGGCCATTCACTTTGGATGCCACTTCGATCTTGTGAGCGGCGATGATGTAGCCGGTGACGGTCAATATATTTTGCTCACCGGTAGAACTCGCGGCGACGGGAGATTGCACCTGGACGACATGCACGGGCGTAGCCGCATTGAGCTTGCGATAGGCGAGCGTGGTGCCGATAGCGAGCAGCGCCACAACGACCGCGATGGCGATGAGTTTGCTGACTGCTTTGGGCTCGTCCGATCGTTTGGCGCTCCGGTCGATGCGCAGGCTTTTTAACTCGGTTTCCATGGATGTCATATTGTACGAGGTTTCTATACCTCGCGCAGCGCCGTCAGAATTTCTTTCTTAGCTGCCTGGCGGGCCGGCAGCAGGCCTCCGATCGCGCCCATGAGCAGGGCGAAGATCAGTCCGATGAGCATGATGTCGGGCCCGATGCGGACGTTGAAGCTGGTCTCGCTGAAGGTGATGAAGTTGCCCATCCGGCTGGTCATGCCATTCATGGGCAACACGAGCAGGCAGGCCAGCACGCCGCCGATGAGCGAGAGCAGCAGCGACTCCAGAAAGAAGCTGAGCAGAATGCTGCCGCGGGTGAAACCGAGAATGCGCAGGGTGCCGACCTCTTTGGCGCGGCGAGCGACGGCGGCGTACATCGTGTTCATCGAGGCAAAGCAGCTGCCGACGGCCATGATGATGCAGACGAAGAAGCCGAGGAATTTGATCGGTGCGGCGGAGACGGTCTGCTTATCGTAGTATTCGCGCTCGTTCATAACCGTGACGTTCAGCCGGCGGTCGTTCTCGAGAGCATTTTTCAGCGCGCTGGCCGCCACGTCGTCGGTGGCCTGCAGCAGGGCCGAACTCCAGGTGTCGCGACGGTCCGAGGCGGCTGATATGAGGTAACCATCGCCGTAGATCTCGCTGTCGGTGGCGGTATTGCGACCGTCCATTACGCCCACGATGTTCCATTCGCCGCCATTGAACTTGAGCGATTTACCCAGATGAGCGGCATCGTAGATTTCGGCCAGATGTTTGCCCACGACAATCTCGCGCGAGCCGGGACGGAACCAGCGGCCTGCGACCAGTTTGAGCTTGCGTAGTTCGATACCGGTTGGGGTTAAGCCGCGCAGCGTGATGTTTGTGCCATCGGGGCGGTCCGGGCTCGGCATGTTGATGATGGTGACGAGTTCGAGCGAGGCGAGAGGCTGTCCATCGGCGCCCTTGGCGATGCCTGGAAATGTCTTGATGATCTGGAACTGCTGCTGCGTTACCAGGCTGGTGAGTTCGGCATTGCCGCCCTTGCGCATGACGAGCACATGCGTCGGATCGCCGGTGGATTGAAAAGCCGTCTGCAGTCCCGAAACGAGTCCGAGCACGGCGAGCAGTACCGCGACCGTGAGCGCGATTCCAGCGGCCGTCATGAGAGTCGTGGTCTTGCGAACGATCAGATTGCGCCAGTTGTACGAAATGGGGATTGCCATGGCCTTATCCTGCGTAACGGAGCGAATCGAGAATGTTGGTGCGAGCCGCATTCCAGGCCGGCACGAAGGAGCTGATGAAGCCGATCAGGAGCGCGACCAGAAGCGACAGAATGATCGTGAACGGGGTCAGGGTCAGATTCGCTACACCGACCATAGCTCCCGCGCCGGCCCGAGTGAGACCGAAGGTAAGCAGAAAGGCCAGCGCGAGGCCAATGACACCGCCGATCAGCGCAATGCAGATCGCCTCGCTGATGATGATGCTCAGAATATTCTCGTTGGTGAAGCCGAGCGTTTTGAGCACGCCGACTTCCTTGATCCGTTCGCGCACCGACATGGCCATGGTGTTGCCGGAGACCAGCAGAATCGTGAATGTGACGGCGGCGCAGATGGCCATGAGGAACAGTTTGATATTTCCGAGAAACGAGACAAAGCTAAGCGCGAACTGCTGCTCGGATTCCGTTTTGGTCTGCGGCGGCGAGTCCTCGAACATATCGTCGACGGCCTTGGCGATGCGGGGCACATCGTCGGTCGAATCGGCCAGTACGGCAATGGTGCTGATGTAGTTCTGGCGGCCTTTGGGAAGCGTTTCCTTCAGGTAGTCCCAATTGAAGAACATCGACTGGATTGCGTCGGGATCGTGGAAAATTCCGACGATTTTGAGATCGAGCGTGCCGGGATAAATATCGCCGGTTAATTGAATTCGCTGGCCGATGTGGAAACCGAGTTTCTGCGCCAGATCGTCCGAAACGACCGCGCCCTGCCGGTCGTGGATGAAGGCCTGTCGCTGATCTTCGGGCATCTCCATTTGCGTGCGGAGGGTGAGAAATGCCTTGGGCTCTACCCCCAGGCGCGCGAAGAAGTTTTTTTGATCCTGATCTTTATAGGTGCCACCATACCAGTTCCAAACCGAGACTTCCTTGACGCCCGGGACGCGGCGCACTTTCTCCTCATAAAAGGCCGGGATGGGCTGAGCGAGCGAGACCCGGTTGCGCACGACCAGGCGCAGCGCCTGTCCGGGGCTGGCCTGATTCATGAACAGCGCGTGATAGATAGCGATCAGCACGCCGAGCAGGCAGAGGGAGACGGCGACGCTCGAGATGGTCAGGAAACTGCGCCGCTTATTGCGCAGCGTGTTCTTGAAGGCAAATGACAGATAGCGCAACATGCTGATCGTTCAACCCCGTTTGCTAGCGTAGTCCAGAAATCACTCCCGCGGCGCCCGAAAGACCTGAAGCGGCGGCGGTTTCGGACGGGCGGGGCAAAATGAGATACGAACGGGTGTGACGGGATGTTCCTCAGCGGCGGGGCGGGGCGACTGGTCTGAGCAAGATCGGGCGTTTATGTCGTATGCCTTGCAATTGGCACAGCGCGAACAGGGCCGGGAAGTACCGGTGGGTGCGCTGGTGGTGATCGAGGGCGAAGTTGCGGGCGAGGGCTGGAATCGTCCGGTATCGGCGAGCGACCCGACCAGCCATGCGGAGATGGAGGCGATTCGACAGGCCTGCAGAAAAGCCGGCAATTACCGGCTGCCCGGCTCAACGCTTTACGTCACGCTGGAGCCTTGTGCCATGTGCGCGGGGGCTATCGTGCTGGCGCGAATTGAACGGCTGGTCTTTGCGGCGCGCGATATTCGCTTTGGGGCCGTGCGAAGCAAATTCCGTGTTGCCGATTCGGGGTTGCTGAATCATCAGGTGCGGATCGAGGAAGGATTGATGGCGGTAGAAGCGGCTTCGCTGCTGCTCGAATTTTTCCAGAGCCGGAGGCCGTGAACCGTCCGCAGGGAGGGCAGGGCAGACGTATGGGGGGTTACGCCTGCGCCTGCCCTGATTGGGAGCCACTTCAGGCCGCTTCTTTGAGCGGGAATTTCAGGATGGTCCGGGTTTTTCGTTCGTCGTCGCTTTCGATCGGGAAGGGCATCAACGCGCCGACGACCTTTTCCTTTCCGGTGCTTCCGAAGTACTCATCGAGCGGGAAGAGTCCGTAGGGTTCGAGCTCGCGGAACGTTTTTCCGAGCCGCTGCTCGATGCGATAGACGTCGTGGAAGAACGAACCACGATCCATTTTGAGCTTCCGGCAGCAGAGTTTCCAGTCGGCGCCGAGCAGGAAGTGGTATTTGAAGATTTTGTATTCGCGCTCGCTCAATGTCCGCTGGCTGACCAGGCAGAAATCGGCGATGTACTCTTCATTTTTCAAGCCCCAGACGGACTTGCGCTGACGTCCCGGATTGGCCTCGAGGGAGACGCGGCTGACGTATTTTTCTTTGGATGCACACTGGCGGAAACGCGCGTAGCAGGCGCGGAAGATAGCGCGAAAGACGCAATTGCACGGGGTCGACGCCCCGCCACGTCCGGGCCTTAGGCCGAGACCATGGCAGTACGTGCAAGATTGTTGGGCGAGGGCAAGTGTTTCTGAACGGGTCCACTGCATTTTTGTTCTCTTGAGCAGCTCTGCGTAAGCTCGGCTGCTTGATTGTTATGTTTAGAACTTACAGTACTTTTTTGAATTTTGACAAAAACAGTGAGGCTTTTCGGGAGGGTAGATATCCGGGTCGGGTCGGAATTTTCCTATAAGTTGTTCAGAGCAGGTTACTTGCTGGTCGGAAGAATTGTGGCGCTTTCGGTGAGAAATTCTCACGCTCGACGCACATTTATGTAGGCCTATTTCAAATTGAAATCACTTTCCGGGAATGAAACGGTCACGTTTCGAGCGCTTCAGGCCCGTCTTTTGGGGCTGACGAACGCAAAGATCCGAAATGGCGAATTTTCGGAACGCGGGCTGGCAATATTACTGGGAATCTCGCAGCCGCATCTGCATCACGTGCTGAAGGGACGGCGAAAGCTGCACGCCGCGCTGGCGGACGTGCTGCTCGAAAAATTTCAAATCTCTGTGACTGACCTGCTGGAGGTCGACGAAAACCTCGTTTTGGCCCGGGAGTACGGTTGGGATCAACCCGATCCGGAACTGGCTCGACTGCGGGAGTTGAAGAAGCGTCCGGGTAGGTATCGGACGCGGGACCGGTCGGCGTGGCAGGCGGGGTAGAGAGCTGAGTCAAGAAGCGGGGTAGAGAGCTGAGTTACGAATGAGTTGGGACCTGGCGCGCGCCCGGTTGTCGGTGCAGGCCCAACGAAAGAGGCTGGCCTGGAGCTGAGGATGGCGTGAGCCGCAGCCGGAAGACGACGCGTCCGGCGACGGAGTAGACCGCGAGCAGTATCAGCTCACCGGCAAACTCTGGAAACTGCCTGAATTGCGGTGCAGAATTTCGGTGCGCGCGCCAGGCCGACCACTCCGGGTGTTTGGGAAGAGGCGCTGAATAGCCGTACATTGCCGTCAACCAGACGAAAACAGCAGCCACCGCGGAGAGCAGCGCAATGCGCCAGAATACTCGGGCCAAGTTCATCGCGGGCGGTCCAGAAAACGGCGGAAAATCGTCTGCGCGGCCGCAAGCGCCCATTCCCAATTGATTGCCAGATGAAAGCCGGCCAAGAGGAGGACGATGGCGGAGAACTGATTATGCAGGCCGTCCCATCTCAAGTCCATTTCGTGGGCGGGATTCCGGCCGGTTAGCGCTGGAATCGCCTTCTGCGAAATCAGGACGCCGGAGAAGATCACTGCGGTTACGGCGCCGAAGAGGCAGAGATTCAGAAGGTAATTGACACGCGCACGGATGGGCTGCAGGGTGAGGAAACGGCGGCTCTGAGTGGCGATCCAACTCCAGGCGAGCAGTAGGTGCGCGAGAACGAGGCCGACCATTGCGAGTCCAAGCCACTCATGGAGAATGAGACCCGTAAAGCGAACCGTCTGTAAGGCGCAGATCGAGATCAGGAGAGTGAGATCCAGTCCGAAGGTGAGCCTCAGGCGCCAGGGTGCCGGTCCTGCTGAATGGATTGCATCTCGGACGACTGGAGCAGCCATGTTTTGCTCAATTGGCGCAAATGCCCGTCTGAGGGTGCAGACGCGGGCGGGGCCAAAAAGTTCCGGCGTGGGGGGCGGGCGTCTTATTTCTGGCCGTAATAAGCGGTCGGGCCGTGTTTGCGGAAGAAGTGTTTTTCGTGGAGCGCTCGTTGGATCGGGCCAGCTTCGGCGTTGATGGTGAGCGTCAGGAGCGCCATGTGGGCGAGCTCTTCGACAATGGCGGCGGTGTGGGCGGCATCGGTGACAGTCGGGCCCCAGCAGAAGGGTGCGTGGCTTGCGACGAGTACGGCGGGTGTAGTCACGGGGTCGAGATGGTGGGCGGCGAAGTGATCGAGGATGGCGTGGCCGGTGTTGAGCTCGTACTCGGACTGGATGCGTTCGGGCTGCATTTGCCCGGTAACAGGGATTGGTCCGCCGAAGTAATCGGCGTGGGTGGTGCCGAAGCAGGGGATGGCGCGGTTGGCCTGCGCCCAGGCGGTGGCGTAGCGGGAGTGTGTGTGCACGACGCCGTTGATGGCAGGCCAGGCGCGATAGAGCGCGAGATGGGTCGGCAGGTCGGAGGAGGGGCGCAGACTGCCTTCGCGGATGTTGCCTTCGAGATCGGTAACGACTAAGTCTTCGGGACGAAGTTTTTCATACGGCACGCCGCTCGGCTTGATGACGGCGAGCTGCTCGGCGCGGTCGCAGGCGCTGGCGTTACCGAAGGTGAAGACGACGAGCCCGCGGCGCACGATTTCGAGATTGGCTTCGAGGACTTCTTCGCGGAGATGTTTGAGGAGCATGGCTTAATGCCTGGCGCTTTCCTGTCGGGCTTGGGCGGCGATGGCGCGGAGGTCGGGGAGGACGTCACCGAGCGCGGCGGGTGCGGAGTCGCGCTGGCCGAAGCTGAAATAGAGTTTCTTGAAATGGGCGTAGAGGCGGTCGTAGACGCGCGTTTGCTCCGGGCGCGGGTCGAAGGTTTTGAAAGGCGGACAGAGCGCGCGCTGGGCATCAGCGATGGTTTTGAAGGCTCCGGCTGCGAGAAAGGCGAATATGGCGGAGCCGAGGCTGGTCACGTCGCCATGCGGAACGAGAATGGGTTTGGCGAGCGCGTCGGCGTAGATCTGATTTAGCAGATTGTTCTTCTTCGGAATGCCGCCGCCGTTGATAACGCGCTTGATCACGACACTGTGCTCCTCCATGCGCTCGAGGATCACGCGCGTATGGAGCGCGGTGCCTTCGATGGCGGCAAAGAGCTCATCGGCAGCAGTGGTCGTGAGATGCCAGTTGAGGGTGATGCCGCCCAGTTCGGGGTTGACGAGGACGGTGCGATCGCCGTTGTCCCAGGTGAGGCGCAGCAGGCCGGTCTGTCCTGGGCGGTAGTTCTCAATTTCGCGCGAGAGTTCGGCCACGTTGGTCGAGGCGCGGCGCGCGATGGCATCGAAGATGTCGCCGACGGCGGACATGCCGGCTTCGATGCCGGTCAACTTTGGGTCGACGGAACCGGCTACTACGCCGCATAGACCGGGTACGAGCGTGGTCGAATCCGAGAGGCCGATGATGCAGGTCGACGTGCCGATGACATTGACCATATCGCCGAGCTGCGCACCGGCGGCGATGGCGTCCCAATGCGCGTCGAAGGCGCCGACCGGAATCAGGACACCCGGCGAGAGGCCGAGCTTCGACGCCCATTCTGGGGTGAGTTTGGCGGCGATGATGTCGGAGGTGGCGTATTCGCCCGCGAGCTTGTCGCGCACGCCCGCGAGCAAGGGATCGACGGAGGCGAGGAACTCTTCGGGAGGCAAGCCGCCGAGCGAAGCGTTCCACATCCATTTGTGACCCATGGCGCAGATGCTGCGCTTGACCTGCTTTGGATCGCGGATGCCGCAGAGCACGGCGGCGATGTAGTCGCAGTGCTCGAAAGCGGAGGCGAAGCGCGCGCGCTTCTCGGGATTATGGCGCAGCCAGTGGAGCAGTTTCGAGAAGCCCCACTCGGAGGAGTAGACGCCGCCGCACCATTCGATCGCTTCGAGCTTTGCTGCATGAGCGCGGCGGGTGATTTCGCCGGCTTCACGCCAGGCGCGATGGTCGCACCAGAGGTAGTATTCATCGAGCGGCTGCATCTCGGCATCGACCGGAATGACGCTCGAGCCGGTGGTGTCGATCGCCAACGCTTTGACTGCAGAACCGGGCACGCCTGCATTCTCGAGCGCTGAGCGGGTGGCTTTGGCGAGCGCTTCGATGTGATCGTTGTGGCTCTGGGTGGCGCGGTCGGGATCGCTTTTCGAGCGATGCAGTGGATATTCGGCAACAGCTGCGCCGAGACGACCGCGTTCGCTGTCGAAAATCGAGACGCGCACGCTAAGCGTGCCGAAGTCGACCCCCGCGACAACGGTGCTACTCATTGCCTCTCGTTCCTGTCTTCGGCCCGCTGATGACCCGCGGCCTCATCCTTCTTAGGCCAGAACTTGATCGTGTAGAAGAGGCCGATGAGGAGCAGCACTGCGCCCCACCACACATCGGCATGCAAATTTTCGAGTACGACCGGATGCTCGGGCGGTGTGTAGAGATGATAGATGCCGCTGGCGGTGATGAGCACGCCATACGCCGTCAGCAGGACGCCGATAAAGAACCAGATCGAGATGAAGCCTTTGCCGTGCATGAGTCGTTTACCAGAAGATGATGTTCAAGGCGAGGAAGACAGCGAAGACGACGGCCGCCCAGAAGAGCGGGCGCTGATAGAACGCGAGATCGCGCTCGTGCGGAATCTCGGTGGCGCCGTAAACGAGACCGACGAGTTCGGATTCGGGTTTCGGCTGGCCCAGATAGCTGACGATGACCGTAACGATGACACAGATGATCCACGACCAGAGCGCGCGGTACATGTTTTCGGCCATGTCTTTAGCATCGGTTGAGAGCGCGACGTAGCGTAAGGCGCTCGGATCAACTTTGACCCAGAGCCACATGCCTATAGAGGAGAGCGTTCCGGCGAGCAGGCCCCAGAAGCCGGCGGCGGGCGTGGCGCGTTTCCAGAGCATACCGAGAATGACGGTGCCAAACAGCGGCGCGATGAAGAAGCTGAAGAGGGCCTGTACGTAGTCCATGATGCTGAGGAACTGCATCACCAAATACGCGGTGCCGATAGAGACCAGCACGCCGACTACCGTAGACCAGCGGCCCATGGCGACGTAGTGGGAATCGGGCGCGGTCTTGCGGATGAGAGCGCGATAGATGTCGTAGGTCCAGACGGTGGTGAAGGCGCTGACGTTCCCAGCCATACCGGACATGAAGCCCGCGATGAGGGCAGTGATGCCGAGGCCGAGCAGACCGGGACCGCAGTAGCGCGCGAGCATGAGCGGCAGCACTTCGTTGTAGCTGTGCAGGCCGGTGGCGTTGGCCTGCGCTTCGCCGACTAAATGCTCGGGCAGAACGGCGAGGCCGAGCAGGCCGGGAAGGATGACGATGAACGGCACGCACATCTTGAAAGCGGCGCCGATGATGGGAGCCATTTTGGCACTGCGCAGATCGCGGGCAGAGAGCACGCGCTGGACGACGAGAAAGTCCGTGGTCCAGTAACCAAACGAGATGACGAAGCCGAGGCCGAGGACGATGCCGGTCCAATGAATGCCCATGGGATTGTCGGCGAAATGGCCGAGACCCTGCCAGAGGTGCGTGTAGTCCTGGCCGGGGAAATTTTTATGGATGCGCGCGACCATGCCGCTCCAGCCGCCGGCTTCCTTGAGACCGATGATGGAGATCAGAATCGCACCGAGCCAGATCAGGAAGAACTGCAGAACTTCGTTGAAGATGGCCGATAGCAGACCGCCGAGGAAGACGTAGACGGCGACGGTGAGCGACGAGACCCAGATGCTGAAGGAGATGTCCCAGCCCAGGATGATTTTCATGACCAGCGCCATGGAGTACATGTTGATGCCGCTCATGAGCAGGGTCATGAAGCCGAAGCTGATGGCGGAAAGCGCACGGGCGGGTTCGCCGAAGCGGAGTTTGAGATAGCCCGGGACGGAGTGCGTTTTGGAGATGTAATAGAACGGCATCATGACGATGCCGAGGAAGAGCATGGCCGGGATGGCGCCGATCCAATACCAGTGGGTGGCGAGGATGCCGTACTGATACGCCGAAGCGGCCCAGCCCATGAGTTCGAGTGAGCCGAGATTGGCGGCGACGAAGCTGAGTCCGGCGATCCAGGCGCTCATGTCGCGGCCGGCGAGGAAGAAGTCTTCACCGGTATTGGCAAAGCGCTTCAGGTAGAAGCCGATGCCGAGGCACATGATGAAGTAGAGCGCGATGACGGCGAGGTCAACGGCGTTCAGGGAGAGCAGTTTGTTGGAGGCGGCGGCGAGTAACAGGGCCGTAGGCATGAGTGGATTGGGCGATTATATCGAGACGCTTTTTTGCGGGCCGGGTGTAATCGCTTGCAGTTGAGCATACCATTACCCTGGTGGGAGCGCGAATTCCGGCATGAATACTGTTGCTGCGGGCGTGAGTTTGATTCTCCTGATGCTCGTTTCCGTTGCAGGGAGCGCACCCTCGACTGGGGCCAAAGCTTCGGAGCTGGTCGCTCCTTATCTCAAACCCCCGCGTCTCGTTCGCATCAGGGGACGCACGATCAATCTCGTTTGTATCGGGCAAGGCTCGCCCACCGTTGTCCTGACGGCCGGGGCAAGGGGGTGGTCGCTGGTGTGGTACCGGATTCAGGGCGAGATTTCACAGAAAACTCGTGTGTGTGCATGGGATCCCGCGGGACTCGGCTTCAGCAGCGCGAGCCCTGAGCCGCAGGACGCGATTCACAAGACCGAAGATCTTGCGCTGGCATTGAAGGGAGCGGACGTGGACGGCCTGTACGTGATGGTCGCGCACTCGGCGGGAGCGTACGTCGCTCTGACCTTTGCCGACCAACATCGAGAGGCTGTGGCCGGAATAGTCCTGCTGGATCCCGCCATCCCCGACGAAGCTGCGGTAAGAGAGCGTGTCGCGCCGAAGTTCGCGGCCTTCGGCGATGCAGGGCCGAGCGCGGATGTGGAACGACTGCGGCAGTGCGCTGCCGGGATGCGGAGCGGCGCGCTGAAACAGGGCACGCCCGGGTTCGACGAGTGCACGGCGCAGCCGCTTCCGACAGCCTTTGCAAGCCTGTCAGCGACCCTTGCCCAACTCAATGCCGATCCGGCGAGGTTACTGACCCAAGCCTCGCCGATGGAAAATGCCTTGCGGAGCGAGCGCGAGGTGGTCAATGCGAAGCGCAACTATGCCGACATGCCCCTGATCGTGCTGACTGCAGGCCAACACCCCATGCCGCCAAATGTGCCCGCCGACGTGCGCGAACAGGCGGCAGAGTATTTTCGGGCTTTGGGGTCTGGACATAAAGCCTATGCTGCGCTATCCACGCGGGGACGCAACGAACTTGTGCCGGACTCCGGGCATTTCATCCAGCTCGAGAGCCCCGTTGTGGTTGTCCAGACTATTGAACAAGTGTTGGCAGAAATCAGGGCGCAACGCAGTCAGGGGCCCGGTGATCGGCGGAGTAGACCGCTTGCTGGCGCGCGCGGCTCAGTCTTGCAACCGAGAACTAACTCAGAGCTTTTTCCAGGAGCGCGATGATTTTGGCCTCTTCGGCTGGAGTCAGTTCCTTGAGAGCAAATGATGTGGGCCACATCTTTCCATCGTCGAGTTTGGCTTTGTCGCTGAAACCGAGCGTGGCGTAGCGGGTTTTGAATTTCAGTCCGCTCTGGAAAAAACAAACCACATTTCCGTCCTTTGCGTAAGCCGGCATGCCGTACCAGGTTCTTGGTGCGAGATCCGGCGCATTGCGCTTGACAATGGCATGAAGCTTTTCGGCCAGCGCGCGATCATGCTCGGGCATCTCGGCTATTTTTGCGAGCAGCGCCGCTTCGCCGTCCTGCTTGCCGCCCTTCAATTCCTGGATATGCTCGCGCATGGCGGCGTGTTCCTCTTCGGTGAATCCAGCTGACTTTTTGAGATCGTTTTGGGCAGATTTCATATGCGACTTTTCGTCAGCGTGAAAGCGATTCGAGGATTTTGCGCGCCGGCTCGAAATTGGGATTGATTTTCAGCGCGGCTTCCAGTTCGTAACGGGCGTCGCTGGTTTTACCGAGCCGCGCGAGAGCAGCACCCAGACTGGTATGGAGTTCGACATTGTCGGCGGCATAGGTGAGCGCCTGCCGATAGCGCAGGATGGCGTCTTCGTTGTTTCCGGATTTGGCCAGCTGGTCGCCCCAGGCGAAGAGCACGTCGACCAGCCGCTCCTGCGCTTTCGGATAATCGGCGCGATCGGTGAGCACGCCGCGGAAGTCACTGACGGAGGCTTCGAATTCGCCGGATTCGGCTTCCACGCTGGCCAGGTTGAAGCGCGCGTCGGTGTAAGAGGCGTCGATGAGCAATGCTTTCTTGAATTGCTCCTCGGCTTCGGGCAGGCGTCCGGCTGTGTAGAGTGCCACGCCGAGTTCGCTGGCGGCCACCGGGCTTCTCGGCTCAGCTTTGGTGGCCTTTTCGAAAAAGCCGATGGCCTGGGCAGCATCGCCCTTGCTCAGCTCGACATCGCCCATGTTGAAGTTGGCGCCGAAATCGTCGGGATACTTGCGCAGGCGCTCCTGGGCGAGTTCGTCTTCGAGCACCATGCGCTGATCGCCATCGGCTACGGGCAGCACCTGCAGCCAGAGATGGCCCATCTCGTCGGTTGCCTGCACGCCGGCTTTCACCTCTTTGGGCGGGCGATTCGGGTTGCGGATGTTGGCGGCGGAGTTGTCGTAGTGGTAGCGCATCGAGATCACTGAACCACGCGGCAAAAAGAGCGGCTCTTTCAGCCGGTAGACGCCCTGCCAGTTGAGATCCCAATCGGGAATGCGCACCAGCCACTTGCGTGTGCCATCGGGAAGCGTGGCGTAGCCCTCCATCAGCTTTGCCAGATAATGCGCGTGCGGATAGATCTCGAGCACGTTCAGATCGAGCGGCACATGGAAATCGTCGCTGATGAGGAAGTCGCGGTCACCGGGCTTGATGTCGAGGGCGCCGTCGTGCTCCAGCTGGACGAGCATCGGGTATTTGGTTTGCGGCTTGTCGGTGAAATAGAGCCCGATCTCGGGATTCACGATCTCTTCTTTCCCGGTGGGGCGCAGGTGGACGTTCAGGATGAGATCCATGCCGGGCGTGGCGCGCCAGGCCATACCGTCCGGTTCGACTACGGGCGGGCTGCCGGGCTTCCAGGACAGGAAGTGGCCGTCGGGATCGAATGAGTTTTCTTCGACTGCGAGATCCATGCCAGGGAAGCCGAACCCGGGAATTTTCTCCTGGCGGCGTGAAGCGCCGGAGCGGTCGATGACCACGTTGGCGTGGTGGAAAACTTTGGCGTTGCCCGGCCGGACTTCGATGGCCCGCACCCAGCGCTCCTGCTTGATCGGCACCGGAAGAATGAAGTTCCAGAAGATCTCGCTGCCGCCGGCGTCGAGATGGTAGGGATGATCCACATGCAGGATCAAATCGGGGGGGCCGAGCTGCCATTCGGAGCTGAACTTCGGGGGTTGGGGCGCTTCGGCGAGCGAACCGGGCTGTGCGCCCTGCGCGACCCACTTCTGGATCAGCGCGATCTGTTCGTCGGTGAGACGGCGCTCGTCCTGGAAGGCCCCGTAGCCCGCCTGCGGAAGCCAGGGCGGCATATAGCGGCGCTTGGTCACATCCGCGATCTGCGAGGCGTGACGCCGGACATCCTGATAGCTCAGCAGCGAGAAGGGCGCGGATTCGCCCGGACGGTGGCATGGCGCGCAGTTCTGGTACACGATGGGCGCGATGTCGCGCGCGAAGGTCACGGTCCGCGGGGCGGCGTGTAAAACGGCGGCAAGCGTCACCAGAAGAAACGAACAGCAAGCGGCGCGCACTGGTGAATATCGTAACGCGGAAGGGAAACGCCGGGCGACTATTGTTTGCTTGTGTTCGCTTGCCTCTGGGCGCGGTCGCTTTTCTAAACTTTTTATCTCTTGCGCATATACCTCTTGCATCCAGAGAATTACTGCTATAACATCTACTCAACCCGTGTTAGTTGGCGCTCCAGGTCGGGCGCGTTGTTCTCGCTATTTTTCAGCAGCTGTTTTAAATTTTTGAATTCCGGACGCACGGAACGGGCCGTTTAAGCTCTGTGCGTTTAGTGACGAGGTGGGGACCCATGATTCCTTCAAGAATCCGGGCTGCTCGGTTGAGTGAGGCCCTTTGCAGTTTTCTTTTCGCTCTGGCTGTGCTGGCCTGGGCTGTTCATCCGGCGAGCTTGGCCGGACAGGTTTTATACGGTTCGATCGTCGGAACGGTAACCGACCCGAGCGGGGCCGTTATCCCAAATGCGAAGATCACCGCTACCAACACCGGGACTTCGCAGGTTCGGACCGATACAACCGACAACGAAGGCCGCTACAACATCACCAACCTGGTGCCGGGCACGTATACGGTCAGCGCGGTGGCGAGCGGGTTTCGCGAGTTGAACCAGACGAACCTGACCGTTACGCCGAACACGATCACGCGCGTGGATCTCGCGATGCAGGTGGGTGAATCGACGGAGAAGGTGGATGTCTCGGCGCAGGCGGTGGAACTGCAGACCGACAAAGCGGACACGCACACCGAGATTACGGGACAGGCGGTTACGACGCTGCCGCTGGGTGGCAACCGGAATTATCAGTCGCTGATCAATCTGGCTCCGGGCACATCGCCATCGTCGTTCTATAACTCGAACACCGACGTTCCGGCGCAGCCGCTCAATACGCACGTGAATGGCGCGGCGGGGCAAACGAATATCACCAAGATTGACGGTGCCGAGAGTATCAACGTCTGGCTGCCGCAGTATACCGGCTACGTTGCTCCGGCGGAAACGGTGGATGTGGTGAACGTCACGACCAGCGCGGCGGATGCGGATCAGGGACTGGCCGGCGCTTCATCCATTACGCTCGTGACGAAGTCGGGCACAAACCAGCTGCACGGGAGCGCGTTTATCTTCCATAACGATCAGCATCTGAACGCGCGCAATTTCTTTCTGCAGCCGGGCGTGGACAAGCCAGTTGGCATTTACAACAATTACGGCGCAACACTGGGCGGTCCGTTCCGGAAGGATAAGCTCTTCTATTTCGTCAGCTTCGACGGCACGACGCAGAAGACCAGCGCCAACGGGCTGTATACGGTTCCGACCGCGGACCAGCGTGCCGGCAACTTCTCGGCTTACAACACGAACATCTACAACCCGTTCACGGGTAATGCAGATGGCAGCGGACGGGCCTTGTTCGCGGGCGGCATCATACCGAGCCGATATCTGAGCCCTTCTGCCTTAGCGATTCAGAATTTTCTGCCGCTGCCGAATTTGCCGGGAACATCCAACAACTATGAGGCTGCTGCCAGCCCGGCCATCAACCGGTTTCAATACGACGCCAAGGTCAACTGGAATCGCACCGACAAGCATACGATTTTTGTCAAATACGACAACATGTTCGCCACATCGGGCAGTGTTGGAATTTTTGGCGCGGCGGGCGGACCCGCCCCGGGATCGGATCCGGGCAGAGGGCGAACGAGCGTCCAGGTTGCCTCGATCGGCCACACCTACGTGTTTTCGCCGACCGTGGTACTCGACGGAAACGTCGGGTATCAGCGCATGAATCAGAGTGTGCTCGGCGCGGACTACGGCAAGAACTACTCGGGTCCACTGAGTATTCCCGGTTTGAACGGTGCCGACATTCGTGATAGCGGATTTCCGGACATCAGCTTTGCAACCTATACCGGAACCGGTGTACCGAACTGGATGCCGCTGTTCCGAACCGACGAAACGTACACCACCAATCACTCCATCGCATGGACCAAAGGCGCGCATCAGCTTCGCTTCGGCTTCGACCTGGTGCGCCATCACCTGAATCACTGGCAGCCGGAACTGAGTAACGGCGGCCCGCGCGGTTACTTCGATTTCAGCGGCTCCGTCACGACCTTGAATGATGGCAAAGGCAATGCGGTTTTCGCGCCCAACCAGTTCAATTCGTACGCGCAGTTCCTGCTCGGGCTTTCCGATAACACGCAGAAGGGCGAGCAGTACATCCTGATGACCGGGCGCGAGTGGCAGCTGGGCTGGTTCGCACAGGATCGCTGGCAGGTTTCGAAAAGCCTGACGGTTTCGCTCGGGCTGCGGTACGAACTGTACCCGCTGATGACGCGCTGCTGCGGCAAGGGTATCGAGCGGTACGACCCGACGACCAACGACGTTTACATGGGCGGACGCGGCAATGTGCCCGAGGATGCCGGCATCAGCGTGAGCCACAAACTCTTCGCACCGCGCGTTGGCCTGGCGTACCGGCTCGGTGAAAAGACTGTGATCCGCACCGGCTACGGCTTGAACTATGATCCGCTCGCGTACTCCCGTCCGCTGCGCGGTTTTTACCCGCTGACGATCAACAACAACTATGTCGCGCCAAACGGCTTTGCACCCGCGACTCTCACGGGAGGAGCGGTGAGCAGCTTCACGAATGGCATTCCGCCGGTGGTAGGACCCGATCTGTCAACCGGTATTGTCCCGCTCGACCCGACGGCAAGCGAGCGCAGCCCGAACAGCTTCATTCATCGCGGCTACGTGCAGTCCTGGAATTTCACGGTGGAACGGCAGCTGCCCGGACAAGTCGTGACATCGGTTGGCTACGTCGGTCAGCACACGGTGCATCAGCTTGCCGACTATGACATCAACGCGGGCTACCCCGGCTCAGGCACCGCGGGACTGCCGCAGGCCAATATCGGACGCACGGTTCCCACCGATATGTGGGACGGGTATCTTAGCTCGGAGTACAACTCGCTTCAGGTTGCGCTGAACAAGCAGTTCTCGAACGGCTTGATGCTGAAAGGCGGCTATACCTGGTCGCACGCGATCGACTATGCCGATGACGATGGGTGGCAGGGCGTCGACTGGAACTGGGCTCCGGTGTTCCAGCGCAACCGCGCCAGCGCCGGTTTTGACCATCGCCACGTGTTCACGCTGGGCTGGGTCTACGAATTACCGTTCGGCCCCGGCAAGAAGTTTGTCAGCAGCGGCATCGCTTCCAAGATTGTCGGCGGCTGGCAGTTCAGCGGTGTGGAAACCTGCTACACCGGGAGTCCGATGTACATCTACGCGAGCGGATCTTCGCTCAACGCGCCCGACAACACGCAAACCGCCGATCAGGTGATGCAGCATGTTCCGTTTCTCGGCAACGTTGGTCCGGGTGCTTACTGGTACGATCCGGCAGCTTTTGCTCCGGTCACCACAACGCGCTTTGGAACAACCGGGCGCAACATTCTGGCTGGACCTGGGGTGTGGAACACGGATATGAGCATCAGCCGTACCTTCCCCATTCGTGAGAGTCTGAAGTTCGAGTTCCGGACGGAGTTCTACAATCTGCCGAACACGTCGCACTTCGGGGGGCCAGATAACAGCGTGAACGATTCTACTTTCATGCAGGTCACCAGCTCGTTCGGCGAACGAAACATACGCTTCGCCGGCCGATTCAGTTGGTAAGTATGTAAGAGTGGCGTTTCGGCGTACGTGTATAAGGCGGCTTCTTTACGGAGCCGCCTTTTTCTGTTTCATCTTCGCGCAAATCACGAGCGCTCAGACAGAGGATCTCGCGGCCGCCTCGCATCAGGCCAGGGAACTGATGGCCGCTGGCCGGTTCGAAGAAGCGATTCCGATCTACCAGCGGCTGGTAAAGGCCGTGCCGGGGAATTCGGGATTGCTTCTGAATCTTGGGCTCGCCGAGCAGATGGCCGGACATTCGCAGGCCGCGATTCCGCACCTTCAAGCCGTCCTCAAACTGCAGCCCTCGAGTATTCCGGCGCTCAGTTCACTGGCGGACGCTTACGCGAGCGTGAACCGTCCGGCGGATGCCGCGCCGCTCTACCGCAAACTCACGGCCGCTCCGGGTGCGCCGCCGCAGATCTGGTACGGACTCGGGAAAAGCTACGAAGCGCTGGCGGCCAAAGCGTTCACGCGATTATCGGAAATGGCTCCGCAGTCACCATACGTCGCGGCTTTGCTGGCGGATTCGCGTCTGCAGCGCAAGCAATACCGGAGCGCATTTTTTTTCTATCGCGAAGCGCAGGCAAAGCTTCCGAAACTGCCGGGGATCCATGCCGGCCTCGGCAAAGTTTACGAGAGCACGGGGCACGCCGACTGGGCCGCCACCGAACGCAGCGCCGAAGAGGCACTGGACAAAACGCCCTGCACAACACAATCTGCCGAATGCCTCTATCGGCGCGGAGACTATCTCGGTGCGACGCGCCAGCACGGTACAGCCACGCCGGAGTCCTTATTCTGGACCACGAAATCTTACAACCGGCTGGCGGTGGAAGCCTTCGACCAGCTTGGAAAATTCCCGGATTCGGTTGAGATTCACGCCGTCAAAGCTGAAATTCTGCATGGCCATGGACAGGACGCGGGAGCCGCAGCGGAGTGGCGGGCTGCGCTGGCGCTTTCACCCGGCGATCCGCAACTGCAGCGCGAGCTGGCGCAGTCGCTCTTTCTAGCGCATCGTTACGACGAGGCCATACCGATGCTGAACGAAATGGTCGCACACGAGAACGCGGCGCCCGATCTGAATTTCATGCTGGGTGAAAGTCTATGGCGTACGCAGAAGCCGGCAGAGGCTGTGCCGTATCTGACGGCGGCGTTGAAAAGCGATCCGAATCTGCTTCCCGCGCATGCAGCGCTCGGCATGGTTTATGCGCTGCTCAACAAACCGGCCGAAGCTGTTCCGCACCTAGAGAAAGCGCTCAGCGTGGATGATGACGGGAGCCTGCATTACAGCCTGGCGAGGGCTTATCAGGCGGCTGGCGATACTGCCCAGGCGCAAAAGACGATGCAGCAGTATCAGCAGATCAAGCAGCGCAACAACGAGATCAATGATCAGCTGGCGAAAGAGGCTGAGATCACGGCGCCACAGCAATAATCTGATCCGCTTTCACGCCTGTCAGGATTCGCTTTTTCCCATCCGGCCACACAATCACCACGCGCTCCGCTTTGGTCTGGTTACCGAGTCCGAAGTGCACCGGTATGAGACTTGAAGACGCGTAGCTCACGGCGCTCGTCATTTCATTCCATTGCTGGCCGATCTGAACGCGCGTGCCGATACGATCGATTTTCAGATCGAGCCAGTGGTTTTGCGCGGAAGTGATGTTATGCCAGAGCTCGACCGGGCCTTCGAGGGACGAAACGACCACATCGATTTTGCCGTCGCCATCGAAGTCCGCGAAGCCGCTGCCGCGATGCGCCTTCACTTCATTCAATCCGGCTTCATGCGAGACGTCCTGAAATTTGCCGTTCCCGAGATTCAGGAAAACAGTATCGGGTTCTTTGTAAACCGCTGCTTCGAACATCTCCACGCGATCGTTCACGTGCGAGTTGGAGGTGAACAGATCCTTCCAGCCGTCGTTATCCAGATCGAACAGACCGGTGCCCCAGCCGCTGTGATGCGTGCTCAATCCGGCGAGTCCGCTCGCGTAGGTGGCATCGGCGAAATTGCCTTTACTCAGGTTGCGAAATAGCGGGAACGTTTCGCCGGCGAGAGCCGTGACGGCGATATCGGGCAGTCCGTCGTTGTTGTAGTCGCGGAAATCAGCGCCCATACTTGCCACGGCTTTTCCGTCTTCGCGCATGGCCACGCCCGCCAGCAATCCGACTTCTTCAAACGTGCCGTTGCCGCGGTTATGAAACAGGAAATTCGGCATGTTGTCGTTGGTGACAAAAACGTCCGGATAACCGTCGCCGTCGTAATCGGCGAATGCCACGCTCATGCCGCGCCCCGGGAATGCCGCGATGCCTGCTTTCGCAGAGACATCCTCAAACGTGCCATCGCCGCGGTTATGGTAGAGCGTGCTCGCGAGTCCCTGGAAATATTTGGGATGGCAGTAAATTCGAATTCCGCGCGAGCGATCGCCGCAGTAGCGATCGTCATTGACCGACCACTTGGCGTAATGCACGACCCACAGATCAAGACGGCCGTCCCGATCGTAATCGAACCAGCCTGCCGCAACCGCCCACTCGCCGCTCCTGATGCCGGCTCTCTCGGTGACGTCTTCGAACTTGCCGTTACCGAGATTGTGGTACAGGATGTTTCGGTTTACACCGGCGACGAAGAGGTCCGGCTTGCCGTCGTTATCGTAATCGCCGGCGGCAGCGCCCATGGAGTAGCCTTCGCCGGCCACTCCGGCCTGCTCGGTCACGTCGCGAAATTTCAGATTTCCTTCATTATGATAGAGCCGGTTCCAATACATCGGCCCGGTCTTTTTCAGAGACGGCAGCGCTGCGCCGTTCGTGAAGAAGATGTCCGGTTTGCCATCACCGTCGTAGTCGAAAACGGCGAGGCCTCCGGCCATGGTCTCGATCATGTGCTTTTCCGGGGTGGGGGAGTTATGCAGAACGAAGTCGATGCCGCCCTTTGCGGCGACGTCTTCAAAGCGCAAATCAGCCGCCGCGCTCACGGCAGCAAGGATCAAAACGAGCCAGAATCTCAACGGTCAAGGATACCGCCCGCGATTCGAGGCATGTGGCGAGCGCCGATTGAGGCGCGCCTACACAATCCGGCAGACGCCAGCCGCTTCCGTCGGCGAGTCGTTGGGATAGAGCTGGTTCACTGTCTCGGGAGTAATCAGCTGGTGCTTGATGAAGACGGCTGAGGGCACGGGCCGCCGGTCGAGGGTATCGAGCGCCAGCCGGATGAGGCTATCGCCATAGCGCTCGGGGAAGTAGGCGACCGAGCCGACCAGCCGTGTACCGGGCTGACGCAACTCCGCCCGTCCTTCGGGCGAACCGTTCTGGCCCATAATGGCGCAGTGCTCCGTGCGGCCAGTTTCCTGAAACGCTCTCAGTGCGCCGAGCACACTGGCATCGTTGACTCCGCCGACCAGGATGCGGCGGCTGCGGGTTGAGCGGAGATAGCGTCGCATGGCATCGAAGCTGTCGCTAAAACAGCCGTCTCCATCGAGATAGGTGACGCGGCACTGTTCTATCGAAGCGAGCGACTCTTTGAGGCCGGTGAGCATACCCGTCAAGCGCATACGGGGCAAATTGCCGGCGCGCGGCAGTTCAAACAGAATGACTTCATCCACATTCGACTGCCAGTTCTGGCGAGCCCATTTGCCCAGATAACGGCCTCCGATCAGGCCGGCGTGGTAATTGTTCGCGCCGAAAAAAATCGCGTGCGGGTGGGGAATTTCGATGGCAATGAACGGGATTTTCGCTTCTGCGTATTTCGCCGCAACGATGGGTGCGACGGTCTGATCGGTTTGAAATTCGATGGCCAGATCGACGCGCTCGCGGACCAGTTCATCGGCGTTGCGCTGAGCAATTTGCGGACTGTAGCGATTGTCGAGCGAGATGAGTTCAACGCCTTCCGCCTGCGCGGCCTGAGCGAGGCTCTGCGAAACCACGCGAGAAAAATGGTACTCGGTGCCCTGGGCGGCATAACCGATGCGGAACTTGCGGTGCTTGAAGGGAGTGACGCAGCAGGTATAAAGATTATCTCCGACCTTGGACACCATACTGCATTTTTCGAGCGTGTAGAGGAGACGGAAGGCCATGGTCTTGGGCAGTCCGCAACGGCGAGAAATTTCGCGCAGGGGCAGCGCTTCGCCGGGGGAGGAAAATGCGCCGAGAACTTTGGAACAATGCACAACCGACTTGACCAGATACGGGTCACGGAGCGGAGCTGCGGAACTCATAATGCCTCAATCGCGGAGGAATTTTGGGTCGATTGTATCATCGGTTTGGATTAACCGGAACACTTTGGCCGGCGCAGGGCGAGAACGTTTTGCAGAGCGAAACGCGCACGCCCCCAAAGGCCGTCAGCATTGACTTATTCGCGCGCGTTTAAAACAATAAGCGAAGCAATTCTCGCCTTGCTGGATTATCGATACAATGCGCATCACCCGAGTTTGTGAAAAGAATGTCTATGCTGCAGCGGTGCTGGCTTTGCTGGCATCGAGTGCCGTGATGCACGCCGCGCCGGTTCGCCTGCGCTGCGAGTCGCTGGAGAACCCGCTCGGTATCGATGCGGAGAAGCCGAATCTTTCCTGGCAGAGCGACAACCGCGAGCGGAACTGGCGTCAGTCGGCGTACGAGATCCTGGTGGCCTCCAAGCCGGATTTGCTGGGGGCGGGTAAGGCGGACATCTGGGATAGCCAGAAGCAGGTTTCGGGCGAATCGGTTTCGATTGCCTATCAGGGACCTGCGCTCGAATCGCGCAAGCGCTACTGGTGGACGGTGCGGGTCTGGGATGCAGCCGGTCGCGTAACGCAGGCTGCTCAGCCGGCGTGGTGGGAGATGGGATTACTCCATCCATCGGACTGGAGCGCTAAATGGATTCGTTGGCAGAACCCGGAGGAGGCACCAGACAGCGCGGGCATTCGCTGGATCTGGGTTGCCGGACAGAACGCGAAGCAAGTGGCGCCGGGCACGCAGGCCACATTTCATCTTGATTTTGAAGTTGACGACACGCCGCTGCGGGCGGCTCTGTTTCTGATTGCGCGGGGCGATTGGAAAGTGCTCGTGAATGGGCACGACGCCGGGCAAAAGCCGCACTGGAACGAATTTGATCGGCGGGACATTGCGGGGCTGTTGACGAAAGGCAAGAACTCGGTCGATATTACGGTGACAACGTCGAAGGACATGGAGTGGGGACCGAACGGACCTCGTCCCCCTGCTCCCAAACCGGCGGCACTGGCTGCGCTGCTCAAGATCACTCATGCGGATGGCAGGATCGAGCGTATTCCCACGGATGCGCACTGGCAGGCAGGCGTGCCGTCGGGAACACCAGGTCCGGCTGCAGTAGCTGGCGATCTGAGCGATAGAGCCTTCGGCGATCCGGGGCCGCTGCCGCAGCCGGCCGCTCTGCTGCGCCATGAATTCGCTGTTGCCAAGCCGGTTCGAGCGGCCCGGCTGTATGCCACAGCTTTAGGCGCGTACGAGTTCTTCCTGAACGGCAAGCGTGTGGGGAATTCCGTGCTCACGCCGGGCTTCACACAATTCGACAAGCGCGTGCAGTATCAGACATACGACGTGACGCCGCTCCTCGCGCGAGGCGAAAATGTGGAGGCGACTGAACTGGGATCGGGCTGGTTCCGCAGCGCGCTTTCCTGGACAGCTGAGCACTTTCACGGCTCGCTGCAGACACGTTTGTTAGCACAGCTCGAGATCGAATACACGGATGGCTCGCGCGAGACGGTCATTACGGACGAAAACTGGCGAGCGGCGGAGTCCCCCATTGTCTACGCCGAGATTTATGGCGGCGAGACGTACGATGCGCGATTGGAGAAACCGGGCTGGAACACGGTGCATTTCAATGCGGCATCGTGGGATCACGCCGCGGCGGGCGATCCGTTTCCGGGTCTGATATCCAGCCAGGTGGATGCGCCGCCAAGCATCGTCAAAACATTGCGGCCCGAGAGCGTGAAGAGAGTTGGAGGCGCGTACGTCTTCGACATGGGGCAGAACATGGTCGGCTGGGTGGCGCTGCGAGTAAAAGGACATGCCGGTGCTACGGTACGGTTGCGCTTTGCCGAAATACTGAATCCCGATGGCTCGATCTACACGACAAACCTGCGCAACGCCGACGCCACCGACCGCTACACGCTGCGCGGAAATGGAGTGGAAACCTATGCGCCGACTTTTACCTTTCACGGATTCCGCTATGTGGAGGTGAGCGGGTATCCGGGTGAACCGGCGCTGGCCGATATCACCGGCCAGGTGGTGAGCAGCCTGAATCAGGATCCCGCCGCCACCATTACGACTTCGAGCGATCTGGTGAACCGCATGTGGGGGCTCGGCATCTGGGGCCAGCGCAGTAATTTCCTGAGTGTGCCGACGGATTGCCCGCAGCGGGATGAGCGCCTCGGCTGGATGGCGGATGCCGCGGTTTTCTGGCGCACGGGAAGTTATAACTTCGATATCGGCGCCTTCACGCACAAATGGATGCGCGATGTCCGGGATGCGCAATCGGCCGAAGGCGCATTTTCCAACGTGTCGCCGACGATCGGTGTGGGCACGATCGAAGGCGCGCCGGGCTGGGGCGATGCGGGCGTGATCGTTCCCTGGACAACCTGGATCCAGTATGGGGACCGATCCGTAATCCAGCACAACTGGGACGCCATGAATCACTGGATGCAGTTCATCCAGAATGCGAATCCGGATTTCATTCGCAGGAAGAGAGTCGGCCCTGATTTCGCCGACTGGCTGGCTCCGGATCCGAACACTCCGAAAGATTTAGTCGATACGGCCTACTGGGCGCTGGTGGCGAACATGATGTCGGAGATGGCCAACGCGACCGGTAGGACGGAGATGGCGAAGCACTATGCAGAAATCTACGCAGACATACGCACCGCGTTTCAGAAAGAGTACGTGAAGCCGGATGGGACCGTTGGCACAGGAACGCAGACTTCATACGTCGTTGCGCTTCACATGAAGCTTCTCCCACCTGAGCTGGAGCAGGCGGCGGTGGACAAGCTGGTGGCCAGCATCAAGGCGCACAACAACCATCTGACCACCGGTTTTCTGGGGACGCCGTACATTCTGTTTGCGCTCGCCAATCACGGGCAGCTCGACGTGGCGTACGAACTTCTGTTGAGTGAAACGTATCCGTCGTGGGGCTACATGATCAAGAAAGGCGCGACGACCTGGTGGGAGCGCTGGAACGGCGACACCGGCGATCCCGCGATGAACTCCTACAATCACTACGCATTCGGCTCCGTGATGGCGTGGGTTCATCAGAATGTGGCGGGAATCGATACGACGACGACCGGGGCCGGTTTTCACGAGATCACAATCCATCCACATCCCAACGCTCGCATGACCTCAGCACGCGCTGAATACGAATCGGTGTATGGCAAGATCGCAGTGGACTGGAACGGGACGCCTTCGGGCCCGTTTGCACTGAAAGTCACAATTCCCGCGAACACGGCGGCAAAGGTGATTTTCCCGAATGCGCCGGGCACGCAGGTTTATGAGAACGGTAAGAAAGTCGAGACGCAGCTTGAAGCAGGCGAGCGCACAGTTAAAATTGGAGCGGGCTCTTACGAATTCCAGGTAAAGTGACGGGCGGCGTTGATGCGGATGGCGAACCGGGTGAAAAGATTCGGCTGGTCTATTCCGCCTACGGAGTCGTATTCGCGCTCGAGACGATGGCGGACCTCTTGCCGTATTTGCCTTCGCCACTGGTACCCGGCGGAGAAGAATTGCCGGAGTCAGACGCTTCCGTTCCGGCCTTCCGATTTTTTCGCGCGCACACCGAAACCGGCGAGCTGATCTTTTCGGTGGCAGGAGGAGATGCAGCCGACACTGAAACGGCTCCGGACGTAATCGCTGCGGCGCAACTGCTCGAATCACGAATTCACCGGTACGTCGCGGCGGAGAGTGAACAGGTTGTATTTGTGCATGCCGGCGTGGTGGCCTGGCGGGGAAAAGCACTCATCGTTCCGGGGTCTTCACATAGCGGAAAAAGCACTCTGATCGCAGCGCTCACGGCACTCGGAGCAACTTATTATTCGGATGAGTATGCGGTCTTCGATTTCGATGGGCGCGTCCACGCATTTCCGCGCCAGCTGCGTCTGCGGCCCGATATTTCGCACCGGATAGCGTCGCATCCTTCTCGCACGCCAGGGATCGCGCTCGTATCCTTACCGGTCGGGTGGGTCTTCGGGCTTCGGTATAGTCCCGACGCAGCCTGGAAACCGAAGCGACTCACAGCGGGGCAGATGCTGTTGACATTACTGGGCAATACAGTAGCTGTTCGGAGGCAGTCGGAATTGACCGTCTCGTTTCTGAAAAGGGCTCTGGGTTCGGCCACAGGGTTGCAATCTGAGCGTGGCGAGGCCGCTTTGGCGGCTGAACAGATCGTGCGGATGATCGAGGAACTTGGCTGACGCGAAACATCCTTCGATTCTGAGCAGAACAGAGGCAATATTCATGAAAAACCCAGTAGCACGACGAAATGGGATCTTTTCCGAAAATTTGGAAAAAGAAAAAATTCTGTACGATAAGGTGAATCACCGGGCTCACAGCCTGAATGAAAGTGCAGCGCTCGTCTGGCAAAATGCGGACGGGAATAAGTCTGTTGGGGAACTGTCGGAATTACTGAACCGGGAGCTGGGAATTCCGGCGGATGAAAAGGTGGTGGTGCTGGCGGTCAAACAACTCGGGGAAGCTGGGTTGCTGGAAGAGTTTTCGCCGGCCGAAGTGAATCCCGAGTTGGTGTCGCGGAGGCAACTCGCGCGCAATTTCGGGCTGGCGGGAGCGTCCGCGGGATTGCTTCCCTTCGTGGTTTCGGTCTTGGCACCGACTCCGGCGATGGCGGGTTCAGCGGTTTCGAAAATCACTCCGGGGAAGGCTCTTCACGACCTGACAACAGTGACCGTTGAGGCTGACCTGGATCCGGCGTTCTATCACAGCAGGACCGCCCAGGTGGACCTTGGCCAGGCGACGCAGGCCTTTGCGAAGGGGCAATACCCGACGGAAGAAACAGACCTCAACGGCGTAATCAACGCTTTGGGTCTGCCGCCACTCTAACCGGCTTTCGTGGCGCGAAAAATGTTCGGGATCGCGGCCGTTGCCGTGATGATCCTGGCGCTGGTCGGTATCGGGTGGGGAATTCTCAAGAAGCGCTCCAAGGCGGCCGATGGATCCGCCAATTCAGGTCAGCTCATACGACTGCATTTTGCGCTGCCCTGCGCGTTGCAGTCCGGTGATGCGGATGCCTTCTACTCCGCCTTGCGGCGAAGCGATCGCCGGGGTGCAGAGCAGATGCTGGCTGCGAAACAGGTCGTCATGCTGCGCCCGGACACCGAGTTTTCGCTGATGCCCATCAAAGATACTGCGGTTGTTCTGGTCAACGGTAATGATCGTGCCGGGTCGGTCTGCTACGTGCCGCTGAATATCGTCTCAACGCTCGAAAAGCGAGCGTACCGATAGGACAATGGCAACCGCAACGTTCGAGCCACGGGCGGCTCACATCGAAAAAACGTGCGAGAAACCGGGTGGCGAGTACGAGTTGCTGCTATCGTTGCTGAAACGTGCGTTGGTTGGTGACTCCGGCGTACTGGAACTCCCGGGCGCGATCGATTGGGGCAGGCTGCTTGACCTGGCTAGCCGGCACGAAGTCGTGCTGCTGCTCAATGCCGGATTGCGGAATGCAACGGGTGTGCCGGAGCCGGTCAGATGGTGGTTTGAGAGTTACTGCCGCGGTGCCATCGCTCACAATCTGGCACTCGATTCCGAGCTGACTGGGCTGCTGACACGTTTCAAGAACGAGGGCATACAGGTGGTGCCCTTCAAGGGTCCGGTTTGGGCGAAGCTTCTCTATGGAAGCGTGGCTTGCCGGCAAATGACGGACCTGGACCTTTTCATTTCGCTTCCGGATCTGCCGAAGGCGTCCCGCATTGCGGCTGAGCGCGGGTATGTGCGCTCCGAGGCGGATGCACAGCCCCCGAAAGGGGCCAAGGACGTTACTTACGTCCACACGCAAACGAAGATCCGTCTGGAGCTTCACTGGTCCGCGTGTGAAGCGTGGCGAGACCGCCGGCTATCGGATCTGCAGCTCTGGAAAGTCGAAGACACGGTGCGGATGGACGAGCAAGCAGCGCTGCCCAGGCCCGAAGAGATGTTTTTTCTCCTGGCGATCCACGGTTTCCGGCACAACTGGGAATCGTTGAAATGGCTCTGCGATATCGCGGCGTTTTTGATGGTCTTTCCCGATGCTGATTGGGAACGTCTGCTCCGCCGCGCAGCCTGTGTGTCTCGCATGCGCCTGGTTCTGCTACCGCTGGCGCTTGTGAGCAGGGTTTTTGGAATCGAGCTGCCGAAGCGCGTGTCCCGCGCAATCGCAGACAATCCGAGTGTGGTCCGCATTGCGGGCCGGATCGAGAAACTGTACCCTTTGCAATTCGCTCCGGGATGGTGGCAAGCGGCACCGCAACGGATTCACTTTGAATGGCTGCAGGTGCAAATCCGCGATGGCGCATTCGAACGGATCTGGATGCACGTCAGATTTCTGACGCGACTGCTCAAGCCGAACAGGAATGATTTCTCGTACTTCGATCGGAAACTGCCGCAGCCGGTTTATTGGTTTGCCAGGCCCTACCGGCTACTCCGTAGGTATGGGCTGCGCAAATTTCGCCAATTCGCGCGCCAGCTGATTTTGCGCTCCGGTCCATCGGATACCGCGCTTTCCGAGTAGAGCGCACGGCCAATCGGAGTCTGATGTCTGTGGGTGCTAAGTGTGACGAGGAGGAATGGTCGGGGCGAGTGGATTCGAACCACCGACCTCCTGGTCCCGAACCAGGCGCTCTAGCCAGGCTGAGCCACGCCCCGAATGCTTCTAGTGTAGCGGGTCCGAAATCGGACCCGCAAGAAACGAGCTCGAGGCGCTATGCCCGCTAAACGACTTCGCGAACCTTATCTTCGGCGATGGTCTTGATGATCTTGCCGGCGTCCTTGTCGCCCTTAAGCAGCGCTTCGGCGAAATGGATGGCCTGCTCGGTTTTGATCTTGCCGGGCATGGGCGGTTCCTGTGGATCGACGATAGCGTCCACGAGCGCCGGCCCCGGATGCGCGAGCGCATCGCGCAGTACTGTCTCCGCCTGCCCGGGATGCCGGAGCGTATAGCCCATGATTCCGCAGCTTTTGGCGACCCCCGCAAAATCGATCGGCTCCAGATCCACGCCGAATTCGGGGTTGGCGTTGATCACCATCTGCTCCCACTTGATCTGTCCGAGCGTGCTGTTGTTGACTACGATCACTTTCACATTCAGCCGGTATTTGGCGAGTGTGGCGAGCTCCGCCATCAACATGGAAACGCCACCGTCGCCGACGATACAGACCACCTGACGCCCGGGGTATGCAATCGCTGCGCCGATGCTGTACGGTAATCCGTTCGCCATGGTGGCCAGCGAGCCCGAGAGAGAAAACTGCATATCGCCGCGGATATCGATGTAGCGGGCGGACCAGGTCGCGATGGTCCCGCTGTCGGACGAAACGATGGCGTCGTTGTTCAGCAGCTTATTGAGAGTGTGGGTAACCACCTGCGGTTTGAGCGGCATGTCCGAACGAGTGCCGCGCTCTTCCATAAGCTTGTTCCAGCTCTCCATGCGCCGCTGCGACTTCTTCAGGAAATCGTGACTTTTCTTTTTGAGCAACGGGATCAGAGCGGCAAGCGTTGATTTAGCGTCCGAAGCAATTCCGACATCGACGGGATAACGCAGGCCGATGCGGGCCGGATCGACATCGATCTGCACGCACTTCGCCTGTCCGGGTTTGGGCAGAAATTCCATGTACGGGAAGCTGGTGCCTGCAAGGAGAATCGTGTCGCACTCCTCGAGAGCGTCTTGCGAAGGCGCTGTACCGAGCAGTCCGATACCGCCCAAACAATGCGGGTCGCGATCGGGAACAACCGCTTTGCCGAGCAGCGGTTTCACGATCGGCGCTCCAAGCCTTTCGGAGATCTCGAGCAACTCGGATCGCGCACCCAGACAGCCGCGGCCGGCCAGAATTACGATGTTCTTCCCTTTGTTCAGGATTTCAGCAGCGTCCTCCAGCTCCTGCTTCGTCGCCGCCGGATACACCGGCGCGAAATAGCCGCCCGTATGATTCCTGATGTTGGCCGAGGAGCGCTCATTCTCGGAGACTTTGAGGTCCTGAATGTCTTTGGGTACGGTGATGTGTGCTACGCCGCGCCGGGAGAGCGCCGTCTTCACCGCCTCGTCGAGTACGTTGACCAGATGGGCCGGCCCCATGACGCGCTGGTTATAGACGGAAACGTCGATATAAAGCTTGTCGAGATCGACGTCCTGCTGATAGTGCGTTCCAATCAGGTCATGGAAGGTGTGGCCGGTGATCGCGAGCACCGGCTGGCCGTCGCACTTGGCATCGTAAAGTCCATTAAGAAGATGGATTCCGCCCGGCCCTGAAGTCGCAATGCAGACGCCGAGCCGTCCCGTGTACTTGGCATATCCGCAGGCGGCGAATGCAGCCGCCTCCTCGTGCCGGACCTGTACGAATCGCACTTTCTTCTGATTCAGGCGGAGGCCTTCAAAGATGCCATTCACGCCGTCGCCGGGGAACCCGAATATTGTATCCACGCCCCACTCAGAAAGCCGTTCGATCAGTCTTTCGCCTACCGTTTTCGCCATATTTGATCCTTCTGTCTGTGTGATTGGAATCGGGCGAATTTTTGGACAAATTTCGTGCGGGCCGGTTGGTATTTTGGGACTGGCAATGGTCGAAGATCCGTTCCTGGAAGCGGCAATTGAGGAAGCGCGGCTGGGTTTAGCCGAGGGAGGCATCCCGATTGGCTCCGTGCTGACGTACCAGGGCCGAATTCTCGGGCGGGGCCGCAACAGGCGTGTACAGAAGGGCAGTCCGATTCTGCATGGCGAGATGGATTGCCTGGAAAATGCCGGGCGTCAGCCTGTGTCCGTCTACCGCGAGAGCGTCCTCTACACAACGCTCTCTCCCTGCGCCATGTGCAGTGGAGCGATTTTGCTGTACCGCATACCGAAAGTTGTCATTGGCGAGAACCTCACATTCAAGGGCGAAGAAGAGTTGCTCGAAAGCGCCGGCGTGCGGCTCGAAATCGTGCAGAGTCCGCAATGCGTGGAACTGATGCGGCGATTCGTTGCCGCGCATCCGCAGCTTTGGAACGAAGATATTGGTGTCTGAATGCGGAAGCCTGACATTCTTCTGTGCTAGCCTTGCGCGAGAATGAATCCGGTCCGTTTCGATCTTGCCGCAAGCGCTCATGAGGAGATGCTGCGCGAAGGGTTCTCTCCCGATTTTTCGAGCGCCGTTCAGCAAGAAGTAAAAGCACTTGAGGCACGCTCGCGGCCTGCGGCCGAGCCGGATCTTCGCGATCTGCGCGGCCTGCTCTGGTCGTCGATCGACAACGACTCGTCACGTGACCTCGATCAGATCGAGTTTGCCGAGCAGAAGCCAGAGGGTATTCGCGTGCTGATTGGCATCGCGGATGTGGACAGCGGTGTTCCCAAGGGATCGGCAATCGACGATCACGCGGCCTCCGAAACGACTTCCGTCTACACTGCGGTGCGAACATTTCCGATGTTGCCGCTGGAACTTTCTACCGACCTTACTTCGCTCTCGCCGAATAGCGATCGCGCTGCCCTGGTGATCGAGTTCCTGGTGAAGGAGGACGGCACGCTTGGCGCATTCTCCATCTACCGGGCGCTGGTGCGCAATCACTTTCAATTGACGTATGAGACGATTGGGCTCTGGCTTGGAAACGGCGGTACACTGCCTGCCAACCTGGTCAGCAACCAGGGACTGATCTCACAGCTCGAGCTGCAGAATGCAGCGGCGAAGCGGCTGCGCCAGAATCGCGCGCGCCTGGGAGCGCTGGTCTTCGATCGGATTGAAGCGGAAGCCGTACTGCTGGATGGCCAGGTTCAAAACATCGCTGCCCGGGCGAAAAACGCTGCCGCTGACCTGATCGAGGACTTCATGATCGCCGCCAACGAAGCGATGGCTCGCACGCTGGCGAATGCCGGGGTTTCGAGCATTCGGCGAGTGGTGAAGTCGCCGGAACGCTGGCCGCGCATGGTTGAAATCGCAGCAGCACTCGGGACGCAGCTGCCGCCGCAACCCGACTCAGCCGCGCTGGGAGCGTTTCTCTCTGCCCAGAAGCAGAAAGACCCGGTGCATTATCCCGACCTCTCGCTGTCGATTCTGAAACTGATGGGTCCGGGCGAGTACGTCGTGCTGCGGCCGGGTGATCCCAGCCAGGGACATTTCGGACTCGCGGCAAACGACTACACTCACGCCACTGCTCCCAATCGCCGTTTTGCCGACCTGGTCACGCAGAGACTAATGAAAGCGGTGCTGGCGAAAGAATCGACGCCTTACACGGACGACGAACTAACCTCAATCGCCCGCAATTGCACGCTGAAGGAAGACGCTGCTCGCAAAGTGGAGCGCACGATGGCCAAGCGCGCCGCGGCCGTGGCATTTGCAAATCGAGTGGGGCAGAAATTTGAGGCGGTCGTTACGGGCGTGACTCCGAAAGGCGTATTCGTGCGTGTGCAGAATCCGCCGATTGAAGGGCGCCTGATGCGGGGCGAGCAAGGACTCGATGTCGGCGATCAGGTCGAAGTGACACTGCTGCGGACGGAGCCCGCGCAGGGCTTTATCGATTTCGGGAGATAGCTTCGGGCTGGGCAAATCCGGAGCAGAATAGGTCTGTCGTAAAGGTTTACTACTAAGAGCAGCCCACAATCCATGTGATCTCGCCTCAATAAAGAAATGGGCCGAACCGCCTCGGCGATCCGGCCCTGAGTTGTGCGCGAGAAGTGTTATTCGCTAGTCGTGGAACTGATTCCAGTCGAATAGTTCGAACAGATCGCTGATGGCCGGACTGTTTACCGGTGCATAGGGATTATCGAATTCGGGAATCGGGTTCGGGAAGTTATCGCGGCTGCGCTCGGTTACCGGCGGCAGATACCAGTTCCTCTCGATAAATTTCAGGACCGAGACGTGATCTGAATAATCATGCGCAATATGTCCGGGTTTGGTGTACGGAGAAACTACAATCATTGGAATGCGTGTGCCGTCGCCGAAAAAGTCGAGCGGCTGAACGTAACCGGAGTCGTAGTAACCACCGCCTTCGTCGAAAGTGATGAAGATAGCCGTATTCTTCCAGAGCGAAGGATTCGCTCTAACTTCATCGACAATCTTCTTGGCGAATCCCTCAAATAGGTTCAGCTTCGAAGACGCGGGATGGCCATCGACTAAGCCGCTCGGTTTTACGAACGAAATAGCCGGCAGGGTTCCTTTCTGGATATCTGCGTACAGGTTCTTGGTGTCCTGGATGTGAGCTGTACGAATAGCCTGGTTGGTCATGATCGAAGTGTCGTATTGGAAGGGATTGCAGATATTGCAGTACTCGTCCGTTTTTGCTCCGATTGCGCCGTAATTCAGCTGATAAGGATCCGGCACGTAGTTATCCCACTGATCGCCGTAGTACTTCCAGGAGATCTTCGCATCAAGTAAGGTGTCGCCAATGCTGCGTACCGATGAAGGTGGAATCGTGAACACGGTATTATTCGGATTTTTGTCTGTGTACGCGTTATTGCCGTTTCCGAAATAGCCCGGATTGTAGTTATTGAGCAGATAATAATGTCCGGGTTCACACCTCGGGTTGACCGGCCGCGGTAAGGACGCCAAGTAACTGAGAATTGGCTGAACTCCCGGCTGCGAGTTATCGGCACAAGCCGAGTACGAACCGCCACCGTAAGATGGCGATCCCGCCGAACCGCCGCCGTAACCATCCTCGAGATACCAGTTGTTCGTCCCCGGGCGAGGATTCGGATTTTCGATCTGGTGCACGACGCCGGCATTCGGTGTTCCTGCTGCAACCGTCACCCCCTCCGGAGGCCGCTGCGGATTGCCTTTGCCGTCGCTGAACCAGATAGCATCGCCGTGTCCGAGCATAATGTGGTTGGCGCCCGTACCGCCCTGCACAGACTGATGGAAGTTATCGCTCATCGCGTAATGATCCGCCAGATGTTTGAAGTACGGTGCGTCGCCTTTCTGCACGTTATAAAAACCCATGGCCGTCGATCCTTCGCCGGTCGTGTTGGCATCGGGAGAATACTCGGTGCTGAAATTAGCCGGTTGCGGCAGACCGTTGGTTCCGGCACCTACGGTTACTTCGACCCAGGGGAACAAATGCGCGCCGCAGCCCGACGGATTTTCAGCGCTGGAACGGTCCGCGCTGCAATCGAGTTGCTGCCACATCTGATAGAAGCGATGGACCGGACTTGCTGCGTAGGAGTTATAAGTGAACGTGGACCCGTTAGTCAGCTGGAACGGACCAGGAGGCAGGGCATTGACATCCGCGATGCGCTGATCGGGAGTCTTGGATGTCTGGCCGGTTCCGCCGGAAACGAGATATTGGTAGTAATCTTTCGGCAGTCCGTTTTCCGATTCTTCCGCCAGCGTAAGGCTGTCGTCCTTCACATAAGAATCTTTTGGTCCGCCCACCAGCGGAGCAGGCAGAACATTGTTCGGAAAGTTGGCCTTGGGAGGATTCAGCAGAAACGAATCGGGGGTCTCGTCGGCCGCTGCCTTTTGCGCTGCCTTTTCAAAATTCCTTCCCGGCTTGCCGTCGGCGGTCACAATACCTTCCGAGAGCAGGTTCCACACTCTCTCTCCGTCCTTCGGTACGTAGGTCGCAAATACATGATCGAAACTGCGATTTTCACCGATAATCACGATCACATGCTTGATCGGTGTTTCCGTATCCCCGTCGCGGCTAGCGTTTCTGCCGATGGCGGCGGAGGATTGGGGCATCGCCCAGCCCTGTCCCACTGCGAGTTGAAACATCGCAAGCGAAACAAGTCCGGCGCGCGCGCAATGAACGATGTCCCTTGCAACTTGCTTGACTGACATTTTCCCCTTCTTTCGTTTTGGAGTTGCCGTAATTGGCCTCACTGTTTTTAGCAGGGGAACATGACACGTTGATGAACGAAGTTAAGACTTCGCATTGCAATGCGAATGCAACATTTCGCTGTTACTCTGTCTGATTCCGGCGTGATCAAACTGCAGCCTGCGTGCCAACTTTCACTTGCGCTTTTGTTAGCTCTAGTGGGCGCTGAGTTATGCACTGCAAGCAATGCCTGCGAGCGGCCGGCTCCTGGCAGCCCGATTTCCGAACCGGCTGACCTGCGCAGCGAAAATGGCCGTTTGAATGTTGAGCTGACGATCCATAATTTCGCTCTGCCGGATGGTTCCAGTCGCTACTGCTATCTGGATCAGTACGGCAACCAGGCTCCGACTCTGCGCCTTCATCCCGGCGATCTGCTCACGCTGACATTGAAGAACGAATTATCGGCGATCGATCACCGCCGCTCAGCTATGGCGGCCACGCATTCGGCGCATGCTCATAGCCAGATGCTTTCCTGCTCAGCCGGACCGATGAACGCGACCTCGACCAATTTGCATTTTCACGGGCTCACCGTTCCGCCGCTTTGCCATCAGGATGATGTTCTGAATACTTTGATCGCGCCGGGAAGTGCTCCCTTCGAGTACCAGTTCCGGATCCCCGAAAATCAGCCGCCGGGGCTGTATTGGTATCACCCGCATGTTCACGGCTTCACCAACACGCAGGTGCTCGGCGGTGCTTCGGGCGCCATGATCATCGAAGGCATCGAGGACGCCGACCACGAACTCGCCGGACTTCCGGAGCGCGTGCTTGTCATTCGGGATCAGGATCTGCTCAACCCCAACGCACCACCTTCGAAAGATGAGCCGGTCCTGCCCAAAATGCTTATTGATCGCGATGGGGACGCGGCCAATAATGGGACCGGTTTCGGCAAGCCGGCCAAAGATCTCTCCATCAACTTCGTTCCGGTTCCTTATCCGGACTACCTGCCGGCCAGAATCGAAATGAAGCCCGGCGAACGCCAACTCTGGCGCGTTCTCAACGCTTCGGCGGTCACTTATCTGAACCTCGCCGTGCTGTGCGGCCGCGCGCCGCAGCCGCTTGGTCTGGTTGCGCTCGATGGCGTCCCGTTGAACCTCGGATCAAAGGCGGCCGATGTGCCGCACTGGCTCACGCATCTCGGCGTTCCGCCTGGCTCGCGCGTGGAATTCATGGTGAAAGCTCCACCTCCGGGTGCAACTGCGCTTCTCGTTACGCGCACCGTTGACACAGGGCCCGGTGGTGAGAACGATCCGAATCGCACGCTCGCTCTGATCGATGTTTCGGACAGAGCACCGGAGCCGCGCGCAAGACTTTCACCGAATCCGAAACCCCTGCCTGCCCAGGCCTTGCCGTGGCTGGGCGATGTGAAGCCGGTTCGCGTTCGTCATCTTTATTTCTCGGAGAAGCTGCAGGATCCAAACAGTCCACCGAGTGCCGTCGAATTTTACCTGACGGTGGAAGGGCAGAAAGTGGAAGCCTTCGATCCCGATTCCGCCGAGCCGAACATTGTTGCCAGGCAGGGAACGGTCGAAGACTGGATCATCGAGAACCGCTCACAGGAGTTGCACGCCTTCCACATCCATCAACTCCACTTCATGCTGCTGGATTACCTTGGCATGCCGGTGAATGAGCCGTTTCTGCGCGATACCGTCAATGTTCCTTACCTGAAGCAACGAGCGCTCACCTATCCGAGCGTCCGGATACGAATGGATTTCCGCGATCCGAATTCGGTCGGCACTTTCGTTTATCATTGCCACCTGCTCGAGCATGAAGACGGCGGCATGATGGGCCTCATCCGCGTGGAACCGGCCGACAGCGCAACACAGTCGCAGTAGATCCGCCAGCGCGAGACGTCTCTCCATGGACGATCTGATATTCTTGAGCAGCACGTCGTAACGCCGCGCCGTTACTGCTGCCTGAAATCGCACCGAACGCCCGGAGTAAATTGTCCGGAGCGGAGTGAAGCTTCGGAAATTGTTTTCTCAGTCTTTCCAGTTGAAGATTCTTATTGTGCTGCTCACGGCGCTTCCGTATGTCGCGAGCGCGTCCGCTGCAGAAAGAAACTCGTGGGCCGAATACGGCGGGAGCCCCGATTCGGCGCAGTATTCCGGTCTCGCCCAGGTCAACCGCGAGAACGTCAGCAGGCTGCATGTGATCTGGCGGTACTCGACCGGCGATTCCGGCAAGTATTTATTCAATCCGCTGATCGCGCATGGCGTGATGTACGTGCTTGCGAAACATAACTCGATCGTCGCTCTCGATGCAAAGACCGGACGCGAGCTTTGGCTTCATGAGACCCATCCCACATCGCAGCTGATCACCAATCGCGGCATCAACTATTGGGAGAGTGCCGACGGACGCGAACGCCGGCTGCTCTTCTCCTGCAACAACGTGCTGCAGGCGATCGATGCCAAAACGGGAAAGCGCATCGTCAGCTTCGGAAAAGATGGCGGCGTCGACCTGCGCGAGGGGCTGGGGCGCGATCCGGAGAGCCTGACCCTGGTGCAATCGAGTACGCCCGGGAAGATATTCGAGAATCTGCTGATTTTGGGTTCGGCGACAAACGAGGAGTACCACTCAGGACCCGGCGACGTGCGCGCCTACGATGTGCGCAGCGGGCGGCTCGTTTGGAGCTTTCACACGATTCCTCATCCGGGCGAATACGGCTACGACACGTGGCCGCCGGATGCCTGGAAGCGAGCCGGCGGCGCTAACGCCTGGAGCGAGCTTTCACTCGATACGGCTCGCGGCATCGTGTACGTCCCCACTGCTTCTCCCAAATACAACTTCTACGGCGCGAATCGCAAAGGCGCGAATCTTTTCGGCGATTGCCTGCTTGCTCTCGATGCGCGCACGGGAAAGCGTCTCTGGCACTTTCAGATGGTGCACCACGACATCTGGGATTACGACAACGCCACCGCGCCTAAGCTGCTGACAGTGATGCACGATGGCAAGAAGCTCGACATCGTGGCGCAGGTTAACAAGGAGGGCTTCGTCTGGGTCTTCGAACGCGAGACAGGCAAGCCGCTCTGGCCGATTGAGGAAAGAAGCGTTCCGCAGTCCGACATGCCAGGCGAGCAGACGTGGGCGATGCAGCCGTTTCCGCTGCAGCCGCCGCCTTTTGCCAGACAGGCGTTCACCGAAAAAGATTTGAATCCGTACATTTCCGATCCGCGCGAGCGCGACGAGTGGCTTGAAAAGATCCGGCGCGCACGCAATCAGGGAATGTTCACTCCGCCCGGCACGCAAGACACGGTCGAGATGCCGGGAAACAACGGCGGCGCGAACTTTGGCGGAGCAGCGGTGGACCCGCATAGCGGACGATTGTTCGTCGTCTCGAAAGATTTACCGGCTATGTTGAGACTCCAGCTCGCCGAAAAGCGGTTGCCGCTGCATGCCGCTGTGCCCGAGGAGAGAGGACGCTCGCTGTATGAATCCAATTGCGAACTCTGCCACGGCTCGGATCGAAACGGCCGGCCACCGGCTGTTCCCTCGCTGGTTTCGATACACCAGCGGCTGAGTGGCGAGAAGCTGCGCAGCATCATTCAACAGGGGCAAGGGCAAATGCCGGGCTTTGCACACCTGAAGCCGAACGAGATCGACGATCTGCTCACCTATCTTGCTCATCCGGATCCCGCCACTGCTGCGGGCGACCGAGGCGAAAGCGCAGTCCCGGAACAAGGTCCGGATGGAACGCTTCATTACAAGAGCGGCTTCGGATTCATGTTCACGAGCAGCGGACTTCCCGCCATTTCGCCGCCCTGGACCACGCTGACTGCCTATGACCTCAATCGCGGCACGATCGAATGGCAGGTTCCGCTCGGCGAAGTCCCGGAGCTGGCCGCTCGCGGCATTCGAAATACCGGCAGCCACTTCCCGAAAGTAGGTCCGGTGGTGACCGCGGGCGGCCTCATATTCGCCGGCACCCGCGACCGGAAATTTCGCGCGCTCGATACCCGGAGCGGCAAGGTTCTGTGGGAAACCACGCTCACAGCAGGGCTCGAAGGCATGCCCGCCGTATATGAGCTGGACGGCCGCGAGTACATTGCGGTTTGCGCGGCGGCGCAGGCGACCACGTATACGCACGCCGTCCCCGGGCATCCCGCCTCGAGTGAGCCGATCCGGGGCGAATACGTCGTGTTTGGACTCGACTAGCTCGTCCAGCAGTACGCGGCTTCCATTTCGCTTCTTCCCTTGCACTAAAATCCGGCGCACAATGGATCTGGAGTGCGCCATGAAATCCAATCTCTATTCGAACATCGAGAACGGGATCGCCACTGTTACGCTGAACCGTCCCGAGCGGCGGAATGCGCTCTCGATTGACCTCACTCTCGAACTGCTGGAGTGCCTGCACCGGCTCGAAGTAAACCGGGCTGTTCAGGTCATCATTCTTGCTTCGGAAGGAAGCGTCTTCTGTTCGGGGCACGATCTGAATGAGATGCTCCAGGAGCATCCCTCCGATTACAAACGAATCTTCTGCGCGTGTACGCATCTGATGACGAAGATTCAGTCCATCCCGCAGCCGGTGATTGCGGAGGTGCAGGGGCTGGCTACAGCGGCCGGTTGCCAGCTGGTGGCGAGCTGCGATCTCGCCATTGCTTCGGAAAAGGCCTCGTTTGCGACGCCCGGCGTGCGCATTGGGCTCTTCTGTTCGACACCGATGGTCGCGCTGACTCGCGCAATTGGCCGAAAACGCGCCATGGAGATGCTGCTTACGGGTGAGCCGATTGATGCCTACCAGGCGTCCGAGTGGGGGCTCGTGAATCGCGTTGTACCGGCTCAGAATTTGCGCTCTGCCACTCGCACTCTCGCCGAGCGGATAGCCGAAGCCAGCCCGGTGGTGGTCGGAATCGGCAAGAATGCTTTCTACAAACAGATCGAGCTCGATCAGACCCATGCATACGCCTTCGCCAGCCAGACCATGAGCGCGAACGCTCAGGAGCCGGAAGCGCAGGAAGGGATTCGCGCGTTCCTCGAAAAAAGGCCGGCACGCTGGCCGCACCACGCTCAACCGCAGCTCTAATGAGAGAGCGCCCGCTGGTCGAATTTAGTGCCGGAAATGGCGCATTCCGGTGAAGACCATCGCAAGCCCGAGGCGATCTGCCGCCGCGATTACCTCTTCGTCTTTCACGGACCCGCCGGGCTGGATCACAGCCGTAATGCCGTGCTTCGCGGCTTCTTCCACACCATCGGGGAAGGGAAAGAATGCGTCGGAGGCGAGGACTGTTCCCGACAGCGGCAATACGGCTTTCGCCGCTCCGATCTTCACACTGTCCACGCGGCTCATTTGTCCCGCGCCTACCGAAATCGACTGTCCCGCGCGCGCATAAACGATGGCGTTCGACTTCACATGCTTGCAAACCTTCCAGGCAAACTGAAGCGCCGTCCATTCCTTTTCATCCGGCGCGCGCTTTGTCTTCACCTGCAGCGAGCTCCGTTCCAACTTCCCGGTATCGGGAGTCTGTGCCAGGAAACCGCCCGAGATCGATTTGATCACCAGTTCCGGTGCCGCCGCACTCACTTTTACCAACCGCAGATTTTTCTTCTTCGTCAGTATGCTCAGCGCGTTTTCGGAGAAGGACGGTGCGGCGATTGCCTCTACGAACAACTTCGCCACTTCGTTCGCGGTCTCTTCGTCGAGCTCACGATTGAAGGCGAGAATGCCGCCAAACGCCGAAACGGGATCTGCTTCGAGCGCTTTACGGTACGCTTCGGCAAGCGACGACTGCTCGGCGCACCCGCAGGGATTCGTGTGTTTGATGATCGCCGCTGCCGGGCCTTCAAACTCCAGAATCAGCTGCCAGGCTGCGTCGAGATCGACCAGGTTGTTGTACGAAAGCTCTTTGCCGTGCAGCTGTTCAGCACCCGCAATGCCGGTGCGCTCGCGCCGGTAAAGCGCCGCCTGCTGATGCGGGTTCTCGCCGTAGCGCAGCGCGTAGGCCCGCGGCACGGAAATCTGCAATCGCTCCGGCAAGGGATCAGTGTTGTCGATCTGCAGTAGACGATTGGAAACGGCCACGTCGTAGGCGGCGGTGTGCAGGAACGCCTGCTGTGAAAGCTTCCAATGAGTCTGCTCGCTCAGTTCGCCGCCGCGCTCATTCATTTCGCGCATCACATCGTTATATTGCGAGGGTGAAACCACCACGGCGACATCCTGAAAATTCTTGGCCGCGGCGCGAATCATGGTGGGGCCGCCGATGTCGATATTCTCGATCAGTTCTTCGCGCGTGACCCCCGGCTTTGCCGCATACTTCTCGAACTGGTACAGATTCACCACGACCATCTGAATCGGCGGAATGTCGTGTTCGGCCAGCGAGTGCATGTGTGCCGGGTTCGACCGCATCGCCAGAATGCCTGCCGCGATGCGCGGATGAATGGTTTTCACACGGCCATCCAGCATCTCGGGAAATCCGGTGATATCGGCGACTTCGCGCACCGGGATGTCCGCTTCCCGCAGCGCCCGCGCCGTTCCGCCTGTCGAGATCAGCTCAACGCCGAATTCATGTAAACGCCTGGCAAACGCAATGAGTCCTGTCTTATCCGTTACGCTCAGCAGTGCGCGTTCGATTTTGGCCATGAAACAACATTTTGACAAAACCCTCACCGTCAGCCGTTTGCCTTGCGGATTGCGAGGCTAAAGCCCCAGATCGCGCGCCTTGCGCAGCACATACGCATCCGTCATGCCCGCGATGTAATCGCAGACGACGCGGTGCACGGGCGTGTCTTCGAGGTGTTCGCGATACCCGGGCGACACCTTTTCAGGCCGTTCGAGCAGGAACTCAAAGAGCGCCCGCACTCGCTCGGACGCCCTCGCGCGTTCCTTCACCAGAGGCTCGCACGAGTAAGCGCGTTCGGTGAGCAGCGTCTTCAAATTGGCATTGATGCGGATGGTAGCGGGTGAGAATTGCGCAAGCCGGTAATCCAGCGCGCGCACATCGGCCGAGCTCTGTACGCCCGCGGCGGCCGCCGCTTGCGCGGTCCCCTCGATGAATCCGCCAATGAGCGTGTTCATCAAATGCCGCTGCACTTCCCAGAAGCGCACGCGGTCGCTTGCTCCCGGGTATCGCGTTTCCGTTGTCTCAATCCAGTCGGCCGATTCAGGCACATAGGCGCGCAGATCGTCGAATGAGATCAGGCCGGCGGTAAACGAGTCGTCGAGATCAGCGGTTCCGTAAGCGATCTCGTCGGCAATATCGAGCAGCTGAGCCTCCAGTGCGGGGCGCTCGCCGGGAAGGAATTCCTGCAGCTCGGGGTCTGCATCGCGCTCGACTTCGCGCGAATGCTTCACGATCCCTTCGCGCACGTCGAAAGTCAGGTTGAGCCCGTCGAAGCTGGCATAGCGCTGCTCGAGCCGGTCGACAATGCGAAGCGAGTGCAGGTTGTGCTCGAACGAACTGCCGAACTGCCGCATTTGCCGGTCGAGCTCGCGTTCACCCACGTGACCGAACGGCGGATGGCCGAGATCGTGCGCCAGCGCCAGCGTCTCGGTGTACTCTTCGTTCAAGCCGAGTGTCACGGCCACTGTGCGCGCCACCTGCGAAACTTCGATCGTGTGTGTCAGCCGGTTGCGCGTGTGATCGTTCAGGCCAATGGTGAAAACCTGCGTCTTGCCTTCGAGCCGCCGGAACGCGCGCGAGTGAATGATGCGGTCGCGATCACGCTGAAAATCGTTGCGGTACGGATGCGGAAGCTCCGGATAGCGCCGGCCGCGATGACTGCGCGAGTCAAGCCGCAGATGGCTCAGCATAGGCGGATCGAGCGAAACAGGCCCGCCATCCAGGCTATTTTGCGATTTGGGCGGAGAGCTGATCGGCAGCGCGAGAGACGGCCGGGTCCGTTTTCGGCCCCTTTAGAGTCTGCAGGATCTGCCGCGCCTGCTGCGGATTGGCAGATGCATCGATCTGCGCCAGCAGAATCTGTGCCTGTCCCTTCGAGACCAGGTCAGTCGGCTTGTTGACCAGCGCGCGCAGCAGTTCCTGAGCCTGCGAAGTCCGATTCGTCGAGAGATAAACCTGTGCCAGCGCAATTTTCGCCAGCGCTGCCGAATCGGTTCCTGAAGAAGCCACTTTGCTCAGGTCGGATTCCGCGCCCTTCAGATCGCCCTGCTGCGCTTTCAGCGTGCCCAGATAATACTGCGCGAGATATCCCTCGGCGGTGCCGCCATCTTTCGCCACCACATCCGAGAGCGCCTTGATGGAAGCGCGATTCTTTTCGTCCTGTGTGGCAAAGGTCTTGCTGTACTCGTTCGGCGGGCCGACCTGCGCGTCCACAATCGCGAAAGCAGCCTGCAGATCGCGCTGGCGTTGCGCACGGCGGTAGGAGTTGAACCACACCGCAGCGGCAACCAGGAGGACCGCCACACCGGCGACAATGCCCCACCGAATCAGATTTTGTTTGTGAGCGCTGGCGTACTCGAGCGCGGAGCTGACCGACTCTGTAAATTGATCGTGCTCGAGCTGCTCTTTTAGTTCATGACGGGTCAAACTGAGACGACTGCCTTTCTCCTGAGGCTAGCATATTGAGGCGATTGCCGCGGCGCCAAAAGGTATGTAGGTTGGATCATGCGATTGGCGGATTACCGAGGCAGAAGCCTCCGTATTTCACGGATTCATCCTCTCTCTCGAGCGGGTATCGCACTGGTCCTGTCCGCTCTCATTTCCGCCGCGAACAGCGAAGCGTTCACAGACGAACTGCGATTTCAGACAAGCGCCGTTCTGTTGGCCACGGTCTATCATGACCGCTCCTGGGGAGCAAAGGACACAGCCGAGGACGGTGCGTTTTCCTCGGTCAATCGCCGCTGGGATCAGACACGCTCCGGAACCTGGTACATCGAGCAGCAGCGGGCCGGCGATCAGATCATCGCCACCGGACTCGCTTATCACGACCGGGTTCTGGTCGATCGCGGTCTACGAATTCTCGAATGGGGATTTGCTCAGCAGAACGCCGACGGATCGTTCCCTTGCGAGGACCCCTTTCACAGCACCTCCTTCTTCGTGGAAGCGGCTACTCATAGTGTGCTCCTGCTCGAAGCCGCGCCCGAGGGCCGCGAGTTTGACGCCAGGGTAGAGCTGCTGCGGCAGAAACTGGCGCGCACCGCGCAGTGGATGACACAGCCGGGGGTAGAACAGGCAGCCAAAGCGCACAATGCGGTCTTCACGCATCGCCGCTTTCTGATAGGGGCGGCGCTTGGTGAAGCGGGCGTCGTGCTTCGTGATCAGCGGCTCGTGACGAAATCGGCCGAGTATATATGCGACGGTTTCCTATTGCAGATGCCGGACGAAGTCAATCGGGAAAAGCATGGATACGACTCCAACTATCAGGCGGTTGGGCTTGTGTTTGCGATGCGCTATTACCGGCTGGTGGCGAGCGATGAATTGAAACAAGAGATGTACCCGCATCTTGCCGCTGGTATCCGCTGGCAAAGAAGCCGCATTACGCCTGCCGGGGACGTCCTTGCAGAAGGAAATACGCGGACCGCTGGTCAGGAAAGGAACCGCGATGGCACCGCCAAAAGCGTCAACTATAGCTGGACCGTGCTGGCTCTGGCGGATTGGGCAACCATCAGCGGCGATCGTTCGTTTGACGAACTTGCTTCACGCGTCTGGAAACAGTGGGAATGGGTCAAAACGCGTAAGGCGTGATCAGGCGCGCAAGTCGGCCAGATCGCGCTTGATGGCAAACTTCACCAGCCCTGCGACGTCGTGAATATCCAGCTTGCGCATCAGGCTCGAGCGGTAGGTATCCACCGTTTTCGGGCTAAGCGACAGCCGAGCCGCGATCTCCTTGGCCCGCACGCCTTCCACCAGCATCGAAAATACCTGAAACTCGCGCGTGCTCAGCGAATCGATCGGGTCGGCTTCGTGACGCGAACCGGTCTCGCCAAACAGGCTCATCACTTCGATCTGCGGCGAAACATAGATGCCGCCTTGCGTGAACTGGCTGAGCGCCTCAGCCATTTGGTCGGGTGTGGAACTCTTGAGCAGATATCCGCAGGCGCCGCTGCGAAGCACCTCGAGCACCGTCTTGCGATCCTTGCGAACCGAGAAAACTGCGCAGCGCGTGGCCAGATTCTGTTCGCGCACGCGGCGAATCACTTCCGTTGCGGCCAGATCGGACAGACCCAGATCGAGCAATGCCAGCGCCGGCTGCAGCCGCTCGATTTCGGAGAGAGCGGCCGCGGCGCTTCCAACCTGCGAAACAACGCGGAATCCGCGAATCGAGTTGCAGAGCGCAGCGAGCCCTTCGCGAACCAGTGTAAGCTCATCGGCGATCAAAATATCGACGATAGCCGATTGTTCGGGGCGAAAATAGGCTTCGGTAGGCAGTAAAGAACCCGTCATACGGAAAATGTTCCCTTCGGAAAAATGTGACGACCTGCTAAGGAGTGCTCTTATGGAGGCACTCGTCTCAGCGGAAACGCCGAAGAGAACGGGCGCGGAGTGTAAGAAATCCGCGCCTAACCCCGACGGGCCTAGGGATTTTCCTTAGCCCTTAGTGGAAACTCCGTACCGCTTCGGCCTCGTCGTCGTAGACCTCGAACACGGTATACAGCTTCGTGATCTGCAGAAGATCTTTCACACGCTTCGAAAGTCCGACCAGCTTAAGTTGGCCGCCGCTGTTGGTGACGGTGGTGAAGCCCGAGACCAGTTCGCCGATGCCCGAGCTATCGATATACGTAACGTCTGCAAGGTTGAGCAATATCTTTTTGTCACCCTTGGCGACGAAGCCGCGGATTGCGTCGCGAAACGCGCTCGCACCTTCGCCCAGCGTTATTCGCCCGGCTGCATCGATCACTGTGACATCGCCCACCTGGCGAGATGTCAGTTTTACACTCACTGCTGCCTCCTAAAAAGTTGAGAAACAAACCCAAGCGCATAGGCGGGTCTTGGCCGTTATGCGCGTTAAAAAAAGCTGCACCGCCCGTCTGGTCCGTGGTGCGCGCCAATCCAAGCGCACAGGGCGTTTGACTGCCCGTTGTGCGCGTTAATCCAAGCGCACAGGGCGTTTGACTGCCCGTTGTGCGCGTTAATCTCGAACAGTATCACGACTCGCTGGCGTGTTTAACCAGTCGCACCTCAGTGCCGCCGCCCGGTCTGGGGTGCAGATCGAAATCGTCCATAAAGGCGCGGGCCAGCATCAGGCCCCGGCCCGATTGCCGCAGCAGGTTCTCGGGCGCCAGCGGATCGGGCAAAGAGTTGAGATCGAAGCCTTCTCCTTCATCGCCAATCGTGATGGTCAGCTCCGAATCCGAGCGTTCAATCTGCAGATGCACCCGCTTGTTCTTGTTGTAGCGATTTCCATGCACCACCGCGTTGACGGTGCATTCGCGCACCGCCATGCCGACCTGATGCTGCGCGTCATCATCCAGACCGAGCTTGGCCGCCTCCTGCATTGCCAGATCTTCGGCTTTGTCAGCCGTCTGTAGGGTCGAATCTAGCGTGGTCTGAATGGTCTCCATGTGGCTCGGGTCACAACGGGACATGATTAAAGGAGCATACTAAATCCGTATCTTACAGGAAAGAAAAATCAGTACCATTCAGTCCGCTGCAGGTACTTAACCGAGCGGCCTGGATAGACTCCTCCCTATGGCGCAGCCATTCCATTTTCAAACCCGCATTCGCTTCATCGACACCGATGCCAGCGGGCGTATTCACTACACCGCGATGTTTCGCTACTTTGAATCCGCCGAAATCGAGTTCATGCGCACGCTCGACATCAGCTATCTGAAGCATGATTTCGCTCTGCCGCGCGTGCATGTGGAGTGCGATTTCCGGCTGGCCCTCGAGCATGACGATCTCATTGACATTGAACTGCGAGTGGCGAAAGTTGGAACCTCTTCCATTCACTTTGCATTCCGCACACTCAAAGCGGGGGAGCTGGCCGCCACCGGCTCGATCGTTGTGGCGTGCATGGATAGAAAAACACAGCGAAGCGCGCCACTGCCCGATCTCCTGCGCGAGAAACTACGCCAGGCAAGCGCGAATCACGTAAACTGAACCGCCTAACCCCACATTCCGAACCGGCCTATTTCCATCGGCGGCAATTTTCTGTACTATTTTGAAAGAGGCAGCGGTCGGTTGCCGCTGACCTCTGTGTTACGGCTAACGGTGTCGCCACCGCAGCCTTAGCACGATGGTTCCGAATATCGAAACCACCTTCAGTAAGAGGATCAAATCAATCACCTCCTACGGCAAGTAGGAATGGAAAGGCTGGGGGCTCTATTCCCCCAGCCGATCACTTGCCGCCTCAGGTGGCAGCCTGGCGATCGCTCAGCCGATTCCTTTCCGTTCCGATACTTGCTGTAGGTTCTTTCGGCGGAATACGCAATTGTCTTTAGCTGCTCGTTGCCGGCTTCTTTCGAGCGGTGGCCGTTGCTTGCTACTGGCCCTACTTGCGCGGCGCGCTCGAGGGCGGCACAATCCCCTTCAGCCGCATGTACGTCACGAGATTGCCGTAGTGCTCGTCCAGATGCGCCGTGTTCAGGCTCATTATCGTGAGCTTGGGAAATTTGCGGCCCATGAAGTCCACCGTCTGCGCGGCTTTCTGGTCGTCCATCGAGCCATACACTTTCATGCAGTATCCCTGCGCATCTTTCAACGCCTGCACCAGATCGGCTTTCGTGGTTTTCGTCTTCTCGATATCTTTCACGGGCGGCTGCTCTCCCGCTACATCACCACAGAACATGTACTGAGCATCGGCTGCATGCCCGAAGATCTGGCCCATCGAGCGCACGTCCGGGGTTGGCTTGAACGAGTAATCGGATTCGGGAACCTGTTCTGCCGATGCAATTACCATCCCGCTGACGTATCCGTAAACTCCCTTTTCCGCGTTCACGAAGGGGCTTGATGCTTCCTGCGCAAGTAGCGCCGGGGAACACACACCCAGCGCGGCGAACAACAAACAGAGTTGTTTCATGGAATCTCCTGACCGTCCACTCTACGCGATCGCGTTGACAAAAGTTCAAAAAAAAACTTCTCCCGCATTTTGTTTGACTTGCGTTAGAAAATCGTCATCCGGCAGCCATCCAGGCGGGGTAGCCTCACGGGCGGAAAGGAGTTGGCCGCATATGCATCCTCCCGTGATCATTGATGATTTCTTCACCACGATCGGAATCATTTTCGGTTTCTAAGTGAGAAATGGGGCGGGCGCGCGCCGTCGCGCCCGCTTCCCGGTTAGTTCCTTCTCCGGTTAAGAGTGGCCCCGCTTGCTAACTGAATTGTGGTAAGTTTTTCAGATTAGAAAGCGGGGTTGCCCTTTTGAATTCCAGACACGTTCGTATTGCCAGCCGGTTTGTCTGTGCCGCAATGGCCCTATTGCTGGTGCATGGAGCAGCCTGGTCCCAGGCCACCACCTCTCTTCGTGGGACCGTTACGGATCCGAGCGGCGGAGCGGTTGCGAACGCCACTGTCACGCTGAAAGAGCCCGCAACGAATGTCGAACGAACCGCGAAAACAGGTGCGGCCGGCGACTACAGCTTTCTCGCTCTCCCGCCCGGCAAGTACGTGCTCTCCGTCCAGGCCAGCGGTTTCGAGCGTTACGAACAAACCAATCTCGAGCTGCTCGTCAATTCTCCCGCCACTGCGAACGTCCAGCTAAAGCTCGGATCAGTGAACGAGACCGTTGCCGTAACGGCTGAGGCGCCCGTGCTCAATTCGGTCGACGCCTCGATCGGTAACGCCTTCAATGAGCAGCAGGTCAAACAGATTCCGCTGGAAGGGCGCAACGTCCCCGATCTCCTCACGCTTCAGGCGGGCGTGGTTTATACGGGCAATCGTCCCGACCTTAATCGCGACTACGATACCCGCAGCGGCGCTGTAAATGGCGCGCGCAGTGACCAGAGCAACGTAACGCTGGATGGCGTCGATGTGAATGATCAGGGCAACGGTTACGCGTTTACTTCCGTGCTGCCCACTACACTCGATTCCGTCCAGGAATTTCGCGTGACCACCACCAATTACGGTGCCGATCAGGGCCGCTCCTCTGGCGCGCAGGTTTCGCTCGTCACAAAGAGCGGTACCGATAAATTCCACGGCTCTCTATACGAATATCTGCGCAACACCAAAACCAGCGCAAACGATTATTTCATCAAGATGGCCGAACTGCAGAGCGGCCAGCCCAACGTTCCCCCGAAGCTGAACCGCAATATCTACGGCGTTTCGCTCGGCGGCCCCATCATGAGGGAGCGCCTGTTTTTCTTCGTCAACTACGAAGGCACCCGCCAGCGCGAAGCAAACAGCGTCGTACAGACGATTCCCAGCGCGACTCTGCGTCAGGGCATCATCCAGTATCAAAACGTGAACGGCGGCATCACCACGCTCACGCCCCAGGACATTACCGCTCTCGACCCTCTCCATCTCGGTCCCAATCCGGTGATGCTCAAGTACTTCAACACGTATCCGCTGCCCAATGACAATTCCGTGGGCGATGGTCTGAATTATTCCGGTTATCGCTTCGCTTCACCGGTCCGCCGCGACAACGACGTCTACATTGCGCGCTTCGACTATCGCATCGATTCCAACGGCCGCCACAATCTTTTCTGGCGCGGTGCGCTGCAGGACCTCTATAATCCGGGCGCTCTGTTTCTGCCGGGCACGCAGCCGGAAAGCACAGTCGTCGATCACACCAAAGGCTTCGCCATCGGCTACACCGGCGTCTTTACGCCAACGCTCGTCAATAACTTCCGCTACGGGCTCACGCGCCAGAGTACCGGCAACCTCGGCGACAGCGACCAGATCTGGAACGAATTCCGCGGCCTGAGTCAGGGCATCACGCGCTCGACGGCATTTCAGATGCCGGTGCACAATTTCGTCGACGATTTGTCATTGACCAAGGGCTCGCATAGCTTTCAGTTCGGCGGCAATGTGGGCCTGGTGCGCAACCCGCGCCAGAGCACGCTCAACTCCTTCAGCTACGGATTGGCAAATTCGGCATGGCTCAGTACTTCCGGTCTGGCAAACACGAGCAGCCCACTTAGTCCAGACAACGGCGGCTTTGCTGCCGTCGATCCGGCTTTCAACAACTCGTACGATTTCCCCATGATGGCGCTCCTGGGGATGATCACCGAGGACAACGGCACTTACAACTACCTGAAAGACGGAAGCCTGCTGCCGCAGGGCGCCGCGGTTCAGCGTCATTTCGCGCTCAACTGGTACGAAATGTACGCCCAGGATCAGTGGCGCATCAAACCCAACCTTACGCTGACGTATGGTCTGCGCTATTCGCTCTTCCCGCCGCCATGGGAGACCAACGGCCTGCAGGTCGCGCCGAATATCAGCATCGGCAATCTTTTCAACCAACACGAGCAGCAGATGGTGCAGGGCATTCCCGCCAATCAGGATCCGCTGATTCAGTTCAATCTGGCGGGTCCGGCGAACAACGGGCCCGGTTTTTATCATTTTGAAAAGACCGACTTTGCTCCACGCGCCTCCATCGCGTGGTCCCTCCGCCCCCAAAGCGACTGGGGGAAAAAGCTCTTCGGCTCCGACGATAAAACCGTCATCCGCGCGGGTTTCAGCAAAGTCTACGATCGATTCGGTCTCGGCCTGCTGAATACTTTTGATCAGAACGGCGCCTTCGGCCTCGCCACTTCCATCTCGAATCCAGCGGGCGTGCTGACCGCCGCCACTGCGCCTCGCCTCACCGATCTGCATACCATTCCGACCACCGATCTGAACGGCAACACGATTCTGATTCCCGCACCTCCCGGCAAGTTCCCGCAGACCCCGCCCGCGTCGCTCGATTCGGGCGGCTTTGCCATCGCGTGGGGCCTCGATGACACCATCCAGACACCCTACGCCTATACAGTCGATTTCTCAGTCGGCCGCGAGCTGCCCAAGCAGTTCGCCCTGGAACTCGCCTACGTCGGCCGCTTCGGCCACAATCTGCTGGCGCAGCGCGATCTCCTGCAACCGCTCAACCTGTTCGATAAATCCTCTGGGATTTCGTACTTCCAGGCCGCTACCCGCATGTCGCAGCTCTATCGCGGCGGGGTCCAGACGCAGAATGTGAATGCCGCCGTGGTGGGACCCACCGCCGCGTATTGGAAAGATCTGATGCAGCCGCTCAAAGCCGGCGGCGCTTATGCTCTAACCTGCAGCGGCGGCTCGACCAAGGATGTTCTGCAGGCGGTCTACGATCAGTTCCTCTGCACCAAGTACAACGACAGCTCTGCTCAGGCCGATATCGACGCCTACGGCGGCATTCCCGACGCCAATCTCAACGGCGTCTCCTACACTCTGAACACTGGCCCATTTTCTTACTACAATCGCCAGTACTCGTCCCTTTACGCCTGGAGCACCGTCGGCAGCTCCAGCTATAACGCGCTCCAGGTCAGCTTCCGGAAGCGCTTCACCGCCGGTTTGCAGTTCGACATCAACTACACATTCTCGAAATCGATGGACATCTCCTCCGATGCCGAACGCATCGGCCCGTATGGCGGCTTGGGCGGACAGATCATCAACCCGTTCTCGCCCGATCAGCTGCGCGCCGTCTCCGACTTCGACACACCTCACCAGGTGAACGCCAATTTCATCGTCGAGCTGCCCTTCGGCCGCGGCCGCTGGCTTGCCCACAACGCCAATGGTGTGCTCGATGCCTTCATTGGCGGCTGGCAGCTATCGGGCATCGTGCGCTGGACTAGCGGTTTCCCGGTCACCGTCGATAACGGCTATTATTTCCCCACAAACTGGCAGGAAGAAGGCAATGCGCTCACGGTCGTCACGCCCAAGAGCGGCGCCTACAAAGAACCGGACGGAACCGTGAACATGTTTGCCGACGGAACCGCCGCAGTCGCCGACTTCATCCATCCCTTCCCCGGTCAGAGCGGGTCGCGCAACACTTTCCGCGGCGACGGTTTCGCCGGCTTCGATGCCGGTCTTAGCAAGCGCTGGCCCATGCCCTGGGAAGGCCACAGCCTCCAGCTCCGCTGGGAAGTCTTCAATGTCACGAACCTGACCCGTTTCGACGTCCAGTCAAACCGGCCCGAGATCGACTTGTCGACTCAGTTCGGCAATTACACCAATCTGCTCACGCAGCCCCGCGTGATGCAGTTTGCGCTTCGCTACGAGTTTTAGGGGAGGCCCAGAGCGGACTGGAGTTTATCGTCCGGGCAGAGCAGGTGTCCGCTGAAGCCCAGTCGCGTTCAGCAGCGGGTAAGGATTTGGCGAATCCGCCGTGTCCGCATCCGTACTCTGCCGCCGTGTGGCCGCCAGCCGGTCGATGGTGATCCCCAGTCCGGCGCTGATCAGAAATGCGAATCCGTAGGCGTGGCTCAGGAAAAACACGCACACGGCAAAGCTCAGTGTCGAGATGAAAAATACCTGCGCAACGGAAGCCAGCAGCGGGTCACCGCAGGAGCGCGCCTTCCACAAACGCCGCAAACTCATAACGAGAGCCGACACGAAACAAATCAGCGCCGGAATACCGCATTCGCTCGAAACCTGAGTGTAAGTGTTGTGCGTTTCGTGCCACATGCCCTTCACTCCCGATTCTGAGGCCAGGTTCCCTTCGTTCTCCATGAACTGCCCCGGCCCCACGCCCAGCAGCGGATGCTTCAGCGTCAGGGTGATGCTTTGTTCAAACAGGCGCCGGCGCGCTTCGGCCGACTCCGCTGCCTCCGTCGTCTGCGCATCCTTGCTCTTAAAGAGCGTAGTCAGCCGGTCCATGGCGTGGCTCGGAACAAATGGGATGGCGAGCATGGCCATCGTCGGAAGTCCGAGAATCAGTCCGATCTTGACGCTCGGCTTGGCAATAAACAGAATCACCATGAGCGTGACAACCGCGCTCACCATGGCTCCCCGCGAGCCCGTGCTGAGCAGCTGGTATACACCGGCAGGAAGCACGATCGCGCCCAGAATTTTGCGGAAAATGCTCTTCTTCGCTGCAAATAGCACGTACGTGATCACTGGCATCACATACATCAGCTGCGCCGCGTAGTCGTTCGAGTCGCCAATGCTTTCCGCTCCCACCAGCGTCATGCGGCCGTCTCTGAATTCCTTGGCCGTAAAGCCGAGTGCGACGGTGGCAACGCCCGCCCAGCCGATCGTGTTGATAACTTTCATCAGATCCGAGCGCGAACCCACCACCGCAGGGATCAAGAGCAGCAGCGGTAAAACGGTTCGTACATAGCCGAGGCAAAAGGGAAGCGACCCGCCACGCCAGGTGCTGAACACCGTGGCCAGGCACAGGCAAATGGCATACCCATACCAGAGCAGCGCATTCTTGTCGCGAAAACCGTTCACCCACTTGCCGCTGATGAAGACCGTCAGACAGCTGATGCCGCCGAGCACCATCAGCATGTGCAGATCCACGTGGATTTTATATGTAATGAATTCGTGCAGGAAGCTGATTCGAAAGAAAAGAAACAGCAACGCCAGCCGCAGCGCGATGCGGTCCATGCTGCTCGGAACCGGTTCTTCGACCGCAGACTGCACAGAATTCTCCGCCAACGCCGTCCGAGCTGGGCTCTCCACGGTTACTGTGCGGTTCTCCTCGGTGGATCGCGTTCGAAGCGGCGACCAGGATTTGCTGGGTTTGAATTTAGACACCGGACTTAAGTAGTGGAAGGCGCCGAACCGATTTCTCCGAAACGGCGCGCGGCGCCCGGCCGCGGACCTCCCTCAGTATAGCTTCTTATCGGCCATTTTTCGTCTTGCAAGAGAGAAACCATCTGCTTTCCGGGTGTAGGGTTCTTCCTAACGAAATCAGCCAAACGCGCCAGCATCCCAGCCTGCGCGCGGGGCGGTTCACGTCAGGGAGCGAGCTAATTTCAGTTGCGCCGAATCTGCCCACTCTGCACGTGGCTCAGCCGCCAGCCGGGCGAATGTCCAGAGGCGAATGCGCTCCGCATCCACGCCAAGCAGATCGCCAATTCGCGCGATCGTTCCGCGCGCGTCCGCCCGCAGCCGTTCCGGGCAGTTCAGCAGATGCTGTGTCGCATCGTATGCCGGATCACCCAGAAACGGTTTCGGATCAATGACCAGCCACGGCTCTCGTTCGGCGCGGAGCACATTGCCCGCATGTAGATCGGTTGCCAGCAGCACCTCGCAGCGGGCCGACTCCGGAAGCGTTCGCAGGAGTTCCAGGCCCTCACGGACGAGTGCCTGGTCGGGCCAGCGGTCCCTGCCCGCAATCGTCTCCTTCGCCCAGAACTCGGTCATGACAGACAGGCGCCGGAACGAATGGTCCGCTGCTTCCGGTCGCCGCCAGAGCCGCCGCAGCAGGCAAGCAATCACCACATCCTGTTCCGGTTCGGCTAAACTCCGCAGCGAGCTGCCGGGGCGGCAGCGTTCGAGCAGCAGCGCGCCCGATGCCTCATCGAACGCGAGCAGCCGGACCGTCGGATCGCCATCCCAAAAGCGGAGTCCGGCCATCTCCCTCTCGGCCTCCATATGCGGAAAACCGAGTTTCAAAACCGCCGGTTCTCCGCGTGGGAGCAGAACGGGCGGTTTTCGACAGGCTGAGGTAAGCCAGCCCGGAATGTTCACCGATAGGGTTATTTCTGTCCCGCCGCGGCCCGGTGTTCAGCGGCTCGTTTCTCGTCCGCTTTGCGGTCGCGCTCTTCCTGCTCATGGAAGCGCTGTTCCCGCTCGGCCACCAGCCGGTCGTATTCCGGCTTCTGCTCGGGCGTCAAAATCGACTTCACGCGCTCGATCTGCTCGTCCTTGATCTTCACCATTTCCGGACGATACCGGTCGCGCACCGCCTTGTACTGGGCCTTGGTTTCGTCCAGGATGACGTCGAGCTGCCGGACCTGTGCCGGCGTCAGATTCAGCCGGGTCCGCATTTCATTCGTGTACTGATGCCGGAAGTCTTCGGCCGTCTTGGCATTCACCTTCAGCATCGAGAGATACCGGTCGCCCAGCACGCCCGCGATCAGGCCGCACACAAACAAAAGCACGCCGAGCGCCAGCGCCAGCCACTGATTCCGTCTCATACCGCTCAGCGCGCAGGCGCCGCGACTGCTGGCATGTCGGCCGGAGCGCGCCGGATTGCCTCCGTGTAGGCGGTCCTCTCGGCCGAATGCTCAGCCATCAGCGCGTCCATATACGTCGGAGCCAGATTGAGCGTGCCGGGCGCAAAAAACAGGTTCAGCGCCAGCAGCAGCAGGCAAATCGCCGCCGAAGCCGTCGTCAGTTTCACGCCGAAGCGATCGAAAACCGACCAGAAGCTCTGCCGCGCATCGATCTTCTGCCACAGATCAGGCATGAAGTTCGGTCCGGGCTCGACCTCCGGGCAGGCCGCCCGGTAGCGCTCGAAAAGAGAATCCAACCTGTCCTGATCCATCGTTTGCAACTCCTTGGGTCTTTGAACCCAATCCCCATTCCGGCTAAAGGCTTCCGGCTTCCGATGCCGCCTGGTAGGCCTTCAAAACCCGCTGGCGCGCTCGGAAAAGCCGCACCTTCAGCGCATTCTCCTTGACATGATAAATCTGCTCCAGCTCCCGTAGCGACAGTCCTTCCACTTCCTTGAGCACCAGCAGGATGCGGTCTTCCTCCGAAACATGCCGGAATAGCGAATCCATAAAGTCGCGCAGACGGCTCTTTTCCCGGTCGCTCTCTTCCTGCTTCACGCCGGCCGCCGAATCCGCCATCAGCACCTGCTGTTCGCTCAGATCCGACATGCGCGATTCCGCCCGCCGCTTCCGCCGCCGTAAGTAATCATAGGCCGCGTTCACCGTCAGCCGGTACAGCCAGGGCTCGAAAACTTCTGGTGTTCGCAACTGGTCAAGCGAGTAATACAGCCGGACGAAAACCTCCTGTGCCACATCCTCCACGTCTTCCGGCCGTCCGATCAGCCGCGAAATCGTGCCCAGAATGCGCTTTCTATACGCCAGAACGATCTGATTAAACGCCTGCCCATCGGCAGCACGCGCTCTTTCGATCAGCTCTGGCTCAACAAGCATACCGGCGATACGTAGCCGGACCTGTTGACCCTCAGTTGTACTAGGCGCGCCGGCAAGTTGTTAGGTTACAAGGCTCGGTACGGAACTCCAAGTTTTGACGCACAGGACGGGCAGCAAAATGCCCTTTGTGCCTGATTTACTTCAGCCGGAACGGGCTCGCGGTGTGGAGAAGGATAACTCCGAACAATCTGCAGCGCTCGAATAGCCGCATCGATGGCCGAGCGTTGCGCGTACAAATGCTCCAGTTCCACCCTAAGAAGGTTCACCGACCTCCCCTGGCAGGAACTACGCAGGTGCGACATAGCCTCTTTTACCTCTTAACACGGCTTTGTTGCAATGGAATTCGCTCAGCGGCGGAAGGCCGCCATCCGAACGGCGAGCGAGACGTTACGAAGGATGGACCACGGAACGGCATCCTGCGCCGCAGGATGCCTCAGCTATGCCTTCCTGAAGGCTGTTCAGGCCAGCGATGCCGCTTCGTGCTGCTCGAGCGAGCGGTAGTCGAGCGAGCCGTAATGCTCGAGCGCGCTCACGAACCGATAGAGCCGGTCCGCCCGGTCTTTCAGCTCCGCCAGCTCGTAGGAGAACGCCATCCGGACCTCGGGCGTGTCGAGCGAAGCGTCGAGCGCCGCATAGCGCGCTTTCAACGCCCGTTCACCGTCCAGCAGATTCTCAAGCTGCTGGACCACCAGCGTGTCAATCGGATGAACGGTTTGAGACATCATGTGCGTCTCAGGAGCAATTGACTGTCCATTCTTTTTTTTCTGCGACACCTGCTGCTGTCTGCCCATAGAATGCGCCAAAATGAATCGTCGCCGACCGCGGCAAAAGCTCTCAGGAACTTTCTTAATCCATTCTCGATGCCGACACTCACCAGCCGGATAACAGCCCGATGAGGCGCACCGACGCCTGGGGCGTTGACCACAATTACCAGGACGCCTTTCAAAAATGGCACGACGTGCCGCCGGAAACGATTCAGGCCATCCACCGGGCTATGGAAGCCGGCGATCTTCCGCCCGGCGACGATCCCGTACTGATCGTCGAAACCGGCCGCAGCCGCCCGGCGCCCGCCCCGGGAACAATCCTGCTTGAGGGCGGCGGCAGCCTGCCCGTCAACAAGCGAATTCCGGCGGATCTTCCGCCCGGCTATCACCAGTTCCAGCGCGACGACCGAGCCGAACCCGTCCGGCTGATCGCCAGTCCGGGCAAATGCTGGCTCCCCGAAGATCTCAAAACCTGGGGTTGGGCCGTCCAGCTCTATGCCGCTCGCTCGCGCCAAAGCTGGGGAATCGGTGATTTCGCCTCGCTCGAGCAACTGGCGCGCTGGTCGGCCGGCGAACTCCAGGCCCGCATGCTGCTGCTCAACCCGCTCAGCGCCGCCATCCCGGTGAAACCGCAGCAGGCCAGCCCGTATTACCCGAGCTCCCGGCGTTTTTTCAATCCGCTCTGGATCGATGTCGAATCGGTGCCCGGCGCAAGCGACGACCCCGCCTCCCTAGCCGAGGCTACCCGAGCCGGCCGCGAGCTGAACCGCACCCGCCTGATCGACCGCGACCGGATCTTCGATCTGAAGATGCGCGCGCTCGAATCTCTCTGGAAGCGCTTTGCCGGCGACGATAGCTTTTCGGCTTTCTGCCGCGAGCAGGGCACTGATCTTGACCGGTATGCCACGTTCTGCGCCCTCGCGGAGCGGCACGGCACCGGCTGGCACTCCTGGCCAGACGAGTTTCAGGACCCTCAGGGCTCAGCCGTGGCCCGCTTCGCACACGAGAACGGCCGCCGCGTCGATTTCCACAAATGGCTGCAGTGGCTCATCGACCGGCAGCTCGCCCGCTGCTCCAAACATCTGGCGATCATGCAGGATTTGCCCATCGGCGTCGATCCCGATGGCGCGGATGTCTGGGCCTGGCAGGAGGTTTACGCGAAACGCACCGGTGTCGGCGCGCCGCCCGATGAATTCAATACGCAGGGGCAGAACTGGGGTCTGCCGCCCTTTATCCCCCACCGCCTGCGTGCCGCCGGCTACGAACCGTTCATCCAGACCATCCGGGCCGTTCTGCGCAATGGCGGCGGCCTGCGCATTGACCACGTCATGGGCCTTTTCCGCCTCTTCTGGATCCCCGAGGGGGTTCATCCAAAGGACGGCGCTTACGTTCGCTATAACGCCGACGAGCTGCTAGCTATCGTGGCGCTCGAAAGCCAGCGCGCGCGCGCTTATGTTGTCGGCGAAGACCTCGGCACCGTGGAAAATGAAGTGCGCCGCAAGCTCGCTCGCCGCAACGTGCTCTCCTACCGCCTGCTCTGGTTTGAGAAGAAAGATCCCAAGACCTACCCGAAGCAGGCTCTGGCGGCTGTTACGACACACGATCTGCCAACCGTCGCCGGTCTCTGGACCGGTTCCGATCTGGCCCGTCAGCACGAGCTGAAGCTCAAGCCCAACGAGGAAAGCACCGCCGAAATTCACCAGCGCCTCGCCCGCGCTACCCGGCTTGAGAGCGGTTGTGCCCTCGAAAACGTCATCGAAGGCGCCTATTCACTGCTGGCTCGCGCTCCCTCGCGCATCCTCACCGCCGCGCTCGAGGACGCCGCGTGCGTCGAAGAGCGTCCCAATATCCCGGCTACCACCTGCGAGCAGAATCCGAACTGGTCACAGGCGCTGCCCATGCCCATCGAAGAACTGATGCAACGGGACCTGCCGCGCAAAATCGCCCGCGTGCTCCATGAACGAAGCGGCTGAAGCGGCGCTGCACATCGGCACCTCCGGCTGGCATTACAAACACTGGGTCGGCCGGTTTTATCCCGAGCGCACGCCGGCCTCGAAGATGCTCGCGCTCTATCAGCAGCAGTTCGATACGGTTGAGCTCAACAACAGCTTCTATCACCTGCCGAAGCGGCCCGCGCTCGAAAACTGGCGCGACTCCACTCCGCCCGGCTTCTGTTTCGCCGTGAAAGGCAGCCGTTTTCTGACGCACATGAAGAAACTGAAGGATGCCGAGGCGGGCGTGCAGAAATTTCTAGATGCCGTCGAAGTGCTGGGAGAAAAGCTCGGCCCGATTCTGTTTCAGTTGCCGCCCAACTGGGAGGCCGACGCCGCCCGTCTGCGATCCTTCCTGCAGATCCTGCCGGCATATCATCGCTACGCTTTCGAATTCCGCAACGCGACCTGGGAGAGGCCGGAAATTTACGCGCTGTTACGCGAATTCCGCGCCGCAAACTGCATCTTCGATCTGGCTGGTTACCAGTCGCCCGTCGAGGTCACAACGGATTTCGCCTACATCCGGCTTCACGGACCCGGCGGCAAATATCAGGGCAGCTACAGCGATACCGCGCTCGCCGCCTGGGCCGAGCGCATCCGCCGCTGGCGCAGCGAGCTGCTCACTGTCTACGTGTATTTCGATAACGACGATTCCGGTTACGCCGCCCACAACGCGCTGCGCCTCAAAGAACTGCTGAGAGACTGACGCCTTCACTCCCACCGGAGCGCACGCATGGGATCGATGTGCGAAGCCCTCCGGGCCGGCACATACGCCGCCGCCATCGCAATCGCCAGAAGCAGTCCCAAGGCAGCGCCCAGTGAGACGGGATCGCCCGGCGCCACCCCATATAAGAGTGATCCCAGCACCCGCGATGCTCCGATCGCCATGGGAATTCCGATCGCAACGCCAACCGCGCTCAGCAGCAATCCGCGCCGCAGGATCATCCACAAGACTCTACCCGTATCCGCGCCCACCGCCAGCCGCACACCGATCTCGTTCGTGCGTCGTGCCACACCGTACGAAATCACGCCGTACAGTCCGATCGCGACCAATAGGCCCGCCAGCACGGCAAACGCCGTTGCCAGCCGGGCGACAATCGTCTCGTTCGCAATCGTGCTGTCGAAGGCAGCCTGCTGGCTTTTTGGCTCGAGCAGCGCCAGATCGCGCGCATACTCCGCCACTGCCTTGCGCACCCGCGGCAGAATCGCCATTGGCCCCACCGCGCTGCGAATTTCGACCTGCATCGTGCCCACATCGATCGCCTGCGTATACGGAAACCAGGCCATCGGTAGCGGATCCTCTTTGATGCCCGAATACTTGCTGTCGGCCACCACGCCAACCACCGTAAACTCTTTTCTTCGCGTGTACGAAATGGTGTGTCCCAGCGGACTTCGGCCGCCAAAGAATTGCTTTGCAAAGCGACGGTCCACCACCGCCACCAGCGGCGCCTTCTCCCCATCGCCATCGTTGAAATCGCGTCCCGCAATCAGCTGAATCCCGAGCGTGCCGAAAAAGTTGGGCCCGACCTGGTTCCAGCGGAACGCGTCGTTGTCTACATCCGACGCCGGCCTTCCATCGATCAGCGTGTCGGTGACATTGCTCCATCCCGAGCCAAGCCGTAATCCAGCCAGAGTCACCGATTGCACCTCCGGCACGCTGCGCAGCTTCTCGATGAGACCGCGATAGAAGGCGAGCGCCCGTTGGCGCTCCTGCAGATTTGGATTGATGCCGAAGACCAGCAGCTTGTTCGCGTCCAGCCCCAGAGGCACGCTGCGCAGATTCTGCAAGGTGCGCACCAGCAGCCCCATGGCGACCAGCAGCGTCAGGCAAAAGGCAATCTGCAGCGCCGTGACTACGGTTCCGGTCGCAAAGGCGCGCGCGCGTTCGTAGGAGATCGACGACGTCACTTTCAGCGCGCCCGTTGCGGGAATGAGCCAGCTGCGAACCGCGCTCGTTATTCCGAATATCAAGGTTGCCGCAACCGCAACGGCCAGCGTAAATAGCAAAACCGTGCGATCCGGCCGCACCGCGAAATCCAGTTCAGCCCAGCGCGCCAGCACGGTTGTGGCGGCGAATGCCATCGCGAGGCCCAAGCCGGTTCCAGCCGCCACCAGCGTCAGTGCTTCGGCCATCAGTTGCCGCAACAAGCGGCCCGTGCTACCGCCGATCGCCAATCGCACGCTGAACTCGCGAGTTCGCGACGCATTGCGCACCGCCAGCAGGGTCGCCACATTTCCGCAGGCAATCATCAACAGCAGGCCGACCATTGCCTGCACCGCCAGCAGCGATTTCTCGAGATCCTCATTTCCCGGGATGCCGCGCGCCGGTTTAAGAATGAGCTTCGCCGGCGCTTCGTTACGAGCTGGTTTGCCGCCCAGCGGTTCGTAAGCTGCGCGAATAAATGCCGGATTGAGCGCCGCCTCCGCTGCCTTAACGCTTTCGCCCTCCTGCAACCGCGCGACCAGCCCGAGGCACCACCACTTCGCATCGGCCAGATACGAGCTGCCGGCAAGCCCCCACGCATTCAAATCCGGATACGCTCCGAACGGTATCCACAAATCGGTAGCCCCCGCCGAGACGCCTCGAAAGCCCCCCGACGTCGTGCCCGCAATCACGAACGGTTTGCCCTTGATCACAATCCTGCGCCCGACCGCAGCGCACGCCGACCCGAAGTGCTGGATGGCGAAACGTTCGGTAACCACTGCTGCGGCGCGATGCTGGCGCTCGTCGTCCGTCCCAAGCAGCCGGCCGCAGCTCGCGTTTACCTCGAGTCCGCTGAAAAAATTGCCGCTGACCATATCCACCGCGGCTTCCTCCGGCAGTGCCCCGACCCGCACACTGGTCTTGCCGAAACTTAACGGCACATAGGCCATGAACTCGGCTACCGGCTTCCCAACGGTTCGCAGCTGTTCGAATACGTAGTAGCTGAAGGAAGCATGCGTGTTGCCCGTCCCGCCCGCTCCCGCGGGAATGCCCGTGCACGACACACGCACGATCCGGTCCGCATGGCGCACCGGTAGCAGTCGCAGCAGCAGCGCGTTCGTCAGGCTGAAAATCGCCGTATTGGCCCCGATGCCGAGCGCCAGGGTCAGGATCGCAGCCGCCGCAAAGCCAGGCTGATTCGCCAGCAGCCGCCTGGCATGGCGCAGATCCCGCCACAGGTCGTCGAGCCACATCCAGCCCCACGCCTCGGCTGATTTTTCCAGCAGCAGCGTCTCGCTTCCAAAAAGCCGCGCCTTCTCCGGCTCGCTTTCGGCGCGCAATTCCCGGTGCAGCCGCATCTCTTCGGCCAACTCCTCGCGCATCGTCCGGCGATGCAGCAGAAATCGGATCCGGCGAAGCAGTTTATCCACTCGAAAAGCCATGACATAGACATTCTATGCCAACTCAGGTCGCAGGTACACTGAATCGTGCTACGGCTCCGCTTACCGCTCCGGTACGCAGTCTTACTCTTCCTTTTCCTAATCCCCGCCTGCGCTCAGACTCTGACACCAGTCTGGGTCGAACTCGCGCCCGAAGGCGCCACGCTTGCCCGCGTAATCATCGAAACCGGTGCGCGCTGCCCTGATCTTCGCGCCGATGGACATGCGCTCGCCATGCAGGTTCGCCAGCCCGTTCCCGAGGGATTCAAGCCCGCCTGTCAAGCCACGATTCCAGCGGGTACGCGTTCGCTGCGCTGGGGCCGTAAGAAACTGAAGCTGCCCCGCACACCCGATCGCGTTATGGTGATTGGCGATACCGGCTGCCGCGTCAAAGGCACCGCGCTCCAGCCCTGCGACGATCCCAATCTTTGGCCGTTCGCACGCATCTCCGCGCAGATCGCACGCGCTAAACCGGACCTGATCGTGCATGTCGGCGATTATCTCTATCGCGAAGACGTCTGTCCCGCCATGGTCAACGGCTGCGGCGGACCGCACGGCGATAACTGGCCTACCTGGAATGCCGATTTCTTCACACCCGTGCGCGAAGCACTCACAGCCGCCCCCTGGCTATTTGCGCGCGGCAATCACGAAGACTGCGAGCGGTCGTTTCGCGGCTGGTTTTACTATCTCGATCCGCGGCCGTACCCGGACGCCTGTGAATCCTATACAGAAAGCTACGTAGCCAAGGCCGGCGATCTTCGTCTCGGCGTTCTCGACAGCTCCGAAACCAAGGATCCGCCCGGAAAGAAACCCGAACAGATCGATATCTACACCGGCAAGCTGAACGAGCTCTCCAATCGCGCCGACTGGCTCGTGGACCATCATCCCTTCTGGGCGTACAATTCGCAAAAGAAAACGATTTCCGTGGACCCGCAGACGCTCGGTCCGGCCTGGCTCAAAGCTGCTCCGCAAGCGTTTTCGCTCGTTCTCTCCGGCCACATTCATCTGTTCGAATTCGTCGAGCTCGAAACGCCGCGCCTCCGGCAGGTCATCGCCGGAGATGGCGGAACACAGTTGCTCACCGGCATCGAAACCGCGGGGCAGGGAACGGCCGCCGGCGCTATCGCCAAAACCGGCGAAGTGAATCTCAGCTTCGGCTGGACCGAACTCGTCCGCACGCGCGATGGCTGGTCGCTCACACTGCGCAGTGTCGCTGGAGCGCCGCAGATCGAGTGCCGCCTCCCCGCCTCCGCGCCTTCTACCTGTGAGGTCATTTCGCAAAAACAGCGGTCGTCAGTGCCGGAACGCTAACCACGCCGCTTGCTGCGTCATAACTCGCAGTGCGCACCACGGGATCGCTCGCAGCCGCCTGAGCCGGATGCAGTGCAAACTCGACTCCTGCCAGCGACGCGTCCTGATACACCACGGCCTCGATGCGCGCGTTGAATACGACCAACATCCGCGCAAATGGCCCATAATCGCCGCCGTGCGCATCCAGCCGCATCACAATCAATCCCGGAATCTGCCCCGGTCCGTTGTTCAGGAACTGAAGATTCCGCTGAATCTCATCCAGCGTCTCCATCCGGAACAGCCGCGAACTTTCCCGAATTTCGAACAGCGTCCGGAACGCCTCGCGCGCATACGTGATCTCGCGCGCTGTCACCCTCAGCGCGGGATCCGCCAGCAGGGGCCGCATCAAGGGCCAGTTCCGCGCATTATCCTTGGCGAGCGGCAGCCCGAAGCCCCAGTTGTTCGTCTGATAGCTGAAATCCAAACGGTTGAACCAGTCGCCCGAGTCGAAGCTGTTCTCGTCCATATCCTTCGAACGCAGCAGGTCATCGCCCGCCTGGAAAAACGGAATGCCCTGTCCCAGCACGATCAGGCTCATCGCCAGCACCTGCCGCCGCGCCCGTTCGGCGATCGTCTCTTCCGCAGCGCTCTTAATCTGGATCGCGTCGAAGAGTGTCTGGTTATCGTGCACCGAGCAGTAATTCACGATCTCGCTCGGAGTCGCCGCGTATCCGGCCGGCTGCCCGTTGTAGATCACCTCGCGCGCCTGCACGCGCTCGCCCGTGCGGCACACAAACTCGAAATCGCGCAGATTCCCGGCCAGGCCGATCTTGATCCAGTCCGTCTGTTGGAGCAGCAGCGCCAGCTGATCCTCGCGCGCCTGCGTCTGTTCGGTGAACGAGCTCGAGTGCGTGAACAGCCCGGTCGCAAGACCCTGCAGCCGCTGCTCGGAAAAAGGATTGCCGCCCCGCACCGCGTCGCGAATCCGATCGTTGAAGCTGCCGATCCCCGTTCCATATAGATTTCGCTGGCCGGCATTTTCACCGCGCCCTCCCCACGCAACGCTGCCCATCTCCCAGCCTTCGCCGTACAGATAAATTTCGGAGCCATCCACTCCATCCCGCCCCAGCGTCAGCGCGCGCAGCGCCTCTGCCACGCGCTCCAGATTCGAAACAAAATGCAAGCCCATCAGATCGAAGCGGAAACCGTCGATCTTGTACTCGCGCGCGCTCTGCACAATCGCGTCCACCATCAGCCGCTCCATCATGCGATGCTCGCTCGCCGTGTCGTTGCAGCAGCTGTAGCTTTCGACATTGCCGTCCGGGTCGAGCCGGTGATAATAGCCGGGTACAATCTTGTCGAGCACGGAAAATTTCGCTTGCCCGCTTGCCACCGTGTGATTGAACACCAGATCCTGTACCACCCGCAGCCCCGCTCCATGCAGCGCCTGAACCATCTGCCGGTACTCTTTCACCCGTTGCCGCGGATCGAAAGCGTATGATCCCTGCGGCGCGAAATAATGCACCGGATCGTAGCCCCAGTTATAAGCGTCCTCTTTCTGCACGGCCGCGATACGCGCCTGCTGCTCTTCGCTGTCCGGCGCGAATGCCGAGAGATCGCCCGGCGATTTCCACGTCGCCTTGTCTTCCTTCACGCTGCTGAAGTGAAAGGTGGGCAGCAGGTGGATCGCTTTCAAACCCGCCTGCGCGAGCCGTCGCAGATGTTGCATCCCACGGGTCTCGCCATCCGTAAAGGCGAGATACGTCCCCCGATAGCGCTCGTCCACGCTCGCATCGTTCGCACTGAAATCGCGCACGTGCAGCTCATAGATGCAGAAATCGCGCACGGTGCGTAGTGCCGGCGGCCGATGCGCGTCCCAACCCGCAGGCTTCGTACTCGCATCGCGCAGATCCGTGATTCGGCTTTTTGCGCCATTGAGCGCCAGATCTACCGAATACGGATCGCTCACAATGTTCTCTACAATCCTGCGCTCGCCCGGTACGTACACGCGCACGCGAAACAAATAATACTTACCCGTCCACGATCGCTCGATTCGCGCCACCCAGGCGCCGTTCTCTTGCCGCATCGCACGCGTCTCTTTCGGAACCGCCGCCGCTTCTTCATCAAACAGCAGCATCTCGACCGACACCGCCGTCGGAGCCCACAGCCGCACAGCAATCACATCGCTCGCCTCGAATGCCAGCCCCAGCGAACCGTCATAGAAGCAGAGATCGTCCAGCACGCCTGCCTGCTGAATACCGCTGACCCAGCGAATGCGGCCGTCTCTGTCCGCCCCGCCCACTGCAATCTGGCCTTTCAGGAATTCCGGCGTCACCGGTGCGCCCGTTACCCGGAGCACCGCATACGTTTCGAGTTGTGGAAAGCGCTCTCGCTGCTGCTGGTTGAATCCCGGCGCATACGGAACCAGCGCGGCTTCCGCATCCGCTCCCTCCAATCGCCAGGAATCGGAAACTCGTAGCGATCCCTCAGCCGATCGAACCAGCCGGTACGACCCGTTCGCCTGAAAAGATTCCGGCGGAATCGCAACGGTCGCACGGTCGACCCAGAACGCCCGCAGCTTCGCCAGCCCACCCGCAACCAGACTGTCCGGCTCCGGTTTCGCCGTGTAGACCGTCGCATCGCCCGACACAATCCAGGCTTCCCGTCCTCGCGAAACATCAAGACGCTGATCCGGTCCCGGATCCTTCTCACCCGTCGCCACATTGTGCACGATGAACCCGAGCTCGCGCGCATCCGCCTTGAGCCGTATGTCGAAATATGCGCCGAAATCATCCATGCCCGCTGCAAACGCCGGCCCGGCGTTGTAGTTATCGGTCGGCTCCGCTGTGTCTCCGAACGAGTACACGCTCCAGTTGTCGAACTTTCCGTCTACGCGGAAATAGTGAATGCGGGCGAACCCTTCCTTCATCGCAATTGGTTGTCCAGTGCCGCCTTACGTTGTCGAAAACGGCGCGGCGGTGGTGCTGATCGGCGGCGTATTTTCCGGCGGATCGAAGGGCGAATGACGCCCATACAGAGCAGCAAACAGCCGCTGGTCGCGCGCGAACATCTGATCGAAAAGCGAAGCGTGCGCCGGATCCGGCTCGAGCGTATCTCCGAGCGCGCACGGCTGCTCTTCCAGACTCCCGATCAACTGCATCTGTTCCGCCGCAATAATCGCCGCGCCCCGGCTCGAGGCCTCGCGAACACGCGACGAAACAATCGCGTGGCTGAGCGCATCCGTCATCATCTGCAGCCACACCCGGCTCTGCAGCAGTGCTCCGCCCGAGGCGATCACCTGCGAGGGCGCCGCAAAGGGCCGTGTCAGCAATTGATAAATCTGTTTGAAACGCAGCGCCACGCTCTCCAGACACGCCTGCAAAATATCGACCGGCTCCGTGGCCAGGCTCATGCCGCTGATCGCCGCTCGCAGATCGGGCCGCCAGTACGGCGAGCGCTCACCTGCAAAATATGGCAACATCGTCAATCCGTGCGCGCCCGGCTCGCGGCCCGCAATCTGCTGCTCCGGATTCTCGGGCAGGTTCAGCGTGCGCGTGATCCAGCGAAAAACTTCTCCACCATTCGAAATCGCACCGCCCAGAATGAACCGCTCGCGGTTCACCCGGTAACACCAGATCCCCGCCGGCGTGCTCACGTGCGGCTGCTTCACCACCACCCGCATGGCGCCGCTCGTTCCCACCATCAGCGCAAATTGATCGGGCGTCGTGCAACCGCTGCCAATGCTGTTACAGGCCCCGTCGCCGTAAGCCGGATACCACGGCACGCCATCGAATAAACGCCAGCGCGCCGTAAACTCGCTCTTGAGCGATTTCACCGGCTGATCGAGCGTCTCCACCGGCGCCAGATGATCCCGCTTGAGCCCGATGACATCCAGCAGTTCCTCGCAGTAATGGTTCGTGCGCTGATCCCAGATCCCGCTCGCCGAAACCATCGAAATCGATTCTGCGTATTGGCCCGTCAACTTATAGATCAAGTACTCGCCCACCGAAACCCAGCGCTTGGTGCGCGCGAAATCGGCCGGGCGCTTCTCTTTCAGCCACAGCAGCTTCGCCGGCCAGTAACTCGTATGCGGCATGCAGCCCGTAATCGCATGTAGCCAGGCCGGCTCGAACACAGTCGTTAGCTGCTCCATTTGCTGCCCCGAGCGCGTGTCGAACAAGTGGACAATCGGCGTGGTCGGCGCGCCCTGCTCGTCGAGTCCCAGGAAGCAGTGCCAGAACGTGCTGATCGCCACGCCAGCAATTTTCAGCTTCTGTTCCGTCATCTGCTGATGTGCCGCCTCGAGGCACTCGCAGGTGAGGTCCAGAATCAGCTTCGGATCGACCTCCACGCTGCCGTCGGGCCGCGTCGTGAATTCATACTTTTTCTGCAGCCCTATGTTCGGAACGCTTTCAAATTTGTCGTTGAAAAGGAGCGCGCGCACGCTCGATGTCCCGATATCGAGCGCCAGCAGGTTCTCGGCCGCCATGCAGTCAACAGTATTTCATTGCTATGGCCGCGTATTTGTATGAATTGGCCGAAGCAGCTTCAATCAGCACGCGCCGGCAAAACCACTCCGCGGCACTCCCCGAAGCCAATCCGCACAAATCCGTCACGCGCACAATGGCCCGTGAGCGTTACTTCGTCACCATCTTCCAGAAACCGCCGCGTCTCGCCCGATGGCAGCTCCAGAGGTTCGTTCCCGCGCCAGGTCAGCTCGAGCAGGCACCCGCGATTTTGCTTCTCCGGCCCGGAAACCGTTCCGCTCGCGATCAGATCGCCCGCGCGCAGGTTGCATCCGTTAGATGCGTGATGCGCCACCATCTGCGCCGGTGTCCAGTACATATGGCGGAATGTTGTTTCGCTCAGCCGTACCGCTTCCCCCAGCCGCGGCGTCTTCAGAAACACCTCCAACTGAATATCGAAAGCGCTCTGCGCAGGCCTCAGATACCCGAGCGGCGCTGTTTCATGCGGCGCCGGTTCCGTCCGAAATGGCTCCAGCGCTTCGAGCGTAATCATCCACGGCGAAATGCTGGTCGCGAAATTTTTCGCCAGAAACGGGCCGAGCGGCTGATATTCCCAGCGCTGAATATCGCGCGCCGACCAGTCGTTCAGCAGACAAAAACCCGCGATGTGTTCCTCCGCCCGGCTGATCGCGATCGGCTCGCCCAGCGCGTTCCCTGGTCCCGCGAAGAAACCTACTTCGAGTTCGTAATCGAGTTCCGCGGACGCACCAAAGCGCCCTTCACCCAGTTGCCCCAGCGGCCGCCATACGCTCGTCCCGCTCGGCACAATGGACGAAGCGCGCCCATGATACGCGATCGGAACATGTTTGTAGTTCGGCAGCAGCGGATTGTCGGGGCGAAACATCCGGCCCACATTCGTCGCGTGGTGAATGGAGGCGTAGAAATCGGTGTAGTCGCCGATTGCGCAGGGCAGCAGCATCTCCGCCTCGCTCTGTGCAATCAGTTCGCGTTGGGCCGCGCCCGCTGTGAGCGCGTCGCTGAGTGTGCGCCGCAAATCGCGCCGTTCCGTCGCCGAGAGGGCGCAATAAACGTTCAGCGTCTCGCCCGGCAGCCATTCCGCGATCGGCAGAATAAATTTGCCGATCGCTGCCCCGAGCCGCAAGCGTGCTTCGTCGCGCGTGCGAAAAACACCCAGCGGGAGATTCTGAATCGGAAAATCGCAGCCCGGTTCGTTGGCGGATTCCACCCAGCTTCGCCGCTCCGGCGCATGCGTCTCATCGGGCATCGTTCAGCAGTGGCTCGCAGCCGGCAGCATCATTACAATTCCATCACGCAACGCGCAAACGGCGCGACCTGTCCGCCGACTTCGATGCCGTCCGCACCGTTCTTCCCATTCAACTGAATGTGCAGAATGCTGCGCCGTCCCATCTTCGTTCCCTGCTCGCTGATGAACCGATGGCCTGCGTCTCCGGGAACCAGTTTATGGCGCAGCATATAGGCGGCAAGCGGTCCGGTAGCGCTGCCCGTCGCCGGATCCTCCACGATTCCATGATCGGGCGCAAACATCCGCGAGTAAGCGCCGCTTGGGGTGGCTGCAAACACAAATACTCCCGACGAAGGCGCGTTGAAACGCCGCATCCCGCTCGCATCGAGCCACGCGCGATCCACTGCCGCCGCGTCCCGCAGCGCGACGAAGAGGAACGGATTGCCGGCCGTCACCAGCTGCGGATCGATATCCAGCAGATCTTCGCGCGCGAGCCCCAGCGCCTCCGCCGCTACCGCGCGATCGAACGTCTGTCGAAATTCAATCGGAGGCGTCGTGAGCCAGATCAGCGGACGTTCCCCATTCTCCACCCGTACCGGCACCGGCCCAACTCCTTCTTCGAGCAGAAATCGTTCGCCCTTCGCGATTCCTTCTCGCAGCAGAACGAAACTGCTGCCAACCGTAGGATGCCCCGCGAAAGGCAGCTCGCGCGCCGGAGTGAAAATGCGCAGCCGCGCTACACAGTCTCCGCGCGTTGCCGCCTGCACAAACACCGTCTCGGAAAGGTTGAGTTCGCGCGCGATTTTCTGCATCTCTTCGTCGCTGAATCCCGCGCCCTCTGGAAATACTGCCAGTGGGTTGCCTTCGAGCGTGCGTTCCGTGAAGACGTCGACGATGTGATACTTACCGTTTCTCGCCGCCAACTATTTCTTACCTTCGTTGGCCACGATCAAATCGTTCTCGACAGCAAACGCTCCCGGCACCGAACGCGCCTGCATCTCCGCCAGCGCCAGGTCGCTCTCGTTATCCACCACGCCCATCAGGCGGATATTCCCGTTCTTCACGATAATGTGAATCGCGTGCCAGCCCACCGGCGGATCATTTGTGATGCCCATGGTCGCGCGCACGGGCGAGAACGGCTGCCGTCCGCGGTTATTCGTGTAACGGCTCAACCACGGCTGCCGGTAGATGCGCGCATACGTGAGCGCGCGGATCCGATCATCGTTCGGCGAAACCGGCAGTACTTCGATTTCGTTTACGACCTGTTTCACACCTTCAATCTTCTTGACAACATTCTCGGCGCTCGAGGCCAGTGTCGGTCGCGATGCTTCTCCGCGCAAAATTACGGTGTTGTCGCCCCGAATCGCAAAGTTAATGTCGTCGAAGACGCCATATTGCGGAAGCGTCACAATCGCCTTGTGCACTTCGCGCGCCAGCCGCTGCACCTCCGGCGATCCATTCGCCTGGTTCTCCTGCGCTTGCGCCCATGAGTTTCCAGCGCAAGCGAAAATCGCCAACATCCCCACGGCGAGCAATCCGCCGCGCCGCCCAAACTTGACTCGTAAACCAGACTCGTTCATACTGAGCAATTCTAACCGCATTACTCCCGCTTTGCCAGAGTAATTGGATCTACTTAGCACTCTTCGGCATCTGAGGTGTTTCGCGGAGGTTCTGTAAATAACACATGAAACTATATCTGAAAATTGCAGTGATTTCTCTTTCTCTTTGCGGGCTGCTCGCGGCCGATCAGGTCACCCTGAAAAACGGCGACGTTGTCAGCGGCACGATCGAAAAGAAAGATGGCGATAACTTAGTCATGAAAACGGAGTTTATGGGTGAGGTTACAATCCCGTGGAACGCCGTAACAGCTGTGAAGTCGGATAATCCGCTCTACGTGAAGTTACCGCAGGGCAAGGAAGTTACCGGCACAGTAAGCACCGAAAATAAGGAAGTTACTGTAACTACACCGACCGCGGCCGCTGCAGCAACCGCTCCGATCGGCCAGATCGCGACCATTCGCAACGCCGCCGAACAAGCCAAATATGAACGATTGCTCGCTCCAGGCTGGCTCGATCTCTGGGCCGGTTATTTCGATCTCGGTTTCGCCATCGCTCGCGGCAACGCGCGCACCGATACGCTGACGACATCCTTCAACGCAGCGCGCGCCACTAACAATGACAAGACCCAGCTCTTCTTCAACCAGATTTACTCGACTGCAACGGTAGTCGGAACCAACGGAGTCTCAACCAACGCGCCCACCGCCAACGCGGCCCGCGGCGGAATTTCTTACGATCACAACATCAATTCGCGCTGGTTCTGGGACGTGATGACCACCGAAGAATACGACGCTTTCCAGAATCTCGACTTTCGCTTCGTCGGCGGCGGCGGATTGGGCTTCCACGCGATCAAGACCGATCGCACCACGCTCGACCTGCTACTCGGTGGCAACTACACGCACGAGACGTTCTCCTTCACCGGTCCTCTCGGTACAGCGGTTCAAACCACCCGTAACCTCGGCGAAGCGAACGCCGGCGACGATTTCACTCACAAACTTACCGGCGTCACTTCGATTACCCAGTCGCTTCGCTATTACGTTGCGCCAAGTACAGGAGAATATCGCCTGGCCTTCAACGCCGGCGCTTCGACGACTATTCACAAATGGCTCAGCTGGCAGATCAGCGTAACCGATAACTATCTCAGCGCGCCGGTCTTTGGCCGTAAGAGCAACGATATCCTGCTCACAACCGGACTGCGCGCCACATTCGCGAGGTAAGGAGCTGACCATGCTGAAAGGCTTTCGAGCGTTCATCTCGCGCGGGAACATGATCGATCTCGCGGTCGGTGTCATCATCGGCGCGGCGTTTACCGGCATCGTCGATTCGCTGACTAAGGACATCATCACGCCCATTCTCGGCCATTTGGGCGGCCAGCCCGACTTCTCGGCCATCAAGCCCTTCGGCATCGGTGTCGGCAACTTCATCAACGCCGTGATCAGCTTTCTGATTAAGGCCGCCGGTTTGTATTTTCTGATCGTCCTTCCGTTCAATCGCTTCACCAAGCGGCTGGCTGCTCCCCCCACTACTTCGGAAGCTTTGCTCGCCGAAATCCGGGACACGCTCCAGAACCGTTTACCGGCCCCAACCGCCGCACCGGCCGGACCTGACGGCATCCGGTAAGCGCTGTAAAGTGGTAGGCGTCCGGAGAACCACGGATGCCTATCACTGCCTCTGTTGTAAAAGCACCGCGCGGAATCGAGCGTACCTGCAAAGGGTGGCTGCAGGAAGCTGCTCTGCGCATGCTGATGAACAATCTCGATCCCGAGGTTGCCGAAAAGCCGGACGAGCTTGTGGTCTACGGCGGTACCGGTCGCGCCGCGCGCTCGTGGGAATGCTTCGACGCCATCGTTCGTTCGCTCCGTTCGCTGGAAAACGACGAAACGCTGCTCGTGCAATCGGGCAAGCCCGTCGGCATTTTTCGCACGCACAAAGATGCGCCGCGCGTGCTCATTGCCAACTCGAATCTCGTCGGGGACTGGTCCAACTGGGAACATTTCCACGAACTCGAACGTCTCGGCCTGATCATGTACGGTCAGATGACCGCTGGTTCGTGGATTTACATCGGCAGCCAGGGCATCGTGCAGGGTACCTACGAAACCTTCGCCGCCGCCGGGCGCAAACATTTTGGCGGAGCGCTCGCCGGACGGTTCATCGTGTCGGGCGGCATGGGCGGCATGGGTGGCGCGCAGCCGCTCGCCGCCACCATGAACGGCGCCTGTTTCCTCGGAATCGATGTCGATCGCAAACGTATCGAAAAGCGTCTCGAAACCGGATATTGCGACGAACTCGCCGCGGATCTCGATGACGCTCTGCACCGCATCGAAGCCGCTCGCCGGCAGAAGCGCGGGCTATCGGTTGGTCTCGTCGGCAACTGCGCCGATCTGATTCCGGAACTCGCCCGCCGGGGCGTCGTGCCTGATATTGTCACCGATCAGACCAGCGCTCACGATCCCTTGAACGGCTATGTGCCGAATGCTCTATCGCTCGAAGAAGCGTTTGCTCTGCGCCGCAGCGATCCCGGCGAATATGTGCGCCGCTCCATGTCCGCCATGGCGCAGCATGTCGAGGGAATGCTCGCGCTCAAGCGTGCTGGCGCAGTCGCATTCGATTACGGCAACAATATTCGCAAGCACGCGGCGCTCGCCGGCGCAAACGATGCTTTCGAAATTCCCGGCTTCGTCCCCGAATACATCCGGCCCATGTTCTGCGAAGGCCGCGGGCCGTTCCGCTGGGTGGCGCTCTCGGGTGATCCCGCCGATATCCACCGCACCGATCAGCTGATTCGCGAGCTCTTTCCCGAAAACCGCGATCTGCTGCGCTGGATCGATCTCGCCCAGGCACGCATTCATTTCCAGGGGCTGCCCGCGCGCATCTGCTGGCTCGGTTACGGCGAACGTGCGCGCTTCGGCCTTGCGTTGAATGCGCTCGTGCGTTCGGGCGAACTGAAGGGTCCCATCGTCATCGGCCGCGATCACCTCGATACCGGCTCGGTCGCATCTCCTTATCGCGAGACCGAAGGCATGCGCGATGGCTCCGACGCGATCGCCGACTGGCCCCTGCTCAATGCGCTCGTCAACACTGCCGCCGGCGCAAGCTGGGTCTCCATTCACAACGGCGGCGGAGTCGGCATCGGCTATTCGCTGCATGCCGGCATGGTTGTCGTGGCGGATGGATCCGAAGAGGCCGACCGCCGGCTCGAGCGCGTGCTCACCACCGATCCCGGAACCGGCATTATGCGGCACGCCGATGCCGGCTACGAAGAAGCCGTTCGCGTGGCGCGCCGCGATGATGTGAAAATTCCGATGCTTCGCCGTTCGTAATGCCACAGCCGCTCGCCGTCGTCGGCATAAGCGAACTGGTCACGCTTTCCGGACCACCGCGCGCGCGCACCGGTGCCGAAATGGGCGATCTCGCCATCATGCGAAACGGCGTGCTGCTGGTGCGCGATGGTCGCATCGAAGCAACCGGCACACGCGCTGAGATCGAGTCCCGCATCACCGCTGAATACGAGGTAATCGATGCCGGCGGCCGCGTGGTTCTGCCCGGTTTCGTCGACGCACACACCCACACCGTCTTCGCCGGCACACGTGTCGATGAGTTCGAGCGGCGTGCGCGCGGCGAAACCTACGAGCAGATTGCAGCCGCAGGCGGCGGCATCCGTTCCACCGTGCGCAAAACCCGCGCGGCTTCCGAGGACGAGCTGTTCGAGGCCGCCCGGGCTCGCCTGAAATGGTTTCTACGCAACGGCACGACAACCATCGAGATCAAGTCCGGCTACGGCCTGTCGCTTGCAGACGAGCTGAAGATGCTGCGTGTCATCCGTCACCTCAATGAGAGCGGATCGCTGCGCACCGTCCCCACGTTTCTCGGCGCCCATGAAATCCCGGACGAGTTTCGCGGCGATCGCGACGGCTACGAGCGCCTGATCGTCAACGAAATGCTGCCCGCCCTCACGCGCGAGAAGCTCGCCTGCTACTGCGACACCTTTTGCGAACCGAAAATTTTCCCCGTCGAGAGTGCGCGCCGCATTCTTACCGCGGCTCGCCATGCAGGTCTCGGCCTGCGCATCCACGCCGATCAGCTTTCGCGTTCGGGTGCGGTTGAACTCGCGAGCGAACTGCGCACCGCCACCGCCGATCACCTCGAACAAACCGACAGCGCCGGCATCGAGACGCTTCTTCGCGGCGGTGTGCAACCGGTGCTGCTGCCCGCCTCCGCTCATACCCTCGGCTCGAAACGCTTTCCGCCCGCGCGCGAAATGATCGACCGCGGCCTTGCCGTCGTGCTTGCCACCGACTTCAACCCCGGCTCGTCGCCCACCCCCTCCATGCCCTTCGTCCTCTCGCTCGCTTCTACGCAGATGCACATAACGCCCGCCCAAGCTATCACCGCCGCCACCATCAACGCCGCCTACAGCCTGGATTTGGCCGATTCGCTCGGTTCGCTCGAACCCGGCAAGCTCGCCGATTTCGCCATTCACGATTGCAGCGATTATCGCGAAATCGCGTATCACGCCGGCGTGGAACCCGCCGCGCGCGTCTTCATCGCAGGCCGCGAGGTCTACTCGCGCTCATGAGCGAAGCGGAACGCGGCTGGTATCCGGATTACGTCTGGCGGGGCGGCCGCGTTGAAAGCGGCGTCGCGTTGTTCGCCGATCACGCGGGCATCATCCGGCGCTTCTCTTCCGATCCCGCCGATCTGGAACGCGCCACCCGCCTGCGCGATTGCGCAATTGTCCCCGGTTTCGTCAACGCGCATTCGCACGCCTTTCAGCGCGCCATTCGCGGCCGTGTCGAAGAGCGCTCAAACGCGGGAACGGACAGCTTCTGGACCTGGCGCGAGGCGATGTATCGCGCCGCGAACTACCTCACTCCGGACCAAATCTACACGGTCTCGCGCATGGCATTTCTGGAAATGCTGCTGGCCGGCATCACCACCGTCGGCGAGTTCCACTACCTGCATCACGAGCCCGATGGAACCCGTTACAGCGACCCGAACCTGCTCGCCAAAACCGTGATTCGCGCCGCCGCCGACACGGGTCTGCGCATCGTGCTGCTACGGACCGCTTACGCGCGCGCCGGTTTCGAAAAAGAGCCCAATCTGCGCCAGCGCCGTTTCATCACGCCCGATCCGGAACAATTTCTACTCGACAGTGCCGATTTACAAAGCGCCCTCAGCGGCACGGCTTCTATCGGCATCGCACCTCACAGCGTTCGCGCTGTCCCGCTCGCTTATCTGGAACAATGCGCCGCTTACGCCCGGACGCAAAATTTACCCCTGCACATGCACGTCGCCGAGCAGCCCGCCGAAATCGAGGCCTGCCGCGCGGAGTACGGTTCGCGCCCCTTCGAACTGCTGGCCGCACACGGCATCCTCGCCCATAACTTCACCGCGGTCCACGCCACTCACACCACCGATCAAGAAATCGCCGCCATGGCACGCGCCAAAGCGAACATCTGCGCCTGCCCGACCACCGAACGCAACCTCGGCGACGGCATCGCACCCGCACACAAATGGGCCGCCAGCGGCATCCATGTCTCGTTCGGCTCCGACAGCAACGTGCAGATCGATCTGCTCGAAGATGCCCGCGAGCTCGAATACCATCTGCGCCTCCAGCAGCTTTCCCGCGCCATCCTGCCCGCCGAAAAATTGCTCGAATTTGCCACTCGCGGCGGAGCGCGCAGCCTTTGCACCGCCGCGGGCGAACTCGAACCGGGCCGCCCCGCCGATTTCTCTGTCTTCGATCTGAATCATGTCTCTATCGCGGGTGCCGATCGCGCATCTCTCGCCGCACAAATCGTCTTCGCTGCACAACGCGGCGCCATTCGCGAAGTCTACGTCGCGGGCCAACGGATCATCTCTGAAGCCCGCCACAAAGACCAGGAACCAATCACCGCGGCCTTCCTGCAAGTCCAGCGAAGTCTGTGGGACTAGCTGCCTCCGAGCCGCGACCGGAGGGAGCGGTAACCACACCGCATTTTGCACCGAAAACTAGCTGGTTATGATAGTGCTTCGCCATGAATCCAATCGCTCCCGATAAACAGATCGCTCTTGTCGACCGTCTCACCGAGGCCTGCGGCGGCGGTTATTCCCCCGACGTGCGCCGCCGCTACTTCATTACGGGGCCACAGTGGGCTCCCGCCTATCAGGGTCAGGCCGTTTTTCACGCGCCCGTGCGCCCGCCGGTCACCTTCGAAACCGTTATCGAAGAGTACGCCAAAATGGGCGTCAATTACTGGTGCACGCACGATACCGACGTCATCCCCACCCAAGATCTGTTCACGCCCAGGCAGGATGAAATCGTCGCGCGCATCAAGGCCTCGCTCTCGAAAAATGGCCTGAAATGCTCCATGGTCACAACCGAGACCTTTCACCACGCCGTCTGGGCCGCCGGACCCGCAGCCGAATCGCCCGACGTGCGCGCCTATACCCAGCGCCGTCTCGAGAACACCGTCGGCATCGGCCATGAGCTCGGCGCACAATACTGCGTCTACTGGCCCGGTTCGCTCGGCTACTATACCCAGGGCGCCATCGACGAAACCCAGACCCTGCGCTGGTACGCCGACGGCATCAACGCCGCCTGCGAAGCCGATATTCACATCGCCAAGCAATACAAGCGTCCTCCGCTCAAGCACTGCCTCGAAGCCAAGCCCTTCGAGCCACAGGCCGAAATCCTGCTACCCACCTCCGACGCCATGCTCGCCTTCATCTTCTCGGGACTGGTGCGCTATCCCGAGATGGTCGGCTTAAATCCCGAATATCTGCATGAGCTCATGTGGGGCGGCGCGCCGCGTGCCTCGCTCGCACGCGCGCTGCTCTGCGGCAAGCTCTTCCACTTCGACATCAACGACGGCTACCGGCTCAAGCACGATGTCGACATCGCCGTCGGATTAGTGAATCCCCTCGACTGGCTCAACGTGCTCGTACTCCTGCGCGCCCACAACTACGAAGGTCCGTTCAATCTCGACTACAAACCGCCGCGCACCACCAGTGCTCACGCCGTCTTCTCCATGAGCCTGCCGACCTCCATCGACCGTTTCATCACGCTCTGGGAAATGGCCGGCGAAGTCAGCTCCGATCCCATCATCAGGGAAGCGACCGATGCGCTCAAAGCCGGCGGCGCCGTCTCCGACCCCAAAGACGTAGGCTCCATCGTCGAAGCCAACAAAGAACTGCTTTCGCTTCACGAGCTCATCGGCCACCGCATCTTCCAGATCCTGATCGGTGCTCACCGCGGACGCACGTACAGCCTTTAGGCCATATTTAGAAATCCGTTCCGTAGTCTGATAGACTCGCTTGGGACTGTAATGTCTCCCAGATAGTCGTTAACTGATTTTCTTTTCAGGAGTTTGAACGTGAATTCCAGGTCAGCATTCCCGGCCGCTCGCGCCTTTCTGGTAAATGCGGCGGTTCTTCTGGCAGGCGCTGTCACCCTGCCTGCCAGCACTCTATTTGTTGGTTTCAACACCCAGACCCCGGTTCAGCTTTACAGCACCGGCGGCGCATATCTCCAGGATTTCGGCCCGGCGGGCGCAATCGCCGCCGGCTCCTACGGCAGCGGCGATTACTTCGCGGTTACGCCCTCTTCGTCCGGCTCGAGCAGCAGCGTTACCGAATACAACAACAGCCTCGCGCAAATCGGTAGCTTCACCATCCCGAATCTGCTGACCGATGTCGGCGTCCAGGGCAGCAATCTGCTGTTTTCCGCCTACGACGGCACCGTGTATCGCACCACCGCAACCGGCTCGATTCTTAACTCGTGGAGTACCGGCTTTACCCATGTCGGTGTAACCTCGAACGGCACCGATATCTTCACCACCGAAGGCGACTCCGGCAATCTCATCGATGAATGGTCCAGCACGGGCGCCAAAATCGGTACCATCACGACGCCCTTCAATGGCCTCTACGGTCTCGGCTACGATGCCGCGACCGGCGATTTCTGGGCTGGTTCCACCAACTTCGTCTATCAGCTTTCCGGCACCGGCACTTTGATTGCCAGCTACAATCTGAGCGGCGACTCGCGCACTCCCAATGGCGCGCCGCATGACGGACTTGAAGTCGGCAATTTCTCGGTCACGCCTCCGCCGCCGGCCGTCCCCGAGCCCGCCTCGGTGTTCCTGTTTCTCGCCGGTCTCGCCGCGTTGTGCTTCCTGCGTCTGCATCGCCGTTTCACCCGTATCGGCCTGATCGCCGGTGCCGCCGCGTTCTCCTGCTTCGGCAGCGTCAGCGTCACGCTCACGCCGTCCGTTTCTTCCGGCGCACCGGTCGGCGCGCCCGTTGTTTGGACCGCTACCGCTCACGATTCGAGCAGTTCCAGCGCCACCTTCACCTACCAATTCCTCGAAGCTCCGAGCGGCAGCGCCCTCGCTGTGAAGAAAGATTGGTACAACTCCAATACCTTCCCCTGGACCCCTGCCGATTCCGAAGGTCTCTTCGATATTCAGGTCAATGTTCGTTCTTCGACCGGCGCCACTGGCGTCGCCAGCGCGACTTTTTCCGTCTCGTCGCGTGTGACCGGCGGCAATCCGGTCGTCACCGCAACCGCCAATCCGCTGGTCGCGCTCTATAGCCTTCCGCCCTGCCCGGCCGGCCACACCGCTCGCGTTCGTTTCAAGCTTCCTTCCGACTCCGTCTGGCAGGCCACCTCGAACAAAACCTGCACCGGTTCCACCAGCCTGAACTTCTACGTAGCCGGTATGCGCGCCAACAACACCTACCAGCTTCAGCAGGATGTCTACAACGGTCCCTTCGACACCGTTGGCCCGCTGCTCACTTTCCATACCGGCTCGGTGCCGAATGGCGCTGTCCCGTCCTACACCGTTGTGCAGGCTCCTACTGCCCCCAACAATACCGCGTACCCGATCACCTTCACCGGCGAAGCGGTCGGCGCGCCGCCTTACGCCATTGATTCGCAAGGCCAGGTGATCTGGTATCTCGCGCGTCCCTCGGTCGGCGTCGGTTACTTCACTCACGTTCTCCCAGGCGGCACTTTCCTGCTGAACACTCCCGACTATTCGGGCCGAACCCTCGCCCTTGTGCGCGAATACGATCTGGCGGGCAACATCGTTTGGGAGACCAACTACGCCGCCCTCAGCCAGCGCCTGGTTGCGTTCGGCGACGATCCCATCACCGCCCTCCATCATGAGGCTGTGGCCCTGCCCAACGGCTGGTTCGCAGTCTTCGGCAGCACCGAAAAGGTCGCCAACCAGGGCAAAGGTCCCGTGGATGTCCTGGGCGATCAGGTCGTCGTCTTCGATTCCAATTTCAACGTCAAGTGGTATTGGAACGAGTTCGATCACCTCGACATCACGCGCCCGGCCGTGCTCGGCGAAACCTGCACCCGCGGTAATCCCGGCTGTCCTCCCATCACCAACCCGAACTACAGCGTCGCGAACGACTGGACGCATTCCAACTCCATCTATCCCACTCCCGACGGCAACCTGATCGTCTCCATCCGCCACCAGGACTGGGTCGTCAAGATCCGCTACCAGAACGGCTCCGGCGACGGCGCGATCCTCTGGCGGCTCGGCAAGGACGGCGATTTCACCGCCAATTCCTCCGATCCCTACCCCTGGAATTCGCACCAGCATGACGCGCAGTACGCCGCCAACGGGCTGCTCACGCTCTTCGACAACGGCAACACTCGCGTCGCCGTCGAGGGCGGCGGCAACAGCCGCGGCCAGGCCTGGAGTATCGACGAAACGCATCACGTCGCCACGCCCGTGCTCAACCTCGATCTGGGCGCGTACTCGTTCGCCGTCGGCAGCACCCAGCTGCTCTCCAACGGCAACTACTTCTTCGACCTCGGCTATGTCGGCGGATCGTCAACCGAGTTGAAGGAGTACACGACTTCGCGCGCTCTCCAGCAGCAGGTCAACTTCTCGCACGTCTCCTATCGTTCGTTCCGCCTCCGCAGCCTGTACGCGGGCGAGCAGTAAAGCATAGCCAACTTGGCCCTACGACGCCCGGCAGAGTCGAAGTTCTTGGCTTTTGCCGGGCGTCGCTGTTATAGATAACAGGCATGACCACCAGAGAAACGCTCGCGCACTACTTTGCCGCGTTGAAAGAAAAGAGCGGCTGGGATGCCTTCCTCGCCGAGGATCTCTCGTTCCGCAGCTTCACCACACCCGTACGCCAGATCAACGGTAAAGCGGCCTTCCTCGCGGCCACCAGGCCCTTCTACTCGATGATCGGATCATTCGAAGTGAAAGACCTGCTGATCGATGGCGAGCGCGCCTGCGCCCTGACCCATTACGACCTGCAGCCGCCCAACCGCCCCGCCTTCACCAGCGACGTCGCCGAGCTTTTCCGCGTACGGGATGGACGGATCGTCTCGTTCGACATCTACTTCGATACCGCTCCCTACCCGAAATAAAACTTCAACCTGCTGCGGCGTGTGCGGGTGCGCTCGCTTCATCCAACTTCGTAATCGCCTCCGGGCTCAGCTTCAGCTCCACCGCGCCTACCAGATCCTTCAACTGCTCCGTGCTCGTCGCGCTCGCGATCGGCGCCGCGATACTCGGCCGCGCGATCAGCCACGCCAGCGCCACTTTGGCGGGATTCGCACCGTGCTCTTTTGCTACTTCATCGAGCGCGCTCAAAATCCGGTAGCCGCGATCGTTCAGGTAATTCTTCACCCGGTACGCCCGCGCCTTGCCTTCCACATCCTGCTCCGAACGATATTTCCCGCTCAGGAAACCAGCCGCCAGCGAATAATACGGAATTACGCCCAGCCCGGCCTTTTGCGCCACCGGCTCGAGCTCCGATTCATAGGCGCTCCGGTCGTAAAGATTGTATTCCGGCTGCAGACTCTCATATCGGGGCCAGCCCTTCTGCTTGCTGATCTCGAGCGCTTCCTCCAGCCTCGCCGCCGAATAATTTGAAGCTCCGATTGCGCGCGCCTTCCCCTGCTTGATCAGCGTGGCAAACGCCTCGAGCGTCTCTTCCAGCGGCGTCGATTCGTCGTCTTTGTGCGCCTGGTAGAGATCGATGTAGTCGGTCTGCAAGCGCCGCAGCGAATCTTCCGCCGCGCGCAGGATGTACGCTCTCGAAAGCCCCTTTTTACTGGCGCCCATCTCCATTCCCACCTTGGTCGCCAAAATGATCTGCTGCCGCTTCCGGCTCTGTTTGAACCACCGGCCCAGAATCGTCTCCGATTCGCCGCCCTCATGCCCGGGCACCCAGCGCGAATACACATCCGCCGTATCGACGAAGTTGCCGCCCTGATCCAGATAGCTGTCCAGAATGCGAAATGAGGTCTTCTCATCCGCCGTCCAGCCGAAAACGTTGCCGCCCAGGCAAAGCGGCGCGACTTCGAGTCCCGATTCGCCAAGTTTTCTTCTTTCCATACGCCTATGATGCGCGCAGCAGCTCGCTTGCAGCAGACCCATTGGTTATCTTTGAACGAAGATGAAAGTGATTCTCTCCACGCCACTCCCAGCCGCCGCGCTTGCGGCATTCTCAGTGACGCTCCTCCTCGCGCAATCCCGCCAGTTGCCTGCTCAGAAGCGCCAGCCCACGCCGGAAAAGGTTATCCAGGAGCATCTGGCCGCTTTCAGCTCCTGCGACTGGCCGCGCCTGATGGCGCAGTATCCCGAAAACGCCGAGCTCTTCTTTCCCAACGGAATGGTCGTGCGCGGACGTCAGGCGATCGGCGAAATGTTCGCCAAAGTCGTCAAGCCGCCATCACAGGGCGGAACCTGCGGGCTCAAGATCACCAGCGAGCACATTCAGGTGGTCGGCGACACGATCAACGTGCAATGGCGCGCCGATGCGCCGTTCCTCGCCGAGCCCTATCGTGGCGCTGACGCCTACGAAACGCATGACGGCCTGATGGCGGCTCAGGTAAGCACCTTCGATGGAGCGGCGCTTAAATTCAAGCAGAATAGCGGCGCTAAATGATGTGCAGCAGCAGGAGCACGATCACGATAATCAACAGCAGCCCCAGGCCGCCCGACGGATAGTAGCCCCATCCGCGTGAATAGGGCCACGCCGGAACAGCCCCAATCAGAAGAATCAGAATGATCAGCAGAAGTATCAGGCTCATTCGTTTGTAGGACGGCTTGCTGGCCCGAAATACTACAGACTTTGTAACGGAATGAAATTAGCGCAGCGACGCCAGCGGAACAAACTCCGCGTCGGCCAGATTCTCGGTGCGGAAACAGGCCTGATCCATCGCCTCGCGCCAGGAATCGAAGAGCAGCAGGCACTCGAAGCGGCCGAAGCCCTGTAGTACCCACTTCTGAGGCCCGCAACTGCCGCGCATTTTCGTGATCACGAAGTAATCGCGCCGCACGGGTTCGGCGCTTCGCTGCGCAGGCTTCAGCGCGCAGGGACGGGATTCCCCCGCGATGCGCGCGGCTTCGATGGCTCGGCGCACACGCCGCGATCGCGCCAGCGCCGCAGCGGTTCCCACCGCGACTCCGGATGCAATACACAGGCAGCGCAGAACAACTCCCAGTCTCATACCGATTTGTTCCAGCGTAAGCCTGTTTGTATCACAGGCGCAAATGTTTTTGTGGTGCTAGCAGGCAGCGACAGCCAGCCGCGGGGCTCTTTGGGCCGGGAGCGGCGAGAGATCCGAAAGTCCGAGTGCGTGGAACAGTTGGCCGGTCACGTGATCCACCGGCCGCCCGGCGACAATCCGGTGGTACTCGGCGCGCTCGTAAAAGCGGACCAGTTCGCGCGCATTGCGCTCGTAAACCCGGAAGCGCTCTTCGATCACGTGCGGCTGATCGTCAGCGCGGCATTCCAGGCGCGCTCCGTCGTTCAGGCAGTAACTCGAGTAAACCGAATCGCTCTTCTCGATGCTGTAAATCCGTCCGCAGGTCGGGCAATGCCGGCGTCGCTCGAGCCGCGAAATCAGCTCGTCCGGCGAAACCGCAAAATCAAACACGGCGGGCTGGCGCATCCCCAGACGGCGCAGCATTCCGTCCAGATGCTGGGCTTGTTCCACCGTTCGCGGAAAGCCGTCCAGAATGCAGCCGCCCCGGCAATCTTTCTTCGCCAGTCGCTTTTCCACGATTTCGTTCATCAGCTCGTCTTCCACCAGCGCGCCCGAGCGCAGGACTGCCTGCACCCGCCGGCCGAGTTCGCTTCCCGACTGGCACTCGCGTCGCAGAATCTCGCCAGTCGAAATAGCCGGAATCTCGAGTGCGGCCGAAAGCCGCGCGGCCTGTGTGCCTTTGCCCGAACCGGGGGGACCAAGAAAGATGAGCACCTTCGGCTGCTGATACATGATTTCCTTTAACCTGCCATTCACGATTCTCGGCAAGCCCGGCCCGAGTTGCAAATTGGGTGGTCCGATCCGGCCTAGTTGTCCGATCCGTATCGGCCGCATGCCTCCGAAAACGCATTAACCCCCAAACGGGTTGCCCTCCGGATGCCACGTCCCATCTGCCGTTCCGTAAGGACTGGCGACTACCACCACGTACCCGTCCGGATCCCGCAACCAGCACTCCCAGTGATTCGGGCCGCCCTCTCCGTCCGGGGGATTGCGATGCCGCGGCAGCACGATCTCGGCGCCCATCTTGGCCGCGCGCTCGACGGCCGCATCGAAATCGTCGACTTCGAACCACAGCAAGACGCCGTTTCCGTACGGCTTCCGCTCGCGATCTCCAATCGGACCGTGGTGGTGCTCCGCTTCGAAGCTGTGCAGCTGCAGCACGAGCTCCCCGTTCGCTACCAGCTGCTCATAAACCGGGCCGCCGTGGTTGCTCCGGCAGCCAAGCAGTCGCTGATACCACCGGCTGCTCGCTTCGACATCGGTCACGGTGATCAGCGGTTGCGGGCGCATGCCGGGCAGCGTATCAAATTCGCCCGGAACGTACCCTTGCGGTACTGTACAGCGGCTATGTAACGCGCCTCCAGCGCTTATAATCCAGATAGCTGGGATAGCACCCACGCTGCGTGAATACAGCACTTCGAGTTTGCGCCTTTGAGACCGCGCTGCCAAACGAACAAGGGAAGAAAATGGAAAAGCTCGCGCAGAATATCCAAGAGGCCTTTCTCAACAACGCCCGGAAAGACCGCACGTTTTTGACCATCTACCTGATGAGCGGCGTCAAGCTTTCCGGACGCATTCGGAGCTTCGATAAATACTCGGTTGTGCTCGAGTCCAATAACCAGGAGCAGCTCATCTTCAAGCACGCTATCTCGACCGTGGTGGTATCGCGTCCGGTGCACGGTCCCTCCACGCCCGGGGCGCCGCAACCGGCCGACGCTGGCGAAGGCGTCGAATAGTGCCGCCCAGCGCGGAACGCGCCCTGCTGGTGGGCGTCTATCTGACCACCCGCAGCGGAAGCAGCTTTTCAGCCCCCGGAAATCCGGCCCGCAACACCGAAGAGTCCCTGGAAGAATTGAAAATTCTGGCCGAGAGCGCGGGCGCCGAAGTCACAGGGGCTCTGATTCAGGCCCGGCCAGCGCTCGATCCGGCCACTCTGATCGGCTCCGGCAAGGTCGCCGAAATTGAGGCGCAGGTGGCCGCCGATAAGATCCAGACCGTTATCTTCGATCACGAGCTGACGCCCACCCAGCTGCGCAATCTCGAGCGGCGCATTGACGCCAAAATTCTGGACCGAACCCAGCTCATTCTCGATATCTTTGCCCGCCGCGCACGCACCAGCGAAGGGCAGCTGCAGGTCGAACTCGCCCAGCTGAACTATCTGCTGCCGCGGCTGGCCGGGCGCGGGACACAGATGTCCCGCCTGGGCGGCGGTATCGGAACGCGCGGACCCGGCGAAACGCAGCTCGAAACCGACCGGCGCCGCATCGGCCAGCGCATCGCCAAACTCCGCTCGGAACTCGAACGCGTACGCGCCACGCGCGGCGTCCAGCGCTCGCAGCGGCAGGCGGTTCCGCTCTCGACCGTGAGCCTCGTCGGCTACACCAACGCCGGCAAATCGACGCTCTTCAACCGGCTCACCGGCGCGGGCGTGCTCGCCGATGCCAAGATGTTCGCCACGCTCGATCCGATCGTGCGCCAGATCCGGCTGCCTTCGCAGCGGCGCGTGCTCATCAGCGACACCGTCGGCTTCATTCGCAATCTGCCGACGACTCTGGTCGATGCTTTCCGCGCCACGCTCGAAGAAGTCACCGCGGCGGCGCTGCTGCTGCATGTGGTCGACGTCACCTCCCCCGAGGCGGCCGAGCAGACCGCGCATGTGATGAAGGTGCTGGCCGAGATCGGCGCCGAGACCACGCCGCAACTGCTCATTCTGAACAAGAGCGATCTGCTGCCCGAAGCCGAGCGCGTGCAGGATCTCGCTACGCTGACGCATCGCCTGCTCGGCGAAACGGCTCGCCAGAATGCCACCGAAGCGGCGCTGGTTTCCGCCCAGACCGGCGCCGGCATTCCGGAGCTGCTGGCCAAGATCGACAAGACGCTGGTGCAGGATCCGGTGAACCGGCGCTGCTTCCGCCTGCCCCTGGCGGAGGGTCGCGCACTGCATCTGCTGCACGAACGCGCAGCCGTGGTTTCGCAGCGCTACGCAGAAAATTACTGCGAAGTAGTGGCCGACGTGCCGCTATCGATCGCCGCTAAGCTGTCCGAGTTCGCAGTGGAAGAATAGCCCGCTCAGTACGCCAGTTTCTCTTCGAGGCGCCGCTCGATCTTCGCCTCGATCCGCTGCTCTACTCTTTCTTCGAGGCGGCTGGCGATCCGGTCCTGCACTCGCAGCAGCACCCTGCGCTCGACCGCAGCCGTAACCTCGGCCTGAATCGCGCGCGTCAGTCCGGCCATGGTGTTCGTGAGAATCTGCCGAACGCAATCCGTCGTCAGCTTGGCGGCATCAAAGCCGCCGGTATCGAGCACCACCGTCTGCGCGCCGAGTGCCGCTGGCAAAAACAGCGCTGCCGCGAGAAAAACGATCTTCACAGGCGAAACACCTCCAGATACAATACCGCTTGGACGGCGGAAAGTTACCGGCCCGCTCACATCCTATCCACCACCGCCCACAGTTTTGCAGCCAGCGCGGGATTGCCCCAAATCTCGAGGAGCGCGTTTCCGTGTTTGATGAAACGCATCTGCCGTGAGCTGTCGGTCTGCTGACCGCTCCTTCCAGTCGCGGCTCGGTGAGCAGTTCAAAACGTTGGAAGCGCTAGCTGAGCCGCACGCGTAGCAAGCGGGGTTTTCGAATTGCGCACCGGAAGTAAAGGCCGCTCCCTTTTCGCCCCGAAACAGATTTTCCTCTTTCGATCGCCGGATGCACCGAATTTCGATCCCGTGTGACTCGAGAACGCGGGCCAGCTCTGTCGCCTCGGAGTGCCGTTTGGCTACTTAAAACGGTACTCCGGTTTCAGATCGCAGTGGAACTGTTTGGTGCCGTTGCCGGTCATCTTCACGCTGCATACGGCCCAGGAGAGCTGGAGATCCGGTCCCATGGGATAGATAATTTCGCGGCCGCCCACTTCGGCCTCGATGGTGGCGCCCTGCGCCGTCGCGGGCAGCGTGAAATTCATGCTCGAGCCGAAGACGGCGGCGTAGGCTTCCCGAATGATCTCGACCGGATGTGTCTGCACCACTTCCGCTTCCACCAGAAATGTCGTTGTCTCGGACCAGTTCAGCACCGAGATCTTCAAGTTCTGGCCGTGATCGACCGGTGTTTGAGATTCCAGACGCGTGAACGGGCAAGGCCCGGCGATGCACGTCACGCGAACGTTCTGAAACGTGTTGCCCTGTCCTTCTAGCACAGTCGAGCCGAGCGTCCCTTTCCATTTGCTGTCGGGCGAACAGGGCAGATGCATGTCGCAAGGCACATTGCCTTTATTCGGCACCTCGAAAACCTTTACCACGCTGCCCTCAATCGTTGTAATCGAGGTCTGCTCAGAGTAGCGCACGCGCACGCTCTTCGAAATCAGCACGGGCTGCGCGACCGGACGCAGCGCGGCGGGACTGGAGGAGACCAGGTGCAGGACCTGAATCTCGCCCGGATGCGCGATCGGAAACTCGCGCGCGCGATAGCCGTCGCTCTCGACGCGCAGTCTGACCGGTGCGGGCCGGCCGAACTGATGCGGCAGCCGGAGCGAAAAGAATCCGCTGGCGTCTCCGCGCGCCCTGATGTGTGTTCCTCCCACCGTTGCCGTGATGCTGGCGAAACCGATCGGCGCCTGTTTCTGCGGGTCGGGATCGTCCACCAGCACGACTCCGGTCAGCACCGGAGCAGCTTCCGGACGGAGCTGTCGAATAATGAAGATGGCAGCCAGGGCGATGATCGCAAGGCTTAATACTCCGCCGCCCCAGATTGCGGTTTTTTGTTTTGCGGTCATTTACCGGCTTATGCGCCACGACAACGATCGTGACAGGGAACCTATTTCAGCTTTATCACGTGTTATCGCGACGGCAGCTGCTGGCCGGTTTGCTCGGCGGCTCTGCCTGGCTGGCGGCCAACGGCGGGCCGCTGCAGAACACGGCGGAAACACCCACCTTTTCGCCTGAATTTGCGAAAGCCAAGCTTACACCCGAAGACGAGCAGCTGCTCGAAGACATGGAAAAGACCGAATTCCAGTTCTTCTGGGAACAGGCGAATCCGGCCACCGGTCTGGTAAAGGATCGCGCCAATGTGCACCAGACCGACCGCTCCACGGTGGCCAGCATCGCCGCCACTGGCTTCGGCCTGACCGCCATCGCGATCGGCCAGCAGCGCAATTACGTTTCGCTGGCGGATGCGCGCGAGCGCGTGATCACGACGCTGCGGTTCCTCTGGGAAAAGATGCCGAACCATCGCGGCTTCTTCTATCACTTCGCCGACGTCAACACGGGCGAGCGCATCTGGGATTCGGAGGTCTCTTCCATCGACACGGCGCTGCTGCTCTGCGGCGTGCTGACCTGCCGGGCGCATTTCCGCAGCTCGCAGATTGCGCGGCTGGCGACCGATATCTTCAACCGGGTGGAATGGACCTGGCTGAGCGAAGATACCGAGCTGCTGCCGCATGGCTGGTCGCCGGAAGGCGGCTTCCTGCCGTACAAGTGGAGCGGCTACAGCGAGCTGATGATGATGTATCTGCTCGGGCTGGGCTCGGAGAAATATCCGCTGCCCATTGGCGCCTGGAAAGCCTGGCACCGCCCCACCTTCGAATACGAAGGGCTGCGCTATATCGGATCGTTTGCGCCGCTTTTTATTCATCAGTACTCGCAAGCGTGGTTCGATTTTCGCGGCAAGCAGGACGAGTACATCGACTACTTCAAGAACTCGATCATTGCCACCGAAGTGCACCGGCGCTTCTGCATCGAGCTCGGCAAGCGCTTTCCCGATTACAGCGCCGATCTGTGGGGCATCACCGCTTCGGACTCGGCGCACGGCTATGTCGTCTGGGGCGGACCGCCCGAGACCGGGCCGATCGATGGCACAGTCGTGCCGAGCGCGCCCGCCGGATCGCTGCCGTTTCTGCCGCGCGATACGCTGCGCGTGCTGCACAACATGCGCAACAACTATCCACAGTCGTGGAGCAAATACGGCTTTGTGAACGCCTTCAATCCGCTGACCAAGTGGTACGACACGGACGTGATCGGCATCGACACGGGAATCTCGATGATCATGGCCGAGAACCTGCGCACCGGCTTCGTCTGGGAGACGTTCATGAAGAATCCGGAAGCGGTGCGGGGGCTCGAGCGCGCCGGTTTTCAGAGCTTTTGAGCATCATTCCATCAGCTTCCGAGTGAGGTAGGTGAACATGACAGCGTTGGTTCTGGCCTGCTCCCGGGCATCCGCGCCGGCGCCGTGGCCGCCCTCGATAATTTCGTCGTAGAAGAACGGTTTGCCGAATTCTTCCATCCTGGCGGCGAATTTGCGTGCATGCACGGGGCCCACGCGATCGTCGCGGGTGGTGGTGAAGATCAGCGGCTCCGGATAATTCACATCGGGCCGGAGCTGATTATAAGGCGAAATGGAGGCGAGGAAGGCGCGCTCCTGCGGATTCGATACCGAGCCATATTCGCCGACCCAGGAAGCGCCGGCAGCGATGTGCTCGAAGCGGAGCATATCGAGCAGCGGAATCTGAATCACGACGGCCTGGAAGAGATCGGGATGCTGGGTCATTTCGACGCCCATCAGCAGCCCGCCGTTAGAGCCGCCCTGAATGCCGAGATGGCGCGAAGAGGTGATCTTGCGGGCGATGAGGTCCTGGGCGACGGCGGCAAAGTCGTCGTAGATGCGCTGGCGGCGGGTCTTGAGACCGGCTTCGTGCCAGGCGGGCCCGAATTCGCCTCCACCGCGAATGTTGGCGAGCACGAAGATGCCGCCGCGCTCCAGCCAGAGCTTGCCGTCGAGGGCCGAATAGCGCGGCGTTTCGGAGATCTGGAAGCCGCCATAGGCGGAGAGCAGCGTGGGATTCGAGCCGTCGTACTTGAGCTCTTTCGGGCGCACGACGAAATAGGGAATGCGGGTGCCGTCTTTGGAGGTCGCGGCCAGCTGCTCGACGGTATCGCGCGAAGCGTCGAACTGCGGGGGCAGTGTTTTTGCTTCGCGCACGGTGCATCGGGCGGCATCGCCGTACCAGAGCGCGGAAGGCGTGAGAAAGCCGGTGAGGTTGAGAAAGAACTGATCATCGAGCGGACTGGTGGTTTCGATCGAGACGGAGCGATTGGCTGGAATGGCGAGCTTGTGGCAGCTCCATTTCGCGCCGGCGCCGGCATCGCAGGAATAGGCGCGGCCCTGCACGTTTTCGAGCGTGGTGAGGAGCAGGCGATTGCGGGTGACGCCGACTTCCTGCGCGAATTCGGTCGCGCTGGGGCTGAAGACGATGGCGGGGTGCAGATGAGCGGGGTCCTTTTGAACGGCGGCAGCATCGAGGGCGACTACGGAGCCCTGCGGAATTTTCGGCTGACCAGCGGGTGTCCAATCCTGGTCAACGGTGACGATCAGGCGGCCATTGAGCAGATCATTGACGGTGGATTTGGGGGGCAGCGCGAGGCGGCGGGTCTGGTGACCGTCGAGAACGGAATATTGATTTTCGAAGAAGCTGATTTCGCGCTGAACGAGCGTGAGGTTATGGCCGCCGGCGTCGTGCAGCACGATGGGCGCGGCGAGCATATCGCTGGCAGCGCCGCGATAAACTTCCGTGGCCTGCGCAAGCGGCTGGCCGCGTTTCCAGAGCTTGATGACGAAGGGATAGCCGGACTGGGTCATGGTGCCCGAGCCCCAGTCGCGCGCGATGAGCAGCGTATTGCGGTCGAGCCAGCCGATCATCTGCTTGGAATGCGGAAGAACGAAGCCGTTTTCGACGAAGCGGCCGGTTTTGAGGCTGAACTCGCGGTCGGTGGTGGCGTCTTCACCACCGGCGGAGAGCCGGACCAAGCACAGATCGTCGCCCGGGAAGAGGCACTCGAGGCCTTTCTGGACCCAGCTCTGGTGTTCGTCGCGGGCGAGCGCGTCGTAATCGAGCACGGTCTGCCAGTGCGGCTGGGATTTGAGGTAATCGGCCACGGAGGTGTGGCGCAAAATGCCGCGCAGATGCTGGGCGTCCTGCCAGGTGTTGAAGATCTCGGTGCCCTGGAAGCGCGGCGTGGGCAGGCGGTCCTGCGATTCGAGGATTTTGAGCGCGGCGGTTTGCAGCGGCACGAAATGCGGATCTTTCTCGAGGACATCAGCGGTGCGCTGGTTATGCGTTTTGACCCAGGCGAGCGCGCGCGGGCTCCAGACGTCCTCGAGCCAGAGGTACTTGTCGGGCAGTTCGGTGACGGCGAGAGCGAGCGATGCGAGAGCAAGAGCGGACAGAACGGGCAGTCTTCTCCGAAGATTGAGGAACATACGATTATGTTGACCGTATCACAGAAATGAAACGGTAGCGGTAGGTGCGGTCTTTTGACCGCTCCTTTCAGTCGCGGCTCGGCAAGATGTCGCGGCTCGGCAAGCAGGAAAAAAAAGGCCGCTCCGGTACTGTCAGGCTCACCGGAGCGGCTGAGGGAAAATCGTTAGCGGTGGTGACCGCCGCCACCGCCGTGACCGCCACCCCCTCCAGAAGATCCGCCGCTGTGTCCACCACCGCCGCCGAAGGAGCCGCCGCTATGGCCTCCGCCGAACGAGCCGCCACTGTGACTGCCGCCGGAGGGAGCGCTGTAATGAGGCGCGCTGTAAGAACGGGAGCTTCCGCCGTAGGAGGGAGCGCTGTAATGCGGGGAGCTGTAGGGCGAACTGTAACGCGGCGCGCTGTAGGGTGACGCTCCGGAACGCGGAGAAGAATAAGGCGACGAATAATAGGGCGTACGCGGGGCGCTATAGGACGGAGCGCTGTAGCGAGGCTGCGAATAGCCGGATCCGTAGGACGAGCGCGGCGTGGCGGCCGGGCCGCTGTAATGGCCGGTGGCGGGCGCGGCGCTGCGGGCGGCGGACGGCGCGCGATTGGCAGGCTCCGGTTGTCCAAAGCGATGCCAGCCGCTGCTTTCCGAACCGCTGGCGAAGCCCTGGCGCAGAGAGCCGCCATTGGCCGGATCGCCGAAGCGCTGCCAGCCGCTCGAAGAGCTACGCGCGGCTGAGCTATTGCCGCGGGCGGCGTAGCTGGACTGCATATTCGGCGCCACGCCGTGCTGTGACTGGGCACCTGAGGCAAAACCGCGGCTGGCCTGCGGGGTGCGGGCGGCCGGCGCGTTCTGGGCAACGTTGCCGACGCGGCTCCAGCCGCCGCGGGCTGTGGTATTGGCAGAACTCTGGGCGCCGAAATTGCGGAACGAACCCAGATTCTGACCGGCGCTGCGGGCGGCGCTCGTGTTGCGCCACTGCGCGCTCTGGAAGAAATGCTGACTGGCAGCGGCCGAGAGGCGCGGATTCTGCGCGACGGCGCGATTCGAGAACTGATAGCTGGCGCGAGTAGGCGTTACGGGCATGCGGCCCCCCTGGAAGACGTTGGCGCTGGCGAGCTGCGTATGCGTGGCAGCCATGAAGTGCTGATGAGGTCCGCCGAATTCGCCGGAGCGGGCCATGAGAGCGCCGCCGCGATAGGCCGCATTGCGATAGGTTCGCAGCACGTTCACGTTGCGGGCGAAATTGCCGTAGGGGCGGAAATGGTCACCGTAGCCAAAGCGTCCCCAGCCGCGACCGTACCAGCCGGGCCCCCACCAGCGATGGAAGACCTCGAAGGGAGCGAGCGCGCACCAGCCCAGACCGCCAAAACCGAAGCTGAAGCCGAAACCGCCCCAGCCGAAGAAGCCGACCAGCGCCGGGCTCCAGTACCAGGGACCGCCGAGGGCGCCGGGCCACCAGCACCAGCCATAGCCGCCGTTATAGAACCAGCGGCCGTAGTGATACGGAGCCCAGCCCCAGGGAGCGGAATCGACCCAGGTCCAGCCGTAGTAATCCTGCCAGACCCATTCGCCGTTGCTGTAGGGCGACCAATCGGCGGAGACATCCTGCGGAGCCCAGACCTGGCCGTATTGGGAAGGCACCCAGTGGCCGTACTGGTCGAGATCCTGCGCGCCCGCCACATCGGTATTGACATAGCGGTAGCTCTGAGCGGCGAGCAGATCGCGATCGCGGTGCTCGCTCCAGTCATCGAACTGATCGCGGGCGATTTCAAAGCTGGTGCGGAACTCGGGATCGCCCGAATTACCGCGTACGAGCAGGGTCTGGCCCTGCGTGACCTGCTCGGAGCCGCGCGGTCCGAAGATTTCGCCGCTGCCGGAGCGAGTGGTGATCTGGGTGGTGCCGTCGTCGAGCACCGAGATGCGGAATTCGCCCTGGCCGAGCGGCCGGAAGCCGATGTTGGGCGTGTCGACTTCGACCTGCGCATCGGAAGGCCGCAGCACGCGATAGATGATCGTGCCGGCGCCGAGCTGGACCTGATAGCGGTGGTATTCGAGATCGCCCATGCCGACGTCGGTATTGGGAGCGACGCGGATCAGGTTAGCGGCATCGAGCTCGATTTCGGCGCGCGAGCCATTCGAGGTTTGCAGGCGATCCTGGGTGAGCAGCGGGGCATTGAGTACGGCTGCCGTGAGATCGCCGGTATCGCCGCGCTTGACGTTGACATCGCCCTGCACGATGCTGATGCGGGCGACTCCATGCTTCTGATCGGCGGCGGCGTCCTGTTCGGGGGTGGTCGCGGGCGGAGCAGCATTCGGGTCCGGCTGATCGGGTTGGGCCGGTTGCGCGTTGGGATCGGCGGGCTGCGAGACAGACGGGTAGTCGGCGCGGGTTTGCGGATCGGCTACTCCGGAGTACTGCGCGAAGAGCTGCGGCTCAGCGCCGGCCAGCGCTACGGCGAATGCGACCACGATGGAAAGCGCGGAGCGTAACATACGGCGACATCACTAAGTACACGTCGAGTGCCATTCCGCAAGGGCCTTCATTTGCAAGTAGATAGCTCAGTTTGGGCCAAGCGGGCCTATGGTTGAAAAGCACCACTCTGGCCGAGGTGCGGCCAAGCTGGTAAAGGTCGCTTACGCTTGCGGTCTGGTGACCGCTCCTTACAGTGGCGGCCCGGTAAGACAGTCGTGGTTCGGTAAGCGCCGGTCAAGCCGCAGCCGAATCGGCTGAGGGGCCGCGGTTGCGGGAGGCTGCTGCGGCCGCCTGGCGGTGGATTCGTTCGCGGAGGGAGCGGAGGCGTTCAAATTCGGCAGGACCGAGGCCGCATTCGGCGGCGAGGGAGGGATCGAGGCCGGAAACGGAGTGCGTTTTGGCCGGGACGACCTGGGGCCGCGGCTGCGGGCTGGAGGTTTTCTGCGGTTCGACGCTGAGCTCCGGCTGCGATTTTGAAGGAACGAAGCCACGCGCTTTTTGCAGTTTTGTCAGGGCCGTGAGGGCGCGATGGCTGGCGCGTTCGGCAGCGGCGATGGCGCGCAGGAGGAAGTTGAGGGTGGGGAACTCGGCTACGGGCTGGCGAAGGGTAGTCGCTTCGAGGATGCGGAAGCGGCGGATACGCCAGGCGTTTTGAACCAGTTCTTCGACGAGAAGCAGTTCGGTGGGTGTCTGAGCGGCGTGTTCGGCGTGCAGCCCGGCGCGGAGCTGGTTGAATTCGTCGAGGTCTTCGCCGGGGAGAACGAGGTCTTCGGCGGGCGCGATGGGGAATTGAATCATGATCGACTCCTCGCGTCCAGTGAAAGGGAAGAGGAGAACGAGCGGCAGCGCGGAAACGGTGTAAGTGGTTGGGGGCGGGCGCGAAAGAATTTTGAGGCGGTTTGTGAAAAGGGTGGGGGAACCGGACTCGTGCCTGATTTCCTGCCTGGTTTCCTGATAGACTCAGCCGGTACACGGCGGGCGGATGGTTCACTCCTCTATAAGACTGTTCCTCGTAATGGCCTTGCTCCTGGCGCCTGAAGGCGGGTTCGACGGCACTGGCATGCGGGCGCAGGCGACGACAGCTGCGGGAACCCCACTGACATTTGGCGATACGGCTCTCACCTTGCCGACTGGCTGGAAGCACGTTGAAAGGCCATTGGGCGGCAGTAATGCTCTGGTGCTGATCCCGCCGGACCTAGGAACGAACGGACGTTTCATGGTGGTGGTACTGCCAGGGCGAGACCTTGGTGAAGCCGATTTGCAGCAGGCATTTGAAAAAGCGATTCGAGGAAGTCTGGCAGCCGGCGAACGTCTTTTGCAGGACGGAGCAACGCAAGTTCACCAGAGTGAGGCTGGCTATCGAGTACTGATGCACAGCATACAGGTCGCAGATGCATCGGAGCGCGCGTCGCTACGCGTCTTCTGTGCCACGAGATGGAACGGGCGCCTGGAGATGCTAATCGCGATGGCTGAGAGCCCGGAGACGTTGAAGCGCTATCAAAGCGACTTCGATCAAATCTTGAACGGCATCCATTTCAGCAGCACGGAAGGGGGTGCGGGGGCGGTTAAGGAGAGTGCGCCCGCTCAGTCTGCAGGATCCTCATTGAATGGCGAATCCGCTTCTCCAGGGAGGCCGGTCGCGATCAGGCGAGGTTTATGGGTGGACGCCGGGCCGCTGGTTCAGACGCCCGACGGCAAGAAGATCGGCGTGATCGTGAACGACATTGCCTACGATTCGACAAACCACACGATCTATATCTCGACTTTCGAAATGCTGCATCCAGATGCGGGCGGGATTTTTGCGAGCGCGGATGGAGGACAGAGCTGGACGAAACTGCTGCGACCCAACACGAAGCAAGTAGTCCCGACTGCGTCCAGCCGGATGTATGCACTGGAGTTCGGGGAGAGAATCTCGTACAGCAACGATCGCGGCAAAACGTGGGCCCGCTGCCGTCGCCCGATGTTCCAAAGCCGCGGTTTTACGGATGCGGCAGCAATCCAGTGCATTGCGGTTTCACCAGCAAGTCCGAACATCGTATATGCGGGTGCAAACGGTATGGGAGGCGGTCTTTACAGGAGCACCGATGGCGGACAAACCTGGACGCGCCCGGCAAGGCGGTATGTGGTGGGCACCCGGGGAGACACAGTTGAGGGGCGGGAGATGGAGGTAAACGAGATTGCGGTTGATCCGGATGACCCGAACGCTATCATTCTCGGACTGTCCACCGGATATGTGCAAAGCAACGACGGGGGCGTGACAGCTTACGATTGTCTACACTCCGGAGCAGGGGCGGGCGCGGCACGCCGCGGGAGTTCTCCGGTGAAAGTTGTGCATCCTGGCTCGATTCAAATCAATGCGACTTCGCCCAACGTGATCTATCTGCGAAACAACCGGATGAAGGCTACCGAGTTATATCGCACTGACGACGGCGGGAGGCGTTGGAATGCCTTACCCAGAGTGCCGGATCGCTTCATTCAGACGTTAGTGGCGCATCCGCTGGACCCGCAGATCCTGTATGCCACGACGGAGTCCGGAATCTACGTCACTGAAAATGCCGGGGCAAGTTGGGTTCGCCTGGAATCGGGAAACGCGCCTCAATCGACGGGCGGCTTTACTATTCCGTACTACTTCAGCGGAACGCCTTTCAACTCGGTGGCGACGATTGTTCATCAGGACGAACCCCTGATCGTCGATCCAACAACCGGTCACCTGCTGTATGGAACTTCGGGAGTACGGGTCCTGGTCGGCGTGCGGTAAATCTCGCGGCGTCTTTACTTCTGAAGCTGCGTGGCAACGCGGGCTTAGATGAACATCTCTTCGTCGGAGGTGGCGTGGTCGACGGTGGAGCGGTTGGCGCGGCCGAAGTGCTGAACGGCGGTGCGCACGCCGCTGACGAGGCCCTGCACCTCGCGGATGGGGCGGATGACGGTGCGCTGGACGACCGAAACGGTGCTCTGGACACGGGTCATGGTGTCGTCGAGCACCATTTCGGCGCGCTCCATCTGAACCTTGGCGCGGGTGGAGGCGTCGGTGAGTAGATCGTCCACTTTACCGAGCTGCCGCTTGCTCAGGTCGAGAATGCCGAGGCTGGTGGCGGCGATCTTTTCGGCATTCTTCTCGACGCTCTGAGTGGTCCGTTTGGCGGCGCCGACGATGTGCTCGAATTCGGGCCAGATCGCGAGGATTTTGGTCCGAAGCTGGCGGGCCACGAAAAAGACGCCCAGCAGCGAAACCGCCTGAAGAAGCAGGGCGAACGCCGCGATCGCCACGAAGACGGTCAGAAGAATGAGCAGAGTATTTTGATCCATGTCGGACGGCCTTGAGTGCTGGAACGCCTCAGAGCATCGAGAGCATCGAGGAAGCGGACTAGAGATTCTCGGCGGTGGCGCCGCTGCTGCTGCCCTGTCCGGCGGAGGTGGCGCGGGAGGCAGCCGCTTTGACATCGCCGACTGCGTCGCGGTAGGCCTGCTTGCCGGCTTCGACAGCAGCGCTCAGATTTTCTTTCTGCTGGGCGACGGTGGAGCGGCCGCGCTCGTAGAGATCGGAGGCAGACTGCTTGAGATCGTCCGTGCGCTGGCGGATGTATTCCGTGCCATCCTGGGCGCGGCTCTTGATGTAGTCGGCGCCTTCGCCCGCTTTATCGGCCAGGAACGCGCGCGTTTCCTCGCCCGAGCGGGGGGCCCAGAGCAAACCAGCTGCTACCCCAATACCGAGGCCGAGAAGAAAATATCCGAAGCCGCTTTTTTCTTCCATTGCGAAATCTCCTTCGTTTTTCCTAATACGAAAACTGTTCGTTTCAACGACAATCTGTAGAGCGTGCTACAGTAGCAAACGTTTCAACAACATGGCCGTTCGAGGCAGAAGCAACAAGCTCGACGCCGAAGCATTATGGAACTACGCGCTGACGGTACTGGCCGGGCGCGCCCACTCGACCGCGGAACTGAGGCGTAAGCTGGTCCGCAAGGCCGAGGTACTTTCCGATGTTAACGCAACTCTGGCGCGGCTGCGGGAATACGGGATGCTGGACGACCGCAAATTTTCCGAGGCGTTCGCTTCAGCGCGGCTGGAGAATCAGGGGCACGGGAAGATGCGGGTGCTGCGGGATCTACGGGCGAAGCAGGTGGCGCCGGGAGTGGCGCAAAAGGCGGTCGAGGCGAGCTTCGCCCAGACGGACGAGCGCGCGCTGGCGGAAAAGTATCTGGAGCGGAAATATCGCGGCAAGAATCTGGCGGAGTTGCTGAAGGAAGAGAAGCATTTTGCGGCGGCCTTCCGGCGATTGCGGACGGCGGGGTTCAGCGCGGGGACAACCTTCGCCGTGCTGAAAAGCCACCATGCCGGGGCGGATGAGTTCGGAGAGCCGGACGAATCAGAAGACGGGCTCTGAGCGGCTTGTACGGACTGATTTGTTCGCAGGGACGGCGCGCGGGCGCTAGTCCTTGGTGGAGGCCGGGCGGCGGAAGAACATCTCGCGGACCTCGGCCGGCGCGCGGCAGGCTTGGGTGGCCTTGCGTGCCCAGGACAGTGCTTCCTCCAGATCGGCGGTTTCGAGTATCCAGAAGCCGCCTACGTGTTCCCGGGTCTCTAGGTAGGGACCGTCGGTGACGACGACCTCGCCACTGGGCTGCGCTCGCAGTGAGATTGCTTTGCCGAGACCGCAGGCAAGTTTGCGGACGCCGGCGGCGATCATTTCCTGATTGAGGCGTGAGATGTCCTGGAGCATGGCTTCACTCTCGGACGAGGGGTCGTAGTTGTCGGGGTGGTGGATCGCGAGGATATATTGCGGCATGTGGTCTCCAATTTTGAGAGGCGCGGGCTCATCGTTGTTGCACGAAATCGTAGCCAAAAAACAGCCTTAGGCGGTTTTCAACTCTTTGCCTTCGACTCTTTTTGTCTGTTTATGAAGAGGAACGCTCGCCAGCCACGGAAACAAGAAGAGCGCAGCGCTGGCGGCCGTTGCGGAACCGAAGATCACAAATACCCCAAAGCGCAGGGTGGGCGGGAAATTCGACAGCAGAAAGATGCCGAAGCCGCAACAGATCACGAGGAAATTTGTTCCGATCGGCCGCCACAGATGCGAGCAGGCGTTCGACCATGGCTCCCAGGAGCTGAGGTTCTTATTCGCACGCTTGGCGAATACGGTGAGATAGATCATGGCGTCCACTCCCATGCCCAGATCGAGATTGGCGGCTGTCGCGGTAATGAAGCCCAGCGGCATGCCGAGGTAAGCGATATAGCCACGCACGACGACTGGAATGATGGCCAGGGTGATCAGCATGGCCAAGCCCGTACGCCATGAGCGCGAGAAGGCAAAACCCATGACCGCGAAAATGCCGATCAGCAAGAGCGAGCTGGTAATCATGCTGGACTTGATCAGCCGGCCCATGTCGCCCAACAGGCTGTACTCGCCACCCACGAGAAGCGTGCGAAACCCTTCGCGGTGAACTATGCCCTCGACGCGGCGAATGACCTCTTGGCGCGAGGCGTTGCGCGCGGTCTCCCGCATGCGCAAAAGAAAAAGCACCTTCTTGTGATCCGGGGTTATGAACTGCCGCGCCGGCGCGCCGTGTTTCGGGCTTTCCAGCACCCCGAGCTCTTCCTCTTTCTTAGATTCTCCCTGGAAGAATCCTTTGATAGAAAGCATTTTCGAGTACCAGCGGCGGTCGATTTCGCTCTCCATGACCGGCAGCGACATCGCCTTGCCTACGGCGGGGTCCTTTTCCAAAGCGTCGTTGAGTGCCCACAGCCGCTTGTAAGCCTCATTGGTATCGAGCGGAGCGCCGTGACGGTCTTCGATTTCGAGTTTCAGCGGACTGCTTCCCCCGGAGCGATCAACCGCCTCGAGTCCTTGTCGGATGTCGCTTCCTTTCTGGAAATAGAAGAACAAGGGCGGGTCCGTATTCAGACGCGGCAAACCCAGCGCGGCAACGACGCCGAAGATCACTACTGCGAGCGCGAGCCAGCGATGGCGCTCGGAAAAGAAGGAACGCAGCCAAGATGTAACGGCTTTCGTCCAACCAAACTCGCGCTTCGGGGGCGAGGCCAGAGCCAGGAACCAGGGATACAGAAGATATGCGGCGAGGAATGCCATCGCCGCGCCTACCGCTCCACCCATGCCGAGGTGCTTCATAGACGTCGCGGAAACAAGCATGAGGCTGATGAAACCGAGCAACATGCATACCGCGCTCCAGAATGATGGCACAACCGTTTCCTTCACGGCAGCCCAGGCCGCCGCGAGCCCGGTCAATCTTGTCTGCTCTCGAATCCGGATCCAGTTGTAGGTCAGAAAGACCATGGGCGAGAGAGTCATGACGAACACCATGGTTGACAGATTCGCCGTGATTGGCCCGATCGGAATACGAATCTTCTGATTCATGATGAGTGTCGCGAGGCTCGAATTGGCGCATGCGACGAATGCGCCGAGCAGAATCCACGGCGAGCGAAAAAGAAGGAACAACACTACGCCGAATACACCCACCGCAGCCAGGCTGAAGGTTCGCAGGTCCCTTGCCATGGTTCGCGAAATCATTTCCGTGACATAGGGCAGGCCGGCGATCATCACTTCGAAGCCGGGCCGGTCGAACTTCGTCTTAAGCGCCTGCACTCCATCGATGGTTTTCGCGCCGACGTCGTCCTTTACCGTCGCAATCACAGCTGTCGAGCGGTGATCATTGCCGATAAGAATGTTCGTCCAGAGGGGGCTCTTGAGTGCGTCTTTGAGGTCTTTGGGCCCATGACCCTTCGGCCCGGGATCTATAGATATGACAGCGGTGACTCCGGGGACCTTCTCCAGATCGATAGACAGTGCGTGGATGCGATCCGCATACGTTTCCGAAGCGATGTCGCCGCTGACCGTCAAATCGATCTCGTTCAGTTGTCCCGGAAACGTTCTGGAGATCTCGTTGTCGGAGCGAACCTGAGGGTCGTCTTTTGAGAAAAAGAACTTCTCTCCGACCTGTGGCTTCAGATCCACGGAGTGCAGGAACACCGTGACCACGATCGCGGTGACTCCGAGGCATATCAGCACCGGGAGGACACGGTGCAGCATGGATGTAACAGGCGCGCGGGGTTTGTGCTCCGAAGTCACGTCGATGATCTTATGACGGCCAGGAACAGAAAGTGCTTCACTTCTGGCCTGATCTGCCGCACTCCGGCGACTGCTGCGTGGTGCCTTCCGGCGGAAGCTGGATAAATCCTTCTGAAAAACGCGGGCTCATCCTGCTGAATCTTCGCCTCGGCGAAAAGCGCGGGCTCATCCTTAAATGCCGTCAGCAAAGGCCTTCAGCCGGGCTCGGCGCCCTGCCTTCACCACAACGGCGAATGGCGGGGACGGAAATCGACGGACTCGTGCCAAAAATTGTGCATGATGCGACGCAGACGGATCGCTTGTGCCGAATCACGGCAGGCCTTTTTCGGTTCCGGGAAGTGGAATCGGAGATGGGATTCCTTGCATCTCGGGTGATACGGTCGGATCGGAGTTGTCATTCTGCGATGCGACCACGAGCCAAATACCGTTTCTTCTCTCCGCAACCATGGTCATCATGCCATAGCGGCGGCGGCGCGCGGTGCCATCTATGTTTTTGTCACCCACAGCCGTCCAGCTCCAGTGAATGATGGCGATGTCGGGACGCAGGTACCGCACTGCTATGTGGAGCGGTTCGAACCTGATTCCCGCGAACCGGCCGCTGAGCATCCGCGTGTGGTATTTCTCGAAGTCGGATCGGCCGTGAATCCACCACGCGCCCACAGTGACGAAATCCACGTCGTCCGCCATAATCTGTGCTACTTCGTGGCCGTTGTGATGATTGAAAGCCGTGCAGAAAGCTTGTGGCAGCCTGCGGACGGCCTCGTCGTCTGAATTTTGGGGGTCGTTGACAGCCAGGGTTCCGGCGAGCATCAACGCGGCACATGCGATTTTGCCATAGATCACTGGGTCCAGCTCCTCTCCGGCGAAGGTTAACACTAAATGTGGCGGCAGAAGTCTGCCTGTTTCCGAAGGTCCGGCGCACCCAGCGAGGGAACAAATCGTGTAGAATTCGCACGAGTTCTCCCGGAGGAAAGCAATGCGCCGGTATCACCACATCGGGATTCCCACTCTCGAATCAAAGCCTGGAGAGACCCACTTGAAAGATCTGAAATGTTTTGTGGTGAGTCACCAGAAAAGCGAATTCGGCGTGGAATGGATGCGCTTCGAAGACGACGCCAAGGTTCCTGATCTTGTCCGATTCGTGCCGCACGTGGCCTTTGAAGTGACCGATCTCTCGAGCGAGCTTGCTGGCCGGGAAATGCTGATTCCTCCGAACAGCCCGTCGGAGGGTGTTCGCGTCGCTTTCATCGTCGAGAACGGGGCACCTATCGAACTGCTTGAATTTACCGACCCCAAGCACCCGGCGCGTTTACCGAACGATTGAACGAGTAACGCGCAATCCGGAAATTGCTACATCTCCGGCGATGGTCAGAATTTGACCTGCGGTACTTTTTTCTCCTCGGGTGAGGCCTGGAAGTACGCCTGCTCCTTTTTCAATCCGAACACGGAGGCGGCGATGTTCTTGGGGAACAGGTCGATATCGGTGTTGTATTTCTGGACGGCGAGATTGTAGTCGCGGCGGCTGACGGCGATGCGGTTTTCGGTGCCGGCGAGCTCGTCCTGCAGGCGCAGGAAGTTTTCATTGGATTTGAGCTCGGGATAGTTTTCCTTGATCACGAGCAAGCGGCCGAGCGCGGCGCTCAGCTGATCGTTGGCCTTGATCTCATCCTGACGGGTGGGCGCTCCGGCGAGGGCGGCGCGGGCATTGGCGATTTCGCCGATGACGGTCTGCTCCTGCTTGGCGTAACCTTTGACGGTTTCGACCAGGTTCGGAATGAGGTCGGCGCGGCGTTTCATGTCGTTATCGACCTGTGCCCAGCGCTGCTCGACTTCGTTCTTTTCGGTGACGAGCGAGTTGCGGGCGCTCACCATGGAGCCGCCGATCACCAGCACGCCCAAGATGACGACGATCAGTATTGCCAGTCCAGCTTTCATATCCTTTTCTCCTTAGCTTGGCGGATCACGAGGCCAGTCCGTCTACGAAGCGGACGAGCGCGGCGACATCTTCGAGATACCGCTCGAGCAGCAGCACGGATTCGGGTCCGGCCGCGGGTTTATTTGCGGTTCGAAGGGACAGTATCTCATTGAATGCATCGAAAGAATGGCCGGTGGTTTGGCGCAGACCGGCGACGATCTCGCGTTTTTTCCAGTGTGCGGGCTGGCCGTGGAGGATGAGCGCGTGGCGGCCGAGCACGCAGAAAGTCGAGATGGAGTCGGACAGCAGGCGCGAAAGGCGTGCGGGATCGGAGAGAACTTCGGCGGCATGCTGGCGCAGGCGCAGCTGTTTGGCGCGGAGTTCGTGCTCGACCTGGGCGCGATAGAACTTGTTATCGACGGCCAGATCGCGGATGACGTCCGCGCCGTGCAGGACGCGCCGGTACTGCTGCATATCGCGAAATTCCATGGGGAAGCAGTCGGTGGAGGTCTGCACTTCCTCTTCGGTGAGCAACAGCGGAGGCGGGTTGCGGGCTTCGCGCCACCAGCGCAGGACGGGTTCGGCGCGGCGGAGCTCGGCGGGCGTGAGGCGGTTCAGCACGCAGAGGATGTTGACATCGGAGCGGTCCTGATTCCAGTCGTCGGTAGCGGCCGAGCCGTAGAGGATGACCGAGATCAGCTGGGCGCCGAAGGTGGTTTTGAGGCGTTCGACGAGCTGAGTGAGTTTTTGATCGACTGTTCCGCTTTGCATGTGAAGATTACCAGTTGCTGCTGGCGCCGCCGCCGCCGGCGTCGCCGCCGCCGAAGCCTCCGAATCCGCCGCCACCACCGGAGCCGCCGCCAAATCCGCCGCCGCCCCAGCCGCTATCCCAACCGCCGCCGCGATTGCCCATGTTGCTGAGGATGATCCAGGGCAGGATGCCGCCACCGCCACCTCCGCGAAACCCTCCGCCGCCGCGCCGGCCACCGCGGCTGAGCAGCCACAGTAGCAGAAAGACGCCCAGAATGATGAGCGGGACCGGGATGCCGTGATGCTCCTCTCGCTGGGGTTGCTCCGGGACAGGGGGCGCGGCATTGGCATCGAACGCGATCCCCTTACCTTGTGCAATCTGCGCGGCCATGGTGTTGGCGGCTTGCAGCAGCGCGGCTCCGTAATTGCCGGCGCGCAGATCGGGACGCATGGCGCGCAGGGTGCTGCCGCTGAAGCCGTCGGTGAGATACGGTTCGACGCCGCGGCCCACTTCGATATCGCTCTGGCGATCTTTGACGGCCAGCAAAAGAAGCACGCCCTGATTCGTTTTGCGATCGCCGACACCCCAGGTGCGAAACAGATCGAGGCCGAAGTCACGGATGGGTTGATCTTCTATCGACGGGATGGTAACGAGGGCGAACTGAACACCGAGCTGCTGTTCGACGCGAGTGCAGAAGGTCTCGAGTTGCTGTTTGCTCGCGGGATCGACCACGTTGGCGAGATCGCTGACGTAGCCGGTGGGTTTGGGGAGCTTTTTGGCGTCGAGGGCGGCGAAGGCCGAGTGCGCCAGCGCGAAGAGCGCAAAGAAAAGCGCGCACAGGTGCTTTTTCGAGGCGCGCGTGGACATGCAGAAACGAGCTTAGCAGTCTACTCGTGGTCGGCGTCGCCGTGAGCGGTGGTGGCTTCTGATACGACGGGCTCGAGCAGAGGACCGCCGAGGGCGTCGAGCTTACGCAGGGCGGGGAACATCCAGGACCAGAGCGCCACCACGACCATGGTGCCGATGCCGCCGATGACGACGGCCGGAATGGTGCCGAACCACTGCGCCGTGATGCCGGACTCGAACTGGCCGACTTCGTTAGAAGCGCCGATGAAGACCATGTTGACGGCGCTGACGCGGCCGCGCATTTCGTCGGGCGTTTCAAGCTGCGTCATGGTGGAGCGGACGATGACGCTGACGGTATCGGTGGCCCCGGTCAGGAAGAGCATGAAGAGCGAGAGCCAGAAATTGTGGGAGAGGCCGAAGATGACGGTGGTGAGGCCGAAGCCGAAGACGCACCAGAGCATGATGAGGCCGGCGCGGCGGCGCAGCGGGAAGTGAGCGAGGACGAGGCTCATGGTGACGGCGCCGACTCCCGGAGCGCTGCGCAGAATGCCGAGACCGACTGCACCGATCTTGAGAATTTCGCGGGCGTAGACGGGGAGAAGGGCAACGGCGCCGCCTAAGAGCACGGCGAAGAAATCGAGCGAGATGGCGCCGAGGATGAATTTGTTGCTCCAGATGTAGCGCACGCCTTCGAGCACGGCTCCGGCAGTGGCGGCGGCGCGCGGGCGGGCGCTGGGCGGCAAATGAATGCGCGTGATGCTCAGAAAGGCGGTGAAATAAGCTACAGCGGCTGTGGCATACACCGGAATCGGATTGCCGGTGAAGCCGTAGAGCAGGCCGCCGATCATGGGTCCGGCGATGGTGGCGGTCTGGAAGATCGAGGCGCTCCAGGCGACGGCGTTGGGGAAATCTTCGGTGGCGACGAGCAGGGGAACGAAGGCCTGGCCCGCGGGGGCACTGAAGGCGCGCACCACGCCATTCAACAGCAGCACGGCATAGAGCGGATAGGCGCTGCGCAGGCCGCCGAGAGTGAGCGCGAGCAGCAGAGCGGAGCAGATGGCGAAGCCGACGAAGCAGGCTTTGAGCACGCGCAAGCGAGGGACGCGATCGATGGTGTGGCCGGCGACCAGGAAGAGGCAAATGCCGGGCAGGAACTGCGCGAGTCCGACGAGGCCCAGATCGAGCGGCTGGTGTGTGAGCTCATAGATCTGCCAGCCGACCGCGACCGACTGCATCTCGGAGGAGCAGGTCGTGAGAAATCGCGAGATCGAATACTGCCGAAAGTTTGGATAGGAAAAAGCGGCGCGAAACGAAGACCGGCCGCTCAGGGAAGACTGCATCTCCGCTGTTTGTAGTGTTGCATGCGAGGGGAGATGAACCGGTTATTGGAACAATTGCGCTAAACACGGTCCATCCAACACGCGATCGCGTCAAGCGCTGACACAACACGCGATCGCGCTAAGCGCTGACCAACACGCGATCGCGCTAAGCGCTGACCAACACGCGATCGCGCTAAGCGCTGACCAACACGCGATCGCGCTAAGCGCTGACCAACACGCGATCGCGCTAAGCGCTGACCAACACGCGATCGCGCTAAGCGCTGACCAACACGCGATCGCGCTAAGCGCGATCGGCGCGCGCGGCGTAACAGCCGGCTTTGGCGAAGTGCAGATGGAGGAAGGCGATCTCGGGATTGGCGAGCATTTTCTCGATGGCCGGTGCGAGTACGGCACCCTCGGCGAGATCGGCTTCTTTCAACAGGCCGTCTTCGCTGAAGCCGCGCAGGGACAGAATGCGGGTGCGCAGCATTTCGGGAATTTCGTTGATCGCGGGTTGTGCTTGAGCAGCCTGCGGGCGAACGTATACGGCATGACTGGCGCGATACGGCGTGTGGGCGCTCAGATGTTCGTAATGGACCAGCAGAAGCTCTTCGCCGACTTCGGCATCGGCGAGGCTGATGCGGCAGGGGAAGCCGGGTTTCTTATCGGCCACGACGCGCAGCGCACGGCGCGCTTTCAGCTCCTGGTCTGAAAGTTCGAACAGATTGGCGAATTGCGCCCGGTCGAGCGCGCTGATTTGGAAAGCCACGTTTTGTATCTCCTCGAGTCGAGCGTAAGGAGCAGCGGCGGCCGAGCGCTATTCGTTTTTTGCGTTTGAATTACGGATCAGCTGCGTTCCCAGAAGGGCGGCGGTTCAATGCCCAGCGCGCGCAGATAGACGTAGCCCTGCCCGCGATGGTGGATCTCGTTGTCGATGGCATAGAGAATCACGCCGATGCCGGGGCTCTCCCATTTACCGAAGGCTTTATCGCTCTCGGAAAAACGATGAGCCGGAATCTGCGGGAAGATGCGTTCGATCGCTTCGCTCGATTTATCCCAGAGCGCGAGCAGCTCGGCTTTGGTTTTGGGCGCGGCTCCGCTCCATTCCTTCCATTCGCCGCTGGCGACGCCGTGAACAATTGGTTCGCCCATTTTGATGAATTCGAGTGCCAGCTCAGAGAAGGGCCGCATGCCGCCGATCGAGAACGTGAACAACTTGTCTTCGGGGAATGCTTCGATGACACGACGGGTCAATTTGCGGTGTCCCTGCCAGTGCTCCAGGAGTTTTTCTGCATCGAGAATCTGCTTGCTCGTTTCGGTTGCGGTCATGGTTTCCTCTCTTTTTGTCTCTGGCGAACGCCTCGCAGCGCTCACAAATACGAGTGTGAGTGCAATTCCCGACAAGAGCTGTCGTAAATGGCGTGTGACTATTTTTTTATGTACGACCCGATCATGCGCGTGCTCACGGTGCTGGAGATTCTGCAGGCGCGGGAGCGGGTGAGTGGGGCGGAGCTGGCGGAACGTCTGGAAGTGAACACCCGGACGGTGCAGCGATACATTGCGCGGCTGCAGGATCTTTGCATTCCGGTGGAATCGGTGCGCGGTGTGGGCGGGTATTACCGGCTGAAACCCGGCTTCCGGCTGCCGCCGCTGATGTTCACCGATGAAGAGGCGCTGGCGCTGGCGCTCGGGCTGCGGGCGCTGCGGCAACTCGGACTCGCGGCATTCGCGCCGGCGGCGGAGGGAGCGGCGGCCAAGCTGGGGCGTGTGCTGCCGGACGATCTGCGCGAAGGCGTGCGGACCGTGGAGGATGTTATCGCGCTCGAGCCGGGACCGTGGGTGATTTCGACTTCGGCCGAATCGCTGCTGGCGGTGGCAAACGCGATTCGCTGGCGGCGCAGGATTGCATTCCAGTACCGGGCGCATGACGAATCCGTTTCAAGGCGCGAACTGGAGCCTTATGGGGTGATCCATCTCGATGGGCGCTGGTATGTATCGGGCAGGTGCCTGCTGCGGCAGGATCTGCGGACGTTCCGGCTGGATCGCATTTCGCAGCTTACGTTGACAGAGGGCGCATTCGAGCGTCCGGCGGAGTTCGATATTCGGGTGTATTTGAACCGCTCGATGCCGTTTGTACAGTCGGCGCATGCGATCGAGGTATGGCTGGACATGCCGCTGGCGCAAGCTCAGAAGGAGTTTGCGCTCTATCGCGTCGCGATGCACGCAGACGGCGAGGGTACCGCGATCCGCTGCGGGCGCGACAACCTGGAATCGTTTGCCGCGATGCTGTTGAGTTTAGGCTGCCGGGTGGTGGTGCGCTCGCCTGAAGCTTTGCGGGAAGCCTTCGGAAGGGTCGCAGGGAGGGCGGCTGCGGCCGCGCAGAGCTGAGCGGTTTTGGTGTATCGTAGTTTTCCGTATGGCAGAAACTCATCACGATTACCTGACGGACCTGAAAAAGTATGTCCCTAATCCGGACGAAGCGGCAGTGAACGGGATTGCGAAGCATCTCGGAATTGCGCTTCGCACGCGGGATGCCTCGTATGTGGCGGCGACCGATCCGGAAGAAGTGAAACGCGTGCGCGAGAGCTTCTTAAAGAAGAAGCTCGGGCTGACGCAGAGCGATGCGGAACTGGACGCGGCTCTGAAAGAAGTGCTGAACCGGATGCACGGCGTGCACGACAAGCATCGCGTGACGGTTTACTATTTGCTGGCGGAGAAGTTCGGGAAGCTGGGCGCGTTTCACGGCAAGGAAGAAGCGCACGCGGGTGCGTGACCGCTACCTGGCTTTGAACTGCAGCGGTTTCGCGAGATCTTTCGAATAAAGCAGCAGCGTGGAACCCTGGCGCTCGAACCGTTCGGCCGATTCGAGCGCCTTCAGATATTTTGTTTCCTGGTTCATGAGCGCTTCGGGGCACATCATGCGGGTCGTGGCCAGCGGGCCGAATTTGATGATGTTGCCCTCGATGGCGGCGGTCCCGGTGAAGCGGTTGCAGGACGCTTTCCCGGCTACGCGGCCTTGTTCGGGAAACGAGAGCGTGGCCTCCGCATGGTCGATAACGCCGGCTGCGCCGAGATCTTCGAGCACCCATTCCGTACCGACCAGGCTTGCCGATCTGGACGCGGGCGCTTTGCGGATGGAGGTAACTTCCAGTACGGGCCGGGCACCCGTCTCGACGCTCTGACGATGGGAAAGCGTACCGGTGGCGCGCACGTGCTGATTGTTCAGAGGCTCGAGCTTCGCGTTGTCGAAAGCGATTTCGAGCGTGTCGAGACGCTTATCGTCAATACCGAGCGGCGAATCGAGCCGGATGCTCCAGCCGGTGGATTCGCCGCCGATCGCCATAACGCGCTCGAGGGTACCGCTGACGGTGATCGGCTTCTCCTCGGCAGCGGCTGCGCCGGCAAACACGGACAGAGCGAACAAGAACGGCAGCAGCCGGCGCATAGGCGGTCTATAGATTACCGCGGCGGGCCTGCTCGCGCTCGATGGCTTCAAACAGCGCTTTGAAATTGCCCTTACCGAAACTGCGGCTGCCTTTGCGCTGGATGATTTCGTAGAACAGCGTGGGACGGTCTTCGACGGGCTTGGTGAAGATCTGCAGCATGTAGCCTTCGTCGTCGCGATCGACCAGAATGCCGAGCTCGGCGAGTTTCTCAAGCGGCTCGTCAATTTTCCCGACACGCTGCGTCAGCTCCTCGTAATAGGTAGTCGGCACGGTCAGGAAGGCGACGCCCTGAGACTGCAGGCGGGTGACGGTATCAATGATGTCGTTGGTCGCCATGGCGATATGCTGCACGCCCGGGCCGCCGTAAAAATCGAGATACTCCTCAATTTGCGATTTCTTACGGCCTTCGGCAGGCTCGTTGATGGGGAAACGAATGCGCTCGTTGCCGTTGGCCATCACTTTCGACATCAGCGCCGAATATTCAGTGGAAATATCCTGATCGTCGAAGTGCTTGAACATCTTGAAGCCCATCACGTTTTCGTAAAACGAGACCCAGGTGTTCATCTGGCCCCAGCCGACGTTGCCGACGGCGTGATCGATATGAAGGAGATTCACCGGACGCGCGACGCGATCGGCTTCTTCGACCGCGACAAAGCCGGGCAGAAAGACGCCGCGATAATTGCGCCGCTCGACAAAGGTGTGGATCGTGTCGCCATAGATGGCAATCGAAGATAAACGCGCCGAGCCGTGTTCGTCTTCGATGGTCTGGGGTGAATCGACGGAGCGTGCGCCGCGGGAGGTGGTCTCGCGCCAGGCGGATTCGGCATCGTCGACCCACAACGCGACCGACTTCACGCCGTCGCCATGCTTCAGGATGTGCTCGGCAATCGGGCCGGAGGGTCCGAGCGGAGTAGTAAGCACAAAGCGAATTTTGCCCTGCTCCAGCAGGTAGGAGGCGCGGTCGCGAGTGCCTGTTTCCGGTCCGCGATAGGCCTTCAGAGTGAAGCCGAAAGCGGCGCGGTAGAAGTAGGCGGCCTGTTTCGCGTTGCCTACATAGAATTCGACATAGTCGGTCCCGTGAATCGGCAGGAAGTCGGTTCGCTCCTGGGCGGTGTCGGGACGTTGCTCAGCAATTTGCGGCATAACGGTAGTCTGCTCCTTCAAATTCCAGCGGTAGTATATTACTCGGGTTTGTTGAATTATGCCTCGCTATCATCAGCTCGGCGAATTGCCCTCGAAGCGGCACAAGATATACCGGCAGCCCTCGGGCGAATTGTATGCGGAAGAGTTGATGGGCAATATGGGTTTTGTCGGCCCAGCCTCGCTGCTGTATCACGTGCGGCGGCCTACGGCAGTTCGCGCGCTTCGCTTGATTCGCGAAGTGCGCTGGGAATGCGCGCCGCCTGAACCGCTTCGTCACCGGCATTTTCGCACCAAGCAGCTTTCGCGCCGCAGCAACTCGATCACCGAACGCACGCCGCTGCTGTTTAACAGCGACGTGTCGATGGAGATCGTGCATCCGGCCGAAGAACTCTCCTCTTTCTACCGTAACGCGCAAGGGGACGAAATTGTATATGTGAGCCAGGGCGCAGGCACGCTCGAATCGACATTCGGTTCGCTCCCGTTTGCCAGCGGCGATTATCTGATTATTCCGCGCGGCATTCTGCACCGCTATCGGTTCACGGCGGAGACGACGCTGCTGGTCATCGAGAGCGCGGGCTATGTGCGGACACCGCGGCGTTACCGCAACGAGTTTGGACAGCTGCTCGAATCGAGTCCGTATTCCGAGCGCGATATTCGCGCGCCCGAGCAGCTCGAGACACACGACGAAAAAGGCGAATTCCCGCTGATCATCAAGAAAGCGAACACGCTGAGCGAGATGATTCTGGCGTATCATCCGTTTGACGTGATCGGCTGGGATGGCTATTACTATCCCTGGGCGCTCAATATTCACAATTTCGAACCGCGCGTGGGGCGATTCCATCTGCCGCCGCCGACGCACCAGACGTTTGAAGGCGATGGGTTCGTGATTTGCTCGTTTTGCCCGCGGCCGTTCGACTTTGATCCCGAAGCGGTGCCCGCGCCGTATTCGCATTCGAATGTGATGTCGGATGAAGTGTTGTACTACGCGAATTCGGAGTTCATGAGCCGCAAAGGCATTGAGTACGGATCAATCACGCTGCATCCGGACGGGCTGGCGCATGGTCCGCAGCCGGGCCGCACGGAGGCTTCCCTCGGGCAGAAGGAAACCAACGAGCTGGCGGTAATGATGGACACCTTTCGCGGGCTGCATGTGAGCAAGGCCGCGGTTGAGCTGGAAGATCGCGACTACTATCTCTCGTGGCTCGATACATAGCGCCCGCGCTCCGCGCGCTGCTTGAAAATATCGTCGATTACGCCGGTGCGTTTCCGCCGGCGGGGCTGCCGTGCCGCGAAGCGTTTCGCAATTACGAAGAGTACCGGCGCTCGGAGCAGGCCTGGATGCTGGGACGCTTTGTGGTGACGGCCGGGGACCTCGATCTGCTGCTGCCCGAAGGCACGGCGCGCTTTGCGGTGCTGGCGCAGCAGGACCAACCGCGCGCCGATTGCATCGAATCGAAGACCTTTGTCGAAACCGCCAAGCCGTTCTACTGGGAGACGGACGATCTGGAGGCGGTGCGGCGGCACGGAGTCTGCGCGAAGTTCCGAACGGGCGGGTTGACGCCGGACGCAATTCCAGCGATTGAAAGCCTGGCGGAGTTTCTGGAGCGTGCGGCGCGGCTGCGGGTTGCGTTCAAACTCACCGCGGGCATGCACGAGGCGGTTCGCTCCACGCGCGCGCTCACCTACGAAGACAATTCGCCGCGAGCGCCGATGCACGGTTTTGTGAATGTGTTTCTGGCAGCCTGTTTTGCGTGGCGCGGGATTGGCAGAGTGAGCGAGGTGCTGGCCGAAATGGACCCGGCGGCGTTCCATTTCGATGAGCACGCGCACTGGCGCGATCGCTGGCTGAGTGTGGAAGAAATCGCTGAAGCGCGGCGGAGTTTTGCGCATTCGTTCGGATCGTGTTCGTTTACCGAGCCGGTGGAGAGTCTGCGGACGCTGGGCTGGCTATAGGCCAGTAAGGCCACAAAAAAAGAGCTTGCATTAAATTACACCTTAGGGTGTAATATTGTCGTGGATCACTTGTCGGCGGCTCTCACGGCCATCTCGCATCCGGCCCGGCGCGCGATTATCGACACTCTGGCGCAAGGACCCAAGCGGTTCACCGATGTTGCCGAGCCCTTCGACCTGGCTCTGAATTCGATAACCAAGCATCTGAAGCTGCTCGACCGAGCGGGTCTCATTCAGCGCGAAAAGCAGGGCCGGGAAGTGTTGATTTCGCTTCGGCCTGAACCGCTCCGCCTCGTCTCGGATTGGGTGCACGAGTACGAACGCTTCTGGACTGAACGTATGGACGAGTTTGAGCGGCACTACCGGAACAAGAGAAACAAGCAGGAGAAGAAGAAGTGACGAAGGTTGCTGATAACAATCTGGAAGTTACCGTTCAGCGCGTGATTCCCGCGGCTTGCGACGCAGTATTTGATGGATGGCTTGATCCCGAGGTGCCCGGCAATCCCTGGAACTTCGCCGAAGAGTTCAGCCTGGACGCCCGGCCGCGTGGCCTCTTCTATTTCCGGGCCAGAGACAAGCACCACTATGGCCGCTTTCTCAAACTAGAGCGGCCGAATTGCATTCAACATACCTGGGTCTCGGCGAATACTCTGGGCGAGGAATCGTTGGTTAGCGTGACGTTCGAGAAAGAAGGCGAGGAAACTTTGATGACCCTGGTGCATTCCGGCATTCCCGATACGGAGCGCGGACGCAGACATGAGAACGGCTGGAGCTTCTTCCTCGAAGAGTTTGCGCGCGAGGTTGTTATGGCGCAGGCCGGGAGGACACGGTGATGACATCGCTGTCGTATGAAACAGCCAGGACGTGCGGGTATGCGCCGGTGAACGGGCTGAAGATGTACTACGAGATCGAGGGGAAAGGTGACCCAGTCGTTTTCATACCTCCGGCATTTGGATTTGCGGGCATGAGATCGTTCCGTTCGCTCGCTGAAAAGAGATCGGTCCTCAGCGTCGACCTGCAGGGGAATGGCCGGACAGCGGATATCGCCGATCGTCCGCTTTCGCTGCGTGGCTACGCGGAGGACGTGGTGGCGTTGTTGAAACAGCTAGGAATTTCGAAGGCCGATTTCTTCGGCGAAAGCTACGGCGGGGGCACGGCGGTACTCATCGCGATCGGCTGGCCGGAGCTTGTGGGCCGGGTGGCTACTTACGGGGCTACCTTTGGACCTCCGCAGAGGGCTCACAATCCCGAAATGCTGCGTTTCGACGCGCCGCCCAGCGCTGATTCCAGAAATATTCAGTTCCAGCGCGAGAGATACAAAGCGATCGCTCCGGAACCCGAATACTGGCCCACATTGTGGAACAAGATCGCCCAGATTGAGTGGAACGGATTCTCCGATGACGAGCTGGCGGCAGTGAAATGTCCGGTTCTGATTGCGGTGGGCGACCGCGATTTTGTGCGGGTCGAACACGCGGTCGAGGCGTTCCGGCGCATTCCTAACAGCGAACTCGCCGTCATCCCGGATGCCGGTCACTTCGCGCTCTTTTCGGAGCCGGAGAGAGTGATGCCGGTGGTCGAGCATTTTCTCAACAAACCGCTGCCGCAATTGCCGGTTGCAACCGCCGGGATGGGGTATCAGCCGGGTGAAACCAGGTAGACCGGCGGTCTTCTCAGTAGTCGTAAAGATGCTCGAGCTTCACGCCAGTGCGGGCCAGGGCCGCGAGTATATCGTTTAGATCGGAGACGCGTGCGAGCAGCACGATGCGCATGTTGTCCCGAGCGGTCAGAATGAGCTGTTGCTCGAGCAGCTGCAGCTTCGGGTTATCGTTTTTCCAGCCTGCGGGAGCGATGGCTGATATCACGAGTAACTCATTTCCGGCAATCTGGCGGAAGCGTGCGCCCTGCTCGAGGAGCGTCTGAGCATCCGTTGTGAATTCCTGATAACGGGGAATCTCGACTATGGCTTCTGTGGGGCCGAGATCGCGAGCAAGCTTCATCGATTTCACCGAAGCCAGAACGCGCGCCTTCGCCTCAGCCGGAAATTCGATCCAGGCCGCGGTGTTCACGTCTTCGTAGCCGTACATGGCGTGTGTGGCCAGTTCGATCAGCTCGCAGTAGAGGGACTCGACGGCGTAATCGAGTGAGAGCCAGGTGCGGCGCTCGAGCGTACGCAACAGATGCGCGGTTTGAAACGGTGTGTCGCGCCACAAACCGTGCAAAGCGTGTGCAAAGGAGAATTCGTAGAAGGGGCGAACGTGAACGAACGCGGCGTAGTCCTGGGCGACTTTGGCCGCGTACTGGTCTTCGGCTACCAGGTGGTCGCCGCTGGTCCATTCACTGAGGCGGCCGATTGTGTTTTCATAGGCGCCCTTCAGCGCGTATTCCACGGCAAACGACGATCCGATTACGACGAGCATGACGTGATCGCCGGTCGCAAATGGGTAAACGCGGCGGGTTGCGGCATACATGCGCGAGTAGGCGTGCCAGAACTGGCCGATATCTCCGAAATACGAATAGCCGGAGGGCAGAGAGCGGCTCTGGAAATCCGCTTTCGATTGATAACTCCAGACGATGTACCACTCGGGAAAGGTATAAAAGGTATCCACTTCGTCGCGCGTGTAATTGGCGATGCCCGCGGCCTGTGCCGGATGGCGACTGGCTTCGGGGGTGGGCGGAAAGATGAGCGGGAAGGGTGGTGAGCAGAGGGAAAAGATAACGGCCGCCACCACGAAAAGAGCTGCCACGAGCGCAGCGCCGCGCCCAGCCCGGATGATCGCTTTACGTGCTCGAGGCCAGCGCATGCGATGCCGGTCGGTCCACATAAATCGCGATCAGAAAAGCAGCGGTGGAGATGACGATATGCGGCAGATTGACCAGCAGATTTGTTAAGGGCGGAAGAATCGTCCAGTGGCGGATGGCGTAGGTGATCACATCGGCGGCGTAGAAGAACCCGAGAAACCAGAAGTAAACGCGAGCTGCTCTCTGGCCGGCGAATCCGCTGATCAAAGCGAGTAGGCCGAGGCCGAGATGCCCGATGTCGACAAATGTCGTCATGGAGAACAAGCCGAACATTTTGCCGTTGGCGGCCATAATTCCGGGAACATAATCGAGCGAATACACGGCCAGAAACAGCACCGCAAATCCGAAGGCACACTTTCTGAGCGTGCTGAGCCGCTGCCGCATAGTCCTCATGCTAACGGATGCAAGCATTCTGCCGCTATACTGCCGCCATGGCCATTTTGCTGCGCTGCTACGCAAGGCGTGTTGCCGCGCTGAGCTTTCTGCTGCTGGCTGCGATCGATTGCCGGATCGCGCTGGCGGGTGGAAATCGAGCGGCTTCTTCGGACGATTCGCTGCACGCGGTACACAACGCGCTGTTTGCGACATTCCTTCCGGTTGACGAGCTGCCCGGTGATCCGGGAGCGGCGGCATTGCTCCGAGGCGCGCGCGATGCGATCTGGCAGCAGGCTTCGCAGGTGCCGCAGATGCGGGAATTACTCGAGCCGTTTGCCGATTTGGGCGGTTTTCCCGGTTCGTGCGGGCTGGCGCCGATACTTGAGGCGAATCATGCGATCTCGTTCGCGGCGCTGTCTCACGAGCAGCGAAATCAGGTGTGGCTGCTGCTACAAAACTGTGCGGAAACGGCTCCGCGGCGCCTGGCAGCCACGGTGCGAAACTTCTACATCGTAAAGGGCTACGGAGCGGTGCAGGAGCAGCTGACGGGAGTGAAACTTTCGCTGTTTGCGCCACCGGATTACGTTCGCACGCATACGCCGCGTCTGCCGCCTACGCGCCTCGCCTACGACCGCACACGGCATGAACTCACCGAAGCCGACGGGCATGCGATCGACGTGCTGATTGTGGGCAGCGGTCCGGCGGGTTCGGTGCTGGCGCATGAGCTTCGCCGTCATCACAGGCGTGTACTGCTGGTCGAGCGCGGCTCGTTTGTGGTGCCCGGTTCGATGGAGACGCGCCTGATTGACGATCTCCTCGACACACGCACTTCCTCCGACGGAGCCATTCGCATTCGCAATGGAATGGCGGTGGGAGGAGGGTCGCAGGTGAATGTCGATCTGTGTTTTGCTCCTACCTCGAAACCGATTCAGCTGAAGATTGAATCGTGGCGGCAGGCGGGACGGATTGCACCGGGCCAGTTCACGCAGCCGGAACTGGCGGCGGCGTATGAATGGGTGAAGCGCGCGATCGGCACGCGCACCCTGAGCGAGCAGGAGATCAATGCCAACAACGATGTTCTCTGGGAAGGCGCCAGGCGCGCGGGTCTGCATCCCAAGCTTTACAGTTTGAATACGTATCCGCCGGGCAAATCTCCGTCGCCCGTGACGGACAAGCGCTCGGCAGAAAGCGAGCTGCTGATCGGCGCGCTCGAGGATCGAGACAATCCGCTGGGCATGATCCCGGATGCTGATGTGGGGCGGGTGCTGTTCTCGGAGCAGGGAGAAAACCGTCGCGCCATCGGGGTTGAAGTACGCATGCGAGCTCCGATTCCGGAGAACGGCGTCATTGCCGATCCGAATCAGCTGCACATACCAGCCGGCGAAAGTTTCACGATTCGCGCGAATACGGTCATTCTTTCGGCCGGCGCGCTGGGCTCGCCAACCATTCTGCTGCGCAGCGGCGTGGCTAACGACCAGATCGGGCGCGGCGTCGTGCTGCATCCTTCCATGCCGATTATGGGCCGCTTCTCGCATTACATCGACGTGCTCAAAGGCACCGAAGCCTCGGTGTATGTCGACGATCATCTGCCGGATCGCGGCTATGCGCTCGAATCGATGGCCGATCAGCCGATTTATGCCGGAATCATGAGTCCGGGCCCCGCGCTGCATTCCTACGAAATGATCAAGGCGTTTCGATATCTGGCCGGGTTTGGGGTGATGCTGATCGACACGCCGCAAGCAGACAACCGCCTGCGCCTCGATGCGAATGGAAACCCGGAGATCGACTACACGCTGAGCGAGGACGACAAGCGGCGGTTTGCGGAGGGAGTGGCCGAGGCAGTCCGTATTATGTTTCAGGCCGGCGCGAAGGAAGTTTATCTGCCGACGACGGAAGACATTCTGGAACAGCCCAAGAGCAGTTCGCAGCAGTTCGAGCCGCAGGTCTTTCGCTCGGCCGACGAGGCTGCCAGCATCGACAAAAAGCTGCGGTTCATCCCGAACCGGACCATGCTGAGTTCGGCGCACATGCAGGCGACCGACAAAATGGGTGCCACACCGCAAGACAGTGTGGTTGGCCAGGATTTCCATGTCTGGGGCACACAGAATCTGTTTGTGGTGGATGGAAGTGTGTTTCCGACGTCGGTGGGCGCGAACCCGATGCAGAGTATCTACACGATTGCGAAAATTTTTGCCGATCACTGGAATCGGAGTGACCTGCGGGAATCGGCTGCAAGCGTGACGCGGGAGCCGCGATGACGGAATGGAATGCCGAGCTTTATCGCGAGCGCTCAACGTTACAGCAAACCATGGCGGCTGAAGTTCTCGCAAGCCTGGAGCTGAAGGGCTCCGAGCGCGTGCTGGATGTCGGTTGCGGCGATGGCCGGATCACCGCCGAAATAGCGAGCCGGCTGACAAACGGCAGCGTCGTCGGGGTGGATGCCTCAATGAACATGGTGGAGCTCGCTTCGCGCAACAGCCGTCCGAACCTTAGGTTCGAAGTTGCCGATGCGCGCGCGCTCCCGTTTCAGCATGAATTTGACCTGGCCGTTTCGTTCAACGCGCTGCATTGGATACAGGAACAGCAGCCGGCGCTGGCCTCTATACATCGCGCGCTCAAGCCAGGCGGGAGCGCGTATCTGCGGCTGGTTCCGATCGGGCCGCGCAAGAGCATCGAAACGGTTCTCGAGGAAACCAGAACTGCGCCGGCGTGGAGCCAGTACTTCGCTGATTTTCGCGATCCTTACATTCGTCTCACGCCCGACGAGTACTGCGCGCTCGCGCGGAAAACGGGATTTGAAATCGAGCGCGTGCAGACGGATTCGAAATCCTGGGACTTCCGCACGCGCGCCGACTTCGCTGCGTTCGGGGCGGTAACCATGATCGAGTGGACGAAGCGATTGCCCGAATCGCTCCGGCCTGTTTTTATAAATGATGTGCTCGACCGCTATCGCGCGGCGGTCGCCGACAAGCCGGAAGAAGCAAATACGTTCAAGTTCTACCAGATGACGATCGTACTGATCGCTGCTTAGACCTTTCGGGCCGCCTTGCAAGACGACCCGATCGTTCGCCCTATATCTCGGAACGATTCTGCCGTCTGCGCTTCCACTCGCCAAGCACACCCGCACCTGTCAGGCCGAGGCCGAGCAACAGCAGTGAGCCGGGCTCTGGCACGGCACTCGTCGTCAGAGAGCCAAACCTTCCCGGCGGAATGGTCGAGCCAGGGCCGTTATTCGGATCGTCAACTATGCCAGTCGCGTTGGCAAGTCCGGCCGCGTAGACAATCGGACCGTTGCCCACATCGCCATTGCTCCAGAGTTCCGCAACGTAACCTCCCGGCCCGGCAATGTTAAACGCCACGCCAAAGATGTCGAACGCGCCTCCGGAAAACGGATAGGTCAGCGTGGGGACACCGTTGACGAGCTCGTAACAGATCGCCGGAGAGTTGCCTCCCGGATAAAATGTGTCGTCGTAAGATAACCCGCCGGTCGTAAACGCGACACCAGGCGTGGCCAGAGTATTACTGACATAAGACACCGGCTGATATAACCCGGTAATCGCTCCGGAAACGCCTACGTTCGTATCGGAAAAGGTTCCGCTGATGCCGGTAACCAGATCGACGCCCGGCTTCGAACTCGGAGAGACCCACAACGTTCCCGAACTGGTGACGCCGGAGCCGGTGAAGGAAAAATGGAATGCGTCTGCGAACGCGGCCGGCGCAATGGCGAGAGCCGCACTTAGTCCGAGCAGCAGGTAGTGCTTTTTGATCATCTCTTCTCCTAGACATTTGATAGTAGATCAAACCACCAGGTTTAAACCACTTCAAACGACGGGTTTAGAGAGCGAAATAGTCCCGGTGGTACGGGCAAACCTTTCGCACGGATCGATTTCCGCTGCTCGAGAAAGGGCCGGACGCAGAGGCGCGATTACCCGCGAAAACCGCTCCGCGGCGCTCTTCGACAGGGACGTGCTCAATAATTGGAGGCTGATTCGGATGTGAGTGGATCGATCGGCAACGGCGGCCCCCTGCTCGCCGGTGTTTACATCGTGAGTGCGACGCCTTTGGTAGGGCCGCCGGCCGCCGCGATCTCTTTGTTCAGCGCGCGATAGGTCTGGCAGACGTCCTCAAAACCGTTGATGCAGGACGCGCATTCGAAGATGTGGCACATCAGTTCGTCGCAGAGATCTTCGACCGGATTCCGCCAACTGGATTCGCCAGCGCTGAGCGCAAGTGTCATTGGAGTTCCTTGCTCACGGAGAGAGGGCTTGGCAGCGGTTCCCATTACGCTTTACCTATCTGCAATCCGCTTACCAAATACTCACATATCCCCAAAGGAAAAGCAAGAGTATAAATTTCAGCTAGTTAGCGTACGAGGTCCGAGAGACCTGCCGGGCGCAGGCGCGCCAAATTTACCGAGTCGGATAATCCCGATACCATTTCACAAACCTTTTGTGAAAATTCGATACGGATTTCTCTGGCGCGGCGGGCATTTCGAGAGTATGCTGGATGCAAAAGAAGGGTAGACGCGGCCCGGACTCCGTTGCGGTTTGCTTTCGCTTTCCGACCCGGTTCACGGGGACTACCCGATGGCGCCGCTCGCCCTTCTCTTTACCCCCGGCCCGCGGCCTGTTCCACGCAACCGCTGCTCGTTTTTCCCCTGCTAATTGCTTAACGGATTCGTGTGGTCGTGCTTGCTGCGCAGCAGATGATAGGCCCAGTAATAGGCGTTATCCCGTAAAACGTAGTTGCGCGTCTCGAGCACGATGCGGCGGGCTAATCTGCTGGCGCGATTGCCGGGACGCTCAAAAGGCACGTTGTCGGAAGGCGCTGCCTCGCACGGCCGCATGGCCAGAACCAGGAGGTTATTATCGGTGCTGATGCGCTGGCCGGTGCGGGCCAGGGAACCGGGGCGCGGCAGCAGCAGCGCAGTCTGCGAGCAGCCGGCGAAACCGAGATCGGTCTCGACTTTGTCGCGCTCGAGGTCGATATTGGAGTCGATTTTGTGTGAAAAGGTGAACCTTGCTGTGTGAAATACGATACCGCTGTCGTGAGTGGCGGCGCCCAGCCAGACCGGTTCGCCCTGGAACTCGCCCGCACTCCAGAAGCGCACGTGATGGCGCTGCGTGACCGTATCGAACGACTTTTCGAAGACCAGGTCGGGTTCGGCGCCGCGGTAGAGCAGAGGCGAAACGGGCGCGGAACTGTAGCTGCGCATGCTGCTGAATGCGAGATAGACGCGCGACGAGGTGCCCCAGGTTCGCTGATCGGCTTCACTCCAGCCGGCGGCCGTGAAGTCCGAAATAATCTGCGCGCGCGAGCCGAGCAGAATCACGTTCAGCTCATCTGGTGCAATTCGGCCATTGGCGTAGGTGATTGGCCGCAGGCGGCCAGCGACCCACTCCTTCAGGCCATCGGCGAATTCGGGATTCGGAGCGCTTTGAGTCGTACTCCCGGCCGCCACCTGCAGCATCTGCATCTCGGGTAATCGAACCGCCAGCTTCATGTCCGTGCCCGGCGGAAGCTGGATCTCGGGCTCAGGAAATTTGGTAAACAGGCAGTGCGCCGCAAAGATGCCCGCCGCACCGAAAGGACCAAGCGAGTACTTGACCCAGATCTGATTAGCAGCCCCTGTGAGCCCGATCAGTGAACGGACTGCGAAGTTTTGAACCGGCCGGGCCCAGAATCCATTTAGAAGGTTGCCCGGATTATTGGCCGCCAGAACACCGCGTATGCGACCGTTGCGATCCACATGCTCGCGCGCGTTATCAATAGATGCGAGACTCGCCGCAAGCGGAATCCGTTCGCCGCCCGGCACTTCGTAGCTATCGAAATTCAGTTCGAGTGCGGCGCGCTCATGCCGCAGGCCAATGCCGACCGAGATTGCCCGTCTTACGGTTCCGTGAACGATGCTGCCCTGCGGGATCGCCACCCGGCCGCTACGCAGATAATCGCGCAGCACAACGCATTCGAATGGCGTGCCGGCCTTCGAGGAGTAGCTGGTCAGATGCGTTTTGAGACGCACTTCGAGCGGCGGACCGGTTTGCGCGCCGGCTACCGCCGAAAGCAACAGAGCCGCGCATGCAGAACGCACCAGTAACTGCAGATGTGTACGAAACGCTATGCTGGACCGCCTTTTCGGGATGGGAACATCCAGCTTACCCGAAGATCGCCGCGCGAGTAAAGCACGAAACCACAAATGTTCGGTTAAAAAAGAGCAACACCTCGCGAGCGCTGCGAATGCCGCAACCCCAGCGAAGACAAGCACATCCAAGCAGGTATGAAGATCCGGAAACCGCTCGGGTTGGCGGTGGGTGCCATTGCACTGCTGATACCGCTTACAGCCGCGCAGAACATCGTGCGCAAGCCGCTCCTCAAGGCGGACGTAGGCGCAAAAACAATTGGTACGGTCGATGTGCGCGAAATCCGCTTTTCGCCGAATCAGAAAACGGGCTTGCACGAGCATCCCTGTCCGGTGGTTGGATACGTGGTGAGCGGCACGATTCTCTTCCATGTCGAAGGGCACGAGCCGCAGGTGCTGCACGCGGGCGATGCTTTTTATGAACCGGCGAATACCAGAATTCTGCAATTCGATGCCGCGGATCAGCCGGCCACGTTTATCACAAATTATCTGCTCGCGCCGGGCGAGACGCAGCTGATCCGGAAGCTGGATTGAGTTAATGCGGGTCGAGGCCGTCGAGCCGGAAGATCAGATACGGACGGCCATGGCGGGTGCTGTAGCCATCGTGATAGCGAGGCTGCTCGTCGAGCCGCGAGGCGCTGATATAGATGTTGCCCGAGGCGTCCTCGCTGAATGTATCGGACCAATCGAGCGCCGGCGATTCAAAGATGAGTTCGAGCTGGCCGGTGGTGTTGAGCCTTCGAACGGCATTGTGTTCCACATCGCTTAGATACAGCCGGTTCTTTGAATCCATCCACAGTCCGTCGGTTGGAAAGAGATTTGTCGCGGCTGCTTTCACGGCTGGGGATGGGTCCGCGCTCCGGTCGCGCAGCAAGGCTGTTGGAACGCTCCACAGCGTGTCGGAATTGATCGCCTTGTAGTAGAGCGTATTGCCGTCTTTCGAGAGCTCGATGCTGTCCGAATTGAACAGGGCCGGCTTACCGTTCGGCTGCTTCAGTTCAAAGCCGTGCACCACGACCGGGATAGTGGGATTGCCGAGCACGGAGGGATTGCCGTCCAGTTTGCGCCAGCTTTCGCCGGTGCCGATATCCAGGACGATGATGCCGCCGTGGCCGCTGTCGGTGAGATACGCAAAGTTGCGCTTATTATCGATGCGGATGTCGTTCAGATAGCTGTCAGGAAGCGCGACCTGCTCCATCGGGAACACCTGCAGCACTCTATTTGTGAGCAGATCGATTCGCACCAGTTTCGGGCCGTTCGGAACCGGCGAGGTCAGCAGAGGCGCAGCCGGATCGACCACCCACAACGTGTTGGCCTGATCGACGAGCACCGCCTGGACGCAGACGAAATGGTTCGCAGCGGTCTGCGGCTTGCCGTCCCAGCGGTTCCACTCGAGGTCGGGATAAGGCTCCTGACTGCCGTCCGGAGTCTGTACGATCACGGCATTCAAATACCGGTCCGACCAGCGCGGATAATTGACAAACAGACGGCCGTCGGGCGCGGCGCTTACACCGGTTTGCTCGAAATGGCGATTGGCGTAAACGACGTGCGCGTTTGCGACGGCATCGCCAGACGACTGTGCAAATAAGGCTGTGCTGAACAGAGCGGCAAGCAGGAAGAGGGGTCGCATGGCGATGGTGAGAACCGATCCGCCGTTCAGAAGTTACCCCGAGGAAATGCGAGTGGGCCGGTGCGCGTTGGGATGCTAGACGGCGAAGCTTTTACCGCAGCTGCAACTCCGCTTGGCGTTCGGATTGTGCCACACGAAAGCACTCTCCATCAGCGATTCGGTAAAATCAAGGGTAAGCCCGTCTAAATACGGAAAGCTTTTCGGATCCACATACACGTTTACAGCATCAAACGTAAGGATGTGGTCCGTCGCCCGCGGCTTCGGATCCAGGCGAAACAGGTAGCTCATTCCCGAGCAGCCGCCGCCCTGCACGCCGAGCCGTAAACCGCCCTCGCAGTTGTGCTTTTCGAGTAGCTGCTTGATGCGTTTGACGGCGTTGTCAGTGACCGTAATCATGCGTTTTTTGGATGAGCCCGCGTCTTTTCAGCGGGGCGAAGATTCAATCTCTGCTCCCCCAGTATAATCAATCTTGACGAAACTGTATAGATTTGCCAGCCTAGAGGAAGAGACCCCTACATGCCCACTGAAGTAAGTTCGATCGAGTCCCTTGCCAATCAGGAATATAAGTGGGGATTCGTCACCGAGATCGAATCGGAAACCGTTCCCGCTGGTCTCAACGAAGACATTATCCGGCTGATTTCCAAACGCAAGAATGAGCCTGAGTTCATGCTCGAGTGGCGTTTGAAAGCCTATCGACACTGGCTCACGATGGAAGAGCCGACCTGGGCGAACATCCACTATCCGCCGATCGACTACCAGAAGGTCATCTACTACGCCGCGCCGAAGACCAAGATCGATCGGCCCAAGAGCCTCGAGGAAGTGGATCCCGAGCTCCTTAGGACGTATGAAAAACTCGGCATTCCGCTGCATGAGCGCGAGCTGCTCGCCGGGGTTGCCGTAGACGCGGTTTTCGACAGTGTCTCCGTCGCTACGACTTTCAAAGAGAAGCTCGGCGAACTCGGCATTATCTTTTGCTCGTTCTCGGAGGCGGTGCAGGAACATCCGGAGCTGGTGCGCAAGTATCTGGGTACCGTCGTTCCTTCTACCGACAACTTCTTCGCGGCGCTCAACTCAGCGGTCTTCAGCGACGGCTCGTTCTGCTACATCCCTAAGGGCGTGCGCTGCCCCATGGAGCTTTCTACCTACTTCCGTATTAACGCCAAAGACACCGGCCAGTTCGAGCGCACGCTGATTATTGCCGACGAAGGCGCCTCGGTCAGCTATCTGGAAGGCTGCACGGCGCCGATGCGCGACACGAATCAGTTGCACGCAGCTGTAGTCGAACTCGTTGCGCTCGACAACGCCACCATCAAATACTCGACCGTGCAGAACTGGTATCCGGGCGATAAAGAAGGCAAGGGCGGCATCTATAATTTCGTCACCAAGCGCGGCAAAGCGCTCGGCGTGAACTCGAAAATTTCGTGGACGCAGGTCGAGACCGGCTCGGCGATCACGTGGAAGTATCCGGGCTGCATTCTGATGGGCGACAACTCGGTGGGCGAGTTCTATTCCGTTGCGCTGACGAACAACTATCAGCAGGCCGATACCGGCACCAAGATGATCCACGTCGGCAAGAACACGCGCAGCACGATCGTCTCGAAAGGTATTTCGGCGGGCCACGGACAGAACACGTATCGCGGCGCGGTGAAAATTCTCAAGGGCGCAACCGGGGCGCGGAACTACTCGCAGTGCGATTCGATGCTGCTCGGCGACAAATGCGGCGCGCACACCTTCCCGTATCTCGAAGTGAAGAACACGTCCTCGAGCATCGAGCATGAAGCCTCCACTTCCAAGATCGGTGAGGACCAGATTTTTTACTGCCGTCAACGTGGCATACCAACCGAAGACGCAGTGAACATGATCGTCAACGGCTTCTGCAAGGAAGTATTTCGCGAGCTGCCGATGGAGTTCGCCGTGGAAGCGCAGAAATTGCTGGGCGTGAGTTTAGAAGGAAGTGTTGGTTAACGAAGTGGGAGGAAACGGAGTGGCGAAGAGCCCGATTCTCGAAATCAAAGATCTGCACGCGAAGGCGGGCGATAAAGAAATTCTGCGCGGTATCAACCTGACGATCTATCCGGGCGAAGTGCACGCCATCATGGGGCCGAACGGCTCGGGTAAGAGCACGCTGTCGCAGGTGATCGCCGGCCGCGATCTGTACGAAGCCACCAAGGGCGAGATCATCTACGAAGGCGAAGACCTGCTCGAGCTCGACCCCGAAGAGCGCGCGCAGAAGGGCATTTTCCTTGCCTTTCAATATCCGGTCGAAATTCCGGGCGTCAGCAATCTCTACTTCCTGAAGGCTGCACTGAACGCGATTCGCAAGCAGAAGGGCGAGCCGGAAGTGGATGCGATGGAGTTCTTCAATCTCGTGCGGCAAAAGATGTCGATCATGGAGATGGACGAATCGCTGCTCAATCGCGCCGTGAACACCGGGTTCTCGGGTGGCGAGAAGAAGCGCAACGAAATTTTCCAGATGGCCGTGCTCGAGCCGCGTCTCGCCTTGCTGGATGAGACCGACTCGGGTCTCGATATCGATGCGCTCAAAGTGGTTTCGAGCGGCGTGAATGCGCTGCGCAGCCCAGATCGGGCGATTCTGGTCATCACGCATTATCAACGCCTGCTGAACCACATCGTTCCCGACTTCGTACATGTTCTCGCAGAAGGCCGCATTGTCAAATCGGGCGGCAAGGAGCTGGCGCTCGCGCTCGAAGAGAGCGGCTACGCTGGCCTCGAGGAGTTTGCGGAGATCGCGCGATGATCATGGAGACGGTCTCGGGTTTGAGCGAGCTGCGCAAGCGCGCTGCCGAGCAGTTCGAATCTCAGGGCTACCCCACAACCCGCAACGAAGAGTGGCGCTTCACCAACATCGCGCCGATCGTGAAGGCGCAGTTCCCGGTGGCCGCTCCGGTGGTCGCGGGGCCCAGCCTGAAAGACGCTCTCGAAGCGGATCCCGAGCTGATTGAAGCGCATCTGGGCCGCTATGCCTCGACCGCGGACAACCCGTTTGTCGCGCTGAACACCGCGCAATTTGAGGATGGCGCTTTTGTGCAGGTTCCGGCGAACACGGTGTTGCCGGAGCCGATCGATATCGAATTCAAGGCTCTGCAGGGCCGCACCACTCATCCGCGCACGCTCATCGTGGTCGGCCCGAACAGCCAGGTCCAGATCATCGAGCGCTACTCCGGCGCAGGCAAATACTTCACCAACGCCGTGACCGAAATCGTCGTCGGCGAAAATTCGATCGTCGAGCACATCAAGCTCAACGAAGAGAGTCGCGAAGCGTTTCACGTGGCCACCATTCAAGCCCGGCTGGGGCGCAATGCGAATTTTAAGCAGCACAACGTCACGCTCGGCGGAGCGCTCGTGCGCAACGATATCAATGCCGTGCTCTCCACGGGTAGCGAGGGCACCGTCAACGGTTTTTACTTCGCGAACGGCAAACAGCACATCGATAATCACACCGCCATCGATCACGCTGAAGCCTATGCCGCGAGCCACGAGCTCTATAAAGGCATCCTCGACGGCCATTCCACCGCGGTGTTCAACGGCAAGATCTACGTCCGCAAGGACGCGCAGAAGACCGACGCCAAGCAGACCAACAAGAACCTGGTGCTCAGCGAGAATGCGAGCATCAACACCAAACCCGAGCTGCAGATTCTGGCCGATGACGTGCGCTGCACGCACGGCGCGACCGTCGGCCAGCTCGATCAGGAAGCTCTCTTCTATTTGCAAGCCCGCGGCATCAACAAAGACGAAGCCCGTAACCTGCTCATCTATGCTTTCGCACGCGATGTGATCGAGCGCATGGGTGTGGAACGAATTCGTCAGTATCTCGAAAAAGCGCTCTTCGAAGTTCTCACGCATAAGAGCTTCGCGGAGAGTGCATAATGTCCTCGGTGCGGGCGGAAGTAATCGAAGCTCCTGCCGGTTTCGACGTGGACCGCATTCGCGAGGATTTTCCGATCCTCAGGGAGCTGGTCCACGGCAAGCCGCTCGTTTATCTCGATAACGCCGCCACGACTCAAAAGCCGCAGGCTGTCATCGACGCGCTCGTCGATTACTACACGCACTACAACGCCAACGTGCATCGGGCGGTACATCTGCTGAGCACGCGTGCAACCGAAGCCTGCGACCGCGCTCGCGAGAAAGCGCGCAAATTCATGCACGCGCGCTCGACCAACGAAATTATCTTCGTGCGCGGTGCGACGCAGGGCCTCAACTTAGTCGCACAGAGCTTTGGCCGCGCCAACCTCAAGGCCGGCGATGAAGTGCTCGTCTCCGGGCTCGAGCACCATTCGAACATCGTCCCCTGGCAGATGCTGTGCCTCGAAAAAGGTGCGCATCTCAAGGTCGTTCATATCGATGACTCCGGGGTCATCCCGCTCGCCGATTTCGAAGCCGCGCTCACCGAACGCACCAAAGTGGTCGCGCTGGCGCATGTCTCAAACGCGCTCGGCACCGTGAACCCGATCGCCTACATGACCGAGCTGGCGCATCGCGTGGGCGCGAAGGTAGTCGTGGATGGCGCGCAGGCTGTGCCGCACATGCCGGTCGATGTGCGCGCGCTCGATGTCGATTTCTATGCTTTCTCCGGCCACAAGCTCTTCGGGCCCACCGGCATCGGCGTGCTTTACGGCAAACAAGCGCTGCTCGATGCTATGCCGCCGTTTGAAGGCGGAGGCGACATGATCCGCTCGGTCACGTTTGAAAAGACCGAATACAACACACTGCCCTACAAGTTCGAGGCGGGCACGCCCGATATCGCCGGCATCATCGGACTCGGAGCCGCCATCGACTACGTGAATCAGATCGGTCTCGATCGCATCGCCGCCTACGAAGCCGAGTTGCTCAAGTACGCCACGCACGTTGTCCAGCAATTGCCGGGCGTGCGCATTCTCGGGCAGGCGCCGGAAAAAGCCAGTGTGATCTCCTTCGTGCTCGAAGACATTCATCCGCACGATATCGGCACCTTCCTCGATCAACTCGGTATCGCGGTTCGCACCGGGCATCACTGCGCGCAGCCCGTCATGGATCGCTTCCAAGTCGCCGCGACCACGCGCGCTTCGTTTGCGTTCTACAACACTGTCGCCGAAGTGGATGCGCTCGTTGCCGGTATTCGCAAAGTACAGGAGTTTTTCGCCTGATGTCGACGCTAAGCGATCTGTATCAGGAAACCATCGTCGACCACAGCAAGCGCCCGCGCAACCGAGGCACGCTTGCGCACGCCACGCACAGCGCCGAGGGCCACAATCCGCTCTGCGGCGATCGCCTCACCCTGCAGCTTGAAATCGACAACGGCCGCGTCGCGAATGTCGCGTTCCAGGGCCAGGGCTGCGCGATCTCCACCGCTTCCGCCTCGCTCATGACCGACGCCGTAAAAGGCAAAACACCCGAAGAAGCCGAGCAGATCTTCGCGAAATTCCACTCGCTGCTGACCGAAGACAAACTGCCCGCGCCCGATCTCGGCAAACTCGCAGTCTTCTCCGGCGTGCGCGAATATCCGATGCGCGTCAAGTGCGCCACACTCGCCTGGCACACACTGCACGCCGCGCTGCAGAACGAGCACAAGCCGGTCTCGACGGAGTAGCTATGTCAGAAGATTTGCGCAACCGAGTCGTTGACGCGCTCAAGACGGTCTACGATCCCGAGATTCCGGTGAACATCTACGAGCTCGGGCTCATCTACGGCATCGACATCTCGCCCGAGAACGATGTCGCTGTCCGCATGACGCTGACCGCGCCCAACTGCCCGGTGGCCGACAGCATGCCCGCGCAGGTGAAATACAAGATCGAAAACCTGCCCGGCGTTCGTTCTGCGAAGGTCGATATCGTTTTCGACCCGCCGTGGGATCGCAGCAAGATGTCCGACGCCGCCAAGTTCGCGCTTGGCTTCGATCTCGATCTCGGCCGCAATGTCGTGCCGCTATCCAAAATCAAATGAAGCTGACGTCGCACGAGGAATACGGTTTACGCTGCCTGGTGCAGGTTGCGCGGCGCGGGGAACACGGCAGCGCCACGATTCCCGAAATCAGCCAGTGCGAAGGCATCTCCACTCCCTACGCCGCGAAACTGCTGCGCGTCTTACGCCGCGGCGGATTTGTCAAAGCCGCCCGCGGAAAAGTCGGCGGCTACACGCTCGCGCTCCCGCCCGAGCAGATTCTCGTCGGCGACGCTCTCGCCATTCTCGGCGGCCGCATTTACGAAGACGGCTTTTGCGGCCGGCACGCGGGCAAGAAACACGACTGCGTCCATTCCGCCGATTGCTCCATGCGTTCCCTTTGGCGCAACGTACAGGATGCGGTGGATCGTGTGCTCGGCTCCATCACGCTGCACGATCTACTTTATCCACACGAGACCGGGCTCGCCGAGCATCGCTTCACCGTGCTGCGCACGCCGGCTCGCCTGCACACAAATTCCTGAGCCGCTCGCCTGACTCCGCATCGGCCGGGAAAAACGATTCGATCGCAATCTCGGAAAGCGTCACATCGAGCGGCGTCCCGAATACCGTTGTTGTGCTCAGCAAGTTCAGAACGCCCGCATCCGTGCTCAACCGCAGCGGCACAACCAGGCTCCCGTAATCTTCCGCGCTCGACGGCTGATCCGACCGCGCTGGTCGATATTGTCGGAGTTCTTCGATCAAATCGGACAGGTGCGGATCCGCAGTTGCGGCCAGTTGATGCCGCAGACGAGCGATCAGGTGCCGCTGCCATTCGCAAAAGTTCAGAACACGCGATCCGAGCCCTTCCGGGTGAAGCGCAACGCGCAAAACATTTACTGGTGGCGCAAGCAGCATTTCGCTCACTCCCGCAAGCAGCGGCGGAAGGGCTGCGTTGGCAGTTAACATGTTCCAGTGCCGGTCGACGGCAAGGGCCGGATTCGGCTCATGCCCGCGCAGCACCGCTTCGATTGCGCGCCGCCCTGCCGCAAGCGAAGGATCCTCCAGCGCTCGCTCGGGAAATACGGGCGCAAATCCTCCCGCCAGCAGCAGTTGATTTCGCTCGCGCAACGGCAGCTCCAGTGTCTCCGCAATTTGCAGGATCATGTCGCGGCTCGGCTGAGAACGGCCGGTCTCGATAAAGCTCAGATGACGCGTCGAAATATTCGCCTCGCACGCGAGGTCAAGCTGGCTCATCCGTTTTCGCTCGCGCCACTGGCGCAGGACACTTCCCACCGCAACAGCTGCTGCCATACTCTCGAACATAGCGATTCGAGAGACAGCGCGCCATTACCTCCGACGTAATTGCGGCAATGAGTGAAGAGACTGCATCATGGCGTCATGGAAAACAACTTCACCACTCTTATCGACAACTACTTCGCGGCCTGGAACGAGACCGATCCGGGCCGCCGTCAACAGATCATCGCGAACACCTGGGCCGAAGACGCCACCTACCTCGATCCGCTCATGCGCGGTGAAGGGCACAGCGGCATCGACGCAATGATCGCCGGCGTGCAACAGCAGTTTGCCGGACTCGAATTCCGTCAGACCGGCACGATCGACAGCCACAACAATACGGCACGTTTCTCCTGGCATCTGGGGCCGAAGGATGCACCGCCGGTTGCAGGCGGCACGGATTTCGCCACCGTTCGCGATGGAAAACTCGCCAGCGTGACGGGATTCCTGGATTTCGCGCCAGCGCAGAAATAATGCTGTACGGCCGCGGCATACTATGTCAATATATGACGTAGTATGCCGCGGATGCCAAAAGCTCAGATGGACGCCTTCCTCCCGCTCCCGCTCGCCGTGTTTCACATGCTCCTGGCGCTTACCGAAGGCGAACGCCACGGCTATGCGTTGAAACGCGCCATTCTCGAGCGGACGGGCGGTAAGCTGAACCTCGGCTCAGGCGCTCTCTACGGCTCCATCAACAAAATGCTCGAGAACGGGTTCATCGAGGAATCCGACGAGCGGCCCGACCCGCATCTCGACGACGAACGCCGCCGCTATTACCGCATCACTGCGCTTGGCCGGCGCGTCGTCGAAGCCGAAGCTCTGCGATTGCGCGAACTGGTCACCCTCGCCCAATCGCATCTCTCGTTGCCGGAGCTGGCCTGATGTTTCCGCGCTTGTATCGACGCCTGCTGCGCCTGTATCCAGCGCGTTTTCGCGAGGAATACGCCTCGGAAATGGAGCGCCAGTTGCGCGATGAGTATCGCGAGACGCGCAACCGCGGTCAACGAGTCGCACTCGCTCTGCACACACTTCGCGATCTTGCGACGACGCTGCCCGGGCAGCGCGCGCGCGAAATTGCAAGCGATCTCAAGCACTCCGTACGCGTCTATCGCCGGCGCAAAGCGAGTGTGACGCTTGCCATTGCGGCGCTCGCCCTCGCCATCGGTTCGGCCACCGGCATTTTCAGCGTCCTCAATGCGCTGCTGCTGCGCGGTCTGCCGTTTCGCGATTCCGCGCGGCTGGTCGAGCTCTGGCTATCGCCGTTCACGGCTTTGAAAGGCCGTAATGCGTTCTATGCCTGGTCACACGATTCCTCCTATCTCTCGAGTGCTGCCACATTCTCCGTCTCCGAGATGAATCTGGCGCGCAGCACCGAGAGCTATCGCGTGAAGGCCACCGAAAGCTCGGCCAATCTGTTCGCCCTGCTCGGCGTATCGCCCGCCCTTGGACGAACATTCTCGCCTGAAGAAGACATCCTCGGGCACAACGGCGTCGCCGTGATCAGCTACACGCTTTGGCAGCAGCTTTATGCCGGTGATCCGGCTGCGCTGGGCGGAACGCTGCGGCTCAACGGACATCCGTTCACCATTGCCGGCGTCGCGCCGCCCCGCTTCGACTATCCTGCCGGCACTCGGATCTGGGTGCCGACCGTTTTCGATATCGAAAAGATTCCAAAGCGCGGTGCGTTCTGGTTTGAAACCATTGGACGCCTTCGTCCCGGTCTCGCTTTCGGCACAGCTCAGCGAATGTTTCGCGCCGAAATTTCGCGTGCGGAGCCCGCCGCCCTGAAGCGCGATCCGCTGAACCGTCCGCGTCTCGTTTCCATTCGCAATCAGCTCGCCGGGCCGGTACGCGAAGCGAGCTGGGCTTTGGCCGGCATGGCGTTGCTGCTGGTGCTCGCCGCGTGTGCCAATGTCGCTCACGTTCTGCTCGCGCGCAACAACGAGCGCCGCTCCGAATTCGCGATTCGAGCCGCGCTGGGCGCAAGCAGCGCGCGCCTGTCGCAGCAGCGCACTACGGAAGCGTTCGCTCTCACGTTTGTTTCTGCCGTCCTTGGGCTGTTGCTTGCCCGCTGGGTAGCTCACATTGCCTTCTCCTTTCTGCCGCCGGCGCTCGCAAGCCAACAGTACACGGTCCTCGATGCCCGTGTACTGGCGTTCGCTGTCGTGCTTGCTCTAATTACCGGTCTCGTATTGGGTGCGTTGCCGGGCACATTGCGCGTCCGTTCCCTTGCCGAACATCTGCGTACCCAGACACCCGATAATATTCCCGGCAGCCACGCCCGCTTTCTGCTGATTGCTCTGCAAACCTGCCTGGCAATCGTGCTCGTCTTCGGCGCCTTATCGCTCGGCCGTGCATTCGTTCGCCTCGCGCGCGCCGATCTCGGATTTCGCACCGAAAAGATCGTGACGGCCAGTGTTTCGCTGCAAGGCGCGGGGCTTCCCAACAGCGCTGCCGAATGGCAATATTACTCGCAGGCGCTCCAACGGCTGCGCTCAGTACCGGGCGTAACGGCTGCGGGCGCTGTCAGTTATCTGCCGTTGGCCGACAACTTCTACATGGCGGGCGACTTCACCCTCGATTCCGGACAGCGTGTCGCGCGAGTGATTACGAACGCTGTGTTACCCGGCTATTTCGATGCGATCGGCACGCGGCTGCTCGGCGGCCGCGATTTTACGTTCCGGGAGCAGCGCGACACCGAGAAGCCGGTTATTGTCAACGAAGCCTTCGCTCAAAGAAGCGGGCTCGGGTCGTTGATTCTGGGGCGCCACATCAAAGCCCCCTGGAGCCGGGCACCCTATGTAGTAATCGGTGTAGTCCAGACCGAAAGACTTGGCGGTCCGCAGGACGATGCCGAGCCGCAGATCTTCTGGCCGATACAGGAAGAGCCGCCGGCGGCGCTCACGTTCGTGGCACGCATCGCCGGGCAACCGGAAGTGTATCTGGCGCGCTGCCGCGATGCGATTCGAGCGACCGATCCGCGCGTGGCTGTTTACGATGTGAAGACGCTCGAGCAGCGCCGCGACGAAGTGCTCGCCAAACCACGTTTTTATACCACCGCCATGCTCTTCCTCGGGCTCGTGGCATTGCTGCTCGCCGCCGCGGGCGTTTACGGAACCGCACTGTACGTAATCGCGCAGCGTAAGCGCGAGATGGGCATCCGCATGGCGCTGGGCGCATCGTACCGAACCCTGCGCGGGACGCTTTTGCGGCAGAGTGCGCTGCCGGTTGCGGCCGGATTGCTTTGCGGTATACCGGCTGCGCTCGGCTGTGCTCGCTTTCTGTCGCATCTCATTTTTGAGGCGAATGCTCCGGCCGCGACCACGCTTATCGGCGCGTGCGTTGTCCTGCTCGCCGTGGCGGTGCTGGCCGCGTGGCGAGCAGGAGCGCGCGTGCTGGCGATCGATCCGCTCGAGGCGATACGCGCCGAATAGCGATGGCTCACTGAGCGACCAGCTCGCGGCGTTTTGCCGGTTGATACGTCCCGGGCGCGGTACGGGCCGAGATTGCAAAACGATTCCAGGCATTGATGGTTGTAATCGCGAGCGTCAGATCGGCGAGGTCTTTTTCATTGAAGTGCTGGCGCGCTTCGTCGTACACCGCATCGGGCGCGTGCCCTTCGGTGATCTTCGTTAGTGCTTCGGCCCAGCCTAGCGCCGCGCGTTCGCGATCGGTGTAATACGGGCATTCGCGCCAGGCATCGAGCGAGTAGAGGCGCTGCTCCGTTTCGCCAAGCGCGCGCAGATCTTTCCAGTGCATATCGAGGCAAAACGCGCAGCCATTGATTTGCGAAACGCGCAGCTTCACGAGATGCAGCAGGCCCTCTTCGAGGCCGCAGCTGTGCAGGTATTGTTCAAGCCCCGACATGGCTTTGTATGCGCCGGGAGACGCTTTGAAAATGTTATAGCGTTGTTCCATCATTTCACTCCTGATTGAGATCTGGTTCGTAATTGATCGATGCTCCAGGGGTAGCGGGGAGCCGCAGCAAGCAGAAAAGCACCCGCAGCAGCGGCGAAGACGGAAGCGTCGAAGGCAGTTTTGATGCCGGTGCCGAACGTCATGCCGAGCGCGAATGCGAGTAGCAAGAAGCCGCTCAATCGTGCTACCCAGCGCGTTTGAAAACCGATGAGTAGTAACAGGCCGAGTACGATTTCGGCGATGGTCGCCACCCAGCCGACGAAGGGAATCAGCGCGGCCGGGAACCACGGGTTGAGTTTCGCCGTGTACTCGAGGAAGTGCGGCATGTCGCCCCACGCCACATTCGGCTGTCCGGGCGCGCCCCACAAGCCGAGGCGGTCGGCGACGGCGGATAGAAAATCGACCCCGAGCGCGATGCGTAGAAAGATCGTTGCGAGATTCATGCCGGTAGGACGATCGAGCTGCCGGCAGGAACGACGAGGAACGCGAGAAAGCGAACGGGCTCGCCGGGCGTGGCGCTCTCACCGGTGGTGTGCACTGCGCCGATCGGTTCGAAGAAGGAAGCGCCGGCAGAGATAGTCTCGGGCGTTTCGTTGTTGATGCCGAAACTCAATTTGCCGTCCAGAACGTAGCCGAGCACGAAGCCGGGATGCCGATGGATGTGCGACGGCGCGCCTGCTGCGGAAGTCACCTCGACGAGTACGGCTTCCATGCCCTGCTGCGGGCCGGTGAGCGCGTGGCGGGCGAGCAGTTTCACGCCGGATCCGGATGCGTGCGGCTGCGCTTTGGCGCGGAAGAAAGCGAGAAGGGCGGCTGCAAAGCCGAAAAATGTGCGGCGATTCGAATTCATGGTGTCTCCTGATGATCGGTGTGCCAGCCGGGATTGATCCAGCGACCGTTCTGAAAAACAAAAACTTCGGTGACGCGACCAGCGGATTGCGACCGTTTGCCAGCCTGCTCCGTTTCAAGCCGGTAATCGCTGTAAATGAAGGCGGCGTTGCCGAAATGCTGAACTTGCGTGCGCGCGAATTCCAGATGAGTGAGCTTGCCGCCGTGTGCATGGAAGTCGGCTGATTCATCCAGGATCTGTTGCTGAAATTTCCAGTCGCGGTCGCCGGCGCTGATCGCGATCGCATTCGCGGGAATCAGTTGCTTGAGTGTACCGACATCGCCCGCGAACCAGGCTTCCCAGACTTTGACACGAGTGGCGAGCAGTTGAGAGTCATCCTGGGCAAAACAGGGTGTCAGGAGCAGGAGAGTAAGCGCGAGAGTTTTCATGCGGATTGGCTTTCAGGGATTTGGAACCCGAGCAGGAGCGCTCCGGCCGATGCCGAGAAGACCGAGTAATCGAGCGGTTCCTTAATGCCGAAGGAGATCGCCATCGCGGTGCCGAAGAGCGCGAGCAGAATGGCGCTGCCGAGCGCGACGTATTTCGGCCATAAACCCGCGATGAGCAGGATGCCGAAAGTGGTTTCGGCGATGGTGGCGGCCCAGGCGAGAACCGGAGCGAGTGTGGCGGGCAGGAACGAATTGACCTGCGCGGTGTACTGGATGAAATGCGCGAAGCTGGTGGAACCCGCGTGGAGGCGAGAGATCACGGCCGAGAGAAACGCTGCGCCGAGAGCAATACGCAAATAGAGGATGGCGAATCGGTGCCGGTTCATTTTGATTCGACCCGTTTGGTCAACGGCGTTTCGTGGTCGCAGACAAAGATGGCGAGGAGCTCGGCGGGCTGGATCTTGCTGTCGTTCGTGGATTCGAGGTGGATGCCGTTGGGAGCTTCGTAGAATGTCTGGCCGACGTGGTAGACCGCCTCGGGCTCGCCTTTTACCTGATGCCGGATGGTGCCCGAGACGATGTAGCCGATTACTGGACACGGGTGCGTATGCGGCTTCGAGGTTTCGCCGGGCGCGTACTTGACGTCGACGACGTGGACCTTCAGATTCTTGCCGTCCATCTCCGGGAGGCTGTGGGAGGAGATCTCCTGAGCCGGAAGCAGCACGGCCGCGAGCGCGAATGTTGCGAGTTGTTTGAGCAAGTTTGATCTCTTTCTACAATTCAAAGGTAAGGCCGAAGTGGACTGTACGAAAGATCCACTTAGCTCGTTTTCTCTGGACCACTTCACATGCCCCGAAAGACTACTACGTTCGAGCTGACCCTGCCATTGCCGAAGAATGGCGAGCCTGAGTATCGCTGGTTGTACACCGTTTTGCGAAACGAAGTGCTGGCCGCACGGCTGGCGCCCGGTACGCGGTTGCCCGGGACGCGCGATCTGGCGGCGCAGTACCGGCTTTCGCGCGGGACGGTGGTGCGCGCCTTCGAGGAGTTGAAAGCGGAGGGCTATCTCGAAGGCAGCATCGGCTCGGGTACGTACGTGAGCAAGGTACTGCCGGAGTCGATGCTGGAAATTACGAAACGAACCCAACCGTCGGCGGTGGAGGCGAAATTACGAAACGAACCCAGGCTCTCGGCGTTTGCCGGGCGGGTGCGTCCGTTTCCTTCGTACGAACCACGGGCACCGCGGGCGTTTCGGGCGCATGTTCCGGCGTTCGACCTCTTTCCGATGGCGCTCTGGGCCCAGCTTGCGGGACGGCGACTGCGGAAACTTTCTGTTAGCGCGCTGGCTGGGTGCGAATCGCTGGGATATCCGCCGCTGCGGCGGGCTGTGGCCGGATATCTGGCGGCTTCGCGCGGGGTGAAATGCACGACGGAACAGGTGATGATCGTTTCGGGCGCGCAGCAGGCGTTCGATCTCGCGGCGCGACTGCTGCTCGATCGGGGCGACCGGGTGGCGATGGAGGATCCGGGGTATGTGGGCGCGGCACGGGTGTTTGCGGCCTGCGGGGCCGAGGTGGTGCCGGTGCCAGTCGACGCGGCGGGTATTCGAGTTGACGACATAAATATGAAGGGGGCGCGGCTGGTGTACGTCACGCCGGGCCATCAGTTTCCGCTTGGGATGACGATGAGTCTGGCACGGCGGCTCGAATTGCTGAAGTGGGCGGAGCGGGCTAACGCGTTGATTTTCGAAGACGATTATGACAGCGAATATCGGTACTCGGGGCGGCCGGTGCCGGCGCTGCAGGGTCTGGACCGCTCGGGCCGGGTGATCTTTGCGGGGACTTTCAGCAAGGTGCTGTTTCCGTCGCTGCGGCTGGGGTACATGGTCCTGCCCGAGGCGCTGGTGGAGCGATTTGCGGCGTTGCAGTCGTCGACGTCGCGTCATGCGCCGGTGCCGGATCAAGCAGTGCTGGCGGATTTCATCGAAGAGGGACATTTCGGGCGGCATCTGCGGAGGATGCGGCAGGTGTATGGCGAGCGGTTTGGGGTGCTGCTGGAAGAGGGGCGGCGGGAGTTGGCGGGGTTGGTCGAGATTTCGCCGATCGAGGCGGGTCTGCAGACGTGCGGCTGGCTGGCGGACGGGTTGGACGAACGGAAGGTGGTGACGGCGGCGGCGGAGCGGGGGGTGGAAGTGGAGCCGCTGGGGAGGTATAGCGTGCGGGGGCTGGAGAGGCCGGGCGTGCATCTGGGCTTTGCGGCGGTGGATGAGCGGGAGATCCGGCGGGGGGTAAGGGAGTTGGCGGTGGCGTTAGAGGGTTGACCTCATCGCGTCAGGTTGTCTTCCGAGACATGAGCGTTATCAGTGCGACGGTGTCCACACCTTCGGGCATTCAGCGCTCGGCCAGACTCGCAAATCTCGTGTTACATTACGACATCAGAATGAAAGCGGAACCGAAGCCCCCAGCCGAATTGGACTCCTCATCTCGCCCATTGCACTCCACGAACAAAGAACGCAAAAAGCACCACCGCATTGAGGGAGTCGTGTCCCGATTCATAGCCGAGATTGACAGCCTTGCGGACACCCTGCCGTTTACCATGGCATCCATTGCTGAGGTCATAAAGAGCGCTCAAGCCGAAATGCGTAAGTTTATTGCGGATCACGGAGAGGATCTGGGGAATGGGGAAGCCAGGCTCAACATTTCGGCAGAAAATGTTCATCGTTTTGACCGGCTGATCAAGCGCCTGAGACGCACGGAGGCAGCATCAGTGCTTATTCCACGCAGTTTCGTCGTAGCGCTTGTGAGCCAGTTCGACAGCTTTCTCGGATCACTCATAAGAGCGTTGTTGTTGGCAGTTCCTGAGGTATTGAACGGCTCCGATAGATCCTTGTCGTTTGCCGATTTGGTAGGTTTCGGATCTCTCGATGCCGCTCGTGACCACATCATCGAGAAAGAGGTTGAGTCGGTTTTACGTAAGAGCCACAGCGAGCAGTTTGAGTGGCTAGAGAACAAGTTTAGATTGAAGCTGCGCCAGGACCTTACGGTTTGGCCCACGTTCATAGAGTTGACCGAGCGCCGCAATCTGTTCGTGCACACTGGAGGTCGCGTGTCCGCACAATATCTGGAAATTTGCCGAACTCATAAAGCCGACTGCAGCGGAGTAAAACGCGGATCGAGACTTCGGGTAACTCCCGCATACTTCCGATCAGCACACGCCGCGGTGTTCGAAATAGGTGTCAAGCTGGCCCATGTGTTATGGCGCAAGCTGCTACCAGAACAGCGCAAAATGGCAGACGAAAATCTTGTGAGCATTAGTTACGATCTGCTTATCGCAGAAGAGTACGATCTCGCGAAAGCCGTCCTGGACTTTGCGACGGAAGTCCTCAAGCAGCACTCCAGCGAGGCCATCAGGCTAAAACTACTCGTCAACCGCATCTTGGCATATAAATGGTCGGGCGATGATGAGCGGGCTTCAAGGCTTCTCCAAGCCCAGGATTTTTCCGCTGTTGACGATCAATTCAAACTGGCAGCGGCAGCGCTCAGAGGCAACACGGAAGACGCGATTCGAATGGTCAGAAAAATCGGCGCCTTGGGCGACATGACGTTGGAGCAGTACCGGGAGTGGCCGCTCTTCAGAGAACTTAGGACTCAGGTTGCATTCCAGAAGGTAGTCGAAGAGGTGTTCCGAGAGCCCCTGAACGAAATTCATTTGGCGGAGAGTAAACACCTGACGAACAATCCGATTGTCGACTAGCACCATCCCCATCACGATCTAACCCGATTAGGACTGGTGCGTACTGCAAACGGCATTAGCGCCGATTCAGGAATCAGCTCGGCGACGAGCGCACAGATTCGTGAGCCAACGCAGGGCGGACGAAGGCCGCAGGGCGACGGCCACGAAGCGGGTTCTACGACAGAAGTTCTGCTCGGCCCACCCCTCTCAGCTTTCGTTCAGGAGTTTGGCTAGACGCAGACCGGCTTTGAGGAGTTGTTCGCGGACGGTCCATTGGTTTTGCTGGAGGTAGTCGGGGTCGAGGTGGAAGGTGAGGTTGGCGACGGCGGCGGGGGCTTCGCGGCAGTTTTTGGGGAAGATCACTGGCTCGACCGGGACGCCGAGTTCGCGGTAGAGGCGGATGGCGAGCTCGTGGGATTCCCAGGTCCAGTCGGTAGCGTCGCCGGCGGCTAGTTCCGCGACCGCGTCTTTACCAAACGAACTCAGTTTCTGATTCAGAGAGGCGGCCAGGGCGCGGTCGGACAGACCGAGCGAGTTGACGATGGCTCCGTCCCAGACGGCGTGGAGGTTCTGGGCGGTGTCGACCGGGGGCGAGACGTGTTCGCAGTTGCCGCCCAGGTCGGCATCCGAGATGGCGTGCAGTGGCTGATGCAGATCTCCCACGAGATGAACGAGATAGCGAAGCTGGTCGAGGTCTTTCGGGTGGCTGAAAATACGAACCCGTTCGGTGGCGCAGTTGTCGTGGTGGCAGCGGGCTGGGAGGTCGGCGAGCGTGTCCTGAATGGCTAAGTCGGTGTAGTGCCAAGCCCCGGTATGGGTCTGACTTTTCGTCTCATCGGCCCAGGTGGAGGCGAGGGCGAGGGCGTCGGCGACCGCTTTTGGGGTGTCGGGGACGTTTAGAATCTGTGCGATACGGGCGCGGGCGGCGGACGTCAAATGAGCGGCGGCGATGCGGGCGACGGTGCGGTGGCCGGTTTCCCACCAGGCGGAGGCGGGGGGTGCGGTGAGGAGGCCGACCAGAGTCACGGAAAGAAGTTGAGTGAATCGCGCTAAGATTACTTGCATCTTTGTCTATAAAGCGGTATCCTAATGATTGAGGCAGTAGAACTATATGGATTTTAATCGTCTGACCGAGAAGTCGCAGGAGGCGATCCGACAGGCGCAGGCCATTGCGATCGAGCATGGCAATCAGCAGGTGGACGTCGAGCATTTGTTGCTCGCCTTGCTGGACCAGGAGGGCGGGTTAGCGCCCTCGATTCTGCAGCGAGCGGACGTGGCCGTCGATCCGCTGCGGAAGCGTGTGCAGCAGGAGATCGACAAGCTTCCGAAGGTGAGCGGGATAGCGAACCGTCCCGATCAGGTATACGTGACGAGCCGGCTTTCGCAGCTTTTTACTCGAGCCGAGGAGCAGGCCAAGCGGCTGAAGGATGAGTACGTTTCCGTCGAGCACTTTCTGCTCGCGATGACGGAAGACCAGGGCGCGGCGGGGAAGCTGTTGCGGGATGCGGGCGCGAACCGGGACCGGATTATGAAGGCGCTGGTGGAAGTGCGCGGGAATCAGCGCGTGACCAATCAGAACCCGGAGGCGACCTACGAGGCGCTCGAGAAGTACGGGCGCAATATCACGGAGGCGGCGTCGAAAGGCAAGCTCGATCCGGTGATCGGGCGCGATGAAGAGATTCGGCGTGTGATCCAGGTGCTGTCGCGGCGCACGAAGAACAACCCGGTGCTGATTGGCGAGCCGGGCGTTGGTAAGACGGCGATCGTGGAGGGCTTGGCGCAGCGCATTGTGCGGGGCGATGTGCCCGAGGGCTTGAAAGACAAGCAGGTGGTGGCGCTCGACATGGGCGCGCTGATTGCGGGTGCCAAATTCCGCGGCGAATTTGAAGAGCGGCTGAAGGCCGTGCTGAAAGAAGTGCAGTCGTCCGAAGGCCGGATCATCCTGTTCATCGACGAGCTGCATACCGTGGTTGGCGCGGGTAAGGCCGAGGGCGCGATGGATGCGGGTAATCTGCTCAAACCGATGCTGGCGCGCGGCGAACTGCACTGCATTGGTGCGACGACGCTCGATGAGTATCGCAAGTACATCGAAAAAGACGCGGCACTCGAGCGGCGATTCCAGACGGTATTTGTGGATCAGCCGTCGGTGGAAGACACGATCTCGATCCTGCGCGGTTTGCGCGAGCGGTATGAGCTGCACCATGGCGTGCGCATCAAAGATACAGCGCTGGTCGCGGCGGCGGTGCTGTCGAATCGCTACATCACGGATCGATTTTTGCCGGACAAGGCGATTGATTTGGTGGATGAAGCAGCGGCCAAGCTGCGCACCGAGATCGATTCGATGCCGGCGGAGCTCGATGAAATTCTGCGGCGTACGATGCAGCTCGAGATCGAGCGCGAGGCGCTGAAGAAAGAGTCGGATGCGGTGTCGAAAGATCGGCTGGGCAAGATCGAGAAAGAACTCGCGGAGTTGAAGACGCAATCGAGCGCGTTGCAGGCGCAGTGGGAGGCGGAGAAACAAGCGGTCGATCGCGTGCGCGGATTGCGGACGCAGATCGAGCAGGTGAAGGTCGAGATTGCGCAGGCAGAGCGTGCTTACGATCTGAACAAAGCGGCCGAATTGAAGTATGGAAAACTGACGCAGCTCGAAAATCAGCTGAAGAACGAAGAAGCGAAAACGGCGGCGAACCAGAACGGCGTGCGGCTGTTGAAAGAAGAAGTTGACGAAGAGGATATCGCGGAAGTGGTGAGCCGCTGGACGGGCGTGCCGGTTTCCAAGCTCCTCGAAGGCGAGATGAAGAAGCTGCTCGCTCTGGAAGACGAACTGCACAAACGCGTCATCGGGCAGGACGAAGCCGTGATGGCCGTAGCGGAAGCGGTGATGCGCGCGCGGTCGGGATTGAAAGATCCGAACCGGCCGATCGGGAGTTTTCTGTTCCTGGGTCCGACGGGCGTCGGTAAGACGGAGCTCGCGCGGGCGCTGGCCGAGTTTCTCTTTGACGACGAGCGCGCGATGATTCGCATTGACATGTCGGAGTACCAGGAGAAGCACACGGTCTCGCGGCTGATTGGCGCGCCTCCGGGATACGTCGGATACGACGAAGGCGGTCAGTTGACGGAAGCGGTGCGGCGGCGGCCGTACTCGGTCGTGCTGTTTGACGAAGTCGAGAAGGCGCATCATGACGTTTTCAACGCGCTGCTGCAGGTGCTGGACGACGGGCGCTTGACCGATGGCCAGGGACGCACGGTCGATTTCAAGAACGTGATCGTGATCATGACGTCGAACATCGGGAGCCACCGGATTCTCGAATATCGCGGCGCGTTCGAAGGCGAAGAGTACCGGCGGATGAAGGATGCGGTGATCAGTGAGCTGCGCAATTTCTTCCGGCCGGAGTTTCTGAACCGGCTGGATGAGATTATCGTGTTCCATGCACTGAGCGAAGACAATTTGAAGAAGATTGTCGAGATTCAGCTGGCTGGATTGCGCAAGCGGCTGGCGGAGCGGAACATTTCGCTCGAGCTGACGGATGCGGCGCGGACGCGGCTGGTGCGGGAAGGCTACGACCCGGTGTATGGCGCGCGGCCGTTGAAGCGTGCGATTCAGCGGGAAGTGGAGACGCCGCTGGCGAAGAAGATTCTCGGCGGGGAAGTGCGGGACGGATATACGGTCCGGCTCGATGCGGATCCGGCGGGGAATGATCTGACGTTTGAGATTGGCGCGGGCAAGAAGGCGGAGGCAGTGGTGGCTTGAGCAGGGTGCGGCCGGATTAGCCATCCGGCCGCTTGCTCTCCAAACCTCTCGCATTTCCCTAAAAGTCGGCTCCATAGCCGAGTATGTTGGTCAGGCCCTGCTGTTTTGCCCGGAAGACGTCCAGCGGCAGATTATCGATGAAGGCGCGATACGCCAGGTGCGCCAGCTTTGATTTTTCCTGCTCGCGAACAAGTGGGGGCGGCAGCAGGGCCTGTAGCTCCTGGGGAATGACATGGTTCAGCAGGTGATGATACATCTTCTCCACACGAGGATCGCTTTGGGCCGCGTTATCCAGTTCGAGTTGCCCGGAACTGGTTGAGTAATCGTAAAACTCTAACTGAGTCTTGCGCCGGTTGATGGCGCTCGTAGCCGGGAACCAGTCCGCGTACACACCCAGTTTGCTGTCAGGCGTTCGTATTCCCAAAACGTGCGTGGGACATTGATTGAAATTGAAAAACTTAGGAGCGATTTCGTCCGTGGCATAGAGCACGTACGGACGCCCGGGTGCGGCAGCAGACCGCAACATCGAGATCATGTCCAATCGCCTGCCGTAAATATCCGCGAGGTATCCCTGCATCCAGCTCCGCGTGCCGTTATTACCGATGCTCACCAACAAGGGCAAGAGATCTACTGAAGAAGCAAGCCCTGTCCGGATGGCATCGACATCCGCCGTGAAGCGCTGGCTGGGATCAAAAACGATCAGAGGAATACGCCAGGCTTCCTCATAAACCGTACCTAGTTTGCCCTGCAACAAACCATGCGCGCCTGCATACTCGCCGTGATCCGAGGTGAAGACGACGACGGTATTTTCTACAATGCTGCTGGGAAGAGAATTCAGCGCATCGAGAACGCGCCCGATCTGCACATCGACAACTCCCATGATCTGGGTGTAGCTGTCGAGCCCACGCTGCCAATAGGTGTATTCCATTTTGGCGACGCCGAAGCCAAGGTCTTCAGCGGGATATGGATCGACAGTCCGGTCGGCGGGTGTCGTCCGCGCGGGATCGTCGGTCACTCCTCCCCAAACCAACTGTTGAAATTCCTTGATAAACAACTGGGTATTGGGTTTGCCTTGCTCTTTCAAGCGGTCTGACGATTCCCAGTTGGGCGGCACGGCCGGATAGCCGTAAGAGGCGGGGGCTCGCAACGCATTGTCTTCCCACGGAACGAGTGATTTATCTGCGTAATTCGTCAGTGGCTGCAGATTTCCGTTTGCCGGCGCCTCATCCTCGAACAAGTTACTTACTGTTTTGAATTCCGTTCCGGCCGGGAAGAATTCTCTGTCATGCGGATTGATCAAGCTCACGGTGAGACACCAGGGCTTTTCATTGGGTATCCGCTTTTGGAGAAAGTCTACCGCTGCATTCGTCGTGTCCACATCGCTGAGATACATTTGGCCCGGTCCCGGGTTCTGGATGAAGTCGTCGCCATAAGCACCCTGGAGGTTGCTGCCGGTTGGGTCGGGATAGGTGTAGTAATCAAAACCATAGTTGTCGAGTCCCGTGGGCTGCCAGGGAAACGGAGACGTTTGCAATGGGATGGAGACGTGCCATTTTCCGAAATACGGTGTACTGTAGCCGGCAGCGCGCAGCAATTTGCCGTAGGTCGGGAAGTGGTGATTCAGAGCCGGTTGCAGCGCCGCAAGCGCCGGGTTCGGGTTTGGTTTAGAAAGGATAGTTGTGATGAGCCAGTTCTGCTGTGAATACAATCCGGTAATCAGCGTTCCTCGCGCGGGCGTACAGGCGTTGGCCGCGGTGTAGTAGTTTCCGAACTTCACGCCTGCCTGCCACAGCTTGTGCAGGTTGGGCATAAACCTTGCCAGGAATTGTCCTGCATCGCTGATGCCTTGTGGGAACACGGTCGGATAGCGTAGCTCATCTACCAAAATGAACAGGATATTCGGTTGTGGACCGGCCACGGCATCGTCATTGCTTGCCTTCATTGTGCGAAGCCCGGCCAGCATTCCGCCTGTGACGGCGCCCGTCGACTTCAAAAAATCTCTGCGTTTCATATTTGCTCCAAGCTCAGGTTAGGGCTGGAAGCGCACGCAACGGAATACTTCGGGGGTAATCAGTTTACCCCTCGAGTGTTCCGGGGAGCGAAATCGGGAATAAGCTCGAAGCAGGTGAGGTGAGATGAAATAACAAACGACGTTACGGTCTGCTCAGCACTAACTCTGAGGCCGTCGGCATCGCTTCATCGGCGGGGCGTTGAATACTTTCTATCAACCGCCTGCAGCGCGGGTCTGACCGAACCGGATCGAAGGCCGGATCGACGGCCAGGTACAGCGTGCCGATGGCTCGCTCTCTGAAAGCACGCTCGATCCAGAATATGGCGCGCTCGTGCTCCCCCAGCCGAATCAACAACTGAGCCAACATGGCGGAAGGAGCACGCGCGGAAGACTGAAGCGATTTCGCAGCAGCTAATAAGGAGGGCCGCACCCACTTTGTTCGCCCCTTGTAGATGGCGGCCAGCACGGCCGGCCATTTCAGGACTCGCATGAAGGGCATCCGTTCTTCGCATTTGCGGAACATATTCAGCGCTTCGCCCTCGCGTCCCAGGCGGTCGTAAGCATTGGCCAGCGTGAAGGAGGCTATGAGGCTGTCCGGCATGATATCGAGCGCCGACAGCGCCACATCGGCGGCCAGCTGGTAGCGCCGTTGAAAATGCAGAACCGACGCCATCATCTGCAGAGCTTTTGGATTGAGTGGGTCGCTTGTCAGCACGATTTCCAACTGGTCTTCAGCTTCTTGCAATTGGCCCAGAGGCGCCCGGCAGATCATCGCATGGAGCACCCGGCTGGAGTGATCTTCTGGATTTACGGCCAGCGCGCGCTCGAAGTACTGTCCCGCGAGTGCTGGCTGAAAGTCGCCCATGCCAGCCAACAGACCCATGCCCGTGTATCCCTCAGCGGCGGTGGGGTCGCAGGCAATGGACTTTTCAGCGGACAAGCGCGCCTTGTGCCATCCCTCAACAACCGGCAGCATGTGATACGTCGTCATCAGGCTCTGCGCTATGGATAACCCAGCCCAAGCCTTCGACGAGGCAGGCTGTTTTTCCAGGATCTTCAGAAAGCAGCTTTCACTCTTTTTGAAAGCCTCCCGGCTGTTCTGGTTCAGGTAATATCTACCCTGCACCATCAGGCGATAAATGCCTGGTTCGACTCTCGAATCAAGTACGGGACGGGACGGACGGCCGGACGCTTCGAGCGCGTGCTTCTCCAGCTGGCCAGCGATCTCGTTCTGAACCGTCCAGATTTCGTCCAAAAGATCCTGCTCATGATCTCCGGACCAGAGGGATTCGCCATCGTCCGTACGAACGAGTTCCGTGCTGACCCGGATCTTGCCGCCATTGGAAAGGCAGGCGCCGCGTACCAGGAAGCGTACTTGCAAACGCCGCCCGATCCGGATGACATCTGAGTGCAAGTCGTGCCTGGAAGGGAGCCACTCATTCGCTACCAAACGGAAGGACGTGTTTTGGGCTAGTCTCGAGAGGAGCGCGTCCCTCACGAGTCCCGCGGCTTCTACGTCTTCGCTTTTCGCTGTGGAACTCTCGAGGGGGAGCACCGCGATCGGAACCCGCGGCTGCTCAAGGCTGCTCCGCGGTCCGAAGCGAGGCACGTAGGAGCCCGGTTCGAGAGAGATCACGATGAAGTCTGCTGCGCCCTCATTGCTGTAATATTGACGGAGCCGATCCCGGAGCCGCCGCATTGCCATGCGTACCACCGGATCGCTTTTGGGGTCGAAGTCCGCCGAAAGGCCAAACAAGTCGACTCCGAGCACAGTCTCTTTCAGAGTGTCTTCGCGTCCGTCAAGGGTGGCGTCGACAACATAGGCCAGCAGACGCCGTAACTGTTCGGCTCGAGAAAACGCGCGGCTGGCCAGGATACGTTCCAGCATTTTTCTCCGGTCGGCAGGAGAAGGCGCGAGCATATGCTGTGCAGACATTATATGGCGCAACACTCGAGCGGGCAGTTTAAGGGGACCCAGCAAGGATCCGAGTGGTACGGATGCGGCGCGGACGCGGCTGGTGCGGGAAGGCTACGACCCGGTGTATGGAGCGCGGCCGTTGAAGCGTGCGATTCAGCGGGGAGTGGAGACGCCGCTGGCGAAGAAGATTCTCGGCGGGGAAGTGCGGGACGGATATACGGTCCGGCTCGATGCGGATCCGAAGGGGAATGATCTGACGTTTGAGATTAGCGCGGGCAAGAAGGCGGAACCGGTGGTGGTGTGAGGCGAGACTAACTGCGGCGCCATGGAGGCGTTTAGTATTGGCGCTCGATAGTTAGGAAAGTGAGCCTCGGCCTCCCCGGAGCGTGCCACGAGGCTCCGTTCACTCCCGTACGAGCGCCGGACCAGCGTGTCTAATTTATAATTCTTTATATCTTGCCTGTTGACACTCCATATAATACATTGTACAAATTGATCATAGGATATGACTCAGACGAAGCAATCCGAATCCGGCACCCAGCTTTACAATCGGATTCCAGTGCTGCGGGCTGAACGGAATTTGAGCAGACAGGACCTGGCGCGGGCTCTTGACGTGAGCTATCAAACGATCGGCTATCTCGAGCGTGGGGAATATAATCCGAGCCTGGACTTAGCCTTCCGAATGAGCGAGTTCTTTGGTGTTCCTGTGGAAGCTATTTTTTCGCGAACGCCTTTCAGGCCAATGAGCGCTGAGTTGTACTAGTGGAGGTTAAAGCATGGACACCGGCACCAAGATTTTGTGGATCAGGATCGATTCCCAATCTAAGCGGAGATGGATGGTGGTCGCGCTATACATCGGGTACGTCGTAACGTACGCTCTTGCCGCCGATGCGCGTATCAGTTCCGGTTTTCGCTTCCTGTGCGATTTTGCGGGATCGGCCGTTGCAGGGTTGATCTTGGGGGGATGCTGGCTGGCACTCGTAAAGCTGACCCGGGAATACGGATTTCCTGGAGATTCGAGACTGGAGACGAGCCGCGATGAGCGTCAGAATTATGTCCGTTATCAGGCGTTTGTGCGCGCGTACCGCGCGATAACGATCTTGCTCTGCGGTGCAGGCATTTACTATGTCGTAGCTCAACAGGCGGACTTTTGGCTTCCGCACCCGCCATACAGCAAGCCGCTGTTGTTCGGGCTAATTTTGCTGATCCTTACGCTGCCCTCAGCGTTCACAGCCTGGGTTGAGCCCGATGAGATCGCGTAAACGGCACGTCGCAGTGAGCTATCTCAGCAACTGTGATAGCTTTTGCTTCTGGCGTTAACAGGACCGGGCGTCGATCTGCTGGCCAAGGGCAAAGTTGCAGGGACGGCTCGTGAACGCGTTCGCCTGACTGTGGTAAGCCTCCCAGACGTTTGTGTTATCCCCGGTGCATTCGACCGAAGAACAAGCCTTGCGCAGGCGTCCATATTGGTTAGGAGCGCGCGCTGCAGCGCCGGACTCAGCCATTTTCGAGGATGAACGTCTTCATCGACCAACGGGACGAGCAGGGCGTAGCACGCGGGATGCTCCTCGGATGAGAGCAGATCATCGTAACGCTCCGGTGCTTCGAAAGGCAGCTTTTGCCAATAGACAAATGCATCATTCAACAGCCAGGCATATGCACGCGCTGTGGCAAGGCTGGAGGCATGAAGGGGAGACAGGATTTTGAGGCAGTGTAGAGCGATATACGGCCGCAGCAGGCGCCAGGCGGCGGACGGGTCCTGTAGCCCGGCCGATTGTGCGTTTTCTCGGGCGTGCTGAATGGCGGACACGGTGCATGCGGCAGGAGCCGGCATGGCGGCGAGCGCGGGAGAGCACAGACCCAGCAGAGTCGAGAATCTTATTAGAACCAGGGTGAGAGGCAACTCTTAAAGCCTAAAGCTTTTCGATCGCAGAAGGCAGACGCGGGCGGAGTTGGCACAATAAGTTGCGTGCCACAGATCGCGCTTTCGGAACTGCGCAGCCGGATTGAACAGGTTTTTGAAGACTCGTACGCCAGGCGCACGGACGCGATCGTCGAACTGCTGGCGGATTTTCGTGCGGAGCTGAATGCGGGGCGTGCACGTGCCGTCGATCTGATCAATGGCAGATGGCAGGTGAACGGATGGGTGCGGAAGGGGATTGTGCTGCACGCACGTTTCGGGCACCTGATCGATACGTCTGCGGAACTCCAGTCAACCTCGTTCGAATATGACACGATGCCGGTGCGCCGCTTTTCGCTCGAAGAGGCGGTGCGGGTTCCCGGCGGAAGCACGATTCGCGATGGCTGTTATCTCGCTCGCGGTGTGGTTTGCCTGCCGCCGTCGTTCGTGAACATCGGGGTGTATGTGGATGAAGCGAGCACGATCGATTCGCATTGCTCGATTGGTGCGTGCACGCGAATCGGCAAGCGTGTCGCGATTAACCCGGGCGTGCAGATCGGCGGTGTGATGCAGCCGATTGAGATGCTGCCGACGATCATCGGGGATGATGCGATTCTGGGCGGGCAGTCGGGAGTGTATGACGGCGTGCTGGTGAGCGCGGGGGCGGTGATTGCGGCGGGTGTGGTGTTGACGCGGCAGAGCGTGCTGTACGATCCGCGGCGGAAGGAGACGCATCGCAGCGCGCCGGGCGGGAGTTTGATTGTGCCGCCGATGGCGGTGGTGGTGGCGGGCGCACGGTTTCTGGACAAGGGCGCGGGTGTGGGTTCCGGGCTGCTGGCGAATGTGCCGGTGATCGCCGGATACCGGGACGATCCGAATCTGGGCGAGTTCGTGCTATCGGAGCTGATGAATTAGTACTCCGGGCGATTGTGCCGATTCCGAGGTATTTACGATACTGGGAGCGAGGCGCACATGTCGGTATTTGACGCGGCGAACAAGACGGCAACGGTGGTGAAGGATCCGGTGACGGACAGGAATCTGGCGCCGCCGGCTTCGTTGAGCTATGGCGCGATTGCGAGTGTGGGCGCGCTGGCGGGTACGAACGGCGTGGACACGAATCTCGTCTTTGGCAACCGCGACCGGCAATTGAACGGGAACGAATCGACGCGCATCACGCAGAACCGGAGTCACCAGATCGGGCAGAACCAGATCGAGAAGGTCGGCGTGAATAAGACGGAGACGACGGGCGGGAATTACAGCGAGACGACGTACGGCGCGACACATACGATGAATGTTGGGCCGACCGACGAGACGTTCGTGGGCACGCACACGGTTCAGCACAAAGATAATCAGGTCGTAGAAGAGCCGGTGACGTATCTGCACTCGATCCAGAACTTCATTGAGCAGCACGGGTTCCATGCGGATTTTCACCACATCACGGTGTTTTACTCGGAGCTCTTCTCGAGTTTCGTAGGCGTGTACACCGATGTACGGCCTGTTTACGTAATGACGACGGGTATTTCCGGTAGTTGGACGTATTGGGATAACCAGGCGAAAGCACTCGATAACAAGCTGAGCGCGATCAACGCCAAGATCGAGGCCATACAGCCCGAGGTGTCTATCACGATGGTTCACGAGGTTGCGGTCACACAGAAGATCCTGGTAATCGGCGTTAACCAATTTATGTGAGATGCCGACGGTACAGATCGAAGTTCGCAGCCCAAATCAACTGACCGTGTTTCAACCGCCGGAACACCTTTACTGGACAACAATTCTGGTCCTTTGCATACTTGCTGGTTTTGCCGTTTTCTCACAGATAAAGTCGAGAGGGTGGCATCGGCTACCGCCGATCTTGTTTGTCGTACTGTTTGGCGGAGTCGTTTTCGCTGTCAACTTTCCCGCTCTTGCGCGCTCCTGGCGTCTGGATTTTTCGAGAAGTTCGAACGCGGTGAAGTCGACTGAGTATTGGTTCGGTAAACCGAAACTCGAAAGAACGATGCGATTGGATGACGCGGCTTCGGCCGTCGTGCAGGTCGGTTTTCGAGGCGGAAAACGCCTGGTGCTGGTGACCAAATCGGACAAGGAATTCGTTCCGTTCAACAGCGACTACACTGACGTTCGCGGGCTCGATGAAGCGCGCGATGCGATCAATCAGTTTCTCGGCGCTCACCCGGAAAACTGAGCCGCTTGCCGTGATCGAGATGCTGAAGCAGCTGGTGCTGGTGCGCAAGGACGACCGCGAGTTATATCCGCTAGGCTTTGCATTTACAGACATACGATACGGGCCGGCCTGCGAGGCAATCAATCGGTTTTTGCGCGTGCGGACCGCTGGTGGTGTTGCACTCTGCGATTAAACGGCATATAGCGTGCTCGCGATAGCAGAGTGGAAAATAGAACCTCATGCCCGAAACGACAGAACTGAAAGCGAGACGGACGCGGCTGACGCCGGCGAGCGAGTCTCACGATCTGCTGCCGTGGCGGCGCGCGACCGACTTTGATGTCTGCCAGCTGTACTGGATGCCGGTGAGCTCGTTTCCCATGCGGCAGAAGCAGCGTATGTGGATTCTGCGCTTTCTGGATGTATTCGCAGAGAAGTTGGCCCGGCAGGAACTCTGCTGTGAGCAGTTTCTGCAGATGAAAGCGCTGCATCCGGATCTGCTCAAACCGTTCATCAAGACGGCGAAGGAGTTCAATCCGGTTTTTGGGCTGAGCCGGAGGCCGGGAGAAGCGATGCCTGCCTTGCCGGACATGGCGTATGTGAAGGAGCTGCAGGAAGGGCGGCGCGCCTACGACCATAGCGAAGGCAAGCCGAATTACTGCTACTGGTTCCTTTATAGGCGCGGCAGAGAGCAGCGGGAACTCTTTCTGGGACACGGCGGATTCACAGCAATATTTGTAAAGCCGGACCCCGCCACGAAGGCGCCGGAAGTGGCGATTCCGAAGCGGGCGCTGCGGAATCCGGCGATGCGCGAGCTGATCGAGAAAAGTAGTCTGCAGGGCATGCTGGACGGTGCTTTCGCGCTCAAAGCCGGCTTTCTGGCGCAGAGCAAAGAGCTGTTCGGAGCGGATCTGCGTGACGCGCCGGAATTTGAGGGGCTGCCGTATATTGTGCCGCTGCTCGATGCCAATACGGTGCTCCGGCAGCCGGTGGACGAGGTGGCGCGATGGTTCACGCTGTTCGATGTGTACCTCGGGGAGAGTCCGGCGGATCAGGGTATGGTGCTGGCCGCGAAGAAAGGGCGCAAGCTGCCGATAGCCGAGACACTCGCCGCGCTGCGCGAGGAAGGCCTGACGTACCCGGCGTACTAGCAGCCCGTCGCGCGGTCAGGATGGAACCGGGATATTAGATAGTGAACAAGACACGAGGCACTGGTTCTCTGGTCTGGAAGGCGCTGAGCTTGCCGGCTGGGTGGCACGGGGCGATTTTGCCGGTGAGCGAGTTTCCGCTGCCGGAGCGCAAGCGGGAGGAATACCGGTCGGCGTGCGACCTATTGACGGAACGGCTGCGAGAGGACTTTCCGGAGGCCGAGCGGCAGGTCTATCTGCAGTTTCACCGTCTGCTGCCAGGAGAGGACGTCGAGCGGCTGCAGGAGAATGCGCGCTTGTGGATGCCGGAGGTCGGGCTCGGGGTCTGGCCGGACCGCGAACCGCCGCGGCTTTGGACGAAAGAAGATCTGGAAGAGGCTGAGGAGCCGGCAAAAATCCGTCCTCTGATGTTTAAGGTTTTGAAAGTACAGGAGGATCCCCGAGCGGGCACCCACGCCTGGGAGGCGATGGCGGGACGCGGCTGCCGGATGCTGATCGGCTGTACTGAGCCGGAGCAGTTTCTGAAACATACGGCGGAATTGTTCGTGCCGCGCATGCAGCAGAGTGTGTTTCGCAGCTTTCCGTTTTACGTGCCGCTGCTCGAGAGCGCGAGCTGCGCGGGCGCTGGCGAGGCGGAGATGGCGACCTGGCTGCGGTTCTGCTCGTATTATGTGCGGGAGAGCGTGGAAGATGAAGGTTTGCTGGCGATTTCGGCTAAGCCGCTCGATGATCTTTCGGAGTGAGGGTGGCGAGCGAGCTTGGCGGACCGGGGCGGTCCACCCCACACCAAATTCCTCCTGGGACGTCATATGTAAGGAACGCGGCCGGGTCGGCAAGCCGAGCCGCCAAAAGAAGTAGAAGGAAAGGATTGTAGAAGGGACATGTCAAACGTAGTCCAATTTCGCCGCACGACCGCGATTCTGGCGCTGGTAGCGGCGTCGATCGGGGGCGGTTTAATTGCCGCTTTTGCGGTGGCATCGCGCACCGGGACCCCGGCGCGGGAGACGGTGATCGCGCGGGCCGATACCAGCAACGAGAAAGTAAGCCAGCTTTCTAACTCGTTTGCGGACATCATTGAAAAAGCGTCGCCGGCGGTGGTGACGATCAGTTCTACACGGGTTATTAAAGCTTCCGAGCAGCAGCAGAATAATCCGTTCACAGCAGATCCGTTTTTCCGGCAGTTTTTCGGCGGTCCGAATATGCGGCCGCGGGATCAGCGGGAGAGCGGGCTGGGTTCGGGCGTGATTGTGTCGCCCGGCGGGTATATTTTGACCAACAACCATGTGGTCGATAAAGCCACCAAGCTGACGGTCGGGCTTTCCGACGGGCGCGATTTTACGGCCAAAGTAGTCGGGACCGATCCGCAGACCGATCTGGCTGTGGTAAAGATCAATGCGAACGATCTGCCGACGCTGCCGTTTGCGAATTCGGATGCGGCGCGCGTGGGCGATCTGTGTTTTGCCATCGGCAACCCGTTCCACCAGGATCATACGGTGACGATGGGGATCGTGAGCGCGAAGGGGCGGCATCTGGAAGGCCAGACGCACATTCAGAACTTCATTCAGACGGATGCGGCCATCAACCCGGGTAATTCGGGTGGCGCGCTGATCAATGCGCAGGGCCGGCTGATCGGGATTAACACGATGATTCTGACGGGCGGCGGTGGCGGCGGAATGTTTGGCGGCGGAGAGGGCGGCAATATCGGAATCGGCTTTGCCGTGCCTTCCAACCTGGCCAAGCAGGTGATGGATCAGATCGAGAAGAATGGGAAGGTTTCGCGGGGCTACCTGGGCGCTTTGCTGGGTCCGGTAACGCCGGAGATGGTTCCGCAGTTCGGTCTGAAGGATGCGAAAGGCGCGCTGGTGGATCAGGTGACGCCGAATACGCCGGCTGAGAAGGCCGGGCTCAAGATGGGCGATGTGATCGTCGCGATCGACGGCAAACCGGTGAACAGCATGGACGATGCGACCATGACCATCATTTCCAAGAGCCCCGGGACGACCGTGAAGCTGGACGTGATTCACGACGGGAAGCCGAAGACCATCGATGTGACGCTTGGACAGCGCCCGAACGGGATCGACTGGGATCAGAAGAACAACCAGTCGGACAATAACGGCGACGATAGTGATAACGACAACGGCGGCAACGGCGTAACGGCGCGCGGCATTACGGTGCAGGCGCTGACGCCCGATATCGCGCAGCAGGTCGGAGTACCGCCGAGCACGAAAGGCGTCGTGGTGACGGATATCGACCAGAGCAGCCCGGCGGCCGATGCCCAGTTCCTCGGACGCGGGGTGGTGATCATTGCGGTAAACCGGCAACCGGTTTCGTCGGTGAGCGACTTCAAACGCCTGATGAATGAAGCCAAGGGAAAATCGGTGCTGCTGACGGTGAATGCCGGCGGGCAGACCGGGTTTACGGTAGTTCAGGCCCAGTAGTCCTGTAGGCTGGAGAACAAACCGGGGCCAGAATAGCCCCGGTTTTTTTGTCGGTATAGAAGGTTGAGTACTTTGCACGCAAGAAAGTGGAGCCTAAAGCAGGCAGCGTGCATCAGAATAGACAGAGAAGGGTTTTCATGCCGAATAACGAATATCAGATTCTGCCGGCGCTTCCGCTGAAGAACACCATCCTGTTTCCGGGGTTGTTACTGCCGCTTTCGGTGGGGCGGGAGAGTTCGCTCAAGGCGGTGGAAGCTGCCCTGAACACGGAAGAAAAAGAGATTGTTTTGATTGCGCAGCGGGATGCGCAGGTGGAAGCGCCGGGGCAGGACGATCTTTACACGATCGGCACGAAGGCGGTGATCCGGAAATCGTCGCGCCCGCAGGCCGGGGCCATGGAGATACTGGTGCTCGGCGTGGAACGCGTGGTGGTGGCCAAATTGGAGGCTACCGAGCCGTATCTGCGGGCGAAATATCGTGTGCTGCCGCTGCCGGAGGATGGCGGGTCGGAAGTGGAGGCGCTTTCGGGCGCGCTGCTCGACCTGGCGTCGAAGGCGATTGCGCTGTCGCAGCCGCAGTCGGCGGCGGAGTTGACGCGGATGCTCGCAGGGAGCGAAGATCCGCTGCGGCTAGCCTATCTGCTGGCGAGTATTTTCAGTCTGGATCTGGCGAAAGAGCAGGAGTTGCTCGAGGCCGAGACTCGGGTGGATGCGCTGCGGCTGATTCATAGCTATCTGAGTCACGAGCTGCAGGTGCTCGAGCTGCGGCAGAAGATTGCTTCGACGGCGCGCGATGAGATGTCGAAGGAGCAGCGCGAGTATCTGCTGCGCCAGCAGATGCGGGCGATCCAGCAGGAGCTGGGCGAGAAGGACGGCGAAAAGGCCGAAGTCGAGCTGCTGCGCGAGCGCTATAGAGAGACCGAGCTGCCGGAAGAGGCGAAGAAAGAATTCGAGCGCGAACTGGGGCGGCTGGAACGGCTGCCTGCGGGCGCGCCGGATTATCACGTCACGCGCACGTATCTGGAATTCATACTCGATCTGCCGTGGACGAAGTCGACCGAGGACAACCTTGACATTGCCCATGCGCGCACGGTGCTCGATGAGGATCACTATGGCCTGGAAGAGATCAAGGAACGAATTCTCGAACAGTTGAGCGTGCTCAAGCGGAATCCGGATGCGAAGGCTCCGATTCTGTGCCTGGTAGGACCTCCGGGCGTGGGTAAGACGTCGCTGGGCCAGTCGATTGCTCGGGCGCTGGGGCGTAAGTTTGAGCGCTTCAGCTTAGGCGGCATGCATGATGAGGCCGAGCTGCGGGGGCACCGCCGTACGTACATCGGCGCGATGGCCGGACGGCTGCTGCAGGCCATGCGGCGCGCCGGTGCGAAAAACCCGGTGCTGCTGCTGGACGAAGTGGATAAGCTCGGGCGCGATTTCCGGGGGGACCCGGCGGCGGCGCTGCTCGAGGTGCTCGACCCGGAGCAGAACAAGACGTTTCGCGATAACTATCTCGACCTGGCGTTTGATTTGTCGAAGGTGCTGTTCATCACGACGGCGAATTCGCTCGACACGATCCCGCAGCCGCTGCTCGATCGTATGGAGATCCTGCGGCTCTCGGGCTACAGCGAAGAAGAGAAGCAGCAGATTGCGCGGCGGTATCTGATTCCGAAGCAGTTGAAGGCGACGAATCTCAGCGAAGAAGAGATCGAGTTTCCCGATGACGGCGTGCGGGCGATCATTCGCGGCTACACGCGGGAAGCAGGACTGCGGCGATTGGAGCGTGCGATTGCGCGGGTGACGCGCAAGGTGACGCTCAAGATTACGACCGGCGAAACGGAGAAGGTGGTCGTGACGCCGGATGCGCTCGGCGATTTGTTAGGGCCGGAGATTTTCCTGCCGGAGCAGATGCGCAGAACGGCGCAGGCGGGTGTTGTCACCGGACTCGCGTGGACGGAAGCGGGCGGCGACGTGCTCTATATCGAGAGCGTGCTGCTGCCGGAAGGCAAGTCGCTGACGCTTACCGGACAGCTCGGGGAAGTGATGCAGGAATCGGCCAGGATTGCGCAGAGTTATATCTGGTCGCATGCGGCGGATCTGGGCGTGAACCCTGACGCGATCAAGAACAACGGTGTGCACGTGCATGTGCCGGCGGGTGCGATCCCGAAGGATGGGCCGTCGGCGGGTGTGACGATGACGACCGCGATGGCGTCGCTTTATACGGGGTTGCCGGCGCGGACCGATATCGCCATGACGGGCGAAGTGACGCTGGCTGGTTTGGTGCTGCCGATCGGCGGTGTCAAGGAGAAAGTGCTGGCGGCGCGGCGCGCGGGCATTCATCGCGTGATTCTGCCGATGGGTAACAAGAAAGATCTGCGCGACTTGCCGGCGCACGTGCGGCAGGAGATGCAGTTCCACTTTGTGGAGCGCGTAGAAGAAGTGCTCAAGCTGGTGATACCGAATATTCAGCTGAAGCAGCTGGCGATTGCGAGCTAACGAACGCTGAATCTTCGTAAGAATGGCCGCGGGCTCGGCGAAACCGGGTGCCGCGGCTTTTCCTTTTGGGCTGTATTGGATACAGGCCTGGGCTGTATCCTGGCTGCAGGATGGCGGCTGTATGCGGCAGATCAATATCAATGTGACGCCCGAGTTTGAGCGGGATCTCAAGCTTCTTATGGAGCGCACCGGCGTGAAGCAGAAATCGGAAGCGATCCGGCGGGCGGTACATAAGGCGGTGGAAGAAAAGGCCTCGGGTAAGGACTACGATTTCCGTCAGTTGCTTGGGATTGGCCTGAAGTTTCCGCCGCGGAAGAAACGCAAATTCTTGACTGAGGATGATCTTTGGTCGTAGATACGTCCGCTCTTCTATCAGTTGTTTTGCATGAGGCGCTGGGCGATTGGGTGGCAGAGCAGTTGAATAGCTCAGCCACCCCATGCCGGATGAGCGCTGTTCATTACACCGAAACACTGATTCTGGTAAACGACCGCCGACGTGCATTGCTGCCACCGCTACAAGAGCAACTCCAGCGAACTCCGATCGAATTCGTTTCTGTCACTCCGACCCAAGCCGAAATCGCCGCTGAAGCGCGCGCGAAGTATCCGCTCAATCTCGGCGACTGTTTTGCGTATGCGCTGGCCAAGGATCTGGACCTGCCGCTTCTGACCCTCGATCGCGATTTCCGGCGCACGGATGTCCGGCTGGTCGTCCAGCCGGGCTTCCACCGGCACGCTCGGCGGCCCCGGTAAGCGGCGCGTTAGATACGTTAGACGCGCGTTAGCCGGTTTACCGGATTTGTCATATACTCTTTCCATTACCAACTTTGGGGAGGTTGTATGCTTTCCGGGTTTTCTCTCCGTATCATTCCGGGCCTCGCTGCCCTGCTTGCCACCGCATTTTTTGCCGCTGCGCAGACCACCGTTTCGACGGGCAGTATTCAGGGGACGGTGACCGATCCGTCGGGTGCCACGATCGCCGGGGCGAAGGTCACGATCACAAACAAAGGGACAGCGCGCGAGATCAGCGTCACGACGAACTCGGACGGCATTTACAACTCGGGCTCGCTCATGCCGGGCGACTACCAGGTCCGCATCGAGCAGAGCGGATTTTCGGCGGCGCAGCTGAATCTGACCGTGCAGGTGGGCAACACGGCCAATGGAAGCGCGAAGCTCGAGGTGGGCCAGTCTACCGAGACGGTGGAGGTTTCGGCGACCGCGGTGGGGGTGAATCCGGATCAGGCGATTGTACAGGGCGTGCTCACGGCACAGCAGATCGATTCGCTGCCGATCAACGGGCGCAACTTCCTCGATCTGGCGCAACTCGAGCCCGGCGTGCAGATTCAGGACGGCACCAATTTCGACCCGACCAAAGTGGGCTACTCGTCGATCTCGTTTGGCGGACGATTTGGCCGGACGGCCCGCATTTCGGTGGACGGCCTGGATGTCTCGGATGAGACGGTGGGAACGACGACCGAAGATATTCCATCGAGCGGGATCCAGGAATTTCAGCTGAGCCAGTCGAACCTGGATTTATCGAACGACCTGACCTCTTCGGGAGCGGTGAACGTGGTGACGCGCTCGGGGACGAACGACCTGCACGGGGAAGGTTTCTACTACATTCGCGACAGCCGCTGGGGCGCGACGCTGCCGCATCCGCCCGGCATTCCGGCGCCGTATCAGCGCAACCAGTTCGGGGCGCGGCTGGGCGGCCCGATTATCAAGGACAAGCTGTTTTTCTTTCTCGATTACGAGAGGACCAAGCAGGATGAATCGGTGCCGGTGCAGTATCCGTCTCCGTTCTCGGCATACTCGGGATCGTTCCAGGCGCCGTTCCGCGAGAACGAGCCGATGGGCCGGCTCGACTGGCAGGCGACCAGTAATCTGCGCTTCTTCTATCGCTTCAACTACTACGACACGCTGGCGGAAGCGACCTTCTTCTCCTCGAGTTTCCAGGTTTACAAGAGCAAGAACTACACGCGCAATCACGTCGGCGGCGTGGATTTCAACACCGGCCAGTTTACGCATTCGCTGCGCTTTTCGGTGATGCATTTCGAGAACAACATTGCGGATGCGGTGGTGGGCAGCGGTCTGCCGCTGGCCAATCTCGGCCTGAATCTGAGCGTGCAGAACGGACCCTCGACCGGGCCGAATCTGCTGGCGCCGCAGGCCACGCCGCAGCACGATAATCAAGCGAAATACGACGGCGGCAAGCCGCTCGGCAGGCACTTTCTGCGCTATGGCGTGAATTACAACCATATCGAGTCGGGCGGGTTCGCGAGCTTCTTCAAGATTGCGCCGCAGGTTGTGACGAACCTGTCGCCCACCGACATTACGGCCGCATCTACGGGTCCATATCCGGGTGGCTCTTCGAACGTTTTGAACTATCCGGTGGAAGAGGTGATTCTCGGCAACGGGCAGGGCTTCTCGACCGAACATGCGGGTCTCGGCTTTCCGGCGGGTCTGCTGGGACCGGACAACCGTTTCGGAGCCTATATCGGCGATACCTGGAAGCTGCGGCCGAATCTCAGCATTATTTTCGGCGTGCGGTATGTGCGCGATACGGGGCGGACGGACAGCGATCTGCCGGCGATTCCCTCGCTCGAGTCGGCGATTCGCGGAGCGGGCGGGCGCGTGCGGCAGCCGAATCTCAATTTTGCACCGCAGGTGGGCGTGGCCTGGGATCCGAGCGGTAATGGGAAGACGGTGTACCGGGTCGGCGCGGGCCTGTTTTACGAAAACGTGATTTTCAACAACGTGCTGTTCGACCGGCCGCTACGGCTCCAATCGGGAGCATTTCTGGCGACGCCGACGGCTTGCTTGTTTGGATCACCACAAGCGATCTCGATCCCGGGAGGCACGACAACGATACCGGCCTCGCTCTGCAATGAAACAGTCGGGCAAGCCGCAGCCGGCATCGCGTCGTTCCAGACGGCGTACCAGGCAATGGTGCCGTTTAACCTGAAGGCCCCGAACCCGAACTTTGTGGGGACGCAGCTGGCCAACGGTGTGAATATTCCGATCGGTCTTTTCGCGCCAAATTATCAGTCGCCGCGCTCGCTGCAGATGAACGCGGGATTCCAGCATCAGTTTGGATCGAGCACGGTGTTGACCGTCGACTACCTGCGTAACATTACGACGCATCTGCTGCTCGGTGTGGATCAGAACCATGTTGGGGATATTCGTAACTTCAACAAAGGCGCGGCGCAGAGCGCGATTGCAGCGACCCTCTCGCAGTGCGGAGTTAGTTCGATTGCGCAAGGGCTTGGCGGCTGCAGCTCGTTGACGAAGTACCAGAAGAGCCAGGGTCTGACAACCCCCCAGGCGCTCTCCATGACCGACTTCGCCTATAACGGGTTGACTTCTCCCGGTCTCGATTTTGGGGGCGCATGTCCCTATGGCTATGGATGCGCGTTCTCCGGCATCAACCCAACAGTTGGCAGCGTGCCGCTGCTCGAGCCGATCGGGCGTTCGGTGTATAACGGGCTGGACGTGAAGCTCACACATAATGTGCACGAACCCTTCCGCGGGATGAAGAATATGAACCTGCAGGTCGCCTACAGTCTCTCGCGTTTTGTCAACACGGGCGGCGCGAACCCGGGGACGTCGACGGGCAACAGCGATCAGGATTTCGTGATTGGCGCGATCGATAACGACCGGCCGCTCGGATTTATGGGGCCTTCGCTGCTCGACCGCACGCATCAGCTTTCGTTCGGCGTGGTGGGCGACATGCCGTGGGGATTCCAGCCGTCGATCATTGGACACTTCTATTCGGGACTGCCGATCAGCCTGCAGGTGCCGAATACCGGAGTAGGTCCGGGCGAAATTTTCCGGACCGATTTCACCGGCGACGGGACGGTCCAGGACCTGCTGCCCGGAACGAATGTGGGCGCGTTCAATCGCAGTATCTCGACCAGCGACCTGGCCAAGGTGATCCAGAATTACAACAACACCTACGCCAATCAGGCGACGCCGGCCGGACAGGTGCTGATCAACAGCGGCCTGTTTACGCTGCCACAGCTGCAGGCGTTAGGGGCGGTTGCTCCCTCGATTGCGGCGCCGCCGCCGGGCGAGGTGGGGGTGAGCGGGCTGCGCGCCTTCGATTTCAAGTTGAGCTGGGTGCATAAATTCGGCGAACGGTTCACGATTGAGCCGAACGTCGGATTTTATAACCTGTTCAATTTCTCGAATTTCGACCTGCCGCCAAACGTAATTACCGGGTTGCTGAACGCTTCACCGGGATCGTTGAATGGCACAACGCAGGCGAACCGGATTACGAACCGGGTGGGCCTGGGGACTGGTGTGTATGCCCTGGGAGCGCCGCGGCAGATCGAGTTCGGGATGCGCTTTTCGTTCTAAGCCTGAAACCTTAGTACGGAAATCGGGCGACTGCTGCCACATCCGCACCCGATAACCGGGTAAAATGAGAGGAACTGGGCGGCCCCGCTGCGCTCGTAATGAAGCAAATCGCGTCAGCATTTCTGTTTCTCGGTATCCTGTACGCCCAGGACGCTGCGCCGTCGGCCGATGTGCACGACTCCGCAGCGCCGAAAGCGCTGGAAGGCGAGAAGAATTACGATCTTCCGATCCAGCGGGTGGGCCCCGACGATCTGCTCAGCGTGTCGGTGGCGGACTGTCCGGAGCTGACGCGCAATTTCCGGGTGACATCCGACGGCACCTTGCGCCTGCCCCTGCTGAAGGAGCGCATTCCGGCCAAAGACAAGCTGCCGGGCGAGATCGAGAACGAGATTGCAGCGGCGCTGGTGAACGAACAGCTGCTGGTGCGGCCGGTGGTTTCGGTTTCGGTAGTCGAATACCGGAGTCTGCCGGTGAGTGTGCTGGGCGCGGTGCGGCATCCGACGACATTTCAGGCTGCGGGCGAGGTGACGCTGCTCGATGCTTTAACGCGCGCCGACGGGCTTTCGCCGGAGGCGGGGCCGGAGATTCTGATCTCGCGCGCCGGCCAGCCTTTGGAGCATATCCCGGTAAAAGGCCTGATCGATCTGGCGGATCCCTCGCTCAATATTCGGCTGCGGGGCGGGGAAGAGGTGCGGGTCCCGGAGACGGGCAAAATCTACGTGATCGGCAATGTGAAGAAAACCGGGGCGTTTCCGATGACCGATGGCGTTGACACCACCGTGCTGAAGATGGTGGCGATGACCGAAGGACTGCTGCCCTATACGAACAAAGAAGCGTATATCTATCGGCGCGAGCCGGGCAAGACGGACCGCAGCGAGATCCAGGTTCCGCTGACGCAGATCATGGAGCACAAATCGCCCGATGTGCATCTGCAGGCGAACGACATCCTCTATATCCCCGACAGCCGCGGCAAGCGCCTGACGGCAGAGACGATTCGCACGGTGACGGGCTTCGGCGTGCAGACCGCGACCGGAATACTGGTTTGGAAATAGCGTCCAGTTGAGAGCAGCATGAGGCAACTGGATCGCTCATCGGCCGAATTTACCGACATGAAACGCCTGCCGCTCGAGCCGCAGGTGCATGCGGATTTCGAGCCGGCGCGGCCCGCGGTTTCGACCACGCATTATCTGCTGGTCATCTGGCGGCACAAGTGGCGCATTGCCGGTTTTGTCGCGACCTGTGTGCTGCTGAGCTATCTGATCGCGTCGCGGCTGACACCGGTCTACGAGGCTACGGCCACGATCGACGTGGATTTCCGGGTGCCGGCGGGAGTGGTGGGGCAGGAAGCATCGCAGGCGCCGCCGAGCGAAGATGCCGACGCGTTTCTGGCGACGCAGAGCGAGCTGATCCAGTCGGATGCGGTGCTGCGGCCAGTGGCGCAGAAGTTCAACCTGCTGGAAGAAGAGAAGCAGCTGGCGAAATTGCCGGCCGAGCGGGCGCGCCGCAAAAGCGATGCGCCGGTTTACCTGAACAATCTCAAAATCGACCGGCCGGTGAATACCTATCTGCTCGAGATCAATTACCGCTCGACCGATCCGCAACTGGCGGCCGATGTGGCGAACGCGATTGCCAGATCCTACCTGGACCATACCTTCGAGATTCGCCTGCAATCGTCGACGGCGCTGGCCGCGTTCATGGAGAAACAGCTCGATGAACTGCGGGCCAAGATGGAGCGGTCCGATCTGGCGCTGGCGAAATTTGAGCAGGAGCTGAATGTGATCAACCCGGAGGACAAGACCAACATTTTGTCCTCGCGGCTGCTGCAGCTCAACACCGAATTTACGAACGCGCAGGGCGATCGGGTGCGGAAGGAAGCGGCGTACAAGAGCCTTCAGTCGGGATCGATTGCGGCGGCGGAAGTTTCCGGGCAGGGCGAAGAGTTGTACCGGCTGCAGGACCGCGTGAATCAGGCCAAGCAGCATCTGGCGTCGGTGGCCTCGATTTACGGGCCGGCGCATCAGGAGTATCGCAAGGCGGCGAATGATCTGGCCGAGGTCCAGCGGCAGTTCGAAGAGATGCGGCGCAGTGTGGCCGACCGGGTGGAGACCGATTACAAGCAGGCGCTGACGCGCGAGCAGATGCTGGGCAAAGCGGTAGCGGAGACCAAGGCCGAGTACGACCAGCTGAATGCGCACTCGTTTCAGTATCAGCAGCTGAAACGCGAGGCGGAGACGAACAAGGCGCTCTACAGCGATCTGGAACGGCGCATCAAGGAAGCCGGCATCAATGCGGGGTTTCAGAACAGCTCGATCCGGATTGCGGATTTAGCGCGGCCGCCGGATGCGCCGGTCTTTCCACGCAAGCGGCTGTACGTGCTGCTGGCGTTTATGGGTTCGCTGGTGCTGGCGGTGAGCGCGGCCGTGCTGGCCGATGTGCTGGATAACACGATCCGCGATCCGGAGCAGGCGGCGCATGCGCTGGATACCAGCGTGCTCGGGACGCTGCCGGTGGTAAAGGAGATGCGGCGATTACTGAATCCCGGGTCACGGACGCCTGCGGAGAGCAATGGCGAGAATCCGGCGGCGCGCGGCGGCATCGCCCTGGCGCTTCCGGGCGGCTCGACACCGGCGCGCCGCACAAGTCTGCATCGCAAACACGTGCTGTATCCGGCGAGCGGCCGCTACGAAGGCATCAGCTCGTACGAAGAAGCGGTGCGCACGCTGCGCAATGCGATCCTGCTGCCGGATTTCGATCGCAACATGCGCTCGCTGCTGGTGACGAGCGCTATGCCGGCCGAGGGCAAATCGACGTGCATCATCCATCTAGCGATTGCGCATGCCGAGCAGGGCAAACGAACGCTGATCATCGATGCCGATCTGCGCCGTCCGAGCATTCACAAGAAGCTGGGGCTGGATGGCAGCGTGGGATTGTCGAATGCGCTGCTGGGCGAGCTCGACTGGAAAGAAACCGTGTTCCACACCGACGACTGGCCGGGTTTGGATGTACTGCCGGCGGGTACGGCATCGAGGCGGGCATCGGATCTGATCGGCTCGATGATGATCGACATTCTGGATGAAGCCGAGAAGGAATACGATCTGATTCTGGTGGACGCGCCGCCGCTGCTGGGCTTTGCCGAAACGATGCAGGTGGCGACGGCGGTGGATGGTGTGGTGGTAATGGCGCGGGCCGGACAGACCAGCCGGCGGGCGGTGGGCTCGGTGCTGGCAACGCTCAAGCGGCTGCGGGCGAATGTGATCGGGCTGGTGCTGAACGAAGTGGATAAGAACAGCACGGGCGGTTACTACTACTATCACGGCGATTACCGCAAGTACTACTCGCAGGCGCCCGAGCAGGCGAGTTGACCGAACCGTCGATCGATTCGAACGGCAATTCGAACCGCGACGATTCGAATGCGGGCGGCTCGAGCGCGGGCTTTTTCTCCCGGCTATGGCGCGAAGGGCGCCGGCAAGCCGCACTGCTCTACGACATCGGCGCGGTCTACGGTATTCACTTTGCGAACCAGGCGCTGCCGCTGGTCACGGTGCCGTATCTTTCGCGCGTGCTCGGGCCGGCGGGCTGGGGGCTGGTCGCGATGGCGCAGGCCTTCGGTGTTTACGGCAACCTGGTGGTCGATTACGGTTTTGTCTACTCAGCGACGCGCGAGATCGCGACGGCCGAAGACAAAGAGCAGGTAGAGGGCATCATTGCCGGTGTTTCGGGCGCGAAACTGCTGCTCTCGGCGGCTGCACTGGGGGCGGCTTTCTGCGCTTATGCCTTCGTGCCGTTATTTCGCGAGCATCCGCTGCTGCTCTGGACGGCGATGATTTCGGAGATTATCAAGGCGCTGCTGCCCGTGTATTACTTCTACGGCATTCAGCGGGTGGCGATCGCGTCGCTGCTCGATATTTCGGCGCGCACGGCGGCCGCGATCGGCATTTTCGTCTTTGTGCACAGCCCGAGCGATGGCTGGAAGGTGTTCGCGCTGAACGGTGCGACGGCGGCCGTGACGCTGGTCATCGGCTATGCGCTGGTCACACGGCGATACGCGCTGCGGATGCCGCGCCTGGCGGAGGGCTGGCGGATGCTGCGCGAAGGCTGGGCGATGTTTCTTTTTCGCAGCGCGCATACCATCTACACGGCCGGGAACGCGTTCGTGCTGGGCTTGTTTGCGCCGCCGCGCGCGGTGGGTTATTACGCCGGAGCGGAGAAGATCAGTACGGCCGCGGTCGGTCTGCTGGCCCCCTTGACGACGGTGCTGTATCCGCGAGCGGCGGCACTGGTGAAGACCTCGCTGCTCAAGGCCGCCAAGGTGACGCGCGTGACCTTCTACCTGACAGGCGCGTGCGCGGCCGCACTGGGACTGATTCTGTGGATCGGAGCGCCGCTGATCGTCCGCATTCTATTGGGCCGCAATTTCGGCGAGAGCGAAGGCGTGCTGCGGATCTTGTCGATACGCGCGCCGCTGATTGCCTGGACCAATACGCTCGGTTTTCAGTGGCTGCTGGTGCTTGGGCTCGAGCGGCAGTTTCAGAAGATCACGATTGCGGCTCTGTTGCTGAATCTGGCGCTGGCGACCGCGCTGGCGCCCCGCTTTTCCTACGACGGCATGGCCTGGGCGGTGCTGGTTTCGCAGGCTGCGGCGGCCTTTGGCATTCTGATCGTGCTGAACCGGCGCGCGCTGAATCCCTTTTCGCGCAAGCTGACGGAGGCGGATGCCTGAGCGGGAGGTGAACGCGAAGTCGCTGCGGGTGCTGGTGCTGGCGAACGTGATCGCGCCGTATCAGAAGCCGGTGTTCGATCGGCTGGCGAAGCGCTTCGGCGAGATGCGCATTCTGCTTTCGACGCCGATGGAGAGCAACCGTCCCTGGAAGCTGGAATGGGCGGGCCTCGATGTGCGTGTGCAGAAGACCATCACGTTCCACCGGCGCTGGCGGCATCCGAAAGGTTTTACGGAGCCGCTGTTTGTGCATATGCCGGTGGACACGATTCCGCAGCTGGCTCGCTTTCGGGCGGATGTGGTGATTTCCTGGGAGATGGGGATGCGCACGATCCAGGCTGCACTGTACCGGCGCTTCAGCCGCGCGAAGCTGATGGTCTGGGCGGAATTTGCCGAATCGACCGAGTATGGCCGGGGGCGGCTGCGGCAGGCGGTGCGCCGCGTACTGCATCGCGGCGTAGATGGCTTTCTGGTGACGGGCGAGAGTGGAGCGCGCTATCTCGAATCGATCGGAGTTGCGCGGCGCAAGCTGCACAAAATCGTGTACACGACCGGGGTCGAGCGCTTTGCGGAGGCGGTACGCGGCCCGGCGGAGAATGGCGAGCGGCGGCTGCTGTACGTGGGGCAGCTCATCGAGCGGAAAGGGCTGATGCCTTTTCTGAAAATCGCGGCGGAGTGGGCCGAGCGGCATCCGGAGGAGCGCGTTTCGCTCACGTTGGCGGGAGACGGCCCGCTGCGGGCGCCACTTGAAAGCTACTCGGCGCCGTCTAATTTGCGGCGTGTCTTTCTGGGCAACAGCGACTACGAGCGTTTGCCGGAGATCTACGCGAAAGCCGATGTCTTTGTTTTTCCGACGTTGGCCGACACCTGGGGCGTGGTGGTGAACGAAGCTCTGGCGAGCGGCGTACCGGTGCTGGGCAGCCGCTATGCGCAGGCGGTTTCAGAGCTGGTGCGGGATGGCGCGAATGGGTGGACGTTCCGGCCGGATCACCAGGAGGAAATGGCCGCTGCGCTCGAGCGCGCTCTGGCCACGGATTGCGATGCGTTGGCGGCCATGCAGGTGTGCGCGCGCCAAACGGCGCTTCGTCTCACGCCGGACTATGCGGCCGATTGCATTGAGCGCGGCATTCTCGCCTGTGTGGCGCAAGCCGGAGCGAGCAGGCCGTGACGAATTATCTTCCTCTCGCGCTGTACCTGCTGTTTTTCGGCATGGCGGTATTCGCGCCGCATCGCTGGGCCATTATCGGCTATCTTTTGCTGTCGAACATCGATCTCGGCACACACAACGCGAGCATCGGTGCGCTCAATACGGCGAAGGCGATGATCCTGCCGGTGTACCTGCTCTGGCGGTTCCGCGCCTGGGGAGGCCATGGAAAGCTGACGCCTGCGCCCGTCATATGGATTCTGCTCACGTCGTACGTGGCGATCGCTTCGCTGTGGACCCTGTATCCGGCGTACGCACTCAAATTGATTGCGCATCTGCTCGGCTCGCTGCTGATCGCGATGATGCTGCTGCGGGCAAGTAAAGGCGGCTATATCACGGTTCGCACGATCGTGATTGTGGCAGTCGGGACGCTCGGAATCGCACTCGCGCACTGGTTTCTGGCGCACAACTGGGGTGGTGAGCCAGACCGCTTCAGCACCTTCGCCGACGCGCAGTCGTTTGCCGCGTTTGTCACGGCTCTCTATTGCGCCATTATCACCTCGCGGACGCTTTCGCTGGTCTTGCGCACGGCGCTTGCCGCGGCGCTGGTCTTCTCCGTGTTATTAAACGGCAGCCGGACCTGGCTGATCGGGCTGCTGGTTTCTTCGCTGCTTGCCATCTTCGTCTCGCAGGTTCGTTCCTGGGTCAAGCTGCTGAGCTTCGTGCTGACGTTGATGTTCGGAACGTTGCTCATCGCCGAATTCAGCGTGGTGATGAACTGGGTGGCGCAGATGTCGGGCTCGAACCGAATTGCGCGAGCGGTTTCCGACGCCTATCGCGGCAACTACAAAGCGACCGGACTCGGCACGTTCAAGCTGCGCGAAACGCTGTTCCACCGCACGGTCGCCGGGATCGCAAGCGGTACGCCGGCGGAGCTGATTTTCGGGCACGGAACCTGCAACGGCGCGCAGATTGCGGCGACCATCAGCAAGAATCCCGATCCGAATCGCGCGCTGCATGATGAATGGCTCCGGGCTTTGTATGAGTGGGGCATCGTCGGGCTGCTGCTCTGGCTGGGATTTATCGGATCGCTGGTGCATTACTCGCTGCGCGCGATTCGCGGAGGCGGCGATTATGCGCAGCCGCTGTTTACCTATCTGCCGGCCTTTGCGATCGGGCTCTCGGGCGAGAACATCATTGCAAGCGCCGGCAATGCGGTGAGCCTCGGCTTACTGATGCTGATCGCGCTGGCGAGTATCTCCTATCGCGCGGGCGAGCGAATGGCGTTGATCCGCGCGCACAGGGAATCGGGTTTCGGTCCTGCGGCGGGGCGTTTTGAGCCCGCCTTCCGAGGATCGCAGTGAAGATCCTGCAGGTCCATAACTATTATCAGCAGCGAGGCGGAGAAGACGAGGTTTACGCGGCCGAGTGCGAGCTGCTGCGGCAGCACGGGCATACGGTCGAGCAGTTTGCGGTGCATAACGATGCGCTGAAGAACGTTTCGCCCGTCCGGATGGCGCGAGATACGGTCTGGAACCCGGAGAGCCATCGCGCGATTGCGGCACGCCTCGCCGAGTTTCGTCCGGACATTCTGCATTGCCACAACACGTTTCCGATCGTCTCGCCGGCAGCTTACTATGCGGCGGCAAAGGCCCGCGTTCCGGTTGTGCAGACGGTTCCTAACTACCGGCTGATCTGCCCCGCCGCAACACTTACGCGCCAGGGGCGCATCTGCGAGGACTGTATGGGCAAGGCGATCCCATATCCGGGTGTGCTGCATGCCTGCTACCGGCACAACCGGCTGGCCACAGCCGCGGTTGCCTCGCTGCTGACGGTTCATCGCGCACTCGGCACCTGGCGCAGGAACGTGAGCGTTTATCTGGTGCCGACGGCATTCCTCAAGGAAAAGCTTGTGGCGGGTGGATTTGACGCTTCGCAGATTGAAGTCAAACCGAATTTTCTGCCGTACGATCCGGGCGAGGGATCAGGAGACGGCGGCTATGCACTGTTTGCAGGACGGCTGGCGACAGAGAAGGGATTGGGCACGCTGCTCGAGGCCTGGAAACTGATTCCCGAACTGCCGCTGCAGATTGCCGGGGACGGTCCGCTGCGCGAGCGTATTGAGGCCCAGGCGAAAAATCTGCCAAACGTAACGGTACTGGGCTTTCAAAACCGGGAACAACTCCTCGGCCGGATGAAGCGCGCGGCGCTGCTGGTGGTGCCTTCGGAGTGGTACGAAGGATTCCCTATGACCGTGGTGGAAGCAATGGCCTGCGGAACTCCGGTGGTCGCATCGGATCTCGGCTCGCTGCGGGAGATCGTAGTGGACGGCGTGACTGGAACGCGCTTTGCTCCGGGCGATGCCCGCGCACTGGAGCAGGCCGTGTCAAAAATCGTGGAGTGCGGTCTGCCGGGGCTTCGCAGAAGCGTGCGCGAGCGCTTCCTGACGCTGTATTCGGCGGAGGTGAATTACGAGCAGCTCGTGGCGGTCTACCGTAAGGTATTAGCACCACGATACTAGCCCGCCGGGAATAGTACGGCTCTCCTTGGCTTAGCTGCGAAACGCTTGTTATTCTTGGAGTTCTGGGGTCTGCACGCCTCCACGGGTCGGACGAATGAGCGCTTCCGCTGCTGAACAGATTTTTACTGTCCCTCGGTTCAAAAAGCGCTCCTGGGCGACGGCTTCCCTGGTCCTGGTCGACATCTTTGCGCTCGAGCTTTCGTTGCTGCTCGGCTGTATCGTGCGTCATTTCCTGCACTCGATTTTCCCCATTGCTTTGAACCGGCCGCAGTATCAGGGTCTCGCCCTGGGTGTGCTGGTTCTGCCGGTTGCCTATGGCGTGCTCGGATTGTACCCGGGATATGGAAGGGGCTCGGTGGAGCGCCTGCGGAGCCGTGTTTACGCAACCTTCGGCATTTTCCTGATGCTGCTGATCTGGAACTACACGGTGTCGGAAGGGCAGTGGTCGCGCGGCGTGCTGGTCCTGACGATGATTTTTGCGCTGGTGCTGGCGCCGCTGCTCGAGTCGCCCCTGCGAAAGGCGCTGATCCGGCGCGGCATCTGCGGCATTCCGGTGGTAGTGCTCGGGGCGGGAACAACCGGTGCGCGGGTGGCGAAAACGTTGCAGAAAGAGCCGGATCTCGGGTTCCTTTTGATGGGTATGCTGGACGACGATCCGAATAAATGGGGAAGCACGGTCCAGGGCGTTCCGGTAGTCGGCCCGCTGGCGGCCGCCAACCGTTTTGCCGAAAGCGCGAAAATGGCGCTGGTTGCGATTCCACGCATGGAGCGCCGCCGGCTGGCCGATCTGGTCGAAAAGCTGCCGTTTCCGAACGTGATCGTGGTGCCGGACCTCTTCGGGATCCAGAGCCTGTGGATCACTTCGCGCGATATGGGCGGCGTGCTGGGACTGGAGGTGAAAAAGAACCTGCTGGTTCCGGCCAATCGAGTGCTCAAGCGTGCGTTGGATTTCGCAATCGGCGTACCGGCCTTTCTGGTGAGTCTGCCGTTGATTGCACTGTTTGCCTTGTACATCCGGCTGACGAGCAGCGGCTCACCATTCTTCATCCAGGAGCGCGAAGGCAAGAACGGCTCGCGCATTCGCATCTACAAGCTGCGGACGATGTATTCGGATGCCGAGGAGGTGCTCTCGGAATATCTCGATGCGCATCCGGAGGAGAAAGAGAACTGGCTTCGTTTTTACAAATTGAGGAAAGACCCGCGCGTGCTGCCCGGTATCGGCTGGTTCCTGCGGCGCTACAGCCTCGATGAGCTGCCGCAGCTTTGGAACGTGCTGCGCGGCGATATGAGCCTGGTGGGTCCGCGGCCGTTTCCGGCTTATCACCTGGCGGGCTTCCCGGACAGTTTCCGCGCGCTGCGCTCGAGCGTAATGCCGGGCATTACCGGTCTCTGGCAGGTATCGGCCCGCAGCGACGGGGATCTGGAAGTGCAAGAGTCCGAGGACACGTATTACATCCGGAACTGGTCGGTGTGGCTCGATGTGCACATCATGCTGCGCACGCTGATACGGGTGCTCGCACCGAACGGCGCCTATTAGCCAGTCGCAGCTCAACATTCGTGCCAACGAGCCCGTTCGCCCGCGGTGAACAGAAAAAACGCGGGCCCGTCAGATTGCCGGAGTCCCTTCACATTCGCTGCTTCATCAGCCAGCGTGCGGCAGCCGAAGAGGCTTCGCCAGGATTGGCTTCGATATCAGAAGCCCATGCGATGATCCCGTCCGGCCGCACCAGCGCGGCGCTCAATCCGAACTGCTCCTTCGCCTGGCCCGAAACATACTTCATTCGGCCGCCATACTCAGCGGCCAACTGTTTCAGCCGGTCATCGCCGTTGAAGTCCAGCAGTATGGTCCTGCCGTCGAGCATGAACTCGCCGAGTTTTGCGCCGTTTTCAAATTCGAAGTTTGGGACGCTGTGACCGATAAGAGGGTGATCGCCGCCAAGGTCGTAACGTGTGGAAAGCCCCCATACCCGGCCTGCAAAATACGTGGCGCCATCGCGCGTATGGATCAGGTCGCGAACAATCGCATTTAACGCGCGAGAGGTGGGATCTGGTTTCATGATGGCCACTTGAGCTCGCGACCAGTCCAGAACCTGTGCTCCCAGTGGCTGTCGTTCCGTCTGATAGCTATCCAATAGGCCATCCGGTGCTTCGTTATGGATGGCGGCGGCGAGTTTCCAGCCCAGGTTCATGGCATCGCCGAGTCCGAGGTTTAACCCCTGACCTCCCAGCGGCGAATGAATGTGGGCGGCATCGCCCGCCAAGAACACTCTTCCCTTGCGGTAGCTGGTGGCTTGCCGCGCCCGGTCGGTCCAGGTCGTTACGGCGTGCAAGGCACGGATGGTCACGTCGGTATTCGTGACCCGGCGCAACACCTCCTGCACCTGTGCGAGTGTGGCTAGCTCTGCGCGATGAGCTGCCCCGCCATCAAACTCCACCATTACCAGGTAACCGGGCTGCGATTGGAAGTACATGCCTGTCTGTGTCAGGTTGCGGCCTGGGCTAAGCTTCTCCGGATCGGCTATCTCAAGCTGAGCAGAGTAGCCGGTGAATTCGGGCTCGGTTCCCGCAAATTCGAAATCGGCCACCTTTCGAACGACACTGCGACTCCCATCACAGCCGGCCAGCCATCGACCTTGAAACGATTGGCCGCCGGATTGAACCGTGACGCCATCGGGACTTTGCTGGAAATCGGTGACCGCAAACCCGCGCTTGATCTCGACACCCAAGGCATTGGCGCGTTGAACCAGCACAGATTCAAGCTCCGCCATTTCAGACAGCAGGTTGGTCGGGGGCGAGCTCGGCAGGCGATACTTCCATTGCGAAGTGTCAATATTGCCGTCCAGAAATGGAATGCCTGCAAAGTGTCCGCCCTGACGGCGCGGCCCTTGCGGCGTGGCGGTCTGGTGGGGATTTCGCACACTTTTATGTAATTCGAGTTGCTCCAGCAAACCGCGCCGGTCCAGCGCTTCGACGGTAGGCGCCGAGAGTCCCCGGATGCCGAAGGGCAGCCGTTTCAATGGAGAATGCGGCCTGTGCTCGCGTTCGAGGATGAGAACCGAACACTTGGCGAGCGCCAGTTCGCAGGCGAGGAACAGACCTACGGGACCGGCACCCGCAACGATGACATCGTACGCGAGTGGCGCGTTCATGTGGCCTGATTTGGAGTATGGAGGAAGCACTTCGCATACGCGCAGCGCGAATGGAACATCATTCCATAATTCTGGAACATTGTTCCATTCGTGTCAAGATGAAGCGTGAGCAAGAAAGCACCGAGCATACGACGGCGCCGAGAATCGCTGTCGCGCGATCGCATCATTCAGGCAGCAATCGAGCTTCTGGACAGCGGAGGAGAAGATGGTTTGACGTTTCGGGCGCTGGCCGAGCGGCTCGCCACTGGTCCCGGCGCCATCTACTGGCACATGGCCGACAAGAGCGATCTGGTTACAGGCGCCTGTGACACTCTGATTGCCCGCACGGTGCAGGATTGTGTGGGTGCGACGCCGGAGGCCACCATTCGCGTTCTTGCGCTCGGGATGTTTGACGCGATGAGTGCGCATCCCTGGCTTGGCGCAGCGCTCGCCAGTCCCGCGGGGCAGTTGCCAATTGTACGCATTCTCGAACCGTTGGGCCAGCAGGTTTGCGCTCTTGGGATACCGGAAGACACGCGGTGGGCGGCAGTATCCGCGCTGGTGAGCTACATCCTTGGCGTCGGTGGGCAGAATGCAGCCAACGGGCAGCTAGCCCGAACGCGCGGTCTCGACCGATCGGAGTTCCTGGATGCGGTGGCGACCATGTGGTCTCAGCTGAATGCCCGCGAGTACCCGTTCACGCGCAGTCTAGCCGTAAGACTGCGAACCCACGATGACCGATTGGATTTTCTGACCGGGATCGATCTGATTCTCAGAGGCATAGAATCCACCCGGGGCAGCTGAAACTGGTCCATCTCACGGCTGGTTTGCGTCAGTTTAAGAGGGCACGGGTACTGACCCTTACGGAAGCTAGGCTGTACGGCTTTTTCCGCTCCCGAATTCGGCTCACATTCGGCGGTTTCGCGCCGATAAGGTGTTCAGACATGAACTACCTAAAATCAGCGGGCAGCTGGATGATTGCCACTCTTTTTTCGCTTTTTGCGCTGGCTTTCCTGGCCGGCGGCGGGCTGGCCTTTCTGGGCCGGTTGTTTGGTGAATTCCCGAAATCGGCTCAGCCGGTCGGCGAGGTCGCGGATCTGCTGCTCGGGATTCAGCCCCGCAGCTGATTATTCCGGGAAAAACAGGTATTTGCGCCACTGGTCGTCGCCGCGGCCGAGCAGGCGCATCAGATGCCGGCTGGTGTGCAGGCTGAAAGGCTTGGGCGGGCGCAGCAGCTTCATGCCGGCTTCTTCGGGTGTTCGGCTTCCTTTGCGATTGTTGCAGGGATGGCAGCAGGCGACCAGATTTTCCCAGGTGGTTTCCCCGGCGCGCGAACGAGGGATAACGTGATCGAGCGTCATTTCCCCCGATGGCAGAGTCTTGTGGCAGTACTGGCAGGTGTAGCGGTCGCGCATGAGGATGTTCTTGCGGGATAGCGCGCGGGTTTGATGCGGAATCCGGCGATATTCGAGCAGCCGGATGACGGAGGGCACATTGAGGGCGCGCCGGGCGGAGTGAATCTGTGCCGGAGCCAGTTCCTCGGCCGATGCGACTCCTTTGAGAATCAGAATGACGGCGCGACGAGCCGCGCAGATGTTAATCGGCTCGTAGCTCGCATTCAATACCAGGACTGGCCGGTGCAGCCGGTCGGGGCTGGTCATTTCGGTTCACCCTCCTCGCGCTTCGAATCGCAGACTTCGCTAGATCGCCTCCGTTAAGACTGCCGCTTCCGGCGCGGGCCGGAAACTTGTGGAGCTTTGAGAAGCGAAATCCTGTTTGCTGCGATGACCGACACGGGCCAGGGTAAGAACCGAAACGTGCGCTGCGCCGGCGCTCTTGAGCGCTTCGGTCGCGGCACGCAGCGTGGCGCCGGTGGTAAGAACGTCGTCAACGAGCAGAATGCGTTTGCCGGTGATGTGGGCCGGATTGCGAATGGCGAAGGCGTCCTTAAGGTTGGTCCGCCGTTCGGTTTCGCTCAAACCGGCCTGGGCCCGGGTATGGCGGCTACGCCGCAGATTTTTCGAAAGCGTCAGGCCGAGGTGGCGCGCGACGTGTTCGGCGAGCAGTTCGGCCTGATTGAAGCCGCGGTCCCAGCGCTTGCGCCAGTGCATGGGCATCGCGAGAAGGACGTCGAATTCGGCGCCCTGCGGCAAGGCTCGAAGCATAAAACGGCCGAGCGGCTCGGCCAGGCTTTCGACCTTGGCGTATTTGAAAAGATGGATCAGATCCTGTAAAGGATGGTCGTAACTGCCGAAAGAGTAAACAGCGTCGAAATGAACAGCACCCTCGCGGCAGGGTTGGCAAAAGCCCTGCTGGTCGAGCGAAGTGCTTTCGATAAAGGGCGTTCCGCAGCTTTCACAAAAGCATTCGGCCGCGAGCGGCGCGGGCAGGCTCAGGCAGCCCGCGCAGACGGGAATACGCGAAATTCCGGTGAGTGGCTGCTCACAAACGCGGCAGTCGTCCGGGAAGAATGCGTTGAACCAGACAGCGGGAGCTTTGCGAAGACGGGATAGGAGGTTGTGGGGCTCTAAGCCTTGTGTTGTGATGACGGTGCGAGTCGTGAGACTAGGGAAGGCACACCCCCACTAAATCAAAAGTATATACCATCGTGAAGAGAGTGGCGCGGAAAGGGCGAAAATCGCTTCGGGCGAAAACGATTTGAGCGCGCGGCGGGTTTATCACGAGGTTCAGATGAGGGCGGAGCGATTATGAGCGAGCAACACATTTTAGTAGTGGAAGCGGACGGGGCGCGGGCCAGCCGCATTCTGTCGGTTCTGGCACAGGCGAGACACGAGACAACGGCCGTTCCCAATTGCGCGGAGGCGGCCGAAGCGCTGATGCTGCAACGGTTTGACGCGGTTCTACTCGGTTCGGGGCAGCCGGGCGCCGAGATCGCCGAGCTGGCGGGGTGCGTACACGGTATGGGGAACGGCGCGCGTCTGTTTTCCTTGCTCACGGATACGGGCGTGCAGGTGGATGGAGTATTGCCGCCGGATTTCGATGCGGCGCAGCTGGAAACTGCCCTGCGTGGAGCAGCGGCGTCCGAGCACGGCGAAGGACCGCGAATGGCGGTGTTTGAGCCGGAAGAATTTTCCGAACAGTGCGCCGACGAGACCTCGCTGATGGTCGAGATTATCGAACTGTTTGAGGGCGAACGGGACGAGCAGCTGGGGTTGATGTGGGAGGCGCTGGCGGCCGGCGATTTTGACCGTCTGGGCAAGCTGGCGCATACGCTAAAAGGCTCGGTGGGCGCGCTGCACGCTCCGGCATCCCGGCAGAGTTGTCAAGCGATCGAACTGGCGGCCAAAGATCGCGATCCCGAGCTTTGCCGGATCGAGCTGAACCGGCTGGCGAAGAATCTGGCCGATCTGGCGGAGCCCCTCAGCCGCTTCAAAGAGTCCTGTTTAGAACGCTAAACCCTCTGTTACACTGAGTTTGCCTCACGCGCTCGGGGCCCTCCTCTATGAGCTTGACGGAAATCGTCTGCGCCCACAGTCCGGACTCGGACGACGCTTTCATGTTTTACGGCTTGGCGACGAAGAAAGTCCGGTCGCCGATCCTTTCCTTTCGCCATGTGCTCGAAGATATCGAGTCGCTCAACCGTAAAGCAACGACCGGCTTGTACGAGCTGACCGCGATCTCCTATCATGCCTATCCGTATGTAGCGGACAAATATATGCTGATGGCGAGCGGTTCGAGCGTGGGCGACGGCTACGGGCCGATTGTGGTTTCGAACCGCAAACTGGATCCGCAGGAGCTTAAGGGCAAGAAAATTGCGATTCCGGGCACGATGACGACGGCGTTTCTGACGCTGAAGCTGTTTGAGCCGGATTTTGAGCAGGTCGTGATCCCGTTCGACAAGATTCTGGACGCGGTTCGCGAGCATGAAGTGGACGCCGGGCTGATCATCCACGAGGGACAGCTGACGTACGGTCACGGCGGTTTGCAGAATGTGGTCGATCTGGGCAAGTGGTTCCGGTCTAAATACAACCTGCCGTTGCCGCTGGGGGCGAATGCGCTGCGGCGCGACCTCGCGCCGAAGATACAGGCCGAATGCTCGCGGCTGATGCGGGAGAGTATTCAGTATTCGCTGGATCACCGGGAAGAGGCGCTGAACTATGCCATGCAGTTCGCGCGCGACCTGGATACGGCGCTGGCGGAGCAGTTTGTGGGCATGTACGTGAATCACCACACGGTGGACGGCGGCGAGATTGTGCCCAAAGCGGCGCAGAAGCTGCTGGATCTCGGCTTCGAGGCGGGGCTGATTCCGCACCGGGTGACGGTGGAAGTGGCGCGGTAAGTTTTTCGGCCCACCGCTCCTTCCAGTCGTGGCTCGGTAAAACTGTCGCGGGGAATGAGGGGTTGCTCGAAAATACGCTTGTCGGCGGCGTCTCCCTGAAATACCAGTTGTTAGCGGGAGACTGCGCATCGGCGTAGAGCTTCGCAATCCCGAACCTGTCGTGTTCCGCTGCGGCGAGCGTAAACATGGCGCAGGTGAAGACAATCGAAAAGCGCGCGCAAGGATGCCGTTGCGGGAATCGCACCCTGTCAGAGATAACATTTGCCGAACGCCTGCTCAGAAACTGCCGCACCAGCTCCTCGCATTTCGGATACAGTTTGAATATGGGAAAACGTTTCGGCCTGATTCTGTTTGGGATCGTGCTGGCCGGGTGTTTGTATGCACAGGGCGATAACGGCGGAACGGCGAAGGAGCGGATTTCCCGGATTCGCGACCTTTCGAAGAAGGATGCGTCCGTGATGCCCGTGCTGGCCGGATATCTGCATGATCCGGCGCGCGACGTGCGCATTGAAGCCGTGAAGGCGATTGTCAGGATCGATACCGAGCGCAGCCTGGAGCCGCTGATCGAGGCGACGCACGATTCCGATGAAGACGTGCAGATTCGCGCGACCGACGGGCTGGTGAATTTCTATCAGCCGGGGTACGTTGCGCGCGGGCTCACCGGGCCTTTGACGCGCGGCGTCCGGCAGATGAAGGGCTTCTTTTCGGTGCGCAACGATCAGGTCATTGACGCCAGCGTGCAGGTGCGCCCGGATGTCGCACAGGCCATTGCCGATCTGGTGCGGCAGGGTGCAAGTGTGAATGCGCGGGCCAACGCGGCGCTCGCGGCCGGCATTCTGCGCGATCGAACAGCTGTTCCGGCACTGGTGGACGCGCTGCATGCCAAAGACAACGACCTGCTGTTTGAAGCTCTGGTTGCGCTGCAAAAGATCAAGGACCCATCGGCTGGTCCTGCGGTTTCCTTCCTGGCGCACGACCTCGACGAGCGGATTCAGGCCACCGCGCTCGAGACCATTGGATTATTGCGCAGCACAAGCTCGGCGCCGGACGTGCGAGCCGCACTCGAACATGCACGAAGCCTGAGAATCCGGCGAGCGGCGCTCGATGCGCTGGCCCAGCTCGGACAGCCGGAAGACCGCACGACCTTCCAGCGGTATGCCGAGGATAAGGACATCGCCCTGCGTACCAGCGCGCTCGAAGGGCTGGGCCGGATCCGCGAGCCGGAGGACTTCGCCACGCTGCAGAAGGCGTTCGATGAAGGCGATATCGATTGGCGCATTCACCTGGCCGCGGCGTTCGCGATGGTGAACGAAGGCAAGGTTGACACGGGCGAATTCGATCCGCTGCCGTATCTGGTGGAGAATCTCAGGAACCGGAGTCGAGCCGATGTGGCGTCGGCGTACCTGACGGAACTGGCCGCGCGGGACAATGTGCGGCAGGCGCTGATCCAGATGATTCCGCAGATGGACAAGAGCCAGAAAGCGGCGATTTGCCCGGTTTTGAGCGCGGCGGGAACGCCGGATGCGATTGAGGCGCTGAACGGGCTGGCGAAGGACCGGGATGCGGATGTGGCTGCGGCCGCCGCCAAAGCCGAGCAGACAGCAAAAGCCCGCCGAAGTTCGTAGGTCGAAGCGCGGCGGGCTCCTGGAATCGGTTCGGTCTTACTTGGCTTTCTTCTGCTTCTGCTGACCGACGCGGACTTTAAACTGCTGCTGCTTGGCTTCCTGGAAGGCTTTGTGATCGTGGCGAGCCACAGCATCCTTCAGGTAGGCGTCGACGTCCGCACCATTGGGCAGAACCGCCATCAGCGTGAAGTTTTCGTTGCAGGTCGGGCAAAAAGGCCGAAAGCGCTTTACATTCGGGATTGCCATAACTGCTTCAGAATAGCACGAAACACCAGTATTCGCCCCTTATGCAAGGAATTACATAAGTCTTACAATTCAAACGGCTCCCGCTTGGTACGTTCGTAGAAGAAAATGACCAACGAGCAGACAAACGGGCTGATTCTGATGCCCGACGACGAGCGCCTGAACTGGCTGACGATCACGGTTTTGACGCTGTTTCATCTGGGCGCGGTGGCGGCGCTCTTCTTTTTCAGCTGGAAACGGCTGGCGATCACGGTGGCGCTGTACTGGATGGCGGTGGGGCTGGGCATCAGCATGGGGTACCACCGGCTGCACACGCACCGCTCGTACAAAGTGCCAAAGCTGCTCGAATATTTCTTCGCGATCTGCGGCACGCTGACGCTCGAAGGCGGGCCGATTTTCTGGGTGGCGACGCACCGGATTCACCATCAGAAATCGGATCAGAACGGCGACCCGCACTCCCCGCGCGACGGAGCGTGGTGGGCGCATGTCGGCTGGCTGCTGGTCGGTGAGGCCAAGCACAACAACACGCGGCTGATGTCGAAGTATGCGCCGGATCTGGCCAAAGACCGCTTCTACGTCTGGCTGAACAACTGGCACTGGGTACCGATGGTGGTGCTGGGCGCGATTTTGTTTGCGACGGGCGGACTGGGACTGTTCCTGTGGGGCATTTTTCTGCGGGTGGTGGTCGGGCTGCATGCGACCTGGCTGGTCAATTCCGCCACCCACATGTGGGGTAAGCGGCGGTTTGCCACGCGCGATGACTCACGCAACAACTGGTGGGTGGCGCTGCTGACCTTCGGCGAAGGCTGGCACAACAACCATCATGCGCATCCGACTTCGGCGCGGCATGGCCTCGCCTGGTACGAGTTTGATATCTCCTGGATCCAGATCACGATCCTGAAGTGGCTGGGGATTGCAAAATCGATCCGGGTGGCGAAGGTCGATAGCACTCTGGCCAAGCGCGAAGCGGCGTAGGCAAAATTTTTTTCAAAAAAAAAATGCGTTGCCCTGTCACGGGCGGCCTGGCTGGTTGCTTACGGATTGAGAGCCGCGGGTAACCTGAAGACATGGTCGTCGGTGGACGGCGGAAATCGATCGCGTTCTTCATCTCGCTCGGCGCCGGGCTGATCGTCGTCACCATTCTGCTGTATGTCGGCTGGGTGGTGTTCGACTGGCATCGCGGGATTCTGCTGTTTTTCGGATTTCTGATGGCGGCCGTGATCATTGCGGGCGTCGTGCTGAACACGATTTTCCTGGTACGCGAAATCCGGCGCAACGAGCAGCATAACGCCTTTATCAACGCCGTAACGCACGAGCTCAAAACGCCGGTGGCTTCGATCCGGCTCTACCTCGAGACACTGCTGACGCGTAACGTCGACGAACAGACGCGTGCCGGTTTCTATCGAACCATGCTCGAGGACAGCGACCGGCTGCTGACCACGATTGAGCAGGTTCTGCGGACCGGGCGCGTGGGTCCGGAGACGCGGCTGCTGCATTCGGTCCCGGTCGATCTGAACGCGCTGCTCGAAGAATGCGTAGAACGGGCGCGGGCGCTGCATAAGCTCACGCCGGACGCTTTGCGCTGTGAAACTGGTACGCGCGTGACGGTGATGGGCGATGAAGACGAACTGCGCGCGGCGGTGTCGAACCTCATCGAGAACGCCGTGAAATATTCCGGCACCGAAAAGAAAATTGCGGCCGGGATCGAGTGCATCAAAGGGAGGTACGCGGCGGTTTCGGTGCGCGACGAGGGGATCGGTATTCCAAAAGCGGAGTTGAAGCGGATTTTCCGGCGTTTTTACCGGGTGCCGGGTGCAGCGGCGCGGCGCAGCGGGACCGGGCTGGGGCTGTTCATCGTGCGATCCGTGGCGAAGCGCCATGGCGGGAGGGCCTGGGCCGAGAGCGAGGGGCCGGGGCGGGGCAGCCGGTTCGTCATCGAGCTCCCGGCGGCACGATGAAGCGCATTCTGGTGGTCGAAGACGAGCGCCACCTGGCGAACGGTCTGCGCTTCAACCTCGAAGCGGAAGGCTATGAGGTCGAAATCGTCGAGACGGGTGAAGATGCGCTGCTCCGGCTAGCGGGCAGCAATCCTGCATCCTTTGACTTGCTGGTGCTCGATCTGATGCTGCCGGGCATGGACGGTTTTGGCGTGATGACGGAACTGCGGCGGGCCGGGAATTTCATTCCAACGCTGATGCTGACGGCGCGCGGGCATGCCGACGATGTTCTGCGCGGTTTTGCTGCGGGTGCGGACGACTACCTGACCAAGCCGTTCGAACTCGCGATTCTGCTGGCGCGGATACATGGCTTGCTGCGCAGGCGCGAATGGCTGCAGCCGGTGCGAAAGGATAACTTCGCGTTCGGCGATGGCGAGAAGCAGGTGGATTTCGACCGGCTGGAGTTGTCGGTGCGCGGCCGGACGTATCAGCTGACGCAGATGGAGGCGAACGTGCTGCGCTACCTGATTCAGCACGAGGGCAAGCCCGTTTCGCGCAAGGCGATGATTCAGGAGGTCTGGGGATTGCAGGAGGATACCGATACGCGGCCTATTGATAACTTCATCGTGCGGCTGCGGCGGTATATCGAAGACGATCCCACGGCGCCCCGGCATGTGCAGACGGTGCGGGGAGTAGGTTACCGGTTCGTGGGCGAGGCGGGACGGTAGCTCTCAGGCGCTCGCTGGCTTCAACGGCCAGCTGATCTGGCCGCCGCGCTTCATCGCCAGGTTCCCAATATGCCCGGCGCGCGCAGCCGCAATTCCGGTCTCCACCGGTGCGTTCGGCACCGCCCGGCTCTTCACGCAGTCGAAGAAATTGCGCATGTGGTCGATGGTACCGTCGTCGTAACCATGCTCGGCCGCTACCGGATTCCCTTTGCTGACTGCTTCCCGATACAGTTCATACCCGCTGCGGGTCAGCTTGATCGTACCTTCCGTTCCGCGAAACTCGAGACCGCCGTCGTCGATCGATGACACCATGGTGCCCTCGTAGCCGACTTCGAAACCGGGATAGCGGAAGCCGGCCTGCACGGTATCCGGGCAGTCCCACTCGGTGAAGTGATACTTGTCGCCCAGCATCTGCGCCACGCTCGGCTCGGGCGTTTTCATGGCCCAATGGACGACGTCGATCCAGTGGCTGAACAGATCCGTCATCGCTCCGCCGCCGAAATCCCAGAACCAGCGCCAGCGGCGGTACTTCACTTCGCTGAAGGGCTGCTCGGGCGCGCTGCCGAGCCAGCGTTTCCAGTCGAGTTGCTCCACATTGATCGGCTCCGACGGCCAGTCCGTCTGGTAGTTCTGATACCAGTAGGTACGGACCTTGGTGATGCGGCCGATGTTGCCGCCCTGGATCAGCTCGACCGCGCTCTGGAAGTGGCGCCAGCTGCGCTGCTGCATCCCGCACTGGAGGATGCGCTTGTTGGAATTGGCTACGGCGCGCGCGAGCAGCGGTCCCTCCTCGATCGAGTGTGTGACGGGCTTCTCGAGATAAACATCTTTGCCCGCGGCGAGCGCATCGGAGGCCATGCGGACGTGCCAGTGGTCGGGCGCGGCAATGATGACCGCATCGAGCGGTTTTTCCAGAACCTGGTGGTAATCGACGTGCACTGTGGCCGCGCCGTTGGTCCGCTGTTTCACCTCATCCAGATGCGGGCCGTAGACATCGCAGGCGGCAACCAGCTCGTAAGGCGCGGCTTTATCGGCCGATTTGAGCAGCGTCCGCATGCGCCCGCCCGTGCCGATAGCCCCGATCTGCAGACGTTCATTGGCGCCCATCACACGCGAGGCGGCGAGCGCTGTGAGACCGGTCGAGACGAGAAAACTGCGGCGATTCGGCTTAATTTCCATGGCTTCCGTTGTTATATCAGGGCACTCGCTTTGAAATGAGAAAAGAACCGCCCTGGGCCGACTACGTTCTTACCGATGCTGGATACCGAAATCACCAAAGCCGCGATTCTGGAACGGCTGATCGATCTCGAGCTGCCGATGTCGGTCACGCTTGGGCGATCGAGCATGCCGATTCGCGACGTTCTCAAGCTGACTTCCGGATCGATTGTCGAGCTCGACCGGAATGCCGGCGAGTTCGTGGATCTGACGATACACGGGACGGTTGTGGCGCGTGGCGAGATCGTGTCCGTGAAGGGCAACTACGGCGTGCGCATTAAAGAGATCATCAGCCAGCAGGACCGGCTGGCCTTTGCCGCCTGAGCTCACCCGCCTGAGAATCAGCCGACGGGATTGACGAGCGTGCCGACAGGCGGGATCGTGATACGAATCTCGTCGCCGTGCGCCAGCGTGAAATCGTCGGGCGGCACAATGCCGGTTCCGGTCAGCAAGAAGCAGCCATTCGGGAACGTGTTATCGCGGAATAAAAACTCGGCGAGCGTTTTCGGCTGCCGCTTTAACGAAGCAACGGTTGTTGCACCTTCGTAAGCGATTTTATTTGCGCGGCGAATTTCGAGCCGGATCTCGGTTTCGGCGGGCAGCGGCTCTTCGCTCACCAGGATGCACGGACCGAGGGCGCAGCTGCGATTGTAGACCTTAGCCTGCGGAAGATACAGCGGATTTTCGCCTTCGATATCGCGCGAACTCATGTCGTTGCCGATCGTGTAGCCCGCGATCTGGCCCTTGGGCGTGAGCAGCAGCGTGAGCTCCGGTTCGGGTACGGACCATTTGGCATCGCTGCGGATTGCGACCGGCTGACCGGGGCCGACAACACGATGCGGCGTAGCTTTAAAGAAGAGCTCGGGACGTTCGGCGCTGTAAACGCGATCGTAAAAATCGCCTCCACCGGCCGACTTCGACTCTTCCATGCGCGCGTCGCGGCTGCGGTAGTAAGTGACGCCGGCGGCCCAGACTTCCTGCGAAACGATGGGCGCCAGCGGAGCAGACACCGCGGCCGGATCCAACGATGAGCCGCGTTCCACAGATGCTTTGAGGAAAGCGGAGAGATCGCCGCGTGCCACGAGCGAATCCCAATCCGCTTCCACTTTGACGAACTTACCCGAGTCTTCGACAACTGCGCCCTGCGGCGTGCGATAGAGCTTCATGCCTTTGCTAGAGAGGAAAGGCTCAGTTTAGCGAATGCTCTTCAGCGGACACGGAAATCGGCGCGGCAGCCGCGATCGACCCAGATGCCCCGGGAATCGTAACCCCAGCTGCGGCCCTGCACGCAGGCCGAACCGCTGCGCTGCTTCACCAGCGTGACGCCGCGGCGCGTATCGGCAGCGCAGTAATTGCGGCGGCCGTTTTCCGAAGCGCAGGTGATGATCTGTCCGCCAGGACCGCCCGGCCCGGGCAACGGTGGGCGGCCGGGACCCGGACGATTGCCCGGGCCACCCGGACGGTACGCGCGAACAATGAAATCGGCGCGGCAGCCGCGATCGACCCAAATCCCGCGCGAATCGTAACCCCAGGTTTGATTTTGAATGCAGGGCGAGCCGCTGCGCTGACGTCCGAGGCTGACTCCGCCGCGCGTATCGGCGACGCAATAATTCCGCTTACCGTTGTCCGATGAGCAGGTTAGAACCGATTGCTGCGCGCTGGTTGGCAGGGAGCATAGGCCGAGGAGGGCGAGGGCCAAAACGGGCAATGATTTCGGTAGGGTCATCGCCAGATCGTATCACTTAGCAATGACAGCGGCGTAACATGACGGAAGAGGCTGATGCCTCGCTTCTTTTCTCCCTTCATGAACCTGTTTAAACAGAGGTACAGCCGCCCCGCCGCCGCCATTGTGTTCGCGCTGGCCGGCATTGCAATACTTTGCGGCGCATCGGGTCCGTCTCTTACGCCAATCGAAATAGCGCGCCTGAATCCAAACGCGCAGCCGATCGATTTGGATCGCGGAGCGGCGGGACTGGCACGCGTGCTGGCACAGCTGCAGACCCGCGCAAGCATGCTGATGATTACCGCGCATCCGGATGATGAAGACGGCGGAATGCTGGCGCTCGAATCGCGGCTGCTCGGGGCCCGTACGGCGCTGCTAACGCTGACGCGGGGCGAAGGCGGACAGAATGCCATGGCGGGCGATCTCTACGACGCGCTCGGCCTGGTTCGGACCGAGGAGCTGCTCCAGGCCGATCGTTACTACGGTGTCGATCAGTACTGGGGCACGGTGATCGATTACGGCTTTTCGAAGACGCGCGAAGAGGCGCTGGCGAAATGGGATCACGAGCGCGTGCTGGGCGACGCTGTACGGGTGGTGCGGATGACGCATCCGCTGGTGATTACGGCGGTGTTTGTGGGTGCGCCCACCGATGGGCATGGCAACCACCAGGTCTCGGGCCAGGTGGCGCAGGAGGTGTTCGACGCAGCGGGCGATCCAACACGCTTTCCCGAGCAGATCCGCGCCGGGCTGCGGCCCTGGAAGCCGCTCAAGATGTACGCGCGCGTGCCGTTTTTCGCGCCGACGAAAGAAAACACGATTTACGATTACGCGACTGATAAATATGTCCCGATCCGCTTTTATGACTACCTGAACAAGCGCTGGATCGACCATACGCCTTCGACCGATCTGACGATTCCGGAATCGACGCTGGTGCCGGCGGCGGGACTGGCCGCCTTGCAGATCGGGCGGCAGGGCTGGGGTTTTCAGAAGTCGCAGAACGGCGGCGCCACGCTGCCCTTACCGACTCTGTATTCGGCGCCGTATCACCGCTATGGCTCGCGAGTCTCTGTCGCAGAGAAGGAAAAGACCTTCTTCAATGGCATCGACATCTCGCTCGGCGGTATCGCTTCGCTTGCAAGCGGCGGTGATTCGCAATTCGTGCGTAACGGACTCGCCGAACTGAGCCGGTGTGTGGATGAAATCGTGCACGCGTATCGTCCGGAGCAGCCGGATGCGATTGCGCCGATGCTGGCCGACGGTCTGAAGCGCACGCGCGCGCTGCTCGAAGCGGTACGCGCGAGCGATCTCAAAGAACCGGGCAAGAGCGATATCGCTTTCGAGCTGGAGCGTAAACAGGAGCAGTTCGAGTACGGGCTTTCGCTCGCTCTCGGATTGTCCTTTCAGGCTGCGGTTGCACAGGAAAAAGATCAGCGCGGACCGTTTCCTTCCACGCCCTTGACCTTCACGATTGCGATTCCGGGGCAGCATTTCCCGGTCGAGTGCCGGATGCTCAACCTGGGTGCGAAAGCCGTCAAGCTCGAGAGCCTCACGCTGGCGGCTTCAGATGGAAAAGCTTGGCACTTTGCGGGCGAAGGACCGGAGACATCCGAGATTGCGCCGGGCGCAGAGGCGAAGCGAAAATTCGCCGTCGCAGCCCCTGCCGACGCGGTGCCAGTGCGGCCTTATTTCGAGCGCCCCAATCAGGAGCAGCCCTATTACGATATTCGCGACGAGCGCTTCCGGAATTTATCGTTTGCACCGTACCCGCTGGCGGCGACCGCTCGCGTTTCCTTCGAGGGAGTCTCGTGGGATCTGCACGAAATTGTGCAGAGCAATGTCCACGTAGACAATATCGGGACCGTGCAGCAGCCGTTGCTGGTAGAGCCAGCGCTGTCGCTTGCGGTTTCGCCGGCTTCCGGCGCGGTGCCGCTCCATTCCAAAGCGTTTTCCATTACCTGCGCGCTCCACAGCAACGTCAAAGGTACAGCCAAGGGCACTCTGCGTTTGCATCTGCCAGAAGGCTGGAGCGCGACGCCGCGCGATTATAATTTCACGCTGGGGCGCGACGGCGACAATCAGAACTTCAATTTCCAGATCGTGCCGCAAAAGATTGCAGCCGAGCGATATGAGATTCGTGCCGTGGCTGAGTATGCCGGCAAGAGCTACGAAGAAGGGTATCGAATGGTCGGCTACACGGGCGTGCGGCCATACCCATATTTCCGCCCGGCTACCTACGAAGCGACCGGCGTGGATGTGACGACAGCGCCGGGTCTGCATGTCGCTTTTGTGCCCGGAACGGGCGACGATGTGCCGCAGGCCCTGCGCGATCTCGGTCTGAATCCGGTGATCCTGAGCGGCACGGATCTCGAAAGCGCGGACCTCTCGCAATACGACGCGATCGTGCTCGGTGTGCGCGCCTACAGCGTGCGCAGCGATCTCCGCGCGGCCAATCCGCGGCTGCTGGAGTACGTCAAAGGCGGCGGTGTTTTGATCGTGCAATACAATCTGCAGAATCTTGACGATGGCTACGCGCCGTACGACATCTCGCTCGGCTCCAATCCGGCCAAGGTTGTCAATGAGAGCTCCCAGGTCGAGTTTCTCGATCCGGCCAATCCGATCCTGAACTGGCCGAATAAGATCACCGCGGCGGATTTTACCGGCTGGCAGGAAGAGCGCGGCCACGGTTTTTTGAAGGATTGGGACAAGGCGCACTATCGAGCGCTGTTTGAGACGCACGATCCCGAGCAGGTTCCGCAGAAAAGCGGCTTGCTGGTGGCGCGCTACGGCAAAGGTTTGTATATCTACGACGCGTTTGCACTGTACCGGCAGTTACCGGCAGGCGTTCCGGGAGCTTATCGAATTCTGGCGAACTTAGTCAGCGCGGGTAAGAATCCGCACGAAGCACAATGATACTTCGTAGAAACAACTGAGCAAACAGGCCCGTCGGATTCGCGGGAGAATAAGAAGCATGTCGAACCGGCGAGTATTTGTAATGCTGCTGCTTGCATCGAGCATGGCTTTCGCGGCGCGTCCACCCTTCCCCGAGCCGGCCTTCGATCCACCAGCGCCCGCTGATCAAAAGACCGAAACCGCAGTGCTCGCCGGCGGCTGCTTCTGGGGCATGGAGGGGCTTTTCGAGCGCGTCAAAGGTGTTCAAAAAGTAGTCTCGGGATTCGCCGGCGGCGCTAAGTCAACCGCGCATTACGAGATGGTGAGCACCGGTTCCACCGGACACGCCGAATCGGTGGAAATCGTGTTCAACCCGCACGAAATCACCTACGGGCAGCTGCTGATGGTCTATTTCTCGGTCGCGCATGATCCGACCGAGTTGAACCGCCAGGGCCCCGATTTCGGCACGCAATACCGTTCCGCGATTTTCTTCACCACCGATGACCAGAAAAAGATCGCGCAGGCCTATATCAAGCAACTCGATGATGCGCACGTTTTTTCAAAGCCGATTGTCACGCAGGTCGTTCCGTTCAAGGGTTTCTATGCGGCCGAGGCGTATCATCAGCACTTTCTCGACCACAACATGACTTACCCCTACATCGTGTACAACGACTTGCCGAAGCTGGCTGCGCTCAAGAAAGAATATCCGCAGTTCTGTAAACGGAAGTAACTCAGGGCTTCTTGCTATCGGCAGCGGTCTCGGCGGCCGGTTTGGCTCCGGTATTGATTTGCAGAATCCGCACCGGGCGAGGCGTAGTGTCGTACTGGCTCAGCTTGCGCGCGTCGCTCGCGGCATCCTTGAAACGCGCCTGCACTTCGTAATCCTTGTTGAAACTGAGGTCTTCGAACTGGTAGCGGCCGTCTTTTTTGGTAAAGAACGTGGTGCGCTCGTTCGTCGCCTTATCGGTGAGGGTGACCATGGCTCCTTCGAGCGGTTTGCCGGCTTCATCCGTGACCTGTCCGGTTACGGTGCGCGAGGTCGGAGCCTTGTCTTTCTTGGGCGGCTTTTTGTTCCCGAATGTCGCCTGGTCGTTCGGGTGCGAGTTGAGAGCCGGGTTTGTGCTTTGCTGCGCAAAACAGCCGAGCGCGGCAGCAGTCAGCACGGACAGAACGGGCAAAACACGCCTCATAAACCATTATCGTACCAGCCGGATCGCGGCTTGCGCTGCAACGCTTTGGCGCGCTCGGCTTCTAACAAATCGTGAAACGGCTCTTGATTTTGTTCTGCGTGTCGGGCGTGTGGGCGGGAGCACAGACCACCGCCACAGAAGAAATTGTGACGATCGATGCCCATGCTCCGACGCATCCCTTTCCCCACTTCTGGGAACAGATGTTTGGCTCGGGGCGGGCGAATCTCAGCATGCGCGAAAGCTATCGGCTGGACCTGAAGGCAACGCGCGAGCACACGAGCCTCAAATACGTGCGCTTCCACGCCATTCTGGACGATGAGAACGGCGTCTACGATGAAGACGAGCAGGGCCGGCCTGTTTATAACTTCTCGTATGTCGATCAGATCTACGACGGATTGCTCGATGAGCAGGTAAAGCCATTCGTCGAGCTTAGTTTTATGCCGCGCAAGCTGGCGGCGAATCTGAAGCCACATCCGTTCTGGTACAAGCCGCTACCCTCGCCGCCCAGGGATCCGCAGAAATGGGCTGCGCTGATCGAAGCGTTTGCGCGGCATCTGGAAGAGCGCTATGGCAAAACCGAGGTCGAGCAGTGGTACTTCGAAGTGTGGAACGAACCGAATATTGATTTCTGGGATGGCGAACCGAAACAGGCGACTTACTTTGCTCTATACGATGTAACGGCCAAAGCGCTGAAGCGAGTAGATCCGCAGCTGCGAGTCGGCGGTCCGGCGACCGCACAGGCGGCATGGGTGGATGACTTCCTCGCGCATTGCACAAAAAATTCCATTCCCTTCGATTTCGTTTCGACGCATGTCTACGGCAACGAGGACCCGAAGCTGGTGTTTGGACAAGCATTGCCGATTGCGCGGCGCGACATGGTCGGCCGATCAGCAAAGAAAGTCTTCGATCAGGTCAAAGCTTCCTCCGCGCCAAATACTCCAATCATCTGGTCTGAATACAATGCGACTTACCTCAGCCAGCCGCAAGTTACCGACAGCGCCTTTATGGGTCCATGGCTTGCAAACAACATACGCGAATGCGATGGCTTGCAGAACATGATGAGTTACTGGACATTTTCGGACGTGTTCGAAGAGCAGGGAGTTATTAAGACTCCGTTCTATGGTGGTTACGGATTGATTGCGGAACGGCATCTTCCCAAAGCCGCTTTCTGGGTCTTCGACTTACTGCACCGGCTCGGCGATCAACGAATCAACAATGATTCGGAAGACGAGTTAGTAACCAAACGAGCCGATGGAAGTTACGCGATCGCGCTCTGGAATTACGCCGAGCCGGGCGAAAATCCCGGACCGAAGACGTTTCGCCTGAATCTGAAAGGTATCCGCGCAAAACGGTATCGGATGCAATTCGTCGCGCCGGGTCATGGATCCGTGCTGGAGGCCTGGAAAAACATGGGCTCGCCGGTATCGCCAACACGCGAGCAAATTCATGAACTGCAAACGCAAGGCGCGCTTCCCAAAGCACAGAGTTCGCCGGTGGACCGTCCGATCGTGCTGGGTCCGGAGACACTGACTCTGATCGAAATTGAGTAGCGTTATTCGTGCAGCAGATCGCTTAGCACGAGAAACTGATAACCCTGGTCTTTAAGTACCGGCACAATCTGGCGGACAGCTTTCAAAGTTTGCGAGACATCCGGATTGGCCTCGGTCGCGCGGCCGTCATGCAGGCAGATGATGCCGCCCGGCGTGACGTTGCGCAGAACATGCTCGGTTATCTTGGCTGCCGGCCAGCGCCAGTCGTTACCAATGACAGTCCAGAGCACGTTCAGCAGCGAAAGCTTTTCCTGAACCGCGCGCATGCCCGGCCAGCGAAAGCCGTACGGCGGACGCATCACCATCGGCGTCAATCCGGTTTCGAAGCTGATGATCTTCTGCGCCTCGGTAAATTCGCGATCGATGAAGGCGCGCGATTTAAACGGCAGCGTGGGATGAGAGTAACTATGGTTTCCCAGTTGATGCCCGAAACCGGCTACCGCACCGGCTACCTGGGGCAGGCGGCGCACATTCATCCCGCATTGAAAGAACGTACAGTACACCTGCTCGCGGTGAAGATAGTCGAGCAGCTGTAAAGTACCCTCACTGGGGCCGTCGTCAAAAGTAAGTGCGATGGTGCGTTCGCGTCCGGATCCGCGAAAAACAGTCGGTCCGAATAACTGCGAAGATTTTGCCACGCTGCCATAAGCTGCAGCGGCGGATAACCCGCCCACCAGAGCTCCCGCGGTAAAACCAGTAAGCGTCAAGGCTCGCATGTAAGTGTCCAGACTAACATCTACAAACGTCGGTTTTAATTACTTTGTAAAACTATTTACTGCTACTCACTGACGCGGTCGCGGGCCGGTGCCGAGGCGTGATACTCTGCCCGAACGCGCTGCGTATAAGAAGCAAGCAAATGCTCCACTCGCTCCCGTTCGCTCGACTTCACGATGAATCCGACATGGTGGCGTTTTTGCATACGCCAGACCAGCTCGGAATCCGTAAAGGTCGATGTATCTGGCCATTCCTGCCGGGCCAAGGAAACTAACAGCCCGGCATAGTCGTTTCGCTCTGTTTGAAGATTATACGCAAGCTGGTAGGCAGATGCTACTTCGACTTTGGCCCATTCCTCCCAGAGATTTATACCAGTGGCCTGCTCAACCAGATCCGAGATATGCGCGCCGCCCACGCGGGCCGAGGTCTCGAGAAAGAAGAAAGCCCCGTCAGCGTGAGCGCGAATGAACTCGGAATGCGAAACGCCGTCGCGCAGCCCGAAAGCGGTTAAGACTTTGTTGTTCAGCGATTTGAGCGACTGTGCCGTAGCGCTCTGCTGGTCCATGATGAGGGTCGTGAAGATGCCGCCGCCGGTTGTCACCTCGAGCGGTGGTGTACCGTAAGCGCTGGCAATCGAGTACTTACATTGGCCGCCGAACCAGATGGAATCGACGTGAAAAATATCGCCAGGTACGAAGCGTTCTAGTACGAAATTCGATTGCTCGTCCCCAAGACTGTGGATTCGGCTCCAGACCGCCTGAGGATCGTCGTACTTCTTGATGCCGATTGCGCCGGCGAGCAGACGCGGCTTCAGCACCCAGGGTCCCGGAACGGTTTTGAGATAGCGATCGATTTTCTCGTAATTGAAAGTTGGCGTGAATTCCGGAACCGGGAGGCCCGCTTCGGCAGCACGCGTGCGCATGGCGAGCTTGTCGCGGAAGAAGCGGGTGGCGCTCTCGCCGAGGCCGGGCAGGCGCAGGTGTTCGCGAAGCATGGCGGCCTTTTCCAGATCGAAGTCGTCGAGCGCCATGATACGGTCGATGGATACCGTGCGCGCCAGATGGCTGACCGCTTTAATCATGTCGGGCAGGTTCCACTCATGCTCGTGGTCAGGCATGTAGAAGATGTCATCGAGGCTTTCGCGCGGCCACGAGGCTTTATCTTGGAGACTCAGTGAGGTGAGCAGATACACCCGGCAGCCCTGCCGCTTAAGCTCTTCGAGCGTGCGCTGGCCTTTTTCATAGCTGGCGAGGCACAATACAGTGAGCGGGTTACCAGGGCGGCTCGAATCGGCGTCGGGCATAGTTTAGAGTCAGGTTAGGAGCCGCATGGCGGCGCAGCAGGCATTTCGTAACTATAGCGCGGCAGCCGGCGAAAGAGTACGCAGATGGCGAAATTAAAGCTGAAGCACCTGCGTGCGGTCCGCTGGTTCCACTGGATCAATTTCCCGCTTCTCGCTTTGATGATCTGGAGCGGTGTGCTGATTTACTGGGCTTACTCTCCCTATCATATCGGCTCTTTTCACTTCTTCCCGCAGTGGTTTGTGTCGGCGCTCGGCATCAATAACAGGCTGGCGGAGGGCATGGCGCTGCACTTCACGCTGATGTGGCTGTTTGTGGCGAACGGGATCGCGTACGTCGCGTATACGATTCTTTCCGGCGAATGGCGCTACCTGGTGCCGCGCTCTCCGCGCGCTTTTCGCGATGCCTGGCAGGTGGTGCTGCACGATCTGCATCTGCGGCGCGAGATGCCCGCGCAGGAAAAATACAATGCCGCCCAGCAGCTTGCCTATACCGGCATTGTGCTGATGGGCGCGGGGTCGGTCCTCAGCGGTCTCGCCATTTACAAACCGGCGCAACTCTGGTGGCTCGCGGCGCTTTGCGGTGGATATACCAGTGCGAGACTGATTCACTTCGTGCTGACCATCGGCTACGTTTTGTTTTTTCTGGTGCACGTGGCGCAGGTCGCCATGGCCGGCTGGAATAATTTCCGCAGCATGATTGCCGGATATGAGCTGGTGCGCGATGAGTGAACGCGAAATCGAGCTCGCTTCCGCCGAGGCGAAAGGCCTGCTGGGCCGCCGCACCCGGAGAGCTTTTCTGACCGGCGGCATCGCGGCTGTCGCCGGCTTGGGCGCTTATGAATGGCTTACGAAGGCCGGCGCGGAAGATGACACACCCTGGCCACAGCGACGGGTTCTCGCCTGGAACGCGAAAATCGCGCACGCGTATCTGAGCGATGGCCACCAGATGCCGAGTTACTCGCCGAGCCAGGTGACGTATCTCAAGCCGAATGGCGACGTAGGCCTTGGCAGCGATTTCGACGCGAGCGACTGGAAGCTGAAAGTTTCCGCCGATGGAATTGCGCCCTTTCACCTGCAGCTGAGCGATGTCACGGCGCTGCCCAGGCGGCGCATGATCACGCGCTTTTGCTGCATCGAGGGCTGGAGCAGCATTGTTTCCTGGGGCGGCGCTCGCTTCGCGGACTTTACGAAGAAGTTTTTCCCGCCGGGCCGGGAATTGCCGCGCTTCGTCTATCTGGCTACACCCGATGAAGAATACTACGTAGGCCTGGATTTGAAGAGCGCGCTTCATCCGCAGACTCTGCTGGCGTGGGAACAGAATGAAAAGCCGCTCACGGCAGAGCACGGCGCGCCGCTGCGGCTGGTGATTCCAGTGAAATACGGCATCAAGAATCTCAAGCGCATCGGTTCGATTCGCTACACCAATCAAAAGCCGGGCGACTATTGGGCCGAGCAGGGTTACGATTGGTTTGCAGGTCTCTGAACACGTGCCCGATGCCCCTTTGTATGCCGGAACCTCCGGTTTTGCTTACAGCAGTTGGAAGCCCGGTTTCTACCCACCGAAACTGGCCAGCGCCGGGTTTCTTGGCTACTATGCCTCACGCCTGAACGCGGTCGAGGTGAATTACACCTACCGGCGAATCGCGCTCGCCAGCACCTTCGAGAAATGGATCGCGCAGACGCCCGAGGGCTTTCTCTTTCTGCCCAAAGCGCACATGAAGATTACGCATTCGCTCAAGCTGCAGGATGCCGAAGAGTTTACGCGCGTGTTCCTGGAATCGCTCGAGCCGTTGCGCGCCGCGGGACGGCTCGGACCAATTCTGTTCCAGCTGCCGCCCAGTCTGAAGATCGATACCGAACGACTGAAGCGCTTTGCCGCCGTTCTGCCGCGCGGCATACGAGCTGCATTTGAATTTCGCAACGCGACCTGGTTCGACGAAGCCGCTTACGAAGCAATGCGCGAGGCCAACCTGGGATTGTGCATGGCAGAAAACGAAAATCTCGAAACGCCCCACGTCATCACGGCCGATTTTGTCTATCTGCGTCTGCGCAAACCGGATTACACGGAATCGGAACTCGAGAGCATCCATTACCGGGTGAGTCAGTACCGGGCTAACGGCTATCCGACCTACGCAATCTTCAAACACGAAGACACGCCGGCAGGCGCGCTGAATGCAGAGAAGCTGCTGGCGGGCCAAACAACAGCTGAGGCGTAGAGTGGGAACATGCCTGCCACCGTCTGGAAAGGGTATCTGACCTTCGGCCTTGTCTCGTTTCCGATCCGCTTGTACGCCGCGGCCCGACCGGAGCCGGTGCATTTCCATCTGCTGCACAAGAAGGACCTTTCGCGGGTGAAAGAAGTGATGTACTGCGCCCGCGAGGATAAGCCGCTCGATCGCTCCGAGATCGTCAAAGGGTACGAGTACGAAAAAGACGAATACGTCGTCATCGAACCGGAAGAACTGGAGAAGATAGCGCCTCCGACCGCGACCGTGATGGAGATTCTCCAGTTCGTGCGGATGAGCGAGATCGATCCAATTTTCTTCGAGACCTCGTACTACGTCGCTCCCGAAGAGGCGGTGAGCCGGCCCTATGCGCTGCTGCTCGATGCCATGAAGGAGACGCAGTATGACGGGCTCGCGAAGGTGACCATGCACGGGCGCGAGCATATTGTCATCCTGCGGCCGTCGGAGAAGGGCATTGTGCTGCACACGATGTACTTCGTCGATGAGCTGCATGAGGAGAAGAAGGCGGAAGTGCCGAGTCCGGGGAAAGTGGCCAAGAAAGAAGTGGATCTCGCCAAAAAGCTGATCGAAACGCTGGCCGCGCCGTTCAAGCCCGAGCAGTTTCACGACGAATACAAGGAGAATGTCGAGAAGCTGATTGAATCGAAGCGAAAGGGCAGGAAGGTCGTGCCGATTCGCCAGCCGAAGACATCGCCCGTCACGGATCTGATGACGGCGCTGCAGCAGAGTCTCGCCAAGACGGGTGCGAAATCCGCCGCCACAAAAACGCACGCGAGCACGAAAAAGACCGCGAAAAAACAGCGGGCCAGCGTAGCCTAAACTATCGGGCGGCTGTACCGGGGAAGCCGATGCGGCGGACGAGATCCATGAATCTCGGATGCTTGTATTGACGCTCGAAACTCGGGTTATTCGCCAGAAGCACCAGGTAACTGTCCCGGTTCTGGAATGACCGTTCGAGTAGATCGAGGGTCTTTTCATCATCGCCGAGCAACGCGTAGACAGCCGCCCAGCCCGGGTGTTTTTCACCAAGCTGCCGCAGCGCTTGCAGTGCCGCATCGGCATCGCCCTGGATAGCGTGAACCAGTGCGCGGGCAATGCGCTCGCGCTCGAGCTGATGCGGATCGTCGCCGCATTGATCGAGATAGCGGAAGGCTTCGTCGAAGCGACCCTGCTCGGCAGCGATCACGGCCAGAACGTGGTACGCGCCCTTGAACTGCGGGTCGACGTCAATAGCGTCCCGATAGGCCTGAGCCGCGAGATCGTACCGGCGCGACCAGTAGTACGCAGTAGCCAGGCCCGCGCGGATCGGCGCGGAGAGCGGGTCGAGGGCAACCGCCTGCTGCATGGCGGTAATTGCTTCGTCGAAGCGGCCCATGGCGCATAAGAAGTACCCGAGCGCCCAGTGCGCATTGGCATAGTTTGGAGCGAGCCGCAGTGCCATGCCGATGTGCTTCTCCGCTTCCAGCCAGTCCCAATCGAACGAGAGAGCGACGAAACCGAGGAGCAGATGGGCGCTGGCGCGCTGTTCTTCAAATTCAAGAATGCGAAGAGCCGCGGATTTTGCCTTTGGATAAGCATCGCGCGGCGGAATGGCGCCGAAGAAACCGAGCAGGATGTAGATATAACCCAGGCCGGCGTAAGCAGCGGGGAAAGCCGGATCGGCTTCGAGCGCCTGATGCAGCAGTGCGATGCCTTTCTGCAATCCGTCGCGCGTCCACCGGTTTGCGTAGTACATCGCGCGCATTAGCAGCTTATAGGCCTCGACATTGTGGGTCGGTTTCTCGAGGAGCCGGTCCGCTTCTTCCGGGCTGAGGCGAACGCGGAGCTTGGTGGCGATCTCGTGCGCGATTTCGGACTCGAGCGCAACCATATCGTCCAGGCCGCGGTCGTACTTCTCGCCCCAGAGCAGAGCTCCGCGAGCGCCGTCGATCAGTTCGGTTCCGATCACGAGACGGCCCGCTCGTTCCGTTACGCGGCCGGTCAGGACCACGCGGACATCGAGATCCTTCGCCGCCTGTAAAGCGTCGCGGCCGTGATAGTGAAATGCGGTCGCGCGTGGGATCACTCGCAGCGAAGCGACTTGCGAAAGGCTGTTGAGGATGCGTTCGGCAATTCCTTCGCCCAGATACTCGAGATTCGGATCGCTCGATTTGTTTTCGAACGGCAACACGGCAATGGAATCGGCGAAGGACGGGATTACGCGCATGACGGTGTTTTGCGGCGCTTGCAAATTCTGTTTGAAGTTTCGGAGATCGCTCAGCAGCCTCAAGGCATCCGGGTACCGCTCCCTGCGATCCTTCGCGAGAGCGCGCCAAATAATGGCCTTGAGGCGGGCAGGCACGTCTGACGCTAACGGTGGGGGATCGCGATGGAGCAATGCCTCGAAAATCAGAGCCATGCTCGGCGCCGAAAAGGCCGGCCGGCCGCTCGCCATCTCGTACAGAACCGCTCCAAATGAAAAGAGATCGGCGCGCGCGTCTATTTCGGCTCCCCGCGCCTGCTCCGGTGCGACGTACGCAGCCGTGCCGACGAAGTTTCCGGAAAGTGTCAGTGTCTCAGGTTCGCCCGGGAGCACGCGCGAGAGTTTCGCGACGCCGAAATCGAGAATCTTAGTCTGCCCGCGAGTCGTCAGAAACAGGTTGGCCGGTTTGATGTCGCGATGGATGATGCCGTGCTGGTGTGCCGAATCAAGTGCATCTGCAACCTGAATCGCCGAGTCAAGAATCTCCGCCAGGCTGAGCGCGGAGCGCCGAAGACGAGCCGCAAGTGTCTCTCCGGCCAGATATTCGAGCACGAGAAACGGCCTGCCGTTCTCCTCGGCCAGATCGAACAAGGTGCAGATGTTGGGGTGGCTCAGAGCCGAAGCGGCCCGTGCTTCACGTTCCAGGCGCGCGAGCGCTATGGGGTCGCGATCGTTCGTCTCGTAGAGAAATTTGAGCGCCACGGAGCGCCGCAGCCGCAGATCTTCCGCCCGATAGACCGCACCCATGCCGCCCGTCCCCAGCAACTCGAGCACGCGATAACGATCGCGAACCACGGCCGCGGGCGCGGCCGGCAGCTCGGCATAGCGCCGCAGCGGCGAGGCCGCCGTTTCCTCCGCCGGACGATCGGGTGGGCCGTGCATCCCGTAGCCGTTATGGTACTGCGAATCGCGCTTTCGGCTCGGATGGGCCTGTATCCTACCCGGAATCACAGAGTTGTAGATAGTTCCATAGCAAGCGTACTGGGACCAGTCCGATGCGAAATTTTCTCCGCTGCACGCACTTCGGTTAAGCAAGAGCGATTTATATGAGCCGGCTTTTACACGAAGAACTAACGATTGCAGACATCAAGGCGCTGGCGGCGTCGATTTATGAGCCGGAACCCCGGCTGTGGGTGGGAGAGCGCTGGCGCTGCCCGCAATGCCTGAAACTGAACCAGCGGATCGAGCCGGCCTGCGTCTGCGGCATCTCCCGCGACGGCCTTCCGGAATTCTGCGAGTAGCCCTCTCCGCCTAAACAAGAAACTTTGCCGGGCGGCCCTAAGTCCAACCGGGCGAGTGGCAAGCGGCGAAATCCCCAAACGTAACTTCGGCAAGACAGACGTCCAGATCTCGGCTCTCGGGCTGGGCGGACACCATCTCGGCGACGCGCCCGATCAGAAAACAGCAGAAGAAATCGTAGCTCGCGCGATCGACGGCGGCATCTCATTTTTTGATAACTGCTGGGAATACCATCGCGGCAAGTCCGAGGTCTGGATGGGCGGAGCCCTCAAAGGCAAGCGCGACCGGGTTTTCCTCATGACCAAGGTCTGCACGCACGGCCGCGACAAAGACCTCGCGCTGCGGATGCTGGAGGAGTCGCTCAACCGGCTCCAGACGGACCATCTCGATCTCTGGCAGATTCATGGCGTCTCGTTCGAGACCGATCCGCAACGTTTCATCCGGCCGAATGGCGCGGCCGAAGCTCTCTATCAGGCCAAGAAAGAGGGCAAAGTGCGCTTTACCGGATTCACCGGGCATAAAGATCCCAATCTCCACTTGGCCATGCTGAAGACGGGCTTCCCGTTCGATGCCGTCCAGATGCCGCTCAATCCCTTCGACGCCGGTTTTCGCAGTTTCGAGGAGCACGTTCTGCCCGAGGTGAATCGCCGGGGCATGGCCGCGCTGGGCATGAAGCCGCTGCAGGGTGCCGGTCCGGCTATCAAGAAAGGTGTCTACACGCCGCAGGAGTTGTTGCGTTACGCCATGAGCCTGCCGGTGGTAACCACCATCACTGGTATGGAAAAAATCGACGTGCTCGAGCAGAATCTCAAGGTCGCGCAGGGTTTTCAGCCGCTCGCAGCCGAGGAGATGGCCTCCCTCCGCAGCCGGGGTGCCCAGTACGCGGATGGGCGCTTCGAGCTATACAAGGTCTCGCTGAAATACGACAATCCGGAGGCGCGCCTGGCCAACAATTTCCCGCTCGATATGCAGCAGAAAGAGGTCAAGGAGATGATGCGGGCCACCGAAAATACCGGCAAGCCGTTTCCGCCTGCGCAGTAGCATGTCCAGAACACGGCGAAATTTCATCCAGGACGCAGCGTTATTGGGAGTGGCTTCGGCTATGGCAAAAGGAGCGGGAACGGTACCGAAGAGGCCGCTGGGAAAGAGCGGATTGCAGGTTTCGATTCTGGGCGTCGGCGGCTTCCACCTTGGCTCGGCGGAGAACCAGGACGCCGCGCGCGCCATCGTGCAGCAGGCGCTCGATGCCGGCATCAACTTCTTCGATAACGCCTGGGAGTATCACGATGGCCAGAGCGAAGAATGGCTCGGCTACGCTCTCAATGGGCGGCGAAACGAAGCAGTGCTGATGACCAAAGTCTGCACGCACGGCCGCGACAAAAAAGTTGCCATGCAGATGCTCGAAGAATCGCTGCGCCGCCTCAAGACCGATCATCTCGATGTCTGGCAGATTCACGAAGTGGTCTACCAGAACGATCCCGACCTGATCTTCCGGCCGAACGGCGCGACTGAAGCACTGCTCGATGCCAAAAAGCAGGGCAAAGTCCGGCTGATCGGTTTTACCGGCCACAAAGATCCCGCGATTCATCTGAAGATGCTCTCGCACGGGTTCCCGTTCGACACCGTGCAGATGCCGCTGAACCCGTTCGACGGAACCTTTCGCAGTTTCACCCAGCATGTGCTGCCCGAGGCGCAGAAGCAGGGCATCGCGGTCCTGGGCATGAAGAGCTTCGGCGGCAGCGGCGAAGTGATTCGCGAGGGTGGAGTGACTCCCGCCGAGGCTTTACGTTACGCCATGAGTCTGCCGGTCGCGACCACGATCAGCGGCATGGAATCTATCGATGTTTTCAAGCAAAACCTCGAGATCGTGCGCAATTTCTCCCCGATGAGCGAAGAGGAGATGGCGAGCCTGCGAAAGAAGTGCAGCCCGGAAGCCGCCAACGGGCATCTTGAACTTTTCAAAACGACCACGAAGTACGACGGCAAAGTCGGGCGCGAGCAACACGGGTATCCGGACGAGAAAGAACTGCCGGCTTAGCCCCTTCCCGGCCCGCTACTGTGGCGGCTTGGCAGTGTTCTTCTGAGCCTCCGTCTTCGAGTTCAGATCTTTCGAAAGCATGAGTTTCAGGGTTAGCTTGTCAGATGCTGGCGTGAGTCCAAATCCTACCCCAGCTTCGATGTGTACGAATTTCGTCACATGGTCGAACACCCCCCAGACCTGATGGAACTGCCGTGACTCGGGGAAAATATTCCGCAATTGTCCGTAATCGGCATATTCCTCGACGGCTACGGCCCATTGGGGATTCAGATTGTATGCCACTCGAGCGGCGGGCACGAACTCGAGGTTCTGAAATCCTCCGTACCAGGAATTGTCCAGAATCGGATTTATGACGATGTCCCACGGCTTCAAATGCCAGCCGACGATGGGACGGATTTCAGAGGTGTAAGTTCTTGGATCCCAGTGTTTCGCGTTGTAGCTGAATTCGAAGTTAGCGCCGTAAAAAAAGGTTCGCTGTTCTGCGTGGGGCTTCACGAACAAGAAACGTATCTTGCCGCCGTTGATGGATGGGCCTCGCCCGGCCGAGACACTGTATAGAGGGAGATAGAGCCCCGCCTCGAACCAATCCGTGACGCCGTAAGCCCACTCGGTAACGCCATTCAGATTATGGTTGTTCACCAGGCCGCCGGGAAAGGCAGGTGTCTTCAGTCCATCGGGAGTGAAGTTGTTGTGCCAGGTGAGATTGAAAATGCCAGGCGCGGCGATCTCGGCGTCGTACACCTGAATCTCATCCGTCTGCGCCCGGCCAATGACCGCCAGCATAAAGAACCCAGCGAGAAGCGCAACCCCGCTACTTCTATTGCAGATCAAAGCAAGCGTCGAAAGCGGCGAGATATCCCAATCACGATGCATGAATGCCGGCGCTCGCGACACTGCCTAAGAGATCTGCGAGAGCGTTGTCGAGCTCAGGAAATTCGTACTGGAAGCCCGCCTCGACAGCCGCTTTGGGCACAACCCGCTGGCTGTCGAAAACGAAATCGGCCAGTTCACCCATTACGAGTTTCAGAGCGAATTTTGGGATCACGAACGGTGCCGGCCGGTGCAATACTCGGCTCAGCGCTTTGGTGAACTCGGCGTTTGTCACAGGCTGCGGGCTCGTCCCGTTGATCGCGCCCTTGACCGTTTCCGTATCCACGGCGAACAGCAGCAAACGAACCAGATCCCCGATGTGGATCCAGGAGACCCATTGCTTGCCAGTGCCGAAGCGGCCGCCCAAACCCAACCGGAACGGCTTCAGCATGGCGGGCAGCGCCCCGCCTTCCCGTCCGAGCACCGTGGCAATGCGGACCGGCACCGCCCGCAAGCCCACATCGCGCGCGCTCAAAGCAGCATCCTCCCAGTCGCGGCAGAGAACGGCCAGGAAATCGTCGCCCGGCGCTGCCGATTCGTCGAGAAGTTCGTCTCCGCGATTGCCGTAATATCCCACCGCTGATGCCGAGACAAGCACGCGCGGCTTATGCTGCAGGCGAGCAACGGCAGCGACCAGGTGCCTGGTGCCTTCCACCCGCGTCTCGTAGATGCGCTTTTTCACTTCAGCATTCCAGCGTTGCGCGATCGACTCGCCGGCCAGATGGAAAATGCCATCAATCCGCGAGAGTGCGTTCAACTCCGGCGGCCGGCTCATATCCCAGGGATGAAACGACGCCTGCGAAGGCATGCCCGCGTTTCGTTTGCGAGCGAGATAGTAAACGGCATCGCCGCGATCGAGCAGCGCACGCACGAGTTTCCGCCCGATGAAGCCGGTTGCGCCGGTTACCAGATACGTCATTGCGGCTGTTCGCGCGAGGCGATTCCAAGCGCTCGCATTTTGCGATACAGATTGCTTCGCTCGAGTCCCAGCAGCTCGGCGGCGCGTGTGACGTTTCCGCCGGTTTCGTCGAGCTTGCGAAGAATGTACTCGCGCTCAGCCGCTTCCTTCACTTCATGCAGGCTGCTGAAACCGTCGCTGCGGGCCAGCTGCGCCCTGCGTACCGAATCGATCGGAAGATGACGCGCTTCGATGCGGCGCGGCCCATGCAGAATCACGATGCGCTCCATCAGATTCCGCAGCTCGCGCACATTGCCGGGCCACGCGTAGCGCCGCAGAGCCTCCAAAGCATCTTCGCTCAGTTCTTTCGGCTTGCGTCCATACGCGGTCGCAAACTCGCGCAGGAAATGCGCCGCCAGCAGCGGGATATCCTCGACTCGATCCCGCAGCGGCGGCACGGTAAACGGAATCACGTTGAGGCGATAGAAGAGATCCTCGCGAAAATTCCCGCGCTCGATCTCTTTCTCCAGATTCTTGTTGGTGGCCGCAACAACCCGCGCGTCGGCCTGAATCGATTGCGGCGCGCCGATTGGCTCGAAGCGGTGCTCATCGAGTGCCCGCAGCAGCTTGGCCTGCGTCTTCAGGCTCATATCGCCCACTTCGTCGAGGAAAAAAGTCCCGCCGTGCGCCTTTTGCAATTTGCCGATCTTGTGATCGGCCGTGCCGTTCAAATTCGTGCGCCGGTGACCGAACAGTTCGCTCTCAATCTGGTCTTCCGGTATTGCGGCGCAATTCACTTCCACAAACGGTCCGTCTGCCCGAGCGCTCATGCGGTGCAGCGCGCGTGCCACCAGTTCTTTGCCCGTGCCGCTCTCGCCATAGATCAACACGCGCCCGTTCGTGCCGGCCATCAGCTTCATCTGCTGCCGCAGCGCCTTCACCGCCACGCTCTCGCCGATCAGTTCCGGGGATGACGTATCCTCGCGCAGGCGCTGCAGTTCCTGATCCAGCCGCCGCTGCTGCACTGCATTCTTTAGCGCAACCGAGACTTTCTCAATCGTGAGCGGCTTCTCGACAAAATCAAACGCGCCCAGCTTGGTGGCCTTCACGGCCGTCTCGATGTTGCCGTGACCGGAAATCATGATCACCGCCGGGCGTGCTTCGGCCGGAATCTCCTGGATACGCTGCAGCGTCTCGAGGCCATCCATCCCGGGCAGCCAGATATCGAGCAGCACGGCGTCGAAGGCATCTTTCGCGAGCGCTTCGAGACAGGCTTCGCCGGTTCCCACGGCCGTGGAATCGTAGTTCTCGTCGGCCAGCACGCCGCGCAGAGATTGCCGGATATTCGCCTCATCATCAACGATGAGCACTTTCGCTTCGCTCGCGGGCATTTACACTTTCAGAGTAGCCGCGGGAAGCTCGGAGGCCGCAGAAACATCGGAATCCAGCGCGGCGGCTGTGCTGAACTCCACCACGAAACGTGTACCGGCCGGGCGATTGTCTTCCACTCGCACGCGCGCGTTGTGCTCGCGTACGATGTGGTTCACAATCGCCAGTCCCAGGCCCGTGCCGCGCCCTTTGGTCGAAAAGTAGGGCAGAAACAGCTTCTCTTTGTCAGCGGCGGAAACACCGCTCCCCGTGTCCGTCACCGAAAGCTCGATCGTGTCCGGCGCGGTCCGGGCGGTTGCAATCCGCAAATGCCGCACGGGCGAATCCTTCATCGCCTCTGCTGCGTTATCGATCAGATTCACAATGACGCGTTTGATCTGTTCGCGATCCAGCAGCGCCGGCGGCAGATCGCGCGCCAGCTCGACCACCACCGCAATGCCCTGCAGGCGTCCGGCAAACACCGACATGGCGCTCTCGACAATCTCATTCAGATCCGCCAAAACAGGTTTGGCCGCCGGAAAACGCGAGAAGCGCGCGAATTCATCCACCAGCGTCTTGACCGTCTGCACTTCGCCCTGAATCGTTGCCGTGCACTCTTCGAGAATCTGCCGGCTCTCGGGCGGCAACGCAAGACGCCGCAGCTGGCGCGCGATACGGTCGGCCGACAGTGAAATCGGCGTCAGCGGATTTTTGATCTCGTGCGCGATGCGCCGCGCCACTTCCTGCCAAGCCGCCGCCTTCTGCGCGCGCAGCAGATCGCTCGTATCTTCGAGTACCATCACGAATCCGCGCTGCTCTTCGAGCGAAGCAACCGTCACCGCCAGATGCAGAACGCCGGAATCGCGCTCGATTTCGAGCTGGCAGGCGGCGGCACCGGTCCGGCGCGCGCGATTGAGCACGTACCGTATCTCGGCCAGCTCTTCCGGTGCGAAAAGATCCTCGAGTTTTTTTGCACGCGCGACCGTCTGCTCAGAAAAGATGCCGCGCAGCGCTCGATTTACCCGTTCGATCCGCTCATCGGGAGAAATCGAGATGAAGCCGGTGGGAATGCTTTCCAGAATCGCCTCGGTGAACTGCCGTCGCGCTTCGAGTTCGCGCGCGTTTCCTTCAAGCTCGCTGGTCATCGCGTTGAATGCCCGCACCAGCGTTGCCAGCTCGTCGATGGCGCTCACCTGCACTCGATACGAAAGGTCTCCACGCCGCACTTCCCGCGCCGCTCCGAGCAGCGCCGATATCGGCACACTGATCTGCCGCGACAAAACCTGCGCCGACCAGGCCGCAAAAAACAGCACAAACAGAGTCAGCAGGCAGATCATAAGGAAGTACGTGTCGCGATAGAACTTGGCGTGCGTGCCGAGGTGCTTCTGTTCTTCCATGAACTGCTGAATCGCGTTCTCTTTTTCGTCCGGGTTGAGTGCGAGTGCAGCAGCCACGGTTAACTCGCCCAGTCTCGCGCGCCCATCTGTAATCTCCGCCTTGGCCTGCAGTAGCGGGCTGCTCGTCTTCTGGAATTTCTGGTGCAGCAGGATCGGCAGACCGGGTGCGGGCGGAATCAGCACCAGCTGCTGGATGCCGGCCTTCTCCGCCAGTGCCCGAAAAAATTCAGTCGGAACGCGGCCGCTCGCCAACACCGCGCGCGTCTCGGGCAGCAAAGCGATCCAGTTCGCCTCGGCCTGCACGCGTCCTTGCGCTTCGTCGCGGTAGGAGCGGTCGAGATCCTGAAGATTCATCTCGATCCCGCGCACCGGCTGCTGGAACCACTTCTGCAGCGTGCGATTCAGCACCGAGTAATTGAAAAATGCCGAAAATAACGTAGGCGCAATCGTCAGCGCCAGCGCTCCAATCAGCAGCCGCGACCGGATGCGCGAGCCCTCGCGGTTCTGCTGACGGTCCATGTACAGCTTCACCACCGCCCGGAACAACATAAAGGCGAGGGTGACCGCCAGGATGAAGATCAGCGTCGAAACGGCCGAAAGCACAATGGTTTCGTGCACGTCCGACGGTCCGAACGAAAAGCTGAACGAGCCTTGCCAGATCATCAGCGCGAGCAGAATCAGAAACGTTACTGCCGCCGCTGAAAAAACGAAGCGCCGCTTCACGACACTGTCATGGTAACGCGGGAATGCTTTACTTAAACTCCTTTAAATTCACACGTCTGCAATCTGGCTCCTCTACAAAGTAACGAGGACCAAGAAATGTCTATCTCCCTCTGGAACCGAGTACTTCCTCTGTCTCTTCTCGTCCCGGCTCTGACGCTGGCTGCCGATAACGGCAAACCCGCGCACGATTGGGACAGTCACCGCATCAAACACGTTTTGCTGCTCAGTATCGACGGTATGCATGCAGTCGATTACATCAACTGCGCTCGCGGCACTCCCGGCGTCAACAACGGCCAGCCGTATTGCCCGAATCTCGCGACCCTCGCGCAGACTGGTGTCAACTATGTGAACGCTTCTACCTCGAAGCCGTCCGACTCGTTCCCGGGCCTGACCTCGATCGTCTCCGGCGGTTCCCCGCGAACCGAAGGCGTCTTCTACGACGTCGCCTACGACCGGGTGCTCGCGCCGCCGGCCAAAACCACCGGTAACGGTCTGCCCGCAGGCCCCTGCAAAGCCGGTGTCGCCAACGGAACGACCACGGAATACGAAGAAGGGATCGATATCGATCAGACGAAGCTCAACGGTGGCGCTCCCGGCGCTGGGCTCACCGATGGCGGCGTCCGCTCCATCGACCCGAGCCGTCTGATCCGCGATCCGTTCAGAAACTGCGCGCCCGTCTGGCCGTGGAACTTCGTACGCACCAACACCATCTTCGGCGTTGTGCATGCGTACGGAGGCTACACAGCCTGGTCCGATAAGCATCCCGCCTATTCGTCGGTGGCAGGTCTGGGCGATCCGGCCGCGCTCGACGATTTCTTCGCGCCGGAGATCAATTCGAATGTTGTCGCCGTTCCTGGCGTCACTCTTCCCGACGGTACGTCCTGCGCAACCGTTCTCGATCCCTCCCAGACCGGAAGCTGGACCGATAGTTTTCAGAACATCCGCTGCTACGACCAGATCAAAGTGCAAGCCATCCTTCATCAGATCAACGGACGCCGCCATGGTGGTGCTCGGTCGGCTCCTGTGCCCAATCTCTTCGGAATGAATTTCCAGGCCGTCAGCGTCGGCCAGAAACTGATCGAGAAGAACGTCGGCACCGGCGGCTACCTCGACGCAGCTGGTACACCCGGTCCGGAGCTGCTCACCGAGATTGAATATGTCGACGCGGCGCTTGGCCAAATGGTCGACAATCTCAAGGATCAGGGGCTCTACGACTCCACTCTGATCGTTGTCACCGCCAAACATGGGCAGAGCCCGATCGATCCGAATCGCTTTTTCCCGATTCCCGGCCACAGCGGCGCCAACGGAACCACTCCTGCCACGCTTCTCGCTTCCTTGCTTCCGTATTCGGAATCGCCTCTCAATCCAACCGGCATCGGCCCGACCGAAGACGACATCTCGCTGCTCTGGCTGAGCGATTCGAGCAAGACGAGTCAGGCGGTTGGGATTCTCGAGTCGAACGCCAAACAGATCGGCCTGGGCCAAATCTTCTATGGCCCGAGTTTGGAGCAGCTGTTTAACGCGCCCGGTTTGCCGCCCTACGGCGATTCACGCTCACCCGACATCATCGTTGCTCCCAACGTGGGAGTCGTCTATACCGGCAGCAAATCGAAATTAGCCGAGCACGGCGGTTTCGCGCACGACGATACAAATGTCGTTCTGCTGCTCTCAAATCCCGGCATTCTGGCACGCACGATCACTGCGGGTGTCGAAACAACGCAGATTGCCCCAACCATTCTCAGGGCGCTTGGTTTGCCTCCCTCCGAACTCGATGCCGTTCGTCAGGAAGGCACGGCCACACTGCCCGGTTCGAATCTCGATAACAGCCGCTAACTCTCTAGCCGGCCTTACGGGCGAGACATTGATTCGTCTCGCCCGCTCTCCACACCGCCCGTTGTCTCGCACGCGATAATGTCGTTGTTACTCGATGCGTCTTGCCTCTCCGGAGTTGTTCTCCTGGCTTGAGCAGAACACCACCGTCGTTGTTCCCACCCGTTTGCAGGCTGCGGCTGCCTATCGCCAGTTCGCCTCCGAGCAGCTCCGCCGAGGGCGCGAAACCTGGCTGCGTCCCCCGATCCTGAGCATTCGTGCGTTTCTTTTCCGCTGCTGGCAGGAAGCCCGCTACCGTTCGCTCGATGTACCGCTGCTGCTTTCGCCCGATCAGGAGCATCTGCTCTGGAAAGCGGTCATCGAAGAAGACAAGCCGGATCTTTTCGATTCATCCGCGGCCGCGAGCCTTGCAGCCAATGCCGCCAGAACACTCGCCGAATGGCAGATTCCGGACAACACGCCGGATTGGCCCGAGCGCGGCGATGCCCGCCAGTTCCGGCGCTGGCGCACGCAATTCCGGGAGCGCTGCCGTTCGCGAAATTGGATCACCCTTGCCGATCTCTGGAGCCATCTGCCGGGATGGATCGAGCGCAAGCTCTGCGCACGGGAACCGCTCGTATTTGTACTGGATCGAATCGTCCCGCCGGCGCTCCGCGATCTGCAGCGCGCCCTGGGCGCGCTGGCTTCGTTCCGTCATTTTTCGGAAGCGCGCGAGCCGCGCATTCGCCCCGGCAAAGGGTTTGATCATCTCGAAGCCGAGCTGGATTTCGCCGCGCGCTGGGCTCGCGGACTGTTCGAAGCTCATCCCGGGAGCTCGATCGCCATTTGCATCCCGAATGCGGCCAGCCTTTCCGGCGAGATCGACCGCGCTTTTCGCGACGTCTTCTATCCCGGCTCGTGCCGGGCACTCATAGAGCCCCGGCTGGAGCAGCTGGCCGAAACGCCCGCGTACAATCTGCTCGCGCCTGCATCTTTAAGGAACGAACCCATCGTCGCGGGCGCTCTGTTGCTTCTTCAAGTCGCCCGCGATCGCATCGAAACCGGTATCGCCGGAGCGATTCTCCGCTCACCCTGGCTGAAAGGCGCCCCCGAGGAGCGGAATCAGCGCGCCGCCGCCGACACACAACTCCGCCGGTTGCGGGAACTCGACGTTTCCCTCGATGACCTCGTATGCGCGGCGAGCGCCCGAGCGCCGCAGCTGGCCAAAATTCTCTCGTCCGTGCGCGGGTTGATCGAACAAAGCCAGCCAAACCGGTCGTTTGCGGGCTGGTCAGAATTCATCGGTGATCTTCTCGGCAGCCTCGGCTGGCCCTCAGGGAAAGATTTGAGCGGCGGCGAACAGCGCGCTCTCGAGGCCTGGAAAGAAGCGCTCTCCAATCTCGGCTCGCTCTCGCTTGTCTGCCCGGACGTGCCGTTCGAGACCGCCCTCGAAGAGCTTGGGAATCTGCTCGATGCCCCGTTTGAGCGCGAAAATGGCCTGCTGGCTCCGGTCCAGATTCTTCCGCCTTCACTCGCCGCCGGACTAGAGTTCGACGCTGCCCTTGTCGCCGGGCTCGGCGAAGACAGCTGGCCGCCGCCGCACACCAGCAACCCCTTCCTCCCGCTCGCGCTGCAGCGTAAGCACGAAATACCCGGCAGCTCGCAGTCCCTGCTGCGCCGCGAGCGCGATGCCCAGCTCGCAAAATTGTTCACGTTCGCCCCGGATGTTTTCGCCACCTGGTCCGGCCGCCTTTCCTCCGCCGTGGTTGGCTTCGTTTCTTCAAAAACGCCTGCACCTGAGTTCGTTTGGAAAAATAAGGCCACCTGGGAGAGTTATAAACCCGCCATCCTAGACGAATTGGAAGACTCGCGTGGCCCGGCTTACATTGCCGGCGAGACCGCTCGGGGTGGCACCGGGATCATCAAATCGCAATCGCTCTGCCCGTTTCGCGCCTTTGCCGAATACCGGCTCGGCTCGCAGTCGCCGGAAGAAGGCTGCCTCGGCTACGATGCGCGCGATCGCGGCGGCCACCTGCACTCGGTGCTCGAGTTCGTTTGGAAAAAACTCGGCAATTCGCAGCGGCTCAAGGCGCTTTCCCTGCCGGAGCTGGAATCGCTGGTTGAAGAAGCGGCGCGCGAAGCCGTTCGGCACGTGCACCCCAGTCCGTTTGGCAAGATCGTGCATGCCGTCGAACTCGCCCGTCTCAAGGCCGTTACGCTCGACTGGCTGAAGCTCGAACGCGAGCGCCTGATTCCGTTCACGGTCGAAACGGTCGAGGAGGATCGCACCATCGAGATTGCCGGTTTGCGATTGCGTCTGCGTCTCGACCGCATGGACCGGCTGCCGAATGGCGGGCTTGTTCTGATCGACTACAAGAGCGGCGAGCAGAAGCGCAGCAAACTCGAGTGCCCGCGCCCGGATGAGCCGCAGCTGCTTGTTTATGCCGCGGGGATCGGGCCGCAGGTGGAAGGCATTCTCTTCGCGCAGCTCAAGCAGCGCGACGTCCGTCCGCACGGCTTCACGCGGCAAAAGCATTTTCGCAATATCCGCACCGTGGATGCGCTCGAGACTGCCTGGAGTGACAAGGCCCGCGAGTGGACAGAAGAGGTGGAGCAGTTGGCGGCTCAGTTCCAGGCGGGATTTGCCGCCCTCGATCCTAAAAAAGGCGCTTGCGCCTACTGCGCGCAGGTGGCGTTCTGCCGCATCCACGAACGCGAAGCTGCGGAGGGAGCCGAAGAAGAATGATTGCCGATTCGAGCCAGCGTCAGGAAGCTCTGGATCCGTCCCGATCGTTCATCGTCCAGGCGCCCGCCGGTTCCGGCAAAACGGGCTTGCTGGTCGCGCGCTATCTGAAGCTTCTGGCGACCGTCGATAAGCCGGAAAGCATTGTCGCCATGACCTTCACTCGCAAAGCGGCGGGCGAATTGCGCGACCGCATTCTCGACGCGCTGGCTGCGACCAACGAGGAGCCGGATCCGGCGGACGAACATAAGTTGCTGATCCGCAATCTGGCGCGCGCCGCGCTGGCGCAGGATGCGCGCCATGGCTGGAATCTGCTGGCCGATTCCTCGCGGCTCCAGCTCCAGACGATCGATTCACTGTGCGCGATGCTGGCGCGGCAGATGCCGATCGTCTCCGGTTTCCACGGTTCGGTAGAGGTGCTCGAACAAGCCGACGAGCTCTATTACTCCGCCGCGGCGCAAACGCTCCGTCGGCTGGCGGAAGGCAGCGATATGCTGCAGGATTTGCTCACTCGTATCGGCGTCTATTTCGACAGCGATTTCAATATCCTTTCTGCGCAGATCGTCAGCATGCTGCGCCAGCGGGATCAGTGGCGCACAACCGGCGGCGATGTGAGCGAGCAGGCCGCCGACTTTTTGATGCTGCTGCACGCAGCCGAAACGGTGCTGCGCGATGTCTTTCGTGAGCGCGGGCAAGTCGATTTCACCGCCATCACAGAAGCCGCCATTCAGGTGCTCGGTTCACCGGAACAACCCAGCGATGTTCTGTACGGCCTCGACTATCGCATCCAGCATCTGCTGGTCGACGAATTTCAGGACACGTCGCTGGCGCAGTACAAATTGATCGATGCGCTGACGGCGCAATGGTCCGATGGAGATGGCCGCACGCTGTTTCTGGTGGGCGACCCGATGCAGAGCATTTATCGCTTCCGCGGGGCCGAAGTTTCGCTGTTTGTCAAAACCTGGAACGAGCGGCGCATGAAATCGGTGCGGCTCGAACCGCTGGCGCTGGAGACAAACTTTCGCTCCACTCCACAGATCCTCTCCTGGATTGATCAGCAATTCGCCTCGATCCTTCCGGCCGGCGGCGGCGATGAAGTAGCCTACCGGCCCGCGCACGCAGCCCGCGAAATAGAAGCATCATTGCCGGAATGGCGAGCCTTCGTCGGCGACGACGGGCGCGAGGAGGCCGCCGCGGTAGTCGAACTGGTGAACGGCGCGCGTGCGCAGGGCAGTGTCGCGATCCTGGTACGCAACCGGCGGCATTTGGTGGAAGTTCTGCCGGCGCTGCGGGCTGCCGGAATCGAATACGAAGCGGTTGAAATCGACGAACTCAGCACGCGCCAGCATATCCTCGACCTGCTTTCGCTTGCACGCGCGCTCCTGAACGTAGCCGATCGAACCGCCTGGCTGGCTGTTTTGCGCGCACCCTGGTGCGGGCTTACGATTACCGATTTCACCACGCTGGCCGAGACGGAGCGCGCGCGCAACATCCTCGAATTGCTGGCGGATCCGATCCGGCTGGCTGCGCTGTCGCCGGAAGGGCGCGAGGCGGCGGGCCGCACGGCTGAGATTTTGTCGGCCGCTGTGGAGCGCGCGGGCCGCTTATCGCTGCGTTCACTGGTGGAAGACACCTGGCTGCTGCTTGGCGGTCCTTCGGTGCTGCGCAACGCGTACGAAGCGGAAGACGCGCGCACCTTTTTAAATCTTCTGGATGCTCTGGATGAAGGAGGCGTGATACACGACTTCGCACAGCTCAACGCACGCCTCGAAATTCTCTTTGCCAAGGGTGCTCCGAGTCCGAACTGCGTGCAGGTGATGACGATTTTCCGGGCGAAAGGTCTCGAGTTCGATACGGTCATTCTGCCGAAGCTCGAAGGCTCTGCAAAAGGACCCGAGCGTGAGCTGATCGTGTGGAACGAGAGTATTCAGGACGACGGCACCAATATTTTGCAAGTTGCGGCGCAGCCTCGCAAGGGCGAAAAAAGCGCAGAGTATGATGCGATCCAGGGCATTAACAAAGAGAAGGATCGTCAGGAGCTCAAACGGCTGCTCTATGTGGCCTGCACGCGCGCACGCGACAGGCTATACCTGCTTGGGAACGTCGGGAAAAAATCGGATGGCTCGATCCAGAAGCCGAGAAGCGGGTGTTTTCTCGAACTGCTCTGGCCGCACGCCGAACGCGAATTCGCGAGTACGTTGCGGCGTTCAGGCGAGCAGCTCGGTTTCGCTTTTGCCCAGCAGAATGCTCCGGCAAAAGCCGAGCCGCAGACGATTCTGCGGCGGTTGCCGGAGGGCTGGCACTTACCGCGCTTCAGCCGCTGGATCGACTGGCAGCCCGAATTTCGCCAAACCACACCTTCCGCCCGTCCGATTACCTACGAATGGGTCAGCGACACGGCGCGCCACGTGGGCACGGTCGTGCACGAACTGCTGAAGCAGGCCGCCGGCGCAAACTGGACTGTTGAGAATGCCGACGCGCTGCTGCCCGTCGTCTCATCCGAGTTGTTGCGTCTGGGTGTGCCCGCTGCCGAGCACGCGGATGCTGTCGAGCGAGTACGGCGCGCGGTGGTCAACACGGTGACAAGCGAACGCGGGCGCTGGCTGCTGGCTGCTCATCGCGAGGCTCGCTCGGAATTCGCCATCGGCGGGCGTCTGGGAGACCAGGTAATCAGCGGCACAGTGGACCGCATCTTTCGCGACGAGAAAGACCGGCTCTGGATCGTGGATTTCAAGACCAGCGAGCACCAGGGCGCGCGCCTGGAACGGTTTCTGAACGAGGAGCAGCGCCGCTACCGGGCTCAGCTCGAAAACTATGCGGCGCTTCTGGCGAGAATCGAGCGTGGCCCGATCTGGCTCGCGCTGTATTTTCCGCTGCTCGATGCCTGGCGCGAATGGCAATACGAGGAAATCACGGCGGTGGCGAAGTAGGCAGTTCTTACACTATTACTCGGATGGCCACACGACTGACCGCGAATGTGAAGGCGGGCGGCTGCGCGTCGAAATTGAGCCCGAAGATTTTGGATCGTGCCCTCAGGTCTGTTCCGCGCGTAGTGAATGACAAAGTCCTGGTCGGTTACGAAACGGCGGATGATGCCGGCGTATACGACCTCTCGCAGCCCGGATCGGAGCCGCTCGCGATTGTGCAGACGGTGGATTTTTTCACGCCAATTGTGGATGATCCCTATGCATTCGGCGGCATTGCCGCAGCGAACGCATTGAGCGACATCTACGCCATGGGCGGAAAGCCGATTACAGCGCTGTCGCTGGTTGTTTATCCGGCGAAAGGCGAGCTGCAGGATCTCGAAGAAATTCTAAAAGGGGGCGCCGCCAAAATTCACGAAGCCGGCTGCGTGATCCTGGGCGGCCACAGCATCTCGGAGGATGAGGTCAAGTTCGGTTATGCGGTGACGGGCGTAATCGATCCGCGCCGTGTTCTGACCAACGCGGGTGCCCGGCCGGGTGATGTTCTGCTCTTCACCAAGCGCCTCGGCACCGGCGTGATCTCGACCGCACTGAAGCGCGGTATCGCCGACGAGAGACATGTGGAAGAATCGATTGCGCAGATGCTCACGCTAAATCGCGCAGCCTGCGATGAGATGCTGAAGCGCGACGTACACGCTTGCACGGATGTGACCGGTTTCGGCCTGCTCGGGCACGCCCGTGAGATGGCGCTCGCCAGCAACGTCACGCTCGAAATTCACGCCAGCGCTATTCGTTATCTGCCGGGCGCCCTCGAATATTCCAAAGCAGGCGCTCATGCCGGCGGGCTTAACAACAATCGCGAGTTCGTGGAAAGCTGCGTCGAGATGACGGAAACGATTCCTTCGGAGATTCAGTCGCTCCTGTACGACCCGCAGACGTCCGGGGGACTGCTCATCTCGCTCGCCGAGAGCGAAGCAGACGGTTTCCCCGGCGCGTATAAAATTGGACGAGTAACCGAACGCGCTGCAAAACCGTTAATTGTCAAAGAATGAAAAATCCGCTGATCATTGCGCTCGATTTCGACGATACCGACCAGGCGCTCGCGCTGATTCGCGACGTCGGTCCGGCGGCCGAGTTCTACAAGGTCGGAATGGAGTTGTATGCGGCCGGGGGGATGGCGTTTGTGTCGCGGGTGCGCGAACTCGGGAAGCGCGTTTTTCTCGATCTGAAGCTGTACGACATCAGCGAAACGGTAAAACGCGCAACGCGCCGGATTTGCAGCACCGGGCTGGTCGATTTTCTGACCGTGCACGGAAGCCGGGCGGTGATGGAGGCGGCGGTTGAGGGCAGGGAAAACTCCAAAACGGAACTGCTCGCCGTGACGGTGCTCACCAGCTTCGATCAGGACGACCTGGCCGATCTCGGCTATTCGACTCCCGTCTCGGAGCTGGTGGAGTTGCGCGTGCGGAAAGCGGTGGAATCGCGTATCGACGGCATCGTCTGCTCTCCTCTGGAAGTTGCGCGCGTGCGGCAGATCGGCGGCGCCGATTTGAAGCTGGTCACGCCCGGTGTTCGCTCGGCGGGCGCAGCGAAAGGCGATCAGAAGCGTACCGCGACACCGCGCGAAGCGATCGAAAACGGCGCGGATTATCTGGTCATTGGCCGGCAGGTGACTCGCGCGGCGAATCCGCGCGAGACCTGCGAAGCCATTCTGAGCGAAATCACTTCATCTGCTGCTTCAGCGCGTTGAGAATCGCCAGACCGTTCGGCGTTCCGAGCCCGGTGCAGCAATCCCAGCCCTTGGTTGCGTGATACGCGCCGTTGTTCCCGACGGTGATATCGCGGAAGGCATCAGTTCCGGCGAGGGTGCTGTAAAGAACCGGATGAAACCAACCGAGATTTTTTCCGAGTTGTTCGTTGCAGAGGGCGATGAGCGCAGCCCAGAGCGGCGCAACCGCGCTTGTGCCTCCGACAGCGCTTTCCTGGCCATCGACCAGCACGCGATAGCCAGTCTGCGGATCGGCATTGCCGGCGACATCGGGAACGCCGCGCCCACTCGAGTTCGCAGTGCCGCTCGGCTTCGGGACATTTGCCTGGGCCTGATAATCGGGCTGCGAGAAATAGGCGCTCACACCGCCTCCGGTTGCTCCGCCCCAGGCGCCTTCGTTCCAGACGGTTTCCGACGTGATCTTCCCATTCGCGGAGAGCAGTTTTGTACCGCCGCAAGCGAGCACCCACGGACTGGATGCCGGGAAATCCACATGCGGCTGCCGGTCATTCTCGCCATCTGACGAACCCGAGTCGCCGGCCGCGGCGCATACCGTAATGCCGAGCGCGGCCGCATCCTGAAACGCGGCATTGAAGGCATTCTTGCTCTGAGCGGTCCATTCGTTCTCGGCGGATCCCCAGCTGATCGAAATCACTGAGGGTTTGCAAACACTGTCGTGAATTGCGGCGTTGATCGCGTTCAGAAACCCTTCATCGGTATTCGGCGCGAAATAGACGGCGATGGTCGCAGCAGGAGCCATTGCGCCCGCGACTTCGATATCGAGCATCACCTCGCCATCGGCTCCGTCGGGATCACCATCGGGTGCATTCTGCGCACCGCCGACGCTTACCGGTACGATCGAAACCGGATTCACGCCGACGCGCTTCCAATACGTCTCAAGATCTGAATCCTGGTAGCCGCCGCCCAATTCGATCATGGCGATCGTCTGACCCTTCCCTTTGTTCGGCGGAAAGTTGTACAGCTGCGCGACTTCGACGGGCGTGTAGGTCTTTGCTGCGTGCGCCAGGTCGCGCGAGTGAAAATGTGGTTGCGCGACGGGCCGGTTATCGAAACCGAAGACACCGATCACGCAATCGGCCAGTTCGGCTGGCACATGGAGCGAACCTTCTCGTGTACGATAAACTGCGCCTTCCAGTTTGGAGAGCCGCAGATTCGCGCCGAACAGCTCGGCTAGTTTGCCGACTGGACCCGCGATCTGAACGGTTCGCGCCGGCGGGTTGACTCGGACCACGGCCAGTTCGTGCGCCGCAGCGAAAGCTTTGACCTTCTGGATATCGGATGAATCAGCGCCATGCGATTTGACAAATTCCTGGCGCGAGAGGCGTCCGGCGTGCCGGGGATGCCGCGCGCCGGCTGGGTTTCTGCGCAGGGTCAGGGTGAGTTCGATGTTCTTGTCCGGATGGATGTCCCCGGCGGGAACTGAATTGCGGGGATGCGAGCGCTCGCTCCCGAGCAGTTTGACATGAGCAGGCATGAGGTTGTACCGCCCAAAACGTAGCGGAAGCGGTTCCGGGGTGTATTGAACCGATACCGACGATTTGTGATTACAAATCGCTGGAAATACGCTAGTTACTGAAAAGACCAAGAGGCCCAGAAGAGTTGTCACTGGAAGCTGCTTCGCAGACCTCTCCGAGACTCGTTAGGCTGAAGGGAGCATGACGCGAGTGTCGAAAACACTGGCTTTGTTTCTTGTTCTTCTCTGTTCGGGGGCGGGCGCAATCGACGCGCAGGCGCTCGGAAGTCTGCTTTCCGGCAGTAAACAGCCGGCTAGCTCGAGCACTGCCGCAGCAACCGATCCACTGCGCCGGAACACGCCGCGGGACAGCATCTATGCGTTTCTCGAGGCATGCCATCGAGGTAAGTACGCGGTTGCGGCCCAGTATCTTGATCTGCGGAAATTGAGCTCGCAGCAGCGAACATCGGAAGGGCCGCAGCTTGCGCAGCAACTGAGCCAGTTGCTCGATCGCAATCCGCGCTTCGAAGTGGGCAAGCTGAGCGATTCGCCGGAAGGAAATACCGGGGATGGCCTTGCCTCGAATCTGGATGACCTGGCGACGTTCGAGCTCGAGGGCGAACCCGTCACGCTGCACATGGAACGCGTAACGCTTAGTGGAAGCGGCACGCCGGTCTGGCTGGTTTCCGCATTGAGCGTTTCGCAGATACCGGAGCTCGCCGGCACAATCGAACAGAGCTGGCTGGAAAAGCGCCTGCCGGAGCCGCTGATCAAAATCAAGTTTGTCGGCACGCCGCTCTGGGTCTGGCTGGCGCTGCTGCTGATTGCGATTGTTTTATCCGCGCTTTCGCGGGCGCTCTCGAAGCTATTCATCGCCATTCTGAAGCCGATCACGGCGCGCTACGCCAAAGCGTTTCATACACAGCGACTGGAAACTCTGACAGAGCCTCTGCGTTTGCTTCTTTCCATCATCGTCTTTCGCGCCTCGATGGCGTTTGTGCCCACTAGCGCGCTGCTCCGAGACGATCTGCTGAAGCTGCTGATTCTGCTCTTCATGCTGGGCGCGGCGTCGCTGTTGATGCGGCTGGTCGATATCATTTCGGACACCGTAATCTCGCGGCTCGATCATCGCGAGCGCGCGCTGACGTATTCGGTTTTTCCGCTCGGCATTCGCTTCATCAAGATTCTGATTTTCTGTTTCGCGGTTCTCGTGGTCTTGCAGCAATGGGGCTACAACATGAGCGCCATTCTGGCGGGCGTCGGTGTGGGCGGCATCGCGGTGGCGCTAGCGGCGCAGAAAACGATCGAGAATCTATTCGGCGGCGTTTCGCTGATCAGCGACCGGCCGGTGCTGGTGGGTGATTTCTGCCAGTTCGGCGGACAGGTGGGAACGGTGGAGGACATCGGGCTGCGCTCGACGCGCATCCGCACGCTCGATCGTACGCTCGTGACTGTTCCGAACTCACAGTTCTCCACGATGACGCTCGAGAACTACGCCAGGCGAGACAAGATGTGGTTTCATCCGACGATCCGTTTGCGGCGCGATACGAGTCCCGAGCAGGTGAAGCAGATGATGGACGCGATTCGCGAAATTCTGCAAAAGCACGAAATGGTGGATGCGTCGGGCGTACCGCTGCGCTTTACGAAGATCTCCGACCAGTCGCTCGACCTCGACATCTTCGCGTACGTGCTGACGCCGGATTCGAACAAGTTTCTGGAAGTGCAGACGGAACTGCTGCTGAAGATATTGGAAGCTTCGTACCGGCTTGGTATCGGGCTGTCGGTACCGATTCAGGAGGAGTACAACGTCTCGGTGGACGCGAACGACACGACGACGCCGCATCCCTTTCTGGCATTCCGCAACAGCAGCAAGGAGAATGGCGCAACGGACGGAGCGGGCCCACAGACGCCGAGCGCGGTCAGGAGCTGACGTTTTCGGGAGCGGTTGGAACGCCGGAAGCGATACTGCGCAGGCGCCAGACGCACCAAAGCGTAACGGCGATTTCGTAGAGATTCAGCACGAGCTGCAAGCTGTCGAGCGCAGTCGCATTGATGATCTCGCCGGTGATCAGCAGAAAGCACCAGACCACTTCCCCGGCGAGCAAAAGCTTGTAATACAGCAGCCAGACGAGAGTATTGGCGGGCAGCGCGACATTTTGTGCTCGCGCGAGACGCCGGACGGACCAGAGAAATGCCAGGCTGGAGGTGGCGGCCGAGGCCCAGACGATGATGGCGAAGGTGCCGAGCAGGGTGTCACGGCCCTCTTCGCTGCCTGTGACTGCCGCGATGATAAGGCCGAAGAGCGACGCGATGGCCAGACTGCCAATCATGCGAACTCCAGCAAAGCGGCGGATTGGCTCGATCTGAGGCCTGGCTTCTTCCCAGACGTCGTAGGCGGCAGCGGGAAAGACAAAGAGAAGAAGAAAGCGCGAATAGAGAATGACGTAAAGGTTTTCGCGCGAATCGAGGCCGAGCCATAAACCGACAATGTCGAAGAAAAGCGTCACCAGCGCAGCCAGCGTGATGAAGGTGTAGGTTTTCTGAAGCCGGAGCTGCAGGATCCGCAGCAGAAGCAGGGCATCGGCCGCCGTGCCTGCGATGAGAATCCAATGATTGAGTTGGCCGAGCATTCGCTAGTTCTATTTTGAGCGTAGGAGATGCGGGGCGATTTGAATCTTGCCGGAAAACATGCTCTAATAAAGTGATCGGCCCACCGAAAAGCTGATCCCGCTGCAGATTCCTGCAGTCTTCCAATGCATTTGAGGAATTCGCGCAAAACGGCTGCGGTGTTGAGCGCGCCACCGGAGGCCCTTGCGAGTTTCTTAGCTGTATGTGGCGCGCATCCGCGCTTTGTGCGCGATGGAGGAGCTTACTAGTTGGAGCAAGCAGTTCTCGCCCTGGAGGACGGAACAGTCTTCGAGGGCACGAGCTTTGGTGCGCCTGCGCAACGCACAGGCGAGGTCGTTTTCAATACCGCCATTACCGGCTACCAGGAGATTTTCACCGATCCCTCGTATTGCGGGCAGATTGTTGTCCTGACCAATCCGCAGATCGGTAATTACGGCGCCAATTCCCAGGATTTCGAATCGGTGAAGCCGTTTATCGAGGGCCTGGTGGTGCGCGAGATATCGCCCGTGGCGAGCAACTGGCGCTCGGGCGAGAAAGCGGAACATTTTTTGGCCAAATACGGCATACCGGTGATTGCGGATGTCGATACGCGCAAGCTGGTGCGGCTGCTGCGCGATCGCGGCGCGATGCGGGGTGTGATCGCGGTAGGAGAGCAGGATCGCGACCAGCTGATTGAGGCTGCTCGCCGGTCGCCTTCCATGACCGGTCAGAATCTGGTGGCGCGCGTTACGACTTCGAATGCGTATCCCTGGACCGAAGCAGTTGCTCCGGTTTCGCCCTCCGACAAAATCGAATCGGCCTCCGAGCCTTGCTATCACGTGGTGGCGTATGACTATGGGATCAAGCGAAACATTCTGCGACATCTGGTACAGATCGGCTCGCGGCTCACGGTCGTGCCGGCGGATACCTCGGCGGACGACGTGCTCGCGCTGAAGCCGGACGGGGTGTTTTTGTCAAACGGTCCGGGCGATCCCGAGCCGCTCGAGCATCAGGCCACTCAGGTGCGCAAACTGATCGGGCGCGTACCAGTTTTCGGCATCTGCCTCGGACACCAGATTCTCGGGCTGGCATTTGGCGGCAAGACTTACAAGCTCAAATTTGGGCATCATGGCGCGAACCACCCGGTACTGAATCAGCTCACGGGCAAAGTTGAGATCACTTCACAGAATCACGGCTTCTGTGTGGATCCTGGTTCTCTGCGCGACTCTGAAGTTGAAATCACCCACATGAATCTCAACGATCAGACGGTCGAGGGATTCCGGCATCGGAGCGAGCCGGTCTTCTGTGTGCAGTATCATCCGGAAGCAGCGCCCGGCCCTCACGATTCCCACTATCTCTTTCGCGATTTCGCGCAAGCTATGAAGGAGCACAAGAGCTAGGCCGATGCCCAAGCGAACCGATCTGAAACGCATCATGATCATCGGCTCGGGGCCGATCGTAATTGGACAGGCGTGTGAATTTGATTATTCCGGCGTGCAGGCCTGCAAAGCGCTGCGGCAGGAAGGCTACGAGGTCATTCTGATCAACTCGAATCCGGCGACGATCATGACGGATCCCGAGCTGGCAGACTGCACCTATGTTGAGCCGCTGAGCCTTGCGTTTGCCACGGAAGTGATTCGCAAAGAGCGGCCGGATGCTCTGCTTTCAACGGTCGGCGGCCAGACGGCGTTGAATCTTGCGGTAGAACTGGCCGAAGCGGGTGTTCTTGAAGAGTACGGCGTGGAGCTGATTGGCGCGAATATCAAAGCGATCAAGAAAGCCGAAGACCGGCTGCTGTTCAAAGACGCGATGCGCAAGATCGGGCTCGACATGACGCAATCGCAGCTGGTCAACAACGTCGAGGACGGGCTGGAGTTTGCAGAGCGTATCGGCTATCCGATCATTCTGCGTCCAAGCTTCACGCTGGGCGGAACGGGCGGCGGTATCGCCTACAACCGGGAAGAGCTGGAAGAAATTCTTGCGCGCGGTATCGATCTTTCGCCGGTGCATGAAGTTCTGGTGGAAGAGAGCGTGCTCGGCTGGAAGGAATTTGAGCTCGAGGTGATGCGCGACCTGGCCGGTAATGGCATCATTATCTGCTCCATCGAGAACTTTGATCCGATGGGCGTGCATACGGGCGACTCGATCACAGTCGCGCCGGCGCAAACGCTCACCGATCGCGAGTATCAGATGATGCGTGATGCTGCGTTGCGCTGCTTGAACGAGATTGGGGTGGATACCGGCGGCTCCAATGTGCAGTTCGCGATTAATCCCGAGAACGGGCGCATGGTGATTGTCGAGATGAATCCGCGCGTTTCGCGCAGCTCGGCGCTCGCCTCGAAAGCCACGGGATTTCCGATTGCAAAGATCGCGGCGAAACTTGCGGTCGGCTATCGTCTGGACGAAATTCGCAACGACATCACGCGCGCGACCCCGGCCTGCTTCGAACCGACCATCGACTATGTGGTCGTCAAGATCCCGCGCTGGCAGTTCGAAAAATTTCCGGGCGCCGAGCCGGTGCTCAGTACGCAGATGAAATCGGTCGGCGAAGTGATGGCGATCGGCCGTACGTTCAAGCAGGCTCTCGGCAAAGGGTTGCGCAGTCTCGAAACGGGCAAGGCGTCGAGCGCGCAGCAGTTTGATCCGGCGCTGATCGCGAAGCGTCTGATTACGCCGAATCCTGAGCGCCTCGATTACATTCGTTTTGCCTTCGCGCAGGGCTATACGGTCGAGCAGGTACATGAGATGACCAGCATCGATCGCTGGTTCCTCGAGCAGATTGCCGATCTGATTCGAAGGGAGAAAGCGCTTGCCGGGCGCAAGCTCGAGTCCTTTACGGCCCAGGAATTTCGTAAACTCAAGCGCGACGGTTTTGGTGACCGCCAGATTGCTGAAGCGATCGGCGTCGAGCCGCTCGAAGTACGTAAAGCACGGCTGGCGCTCGGCGTAAGAGCGGTCTTCAATCGCGTGGATACCTGCGCGGCCGAATTTGAAAGCTTCACGCCGTATATGTATTCGAGTTACGAATCGGAAGACGAAGCGGATCCGAGTAATCGCAAGAAGGTGATGATACTTGGCAGCGGTCCGAATCGCATCGGCCAGGGGCTCGAGTTCGACTACGCCTGCTGCCATGCGTCTTTCGCGCTGCAGGATTTCGGCTATGAATCGATCATGGTCAACTGCAACCCGGAGACGGTATCGACCGACTACGACACCAGCGATCGGCTCTACTTCGAGCCGTTGACGCAGGAGGAGGTGCTGAACGTCTACGATGTCGAGCAGCCCGACGGTTTGATTGTGCAGTTCGGCGGACAAACTCCGCTGAATCTGGCGATGCCGCTCAAGAACTCCGGCCTGCCGATCATCGGGACCGATCCGAGCAACATCGATCTGGCGGAAGACCGAAAGCTTTTCGGGAAGCTGCTAGGCGATCTGGGCATTCCTTCGCCGGCACACGGAACTGCGACCAGCGTGGAAGAAGCCTGCGAGGTTGCGGCCCGGCTCGGTTTCCCGGTGCTGGTTCGCCCTAGTTACGTGCTGGGCGGCCGCGCTATGGTCATCGCCTATAACGAAGAGACCGTGCGGCGCTATATGCAGGAGGCGACGCATTTCTCGGTAAAACGTCCGGTACTCATTGATCGCTTTCTCGAGGACGCAACCGAAGTGGATGTGGACGCGCTTTCGGATGGCGAAAACGTGCTGATCGCGGGCATCATGGAGCACATCGAAGAAGCCGGGGTGCACTCCGGCGACAGCTCCTGCGTGCTGCCGGCCATCTCGATTCCGCAGAACACACTGCGCACGATCGAAGAGTACACGGCCAAACTCGCGCGAGCTCTGCATGTGATCGGGCTGATGAACGTGCAGTATGCGCTGAAGAATGGAACCGTTTACGTGCTCGAAGTGAATCCGCGGGCGTCGCGCACGGTTCCGTTTGTCAGCAAGGCTACTGGCGTGCCGTTGCCGAAAATCGCTGTCGGCCTCATGCTGGGGAAAAAACTGCCCGAACTCGCGGATCTCACTAAAGGGGTGGTGAATGGCACGCTGACGGTGCCGAACTACTTCGTGAAGAGTCCGGTGTTCCCGTTTGCCAAATTCCCGGGGGTGGATCCGGCGCTTGGGCCTGAGATGCGTTCGACCGGTGAGGTGATGGGCGTCGGGCAGAGTTTTGGAGAAGCGTTTTTTAAAGCGCAACTCGCGGCAGGTACACCGATTCCGGATGCCGGCTCGCTCTTCATCAGTGTGAACGATCGCGACAAGCCCGCAGCCGTCGAGGTCGCGCGTAAATTCAACGAGCTCGGCTTCGAACTATTCGCGACGCGCGGAACTGCGTCGGTCCTCAAAGCGGCGGGCCTGACCTGCAAAACTGTCTTCAAAGTGAATGAGGGGCGTCCGAATGCGGTCGATCTGCTCAAAGCGGGCAAACTGAATCTTATTGTTTACACAACAACGGGCAGCCACTCGTTCCCCGACGAACAAACGATCCGACGCAATTCGGTGACCTACCGCATCCCGTGCATCACGACGATGAGCGGCGCCAAGGCGGCAGCTGAAGCCATCGCCTCGCGGCGTCGCGATCCGGTGCGGGTCTGGAGCTTGCAGGAGCTGCACTCGGAAGCTGCCATGCACGCGCAGTCCTGACCATTTGCAAGAAAAGAGCACGCCCCGAAAACTGAGGCGTGCTCGTTCAATGTGAAGGGAACTACTGGTACAGCTTCCGACGGCGGAGAAGTGCAATTACTCCGAGTCCTCCGGCAACTACGGCGTACGGAGCCGGCTCCGGAGTGGCGGACTGAAATGGCAGGTCGATTTGTAGCACCGCTGATCCTCCGCAGCACTCCCCGTAGACAAGCGTAAACGGGAGCGTTCCCGAAGGACCGTTATAAGTCTGAGTAGTCGTAAAAGGCCCTGTCGGGCCAGGGGCGTCGATCACGCTCATTCCTCCGATCTGCAGCGTGAGTCCGTCATCGTGGGTGACCGTGAACGTTTCTCCGGTCGTTACCGTAACGATCCCGGTGAACTCCAGAATCGACGGGCTGATGGGAAGACTCAGATCAGCAGCCGAACCGGTGATGTTCGTTGCTCCTCCGGAGAGAAGCCATTGATCGACCGTTCCGGCAACAGTGAAGTTGAACGGCGCGTTCGCCTGAAACGTCACGTTGGGAGCGGTGCTGGGTATGTTGGCAAGAACAGCGTTTTGCGCCACGCTGTCGGATACCGTCCAAAGCTGGCCGGTAACGCTTGCCGCATAACTGGAACTGACAAGTAGACTGCAAAGACCGAGAAGTCTTCGAAGCTGCATGCCGCCTCCTTTAATGGTCAGGTAAATTCGAGACCATTTCCAGTCTAGCGGTATCACATTAAGAAAAAATGACGCGTGATTTGAGTTCGAATTCCAAAAAAAGCTGAGGTGCGTGTATCGATGAACCGAATCGCGTGCAAGTGAATGCAAGTGGAAAAACGATTCGCCCCCGTCGGCGCGCTTAGCTTTCTCGCCACTCCGCACATCGCGTATCTCACGTTCAGCGGGGTGTCTGAATCGCGCTGCTGACCGGGTTCCGCAATATGCGCGGAGTCGTGTGGCTTCGCAGAGTGTTCCGATTCGGGCTCATCTTTATCAGCATTGGGATCGTTGGCAGGCTGGGGCAGAGATACCTCACCCGGAAAGTGACGATTCTTGCCTGGGCGATCGTGAGCCTGGCATTCTCACGATGCTCCTTTCCCGGGTTCGTCGCTTAGTTCACGGCGAACTAGCCTGATCCCGCAGCGAAAAAAAATCCTGCCGAGGGCGTCGAATCGCGCGATTCTCGCGCGTTGTATAGGTGAAGATTTGTTATGACCATAGAATCGAGTGTGCAGCCACTTACGGGAGAAGAGTTTCAAGAAGCGTCGGAGTATCTGACCAAGACCAGGGATGAGCTGGTGGAAGCGATCGCCGATTTAAGCGAAACCCAATGGACGTTCAGGTCATCGCCTGAGCGGTGGTCGGTCGGTGACAATGTTGAGCATCTCGGGATCGTGGAGACGTTGTTCCTCCAGAACACGGCGGCTCTGTTCGATCAGCTGTCGATGTGGCAGCCGGGTCGCCAGCGGCTACTCGATCGCGACGTGGTCTCGATGGGCATCAATCGCGGAATAAAAATCAGTGCACCGGAGCGGCTTTTACCGAGCGGCACAATGCGCCCGCAGGCCGCGGTAGCGCGATTTCTCGTTGCTCGTGAGCGCACCCGGGACTTTCTGGCAAGTACCCCTGACCTGCGGGAGCGTTTTCGCGAGCACCCGGTAGTCGGGGCCATCGATATTTATCAATGGGTGCTTCTGGTGGGTGCACATACGGAGAGGCACCGTCTCCAGATTCTCGAAATCAAGGGCGATTCTCAATTCCCCAAGTCTTAGAACAACTCTTTATGCGCTACATGTTTCTGGTGTATTCGAAAGAACAGGGTGAACCCGACCCGGAGGCTTTGAAGAAAGTGGCGGAAGGCCACCGCGCGCTGATGGAAGAGACCAGCCAGCGCGGTGTGCTGCGCGCCGGAGAGCCGCTCGAGCCGGTGTCTTCGGCGACAACGATCCGATATGCAAATGGTGAAGCGATGATCACCGACGGACCGTTCGCCGAGACAAAAGAGCAACTCGCCGGATACTACATTCTGGACTGCAAGGATCTGGACGAGGCGCTCGAATGGGCCAGGAAGATGCCGACTGGATGTTTTGGAGGCGAAGGCTCGATCGAGGTCCGGCCGGTGCGGCGGATCTGACGCTCGCCGCCAGTCGAGATGGATGTCCGCGGCCGAATCGAAGACGTATTTCGCGAAGAGTACGGCCGCATTCTGGCTGGTCTGATCCGGATTTCGGGTTCAATGGACACGGCCGAGGAAGCCATGCAGGAGGCGCTCGCGTCCGCTCTGAAGACCTGGCCCGAGCAGGGCATTCCGGACAATCCGGCCGGCTGGATCACGCTCGCGGCACGAAGAAAGATAATTGACGAACTCCGGCACCGGCGTGTGATGCGCGAGAAGGAACCGGCACTCGAACAGCACTACTCCAGCCTGGCGCGCGGCGAAGAAGAAGGCGATGAACTGAGTTTTGTGGACGAGCGGCTCAAGCTGATGTTTACCTGCTGCCATCCGGCCTTGAACCGGCAGGCGCAGGTGGGGCTCACGTTGCGCACACTCGGAGGGCTTACAACCGCGGAAATTGCGAAAGCGTTTCTTTTGGACGAGACGGCGCTTGCTCAGCGACTGGTACGCGCAAAGCGGAAGATTCGCGACGCGGGAATCCCATATGAGGTGCCCGCGCCAGAGAAATTGCCGGAACGACTGGCCGCGGTGCAGGCGGTGATTTACCTGATCTTCAACGAAGGATATGCGTCGCATAGCGGGGCCGAACTGGTTCGTGCCGACCTGTCGAGTGAAGCCATCCGGCTCGGGCGAGTGCTGCACAAGCTCATGCCCCGGGATTCCGGAACGATTGGATTGCTCGCGCTTATGCTGTTGCAGGACTCCCGGCGCGCCGCTCGGTTGCGGGAGGGCGAACTCGTGACGCTCGAAGAACAGGACCGCTCGCTGTGGGACCGCGCCCAGATTTCGGAAGCGATCGGGCTTCTTGATCGGGTTGAGCGAAGCGGAAAACCGGGCCCGTATGAGCTGCAGGCTCGCATTGCCGCCGAACATGCGCGGGCCGCACGTGCGGACGCGACAGACTGGCGAGCGATCTGGCGCTTGTATGACCAGTTACTTGCGGTTCACGCGAGCCCTGTTGTGGCATTGAACCGCGCGGCCGCGATTTCGATGGCGGGTGCGCTCGATCTGGCTCTTGAAGAGATGGACCGGCTGCGCTCCGGTCTCGATCAGTATTACTTGCTGCACGCGGCCCGGGCCGATGTCCTGCGGCGGATGGGTAGAAACGATGAAGCGCGGGAAAGCTACCGGCGCGCACTCGGGCTGCTGGAGAATCCTGTGGAGCGGCGCTTCATTGAGCGGAGACTTGCCGGACTCAGCGCTGAAAATTCGCTATGATCGACTAGCGGAGACAACGAATATTGGCCGAAACCGTTCCGACGCTCCGGGAAAATGCATCGACAACGGATCAGCCGGATGTACTGGTCGTCCCGCTCGGGTTTTACGCGCACACCTGGTGGTTGCTGCGGCGGGCATTTGTAGCGGCATACGAGGATAACTGCTTCAGCATCGCCAAAGGCGCGGCGTACTCTTCGTTGTTATCGCTGTTTCCGATTTTCACGACGCTGACTGCGATTCTCTTTCAAATCAATGCTGAGCCGGTGGTGCAGGTGATCGCGCGTTTCGTGCGGCAGATCGCGCCGCCGGGAACAGAGGATCTGGTGCTGTGGCGCCTGCGTGTGCACGGGCCCAAGCCGATTCCGCTCTCGGCCATTGCAATTGGCGTTTCTTTGTGGGCCGGCTCGGGCGCGATGGTTACGTTGATGGAAGGATTTCAGGCCGCCTATCGGATTCCAGCGGGGCGGCCATTTATCAAGCAGCGGGCGATGGCGATTTTTCTTGTTCTCATCGTGGCGTTCCCCGCCGTGGGCGCAAGCAGTCTGATTCTGTTCGGGAATCGCATTGAACTGGCGATCGTGCACTGGCTGGGAGCCACTGAGTTGAGCATTCCGGTCGAGCTCGGCTGGAAAATCGGCCGTTATGCAGTGGCTTTTGCGACGACTACCTTTGTGACCGGGTTGCTCTATTATTTCGGTCCAAATTACCGGCCCGAACCGGAACGGATTCGCAAAAGCGCGGGATCGCGCTTCCGGCGCGTGTGGCCCGGTGCTCTGCTTTCCACCGTACTCTGGATGCTCGCGACGGCGGGCTTTGCAGCCTACGTTTCGCATGCTCACTACAACGCGTTTTACGGTAGTCTCGGCACGGTTATTGTGCTGCTGATCTGGCTTTATCTGATCTCCTGCATCGCACTACTCGGCTGCGAATTCAACGCCGAGCGAGAGCGCGCCGAATCGCTGCCGAGCCTTTCCTGAGAGCTTTATACTCTAGGCAGTGCCGTTCAAATTAGGGATCGACTACAAGCCGCGCGGCGATCAGGCGAGCGCGATCGAGCAGCTTACGCGCGGCGTTTTCGACGGCGAAAAACATCAGGTTCTGCTGGGTGTCACGGGTTCGGGGAAGACGTTCACCATGGCCAAGATCATTGAGGCCGCCGAGCGTCCGGCACTCGTTCTGGCGCACAACAAGACCCTCGCTGCCCAGCTCTATCACGAGTTCAAGAGCTTCTTCCCACACAACGCAGTCGAGTATTTCGTCAGCTACTACGATTACTATCAGCCGGAAGCTTATATTCCGGCCGGCGACATCTATATCGAAAAGGAAGCGACGATCAACGATGAGCTGGACAAGCTGCGCCTATCTGCAACACGCTCGCTTTTTGAGCGGCGCGATTGCGTAATTGTCGCGAGCGTCAGCTGCATTTACGGCCTGGGGTCGCCCGAAGCCTATTACGGCATGCTGCTGATGCTCGAAAAAGGGCAGCAGATCAGCCGCAAAGAGCTGCTGCAGCGGCTTGTCGAGATTCTCTACAACCGCAGCGACCACGAGTTCCGGCGCGGAACCTTCCGGGTGCGTGGGGACGTCATTGAACTCTATCCCACCTACGACGACAACGCTTATCGGATCGAGATGTGGGGCGATCAGATCGAATCGTTAAGCCAGATCGATCCGCTGCTTGGACAGGTAAAGCAGATGTACACCCGGCTGCCGATTTATCCAGCGACGCACTATGTGATGGATGCGCCGACGCGCGAGCAGGCGATGAAGAGCATCGAAAACGAGCTCCAGTGGTGGCACAAAGAGCTCGAAAGCAGCGGCAAGCTGATCGAAGCGCAGCGGCTTTATCAGCGCACAATGTTCGATCTGGAAATGATCAAACAGATCGGATTTTGCCACGGCATTGAAAACTACTCGCGGCATTTCTCGGGTCGATTGCCGGGCGAAGCACCGCCTACGCTGCTCGATTACCTGCCGAACGATGCACTGCTCTTCATTGACGAGAGTCATCAGACCGTCCCGCAGCTGCAGGGCATGTATCATGGGGACCGCTCCCGTAAGGACATCCTTGTCGAGTACGGATTCCGGCTGCCGAGCGCGCGAGACAACCGGCCGCTCACGTTTGAAGAATTCGAAAATCGTGTGGATCAGGTTGTCTATGTTTCCGCTACGCCGGGCCCTTATGAATTAACGAAGGCTGCGGGCGTGGTGGTCGAGCAGATCATCCGGCCGACGGGTCTGATCGATCCGGAGATCGAGGTGCGCCCGATCAAGGGGCAGGTGGACAACCTGCTGCATGAAATACGAGTACGGAGCGAAAGGAACGAGCGGGTGCTGGTAACGACGCTGACCAAACGCATGGCGGAAGACCTTGCCGAATACTATTCCGAAGTCGGCGTGCGCTGCGCGTATCTGCATTCGGAGGTGAGCACGCTCGACCGCATCAAGATCCTGCGCGATCTACGGCGCGGGGAGTATGACGTGCTGATCGGCGTCAACCTGTTGCGCGAAGGGCTCGATTTACCGGAAGTCTCACTGGTTGCCGTGCTCGATGCGGATAAAGAAGGCTTTCTGCGTTCGAGCGGGTCGCTCATTCAAACCATTGGACGCGCCGCGCGTAATGTAAATGGACGGGCGATTCTTTACGCGAACGTGATTACGGCGAGTATGGAGCGTGCCATGAAAGAGACCGAAAGACGGCGCGCGCTGCAGGAGGCTTACAACGAAGCGAACGGCATCACGCCCCAGAGCATCAGCAAGCCGCTCGATATGAGCCTGGTGGCGATTGCCGAGGCCGATTATGTCACGGTTCCGCTCGACGATAAGGCACAGCCCGACGAGGAGCTAACCCCCGCTCAGAAGGATGCGTTGATTGCCGAGCTGGAAGCGAAGATGCGGGAAGCTGCAAAGATTTTTGAGTTTGAAAAAGCGGCCCAGTTGCGCGATCGCATTAAAGCGCTGAAAGCGAGTGCGGTATATGAAGCGGCAACAGTCAGTCGGGTTGGTGGTTGAGGGCAATGCGACATCATCTGCCGTCCTGAGATTACCGAGCGTCCTCGATGAAATCGGTCCCGTGAAGGCCGGAGTGCAGCGTGTCGCACGCCGCCTCTCGAATTTTCTCGGCGCGGGCTACCCGGTTGCCACCTACGATGAATTACAGGACGCGCGTTTGATTCTGTTGCGGGTTCCGGACGAGTCGGTCGCGCGGATTGTTTCGGAGCTGCGGAGCGCCAATCTCGTTCTCAAGGATTCTCTCATCGTGCTTTGCGAAAGCTGCATGCCGAGTAGCGTACTCGCGCCGCTGGCTGAATGCGGCGCCGGAACGGCTTCGGTGGTCGCGTTCCCGACTCCCCGAAAACGATGGTTTGTTGTCGAGGGGCATATCGCGGCCGTGCGCCAGATCAAGCGTCTGCTCGATCGCAGTGATGCGCGTGTCTTCGAATTGAAGCCGGGCGCCAAACCACTGTATTTCGCTGCTCAGCTGCTTGCGACCGGAGTGCCGATTCATCTGATGACCAGCGCTCAACAGGCGCTGCGCCGTGCCGGTATTAAGGGGAACCACCTGCACGAGCTGCTCGAAGAGATGTCGTTCGAGATGTTTCGCTCGTTCTCGAACGGTGCTCGATTCAGCTGGCCTATGGCACGCGGCGGCTGCCCGCCCGAAACCACCGATGAATATCTCGGCCTGTTGCGCGCTCATCATCCGGAGATTGCAGCGGATCTCGAGGAGCAGCTGAGTTTCGCGTCACGCCGGACGAGCAGCCGCAAATCCGACTGAATTCTAATCAGTGCACAATATTCCGGCCGAAGTGGAACGACGGACCGACGGAAAGACGCACCGTGTTGCGCGAACTTTTCAAGATGTCGGTGAAGAGGCTATTGTGAACGAAATCGGCCTGTAGCCTGAGACTGGCGTGACGCCAAAAATTCAGGTCCACTCCTCCCCCAAAACCGTAGAAGCCTTCCCAATCCGTCTTGCTCCCGGATGGGGCGAGCTGGCTGACAACTGCGGTGGTGAAAGCGTCGTGCGGATGCGGGCGCGCTTCCTCGTAGATGGCTCCTATCGAGGGGCGGATGAAAAGTGTTACGGCTTGAAAGTGACGATATTCGAGTTGCGGTCCGGCGGCAAAGGTTTGAGTGGTCGAACCGGTGGGTACGCTCAGTTGGTAACCGGCCGGCAGCACGCCGAGCGCCTGAAGCTGAGCGATCTGACCGTTGATCTGCGTGGCCAGCGCCGGTTTGAGAAGATCCGATGTCAGATTGAGGCTTCCACTCACAACCGAGTAGTCGAAGCCGAGCGCCAGCCAGGTGCGGGCGTTGATACCGGCCTGCAGATGATACCCGCGCTCCTGAAGTTTGGCGCTCGGGCTATCGAACCAGGTGAAGCCGCTGAAGACATCGAAGCGGCCAACGTAATCCTGCTGAGCGAAGAGGGGCGTTGAAAGAACAATCAGCAGCAAGCAGCGGACGGACTTGGTCATAGATCACACGATACGCGAAAGCGGGCTCGCGGCTCAAGTTTTCTCGGTCTCAAAATGCCACACCACTCGTTTGGCTTGTGCGCGCCATTGCTCGATAAACGGAGAGTAGCGTAGTTCGAGTGGCGCGCGGCGAAGCTTCAGAGTTGGAGTCAACAGACCGTTGTCGATGCCCCATTTCGCGTCGGTAAGCGTGACGCTTGCAATGCGCTCGTGGGGCGCTAGAGCGGCATTTACGCGATCCAGGAGATCGGCGAGCGAGTGTTCGAGAGCGAGACGCCCTTCGGCTGTTTTCGCGTTTTCGCGAGCTGGTGGGGTGAGCACTGCAATGGCAACAGGCGCAGGCAAGCCAGATCCCATGACCAGGCACATCTCGATTGCGGGATGCGTGCCGAGCATCATCTCGATCGCGCTGGGTGTTACGTATTTGCCTTTGGCGGTCTTGAACTGCTCCTTCATCCGGCCTTTTATCCGGAGCCAGCCGTCACGATCCATTTCGCCGAGATCGCCGGAGTGGATGAATCCATCGGCGGTGAAAGCGGCCGCCGTTCCCTGCGGATCGCGATAGTACCCGGTCATGTTCATCGGGCTTTTCACCTGAATTTCGCCTTCCTGGCTGATACGCGTCTCCACCCCCGGAGCATCCTTACCGACTGTGCCCGCGCGGAACTGCCCGCGTGGCGCAGTATGCGTAATGCCAGATTCGGTAGTTCCATATCCTTCGGCCAAAGGCAGCCCGAGGCGGCGAAACCAGAGCACGAGCTCGAGAGGTATCGGCGCTGAACCGGAGGCGGCCATGCGCACGCGGTGAAGGCCAAGCTGGCGTAAAATGCGCCGACGGACGAAAAAGCCGAGGAGCGGGATCCCGAGCCAGCGTTCGAGCTTCGGCTGTGAAACCTTTTCGAAGACGCCGGCCTGGAATTTGGCATAGAGACGCGGAACAGAGAAGAAAACGGTGGGTCGGGCGCGCTTGAGATCGCGAAAGAAAGTGGAGCTGCTTTCGCCGAAAAAGATGCGCCAGCCGCGATACAGGCTGGTGGTTTCTGTAAGTGCGCGTTCGGCAATATGCGCGAGCGGAAGATATGAGATGGCGCGCTCATTGCTGCGCGATCCGGTGACCTGCTCGACCGCTTTTGCGAAATACGAAAACGCGGCGAAGCAGTGCATAGCGCCTTTCGGCGCGCCGGTGGTGCCGGACGTGTAGATAATAGTGGCGAGCTCGCCGGCCTCTCGCTGCGGGTTGCCGGAGAGCGGAGGCGTATTTTCAAGGATCGTCTGCCAATCGAGGCCGGCGGAAGGAGGAGCGGTGGGGAAGCGGATGGTTGCGATCCCGCGGCCAACTGCAGCCACCAGTTCCGGATTATCGAGAGCTCCCAGAAAACAGGCCACCGGGTCGCAGTGCGCGAAGAGCCGACGAGCGGCCTCGGGTGTTAAGGATGTGTAAATCGGAACCGTGACATGGCCGCTCATCCAGATGGCGAACTCGGCCATGATCCACCACGCACAGTTGCGCGAAAGGATGACAATATGCGAGCCCGACGGCCAGTTCTGCGCCTTGAGATAGGCTGCTACGCGGCGCGATTCCTGCATCGTCTCGCGCCAGTTCCAGTGGCGTGCGCGACCGTTCAACGGCTGGGTGAGAAATAAACGGTGAGGATGTTTTCTCTCCCAGTAATAGGCGCGATCGAGCGGAAGCTCAACGGCTTTCGTACGCTCTTGGAGCGACGGAGTGAGTAGTTCCGCTTCCGTCATCTCTAAGTGGGACGGATCTGCGGCCGTCTTGGGTTGCGACGATTGCTGCATCGCGGCACGCCTCCGAACAGTGGCTTTGCGGAGCCACTTGCGTTTTTCTTACCGGTGAGTAAGATATCAGGTGGGAATGGGCGTGTCAACCGCGGCGCAGCGCGAACGAAGAAACAGCTTGCCGTCGCACGAGCCAGGCATTCACCTGCGAGCGTTCATCAACCGCCGCCGTGACCCGGACAGTAAGAAAGAAGCAGTTCTGCGCGTTGCCGTGCGGCTGTTTCTCGAGCGCGGCTTCTGGCGTACCTCGCTCAGCGAAGTGGCCGAACAGCTTCGGATCACTAAACCCGCTCTCTATCACTACTTTCGGAACAAAGAAGAGATTTATCTGGAGTGCTATCGGCGCGGCGTCTCGCTGATCGACACCCATCTCGAGCGCTTGCGCAGTCAGACCAGCAGCGGTGCTGAGAAAGTAGCGGGTTTCATTTATATCTATGCGATTGTGATTGCGAGCGATTTCGGCCGCTGCGTCGTTCGGCAAGATGATCGCGAACTTTCACCGGCGGCGCGCGCCGAAGTGAGAGCGTATAAGCGCGAGATCGATCACGCACTGCGCGATTTCATTCAGCAAGGTGTTGCGGACGGATCGGTGCGCGCGTGCGACGTGAAACTGGCCGCGTTTGCGATTGCAGGGGCCGTGAATGCGTTGGCGGTCTGGTTCGAACCTGGGCGGGGGTGGACCGGTCGCGAAGTGGCGGCTGAACTGGCGCGCACTCTGACGCAGGGACTCACGGACCGGCGGAAACGTAAATTTCGCCTGCCTGAAATAACAGAGGGAGAAAGATGAGCAGCGTGGTGCAGAGCGAAGCGACAGAATCGCTGACCAGTGCGAAAAGCGAATCGAAGCCGAAGCGCAAGTGGCTGATCCGCAAAGCGGGTGTGCTCGGGGCGGGGAACATGGGTTCGCGTATTGCGGCCCATTTCGCGAATGCAGGCTTGCCGGTCGTGCTGTTGGATGTGGCGAGCGCCGGACCTGGTGAGGAGCGAAGTAAAGTGGCCCGGAATGCGCTCAACGCTCTGAAGAGTGCGAAGCCGGCCGCTTTCTTCGAAGCTGATCTGGCGCGACGGATCACAACCGGGAATTTCGAAGACGACCTCGAGTTGCTGCGCGATTGTGACTGGATTGTGGAAGCGGTGGCGGAAGATCTGGAGATCAAGCGAAATCTGCTGCGCAAAGTTGCACCCTTTCGCGCGGCCTATGCCATTGTGACGACCAATACGAGCGGGCTGCCCATCGAACAGATTGCAGAAGAAATGGACAGCGACTTTCGGCGCCACTGGTTCGGCACGCATTTTTTCAATCCGCCTCGCTACATGCAATTGCTCGAAATTATTCCTGGGCGCGAGACTGATCCGGGCGCGGTGGAGGCGATTACCAGTTTCGCTGAAAAGCGGCTGGGCAAAACGGTCGTGCGTGCAAAGGACACGCCGAACTTCATTGGCAATCGAATCGGCATTTTCGTGCTGCTGAATGCGATTCGTGTCATGCAGCAGATGGCTCTGACCATCGAGCAGGTGGATGCGCTGACGGGAGCCGTACTCGGATGGCCCAAGACCGGCACGTTTCGGCTGAGCGATCTGGTTGGGATCGACGTCTTCGCGCATGTCGCGAAAAACTTCTTTGAGCGAGTGAAAGATGAGCGCTCGGATCTGCAATTGCCCGACTTTTTGCAGAAAATGCTCGCAAACGGGTGGCTGGGCGACAAAACCAGGCAGGGCTTTTACAAGAAAGTGCGCGGCGAAAATGGCGAAGAGGTTCGGCTGGCGCTGGACTGGAAAACGCTCGATTACCGCGCACCGGAGAAGCCAAAATTTCCGGCGCTCGAGATCGCGAAGAATGCCGGTACGCTTCCCGAACGTTTGAAACTGCTGCTCTCGGGAGATGCCCGCAAGGATCAGACGGCTGCTTTTTACTGGCAGATTCTGCCCGAACTATGGAATTATTCAGCATTTCGGATTGGCGAGATCGCGGACGATCTTGTCAGTATCGATCGCGCCATGAAGGCGGGTTTCAACTGGGAGCTCGGACCATTCGAGATGTGGGATGCGGCTGGCGTACCGGGAACAGTGGAGCGGATGCGAGCGGCCGGAATCGCGCTTGCGCCGGCGGTGGAAAAACTGCTCGAGAGCGGCAAGACGAGCTGGTATCGGAATGATTCGTATTTCGACGTGACAAGCGGCGAATACCGGCCGATGCCGCATGCGGCGGGCGCAATCTCGATCGCTCGGGCGAAAGCCTCGCGCGGCGTAGTGCGGGAAAATCCGGGCGCATCGCTGGTCGATATCGGCGACGGCGTGGCGTGCATCGAGTTTCACACCAAGATGAACGCGATCGGCACCGATATCCTCACTCTGACGACGCAGGCGCTCGATCCTGCGGGCGAAGCCGTCGCAAACTTCGACGCATTCGTCGTCGCGAATGAAGGCGGCAATTTTTCAGCTGGCGCCAATCTCATGCAGCTGCTGCTTGCGATGCAGGAGCAGGAGTGGGACGAGATTGAACTCGTGATCCGTTCCTTCCAAAAAATGACGCAGGCGATCAAGTTCTGCCCGCGGCCGGTGGTGGTGGCGCCGTTCAATCTCTGCTTAGGCGGCGGGAGCGAGGTTTCGCTGCATGGCGCGGCACGACAGGCCTATGCCGAACTCTACATGGGTCTGGTAGAGACAGGCGTTGGGCTGATCCCGGCGGGCGGCGGCTGCAAAGAAGTGGTTCTGCGCGCGATCGAGCGTGCCGGAACTCCTGCCAATGGAGGCGCGAGCGATACCGTCGAGCTCATGGATTTTCTGCGCGGCTATTTCGAGACGATTGCCATGGCCAAAGTCTCGACCTCCGCTTTTGAAGCGCACACGTTCGGGTTTTTGAAGCCGGGCGATGGAATCACTTTCAATCGCGAACGTCTGCTCGAGGACGCCAAAGCTCGCGCGCTGGAATTGGCAGGAGCCGGATATGCGCCGCCGGCGCCGCGAGAGGATATACCAGCGCCGGGCGAAAATGCGCTGGCGACTCTGCGCATGGGTGTGCGGCTGCTGCGAGAGGCGGAGTACATCAGCGATCACGATGTGACGGTCGCAAACCGGCTGGCGTATGTGCTGTGCGGAGGCAACGTGACGCCTGGAACGCCGCTGAGCGAACAATACTTCCTCGATCTCGAACTTGAAGGATTTCTCGCGCTTTGCGGCGAAACAAAAACAGCGGAACGCATCGCGCACACGCTCCAGACCGGCAAGCCACTGAGGAACTAAGAGATGAGAGAAGCAGTTATCGTGAGCGCCGTACGTACAGCGGTCGGGAAAGCTCCGAAAGGAACGCTGCGCTCGACGCGACCAGATGATCTCGGCGCGATTGCTATACGCGGCGCGCTGGATCGCGTGCCGAAATTGCACGCAGCAGAAATTGAGGACGTCATCATGGGCTGCGCCATGCCGGAAGCGGAGCAGGGCATGAATATGGCTCGCATCTCGGCTTTGCGCGCTGGACTGCCGGTGGAGTCGGCGGCCATGACGGTGAATCGCTTCTGCGCTTCGGGCTTGCAGACAATTGCTCTGGCGGCGGAGCGCATTCGCGGCGGCTCGGCCGATGTGATCGTCGCGGGCGGCGCGGAATCGATGTCGATGATCCCGCGCGGCGGCAACAAACTATCAGTGAACCCGTGGCTGGAAGAACATCATCCGGGATCGTATCTCTCAATGGGACTCACTGCCGAGCGCGTCGCGAAACACTACGGCATTTCGCGCGAGGAATCGGATGCGTTCGCTCTCGAGAGCCATCAGAAAGCGCTCGCGGCCATTCGCGAGGGGCGGTTTGAGGATGAGATCGTGCCGGTGCGTGTCGTGTATACCACCCCAAATGGCGGATCGAAGCCCACCACGACCGAGCTGGAATTTCGAGTGGATGAAGGGCCCCGGGCCGATACGTCCTCCGAGGCATTGGCGAAATTGAAGCCGGTGTTTCATGCGCGCGGCGTGGTGACGGCGGGAAATTCTTCACAGACCTCGGATGGCGCGGCGGCGACAGTAGTTATCTCGGAGGAGCGAGCGAAGGCGCTGGGCTTGCAACCGATGGCACGCTTCGTATCTTTTGCGTACGCGGGTTGCGAACCGGAGGAGATGGGCGTCGGACCCGTGCACGCCGTTCCGAAGGCCTTGAAGCTCGCCGGTCTTACACTCGACCAGATCGATGTCGTCGAACTCAATGAAGCTTTCGCGGCGCAGGCTCTCGCAGTGATCAAGCTGGCCGGTCTGGATCGCGCGAAAGTGAATGTGAACGGCGGGGCGATTGCGCTTGGGCATCCGCTCGGGTGCACCGGCGCCAAGCTGACCGCCACCATTCTGCGCGAGCTCAAGAGACGCAAAGCGCGCTACGGGATGGTCACGATGTGCGTGGGCGGAGGCATGGGCGCCGCAGGCATTTTTGAAAATCTGAACTGATGTTGAAGGAGTAACTATGGCGGCCACACACGCGCCTGTTCAAGCCAGGGCGGCCAAAGGCGGATCGTTTCTGATCGAGGATCTTCGCCCGGACGAGGTCTTCACCCCGGAAGACCTTTCGGAGGAGCAGAAGCAGATCGCACGCACAGCGCTCGAGTTCGCGAATAACGAAGTGCTGCCGGCAGCGGACGAAATCGAGGCCAAGAACTTCGAGGTTACGAAAAGGCTTCTTCGGAAGGCTGGCGAACTGGGGCTCCTGGCGGTCGATATACCGGAAGCCTATGGCGGTCTCGAGCTCGACAAGGTCACATCCGCGCTGATCGCCGAGTCGCTCAGCAAGAACGCCAGCTTCTCGGTGGCCTTTGGCGCGCATTCCGGTATCGGCACCCTGCCGCTCGTCTGGTACGGAACGGAAGAACAGAAGAAAAAGTACCTGCCGAAGCTCGCGAGCGGCGAATGGGTCGCGGCGTATGCGCTGTCGGAAGCTTCTTCGGGTTCGGATGCGATGAACATCCGCACCCGCGCGACGCTTAGCTCGGATGGCAAACAGTACGTGCTGAATGGCGAGAAGATGTGGATCAGCAACTGCGGTTTCGCCGATCTTTACACTGTATTCGCGAAGATCGACGGCGAGAAGTTTTCTGCGTTTCTGGTGGAGCGCACCACTCCCGGACTGTCGATTGGAGCAGAGGAGCACAAGCTCGGGATTCGCGGCTCCTCGACTTGTCCGCTCATTTTGAATGATTGCAGCGTGCCGCTGGAGAATCTGCTCGGCGAGGCTGGCAAAGGGCATCACATCGCCTTCAACATTTTGAACATTGGCAGGTTCAAACTGGGCGCGGGCTGTCTCGGCGGAGCGCGGACCGCGCTCGAGCACGGCATCCAATATGCGGGCGACCGTAAGGCCTTCGGCAAATCGATTGCCGAATTCGGATTAATTCAGGAGAAGCTCGCAGACTGTGCGGTAGGAATCTACGCCGGCGAATCGCTTGCTTATCGCACCATCGGCATGATCGACGCTGCGCTCTCTGATGTGGATCAGCACGCGCCGGGCGCATCGCGCGAAATTCAAAAACGCATCGAAGAATACGCGGTGGAATGCTCGATTCTGAAGGTCTGGGGATCCGAGATGCTCGATCGCGTTGTCGACCACGTCGTCCAGATCTACGCCGGTTACGGTTATGTGGAAGATTACCCGGCTGCTCGCGCGTACCGTGATGCCCGCATCAACCGCATCTTCGAAGGTACGAACGAGATCAACCGTCTGATCATCACCGGCTGGCTGATGAAGCGCGCCATGGCCGGTCAGCTCCCGTTGCTACCTGCGATTAAAGGGATCATGGACGAGATCATGCAGCCGCAGTTTTCCTCGTTGCCCAGCGCTGACGCGCTCAGCGGGGAACGCGCGCTGCTTGCGAATGCGAAGAAGATCGCTCTCTTTGCCGCGGGGGCCGCTTCGCAGAAGCATATGCAGGACCTGCAGGAACAGCAGGAAATTATGGGAGCGCTGGCCGATTGCATCATCGAAACCTACGCTTTGGAATCCTGCCTGTTGCGGGCTGAGAAACTGCTCGCAAACGGCAAAACGGCAGCAGGGAAGAACGCCGTGGCGCTGACCAGGTTGTATGCCGCGCGAGCCTTGGACGCAATCGATCGCTCTGCCCGGCGGGTGCTGGCGGCGGTCGCCGAGGGTGACCTGTTGCGAACGCAAATGGCCATTCTCCGACGGCTCACCAAGCATGAGCCTGCAAACACAATTGCCCTTGGACGGCAGGTTGCTCGTCAGTTAATCGCCGCCGGGCGCTATTCATTGCAATAGGTCGGGAGCGGGAGAACGATTTCCACCTGAAGTTTGCGCAAGCGCTTTCACTTTTCTCTTTCAAGACTTCGCGCGTTGTGTTACCATTCCATGCAGTTCAGGGTTTCTAACTCTAAAAGAGGAGTCTTTCCATGCCCCGTCTGCGTTTCCTTTGGGCCTGCGCCCTTGCGCTTTGTCTGGCAGTTGTCTGCTTCGGCCAGCGCGACTTAGGAACCATTTCCGGCACCGTTACCGATCCCTCCGGCAGTGCCGTTCCGAACGCCAAGATCACTGTCACGGAAGATGCCACCGGCGTCGCGCATAACAGCGTCAGTAATCAGGCCGGTGCCTATACTTTGCCGACGCTCCCGCCCGGTACGTACACCGTCGACGTAGAAGCGCCGGGCTTCCAAAAGTCCGAGCAGAAGGGCATTATCGTCAATGGGGGCGCGGTTGTCGCGGTGAATACCTCGCTGCAGGTTGGCAACGCTTCGCAAACGGTCGAAGTGACCGCGGCGGCGCCTCTGCTGCAGACGGAAACACCCACCATTGGAGCGAATCTCAACTCGAGCGAGATGAGTGAACTGCCGCTGGGCGGCCAGCGCACATTTACGTTTCTGGCGCGACTCTCACCGGGTGTGCTTCCAGCCGAGCAGGGCGCTCGTGACGCGCTGGGCGGCGGCTTTTCGGCAAACGGTGTGCGCTCGACGGGTGAAAACAACTTTCTCTTGAATGGTGTCGACAACAACGTCAACGTCATCGACTTTATCAACCAGACCTCTTATGTAATCGGACCTTCCGTTGAGGCGATCGGTTCGATGCAGGTTACGACAAACGGCAATAACGCCGAGTATGGACGCGCAGCCGGCGGCGTGGTCGACGTGATTCTGAAATCAGGAACCAACCAAGTGCACGGCGTGCTCTTTGAAATTCTGCAGAACACGGTTCTCGACGCGAATCGCTGGGAAAATAATGTGGCCGGGCAGCCGCGCGATCCCTTCAAGCAGAATCAATTCGGGCTCGCAATGGGCGGCCCGATTATCAAGAACAAACTCTTTATCTTCGGCGATTACCAGGGCACACGCATCGCAACGGCTGGCGGCACGATCCAGAACCTGGGCTTTGGCGGATTCTACACCATTCCGACACCGGCGATGATCAACGGCGATTTCTCCAAGCTGCTCGGCCCGGGTGGATTGAACCAACTTTATAACCCCGCCACAACCACCTGCACGAGCGGTTGTCTGCCGAACAGCCTGACGGCGGCGCCTGGACAAAGTCCGGTTTATACGCGCATGCCGTACGTCAATAACCAGATTCCAATTTCGCAGATGGATCCGGCGGCGCGCAAAATTGCCAGTCTGTATCCCGCTCCGAACCAGCCGATCCCGACCGGCGCTTATCCGCAGAATGACTACTACACCGCGACGCCGGGCGCGTTGAACACGGACCAGGGCGACGGCCGCGTGGACTACCACCTCAGCGACAAAGACAGCTTGTTTGGAAGTATCAGCTGGTCGAACACTTCGAAAAGCAGCGTCCCGCCGTTCCAGGGAATTCTCGATGGCGGCAACTTCCAGGGCAGCTCCGAAGAGGACCTTGGACGCAATGCCCAGATTGGTTGGACGCACATCGTTTCGCCGACAATCGTGTCGGAGTCGCGCATCGGCTTTTCCCGCCTCGTGACCGCCCGTACCCAGGCCAACGCGAATGTCGATGCGTTCAAAGAAGCTGGCATTGGCGGCTACGATCCAACGACAACGCTCAACGGCGGCATCCCTCAGATCAGCCTGAACACGGCGAGCGGTTCCGGCCGTTATAGCCAGATTGGCGCCAACGACTGGCTGCCCACCAAGGAATACAACAATGTCTGGGACTTCATCGAAAACCTGTCCGTGACCAAGGGAAATCATTCGATGAAGTTTGGCGCGGAGTTCCGCCCGATTCACTTCCCGTTCTTCCAGGTCCCATATCCGCACGGAGAAATGAATTTCAGTCAGAACGAGACCGCAATCCCAACCACAGCCGGAGCTCTGAACAATTCCAATACGGGTGACCCGTTCGCCTCGTTCCTGCTGGGCGCGATTGACGGCGGTCAGATTTCGACCACGAACTTCATTTCTTCAACCAAGAAGGCCATTGCGTTCTATGGACAGGACGACTGGAAAGTCACTCCGAAACTTACTTTGAACCTCGGGTTGCGCTACGAGCTCTTTTCGCCAATCGGCGAGCAGTTCGCGCGCCAATCGAACTTCGATCTGCAGAATCTGACGCTGTACATTCCGGCGGGTCCGAACATGAATACGCCGCTGCCGCCGAACTTCAATCACCCAGCGACGATCAATGGCGTCACTTTCCCGGCTCTGTTTACCACGCCGATCACGGTCAGCCGCGGGCAGGTCGGTCCGTATCTGATTCCGTGGGATAAGGTGGATTTCGGTCCGCGTGTAGGGTTCGCCTATAACATTCAGGAAAAGACAGTGATCCGCGCGGCCTTCGGGATGTTCTACGGCGGCGAGGAAAACCAGGGCGGAAATCCAAACCGCGGAGAATCCGCTCCGTTCAACCTGTCGCCACAGTTGAACCGCCCCGGAAATGTCAGCATTTTCGCGCCCGATCCGTTCTTTGCCGGCGGTGCTCCGACCGGTGGAATTTCAGTCGGCTATCCATTGAACATCTTCAATGGGTTCCCGGTCTCCTCGCTGCAGTTCCGTGAAGTGGCGACCGACTTCCGCAATCCTCTGGTCCAGAAATGGAATTTTGCGATTCAGCGCGAGTTGCCGGGGCAGATGGCGCTCGAAGTGGGCTATGTCGGCAACCACTCTTCGCACCAGTTGCTGCAGCCCGATTTCAACAACTGTTATAACTTCGGAACTACCAACTCGAGTATCACCTGCAACTCGCTGCGCCGATACACCGACATTGGCAGCATCTCGGGAACCGCTACCTGGGGCTTCGGTAATTACAACGGGCTCACGGCCAAGCTCGAAAAACGTATGTCGAACGGCCTGCAATTCGTTGGTTCGTACACGTATGGACACGCCCTCGCGAATAGCGGCACGACTCTGAGCGGATCCTCCGGACTTGGTGTTATCGATCCAACGAACTGGAATACCTCGTACGCGAATGCGTCGTGGGATATCCGGCACAATTTCACCCTTGGTTTTAACTACGACATTCCGTTCGGCCGCGGCAAGCAGTACGGGGCAAGTCTGAATAGGGTGGTTCAAACGCTACTCGGGAACTGGCAGCTCAATGGAATCGCCAGCTTCCATACCGGTCAGCCGTTCTCGCTCAACGCCAGCGGCTGCCAGGGCGTCTGGAATCTCTGCCGGCCGGAACTCGTGCCCGGAACCGATCCGAATGCAGCTCCAGCGGGCGGCCGCAGACCGGAGGAGTGGTTCAACATCGCCAACGTGACTGGCCCGGCGCCGCTGACGGGCGGCAACGTCGGTCTGCAGAGCAACTACGGTCCGCCGACGCGCAACATGGATCTCTCGATCTTCAAGAGCTTCGCGTTCACCGAGCGCTGGGCTCTGCAGTTCCGTGCCGAGAGCTTCAATATCGCGAATACCCCGCAGTTCGGCCTGCCGGATAACAACTTGCAGGATGCCAAATTCGGCCAAGTCACAAGCACTCAAACCGGAAGCGAACGGCACATTCAGTTCGCACTTCGGCTGCAGTTCTGACAACGAGAACAAACGAGAGAATGCGGTAGCTTGAGAGTTGCTGCATTCTCTTTTTCTGCTGTTATTTGCTGTTCCACAGCAGGCAACCGCCTCATCCGCGCTCAAGCAGGGATTGATCGCGCTTCAATCGGGCGATCTGAAACGCGCCCAGGCCGAATTTGAAGACGCAGCGAATGCGGATCCGAGCAACCCCTTCGTCTGGACCTCGCTGGCAGAAACCGAACTGCGGCTCGGGGATACCAACCAGGCCCTAGCCTCTGCAGCCAAAGCGGAGAGCACGGCATCCGGGAAACCCGTCGTCTGGCACGCGCTTGCCATGTTCTACGCGCATGCCGGTAATTTCAAAGCGGCAGCGGACTGGGAAGCCAAATATGCGGCCAGCGCTCAGGCCAGTCCGGATGCGCTTTCGAGCGCGGCCATGCTGGCTTTGCGTGCGGAGGATTTTCAGCGCGCCGCCACACTTGCCGAAAGCGGATTGCAGCGCTCGCCACGGGATCCGCAGCTGAATCTCACGCTGGGAGTCGCCCGCTACGGACAACGCCGCTTCGAAGATGCGATTACCTGTTTTTTACGAGTGATCTCGATCGATCCTTCCATCGAGCAGCCATATGTATTTCTCGGACGCATGCTCGATCAGGCTGGTCCGCATCTCTCCGAAATCACTTCCGCCAGCGAACGATGGCTGGAGCGCTCACCCGAAAATGCGCAGGCTCATCTGGTGCTGGCGAAAGCGCTGCTTCAATCCGATCCGCGCAGCACGCGGGCCGAGCAGCTGCTTCGCGAGAGCATCCATCTCGATCCGAAAGACTGGGAGGCGCATTACGAGCTCGGCGTCCTGCTCGAAAACCGGCACGCATACCCCGAAGCAGCCGCCGAGTTACAGCTGGCGATCACCGAAAACGCAAATCAGCCGATGCCGCATTATCATCTGGCGCGCGTCTACGATCGACTGGGTAAGCCGGATGAAGCGAAGGCGCAGCGCGAGATACACCAACGCCTGACATCCGGCAAAACCAGCAACGGTCCGGGATCGGGTTCAGCGATGAACGATAACTAAACGCCGCTCGATTTAAGCTCCGGGCTTCTTCGCGGGAGCGGCTTCGGGCAGCGGCTTGCGCGGAAACATTTCTGGCTTGTTCGCAATATCGTAAACCAGAGTCGCGATGATGGCCGAAGCCTGCATCAGGTCTTCCGGTATGGCGTGCGAATAGGTATCCATATCGGAATGGTGCGTGACCGTGCCGTAATCAAGCGGATCCTGGATGAACTGAAAGCCAGGCAGACCGACGGCATCGAACGAAAGGTGATCCGTTCCGCCGGTGTTCTTGAGTGTGAGCGTACGCGCGCCCATATCGTTAAACGGTGTCAGCATCGACTGAAACCAGGGGCGTGCGGCGTCGTTTCCTTGCAAGTAAACGCCGCGAATCTTTCCACTACCGTTGTCCAGATTGAGATAGGCATCGAGCTTCGCCTGCTCGGACTTGAGCTGCATCGTTTCGGGATCGCCAAAATGCTGCTTCACGTATGCTCGCGAGCCGTACAATCCCTGTTCTTCGCCGCTCCAGAGCCCGATACGCACGGTCCGATCCATGGGCAGGTTCAGCTTCTTCAGAATGCGCATCACCTCGATCATGACCGCGCTGCCGGCGCCGTTATCCGTCGCGCCCGTGCCCGTGTGCCAGGAATCGAAGTGCGCCCCAATCATGACCACTTCATCCGGCTTCTTCTGCCCCGGGATCTCGCCAATCAGGTTCAGTCCGTCCACATCTTTATCGCCGGCCTTGACCTTGAGATCCATTGCGAGCGTCACCGGCTGCTTCTTTTCGAGTAGGCGAGTGATACGGCTGTATTGCTCATAGGTCACGATGAACGTGGCGGGAGCCATCGGGTCCTTGGCCGAGTGCGGGCCGGCCGCTTCAGCAAAAATCAGGCCGTTGTGTGCGCGCTGATCGGCGCGGATGATCCCGGCCACCCCTTCTTCACGGAAAAATTTTGCCTGCTTGGCGCGGAGAGCATCGAAGCGATCGAAAAGCTGATCGATTACTGTCTCCGGGAGACTTTCCAGATACTTGTAAGCTTCTTCCTGTTCCGACGGAATCTGCAGATCATCGACCGAGACATTGCGCCGGACATGCGGCTCTGGAGCTTCGGCGATTTCAGCCAGTTCGGCATCGGTGTAGCGCCGGAAAAGCGGCTTCGTCGCGGGTTTCGGCTCGCTTAGTTCCGTAACCAGCACAATCTTACCCTTCAGCTTGCCCTTCCATTCGGCCTCGTATTTCTCGAGCGCCTGCTCCTGGACTTTGATGTCGTAACGATTTCCGGATGCCTTAATCGGCGCATAGATCGCCTGGCCGGACTTCTCGCCGTTTGTGCCAGCACTCCAGGCAAGCGGCGCCGCGACCAGATTCGAGTAGCGCGGCTGCGTCATTTCGAGCTCGTAACTTTCTATGGACCAGCTGCGGCCGAACGGTCCCCACGGCTCCCCATGAACGTTTTCAATGCCATACTCTTTCAGCCGTCCCATCGCCCAGTCCGCCGCGTCCTTGAACTCGGGCGACGCGGTAAGGCGCGGACCGTGAAGATCCGTGAGAGCCTCGAGCGTATCCATGACCTGCGAGTGATCGAAGGCTTCCGTTTTAATCTTGCCGACGATTTCGTAGGAGTGATCCGGCTGTTGCGGCCAGGCCGGCGCGGTGCCGAGAGCGACCGAAAGGAGAACGGCGGTTAGCGTACGCATATCGCTCTATTTTGTAACACGAAGGTGGTGGCGGCTGCGCAGGCAGTATTGGGGCGGATGCGATAGTAGCGTTTTGAGCACTGAACGGAACCTTGCGGGTAAGCCGGATGATAGCCGCTGCCTGCTCATTACTGGTGCCGCGGGATTTATCGGTGCCGGACTCGCCCGCGCGCTCGCATCATCTCCTCACACCCCGCTGCTGCTACTCGATCAATCCGAACAGGGTCTCATCGAACTCGATCGTTCGCTTGTCGCACATACCGCGAAGTACCGTCTGCTGCTCGCCAATGTTGCCGATCGCGCAGCCATGCGCTCGCTCCTCAGACGGTATCAGCCCGGCGGCATCATCCATGCCGCGGCTTATAAGAATGTGGTTATGCTGGAGCGCCAGATCGAGGCCACTTTGCTCAATAACGCGATTGCGACGTTCGAGCTGGTTCATGAGGCGCGCTTGGCCGGCGTCGGACAGTTTCTGCTCGTTTCAACTGATAAAGCCGTTGAGCCGCACAGCATCCTGGGCGCATCCAAACGTGCGGCCGAACTGTTGGCGCTCTCTCTCGATGCTCCCGGATTTCGTGTCAATGCCATTCGTCTCGGTAATGTGCTCGGGTCCACCGGCAGCGTGCTGCCGACCTTTGAGCAGCAGTTGCGCGATCGCGCACCGCTCACGCTGACTCACCCGGACGCGAGCCGCTGGTTCTTCACGCTCGACGAAACAGTCGCATTCATTCGTGAGGCGCTTAAAGCGCAAGTGAACGGGCGCGTATTGATTCCGCCGCGTTCCGCGCCGCTGCGAATTGTCGATTTAGCTCGTTCCCTGTCCCCGCAAGCTGAAATAACGTTCATCGGCTTGCGCCCGGGTGAGAAGTTGACCGAATCGTTCGTAGCTTCCGATGAAGCGATTGAAAAACAGCTACAGTGTGGCCTCGCCGTGGTCGACGGCCGTACCCTTTCGGCCGAGAAAAGTGCTGAAAGCGTTGCTCGCTTACGCGCCGCTCTGGAGCAGGGCGATTGCAGCGCGTTGCTCGAAGGACTCCGGGAACTCGTACCCGAGTATGTTCCGAGTCAAGCCGTGCTGGACGAGACGCAATGATGAGAAAAATCGCCGTCGTGACCAGTTCGCGCGCCGATTACTCGCATTTGTATTGGGTCCTGCGCGAGATCGAGGCGCATCCGGAACTCGAGCTTCACCTGATCGCCATGGGTCCGCAGCTCAGTCCTACTTTCGGAATGCCCGTGAGCGAGGTCGAGCAGGATGGCTTCAGGATCGCCGCGCGGATCGAGTGCCTGCTCGATTCCAATACCGACGTCGCGATGGCAAAGACAATCGGCATCGCGACCTTGAGCCTGGCCGACTACCTCGCTACGCTCCGGCCCGATCTGCTGTTGTTAATTGCGGACCGCTACGAGATGCTGGCGCCCGCTTCGGTCGCACTTGCTTTGCGCATTCCCGTTGCCCATATTGAAGGTGGCGAAATCACCGAAGGCGCGATTGATGATGCCGTCCGCAATGCCTTAACCAAGCTGAGCCATCTGCATTTCACTTCAACGGAAGCCGCGCGCCAGCGGGTTATCTCTATGGGCGAGGCCGAGTGGCGCGTACATCGCGCCGGTGCTCCCTCACTCGATCATCTCCGCCGCACCAAGCTCAAATCTCGCGCCGAGATTGAGCGCGAAACAGGTCTCAGTCTGCGCGTGCCCTTTCTCCTGGCCACCTATCATCCGGTGACGATTGCCGGCGATACCACGCGCGAAGCGGACGCTGTGTTCCGCGCTCTCGCCAAACTGCCGGAGCCAATCATTTTTTGCTATCCCAATGCCGACGCCGGGAGCCGTGATCTGATCGAGCGGCTGCGTGCGTTCACGAAAAGACACAAGCGTGCGCATTTACTCGTCAATCTGAATCCCGTCCTCTATTGGAGTCTCTTACGCGAGGCATTCATCATTGCCGGTAATTCGAGCAGCGGTGTGATGGAAGCGGCGTCGTTCGGTGTTCCCGCCGTGGACATCGGCATCCGGCAGCGCGGGCGCGAGCGCAGCAAAAACGTACTCACGGTCGACGCAGACGAAGCGCAAATTCTTGCGGCGATCGCCAAAGCGCGTGATCCCGACTTTCGCCGCAGTCTGGCGGGCATGGCGAATCCCTACGGAGATGGTGACGCGGCGCGCCGGATTGTGAAAGTGCTCGCCTCGGTTCCGCTCGGCGAAGAACTGTTGCGCAAAACGGCATAAGTCACGAAACTAAGCACTCCGTCGACACTGGTAAAGCAAATGACCCTGATACTTCGATCGCCGCAATTCACCCGTTGCATAATCGACCACGAAGCGGTGCTCGATCTGCAGTCCAGCCGCCCTTGCGAGCGCTTCAAGTTCTGCCGCGGTGAAGACATGCCCTTTCGCGTGTACGTTTCCACCCGCAACTTCCCAGCGAACACTCACATCGCCGCTCAGCCAGTCCTGCCCAAATCGGTCCCGCAGCATGCGGAGCAACGTGCGCACGCGTCCATAATGGAGCATGTTGTAGCGGTGGCTCACGTCCATGAACAATCGCCCATTTGCCGTTAAAAGGCGCCGCATCTGTTCGAGAGCATGTAGCCTCGCCTCAGTCGGGAACACGTGCCCGAGCACATTCCATAGACATGTGATCAGATCGAAATTGCCGGCTTTCGAGCCGAGTTCCTCCACCCGCACATACCAGCCTTCAACATCATCTGGCCAATGTGCGCGCATGGTTGCGCTCGGCTCCAGCAGCGTGACCCGCCTAATGCCAAGCTGTCTCGCAATCTGCAATGCGCGGCGACCGTCGCCCGAGCCGATGTCGAGCATCGATGCCGCGGTCTTCGGTGCGGCTGAAACGATCAGGTCTTCGATCGCTCGGAGATAGCGTTCTCGCGTTTTCGAAACAGCAGAAAACGAGGGAGCGAGCAGATCGTAGGCGGCAACCGGATCTAACTCCGGCATGCGCGCGCCAGGACCTTTCGCACCGCCGCTGCTGTATCGAGCATGTCGCTGCGGTCGAGTGTTGGATGCACCTGGAACATAAGGCTCGTCTCACCCAACTCCGCCGCAGCCGGCAATCGCTGCGGTGGCCGCCACTCCGCCGGAATGGCCTGCTCGCGATACACTTCGCTGCATATCCCCGACGAGCACGGGATGCCTTCCGCGCGAATCGCGTTCACGATATCATCCCGCGTCCAATTCTGCGCCAGCCCCCGCGGCTTCAGAAACGCGTACTGCTTGTAGTAAGCGTGATCGACATGCGCCGGAGGCTCCGGGATCCGCAAAGCGGTTATGTTCGCCAGGGCCTCTCGCAGGCAGGCCGCATTGTCGCGCCGCTTCTGGACGTTCGCGGGCAGGCGCATAAGGAGCCTACGCCCCAGCGCCGATTGTATTTCGGTAAGTCGCGCGTTCGTGCCAAAGCTTTCGTGGACCCAGCGGAATGCCCCATTGGATTCGCCCGCATGCGCCAGTTCGTGTGATTTCCCGTGATCTTTGTAGGACCATAGCCTGCGCCACAACTCCGGGTCGTTCGTCACCAGCATGCCGCCTTCGCCGCCCGTTGTCATGATCTTGTCCTGACAAAAAGAGAATGCGCCGATATCGCCGAGTGAACCAACCGTTCGGCCTCGGTACGCGGCGCCATGCGCGTGCGCGCAGTCTTCCAACACGGCCAGCTTGCGCGCGCGAGCAAGCGCGAGAATTTCATCCATCTCGCACGGCCAGCCCTGCAAATGAACCACCAAAATAGCCCGTGTACTTTGAGTCAAAACGGCTTCAATCGTTGCGGCTGTCAGGTTCTGCGAATCGCGATCGACATCGGCGAATACCGGACGAGCACCGCACGCCACCACGGACGTCACGCAACCGAAGAACGTGCGCGCCGGAACGATAACCTCGTCTCCTGTTCCGATTCCCAGCGCCCGCAGAGCTAGCTCGAGCGCGAGAGTACCGTTCGCCACAGCCACTCCATATCGCGTGTGCGTGTACGCTGCGAATTCCTGCTCGAAAGCCCGGCCCTGCTCTCCAGTCCAGTAATTCACGCGTCCAGACGCCAAAACGTCCGCGACGGCGGCGATGTCTTCCGCTTCGAAATGCGGCCACGCCGGCCAGGGACGGCTTCTCACCCGTGCTGAAACGGGCTCCGAAAGTGGGTCGACGATCACTTCTTCCATTCTGAACGCCTCAAGACGATGCAAGAGCTATCCCAACCGCCGCACCGCGTGGCGAGAATTGTTCCGCAGCAATCCCACCATAATCAGGAGGAATCGTTTGTCTGAAGGCGCCGAAGGCGATGCTGCGCGATGTAGTCAAAGGTGGGTCGTGTGGCTGATCGTACCTTCGGCTATGTGCCGCTCCGGCCAATCGCTCGATTCTGCGTCTCCCGAGCGCTCCTGCTCTTTGCATTTCTCATAGCCATCGCTGTCATCCCGGATCCGGCGCGAGCCGATTCGCCCGGAACTCTGACCCGTGTCAGACAAATCCTGACGCTTAGCCGCAGCGAAGCAAATAAGGGCTATCCAGTTCACTTGCGCGCCGTGGTGACCTATTACGGCCCGTCACTAGTCGGTGAATTTGATACAACCGAGCCCGGCCCGGATCTTTTCGTGCATGATGCGTCCGGCGGCATCTGGGTACATCTGGACGGCAACGCGCCCAAACCCCAGGTCGGCGATCTCCTTGATCTCTCCGGAAAAACCGAACAGCCCGACTTCGCGCCGCAAATCGCACAGGCTCATTGGACGACCATTGGACGCGCTCCTTTGCCTCCTGCGCCGCGCGTCACGTTCAGTCAGATGATTTCGAGCCGCGAGGACGGCCAATGGGTCGAAGCCCAGGGCATCGTTCGCAGCGCTAAAATCGACTCGCACTCGGGGCTGCTGCTGCTCGAAATCGCGTTGAGCGACGGTGTCATAACCGCCGATATTCCCGCTCATGAAGGATTCGATCCCAACCGCTACATCGATGCCACAGTCGTGTTGCGCGGGAACTGCGGAGCTGATTTCAACCTGAACAATCAGCTCATCGGCGCCGTCCTGTACGTGCCGGACCTGCAAAACATTCGTATTGTGGAACCCGCTCCGCCGGATCCGTGGTCCTCTGCGCGTCAACGCCTTGATGAGCTCCAGCGCTTCACAGTCGGCCGGGCAGCGGGCCATCGTTCCCATGCAGCCGGTGTGGTCACGTTATCGCTGCCCGATGGCTCGTTTTATCTGACCGATAGAACCGGCAGCGCCTACGTTCAGAGCAGCCAGCAGCCGCCTCCTGCCGCCGGCACTCGCGTGGATGTACTTGGGTTTCCCGGGGTAATCAACCAGCATCCCGCACTGCAGGCGTCGATCTACCGCGTCACAGGTGAATCTTCGCTGTCGGTACCGCCGCAAATCGATGCTGCCACTGCTGTCCAGGGCCGTTTCGATTCCGCACGCATACGCATGGAAGGCCGCCTGGCTCAGATTGCGGTAACTCCCAAAGAAGTCCTGTTTGTGTTGCGCCAGGGAAGCTCTGTGTTCACCGCGGTTTCGTATTTCCAGTGGCCAGCGAGCAGCTTGCGCTCCTTGCGCGAAGGCAGCCTCGTACGCCTCACCGGCATTTGTGTCACCGAACGCGAAGCTGCCGGACAATCGTCATCTTTCAAACTGCGCTTCGGCGGACCGGCCGACGTGGTCGTTGTTGAAAAGGCGAGCTGGTGGACCTTGCAGAAGGCGCTCGCTCTCGGCGCTCTGCTCGCACTCGGCATCCTCATCGCCATCGCATGGGTGCGAATGCTGCACCGCCGTGTGCGCAGCCAGACCGAGATCATTCGCGCCACGCTTGAATCTACCGTGGACGGCATTCTGGCGGTGGACCAAAGCGGCCACATTCTCAACGCCAATTCGCGCTTCATCGAAATGTGGCGCATTCCTCCGGGGTTGCTCGCTACCGGCGACGATTGGGCGTTAATCGACTATTTGAAATCGGAATTGAAGGATCCCGAGGCTTTTGTCGCCAAGATACGCGAGCTCGCCTCTCATCCGGAAGCCAAGAGCGACGATGTGCTCGAATTCCGCGATGGCCGGGTGTTTGAGCGCCATTCCGAACCGCAGAAGATAAACGGGAGATGTGCGGGCCGCGTGTGGGGCTTCCGCGACAGCACCGAGCAGCGGCGAAACGAATCCGAGCTGCGCAAGGCCAAAGAAGCAGCCGAAGGCGCGAGCCGTGCCAAGAGCGAGTTTCTGGCGAATATGAGCCACGAAATTCGCACGCCCATGAACGGCATTATCGGCATGACCGAACTGGCGCTCGATACGGCACTCAATCCGGAGCAGCGCGAGTACCTGACCTGCGTCAAGGACTCCGCCGAATCGCTGCTCGTCATCATCAACGACATTCTCGACTTTTCGAAAATAGAAGCCGGCAAATTCCTGCTGAATCCGAACGAAACGCAGCTCCGGCCCGCGCTCGATCGCTTCGTGCGCTCTCTCGCCATCCGCGCCCACCAGAAAGGGCTCGAGCTGCTCTGCCGCATCGAGCCGTCGGTTCCGGAATGTGTAATGGTCGACGCGGATCGCCTCGGACAGGTGCTGATCAACCTTCTCGGCAACGCGATCAAATTTACCGAGCACGGCGAAATCGAACTCGAACTCCGCGCCGAACCGCGAGATCACGACAGCTTGCTGCACTTCTCGGTGCGCGATACCGGCATTGGGATCTCGCAGGACAAGCAAGCCGACATATTCGAAGCGTTCTCACAAGCGGACGGATCGATCACCCGCCGTTTCGGAGGGACGGGCCTCGGCTTGACGATCTCCTCGCGGCTGGTTCAACTCATGGGCGGCCGTCTTTCGGTAGAAAGCGCCCCCGGCGCGGGCAGCACATTCCGTTTCTCGATCTCCTGCCCGGTTGTACACGATCGGCCGGCTTCGGTAGCGGGCTTGCACGAAAATCTGCTCGCGGGCGCTCGCTGCCTGGTGGTGGATGATAACGCGAACAACCGCAAAATCCTGCAGGAGATGCTCGGCAAATGGAAACTCGAGTGCGAAGTCAGCGCCAGCGGACCGGAAGCTCTGGAGCGGATCGCCGACGCTATTTCAGCCGGAAATCCATACGCTTTGATCGTGCTTGACGCTCATATGCCCGCCATGGATGGATTCTCGGTTGCGAAGTCGATCAAAGATATCCCGGAGTGCAGTGGCGTGCCGATTATGATGCTGAGTTCGGCCGATCTGAATACCGATGCCGCTTATTGCCGCCAGCTGGGCATTCGAACGTATCTGGTGAAGCCGATCTCCGAAAGCCAGCTTCACGAAGCCGTTCTTACCGCCCTGGCGCAGGCGCCAAAAACCTTCCTCCGCAGCCGGCCGCAGAAGAGATTGCTCTCCGCGTTGCCGCCCCGACGCATCCTGCTCGCCGAGGATAATCTCGTCAATCAGCGCCTGGCGACGCGTCTGCTGGAGAAACAGGGCCACACGGTTACCGTTGCGAATACGGGCAGGGAAGCCGTCGAAAAAGCCGCTTCCGCCGATTTCGACGTCATCCTGATGGACGTTCAGATGCCCGAAATGGACGGCCTGACTGCCACCGGCCTCATTCGGGAGCGCGAACGGGTTACCGGCCAGCGAGTTCCCATCATCGCCGTTACCGCGCATGCTATGGCGAGCGACCGGAGCCGCTGCCTCTCCGCCGGAATGGACGGTTATCTCTCGAAACCCATACGGGAGCAGGAGATCCTGGACGCTCTTGAAGCGCTTGTTCCCGCCCGAGCAGCCTGAAAACCAGCCTCCTCGTACACTCAAATTTGGAGGCCACCCATGGATAGCCACCGCGCCGAGCGCGTCTCCGAAGCCTTGCGTGAAGAGCTCGGCGAAATGATCTCCTACGAGCTCGCCGACCCGCGCATTTCCGACGCCACCGTCACCGAAGTACTCGTTTCGCCGGATATGCGGCACGCCCAGGTTCGCCTGCATCTCTCTTCTGATCCGAAGCAGCAGCAGGCCACCCTGGCCGCGCTCGATGGGGCCCGCCACCTTCTCCGCCGCCAACTCGCCGAACGGCTCACGCTCTTCCGCATCCCGGAACTTCATTTCGAGCCCGACGTCTCTCTCTCGGCCGATGCCCGTCTGGAGTATCTGCTCAAGCGCGTCCGCCGCGGCCGACCCCGCGAATAGCGCCAGATCTAGGCTTTTTTTCATACTGACGCTACACTCTTTCATAGCGCCGAAGGGAGAACTTTCATCAGCGGACTGTTCACAATTGCTCCAGCGGAGGGTGTACGCCTCCTGCGCCTTTAGGCAGTCGAGCTCCGCTTGCCGGCCGTTTTCTGGACGCCTGCCGCCGCCGTCCAACGGATGTCCGGCCCGTCTGGTTCATGCGCCAGGCTGGAAGATACCTCAAGCCGTACCGCGAAATCCGTGCCCGGCATTCCATTCTCGAAATCTGTAAGAAGCCGGCGCTCGCCGCCGAAGTCACGCTCCAGCCCATCGACATTCTCGATGTAGACGCGGCGATTATCTTCGCCGACCTCCTGTTACCCATCGAGCCTATGGGCCTCAAGCTCGAATTCGTGGCCGGTGAAGGTCCGCTGATCGAAAACGCAATCACCGAACCGGAAGATATCGACGAGCTCTCGACCAGCCGCACCGACGACCTCGGCTACGTCTCGGAAGCCATCATCAAGGTTGCCGAACACCTCGCCGGACGTGTTCCCGTCATCGGCTTCGTGGGCGCTCCTTTCACTCTGGCCAGCTACATGATCGAAGGCGGCCCCTCGAAAACCTTCCTGAAAACGAAGCGCCTCATGTTCGGCAACGAGACCATGTGGCGGCGCCTGATGGGCAAACTGGTCGACGTGCTCGGCGAATTCGGGCGCATGCAGATCGGGGCCGGTGCGCGCGCTATTCAGGTCTTCGATAGCTGGGTCGGCGCGCTCAGTCCCGAAGATTACGTCCGTTACGTACAGCCGTATTCCCGCGCGCTCATCGAACGCATTCGCTCGGCCGGCGTGCCGGTCATCCACTTCGGCACGGGCGCCGGCGGTTTTTTCCGCGAACTGCACGCCGCCGGTGGCGATGTTCTCGGCGTCGACTGGCGCATCAATATCGATAACGCCTGGTCCGAAATCGGTTATCGCTCAGCCATCCAGGGCAATTTGGACCCGGTAGCGCTCTTCGCCCCATTACCCGAACTCCGCACCAAAGTCACCGATCTGCTGAAGCGCACCGGCACGCGCCCCGGCCATATCGTCAATCTGGGACACGGCATCCTGCCCGAGACGCCCGTCGAAAACGTGAAGGCCGTCGTCTCCATCGTCCGGGAATTTCGTACCGTCAAGTGAGTTCTCACCAGGTCGCGATCCTAGGCGGCGGCATCTCCGGTCTGAGCGCTGCGTATTATCTCGCCCGCCACGGTATCGATTGCGTTCTGGTCGAAAAGGAGACGCGTACCGGCGGCCTGATTCGCACCGAGCAGCTCGAAAATTCTCAGCTCGAAGCTGGCCCCGATAGCTTTCTCGCCGCCAAGCCTGCGGTCACCGAACTTGCTTCGGAAATCGCAGGTTTACCGGAGCGAATCATCTCCTCCAACGATGCCGCCCGTCGCGTCTTTATCGTTCGTAACGGAAGACTCGTGCCACTGCCCTCCGGCATGAGCATGATGGTTCCCGGCGAACTCCGGCCGGCGCTGGTTTCGCCGCTCTTCAGTCTGCCCACCAGGCTCCGTTTCCTAACTGAACGCTTCCGGCAGCCGCAGCAGCGCGCAAGCGATATCTCGGTGGGGGAGTTGGTCCGCGATCACTTCGGCGATGAGCTTCTCGAATCTGTTGCCGATCCTCTGCTTGCAGGAGTCTACGGCGGCAATGCAGCCAGCCTGAGCGCTCGCAGCGTTTTGCCTCGCTTCGTGGAGTACGAGCGGCGGTTTGGAAGCCTGATCCGAGGCGTCCAGCACGAGAAAAAGTCGCCCACGGCGGGCTCGCTGTTCCGATCCTTTTCGGGCGGCATGCAGGATTTGATCGACGCTCTGGCCACTCGAACGGCTGCCTCACTGCTTACCGGACGGGAAGCTCGCGCGGTGTATCGTGACGGCAACTGCTGGCGCATTCAGTTGGGCGGAGAAACGTTCGCCGCCGAACACCTGATCGTGGCGCTTCCCGCGCATCGTGCCGCCCTCCTGCTCGAAGCGTCTGCTCCGCAGCTGGCAGCTGAGCTCGCCGCCATCCCTTATTCCTCGGCCATCCTGACCAATCTGCTCTATAACTCCGCTCGCCTGGAAAATCCTCTTGAAGGCTTCGGTTTTCTCGTGCCGCAGCGGGAACGCCGCACGATCGCCGCCGCTACTTTTGTCAACCGCAAGTTCCCCACCCGCATCGCCCCCGGGCTGTTTGCAATTCGGGCATTCATTGTCGGGGCGGAAGCCGTAAGACTCCGAGCGGCTGCCGACAACGAACTCGTTCGGTTGGCTGAGAACGATCTACATCGCTTGAGTGGTATTTCTTCTCCCGCGCAGACAGCCCTTGTTCACCGCTGGCCCGATTCCATGCCGCAGTACGTCGTCGGGCACGCGCATCGTGTCGATCGCATCCGCCAGTTGAGCGCCGGCTTGCCATCTTTCCACCTGATCGGAAACGCCTACGAGGGGGTCGGCATCCCCGATTGTGTCCGCCTGGCCAGAAGCGCCGCCGAAAACATCTATTCCGACATTAAAAGCAAGTAAGGTACCCACTACACCTGTTGCAAGTTCGATCCCGCTTGCGTCCCACTGTCGGGATTTAAAATGAGCAAGCAAAATCATTGGGCTTCCCGGTTGATTCCGGCATTCATGATCGCAGCACTCGCGGCGCTTCCCGCGTTTGCGCAAAAGACCGCCGCGGCGCGGCTGGATGCCGCCACCGAGACGCTGCACGACATGATGAACGCCTCCGACAAAGGCATTCCGCAGGACCTTTTGAACAAAGCTTCCTGCGTCGTGGTGATTCCGCATCTGAAAAAAGGCGGCTTTATCGTAGGCGCCGAGTACGGCAAGGGCTTCTTCACCTGCCGGAGAGCAAGCGGAGTCGGCTGGAGCGCGCCGGGTTCGCTGCGTATTACGGGCGGTAAGTTCGGGTTGCTGATCGGCGGCGCCGAAACCGACCTGATCATGCTGGTGATGAGTAAGAGCGGGATGGAACACCTGCTGCATGACAAGACCCAGCTTGGCGGCGAACTCTCCGCGGCAGCCGGGCCGGTTGGCCGCAACGCCTCCGCTCTCACCGATGCCGAAATGCACGCCGAGATCCTGACCTATTCGCGCCAGCGCGGCATTTTCGGCGGTATCGATCTGACGGGTGCAGCCGTAACGCAGGACACGGATTCAAACCGTGAACTCTACGGCAAGAACATTACAAATAAAGAAATCGTGGAAGGCGGGGTGGCAGTGCCTCCGGCCGCCGAAGGTTTTATCCACGCTCTTGATCGCGAATCCTCCCGCAAGTAGCTGAATCCGCTCGGGCGCCGCGCGACAATGGGAGTTGCCTTCTCCATCAACGAAAATTCGCGTGGCGCTCATCTTTGGCGGGCGCTCGGGCGAACATGAAATTTCTGTCCGCTCGGCGCATTCCGTTCGTCAAGCGCTCGATCCTGCCAAATACACAGTTCTTGATTACTTCATCAGTAAGGACGGGAAATGGGAAAAGCCGATCTGTCCCGAACCCGGCCGCAACCCTGAAATCGATGTCGCATTCCCAGTGCTCCATGGCACCTTCGGCGAAGACGGTACGGTTCAAGGTCTGCTCGAGCTCGCCGAAATTCCTTACGTTGGCGCGGGTGTGCTCGCCTCAGCCGTTTCGATGGACAAAGCCATTACCAAACGCCTCTGCCAGGCCGCTGGGTTGCCCGTTGTTCCGTATCTGGTCCTGACGCGGGGGCATTTCGATCCCGCCTCGCTCGAGCTTCCCTTCGATTTCCCCGTTTTCGTGAAGCCCGCTAATCTTGGCTCCTCCGTCGGCATCACGAAGGTCAAATCGCGGGCAGAACTCGCGCCCGCACTCACCACTGCCTCCCGCTACGACCGCAAAATTCTCGTGGAGCGCGGCGTTGATGGCCGCGAATTCGAATGCGCCGTACTCGGGGGCGCCGATCCGCGCGCCTCGGTGCCCTGCGAAATTCTTCCTTCTCAAGAGTTCTACACCTATGAAGACAAGTATCTTCTCGACAAGGCCCGCATCGAGCTGCCCGCTAACCTAAACCGCGCCCAGACGTCAGAAATGCAGGTTCTCGCTCTCGCCGCCTTCAAAGCGGTCGATTGCGAGGCGATGGCGCGCGTCGATTTTCTCATGGACAGGAGCACCGGCCAGTTCTTTGTGAACGAGATCAATACCATCCCCGGTTTCACCTCGATCAGCATGTACCCCAAGATGTGGGAATATTCAGGCGTGCCCTATCCTCAACTGCTCGATACGCTGATCGGCTTTGCCCTGGAGCGCGCCGCAGAGCGCCGCCAGCTGCAGTACACCCGCTGATGAAGCGCTTTCTCGCACTGGCCGCTGTGGCCGGTTTACTCGGCGCGCAGGAGTCGAAACAGCCGCCTGCCGATACCGCCAAAGAACTCGATCCTGCCCTGCGCCAGTTCATCGACGTGCTTTCCGTGGTTCAAACGCACTCGGCCGACGTGCCGCCCGTCGACAAGCTCGTCTACGAAGGCGCCATCCCCTCCATGCTGCGCGAGCTCGATCCGCACACACAGTTTTTTTCACCTGCTCAGTTCCAGCAGTTAAAGGAGATGGAGGACTCCGAGCAGAAAGGGTTCGGCAGCATCGTTTCCGTTCTGCCTGGCCAGGTAATTTTCCTGCAAACTCTGCCTGGTACGCCTTCCAACCGCGCCGGTATTCAGGCCGGAGACGAGCTGGTCGCGATCAACAACATCGCTATCCGTTCGCTCGAGCCCCAGCAAATTATCGAACTGCTCACGGAAGCGCGCCAGCAGAAAGTAACGGTGTATATCCGCCGCCAGGGCGCGCCCCGACTGCTTGAGTTTCAGCTCACACCGGAGCTGATGGATTCTCCGAGCGTCGATCGCGCGTACTTCCTCGCGCCGCGCATCGGCTACATTCGCATCGCCAGTTGGGATCTGCAAACCGCCAAGCTGCTGCGCGATGCTATCGAAAAACTCGGCGGCAATTCGCTGCAAGGCCTGGTTCTCGATCTGCGCAATAATCCCGGAGGTGTCGTGAAAGCGGCCCTCGACGCTGCCTCACTATTTCTCTCGCCGGGCCAGCGTATCCTCACTGCCAAAGGGCGTTCGAGCGCGCCGCAGACAGCCGACGTTCCGAAGGATGCCAGGCCTTACACCTTCCGTCTGGGGATTATCATCAATGGCAAAACGGCCAGTGCTTCCGAGATCTTCTCCGGCGCTCTGCAGGATCACGACCGCGCCACCATCGTCGGCGAAACCAGCTACGGTAAGGGTCTCGTGCAAAGCGTGCTCCCGCTCTCGGATGGCGCTGGACTCGCCATCACGACCGCCTTTTACTACACCCCGAGCGGCCGCTCGATCCAACACCCGCTGCGCGACTCAGCTCTTTCGGAAACCTTTTCTCCCGCCTCCAACAACGCTCCCGTCTATAAAACCGATAAAGGCCGCACGGTGCGCGGGGGGGGCGGCATCCAGCCCGATATCCGAGTGGAGCCGCGCGCTCTGACACGCCTCGAAACCGTGCTCGATGCCAGCGGCGTCCTGACTTCCTTCGCCACCAGCTACCTGGCCCAGCACTCGCCTCTCGCGGCAAATTTTGAAGTTACGCCCGCACTGCTCGACGAACTGAAGGTGTTTCTCGCCTCCCGGTCCATTCAGCCGGGCGTGGCGGAATGGACTGCCGAGCGTCCTTGGATCAGCTCGCGTCTGAAAGAAGAAATCATCACCCAGGCCGAAGGTGTCGCCAAAGGCGAAGAAGTTCAGGCTCAGCGCGACCCGCAGATTCAGGCGGCCATCGGCGCGCTGCGCGATACCAAGCTGCTCGCGGCGAACTGAGAGCGCCATTCGCTCACGTTTACCGGCCCGGTTCCTCATCCAGCCGCCGGTAATCGCCGCGGCTGAAGTATTTCTCGAGCCACACGTACAAGCAGATGAACAGGTAGCGGCTACCCATCTCCTTAATCTTGAGCTTCGGCACGCCCGTTCTGCGATTGCGCCAGGTAATCGGAATCACCGTCCAGCTATAGCCGCGCACAATCGCCTTAAGCGGAATTTCGACCGTCAGATTGAAATGCGGCGAGAGCAGCGGCTTGCATCCTTCGATCACTGTACGCCGATACGCTTTGAATGCGTTCGTCGTGTCGTTCAGCCGGATGCGAAACATCACGCGGATGAAGAAATTCGCCAGCCGGTTCACTCGCATCTTCAGCCACGGATAATCGATCACGCCTCCGCCGCGGACAAAACGTGAGCCGAACACGCAATCCCAGCCTTCGTTGAGCAGCTGCCAGTAGCGCACCACGTCCCGCGCGTCGTCCGATTCATCGGCCATCATGATCACCACCGCATCGCCGCGCATCTGCTCCAGCCCGAATATGATGGCCCGTCCGAAACCGTGCAGGCCAGTATTCTCCACCGGACGCAGCACCGGAACGCGTGTACGCGCCTCCTGCAGCCTCTCCCAGGTATGGTCCGTGCTCCCGTCGTCGACCACCACGATCTCATGCGGGATGTTGTGCAGGCGCAGCTCCACATGCAGATGCTCGACAGTCGACGCGATGCACCCTTCCTCGTCGCGCGCCGGAATCACCACGCTCAGCAACTGCAGCGGTTCGCCTTTGTTCGGGGCCGTTGTCGAATCAGGCATCGATTGCTACACGGCTCCGCATTTGGCGAGCCATCCCGGATTATGCCGCACGTGATCGAAAATCTCATCCAGAATGGCGTAAAGCGATCGCTTGGGCCGCCAATCGAAGTGCTCGGCAGCTCGCGTGTGATCCATTACCAGCCAGGGGATATCAAACGGACGCGGGCGCGTATCCGGCTGCGGCACGTGTTTGCCGAAACGCTCATCGCACCATGCGGTCAGTTGCGCCAGTGACATCGCGTTCTCCGCCCCACCGCTTACATGAAAGACCGGATCCTCTGGCGGATCCTGTTTGAGCTGCGCGCTCACCAGTTCCGCAAGATCGGCCGGATGAAACGCATCGCGCACCTGGTAGCCGTGCCCGCCAAATCCGATGTAGCGCAGCGGACGCCGTTCCGCGTGTGCATGCAGCCAGTACGAAAAGATCCCTTGCTCAGCCGTGCCGAACTGCCCCGCGCCTGCCAGCACGCCGCACCGATTGATCCACACCGGAAACTGGAACGTCAACCCGTACTCGCGTGCCATCACCTCCGAAGCCAGCTTCGTTGCTCCGTAAAGCGACACCGGCGGCTCCGTTGAAAAGCGCTCGTTGATACCCGCTGCGCTCACGCCTGCTGTGCGCAGCTCTCTCGGGTTGAGTTCGAAAGCGCGGTCGCACACCTCGACCGGCAACTGAGCAAGCGCTTTGATCGAGTAAACACGGCTCGTGCTGAGCAATACGAAGCCCGCCTTGTGTTCCCGGCAGTATTCGAGAATGTTCAGTGTCCCATCCAGATTGTGTTCCGAAAGCTGACGCGGACTCGACCGCCCGTCCACTCCCGCCAGCACGCTCGGATTCGCCGCCGCATCGATCACCCAGTCGCACTTGGGAAGCGCATCGACATCGCTTCGCAGCCGCAGATCGCCATGCGTGAAGCGAACGCCTCGCTTCGCCAGCGCCTCGCGATTCATCTCCGACCCTGGCCGCAGCAGATTATCGATGCCGAAGATCTCTACGCCGGGAGAGATCTCCTGCAGATACGCCGCTAGCCGGCTTCCCACGAAACCGCAGATGCCGGTGATGAGCAGCTTCATCCGCGCGCGCCGGCCGATGCCGGTTGACTCACGGAAAGCCTCGCGTTCCACGATTCAGTGATTTCGCGAATCGTGTCCCGCAGCGAACGCGTAATCGTCCATTTCGGATAATGCGACTTCATCTTGCGCAGGTCGCTGTAGTAGCAGATGTGGTCGCCGATCCGGTTCTGATCCACGTAGACATAGCGCTGCGGCTTTCCGCTAAACTCCTCGGCAATCTGGAAAGCCTCCAGAATCGAGCATGAATTGTCCTTGCCGCCGCCGATGTTGTAGACTTCACCCGCTCGTGGAGCCGCGCAAAACTCCACGATGAAGTTCGCCACGTCTTCCGAATGAATGTTGTCCCGAACCTGCTTGCCTTTGTAGCCGAAAACTTTGTATTCGCGTCCTTCCAGATTGCAGCGCACCAGATAACTCAGAAAACCGTGCAGCTCGACACCGGAATGATTCGGACCCGTCAGACATCCGCCGCGCAGGCAGCACGTCGGCATGTTGAAGTAGCGGCCGTATTCCTGCACCATCACGTCGCTCGCCACCTTCGAGGCGCCGAACAGCGAATGCTTCGACTGGTCGATCGAAAACGTCTCCGGAATACCATGCTCATACTGCGCATCCGCGTAATCCCAGCGCGTTTCCAACTCGCGCAGCGCGATCGTATTCGGGCGGTCGCCGTAGACTTTGTTAGTCGACATGTGGACGAATGGCGCTTCCGGACTCGACCGCCGCGCTGCTTCCAGAAAGTTCAGCGTGCCCACTGCGTTCGTGTCGAAATCGTCGAATGGAATTGCGGCCGCCCGATCGTGTGAGGGCTGCGCCGCGGTGTGCACAATCGCATCCGGGCGCACTTCTTCCACCAGCCGCAGCACGCCCTCGCGATTGCGTATGTCAAGGTCGAAATGACGATAGCCTGAGATCTGCGTCTGCAGCCGTTTCAACGACCAGCGCGTGTCACCCTCGGGTCCAAAAAAGACCGAGCGCTCGTTATTGTCCACGCCATAAATCTGAAATCCATTGCGTGCAAGATGAAGACAGACTTCGGATCCGATGAGACCGCACGAGCCAGTTACAAGAGCCTTTTTCGCCACTAAAAGAAGTCTAGCGCAGGGTGCGGAGCCGAGCGCGGGCTTGCGCGCACGCAGTGTTTTCACTGGTCTGGCGCTCGTTCTGGCCGCTGCGCTCTGCTTCAAAAACTGGCTCGAAAACTTTTCGGCCATGCACGCTTTATACCTGGAGATTCCGTTCGCCGATTATTGGCGCGTGGTCTATCATCTCCCTCAGATTCAGCGCTTCGATTTCCGTTATCTCTGGCAACAGCACAACGAGCACCGAATTGTATTCCCCGATCTGGTCTTCGCCTTCGACGTGCTCGTTTTCCGCATGCGGCGCGTGTTGCCGGTTGTGGTCAGCTGTCTCTGTTACGTGTCAAGCTGGCTGGTACTCGCCTGTCCCATCCTTCGCGATCGCAAACTCGCGCCAGCGGATCGCGTCCTGATCGTGCTCGTCGCGAGCGCGGCGATCGGCTGGAAAGGTTCGGCTCTCTCTCTCGGCGATCCGTTTCTCCTTCAGTGGAGCCTGATGTCGCTTGCTGCGCTGCTCTCGCTCCTTCTGCTTGGACCGCAGAGTAACGCGTACGTCGCGGGCGCCATTGCCTGCGGCGTAGTGGCTACTTATTCCTGCGGTAACGGCTTGTTGCTCTGGCCCGTGCTCTGGACCGCCGCCGCTCTGTTCCGGCTGAATCGCCGCCAAATGGTTGCCTTGTTGCTCAGCGGCTGCATTGCCATAGCACTCTATTTCGTGGGTTACCGCTTCGTGGGCGATAGCAGCTTCACGAACCTGCTCTATCATCCGTTCTACACAGCGGGCTTCGTCGCTACATTCTTAAGCATGCCTTTCGGCGGCATGAAATCGCCGCACTTCGGTTTATACGTCGGTGGGGCAGCAGTGTCCGTTTTCCTGCTGCTTGCGCCTGCTGCGATTCGTTCGAGAAATCGTTTGGGAATCGTGAGCTGCGGCTGGTACACGTTCACGCTCATCTCCGCCGTGTTGATTGCAGCCGGCCGTATGGATCCGAGCGATACGACCTTCACGGCCGCAAGAGCCTCTCGTTATCTGGTGCCCGTCATGCTGAGTTGGGGGGCGCTGCTCATTCTCGTTCTGTACGCCGCTGCCCAGCGGCGCTTCGCCTGGATGCCGCTACTCCCACTGATCGTAATGGCGCTGCTGATGCTCTCGAGCCGCAAACTGAACTGGTGGTGGAGCTTCAACCTGCGGCCATTTGTCGCTGCGCAGATTACACAGCTGAGTCTCGAAAACGATGTTTTCGATCCGGAGCTGATACGGCATATCTTTCCGAGCCCTGAGTTCGTCGCGCATTATCTTCCCGAACTGAAAGACTCGCGGCTATCGATCTACGCTGAGCCTTCGTCTCTCGGCGAGATGGCCAAATCGCGCAACATGCGCGCAGCCGAAATAGAACGCACTCTGCCCGTCGCATCCGGACTGGAAGTGATCGGCCGTTCCCCTGTTCGTGCCACACGCGTGCTTCTGGTCAATCCTGCTGGCACGATCATCGGTCTGGGCCGCGCCTTGCCTTTCGGCTTGCCCGATGAGCTCATGCCGCCCCATACCGCTCGTTCAGAAGCCTGGATCGCTTTCGTCCCGGAGCGCTATCGGGGGCAAGCGTTCCTCGCGTTCGTGCCGTAATGCCAGTTCGTCCTCCCATCCGGCCGCAAACTGCTGTATAAAGAGTCGAGGCTTCGAAAGTATGAAGGCGCGAATCAGCGCGTTACTTTTCTCGATGGGCGCACTAGTGGCCTCCGGATTCCAGACGCACGATCCGGCGCCTGAAAAACGCGTTCCCGTCTTGCTCGAGCTGTTCACCTCCGAAGGGTGTTCGAGCTGCCCGCCCGCAGACCAGCTGCTCGAAGCGCTTGATAAAGAACAGCCGTTTCCGCAGGCCGAGCTTGTCGTATTGAGCGAGCATGTCGATTACTGGAATGGTCCCGGCTGGCACGACCCCTACTCCGCGCATTTGTTCAGCGAACGTCAGATCGCCTATGGCGAGCAGTTCCACATCGATGAGGTCTATACGCCGCAGATCGTGGTCGATGGCGCGCGCCAGGCCTTGGGCGGCAATGTTGCCGCCATTCGATCCGCCGTGCAGGCCGCAGCGGAAATGTCGAAGGTCCCGCTCACGCTTACAGCGCCCGTTCGCGACGGCAATCATCTGAAGCTGCACATCAGCTCCGGCCCGCTTCCCGGCACAGCCGGCAAAACCATCTTGTACCTCGCGATTGCGCAGGAGCGCGCCGAATCCAGGGTCTCCGGAGGCGAAAACGGCGGCCGCCTGCTCACGCATGTCGCCGTGGTGCGGTCCCTCAAACCGGTCGAAAAAATCGCCGCGGGCGCGTCCTGCTCAAAGGACCTCACGATCACGGTGCCGCAATTGACGGCTCCCGGTTTGCGCGTTGTCGCCTTCCTCGAAGACGAGAAATCGCGCAAAGTTCTGGGGGTGGCGCAGGCCAGGCTGTAGACCGTCTTCTACACTGAACCTGCATTGCAGAATATCCTCTTAAGCTGGAGCAGCGGAAAGGACAGCGCCTGGGCACTCCACCTTCTGTCCAGAACACCCGGAATCCGCATCTGCGCCCTATTGACCACGTTCAACTCTTCGGCTCAGCGCGTCGCGATGCATGCCGTGCGGCGCGCGCTCGTGGAAGAGCAGGCGCTGCTGCTCGGCATTCAGCTCTGGGCTGTTGAACTCCCGCCCTGCTGCAGCAATGCTCAGTACGAAAAACTGCTCGCACCGGTTTGGGAGCGTGCCTTGTCGGAGCGCATCACCGCCGTCGCCTTTGGCGATCTCTTTCTCCAAGATATCCGCCGCTATCGCGAACAGCAGCTGCAAGCGGCCGGTCTCGAGCCGCTTTTTCCGCTCTGGCAGCTCCCGACTGCTCAGCTTGCCCGCGACATGCTCGCCGCCGGAGTGCGCGCCAAAATTACCTGTGTCGATCCATCGAGACTGGATGAGAGTTTTGCCGGCCGTGATTATGATCAGACGTTTCTTGAAGAACTGCCCACAAACGTCGATCCGTGCGGTGAAAATGGCGAATTTCATACATTTGTCTACGACGCGCCCGTTTTCCCGCATCCCATCCCTGTGGAGACCGGCGAAGTTCTGGTGCGCGACGGCTTCGTTTTCGCCGATGTGCTTCGCCGGCCGGAGTAAGGCAGTCCAGCTCAGCTTCGTAGACTATGTAGTATTCTGCCTTAATGGCCCTATCGGATTTGAAGTTTGCCATCCGAGCCTGGCGTCGCTCGCCAGCATTCGTCTTCATCGCGCTCGTCGCCTCCGCGCTCGGCATCGGCGCCGCCACCGCGGTCTTCAGCGCTACCGACCGCATCCTGTTCCGCCCGCTCCCGTACCGCGCCGATACCCAGCTGGTGTCATTCGGGATCAGTACCCACTGGGTCTTGGACGGCGGCGAATTCCTCTTCGCTGCCGATTACAAGGACCTCTTCGATTACTCAAACCCGTTCCAGTCCATGACTTCGTGGAGCGGCGTAGATGACTGCGATATCACCAGCGGCACTGCACTGCGGCAGCGCTGCGCAGAAGTGGACTCGAGCTTTCTCCCGGTGCTCGGCGTCCAGCCTGTACTCGGCCACAACTTTTCGCGGGAAGACACTCGACCCGGCGCAACGCGCTCCGTGCTGTTGAGTTACGGCCTATGGCTGAGCCGCTTTGCAGGCGACCCGCACATCGCAGGTCGAACGTTATCGCTCGATGGCGCACCCGCCCGCATCCTCGGCGTTCTACCTCCGTCATTCGAGTTGCCCACTCTGCAGCACGCCGATCTGCTGGTCCCGCAAATTATTCAGCCAGCCGGCTGGTCGCATAACGGTACGCGCGTGCTGCGCGTGATCGGGCGCCTCAAACCCGGTCTCACGCTTGCTGCTGCCCGTGCCCAGCTGCAGCCCTTTTTCGAGCACATCCGTTCGGAAGCGCCGCCCCAGTTTCGCAAAGAGCTTCAGTTCCAAACACAATCCATGCGCGAGCATCAGCTGGGCTCTGCGCGTCTCGCGGCTACCACACTGCTTGGGGCTGTACTGGCCGTTTTGTTGATCTCTTGCGCCAATGTCGCCAATCTCCTGCTTGCTCGGGCCGCGGGTCGCCGGACCGAATTTGCGATTCGCGCTGCGCTCGGCATCACGCGCTCCCGCCTCGCGCGCCAGATGCTCACCGAATCGCTGCTGCTGTCCCTGACTGGAGGTCTGCTCGGTTGCGGCCTTGCAGCCATCCTGCTGCGCTTTTTCATCCGGCAAAATGCCGGTGCGATTCCCCACCTGCAGAGCGCTTCTCTCGATCTGCGCGTCCTCGCTTTCTGCTTTACGATTTCCATCGGCTCTGGTCTGCTCTTTGGCTTGGCTCCTGCTCTGCTTTCGCCGCGCCTTGAGGACCTCACCGGTTCCCGCGGCACGGCGCCGCGTTCCTCCATGCTCTTCAAGAACGGGCTCGTTTCTGCTCAAATTGCACTCTCGATCGTGCTGCTCTCGAGCGCCGGACTACTGGTCCGAAGCCTTTGGAAGCTCGAGACGCAGCCGCTCGGTATGGCCACCAGCCATATCGTTACCGCGGAACTCGTCCTCCCCGCCAGCCGCTACACCAAACCAGAAGAGCGCGTCGCTTTCTTCAATCAGCTGGAGCAGCGGCTGCGCGCGATCCCGGGCATTCGAGCCGTGGGTCTGAGTGATTCTCTTCCGCCGGCCGGCTGGGAGCGATCTCGTCCGCTATCGGTGATTCAGGTCGCGCATCAGGCAACACGAGTGACCGGCAGCGGCGGCCTGGTTCTCTGGCGCTACGTCTCGCCCGGCTACTTCGATGCGTTCCGTATTCCCGTGATAGCGGGCCGATCTTTCACCGAAGACGATCGCCGCCGCGGCGCCAATCTCGCGATTCTGAGCGAATCGCTTGCCCGGCGGCTTTTCCCCACCCACAACGCAATCGGCCAGCAACTCTCGATTGTCGGCCAATCGTACGAGATCGCCGGCATCGTGCCTGACGTGAAAAATACCGCGCTCACTTCCGGCGGCAATCCCGAATACTACATACTCCGCGGTTACACTCCCGACCACACCTACCGCAACGGCACCGGTCCGATCGCCCAGCGCACCTTGAGCATCGTGCTGCGCGGGGACATTCCGGATTCCGTTCTGGCCGCCATCGTCAAGCAGAAAGTAGCTCAACTCGATTCGTCTCTGCCGGTCGAAATACGAACGATGCATGCGCGACTCGGCGAACTCGCTGCTGCGCCACGTTTCCAAACCATCCTGCTGCTCAGCTTCGCGCTCATCGGCCTCCTCTTGGCGGCCATCGGTCTCTACGGCACCATCTCGTATCTGGTTACGCAGCGCACCCAGGAGATCGGCATTCGCATGTCGCTCGGCGCTACTCCGGCGAACATCGCCGCCATGATGCTGGCGTATTCAGCGAGATGGACTTCCTTGGGTGTCGCAGCCGGGCTCTGCCTTTCGTTCTTTGCAACGCGTCTCCTACAAACTCTGCTTTTCGGCGTTTCCAGCCATGACGCGGTCAGCCTGATTGCGGCGATTTTGTTCCTGATCGCAGTCGCGCTGCTGGCTGCGACTTATCCTGCGCGCCGCGCCGCCCGTATTGATCCAATGATCGCGTTGCGGCACGAATAAAGCTCCTACACGGTGGCGTGAAGGAACAGCTCGCGCGCCTGCTCCCAGTTGTCAATGCGGCGGTAGCGTGTTTCGCGAATGTTGTGTCCGGCGGTGAAGAGAATCCCTTCGCCGCGAAACCGAACGAAGTGCCGCGGGTCGTCGTCAATCAGATAATCCGCGGCCACAATACTCTTGTCTCCGCAAAACACCACGTGACTCGACGGGATAAAAGGGAAATGCTGCTGCAGCCACTCGAATTTCGGTGTAAACGAACACGGCACATCCATCGCCGCTGTGGTAATGAAAATCTCGTACCGCGTCATCAGCTCGCGAATGACTTCCTGGCTGCCGGGCATCACCGGAATATCGGCGAAAAAACTGCTGTCTTCAAAATATGCCCGCGCACGAGCAATATGCGCCGGATCGATGACTTCGAAAACACGCTTCCCGAGCAGGTGCTCCTTGGTGAGATTCAGCTTGAACTCGGCGTTGTAGCGCTCGAGATAATGCGCCATGGTATCGGCCGTAACCTCATCCATGTCGATTGCGATTCGCTTCACCTTTTCACGCTAGCGTATGGCGAAGTAACCCGAGCGCGTGCGCACACGAGCATCGTCGCGCCCGCGAATATGTACCTCCAGCGAATGAAACCTGCCGTCGGCGTTCTCGTCTGGTGTGAACGAAAGCAGGTAGCGGCTATGCAGATCGGCACCGAGTGCCATCAGATCTTTTTCGAGCTTCGACTTGGTCTCGAAGCCGAATTTCCTGCCGCCCGAAGTCTCTGTCAGCGCCGCCGCCGTGTTTTGTTTGAATAAGCGCGCAAATTCGATGTAGCTTGGGCTGCCGCCGGTCGGCTGATAATCTTCCGGCCGCGTGGTGAACGGAGTCAAGTACGCCGAATACGTCACGTTGTAAACGGTCGCTCCGGAACGCTGCAGCTTCGGCAGCAGATCGCCAAGCTTTTCTTTGCTGCCGCGATCCTTGTTCTCGCCGATGATAACGATGTAAGCGCGCCGCGAGCCCGAACGCGCAGCAATCATATGAAGCGCCTGGTCCACGGCGTCGATCATGCGCCCTCCGGAGCTATCCTGCGGTTCGAGGTGTTTGAACGTCGCGGCGATCGCATCCGCATCGTTCGTGAAATCCTGCGCGACTTTCAATTCGTCATCGTACGTAACGACCGCCGCTTCACCATTCGCCCCGAGCACGGCTTCGGGAATCATCGCCCCAACTTTGCGAATTTTTGCGAGCGCCGAAAGCGACATCGCCGTCGTCTGTACCAGCACTACCAGCGCTACGGGCGCCAGTCCTTCATCTACGGTATCGACCCGTACCGCCCGCAACTTGCCGTTGTCGAGCAAAATGAAATCTTCTGGCTGGAGCCCGTTGATCGGCTGCCCTTTGGCATCCGTCACGCTGACCGAAAGTGAAACGAGCGGAACCTTGGTCCGAATCGTTGCATCCTGCGCATAAGCGAGCAGCGCCAGCGAAGCGGCCAGTAGTCTCACTTATCTGCGCCCTATCGACGATCATGTCACAACTCGCACTGTCGCGATGAGGGCGAAAATTTTCCGGCGAGCACCGTGCGTCTCAGGCGAGCGCTGCCTCGGCCTCCTGCACTGTCGGAAACGTCACCAGCACATCCTGCACGCCGCAAACGGTAAACAACGTCTGAAGGCGCGGGCTCACATTCACGAGCGCGTACTTTCGTCCATTTTTTTCGCAGGAGACATGCAGTCCAAGAGCGCTGCCAAGCGCGGCCGAATCCATAAACGGAACCTCGGCAAGATCGACAATCAGAACCCGCTCCTTGTTGCTGCGCGTCGCATCCTGGAACCCGAAAAAATTGCGGATCGTCAGCGGGCCAATCACTTTCAACACAGCCACATCCGGTTTCAATCCCGGCCGTAAATCGATCTGCAACCCATCGGTAGCTTCGAGCGACATGGCACCGATCATATGACAGCCATATTTCAGTGTCGTGACAAAAAGGACTCGCAGTCCCGTTGAGAAAAGGTTCTGCCCGTGCGCGTGGGTGCTTCGCTGCTCGCTTATCTCGCCTTGAGACCCTCCATCTCAATAGAGCCCTCCGCCTCAACGGATCCGAGCCGGCCATTTGGCAGCTCTTTGTCATCCAGAACAACTCGCTCTACGGGATCAACCAGATGGTCTCGCTGTGCGGACTCGGCTGGAACAGCAACCTGCCGTTCAGAAGCATCCTGCTGAGCTCAGCAGACGAGGATTTACCGGTCCTCGCTCCCGGAGCAAAGACCACACTCTCTTGCCCGATCGACACCGATGCGTCTCGCGAGTTCAACATAGACCCCCAGGTCCGCTTTAAATTGCCGGGCGGCATTTCTCAATGCTGGATGGCACACTTTTCCGGAGTCCGGGGCGCGTCGCAATACGTGTGGCGTCATCGCGGAGCAGAATCGTGCGCGAGTTGAGGCATTTGCGCGTTGCTGCGTCACGACTCAGCCCGCCGCTTGTCTAACCTGTGTGAGCCGTCCCGAAAGATACTCCCTGATCACCGGCCTGTTTTTGTTGGCCGCCTGCTTCCTGACTCGTGCAGCCCGCAAAGCCCCTCCGCGGCGCACCCCTCCCGTCGAAGAACTCGCTAATGAACTGAAACAAGCCTGGGGCTCCTACCACCAGCCCTGAACCGTTTTGCTCCGGCCCCTTCAGCCAATCCACTTCTCGATCCAGGCGAAGGCGTCCTCCTGCATCTGCGGCCGGAACGAATGCGGCACATCATAAAACCGGCTGTGAAAATGTTCCGCCGCGCCCGCTTTGGCATAGATGCGGTGAAGTTTGTCAACCGCGCCGCGCATCCCTTCGAGCGAGTACAGATGATCCAGACTGCACTGCTGCACCAGCAGCGGATTGGGCGCCATCAATCCCACCGCGTCCGGCAGGTCCATCGACGAGTAGAGGCCCGGAATATAAAGCATCCACGTATGCGATCGGAAATCATTCCGCAGCTGCGCCCGGAACTCCGTCATCCAGCCGGTCACGCACGCCACCTTTACCCGCGGATCCGACGCCACGACGAAATCCGTCCGCAATCCTCCCAGCGAAAGCCCCAGGCACCCGATGCGCTCGCGATCCACATCCGGCCGGCTGCACAAATAATCGAGACTCCGCCGGTCATCCCAGCTCAGAATGCCCGGCCAGGTTGCGCCCGTTGCAAAAATACTCTTCGCCATCAGATGCTCGTAGTTCCCGCATAGCCCGTTCACGGCGTCGAACCACGGCCCGGTACTCTTCGGGATCGCGGCGAGCTGCTTCAACTGTTCGCGATACTGCCCCGGCGCCGTTGCCACGTCGATCTCTTCCACCCGCAGCCGCCGCGAGCCGAAGTAAAAGGCATCGATCACCAGCACCACGTATCCCTTGCGCGCCAGCAGTTCCGCATAGGGCCGCCCGTAGTAGTAGTTTCGAAACTCGGTCAGCGTCGCCGGTTCGTGCGGATCGCTGATCAGCTTTTCGTGCCCCCAGACGAAACAGCCCCCATGATCGTGCAGCGCCAGAATCCCAGGGCAAGGCTTCTTCGCATTCTCGGGCACCAGCACCCAGCCCGGAATCTGATACGCATCGGTCGCGCTGATCCGCACCGCCTCAATGGTAAATCCGGCTCGCTTTTCGCGGCTTACGACTTCAGCCTTGAGCGGCGCCGCTGGCGGACTGTAGCGCAGCAACTCGCGGAAAACAGGCCGCGCCGCCTCTTTCCACTCCTCCAGCTTCTGCCACCGATTGGACAGAAACGAAAGATTCGGCGCATTCTCGGCGGCGATCCAGTCAATTACCGGATACAGATTTGCCAGATCCGGATTCGGCGGGATTGGCGGCCGGCCCGCACTTTCTTCCGTCTCTCGGGGCGCTCCCTTCATATCCGGCGATCCGCCCGGAAGAAAAGCCGCTCCCGCCGCCAGCAAAACCTTCCTTCTTGCCACTGCATCTCTCTTTTCCTGCATTCTCCGCTCCCGTCTATCCTCGCTCAGTCGCTCACTCCCTTCCGGGCCGCCCAGGCCCGGCGCGCCGCTAACGCTCCTTCTTCCACAAACTCGTTATCAGCGCGGCGTACTGCTCGATCCGCTTCTGCGCCTCCCCGTCGAATGCGTTCGCCTGTTCGCTTTCGATGTCCAGTGTTCCCACAACCCGCTCGCCAGCCATAATAGGCACGATCATCTCGGATTGCGTGGTAGCAAGAGCCGTCAGATAGTCGGGGTCTTCGCTCACACGCCCAACATTCACCGTCCGCTTCGTCGCTATCGCCCGCGAGGTCAGTCCCTGCGTGATCGGGAACACCGGAAACTCCGGTCCGCTCGGCCCGCTCCAGGCGATATTGGAAACGGTACCTCCCTCCAGATCGACATCGTAGAGTCCGGTCCAGCGGTAGGGCCCGGCGGCTCGTATCCGCTCGGCGATTTCCGCTGCCTGCTCGGCGCGCGATCTGCCGGATTGGAGACACGCCGCTATGCCTTTCGAAACCTCATCGTCGGTCACCACAAATAAGCCCCACAAACCCCTCGATTTGACACTTATCTCTCTGATTCGTTAGACTGAAGTGTTCGAGTTTTCGAGCGGAGAGTATCAGTCTGTCCATGCGTACCGAATTTCCGTCCAAGCCCGGGATCACCCGCGCCTGGCACGTGATTGACGCGAATGGCGCCGTCCTTGGCAGGGTGGCCAGCCACGCGGCCAAGCTTTTGATGGGAAAGCACAAGACCACCTGGGTGCCGTCGATCGACACCGGTGATCACGTGATCATTGTCAACGCCGCCAAGATTCGCCTGACGGGCGGCAAAGAGGGTCAGAAAGTTTATCGCCGGCATACCGGATATCCGGGTGGCCTGGTCGAAACCGGCGCGCGCCGCATGCGCGAAACGCGTCCCGAGCGGATGATCGAGCTGGCGATTTCGGGTATGCTCCCGAAAACCAAACTCGGCAAGCAAATGTATCGCAAGCTGAAAGTTTATGCCGGCGAGCAGCATCCGCACGAAGCGCAGAAGCCGGTGGCAATCGCAGCGGTTTAGTTAAAGGAAAAGGATGGCAGCGAAGTTAGTGCAGCAGTTGGGAACCGGGCGGCGCAAGACGGCGACCGCGCGTGTGTTCCTGCGGCCGGGCAAGGGCCAGATCACGGTCAACCATCGGCCTTTTGAAAATTATTTTGTGACGGAATCGGCGCGCGCCTACGTGCGGCAGCCTCTGCTCGCCGCCGAGCTCGCCGATCGCTTCGATGTATTGATCCTCGCCCAGGGCGGCGGGATTACGGGACAGGCCGGAGCGGCCCGCCTCGGTATCGCTCGTGCCCTGATCGAGTTCAACTCCGAACTGCGCGGGAAATTGAAGCAGCTCGGATTCTTAACGCGCGACGCTCGCGCTCATGAGCGGAAGAAGTACGGTCAGAAGGGCGCTCGCAAGCGCTTCCAGTTCTCCAAACGCTAGTACCTCTTTCGTCCCCATCAGCAACCCGCGCTGGATACCTGTTTCAGGCCTCCAGCGCCCAACCGCATCGTTTCTGGATCAGCCCGCGGCTTTCACCGCAGCCGACTCAGATCAGCGAGCAAGCGCAAATTCCGCTTTGGGCCGCGCTCCTCGCGCCGGTGCGTATCTAATTTAGGAGGCTAATTGCCGTCAATTTCCATGAAGGAATTGCTCGAAGCCGGCGTTCACTTCGGGCACCAGACCAAGCGCTGGAATCCAAAGATGAAGGAATACATCTTTGGTGAACGAAACGGAATCTACATCGTCGATCTGCAGAAGACTCTAAAGCTCTTCAAAGACGCGATGCGCTTTGTGGGCGAAATGGCCGCGCAGGGTAAGTCGGTGTTGTTTGTCGGCACCAAGCGCCAGGCGCAGGAGGCTATTGCCGAAGAGGCAACACGTTGCGGCCAGTACTACGTGAATCAGCGCTGGCTCGGCGGCTTGCTCACCAATATCTCGACTGTGCAGCGCTCCATCAAGCGCCTGAAAGAACTCGACTCCATGGCGACGGAGAACGCCTACGAGGGCCGGCAGAAAAAAGAAGTCATCCGGCTCGAGCGCGAGCGCAAGCACCTGCAGCAGAATCTGGCCGGCATCAAGGACATGAACGGTCTGCCCGATCTGCTGTTCGTCATCGACTCAAACAAAGAAGCCATCGCGGTTAAGGAAGCACGCCGGCTCGGCATTCCCGTGGTTGCGGTCGTCGATACCAACTGCGATCCCGATGAAGTCGACTACGTGATCCCCGGCAACGACGACGCTCTGCGCGCGATTCGCCTGTTCACCACCAAAATCGCCGATGCGGTGGTCGAAGGCCGCTCGCTCGCTACAGAACAGGACTTCGCTGCCGAGAAGATCGTCGGCGAAGACGAAGCTGCCGCCGAGCATACGCCCGAGGAGTACACGCAGTACTTCGATCCGAAGTACGCCGAGCAGCTCATGTCGGAAAGCCTGGCCACAAGCGCCGAACCGCAGCAGGAAGCGCCCCCGCGCAAAGGCCCGGCCAGCGAGGCTCCCGAGGAAGTGGTCAGCACGAGCGTTAGCGAACACTAAATCCAAAAGGATCGACGTTCGTAGGAAAAGGGCGACCGGCTTCGAAGAGTCAGGTCGCCCTACTTTTGTACAAAGGATTTTTAAGGATATCTATGGCAGAAATTAGTGCACAGTTAGTCAAACAGCTTCGTGAGCGCACCGGTGCCGGAATGATGGAATGCAAGAAGGCGCTGCAGGAAGCCAACGGCGATATCGCCGAAGCCGAAGTCATTTTGCGGAAGCGCGGCATCGCAAGCGCCGTCAAGAAAGAGTCGCGTTCCACCAAACAGGGCTTAATCAGCTCGCACATCGCGCAGGGCGGCAAGCTGGGCGTGCTGGTGGAGGTCAACTGCGAGTCGGATTTCGTCGCCCGCACCGGCGATTTCCAGTCGCTCGCGGCCGATGTCGCCGAGCATATCGCCCAGCACAAGCCAAAATATGTGCGTGCCGAACAGGTCACTGAAGATGAGCGCGCCAACTTCAAGGCGCACGAAGCCCTCTACGAGCAGAAATTTGCGAAAGACGGCTCGAGCACGGTCGGCGAACTGGTGAAGGCGAAAGTCGCCAAACTTGGCGAGAATATCAATGTCTCGCGCTTCGAGGTGTTCGAAGCCGGGGCGAATGGCACCATCGCCGATTACATCCACACCGGCGCGCAGATCGGCGTTCTGGTCGAAGTCGACGCGAACAACACCGCTACGTTCGGCAAGGAAGAATTCAAAACGCTGCTGCGCGACATCGCCATGCAGGTCGCCGCGGTTCATCCGCAATACGTGCAGAAGAGCGATGTCCCGGCTGAGGTGCTTGAAAAAGAGCGCGCCATCCAGCGCGATCGCGTGCTCAACGAAGGCAAGCCAGAGAAGATGGTCGACAAGATCGCCGAAGGCCGCATGGGCAAGTTCTATGAAGATATCTGCCTGCTCGAGCAGCCGTTCATTCGTGAGAACAGCATCTCGGTAAGCGAACTCATCAAGACGGTCGGCGCAAAACTAGGCGACACGATCACGGTGCGCCGCTTTGTACGCTATAAAGTGGGCGACGCGGGCGATGTTGCCGGAGTCGAGCAGAGTCCGCTGCCGGTCACGGCCTGAAACAATCAAGAAACGAGTCCAACACGCCGGGGGTGTGGTGTGCCCCGAGAATGGTGCAAATGCATGGCACAGTATCAACGCATACTCCTCAAGATCAGCGGTGAAGCGCTCGCCGGCGTGCTTTCTTTCGGGCTCGACCCCGAGCGTGTGAAAGCGCTCGCGAGCGAAGTCGCCGAAGTGGCGCGCGCCGGCGTGCAGATCGGCCTCGTGCTGGGCGGAGGCAACATCTTTCGCGGTGTGGCCGCTGCCGCGCATCAGATGGACCGTGTCACCGGCGATCACATGGGTATGCTGGCCACCGTGATCAACGCCCTGGCGTTTCAGGATGCACTGGAGCAGCAGGGCATTCCCACTCGCGTCATGACCGCCATCCAGATGCACCAGGTCGCCGAGCCCTACATCCGCCGGCGCGCCATTCGCCATTTGGAAAAAGGGCGCATCGTGATCTTCGCCGCCGGCACGTCGAATCCATATTTTTCAACCGATACCGCCGCTACCCTGCGCGGCCTCGAAATCCACGCCCAGCTGATCGCCAAAGCCACCAGCGTCGACGGCGTTTACGACAAAGATCCGAAAAAGTTCGGCGACGCCGTCAAGTACGAGACCGTCACCTACACCGAAGTGCTCTCGAAAGCGCTCGCCGTCATGGATGCTTCCGCTGTCGCTATGTGCCGCGACAACAAGATGCCGATCATGGTCTTCGATCTCAAGAAACCGGGAAATATAATGCGTATGGCGATGGGTGAGCCGATCGGCACCGTCATCCGTTAACAGGAAATCTCTATGAAACCAGAACCAACCGCTCCAACGAGTACGTTCAAGAACGTCAAAGAGGTGGAATCGAACGCCCGCGCTCGTATGGAAAAAGTGCTTGTCGATCTGCAGCACGAAATGAGCCACGTTCGCACCGGGCGCGCTTCCATCAGCCTGCTCGACAGCGTGCGCGTCGATTATTATGGCTCGCCCGTTCCGCTCAATCAGGTAGCGCAATTGCACGTTCCCGAGCCCGCCATGATCACCGTCCAGCCCTGGGACGCTTCCACCATCGGGCCTATCGAGAAAGCCATCCGCAACGCCGATCTTGGGCTCAATCCATCGAACGACGGTAAGCTTATTCGCATTCCAATCCCGCCGCTCACCGAGGAACGCCGCCGCGAACTCGCCAAGAAATTGAGTCACATCGCCGAAGAGCGCCGCGTGAGCATGCGCAACATTCGCCGCGATGCCAACGAAGATCTGAAGAAGCTGCTCAAAGACAAAACGATCAGCGAAGATGAGCAGCGCCAGGCTCTCGAAAGCATTCAGAAGCTCACCGACGCCGAGATCGCCAAAATCGATACCGCCGCCAAGGCGAAAGAAAAGGAAATTCTCGAGCTGAAATAATTGCGCTTTGCGGTCGCGGATCAGCGTCTAACAGACGTCATGTCCAAGACCAAAACAGAAGTTCACGAGAATAGCGGTGTGAAACCTGCCGCGCCGATCCTGGGCCAGCGCGGCAAAATTGTTCAGGATTACGGCACGGTCGTTAACATTCCGGCCGGCCTCGAAGAAAACGTACGGCTCGATAGTACCCGCAATCTGAATCAGGTGCTCGCCGACACCATCATGCTGCGCGAGATGTATAAGAAGCATCACTGGCAGCTCTCCGGCCCCACTTTTTACCAGCTCCACTTGCTGTTCGATGAGCACTACGAAAAGCAGGACGAGCTGGTCGACACCATCGCCGAACGCATCCAGGCGCTGGGCGGGGTTGCCATCGCGATGCCGCAGGATGTCTCCGAACAGACGCGCGTCGAGCGTCCTCCCATCGGGCGCGAAGAGGTCCCGGTGCAGTTATCTCGCCTGCTCGAAGCTCACGAGCTTATTCTCAAAGAAGCGCATGAGTTTGCCAAAGCAGCCGATGAAGCGGGCGACGACGGTACCAACGATCTGCTGGTGAGCGACGTGATCCGCACCAACGAGGCGCAGACCTGGTTTCTCAGCGAGCACCTGGTCGCACTGCCCATCGTGCACGCCAAGTAAACTCACCCAGCCATTTTGGTCAGGAGATCGGCGAGCGTCACGGCGCTCGCCTCTTCTTTTGCACGCGCAAACGCCGGGCCCACCGCAACTGCTTGCGCGTGTCCTTCAAACCACGCCAGAAAATTGGATTGATCTGCACCCGTCAGCCGCTGCAGCCCGATCCAGGTGTACCACGCGCCCATGTCCGCATCGATCAGCGAACCGGCCGCATCCGTGCCCATCGGAGTGCCGCTCAAGAGTTCCCGCATTGACGATTCGCGCACCCGCGGCGTGTAACGCGCTACCAGCGTCAGCGGCTTCGCGCGCCGCAATACCTCGCGCGCTGCCCATTGCACAAACGTCGTACTGTAAATCTGTGTTCCTGAGCCTTCGGTAAACAGGCTCAGGGTGAAACGGTCGAGCAGCACATCACCGCTCGCGTGCAGTCCCAGCGTTTCCGGTGTCGTTTCGGCCAGTATGGTGCGCAGCGTCTCGGGTGACATGCGCGCCTCGAACGCCTGCCGGATTTTCGTCGCGAGCGCCAGCCGCATAGGCGAAAGGGCCTGGTACGACACCGGCGTAATCTTTTCGGCCGCGGCAGCAGTTCCGCCGTCGATCCACCAGTGCGCATAGCCGTCCGGGTGTGACGCCGCGCGCCGCTCGAGCAAGTCTGAAATATCCTTGTATCCGTTCCCGTGCTGCACGTTTCGAAACAGCGTTCCCTGCCGTCGCAGCTTGCGAAACAGCGGATAGTCCGTCGAACTCACGCCTTCGCCCATCAGCACAATCGCAAGTCGCGGCGTAGCGGGCGCGGGCTCCGGATGCGTTTTCCGGAAATGCGCCATATACTCTTCCGACGCTTTGCGGAAACTATCCATCTGACCGGTGGCCCAGAGATTCGCCGACAGTTTCTCCAGAAATTCACCCGGCTTATTCACCGCATCGAACGCCAGCAATTCCGGCGTAAGTTTGAGCGCCGCAAACGGGGCCATCTCGCGCTCGCGTTCTTCCGGCGTCAGCGCTCCGAGATATCGCAACTGCGCCAGCATGTCGTCGCGCTCGGCTGGAAATTTCCAATCGAACGAGTAGATCTCTTTGAGCAGAAACGGCGCAAACGCTGGCGGCAGCGAATTGAGCAATGCCAGATGCTCGACTGCTGTTTGCCGTGCCACCGGCTGCCAGCCCGCAAACTGCTCCGCTTTCCACTCCCGCTGCATACTCAGGCTACTTCGCTCAGCACAGAGCCTTTCGAAAAGCGCGCGTTGAATCCAAGCCGAGCTCCGAGCGTCGGCACCAGATCGATCGATCCTACCGCGCGGTCCACAATTACGTTCTCGCGCACGCCCGGCCCGAGCACCATCATCCACGTTGTGCGCGATACCGCATCGCCCGTCCGATGATGCTGAAATCCGTTGCCGCCCGGGCTCAGATCCGAATCGCGCCCAAAATCGGGAAGGATAAACAGTGTCGTCTTGCCAGCATATTCCGGATTGCTTTGAATCGCACGCCAGATCTCCGCGCAGAGCCGGTCCGAGCGCTGGATCCCCTCCACATACAGCGAGTAAGCGCCCGAGTGCGCCACATCGATATCGTGCAGCGTGATCCAGAGCAGACTCGGCGCCAGCGTCCGCATCAGCTGCTTGGCGATGAAGACGGAAAGTTCATCCGGACTTGCCAGACTGAGCGCGTGCGTTTTGAAATCGTCCACCGAAAGCTTCAGCGTCTCGGCCAGCTCGTGCAGGTTGATATCGTTTCCGCCTTCCGCCGGCAATGCCAGCGGCGATTCGTAGTTATCGCGCAGCAGATGATCATAGTTCGCATTGTTTCCATTGAGTGCAGCATTGAGCAGACGCTTGGGCAGAATCACGCCCGCGCCTTTCCCCTCGCCATAGCCGCGATGCCCGCTTTCGCCAATGCGATTGAAGCCGTTGCTCGGCGCTACCACCCAGGCGTCCGTCACGGGCCGGTTCAGATCCTGGCGAAAATATTCAAAAACGGTCGGGAAATCGGGCGGCACTGCGGCAAAATTGTTAAACGTCTCGTAAACACCAGTCGCGAGACTCGCCGTCGCAACATAGTGCCCGAGAATGCCGCGATTCACTACGCGTGCAAAAAACGTCGATTGCGGAATCAGCTCGCTTAGAAGATGCGGGATGTTCTGCTGGCCGTCTTCGGAAAACGTTTCGTCATCGCGCGAGCCGCCGCCGAACGTGACCACCACCGCCTTCGGAGTACGCGCTGCCGCTCTGAGCAGCGGCGGAGCACTGCAGCTGAAAAGAGCCGCCCCGAGCGTTGCACGAGTCGCCGTTCGCAGAAATTCACGGCGGCTGTGGACGATCGCGCGAGCGATATCGGCCTGACTGCTGGCGCCCTTGAAAAAATCCAAAGCGGTGTTACACTCCCGGCTGTGTACCACTACTCTAGCGCGGACGACCACCGTTTTGAGACGGACGAGCTGCTGACTCCCGCGCTTGTCATCTACCCCGAACTGGTGCGTCAGAACGTCCAGGCGACCATCCGCGCGCTCGGAGGCGATCCGGCCCGCTGGCGTCCGCATGTGAAAACCGCCAAGCTCCTCGCGACCATGAAGCTGCTCGTCGAGGCAGGCGTAGAGACGGCGAAATGCGCCACCACGCTCGAGCTGCTTACGGCCTGCGAAGCTGGCTTCCGCGACGTGCTGGTTTCCTATCCGCACATGGGCCGCAACGCCCGCCGGATCGCCGAAATCGCCGACGAATTTCCGGACGTGCGCGTCTCGGCGCTGGTCGAGTCCGAAGAGCAGCTGCCGGAATGGACTGGCAGCCGCGTCGACCTCTTCATCGATGTGAATCCGGGGATGGACCGGACCGGCATCCCTGTATTACGAAACGAAGTCATCGCCGCGCTCGCCCGAAAAATCAAAGCCAATGGCCTCATTTTCCGCGGTCTTCACTTCTACGACGGCCACTCGACCGATCCCGAAATTACGGAACGAACCCGGAAAGCGCACGCCCGCTACCGGGAGCTGGTCGAATTGGCTTCGTTTTTACAAAATGCCGGCGTCGACGTGCACGAAATCGTCAGTGCCGGTACGCCCGCCCTCCCCTGCGCCATTTCGTTCGAGCCGCTCTGGAACGGTCCGTTCCGGCACCAGGTCTCGCCCGGCACGGTCGTCTACAATGATTCTTCCAGCCTGAAACAACTTCCGGATTACGGCTATCAGCCGGCCGTTCTCGTCGTCAGCCGGGTCGTGAGCCACCCGGCCACCGGGATCGTCACCTGCGATGCCGGCCACAAAGCCGTTTCGGTCGACAGCGGCGTGCCGAATTGCGTGGTGCTGGGATATCCGGATCTCGAAGCGCTCAAGCCGAGTGAGGAGCACCTGCCGCTCAAGTGTAAAAACGAAGCCAATCTGCCGGCGCTGGGCGAAACACTGTACCTGGTCCCGCGGCACGTCTGTCCAACGGTGAATAATTTCAATGCCGCGCTGTTGGTGGAGGGCGGCCGGATCCGGTCCATCGAGCCGGTTACGGCGCGCGGCCGGGAGGCTCCTCTGCAATTCTCCGCAGCGAAAAAGTAGAACTCTTTCATTCGGATTTGGCATCCTACGGGTCTATGAGCAACGCGATTTTTCTGTCGCCTTTGGACGATGAGCTGGAGGATCTCGACGAGCTCGAAGATACGGGCTTGAACGAGCTGGACGAGAGCGATGAAGAAGAGGATCTGGATGAAGACGAGGACGATCTCGACGACGACGATCTGGACGAAGAGGATCTGGACGATGACGAACTCGATGATGAGGACCTCGACGACGAAGAACTTGACGACGACGAGGCGTAACAGTCCCGCTACTGATCGAGCCGTCGTTTGAGGGGCAGCAGGGCGCGGAGGGTGATCAGGTTCAGGACGGCGAGCGCAACGGCCGTTCCGTAGTGATTCATCGCCACCGCCGCCCCGATCACGCCGGCATTCCAAACACTGGCCGCGGTAGCCGTGCCGCGCACCGTGGCCCCTTCGCGCAGAATCGCGCCGCCGCCGATAAAGCCGATACCCGTAATCAACCCCTGCAGCAGACGGGACTGATCGTCGCTGTGCGGTTGTGCTCCGAACAGCAATAGAAAGCCGCAGCTGGCCATTCCCACGATCGGAAAGGTGCGAATACCGGCTGTGCGGTCTTCGCGCTCGCTTTCCCAGCCCACCAAGAGCGTGAGCACGTAAGCCACGACGACGTGCTGAAGGTTGTACCAGAGCTCCTGCATGCAAGCCATCGTAGCGGGTGGGCACAGCCGTGCTCGGAAACAGGGCCGGAGAGCTGTGCTTGGTACCTGGTTCCACCCCGGAATTTATTCATCCCGACGCGAATGAGGCCGAAATCGCGCATTTACAGGAAATTGCGCGCCTACGCCTGCGCACGCAGTCACCGCACCAGACGGTCGAAGCTGCCGGTCTTCTGGACGAGCTCATTATCCATTTGTATAGTGGTGCTCACCAGCCTGTAACCAGCCGCGCCCATCTGCAGGCAGAAGCCGCGATTGCGCTGCGGCGGGTTCTGGTGGAATACGCCAAAGCACCTGATCCCGACAAAACTCCGGCCAGTTGCAGAGTACGGCTGGGAGGGGCTAAAATGGCGCAGCCCTGTCAGTTACGCCAGATTGCCGAGCTGAACGATCAGCTCGAGAAGCTCGCCGGCCAAGATGCGCGTATGGCGGCTGTGGTGGAATTGCGTTATTTCGGCGGAATGTCGAATGGCGAAGTAGCGGAGGCACTGGGAATAGCGGAGGGAACGGTAAAGCGTGACTGGCGGCTGGCAAGAGCCTGGCTCTACGCGCAGCTTCACGGAGACCGCCTGCATCGGAGGGGGCCGGAATGTTGACTGAAGTTCCGACGCGGGCTGAAGGACGCAAGATGCAGTCTGCGGAATGGGAAGAGATCAAGCGGATTTTCGACGCCGCGCTGAAGTTCAGCGGAGCGGAGCGCGCCAAATTTCTGGAAGCGGCGTGCCATCAACGCCCGGCGCTGCTCGACACGATCTCCGAACTGCTGCGCGCGCACGAAGAAGCCTCTGAATTCCTGGACGACGAAACGAATCCGCTTCCGCAGGTGTTCCTGCCCGGGCAGCTGGTGGCGGATCGCTTCCGCATTGTGCGGCTGATCTCGCGGGGCGGAATGGGCGAGGTCTACGAGACCTACGACGAACGCCTCTCGGTCAAGCTCGCTTTGAAAACGCTGCGTCCGGAATACGCGGCCGATCCCGAAGCGCTGGAACGCTTCCGCCGCGAGATCCGCGTCACGCGCGACTTCGGCCACCCCAATCTCTGCCGCGTTTATGAACTGGTGGAGCACCATACGTCGGCGGGCCAACTGGTTCCGTGTCTGACGATGCAGCTCATGTCGGGCGAAACGCTGCAGCAGTATCTGCGCCGCCGCGGACCGCTGCCGGTGAACGAAGCCTGGCGCTTTGTCCGGCAGATTGCAAGCGCCATTGCTGCGCTGCATGAGAACGGCATCATTCACCGTGATCTGAAGCCTTCGAACATCATGATCACGCGCGGGCCGGACGGCGAACCGCGGGCGATCGTGATGGATTTCGGGCTGACGAAATCGTTCGAGGCTTCGGGCGACTTGTTCGAATCGCGCAGCGATTTTGCCGCCGGTGCGCCGTTCTACCTGGCCCCGGAACTGGTGCGCGGCGAGAAGCCGAGTATAGCTTCCGACGTCTACGCGCTTGGCCTGATCATCGACGAGATGGTGACGGGCGGCGGCGCCTTCACGGGCGACACGGTGGAAGCGGTTCTTTACCAGAAATTGTGGAACGAACCCAGAGACCCGGCTGAGCGCAAGCCCGGGCTGCCGCCGAACTGGTGCCGCGTGATCCGGCGCGCGCTTGATCCGGACCCGGCAAAGCGTTTTCCTTCGACGCAGGAGATCATGGACGCGCTCGACCCGGAGATGGTCGATTCGAACACGCGGCCGCTTCCGGTCCTCTACCGGCTGCAGCGCAGCATGAACCCGCGCTGGGTGCGCTCCAACTGGCTTCGTTTCGCAAAATCGCTGCGTTTGCACAAGGTGGCGGCCGTGCTGGTGGCGGCGGCGATGGTGAGCGGCGTGGCGGTAGCGTATATCGGGACGCGTCCGGTGAAGACGTCGGTGCTGATCTACGATTTCGAAAACCTGACCGGCAAGCCCAGCAACGATTACTGGTCGAAGGGGACGACCTGGGAGGTTGAGCGGCAGCTTTACGATATTCCGGGCATCTCGGTGAGCTCGTATCACGAGCCGCGGCCGCATAATGCGTCGTTTCATCCGCGAGAGCGATTCAGTATCGACGGCTATGTGGAATCGGACAACGACATTACGCGCCTGGCGGTGAAGGTGACCGAGAATGCGACCGGCCACATTCTCTGGATGAACCATTACGACACGGCGGCATCGGATTCGCTCAAGATGCAGAGCGAGATTGCTTCAAATGCGGTGGCGGCGATGCGCGATGCCGTGCTGATGCCGAAGACGGAAGGCTGGAGTTTACGTCCGGCGGCGATTGCGTTGTGGCTGCACAAGCTGCCGCTGGTACGAAGCGCGGAGCAGGGCGCGCCGCCCACACAGAGCGAAGAGGCGATGGAGGCGTACACGCGCGGGCGCGCGCTGTGGGAAGAGCGCAGCATTGCGTCCGATCGCGAGGCGGTGAAGCAGTACGAGAAGGCGCTGGCGGCCGACCCGAATTTCGCGCTGGCGGAGGCCGATCTGGCGGGCGTGTATCTGAGTCTGCTGCAATTCAACGCGTCTCCGCGAGTACCGCTGCTTGAAAAGGCGAAGGAACATGCCGAGCGCGGGGTGCGGATCGGGCCGGAGTATCCGCAGACGTACACGTCGCTGGCGGCGGTGAAACAGGCTTCGTGGGACTGGGCGGGTGCGGAGAAGGATTACCTGAAGGCGATTGCGATGAATCCGCGGATCGCGCGCGCGCATCGCTGGTACGGCGGATTTCTGCTTCAGTTCGGTCGCTTCGAAGAAGGGTTAAAGGAAGCGCGGCTGGCGGTGGATCTGGATCCGTATGATGTTTCGGCGAAGTTCAGTTTGGGGCAGTACTTGCTGTATGCAGGTAAGCCGGAGGAAGATGTGCGCGTTCTGGAAGAGGGTTTGAAGCACAAGAATGTGGCCTGGGGACACCAGAATCTCGCCTATGCGTACGCATACATGGGAGCGGTTGCGAGCGGGACCGAACGCCGTTCCCTCCTGGAGCGCGCGTTGCGCGAAGCCGATGCTGTCCATGAACTTGAAGAACGACAGCTTTCCCCAAATGAGGTTGGAGCTGCGACACCGTTATACGCCCTTATATATGGATATTTGGGTGAACAGCGGAAAGCGGAAACCTACACGCGCGCTTTGCGCGACGCGGAAAAATCTGGATCACTTGAGCCCTTGGACCTCGCTTATGCGTACGTAAGCCTTAAGCAAAACGGGGCTGCAATCGAAACCCTCAAGAAAGCAGTGGACGCAAAGGATGCAGCCATTCTCTACATGAAGGTCGATCCGTTTTTTGCGTCTCTGCGTCGTACACCGGAGTTCAGAGCCATGCTTCTACAAACCGGGCTCTAAGAAGTATCACAAACATAGGAGAACAAAGTGAATAACCAAAGCAATCTAGAAGCGTTCGGTACAGGCGGTCATAAGGCCATTTTTGATATAGCCGTTTCATTTAAGACGGAACTTCCCGTCGATGACAAATCAGCCCGTGCGCTGATTGATGCATTAACGGACTACATCCGCTCAAAAGTGCCCGGTTCGGGCGATCCGGAGGTCAGTATCAAGCAGAAGTAGATTTCTGCATGGTGCCGCTGCGGGCGGCGATCCATTGCTCAATGGCGGTTCTTTCGAATCGCCATTGACGTCCTACCTTGAGCCCCGGCAATTCGCCGACTTCCGCCCAAAGGCAAACCGTACGAATCGCAACGCTGAGCCGGTTGGCGACCTCAGCGGTCGTCATCAGCGAGGTGCGTGGGGGGGGGAACATGGTTGTCCTCCGGGTGCGGAATTAGAAAACGAAATGTCAGGCATTGTAGCGTCGTTCGGCATCGGCGGCAAGAGCGGCAAACAAAATTGCGTGCGCCGTGGTTTAGTCGAGCAGAGGTGCTTTGATGAAACTCTCGAGCAAGACTGCTTTGATTGCTTTGTGCCTGCCCGTCGGCGCTGTTTGCCAGACGCCGGGTACTGTTCCAAACACGCCAGCCGTGGTGGCAGCGGATCTGCCGATTCTGCCGCACATTCCGGGATGGCCGAAACCGGGTACAAGCCCGCATATGGCGGTTGCGGACACGGCCTTCAGTTTGAGTACGACGAAGCCGGTGGACAAAGAAGCCGCCGCTGCGTTTCTGGCGCAGTTGACGGAATTCGCGAAGTAGGCTCGTCCGGTTTCGGCCGTCTACGCTTCCGGCTTCTGGCCGGAGATACCGTCGCCTTACGGACTCGTGGCGTGTCGGGGTGAGTTCGTTTCACGGAACCGAATGCCTCCAATCGCTGCGCTCATGGCTCCGAGTCAGGAATCCGGTGAATCAGAGCCGCGAGCGTAGCGACCGGAGCAGCACCTGCCTGCTAACGCTTTCTCCGCGACACACCACTAGTGAGGCTGCGAACTGGTGCCGGGATCGACGGTGTTGACGGTCGGGCCGGAATCTTCATTCACAGCTACGCGATGATGTTTGGGAGCCGTGTCGTCGGTCGGCTGAGTTTCGGTGGTTGCGGCCGATTCGGCAGGATCGGGAGCGTGGGTGACGCGAGTCGGTCCAGCCTGCTCGGTACTCGAGCCGGAGAGGAAGACGCGGCGATAGTGAATCTCGGCGTCGGAAAACCGGATGCGAGCGTCGGAGGTCAGATCGACGCGCACAGCATCGCGATCGGTACCGCTGGCGCCCTCGGGGAGATAAAAGTAGAGGGCGTATCGCTGACGGAGGCGGGCGAGCGTTTGTTCGAGCGAAGAGGCGTCGTCGACATTCATCGTGTCGCCGCCTGAATCCTGGGCGATGTTAGCGGTTCCGGCGGTGTGAGAGCGATCACCGCCGCCGGGATAGCCCATGCCGCCGCGGCCGCCGGGGAATCCAATGCCGCCTCCTCCGGGGAATCCGATTCCACCACCGCCGGGCCATCCGCCGCCTCCGCTGCCCCAGGTGCCGTGACGCCGGGGAACGCCGCCGCCGTGCATGGTGGGCGGTTCATAAGGGGCCTGTAAAAAACTGAGCACCGCGTTGGCGTTCGAGAGCGCCCGCTCGACCGAGGGCTCGTCTTCACTATCCTGCGTTTCGTCATCGGTCAGAATGACGATGGCGCGGCGGGCCTCGGGACGCGCATTGTGCTCGACGTAATGCGCGGCGCTCAGCATGGCGCCCGTGATTCGCGTGCCGCCGTTGAAACTCTCCGAACGAACGATGCGGTTTAGGGCGCGCTCGATCTCGCTGTGATCGCTGGCGAATGGCAGACGGACGCGAGTGGAGGTGTCGAAGATCATCACCGCGATGCGATCCTTCGGGGCGAGGACGTTCAGCGCCTGCTGCGCGGCATTGGCGATGCTTTCGACATGCGGGCGCATGCTGCCGCTGACGTCGAGCAGCAGCAGAATGTCGATGGGCATGTTTTCACTCGCGAAATTGCGGATGGGCACCGCCTTGCCGTTCACTTTGAGCACGAAATCGCGCGCTTCGAGGCCGGTCACGGCTTTTCCATTGCCGTCGGTTACCTGAGCATCGACGCGGGTCATGGCGACGTCGCTTTTGAAAGTGGGCTGATCGTCGGCGGCCAGCAGAAGGCCGGCGGCCAGGAAGGCTGCAAGGTACCGCAACATAATTACCGCTTACAAGAGATACGCGGCGCACCCCGGATGCGTTACAGCGCATAGCTTTGCGGAAGAACGGCGCGGCATTTATGCGGCCGATCAAAATATTTTTCGGCGCCGGGCGGCGGCTTTCCGGGGCGAGCGCTTGCCTTCGGGCGGCCCGTTCGCTAAGCTGTAACTCAAGCTGCTGCAACGTTGCGGCGGCTGTTTCCGCACCCTCGTCCGCTTCCCTTCGCAGCGTTCGCGAAACCGAATCCCGATTTTCGACTGGAAAGGCGAACGTGTCCCTGCGCGATTTTCGAAAGGCCGGCCATGCGCCGACGCTGCTGTCGGCGTTTCTCTACTTCGATATCAGCTTCATGGTGTGGGTGATTCTCGGCCCGCTCGGTCCGTTTATCGGGGAAGCGTATCATCTTTCGGCGGCGCAGAAGGGTTTTCTCACGGCGCTGCCGTCGCTCGGCGGATGCTTTTTCCGGCCGCTGCTCGGCTGGTTGACGGAACGCATCGGCGGACGTAAGACGGGGTTGATCGGGCTCGCGTTCACATTGCTGCCGCTGCTGGCGGCGTGGCGGTGGGCATCGAGCTACCACGATTTCCTGGCGCTCGGATTGTTGCTGGGAGTGGCGGGAGCAAGTTTTGCGGCGGCGCTGCCACTGGCGAGTGCGTGGTATCCGCCGGAGTATCAGGGGCTCGCGATGGGCATTGCCGGCGCGGGCAATTCCGGGACGCTGCTGGCGACGCTGTTTGCGCCGCGGCTGGCGCAGATCTTCGGCTGGCGCTCGGTCTTCGGCATGGCGATGATTCCGGTGGCGATCGTCTGGGTGCTGTTCTTTCTGATGGCGCGCGATGCACCGCAGAAGATGGTACGCAAGAAGTGGGCGGATTATGCGGCGCTCTTGAAACAGGCTGACACCGCCTGGTTCTGTTTCCTGTATTGCCTGACGTTCGGCGGATTTCTGGGCCTGGCGAGTTATCTCTCGATCTTCTTTCACGACCAGTACGGGTTGACGAAAGTGCAGTCGGGTGATTTCACGACGGTGGTTGTCTTCTGCGGCAGCTTCCTGAGGCCGGTGGGCGGGGTGCTGGCGGATCGCATTGGCGGCCATCGCATGCTGCTCGGATTGCTGAGCGGAGCGGCCATGTTTCTGCTCGTGGTGGCGACCCTGCCGGCGGCTCCGGTGGCGCTGGCGTGCCTGGCAGCTGGGATGGGGCTGCTTGGTATGGGCAACGGCTCGGTGTTTCAACTGGTGCCGCAGCGATTTGCCGGGCGGGTGGGAATCATGACCGGCATTATCGGCGCGGCGGGCGGTCTGGGTGGTTTTCTGCTGCCCTCGCTGCTGGGCACGGTGAAGCAGACGACGGGCAGCTTCACGATCGGCTTTGCGCTGGTGGCGTTCGCGATGCTCGCGGGAGTGGGCGCGCTGGTTCGTTTGCGCAGAGTGTGGCTGCGGACGTGGCCCAGCGCGGCGGCGATGCGCGCCGGATTACTGCCGCGCGAGACGAAGCAGGAGGTGGGCGCTTACGCCGGCTGAGGTACAAACAACGGCCACGCACTGTCCGTACTGCGCGCTGCAGTGCGGGATGAATCTGCGTGTGGAAGGCGAGCGAGTGGAGGTCGAGGCGCGGCCATTTGCGGCGCATCAGGGCGGCTTGTGCCAGAAGGGCTGGAGTGCGGCGGAGCTGCTCGGTCATCCGGAGCGGCTGACCACGCCATTGTTGCGCAAATCGAAAGATGCTCCGCTGTGCAGCGTGTCCTGGGAGGAAGCGCTCGATTTTGTGGCGCAGCGGGTGGCCGAGTTGCAGGCGCAGCACGGGCGCGACTCAGTGGGCGTATTCGGCGGCGGCGGGTTGACCAACGAGAAAGCGTATCTGCTCGGCAAGTTTGCGCGGGTTGCGCTGAAGACGTCGCAGATCGATTACAACGGGCGGTTCTGCATGTCGTCGGCTGCGGCCGCTTCGATTGCGGCATTCGGGATCGATCGCGGGCTGCCGTTTCCTTTGAGCGATATTGCCGGAGCCGAATGCGTGTTGCTGGCGGGCAGCAATCTGGCGGAGACGATGCCGCCGATCATGCAGTATTTTCAGGCGCAGCGTACGAAGGGTGGGTCGCTGATCGTGGTGGATCCGCGGCGAACACCGACGGCGGCTGCGGCCACGCTGCATCTGCAGATCACGCCGGGTACGGATTCGGCGCTGGCGAACGGACTGCTGCATATTGCGATCAAAGAGCGGCTGATCGATGCGCGCTACATTGCCGAGCGCACAGTCGGTTTCGAAGCGGTGCAGCGTGTGGTGGCGCGTTACTGGCCGGCGCGAGTCGAGCGCATCACGGGCGTGCCGGAGAAACAGCTGGAAGTGGCGGCGCGGCTGCTGGCGATGGCGCGAACGGCGATGATTCTGACGGCGCGCGGGCCGGAGCAGCAGTCGAAGGGCGTCGAGAATGTGGCGAGCTTCATCAATCTGGCGCTGGCGTTGGGTTTGTGCGGCAAACCGTATTCGGGCTATGGCTGCCTGACGGGGCAGGGAAACGGACAGGGCGGACGCGAGCACGGGCAGAAGGCGGATCAGCTACCCGGCTATCGCAAGATTGAAAACTTCGAACACCGGCGGGAGGTCGCCCATGTCTGGGGTGTGAAGGAAGAAGATCTGCCGCGGGCGGGCAAGCCGGCGTACGAAATGCTCGATTCGATCGGCAGCGAGACGGGTCTTCGCGCGCTGCTGGTGTTTGCTTCGAACCCGGTGGTCTCGGCGCCGCGGGCGCTGCATGTGGAGGAACGGCTGCGCGCGCTCGATCTGCTGGTGGCGAGCGATTTTTTTCTTTCCGAGACAGCGGCGCTGGCGGATGTTGTGCTGCCGACAACGCAGTGGGCGGAAGAAGAAGGCACCATGACGAACCTGGAAGGGCGAGTGATTCTGCGGCGGCGCTCGACCGAGCCTCCGGTTGGTGCGCGGTCGGATCTCGCGATCCTCTCGGCGCTGGCGGAGCGCATGGGCGTACAGTTGGCGAGTACTAACCGTGAAGTCTTCGACGAACTGCGGCGCGCTTCGGCGGGCGGAGTGGCCGATTACGCGGGTATCACGTACGAGCGCATTGTCGAAGAGCAGGGAGTGTTCTGGCCGTGTCCGCACGTAGCGCATCCGGGAACGCCGCGCCTGTTTCTGGAGCGCTTTGCAACCGAGGATGGGCGGGCGCGTTTTCAGGCCGTCGAATTTCGACATTCGGCGGAGGAGCCGGATGCGGAATATCCGCTGTATCTGACGACCGGGCGAGTAGTGGCGCATTACCAGTCGGGCACACAGACGCGCCGAGTCGAGAAATCGAATAACGCAGTGCGCGAGGCGTTCGTTGAGATTCATCCGGCCACGGCAGTGAGCTACGGGATCGCGGAGAACGACGACGTGCTGCTCGCGACGCGACGCGGCACCGCAATGGCGAAGGCGCGGCTGACGCACACGATTCGCATCGACACGATTTTTGTTCCGTTTCATTTTGCCGCGCGCGGGCGGGCGAATCTGTTGACGAATCCGGCGGTCGATCCAGTATCGAAGATGCCCGAGTTCAAAGTGTGCGCGGCGAGAGTTTCCAAGGCGACGGGAGTTTTGAGATGAAGAAGCAGAACCTGGTGGTGATCGGCAACGGCATGGCGGGGGCGCGCGCGGTGGAAGAGATATTGGCGCGCGGCGGCGGCGACCGGTTTCAGATCAGCATGTACGGCGACGAACCGTACGGGAATTACAACCGCATTTTGCTCTCGAACGTGCTGAACGGGAGCCAGGAAGAGAGCGAAATATTTCTCAATCCGCTGGCGTGGTATCGCGAGAACAACATTACTCTGCATGCGGGTGTGCGCGCCGAGACGATTCTGCGGAAAACGCGCGTGGTCCTTTCCGACGACGGCAATGGCGAGCCTTACGACAAGCTCATCATCGCCACCGGCAGCAGCTCGTTCATTCCGCCGATTGAAGGTTTGTATGCATCCGACGGCGCGTATAAGCAGGGGCTGTTTGTGTTCCGCAGCCTGGACGACTGCCGCGAGATTGCGGCGTATGCGCAGGGACGCGGGCGCGCGCTGGTGATCGGCGGCGGATTGCTGGGGCTCGAAGCTGCGCGCGGCTTGCAGAATTTCGGACTGGAAGTGGAGGTGGTGCATCGTGCGCCGCACTTGATGAACCAGCAGCTCGATGCGCAGGCCGGCGCCATTCTCAAGACGACCATGGAAAAGATGAACGTGCGCGTGCATCTCAAGGCGAATGCGATTCGCGCGCTGGGCGCGGAGCATGTCGACGGCTTGGTGCTCGAAGACGGACGCACGCTGGCCTGCGATCTCATTGTGGTGGCGGCCGGTATTCGACCCAACATCGAACTGGGCAAGCGCAGCGGACTCGCGGTCGAGCGCGCGATTGTGGTCGATAACCAGCTGCGCTCGATCAGCGATCCGAATATTTACGTTGTCGGCGAGTGTGCGCAGCATCGGGGCGCGGTGTACGGGCTGGTGGCGCCTCTCTGGGAGCAGGCGAAGGTGCTGGCCGATCACATCACGGGCGCGAATCCGAATGCGGCGTATAACGGCTCCAAGGTGGCGACCAAGCTGAAGGTGATGGGCGTCGAGATGGCGTCGATGGGTGTTTCGGAGCCGCAGGATGAGAACGACGAGATCGTGCAGTTCACCGAGCCGAAGAAAGGAACGTATAAGAAGCTGATCATCCGCGACGGGCGATTGATTGGCGCGATTCTGCTGGGCGATATCAGCAAGTCGGCGTATCTGACGCAGGCCTTCGATCGCGAGGCGCCGCTGCCGGACGATCGCATTGCTCTGCTGTTCGACATCGGTGCTCCGGCGAAACAGGTGACGGTTGAGGATATGCCGGCCGATACGCAGATCTGCAACTGCAACGGCGTGAGTAAGGGCGCGCTCGTGGCATGCGTGAAAGGCGGCAAGCGCAGCCCGAAAGCGGTGATGGAAGCGACGCGCGCCGGGATGGGCTGCGGTTCGTGTAAGAAGCTGGTGGGCGAAGTGATTGAGTGGGCCTGCGGCGGTGCTGTAGAAGACGATCCGTCGGTGCATTACTATGTGCCGGGCGTGCCGCTTACCAAGCCGGAGCTGATCAAAGCCTGCCGGGAGCGGAATCTGCGCTCGGTGTCGCAGGTGTTTCAGGCGCTGGCCGAGGGGAAAGAGGATCCGGCGAGTAAACCCGGACTGGCTTCGCTGCTTGCAACCATCTGGGCCGGCGAGTACGAGGCCGAATCGGACGCGCGCTTCATCAACGAGCGCATCCACGCCAACATCCAGAAAGACGCGACCTTTTCGGTAGTGCCGCAGATGCCGGGCGGCGTGACGAATCCGGCGCAGCTGCGGCGCATTGCCGATGTGGCGGAAAAATACCGCGTGCCGATGGTGAAGCTCACCGGCGGACAGCGCATCGATCTGCTGGGCGTGAAGAAGGAAGATTTGCCGAATGTCTGGCGCGATCTCGATATGCCGTCGGGCCATGCCTATGGTAAGAGTTATCGAACGTGCAAGAGCTGCGTGGGAACAGAGTTCTGCCGCTTCGGCGTGGGCGACAGCACCTCGCTGGCGATTCGCATTGAAGACTTCATGAAGGGGCTCGATTCGCCGCACAAAATGAAGATGGCGACTGCGGGTTGTCCGCGTAACTGCTCCGAGGCAATGGTCAAAGATTTCGGCGCAGTCGCGGTCGAGGGCGGACGCTGGGAGATTTACATCGGAGGCGCAGCCGGTGCGCACGTACGCAAGGGCGATCTGCTGTGTACGGTGGCAAGCGAAGACGAAGTGCTGAAATACATGTCGCGATTTGTGCAGTATTACCGGGAAAACGCGAAATACCTTGAGCGGACGTACGGTTTCGTCGAGCGGGTGGGTATCGCGAAAATCCGCGAAGTGGTGGTCGATGACAGCGAAGGCATCGCCGAGCGCCTCGAAAAGGACCTGGCGCGCAGCTCGGCAGCGTATCGCGATCCGTGGAAAGACCTGGTGAACGCGCCCGGCCCGAATCAGTTCCATTCCGTGCTGACGGTGATCCAATGAGCGAAGTAACAATTGCACCATTGAGCGCGATTCCTCCCGGCGAGGGCCGCAATTTCGAAATCGCAGGACGCAGGCTTGCGGTTTTCCACACACGCTGCGGGAACGTCTACGCGACGCAGGCCGAATGCCCGCATAAGCAGGGGCCGCTCGCCGACGGGCTGGTCGGCGGCTGCGTCCTGATTTGTCCGCTGCACAGCTGGAAGTTTGATCTGGCGAACGGGCAGCCTCTGCTCGGCGATTGCCGGATCGAGACCTATCCGGCCCGTTTGAACGACCGGCAGCAGATCGTAGTCTCGCTGCCGTCATAGCCGGAGGGCTCGGTGGCATCCGATCGAGTCGGAGCCGGAAATCTTCCTACGCTCAAAAGTGAAACCGCTGCCGCGATATAGAATCAGTTTCAACCATGCGGTCGCTGATTCTGATTTGCTGCATTTTCCTGGTCGCTGCTGGAGGCAGGATGAAGCCTTTGGCACCGCAGCAATTCGTGATTGGGCGAAATACATTTTTCGATTTCGGTCCGCCCTTCCACTACATCGATGTTATTTCGGTTGCCCCCGACGAGAATGGAACTCGAATTTCGCGGATGCTCATCACGCCCCCGGGTGATCCTTGTACGCAACCGGCCCAAATCGAAATCGGGAGAAAAAGCGGTGCAAGCACTGTCTTACGTTCAGCGGTGCGGATGTCGTGATGCGGGTGCAGTGCAACGGCGTCACCAGGCATCTCCGAATGGATATTCTGGACCGCGATCTCTACGATCGCACTCACGCAAACACGCCGGCGCAGACTTCCTGGACGATGCACGTACTTGCCAAACTAGATGCGGCGCTCGGGCCCGGTCCGATGGAGAAACCGATCTTCGCTGTTGGCGATCCGATCGGTCCGCCGCTTCGCAAAGGCGCCCTGCTTCTGGATCTTGAGGCCAGCCACTTCGATGACCTGTTTCCACGCGCCACTCCCAAACTGTCAGATTTGTACAGACAGGCGGTGAATCCACCTCCGCGGCCAGCGGTGGAGATAGTTTCGGCCGACCCTAAGCCCACTTCGAGCGAGCCGGTGTTGTATCCTCCTCTGGCGCGTATGGCGCACGTGAGCGGGCGCGTCCGCTTTACGGCCGTTGTTGGACCGAACGGCCATCCGACGCAAATTCAAATGGAAGGGCATCCGTTGCTGAAGCCGTCCGTTGAAGCTGCGGTTTCGAAATGGACTTACGGCGACGAGATTGCAGGGGCCACGTTGTCGGGCGTTATTGAATTTCGAAACAGCTGCACATCCCCGCCGAACGGCTAGTTGCAAACAACCGGCGACCCTGTGGTACAAAGGGCGAAGTTAATGGTCACTCACGAACCGGCAGCCCTCTAACCGCCGTCTAAAACTTTTCTAAATCGCGCGGCTATTCCATTTTCCTACGCTCTATATCACTGTTACTCTGGGACCAAACGTTCTCGCAATTCGCGATAAGGGGAGTTTTCTTTCATGTCAAATCTAGCGCACTCAGCCGCATTGCGTGCAGCCCGCGTGATGCTGGGCCTGGGGCTCGCAGCGGCGGCTTTCGCGCAGACGGGCACCATCACGGGCGTCATCACCGATTCGACCGGCGCGGCGATTCCCGATACGACCGTGAATGCGCGCAACGTGGCAACCGCGGCGGTTCGCACGGCGACCACGGACGCCACCGGCGCGTACACCATTTCGAACCTCGTGGCCGGGCAGTACGACGTATCGGTCGAGAAGACCGACTTCGACACGCTGCGCTTCCAGAATGTCACGCTCACAGTGGCGCAGAATTTGACGCTGAACGGAACGCTGAATCTGGGCAAGGTGGCGACCGCGGTTGAGGTGGCCGGCAGCACCGTAGCGACCGTTGATCTCTCGGATGCGCAGATCAGTAACGTAGTCGATCAGCGACGCATCACGGAACTGCCGCTGATCACGCGCGATCCCTATCAGCTGGTGCTGCTTTCGCCCGGAGTGGAGCAGACTAACAGCTCACTCGGGGGATTTTCGGTTAACGGGCAGCGCGAGCGCAATAACAACTTCCTGCTTGACGGCGTGGACAACAACGACCCGTCGGTGCCCGGTATTCCGGGCGGCGCCAGCACGCTCAATCCCGACGCCACGCAGGAATTCCGCGTTATTACGAACAACTACCTCCCGGAATTCGGCCGTAATTCCGGCGCAATTGTCGACATCGTGACCAAGAGCGGCGGCAACGAATTTCACGGTTCGGCTTACGAATTCAATCGGGTAAACGCGATGGCGGCGCGCGACTTCTTCAATCCTTCGCCCGATCCGCAGAATCCGTTTGTGCGCAACCAGTTCGGCGCATCGCTCGGCGGCCCGATCATTCACGACAAGACATTCTTCTTCGTGAATTCGGAATGGGACCGCTTCCGCACCACGCTGACCAACTCCGCAATCGTGCCGACCGCGGCCTTCAAGACCGGCGTCTTCACCTACAACGGCCAGAACATCAATCTGGCGAGCCCCTCTTCGCCCGACAACGCGCTCGGACTTCCGCTCGATCCGACCATGCAGAAGGTTTTTGCGAAGTATCCGAACCCGAACGGTCCGGCGATCGACGATATCCGCGGCCTCTATTACTTCCCGACCGCCACTCCGACCGATTCAAATACGACGATCTTCCGCGTCGACCACCGAATCAGCGAAAAGTACAGCATCTTCGCACGCTATGTATACGGCGGAGCCACGACCGGGAACTCGCTCGACGAATTTCTGCCCGGCTTGGGAGGCGTTGCGCAGGGCTCGCAGTCGCACAACGGAGCCTTCAACTTCATCGCTGCCTTCCGGCCCGATCTGGTGAACGAATTCCGCTTTGGCCTGAACCGTACCGACGTTGGCTTCAACTGTAATGGCGTCTCGACGCTGAACCAGTACGGTGCGATCGATCCCTTTGGCTTCGGCACCGATTACAGCTTCGATCGCGCCAACGGTACCAGCACGATCTCGAACTTCGGTTGCAGCGCGCTCGGCGACAGCAATGGTCAGGCGCGGCGCGCTGGCACCTGGGATTGGGTCGATCAGCTCTCCTGGACTCCGGGCAAGCACTCGATCAAAGCCGGAGTCGAATTCCGCTACGTCTTCGATAACGGCTACGATGCCTTCGGCTCGCGGCCGACGATCAACTTTGCCGCTTTCGGTGATTTCGGCGTGCAGGCTGTGAACTGCCCCGGCGGCGGCTCCAACTGCGCCAACGCTTCCGATGAGACGCTGCAAACTATGGCCGCCGCGCTGCTCGGCTATACCAACCTGCAATCGCAGACCCAGTTCTACAACGCTGCCGGTACGCGCCGCGCAACCGATTTTCTCCGCTTCGTGCAGCACGAGTACGGAGCCTTCTTCCAGGATTCGTACAAGGCAACATCGAATCTGACGCTTTCTTTCGGGCTGCGCTACGAGTTCGACGGCGTGCCGTTCGAGCGCGACGGCAATATCTCGAATCTGCTCAACCAGCTTCCCTGGACGCCTGGCGACAAGACGTTCCAGACCGCGGGTCCGGGAACCGGGCGCAAGCTATTCGATACCTACATCTACAATTTCGAGCCGCGCTTCGGCCTGGCCTGGGATCCGTTCCGCAATGGCAAGACATCGTTCCGCGCCGGTTACGGCATTTTCCACGATCGCGTCTTCGGGAACCTGTTTGAAAATCTGCGCGGCGACCCGCCCTTTATCGCCGCTTTTCAGAACTATCTGCCGGGCGTGACCGTGAGCAATCTGGCCGCGCCTCCGACCCAGCCTGCACCTTCCGCCACGGTGACGGAAGGCAGCTATCTGAGCGGCATTACGCTGCTCGATCCGCAGCTGCGCAACCCCTACACGCAATCCTGGAATGCAGGTATTCAGCGGCAACTCGGCAACCAGATGACCTTCGAGATCGATTATGTCGGCTCGAATTCGCACCGGCTGTTCCGTTCCGTCGACGGCAATCCGCCGCTGCCGTGGCTGGTCGCTGCGGCGCACGCCAACGGTACCCTGCCGCTTGACGTCTCCGGCGGCGGGCTCCGGCTCGCACCTCTCTCGGGCTATGCACAGGTCACAGGCAACACGGATTTCGTCGAGCCGATCCTCATCAAGTCCATTGGCAACGCGACCTACAACGGCCTGCAGATGGTCTTCAATAAGCAGTTCAGCAACAATATCCAGTTCCAGGCGGCCTACACCTGGTCGCACGCCATCGACGATGCGGCCGATCCGATCGTGGCCACGCTCGGCAATCGCAATATCGCGCGCAATTCCTTCAACCTGAAAGAAGAGCGCGGCAGCTCCGATTACGACCTGCGGCACCGGCTCATTGTCAACTACGTCTTCGCGCTGCCGTTCGGGCCCGGCCATCAGCATCTGAGCCAGGGTCTGCTGGCGCACGTGGTCGGAGGCTGGGAGCTCTCCGGACTTTCGACCTTCCAGAGCGGCATCCCCTACGATATCTACAGCTATGAAGACTCGGAGTATACCGGACTGAGCAACCGGCCGGACCTGGTCGGTACACCTTCGATTCCGGCGGGGTCGCCGCGCAACCAGGTCGGGCCCACCATCGCCGCCTTCGCCGTTCAGCCGTTCGGTCGCCCCGGCAGTCTGGGCCGCAACACCTTCACCGGTCAGCGCTATTACGATACCGACCTGAACCTGGTGAAGAACATCACCTTCACCGAGCGCTGGAAACTGCAGTTCCGCGCCGAGTGTTACAACGTCTTTAACCGGATCCAGTTTGAAAATCCGGGCGCAGCGGGAAACACGATCGCCTCGCCGGGAACATTCGGGCAGGCTTCTTCGACGCTCACTCAGCCCGATGGCACGACTTCGGCGCGGCAGATTCAGTTAGCACTGAAACTGCTGTTCTGAGCCCGGGCCGACACTAACCGCGGATGAGTTTTGGGAGCGCCTCGATGCGCTCCCACCCCTGACCAGCAGCCACCTGCTCAACACGAATTTCATCGAAGTACGTGTCGAGCACGGCCGCACGCTCTTGAGCCAGGGGCGGCGAGCAGTAGTCCTCTTCTTCCCAGATCGCGGTACCGTCGGGCTCGGTACGAGCGTCTTCCAGGGACCGGGTCAGAGCCTGGCCGAACGGGCGGAGGCCGGTAAAAGCATGACTGCGAAGCCGGTCGTGCAATTCCTGAAGACGTTCCGGTTTCGGCTTGGCGCGAACCAGATAGTGGGCCATAGCTGTTTGATCGCGAGGCCGCGCGAAAGTCGCGAGGTCATCCGAGCCGGAAAAACTCCGGTTTGGAACGTTACATGATTTGCGAGCAAGCGGGTCCCGGGTAACCTTCCGCCCGCGGCAAACATCGTTGTATGCAAGTTTGCTGCGGGCGTTCGTTTTTCTACTTCTCCTCGCCGGAGGCGCACTGGCACAGAGCGGCTTCGTGCGTTCGAACGGGCAGCCGATTCCGGGCGCGACCGTTACCGCTACGCAAGGCGCGCAGAGCTTTTCAACGGTCACCGACGCGGACGGCCACTACGGCTTTCCGCCGCTCGGTCCGGGCGCCTGGAACGTCTCGGTCGAGATGTTCGGCTTCGATACGCTGCAGCAGCAGGTCGACTACGCCAGCCAGGCGGGAGCGGTCAACTTCGAACTGCATCTGAAGCAATCGCCGATGGTGCAGCGCATGCAGCAGTTTGCCGCGGCACAGCGCGGACGGACCACGAACAGCGCAACCACCGAGCTCGATGCATTGCTGGCGGCGGAGCCGCAGACGTCAGCCGCGGGGACGCAAACCGGTAATTCCGGCAACGATGCGTTTCTGATTTCAGGAAGCCTGAGTCCTGGCCTGGCGCAGGGTGCGGCAGCGGATGCGGGCGGACCATCTGGCGGAGGCGGTCTCGAGGCATACGGCACGGCATCAGCTACCAACAGCGGCTATGCGCCTGGTTTTGCGCAGGGTGCCAGCAGCGGATTCGGCGGCGGTGGCGGACCCGGGTTTGTGGCGATGGGTCCGGGCGGCGGTTTTGGTGGTCCTGGTGGAGGGCGCGGTCGTCCCGGAGCTCGCGGCGGTCCCGGGCGGCCTCCCGCTCAATTCGGCAACCGACGCCGGCGCAATGAGCAACTGCACGGGCAAGCGTCGTTCACTTTCCAAAACTCGGCTGCCAACGCCAAGCCGTTTTCGCTGAACGGGCTCGACATTCCGCAGGCGGCGTATGCGCAGATGCGCTTCAGCTTCATCATCGGCGGGCCGCTGGTGATCCCCAAGATTGCGCACGACACCAAGACGCAGTTCTTTCTGACCTATTTCGGTACGCGCGCGCGCACGCCGGAGCTCTTTGTAGAAACGGTGCCGGATGCGGCCTTCCGGCAGGGCAATTTTTCGCAGGCGGTGCAATCGACCGGAGCCAACACCAGCGTTCCCGTTCAGATCTTCGATCCGACCACGCACCAGCCGTTTGCCAACAACATCATTCCCCGAAACCGGCTGAACCCGATCGCGCTTTCCCTGCTCAACTACTACCCGCTGCCGAATGAGCCGGGCCTCGCGAACAATTATCAATACGAGACCGCGCAGGCAACCAACTCGGATAACGTCGGGCTGCGCATCCAGCGCTCGATCACGAGCGTCGACCGGCTCGCTTTGAACTTTCAGTATCAGGATCGGAACGGAACGACCGCTCAGCCCTTCGGCTATTCGGACGAGACCGACGGGTACGGTCTCAACTCGCAGCTGCAGTGGATGCGCAATCTCTCGCCGACCGCGCTCAATGTCGCGCAGTTGCGCTTCAATCGCAACTACACGAATCTGACGCCCTACTTCTCGCTGGGGCCTGACGTGGCAGCGGAGCTGGGCATTCCCGGCACGTCGAGCGATCCGCGCAACTACGGTCCGCCTACGCTCAACTTCACCAACTTCGCCTCGCTGAGCGACGGCACCGCGACGCTGAACCGCAATCAATCGCTCGGGGCGTCCGACAGCCTGACCATCACGCATGGCACGCACAACTTCACCTTCGGCGGAGGCTACACACGCGCCGATCTGAGCACGCGCACCGATCCGAACGGCCGCGGAACGTTCAACTTTACCGGCGTCGCCACCAGTGCGATCGGAGGCAGCGGCAGTGTGCAGTCGAATACCGGCTACGATCTGGCCGATTTTCTGCTGGGCTTCCCGCAATCGAGCTCGATTCAGTACTCGGGCTTCAATGAATACTTCCGGCAGAATCAATGGAACGGCTATGCGCAGGACGAGTGGAAGGCGCGCGCGAATCTGACGCTCATTCTGGGCGTTCGCTACGAATACTTCTCGCCTTTCATGGAGAAATATGGGCGGATGGCGAATCTCGACATCGCTCCCGGTTACACGGCGGTCTCGGTGGCCACGCCCGATCAGCCGGGCAAGTATACCGGCGCCTTTCCGGACGGGCTGATCAATCCGGATCTGAACAACTGGTCGCCGCGGCTCGGCCTGGCCTGGAAAGTGCCCAATCAGAAACGCTCGACCATTGTACGCGCCGGTTACGGCATCTATTACAACGGGCAGGCGTATAACCAGTTCGCAACACTGCTCGCCTATCAGCCGCCGTTCGCGGTGTCGAACAGCGTCAATACGAGCGTGAATAACGTGCTCACGCTGGGGCGCGGTTTTCTGGCAGCTTCGCCGCGCGATGTGACCAACACCTTCGCGGTCGATCGTAATTATCGAACACCCTATGCGGGAAGCTGGAGCCTGACGGTTCAGCGCGAATTCGGCGGCGGCTTCTTCGGCGAAATCGGCTATCTCGGCACCAAAGGCACGCGGCTCGATGTGCGCACTCTTCCCAATCAGGCCGAGCCCGGCACGCCCATCCTCCCGACTGAGCTGCGCGGCGCCACCGGCTTCACTTATGATCAATCGATCGGTGATTCGATTTTTCACGCGCTGCAGCTGCGCTTGAATCGCCGCTTCAATCACGGCCTCTCGTTCAGCGCGTTTTATCAATTCGCGAAATCGATCGACGATTCCTCGACCTTCGGCGGCGCCGGCAATACGGTCGCCCAGAACTGGCTCGACATCGCGGCTGAGCGCGGGCTTTCGAGCTTCGATGTGCGGCACGAGTTCACAACGAACTTTGTCTGGACGTCGCCGGTAGCGGGGCCGGGTTCTCACATTGCGCCCGACAGCAAGACCGCGCGGTTGCTCAAGGACTGGCAGATTTCAGGAGCAGTGACGGCCCAGACCGGGAACCCGCTGACAGCGCGCGTGCTTGGCAACACGCAGCAGCTCGCGCAGACCGGCGGCATCGGCAAAGGGCGCGCGGAAGCCACCGGCGAGCCGATCGACTCCGGCTCCGGCTTCTTCAATCTGAACGCGTTCACGACTCCGCTCGATGGCGCTTATGGTGACGCCGGGCGAAATACGATTCCCGGTCCCGGTCTGTTCAACCTGAATCTGGCGTTTGCGCGCTCGTTCACCTTTGCCGAGCGGCGGCGCCTCGAGTTTCGCGTGGAATCGAACAATGTGTTGAACCATGTGAATTACACCAGCCTCTATACGGTGGTGAATGCGGTGAATTATGGACTGCCGAGCGCGGCCGGCGCCATGCGCACGCTCAATGTAGTACTGAGGTTCCGGTTTTGAGAATACTGACACTTGTGCTGGTGGCCGTACTGGCGTTTCCCCAGCAGCACCCGACGTTTTCGATCACCACCAATATCGTCATCGTGAACGTGACCGTAACCGACCGCAACGGCAATCCGATCCCAAACCTCACCGCCGACGATTTCCAGCTCTACGAAGACGGCAAGCTGCAGAAGTTGCAGGCGGTCGATTATCAGCGGCTCGGCAACACCCCGCTGCCCACTCCCGAAGTGCAGTTCGCGCAGCGCCAGCCTGAACCGCAGGGCTACAATCCCGACCGCGAGAAAGCGGCTGCCAAAACCGACCTGCTCTCCAAGTATCAGGACCGGCGGCTGATCGCCATTCTGTTCGATTTCTCCTCCATGCAGCCGCCCGAGCAGATCCGCGCCCGCGAAGCCGCTATTAAGTTTCTGCGGACGCAAATGACCGCGAGCGACACGGTTTCCATCCTGGTCTACGGCACAACTCTGCAGACCGTGCAGGATTTCACCTCGGACCGCGACCTGCTGATCGCCGCCATCAACCGCTTCCGTATCGGCGAATCGAGCGAGAACGCGACCTTTGCCGACGAAGGCGCCGATGCCCAGGACCAGAGCGGCCAGTTCGTCGCCGACGAGACCGAGTTCAACATCTTTAACGCCGATCTGAAACTGGCCGCGCTCGAAGATGCGGCCCGAAATCTGGCCCAGTATCCGGAAAAAAAAGCGCTGGTTTATATCTCCAGCGGCATCCAGAAGAACGGCGTCGATAACCAGTCGCAGCTGCGGGCAACGGTGAATACCGCGATCCGCTCCAACGTTGCTTTCTATCCCATCGATGCGCGGGGGCTCTCGGCACTGGTTCCGGGCGGCGACGCCACCCAGTCCGGCGCAGTCGGCAACAACCTGTACAGCGGCGCCGGACAGCGCTCGCTCAAGGAAAACTTTAACAATCAACAGGAAACACTGGCAACATTGGCGCTTGATACCGGCGGGAAAGCGCTGCTCGACTCCAATGACCTGACCGACGGTCTGCGCCAGGTGCAGCGCGATTTCGGCAGCTACTACGTGCTGAGCTACGTCTCGAGCAATCCGGCGCAGGACGGGCGCTACCGGCGCATTCAGGTGAAACTCGCACCTCGCATTGCGGCGCTCAAACCGAAGCTCGATTACCGGCAGGGCTATTTCGCGCCAACGACTTTCCGCCGCATGCAGGATTCCGATAAAGAGGCCCAGCTTTCGCAGGCGCTGCTCGCAGACAACCCGATTACCGATCTGCCATTGGCCGTCGAGGTGGATTATTTCCGGCTGGCAAAGGACAAGTACTTCGTTCCCATTACCGCCAAGATTCCCGGCTCCGCGCTCGAATTTCAAAAGAAAGGCGCCAAGCAGGCCACCGAACTCGATTTCATCGCCGAGGTGCGCGATGCGAAGAACCATCCCGCCGCCAGCGTTCGCGACACGATTCCGCTAAAGGTGACCGCCGATGTGGCGGGCCAGGTCACCCAGAAGAGCGTCCAGTACGACACCGGCGTGACGCTCGGGCCGGGCAAGTACAAGATCCGCTTTGTCGCGCGCGAGAACGGCGAGGGGAAGGTCGGCACCTTCGAGCGATCGTTCACGGTCCCCGATCTGGCCGCCTCGCCAAATACGCTGCACGTGAGTTCGCTGGTGCTCAGCAGCGGTCGCCAGCCGGCCGGCTCGCAGGTGGCGGGCGTCAAGAATAAGCAGAAGCTGCTCGCCCAAAACCCGCTACTCGCAAATGGCCAGCAGCTCGTGCCCAACGTGACTCGGGTTTTTCCTAAGGGCTCGAACCTGCTCGCCTATGTCGAAGTCTACGACCCCAAGATTCCCGAGGGCCTGCCCGAAAATTTCCAGCGCGCCGATGTGGAAGCAGCGCTCACGCTCTATTCCGGTAACAAGCGGATTTATCAAACGAACCCAGTCCGCGTAACCCGGCTGAATGCCGACCGCCCCGCTACGCTTCCGGTGTCGATCGAGGCTGCCACGGCTTCGCTCGCTCCAGGCCGCTACCAGTGCCAGGTGAACCTGATCGACGAGTTCGGGCGAAAATTCGCGTTCCCACGAGAACAGCTCGCCATTATCTCCCGTTAAACCTTCTACTTACATTCGATCCGGCTATCTCCCCCGAATCGGGCAGGGCTAACATAACCTGTTAAAATATGGTTATGCGAGTTGGTTATAGGAACATCCGAGCGAACCTCCCGCTGGTAACGAAACGTTGCCTGATGGTTTCGAGTCTGCTGCTGCTCCCGCTTACCAGCAAACTCGAGAAGATCTCCGGCAAGACGATCCCGCCCACTCCCCAGGTTTCGCCCAAACTCGCGCCGCCCGCTCCCCCGGACCCGCGTCCGGCACGTCTGCGGCGATTCCTCGCCAGCCTGCACTGTCCCGTCAGCTTTTTGGCTGAAGATTTCGTCCATGCGGCGGATGACAACCATCTCGACTGGCGGCTGCTGCCCAGCATCTCCGTGATTGAATCGGGCGGCGGAAAGGCCTACAAGAACAACAACATCTTCGGCTGGCGCAATGGCGATCAGACGTTCCCGACCCTGCGTGCCGGACTCAACCTGGTGGCTTTCAAGTTGGGCAAGAGCCAGCTATACCGGAATCAGGACGTACTCGGCATCCTCCACTATTACAATCCGGATCCAAGCTATCCCGCGAAGGTGATTGAAGTGATGAACCGGATCAGCCCGGCGCCGCAGCTGATGAGCGCGATCCGCGCGGCCACCCATCCGCCCGATCAACTCGCGTACGCCGCCGAGTAGGCTGGCTTCGTTCCTGAATTTTGCGTTCTCGGCTCGCAGTTTTGCGGGTTGGCTGGCTTCGTTCCTGCATTTCCCGGCTAAGCAGCGGGCGCGAGTTCGAATTGGTGCGGCTTGGGCTGCGCTGCCTGGCTTCGTTTCTGCAAAATCGCCCTTTCGAGTTCGTCGGCTGACTGCATCGCAGACTGGACAGCCGGCAGATTGTAGGGTGCGAGCGGAACCTGAACGTTCCGCCACCGGTCGTTGTGGACGTTGCAGTGCGCCACCGTCAGCTCGTAGACCTCCTGGGCCTGTTTCGCCATCGGCGTGTCGAGTAAAGCCAGGTTGATGCCGCGGGCGAGTTCGTCGTTATTGAAATTGCCGATGCTCTGGCCGTCGATCTTGAGGGTGTAGACGCCGCTCTTGAGGCCGCCGACTTTGAGCGGCTCGTTATTGAGCGCTTGAGAAACATCGGAACTGCGCAGAACGAGATCGAGCGGGCCGCTGGTCCACTTGTCGTTCTTCCAGGCGGAGAACGGCAGCGGCAGCGCTTCTTCGGTCTCGGTCCAGCGTAAGCCGCCGTTGGCGGATGCCAGATCGCTGACGTTGGCGTATTCGGCTGAGCATTTTGGTTTCGGGCCGGCTTCGATCGTGACCGATGAGACCAAGGGCCGGGCGTGCCAGGCCTCGAGCAGGCCCTCGGCCATGATCAGGTGTCCGGCGAAACCGGGATGCACGCGGTCCTTGATAATGTTCTGCGCCTCAGCCGGATCGAGCTGGTCGGCTTTGCGCAGCATCGCGACCACGGGCGTGTTCAGGTCGGCGACCTGCAGATTGGCTTCGTTTGCGTAATTTGCGATCCATTTGCCGAAGCTGCGCATGACTTCGTTGTAGCCGCCCGGGAAAGTCGGCGGGCGCGTTACATCGTCGTAGGGCGAGGGCTGAATGGCGGTGATGCGGATGCCGGGATCGGCCGCTTTCATCTTTTCGACAATGTGGCGGTACCCGTCGAAGTAGGCCTTGTCGGTCGCTTCGGTTTCGGCGCGATACAGGCCGTCGTTCATGCCAAGCATGATCGTCATCACGGTCGGCTTGTAGGCGATCACATCGCGGTCGAGGCGCAGATCGATGGGTCCCCCGCCGCCCCCCGAAACTTTGTCGCCGCCCCAGCCGGAATGAACGAAGAAGACGTCGAGCTTCGGATAGCGCGTGACGACGTAGGTCTCGGTGAGCACCGTATACAGGCGCTGATCGGTGATGCTGTCGCCGTAGAAGACGACGCGATCGCCGTTTTTCAGATAAAAGTTGTCGGCCGCAGCCAGCGGCAGGGAAAAGACGAAAAGCGCCAGCAGGGCGCAGGATCGGGTCTGCATCGGGAAGCGCTCAACATCTTATCAACGCCCTGAAAAAAAACTAAAAAAAGTTGAGGGGATTGGGCGGAGGTTGTCGCTTTCCGGGTAAGAGGAGGAGTAATCACACTCATGAAACGAACTTTTCTTGCGGCTGCCAGCGCGCTTTGTATCGCCTGCGCCACGGCCAGCGCCAGCACGTACAACTTTCAAACCATCAACAATCCAGCCGATCCCAACTTCAACCAGCTGCTTGGGATCAACAACGCGGGCGTGATTGCCGGATACTTCGGCGATGGCGCCGTGGTTCCGAACAACGGTTACACCTGGACGAAATCAGGCGGCTTTGTAGCGGAAAACTACAACGGCGCCGCACAGACGCAGGTCGTCGGCATCAACAACACCAAAACAAACGGCACCTACAACACCGTCGGATTCTACGTCGATGCGGCCGGAGCAAATCATGGCTTTTCCCAGATCGGCGGCACACAAACGACGGTGGACCATTCCGGCTCGATGGGCTTCAACCAGCTGCTGGGCATCAATGATTCCAATATCGCGGTCGGCTTCTACGTTGACGCATTGAACGTGTCGCACGGCTATGAAGTGAATCTCTCGACGAATCATTTCACCGATTTGTCAATTACCGGAGCGACCTCAGTTACGGCGACGGCGATCAACAACGCCGGCTGGATCGCCGGTTTCTACAGCGACGCCATCGGCAATACCCACGGCTTCCTGGACGAGAACGGCACGTACAAGATCCTCGACGACCCGATGGGCGTGGGCGTAAACACCAGTATTTTCGGAATGAATAACAAAGGTCAGCTGGTGGGCTCTTTCCTGAACGCGAACGACGGCACCAACGGCTTCGTCTATAACGTGAACACGAACAGCTGGCAGACGGTGAGCGATCCGAATGCGCAGTTTCTGACGGCTTTCGGCGTGAGCGGCACGGTGCTCAACGGCATCAACGATGCGGGCGATCTGGTCGGCTTTTATTCCGACGGCACGCACGTAAACGGATTGCTGGCCACGCCTACGCCGGAGCCTGCGTCGCTCGGGTTCCTGCTGATCGGCGGCGGACTGGCTGCGGTTGGAGTCGTGAAGCGCCGCAAGCGGTAACCGCAGTCGCTCCCGGATCGCTGGTATGATCCGGGAATTATGAAAAGCTGGGCCGCGCTCGCATTCGTTCTGGCCGCTTTCGGCCCTCAGATGCCGAAAGAGCCGGAGAAGGGCAGGATCGCCGTCGAGTATCGGGAAGTGATGATCCCGATGCGCGACGGCGTTCGCCTGCAGACGGTAATCATTTTGTTCAAGGATGCGAAAGGCCCGCTGCCGATTCTGCTGCGCCGCACACCGTACGGCGTGCCGGAGAAGTCCGTCGTGGAGAAGGTCTTTTCGAGCGATCCCGGAGCCGACCAGTGGATCACCGTCATTCAAAATCTGCGCGGAAGGTTCAAATCCGAAGGCAAATTCGTGATGCAACGCCCTCCGCATGATCCGGCCGACAAGAATGGCGTGGACGAAACGACCGATGCCTGGGACACGGTCGAATGGCTGATTCATAACGTGCCGAACAACAACGGCAAAGTGGGCCTGCATGGCACCTCGTATGACGCCTGGACCGCAGTTATGGCGGCGCTCGATCCGCACCCGGCGGTGAAAGCGATTATCGAGCAGGCCTCGCCGGCCGATATGTTTCTGGGCGACGATTTTCATCACAACGGCGCGTTTCGCCTGAGCTACGGCTTTGAGTACTCGGCGCTGCTCGAGACGACTGCGGCGGAGAACTACCATTTTCAGTTCGACCGTGCGGATACCTACGAGTGGTATCTGAATCTGGGTCCGCTGCGCAATGCGGACGCGCGGTACTTTCACGGCAAGATTCCGACCTGGCAGGATTTTGTCTCGCATCCGAACGATGATGCGTTCTGGAAACGGCAGACCGTGATCTCGTACATCCACGATGTGAAGACGCCGATTCTGCACGTTGCGGGCTGGTGGGATCAGGAGGATTTTTATGGGCCGCAGCAAATTTATGCGGCGATGGAGAAGTTCGATCACAACCATTGGAACTATTTCGTTGCCGGGCCGTGGAATCATGGGCAGTGGAACCGCGATGCCGCGCGTTTAGGGCCGGTCGAGTTCGGCAGCGATACGGCGAAGTGGTATCGCGACAAGATCTGGACGCCCTGGTTTCAATACTGGCTACGCGGCGAAGGGACGCTGAAACTGCCCGAGGCGACAACGTTTGAAACCGGGACGAATCAATGGCGCGAATACGAAGCGTGGCCGCCGGCGCAGCAAGTGGAAGAGAAGCGGTTGTATCTTGCGGCAGGGCGAAAGCTCTCGTTCGATGCTGCGGGGGCAAGCGATAAACAGAGCTACGACGAATATGTGAGCGATCCGGCCAATCCGGTGCCGTACCGGCCGCGACCGGTCACGCCGACTTATCCGGGTCCCGAATGGCCGGTGTGGCTGGTGCAGGATCAGCGCTTTGTCGACCACCGGCCCGATGTGCTGTCGTATGAAACCGAACCGCTCGCGAGCAATCTGCGCGTTACGGGCGATATCGTAGCGAAACTGGTGGCTTCGACGTCCGGAACCGACAGCGACTGGGTAGTGAAATTGATCGACGTATATCCCGAGGACGCACCCGATGACAAAGAAACGCACGCCAAAATGGGTGGCTATCAGTTGATCATTGCGGACGAGATTTTTCGCGGACGTTTTCGCAACGGCTTCGAACATCCTGCGCCGCTGAAACCGAATGAGCCGCTGGCGTACACGATCGATCTGCATACAAACGACCATGTCTTCCGCAAAGGCCATCGTGTGATGGTGCAGGTACAGAGTACCTGGTTTCCGGTGTACGACCGCAATCCGCAGACGTTTGTACTAAACATCTTCGAAGCGAGCGCAGCCGATTATCGCAAGGCAACTCAACGTGTCTACCACAGCAGCGCCATCGTGCTACCGGTAGTGAGCGCGCCATGAGGATGACTGTCGCTCTGCTGGCCGCTGCTGTGCTCGCTGCGCAAAACGGCATCGAGCCGATTCATCTCGACCCGAGCAATCACCATTATTTTTCTTATCGCGGCCGAACGATCGTGCTGGTAACGAGCAGCGAGCACTATGGCGCGGTCATCAATGCCGATTTCGACGGCACGAAGTATCTGGAAACCCTGCAGAAGGACGGACTGAACGAAACGCGCCTGTTCGGTGGCAGCTACGTGGAGGTTCCGGGCGAGTCGTTTGGCATTCGGCGGAACACGCTGGCGCCAGCGCCGGGAAAACTGATTCTGCCCTGGGCCCGCAGCCAGGAGCCGGGCTATGCCGGCGGCGGAAACCGGTTCGATCTCGATCGCTGGGACGATCGCTACTTCCAAAGGCTGCGGGATTATCTGCGGGCAGCGGAAGAGCGCGGCATCATCGTCGAGCTGACGCTGTTTTCATCGCAGTACGGAGACGCGCAGTGGAACATGAGCGTCTTCAACGCGCCGAATAACGTGAACCACACCGACCCGGTGAGCTGGAAGAACGTGAACACGCTCGACAATGGCAACCTGCTCGCGTACCAGGAACGGTACACGCGCAAGCTGGTGCGAGAGGCCAATGCGTTTCCAAACGTGATCTTCGAGATTCAGAACGAGCCCTGGTCTGATCGCGGCCAGCTGGCGGATGTGATCAATCCGTACCTGGCGCTGCCCGGGCGCAACCTCTATCCGAATTCGGTCGATCTGGCTGATGCGCAGTCGCTCGCCTGGCAGGAGCGCGTAGCGGGATGGATCACGGATGAAGAATCGCGCTTGCCGAATCGGCATCTGATTGCGCAGAATTTCTGTAATTTTCGCTTCGCGGTGGGCGAGCCGGTGCGAGGCGCGAGCGTTCTCAATTTTCATTATGCGTATCCGGAAGCCGCTACGCTGAACTACGGGATCGACAAGCCGCTGACGTATGACGAAACCGGTTTTCTGGGGCAAACCGATGCAGGGTACCGTCGGCAGGCCTGGAATTTCCTGCTTTCGGGCGGCGCGGTTTTCGATGCTCTCGATTATTCATTCAGCCCTGGACATGAGGACGGAAGCGATACCGAGCCGAATGGTCCGGGGGGCGGCGGTGCCACTCTGCGGAAACAGCTAGGCATTCTGCATCGCTTCGTCGATTCCGTGCCGCTCGCTGAGATGAAGCCGGATGCCACCACGGTCGTGCATGCGGAAGGCGTGCAGATCCGAATGCTTTCAAGCGCAAGAGTGCACATCGCGTATGTCGATGGCAACGGGCCGGCGCGAATACGACTTCGGCTCGGAGTCGGCGACTATCTGGGCTTTTGGGAAGACACGGAAACCGGCGCAAGAACCGTTATCCCGGAGTTCCGCAGTCGAGGAGACGAATCCGTGCTGGAGACGCCCGCATTCCGCCAGGGACTGGCGCTTCTGCTCTTCCGGAAAGGTGCCGCACGGTTGACGGTACAGGGCGAAAATCCTCGGTAACGCTTGGGCCAGGTGCGCGAAGGCTTTTTTGTAACTTTTGCGCGCAACAGCAGTATGCACCAATGAGAGAGTGAATAGCGAATCCGACAGCGCCGTGATGCGGCAGGTGCAGGCTGGCCAGACCGGGCAGCTGGCCGTGTTGTTCGAGCGGTACCACGGGGCGCTCTTTCGCTACCTCGTGCAGCTTTCCCGCGACCGGTCCCTCGCCGAGGATCTGACGCAGGAGGTGTTCTTTCGTGTGCTCAAGTACGCGGCGAGCTACGATCCGAGCCTGGCTTTTCCGGTCTGGCTCTATCGCATGGCGCGCAATGCGTACTTCGATGCGCTGAAGAAGCGGCGCGGCGAGGTGGCGGGTATGGAGCTGAACGATATGAGAAGCGAAGAACCGGCGCCGGAAGAAGTTTTCGCGCGCAAGCAGGATGCCGGATTTCTGGGCGAAGCGCTGGCGCAGCTGCCGGAAGACAAGCGCGAACTGCTGGTGCTGAGCCGCTTCCACAATCTGCGGTATCAGGATATTGCGTCGATATTGAAGGTAGAAGCAGGAACCGTGAAGGTGCGGGCATACCGCGCGTTGAAAGAGTTGCGAGAGAAATTTTGCGAACTGCGTGGAGAGAGGTTGTACGATGTCTGAGCCATTACGCGAGCAGATCGCGGCTTATCTGGCGGACCAGCTGACGCCCGCCGAGAAGCAGGCGTTTGAAAGAGAACTGGAAAGAGATCCGGAACTGCGGATCGAGTTTGCGGAACTGGAGGCGACCTGGCAGGAGCTCGGACGCTTGCCGGAAGAGCAGCCGAGCGCGGCGCTGCGGGCGCGCTTTTATCAGAAGCTGCACGATATCGACAGTGGCCGGGCCAGCGTGCCGGGGCGCGGATTTGCGTGGTGGAAGCCGGGTCTGTCGGGACTGGTGCGTCAGGCTGCGGCGGCGATTGTGTTGCTTCTGCTGGGCTGGTTTGCGGGGCGCGAAAGCCTCCGGCGCGCGATCACGCCGGCCGGCGATACGGGCGAGCTGCGTTCGGAGGTGCAGGATCTGCGGCGTACCGTGGCGCTGACCATGCTCGATAAGGAGTCGCCCAGTTCGCGGCTGGAGGGCGTTTCCTGGTCCACGCGCGTCGACAAGCTCGATCCGCAGTTGCTGACGGCGCTGGTGAATACGCTCAATCAGGACGGCAACACGAATGTACGGTTGTCGGCGCTCGATGCGCTGGAGAAATTTTCCGATGAACCGGGCGTTCGCAAGCAGCTGATCGATTCTCTCGGCGTACAGAAATCGCCGCTGGTGCAGATTGCGCTCATTGATGCGCTGGTGCATATGCGCGACCGCGATGCCACCGGAGAATTGCAGAAGCTCAGCAAAGGCGCGGATGTAAATGCGGCCGTGCAGCAGCGCGCCAAGTGGGGCCTTGAAAAGCTGAAGAGCTAGAGAGCAGGAGATTCCGCCATGAAAATCGCAGCGATGCTGGCGCTGTTGGCGCTGGGCTCGGGAATGGTACGCGCGCACGAGCATGACTGGCCGGTACGCGAGCAGCAGACGATTGAAAAAACGTTGCCGCTCGAAGGCGCGCCGATGCGGGTGGTGGTCGACAACGTGGAAGGCTATGTGCACCTGCGCGCGGTGGAGGGCTCGAACGTTCACGTGGTCGCGCATAAGATTGTGCGGGCCGAGACGGAAAGCGATGTGGCCGATTCGAAAGAAGTGCAACTGGCCGCGGAGTCGCGTCCCGGGACCGTTTCGGTGTACTACGATGCGCCCTGGCGCTGCCGAGGGTATGGCGATTGTCACGACAACCGGCGCAGATTTTACGAAGTGCGGTTTGATATCGATGTCGAGGTGCCACGAACGGCTCGGATTGTCGCTTCGACCGTGAATGGCGGAGATCTGACGGTGGATGGCGGCGGCGATTTTGAAGTGAGCAACGTGAACGGCGGCATCCGAATGACTGGCATCACAGGCTCGGGCGAGGTTCATACGGTGAACGGGCCCATTGCGGTGCATTTCGCGAAGAATCCGCGCGACCGGTGCGACTTCAAAACGGTGAATGGCGGGATTGATGTGTACTTTGTGCAGCCGCTTTCGGCGGATCTGCGCTTCAAGACGTTCCATGGCGAAATCTACAGCGATTTCGATGTGAGTGCGCGCGCAATCCCGGCGGAAGTAACCGAGCGGCACAACGGCAAGTATGTGTATCACAGCGATCGGGCAAGCGGAGCACGCGCCGGCGAAGGCGGTCCGGAGCTTTCCTTCGACACTTTGAACGGCAGTATTCGTTTGCATCGGGAACGCTAAAGGAGTTTTTCTCGTGATCAGAAAATTATTTGGAATTGCATTAATAAGTGCGGGAGTAATGGCCGCGCAGGAGCGGGCCAACGTACCGCTGGATGATCCGTCCCGTCCGGTGCAGCTGCGGGCGCACCTGATGCTCGGTGGAATCACAGTACGCGGCGCCGATACGAAGCAGGTTGTTGTGGAGGCGCGCGCACGCTCGAAAGAGGAGGAACACGACAACGAGCCACCGCCCGAAGCACGCGGGATGAAGCGTATCGACGGCGGCGGAAGCGGGCTGGATGTGACCGAAGAGAACAATGTCGTGACGGTCAAGACCTCGATGATGCGCCCGGCCGATCTGGTGATTACAGTCCCGCGCCACTGTTCGCTGCAGCTGAAGAGCATGAGCGGCGGTGACATCTATGTCGAGGGCGTACAGGGTGAGATCGACGCCGATAACATGAATGGCAAAGTGACGCTGAAGGACGTCTCGGGCTCGGTGCTGGCGCATTCGATGAATGGGGAAGTGAAGGTGGTGCTCGACCAAGTGGATCCCTCGAAGCCGATGTCGTTCAGCACCATGAATGGCGATATCGATGTCACGCTGCCCGACAATTTCAAAGCGAATGTGCGCATGAAGACCGATAATGGGGCGATCTACAGCGATTTCGATGTGAAGCTGGAATCGGGTTCGCACGCCGAGCGCAGCGAACAGGGCGGAATGTATCATCTGCGCTACGATCACGGCCTGCGCGGCACCATAAACGGCGGCGGACCGGACGTACAGTTCACGACGTATAACGGGCAGATTTATATTCGCAAGCGGAAGTGAACGCGCGCGGCGAAATGGCGGCGTAGCCGAGGGCGAGAATCGTGACGAACATCATGAGTACTTCACTGTCGCCCAGATTGTATTCAAAGGCTCCTTCAATCAGGATCGCGATGATCACGGCGAGAGCGGCGTGAAGTATGAATAACTGCTGTGAGCGTGCCTGGCCGATGCGAAAGAGCGCACGAGTGAAATCGTAAGCGGCCAGACCGATAAACCAGAGCACGCACAGCAATCCCGGAATGCCGCGCTCGGCCGCGTACTGCACGTAGATATTGTGGAGATGGCCGTAGAAGCCGCTGGGCAAAGGCCGCTTCACATCGCTCGGGACATAGGCATCGAAATTCCGCCGGATCTCTTCGGGGCCGACGCCGAACCAGGGATGCGCCTTGATCATCTCGAGTCCGGTGCGAAAGGTTACCTGGCGAAAACGGTTGGAATCGATGTTCTCATTCGGGTGCACCGTGCTGAGCACACGCGTTTTCACATTGTGCGGAGCGGCCAGGAATGCAATTGCGGCGAGCAGCGGCACCGCAAAAATCATCTTCGGGCGCCAGACCCAGACGAGATAGAGGAGCGAGGGAATGGCCGCGAGCCAGATGCTGCGTGTTCCTCCGAGCAGAATCGCGGCGGCAAGCAGCACCGCGCTCAGATAAGCCCAGACTGGCAGGCGGCGGCTTGCGAAGCACCAGTGCGCGACGAGAATCAGGAGCACGCTGAGCTCGAGCGCGCCGAAGGTCATCCAATGGCTCTCAAAGCCGGTGATGCGCTGGCCGACGTAGGCGATGTAGCTCTCGTGGGCGTGCCGGAGGTATTGAAAGACGGCAATGCCGCTGGAAACAGCAGCTCCGGCGGCCCATACGGCAACCAGATAAAAGAGCCTTTCCAATTGCTCGCGAAATACCGAGTAAATCAGCGGGATAAACAGGAAGACGAAAAACTTTTTGATCTGGGCGCGGCCGAGCCAGGGATCGGGATCGAGAAGATCGGCCAGCATCGTCCAGAAAAGAAGCGCGGCGAGCGGAATCCAGATGCGCGGGAAGGGAAGCCTGCGCTCAAAGACGAGCAGCAGAGCGATCCCGAGCCCGAGAAAGATCTGGCTGGCGGCGATCGAAATTTGAATCAGACCCGCGGCGGCGATTGCGGTGATGAGCAGGATACGGCCGCGAGCCTCCGTACCCGGAAGCATGGAACGGTCTCAGTATGACAGAATGAAAGGCGAAAACCGTGCAAGTGCTTCTTTTGCGACATGGGATTGCCGAGGATGGGCACGCTGGATTGCCGGATGCCGAGCGCGCGCTCACCGAGGAGGGCCGGAAAAAGCTGCGGCAGGTGCTGCAGACGGCGGCGAAAGCGGGTGTGAAGCCGGATCTGATTCTCTCGAGCCCGCTGAAACGTGCGCTGCAAACGGCGGAAATTGCCAAACGCGTTCTGAAATATACCGGCGAAATTGTGGAAACAAAGGTGCTGGCGCCGGGCGCGAGCGTGGAGCAGGTTTGGGACGAAATTCGCGTGCATCGGGACGCGCCGTCCGTGCTGCTGGCCGGGCATAATCCGCAATTTGAGCATCTGGCGGGCTATCTGCTCGGGCATCTGGATCTGAAAATGGAGTTCAAGAAAGGCGCTCTGCTGCGGGTGGATGTGGAATCGTTTGGAGCAGTGCCGCGCGGCGTGCTGCGCTGGTGTTTAACGGCGAAATTGGCCGAAAGCGGACAATCAAGCTAACCGGGCGCTGCGGCAGCGGCGTCTATCATGAAGCAGGGTCTTTCGGATGTTCTTTTTTCGCGCGCAGCAAAAGTTTATTTTCGCGCAGGGATGCATTTTTCTGCTGCTGCTCAGCGCGCAGGCCGCACTGGCGCAGAGTACGAGCCAACCGCTGAAACCGGGTGAGACATCAGCGCCCAAAGCGGGGCAGAGCAAGCCGGGAACCGTCGGCCAGAAGGACACAAATTCGAGTGAGCCGGTACAGTCGGTCGGCCCCGATGGCCAGGCGAGCGAATCGGCGAATCCAGCAAACGCGAATCAGCCGCAGCCGCCTCCGGTAATTTTCGAATCGCACGGTCTCGAATACGAATCGGTCACGAAAAATGGCATTACGGTGATGTTCGCGGAGCTGCCATCGCGTCTGAAGGAGTTCAGCATCGCGCAGGTGACGGTGACAAACGGTTCGCTGGTTAGCTGGACCGTGCGCCCGCTGGACTTCACGTTTGTCCGGCAGGATGGCACCGTGCTGCAGGCCGTGCCGGCCGACTATGTGGTAGCGGAGCTGATGCAGAATGGGAATCGCGACGATGTGATCAAACTGCAGCTGCTTTATGAGAATAGTATTTACGGTCTGGCGAATTTTCGTTCCACCAACGGTTATGAGAAGCGGCGTGAAGCCGCCACGGCGCAGTTTGTGAATCGCGGATTCAAGGCCGCGGCGGAGGCTTCGGCGATCGCGCTGGTTCCGGTGAAGCTGAAGGCGGGCGACAGCACCGATGGAGCGATTTTCTTCTTGAATCACACCAAAGAGAAAGTGAAGAACCTGGGAGCGGGGCGACTGGTGGCGCACACCTGCGGCGAGACCTTCATGTTTGAGACGTATGCGGAGTTGAAAAAGCGATAGTGAACCCGGGCGAGAACGGAAGGATCGATCTGCATGCGCACACGAACGAGTCCGACGGGACGCTGACACCCGAGGAACTGGTTCAGCTGGCCCGCGAGAAGGGTTTACGCGCGCTGGCGATCACCGATCACGATACATTTCGCGGTTATGAGGCGGCCCGAGGACCGGCGCAGCAAGCCGGAGTGGAACTGGTCTGCGGCATCGAGCTGAATACGAAGATGGGGCTGGAGGGTCCGCATCAGGGGCGCTCGGTGCATCTGCTGGCGTATTTCCCGAATGGCGGACCGAGCGAATCGTTTGCCGGCTGGCTGGAGCACGAACGCGCGGAACGCCGCGACCGGAACGACCGTCTTGCAACCAAGCTGCAGAAGCAGGGGATTCCGATCACGCTCGAAGAAGTGGAGGCGCGCGGGCGATCGCTTGCAGGAAGACCGCATTTCGCGAGGCTGCTGGTTGAGAAGGGCTATGCGCGCAATGTGGAAGAGGCATTCGGCAAGTATCTGGGCGAAGGCGCTTCTTGTTTCGTGGCGCGGCAGAGCAAGACAGCGGAAGAGGTGATCGGCGTAGTGCGATCGGCGGGAGGCGTGCCGGTGATTGCGCATCCGATCCGGCTCGATCTGCCGCGCGAGCCAGAGCGTGAACTGCTGCTGGCGTATCGCGAGGCGGGATTGGTCGGGCTGGAAATTATCCACTCCGAGCAGGGTCCGGAACTGCAGGCGCACTACCGGCAACTGGCCGAAGAACTCGATCTGGTTCCAAGCGGCGGTTCGGACTTTCACGGCGCGGTAAAGCCGAACGTGCAGCTCGGGAGCGGAATCGAGGGCAATGTGCGCGTGCCGTATTCGTTCTTGGAAGGCCTGCGGCAGGCGAATGCGGACCGGGTGAGTTCGTAGAATAAAGCGTGTCCGAAGTACTGCCGCGGCTGCGCTTCAATCTGGAATTCATGCCCTCGCCGGACCCGGAGAAACCCGGCTTCTACATTCGCGATCCGTACGGCTATTCCGGTGCGACGCTGCTGGTGCCGCCGCCGCTCGTTTCGGCGCTCGAATGCTTCGATGGACGGCAGAGCGCGATCGATCTGCGGGCGGAGCTGGTGCGCATCACGGGCGAGATACAGGTGGGCGAGTTGGAAAAGCATCTTTATGATGCGCTCGACGAAGCCGGCTTTCTCGAGAACGATCGCTATCGCGAGATGAAAGCGGCGCGCGAACAGAGTTTCGCGGCGGAGACGACGCGGATGCCGAATTTCGCCGGCAGCGCATATCCCGCAGACGGCCTGCGTTTGCGCGATCTGTTACTGGCCCGTATCGGAGCAGCCGAAGGACACGAGAATACGGTGGCTATCGCAGCGCCGCATGCCAGCCCGGAAGGCGGTTGGGAAACCTATCGCGCGGCGTATCGTGCGATGCCGCGAGATGGACACGAGCAGCGCACGTTCGTGATTCTCGGCACTTCGCACTACGGAGCGCCGGACCGGTTCGGATTAACACGCAAGGATTTCATCACTCCTGCGGGCACGGCGCGCACCAATTTGCGGCTGGTCGATGAGCTTGCGGCCGCGGCGCCCGATGCCGTGCGGATGGAGGATTATTGCCACGCGGTGGAGCATTCGATCGAGTTTCAGGTCATCTTTCTGCAGCATCTGTACGGACCCGATGTGAAGATTTTGCCGGTGCTCTGCGGGCCCTTTGTAAAGAGCATCTACCAGGGCGGCGCGCCCGAGACGAATGAGAACGTGGCGCGCTTCTTCGATGCACTCGGCAATATGGCCGCCCGCGAAGGCTCAGGCTTGTTCTGGATTCTGGGTGTCGATATGGCGCACATGGGCCGGCGCTATGGCGACCCGCTGCGGGCGCGGGCGAATATGGCGGAGATGCTCGCAATCGAGCAGCGCGATCGCGCTCGCATTACACACATTGCGGCAGGCGAGCGCGAGGCATACTGGTCACTCGTACAGGAATCGCAGGACGATCTGAAGTGGTGCGGCTCGGCGCCCTTTTACACCTTTCTCAAGGCGATGCCCGATGCCAAGGGCGAACTGCTGAATTATCAGCAGTGGCAGATCGATCCCGAGAGCGTGGTGAGCTTCGGGGCGATGCGGTTTATCCGCTGATCAGTAAACGCCGCCGCCCGTCCAGTAGCCGGGACGCGTGTAGACTTTGAGGCCAGGCCGCTTCACGCTGACTTGAATCGTGTGGAAACCGGGCTCGTTGCTGTTGTTGGGCGCATAGCTCAGCAGATACTGGCTATTCAGGTCGGCGCCGATATCCGTGATCGCTGTTTCGAAGCCGTTCAGTTTGGCGAAGCTGTACATGCGACCGCCGGTGAATTGTGAAAGAGCTTCGGCCGGAGTCTTCTTGAAGAGATCATGGATGCCGCGGAAGATCGGCGGAACCGCATTCAGCACGTTGCCGTTCTGCTGCTGGATGACGGTGGTCTGATCGTTGGTTCCGTTGTGTATGGGCGGCAGAGCTTCGGGCGGAATGCCGCCATTTGCGGGGCGGGGATAATCGGGCTGCTTCATCACGGCGGTGTATGCGCGCGAAATGTCCACACAGTAGACGATCACGTTATCGAACTGCATCTGGCGCACCGTTTCCTGCAGCTTCGATTCGCTGCCCTTGTCGTAGTTGCGGCTGACGAGGATGATCACCCGGCGGCGGCTCTTGCGCGGGTCGTGCTGCTTCAGCATGCGGTCGGCGGCCAGTACGGCGTCGATGGTGCGAGCGGTGCTCGATCCGGCCGTGAGTTTCTGCATCGCGTCGTCGAGCTTTTCGGGATCGGTAGTGAAGTCCTGCAAAGTCTGGATACGGTGGTCGTAGCTGACGATGGCGACATCGCTGTTCTCGCCGGTGACGAGACCGTGCATCAGAACGGCCGATTTCTTTAAGGTGGACAGAACGGGCTCAATCTCCGAATTGGCCTGAACCACCAGCACGACCGACATGGGCAACTGCACGAACTCGGCCTGAATTTTTTGCGGTTTGTTGTTATCGAGCAGCTCGAACTCGGAGGGCTGCAAACCGTTCACGTAGCCGTGGCCGTCTGGATCGAGCACGGTGGTGGGAACGAGTACGTTGCGCACGTACACCGGAATGCGGAAGCCGTCTTTATCAGTGGTGTATTCGGCGGAAGTGACATCGCCGGTGGGCGCCTTGTTTTCGAGCGTTTTGGAGTTCGTTTTTTCCGGCGCGGGACCCAGCTGGCCCGGCTGCGGCGGAGGCCCCGGCGGCAGTGAGCCGGGCGGAAGGGTCTGGCCGTAAACTACGGCCGAAAAAAGAATTGCGCTGACCAGCCAACCTCTTCGACCGAGCGGTTTGTGCATATATTCATCTTAGAGATGCACCGCGCTCGGCCCGCGTTTCCCGAGCTTCAATGTTCCGTATCCCCGGCCAGGAGCTTCAGCGCATGTGTCACGAGCGGCTGGAGGATTTCGAGCGAGTAAACGGCTCCTTTGGGCGATCCCGGGAGATTCACGATCAGGGCCTTACCACGTGTACCTGCCAGTGCGCGCGAAAGCACGGAGAATGGCGTCTGCTCGAGCCCCTTGAGGCGCAGAAACTCAGCTACTCCAGGTAACTCGCGTTCGAGTACCTCGCGCGTGGCTTCGGGCGTGTGATCGCGCGGTCCAATACCGGTGCCGCCGGTTGTGAGAAGCAGATCGGCAATGCCGCTATCGGTCCATTGCGAGAGCTTGGTCGAGATCTGGTGCGGATCATCGGGAACAAGCGCACGCGCATGGACCGTCCAGCCGAATTCGGTGCAGCGCCGGGCGAGTGCGGGCCCGGAGAGATCTTGGCGCGCGCCTGCAAACGCGGAATCGCTGACGGTGAGAATGGCAGCGCGGATCATTCTGGTTTGGTGCGGCCTGGTTGTGCCCGGCGATATTCGCCCGATTTACCGCCGGTCTTCTCGAGCAGGTAAATTTCGCGTATCTCGATCGCCTTGTCGAGCGCTTTCGTCATGTCGTAGATGGTGAGCGCGGCGATGGAAGCGGCGGTGAGCGCTTCCATTTCGACGCCGGTTGGCGCAGTTGTCGCCGCGGTGGCCTCGACGACAATGCCGTCGGGCTGTTGCACGAACTCGATCGCCACGTGCGAGAGCGGGATCTGATGGCAGAGCGGAATCAGCTCCGCTGTTTTCTTGGCGGCCGAAATACCGGCGATGCGAGCGACCTCGAGCGGGTTACCTTTCTTATTCGAGGGCAGCGCGGCTAACACCTCGGCGCTCATCCGGACAAAAGCGTGCGCGCGTGCGGTGCGTCTCGTTGGCGCTTTCTCCGAGATGTCGACCATTGAGACTTCGCCGGAGTTATTGTAGTGCGAAAGTTTGCTCATGGCTTTGACAGGACACGAATGGAATCGCCGGTGTTCCAACTTTCACGATCGTGATCGGCAACGAGAAAACAGTTGGCCCGGGCGAGCGCGGGGATGTCGCTCGATCCCTGCCAGGGAATGTGGCGCAGATGCTGGCCATCGGCGCTGAGGCGTGCGGGCAGGAAGCGTGTGAGACCGAGCTTATGCCGAAACGGTGCTTCAAAGCGAGCAGAGAGCAGAGGCAGGATGGGCTCCGATTCACCGGCGAGCAGTTCGAGTGCAGGGCGGGCGAAGAGCTCGAAGGTGACGAGCGAGGAGCCTGGATTCCCAGGAAGGCCGAAGACCGGCTTGGCGGCGCGCGTGCCAAAAACCGCGGGCTGACCGGGCTGAATACGGACACGCTCGAAATAGAACAGCGCACCGAGTTCGCACAAAGCAGGCTTGACCAGATCGTACTTGCCGGCAGACACGCCGCCGCTGATCACGAGCATGTCGGAGGCGAGACCCTGCACGAGCAGCGGATCGAGAGCGGCACGGGTATCGCGCGCGATGGGAAGGATGGAAGGTTCGCCCCCCGCCCGGCGCACCAGCGCGGCCAGCATGTGCGAATTGGAGTTGCGGATCTGGTGCGGCTGCGGTTCTTCGTCGAGCGCTACGATTTCATCGCCGGTGGCAAGAATGGCCACACGCGGACGGGTGAAAACCGGAACGGAAGAACGGCCTGCGCCGGCCAGAGTTGCGATGTGGCTCGCATCGAGCCTGGTGCCTTGCGCAATCAGTTCCGTGCCGGCTCGTGCTTCGGCACCGCGGCCGTTGATGAACTGACCCGGCTCGGCAGTGCGGTCGATTTTGACATCGCCGTTCACGCGAGTGACATGCTCGACCATGACAACAGCGTCGGCACCTTCGGGAAGCGGTGCACCGGTCATGATTTCAATCGCCTCGCCCGGGCCGAGTGTGATAGCAGCATGCTCACCGGCTCGCAATTCGCCGCGGACGCGCAGAGTGCCCGGGAGATCGGAAGCATGCACAGCGAAACCGTCGCGGAGGGATCGGCGAAGAGCGGGATAATCGCGATCGGCGCGAAGAGCCTCAGCCAGACGCCGTCCATAAGCAGCATCGAGCGGAACCGTTTCGGTTGTCCGGGGATGCGGAAGTGCGCGCACGGTATCAACGACGATTTGCCGCGCTTCTTCAAAGGGCAGCGCTGGGGGAGCCGGAGCTTCGCGCACCTACGAATTTTACATGCTCCAGGCGCCTGCCCAAAAGGCGGATGCGAGCAAGGGCGCAAAACGCTCATAGTGAGGTCATGAATGGTTCATCTGTAAACGAGTTGACCGGGTTCTCGCGCGCGTTGACAGCGCTCGTGAAGGAAGCGGCTTCCGGGGTTGTGGCCGTGAAATCGGCAGCTTACCGGGTGACGAGCGGCATCAAATTAAAGAACGATCTGATCGCCGTTGCTAATCATGCCTTGCGGCGCGAGGGCAGCGTGCCGGTGCAGAGCGCGGACGGAAACGAGGTGCGCGCAACGGTGCTGGGGCGAGAAGCCGGAATCGATCTTGCGATTTTGAAAGCGGAGGGACTGAGCGGCGGGGTACTCGAAAGCGCGAACGCGGAGTCGCTCGAAGCGGGTTCGCTGACGCTGATCGTCGGAATGACCGCCGATGTGGGCGCAACGGCGAGCCTGGGGGTGCTGGGTGCGGCTGGTCCGGGACGAAAAATGTGGCGCGGAGGAGCGCTGGATCGCTTCCTGCGATTGGATGTAAATCTGTATCCATCGCAGGCGGGCGCAGCAGCGGTTACGGCGGACGGGAAGCTGATCGGCATGGCGACACCTGCGCTCTCGCGGCATTCCACGATCGCAGTTCCGATGACGACCATCGATCGAATTGCGCGCGAGCTTCTGGAGCAGGGCAGAATCCGGCGCGGCTATCTGGGAATCGGTGTGCAGCCCGTAGGGTTACCGGATGAGCTGCGCAGCACTCTCAAGGACGTGAAGAATCGCGGGCTGATTATCCTGAGCGTGGAACCGGAATCGCCGGCGCACGAGGCTGGTCTGCAGCTGGGCGATATTCTGGTGCTCTTCAACGGTGCAGGGATGGGCGACATCGACGAGCTGCACGATGCACTGCGCGGCGATATTGTTGGACGCGAGATCAGGGCCGTTGTCCTGCGAGGCGGAAAGCCGGTTGAGGTGGAGTTAAAGGTGAGGGAACGAAGCCAGTCGCGCGGATGACTCGCGTTCGGATTATTGGCGACAGCCGGACGCAGGAACGCGCCGTCGCCGACCTGCTCGCGCAGGACGAGCGGATCGAGATCGTCGATTCGCCCGCCGCGTTTTCCGACGTTTGCGTTGTGATCGGTCATGCGCGCCGGGCACCGGTCGAAAGCTTGGTTGTGCTGCTATCGGATCATGCCGCGCCTTCGTTCGATGCGCAGCTGCGCGCGTGGCTTCCGTTGAATGTTTCCGCCGAAGAGCTCGCGACCGCGATTCTGGCTGCGGCGCAGGATCTGACTGTGCTCACGCGCGAGCAGGCTCAACGGCGATTGCCGGATTCGGCTCGATTGGCTGCTGACGAGAATGCCTACATTCCGGAAGAGCTGACGCAGCGTGAGCGGCAAGTGCTGCGGATGATGGCCGACGGGCTGGCGAATAAAGAGATCGCGGGAAAGCTGGGGATCTCCGATCACACGGCGAAGTTTCACGTTGCGCAGATTCTGGCGAAGCTGGGCGCGGCGACTCGGACTGAGGCGGTGACGATTGCGATCCGGCGCGGGCTCGTGCCGATTTAGGGACGGTGCGCATGGCTGCGCTTGTCTCTCTCGACGACGCCCTGAATGAGCCAGCAAAATTCGATCCGCGCAAAGCCAGGATCGTGGAACTTCGCTATTTCGGAGCATGAGCGTCGAAGAGGCAGCCGAGGTACTTAACCTACATCCCAACACCGTCATTCACGACTGGAAGCTTGCCCGAATTTGGCTCAAACGCGAGTTGACGCGGGAGGGAACAAGGCATGGAGGCTGACCTCTGCAAACGAGTAGAGGAATTGTTTCGGGCCGCGCAAGCCGAGCCGCCCGAAAAACGCATGGGCTTTCTAAAACGCGTTTGCCCCGACGATGCAGAAATTCGAGCCGAAGTGCAGTCCCTGCTGGATGGAAAGCAGTGCCGATTCATTTCTGGAAACTTCACCGCTCTCATCCACACTCGCTCCCGGCACGAAACTGGGTCATTTCGAAATCATCAAGCAACTGGGCCGCGGGGGAATAGGCGACGTCTATCGCGCGAATGACAAGCGATTGAACCGAACCGTTGCAATTAGAATCTTTCCCTTTCACTTGTCTAGGAAAGGGCGCCTGAGGTAGCGCTTCGAACGTGAAGCGCGCGCCATCTCCGCGCTGAGCCATCGGCAATATCTGCACGCTGTATGACATCGGCCGCGAGAATGGCGTCGACTTTTGGGTAATGGAGTACCTCGAAGGAGAAACGCTCGAGAAACGGGTTGCCAGAGGTGCGCTGCCGATCGAGCAGATGCTTCGCTATGCGATTGAGAGCGCCGATGCTCTCGATTCCGCGCATCGGCACGGAGTGGTGCACCGCGATCTGAAGCCCGGCAACATTTTGCTAACGAAATCGGGGGTGAAAATAGTCGATTTTGGTTTGGCGAAAACGGAGATGGCGAAGTCTTCCTCGCGCGTAACCAGCCTGCCGACCCGCTGACGGAAGAAGGCATGATCCTGGGAACCTTGCCGTACATGGCGCCAGAGCAGTTGGAGGGTAAGGAGACCGATGCGCGAACGGACATCTTCGCTTTTCGGCACGGTGCTATACGAAATCGCGACCGGTAAACGAGCGTTTGAAAGCGAAAGCCGCGCCACGCTTTTAGCGCCATCATGGAACACGAGTCACCTTGCGTGGGCACTTACCTGCCTTTTCGCGTCCATCGCAGCGCTTTTCGCTTTGCTATATTTCCGCAAACCGCCAGCTGCAGCAGGGCTGGTTCGTTTCTCGATCTCTCGGCCGGAAAATGTTACTTTCAGCGATCCGCTGGCTTATGCTTCCGGCCGCAATGGCCACATGGACCTCTCCCAGAAGGCGGCGAATGGGGCGTCAGGCGAAGAATCATTGGTAAAGTCGGACGAAGATAAACAGATTGTGCCCTTAAACTTCTGTAAATAGGCGAGCGAAGCGAGCGCAGAGCGCGAGGCAGAGCGAGCCAACAGAATCTCCTTAGAATGTTTTTGTCTAACAAACGTTTGAAAGGAGAGAGGTGATGGCTCGCAAGAGCACAGATAGCGAACAAAGGGGGTCTGGCAAGAGGCGGCAGCATCTGGCGACGACGGGATGAAAGCGCTGGTGGAGCGCGTCGTTCAGCAGGTGCTGGAGGCCGAGCTTGCGAGCTTTCTGCAAGCCGACAGTTACGAGCGGACCAGCGAACGGCGTGGGCATCGGAATGGCTACAAGCCGCGGGTGCTGAAGACGCGGGTGGGAGAGTTGGAACTGCTGGTACCGAAGGATCGTGAGGGGCAGTTCCAGACGGAGCTGTTCGAGCGCTATCAGCGCAGCGAGAAAGCACTATTGCTGGCCATCATGCAGATGTATGTGGAAGGAGTTTCCACGCGCAAGGTGCGGGACATCACGGAAGCGCTATGTGGGCTGGAGATCGGCAAGAGCCAGGTTTCGGCGCTGGCAATGAAGCTGGACGAGGAGATCCGCCAATGGCGCGAGCGTGCGCTCGAGAAGAGCTATCCGTATCTGATGATCGACGCGCGGTATGAGAAGGTACGGCGCCGCGGCGAAGTGATCAGCCAGGGCGTGCTGATCGTGGTGGGCATCAGCGCGGAAGGATTCCGGGAAGTGCTGGGGGGTGTGGGTGTCGGATTCCGAGAGCGAAGCGAGTTGGGGCGAAGTGTTCAGCGACCTGAGCCGGCGCGGACTGCGCGGCGTGCGGTATGTGGTCTCGGACGACCACAAAGGAATGCGCAAAGCCATTGCCCGGCATTTCCAGGGCGTGCTCTGGCAGCGTTGTCAGGTGCATTTTGTGCGCAACGTACTCAACCACACCGCTGCGCGTGACAAAGCACTCGTGCTGGCTGCGCTGAGGTCTATCACGGAAGCGCCTACCCTGGTTTCAGCACGCAAGGCATTGCAGGAAACGATCGAAACGCTAGCCAGACGAGTGCCCAAAGTGGCCGCGCTGCTGGACGATCACGGCGAGGAGATTCTGACGGTCTACCAGTTGCCCGAGCGCCATCGCAAACGCATGCGCTCGACCAATATGTTGGAACGAACCAACCAGGAAATCAAACGACGGACAGGTGTCATCCGGAACTTCCCCAATGAGCAGGCCTGCCTGCGCCTGGTTAGCGCATGGATGATCGAACTCAATCAGGAATGGATGGAGCGCATTTACTTCACTATGGAGGAACCACAGGAAACTGCCGCCGAAGCGGCGAAAAACGCGGCCTGAATGCCGTCAGTCGGGAGATTCAATTTACAGAAAATTTCGGGCTTGACTCCGGCATGTCATTTTGCAACTTAACAGGCTTCTCGTCAGGATCAAAATCTTCGCCTGAGCGATAATTGCATGCCTTTGGCTGATTCTTTAGAAAGCTTATTCCGGTTGGGTTACGGCAGCAACCGGCTCTCGCCGGCACGCAATCGCGAAGCAGCCGAATACGATTGCGATCGGGTCCATAGGATGGCGGTATTCCGGCGATGAGTGTGTCACGTAATAAACGGCCGGATAAATCGCGAGTGCGATCAGCAGCGGCGCGCAGGACCCCAAGAGGTGTCGTCGAGCAGCCCGGCGTATGCCGACGAGCATCAGGCATAGCATGCTGCACGAAACAGCCATGTTTTGTATCTCAAATGGCTCCTTCATCAAGAACTCGCGATCGAACGACCAAAATCCCGTCCAGTGATACAGGAAATGCCGGAATATCATGCGAAGGAAGAACCAAGGATGCGCCTGCGCCTTCCCGAGATACTCTGCACGTTTTGCAGCCATGTAACCGGTTTCGCCTAATGTCTTGAACCGCCCATACTCGAGGTGATTGTGAGAAAGCAGCCCGGAATCGGGCGTCACGTCAGAGAGATCGCCATTGTTGCCGACGTGCACCTCGAGCCAGAAGTTGTCGCGCAGCGGAATCAGCCGATGAAACACGCGATAGTTCCGGTAGCTCCAAGGTGCGATCGTAATCAGGAACATGCTCGCAGGAATCAAGATTCTGAGCGCGTTTTGTCGCCTCGGCTTTCTTAGGCCCAACCATGCAGCGAGAATTGGGAATGGTGCGACGAGCGATGGACTAACAAGTGCCGCAACGCCCCATGTAGCGCCCCACAGGGCCGATTTCTGGTTCCGCCATCGCTGCCAGAGTTGGACGGTTTGCAAAAGCGCACAACTGAATAGCAGGCATGCCAGAGCGTTCTCCCAAATTCGGTTTGCAGAAAAATCGATGCCATAGGGATAGAAGGCCCAAGTCCATCCTGCGTACCGCGCCGTCTTGCGACCGAACAATATGTCGGCCAATCGGCATATCGGAAAGACGGTGCCTGCGCTGAAAACAGAGTTCAACGAAAGGATCGCGACCGAACTCGCGGGATTTACACCGCCGGAGATCTTCAGGCATAAAGCAATCAAATATGGATAGATCGGCGCATAAAACGCAGTAGGCCCGGTTGCGTCATCGAGCGGAGATGAGAAGCCGTTTCCTTGCCAGATCGAGCGCGCCACCCGGCCCATCTCATATCCAAACTGCCAATGGTTTCTGGCAGGGCTTAAATGATGTGGATAGCAGAATCCACAAACAATGAGCCGGAGTAGAAGCCCCGCAGCGAACATCAGCTCCGCCGAATCTGCAGTCAGCCGAATCATCTTTCGGCGGGAATAGTTGGTCGTGACGCAAGCCCGGCGATAAAGGGCCGCCGCAGTGTCCGGGACGACCGTTTCGTGCCTACTCATGACGCCTCCGCGTATGCAACGTACGGGCGAGCTTGCGCTGCATGTCCGGCCAGAACTCATCCGTGAGCAGGCCTGTCGGGTCCCACATCAGGTTCATGCCGAACCGGTTCATCGTCAATCCCAAGCCTCGTTGTGCGGGCGGATAATACGCGTTTGCCAGCGCGCTGCTGCTAAGGGTTCCGAGAATCTTCGACCAGTTGAACTGCCGCGTACCGTTGTCGCCCCTGGTCCAGAACTCCTGGCTGAGTGCATACGCCATCCGGTGCATAACATTGCCGTGTCCCAGGCGGTGAAAGCGTGGGTCCTGGTGGAGCGCCATCCGAAACGCCGTCGAGGCCAGCCCGCCGTTCACGGTATCGAGCATGGCAGCGCCATATCGTCTGCCAAAGCCCTGCATACCTTGTCCATATTGCGGAAACTGGTTCGCCCTCTGGCTCAGGGCGGCATTCACGCCCGCCGAAACCCACATAAAGGGATCGAGGCCCATACGCAGCGAGAGCGCCAGCTTCTCTTCAGCCGTATACGGCTCCGGATTTTCACGGTTGGTGATATCGAACGCCGGTACCAGAAACAGAACACGTTCGTGTCCTTCCGTTGGCGACGCTGGAGGCGTGTCCTCGAATCCCGGCATGTTCGCTGTGAAGATTGTTGCGAGCACAACCAGCCGCAGGCTCCAGACACTCGCCCGCGAAAAACGGCGCATTCTCTCCTCCGCCGCGCCCGGCGGCACTTCATTTGTCATCCGTTCGACCTCCGAATTCGGACTTGACTGCACCCGAGCGAGACGGGTGGTTACAAAGGTTGTTTCTGAAAAGCAGCTCATCCGGACCGCTTTATCTCTCAAATGGGGAAAAAGCCGGAATCTGCCGGAGTGGGAGCGTGAGTACAATACAAGCCGGTCAGCTCGACACGATTCCGAGACCGTAGTTATCAGCGGGCGAAATGATCGCGCACCATCTTCGCGATCGCTTTCGCGATTCCATTGGCAGTCTGACTTGCGTCGCCGCCGGTCATCGCGGTTTGCATCTTCAAGTTCAAAGGGTTGTTTCTCAAAGACGCGTGCGCATCCTGCTCGAAGATCGTCTGCTGCGTAATCGCATCGCGCAATTTCACATGGAGGGCGATCTCAGCCTGTCCTTTGCGGCCGCCTTTCGTAATGGCATACATCAGGGGCCGCCGCTGAGATAGCGGACCGCACGATTGCCGGCGTGGAAGGCCGTGACCTCGCCAGAGAGCACGAGTTTGTGCTTTTCTGCCTCAGATACGCCGGCCTGTTCCAAGTGAACATCCGAAAAGTACTTCGTACGGTTCAACTGATCCACGATGTTACGCATCATCAGCGACAGATAGCCGTTTGGAAGCTTCACCGCTTTCGCCGTCGTGAAAGTAGTAACGATAAGAGCCTGCTTGTTAGAGCTGGCGACTGCACTCGCGCAAAGCAAAAACAGTCCCAGTACGCAAGTTTTCCGCGTGCTACAGCACATAACTTTCTCTCCGTGCCTCTTGCTTCTGCCAACCTCAGCGCACAAGCGCCAGGCGCAGCGTCGCGCCGAACACCGGCAACGCATCCTGTACGCCCGCGAACGGGCCGATTGTCAGATAGCGATTCAGGCGTATGTCGGCACGATAAGTTACGGCGAACAAAGGCGTAACCGGCAGCTCGTTCGGCGACCATTTACGCTGGCGTATCTCGCCACCTCCGTAAGTCGTGCGGTAATGCACTGTAAGTTGCGGGCCGATGCCAGCTCCCAGACCTACTCCCATGCTGAATCGCTTGCGGTGCATAAAATTGAAGTACTTTGTTGCCATGACGCCGGGCAGGCTGGTGCTGCCGCTATATGTGTTACCGGCAAACTCATCGGCTACTCCGCGCGCGTGACCGTCGAAAGCGAGGCGGGTAAATGCAACGGAAAAGCTCGGTGAGCCGTCCTGATGCATGCGCGTAATTCCAACATCGAACAACGGTCCCGAACCGCTTACTTTGAAGCGATTCTGCAGGCTATTTGCGAGCTGCGAGACACCTGCAATGAAACCGCCGCCGGACTGAATGGCCCAATAGGGCGTTTCCTCCGAGCCGATATTTTGTTGACCAAAAAGCGAGCCCGCTAGCATGATTACAATCGCCGGCACACACATACGACTTACTAGCTTCTGCATAGTTCCCTCCGAAATAACTGTGAAAAGTCAGCGCCAGGACCCCCTCCGAAAAGGTCCTTAGCTGAGTGAAGCGAATCGCTTGCACTGCATTGAACGAAGTAAGCCGAGGCTTCCCTTCCATGCAGCGACAAAACTTTCAGCAACGCGCAAAAAGGTGGTATAGTGTTGCTACTTCGGTGGACTATCAGGGCCTTGGAACGGAAGCCCTTGTTCGAGCATGCGTCGAAAAACACGACCCGGCGGCATGGGAAGAATTCATCCGCCGCTACCATGCGGTGATTGGAAATTCGGTGCTCCGCCACGTACGCCAATGGCATGCTGCCTCTCCTGAACTCGTCGACGACCTGATTCAGGAGACACTGCTGAAGTTGTGCAAAGATCGCTGCGCGATTCTGCGCGGCTTCAAGCTCGAATCGGAGAATTCAATCTACGCGTTCCTGAAAGTTGTAAGCGCGAACGTGGTGCGAGACCATTTCAAGCGAGAGATGGCTGCGCGCCACGGAGGGTTATCGCAAACCTGCAGCACGGACGAATTTCCAATAGCTCAAAGCGGGACCGACGCGGACCTGCACCGGCGAATTTTGATCGGCGAAATCGAATCTCATCTCGACCAGTGCGTGAGCGGCGAAACCGGGGATCGCGATAAGCAGATCTTCTGGTTTTATTTCCGTCACGGCTTCACAGCAGAAGCCATCGCCGCGCTGCCCGGGATCGGATTACAGGTCAAAGGTGTGGAGAGCACGATCCACAGGCTCGCAAGGCAATTACGCACGAAATTGGCGACAAGGCCGATCGCCAAAGGAAAGCAGACCAGCTCTTCGTTATGACAGATGAGGAGCGAAACCTGCATGGGGCGGCCCATCTTTCCGATGAGGCGGTGGATGCGCTTCTCGGAGAAGTGCCGGGCGAGCAAAACGGCGGCCGTAATCTTCCTGTCTGGCAGCACCTTGCCGGATGCGTAACTTGCCGTGAGCTCTTCGAAGCCCAGAAAGAGGCGCAGAACGTTCTCCGAGGTTTGCGGGCGGGTATGAAGATCGAATGCCCTCGAATGACCGAAAACTGGGCAGGATTGGTTGCCGGATTACTTCCCCTGTCCGTGAGCCGCGAGTTGCGCGAGCACGCCGCCAGATGTGACGCCTGCGCAGAAGTCCTCAAAAGAGAGCTGGCCGCGTTTCGCGATGAGCCTACCTCAGAAGAGATTCGCTTTCTCGAAGATCTACCGAGCGCGCGTTCCGCGGACCGGCGTGAACTTGCCTACCGTCTTGCTGCCGCCTCCGCGTCAGGACTCGCTCGCGTACCCGTCCGTAGCCCGACCAGATTCTGGAAGGTTGCCGGCGGAGCGATCGCCGCCTTGGCTGCTTCGCTAACCGCTTTTGTCTGGCTCAATCCCGCCCGCCGTGCGGACTCTCATCTAGCCGAAGCCTATCGTGAGAATCGCGTTCTCGAAATGCGGTTCGAAGGTGCGCCGGCCGCACCACTGGCGCGCACAACAAGGTCCGGAAGCGCGGCCGATGAGAGTCCCTCGCTCGATGAAGGAAGGGCGGTGATCTCTCGCCAACTGAAGCAACATCCTGATGATCCGGAGTGGATGCAGCGGCAAGGGCGCGCGTTCCTGCTTGCCTCCAAGCCGGACAGGGCGATCGCAGTTCTTCTCAAGGCCGGGCGCCTCGAGCCTGGAAACACATCACTGGATATCGATCTGGCCTCCGCATATTACGAGCGCTGCATAATGTCCAATCAGAAAAAGGATTGCGAGGCCGCGCTGTCGCGTCTGAACCAGGTAGTTGCGCGCGATCCGGGAAACGCGACCGCCCGTTTTAACCGCGCCGTCGCTCTCGAAAGCTTGGATCTGTTCAGCGCAGCCGAGCAGGAATGGAAGACCTATCTCAAGATCGACCCGAACGGGCCTTGGGCGGCCGAAGCCAAGAAGCGCCTCGCTGCGATCGGGGGCCGGAAGCGAAGATTGAATTCCGTGAATCGCGAGGATTTGGCCAACCGTGATGTGGCCGCCGCTACCGACTCCGTATTCGTCCATTGGCCGCAGCGAGACAGGTCCGCGAGCGCAGCGATGAAGCTGGCTTCCGTTCTGGAAACGGCGCATCACGACCGCTGGCTCCGCGATATCCTTACCACCTCGCGAAACGCTTCCATGGAACCGGGCTTGGTGGCTCTGGGCAAAACCATCGAAGCGGACGCAATCGGCGACTTCCGGGAGGGCGAAAGGACGCTGGAGACCGCACTCCGCGTGTTCACGGCTGCGCACAACACTCCCGGGCTGATGCGCGCCCAGGCTGAGCAACTCTATTTGTGGCATCATGCTGTCCGTGATCTCGAATGCGCGCAAACCGGAGGGAACCTGGCGCCTGTACTCGAGAGGAGAGGCTATGTCTGGCTGAGCAGCTTTGTTCGCGAGGAGATCGCCTCCTGCCAGGCGGCCATGGAGAGATTCGACGAAGCGCGCGCCAATGCTCTAGCGGCCTCGAAGCTCGCAGAGTTTGGTAATTATCCGGAACTCAGCCTGCGCGCCCAGGGGATCCTTGCTTCGGTTGAGCATGCGGCGGGGAATTCAGAGCAACTCTGGAACCTGAACGTCGCCGGGCTGGATCGGTGGTGGGCCGGATGGCACCGGCCCATGCGGGCGTATCAGTTCTACATGGACCTGTCGCTCGCAGCCCGCGAAGAAGGCGAACCGGCGATTGCCTTGGCGATGGCGAGGGAGGCGGAGCTGCGCGCGGCCGCGACTTCACACCGGCTCGCTCAGCAATTTGCGGTAATCGAACGCGCCAGCGCAGCACTCGATGCAGGCGAATGGCGGGAAGCGCGGGCGGCTTTTGCACGCGCCGAGAAACTTTCCCAAGGAGAGCAAGCCGACAATTCGTATCGCGCTGAGGTGCAGATCGGCATCGCGCGTCTCAATCTGCTGGACCGGCGAGCGCAGATCGCACGCACTCGGCTCAGCCAGGTGGCCGCCTTCGTACATCGCGCCGAAAACGTTCCGCTGGCGATCAACTGGATGCAAGCGTCAGCGGAAGCTGCTCGTATCGATCATCGCGCGAGTGAGCGCGAGTCCGCGCTTCGTACGCTCATCAGCTTTGCCAATGCCGGGCTTCTTTCTCTTGCTTCCGAAGCGGACCGCGTGCGATGGATGGGCACACTGGAGGCCGCGCATCGCGACCTGGCCGCCTCGTTATGGGAACGTGGGGAGAAGAATGGAGCGCTTGCCGTCCTCGAGCAAATGCGAGGGAACTCGCGAGCAGAGCACTCGCCCGCGGCCTCGATCGCCTGGGAGCCCTGGCACGGCGAGCGGCAGTTGGGGCAGCAGCTACTCTGCGATCGCGCGGAAACGGTGTTGTCGTATAGCACGCTGGGCCGGTCGCTGAGGATTTGGGTTTATGGCGCGTCCGGCATACACGTCGCTACCGCTCCGGCCCAGCCGGCGGAAATCCAGTTGCTAGCTGCTCGTTTGACCGAACATGCGTCGGATGCTTCGATATCCAACGAAGTGCTTCGCTCGGAAAGTCAAGCCTTGTACTCGGACCTGATCGCTCCGGTTGAGAACTGGCTCCCGGCCGCCGGGCCGATCACGATCGAAGCGGAAGGCGCACTCTGGTCGCTGCCGTGGGAGGTGCTCCAGGATTCTCGCCATGCACTTTTATCGCAGCGCTTCCAGATCGTGTTGTCGCCTGGCTTCAATTACCGCAACCACGTGAGCGAGCACTTGGCCGGGGTTGGACCGGCAAGCCGCGCCACCTTACTCATGCCTCCTATGGAGCCCGGCGAGCGCCCGCTAAGCGATTTGCGTCTGGAAGAGGCTTCGTTCCGCAAACATTTCGTGCATTCGACCGTATTCAGCGGTGGCGGGGCACCATGGATGGATCTGCCACGGATACTGCGTGAGACGGAATTGATTCATTACGCCGGCCATTCGGCCGTGCGCCATGGGCAGACTATCTTGGAATTGCCCACTGGAAACGGCAAAACGAATCCGCTCACTGTCACTCGCGACGCCTTACCACGCTGCCGGTTGGTGGTGCTTTCCGCTTGCTCCACTGCGGGAAATTCTGCCGAGCAGGTCGTCGGTGCTGAGAGTTTAGTTCGACCGTTTATCGCGTGCGGGATTCCTTATGTTTTAGCGACGCGCTGGCCGGTTGATTCCACGGTGGCCGCGCGAACCGTGGATTCGTTTTACGGGCTTCTCTTATCCGGCATGTCGCCCTCAGTTGCGCTGGGGAAGACGATGGAGAAATTACGCGCCGATACCTCGACGGCACACCCCTTCTATTGGGCGGCTTTTGTGTTGTTCGGCTCGGGCACTTGAGGTGGCGAAATTCAGCTCGCCCGGACGGAGAAGCAGTGTGCGACTTGGGCGCCGTGTTGGCAGCCCTTCAGTTCGCTCAGGCTCATTTGGTCCAGATCTCCCACGTGAACGGGTTCCACCGGATTGTCCACAATTATGGATGTGCTGAGCTTGTGCATCCTACACAGTTCATTAAAAACAATGGGCGGCTTCATTTCATCTCCGCACGACGGCTCCGCATAAAAATGGAGCGCCTGGTCGGGCAAAGAAGATGATGCTCCAGTATCCGGCATTACCGTGAGGTTGCCGTAAGTAAAACAGGCGAGTATTTGTATCGAAACGCGACCCGTTTTCTGTACCGGTCCGTTAAGATCCACTTGCACGTCGCGCGCTGTTTGTGCATCATCCGGCAGCGGCAGCCTGACCTGATAGTACTGAAGGGTAGTATCGATCGCGCCGGAAGCTCCTTTGAGTAAGGGAATGTTCAGCTTGGATAACAGCCCACGTTTTCCGCCCTGTGATGGACGCGATAACTGGATGGTTTCGCCGAGTGCAATTTGTTTCAAATCTCTCGTCGGATCGCCGCCGCTGGTCTGCAGCGTGCCCCACAGATATACGTGGTCCGACATCTGAGAACCAACCGACCGCCCGACAATCGGCGCGCGCGCAACGATTGTGTTTTCCTGCTCGGTGAACGAGAACATCCCGCTGAAGTAAACCTGAATCATGTGTTGGAAGCCTTAATCGAAAAGCAGTGCGCGACCTGGGCTCCGGTCGCCTTCATTTTCAGCGGTTGATGAACCGTTATAGTATCCGACTTACGGCACATGCGGCTCAGCTCTCTAAAGGCACATTGGACGTGACCAGGCGCAGCCCTCCCATGCCCTGACATCGGTTCTGCGTGAAACTTGGCCAATGCCCCTTTTGACAACGCCAGATTGCAACCGGAATCGGATGTCACTGTCAGCACAGAATCCGCTGAATAGTGAAGCACAAAATAGTGATAAATAGTATTGTCGCCAGTCTGCTTTACGGGCCCTTGAATACTCACCTGTTCGGGCTGAATCGGCTTGACGCAACAGGGCAACGGCATTATGATTTGGCAGTAGCGAAGGTTCGTCTCGAGACCTGTGAACGAGTCGAGTTCTGGACAAGTAAGGGAACTGATATCGCCTTGTTGCGGCGTGTGACAGCTAATACTCCACACATCGTTCCGCTCCATGCCAATTGGTTTTTTGCTGCCCGGATGCTTAAAAAGATATCCGTGCGAAGCCACTTGCGGAACGTGCACCACCACGCAGTTCCCCTTCGGTTCGAATAAAAACATGCCGCTGAATTTGATGCTCGGGCCGCCCGCGCAGTTCTGACATGGGCTCTTTGCGTTGCCCACCGCGCTTCCAAGCGCGCTAGCTGGTTTTCCTTCTTCTCCAGTCATGCAATCTCCTTGCTTATCGGTCCTTTTCCCGCTTGCGGAATCGGTAATCGCTGGTGTTCGGATAGGAACCAACAGCCTACACAATTTACACCATTTCGCGGTGTTACTGTGGTGCAGCAGAACGGATCCTGTATCTCCAGAACGAATTTAAGTAGCCAACTCCCTTCGCTTAGAATGAATTCCTCGGCCTCTGATGTCCTTGTATAACTCAGTGGCCGGGGAACTGGGTGAGCTTTCGCGGACCGCCAAACCCCAGCCGATATCGCAGACGCAGCCGCCTTCATCAGTCGTCTGAGCCAACTCTGCCGAGAGGGCAAACGTATCGTCATACACTGCGCAGTCGGAATCGGCCGCGCTTCGGTGATTGCAGCAGCATACTGGCATCTAACGGTTGCTCTGTGGCGAACGCTTTCGACGCCATCTCCCGCGCTCGCGACTACCCGTCCCAGATACCCCGAATCAGCGCACTTGGCTCAAAAGTCTGTTCGCCGACGGGAGCTGATGCGCCAGAACGCGTAGCGTCGCCGCGTGAGCGGTTATTCAAACGCGCTTGCGTCCGCTGATAGTGACAGCCGCATTCCATATCTGCTGGACGGACGCCAACGAAATATGTTCAAGAATCACGTCGATCTCATCGGGTTCATCGGTCCCGATCCCGAAACACACCAGCTGGAAGACACCAGCTCACTAACTTCCTTTTCTCTGGCTACGCAAACCAGCAGGAAAATGAATCGGGCGCGTACGAGAGCCGCACGGAATGGCACCGCATCGTGGTCTGGGGCAAGCTCGCAGGGTTTGCCGCCACCCTCGGTAAAGGCGCTCACATCGAAGTCGAGGGCCAGCTCCGGCATCGCGTTTACCAGAAAGAGATCTCGACCGGCAAGAAGAACATTGACGTTGACATAAATGTTTCAGAGATTCACGCCGGCGCGATTCGCAAACTCGACCGGAACGGCTCGCACCCCAGGTCCGGCGATGACCAGTGTCCGACGAAGCGCCCAACAAGGCGCTAGTTGGTCCCGATGCGCTCGGATTACGTCGCGAAACCGGTAATCTGAGACGCCGGGTGGACGTGTACGACGAGGTTGCTTGTGGAAAATTTATGCTAACTCATTTATCTTCATGCGTTTACAGTGGTGGACGGCATGGGATTCGAACCCACGACCCCCACGTTGCGAACGTGGTGCTCTCCCAGCTGAGCTAGCCGCCCCCGGTTATTCGTTTCCACGCGCATGAGCCGGCCGCTCTCTGCGTGCTTCGAATCAAATATAACATCCGGCGATGCTACGATGGCGGTTCGCAGACTGTATGGTCCTCTCCGACGTCGATATTCGCCGCTACCTCGACCTGGGCAAGATTCGCATCTCGCCATCGCTGCCGGCTGAGCAGTTCGGCAGTTGCTCTGTTGACTTCCGGCTCGGCTCGGAGTTCAGCGTTTTCGAGCACAGCCGGCATGCCTTCATCGATGTGCGCGAAAAAGGCGCCATCCAGGACATCATGCGGACGATTCACGTCAAAGAAGGCGAGCCCTTTATCCTGCAACCGCGCGAATTCGCACTCGCCATTACGGAAGAGAGTCTCGAACTTGATGACGACGTGCTCGGCCGCCTGGAAGGGCGCTCGAGTCTGGGCCGGATCGGCATCATCGTTCACGGCACCGCCGGACTCTTCGATCCGGGCTGGCGCGGCAAAGCGACGCTCGAACTCAGCAACCTCGGGATCATGCCCGTCGCACTCTATCCGGGCATGCGCATCTGTTCGTTCACGTTCGAACAACTCTCCTCGCCGGTATCCGTGCCCTACTACAAAAAATCAGGCAACAAGTACGCGGGCCAGACGCAGCCGCTCGCCAGCCGGCTAACGAGCGAAGTAAAACGAAGTTAGCAATTCACTAAAAAATCCTGCCCAATCCAAACCACCACCGGCGATTGTCGCCATTTCCGGCACTAACTCCGATGAATACCGGGCCCAGCATGGTACGAGCCGCGAGCACCGCCGATCCGTCGAAGGGTACTCCGGGACCGCTCGTAATCGCGCCGTGTAACCGCGCCGCTTCGACCAAACCAATCGCGTACAAGCCCTCGCCGATGAGCGGACTGAAGGATATCAATTTACGTTCGTAACCAGTCTGCACAAGCAGATAGCCGTCGCCCACCAGTTGATTCTGGCCGAAGGCGCCGAGCCGGAACGGACCGCCCAGCGTGAAGGCGCGGAAGCCAATATCGTTTACATCAGCGCCGAAGCTGGAGCCGCCGGAAGCCGTCCAAAATATTGACGCAGGCTTACTCACAGGGACGAAGTAGCTCGCGCGAAACTGTGCCTGTCGAAAAGAGGGAAAAAGATCACTCGGTTGCAAGTTGCTGAAGGATGCTTCCAGGTTGAATCCCGTACGCGGAACCTGTACATTATCCGCCCCGTAGAATCGATAGGTTAGTGCTGAGATCTCCTGACGTTCACTGCTATTCGGAAGCAGATCCGGCGTAACCTTCGCAATGGATTTGAACCAGAGGTAATCTTCTCCTATTCGCAGCTCCGATCTCGGCCCCATGGCATAGCCGATGTCCGCACCAAAGCCATCCTGTTCCAGCCGGTATTGTCCGGTCCGGTTTTTCCCGCTGTACTCGTAAAACGGAGAACTTACAGCGTATAATCGCGGTGCGAAAAACCACTTACTTTTTCGAGTAAGTGGCCTGTAATATTCGCTCCGAACTCCGTAAGTACTCCCGAAGAAAGCGTCGTTTCGCCACTCCGAGCGATATCCTCCCAAGTCCAGAAACGTTAGGCGCGCCATCATGCCAAACAGCACCGTATCCGGGTCAGTGCCATCAATCGTCAGGCCCAGATTGACCAGCGGGGGCCCGTACGTTTTTTCATAGGTCTTCGCTTCAAGCCCGCTTTGACCATTTCGTTCCACCATCGTGTAACCGACGCTGCTCATCACACCCCTACCGGTAAACGCGGTCAGTGTTCGCTCGACCGCGGGTAAATGAGCCGGTTTGCCGATAAAACGATCCAGGCTTTGCTTGAGTGCCTGGTTGTAGTCAGGTTTCGTTCCTTGTACTTCCACAAACTGCGGGGCGGGAACGTCATGGCGCGTTTTCTTCTCCCTCTCGGCGAGGTAGTTACTCCACTCGCCATCGTTCACCGAAATACTGTCTAGCATTTTCTGTTTCTGTTCGGCCGCAGCGTAACCTCTTGGAATAATCTGCGCTCCGGCTTTAAACGAAGCGCTGGTAAACCCGTGTAAGTCGGCGCGCAGCAGAATATCGGCAGCCGTCATATTACGCAGCTCGTTTGCCGAGACCATAATGCTGATATTGCGCGCGGCTATCGAAAACATGGAATCGTAAGTATTCGGGTTCACCGGACCGGGATCCAGAAAGACGGCGATGACAATATCTACTCCGGCACGTTTGGCGACATCCACCGGAAGGTTGTCCACTGCCCCGCCATCGGAAAAGGCGTGTCCGTCGATAACAACCGGCGAAAAGACGCCCGGAATCGCCATGGTGGCCCGCAAGGCTCGTGCGATTGAACCGCGGTCGAATACTTTCTCCCGCCCGGCAGTAACATCGGTCGCTACGCATCGAAACGGAATTGGAAGATCGTCGAAGTTCAGATTGTCGGGATAGGCGATCGTGGCGCGGTCGATGATGAGTCCGGTCTGGTGCCCGGAATTCAGCCCAGCCGGAAAGTTCAGCCGCTTGCCCTTTGTTCCCAGTTCGAGCGCATTCTGGAAAGCAATCCGGTCTTCTTTGCGCCGAAAGTTCAGATCCTGAAATGCGGTGCGGCCGCTGAGCACTTCGTCCCAGTCAATCTCTTCGGTAAGCCCGCGAATTTCAGCCGGAGACTTCCCGATTGCGTACAGACCCCCGATCAGTCCGCCCATGCTCGTTCCCGCAACGAAATCAACGGGAATATGGTGTTGCTCCAGATATTCGAGAACGCCAATATGCGCGAAACCGAGAGCGCCGCCTCCTTCGAGCACCAGCGCCACGCGCGGACGCGCCGCCACCTGCGCCATACATAGAACCGTAACGGCAAGCAATACGATCGATCGACGCACGTTTGTCAAGCTAAGATCGTACCCGACAGCTCTGCGATACAGTTGGGAATGGAAGCCCGCCTCGATGCGCACCTCGTTTCCGGTTGTCTCCGGTGCCGCTGCGGCCGCTCTCGGCTTGGGGCTTTTCGCTGCCACGCTGCCTCCGCCTGATGGCGATCTGCTTCCGAACAGTGCCCCCAATATCGGTGCACGCACCAACCGCAAGGCGCAGCAGCCCGGGACCTTTCGTCAGTACCGCGGCTGGGAATACGAGGACTTCCCGCTTCCACCCGATTTCAACGTTCCTGGCGAATGGGTGTTTGCGCGTTTCATGTATCGCGCCGTCCCCACTCCGTACGGCCGCCGCAACAACTGGACCATCGACTATCCGCGCTCGGACCGCCACCTTTCCGCAGCGGTACGGCGTCTCACTCGCATCGACGCGCGCTCAGTCGAAGAACCCGTCGCTGCCGAAGACGCCGACGATATCTACAACTGGCCCTGGCTCTACGGCGTCGAAGTCGGTCATTGGGACCTCACCGACTTGCAAGCCGCCAAGCTGCGCGATTTCATCGATCGCGGCGGTTTCTTCATGTGCGACGATTTTCACGGCACCTGGGAATGGGAGACGTTCGCGGCTAGCATGAAGAAGGTCTTTCCCGACCGCCCGATTGTCGACATCCCCGACAGCGATCCGATCTTCCACACCGTCTACGATCTCGATCATCGCTACCAGGTTCCCGGCGAGCAGTTTGTGTATAGCGGGCGAACATTTGAAAAGGATGGTTATCAGGCGCGGTGGCGCGGTATCTACGACGAGCACGGCCGCCTGGTCGTCGCGATCTGTCACAACATGGATCTCGGCGACTCCTGGGAACATGCCGACAATCCTCTCTATCCCGAGCAGTACTCCGCGCTAGGATTTCGCATCGGGATCAATTACGTCGTTTACGCCATGACGCATTGAGCGGATCCCTCCCACGATCTCGCGCACCGCCTCCGCAACCACATCCGGCCGCTCCAGATGCAGCCAGTGGCCCGTATCCGGAATCTGAATGTGCCGTCCATTCCGGCGGCCTGCGATCCATTCTTCGCGCTCGGCAAGCTCTTCGCTGGTCGCATTCGCCGCGGAAAGAATGGTAACCGGCAACTCGGCCGGGATCCCGATTTGCGAAGCAGCCAGAGCCGCATCGGGAAGACATTCCAGATACTCGGCCATCGCGTGAAACGGTTTCGGCAGGCACCACTGCGCGCGCACAACAGGCACAAGCTCTGCCGGCAGCTTTTGTATCTCGCCGACCAGCCGTCCCAGCATCGACGTAGCGTTGCCGGCACTGGCGCGCGCAATCCCCGCCGTGATTCGTTTACTCGGCAAACGTGCTGCCGCCACTGCGAAGCGCACGACCCCGAGCCGGGCGAGCCGCGCGCCTCGCCGCGAGAGTTTTGCACCGAGCGCGAGGCGTTTTCGATCCGCTTCCGAGCAGTGCGCCCATGCCTTGATCGAGACCGGATCCACCAGCACCAGGCCTGCCGTGGCATTCGGATAACGATACGCAAACGACCGCACGATCAACGCTCCAAACGAATGCCCGACAAGCACCAAAGGTCCCGCGACCCGCGCCTCGACGAGCAACTGGTGCAACTCATTCGCGATCTCGTCCAGATTTCGCCGGCCACCCGCTTCGCTCCACCCCAGACCCGCGCGATCGTAGCTCACCGTGCGCGTGAACTGCGCAATCCGAGGCTGTACATACGCCCAGCTCAGCGAACTTGCGGCCAGCCCGGCTTCGAGCACCACCGCCGGCGCTCCTTCGCCTTGCTCAAACAGATGCAGTTTCCGTCCGTTTACCGGAACAAGGCGGCCACGCGGCTTATAGCGACGGCGGTCTATTGCAGCGCCGAAAAACTGGTATGCCAGGACAGCGGCAATCGCGGCGCCGAGGCACCATGCGCAAACCAGGATCAATCGGCGACCATCAGCTCACCGGGCAGGATCGGCCGCGTCCGAGGCAGCGCTCCTCGGCTGGCCGCGAATCCCACGCCCGCAAGCACTGCCACGAATACAAAAAGCTTCAACAGGTCCGCCGCATGCGTCTCGGGCAGCGCTTTCCAGAAAATCAGCAGCACGGTTTGCGCCGCCGTGACCGCCCAGACTGTGCCGTAGAAATAGCGCCGCTCGGTTCCTTCGCCGGCCGTCGAGCGCCGCACACGGGGCAGCACGCCTGCCACCCCGAGCCCCACAATCAACACCAGCAACGGGAAATAGCCGTACTGGTAAATCTGGCGCAGCCGCCATCGCCTCGTCGCAACCGCCACCAGCAATCCGATCAGATTCAAGAGCGCGAAGTTCAGCAGCGCGTTCCAGGCGAAGGTATAGCAAATGCGCCGGTAGAGCGGATTCGGCTTATCCTCGCAAAAACGCAGAATGTAAGGCGCCGCTTCCACTCCCGGCAGTTGCCCGAACAGCGCGGCTACACCCGTACCGAACAGAACGGCGATGAGCCAGAGCAGGTTCGCGCCGCTCGGCCCATGGGCAAACAATTGAAACGTCAATGGCCCGGGAGCTAGAAAAAACACCCAGATCCAGATCGGCCAATGGGCCACCCGGTACCAGAATTTATTGCGCGTTCGCATGCGCCGTTCATGCGCATACTCCACCCGACCCGTATATTGCTTCATTCGTTCAATATTTGTGAATCTCGCCAGCCGCTTTCCTCGTAATCAGCATAGGAAAGGAGATCAGAGGCGAATTGCTGGCGAGCTTCGACGCGTACCTCACGGCCGATCCCGCCCTTCCGCTGCCTGCCTTTGCCGACGTGATCGAAGCCAATAAAGCCATGGTCTACAGCATTGGCTGGCATTTCCTGCGCGATCGTACCGCCGCCGAAGAGCTGGCTCAGGAAGTCTTTCTTCAGCTCCATCGTAACTGGCACGCCATGAAGTCGCCCGCACATGTTACGCACTGGCTCCGCCGTACCGCCAGCCATCGCGCCATCGACGCCGCCCGGCGTTCGAAGCGCAGAGCCGAGACAAGCCTCGATGAGACAGCTGAGCCGTCGACCCTCGAACGCGTTCACGACACGTTCCTGAGCTCATACCTGGAACGCATCGTCTCGTCGCTGCCCGAAAAGGCGCGCATGATCGTTATTTTGCGCTATCAGGAAGATATGGACATCGAGGAAATTGCGCGCACACTCGACATGAAACCCGCCACCGTCAAAACGCAGCTCGCCCGCGCACTCGAACTATTGCGAAAGAAGACGGAGAAGCGACTGGGCGAACCTGCCCCGAATGGCCGCGATGGCGCGCAGGGAGACCAGGCATGAACGATTTTGAAAACGAGCTGCGCAAAGCGCTCGCCCGCCGCGAGCCTTCGCCTGATTTCGTCGAGCGTGTGCTGGCGCGGACGGCTCCGGCCCGCAAACCGGCTTCTTTCGTCTTCTCGTGGTGGCGTTTCGCTTCGGCGGCCGCGCTGATCGTTGTCCTGTTCTCGGCCGCCTTTGGCTATCGCCAGCATATTCGTCGGGAAAAAGGCGAAGCCGCTAAGAAACAGCTCATGGTCGCGCTCCGGATCGCCGGAACCGAACTCCGCGACGTGCAGCTGCACGTTAAAAAAATCGAAAAGCAAGAGGCCGTTCTGCAATGAAATTTCTGCTCTGTCCGATTCTCGCCGCCATGCTGGGCGTATCTGTCTGCGCCGCGGCCGACGATGTCAAATTCCCGCTGAGCTTCGACAAGCTCGCCGAGCGCGCCACCGAAACCGTCGATGTCACGCTCGACGCTTCCATGCTCCAGCTGGCCAGCCAGTTCCTCTCGAACGAGGACAAGGACGAGGCACAGGCCAAGAAGGTCGTCTCGAAGCTGAAAGGCGTGTACGTGCGCAGTTTTCAGTTCGATAAGGATGGCCAGTATTCGATCTCCGATGTCGATGCTCTCCGCGCACAGCTGAAATCTCCCGAATGGACGCGCATCGTAGGCGTGAAATCAAATAAGGGCGAGAACGCGGGCATCTTTCTGCACAAGTCCGGCGACCAAATCCAGGGGCTCGTCGTGATTGCCGCCGAGCCGCGCGAGCTGACAATCGTCATGATCAACGGCCCCATCAAGCCCGAAGAATTGAGCGAACTCGGCGGCCACATGGGTATTCCGAAAATCGGCGAAAGCAAAAGCTCGAAAGAGGAGGAATGAGTAATGCGGACCCATATCCTCTCGCTATGTGCGCTCGTGCTCTGGCCGGCCATTCTTCCCGCCAGCGACTTCGATTGGCTGGTGCGCGAGTTTTCTCGTGAAAGCGGCGCGCAGCAGGTGCATGTCCCCTTCTTAGGCTTTGCGCGCTTCGTTGTGCAGATCGGGCATCCCGCCGGTACTACCGATATGCGCCTGGCCATCTTCGAACGCGGCGATCTCGACAGCATGCGTTTCCGCGCCATTACCGACACCACCGTCGGCGGCAGCTGGAAACCCATGATTCGGATTCGCTCCTCGAAGGGCGAAGCCACCAACATCTACGAACGCACCGAAGGTAAGCACCTCAACCTGCTGATCACCGCTCTCGACAACGACGACGCAACGTTTGTACAGGTGCGTGTCAAGCCGGAAGCCCTGCTGCGCTTCGTCGACGAACACGAGCATCACTGAGCCCGAGAACGAAAGCATCTCCGCGCACCTCATAAAACCCGGCTCGCTGCAATCGGTGTAAAACAGAGTGATGACTCGTTACGCCGCGCTGCTTCTACTCCTCACAACTTCGCTCCTTGCGCAGGACTGGGCTAAACAAAAACTCGAACAATCGCCGCGCCATCGCGAGTTCGTCACCGTGAAACACGACGGCCGATCCGTCGAGGCATACGTCGCCTATCCCGAGGTGAAAGGCAAAGCACCGGTTGTGCTCGTGATCCACGAAATTTTCGGCTTAACCGACTGGGCCGAACTGGCTGCGGATGAATTCGCCGCCGCCGGCTACATCGCTATCGCGCCCGACCTTCTCTCCGGCATGGGTCCGAATGGCGGACGCACCAACAGCTTCGACCAGAGCGCGGCCATGGAAGCGATACACAATCTCAAACCGGACCAGATTAACGCCGATCTGAATGCTGCTGCCGATTACGCGCTGAAATTGCCTGCCGCCGATGGCAAACTGTTTGTCGCGGGCTTCTGCTGGGGTGGCGGCCAGAGCTTTCGCTTCGCCACCAACCGGTCGGATCTCGCCGCCGCGCTCGTCTTCTATGGCCCGCCACCAGACAAAGACGCGATGGCGCGCATCAAGGCTCCCGTTTACGGCTTCTACGCCGGCAACGACTCGCGTATCGACGCCACCATCCCCCAGACCAAAACCGACATGCAGCAGCTGGGCAAGAAATACGATCCGGTCGTTTACGAAGGGGCCGGTCACGGGTTTATGCGCGCCGGCGAAGCCCCCGACGCCAAGCCTGCCGATGCGAAAGCGCGCGACGAGTCCTGGGCACGCGCCAAAAAGATTCTCGCCGCCGAGTAAGGCTCCGCCAGAGCGCCCTCCCGGGGCGAAAGCTACTCTTTCTGTTCTATTCCGCTTGACGATCCCGCAATCATCCTGTACTCTATAGACATTCAGAGATTAAGCCGGCTCCGTTGCACCCAGGCGATCTGAAGACGCAAGCCATGTCGCTCAGCCAAACATGCTTTTGGAGAGTGAATGCGGATCGCAGTGGGGTTGGTTCTTTTCTCGGGGCTGTTGAGCGCCCAGAGCTTTCAAGGGGTATTGCGCGGGCATGTAGCGGACGCGAGCGGCGCAAACGTTCAGGGCGCGCGCGTCGCGCTCACCGATGAAGCGACGCACATCGTTCGCAGCACGCTGTCCGATGGCGCGGGCGAATACGTTTTTCCGTCCGTCACTCCGGCGACTTACACCATAACGGCCGAAGCTGCGGGCTTCAAGAAGCTCGAGCGCGCTGGTGTTGGTGTGGCCACGCAGGCCAGCGTGACGGTTGATGTGACGCTCGAGATCGGGCAGGTCAATCAGCAGGTCAACGTCACCGAACAAGCGCCCGAGCTGCAGACCGGCGATGCTTCCACCGGCCAGCTGATCGATTCGAAAAAAATCACCGACCTTCCGCTGCTCGGACGCAATCCGTTCTTCACCGGCAAACTCGCGCAGTCGGTGGTGTTTGTCGGCAATCCCAAGTTCGGCCGCATGCAGGACCAGAACGCCAATTCGCAGGTCTCGATTGCGGGCGGTCCGGTGCGCACCAATAACTACCTCGTCGACGGTATCTCGATCACGGACTCGACCAATCGCGCGGTACTGGTGCCGTCGCCCGAAGCCGTGCAGGAGCTGAAAGTACAGGCGAGCACCTACGACGCCGAGGTCGGCCGCACCGGCGGCGGCACCTTAAATATGTTCCTGCGTTCGGGTACCAACGATCTGCACGGGAGCGCTGTCGGGCATATCCGTCAAACCGACTGGCTCGCCAACAACTTCTTCGCCAATCGAGCGGGACAGCCAGTCGCCGATCAGCCGTTTCGCGACTGGGCGTTTTCTCTCGGCGGCCCGGTCGTTGTCCCGAAGCTCTACAACGGGCGCAGCAAAACGTTTTTCTTCATCACAACGGAAGCTTACCGGCAGAGTGACGGTGCCACGTACTTGCTCTCCGTGCCGACTGCGCTCGAAAAGCAAGGCGATTTTTCGCAGAGTTATACCAAGAGCGGCAATCTTGAAACCATCTACGATCCGCTGACGACTGCCTCGAACGGCACGCGCCAGCCTTTCAGCGCCGGCGGTGTTCAGAATCGGATTCCGGCATCCCGCCTAAACCCCGTAGGCGTGGCGATTGCTTCGTATTATCCGGATCCGAATCTTCCGACGCCTTACTACGGCGCCCCGAATTATTCGTTCACCGGCAGCTACCCCAATCGCGGCGACCAGAGCACCTGGAAGCTCGATCACGAGTTCACTTCCTGGCTGCGGGCATCGGGTTCTTACATTCACCAGAAGACATTCGAGACCGACGGGCCCTCAAACATCTTTCCCAATCCCGCCACGCCAAATCAGAACTACTGCTGCGATCGCAAGATCGACGCCACACAGGCCAACGCCACCATCGTGCCCGATGCAGCAACGGTCGTAACCGTTCGCTGGGGATTCAATCGCTTCTATTCGCGCAGCACGCAGGCGAGCGCCGGTTTCAATCTGGCATCTCTCGGCCTGCCCGCATCGCTCGCCGCCGAAACACCGAACCCGGCATTCCCGGCGATTACGATGTCGGATCTGAGCAGCTACGGTGGAGGCGGCGCCAACCAGGACGTCTACTACTCGCGCAGTTTCAACGTCACTGCATCGCGCTTCTTAGGCAGGCACACGGTGAAAGCGGGTTTCGATTTCCGCACCCTGCATGACTTCGGCACGCCCCTCGCCGGACCCAGCAGCTTCGGCTTTTCAACCCTCTTCACGCAGGCAAATCCCTTGTTCACAACCGCCGGCACCGGCGCAAGTCTCGCCACACTGCTACTCGGCTATCCCACCTCGGGCAGCATGAACGTCGTCACGAGCTTCGACGACTACGTGCGCTACTACGCCGGCTTCGTGCACGACGATTTTCGCGTCACGCAAAAATTCACGATTAATTTCGGCCTGCGCCTCGAACACGAAACCGGCATCCGCGAGCAAGACAACAAACTGATCACCGGCTTCAATGCCAATGCAGCGAGCCCGCTGAATCTTGCGATAAACGGGCAGCCGGTTCGCGGCGAAGTGCTCTATGCCGGCGTGAACGGCAATCCGAGTCAGACCGGCGATCCGCGCAGCATCAAGCCCGCGCCGCGCTTCGGATTTGCCTACAACTGGAACGACAAGACCGTCATCCGCGGAGGCTACGGCATTTACTGGGCGCCGAACTTTTTCAACTTCCAGAACGCCATCGGTTACTCGCAGACAACGTCCATCATCACCTCCACAGACGGCGGCTTTACGCCAGCCTCGACGCTCTCCAATCCGTATCCGAACGGCCTGCTGCAGCCAACCGGCAATACGCTCGGCGGCCTCTCGGGCATCGGGCAGGCGATCACGGTCTTCTCGCCATCCACACAGTCCTCCGGCTACGTGCAGCAGTATTCGCTCGAAGTGCAGCGGCAAATTCCAGCCGGATTCGTGATAACTGTTGGCGCGCTCGGCTCGCATTCGCTGCATCTGCTCGAGAACGGACAGAATATCGATCAGCTGGATCCGGCTTACTTCGCGCTGGGGCCGGCACTGAGCCGCAAAGTCGCCAATCCGTTCTATGGACGCGGCGGCGTAGGCACAGTTGGAACGCCCACCATCAGCCAAGCGCAATTGCTCTCGCCGTTTCCGCAGTACACATCCGTCACTCTGCAGAATTCGGATTCCGCCGCGAGCCGTTACTACTCGTTCTACATTCGCGGCGAGCGCCGCTTCGCTAACGGACTCAGCCTGCTCGCTTCGTACACCTGGTCGCGCAGCACGGACGATGTCGTTGGTTTGAATCTCGCCGGCACCAGCCAGATCACATCGCCCTCGGGTCCGCAGAACGCGTACAATCTGGGCGCTGAGTGGAGTTTGTCCACGCAGGATGTGCCGAATCGCTTTACCTCCGCCATCACCTACGAGCTGCCATTCGGCTACAACAAACGCTTTCTGGGCGGTAATCGCTGGCTCGATCTCGCCGTCGGCGGATGGTCGCTGAATGCGTTCGGCGTGATCCAGTCCGGTTATCCGCTCTCAATCACCCAACCGAACAACAACGCGGTGACCGGCGCGAGTTATCAGCGGCCGAACGCCACCGGCATTTCGCCTGTCACGCACGGTTCTGTCGACGATCGCATCAACGGCTGGCTCAATCCGGCGGCTTTCTCCGAAGCTCCGGCCTTCACCTTCGGCAATCTCAGCCGCTTCATTGACGCACGCGGGCCGGGTTTGTTCAACTGGGATCTCTCGATCTTCAAAACATTCTCGATCCGGGAACGCATTCGCGCGCAGTTCCGTGCCGAAGCGCTCAACGCCACCAATACGCCCTATTTCGCCGTTCCGAACACGACGCTCACTAACAGCCAGTTCGGCCTGATCACCAGCCAGATCAACAATCCGCGCATGCTGCAGCTCGGCACAAGGATAACGTTTTGAAGCGCCGCGTTCCATTCGCCTTTGCGCTGCTGGTGGCCGTTGCCTCCGCTGCCGTCGTGAAAAACCAGGGCTATCTTCCTTTTGCGGATGCGCCGATTCACTATCGTTCGCAGAAGCTCGACGATCCCGTGGCGCGCCTTGAGCAGCGCCTCGAGCGCGGCGAAACGAAACTGCGCTGGGACCAGACCTTCGGCTATTTACCCGCCGTGCTCGAATCCCTGCGTATTCCCGTCAGTTCGCAGACGCTCGTTTTTTCCAAAACGAGTTTTCAGTTCAACCACATCTCGCCCCAAAAACCGCGCGCTCTGTACTTCAACGACGACGTGTATGTCGGGCGCGTGCAGGATGCCAAATTCCTCGAGTTCGTCTCGTTCGATCCGGTGCAGGGCGCGATCTTCTACATCCTCGACGACAATCCAGCCGGAGAACCGCGCTTCGAGCGCTCCGAGGTCGATTGCGTGCAGTGCCATGTCGCGCCCGCCACTCGCGGGATCCCGGGCGTGATGATGCGCTCCGTCTTCACGCGGCCTTCGGGCTATCCAGCCGCCGGATTGCCCGCATTTGTCAACGGACAGGATACGCCGCTTGCGGACCGCTGGGGCGGCTGGTTCGTCACCGCGCGCAACGCTCCGTCCGCGCACATGGGCAATACCCTCACGCCCTCGCAAGGTGTCAAGAGCACACTGCCCATCGGCCAGATTGTCGACAGCAAACACTATCTGACCAATTCGAGCGACATCGTCGCGCTCATGGTCCTTGCACATCAGACGCAGATGCACAACCTGATTACCGAAGCAAGTTACCGCGCACGAATCGCCGAGTATGAGAATCACGACTGGAGCGACGCTCAGCAGCCGGCCGAGGAGTTGGTCCGCTATCTGCTCTTCGCCAACGAGATTCCGCTCACCAGTCCCATCGCGGGTGATTCGTCGTTTGCGCGTGATTTCGCCGCGCGCGGGCCGCGCGATCCCGCAGGCCGTTCGCTGCGCGATTTCGACCTGCAGAAGCGCATCTTCAAATATCCGTGCAGTTATCTCATCTACTCGGAAGATTTCGGCGCATTGCCGCCGAAAGTGAAGCAGTACATCTATCAACGGCTCTACGACATTCTGACCGGACGCGATCAGAGCCCTCTTTTCGCGTCGCTCACGTCTGAGGATCGCCGCGCGATCTTCGAAATTCTTGTGGCCACGAAACCGGACCTTCCCCAGGAGTGGAAACAGTCCGCTCGCCGCAAGCCGGGCAATTCCACACAACAGAAAGGCAACTCATGAGTATCAGCTCTATATCGAAAAGACGTCTCATCGGTGCGGTGAGCGTGTTTGCTCTCGGAATTGGCGCAACGGCATTGGTTTCACCCGCCGCCACGCCGCAAAATCTGGACGGCCGCTGGGCCGCAACCATCACCGAAGGCGGTATTACGATTCCGTTCCGGCTCGACATTTCGGGCAGCGGCGATAAACTCACCGGCAAACTCTACAACGGCGACAACGATTTCGAAACAACGACGAGCGCCTCGTTCGAAAACGGCACGCTTCACCTCAACTTTCTGCATTACCTCACAAGCATCTCCGCTCAGGTGCAGAATGGCGATTTAGATGGACAGCTGATCGTGACCCGTCGCAGCGCGATCATCATCACGCCCGGCCAGTCGCCAGAAAGTAAGCCCAAGGATGTCGCCAGCCCGTTCCATGCCACGCGTTACATTGCTCCCACCGCAGCAGCCGTGGCAAACGTGCCCAATATCGACGGCATCTGGGAAATCCCGCATGATTCGCCGAAGGGTGAAAAATCCTGGCGTCTCATCGTCCAGCAGAAAGGGCCGGAAATCGAAACGACTGTGCTGCGCGTCGATGGCGATACCGGTGCCCTGACCGGAAGCTGGCAGGACGGCAAGTTCGTTGCGAGCCATTTCGACGGTGCACGTCCCGGCCTGATTCTGCTCACGCCGCAAAAAGACGGTTCCTTGAGCGTTGTCCTCCGCGCCGAGCCGCGTAATTTGGAATTCACCGCTTACCGCCCCGAAGTCGCCCGCGCCAAAGGCTTCCCCGAGCCGGCCAATTATCTGACCCACACCACCGTTCGCGATCCTAACGAAGTTTTCGCCTATAACTTCCCGGATGTGCATGGCCAATTGCTTTCAAACGAAAGCTCAAAGTTCAAAGGCAAAGCCGTGCTCGCGATCGTGACTGGTACCTGGTGCCCGAACTGCCACGATGAAGCGAAGTATCTGGTCGAGCTGTACAACAAGTATCACGCCAAGGGACTCGAAATCGTCGCGCTCGATTTCGAGGAGGCGGATCAAAAGGCCTCGCTCACGCGCGTGAATGCGTTCATTAGTCAGTACAAAATCCCGTACACGTACCTGATCGCCGGCACGCCCGATGAGATGTGGGATAAAGTACCGCAGGCGGTGAATCTGAATACCTGGCCAGCCACCTTCTTCATCGGCAAAGACGGACGCGTGAAAGCGACTTACTCCGGTTTTGCAGGTGCCGCCAGTGGGCCATACAACACCGAGCTCAAACACGAGTTCACCTCGATCATCGACAAGCTGCTCGCCGAAAACGATCAGGACCTGCGGGCCAGCAACTAACGGCGGGGCAGGTCGATTCCTGCCCCCTTTTCTTATGCGACTGCTTCTTATTCTCACCGCGCTCGCGGCTGCTGCGCACACCGACACGCCGTACTGGACCGATCCGGAAACTCATCTGATCTGGGCGGCGGCCGACAACGGTTCGGGCATCAGCCGCCTGCAGGCCGAGCGATTCTGCCGCGCTTCCACTCTCGGCGGCTTTCACGACTGGCGCTTGCCAAACATCGACGAACTGCAAAGCTTGTACGGCGGTACGCAATCGGAAAACGGCCGGCGCGTTCGTGGCCCGATCACGCTCACCGGCTGGGAGTGGAGCCCGTCTTCCGGTGAGCAGCCCGGCGAAGCGTGGGCTTTCGATTTTGCCGATGGCGGCCGCGCATCTGTCGCTGGCGGAGACTCGGGTTTGAACCGCGCCTTGTGCGTTCGCAGCGGCGCGCGCTGAACCCGCCCGCAGGATCGCTCGCGCGCAGCCGCACGTTACAATCGTCTCGCGCGCCTCATGCCCGAATCTACCCCTGAACACATTCGCCTGCGCGAATCCGAAGCACGCTCCAAACATTGGAAGCGCTGGGGGCCTTATCTTGCCGAGCGCGCCTGGGGCACCGTGCGCGAAGACTACAGCGCCGATGGCGAAGCCTGGACTTATTTCCCTCACGATCACGCCCGCTCGCGCACCTACCGCTGGACCGAAGACGGCATCCTCGGCATCTGCGATAACCACCAATATCTCTGCTTCGCGCTCGCTTTCTGGAACGGTCAGGACGCCATTCTGAAAGAGCGCCTTTTCGGACTCACCGGTCCGCAGGGCAACCACGGCGAAGACGTCAAAGAAATTTATTACTATCTCGACGCCACGCCGACCAACTCTTATCTGAAAGGCCTTTACAAATATCCGCAGGAAGCGTTTCCCTATAGCCAGCTCGTCGCTGAATCGGCTCGCCGCACCCGCGCCGACCCCGAATTCGAGATTGAAGATACCGGTGTGTTTCGCGACAAACGTTACTTCGATATCTTCGCCGAATACGCCAAGCAGGATGTGGACGACATCCTGATCCGCGTCACCATCGCCAATCGCTCAGCCCAATCCGCGCCGCTCGCCTTCTTGCCTACACTCTGGTTTCGTAACATCTGGCGCTGGGACAAGAACTATCCGGCAGACAAAGTGCCGCGCATTACCCAGCGGGCTCAATCCGAACTGCTCGCGGAACATCCTTCCCTCGGCCGTTTCGCATTGACGTACGAAGATTCCCCGGAACTGCTCTTTACCGAAAACGAAACGAATACCGAACGCATCTGGGGATGGCGCGGCGAGAACATTTATTACAAAGACGCATTCCATCGGTATCTGATCAACGGCGAGCACGACGCCATCAACCCCACCCGCACCGGCACAAAGGTCGCCGCGCTTTACCGGCTCAACTTGAATCCGGGCGAGCAGCGCATTTTGTATTTCCGCCTCAGCCGCGATTCGCAGCCTGCACTGACGCGCGATTCCTGGCCCGCAGTTTTCGATACGCGTCTCAAAGAAGCCGATTCCTTTTACGAATCGCTCGCCGACAGCTGCGACGAGAATGCCCGCATCGTTCAGCGTCAGGCATTCGCCGGCCTGTTTTGGACCAAGCAGTATTACCACTTCGTCATCGAGACCTGGCTCAACGGCGATAGCGGCTCGCCTCCGCCTCCGCCGCAGCGCAAGACTGGCCGCAACCACAAATGGCGTCATCTCTTCAATGAAGACGTCATCTCGATGCCCGATAAGTGGGAATACCCGTGGTACGCCGCCTGGGATCTCGCGTTTCACATGGTCGCCATCGCGCCGGCCGATCCCGATTTCGCCAAGGAACAGCTCAATCTTTTCCTCCGCGAATGGTACATGCATCCCAACGGGCAGATTCCCGCGTACGAGTGGAATTTCAGCGATGTCAATCCGCCTGTGCATGCCTGGGCCGCCTGGCGAGTCTTCAAGATCGACCAGAAACTCAAAGGCAAGCGCGATATCGAATTCCTCGAGCGCGTCTTCCACAAGCTGCTCATGAATTTCACCTGGTGGGTGAACCGCAAGGACTCGGAGGAGAACAACATCTTCGAAGGCGGCTTCCTCGGTCTCGACAACATCGGCGTCTTCGATCGCAACAGCGTCCTGCCGAGCGGCTGGGTGCTCGAACAATCCGACGGCACCAGCTGGATGGCTGGCTACTGTCTCGTGATGCTCAAAATGGCGCTCTATCTCGCGCGCATGGATGCGACCTATGAAGATATCGCCAGCAAATTCTTCGAGCACTTCCTCTACATCGCCGACGCAATCAATCATCACGGCGGCACCGGCCTGTGGAACGAGGAAGATGGCTTCTACTACGATCGCCTGCTGCAAGGCTCCGGCGGCGAACCCATTCAGCTGAAACTCCGCTCGCTCGTCGGCCTCGTCCCGCTCTTCGTGGTCGATACGCTCGAGCCCGATGTCATGGAGCGCTATCCGGGTTTCTCCAAGCGCATGGACTGGTTCATCAAGAATCGTCCCGATCTCACCTCCGGGCTCGCCTCCATGACCGAGACCGGCATGGGCGAGCGCCGTCTGCTGTCACTCGTAAACCGCGAGCGCCTCGTGCGCATCCTGCAACGCTTGTTCGACGAATCTGAATTCCTGTCGCCCTACGGCATCCGCTCCATGTCGCGCTACTATCTCGACCACCCGTATCAGATTACGCTCGACGGCCGCACGTTCCGGGTCAACTACGAACCGGCCGAATCGCAGACCGACATGTTTGGCGGCAATTCCAACTGGCGCGGCCCGGTCTGGTTCCCGATGAATTTTCTGATCATTGAAGCGCTGCAGCGGCTCGATTACTATTACGGCGAATCATTGCTTATCGAGTACCCGACCGGCTCCGGACAGAAACTACGCTTGTGCGAAATCGCGCGGCAGATATCGGAACGCCTCGCCGGGCTCTTCCTGCCGGACCAGAATCAGCACCGTCCCGTGTACGGCGGTAGTCCGCTTTTCGACAACGATCCCGAGTTCAATCGCTATGTCCTTTTCTACGAATACTTCCACGGCGATACCGGCAAAGGCCTGGGCGCAAGCCATCAGACTGGCTGGACCGGTCTCGTCGCCAAGCTGCTCCATCAGATTCACGCCAGGAGCTAAGCGATCGCTCGCGCACGGTGCGCGCGTTCATGCTCGAGTAGCCAGCGCTTGCGCTCGAGCCCTCCGCCGTAGCCGGTGAGTGACCCATTGGCGCCGATCACGCGATGGCACGGCACCACAATCGAAACCGGATTCGCGCCATTCGCAAGGCCCACCGCACGCACCGCGTTCGGCTGTCCCAGGCGTTGTGCGAGCACGCCGTAGCTGATCGTCTCGCCGGCAGGAATCTCGCGCAGCAATTGCCAGACCCGCCGCTGAAACATCGTTCCCTCGGTTGCGACCGGCAAAGTATGGAGCGCGTGCAGATCACCATCGAAATAGTTGCCGAGCGCGTGTGTCAGGCCGAATGGATCGGTCTGCTCTTGCACCAGAATTTTAGAAAGGCGATACTGCCGCGCAAGCAGCCGGTGCATGCGTTCCTCGTGATCCACCCAATCGATCGCGCGCAGTCGGCACTCTTCATCAGCCAGCAAAACGAGCTCGCCAATAGGCGTCGTCAATGTGTCGCGAACAAGAACCATTTCACGCATGAGCAGAAGCCTCCCCGCTCAGTGTCCACAGATATTGCGCCGCATAACCGCGCCAGGGACGCCACGCTTCTGCACGCGCTAAGACGTCCCGCGCTGTAACCGCACTGCCTTCAAGACGTGCCGCGCCGCGCAGAATCCCAACATCGCTCGCCGGAAACGCGTCGCTCTCGCGTAATGCACGAAGAGCGATATACTGCGCCGTCCATTCGCCGACGCCCGGAATCGAACGAAGCTGGCGAACGGCTTCTTCGGTCGAGATCGCCGGACTGAGCCAAGCCGGATTCTCAAGCACAGCTCGCGCCAGAGCTTGCAGCGTGTTCTTGCGCGCTTGCGGCATCCCGAGTCCGCTCAGATCCGCTTCGGCCAGCGAGCGTGCATCGGGAAAAACATACCTGAGCTCACCCGGGCCCGCAACCAGCGGCTCGCGCGCACAGATCCGTACCAGCCGCGAGGCCAGCGTTCGCGCCGCGCCGAGCGTAATCTGTTGCCGAGTACCGCGCGCACACCCAGTTCGAAAGTATCCCAGCCGCCGGGCGCACGCAAACCGGGGCGTCCCGAAACCAGCGGTGCGAGCGCGCTGTCCCGTGCAAGATGGGCCCGAATCTGATCAATGTCCGCGCTCAGATCGAACACCTGCCGGACCCGCTGCATGATCTCCGGCAGTTGCGCCACGCCCGGAAACGAAATGCGCACCCTGAGACCGTGCCGCGCAGAATGATTGCTCACCTCCAGCCAGCCATTCACTCCTGCCAGTTGCATCGTTCGCCGGTAAACACCAGTTGTTACCTCTTCGACGCCGTCGATCGCGCGCGCCTCCAGATAACGCAACATCGCGTCCCAGTCGTACGGAGGCTGATAGGCAGCATGCAGCTCAATCGCTGTAGCATGGTTGCTTTGCCGGCGCCGCAGTTCGGAAGGCGGACGCCGGTACAGATTGCGGAATGTCTCGTTGAAGCGGCGCACGCTGCCGAAGCCCGCTGCCAGCGCCACGTCGGTCATCGACAGGCTCGTTTCATGCAGAAGCTGTTTCGCAAAATGCACGCGGCGGGTCTGTGCAACGGCCACCGGGGGGCGCCCAGGTGCTCCTGAAACAAGCGCCGCAGCTGTCGATCGCCGACCCCCACTCGGTCAGCCAGCGTCTCCACGCTCGCCTCCGGCTGATCGAAAAAGCCCGCCGCAATCAGGCCGAGCGCTCGCGAAACCGTGTTCGATGTCCCGCGCCAGGCCGCGAATTGAGGCGAAATCTCCGGGCGGCAGCGAAGACAGGCTCGAAAACCGGCTTCTTCGGCCGCCGCAGCATTCGCAAAGAACAGGCAATGCTCGAATTTCGGGGTGCGCGCGGGGCAGATCGGGCGGCAGTAAATTCCGGTGGAGGTAACCGCCACGAAAAAGCGCCCGTCGAAGCGGCGATCGCGCGCCTGCAATGCCCGGTAGCAAGTGGCCGCGTCCAGCGGATTCATACCTTCCAGCATGCGCCAGCCCGCGCCTGCATACTGGCGGTTTTCGGACATCACCACCGCCGCGCTATTTCAGCTGCAGCAGAACCTGGTCGCGATCGAGAAATTGCATCGCACGTATGCCGAGCTCTTCCGCGGCCTGAACATTCTCGATCTTATCGTCGAGAAAAAGAGTTCGCTCGCAGGCCGGCGCATCCAGCCCGTCGAGGCAGTACTCGTAAATAGCAGCCACGGGCTTCACGACACGCACTTCATACGAGAGCGTCACGAAATCGAATGCCTGCAGACGGTCCGTGAGCCGGAGCGCTTCGCCGAGTTCGCGCGGCATGTTGGAGAGCATCGCCAGCCGCTTACCCGCCCGGCGCAGTTCGCCCAGCCAGTTCCACATCGCTTCGTCGAACTGCATCCAGCTTTGCGTATCGAGTCGGATGAGTTCTTCAAGCGCGCGCTGGTCGAGTTCGGTGCGAGCCTGCCGCGCGATGTCCTGCCAGTATTGTTCGGCGCTGAGATCGGCTTTGTCGTAATCCGCCCGCTGTGCCCAGTAGAGATCGTGGAAGCGTTCAACCGCGACGTTCAGAACAGCCGCCATCTTGGCCTGGTCGCTTTCGCTTTGCGGCTTCACCAGCACGCCGCCGTAATCGAAGATCAGCGAATCGATCGAATCAACGAGCGCCATCGGCCACTTGTTCCGGGCGGCAGCGAATCTCGCGAATCGCGTAGATGCGGCGTCCCTGGCTCTCGAAATAGGTGCGCATCAGCACTTCGCCGATCAGTCCGGTGCTGAATGCCATCAGACCGGAGATCCAGAGCAGCGCGCCCGCAACCAGCAGCGGTCCGTGCTCGCTGATGATGTCGTGACCCAGAATCTTAGCCACTAACATCCAGAGCAGAAGAATGCTGCCCGAGCCGATTCCCGCCAGTCCCCATTTTCCAAAGAAGTGCATCGGGCGCGTGAGATAGCGCAGCAAAAACTTGATCGTGAGAATGTCGAAGAAGACGCGAAAGGTGCGGCTCAAACCATAATGCGAGGCGCCGTTCGGACGCTCGATGTTCTTAATCGGAACTTCCGCCACGCGCGCGCCATAAAAGCTCGCCAGCGCCGGAATAAAGCGGTGCAGCTCGCCGTAGAGATTTACGTCTTTCAAAACTTCCGCGCGATACGCTTTGAACGTGGTGCCGAAATCGTGCAGCTCGACGCCCGAGGCGCGCTTCATCATCCAGTTCGCGATCCGCGACGGAATTTTGCGCGTTACGGCGTTATCCACGCGCTCCTTGCGCCAGCCGCTCGCAATGTCGTAACCTTCTTCGATCTTCTCGAGCAGCCGCGGAATATCATCCGGATCGTGCTGCAGGTCGCCGTCGAGCGAGATGATCACATCGCCCTGCGCTTCGTCGAAACCGGCGGCGAGCGCGGCCGTCTGTCCGAAATTCCGTCGCAGACGCAGTACCTTCAGGTGCCCGTCCGTCTCCACCAGATTCGCCAGCAGGTCGAAGCTGCGATCGGTAGAGGCGTCGTCTACGAAGATGATTTCGTAAGGGCCGCGCATCCGCTCGAGAACTTCCGTAAGCCGATCGTAAAGCGGAAGAATCGCAGGCTCTTCGTTGTGAATCGGTATGACGATGGAGAGCATGCCGAAAGTACCAGTGTAACGTGGCGAAGCCCGTTCTTGCCGAACGAACTTCGCACCTGTTTTCAACTACTTCGATGCAGGAAAGCGGCCTCTGGGTTCGTTTTTTCAACTACCAGACGAGTTTCGCCGCCACCTGGATCTGCCGCGAAGTCGTCGAAGTGCTGGTGATGATGCCCGCCGAGCCCGAGGGAGGTGCGGTCGCGGACGAATAGACGATCAGATTCGGCGTGTTGAAATTGGCGTGATTCAGAATATTGAACGCTTCGCCGCGCAGCTCGAGCGTGGTACGTTCCCTGAGCCGCGTCGCCTTCCGAACCGCGAAGTCGAACGTCACCAGCCCCGGTCCGGTGAACGAATCGCGCCCCACATTGCCGTACGTACCGTTGGCCGGCACCACAAACGCACTCGGGTTGAAAAACTGATTCGGATTGCCGGTCACGATCGTTCCGTGAAACGCCGGATTGAATGACGGCCGCACCGGATTCGTGGTGTTGCCGTTATTCGACGGATTGAAGCTGAGCTGCGGGGTAAACGGGAAGCCGCTGTTGTAAGAGAAAACGCCGTTGAGCGACCAGCCCTTGAGCAAAAGCACCGCCGCACGCGAGCTCGCGCGAAACGGCAACTCGTAGATCCCGCTTACCGCCGCGCTCTGCCGCACATCGAATGTGGACGGCCCCCAGTCATTCCGCAGATCGTCCGTATTCTGCGCCAGTCCCGGAGCATTCGCCGCCGCACTCGCGTTCAGCGTCCCGCCGTTATCGAGCGATTTCGACCAGGTATAAACTCCGCGCAGGTCGACGCCGTTACGAAACCGTCGCCGCAGGTCGGCTTCGAGTGCGTTGAACGAGCTGTTGCCTGTTGAAATCCAGGTCCAGGTGCTCGCCAGCGCCGGGTTGCGCAGAGCGGCATTCGCCGGATAGTAAATCGTTCCGGCCGGATACGAAGCGGGACAAGGATGCGCCGGGCAAATCGTCTCGTAAGGCTGATTCAGATCCGCACTCAGTGTTTCGTGATAGCCATGCGAACCCACATAGCCGAGCGAGAAAGTGGTTCCCGGCGCGAGCGCCCGCTCAAAGCGCAGCGTCCACGAAGCCACCGTGGGCGTAAAGAGATCGGGTTGCACGCCGGCCGGAGCCACTTGGAAGGAAGCCGGAATGTTTCCCGGAGCAATCGCCAGCGCCGATAAGGGCAGATTCTTCAGCGTGATGCTCGTGTTGAACGGCGCATTCTGATCGAGCCGGTAGCTCAATGCATCCTGCAGATCGTTGTAGAGTCCAAAGGCGCCGCGAATCACCGTGTTCTGGCCGCCCGCCGGATTCCATCCAAATCCAACCCGCGGCTGCGGCAGGAATTTTGCCCGGTTCACCGTGAAGGCCGAGTCCGAAATGCGAGGTTGTGTTTCGAGCGCATCGCCCGGACCGAACACAAACGTCGCCGCCCGTCCGCTAACTTCGTTCCAGCCGCTTGTGAACTCATCTCGGAAACCGAGCGAAAGCGTAAAATTGGGCGCAACCCGAATCTGATCCTCCACGAACCACGCACCTTCCCACGAGCGCCAGCCGAGCGGCGTCGGCGAAGGAACGGCGGTGAAGGTCGTCACCGTGCCCTCCAGAAAACTCGCCAGATTCGAGAACGTCGCCTGCCCGTATTGTCCTAGCGCGAGTTCGTCGTTCGATTGCACGCGCTGGTACCAAACGCCGGCGCTGATCTGCTGCCTCCCTTTCACGATCGAGACCTGGTCCTGATAGGTAAACAGGTTGCGCGTGGCAAACAGATGACTGCCGTTGTTGCTGCCCGCCATGGTTATCGAACTCGACGTATTCGGCGTCGCGCTGCCGCCGATCACAATCGCCCCTACCTGCTCTCCCGCGATGAAGCCGGGCGCATCGGCCACGCCCGGTTCGCCTGTGTAGAAATAACTGGCGCGGGAGAAACCCGCCGTCGCCGTGTTCACTACGCGCGGAGAGAAAACATGCGTCTCGCGCAGACTCGCTACCTGTTCACGCAGGCTCTCGACATCCAGCGCCAAAGGATTCGCTGTCGGTGTGCGGTCGGCGCTGTCATCCACCGTATAAGCTGCGCTCAGCGTATCGCTCGCCCCGAGGATCTGATCGAGTCGCGTGCTCCCGAAGTCTTCCCGAATCGCTTGCCGAGGCGTGCTGAACGCCTCTGCAATGCCGCCGCTATCCAGACGAGAGTTCGGACTCTGAACCGGCCACAGAGTCAGCAACTCCTGCACTCGCGGCGACAGCGCTATCTGTCGGCCATCCGGCAGAATGCCCGCCCGTGCCGCATTGTCCGGAACCAGCGTGACTGCGCTCAGCCGCAGATTCTGGCGAAATCCTTCATAGTTGCCGAAGAGAAACGTGTGCTTGGCAATCGGCCCTCCCAGCGACGCGCCAAACTGGTTGCGCTGAAACTGCGGCACGCTCTTCTGATCGAAAAAATTCCTGGCATCGAAAAAGCTGTTGCGCAGAAACTCGTAGAGCGAGCCGTGAAACTCGCTGCTTCCCGAACGGCTCACGAGCAAAATTTGTGCTCCCGGCCGTTTGCCGTACTGCGCCGAATAGTAATCGGTCAGAACATTGAATTCTTGCACGGCATCCACGCCCAGCAGTTCTCCGCTCGTGCCGCTCGGCGTCATGTTGATCTCCGCCGAACCGCTGTATTCCACGCCATCCAGGAGAAACAAATTTTCCTGCGGTCGCCGCCCCGAAACCGCGAACATATTGCCCACCGCCGAATTCGAAATCCCGGGTGTGTTGTTGTTTTTCTCGTACGAGTAATTCGCTACCCCCGGATTCAACGTGAGCAGTTGATCGAAGCTGCGGCCATTCAGCGGAAGATCGCGTATCTGCGCGCCTTCCACCAGTCCGGCGGTCTGATCCAGTACAGGCGCCGTAGCAGATACCTGACCCGTCACCAGCACGTGTTCCGTTATCGGGCCGAGCTTCAGCTCGAAATTGAGAACCGCACTCTCGCCGGCCGTCAGCGAAACTCCTCGGCGCTCTGCCGTAGCAAACCCGTTCCGCCGCACTTCCACCGAAAAAGATCCCGCCGTAAGCTGCGGAATGGAGAACGCTCCATTCGTATCGGTGGTCGCCGTGCGAGCCGCTCCCGATTCGACGCGCGTGGCTTCCACCGCAGCCCCGCCCACAGGCGCCCCCGAACTGTCGAACACTCGACCGCTCAGGCTGGCTGTCTCCTGAGCGCAAACCGGCAGCGCTGTAACAAAGATAAGAACTGCGGCAGTTTTGAAATTCACAGATTTTGTCCAGAATAGCCGGAACTTTTCAAGCTTTCGGTCCTCGGTTTGCATATCCCGATGCCACTGGAGGGGAACCTTGCACATGAAATCTTGGAAACTCGCTTTGTTGCTCGGAGTAATACCTGCGCTGCTGGCAGCGGCTTCCGATCAGACGTCCGCCAACCATAAGCCGGGCGGAACCTGGACCGCGCTGCTGAATCAGCCGGCTTTTACCGCGGCTCACACCTTGTTGCTCACCGACGGAACAGTCATTTGTCAGGAACTCGAAACGGGCAACTGGCACCGTTTAACTCCCGACAAACACGGCAGCTACATCAACGGCACCTGGAGCGATATCGCCTCCATGCCCGATAGCTATGCTCCCCTGTACTACGCCTCCGCCGTGCTCGCCGATGGACGCGTCGCAATCGCCGGAGGTGAATTCAACTTTCCTTCAAACGCCACCAATATGGCCGCCATCTACGATCCGCAAAAGAACAGCTGGTCTATGCTTGCTCCACCCGATGGCTGGAGCAGCATTGCCGATGCTTCGAGCGTCGTGCTTCCCGACAAGCGGTGGATGATCGCCAACGCCTTCAGCTCCGATACGGCCGCGCTCGACCCGAAGACGCTCCAGTGGACCGTGCTCAGTCCGAATGGAAAAGCCGACAGCAACAACGAGGAGGGCTGGACCTTGTTGCCGGACGGAACCGTGCTGACCGTGGATGTAGCAAACGTTCCCAATTCGGAGAGATATTTCCCCTCCAGTAACATCTGGGAGAGCGCCGGCAGTACTCCGTTGCCACTCTCCGATCATTCCAGCTTTGAAATCGGTCCGGCGGTGCTGCGGCCCGACGGCACCGTCTTCTACACGGGTGTTTGTCCGTTCGATGCCAACGGCAACTGCGTGAGTCCCGCCCACACCGCCATCTATACGCCGCCCAAAAATCACTACGCGACCGGTACCTGGACCGCCGGACCCGATTTCCCGGACGGCCTCGACATCGATGATGGACCCGCGTCGATTCTTCCCGACGGCAATGTGCTGCTCATGACGAGTCCCGGCAATTCGCAGGTGGGAGCCGTCTTTTTCGAGTTCGATGGAAAGGAACTGAATCCCGCTGCCGCGCCTCCCAACGCGCCCGACACTCCGTCTTACTACGGCAACATGCTCGTGCTGCCCACCGGACAGGTCTTACTTACAACGTTTTCGAACGATGTCGAAATCTACACGGCCGCGGGCAAGCACAATCCAGCCTGGGAGCCCTGTATCGAGAACGCGCCGCTGCTGGTTGCGCCGGGGAAGACATACAAGATCGAAGGCCTCCAGTTCAACGGCGTATCCGACGGAGCAGCTTACGGCGACGATGCGCAAAGCAACACAAATTACCCGCTGCTGCGCTTCACCGATTTCCGTACGCACGACGTCTCGTACTGGCGCACCCACGATCACAGCACGATGGCCGTCGCCACCGGCAAAAAGAAAGTGTTCACCTATTTCGATGTGCCGGATACCATGCAGCCGGCAATCGGGTGGATTTCGGTCGTGGCCAACGGCATCGCTTCCGACCCGCGCTTCGTGATTGTCGCGCCGTGAAGTGAACCGACGAGCCGTATGAAGAAAAAGGGCGCTCCTTTCTCTCGAAGCGCCCTCTCCAGCCTATCGCTTAACTTACTTCAACTGCTTATTTACTTCGTCCCAGTTCACCACGTTCCACCAGGCCGCAATGTATTCGGGCCGGCGGTTCTGATATTTCAGATAGTACGCGTGCTCCCAGACGTCGAGGCCCAGCACCGGCTTCTTGCCCTCCATAATCGGGCTGTCCTGGTTAGCGGTAGAAATAATCTCGAACTTCCCGCTGCCATCTTTCACCAGCCACGCCCAGCCCGAGCCGAAGCGTCCGGCCGCAGCCGCGTTGAACTTCTCTTTGAAAGCTTCGAAGCCGCCGAAATTTGAGCTGATCACGCTCGCGATGTCGCCCTTCGGCTCGCCGCCGCCCTTGGGAGAAAGCAGAGTCCAGAAAAGCGAGTGATTCGCGTGTCCGCCGCCATTATTCCGGACCGCGGTCTTGATTGCCTCCGGCACGCTCGCCAGATTGTTCGCGAGTATTTCTTCAATCTTCTTGTTCTGCAATTCGGGCGCCTGCTCGAGCGCCTTATTCAGGTTCGTCACGTAAGCTCCATGATGCTTGTCGTGATGAATCTGCATGGTGAGTTTATCGATGTGCGGCTCGAGTGCATCTTCAGGGTAGGGAAGCGGCGGTAAGGTAAATGCCATAGTGTTCTCCAATCAACCTTTCTTATTCTATTTTTGCGTTGCGCTGTTTTAGGGATGCTGTTTTTCGAGAAGCGGCTTCAGTTGTTGTAAACCGAAAGGCCGCCGACAATCGTCTCGCGCACCACGAGCGACTTCGCCCCTTCATCCCAGCCGAAGCGAATCAGATCGGCTTTCTCGCCCGGCACCAGGCCGCGCTGACGTCCGGCAATCCGTCCAACCCGGGCCGGATTCGTCGTGGCGAGCGCGATCACCGACGATAACGGGATTCCTCCAAACCGAACGGCATTTTCCACCGCGCGATCCATACGCAGCGCCGATCCAGCCAGACGGCCCGTGCCTTCCATCACCACGCTGTTATCGCCACGCAGTTCGACGTTGACCGAACCCAGCCTATACAGCCCCGGCGAGCACATCGCGGGCATCACGGCGTCGGTCACCAGAATGCACTTTTCCAGCCCTTTTGCCCGGCTCGCCGCTTTGAAAAATACCGGCGGCAAGTGAATACCATCCAGAATGAAACAGGCCGCCAGCCGATCTTCCGCCAGCTGCTCCCAGATGTAATTCTGCGTCTTGGGCAGTGTCGGATGCGCGGCATTGCCAAGATGCGTGGAAACCGTAGCGCCTGCGTCCACCGCGGCTCGTATCTGCTCCGCGCTCGCCTTCGTATGACCAATACTCGCTACCACGCCACTGCGCACCAGCGCACGAATATACTTCGGCGCGCCGTCCCATTCGGGCGAGATCGTCACCAACCGGATGTGACCTTGGGCCGCATCCTGCCAACGCGCGAACTCGTCAGGATCGGGCGGACGGATCGCGCTCAGCGGATGTGCCCCGCGCGGACCGTCTTCGGGCGAGATATGCGGCCCTTCCACATGGAACCCCTCCATCGCCGCGCCTTCCGGCAGCGAATGGCGCGCGAACTCTTCTTTGGCCTGCGCCAGATTCTTTAGACACGCGCAGATATGTTCCTCCGGCGCCGTAATCACCGTCGCGAGAAATCGCGTGACGCCCGTGCTGAACATCGTTCGAATCGAGGCGGCGATTGCCTCCGCAGTCGATCCCGGATCGTTGTAATCCACCCCGCCGAAGCCGTTGACCTGCAGATCGATAAAGCCCGGCGCAACGAAATCCTCGGGCGCACCGCCTCCCACCAGCTCATCGATGGCGCTAATCGTCTCGCCGTATTCAATCGCGACCGCTTCTTGTGAACTTGCTGACTTTCCGGTCAGGCTTTGCATGTGCGTCTCGTCTTCTCTTTCAGTACAAAGCGCCTGTCTCCTGTTTTTTCCACAAATTCGTCACAACCACGCGCACGCAAACCACTCGAAACGCACGGGGATAAAACGTGTTGAAAAGCGCCTTTTTCCATTCTTGCGCGCTGGCCTTTCGAGGTCCCGATCGGGTACACCAATAAGAGATCCGGCGCGGGTGCCGGACGGCAGGCAGACTCGGGGGAGGTGGCTGCCGATGAGGTACTCGCGTCAGGACCGCCCGTCCACTGCGCGGTCCACCGGAAAGCGCAAGGCTGAAAAGTCTTGCGCCATTTATGAAGGGCGAGGGACAGCGGTCCTTTGCGTATCGTGATTGGGCGCGCATAGCCGGCCCAAAGCGCAGGGCAGAAATCGGATCGCGCGGTCGTCTCCGCGGATCGCAGCCGGTCGGTTTCTGCCCTGTAAGCCTTCGCTTCACACTCATCCCTCCGAAAACGTTTGAACTGCTCACCGAGCCGCGACTGTAAGGAGCGGTCATCTACGATCCCTGTTATCCTCGGGAAGCTGTAAACGGTTCTTCCCATGATCGTTTCCAACTATCCCAACTGGGGGCGCATTCTGCGTCAGACCGGCAAGCTTCTTCTCACCTTTCTTCTTCTCTCGATTGCCGCGGTTCTCATCGATCGCCAGCGTCATCTGCTGCGCGCTCTTCGTATTCCCGAAGTCGCGGTCAGCGTGCTGGGCGCCGCGCTCGGCATTCTGCTCGCGTTTCGCACTAACTCCGCCTACGCGCGCTGGTGGGAAGCGAGAACACTCTGGGGTGGGCTGGTGAATCAATCGCGCTCGCTCGCCCGCCAGGCCACCTCCTTCTCTATCGATCGCGATTTTGCGCGCCGGCTCGTCTATCTGCAGATCGCCTTTGTCCACGCACTGCGCTGCGCGCTTCGCCGCCAGCCTCCACACGAAGAAATCCGCATCTTTCTCGACGCGGACACCGCCACGATCTGCGAGTCTGCTCAGAACGCGCCCAACGCCATCCTGCAGCAGATGGGCCTCGAAGCCGCCGCTGCGCGCGATCGCGAGTCGATCGATTCATTCGAATTTCTTCGCCTCGATCAAACCTTCAGCGAACTCTCGAACATCATGGGTGCCTGCGAACGCATCAAGAACACGCCGCTTCCGCGCCAGTACGATTTCTATCCGGAGCTGTTCATCAAAGCCTACTGCTTCGTGCTGCCGTTCATCATCGTCGACGACGTCGGCCTGATCACGCCCATCATCACGGTGCTGATCGGCTTCGCTTTCCTCGTTCTGAATCGCATCGGCAAAAATCTCGAAGACCCGTTTGAAAATACACCCTACGACGTGCCGCTGAGCGCTCTCTCGCGCACCATTGAAATCAATCTGCGCCAGATGCTCGGCGAAGAGGATGTACCCGCGCCGCTCACGCCCGATAAAGGCGTCCTCATGTAACCAGCAGTGTAGCTCTTACGGACGCGGCTGCTCGTGGCCGATGAATTTATCCGCCCACGCGATGAAATACTTCACGTTGGGCGCGTCCGTATGACCGCCATCGTGCTGCCGCCACGCTAATTGCCCGTCGAGCAGACCATGATTCACCGGCGGCAGCTGCGCATTCTTGTAATCGTCGCCGACGCCCAGATCTTTCGCGCCCAACAGCCGGAAGACTCGCCCGGCCGCAACCGCTGCCATAAAGCTTCCGCGCTGATCGAGCCACTTGGCATCGCCCTGCTCCGGAATCCCGTAGCTGATGAAGGTCAGCCGCGGCGCGCATAAAGCAATGAGCTCATGCGAATCGACCGGCAGATCGCTCGCTGTCTTGCTGCCGAAGCTCGATTCCGCTGCGCCGTACTTCAAAAAATTCCCGGCCATCCAGTAGTACTCGCCGCCGGTGAGGTTCTCCACCGCCTCGCCGAAGTTCCGCCGGTGCAGCTTCGTCCCGCCTTCTCCCGAGGAGCCGATCAGCCCCATGGCAAACCTCTGATCGAAGGCCAGCGTCACCAGCGCCGCTTTGCCGTAGCGCGAAACGCCTTCAATGCCGACGTGTTTACTGTCAACCGTGCGATCTGTTTCGAGATAATCGAGCGCACGCCCCGCACCCCAGGCCCAGGCCCGCAACGCGCCCCACTGATCCGGCTTGCGCCGCTGTCCTTTATTCACCAGCCCGATTACGCCGCGCGTCAGCCCTTCGGCATTGTCGGCCTGAATCGTCGCCGGATCGAGCAGCGCGTAACCCCAGCCGTCCGCGATCAGCTGCTGTGTGGTCGGCGGGTCACCGCTCGGCGGCCGCAACCCGAATAAGGGCATCGACTGCGCCGCGTTCACACTGTACGCCGGATAGTTCTTGAAAACCGCTTCGAGCGACGGATCCTGTTTGATCAGCAGCTCGCGCAAAGCCGCATTGATTTTGTCCAGATCGGCCTGCGGCGGCTGCATGGGCATCGGCAGCAGGGCCGGGCCGAACATCATCAGCAGTGGAACCGGCTGCGTTGCATTCGCAGGCGTCACCACCACCATCGCGATATTCACCTCAATCTGCGGATCCGCCGAACTGTCCACGTGGCCGATCACCTTCCGCGCGATCACGGGCGTGAACCCGACGAACTCGCGCTCGCTCACCGCAACCGTCCACGTCACCTTCGGCGCATTCGCCGGCACCCGGCCGTATACTTCGCGCTCGAAATCCTCGACGATCTCGGGGCGCCGCTTGTTCCACCACATCTCCGGCGTCGCTACCTTTGTGCCGTCCTTGCAGGTCAGCACATCGGGCAGGTCCGGATACGGGTTCGCGAGTTGCTCGTCATAATTCGCGGCGTTCGGCGACTTCGGATCGCTCGTCTTGCCGGGCCTGAGCGCGCGAATGCCGAGCTGCTCCATCATGTTCTGGTGGTCCTGCTCGCCTTCCTGCCCGGCAACAATCGCAGCCGCCGCGACGCACAACAGCATCGCCCACCGCGTTATCATCCGAAATTCATTGCTCATGCGCACTCTCCTCCTCGCGCTCGTTCTCGCGGCCGCTTCCAAACCCGCTACCCCGGAAGCATGGGTCGGCTCGTGGGCCTGCTCACAACAGATTCCAGAGCCGCAGAACGCCCTCGCGCCGAAGGATCTCGAAAACGCCACGCTTCGCCAGATCGTCCATCTTCCCATAGGCGGCAGCGCACTGCGGGTGCACCTGTCGAATGCTTTCGGCAGCGCTCCTCTCACATTGATCTCCGTCTCCATCGCGCGCCCGCGCTCCGCGCACTCTGCCGCCATCGATCCCGCTACCAATCACGGACTCACTTTCGCCGGCCACGCAGACGTCACCATCCCCGCGGGCGCCGAGTACATCTCCGATCCGTTACCTTATATCACCGCGCCCGGCGATGACGTCGCGATCAGTATCTTCTATCGGGATCCGCCCGAACGCCAGACCGGCCATCCGGGCTCGCGCGCCACATCTTACATCGCTCACGGCAATCTCGCCTCCGCGCCCGATCTGCCAGGTGCCAAAACCGTCGATCACTGGTATCAGATTTCCGCGATCGACGTTCTGACCGGCGACGCGGCCTTGGCAGTCGTTACCCTAGGCGACTCCATCACCGACGGGCACGGCGCCACCACCAATGGCAACAATCGCTGGCCTGATATTCTGGCTCGCCGGCTTCCACACGTTGGGGTGCTCAATGCAGGGATTGGCGGCAATCGTCTTTTGGACGACGGGCTCGGTCCCAACGCTCTCGCGCGCTTCGATCGCGATGTGCTGGCCCAGACCGGCGTCCGGTACGTCATCGTTCTGGAAGGTGTCAACGATCTCGGTACGGCTCTGCGCCATGGCCCGGTCGCCCCGGAAGAGCACGCCGCGCTCGTTCGCCGCATTCTGGACGCCTACGATCAGCTGATCACGCGAGCCCATGCCCATCATCTCCGCATCTATGGCGGAACGATTACGCCGTATGCCGGCTCCGATTACTACCACCCGGATGCTGCTGCCGAAGCCGATCGCCAGCAGATAAACGCCTGGATTCGCGCGCCCGGGCACTTCGATGAAGTTGTCGATTTTGACAAAGCGCTCCGCGATCCTGCTCATCCCGACCGGCTGCGCCCCGAGTTCGATTCGGGCGATCATCTGCATCCATCGCCCGCCGGCTACGCGGCCATGGCGCGCGCCATTCCGCTCGCATTCTTCTCACACTGAAGCCGCTTGTTCGCGCCCGTTCGCTACGCTACCCTGAAAAATCTGGAAATTCTCGCCTCCCAACGGTCACTACTTTTAAAGCCGCCGGCGAAGAAACTATGATGGAAAGCTTCATTCTGAAGATCAAGCGCGGGGAGACGCCGTTCTTCCGCTTCCTCCGCAGCGTCGCGAAAGGGCTCATCTCGAGCACTCTGCCGCTGCCGCGTTTTATCCACCCGCTGCTGCGCCTGATTTTCAACCTGCAAACCGCAGTCGGTGACTTTTTCCGCTGGGCCTTCACCTATTTCTATCGCGAGCCGGTCTTCCGCGGGCGCTGTGAACGCGTCGGCAAGCGCTTCCGGCTCAGCCGCATGCCGTTCATCATCGGCCACTGCCGCATCTATATTGGAGACGACGTCAACTTCTTCGGCAAAGTGGACGTGATCAGCGGGCGCATTTTCGATGAACCCAAACTGATCCTGGGCGACCGGGTCGATATCGGCCATAACGTCGGCTTCCTGGTGAATAAGGAGATCGTGATCGAGGACGACGTGAACGTCGCAACCGGCGTCCGCTTTATGGATTCCGATGCGCATCCGCGCGATGCCGCCGATCGCATTGCCGATCTGCCGCCCAAACCGGAAGAGATCAAGCCGGTGCGCATCTGCCGCAACGCCTGGATCGGCCAGAATTCGTTCATCCTGAAAGGCGTCACAGTCGGCGAAGGCGCCGTGGTGGGCGTGAACAGCGTGGTCGTAACGGACGTGCCGGAATATTCGGTCGTGATGGGCAATCCGGCGCGCGTGGTCGTGAAAAACCTGGCCCGCCCCGGTGAGCAGCCCGCAGCCGCAGCAGCGCCGCAGGAAAAGCAGCCGGTCGCCGGCTGAACCGTCCCGCGCACCCGTTCTATTCCACCATATCGGTGGCTCCTCTCAACCGCTAACGCTTCAATAAAGGGAGAGGAGTTAAACGAACATTCATGAGCACGATCAAAGGCAAGCGCGCGGTGGTTACGGGCGCCTCGCGCGGAATCGGTTTGGCGGTCGCACAGGCGCTCGCGGCGGAAGGCGCTCACGTCGCACTCTGCGCGCGCGACGAAAAATCACTCACTTCGGCTGTGGAAAAAATCCGGCAGCAGCATCCGGCCGCGAAACTCGCCGCGCATCCGGCCGACGTGAGCGACAGCCGGCAGGTGGCCGAATTCTTTTCATTCGTGGATAAGGAACTCGGCGGCCTCGACATTCTGGTCAACAACGCCGGCTTCGGCATCTTCCGCGCCACCGGCGAGCTCACGGTGGAAGAGTGGGACCGCGTGATCGGGACCAACCTTTCCGGCGCATTCTATTGCAGCCGCGAGGCTTTAGAGCGTTTTGAGAGGAGCCGCGCGGGCTTCATCATCAACATCAGCAGCCTGGCCGGAAAGAATCCGTTTGCCGGAGGAGCAGCCTACAATGCTTCCAAGTTTGGAATGAACGGATTCAGCGAAGCCATGATGCTCGACCATCGCAGCGACAACGTGCGTGTCAGCTATATCATGCCCGGCAGCGTCGCGACTCATTTCGCCGGCAACGAACCCGGCAAAGCCGACTGGAAGATCGCGCCCGAAGACATCGCCGAGATCGTCCTCGCTGTTTTGCGGATGCCCGAACGCACATTAATCAGCCGAATTGAAGTGAGACCTTCGCGCCCTCAAAAGAACTAATCCTAAAGGCCCCCGTATGGGCCGATAAGCGGAAAAGCAGAATTGCGCTGCGGTTAATAATGCCGATTTATGCCTTTCCGCGCGCGAGGAATCGAGGTGGTTTTTTGGCACCCGGTTTGCTCCATGTTGGTTGGGTCCAACAACTTAAATACAACGAGCGCAGAGAAAGTTTCGACGCTGCACCGACATTTAAGTGGGAAAGGGAGTTGAAGGAAATGAGCCACCTCCGCAGAGTTCTCGATCCGAGCAAAACCGGAAAGAGCGCAGAATCACTGGAAAAGACACTTCACAAACTGGTAGTCGGACAGGAGGAGGCCGTTGAGCAGATCGTCAACATCTACCAGATGCATATCACCGGGCTTTCGGCTCCCGGCCGCCCGGTAGGCAACTTCCTTTTCCTGGGGCCGACCGGTTCGGGCAAGACGCGTACGGTGGAGGCCACGGCCGAGGCACTGCTCAGCAACCAGCGCGCGGTGATCAAGATCGACTGTGCCGAGTTTCAGCACAGCCACGAAATCGCCAAGCTGATCGGCTCGCCTCCGGGATATCTCGGCCATCGCGAAACGCATCCGCTGCTCAGCCAGGAAGTGATCAATCAGCACCACACCGACACGGTGAAGCTGAGCTTCATCCTCTTCGACGAAATCGAGAAGGCGAGCGATGCGCTCTGGAATCTGCTGCTCGGCATTCTCGACAAAGCGACTCTGACGCTCGGCGATAACCGCAAGGTCGATTTCTCGAAGGCCATGATCTTCATGACCAGCAACCTGGGCGCCGCCGAGATGAGCCAGATCATTGCTCCCAAGCTCGGTTTCAACAGCTGGCTGGCCGAAGAGCAGGCCAAGCCCGATAGCAAGCTCAACGACAAGCTTTCCCGGAGCGGCATCGAAGCGGCGCGCCGCAAGTTCACGCCCGAGTTCATGAACCGCATCGACAAGGTCGTCGTGTTCAAGCCGCTCGGAACGGAAGAACTGCGCAAGATTCTCGACCTCGAACTGGGCCAGGTGCAGCATCGCATTCTGACCTCGCCCGCGGAAAACCCGTTTGTGCTCACGGTATCGGAAACCGGCAAAGAGTTTCTGCTGGCTGAAGGCACCGACACGAAGTATGGCGCCCGCCACCTGAAACGCGCCATCGAGCGATTGCTCGTGCATCCGCTTTCCAATCTGCTGGCGACAAGCCAGATCACGACCGGCGACTGGGTGAAAGCCGATCTGGATGAAGAGCGCAATTGCCTGCTGTTCTCGATCGAAGGCGAGAACCTGCCGATGCACACCATGTTCAGCATGATCGGCGACGAATCGCTGGCGTCGAGCGCAATGGCGACGGCTATGACCGCGCTGCCGCCCAAGACCATCACGGCGCGCAACGCCAAAAAGTAACCTCCAGCGCGAGGCCATAATCGGTTATGGCCTCGCTCTCACCGCAGTTGCAGGATCTGCTTGCGGATGCTCCAGAACTGCCGTTGACGCAACGCGGCTTACGTCCCGGCAGGCAACTGCGCCTGCTTGCTTCTCAAACGCCTGACACTCTTTTCCCGGGCGCAAAGAACGCCGACGCGGCCTACGCAGGGCTGCTTCTGCGCCTCGGTTGCTGGGCAGAGAGTCACGAGAACGCTCAGGACATATCGTCTGTTGAAGGCAGCTACTGGCACGCCATCATTCATCGCATGGAGCCCGATGCCGGAAATGCGGCGTACTGGTTCCGGCGGGTTGGACGGCATGCGATCTTTCCAGAGCTGCTCTCCGAAGCGCAACAGATTCTGGCGCGAGGCGCTCCTCGAAACTGGCGATTGAAAGCGCAGTGGGATCCGCTGCTCTTCATCGAGTGGTGCGAAGAGGCGCAAACGCAAGGCGGGGGAGCCGAAAGCGCTGCGCGGGCGATTCAAATGGCCGAGTGGCAGCTGTTGTTCGACTGGTGCGCGGCACCGGCCTGATGAACCGCTGCTTACAGTCGCGCCCCGGTCAGCAGGTCAAATCGTTGGAAGCGATAGTTGAGGCCGCGCGCGGGAGTGATTACTGCGCGAGCGAGGCGACGGTTTGTTGGCCGGCTTCGCCTTTGCGGACGACGATGCTGCCGCGGCCGGTGACGAGATCGATGCTTGGTCCGGTGCCGGCTGTGCCGGTCAGGTGAGCGCCGCGGCCGGAGGCTTCGAGTTTCAGCGCGTCTCCGAACTGATTGTCGATTTCGCCGGAATCGGTGGTGGCGTTCAGCGAGAAAGCAGCTGCGACGGGCAGCGCGAGCTCAATATTGCCGGCGCTGGCGTGTACCATCATTTTGCCGAGCGGCAGTTTGCCTGGCTTCAGATCGACGTCGCCGCGATCGACTGAGATTTCGAGTCCGTTGCTGATGTTCTCGAGACTGATGTCGGTCGAATGCGCGTCGACGTGCAGCGGGCCGACGGCGTCCTGAATGTTGAGGCTGCCGCGATCGAGGCGAATTTCGCCGGGGATGCTCGCCACCTGCAGATCGGTGCGCATATTCTGCAATCGAACCGATTGTGAGAGCTCGCGCAGGGAAATCGTGCCGGTGTATTCGCCGTTGATGGTGACGGGACCGATGATTTTGTCGAGCTCAATATCGGAACCATGACCGCGCAGATTGACCGCGCCTTTGACGTTCGTGCAGCGCACCAGATCGCTGGTGCGCGTGTCGACCGTCACGGCCCCGCCGATGTCGTCCACGCGAACACCGGCGTTGCCGCTGCGCAGCGCGAGATCGCCATTCACGCCGCTGATATCGAAATCGCCGCGCGTGCCGCTGATTTCGATGCTGGCGCCTCTGGGAACGGTGAGTTCGAGATTCGTCGTGACGGAGGTGCGATAGGGCGCGCGGTTCTGGTTGCAGCGAACGATCAGGTTATTGCCGTCGAGCTCGACTTCCACGGGAGTGGCCGCGTCGGCGCGATCGCTCAACGCGTCTTTGGAGGCGCGAATGGTTTTGTGGCCGCCGACGGTGACCTCGTTGGAAGCAGCACCGTTGATTTTGGCGTCGCCGCGGAAGTCCTCGATCACGATATGCGGCGCCGGTCCGGTTTTCTTCTGGGTGACGTTGACGGAGTAATCGTGCTGCTCGCCAAAGGCGTCGTCGAAACCGCGGCTCCAGTCGGTATTGCGCCACCAGGTATCGGGCTTGCGCATCTGGTAGGCGGAAAGTCCGACCAGGCAGATGAGCACAACCAGAAACCAGCCGCCGCCGGAGACGCCGTTGGTGGGAATCGGGCCGCCGCGCAGCGTGCGAAAGGTGACTTCGAGGAGCGCGACGACGCCCCAGCCGATCAGCACGTAGGGCCAGTAGAGGCCGAGCCAGTCGAGCAGCGGAAAATCGGGCGAGACGGCGTGCACCAGAAACAGCACGCCCAGCCCGATGATGATCAGAGGACCGGTGATCGAACCGCGCGGTCTCACCGTGTTGCTCCTCCGTTATAGCCGCTCGGTGTGTAGGGACCGCCGGCACCGGCGTACGGACCGGCGCCGGGCGGTGGCGGAGGTACTTGCGGCACCGGAGCAGCCACCATGCGCTCGATGAGCTTCATGACGCCGATGGCGATGATCAGCAGGGGCCAGCTGCGCATGAAATCGAGAACGCCGGCCTGCTGGAGGGCAAACAGCACGCCGACCAGGATCAACAGCACGGGCCCGCGCGCTGCCTGGACGAACATGCCTGCGCGGCTATTCATGCCGGCTCCCCATGAAATCGGTGGGCGCGCCCGGATGCGCGTTGCTGAAGTCGCGCGGCGGAGGGACGGGCTGGGATTCGCGCGGTCCGGCAAGGCGCGCGTACAGCATGTAGACGCCGATGACGATCAGCAGCACCGGCCAGTAGCGGCCGATCTGGCGGAAGTCGATGAGATCGAGCGAATTGAGCAGATAGAGAACGCCGATGGCGATCAACAGAATGGGGCCGATGGGTGCGCGCGCCGAGGAGCGGCCGGCCGGCAGGATGCTGGACCATTCGTCGGGGGTGAGGCCGAGCTCGCGCTTCTTGGCGGTGTGATAGGCCTCGAAGGGCATGTAGAAATAAAAAGCGGCCAGCAGCAGGGAAACCAGGACTTCGGTGGAGGCGGGTGAGGTGCTGACGATGGTGATCAGCAGGCCGGTGATCAGGGCGTGCACCAGGCCCTTCAGATACTGGCCGTTATAGATGGCGCCGACACCGGGAATGAAGCCGAGCAGAAACGCCAGACCGGGCGAAGTGCGCACGGGCGGGGGCGGGACGGCCGCGGGAGCGAGATAGGGATTGGCGGCGGTATCGGCTCCTTCGCGATCCTGCAGGGATCTCCCCTGGTGATAACCGGCAGGCGCCCCGGGGGCGGCGGAAACAGGAACAGGCACATGATCCTGGCAATAGATCGTCCCCTCGGCGGGGCGCTGGCAGACGGTGCACAGCGAACGCCCGCAGGTGCGGCAAAACGCGACTGCGGGCGATTCCGGATGTAGGTAGCAGTTCATGGTTTATTCCCCTTCGAGCTTTGGTCTGAGCCATGGCCCGTTTGACTTGCCGAATGATTCTGATTCTGCGGACCCGTTGGATTGTGCGGGCGCGGGGGCGGCGTATTCTGTGCCGCCTCAATGTCCTTCATATGCGTTTCGACTTCATAGACGATGCGCAGGTTTTCGTAGTACTTAACGGCCTGATCTTTGAGACGCAGCGCTTTGTCCTCGACGCCGCCCCAGATGCGGACGGGATTCAGATCGGCGGGCTGGACCTGATGGACTTCGACCCCGGTGCAGCGCTTGAGCATGGCGAAGGAGAGAATCGTCATGGCCATGCCCATGGCGAGGCGCGGCTGGAGCACCGGCATGAGCCAGCGCTGGATGAGTTTGCCGAGCGCGCTCTGCTGCTCAAAAGGGTCGCGGACACGGCCCTGCGGGGCGAGATAGGCGATGCGCGTGATCAGCTGCGGGGGCGGCTCGACCGGAGTGGCTCGCTGGAGCAGGCTGAAGCCGGTGGTGACTTCGGCGAGGAAGTCGCGGCATTCCTCGCAGTGGGCGGCGTGCTCTTCGACCGCACTCCGCTCCACCGGCGCGAGTGTGCCGTCGATGTAGTCGGCCAATACGGTCTCGAGTTCCGTGCAGTTCATTGCCGCATCTGCCTTATACTGCCACCTTATTTCGACGCAAGATACGGGCCAGTTCGGCACGTCCGCGATTCAGGCGGGATTTTATGGTTCCTTCGGGGACGTCGAGTGCGTGGGCGATCTCGCGGTACTCCATTTCCTGCAGATCGCGCAGGATGACGGCTTCGCGCAGCTCCGGCGACAGGCGCTGGAGCGCGCTCTGCAGCAGTTCCGAGGCTTCACGGCCGGCGAGCAGACCGTCGGTGCGGCCGTGCTGCGCGGTTTTTTCCTCGAGCACGCTCAGCTTTTCCTCGATTCCGTCGGTAACCCTCTCATGCTTGGTACGGCGATAATGATCCACCAAAAGGTTTCTGGTCAGGCGAGTCAACCAGACGGTGAATGAGCCTTCGCCGGCGCGGAAACTGCCGAGCGTGCGGAAAATGCGCAGAAAGACTTCCTGGGTGAGGTCCTGGGCTTCGGTTTCGCTGTTGGTGAAGCGATAGCAGATGGCGTAGACGCGCTTGGTGTGGAGCTGGACGAGCTCTTCCCAGGCACCCTGCTCGCCGCCAAGGCAGCGGGCGATGAGCCTGGATTCGGGCAGTTGTGAGTCAGCGTCCGCTGGCTGCGCGCTTGCGTTGGCCGGCACGGTAGATCCGAAGGGAATCTTTGAGTTTAGCCAAACAGGAGCGATCGCCGCGGTTGCCATTGTGTCCCAGGTTCGTGTGTCCAGGTTCCACCGTGCGGTCGGGGAGGCTGGTTTAAGGCTTGTCCGCTCGTTTCCGCATCGGCCTGTATTGGAGAGAACGTAATTTCGGGCGGGAAAGTTCGGCGCGATGCGGGGTGGGGGTCTGTGGACCGCTCCTTACAGTCGCGGCTCGGTTCGGTCGGTTAGCTGATTCGAGGTTTTTTACGAAACGAACTTTGGCAATGCCGGTCACGGCTGTTGGTTTTCCTTCGTCGCGTTTTCTTTTCAGTAACTTAGTGGGATTTGGAAGAAGCGATGGGGCGGGGGTGGGCGATGATTCGGCGAGATGGGGAAGTCGGTGGAGGGCAAGCGGAAGTCGAGCGTGAATGCGACGACGCATGGCGTGCTGTCGAAGCGCGTGCTGCTGCCCGGGGAGGATGCGGAGGAATTAGAGACCTGCGCGGAGGGATGGCTGCGGACGTATGCGCCGCGGGATTACCGGGAGCAGCGGCTGGTGGACCAGTTGATACTGAACGACTGGTTTTTGCGGCGGGCGACGCTGCGGCTGATGCAGGTGGAGGCGGGCGGGGAGGAAGGGGCGGAGTTTGAGCACCGGCTGGGGCTGATGCAGCGCTATAAGACGGCGGCGGAACGGGCGTTTTACCGGGCGCAGGCGGCGGTGGAGAGTTTGCGGAAGGATCTGGCGCGGGAGGCGAGGGCGGAGGAGCGGACGGCCGAGCGCGTGGAGAAGCGGCAGGTCGAGAAAAAGAGGCCGAAGGACGAGATGGAACTGGCCGAGCAGTGGGTGGAGGTGGCGGTGGAGGACGGCAAGACGGTGACGAGGAAGCATCCGCCGGACGAGGAGTTGCGGGAACAGGTGGACAAGCTGGATCCGGAGCGGGATTTAGTGTACCGGCGGCTGCATTTTGTGAATGGCGTGCCGAAAGAGTATGAGTGGGCGATGCATGACCGGGCGCTGCAGGAGAAGGGCGGGCTGGGGATTCAGCGGATGCGGCCGGAGACGTGGCGGGAGCTGGTGGAGCGGGAGAAGAAGAACGGCGGGCATTTGCTGGGGTGTGCGAATGTGCCGCGGCCGGAGTCGCGGGGCGGCTGCGAGTGTCCGACGTGCAGCTGGAATCGGGAAGTGCTGGAGGAGTGAGGGTTTCACGCGAAAACCCGCTTGCTAGGCGCGCGGCTCCGTTTCGAAAAACCCGCTGGCTATGCGCGCCGCGCAGTTTCGAGGTTTGCCTCGTCACCTAAGTAGCGGCCCGGGACGAGGTAATTCTGAACGTAATCGGCGACGGCATCGGGCAGGGAAGTGAACGGGCGCTCGAAACCTGCTGCGCGCAGCTTGGCCACGTTGGCGCGAGTGAAGTACTGATACTTGGGCCGCAGCGTCTCGGGCATTTCGACATACTCGATGCGTGCCGGACGATGGAGCGCACGAAAAATGGAATCGACCAGGCGGTTCCAGGTGTTCGGCTCACCCGAGCCCAGATTGAATAATCCTCCGCCGTCCACGTTTTCGGCAAGAAAGAGCGTCGCCTCGACCGCATCCTTCACATACAGGAAGTCGCGGCACTGTTCGCCATCGGCATATTCGGGGCGGTAGCTCTTAAAGAGACGCGCGCTGCCGGTGGCGGCAATCTGTCCGAAGGCTTTATGCACAACGCTGCGCATATCGCCCTTGTGATTTTCGTTTGGACCGAAGACATTGAAGTACTTGATGCCGGTGAGACGGTTCAGAAAACCGGCGCGTTCGGCATAGCAATCGAAAAGATGCTTGGAATAGCCGTACATGTTGAGCGGCCGCAGGGTCGCGAGATCCACTGACTCCGGAATTTCGGCTGCGGCTTCGCCATAGGTTGCCGCCGAAGAGGCGTAGACGAACCGGATGCCGCGAGCGAGTGCGAACTCGGCCAGTGCTTTGGTGTATTCGAAATTGTTGCGGATCAGATAGGCGGCATCGGTCTCGGTGGTCGAGGAACAGGCACCGAGGTGGAAGATCGCATGGAAATCGCCGAGCGAATCGAGCCGCTTCAGCAGATCGTCCGCTTCCAGATAATCGGCGAAACGCAGGGGCACCAGATTTTTCCACTTTTCGTCGCGCCCGAGATAGTCGCTAATCAGGATATTGCTGTTGCCGCGGCGGTTGAGCGCCCATACGATGGCGCTGCCGATGAAGCCCGCACCGCCGGTAACCAGAATCCTGCCGGTATTGAGATTGGTCATGTCTTAAGACTTGTGAACGATGAGCATAGGGATGCTCACCTTGTGCCGCACCGCGTTAATCGTGGTGCCGAAAATCAGATCCTTGAGCCCGCGATGCCCGTGCGATGCCATGATGATCAGGTCGGGATGAAGCTCGCTGGCGACACGGGCGATTTCGGCGGCTGGACTCTTACAGTGGCGCACGATGGTATCCACCGATACGCCGCGCGCCTGCAGCGATTCGGCGAACCGGGCCAGATACGTCTCGCCTTCGGCCACCTCCGCGGTCGAGGAGAGCGAGCCGAACAGCTGGCTGGTAACGCCCTCTTCCACATGCAGCAAGGTAACGCGCGCCTCGTGCAGTTTGGCGAGCGAAAGCGCATTGGCGATGGCTTCGTCATCGGAATCGCTGTGATCGAGCGGAACGAGGATGTTGGAGTAGCGGCGGGCTTCGAGGCGCACAGGCGGCATTTCGACGCGCGCGACGGAAACCGGACCCGCTGCCGGAATGCGCCGGCCCAGCCAGGGCCAGGCGATCACGATACCCAGCAGAAGCGACAAGCCCGCGGCCAGCAGCAATGCCGCGAGCAGAACATACGATCGATACGAACCACTTTCGGCCATCCACTCTTTTACCTGGTCGATGCTCAGCCAGATGTTCAGGGTGAGGATGAAGGCGGCACAAAGCCAGGCGCTCAGCTGAACCCAGGCGCGGCTGGTGAATTCGCCCATGCGGCGGCGATCGCTGGTGAAGTGAATCAGCGGAATGACGGCGAATGGAAGCTGGAGATTGAGCAGAATCTGGCTGTAGATGATGAGCTTGTAGCTGGCGGCTTCGCCGGCGAGATAAACGGTCAAAGCCGCAGGCGTAACAGCCAGCACGCGGGTGACGGCACGGCGCAACCAGGGCTGCATGCGAAAGCGCAAGAAGCCCTCCATGACGATCTGGCCCGCCATGGTACCGGTGAGCGTGGAACTCTGGCCCGAGCAGAGCAGCGCGGCGCCGAACAGGACACTGGCTGCGGTGGTACCGAGCAGGGGAGAGAGGAGCGCATGAGCCTGCTTCATCTCGGTGACGATGATGTGGTGACGGAAAAAGACCGCCGCCGACATGACCAGAATGGCGGCGTTTACAAAGAGCGCGCCGTTGAGGGCGAGCGTGGAATCGAGCAGATTGAAGCGGCAGGCCCGGCGTTTGTCCTGGCGTGTTTCGCCGATGCGGCGCGTCTGGACCAGCGCGGAGTGGAGATACAGGTTGTGCGGCATGACGGTCGCGCCAAAGATCGCTACGGCGACGGAAATACTGGACGAATCAAGGCGCGGGACCAGGCCGGTGAGCACTTCGGGAACGGAGGGCTGCGCCAGGAAAATCTCGAATGCGAAGCAACCCGCGATGGTAGCGATCAAGGCGAGCACAAACGCTTCGATGACGCGAATGCCGAGGCGCGTGAACCAGAGCACCAGCAGCGTATCGAGTGCGGTGGCGAGTACACCAATCAGGAGGGGGATGTGAAACAGCAGGTTGAGGCCGATGGCGGCTCCGAGGACTTCGGCCAGATCGCAGGCGATGATGGCCAGTTCACCGAGAATCCAGAGGACATAGGAGACGGGCCGCGGATATTCATCGTGGCAGGCCTGCGCAAGATCTCGTCCGGTGACGATTCCGAGCCGCGAACTCAACGTTTGCAGCAGCAGCGCCATCAGATTCGAGAGAACCAGAACCCAGAGCAGGCGATAGCCGAAGCGCGCACCGCCTTCGATGTCGGTGGCCCAGTTGCCGGGATCCATGTAGCCGACGCTGACCAGATAGGCAGGGCCGGCGAAGGCGAGCAGACGACGCCAGAAGCCCGGATGCGCAGTGCTGACGCTTTCGTGAACTTCGGGCAGCGAGAATTCGCGGCGGTCCAGAGAGCGGTCCTGCAGCATAGGAGCTTTGCTCTCAGTATGGCAGCGGGGCTTGGTTTTACGGCTTGGGCTGGGGTAGTTTCGAGCCGACTATGCAATCGAACAAACTGCCGAGAAGGGAAGCCATTTGCGCTGCGCTGATACTGGACGGATCGTAGGCGCGCTGGAGGACGAGACCGTTCAGCGCCGCATGCAGGAGTTCCTTCTCGCCGCTATCGCCCTTGACCCCGCAAAAGGCGCTTTGCCAAAGCGATTCGACTTTCAGTTTCTCTCGAATGCTGCGGTAGGAGCGCACCAGCTGGGCACGGATGCGCGGATGGCGGATGGCGTACAGTTTGAATTCGAGGATGAGAATGGACCAGGCCCGGAGCGGGCTGCGCGTGGCGTAATGATTGCGGAACGCCAGGAGACGAGACGCCTCGTCCGTGCAATTCTCGAGTTCGGTACGAAGTCTGGTGAGATGCTTTTGCATTTCCTGTTCGACCAGAGCAAAGAACAGATCTTCTTTTGAGGGGAAGTGGGCGTAGAAGGCGCCGCGTGTGAAGCCTGCTTCGGCGGCGATGTCTTCGATGCGGGCGGCCTCGAAGCCGTCGCGCAAAAAGACGCGCAGAGCGGCGGCAAACAGCTTGCGGCGGGTGGCCTCGCTTTTTTCTTGATGTTTATTTTTGGTACTACGCGGCATTTTGCCTGCCTTAATTATATACACGCGTGTATGCAATATGCTACATCTATGTATGTGAACCACCGCAAGCGCAAACTGGCCGTTGCAATCCGGCTCACACTGCTGGCCGCCGCAGCCGTATCCCTTGAGGCCCAGATGCCGGGGACGGGTGGAGGCTCGGGAGCTTCGAGCCGGGCCACACCGCTGCCGGCTTCGGGAAGGCAGGCCAGTACGGGCGCGGTCCAGGCGCAGCAAACGCCGGGGCCGGGCAGCGGTGTGGCGACCGTGAGCAGCTCGGTGCAGATCGGCGGCAATTTCGCGGGCAGCGTACCGGCGGCACAGAGCGGGACCGGGCCGATCACGCTCACGCTTTCCGATGCGCTGAAGCTGGGGCTGGCGGCGAACCTGGGAACGGTGTCGGCGGGTAACGAAGCGCGCGCGGCGCGTGCCGGACGGCTGCAGGCGTTGAGCGCGCTGCTGCCGAATATCTCCGCCAATGCGAGTGAGACAGTGACGCAGGTGAATCTCGCGGCATACGGGTTTCAGTTCAAAGTTCCGCCGGGTTTTCCGCTGTCGATTCCTTCCGTGGTGGGGCCGTTTGAATACTCGTCGCTGCAGGGGTCGCTGAACCAGACGGTTTTCGATGCGGTCGAAAGGCGCAACTGGAAGGCTTCGAAAGAAACTGAGCGGGCGGCCAATCTGTCGGCCAAAGACGCGCGAGAGCTGGTGGTGCTGGCGGTGGGCGGCTCTTATTTACAGACGCTGGCAGCGGCCGCCCGGGTGGATTCGCAGCGGGCTCAGGTGGCGAATGCACAGGCGATTTATAACCAGGCGGTGACGCGAAAAGAGGCGGGGACGAACGCCAGGATCGACGTGGTGCGTTCGCGCGTGGAGCTGCAGACCGAGCAGCAGCGGCTTAGCTCGCTCGAGGCGGATCTGCGCAAGCAGAAGATCGCGCTGGCGCGGGTGATCGGGGTGCCGCTCGATCGCGAGATTGTGCTTGCCGAACCGCTTCGCTATCAGGAAACGGCGATTCCCGAGACGCAGGCCGCGATTGCCCAGGCAGAGCAGGGGAGGGCTGATCTGCGCGCGGCCGAAGCTCAGCTGCATGCGGCGGAACTCGCACTTGCAGCAGCGCACGCCGAGCGTTATCCATCAGCCTCGATCAACGGCTATTACGGCGCGCTTGGCCCGACGCCCACCAGTGCGCACGGCGTGTTTGCTGTGACCGGAGCAATCAATGTGCCGATCTGGCAGGGCGGGCGGATCAAGGGCGATATCGAGGAAGCCGAGGCCACGGTGCAACAGCGGAAGGCAGAGCTGGCCGACCAGCGTGCGCGCGTCGAGGAAGATGTTCGAAATGCGCTGATCGAACTCGAAACAGCCGCGGGACAGGTGAAGCTGGCGGAGTCGAATCGCGCCTATGCCAATGAGACATTGAATGAAGCGCGCGACCGCTTTGCGGCGGGAGTTGCCACCACGGTGGAAGTCGTGCAAGCTCAGGAGCAGGTGGCCGGAGCGGAAAGCGACTATATTTCGAGCCTGTTTTCGTTCGATCTGGCCCGGCTGAGCCTGGCGCGCGCGACCGGACAGGCAGAAGCGGATTTACCCGACTTATTGAAGGAGAAGCGTTGATGACCACCGAACAGGAAACCGAGCAACCGGTGCAGGGAAGTCCCAAAGCTGGGGCGCAGACGGGTGCGGCGCAACCAGTAAAGGAGCCGAAAAACGGAACTCCGCGGGCCAGGCGGAAAGCGTTTCTGATCTTTTTCTCGGTGCTGCTGGTGCTGGCGGCCGCAGGGTTCCTGTGGTGGCTGCATGCGCGGCAGTTCGAGTCGACCGACGATGCGCAGGTGGATGCGCACCTGAATCCGGTGAGCTCGCGCGTGGACGGCACGATTCTCAAGGTGTACGTCGAGGATAACCAGATGGTGAAAGCGGGGGATCCGCTGGTGGACCTCGATCCGCGCGATCTGCAGGTTTCGCTCGATCAGGCGCTGGCGCAGCTGACACAGGCGCAGAGTATGGTGATTGCGCAGCAGCCGAACATTCCGATTACCGAGATCGAAAACACGACCAACATTTCCACTTCTTCGGCGGATGTTGCGAATGCGGAAGCGTCGCTCGCGGCTGCGGAACAGGACCGGGATTCGGCGGCCGCGAAACTGGCCGAGTCGGAGGCGAATAATGCCCGGGCGCAGGCCGATCTGGCGCGTTACAAGGTGTTGATCGCGAAAGAAGAGGTATCGGAGCAGGAATACGATCAGGTAGCAGCTACGGCCAAAGCGCAGGCGGCGACGGTGGCGGCTAATCAGGCGGCGCTTCAAGGTGCAGAGAAGACGGTCGAGGGCCGGCGGGCACAACTGGCTCAGGCGCGCGACCGGCTGGCTCAATATCAGCACAATGCGCCGCGCCAGCTGGCGATCCGGAAGGCGAATGTGGCTTCGGAACGCGCCAGTGCGCAAAGCGCGCAGGCACAGGTGGAGCAGGCGCGGCTGAAGCTGAGTTATACGAAGATCGTGGCGCCGGTGGCGGGCATCGTGATGCGCCGTTCGGCGGAGGTGGGAGCGCATATTTCGGCCGGCCAGCAACTGCTGCAGATCGCGCAGATCGGCGATCTGTGGGTGACTGCGAATTTTAAGGAGACGCAGCTGCGCAGTGTTCGTCCGGGGCAGGCAGCGACGATCCATGTGGATGCGCTCAAGCGCGACTTCAATGGCTACGTGGAAAATATCGGCGGCTCGACGGGCGCCGTGGCGAGCGTTCTGCCGCCCGAGAACGCTACCGGCAATTTTGTGAAAGTTGTGCAGCGCATTCCGGTTCGAATACGCTTCAAGCCGAACCAGGACGGGCTGGATCGGCTGCGCCCGGGCATGTCGGTGGAACCGGAAGTGCGCATCGACGATTCAGGAACAACTCAGCAGAACGAAAACGCGCGGAAGGAACAGTAACCGAGTGCCCGGGCCTGTTTCGCACGCCAACTGGAAGCCGCGGCACAATCCGTGGATCATTGCGCTCACGGTAACGCTGGCGACCTTCATGGAGGTGCTCGATTCCTCCATCGCCAACGTGGCGCTGCCGCACATCGCCGGCTCGCTCGGGGCGACTTATGAAGAAGCGACCTGGGTGCTGACCAGCTACCTGGTTTCGAGCGCTATTGTGCTGCCGATTTCCGGCTGGCTTTCGACCGTGATCGGCCGAAAGCGCTTCTACATGTTGTGCGTGACGCTGTTTACGGTCTGCTCGGTGCTGTGCGGATTTGCCACCAGCCTACCGATGCTGATCCTTGCGCGCGTGCTGCAGGGTGCGGGCGGCGGCGGATTGCAGCCTTCCGAACAGGCCATTCTGGCTGATACCTTTCCGATCGAAAAGCGCGGAATGGCATTTGCGTTCTACGGCATGGCGGTGGTGGCCGCGCCCGCGATTGGTCCTACACTGGGCGGCTGGATTACGGACAACTACAGCTGGCACTGGATCTTTTTCATCAATCTGCCGGTGGGAATTCTTTCGCTTTTTCTGACCAGCCGCCTGGTCGAAGATCCGCCATGGCTCAAAGAGGAGCGCGGCTCAAGCATCAAGATCGACTACATCGGCCTGGCGCTGATTGTCCTCGGCGTGGGATGTTTTCAGATCGTCATGGATAAAGGCCAGGAGAAGGACTGGTTCGCTTCGCCGCTCATCACAAGCATGTTCTGCATTGCGATTCCGGTGCTGGTGGGCTTTGTGCTCTGGGAGTGGTATCACGAAAACCCGATTGTGGATGTGCGCCTGCTGAAGAACCGCAATTTCGGCACGGCGGTGTTCTTCTCGTTCGCGCTTGGAATTGTGCTCTTCGGCTCGACCGTGCTGATTCCGGAGTTTTTGCAGAGCAGTCTGGGTTATACGGCAGAACGCGCGGGGATGGCGCTTTCTCCGGGCGGACTTGCACTGATGTTCGTGATGCCGATCGCGGGACGGCTGACCGCAACCAAGCTCGACCCGCGGCTGCTGGTGGCGTTCGGCTTTTTCAGCACGTCGCTGACGCTGCATCTGATGACCACGATCTATCCGGGCATCGATTTCCGCACGATTGTGCTGCTGCGGGTGATACAGGTGCTGCCGCTACCGTTCATCTTCGTTCCCATCAGCACGCTGAACTACATCGGTGTGCCGCGCGAGAAGAACAACCAGGTTTCCGGCATGTCGAATTTTGCGCGCAATATGGGTGGAGCGATCGGCACTTCGTTGTTGACGACGTTTCTGGCGCGCCAGAACCAGACGCACCAGCAGGCCTTTGCCGCGCACACGAATTACGGCAGCCCGAACTTTCAGCAGATGCTGCGCAGCCTGGAGAGCATGTTTATTTCGCAGGGCAGCGACGCGGTGACGGCTACTCACAAAGCCATGGCGATGATTTATCAGACGGTGCAGGCGCAGGCGAGCGCGCTCAGTTTCAAGAACAGTTTCTGGGTGATGAGCACGATTGTGCTGTGCCTGGTGCCGCTGCCGTTCATCATGCGGCGGCCGCCGCGCCGGGGTGGGGAACAGCCGCTCGGCGCCGCTCACTGAGCGAGGCGCGGCTATAATCAGGGTCTCGCGCCATGCTGAAACGTTTCCTGGCTCTTTTGTTTACTTCGTCCGCGGCGGTGTTGCTGCACGCCGATAGTTTCACCGCACCGGCTCCCGATGCGCGCTTTAAGGTGGATCTGCTGGTGGTGGTTGCTCATCCGGATGATGAGACGGAGCTCGGCTCGTATCTGGCCCATGCTGTTTTCGACGAGAAGAAGCGCGTGGCGGTCGTCTTTGGCACGCGCGGCAATGGCGGCGGAAATGCCGAAGGCCAGGAGCAGGCCGCTGCACTCGGTGCGGTGCGCGAGATCGAAGCGCGCAAAGCGCTGGCGCATTTCGGTATTCAGGATGTCTGGTTTCTGAACGGACTCGATACGCCCGGCCAGGACGTGCTCGATTCGCTCGAAACGTGGAATCATGGCGATTCTCTGGGACGGCTGGTTCGGCTGGTGCGGCTGACGCGGCCCGCCGTGATTGTGACCTGGCTGCCGGACTGGGTGGCGGGCGAAAATCATGGCGATCATCAGGCGGCTGGCGTGATTGCGACCGAGGCCTTCGACATGGCCGGAGATCCGACCGCTTTCGGCGAGCAACTCGCCACGCCGCGCAATCGCGAGGATATCTACAACCTCACCGAGGGGCTCAGGCCGTGGCAGCCGCAGAAGTTGTATTTCGTCACCGACGCGGCTCACACCGACTTTGTAGAAGGCAAAGGACCCGCCTACACGCCCGGGCACAGGCAGGCGAAGCTTGCGGCCGAGGAATGCGCCTATCATCTGACGCAGGGCGATACCGGACAGGACGCGCGGGCTGCTCTGGCGAAGGGCGATCTGCATGCGTTTGAGCAGCCGGTGCGATTCATTTTCGGAAAATCGTACGTGTCTTCCAGCGTGAGCGATGATTTGTTTGCTGGTGTGAAGCAGGAAGGTATCGCGTACCGGCCCGCACCGGGCTACAGCCAGAAACCAGCCACGCGCGCGCATATTGAACTGGGCGGTCCATGGCTCTTCTATCGTGAGTTCTGGCAGGCGCACGGACTGGAGCATCTGGCGGCGCTGCTGGGGCCGGAGATCCTGGCCAAGTACGCCAGCCCGTTCGTGATTCCGGTAGCGATCGTGAATCCGGGACCGGAGGCCATCACGGCCGAGCTTTCGGTGGATTTGCCCGCGGGCTGGAGTTTTCGGCGGAAGCTGCCGTCGAGCATCGCCGTGCCTTCGGGACAGACTGTCAGCGTGCCGTTTGAAGTGAAGACGAGCGCAAGCGAGACTTCCGGCTGGCAGATGCTGCGAATTAAGGGGCAGAGAACCGGCGGCGGCGATCTCGGCGAAATCGAGATGCGGGTTCAGCTGAATTCGGGAGCTATGCCGGAATAAGGGAGTGGTTGAGGAGTCCGGGAGACAGACGACATTGAACCGAGGCTACGATGTGTTCGTCAACATCACACGTCACGGGGAGGAATGCCTTTCCGAAAGCGGAGTTCGCCAAGGACTGGTGCTGGTGAACGCGATGCACATCACAGCTTCAGAGGTTGGTAAATACTGGGCCGTATCTCGCGATTTATGCGGCTCGTACATTCGTTTCCCCCTAAGCTCGTTGCGCCAGAGCACTCTCTCGGCTCTGCACACGCTACATTGGCTTCAAGAGAGGTCTAATTGTGAGTGCCCCTATCCAGGTCAGTGAGTTGGCGCGCGAGCTAGAAGTTGAGCCCTCATTTGTCATAGAACTGCTTCGACGAAATGGGACGAAAGGCTGGGTAACCGCTTCAACGTCGATAGAACATGAAGCAGCACAGCGTATCAGGGACTCATTCGGGCGAAACATGGAGCTCGATCGGGTTTCTGATGCGAACACCATTTGGGAGTTCTTTCCGGATCAAGAAGCCGAATTAGATTTGGAACCCGATACCGCTGCACGATTGCGCTCTTTGGCCGAAGAGATCTCTGCTTTCCGTCAAGGAGGCCCGCTTGAGCCGATAGTGACAAAGAAGCTGTCTGAATACTTTAGGCTTCAGCACATCTTTCACAGCACCGGAATTGAGGGCAATCGGCTTACGCTTAGAGAGACCGAGGTCGTGTTATCGGAGGGTATTCAGCTGAATGACAAGCCGCTCGCCGATCAGTTGGAGGTTAAGGATCTAGCAGCCGCATTCAACTTCCTCGAAGAATGTGCGCAACCTGAAACGATCCTGCGGGAGGTCGATGTGCGGGAGTTGCATCGTTTAACCGTTTGTAACAAAAGCGAAGCAGATCCGGGGGCTTATAGAAGAGCTGGCGTTGTCATTAGCGGCAGCGAATTAACACCGCCCGAGCCTCTTGCAGTGCCGGCCCTGATGGAAGCGCTGCTGAACTGGATAAACAGACCAAAGGACCTCGATCGGTTAGCGTTCGCTAGCATTGCGCACCACAAGCTCGTTGCTATTCATCCATTCTTGGATGGAAATGGCCGCGTTTCGAGACTCCTGATGAACTTCCTGCTGATGAGGGTAGGTTATCCGATCGTTAACATCCGGAGGGAAGATCGGCCGAGGTACTACGAAGCTCTCTCTTTCGCAGATATCGGGCTATATTCCCCTCTGATAAATCTCACACTCGATCGCGTTTTGGACATTTTCCGCGAGATGAAGCGGGTTAAGGAGGAAACCGAGCGGATGCGGCTGTGGGCTGATCGCCTTGGAGAGAAGGAAGCCGAGTCGGCCCAACGGCGCGAAGAACGGGAGTACCGGATCTGGCTCTCCTCCTTTGAGACTGTAAAGCTTGAATTCCAGAGTCGAGCCGAGCTTCTCGATGATGAGTTAGACAGCATCGAAATATCTTTCAAACCTTATCCGGTACCCGACTTAAGCAAATATCTAACGTTGCGCGAACGCGGGCGGGCCGCCCAAACTTGGTTCTTCTCTTTGAGGTTTCGCCGGAATCAGGAATCTCAACACTTCTTCTTTCGGTTCTACCGAGATTTTGAGATTCACCGCGGCGAGAAAGTCATTCCTCTCCAACTTAATTGGTTTAGGGACGGAATCGAGACTCCCGTAGACGATCCGTCGTTAAGGCTCAGAGAGATCTGGACAGATAAGGCACAAGGCCTCATGGTGCGTCGTCAAGAGGGTAGCCGCATCACCAGCGCTCCGGAAGCTAGTCCAGCTAGAATCGCGGAACTCTTTTTCGAAGACGTACTGAAGTCCTGCTTTGGGATCGGCTAGGTAGGTCGGCTGTCTTCGGGCCCTAGGATCCGTTTGTGCATCCCTCCTTCTGTGGAATCTGGATCGGAGGATTACCCGTGTGTAGTCCGGATGTATTTACCGACGCTCCGGTGCTTGTGGCTAAGAGACCCGGACGATTACCTCAAGCGTCAGATTATGGGACGCGAAGTGGTGGTGGCGATCACCAGGGGCAAGCTCGACTTCGGCGCGTGGGAACAGATATTCTATGGGGAATTGATGGACGGCGGGGCAAGCGGGTGCTGGTGAAGGTGGTTGGGGAGCGAGCGTGCGAGTGGTATAAATATACTTGACTAATCCACCGAGTAGGCGGATACTAGAAGTATATGGAAGACGGGCCAAAAACACTGCTTGAGGCGGTTCGATACTTCAAGGACGATGAGTTTTGCATCTCCTATCTGGCGCGGAAACGCTGGCCGGATGGGAGGGTGATCTGTCCGACTTGCGGCGGGGATCGAGTTCACTATCTGCGCGAGCACAAGCGCTGGCAGTGCTCCAATCGGCATCCGAAGCGGCAGTTCTCTATCAAGGTCGGGACAATTATGGAAGACTCGCCGATCGGTCTGCACAAATGGCTCCCACTCATGTGGCTGGTCGCCAATTGCCGTAACGGGATCAGTTCATGGGAGGTGCATCGCGATCTGGGTGTCACGCAAAAAACGGCGTGGTTTATGCTGCATCGCATCCGGCTTGCCATGCAGGACGAAAAGAAAGGCGGAAAACTCTCTGGCGAGATTGAGATTGACGAGACGTTCATCGGCGGCAAAGCTCGAAACATGCACAAGGCCGTAAAAGCAAAAAAACTACAGGGCGCAGGCGGAGGTAAGGTCGGCAAAGTCGGCGTCCAAGGCATACTGCAGCGCGGCGGCCACATTCGAGCGAACGTCATTCAAGACAGTTCCTACACGAGCCTGATTCCCAACGTTGAGGAGAACATCGAACCGGGATCGCATGTTTACACCGACGAGTTAAAAACGTATTTCGGATTGCAGGCCGATTACGTTCACGACGTGATCAATCACGCCGAAACGTACGTTAACGGCCAAATTCACCTCAACGGACTGGAGAACTTCTGGTCGCTCCTGAAACGCGGCTTGGGCGGAACGTACATCGCAGTTGAGCCGTTTCATCTGTTTCGCTACGTAGATGAGCAGGCATTTCGCTACAACCATCGGAAGAGTCCAGATGGCAGCAAGATGAGCGAAGTGGACCGTTTTCACTGCCTTTGCGACCAGATTCTCGGTCGGCGGTTAACGTACCAGCAGCTAACCGGGAAGGAGGAGCAAAAGCAAGTCGAGGAAGCTTTCTAAGCAGGAAGCGCGGCGGGAAGGACGCGGGAAACGCAAACCCTGTTCGTATCTAGTTTGAGTTTGGTGGCGAGAAGCTTGGGTCTCTTCTTACGGGGTGTAGTATCAACATTGCTGCATCATCAACGCTGATCGGCTCGCCCCGGTGGTAGAGTTGCACGTTGTTATTGTGGTCAGTATCAAATTCTAAATAGTCCTTCCAGGTGCGAGTGCTTGACAGATCGGTGCGCTGGTATGAGAACGTGATACTCACGAGCCGTGTTTCTTTGAAACAAACATCGACGGTTGCCAGAGGGAACAAGGCTGTTTTTATTCGGAATGCGTCGTCCGCACTCTGCTCGAACTTTGCCTCAAGGCTCCTCTCTCCCCGCCCGGATTGCATAAGGATCGCAGTCTTGACCTTTTCTACAACCTGCTCCCAGATAATCGGTCTCTTCACTCGGCCAATTGACTCTCGGTGCAATTGCAATTGCTCGGCATGGGTAGCCGTTGGCGAACTTTGAGGATCGTTCATTTACGCGGAGAATATCTCCCATTGTAAAACAGGATCAGCAGATCGCGTTCATAAACCGTGCTGAAAAAAGAAATGGAATTAAGCCTGCTAGCTTCGTCCAATTTGCTCCGTCACGCGCTTCGGCCCGCGCTTCTTACCCCGTAGATGTGCCGCCTTCTGATGCTTTACCTCTCGCCGTAGCAGTTCTTCTTTAGACACCGACAGCACTTTGCCTACAAGAGCGTCAAATCGTTTGAACGCTTCCGGCCCCTCGACCATTTCTTTCTTCGAGAGTTCGTCCATGCTGTTATCATGGCACGTTTTCGGGCGGTTTCTATTCAGTCATTCCGGCAATCGCCGTGATTTTGAGGTCGTGTTTCTGCGGGAACAGCGCGACACCCGAAGGTGTCGCGCTCGCAGGTAAGTCCAACTGAGTCCCGTCGTCAAACGTGATACGCACGGTTTTGTAGTTAGAAGGGGACGCCTTAAGCACAACCCACAGCGAAAAGAAGTTGGGGGACTGGAATCCGATCCACCGCACCTCTGCCGTGATTCCGTCCGGCGTGGAAAACTGCTGAGACAGTTCGGTGTTGTCGTCGTCGTATTCTGCGGGGATTATCCTCTCGTAGTCGAGCGAGACTATCCATCGCTTTTTGGGAAGCTCTGAACTCTTGAGATGTTTTGCCCGCTCTAGCGCCGTAATGAGGCGGGCCAGATCACCCTCCACCACATCAAGCAAAGTGCCGACATCTTTTGGGTGTAGGTAAGCAAGTCGTACACGAGCAGTTTCGGACGGCACTCGCTGTTCTAGTGGAACTCGCTGGAGAATCGCCTTTTGAATTGCCATCGCTGGAACTCTGAGATCGGACTCCCATTGCTGGAGCAAAATGCACTCAGCATTATCTGCACTGTCTGGCCTCGGGTGCGTGCCATGACTATTTAGCTCTTTCCGGCGGGTATTATTGTCGATGCTGGAAAGCTGAAGAATCCCACGCTGGATCAGAAGGGCTTCCGAAAGTAACATCTCGTCCGGTGCTTCGGATGGTTTAGGAGATGCCACAAGCGGTCTGGCCTGCGGCTCTATGTGACACACCGCGACCCGAGTACCTGCGCTCGTCTTCGGTTTCGGTGCCCATGCGTCTAGCCACATGACCCCAGCCAATAAAACCAACGCGGCCATCGCTCGGATCATTCGTTTCCCCTTAGGGAAGAGCATCGTGATGATCCAAACACCCGCCAATGCCACCGCCCACATCAATGCGAGAACTATTCGAGACGCTACCAAGTCCACAACGCCTCGCAATTGAAGAAAATACGACAGCAGCCAAAGCAAAAAGCTAAGGAGACCAGCGACGGAGATTGTGGCGGCAGCCAGTTGCTTTTTGGGGACTGCCCATACCGTGTACCGCCCCGGTGGCGAGTCATCGCGCCGCATGACGCCGGGAGTAGTTGGCAGCTGATTCTTGCCGTCTGGCGGCAGTAGGCTACCATCAACCATTGAGTTATTCTTCCACGCCAAACCCATGTGAGCGTGTCATGCTGATACCAGCGTACCAGCTTTTGGATTAGTGAAGTATATTTATACAGTGCGAGTTGACATAATATACGTTATCGGACAACTGCCGTTATGAACGTTTGCCAGCACATCCGGCAAGCCAAAGACCTTCAGCCGGCCCGCCACGTCTTCGAGGATTGCATCAAGACCGGCGCCCGCTGGGTGCATCTGCGAATCTGCCTGACCTGCGGCCACGTCGGCTGCTGCGATTCTTCCAAGAACAAGCACGCCACGCGGCACTTCCATGACTCCCGGCACCCGACGGTGCGTTCCATCGAACCGGGTGAAGACTGGGGCTGGTGTTACGTCGATGAGAAAGCCTACGATCTCTCGCAAGGCGTGGCGCATGCGCAGCCGCTCGACTGAATGATGGAACTGCGCTTCGCCTGCCAGCCCGGGTGTACCAGGTGCTGCCAGACGCGTGGATTTGTTTACCTGACCGAAGACGACCTGTCGCGTGCCGCCGCATTCACCGGGATGACACGGGAGGCCTTCGAAGCCAGATACGTGATCCGGTTTCGGAACGTCCTGCGGTTTCGCAAGCCGCTCGAGGGCCAATGCCATTTCCTGACCGCCAGCGGGTGTTCGATCCATCCGGTCAAGCCGGTGCAATGCCGGGTGTATCCGTTCTGGCCGGAGCTGGTGGAAGACGTTAAGGCCTGGCGGGAGGAAGCGAAACGCTGCCCTGGTATCGGCAAAGGTCCGCTCGTGCAGATCGGGAGCGCCATGGAGACAGCCAGCGAGATGAAACGCGCTTACCCGAGCTTCTATGGGGACGACGGCTAGTGGCGCGTCGCGGTGTGTTCGTTACCACGGAACCGAATGCCTCCAATCGCTGCGCTCATGGCTCCGAGTCTGGAATCCGGTGAATCAGAGCCGCGAGCGTAGCGACCGGAGCAGCACCTGCGTGGTAGACGCTTTCTCCGCGACACACGACTAGAAGTACTAAAACTTTATCCGCCTGCTTCCCTCCTGTAACGGGCCGGATAACATCCACGCCCTCCGCCTGCGTGACTCTCCGCAAAACGCTCTAGTACTGCGCAAATCGCGATTGGCTGGCAGAATGCCTCTAAGCACGCCGGTCGCGCAGATTCAAGCTGCGCGTTAAACGCCGAAACCGGGGGAACGCTTCTTCATGGAAGCGTCGGAGGAAAACGCTTGAAAACAACATACGCCGTCTCTGTGTGCGCGCTCGCAGCCATTATCGCTGCGGGTGCGCCACTTGCTTTTGCGCAGGGTCCAGGAGTTTCGGAACTGCGCGAACCCATCACCATCGCCAGCACGAACGGTTTGCTGGACATTCTGATGGTCGCCAGAGCCGCGCCTGTCTCTACTCTTCCCGGCGCTCCGATTGGCTGGGTCTACGATATCTGCGAACGGCCGCAGGATGGCTCGGAAACATGCCCGCAGCGAAATGTACAGCCGCTGAATCTGTACGGCGGTACTCGACTGAAGCTGCAAAAGGGCGACACGCTGCGCATTCACCTGGTGAATCAGCTGCCTCCGGTACACGACAGCGATCATGCGAGCGATCCAGGATTCGAATTTCTGGCCCTGAATCCCACGAATCTGCACACGCACGGCATGCTGGTTTCGCCGCACTGTCCGAGCGCGGCGAATCCGACCTATGGCGACAACGTTTTCGTACTGACCTTCAACTCGGCAAACGGCAAGCCGGAAGTGAGCCCGCATATGCACTCGGCGGTGCGCTTCGATTCCACCGATTACGAGATCAAGATTCCCGATAGTCACCCTTCGGGCCTGTACTGGTTCCATCCGCACGCGCATGGCATCTCGCTCAATCAGATCTCGGCCGGAATGAGCGGCATCATCACGGTCGGCGATGTGAGCGATTATGTTTGCCGCGACCGGCTGTGTTCCGCGCTGGTATCGCAGATCCGGACGCGGCACATGATTCTTAAAGATACGCAGGTTTTGCCCGACGGTACTATCCAGACGCAGGAGGATCCGGATTTCTGCCCGCCACAACCGGGAACGGGAGATCCGGCACGCCAGGGCAGCTGCGACGGGCAGAATGACGGCGAGGAAGGCGGCCCGGATTACACGGGCGGCAAATGGTTTGTGACGTTAAGCGGCCAGCAGTACCCCAGCGTGACGGTGAACCCCGCGCTCGGTGAGATCTGGCGACTCACGAATGCTTCCGGAAGTGCGAGCTACCGGCTGCAGTTATGGAACCCGGCTCAGAATCGCAGCATGCTGTTCCAGATTCTTTCGCTCGATGGTGTGAGCGTGAGCCCCGATGCCGGACTATCGGATGAGCAGAAGACCGCGCTCGGCGGCAACAAGTTCAAATCCGAACCATGTCCGGGCGGCTTTGGGCCGGCGGCGAACCGCGGCATCTGCACGCGCGAGATGCTGATGATGCCCAGCTCGCGAGCCGAGGTTTGGGTTACCTATCGCGATGCGCAGGATCGCTTTGCGCTGCCGCCGAAAGGCGCCACTGCCGTATTCCGGACCGAGGGCTTTCAGACCGGACCGAGCGGCGACTACTGGCCGCAGGTCGATCTGGCTAAGGTAAATTTTGTGCAGGCTCCGGCGGCACTGATGCCTCCGGTGCTCGACGTGCATGGCGAAGCGAGCAGCCTGGCCTCGCCGCTGGCGCTGGCCCACAGCATGGCTGCGAGTAATCAGACCGTCGCGCCCGACGCTTCCTGCAAAGCGCTGCCGCCCGGCCACATGCGGCGCATCTTTTATGCGGTGCCCACAAGCAATCTGGACGCCTTCGGATTGGCGTATGAAGAGATCGATGAGAACGGGAATGTGGTGGGCACGCCCGCCACGGATGTGACGCCATTCGATCCGATGAAGCCGACGATTTGCGTGCCGCTCGGGCCGAATAATGCACCCGTTACGGAACGCTGGCAGCTGGTGAACGTCGCAACCGAAGACCACAACTTCCATCTGCATCAGACCAAATTCCGGCTGCTGACCAACGACGAGATCGCTGGCACCGCACCGATCAAAGGTCTGGTGCTGGACAATGTTCCGCTACCGCACGCCGACGGCACCTGCGGCAACAACCCGCCGGATGACAACAGCAATCCCATTGCAGACTGGCGGGCAGGTTTGTGCCAGGCGTATCCGGTCACGGTGGAGATTCCATTCACCATCGCCGGCGATTTCGTTTATCACTGCCACATTCTCGAACACGAAGACGGAGGCATGATGGCGCGAATACGCGTCCGGCCGACGAAGTAAGGCTTTTCCTGCGCGCCGTCGACTTGCAGGCAAGCGCGGCGCGCAGTACTCTTGAGATATGGCTGTTCCGGCCAGCACGCGTCCCTCCCTCTTCGGCTCCGACTAGTCGCGCCGTCCCGCGCAACCCGTCTCTGTCCGCGTCCTGTTTTCTTTTTGAGGTGATTCCATGCCGGCTGAAGCTGCCATTCATCCGTTGTTACCGCATCTGGTGACTTCCCTTCCCGGGCCCAATGCGCAGAAGATTATCGAGCGCGATCACGCAGTACTGTCGCCCTCCTACACGCGCTGTTATCCGTTTGTCATGAAGCGCGGTGAAGGAGCAATTGTCGAGGATGTCGACGGCAATCGTTTCCTTGATTTTGCTGCCGGGATCGCAGTGGTTGCTACCGGTCATTCACATCCCAAAGTGGTGCGGGCGATTCAGGAGCAGGCGGCGGACTTTCTGCACATGTCCGGGACCGATTTCTATTACGAGACCATGGTGCAGCTGGCCGAACGCCTGGCAACGCTCGCGCCGGGCAGCGGACCGAAACGCGTCTATTTCGGCAATTCCGGAGCTGAGGCCAATGAAGCGGCGATCAAGCTGGCGCGCTATCACACCGGGAGGGACAAGTTCGTCTCGTTTTTTGGCGCCTTTCATGGGCGCACGATGGGTGCCCTTTCGCTGACCGGAAGCAAAGTGACGCAGCGCCGCGGATTTCATCCGCCGTTGCCTGTGCATCACATCGCGTATCCGAACGTGTACCGCCGGCCTGTTGGCATGAGCGAAGCCGCGCATGCGCTCGAATGCGTGCGGGTGCTCGAAGATCAGCTTTTCAAAGCGATACTGCCTCCTGAGGAAGTGGCCGCGATTTTCGTCGAGCCGATCCAGGGTGAGGGCGGATACCTGGTGCCACCGAAAGAATTTCATCAGGAGCTGCGCCGCGTGGCGGACCGGCACGGCATTTTGCTGGTGCACGACGAAGTACAGAGCGGCATGGGGCGGACGGGCCGCATGTTCGCCTCCGAGCACTTCGGCGTAGAACCCGACATTGTGACGCTGGCCAAAGGCATTGCGAGCGGGCTGCCGCTTTCCGCCACGATTGCGCGAGCCGACATTATGAACTGGCCGCCGGGAGCGCATGCCTCGACATTCGGCGGCAATCCAGTAGCGATTGCTGCCGCGCTCGCCACGCTTGATCTGCTCGAAGGCGGTGTAATGGCGAACGCGGCGGAAATGGGACAGTATCTGCTTGAGCGCTTGCAGAGCTGGCCGCAGCGTTTCCGCCACGTAGGCCACGTGCGCGGATTGGGTCTGATGATCGCTATCGAACTGGTGGCCGACCAGCAAACCAAGGAACGCGCTCCGCAACTCCGCGATCAGCTCGAGTTCAAGGCCTTTGAACATGGCTTGCTGGTGCTTGGCGCGGGCCCGAACAGCATCCGGCTTTGTCCGCCGCTGATCATCGATCGCGCTCAGGCGGACTTCGCGATTGAGACACTGGAAAAGTGTCTACGCGAACTCGAGCAGTAAAGCCGCCACCGCTCGACGCCGCACAATTCCGAACGCTGCTGCTTGGCTGGTTTGAGCGGCACCGGCGCGACCTGCCCTGGCGCCGCACGCGCGATCCATACGCTATCTGGATTTCGGAGATCATGCTGCAACAGACGCGTGTTGCGGCGGTGATCCCGTATTACGAACGGTTCCTCTCGCGCTTCCCGAACGTTGCGGCGCTTGCGGATGCACCGGAGCAGGATCTGCTCGCGTATTGGGCCGGGCTCGGATACTATCACCGCGCGCGGAATTTACAGAAAGCCGCACAGGCGATTAAACAAAGCGGCAGCTTTCCCGATACGTATGAGGCGATTCGGCGGCTGCCCGGGGCCGGCGACTACACCAGCGCAGCGGTGGCGAGTATCGCGTTCAACCGGCCGCATGCCGCTCTCGATGGAAATGTTCTGCGGGTGCTCAGCCGGGTGTACGCAGATGGAACCGATATCGCGGCTCCGGCTGGTCGCGCGCACTTCCGTGGTATCGCCGATCAAGTGCTCGATCGCACTCAGCCCGGCGCGTTCAACCAGGCCATGATGGAACTGGGCGCGACGATCTGCCTGCCCAGAAATCCGCAATGCCTGCTTTGCCCGGTTGCGAGCTTGTGTGCGGCGCGGCAGACGGGGCGTGTTCACGAATTTCCGGTCAAACTCGGGCGCGAAAAGAGTGTTGTGGAAGAGCGGGTTTTCTTCTGGGTCGAGCGCGAGGGTTCGGTTTTACTTTGGCAGCGGCCTCAGGATGCGCGGCTCATGCCCGGATTTTATGAACTGCCCGAGCGGGTTCACCTGCCGGGCATTCAGGCGGGTGAGTTGCTCGGCGAATTTCGCCACGCGATCACTTTTCACAATTACCGCTGCCGCGTTTACGAAGCTGTACCGCCGGAGGACACCGGCGCCTGTGGCTGGGTTCGGATGAGAGAATTGCCGCAGCTGCCCGTGAGTACGCTGCTGCGCAAAGCCGAGCGCCTATGCCGCCGAACTCGTACGGTTTTCTAACCGCTCCTTACAGTCGCGGTTCGGTAAGCAGTTCGTGGCGTGAAAGCGATGTGGCGCGCGGTGAAAACGAAAGATAAACTAAGAAGCTATGCGAGTGTGGCAAGTTTCGGCAGCTTTGCTGGCGGCAAGCGCGGTGGCATTGGGACAGAGCGAGCTGAAACAGCGCGGCGAAAACGAGCCGCCGCAGTCGAACCTGATTCGTGTGGAACCGGGCACGCACATCCTGCTCAATATGATCAACAGCGTGAGTACGAAACAGGCGCAACCCGGCGACCGTATCTATCTGGAAACGGCTTTTCCGGTACTGGTTGAGAACCGCATTGTGATTCCGCGCGGCAGTTGGGTAACCGGTACGATTACGGAAGTCAAGCGGCCAGGAAGGATAAAGGGCCGCGGCGAGTTACAGGTACGCTTCGACTCGCTCACGCTTCCCAATGGCGTGACCAAGAATTTTCGCTCGGACCTGAGCGCGGTGGACGGGCAATCGAATGAGACGCTCGAGCGCGAAAAGAGCAAGGTGAAAAGTCCCGACAATAAAGGCGGCGATGCGCGAACGGTAGCCGCGACGAGCGCTGCCGGAGCGGGGATTGGCGCGATTGCAGGCGGTGCACGGGGAGCTGGCATCGGCGCTGGTGCCGGTGCGGCCGCGGCTCTTGTGGGAGTACTCGCCACTCGCGGTCCGGATGCCGTACTGACGAAAGGCTCGAGCGTCGAAATGGTGCTCGACCGGCAGCTGACCTTTCAACCGGCTGATCTGGATTTCAGCCACGCGCCTCCACGCGCTGCACTCACCGAGGCTCCGCCGCAGGCGCCGGCCAAGTCATCCGGCGGCCTGGTACCGCATCTTCCCTTCTGAACCTTTCCTTCTGATTGATGCAGGCGATTCAGGCAATGAAGAAATCCATCGGCGACAACATGATCCCGAAAGGGATGAGCTTCGGCCAGGGACTCGCTCTGATCAAAAAGGCCGGGTATGAGGGTGTCGAGCTCTGGCTCGGCGAGCGTCCCTGGTTTCAGGTGAAGACGAGCGATGCCGATTTGCGCGCGCTGAAGCGGCAGATCGATGACGCGGGGCTGGAAGTCTCGGACATCGCCAACGCGCTCGACTGGGAGGAAAATGTTTCGATGCGCGATCCTGTCAAACGCGCAGCCGCCTTTCACCACATCGAGCGCCAGATCGAGGCCGCGCAGATTTTCAATACCAACGCGATTTTGATTGTTGCCGGGCTGGTGACGAGCGACACACCCTACAACGAGGTTTATGCGCGCTGCGTGGAATCGCTGAAGAGACTGGCGGGACCGGCGGAAAAGGCGCGGGTCAAGATAGGCGTTGAGAACTGCTGCTCGGAGCAGAAGTTTCTGCTGAGCCCGCGCGAGTTTGCGACGTTTCTCGATGATGTGAACAGTCCCTGGGTCGGGATTCATCTGGATGTCGGCAACATCCACGACACCGGTTTTGCGGAGCAGTGGATCGAGATTCACGGGCCGCGCATTACGCGTGTGCATGTGAAAGACGTTTTGAAACACCGCGGCCGCTGCGGCGAGCAAAGTGTGTATACGAATCTGTTTCTGGGCGACAACGACTGGCGCGCGATCCGGGCGGCATTCGAGAAAGTCGGCTACAACGAGTGGCTGATTGCCGAAATGGAATCGCGCTACCGGTATGCGCCCGATCAGCAATTCTTCGATACGGCGGCTGCGATGAACCGGCTCATTGCCGGCACGTTATGAGTGTGCTGAGCCGCCGCGAAGCACTCTTTGCTGGCATCGCCGCGTGGGCGCCACTGAGAAGCGCCGCTGCTTGCAATGAGCGGATTTTGGCCGCGCCGGATCTGCTCTCACAAGAGTCCGCCGCTGGCTATCGGGCAGCACTGCCCAGCGGCGGAAACGTGCTGGTCGCCATCGGCCACACTTGGGATCCGCTATGGATGGAGCGGCGTGCGCGTGCCGGCGCGACTCTCATTCATGAGCTCCCGGTGGCGTGCTATCAGGCAAACGATGCAGAGTATATCCGCTACCACTGGCCCTCACCCGCGCTCATCCGCCACTTTGGTTCCGGTGCTGCGAGCACACGTAATCCTGGTCAGGCGATTGCGTATTTCGGAGGACGTGCGGTTGCCTGGCGCCGGACGTATGGCAAGGGTTGCATCGTGACTCTTGCCAGTTTGCTGGGACCGCATCTGCTCGCCGGCGATCGCGATGCGCTTCGGCTTTTGCAGGAAATGGCGAGCGTCAGATCTTGAGAAATAGTTTGCGCCGGTACATCCACCAGAGCATAAACCAGTAGGTCAGCAGCACCGCCGAGCCGAGTACAAACGGATACAGGCCATCGCCAAAGACGTGAAAAATGCGATCGCCCAGGTGGATGCGGAAACTGCTGTAGACGAACTCCTCGCACAGATGCGCGATGAGGTAGGCCGCGATCGAATTCATCCCGACCACCACCAGCGGGAAAGCCCACTTGCGATAACCTTTGGCGTCGATGATCCAGCTGAACGCGACCAGAAACAGGAAACAGATACCGCCGCTGAACAGGGCCCAGGCCGGGGTCCAGATGCGCTTGACGATCGGGCAGATGCCGGTGAAGTGGAGCAGAAGGCCGGCCGCGATTCCGATTACGCCCGCAATCGCGAAGCGCTTCAGCGGCAATTGAGGAGCGTAGGTGCGATACCAGCGGCCCGCCACAAGGCCGAGGATCATCGTCCCCAGAGTAGGGATAAAGCTGAGCGTGAGATAGCCGCCTCCGTTATAGGCAAAAGGCCGCACACGCGGGAAGAGATTCAGGAACCAGACATCGAATGCCTGACCCAGATTGCTGTTCTTATTCCAATGCGCTGCGAAACCGGTAAAGTTGTGATGCCAGTTCGCCGGAACGCCTACCGCCGCGTAGTTGAAGCCGGGTCCGGGCGCCGGGTATAAGGCCCAGGCAAGCCAGTAGCCTGTGAGAATCACCGCGAGTGCCGTCCATTGCCAGCGTGCCGGACGGAAACCGAGCAGAAAAAGGATCGGGTAACCGAGGCCGATCTGCGTAAGCGTGTCTTCAAAGGTGAAATTGGTCTGCGGGCTCGAAGTGGAGCGCAGAAAAATGCCGAGCGCAACCAGCAGCAGCGAGCGCCACAGCGCATGTACAAACATGGAGCCGAACGCTGCGCCGCGCTTCAGCCGGCTGGCAATCGAATACGGCAGCGCCACCCCAACCAGAAATGAAAACGAAGGCTGAATCAGATCGTGCAGCGAAAAGCCCGCCCATTCCACGTGCGTCTGGTTGTACGCCAGAATTCGCCAGAAAAGGCTTTGCGGATAGGCGCGCGAGACTTCGGCGAAGTGCAGCACTTCGGCCATCATCAGCACCATCACCAGCCCGCGATACGCGTCTACCGCAACGTTGCGCGCGGGAATGGTGGGCGCGACCGGCGCGACAATCGGAGTGTCAGAGACCGCAGCCTCGGAGACCGGCGCTACCGGAATCGCCTTCATCGTACTTGTGAGTATACGTAAATCCGGCCGCCGCGTGCGTTACCGCTTGCGGAAAACGCGTTCGATGTGCAGCGCCCGGCCGGTTGCATCGTCAATCTGCACGAACACGCCGTGCAATTCAATGCCTGAGCGAGCCGCCTCCATACGCCCGGCAAGACCCGAAAGAAAGCGCCGAATGATGGTGTCTTTATCGACGCCAATGACGGATTCGTAGGGCCCCGTCATCCCGGCATCGGTCTGGTAGGCCGTGCCGCCCGGCAAAATGCGCGCATCGGCGGTCGGTATGTGTGTATGAGTGCCGACGAGGGCGCCGACACGTCCGTCGAGATACCATCCCATGGCCGTCTTTTCGCTCGTCAGCTCGGCGTGAAAATCGACAAACCGCACGCGAATTGACGGATCGAGCGAGGCCAGCAGCTCATCGGCTTTGCGGAACGGGCAGTCGATATTGGCCATGTGGGCACGGCCCTGCAAATTCAGTACCGCATACGGTTGCCCGTTACGCGCTACTCCGGTAAAGACACCGGTACCGGGCAGGCCGGGCGGATAATTCGCCGGCCGGAGCAGCCGCGGCTGATGACCGATGTAGTCGTGAATCTCGCGCTTATCGAAGCTGTGATTCCCGCCGGTGAGAACGTCGATTCCAAGCGAGAGCAGCTCTTCCGCAATGGGTGGCGTGATGCCGAAGCCGCCGGCGCTGTTCTCCGCGTTCGCGATTACCAGGTCGAGGCGATATTCGCTCATGAACTGCGGCAGATGGTCGGCGACGATAGAACGGCCGCCCGAGGCGAAGATATCGCCGATGAAGAGGATATTCATTCTGTGGGAGAAGCCTACCGGCGAGGCAAGAAAGCGTTCCCGGCGAGAGCCTCTATTGGCGGCGCTCCGTCATTGACCCCTAGAAGAACAAGGGGGGAATCCCCCGAGCGCCTTCAGGCTTCTCCATGGCCGTAGGGCCGGAGCTTGCACACGGGCGCTTCATCCGAGCAGGACTCCATGACATTGACTATCGGATCAATTTTTAGGAGACCGGAACAGACGCTCTCGCAGGGAACGCTTCAGTCAAGAATAGCAAGAATTTGCGTCTAAAGTTTCACTTTCACTTGCGTTCAAAACTGACCAGGCCGTAGCCATTGCCATCATCCTGCTGGCGCAAAATGCGGAAACCGGCTGAGAGCAGCGGCTCGATGGCATTCCGGGCTGGCTCGGCGGGGTGATATTCCATTACGATTCTGCGGAACCGCCTTAAAACCTGCGGCGGCGTGGAGCGCAGCACGGTGTACTCGCCTCCTTCGATGTCCAGCTTCAGAAAGTCGATCTCGGTGTCGGCCGGCAACAGGCTCTCGAGCCGGTACATGGGAACCGGATGCCCGTCTGCCCCGGTCCGCCGGAACTGACTCCCGGGAGCCAGCCGAATGCACGTTTCGCCATCGCGATCGCCGAGGGCGGCTTGATACAACGTGCAGCGCGATTCGAGATGATGCGCCTCGATCAACCCGCGCAAACGCGCGAAAGTGTCGGGGGCCGGTTCGATGCTGATGAGACGGCAGGAGGGCGCATTTTCGAGCGCGTACAGGCTGAAGCTGCCGATATTGGCCCCGGCATCGACGATGATCCGATCGTCCGGATAGACCGGATAGACGTTGCGAAAAAACACCTGCCAGAAGGTTGGGATATCCGAGGCTTCGTCGAATTCAAAACTGCCCGAGCGCAGCGCGATGGTGAACGGCAGGGTCCTTTTCAGGCCGATATAGGCGGAAAACAGCTTCGGCCAGTCGGCGGTTTCGCGGCTGCAGCGCCAGACCTCCGGTAGCCGCTCCAGATGACGCAAACCTTGAAACACACGCTGCTGCGCAGAGGCCATAATGCGTCGAGTATAGGAACAAATACGGAGTTTCGGCGCGAATTTACTAGTCGAAAAGTACCGGGTTATTGATCGAACGTACTAAGCAACATCCTATTTCTTCGCTGTTTGGCAGTTTGCGGCCTTTTTGCCGTCAATCCAGTCGGAAGTGAAGGTAATTCCCCGCCCCGCAGCATCCCACCAGGTGTACTGGCGTGCCATATAGCGCGCGCCCGATCCGGCCACTACATTGGCGAAGATCAGCGACTTGCCGTTTACCGGAACGATTGCCAGGCTGTTATCGCCGCCGTTGATGTATTCGACCGTAAATACGCCGGATGGAAGGCCCATGGTGGCGCCGTTTGCATCGCACGCAACCCGTTCCACTCGATGGGAAAACTGCGGGGAGCCCGAGAGATGAATGGTCAGATCCGCTGCCGGCAGCTGGAGTGAAGACAGCAGCGTGGCCAGAACACAAAACGCGGGAGCGGGTTTCATGATTTCTGAAACGTATCACGTTCGTGGGTGGGCGCACGGTGACCGCTCCTTCCAGTCGGGCTCGGTAAGCAGTCGGGGGTTGAACGGAATTTCGGCGCCGAGGTGGGGCTTTAGCGCAAAATCGCCGTCAGCTCGCCCGGTTGGGCAATCGTGAAATCGGGCGGGACCGCGGCAAACGTCTCCGGTTGAAAGCCCCACAGCACGCCACAACTTTGTGCCCCCGCATTGCGCGCGGTCGCCACATCCACCGCGCTGTCGCCCACCATCAGCAGCTGATCTGGGGGAAGCTGCGCTTCCGCCGCAATCGCCAGCAAGCCAACCGGGTTCGGCTTCTTTTCGGGGAACGTGTTGCCGCCCACCACGCGGAAAAACAGCGGCCGTACTCCGAGCGCGCTCAAAATATCGCCGCTGATCTTTTCCGGCTTGTTCGTCAATACAGCGAGTTTGCGACCTTCCACGGAAAGCTGCTCGATCGCCTCCCGCACCCCCGAATACAGGCGCGTGTGTTCGAGCGAATGCTCACGGTAATACTGCAGGAAAAAGGCCAGCGCTTCCGCCACCTGCTCTTCGGAAGCGTCAGGGCCCATCGCGCGCCGCACCAGCACCGGCGCGCCGTTGCCGACGTACGAATTCACCAGATCCTGCGAGATTGGCGGCAGCCCGAAATGCGCGCGCGTCGCGTTCGTCGAAATCGCCAGATCGCGGCTTGAATCGATCAGCGTCCCGTCCAGGTCAAAAACAATCAGCCGGATTACGCCGCTCTCTCCGAGCCGCGCTGCCGGTGATCCCAGAACTGCTTCAGATTTTCCCATTGCTGCAGAAACGTGTCTTTCAGATCCTTCGGCGCCATCTGCGCCAGCGCCGCCGCCATCTCAGTCGCATACGGGAGCAGCCGCGACTGGGTCAGAAACGCCGGTGTCGGTGAAGGAATAAACGCCACCAGCACCGCCGCGAGTGCCGCCACCATCAGCACCCCGCGCGCAAATCCGGCCACGCCGCCCAGCAGATGATCGAACCACGAAAGGCCGACCCAGCGAAACAGCCGCGCCAGCAGCGTCGCAAGCAGCGCTCCAGCGATCACCACGCCGAAGAAGATGATCAGAAATCCAAGAATGTCGGCCAGCGCCTCCGTGCTGACATACGGCGCAATCTTTGCACCCACGATGCGGTAACACCAGAAGCCCGCCAGCAGCCCCGCAATGGTTGCCGCCAGCCCGATGACCACTCGCGCGAATCCGGTGCGCAATCCCGCCAGCGCCGAAGCCGCGATGATGATCACCAGCACTACGTCGAACCAGTTCATGGGCAGTGAATCGGGCGCCCGCTCAGGCGCGTATATGCGTCCCGGTATTTCTCGCTCGTCTTCTCGACCACGTCATCGGGCAGCGCCGGTGCAGGCGGCTTCTTATCCCAGGTGAGCGTCTCCAGATAATCGCGCACATACTGCTTGTCGAAGGAAAGCTGTGCGCCGCCGGGACGCCACGTATCGGCAGGCCAATAGCGCGACGAATCGGGCGTGAGCACTTCATCCGCCAGCACCAGCTCGTCACCCACAAACCCAAACTCGAACTTCGTATCGGCCAGAATGATGCCGCGCTCGCGCGCATAGCGGGCGGCCTTTTCATAAATTGTGAGCGTCAGATCGCGCAGCCGTACCGCCAGCTGCTCGCCGATCTGCGCGGCGACGTATTCGAACGAGACGTTCTCATCATGCCCGCTCTGCGCCTTGCTCGCCGGCGTGAAAATCGGCTCGGGCAATTGATCGCCGTCCTTCAAACCTGCCGGCAACGCAATCCCGCAAACCGTTCCCTGCGCGCGATACTCTTTCCATCCCGACCCGGCGAGATAGCCGCGCGCCACGCACTCCACCGGAATCATGCGCGCCTTTCGCACCAGCATCGAGCGCCCTTCCAGTTCACTCGCGTACGCATGAAGCTCGCGAGGATAGTCGCGCACATCCGCCGTGATCAGATGCGAGGGCACCACATCGCGCAGAAACTCAAACCAGAAGAGCGACATCTGGGTCAGCACGCGGCCTTTGCACGGGATCCCGCTCGCCAGCACACAGTCGAATGCCGAGATGCGGTCGGAGGCAACAAACAGCAGCGTGTCGCCGAGATCGTAGAGATCGCGCACTTTTCCCCGCCCCGCCAGCGGCAGCGGCAGTCGCGTTTCAAGGACGATCGTGTCGTGCAGCATTGCCACTTTCGAGTATCGCCTAGTGAAGCTTCCGCTCAAAACGATACGCATCCTGAAGCTCGGCTGTTCCCGAGTTTGGGAAAACATTGTGCCGCTCGAGCAGGGTTTCGTTGCGGAATCCGCACTTCTCCAAAACTCGTATCGAGCGGTGATTCGCCGGATGGCACAGCGCCCACAAGCGCCGGACACCCGCCATTTGAGCAAGCTCGATCACGCCCGTCAGCGCCTCCGTGGCATATCCGAAGCCCCACGCGTGGCGCGCCAGCACATATCCGGTTGAAGCTTGCTCGGCCGTCTCGCGATCGAGCCCGGTACTGCCCAGCAATCGCCCGTCCGCCCGCGACTCGATCAGAATCGCTCCAAAGGGCCACGCGATTCGCTCCGCTTCGCAGCGCTCGAGAAACGCGCGCGTATCTTCCACGCTCCCGTGCCGCCGGAATGCCACCCAGCGCGTCACCTCCGCATCGCTCGCCCAGCCGTAGAAGATATCGTCGGCGTCCTCCATGCACGGCTTGCGCAGAATCAGCCGCGGCGTCTCAAAACGCTCGAACATTCACGCCATAATAACCCGCCATGGCTAAACTGGAACTTGCATGAAACGGCCTCTGCGCTTTGCGGCCTGTAACGAAATCTTTGGGCGGAGGACTCTCGCCGAAAGCTGCCGCATCCTGCGCGAAACCGGCTACACCGGCATCGAAATTGCGCCGTTTACACTCGCTCCCGATCCCACCACGCTCGACGCCAGCGAACGGGCAGCGGTCCGCGACACGATTGCGGCTCACGATCTCGAATTCGTTGGCCTGCACTGGATTCTCGCCGCGCCGGCCGGCCTGCATGCCACGAGCGCCGATAAAGAGCAGCGGGAACGCACCTGGCGCGCACTCGATGCGTTCCTTGATCTGAGCGCGGATCTCAATGCGAAACCGGAGCACTCGACCGTCATCGTCTTCGGGTCGCCCAAACAGCGCGGCACCATGCCTGGCGTCACACCAGAGCAGGCGCGCGAAATGATGCGCGATGGTCTGGCCCGTCTCGCGCCGCACGCTGAAGAGCGCAATGTGCAGATCCTGCTCGAACCGCTTTCCAAAGCGCAGTGCGATGTGGTGAACACGCTGGCCGAAGCGGTCGCGATCGTCAGCGAAATCGGCAGCGCTGCGATCCAGACCATGTTCGACGTGCACAACGCCGCTGACGAAACGCTTGCACACACGGAGCTCCTGCGCCGCTACTGGCCGCACATCCGCCACATTCACGTCAACGAAATGGATGGCCGCGAGCCGGGGCAAGGCGATTACGACTTCGCGCCGCTGCTGAGCACGCTCGAAGCGCTCGATTACCACCGCTGGGTTTCGCTCGAAGCCTTCGATTTCAGCCGAGATCCGCGCGAGGTTGTGGCCGGCGCTTTCACTCATTTGACTCAACTTCAACTTCTATGAACCATTACGTCGTTACCGGCGGAGCCGGGTTTATCGGCTCTTCGCTCGTCCGCGGCTTGCTTGCCGGCGGTCATAAGGTCCATGTCATTGACGACCTCTCCACCGGCTCGCTCGACAATCTCGAAGAAGTCGCCGACCAGGTTACCGTCCACGAATACGATATCCGCGACTACGAGCGTATTGCTCCTGTCATCGCAGGCGCGCGTCGCGTTTTCCATCTCGCGGCGCTTCCCTCGGTGCCGAAATCGATCCTCGACCCCGTCACCAGCCATCAGGTGAATATCGACGGCACATTCAACATCTTTCGCGCCGCCGCCGAAGGAAAAGCCGGACGCGTTGTCTACGCCGCCTCGTCTTCTGCTTACGGCGATACCGACGTTCTGCCCAAGAAAGAAGACATGCTGCCGCGTCCGAAATCGCCTTACGCGCTGCAGAAGCTGGTTGGCGAATACTACGCCAGCGTCTTTGCGGAATGCTTCGGCCTCGAGACCGTAGCGCTGCGCTTCTTCAACGTCTTCGGCCCGCGCCAAGACCCAACCAGCGTCTACTCGGGCGTGCTCTCCATCTTTCTCACCTGCCTGATCGAGCGCCGCAGCCCCACGATCTACGGCGATGGCGAGCAGTCACGCGATTTCACTTTTGTCGAAGATGTTGTCGGTCTGCTGCTTAAGGCCTCCGAGGCGCAGGGCGTATCGGGCAAGGTTTTCAATGCGGGTAACGGCAATCGCTACACGCTGAATGAGACCTGGTCGCTGCTGCAGAAAATTGAAGGCGTTGATTTGCCGGCGAAGTATGGACCGCCGCGCGCCGGGGATGTGCGCGATTCGCAGGCCGACGTTAGCGCTGCCGTTCGCGAGCTCGGACATGCGCCGCGCTTCACGTTCGAAGACGGATTGCGCCGCACTCTTGCCTGGTACAAACAGGCGCGAACGGAAGCGACGGTTTCGCGCTGAGCGTGGCGTTTCGCGAAGCCGGCGGCGTTTTGCTCTGCCCGCCGTGGGATCGCTTCTCCTGGCAGAAACATGGCTTTGGAACGCGCAACGCGAATCCGTTACCTGCCCTGACGCTGCGGCAGGTGCATTCGGGCGATGTTCTTCTGGCCGGCGACTTCGCTGATCGCGAATGTGAAGGCGATGCGCTGGTAACGACGGAAATCAACCGGCCCATCGGTGTTCGTACCGCCGATTGCGTGCCGGTCCTGTTGCTCGATCCAGGTACGCGCGCTGTGGCGGCCGTGCATGCCGGCTGGCGCGGTACTGCCGCTTCGATCGTCTCGAATGCAATCGAAGAGATGCAGCGCGCATTCGCCAGCCAGCCGTGCGAACTCGAAGCCGCTATCGGGCCGTGTATTCGCGTCTGCTGCTACGAAGTGAGCGACGATGTGGCAGCGCGCTTTCCGGAAGCGAATATCCGGCGAAGTGCGGGGTCGCGCCCGCATCTCGATTTAGCCGCCGCCAACCGGGATCAGATGATTCGATCCGGCCTCGCGCCGGAGCATATCTTTGATTGCGAGTTGTGCACGTTTTGCCGCGCCGAGCTCTTCTACTCGTACCGGCGCGAGCCCGCCGATCCCGGCCGCATGCTCTCGGCGATTTGCCGCCTCGCCTAGCTTTTTGCGCGACAGTTTCTCCGCCGCGATAGTCTAAACAACATGCAACGACACGCAAAAGCACAATGGAAAGGCGATCTGAAATCCGGCGCCGGCACCATCTCGACCGACAGCGGCGTTCTCTCGAACACGCAGTATTCGTTCAAGACGCGCTTTGAGCAGGGCAGCGGAACCAATCCGGAAGAGCTGCTCGCTGCGGCGCATGCCGGCTGTTTCTCGATGGCACTCTCGCTCATGCTGCAGAACGAGGGCCTCAAAGCCGATTCGATTGACACGACGTGCAGCATCTCGCTCGAGCAGGAAGGCGGCGGTTTCGCCATCAAGCGCAGCCATCTCGAGCTGAAGGCGAAAATTCCCGGCGCTTCGAAAGAAGCGTTTGAGCGCGCGGCTAACAACGCGAAAGAAAATTGCCCGGTTTCGAAGCTGTACGACACGGAAATTACGCTGAACGCACAGCTGGAAAGCTAGCGCGCGTTTTGCCGCCGGAACTCGCTCGGCGTCGACGCAAACTCGCTGCGAAATGCCCGGTTGAACACCGAAAGGTCTTCAAACCCGCAGGCGAGCGCGATACCGATGATTTTTTCTTTGCTTGCTGCAAGCAGTCCGGCGGCATGACGCAAGCGAATCCGGCGTTGATACTGGTGCGGCGTAATGCCGGTCAGCTCCCGAAAGGTTCGAAGAAAGTGAAACGGGCTGAGGCGCGCTTCCCGCGCCAAATCGGCTAACGTGCACGGAGCGCCGATGGACTCATCCAGCAGCCGTATCGCACGCGTGACTCGCGCCGCCGCGCTCGGCTCGTAACACGGGCCCGGTGGCGTGCCGCGTGCAATCGGCACCACCAGCGCGGCGAGATCGAGGCTCAGTACCTCCCAGGCGCATGCGTCGCAAGCGGCCTGGCAGCGTGCCAGGAGCGCTGAAAGTGGCCGTACCGGCGGTATTCGCAGCACAGGAAATGCAGCGTGTCCGCTGCCGCCTGCGTCATGCGCGAGCCGTTCAAAATGCTGCGGCCGGTAGGCGAACGAAAGGCAGTGGTCGCCCGTTGAATGCTCGTGCCCGCACTCGAAACATTGGCCTGCGCTGCCGAGCAGCAACGAGCCGGGGGTCATCAGTTCCTTGCCCCTGGCCGAGCGGTACTGGAAGGTTCCGGCACGCACCAGCGCGATGGAGTAATCGGAATGCCGCTCTTCGAATGGGCGGTCGCGCGGCCCCGAGCTGCACACGATGTCCGAGACGCTCCAGCCATCGCCCTCGGCGAGAATGCGCCGCATCAACATGAGACAGTTCGCGCCTCACTCACCGCAATTTTTGCCAAGATGATGCGCTCCCTTCCCGCCTATAAACGCATATAGCAGGCTACTACTCGATGTTAGTCCTGCGCGAGGAGATGAAAATGGATCAGCAGCACATACCCGACAGACAATTGCACCGGGCTTACTGAAACGCTGGCGAGACATCCACGAGAAGATATCCACTCTCGCGGATGCGTTTCCGGCCGAGCACTTCGACGCCGCTCCGCGAGACGATGTCCGCGGCTTTGGCGGCGTTCTGCGGCATCTGGCATTCTGGAACGAATTTGTGGCAGCTTCGGCGCGCGGGGAAAACCCGGATGGAGCGCAGAACGAGCTGCCGGCCGAGCGTCTAAGGACGAAACGAGCGATTCTCGACGCCTTCCAGAAGAGCGCAAACGAAGCAGCCGAAGCGCTTGCATCCGGCAAAGGCGCCGGCATCGAAGATCTTTGCCTCGATTTTCTGCAGCATTCCGCCGAACACTACGGGCAGCTTGTAGTTTATTCCCGGCTGCAGGGCATTGTGCCACCGGCTTCACGCGCATCGCAGTAGCGAGCGTGTCTGTTATGCTTTCGGTGGCGCCGACCCACTGCGGCGGCGACCACCGAAACTCTCTTGTTGCTCTCAACGGGCAGCATGTAAGTCCCCGGACTTGATCGATTCCCGACAGGTACCAAGGCGATGCTCAAAAATACTCACGATTTTCTCCAGGCCAAACAGGACGGCGGGAAGCTGTCGCTTGCGACCTGCTACGACTACACCTTCGCGCGGCTGCTTTCCGAAACGCCGCTCGACGCGATTTTAGTAGGCGACAGCGCCGCGATGGTGATGCATGGCCATCCTTCAACTCTTTACGCGACGGTGGAAATGATGCGCGCGCACACGGAAGCGGTCGTGCGCGGCGCGCCTTCGAAATTTGTGATTGCCGACATGCCGTTTCTCTCGTTTCGCAAAGGCATACCGGCAGCGCTCGACACCGCGCGGCAGTTGATGACGACAGGCGCACAAGCCGTCAAGCTCGAGGGCGTGGAGGGGCATGAAGATGTCATCGAACGGCTCGTGCAGAGCGGCGTGCCGGTGATGGGTCATCTCGGTCTGCAGCCGCAATCAGTACATGCCTACGGCGGTTATCGCGTGCAGGGCCGCAGTGAAGATTCAGCAGAAGCGATTCTGCGCCAGGCGAAAACGCTCGAAGCGCTGGGCGCGTTCGCGGTTGTGCTCGAATGCATCCCCGGCACGCTCGCGTGTGAGATTACTTCTGCTTTGAGGATTCCGACCATCGGCATCGGCGCCGGACCGCAGTGCGATGGCCAAATTCTGGTGCTGCACGATCTGCTCGGGTTAAATCGCGACTTCCAGCCGAAGTTCGCGCGCCGTTTTCTCTGCGGCGCAAACGCTGTGCTCGACGCTCTCGAGAGATTCGATCACGAAGTGAAGGCCGGAACCTTCCCGTCGCATGAGGAGACGTACGCCTGATGCGGGTCTGGAAAAGCATTGCCGAATGGCGCACGCACCGCGAGACGATCGCCGCGAAATCCATCGGTTTCGTGGCAACCATGGGCGCGCTGCATCGCGGCCACGCGGCTCTGGTCGAGCGCTGCCGGGCGGAGAACGAGATTGCCGTTGTCAGCATCTTCGTTAATCCCTCGCAGTTCAACGATCCCAACGATCTGGCGCGCTATCCGAACACGCTCGAGAGCGATTTGACGCTTCTACAGAAGCTCGGCGTGGATGATGTATTCGTTCCCACCGCAGCGGAGATGTATCCGCAGGGCTACCGCATGAAGGTGCAGCCGGATGAACGCTACCGGATCATGGAAGGACTGCACCGGCCCGGCTTTCTGGAAGGTGTCGCGACCGTTGTACTCAAGCTGCTTGAAATCGTACGGCCGGAGAAGGCCTATTTCGGCGAGAAGGATTACCAGCAGCTGATGCTGATCCGCGATCTGGTGGCAGAATTCTTTTTGCCCTGCAAGATCGTCGCCTGTCCGACCGTGAGAGCCGAGTCGGGGCTGGCCGAAAGCTCGCGTAACGCTCTGCTTTCGCCAGCCGCGCGCGAGAAGGCGCCGGTGATTCATCGAACGCTCTGCACGGCCGAGTCGATTGAACAGGCGCGGGCAAGCCTCGAAGCGGAAGGCTTTCGGGTCGACTATGTCGAAGAGCACGCCGGGCGCCGTTTCGCAGCGGTCTTCCTCGACGGTGTGCGGCTAATCGACAATGTGGCGCTATGCTGCTGACGCTCGACGTTGGAAACAGCCAGATCTTCGGCGGAGTATTCGCGGACAAAGAGCTGAAATTCACGTTCCGGCGCAGCTCGAGCGTGCGCTCGTCGTCGGACGAGTTTGGATTATTCTTTCGCGGGGTGCTGCGCGAGAATGCGATCGATCCAAGCGCGATTCGAGAGGCTGGCATCTGCTCGGTGGTGCCGGATGCGGTGCATTCGCTGCGGAATTCGTTTCGCAAGTACTTCGCGTTTGAGCCGTTTCTGCTGCAGGCGGGAGCGAAAACGGGGCTGAAGATTCGTTATCGCAATCCGCTGGAAGTGGGCGCGGACAAGATCGCGAATGCGATGGGCGCGCTGGAGCGATTCCCGGGACGGAATCTGATCATCGTGGATTTCGGCACTGCTACTACACTGTGCGCGGTGTCGAAAGACAAAGAGTATCTGGGCGGGATCATCACGCCGGGCATGAACATCTCCATGACGGCGCTCGAATCGAACACAGCGCGGCTGCCCACGGTGGAGATTGTGCGCCCGTCGGAGTTGCTGGGGCGCTCGACGGTGGAGAGCATTCAGTCGGGCCTCTATTACGGGACGCTCGAGACAGTACGGGCACTCGCCGGCGCCGTTGCCAAAGACTATTTTTCGCGCGAGCAGCCGCTGATCGTTTCGACCGGAGGTTTCGCGCGCCTCTTCGCGGACGAGGAGCTGTTTGACGTATTCGTGCCGGAGCTGCCGCTTCTGGGACTGCGGCGCGCGGTAGAGCTGGCACGTTCCTGAGTTAGATCAGTCGGCGCGAAGAGACTCGATCGGGTTCAGCAACGCGGCGCGCCTTGCCGGTATGTAGCCGGCGGCCAGCGCAGCGAGCAGAATGAGAAGCGCCGAAAAGGCGTAGGTGGGCAGATCGAGTGCCGGAACGCCGAACAGCAGCGATGCCATGTAGCGCACCAGCAGACGCGCGGCGAGCAGGCCGGCGACTGCGCCGATCGATACGAGTGCCAGACTCTGGCGCAAGAACAGAGCACGGATGGTGGCCGGCTCGGCGCCGACTGCCAGACGAATACTGATCTCGCGGCGGCGCTGCGCCACGGTATACGCCAGAACGCCGTAGACGCCGACGAAAGCAAGCAGGACCGCGATGGCTGCGGCGACGGCGAGCAGTACGAGCGCAATGGAGCGGCGCGCCATGCTGCGGCGGTAAAGATCGCGAAGCGTTCGCGTCTGAGCCAGCGGCAGATTCGGATCGACGGAGTGGATTCGAGCGCCGATATCTCTGAGCAGGCTTTCACTGCCGGCGCGACTGGTCCGGATCGCGAGGGTGAAGCCGCGGCGAACGCCGGGAAAGTAAACGAGGCCGGGAGGCGGCTGGTCCACGCCGTCGTCGTAGACGTTTTCGGCGACGCCGACGATCACGCTCCAGGGCCCGTCGCCATTGATGCGGAGGCGCTGGCCGAGCGCTGCTGAAGGTTCGCTCCAGTATTCGCGCGCCATGTTCTCAGAGATTATTGCGACACGGCGTTGCTGGAACAGATCGTCCCAGGTGAAATCACGTCCGGCAACGAGCCGGGTGCCGAGCGTAGCAAACAAGCCGGGCGAGATTTGTTTGAGGGTGCGATTCGGTGGAATGCGGCCGGGAGGAGTCTTGCCTTCGACCGAAACCGGATTGCCGTTGTGGTATTCGAGCTCGAGCGGCAGCGCCGTGGCGAACGCGGCATGCTGCACGCCGGGAATGGCGGCGATATTGTTCAGGATCTGCGCCTCGGTGCGGACCACACGCGCAGAGTCCGGGAATTCGGCATCGGGAAGAAAAAGGCGGATCGTCTGGATTTGCTCAGGATGAGTGAAGCCGGGCTTCACGGCAGTGAGCGCGGCGAAGCTGCGGATCAGCAGGCCCGCGCCGACCAGCAGGATGAGGGCAAGCGCGACCTGCGCAACGACCAGCGTGCTTTGGGTGAGCAGGCGCTCGCGCGTCTGGGTGGCGGTGCGGACATTCCGGAGTTTGGGAGCGAGAGCCGAACCGAGTGCGGCCATCAGGCCGAAGGCGAGGCCGGCCACAAGCGAGCAGGCGAGCGCGAAGCCGAAGCTGGCGGAATCGATCGAGATTTCTCTGAGCCGGGGGAGATCCTGGGGCCCGATGAGGAGCAGCAGCCGAATGGCAGCATAGGCCAGGGCGAGACCGGCAGCGCCACCGAGGACGGCGAGCGCGATGCCCTCGACGATGAGTTGCCGGGCGATCTGGCTCCAGCCTGCGCCGAGCGCAGCGCGGATGGCAAACTCGTCGCGGCGAGACTGCGCGCGCACCTGGACCAGATTCGCGACATTGGCGCAGACCAGCAGCAGCACGACTGCAAGAGCACCCATGAGCACTTCGAGAACGGCTCCGACGTCGCCGATGACGTCCTGTTTCAGCGGGTGAATGTTCGGTTTGACGTGGAGTTCGGCGAGTGCCTGCCGCCACGACGGATCGGCAGCGGCCCAGGCGTTCAGGACGCGTGCGATGTCCTGACGAGCTTGTGCCAGAGTGATGCCGGGCTTGAGGCGAGCGACTCCGAAATAATCGGCATCGCTCGAACCGGGTGTGCCGGGCGCGACGGTCTGCGCGAGGAACAGGTCGGGCGCGACATTCAGGAATTCGAAGTTGCGCGGCATGATGCCGACAACCTGATACGGAACAAAATCGACGACGAGAAGACGCCCGAGAACACGGGGATCGGCGGCGAAGTGCTGCTGCCAGTAGTGGTAGGAGAGAATGACTGCTCGTGGGGCTCCGGGGCGCTCATCAGCGCTCGAAAACCAGCGGCCCAGAACAGGTTTGGCCGCGAGCGCGCGCAGGACGCCGCTGGTCATGGACACCGTTGTGACCTGCTGCGGTGCGCCGGTGCCCGTGACAGCGGCGGAACCGGGCGTCCAGACACCGAACTCCTCGAAACTGCGCGCGTTGTCGCGATAGGCGGCGTACATGTCGAGCGAAAGCGCCCAGTCGGGGAAGACCTGCCCGGCGAACACGGCGGAATTGGAGATGCCGGCGAGTCGTTCGGGACTGGCGTATGGCAAAGGCCGTATCAGAACGGCATTGACGACGCTGAAGATCGCGACGTTGGCGCCGATGCCGAGGGCCAGCGAAAGGAGGGCGGGAAGGCTGAAGCCTGGTTTGGTGCGGAGTGCGCGCAGCGCGTAGCGCAGATCGCGGAGCAGATTTTCGACCGTGTTGACGCGGCGCTGATCGCGACAGCTTTCTTTGGTTGTTTCGAGCGAGCCGAATTCGCGGCGTGCCTGGATGCGGGCTTCGGATTCGCTCAGGCCGGAGGCGACAAGTTCTCTCACGAGCTGCTCGAAATGAAGAGCGATTTCGCGCTCGAGGTCGGCATCGGCACGTGAACGCCGGAAGATGGAACGCAGACGGTGCACAAGGACGCGGGCGAGGCGCATACCTTCAGGCTGTTTCGATGAGAAGCTGGACGGCGGACGAGAGACGGCTCCAGCTGTTCAATTCGCACTCGAGCTGCTTGCGGCCCGTGCGGGTGAGGGAGTAGACCTTGGCGGGGCGGCCGAGCTCGGAGTCTTTCCACTCGGCGCGCAGCCAGCCCTGCTGCTCGAGGCGGTGCAGCGCCGGGTACAGAGAGCCCTGCCCGACCGAGAGAACGTCGCCCGAAAGCGCCAGGATGCGCTTGGCAATGGCCCAGCCATGCATCGGCTCACGAGCCAGGGTCTTCAGGATGAGGAGGTCGAGCGTGCCCTGGAGCAGGTCGGAAGGCTTCGGCATGAGAATACCTCGATGATCGACAGCATAACACCTCGATCATCGACAATCCAGTTCGGGCTGTGGAGCGGCCGGAATTTGAGCGCAAAAAGCGGAGTTTCCGGAAGGGCAAGATCATCGAAGAATAAGGTATGGCATACGGAACCGATAAAGAGCGGTGGTTGGCGGTGCAGGGGCGCGACAGGCTGGCAGACGGCGTGTTCTATTACGCGGTGCAATCGACGGGTGTCTACTGCCGGCCGTGGTGCGGAGCGCGGCAACCGAGGCGGGAGAATGTGCGATTCTTCGATACACGCGGGGCGGCGGAGAAAGAAGGTTTCCGTCCGTGTAAACGGTGCCGGCCGAATCTGGAGCGGACCGAGCTCCCGCAGGCGCGGGCGATAGAAGAGGCGTGCCGAAAGCTGGCATCCGAGGACAAGCCCGATCTCGACCGGATTGCGGCCGAAGCTGGCATGAGCCGTTTCCATTTCCAGCGGGTCTTCAAAGAAACGACCGGGATTACGCCGCACGCCTATTTTGCCGCGCACCGGCGTGAACGAGTGCAGCAGGAACTGGCGAAAAGCAGGACGGTAACGGATGCGATTTACGGCGCGGGATTCCAGTCGAATGGACGGTTTTACGCGAAGTCGAATGAATTGCTGGGGATGAAGCCGAAGGCGTTTCAGGAGGCGGGCAGCCGGGTCACGATCCGTTTTGCGATCGGGGAGTGCTCGCTCGGTTCGATTCTGGTGGCGGCGACGGAAAAGGGCGTCTGCTCGATACTGCTGGGCGACGAGCCGAGCAAGCTGCTGGGGGATCTGGAGCGGCGGTTTGCGGGAGCAAACCTGATCGGCGGCGATGCGGAGTTTGAAGAGCTGGTGGCGCGCGTGATTGCACAGGTGGAGCAGCCGGGGCGCGCTTTATATTTGCCGCTCGATATTCGCGGAACGGCGTTTCAGGAGCAGGTCTGGCAGGCTCTGCGGGAGATCCCGGCCGGCAAGACGGCGAGTTATGAAGAAATTGCGGAACGCATTGGAGCGCCGCGTTCGGTGCGGGCCGTGGCGCAGGCGTGTGCGTCGAATCAACTGGCGGTTGCGATTCCATGTCACCGGGTGGTGAGAAAGGACGGCGCGCTCGGGGGATATCGCTGGGGCATCGAGCGAAAGACGGCGCTGCTGGAGCGCGAACGGCAGTCGGTTTGAGCCTTCGCCTCGCTGACGAGGCGCGGGCGTCGTGGGAAAATATGGTCGTGGGCGATACCGAACGATTCGAAATCAGCCAGCCGCCGGAGCTGTTTGCGCGGGTAGACGAGGAAGCAGACGCACTGATCCGCGAGAGCGTGATTACGACAACGCTCGATAATGCGCTGAACTGGGCGCGGAAGAACTCGATCTGGCCGATGAGCTTTGGCCTGGCGTGCTGCGCGATCGAGATGATGGCGATGATGGCGTCGCGCTACGACATTTCGCGTTTCGGGGCGGAGGTGATGCGCGGTTCGCCGCGGCAATCGGATCTGATGATCATCGCCGGCCGTGTATCGAACAAGATGGCGCCGGTGATCCGGCGGCTGTACCGGCAGATGCCGGAGCCGAAATGGGTGATCTCGATGGGCGCCTGCGCGACCTCGACCGGCGTGTTCAGCAACTACGCACTGGTGCCGGTGAACCAGGTGATTCCCATAGACGTCTATGTGCCCGGTTGCCCGCCGCGGCCCGAGCAGCTGATCTATTCGATCATGCTGCTGCAGCAGAAGATTCAGGCCGAGCGCGGAACGGTGCGAAAGACGCTGAACCTGGCATAAGTATCCGGCGCTATTGAGCAGTTGAGAACGCCAGCAGCACGTTACCGGGCATACCGCCCCACTGCCCATAGCCGGAATTTACGAGAATCGTGCCATTGACGATAGCGGGACCCGCGACGTCGAGGGAACCGCCATGCGCGGCGGGGCCGTTGACGGTGCTGAATTCTTGTGCGGTATTTGTATCCCAGAGAATCTTGCCGGTTTCGGCTGCGTAGGCGCGCAGGTGACCATCTACGGAGCCGGAGAAGACGACTCCAGGTATCGCGGTAACAGCCGCTGATTGCGCAGGGGAGCAGTCGGTCCGATCAGCGGCACACGGAATGCCCGGAGCGCTCCAGATGATCTTGCCGGTCGCCGGATCGAGCGCGTATAGGCCGCCGCCCTGCTTCGGATCGAGTGTGAATCGATAACCCTTTGGCAATTTCGGATCCACGATGACATTGGGTTTGAGATCGGAGATGGCCACATAAACCTTTTTGCCATCGGAAGCCGAACCCCACTGGCTACCTCCGAACACGCCTCCCTTGCCCAGACGCGTGTGCCAGAGCAACTTGCCTTGCGCATCGGGATCGAGGCCGTACGCCATTCCCGATTTCTGCGCGATGGCGAGAATCCGTTTGCCGCCGCCCAGATCGAGTAGGACAGGCGGCTGGCCGAAGTCAGAGTCATTGCCGTGTGTCTCGGGACAATTACCGGGGATGGGTACGCCACAGGCGCTGTTGAAAGCGTCATCTTTGGTGAGCTGAACCGACCAGAGCAGAGTTCCGGTCTTTCGATCGACGGCGAGAACGGCATCGCTCGTATCGGTCGGAGGATCGGAGTAGTTATCGCCGGTGGAGAAATAGAGCGCGCCCTTTTGTTCATCAACGGTGGGCGTAGACCAGACGCCCGCGCCGGAGGGACCGTGGGTGGGAATTCCAGCCGGGCTCCTGCCAACCGGCTTTGCAGGATCGGAGATGCTGAAAGCCTGCCAGAGCTTATCGCCGGTTGCGGAATTCAGAGCGACAACGCTGCCGCGAAATGTGCAGCACTCGTATTTGGGATCGGCGGCCATGGTTTCTTCGAAGGAGGAGAAGGCCTGGTACACGACGCCCTTGTCATAGCGAGGCGTGGCGGTGGCGAGCGTGGTGAAATGATCAGCGGGGTGAACGTTCCAGAGCAGCTGACCGGTTTGTGCATTGAGAGCGTACACGTTTGCTTTGGTATCGGCGAAGAAGACGGCAGGCTTGCCACCTGCCTCGCCAATGGCGGCGCCGCCGCGAATGGCGGAAGCGGCACGAAAACCCCAGAGAGTGCAGCCGGAGCGAATGTCGAGGGCGTAGAACGCTCCCGTACCGCTGCCGATGTATGCGTAAGCGCCGAGTATGGCGGGCTGCGAACGAGCTTCGCTGACAGCGCCCAGATTGAAGGCCCATTTGAGCTTCAATTTGCTCAGATCGCCGGCGGTAAGGCCAGCGGCCGCCGCGTTTTGGAAGCGCGAATTGTCAACATCCGGGCTCCAGCCGTTCCATTCCGGAGTGTTTGAAAGCGCCGGAAAGGGTGGATCGCTTTTGCAGGTTCGGGTGACGGCGGCAGCGGCGGACTGGGTCTTACCAGTGGGAGCGATGTAGCGGATGATGGCCACGATTTGCGCAGGCGAAAGGCCCGCTGCCTGGGTCTTCATAACGCCCTCGGTGAGGGCCTGATAAATCGCTTCGCCGCTCATCGCCTTGATGGTGCTGAGCGCTGGCACTCGGGGCCCGGGCGAATCATGGCATATGGCGCAGCGCTGTTTGTAGAGTGCCGCGCCATCCTGGGCGCGGAGCAGCGAAGTGAGGAATACGAGCAGAGACACGTATCGCATGGATTTCCTTTCCGGGAGAGAAATGTGAACGGCGGAGTTAAATAAAGTCACGCTTTCGGGACTGAAGGAAGAGCGTGACGGCCACGATGAGCACAATCACACTGAGTTCGGCTGAAAGAACTGTCCGCGCAGCAGTATTCCAAACGGGTAGCGAGTCTCCCCAGTGGTCGGTCAGCGAAGGAATGCGGCTGAGCAGATACCAGACAAACCAGTAAGAGGAATTGCAGAGGAGGCTTGCGCCCATGAGCCATCCCTCGGATTCGCCGACCAAAGTGGCCGAGGCGATGAGAGAGAACCCGAGCACCGGAAGCATCGCAAGGATGATCAGCATGGGAATGACGCCATGCGGGATGGTGTGGCTGGCATTCACGAAAAGCACAGCAGCAACGAGCAGCGCGAGCCAGGGGAGCAGGAACATGGTCCAGAGAGACGTAATTTTGGCGATGGTGTAGTGAAGCGAGGAGACCGGGAGACTCATGAGGAAGGCAAGGGTCTGTTTTTTGCGCTCGTTGAGGATGGCGGTGGAAGGGAGCATGGCGCCGAGAACGATCAGCGCCACAAAGAACCATACTGCACCGAACAGACGGGCGCTCTCATTGCCGAAGCGAACGAGCGCAAGCGCGCCGATACCGGTGAGACTACACGCGATGATGAGACGGCGATGCAGGCGCCAGTCCTTGAGAATGAGACGGCTGATGACCGGGTTCATGCTTCCACCTCGTCGCGGCTGTGTTCTACGTTGGCGATGAAGATTTCTTCGAGCGTCATGTTCTCGACGCGGCGGACGTGGACTCCGGTGCTTTCGTAAGCGCTGGCCAGCTCGGGCTCGAAGGCGTTGGAGGTGGCAACAGCCAGACTACCGTCGCGGCGGATGCCGATGATGCCGGGCAGCGCGGGCAGGTCGACTCCACGAGGCACTTCGAGACGGAGCCGACGCCAGCGGTCGAGATAGCGCTCCTTATCCATGGAGTCGATGATGCGGCCGCGATCGATGAAGGTGATCTGATCGGAGATCTGCTCGACATCCTGCGTGTTGTGCGACGAGAACAGGATGCTGCGGCCTTCGTCGGCCATGACGTTTGTCAGTTCGCGCAACACCTCGTGACGCGCGACCGGATCGAGACCGGTAGTCGGCTCGTCCAAGACGAGCAGCTCCGGTTTACGCGCCAGAACGAGCAACAGCGCCGCCTTCACGCGCTGGCCGTGGGAGAGGCCTTTCATCTTCTGCTCGCTGCGGAGCCCGAAGCGCTTCAGCAGTTGCTGGGCGTACGCGGCATCCCAGTTCGGGTAGATGGAGCGGATGAAATCGATGTGCCAGCCGAGCGTCATGGAGTCGTAGAGCCGCATGTCTTCCGATACGAAGCCGATGTTCCACTTGGCTGCGACCTGTTGGGCGGGCATGTTGTGGCCGAGCACCTGGACGTGGCCGGAATCGTGATGCACGAGGCCCATCAAGATGCGAATGGTTGTGGATTTGCCGGCGCCATTCGCTCCGATGAGGCCCATGATCTGTCCGCGCGGGAGTTTCAGACTGATGTTGTCGAGCGTGAAGTAGCGATAGTGCTTACTGACTCCATGCATCTCGATGGCGGCGTCGGTGGCGTACTCTTTCATGTCAGCTCCTTTTCTTTATCCGCTTCGGCGACGCGATCGCCGGCTTCGCGCAAGCGATGCTGCAGCTGCTTCGGCGGAATCCCCATTTGCGCGGCAATGCGCGCGGCCTGCTCCAGATGCTGCTGCAACTCCTGCTCGCGCAGTTGTGCACCGAGCCCCGGTTTCGAGGCGACGCGCGAGCCTTTGCCGTGCTGGGTAACGATTACCCCTTCGCGTTCGAGCTCGTAATAGGCGCGCTTGACGGTGATGACGCTCACTTCGAGATCGACGGCCAGCTGGCGGATGGAGGGGATCGGCTGGCCTTCGACCCAGTCACCTATTGCGATTCGCTGCTTGATCTGCTCCATGATCTGGAAGTAAATCGGACGTTTGTCGGACTGCGATAGGAACAGCGCTCCCGGCATCTGTGTATATTCAGTATACACAGTTAAGAAACGGCGTCAAGCTCTTTCTGCGATCAGGCGGCTGGGTGCTACGAGCGGAGTGTGGGCGGGCGGGAGGGTTTGCGTCAGCCGCGGCGTGCGGCTTCAATGGCGGCGACGTCGATTTTCTTCATCTGCATCATGGCTTCGAAGGCGCGGCGAGCTTCAGCGCCACCGGCGGCCAGCGCATCGGTTAGGGCGCGCGGGGTGATCTGCCAGGAGAGCCCCCAGCGGTCCTTGCACCAGCCGCAGGCGCTTTCGCTGCCACCATTGCCGACGATCGCGTTCCAGTAACGGTCGGTTTCTTCCTGCGAATCGGTGGCGATCTGGAAGGAAAAAGCCTCGCTGTGTTTGAAAGCCGGGCCGCCGTTCAGGCCGAGACAGGGGATGCCCACGACGGTGAAATCAACCGTGAGCACGTCGCCCTTTTTCCCGCTTGGATAATCGGACGGAGCGTGGTGGACGGCGTGAACTTCGCTGTCCGGAAAGGTGGCAGCGTAGAAGCGCGCCGCCTGCTCGGCGTCTTTGTCGAACCAGAGGCAGATCGTATTTTTTGGCTTCATGTCGGGTTGGGGAGGGACAGCGGTCGGTCCCCGTTTGCATGATATCGCCGCCGATCGACTTTGAGCGCACGCATGTCAACCGGAACTGACGCCGCAATGATGAGATTCAGCGCTTCAGGGGATCTTCAATCCAGGGCGGAGTGGCGTCGATGAGGCGGCCGAGCGCGGGATTGAGGCGTTCCATGGCCTGCTTCATCTCCCAGGCGACGTTGCGGTACGAAAAATGCCCTTTGACACCGCTGCGCAGGCGCGAGATGTACTCGATTTCGGCGAAGTCCATTTTGAACAGGAAACGGGAGCGGGCGGCGAATGGAAGCGCGTATTGAGCGGCTGGCTGCGGCAGTCTGGCGATGGCGCGATCGGCGTGCTGCAGGGCCTCCGAGTAGATTTTTGTCAAGTTGCATCGCTCGATGAGCGCGGGAGTGGAGTAGCCGAGGCGGTTGGTGTAGTGCTGACGGAACTGCTGGCAGCGGCGATGGCGATGGAGATCGCGGTAGGCGCCAATATCCATGACAATGTCGAAGACGTACGGTGCGCTGCGGAACTGACGCGGGAGTTCGTCGCGGCGATTGTGCTTGCCAAGCGCGATATCGATCAGTTCCTGACGGCGGGCATCGGGCCAGGAGCGGGCGATTTCGTAGAGCTCGCGAAAGGGTCGATCCGTGACGGTGTAGAGGAGCGTGGCGCAGATATCGGCGAGGCGATCGGCGGGTTCGAGGAGATCGACTTCGGGGAGCTCGGGCGCGGCGGATGGAGGCAAGTGATGCGCGGCCCACTCGGCTACATCGGCGCGCAGATGACGGGGCGAATCGTCGGGATGCGCATGGCGGGCGAGAGTGGGCGCGACCGGCTCGCTGAAATCGTGCTCGCTCCAGAGGCATTCGGCGGGAGCGGCGCAGGCGCGGCTAAGCTCATCGCCAATTTCGCGCAGCTCCTGGAACTCGGAGCCGCGCAGACGGCGGATCTGCTTTTCGAGAGTACGGATGCTGGTGACCTGGCCGACACCTGTAGGAATGCCAAAGGGAAGCAAGTAGCGAGCGACATCGAAGGCGCGGGCGGCCAGGTTGCGGCGATAGGCATCGGGCTTCATTTCATCGGGCCGCGGAAGTTGTTCTTCGAGATGCGCGAGGACGGCGGATTGCACCTGCCGGTAGGTGTTCAGCAGGCTGTCGGTGGCGGCCGCATAGGTCTCCTGTTCGTCGGGCAACAACTCAGGCGGCACGACGGCGCTGGTTTTGGAGAAATCCTGGTAACGCGAGCTGCGGGCCTGACCGTCCCAGAGCTGTTCGTCCTCGATTTCGGTGGCGGCGAGTTCGGAGACACCCTCGAAACAAACGGTGACGTGGCCGAGATCGGCGATGGAGGCGTGGCCGTACTGGAAGTAAAAGCTTTCGAGAAATTTGGACGAATCGTGGGAGCGCACCCACTCGAGAGAATCGCGGATGGAATCGGGAGAACGGCTATAGCGCGCCAGAGCATAGGCGGTCTTCTCGGGCGGCATGGGCGCGACGGTGAGGACACGTTTAGCGTTGGTCATCGAATACGTTGAACTGTTGCGAAAGCGAGTTTCGCGCGCGATCGTGGGATCATAACGGATTCTCGCATGCGCATACGAATTAAAAAGCTGGACAGCAAAGCACATTTGCCCGAGTACGCACATGGGCCGCACGAAGATGCCGGAATGGACATTCGCGCGATTGAGGATGTGGTGCTCGAGCCGCAGATTCCGCAGGCTGTGCGCACGGGGCTGGCGCTGGAGATACCGAGCGGCTACGAAGTGCAGGTGCGGCCGAGGAGCGGGCTGGCGCTGAAACATGCGATCACGCTGCCGAACTCACCGGCGACGATCGATCCGGGGTATCGGGGCGAGTTGAAAGTGATTCTGCTGAACCTGGGTACGGCGGCCTATGAGATCCACGAAGGGGATCGGATTGCGCAGATGGTGGTGGCGCGGTATGAGGCGGTGGAGTGGGAGGAGAGCGAGCTGGCGGATTCGGTGCGCGGGGCGGGCGGATTCGGATCGTCGGGGCGATGAGGGCGAGGGTGAACATCGGTGTCGATTATCGCCCGCGCCCATCCAATCTGAGGCTCAGACCTGGTGGTGCTGTGCGATAAAACGGCGCACGCGCGAGAAGCCTGCCAGTGCCAGCAATCCGAGAGCGGCGAATACAACGGTTGCTGGCTCGGGAACCGGACTGAACTGAGCTGCGGTCCAGGTGAACGGTTCCGTGGCGCCTGGATTAGTCAGCGTGAATTGATAAATGGCTCTGACATCGACATTGAAAAGCGGAGGCGGAGGGCCACTGGCGGGACACGCGCTGGCCCAACAAAACCAGCCTTCGGCTGTACCAGTGCCCTGAACGCTGACTACCGCTCCGAGTGAATATCCGGCCGGATCAGGCGGTCCTATGTTCGCTCCAAATGCGACTTCGCCGTAGCAGTTGCCGCCGCCCAGGAGAACACCGTAATCGCAGGTGTTGCCGCCGTAGGTGAAAGCTCCGCCGTTGGTGCCAATGGAAAAGTCGATGAACGGGTTATAGGGCGGGGCGTTGGTGAAAGGTCCGTTGAAGGTGAACGTGTTTCCGTTGTAGCTTCCGGTGCATGTAGTGCCGCTGCAGGCCGCCTGAAAACCCAGCGAACTTGCGCTGAGAAGCGGCGCGCTCAGTAAGAATATCCACAAACAATTTTGCTTCACAAAACCTCCAGGAATTGCATGTTTGACTGGACCCGGAGTGGGTCGATGTGGCCATATTCTATGTCAAACGTGAGGAGGCTGGAATCGCTCTTACTCGCTGGTGAGCGGGCGGTCCATGAGTTCGCGGAGGGCGCGGCGCGGGTCTTTCGATTCGTAGAGGATTTCGTACATCTTGTGAACGATGGGCATTTCGATGCTGTGGCGAAGCGCGAGCTGATGCGCGGCGCGGCAGGTGGAAACGCCTTCGGCGATCATGGTCATGCCGGCGAGGATTTCCTGGAGCGGTCGCCCCTGACCGAGCTCGGTGCCGACATAGCGATTGCGGGAGAGATTGCCGGTGGTGGTGAGGACGAGATCGCCGAGACCGGCGAGTCCGCTGAGAGTGCGCGGTTCAGCGCCGAGATGGACGGCGAGACGGGTGATTTCGGCGAGGCCGCGAGTGACGAGCGCAGCGATGCTGTTGCTGCCGAGCCCGAGGCCGTGGCAGATGCCGGCGCCGATGGCGATTACGTTTTTGAGAGCGGCTCCGAGTTCCACGCCGATGACGTCGGTACTGGTGTAGAAGCGCAAGGTATTGGTGGAAAAAGCGTGCTGAATGTGTTCGGCGATCCTGCTCTCCTGGCAGGCGATGACGACCGCAGCTGGTTCGCCGGCCGCGATTTCTTTAGCGAAGGTCGGGCCGGAGAGGACGGCGATGGGGGTACGATCGAGCGCTTCGGAAGCGAGCGAGGACATGCGGCAGAGGCGCTGCTGTTCGATGCCTTTGGTGGCGCTGACGACGTGAGCGTGGGCAGGCAGAAAGGGGCGCGCGCTTTCGAGAACCTGGCGCAGATGCTCGGAGGGCACGACGGCGAGCAGGAAATCGGCAGACGCGGCGACCTGCGCGATTTCGGAGGAAACAGTGATGTTTTCCGCAAGACGGAAGCCGGGGAGATAGCGGGCGTTTTCGCGGCGGGAGTCGATTTCTGCGGCGCGGCCGGCGTTACGGGTCCAGATCTGAACGGATTCGAAACGTGGAGAGAGGGCGATGGCAAGAGCGGTGCCCCAACTGCCTGCGCCGAGGATTGAGAGACGGCTCAAGCTGCTTTTTTCCGGAAGGAAAAAACGTTTTCAGTACCGGCCAGCAGGCGCGAGATGTTGCCGCGGTGGCGGTAGATGATGAGGAGCGCGGCGAAGATGGAAGCGCCGAGCAGGGCGGGAGCGGGACGGTAAATGGCAAAGAAGAAGAGCGGGAAGACGGCGACTCCGACGATGGAGCCGAGCGAGATGTAGCGCTTGAGCCAGACGGCCAGGACAAAGATAGCGGCGGAGGCTAACAGGGCGAGAGGAGCGATGAAGCCGAAAGCGCCGATGAAACACGCCACTGCTTTGCCGCCTTTGAATTTGAGGAACACGGGATAGCAGTGGCCGAGCATAACGGCGGCGGCGGCGAGCGCGATGGTGACGGTATCGCCGCGGCTGGTGGCCCAGGCGATCCAGACGGCAAGCAGACCTTTGAGGATGTCGAGGAGGAGAACGATGACTCCGGCCTTGCCGCCTGCAGTGCGATGCACGTTGGTGGCGCCGATGTTGCCGCTGCCCATGGTGCGGATGTCCTTGCCGAGGCGCAGGCGCACGAACCAATAGCCGAAGGGCAGTCCTCCGATGAGATAAGCGAGGAGGGTGAGGACGGCGCGCGAGAGAAAAGAGGACTCGGTCACTGTCTCGCGCTGGAGGCAGCCATGGAGGCCTCAAATTTATATTCGCGGAGCTTGCGATAGATGCTGGCGTTTGAACCGGGGTCGCTGCGGTAGAGGGCGAAGTGGGAGACTTCGAATTTGCCGATCTGCGCGGGTTGCAGGCGCGCGACTCGTTCGCGCAGAGGACGAAGCGGAACCGGGCTCTTGATGCGGGCGAGCGTCAGATGCGGTGAAAATTCGCGATCTTCATGCGGGATGCCGAGAGATTGCAGGCGTTCGTCGGTGTCGCGAGCCAATTGCGAAAGCGGTTCGGCGCCGTGGACACCGGCCCAGAGCACGCGTGGCGCGCGTTCGTTGGGAAACCAGCCGAGGCCGGAGATTTCCACTTCGAAGGGTGTGCGGGGAGCAGCATCTGCGAGCGCGGAATGCAGCTCATCGAGACGCGCTTCGGGCCATTCGCCGATGAATTTGGTTGTGATGTGCAGGTTATCGAGCGGACTCCATTTGATCAAAGCTTCCGGACGGAGGGCAGCCATCAGGCGGTCGAGCCGGAGCAGTATCTCTTGCGGCAGAGCAATAGCTGTGAAGAGTCGCATGACGGTCTTGTTAATGTTCTAGCGTATCGTAAACCGGGACGCATGGAGGACGTGTACTCAGAGGCTCAACTGAAGCGCGCGACGAGCGGGGTGAAGATCGAGTTTTTTGCGCGTCCGGCGGTGGAGCTGGCGCGGGGGCTTCTGGGATGCGTGCTGGTGCATGGACGGACGGCGGGAACGATCGTGGAAACGGAGGCGTATCTCGGCTTGAGCGATCTGGCGGCGCATGCTTCGCGCGGATTGACAGAGCGGACACGGGTGCTGTTTGGGCCGCCGGGACGCGCGTACGTGTATTTCATCTATGGGATGCATGAGTGTCTGAACGTGGTGGCAGACCGGGCGGGAGAGCCGGGTTGCGTGCTGATCCGGGCGCTGGAGCCGCTGACCGGCATTGCGGAGATGTACGAGCGGCGGAACTGGAAGGGAGCGGTGCGCGGGCTGGCGAACGGACCGGGGAAGCTGACGCAGGCGCTGAGGATCACGCGCGCGCAATACGGGCAGAGACTGGATCGCGGGGAGTTGACGATTCGGGAGTTTCGAGAAAAGCCGGAGTTTGAGATTGGCGTGACGCCGCGGATCGGGATTACGAAGTGCGCGGACTGGCCGCTGCGTTTTGTGTGGCTCGGGAACGCCTGCTTAAGTAAGTAGACGGACTCGATGCTCGCCACTTTGGAGAAACGCGACTGGATCTGCGCGGCGGTTTTGGTAATCGCGGCATTCGTGCCGTATGTGCCGGCCGTTGTGCTGGGACTGACGCTCGATCCGATTCATTACGGCGGCAGTCTGGATACGCATCAGATTCGGGGACACATTCTGGGAGGCCCGTGGCTCGATCCGAATACCGGATTCACGGTGCAGGCGCTGGGCAAGCTTTCGGCGGACGACTGGCTGCATGGACGAGTGCCGTGGTGGAATCCGTACACGGGCGCGGGCGTGCCGCTGGCGGCGGAGATGCAGACGCTCTCGTTCTTTCTGCCGTTCGTGCTGCTGCTGCATTTTGCGTATGGGGCGATTTTTTTGAAGATTGCGCTGCAGATTGTGGCGGCGCTGGCGACGTATGCACTGCTGCGGGAACTGGGGCTGGTGCGGGTGGCGTGCTTTTGCGGCGCGGTGCTGTATGAGTTTCATGGTTCGCTGGCGTGGTTTGCGCATGCACCCATTGCGCCGGCGCCGTTCTTGCCGTTGCTGCTGCTGGGAATTGAGCGGGTGCGTGTGAGTGCGCGAGAGCGGCGGCGAGGCGGATGGGTGCTGCTCGGGGTGGCGCTCGCTTACTCGCTGTATGCAGGGTTTCCGGAGGTGGCGTATCTCGATGGGCTGCTGGCGCTGTGCTGGACGCTCGTGCGATTTGCGACGGCGGGAGAATCGCGTGGACGGTTTGCAGCGAAGGTGGTGGCGGGCGGAGCGGCAGGTGTTCTGATGGCTCTGCCGATCGTAGTGCCGTTTCTGGAGTATCAACATTTGTCCGCGATTCAGCACACGTTGCCGCCGGATAGCGGACGGAATGTTTCTGTCTTCGCGGCGCTGCTGATGCCGTATATCTTTGGCCCGATCAGTGCGTACAGTGAGCCGTCGGGACATCTGCAGGATCTGTGGGGTGGAGGCGGAGGGTATCTGGATGGCACGCTGTTGCTGCTGGCGTGCGTGGGGTTGTTTAGCGGACGGCGGGATCGCGGATTGCGAATCGTGCTGGCGGTGTGGATGGCGGTTTTTCTGCTGCGCATCATGGCGCTGCTTCATATCGGTTATCTGCTGGATCTGATTCCGGGAATGAACGTGCTCGCCGTAGAGCGATATTGCGAGACGTCGTGGTCGATGGCGGCGGTTGTGCTGGGCGCCTATGGATTAGATCAGTGGCGGCGGGGCTGGCTGATGAGCAGGAGGGCGATTCTCGCGCTGGTGATCGGTTTCGTGGGGCTCGAACTCCTGGCGGTGTGGCTTGGGCGGCAGATCAGCGCGAGTCTGTGGCATGAGAGCGATGTGCGGCATTACGGGACGTGGTTCTGGGGCTCTACCGGATGGGCGCTGCTGATGACGATCGCAATTTCCGTTTCGTGGCTGCGGCGTTCGGGGCGGCGCATGAGTGTGGCGATGGCGGCGCTCGTGACGCTGAACGCTGCGGCGCTGTTTGCGATACCGACGCTTTCCGGATATCGATACGTTGAAACCGATTATGGGCTGGTTCGATTTTTGCAGGAGCACGCGGCGTTCGATCGCTTTTACACGTTCGGTCCGTTCGCGCCGAATTATGGAGCGTATTTCGGAGTAGCGTCGATTAATCACAACGCGGTGCCGATTCCTGCTTCGTGGATGCGGTATGTGCATACGCAGCTCGATCCGGCAGTCGCGGATCCGATCTTTGTGGGGTACACGCCGGGCCCTATGGAGGATCGGTATCGGGCATTGTGCACGAACCGGGCAAATTTTGAGGAACTCGGGGTGCGGTACGTGGTCACACCACGCGGGGTGAATCCGTTTGCTGAGGAGAGCGGCGCGGATCAGCCGTCACGCGTATATCGCGGGCTGGTGGCGGATGTGTTCCAATTGCCGGGACCCTCGCGTTACTTCGCGACTGAGGGTGGTGCATGCAGAGTAACGAATGTCGCGCGGGAACGAGTGAGCGCGTGGTGCGATACGCCGGCAGTGCTGATTCGGAAAGAGCTGTTTTACCCGGGATGGCGCGCAACGGTTAACGGGCGGGGAGTGCCGGTGGAGGCGCGCTCGATCTTCCAGAGCGTTTCGTTGCCGCGGGGTGATTCGACGGTTGTGTTCTCGTATCTACCGTCGCATTGGGGATGGCTCTGCGCGGCGGCGGTGTTGGGCCTGGCGTTACTGCTGGCCGGCGCGAGGCAATCCGCAATCGAGTCGTGATATCGGTATCGGTACCGATGTTCTTTCTTCCTTTGCTGGCGTTTTTCGCCGCGGCGCCTTCCATCGCGGACGTCCGGCATGCGTTTCAAAATCCGCCGGATGACGCGCGCATTCTAATGCGCTGGTGGTGGTTTGGGGGCGCGGTTGAGCCGGGCGAACTCGAGCGTGAATTGCGCGTGATGAAGGATGCCGGAATTGGCGGGGTCGAGATTCAACCGGTTTATCCGCTCGAACTGGACGATCCGGCGCGGGGGGTGAAGAACCTCGAGTATCTGTCGCCGGCGTTTCTCAGGAATATTGCGTTTGCGGCGAGCAAAGCGCACGAGCTCGGGCTGAGGGTAGATATCACGCTGGGCAGTGGATGGCCGTATGGCGGGCCGGAGACGCTGGTGACGCATGCGGCCGGGCGGCTGCGGGTGGAGCGCGTGAACGTGCCGGAGGGTGTGCGATCGATGCCGGTGCCGGCTCTGGAAAATGGCGAGCATCTGATAGCGGCGTTTGTGGCGGGGCAGCAGGTTCGTGCATTTCATGATGGACGAGTAGAGCTTCCGGAGGGGCTTTCAGGCGCGGATGTGCTGGTGTTTTTTATCGCGAGCCGGACGGGCCAGCAGGTGAAGCGTCCCACGGTTGGCGCGGAGGGTTTTGTGCTGGACCACTACGATCGGGAGGCGATTGCGAATCATTTGAAAGTGGTGGGTGAGCCGCTGCTGCGGGCGTTTGGTGAGACGCCGCCGCATTCGGTATTCAGCGACAGTCTCGAGGTGTACGGTTCGGACTGGACGCCGGACTTTCTGACGGAATTCCAGAAGCGGCGCGGATATGATCTGACGCCGTATCTGCCGGAGTTTGCCGATGAGGGCGGGATGCGCACGCGGGCGCTGCGCCATGACTGGGCGAAGACGCTGACGGAGATGGCGGAAGAAAATTATCTGCTGCCGACACGCGAGTGGGCGCATGCGCATGGCACTTTGTTTCGATCGCAGACCTATGGCGAGCCACCCGTGATTCTTTCGAGCAATGCGTATGTGGATCTGCCGGAGGGCGAACACGGGCCGCTCTGGAGACGGTTCAGCGCGGCGCGATGGGCTTCGTCGGCGAGCCACTTGTACGGTGTCCCGGTGGCTTCGACGGAGACGTGGACGTGGCTGCATTCGCCTGCGTTTCGCGCGACGCCGCTCGATCTGAAAGCGGAAGCGGACCGGCATTTTGTGGAGGGCATCAATCAGCTCGTTGGGCATGGGTGGCCGTATTCACCAGCTTCAGCGGGCGAACCGGGGTGGCGCTTTTACGCGGCGGGCGCGTTCAACGATCACAATCCGTGGTTTTTTGTGATGCCGGATCTGGCACGGTATCTGCAGCGCCTAAGTTATTTGCTGCGGCAGGGCAAACCGGCGAACGATGTTGCGATTTATGTGCCGACGGATGACGCCTGGGCGCATTTACAGCTGGGTAAGACGGCAGTGGATGAGATGGCGGATACGCTGCTAGGGCCGGCGCTCGTGCCGCAGATCTTGAATGCGGGTTACAACTTTGATTTCATCGACGATCGCGCGATGGCGAGCGTGGGCATTCCGTACAAGGTCGTGATACTGCCTGGAATCGAGCGAATACCGCTGGCGACTCTCGAGCGGCTACAGCGATACGTTGCGGGCGGTGGTTTGCTGGTGGCGACGCGTTCCCTGCCCTCGCTGGGTCCGGGCTTATTGGAAGAACAACGGGATTCGGCGCGGATTGCGGAGATGGCGAAACAGCTCTTTGCACCGGGCGCGGCGCGTGCGCGATTTGTGGAGCGGGAGAATGCGTTGGGAGAAACTTTGCATTCGCTGCTTCCGCCCGATTTTGCGTGCAGCAGCGAGCAGGCGGCGATCGGGTTCGTGCACCGAAAGCTGGAAGATGCGGATATTTATTTCGTGGCGAATGCATCGAATCATGCGCTGGAGACGGACGCTTCGGTGCGGGTGCATGGGCTAAAGACGGAATCGTGGGACCCGTTCAGCGGAGAGACTCGGGCGCTGAGTTATACGGCGGAATCGGATCGTACCAGGATTCGGCTGCAGCTGGCGCCGTATGAATCGCGCGTGCTCGTGTTTAGTAAGACGGATGGTTCGATCGAGCCGGGTCCGGATGGGCCGGATTCGCAAACGATGGATCTGAGTGCGGACTGGGACGTGCAGTTCACGCGGACGGGTAAAAAGATTGTGATGCCGCGCCTCCGATCGTGGACGACTCTGGAGGATGCGCGTTTTTATTCGGGCGAGGCGGTGTATGCGAAGGCCGTGACAATTCCGGAAAGTTTTCTGCGAGCGGGCTCGCGGATTGTGCTTGACTTTGGACCAGGTACGCCGGTGGAACCGCCTTCAGGCGTGGCGCTGGGAATGGAGGCGCTGCTCGATTCACCCATTCGCGAAGCGGCGGAAGTGATCGTGAATGGTAGACGGGTTGGATCGGTCTGGCATCCGCCTTATGAGATCGACGTGACACGACATCTCCATGCGGGAGAGAACACATTTGTGATTCGGGTGGGCAATCTGGCGATCAATGAAATGGCTGGTGAGGCAGCGCCGGATTATCGGCTGCTCGATCTGCGCTACGGGCAGCGTTTTGAGCCGCAGGATATGAAGAATCTGCGACCGCTGCCAGCAGGGATTCTGGGTCCTGTTCGGCTGGTTAGGCGGTAGGCTGGGCTGCGTCGCGCTTGACCCAGCGGTAGGCGGTGAGCGAGTTTTTCCAGAAGTATTTCTCGGCGGCGGCGCGGCCTTTGGATTCGACATAGGGACGAACCGCGGCAAGCACTTCGGCGTAGGTTCCGAACGGATCGCTATTGGGCCAGTCGCTGCCGTAGAGGACGCGATCTTCGCCGAAAACGTCCCAGAGCTGGTCGAGGACTTCGCGCCTGTTTTTCACCTGCAGCACTTGGGAGATCTTTGCGAAGACCTGTTTGCGATGGCGGAGGTGATCGAGGTCGGCCTCGTAAGCGCGGCGAGCCTGAGGATCGGTTGGGATTTCGAGATTCGGCAGATGATCGAGGACGATGCGGAGATCCGGCAAGCGATCGCTCAGACGCACAACGGCTGCTACCAGCCTGGTGTCGGGATTGGCGGTGTCGAGGACGAGGCCGGCCCGGGCGAGAAGCTTGAGATGGGCGAGAAAAACCGGATCGGAGATGCGGGCGCTGAGATCGCGTCCCCAGAGATTGCCATAGCGGATGCCGCGGAAGAGCGGGTTCTTATGGAAGCGCTCGAGTTGCGAGGGAAATTCGCGCTGGCCCGGTTCGAGATCGCCGATGGTGCCGACCAGGATGTGATCGTGCGCGGCGAGATCGAGCACCCACTGGTTGTCCTCGAGCCAGGGACTCGCTTCGACCTCGATAGCGCCCACTACGCCGAGTGGCTGGGCGATTCGGCGATAACGATCGGGCAGCGCGGGTTTATACAGGATCGGATTATCTTTGGGCGGCCAGGGAACGCCCTGCGGACGACGTGTATCAAAGAGGTGGATATGCGTGTCGATGATGGGAATTGGCGGCGAATCCATAGCGCCGGCGAACACGGCCGTGGCAAATTCGCGGCGGTTCATGTTCAGTGAACAGGGGCGGCGAGATAGTTGCCGTAGCCGATGATCAGAGTAGAGCCGATCAAAGTGGCAAGAGCGAGGAAGAGCAGGCGCATCGGCTTTTTACTCGCACCGCGCCATTCGTGGAGGCCGAGTCCCCAGAGGGTGCTGAAGATGACGATGCTCGCCATGTGCAGGCTCCAGCTCGAAAAGGTGTAGATACCCATCTTCGTTTCGCCCATGCTGTAGAAGAAGAACTGCAGATACCAGGTGACGCCGGCGACGGCGCAGAGAACGTAGTTGCGCAGCAGTGGGACGCGGACGGTTTCGGGAAGAATCTGGGTTGCGGTATGCGCGAACGCGGCGGCTGTGGGGCCGTTCAGTGCCGTGTCTTCGACCGGGATCGGACCGCCTGCGGAGTTGGGAGAAACCGGCAGCTCTTTTGCGAGGTATTCGTGGCCGGTGCGATTGCGGATGTTGAGATAGAGGGTCCAGATGAAGTTGGTGGCGAAACCGCCGATGAGGACGACGATCAGAACGGGCAAGCCTTGCCACAGAGGCGGCGTGCCCTGCTGGACGGTCAGAGCTTTCATGGCTGCGCCGGCGTCGAGACCGTACTTGAAACAGGCGCTCATGACACCCGAGAGCAGCGCTACGAGAAAACCTTTGCGGAGATCGAATTCCTGGATGGCGGCGCGCTGCTGCTCAGTGGACATTTCGCGCTCTTTGTAAATGCCGGCGAGTCCGGCGATAGCGATGCCGGCCAGACAGACGAAGACGCCGAGCAGGATGACGCGGCCGGAGTTTGTGCCGAGCACTTCGGAGACAAAGGTGCCGTTGAAGATGGGCGGCACGAGAGTGCCGAAGGCGGCGCAGAGCCCGAGGACGATGGCCATGCCGAGCGAGAGGCCGAGATAGCGCATGGTGAGCCCGAAGGTGAGGCCGCCGACGCCCCACATTAAGCCAAAGAGGATACAGAAGAACCAGGTGCGCGCGGGAGTAGCGGAGAGAACGGCAGGCAGGTTGCGCGTGAGCAGGAACGCAAACAGCCAGGGTGCGATGATCCAGCTGAAGACGCCTCCGACCAGCCAGTACGTTTCCCACGACCAGCGCCTGACGAACCGGTAGGGGACGTAGAAGCTGCCGGAGGCGAGGCCTCCCAACCAGTGAAAGATGACGCCGATGACAGGATTGGGAAGCATGCGTTTCTACTCAGCGCAGAAAGGCTTCCGAGAGACCGCCATCGACGGGGATGATGTGGCCGGTTGTCTTGGCGCTTTCGTCGCTGGCGAGCCAGCGGATGGCGTTGGCGCAGTCAGCCGGAAGAATGGGACGGCGCGTGATGGTGCGCTGGGCGTAGAAATCGGCGAGTTTGCCGCGCAGCTCTTCGGTGGATTCGGACTCGGAGAATTCGATCTTGTATTTTTTGAGCGACTGCATGACGCGATCGCGCGGGAACATCGTAGAACCGGCGACAACGGTGGCAGGTGCGATGCCATTGACGCGCACCAGTGGCCCGAGTCCGAGCGCGAGCTCGCGGATGAGATGATTCAGCGCCGACTTGCTGATGTCGTAGGCTTCGCTACCGGCTTTCGGGACGACGGCGTTGGCGGAACTGGTCAGAACGATGGAGGCCGGCAGTTTCTGTTCGCGGAACAAGTTGCCGAGGGCGCGCGCCAGCAGGTAATTGCCGGTGACGTTGACGCGGAACGTGGTGTCCCATTGCGCTTCGGTGAGTGTTCCGTCGGGATTTGCGCCCACCGGGAAAATGGCCGCGGTATTGACGACCACGTCGACGCCGCCGAACTGGAGAATTGTGTGGCGGAGCGCGGCGGCGATGCTTTCGGTGGAGGAGAGATTGACAGCAGTGTGCGAAATGGCGTCTTTACCCGCAACGGCGGCGGCTTCCTTTGCTACTTCCGATGCGGCGCTTTCGTTCATGTCCGCGACGACGATATGCGCACCCTTGCCGGCGAGCAGCAGCGCGGTTTCGCGGCCGATGCCGCTGCCACCGCCCACGATCAGGACGATTTTGCGGCTGAATTCGGCCTCGGGAGGCATGCGCTGGAGTTTGGCTTCTTCGAGCGCCCAGTATTCGATGCGGAATGCTTCAGAGCGCGGCAGCGCGACGTAATTGCGGGCGCTGGCGAACTCCTTGGATCGCTCGGGATGGCGCGACTGCGGGTAGGGATGCGATGCTTCACCTTCGGAAAGCGCACTAGCGCCGGTCATGACGTGGATGGCGTTGATGAAGAACTCAGTGGTGATGCGCGCTTCTTTCTTGTTCTTGCCGAAACCGAAAAGGCCAACGCCCGGAATCAGTACGACGGATGGATTCGGATCGCGCAGCTTCGGAGATTGAGGAGTGGCCCAATCTTTGTAGTAAGCGGCATAGGTGGAGCGATACTCGCCGGCGCGCTTTTCGATCTGGGCTTTGAGATCGTCGAGTGTTTGTTTGGCGGGATCCCAGTCGACGAACATGGGGCAGATTTTGGTGCGCAGAAAGTGGTCGGGACAGCTGGTTCCCAATTGACCTAACTCAGCGGCCCATTTCGATCCAGCGAAGGTGAGCGCGTCTTCGTGATCGGTGTAATGCGCGATGACGCGCTTGTTAGAAGAAGCGATGCCGCGCAGAGCGGGAAGAATGGCTGCGGCCACGTCGGCGCGGTTTGGAAGCGCTGCGTGATCCAGACCGCCGAATACAGGGCCCGACTTTTTCTGATGCTCGAGAATGAACTCGCCCATCTGGTCGATGGTGTGGATGCTGCTCAGATAGCACTCGCGCTGGGTGCTGCCCCAGGTAAAGAGGCCGTGGCTGCCGAGCAGAACACCGTCGCAGCCAGGGTTGTCTTTGATGGCGCGCTCGAGCTGCAGACCGAGTTCGAAACCGGGGCGCTGCCAGGGAAGCCAGACAATTTTGCGGCCGAATTTACGATTGAATTCTTCGAGCTTCTGCTTACCGTTAGCGGCTGCGGCAATGGCAATGGCCCAGTCGGGATGCAGATGATCGACATGCGGCGCGGGAACGAAGGCGTGCAGAGGCGTGTCGATGGAAGCGGCGACTCGATTCTGCCCGAAGGCGCAGAGCGGGTAGTAGTCGACCATCTCGTCTTCATATTGCTCGCCGCGGTAACGGTTCTTGAGCTGTTCGAGGCGGTCGAGATAGAGCAGCGCGAAGCCGGATTCCTGAATCGAGCCGAGATCGCCGCCGCTGCCTTTGACGGCGAGCACACGCGCGGGCTTGCCGGTGAACGGATCGGGCAGCTCGAATTTGGAACTGGTATTTCCGCCGCCGAAGTTGGTGATGCGCAGGTCGGCTCCGAGCAGATTGGAACGGTAGCGCAGCAGCGCCAGCGGGTTGCCGGCGAGTGAGGCTGCTTCTTTTTCGTCCCAGAGATCTTTGAGATGAACAATGTCGCTGATTTCGGGCATAGGCCTTCTTTATTGTGAAACGGCAGCGCTGTCAGGCGTAGGAGGAGATGCCGGCTGCGTTGCGCGCGGCGCGTTCTTCGGTGATGCGTTCCAGATAACCACTGCCGCGGAATGCTTCCAGCGGATTGCGCGGCAGACCCTTCGATTCGCGCCATTCCCACACGGCGGGACGCACATCGGTCGCGAAGGCGTCCTGCAGACAGGACTCGGCCGCGACGAGATCGGCGTTCTTCTGCGCGCGAACGAGCCGCTTGTAATCGATGAGGGCGGCTTTGGCGAAAAGCTCCTGCGCCATGCCGACCGTCTGCAGCATGGCCTCGATTTTGCCTTTGAGGTTATGGCTCTGATCGATCATGTAGGCGATATCGGCCTGCTTCCCAGCGTCCCATTCATAGAAACGGATCTCGTGGAAGATGCGAAAGACCTGATAAGGGTCGATGGAGCCGAGAGTGAGATCGTCGTCGGCGTAGCGGCGATCGTTGAAGTGGAAACCGCCGAGCATATTTTCATCGAGCAGCCAGGCTACGATCTGCTCGATATTCTGCGAGGCGTAATGGTGGCCGGTATCGACAAGGACCTTGGCCTGGGGCCCGGCTTGGCGCGCGAGCAGGAGCGCCATGCCCCAATCGGCGATGTCGGTGTGATAGAAAGCGGGCTCAAACGGCTTATACTCGACGAGCATGCGCTGATCGGCGGCGAGTTCCCGATGAACGCGCTTCAGAGCCTCGGTGAAGAGATGCTTGCGTTCGCGGATATTGGCGGTGCCGGGGTAATTGGAACCGTCGGTAAACCAGAAAGAGATGTCGCGGCTATTGAGACGTTTTGCGATCTCCACGCATAACTCGGCGTGGCGCGCAGCTTCGCGGCGAATGCTCTCGTCGGGATTGGCGAAGGAGCCGTATTTATAAATCTGGTCCTGAAAGAGATTCGGGTTGATAGAGCCGGGACGGACACCATAGTGCGCGGCGAGCTTCTCGACTTCGGGAACATCGGCAAGGCCGTTGGGCAGATCCCAGAGTACGTGCAGCGCGACTGTTGGGCAAACGCCGGTGAGCGCCTGGACCTGACCGGCATCGCTGAATTTTTCCTCGGTGGTGGTGGCGGCGGCGGGCTGGATAAATTTCCCGAAGCGCGTACCGGTGTTGGCGAAGCCCCAAGATGGAATCTCGATGCGAAACCTGTCAAGCGCTTCAAAGACAGTTTGAGTGAGCTTCATCTCGCGGCCTGTTGCGATCAAATATAGCAGCGGGGAGCGGGATCGAACAGGCGCGGTTTACAATGCGAAACGTTCAGCGCGAGCCGGGCAGCCAGAAGGGTTCTTTGGCCGGGACGAAGGTGACAGGCACCTCGGAGATGAAGCCGCGCAGCCAGGCTGTGCATTCTTCCATGCCGGCTTGTTCGGAGGGAATGTGGCCGAGAATGAGAAGCGCTTTATGGCGGCTTTCGGAGGCGGCGTCGGCCACGTATTCGACAGTTTCCCATTCGGGAGTTTCGCCGATCACGAGTGCCTCGACGTCAGGGCGCTCGAGTAGCTGAATCTGCTTCGCGGACCCGGCAGCGCCGGGCAGCATGGCGACTTTCGCGACACGGAGATTGCGGTCGCCCACGACGCGAAGGACGTTGATGTTGAGTTTTGACTTCACGCTGGCGGCGAGCTCGCTGAGCGAGGTTTCGGGCAACTGGAACAAGTGGGGCTGGTCCGCATTCTGGTATCTTTGCCAGCCGAGAGCCCTGGTCATGCCGAGCAGAATGCCATCGGGATTGTGCAGATGCCAGCCATCGTGAAAGCGCCAGACCACGAGGTGATGATCGGTGATGAATTTCTGCTTGGCTGCGAGAACGGGATCGTCTTGCTTTTCGAGATCGCTGGTCTTGTCGAGATGGTTGTAGAAGGTTGGCTCGTGCGTGATGACCAGAGTGTTGCCCGCGCGCGCGGCACGTTCGAGGACGTCGTAGGTTGCCATCATGGTTACGGCAATGCCTTTCACCGGCTCGTCGGGATTACCGGCTTTAAAGGTGTCGACGGTGTTTGCCGGGAGCGTAACGCCGAGATGCTGCTGAATGCGATCGATGACCTGGCGGGCGGTGATGGTTTGCTGCGCCTGGAGCGATGTGGCAGCGAGGACGAGAAGAGCGAGTTTCATGAATCAGTAACCGGTATGTGCGAGCGGGCGGATTAATTCGAGAGCCGGCCGGGTCAGGTATTCGCGAAGGTAGCGCTGGTGCTCGGGATCGTTTGGATACGCTTCGGCTTTAGGATACGGATAAGCGCTCATAGCGTGGAACGGAAGCGGAAGAACGCTTTCGCTGAAGGCGGTGTTGGCATCGGAGTCCTTGGCCCAGCCATCGACGAGGAGCAGGAAATCGCGGGTCCAGCCGGGTGCAAGCGCGGGCAGGTCGGAGGCGGAGTACTCGAGCATCAACTCATCGCCGGAACCCATGATGACCATCTCATCGTCGATGTTTTTGACCAGCGGGAGAACGTCGCCGTAACGGGTGTAACGGCCGCGCGTGGGATTCCAGCTCGAGACGGGCCGCACCTGGTCGTAGAGAAACTGTTCGGGCTGCTGGCGTGCGGGATCGATGACCGGCCTGGAGAAGCCGCGGAAATGGAGTTGGGCTTGTGAAGCATCGAGCTGCGCCATGCGTACTTGCGGCGCGGCGGAATTTTCGATGAGGAAGACTTCGTCCCAATAGACGCAGAGGTTCGTGACGATCCGGACTTCGCGCGACGGCGACAGAAATTTACCGGCGAGATCGACGACGATGGTCTTCGGCTTGCCGGACGGGATGCCCATGTCAGCGACGACGGTTTTCCATTGGCCCGCGGCGTCTTTCACCTGCAGATAGGGAAAGATCAGCCCGTGACCGCTTTGCGCGGCGCCGAGGAACGTGCTGCCGTCGGCCCAGTCGACCCAGCCATTCAGGACCAAAGCTGCTTTGTTGTCGCGGGCGGCACTGCCGAAACCGAGATCGAGCGTGTGCAGTTCGGCGACGCCGGCGCTGTTATGCCGGAATGCATCGGGGTAGCGATGATCGAGCGCCTGCACGCGGGCGGTGGCATCGACGCCATGAGCATCGGTGGCGCGGAGCGGATGGATTTTCTTTTCGGCGCCGAAGAGACGGAACTCAGGGTACGGCGGGGACTTAAATTTGTCGTTGGTGTAGATGCTTTGGGCGGCAGGATGATCGACGGCGATCAATTTCACCTGATCGAGGTACGAGACTTCATGCAGTTCTTCCGTGATGTGGACCTGATATTTGCCGTTGCGGAGTTTGAGCGCGGAACCGGGGATCTGGATGTATTCGTCGTGATCGACCGGGAAGTAATGACCGTCGCCTGAGCTGGCTCCGAGCGGCGCGACACCGAGTACGTCGGTGATGAACTGGAATTTCTCGCCATTCCAGGTGAAGATCATCGGGCAGGAACCGGAGAGGCGCTGGGCTTCGGGAATTTTGAGCAGCTCGCCGCGTTTCTGGCGGGGCTCGTTCTGGATGAGACCGTTGGGCCAGGTGATGCGGATGGTATCGATGTCGGCGCGGTCGTCAACGGGGAACGCGATGGGCACACCTTGCGAAATGCGTTTTCCGTAATAGGCGCCGGACTTCATCTCGATCGTCGAATTGTTTGCCAGTTTGATGTTTTTCTGGCCGCGAATCGAGACGGTTGACCAGTGCTGATCGGCGGAGGCATTGGTATAGACATGCAGGCTGCCGTCGGGCAGAATGCGGGCGTAATCCTCGCGGGTGTCACCGTTGAAGTCGGCGCGGAGGGGCGATGGCGGAAGTTGGGCTTTATCGAGAACTTTGAAAACGGCGGGCGCGTTCACGTCTTTGGCGGCGTTGATGATTGTCAGAGGTTGTGGCGCGTAGGCGACCAGGTCGAGCAATCCGTCGTGGTTGACGTCTTCGGCCGCGAGCATGGCAGAACCGGCCGGGATTTGCGGCAGATCAGTCGCTTCGAACATGCCGTTGAGCTTGTCGCGATAGAGGACGGCCGGGCGATCCGCATAAGAGACGACCAGATCGCGCGCTGCGGTATCGCCACGGACGGCGAAGGGAGCCGCACTGAGCGCATCGCCTTTGACGAAGGGGAATGCGGGACCCTTGTCTTCGAACTTGTTCTCGCCGTCGTTGCGCATCAGCACCGGATGCGGACCGAAGAGCAGCAGATCGAGGTCGTTGTCGTGGTCGTAATCGAACCAGATGGCGCGGGTTGCGCCGGCGGTGCCCGGAAGCTCGGCGAACTTTCGGAATTGGCCGTGATCGTTGTGGAACAAGATCGCGGCGTCGGCGGTAAGGACACAGAGATCGGGAAAGCCGTCGTTGTCGAAATCGCCGGCCGCAACGTCCAGCACACCTTTAATTCCTTCGAGACCGGTTTGCTTTTGTTCGATTGCGCCGTGCCGGTAAAGAGCGATCCTGTCAGCGGACCAGGCCAGCAGATCAGCATGCTCGCTGCTGTCGGCGTCGATAAGTACTAAGCCGGAATGAGCCGGATCCCAACCCTGGCTCAGCGGATGATCGTCGTAGCGGGTGTTGGTTGCGAGGGCGGTAGGCCGCGGATCGCGCGGATCGTAGAGCTCGGCGTAGAAACACCACTCCATGTTTTCGGGAACGGCGGCGCCCTCGTCGCGCTTCTTGGCTTCTTCGAAGAGCTTGCGCTCGCGCGCGGCATCATCTTTTTTGCCCATGCGCTGATAGAGCGTGAAGAGCTGGAAATGAGGACCTGCGAGATTCGGATTGAGTCGCTCGGCTTCGAGAAATTCCGGCAGCGCGGCATCTGTATCGCCGCGTGAGCGCAGGACGGCGGCTAAGTTGTAGTGTCCGGCAGGTTCATTCGGCGCGAGTTTAATCATGCCGCGAAACTGCTCGATTGCCTTGTCGTAGTCGGCGTTGTTTTTATAGACGATGCCGAGATTGAACCAGGTGTGGGGCAACGAGGGATCCTGCTTCTGAGCCTGAAGCAGCTCGGCGACGCCTTTGTCGGTCTGCCCGGCGCGTAGCAATGCAAGGCCGTAGTTGATGCGTTCGCGTACGGAATCGGGCTTCAGATCGAGCGCTTTCTTCAGTTCCTCGACGGCCTGCACGTGGGTGTCGGGATTCTCGTAGAAGGCTTTGCCGAGATTGCGGTATTCCCAGAGTTGCTGATCGGCGGGAGTTACGCGCTCTACGCCAAGGAGAAGCAACGAGCAAACGACGGCGACGAGGCCCGCGATCCGAAACACGTTCATGCTGGTTTGTAACGCTCCTAGTGTATCTGCTGTGATGGCGGGGCACATTGCGCTGGTAGATTATTTGCTTGCTCGAACTCAGTGCGAAAAGGATGGCGGCGCTGGTGGCCGCGGGGGAGATTTCCGCAACCGAACTTGTCGAGGCGGAGCTCGATCAGATTGCGCGGATCAATCGAGGGCTGAATGCTGTGGTCGAGTTACTGACGTCCGCGGCAAAGGAGAGTGCGGCACGCGCGGACCGGCAAGTGGCGGCCGGAGGACGAATCGGCCCGCTGCACGGAGTTCCCTTCTCGGTAAAAGACTCGATGGATGTGGCGGGGGTGCGCACGACCGCGGGAACGCTCGGGCGGCGGGAAGCTGAGGCGGCGGAGCGCGATGCGACGGTGGTGGCGCGATTGCGTGCCGCGGGGGCGATTCCGATCGCCAAGACGAATCTGCCGGATCTGCTCTTTTCTTTCGAGACGGACAACCTGATCTTCGGGCGCACAAACAATCCGTATGATGTGACGCGAACGCCGGGCGGCAGCAGCGGGGGCGAATCGGCGTTGATCGCAGCGTGCGGATCGCCGCTGGGGCTGGGAAGCGACTGCCTGGGCAGCGTGCGGATTCCGGCCGCGTTTTGCGGTATTGCGAGCATCAAGCCGACCAGCGGACGGATGCCGCGCACAGGCCACGTTCCGCCGGCCGGACTCTGGTTCGAATCGCTCTGGAATATCGGGCCGATGGCGCGGTATGTAGAGGATCTACAGCTTGCTATGGAACTGCTGGCGTTTCCGGACCGGGAAGATTTCCGCGCTATGCCAATTCCACTGGTCGAGTCGCGCGATCTGGACGGCTTGCGGGTCGCGTTTTTCACGGACAATGGCTTTGCGAGGTGCGCAGAACCGGTGGCGACGGCGGTGCGCAACTGCGCGGCGTTTCTGGAGGAAGCGGGCGCGCAGGTGGAGGAACGCCGGCCACCAGGACTGGAGAATGCCTATGATCTCGAACTCTCAATTCTGGGGGCAGATGGAGCGCGCGGAATAGATCAGTATCTGGAGGCGGCCGGCAGCGAGCGAGTGCATCCTCTGCAGACAGCGTTCTTGACTCATCTGCGATCGCGCCGGGTTCAGGCGCAGGAATTGTCGCGTCTCTGGAGCCGATGGGATGAGTATCGGGCTGGCTTGCACAATTTTTTTGAGCGATATGACGTAGTGCTATCGCCCGTTTACACGCAACCGGCGCTCGAGCATGGCCACTCAGCAATCGTGGCGAACTTCGAAGGCTTCAGCTACACCATGGCCTGGAACCTGGCGGGTGCTCCGGCAGCTACGGTGCGCTGTGCCGAATCGATGAATCTGCCGATCAATGTTCAGATCATCGCCCGGCCCTGGGAGGATATGACGGCACTGGCCGTGGCGAGTGCAATTGAGGAAGAGTTTGGCGGTTGGAGAGCGCCGTAGCGGCTACTGCTTGGGCCCTGCCGATCCGTCGCCGAAACTGATGGTCGATTCGGCTTCGAATTTTCGGTAGGCTTCGAAGCGCATCTCGTTGCGGATGTGATTGGTGTCGGTGGCCATGATCACCTCCGCGCTGACCGGCAGCAGATATGTTTTGCCGCCGATGGGCACGGCGTTGTAGTCGATGGTGGTGACGGAACTGCGGGTGCGGACGGCTTTGGGGATGTCCTGGGCTTCGGTGACGATTTTCCAAACGTCGCCGGTCTGCGGATCGGCCCATACGGTGCCGTGATAGGCGACAACGGCCGTTGCAAGATCGCTGAGGCTCAGGCTCAACGTGGAATGCTCCTGGCTGACGGCGTAGTCGAATTTTGCGAGATGGTGGCCGCTTAGATCTTCCCAGCCCGCCCAGGTGAAGCGGGTCTGGGTGGCGGGATCGAAGACATTGGTGAGCCAGAGGCCGAATTCGCCGGCGGTGGTGAGCGGTCTGCGCCAGCCGCGGTGGTTACCGTCCACACTTTTGTCGTTGACGAGCAGCAAAGTTCGTTCTTCTTTGCCGTTGTTGTAGATCAGTTTGGATGTCAGGGTGTCGCCCTGTTTCCACTTGGTCGGTTTGCGGCCGGCTTCGAACTGAGAGACGACTTCCTGGCAGATGAAGTTGGGCAATTTGGCGGTGTAATCGGCAGCGTAATCGCGCATGGCGGAGATCATGCGATCCTGTTCGGCCTGGGAGGGCGTCTCCTGGCCGCCCAGAGTCATCCCGGCCGCCAGCAACAAAGCGCACGCTGCTTTGGCTACACAAATCCCGCTCATGAAACTAATGACGTTTTAACACGTCACCGGCGGCAGGCGGAGGGAGTCAAATGATCGTGCCTTCCAAACCTGACAGCACGATTAAACGCGGCGATCGCTTGGATACGGGCGACAATCAGGCGCGCCCGGACGAACTCGGTTCCGGCGATGCACAGCCGACGGTGGATACGACCAGCTTCGGCGGGGAGTCGTCGATTGCGCACTCGTCCTCGGATCGCTTCGACCCGAAAGAAGAACTGCTCGACACAGACGGATTCGAGACCATGCAGCCGGAAGACGGCCGGTTGGGACTGACCAACGTGGGCGGGAAACCGGCGGAGGACTGGGCGGCGGACACCGGTCCGACACGCGACGCGGAAGAAAGATCGAATCGCTGATCAGAGCCAGCGCGGGCATGGTTTGTACGATAGTACGTGACCGGAAAATCGCGCTTGTGGTGTTACTTTCTATTTGCCAGCTCTGTCCTGTTCGGGCAAACCGCTGTTTATCAGAGTATTCGGGTTGAAAAGAAAGGTGATACTTTAACCGGTCCGGCGGTTGTAACCGTAGCTGGCAAAGAGAAGCGGGTCGCCCAGCATGCAATCGCGGCGTGGCCCGTTATGGGCGGCCAGAACGCGCTGGTGCTGGTTGCGAACAGCGATCGGAAGAGTTCGGGAGAGCCGCATCTGCGGTTCTATGAGGGCGCGACGCGTAAGTATCGGGATCTGGGTGCGATCGACCTTCGCTCGGCAACGGTCACTGAACACGAACTCGCCGACGGGTCGTGGGCATTCGTGCTGAACGGCAGAACGGGTAGCTCGCAGCCGGCGATTGCGGTGGCCGGGTTGCACGCCGTGCACGGCTTCATTTCGGGCGCGCGCGACGGCGTGATTGAGGGTGATTCGCTGGCGTACACTGCTGGACCCGCGGGACCGCGCAAGACCGTCCCGCTTACTTCCCTGCTGGCAGAAGGAACCGACAGAATCTACGACGCGCGGTTCGTGAACGGGCACTATGCGCAGTTCGAACGGAACGGGACGGCGCTGGTGGGCGATCCGACCGACGGCTTCCGTGCGGGAACCTGGCGCACGGACGGCGAGATGATGACGATTACCGGACCGGACGGGAACCGGATGAGTTGGCCCAGCAAGCTGCTGCATTCGGTAAGCGGCATTCCGGCCGGAACGCGGCTCAATGTTCGCTTACTCGAACCGCTCGATTCGGCAAAGGCGAAAACAGGCGATCCGGTACACGCGGTGCTGATCTCGCCCGGCACGGTGGAAGATCGGATTCTGTTGCCGCAGGGAAGCGAATTCGAGGGCAAGCTCACGAACGCGCACGGGGTAGGTCTGGGAGTGGCGCACGAGACGGCTGCGCTTACGGTGGAATTCGATTCGGTGAAGCTGCCGGACGGTACGACGCTTGCGGTGCATACGCGCTTGTACCAGGTGGAGAACTCGCGGGAGGCCGTGAAGAATGGGACGGTAGAAGGCGTACGAGCCACCGGCACGCTCGGGTATTCGGCGGAGAGCAAGATTGAATCCGTTGCGACGCTCGACCCGGTTTCGTATTTGTTCACAGCCTCGGCGGCAACGGCCGCTCTCGGTTTCGCCGAACCGGAGATTCTGTATCCGGCCGGCACGGAGTTGCTGATCGAATTCACGGAACCGCTGATCACGGCGAAGACTTATCCTCGGGCTGTAGCGGAATTTCCGGGCGAAGCGGAGGATCAGCGGCGGCTGACACAGATGGTCCGCAATCTGCCATTTCGCACGGCGACAAAAGGCTCGAACAAGCCTTCGGACATCACGAACCTGGTTTTTATCGGATCGGCGGAAGGACTGCGGCGCGCATTCAAGGCGGCGGGTTGGATCGCGGTGGACACACTGACGGCGGGTTCGACGTTTTTAACGATGAAGACCGTGGGTGGAAATGAGATTTACAATCAGGCGCCCATGTCGACGCTGCTGCTCGACGAACGGCCACCGATCTTCACGCTCACCAAGACCACGGACACGTTCGCTTCGAGGCATCATCTGCGGGTTTTCGATCCGCTGACGAAGTATGACGGGCAGACAGTGCTGACCTCTTCGTCGACGCAGGATATCGGCATTGCGTTCTCCAGAAAGCAGAAGACGTTTATCCATGTGATCGACGGGTACATCGATAATGAGCGGGCGAAGGTGGTGGACGACCTGGAGTTTACCGGCTGCGTGGAGGCGATGGATCTGGTGCCGCGACCCTGGGTGCCGAAAGGACTCTATAACGCGACGGGCGATCAACTGCATACGGATGGCGCGGTCGCGGTGATGCGCATCAGCGACTGTACGAACCCGAGAACAACGCCCGAGACACCGGCCGAGAAGCCAAACCGGTTAAAGCGCGTCACACGCGATACAGTACTGGCGGTGCGCAACGATGTGTATCGCGGAAACCTGGTGTACCAGGGCGTAGCCGGCGTGCGCTGGACGCGGACTTACTTTGCAACGCGGGATCAACTAAAGCCGGAAACGGGAGCCTGGCGGACTACGGATCAGTCGGGCACGCGGTTCAAGGGCGTGGGGAATGTTTCACCGGAACGGCAATCCGTGCCACCCCCACCGGAGCCGGACAGCGCTGCCAAGGCGCTGGAGGAGTCGCACCGCTGGGATCCGCCGCATTATGAAATCGGGATTCAAGGCGGGTACATGAATTTTCCTCACGCAAGGCGCGAGTTTGTAAACATGTTGGCGATTTCGCAGGATGCGCTGACGAATCCAAATCAGCAGTTTCCGGTTTATGCCACGGGATTAGCAAACCAGTTTGAAGGCGGCTGGAGCGCGGGCGTTTCGCTGACGCTGAACACGTGGAACTGGTTTTCAAACGAGTTCACGTACATCTATCAGCGGGGGAAATACGACTACGCCAATATCTTCACTAAGCCGGATGTGTATCTGGAGGAGGGGCATTCCGGATTGGTGACACGGCAGTTTGACTACAACCTGCTGTGGAATTTTCTTCCGAAGCGCTCGCGGCTGCACGTATATGTGGCCGGAGGACCGGCTTTGATTTTGACATCGCTTTCGGACGCCACATTGAAGAAGCCGGCCGGACCTTTCAAGCTCGGATTGAAGAATGTGGGTTTGCTGGTAGCGGCGTTCGAGACCGGCAGCACACCTCCGCTTGATGGCGGCGGGGTGTTCGCGCTCGGTCTGAATTACGGTGGCGGCATGAAGTACCGCATTACGCCGCGCTTTACCATTGATGCGGACTGGCGGCAGACCTTGAGCAAGAATCCGGAATTTATCAGCAACAGCTATACGAAAAAGTATTTCGTCGACGACGGCTACGACGCGACCATCACGCGCGCGGGGCTGGATCACGCCTATCTGCAGCAGCGATTCACTCTCGGCTTTGCGTTTACTTTCTGAGACGGGCTGATTCGTGCCCCTGTAAACTGTACGGGGGGTTCACATGACCAAACTGCTCGTTTCTCTTTCTCTGCTAGCCGCGAGCGCCGGGTTCGTTTCGGCACAGGAGATCGACCCGCAGGCGCTCCTGGTGAAGCATCTGAAGACCTCGCGCGACTTCACGGTGAAGGTTGCCGAGGCGATGCCCGCGGCCGATTACAGTTTTAAGCTCACTCCGCCGCAGTACAGCTTTGGCGAGCAGCTTGCGCATTTGTCGCAGGGCCTGGACTACTTTCTTGCACCGATAGAGGGCAAGCAGCCGAATCCACCAAAAGTCGATACGAACAATAAAGACGCAGTAATTGCGCTGATCAAGTCGCAATACGACAAGGCTATTGATGAAGTATCGAAGCTGACGCCCGAGCAGTTGCACAAGACATATTCAGGTGAGGAAGGCAGTCAAACAGGGATCGAGTTGATCATGGGCATGCTGGATCACTCGACACATCATCGCGCCTCGGCCGAAATGTATCTGCGCGCGAAGGGAATCAAGCCGCCGGAATACGAGTACTGACCAGATCGCGTCTGCGCTCGGCGATGGACTCGCTCCAGCGCACGACGCCGATACCGGAAAAGATGATGAGCATGGCGGCGAGTTCGCGCACACCGAACGGTTCGCGAAAGAAAAGCCATCCGAGCAGAATCGCGACCACCGGATTGACGAACGTATAGATCGAAACGATCGCGACCGGCAGATGTGTCATGGCGTAGATGAACGCGGAGAAGCCGACCAGCGATCCGAAGACGACGAGATAGGCAACGGCGAACTCCGAACGGAGCGAAACCGCGTGCGGCAGCTTTTCAAAGAGGGCCGCCGGGACAAAAGTGGCGAGCCCTGCCGCCAACTGCTGAACGGCGCCATTCACAAAGGGCTGGGCGCTGGTTTGAACGCGCTTTTGGAGTAACGCGCCGAGCACCCAGCCGACGGCGCTCAGTTCGAGCAGTAAGAAGCCGGAGATCGTATGGCCGCCGAAACCTTCCTGCCGGGCTGCCGGGTAGACGAGAAAGGCCACCCCGGCAAAACCGATGCAGAGTCCACCAACGGTGGCGAGCGAAGGCCGCTTGCCCTGCGGCAGCAGCGCGTCGAGACCCACCATCCAGAACGGTGCTGTGGTGTAGAAGAGCGCGGCGAGCCCGCTCGGGATCAGCAGCTCGGCGATGGCGAGAAATCCGTTGCCGATGCCGATGCAGATGATGCCGCAGATGGCGGTTTGCCGCAATTCGCGGCCGGAGGGGAGGGTAAATCCGCCAAGCCTGGCGCCAATGAGCAGTATGGTGCCGGAGATTGTGTAGCGAATTGCGATCAGATACAGAGGCGGAATGGTCTCGATGGCGATGCGAATGCCGAGATAGGTTGTGCCCCAGAAGAAGCAGACCGCCGCCAGCGCAGCGTACGCGATGCGAGCGTTTTTCATGCGAGCCGGGATTCGGCAGCGGACGGCTGCGCGGGTTCGACTTTTTCAATGATGACGGAAGCGATTCGATTTCGATCCATGCGAGCGATGGTGTAGCGGCGGCCTTCGTAGTCGATGGATTCGCCGTCGCGCGGGATGTGGCCGAACTGAAACAGCAAGAATCCGGCGAGTGTCTCAAACCCGGCATCGGCAGGAAGCGCGATCTGGTAGCGGGTTTCGAGATCGCGAATGGTGGTTGTGCCATCGAGCTGAAGCAGGCCGGGGCGATGCACGGGGACGGGGACGTCGTGCTCGTCGCTGACGTCGCCGAAGATCTGCTCCAGGACATCGTCGAAGGTGACCAGACCGGTAACGGTGCCGAATTCATCGACGACGAGGGCCATGCGGGTGTGATTGGCGCGGAAATCATCGATCAGCTGGTTAAGCGGCTTGGTCTCGGGAACGACCATGGGTTTGCGAATGAGGCGGCGGAGACGGAAGGGGCGCGCACCTGGACGGCGATCGTAGCCGGGCAAACGCTCTTGCCAGGCGCGCATCAGATCCTTGTAATGAACGATGCCGATGATTTGCTCAGGACGATTTTCGTATACCGGCATGCGCGTAAACTGATGCTCGGCGGCAATGGAGATGGCGGTTTCGATATCGGCATCGGCGGGCAGCGAAACGATATTGTGCCGCGGCGTCATGATCTCGCGAGCATTGTATTCGGAAAGCCCGATAAGCCGCTGAATCGCTTCTTCCTCAAATTGCTCGAGCTGGCCTTCGCTGCGGATCGACTGGATGATGTACTTGAGTTCCTCGGCACTATGGCCGCCATGGCTGTGACCGCCTGCGATGCCGAGTACGCGCAAGATGATGGCGGTGGCGCGTTCGATCACATACACAAATGGCTGCGAGATTTTATAAAAGACGAGCAGGGCGGGCGCGACCAGGACGGCGAGACGGTCGGCTTTTTGAATGGCGAGATTTTTTGGCACGACCTCGCCAACGATGACGTGGCAGAAGCTGATCACCAGAAACGCGATGCCGAAGGCGAGGGTATGCACGAGCGCCGGCGGAGCATGTATCTGCAGCGGGTCGAGAGTGCCGCGGAGCAGACGGTAGAGAGTATCTTCGCCCGCCCAGCCGACGCCGAGACTGGCGAGTGTGATACCGACCTGTGTTACGGATAAGAGGCGGCCGGGATTTGAGAGAAGATTGAGCGCGGCCTGCGCGCCCGCATTTCCGGTCGCGGCCAGCTCGCGAATACGCGATTGCCGCACGGAGACGAGCGCGACTTCCGCGGCCGCGAAGAATGCGTTGGCAGCCAGTATGAGCGCCAGTACCAGGAATCGGATAGTCATGCGGCGGGAGGACGAATCTGCACAGCAGAGTAAAATCGGTCCGTGCCTTCACGCCTCGTGCGTTTGATCAACATCTGCGCGGCGATTCTGCTGTTGCTGGCTGCCATAGCGGTGTACTGGTATGCGTTTCGGCCGTTGCCCAAGACCTCAGGGGAGATTGCTGCTCCGGTAAGCGCGCCGGCTGCGATCAAGCGCGACGCTCGTGGAATTCCGCATATTGAAGCCTCTTCCTGGCAGGATGCGATTTTCCTGCAAGGCTTCGTGACGGCCCAAGATCGATTGTGGCAGATGGACGTCTTGAGGCGGCTTGGGGCGGGCGATCTGGCGGAAGTTTTTGGAAGCGGCGCGCTCGGAGCGGACGAAGAATCGCGGCGTATGCGGATGCGAGCGATAGCCGAAAACGCCATGCTGCATCTTCGGCCCGAAGATCGCGCGGTGCTGGTGGCCTATGCGCAGGGTGTGAACTATTACATCCGGCAGCATCGCGGCAATTACCCGCTGGAATTCTCTCTTCCGGGGCACGCCTACGATCCGCGCGACTGGACGATCACCGATTCCATCATTATCGGCCTGGTGATGTTTCGCGATATGACGGACACGTCGAAGTTCGAGCTTGCCAAAGGGCAGCTTTTTGCGCACGCAACCGATGCGGGAAAAGCGCACGTGCTTTTTCCAGCAGAGCACGGCGTGTATATCGCGCCGGGATCCAACGCCTGGGCCGTGTCGGGCACGCATAGCGTGGACGGGAAACCGCTGGTCGCCAACGATCCGCATCTCACCTACGGCATTCCGCCGACGTGGTACTTAGTGCATCTGAAAGCGCCGGGGCTGGACGTTTCGGGCGCTTCCCTTCCCGGCGTCCCGAGCGTGATTACGGGCCATAACGACCAGATCGCGTGGGGTGTGACAAATGCGCAGGCCGATGTGATGGACCTGTATGCGGAGAAGCTCGATCCGCGCACCGGCCGCTATCTCTTCAAAGGAGCGGTGGAACAGGCGCAACTCGATCGTGAGGTAATCGGGGTGCGCGATGCCAAACCGGTTGTGCTGGATACGTGGGTGACGCGGCACGGACCGATTATTTCGCAGCAGAATGGAACAAGTTACGCGATGCGCTGGTCGGCGGCAGACGGTTTTGCGCTTACTTTCTTCGATGTGGATCGCGCGCGGAACTGGGATGAATTTTGTGCGGCGGTGCACGACTTTCAGGGTCCGGGGCAGAATTTTGTCTATGCCGATCGCGCCGGCAACATCGGTTATCATCTGACCGGCCGCTTTCCCATTCGCAAAGGTTTCGAGGGCGACGAGCCGCTCGACGGATCTTCCGGCAACTTCGAATGGGGGCCTTACATTTCTTTTGAGCAGTTGCCGAGCTTTTTCAATCCGCCTAGCGGGCTGATTGCGACAGCCAATCAGAATCCGTTCCCGCCCGATTTTCCGTATCGAGTTCCCGGGAATTACCACGATCGGTTTCGGATCGAGCAGATCTATGCGCGGCTGCATGCCAAACCGAAATTCGGCGTGGAGGACATGCTGGCGATTCAGAAGGATGTCTATTCGGCCTACGACAAGTTTTTGGCGGATGAGGTTGTGGCGGCTTCGGGCCGAAACGCGACAAAGGATGAACTTGTGAGGCAGGCGATTCCAATCCTGAAAAGCTGGAACGGACAGATGGAGAAGAGCGAGGCCGCGCCGCTGATTACGGAAACTCTGAGCAGTCATTTGGCGAGAGCGCTGGTGCACGCCATCTTGCCGCCGAACAAGCGCGAGGGAATGGACATTCTGCCGCGACCGGATGTCATCCAGGATCTGCTTGAAAAGCGGCCGCGAGGATGGGTCCCGCATGACGACTGGGATGCCTTCTTGCTGTCGAATCTGCGGGAAGCACTAGCCGATGGACGCAAGCAGCAGGGAGGGCGCGTTCGAAACTGGCGATGGGGGCGGTTGCTGCAATGGAAGTTCGCGCATCCGGTCGGGAAATCGCTTCCGGTGGTGGACGGCTATTTCGATATCGGACCGGTCGAGATGAGCGGCTCAGGCACCACGGTCAAACAGACAACCGACACCCTCGGGCCATCGGAGCGAATGGTGGCGGATCTGAGCGACTGGGATAAATCGGTGCAGAACCTGACGACGGGCGAGTCGGGCAACGTGGCATCGCGTCACTACAAAGATGAGTGGCCGGCGTATTACGTGGGCAGAAGTTTCCCGATGGAATTCGATCGTGTGGAAGCGAAGGATGTGCTGACGGTTCGACCGGAGCGCTGATGTTTCCGGTTTATACCATTGGGCATTCGACGCGGAGCGCGGACGAATTCATCGGCATCCTGCAGGCATACGGAATCGAACTGTTAGCGGATATCCGGACGATTCCGCGCTCGCGGCGCAACCCACAGTTTGAGACCGAGACATTGCGAAGTTCGCTCACGAGGAATGGGATCGAGTATGTGCATCTGCGAGCACTCGGCGGGCTGCGGCATCCCAAGAAGGATTCCATCAACACAGCCTGGCGTAATGACTCGTTTCGCGGATACGCCGATTACATGCAGACGGAGGAGTTCGCGCACGCAATCGATGAATTAATCGCACGTGCAGCGCGACAAAAGACTGCCATCATGTGCGCGGAGGCGGTGCCGTGGCGTTGTCACCGGTCCTTGGTCGCGGATGCTCTTCTGGTGCGCGGCGTGGAGGTGATTGAGATTATGAGCGCGACCAGTTCGCGCCCGCATGCGTTGACGAAGTGGGCCACCGTGGACGGAACGCGCATAACTTATCCAGGACCCGCGGATTGCGCGACAATGGAATGAACATGGCAACGGCTCCCAGCGCGATTTCGCTTGACGAGTACATGCGGACCGACTACTCGCCGGATTGTGAGTACGTAGATGGCGTCGTGCTGGAAAGAAACGTGGGTCAGGGAAAACATTCGTATACGCAAGGCAAGCTGATTCGTAAGCTACCGGAGGACCGCGGGCGGCTTGTTTTGCCCGAGCAGCGAGTTCGGGTAGCTGAGTACCGAGTTCGTATTCCGGACGTCTGCGTGATCGAACAGCTTCAACCCGTTATTAGCGAACCCCCGCTGCTCTGTATCGAGGTTCTCTCGCCGGACGATCGCTGGAATCGCGTGAACCAAAAAGTTGCCGACTATATCGCCATGGGTGTGCCATGCGTCTGGATTGTGGACCCCTACGAGCGCCGCGCCTGGATCATCGATCAGGACCGGCCGCCGGCAGAAGTGAGCGACGGTATTCTGCGTTCGCGCGATTTCGAAATCGCGTTGAGTGAAGTTCTCCCGCCAGAGTAAGTGAAACGGCCGGCTGCGGAACCGAGTCGAATTTCCAGCCATGCCGAAACAAGACGAGCACGATAAACCCGAGAACCTGGTTGAGAGTCCCGGACAGGAAGAACAGGAAGCGCGCAGCCTGGAGGACGCGGTCGATTCGCACGGGACCCTTGAAGGCTACTACGCAATGAATAACATCCGGGATAAAGAAGAGCGCGAGGCGCTGGAACTCGAGAAAAAGAAGCGGCCGGAGACGAAGACGCCGTAAGCTGGCTCAGGCGCGACGCAGGGCCGGTAGCATGGGCATTTCGCGTATACGTTTGCCGGTTGCGGAGAAGATGGCGTTGGCGATTGCCGGTGCTACAGCCGTAATCGGGCACTCACCGGCCCCGGCGGATGGTTGATCGCGGCGATCGACAAGAATCACCTCGATCTCGGGGACATCGCTGAAACGCGGCACGCGGTAGCGCGAGAGAACGCCGTTGGTGATCCGGTCGCGATCGAATCGCAGTTCTTCGAAGAGTGCGCCGCCGATACCCTGGACCAGAGCGCCCTCGACCTGATTGCTCAACATGTCTGGATTCGCGACGGCGCCAGCATCGAAAGCAGCTACGAAGCGGCGCAGGTGCACGTCGCTCGCGCGCACTTCGAGCTCGGCGCAGAGCGCGATATGGCCGCCCTTTTCGATATTGCAGGCGAGTCCGTATCCGGTGCCGTCGGCAGCTTTTCGTCCGGACCAGCCAAATCGATCCGCAGCCCGCAGCAGAACAGTCTTGAGGCGCTCGTTGGAAATATTTCGCAGACGGAACTCGAGCGGATCGAGGCCGGCAAGATGTGCCATTTCGTCGATCTGGGACTCGCGCGCAAAGGCATTTCCGGCGGCAGCAAGCGAGCGATAGGAACCCTGGCGCAGCGGCGAGTCCGATTCATGGAAACCTGCAAAGCGGTTTGGAATCTCGTAGGGCGGAGTAAGACCGGCCGGGCCGCCGTTGATGTTGTGAAAGTCCCAGGCGATCACCTTTCCGTGCTGGTCGATGCCGCTGCGTACGTCTATTAGAGCGGCGGGACGGCAGTGAGCACAGGTCGACTCCTCGTTGCGCGTCCAGGCAAGCCGTACGGGCTGATTTATTCCGCGAGCGAGACGTGCCGCCTCGAGCTCGCATTCGGAAGCATGCTTACCGCCGTAGCCGGAGCCGGTGTCGGAGACAATGACGCGCACGTTCTCCTCAGGTATTTTGAAAAATTCGGCTATTTCGGAGCGAACCAGGAAGGGCGCCTGCGTGCCGCAATGGACCGTGAGGCGGTTGCCGGTCCATTGCGCGACGGCGGTGCGGCATTCGAGCGGAATATGAGCGATATAGGCGAGCTGGTATGTAGCATTCAGCTTACGGTGGGCTGAAGCGAGGCCCTGCTCGACCGAACCGGATTGGATGAGCGAGGGATAACGTCCACCTCCCCCCTCGACCGGTTTGGCGTTCCTGCGCAGACGATCGAAAAGCAAATTCGGATCGCCCAGTTCGCCGCTGCTCCAGCGCGATTCAATCAGCTGAGCGGCCTTTTCGGCCAGTTCGCGAGTGGGTGCGGTGACGCCGAGAAAATTTTCTTCGTGAACAATGCGAACTCCCTCCAGCGAACGAGCCTTGCTATCGTCGAAAGCCAGCAACTTTGACCGGTAGTTCGGGCCGCGAATGATCTTGCCGTGCAGAACATTTTCCGGGAAACGGTCGGAGGAATACGTGAGCTTGCCGGAGACGATGTGGGGACCGTTGACGTTCGGAACCGGTGTGCCGAGAACTTTCCATTGTTTGGGGTCGGTGAGGGGCGAATCCTGGGCACGAGCCTGGGAAAACTGCGGCATTCCGGCCAGCTCGGCGTAGGTCTTGGCCTGGCAGCGGACGCGCAGTTCGCGGAGAGAAGCGCAGGCCTGGCGAATCACCGGCATGGTCTGCGGGGTGGTGAGGCTGCCCCATGTACCACCGTCGTCGGGTACCAGCGCTGTGTCGCCCATTATGAGCCGTACCTGCGAGAACGGGACTCGAAGCTCTTCAGCCGCGGCCTGCGCCAGTGTTGTCCGAATCCCCTGCCCGATTTCAACTTTCCCGGTGAGCACGGTAATTGCGCCATCATCGCCCACATGAATTCGCGAACTGAGCAGTTCGCTTCCGGCGTCGCCGGCTTTCGTCGATTCGAAAGTGAACGTAAACAACACGCCCGCGCCGAGGCGTTTCGCCGCATCGCGACGGGTGATTTTCCGGCTGATCTCAAGCATTTGAGCTCACCTCTGCCGCTTTCTGGACCGCTTTAACGATCCGATTGTAGGTACCGCACCGGCAAATGTTGCCCTCAAGCGCACTTCGAATCTCCGGTGCACTCGGGTGCGGATTTTTTCGCAACAGCGCCGACACGGCCACTACCATGCCCGGCGTGCAATAGCCACACTGAAAAGCGCCGGCCTCCAGAAATGCCTGCTGTATGCGTTGGAATGCGGGCTTGTTGCTGAGCCCCTCAATTGTCTCGACGGGCCGTTCGCCGACTTGTGCAACGGTGGTCAGACAGGCGTGCACCGGTTCGCCACCAACCAGAACAGTGCAGGCGCCGCACTGCCCTTCGCCGCACCCGGGCTTGGCACCCGTCAGCTGGAGTTCCTCGCGCAATACAAACAGCAGCGGTGTCGAGGGGTCCGCTGCGACGTGGTGTTTCGTACCGTTGATGGTGAGCATCATGCCTCCCGGAATTGCGGTTTGAACTGACGGTGGAATGGGACAGCCTGCTGGTACGCGTACGCCACCGAAAGCACGCGCTTTTCCGCAAAGGCCGGACCTACGATTTGAAGCCCCACGGGCAGGCCGTCGCGCGAGAGTCCGCAGGGCACCGTCATCGCGGGCGTGCCGAATCGATTGAAGGCGCTGGTATTGCTGGGCGGCCGTTTATGGGTGCGATTTATGGTTTCTGTAATGAGCGGCGCTGGCTCACGCATGGTCGGAAGCAGCAGAACATCTACATCTTCAAAGATGAGCCGGATATCGCGCCGACACTCACGAATTCGCTTCAGGGTCTCGATGTAGGGAACGGTCTGTACATTCTTTACGTCGTCCAGCTCTTCGCGGGACCACGGATGGTAGAGTTCGGGCGTTTTGTCGAAGAATTGCTTCTGATAATGGTAGAGCTCGACGTTGTAATCTCCATTTTCGACAAACTGGAAGCGCGGCAGCTTCACCTCGCGTGTGCTCTTCACTTTCGGCTCGAGAACGGCAACGGCTTCTTCAATGCGCGTCGCGACATCGGGATGTAATTGCTCGAAAAAGTAGTCGCGCGGGATGCCGACACGCAGATCACTGATGGGTTGGCCGATGGCTTCAAGATAGTTCGGAACCGGAACGTTGAGCGTGATTGAATCGAGCGGATCGAAGCCTGCGAGCACCTGCAGCATAACGGCGGCATCCTCGACCGTGCGCGTGATCGGGCCGATGGTATCGAGCGAATAAGCGGAAGGCACAACTCCGCGCGTGCTCACTCGGCCATACGTCGTCTTGAACCCAACGACACCGCAGAACGCACCCGGGATGCGTACCGAGCCGCCATCGTCGCTGCCAACAGAGGCGAAACAAAGACCGGAGGAGACGGCCGCCGCTGATCCCGCAGAGGATCCGCCGGTGATGCGCGACAGACTCCAAGGATTGTGGACAGGTCCGAAACAGCTGGTTGTACCCGTACCCTCAAACGCCATTTCATCCAGATTGAGTTTGCCAAGAAGCACAATGCCGGCTTGCTTCAATCGGCGCGTCACGTCGGCATCCTGCGCAGGCACGCGATCTGCGAAAACGCGGCTGGCGGCAGTTGTCTTCAGTCCCGCGGTGTCGATGTTGTCTTTCAACGCGATCGGGATACCGCGCAAGGGGCTGCCTTGGGCGTTGCGTTTTTCGTCGTAGTTTCGCGCTTCGGCGAGAGCCTGATCGGCGGTCAGGGTTATGAACGCGTTCAGCTTTGGGTCAATCTTACGAATGCGATCGAGCAGGCACTCGGTCAGCTCCAATGACGAGATGCGCCGTTTCGAAAGCGCAGCTGATGCCTCGAGCAGGGTCCAATCTGCCGGATCTGTATTCGAGGCGGGGAGTGCGTTCAGGACGGAAGCGGCAGCGGTGCCCGCCAGGAGAGTGCGGCGTGTGAGACCGGTGTTCATTGGTCTATCGACGATTCTATTATCCGAATCTCGCCGTTGCCCCAGACGGTGTTCCGGCCCACGCCCGTGTAGCGGCCGATTTCCAGAAGCGGCATCAAACGGCCAAGCGGGCCCGCATACTCGGCCCAGCCGGTATATCCGCGCAGGTCGTGCGAGTGGCCGGAGCGGGCGCTTTGCCGGCGCTCACCGCTGACGGGATTCCATTCGTAGCCGAGCAGTTCAACGCGCGCTGCAGCGTGTGCGAGCTCAGATAAATCGAGACTCGCTGGCCACTCCTGGTACAAGCGCCCAAGCGCGGAAATGCGCTCGGCCAGACGCGGGAGGAGTATCTTGAACTCCGGTTTTTCGGCGATCGCGCCGCCCGACTTCAGTGCTGTCGGGCTGATGAATGCGAGTCGGGCACGGCCGCTCCACTCCTTCCCTGCTGCATCGAGCGTAAGGCTCTCGGCGGTTTGGATTTCCATCGGGCAGGCGAGCAAAAGCCCGTGAACAAAGGTGTTGTGCGACTCCGAACTGAAGGTGATCAATTCGAGATTGCGTTCCCGATGGCGAAGCACGAACGGGCGCGGCGCATTGCGATAGCCGCTCGGCCCGGAGGCCCATCCCGGATCGAAGCACTTGCGGTAGAGTTCCATATCTCGATGGAGAACAGCACCCAGGACACCGCGAAAAAAATTTGCGCTGTTGGGGGTCAGTCTTTCGGGGGTCTCGAAGCGCGTAATGGCAACTTGAAAAATCACACGCCGCTGCGCAGGCGTAGCAGGGCGCGCTTGGCCAGCGACTCGCCGAGCGCAATCGCACCGAGACCGAGGATGAAGTGCAGGACCTCAATCATCCAATGATTCGAGCCGGGCACAATCCGCATCTGCGCGATACCGATCACCGGAACGGAAGCAGCCCAAACGATCGAGACGAGCCCCAGAACCGGCTGAACACGGGCGAAGATCGCCACGATGGCGAGCAGCAGAAGATCGAATGTGAGAACGAAGCCCAGCCACATATGAACTTTCAGGTACTGATAGCCGTGGCCGGTCCACAACGCGATTCCAAGAGCGAGCGCGAGTACGCCGGAAATCCGAAGCAGCAGGCGAAGAACAACTGTGAGCCGAATCATAACTAACGCGAAGATGATGGCCGCGGCTCCGCATTCAAGACAGCGGTGATCTGGTTGATGATTCTTGTTTCGCGCATCAGAGCGTCGGCTTCGCGCGGAATCTGCGATTCGGCTTCCGCCCAGTCGTGCCGGTCGAGCGCTTCAAGCACGCCGGGCAGCGGTTTCGCTTCGTAACCCGTGTAAGCGCCCGGCGCATAGATCATGTTCTTGAACCAGGGGCGGTGGGGCAGACCGGCTTGATCGAGCAGCGCAGGACCGCTCTGCATGAGAAGTTCATTCACGCGCGCGATACTCGCCGCCGGCAACGACCAGCCATTCGACTCCGCCTTGTTCCATGCCTTTGAAAGCTTTTCCGCGCTATCGGAGAGTGCGTCGAGCGCATTCTGCAAGGGGGCGAAATTAAAGTGCGGAGGAACCTTCACGGCGGGGGGCGGATTCAGCGGTTTGGTCGGATCGCTGACCGCATCAAAGACGCCTTCTTCAAGCTCCTTATTGCGCTCGCGAAATTCCGCCTGATCATTCTCGAGCAACTCCTGCACGTTTGAGGCGTACTTCTTCATCATCTCTGAGAATCCGACAAAATCGAACGGAATCACCTCAGCATCGGCTAGACGAAGGACGGTTGAGCCGATTACCTGCGACTCCGCCTTTTCGTAGGCGAAGTCAGGATCGCCGAAATGTGTGTACCAGTAGAAATCGTCATAGATGGAGTGATAAATGCCGCCGCTGGCTTCTCCGCCAAAACCGAGGTCAGCGGCGGGAATGCCGATGTGATTGATAAAAGCGGTGTAGTCGGAGCCATCGCCGAGCGCACCGATACGCAGATCGCCTCGTTTAAGCGCTTCTTCCCGCGATTCGGTCGTCTTCGCTTCATCGACTTCGCGCAGGCGGGCACGATCGAGCACGGACATCTTTTTCTCGGGATCGGGCACGTCGCGTGCCACATCGTTGATCAGCTTCTGCAGTACATGGGAACCATCGGCACCGAAGTAGCCGCGAGCATTCGAATCGCTGTTGAGATAAGCCACCGCATGCTGGCGCAACTCATCGGCATGAGCTTCGACCCACTCGGTCGAGCCGAGTAAGCCGGGTTCTTCACCGTCCCAGGCAGCATAGATGATCGTCCGCTTCGGTTTCCAGCCCTGTTTGAGCAGTTCGCCGAGTGCGCGCGCTTCTTCAAGTTCGGCCACGAGCCCGGAGATTGGATCTTCCGCGCCGTTCACCCAGGCATCGTGATGATTTCCGCGAATCACCCATTGATCGGGCAACTCGGATCCTGGAATTTTCGCGATCACGTCGTATAGGCGCTTCTGATCCCAGTTCGATTTGACGCGCAGATGTACTTTCGCCGGTCCGGGACCGAAGCGATAGGTAATGCCCAGGCTGCCGCGCCAGTTCGGTGGCACTACGCGGCCACGAAGTTCGGCGAGCAGCGGCTCGGCGTCGCCATAGGACATTGGCAATACCGGGATCTTGGTGATGGTTGGTGCTTCTGCAACGCTCAGGCGCTTTGCTCCGGGCAGGGCCGCAACACCGGGTGTAAGCGGGTCGCCGGGATAGTCGGTGTCCATGACAGAGCCGCGCTGGATTCCCTCCGGCGGGCGAAACGGGCCGCGCGGAAATACATCACCGTGCGCGTAGCCGTCGTCGTGCGGGTCGGAATAGATGATGCAACCGAGGGCGCCGTGCTCGGCCGCGACTTTGGGCTTGATGCCGCGCCAGCCAGCGCCGTAACGTGCGATTACGATCGCGCCCTTAACCGAAACGCCGTACCGCTCGAGCTCCTTATAGTCGTCGGGCATGCCGTAGTTCACATAGACAAGCGGTCCGGTGACATCGCCGTCGATTGAGTAGGCATTGTAGGCGGGCAGTTGTTCATCCCGTTGCGAGCTTGTCGGATCCACGGCAAGCGGCGGCTCCGAAAGCTTTGCCACGAAGTGCTTCGGCTCGATCATTTCGACTCGATTGCCGTTCGGCGTGGGAAAGAGGACGTCGAAGTTTTCGATTTTTGCGTCGAAACCCCATTCCTTGAAGCGCGCCAGCAGCCATTCGGCGTTTTGCTTGTCGTATGGCGAGCCGACGTGATGCGGGCGCGCAGACAGCAGCTTCATATACTCGCGCTGTTTTTCAGGCGACGGCATGGCGCGAAATTTCGTCTCGAGCGCGCGCTCGGCGTCGCTGGATTGAGGCGTGTAGCCATCGAGCGTGGCATTTGTATTCGCAAAAGCAGGCAGAACCAGGGAACCGATAAAGGCGAAAAGGGCGAGTCGCACTTAGATTCCTTTCAAGAATTCTTCGACGCTTGGCTCCTGCTCCTGCTTTTCAGCGATGCAGGCGTGGATTTCTTCAAGCGTCTGGGCCAGCAGCCTCGGCGCGCCGACAAACTGCTTGATGCGGGGTTCAAAAAAATCTTTCAGCTCGTTGGCGGATTGCTCATCGCAGTACGACGAACCGACGCGCACAAAGCGTGCCCCGGCATCGGCACCACCGCCCACCGGACGTTTGGCAGCAAGCTGATCGAAGTTCTGCTTCATGAAATCGAAGGCGATTTTGCGCGTGCCGGAGTTTCCCTGCCCGGCAAAGAGCAGCTGCATGCCTTCGATAAAGGGAATTTTCCCGTCCAGCACGGCCTGCATGCCGGCGCGAAGCAGGTTGGGCTCGCGGAAGCTTGCCAGGGCCATTATGATGGAACGGCGCTCCTGGCGGTCGTGGGACGTAGAGAGTGCGGTCATGAGCTGATCGAAAAATGCGCGGTCGCCGTAGTACGCCGCCGTCCGCAGAATGGCCGGAGCGACATCCGCCGGAATCGCTTTATGGTCCGCCACCCATTTTTGTGCCAGTTCACGTGCGTGCCGGGCGAGTTGCTCGTCGCCACCACTGGTCGTGACAAACGGCACGAGAGCAGGACGCAGCAGCCTGGCGTCGTCGCTTTCGCCCGGCTTCGGAAGCCAGCCGAGCTCGTGTGCGCGCGCGTCGAAATTCTCGCGGATAAACTTCTGGTATTTCGGAAGCAGTTCTTCGGGCACGAAATGCTCGCGCGGCATACCGGCTATGTCCATGGCGCGTTCCACAACGTAGCGGCTTTGGTCGCCACTGAATTCGGGAACCAGCCCGAGTACTTTCCCATCCGGGAGTTCGCCGGTGGTGGCCAGCGCTTGTGCATTTCCGAGGAAATCGACGCGTTCGGGTGTGCTTAACTGTTTCGCGTCGGATGTCAACTTCGGAAGCAACTCGTTCTGATAATCGACGCGATAATAACCCACCGCTTTGGCATTGCCCTCGACCCATGCAGGACAACCCTTTGCCTGTAGCTTCCAGTCTTCACGCGGATCTCCGAAAAGAGTGCAGGCCTGCTGCTCGGTGCTGCCCGCACCATAGCGAACGCAAACCGGAATCTGCCATGTCTCGTTGTGCGCTCCAGTTTCACCGACTGGCAGAGAACGCCGTTGTTCGAGATGCAGAACGGGCGCAGCGCCGCCGCATCGCAGCGACATGGAAACCAGCGGCACACCGGGCTGATTCAGAAAGCTCGAGAACGGCGCGGTGATATCCTTGCCGCTCGCCTGGCTCACGGAGGCGAGGAATTCGGGCGCGCTGGCGTTACCAAAGGCGTATTTGGTCAGGTACGCATGGACGCCTTTACGGAATTGCGCATCGCCTACCCAGTTTTCAAACATTCCGATCACGGCCGCGCCCTTCTGATACGTGATGCCATCGAAAGCGTTGCTGATATCGTCCTTGGACTTGATCTCCTGGCGAATTTTGCGCGCTGAAGTGAGCGTGTCTTCAGCCTGCGCGCCGAGCTTTGAATCCACGTCGGCCGAGCGCGTTTCCCATTCCGGTTTCCATTCCGCAATCAGCTTTTGCTCCATCCAGGTAGCGAACGCCTCGTTCAGCCAGATGTCATTCCACCACGCCGTGGTCACCAGATCGCCGAACCACTGATGTGCAAGCTCGTGGGCAGCGACCGAGGCGTAGGCGCGCCGGCGCTGCTCGGTATCACGATCCGGATTCGCTAACAGCAGATTGGCGGCGTAGGTCACCATCCCGGCATTTTCCATCGCGCCGAAGCCGAACGTCACCGGAATAGCTACCTGGTCGGACTTCTCGTAGGGAAATGGGATGCCGAAATAATCTTCGAGGCGCGTCAGGATGGTTGCGGTGACTTCAGCGGCGTACTGCGCTTCACGCGCATGACCGCGCGGAGTCACGATACGCACCGGGGCACGATTTTTTCCGGCGTATCCAGCGGGCACGAAGTCGAATTTGCCGACCGCGAATGCGACCAGATAGCTCGGCAGCGGCTTCGTGCGGTTGAAGTGCAGCGTCTTCTCAGGGCCGTGAGACTCGGTCGAGCCGGGATCGGTGTTGCTGACCGCATCATCATCGGCGGGAATCGTTAGCGTGAGCTGCCAAGGCACCTTGTAAGAAGGCTCGTCGAAACACGGGAACGCATCCCGGGCATCGGTGCTCTCGAATTGTGTAAAGAGAAACTTGTTGCCGTCCTGCTCCATGCTGAACACGCCAGCGCTGGCGCCGTGCCGCACGTGGGCGGTATATTCGATTTCGAGCTCGGCCGGACCGGGTTCAACTGCCTGGGGCAACTGGACACCAAGGAAATCCTTGTTGCCCGGCACCGGCGAAGCGTTGGTGGCCGAGCCGTTGCGCGTCAGTTTTGCGCTTTGAATCTCGATTTGCGAAGCATTGAGCCAGATCGTCCGGGTCGGCTGCTTGATGTTCAGCTCGATGTGGATATCGCCGGTGAAGATTGACTGCGTGGGATCGAGCTTCAGCGTCGCACGATAGCCAGCCGGTACAACATCACCCGGCAGGCGCAATTCAGGCGGCGTATCGGCAGCAGGGAGCAGCGCGGCAGCGGCGACAAATGCAGCTGCCGGAAACAGAGGACGCAGTACAGCAAACATAGAAGCTTTCCCTTGTATGGTAAGACGCCGCTGCTCGAGCAGCCTTCCTGGCAATTGCAACCTGTGGTTTCTGCGCGGAACAGTTGTGAGGCGGAAAGGTGTCTATGGGGCGGAGAGTCTCGCCAGTGCCGCAGCTCGAAGTCTCGAAGAACGACCAGAAGCAGGCTCGCAGAGTCGAAACGAACATTCCGCAGCGCCTGGACCGTTTGCCATGGAGCCGCTGGCACATGAAGATGGTCATCGCGCTCGGCATCACCTGGCTGCTCGACGGCCTGGAAGTGACCCTCGCGGGTTCGCTTGCCAGCCTGTTACAGGACAAGCGGGCTCTCGGGCTGACAGGTGTGCAAGTGGGCGCAAGTGCTACCGGGTACCTCGCGGGTGCGGTCGCGGGCGCTCTCTTTTTCGGCTGGCTTACCGACCGGCTCGGCCGCAAGAAGTTGTTCCTGATCACGCTTGCGCTTTATCTTTCAGCCACAGCGGCGACGGCGTTCTCGTGGAACTTCACCAGCTTTCTTCTTTTCCGCGTGCTCACGGGTGCAGGGATCGGCGGCGAGTATGCGGCAATCAATTCGGCCATTGATGAACTGGTGCCCGCGCGAGTTCGCGGGAACGTGGACCTGGTGATCAATGCAACGTTCTGGATCGGCGCTGCGCTCGGCTCGGGCGGCACACTTCTGCTTCTGAACTCGGGCGCAGTCCAGCCTACCTTCGCCTGGCGCCTCGCTTTCGGCATCGGCGCCGTGCTCGGTCTGATCATTCTGCTGCTGCGCCGTCATGTTCCCGAAAGCCCTCGCTGGCTTATGCTGCGAGGCTACGAGAAAGAGGCAAACGAGATTGTCGAATCGATCGAGCAACACGTGAAGAATGAGAAGGGCGATCTCAGCGCGCCGGAAGGCAGCTTGAAAATCACGGTCCGCGATCATACGCCGTTTGCGGACGTCTGGCGTGCGATGTTACGGGATCAGCCGAAGAGGTCGGCTCTCGGTTTTGTGCTCATGGTCGGCCAATCGTTCTTCTACAATGCGGTGTTTTTCACCTATGGACTGGTATTAAGCCAGTTTTTCAAAGTTGCCAGCGAGCGTGTTTCGTTATTCATTCTGCCGCTTGCGTTGAGCAACTTTGTCGGGCCATTGATTCTCGGAAGGTTCTTTGACTCGATCGGCAGACGGCGTATGATCAGCGGGACTTATGCATTGGCCGGGCTGTTGCTCATCGGATCGGCGATTTTCTTTCGCAGCGGCAGAATGGGACCAGTTGGACAGGATCTCTGGTTCTGTGCCATCTTCTTCGTCGCTTCCTCAGCGGCCAGCTCCGCGTACCTGACGGTCAGCGAAGTTTTTCCGCTCGAGATCCGCGCCTTCGCAATTTCGATTTTCTACGCCATCGGAACTCTTGCCGGCGGCGTCGGCGCTCCTTCGCTTTTCGCGCGGTTGATTGCATCGGGCAGCCGCGCGGAACTGTTCTGGGGCTATCTGCTCGGGGCGGTTCTTATGCTCGCGGGCGCCGTGGTCGAAGCGATCTGGGGCGTCAATGCCGAGCGGCAGTCGCTCGAGTCCATTTCGAAACCGCTGCAATCGGAGGACTGAAAAAATGGCAGGTGTACTAAGAGGCGTTTTCGGCTATTGCTTCCTCGTGCTGATCGTCCGGACAGCCGGGCGCCGTCCCGGTAAGCAAATTGCGCCTTTTGAATTCGTTTTTGTATTCTTTGCGGGCGGCCTGACCCTGACCGCGATGGTGGGCGACGACCGCTCCCTCACCAACGCTTTCACAATCATCATTTCGATTGCATTGACCCATCTTGTCCTTGCTTATCTGCAGCGGCGGTGGAAGACGCTCGGCCTCATCATCGATGGAACTCCACTGGTGCTGCTAAAGAATGGCAAGTGGCAGGTTGAGGCTATGCGCCATATGCGCATACAGGACGACGATGTGATGGCTATGGCACGCGACAACGGCCTCGAGCGGCTTGATCAGGTTGCGTATGCCGTTCTCGAACGGAACGGCGAAATCAGCGTCATTCAGACCCCCAAGGATCAATAGACCTATGCCCTCGACATCTACCAAACCAGTCGAAGACTCCGTCAAGAAGGTGAACGACGAGCTTGCGGTCGGCTCCGATCTCGAATTTCAACACAAGTGGTGGCGCTTCACACGCGGGCTTTGGATCTTTTTCGCGGCGGTGATTGTGGCTGATTTGCTCGGCTGTTTCGGCCGCGGACCGCTGGCCAACGCGACGGCTCGAACGCCAGATAACGGAATCGTGGTGAAGTATGAGCGTATCGAGCGATACGGCGCACCTTCGATTCTACGCATCGACTTCGGTCAACCTGCGATCCAGAACGGGCAGGTGCGACTCTGGGTCGGCGAGAGCCTGGTGAAAACGCTGGGGGCGCAGCGTGTGATTCCGCAGCCCGATCAATCGATTGTTGGTGCAGGCGGAATCAGCTATGTGTTTCCCATATCGAGTACTCCGGCGTCCGTCAAATTTGCGCTTCAGCCGGTTGCGCCCGGTATCTACGAGCTACCGATACGTGCGGCGGGGTCGCCGCCCATCAACTTGAGAATCTTTGTCATGCCCTGAGAGCCATGCACACGATCTTGTATGCAATTTGCGGATACTTTTTCCTGCTGCTCGTCGTGCGGGTTTTAAGCCGAAGGCCGGGCTCGCAGATGACTCCATTTGAGTTCGTGATCATCTTTCTCGTGGGCGGCGTGATCATCTTAGCCACGATGGGCGACGATCGTTCTGAAACGAATGCCGTCTGCGCCGTGATGACGGTCGGGCTCATGCACCGAACTGTTTCCTGGCTCAAGACGCGCTATCCAAGAATGGGCCGGGTTGTGGATGGCACGCCGCTGGTACTGCTCGAAAATGGCGAATGGCACCAGGACATCATGCGGCGGTTGCAGCTCACCGATGTAGATGTGATGGCGGCGGCACGCACGAAAGGCGTGAAGGAGCTTGCGGAGATCAAGTACGCCGTGCTGGAGCGGAACGGCGGCATCAGCATCATTAAACAGAAGCAGTAACGGCAAGACAGAACGAAATCAGGCGAGCCACTCGATCCACTGCTCGGCGGTGCGGCGGATGGTCTTGCGTGACGCGCCTTCCGAGATGAAGCCGGAAATGACAGCAAGCGAATCAGCTTTGGCGGCAAGCACATCACGCGCATTTTCGAGCTTTATGCCGCCGATTGCAACAAGCGGCTTCGCAGTGCGTTGCCGCAGGCGCGACAGCTCTTGCAGGCCGACTTCAGGATCGGGATTGCGTTTCGAGCGCGTGGAGAAAATCGGACCTATCGAGAGATATTCGACGGGCTCCCGATCGGCGCGAATCAGCTGATCCTCGTTATGCGTGGAGAGCCCAAGAATTTCGTCGCTGATGATGCCGCGTGCCGCGGCGGGAGGTAGATCCTCCTGGCCGATATGCAACGCACTGCGAAGCAGGCGGGCGTAGTCCGCGCGATCGTTCAATACAAACAGCACACCCAGATCCTGACAGCGTTCGGCTATCTTCTTCGCTTCATCGAAATGGGCCTGCGTCCATTCGTCTTTGTGGCGGTATTGAAGAATTCGGACACCTGCATCGAAGAGGCCCTCAGCCGCAGAAAGTATGGAGCATTTGTGAGCGGCGAGTAGGGCTGTATCAAGGATGGGGTAGAACCGAGGGAGCTTAAACGGAACCGGCATTGACTGGCGTTTCTGGTTTCGGCGCGGCGGCATCGAGCGACAGCGGCACCTGCCGCGTGATCTGAATCCCGAAGCCTTCCAGGCCGACAACTTTGCGGGGGTGATTCGTAAGCAGGTGAATGGTCGAGAGGCCGAGCGACGAGAGAATCTGTGCGCCGAGTCCGATCTCGTGCTGCATCGGCTGATGGCGCTCGGAAGCAGTGAAACTAGTTTGTGCGCGCGAGTGTCCGATCAGCTCGCGTTTGCCTTCGTGCCACGTAACCTGAAGACCGGCTCCCGTCTGGTGGAGGTAGACAAAAACGCCGGCTCCGGCACGCACGATCGCTTCGAGCGCGCTTGGGATAAGCGAGTGACAATCGCAATCGAGCGAACTGAATACATCACCGTAAACGCAGTGCGAATGCACACGCACTAAAACGTTCTCTTTACCCGCAATCTCGCCGTGAACCAGCGCGAGGTGCGTTTCGTTGTCGATCCGGCTAACGAAGCGCAGCACTCTGAACTCTCCGTAAGCGGTGCGGATCTGTCCTTCACCGTCCAGTTCGATGAAGCGCTCATTATGGAGGCGGTAACGGATCAGGTCCGCCACGGAAATCATCTTCAGGCCGTAGCGCTTGCAGAATTCCACGAGTTGCGGAACGCGCGCCATGGTTCCGTCCTCGTTCATGATTTCGCAGATGACGCCGCCCGGCTGCAAACCGGCCAATCGAGCAAGATCGACCGCAGCTTCGGTCTGTCCCGAGCGCACCAACACGCCGCCAGGACGCGCGCGCAACGGGAACACATGGCCGGGACGCGCCAGATCCTGCGGCCGGCTCTTTGGATCCATGGCGACGCGGATGGTATGCGCCCGATCGTATGCCGAAATGCCCGTCGTTATACCGTCGGCCGCATCCACCGCTTCGCAGAAGGCAGTTGCAAAACGCGCGGTATTGACAGCCGACATAGGCTGCAGATCAAGCCGCCGGCAGATCTCGGCATCAAGCGCGAGACAAATCAGTCCCCGGCCATGCGTGGCCATGAAGTTGATCGCTTCCGGCGTGATTTTTTCGGCAGCAATGGTCAGATCGCCTTCGTTTTCGCGATCCTCGTCATCGACGATGATCAGTACCCTCCCCTGCCGGAAGTCTTCAATGGCCTCGGGGATGGTGGCGAAGTGCATACAGCGATCTTCTTACGCGACGGCGGCGACGCCCAGTTTGGCGCGCCAGGGCTTGGCGGTCTTGATTGCGCTGTTGACCGACTCGATGTTTTTGACGCCCTGATCCGAGAGCCAGTCTTCGAGAGCCTGCACGCCTTTCTGGCCATAAATGGCAACGCCGTCTTTCCAGGTTGCACGGCCGCATAACACGCCCGAATAGTCAGTAGCCGCCTCGGCAGCCATCTCGAGCTGCTCGATGAATTCCGGATTGCTTACGCCGGCACTGAGATAAATGAACGGCTTTTCTGCGATCTCAGCAGCTTTACGATACAATTCGAGCGCCTGTTTGCGCGAATATGCGGCTTGTCCCTTGAATCCGCGCGAGCCTTCCACGAAATTGCTGTTGACCGGTACTTCGACCTTGAGAACATCCACTTTGTACTGCTCTTTGCTGAACTCTCTCATGGAGCCCATTACGACTTCCGGCTTCTTTTTGGCGTACTCAAGACCCTTCTCATCGCCGCCATTTTCGTCGTACCCGACAAATTCGAGGAAAAAGGGTATTTCGAGGGTTTCGCACTCGGCGCCGATTCGTTCAATGAAGGCGTGCTTGATATCGTTGATGTCCGTCTTTTCGAAAGGCGTGTAGTAGATGAGGACCTTGACCGCATTGGCGCCATACTCGCGGATGCGGCGCGCCGAAAGATGCGGGAGCAGGTCGGGCAGACGGCCGGGCTGAGTGTTGTCGTATCCGCTCTCTTCATAAGCGAGCAGGAGGCCGGCATTCTTGGAGCGCGCTTTGGCAGCAGGAAGCCCGAATTCGGTATCGAGCAGAATGGCACTTGCGTGCGGCGTGAGAATCTTGCTCACCGCGGTCTTGAACTCGCTCAGCATCTCGTCGGGGATCTGTTTCTGATCGACGCCTTTCGCGCCTGCGATCATTTTGCGCAGGCTGCCGCGCTGATCCATAGCCGCTGCTGCGATGACGCCTTCCTTGTTAGAAAGTGCGTTGAGATGTTTGATTTTGCCGTCGGAAAGCTGCATGTGGTTTCTCCGCAACCGAAGGAATGCCGCCTGGCGGTCGCGCCCGGTTGCACGTTCAGTATAGCGAAGGAGCGCCGTTGCGAAGGGCGCGAGCGAGCCGATCAAAATGACGCCAGTACGCTTCAGCGCGCGCGACATCTCGCAGGATTTGCGCCTTCAAAGAGGCCGGATCCGGGAACGCTTGTTCGGCTCGCAGGTAATGCCGGAAGCGAACCTCAATTCCTCGCGGGGCGGGATCCTCGAGTGCCGATAGCAGATAGGTTTCGACCGTGAGATCGGTGGCGCCAAAGGTGACGTTGTAGCCGCAGCTGGTGACCGATGGCCAACGCCGATTCGTGCCCGGTTCCAGCGTTTCGGTGACGTAGATTCCCTCGGGGGTAAGCAGGAGCGGATCGGGCCTGAGATTGAGAGTGGGCACTGTCTGGCGGGAACCGATGCCGCGTCCGCGTACCACGGGTCCACGAATCGAAAAGCAACGGCCCAGCATGCGCCCTGCCTGCGCAATCCTGCCTTGCCTGAGATCGTTGCGAATCGCCGTGCTCGACACGACACGGCCACGCAGCACGACCGGATCGAGAAATTTCGTTGCGAACCCATAGCGCTCGCCCAAAGCTCGAAGAGTGTCTGTATTGCCGCTCTGGCGGTAACCGAAATTGAAGTTGGTCCCGACAAGCACAGCCTGCACCGCCAGCGCATCCACCAGAATCTGCTGCACGAATTCTTCGGGTGTGAGACGCGCGATTTCGCTGGTGAACGGCAGGACGAAGATCCTCTCGGCGCCGGCTTTCGCAAGCAGCTGGAGACGCTCCTCCAGTGTGCAGAGAAGGGCCGGAACGCGGGCAGGTGCAACGATAGCGGTTGGGTGCGGATCGAATGTGATGACTGCGGGCGCTACATTCCGCTCGCGAGCGGAGCGGACAGTCTCCGAAATCAGATGCTGGTGCCCGATATGAACACCATCGAATACTCCAATGGCAGCGGCGCAGGGGCCAAAGCGCCCGCGCGCTTCATCCAGCGTGCGAAAGATCTCGGCGCTCACGCATCACCCCAGCCGATCGGAATCTCCAGACCGTCGTAGGCAAGCGTAACGTTTGCCGGCAAGCGGGCCTGCGTCGGCGCGTGAACCAGGTCGTGGGAGATGTGTGTGAAAAATGCGCGTTTGGGTTTCAGACGATCGACAGTTCGCAGCGATTCTTCGACGGTGGAATGGGTCGGATGCGGGTTATGGCGCAGAGCGTCGAGAAAGAGCACGTCGAGATCGTGCAGCAGAGCTTCGCTCTCCGGCGGAATTTCGCTGTGGTCAGTCAAATAGGCACAATCACCGAGGCGGAATCCGTAAACGGTACCTCTGCCATGATGTGCGCGTACCGGCTGTATCTCGACTCCGGCAACACATATTGGTGCGCTCGCGAAAATTTCGGGAACCAGACGTGGCCGGCTCGATTCGGAAGGTGCACTGTCGAAAACGTAGCTGAAGGTGCGGCGAATCGTTTCAAAAGCTTCGGCGGACGCATAGAGCGGAATTTCGCCCTTCTGCATGAAGTTGAAGGGCCGAACGTCATCGAGGCCCAGGATATGGTCGGCGTGGGCGTGGGTGTATAGAATGGCGTCGATCCGCTCGATGCGATAGTGGAGCGCTTGATAGCGGAAATCTGGTGAAGTATCGATCAGAATGCGCTTTGCACCGAGCTTGAGGAGAACAGACGGGCGAAGCCGGCGATCACGCGGATCTTGCGACGTGCAGGCTTTACAAGAGCAGCCCACCATGGGCACTCCAACGCTCGTGCCCGAGCCGAGTACGAGTATGGACGCATGCTCGAACTCAGCGAGCATTCCTATGTGTTCGCCTCGCTGAGACTCGCGGGATCATTCACTCCGTTTTTGTCCCCTTGCCGCCGTCGGCCGTGATGATCAGCGGGCGATCGTCTTCCTTTTTCTCCGGTGAGGGCGGAGTGGCGATGGGCGAATTCTTCCGTTTCTGCTCATCGGCAATCTGCACATAGCGGAAGCGGAGCTCTGTGAGACCGTTTTCCAGGAGGCGTTGCTCTTCGGTCGAGAGGTTGCCGCGTGTTTTCTCCTGCAGCATTGCGAGCATGTCGATCGAGTGCTTGGCAAAGGGGAGATTGGGCTCCTGCTTTTCTTCGCCTTCGCGCAGGTGAAGAAGACCGAGCTGAATCTGAGTTTGCATCAGAATCGATTCGATCAGGAATTCAAAGCTCGCCGGAGGAAGCGGAAAGTCTGGCGGAGTATTGGTGCTTTCAGCCATACGAAGACATTATGATAGCGAGCGCTGTCTCGAAATGAGGCCCAAATCGGATGCTTCGCGATGAATCCGGTTAGACTGAGGAAAGCCGCGCAACATGTGGGGGCGTAGCTCAGTTGGATAGAGCATCAGCCTTCTAAGCTGAGGGTCACAGGTTCGATCCCTGTCGCCCCTACCACACGAGGGCGAGCGTCTGCGCGGAACTGCTTCGATCGCTTGCTTAGGGCGGATGCTAACAGGAAATGGAGCCGTTGACCGGGATTGAACCGGTGACCTCGTCCTTACCAAGGACGCGCTCTACCAACTGAGCTACAACGGCTTCGGACGCACTCAGAAAACTGGTGGACAGGGAAGGATTCGAACCTTCGTACCTCGCAAGGAGGGACAGATTTACAGTCTGTTGGCTTTAACCACTCACCCACCTGTCCAAACTGGAAATCCAGGCGATCGAAGATGAGAATAACACAGTCGGAATTCGCCGCCATGGCACCATAGTCACAAAACATGGGAGAAGCGAAACAGCTCGTCTGTGGGCGGTGCACGCAGGCATTTTCGCCGCTCGAACTACGTAATCTTTGTAGCTGCGGCGGTCCGCTGCTGGTCGAATACGATCTCGACGCGATTCGCAGTTCGTGGGGTCGTGAACGGATCAGCCCGATCGCAAGCATGTGGCGGTATGAACCTGTGCTGCCGGCGAGTTTGGAGGAAGCCGTGACGCTCGGCGAGGGCTGGACGCCCCTGCTTCGCACGCCCTCCCTCGGCGAAAACGTCTGGGTCAAAGATGAAGGAACAAACCCAACCGGCTCGTTCAAGGCGCGTGGCATGTCGGCCGCTGTGACGATGGCCCGCAAACTCGGGGCGGAAAAACTGGCCGCACCCTCCGCCGGTAATGCCGGTGGCGCTTTAGCGGCCTACGCCGCCCGCGCCGGCCTCGAAGCACACGTTTTCATGCCGAGCGATGTGCCGCAAGCGAACTTCGTGGAGTGCATGGCGAATGGCGCTTCGGTAACGCTTGTGAATGGGCTCATCAGCGACTGCGGGCGGCTCGTCAGCGAACAAAAAGAGAAGAATGGCTGGTTTGAGGTGAGCACGCTTAAGGAGCCCTATCGCATTGAGGGCAAGAAGACCATGGGCTACGAAATCGCTGAACAGTTCGAATGGCAGTTGCCCGACGCGATTTTGTATCCGTGCGGCGGCGGTGTCGGTTTGATCGGCATGTGGAAGGCTTTTGGCGAGATGGAACGGCTCGGCTGGATCGGTAGCAAGCGGCCGAAGATGATCGCGGTGCAGGCGGCGGGATGCGCACCGATCGTCCGGGCGTTTGAGAGCGGTGCAGAAACAAGCGAGCCGTGGGCCAATGCCCATACGGTGGCGAGCGGGCTGCGCGTGCCCAAAGCTCTGGGCGATTTCCTGGTGCTGCGCGCGATACGGGCGAGCGGCGGAACTGCAATCGCGGCGGATGACCAGGAAGCGCTCGATGGCTCCCTTGCATTTGCGCGCGCTGAAGGGATTTTCGGCGCACCGGAAACCGGGGCTTGCATCGCAGCTCTCGCTCACCTGTTCGACTCCGGCTTTCTCGAACGCAACGCAAAGATCGTGGTCTTCAACACAGGTTCGGGACTGAAGTACCTGGAAGCGTTCGCAACCCGTTTTTCCCGGCGCGCAGCAAGCGAGCAGGACAAACTCGGAGGACTTATCACACCGCGCTAATCAGGGCGTGTTGGTAGAAATTCGAGCGAGCATCTCGAGTGTTTTATTCGGCCTGTATTTATGGCACGATAAGAGCGTAAGTTTGGCCTCGAATTTTCCTGGCTTGGATACTCTCCTGGCTCACCGGCATATTGCGAGTTCCGAACGAGAAGGAGTGCGTCCCGTGACGAAGCTATTCGTAGGTAACCTGCCCTACAAGGCCACCGAGGCTGATTTGCAACAATTTTTTGCCGAAGCTGGCGTCCATGTCGATAGCGTGAGCATCCTGCGCGACCGTTTCAGCGGCGAGGCGCGGGGATTCGGGTTTGTGGAAATCAATGACGATGCCGCGGCGAATCAGGCGGTGCAGGCGTGCAACGGGCGGCAGTTGATGGGGCGCGCGCTGGTGGTGAATGAGGCTCGTCCGCCGGAGCGCCGCGAACGTTCGCAGGGCGGCGGCGAACGCGGTCAGCGCGATTTTGGCGGAAGCAAGAATCGCTGGTAAGTTACTCCCGAATATCCTGTGTGCGGCCTTTCCATGCGCCGCCGCGACCGGTCCAGTAGCGAAGCGCTGAGTGCACGGTTGCCGCTAAGTAGAATACTGCGGTGACAGGCAGCGTAAGCGCCCAAAGAGCGCTCCGCTCGTAAAAGCGAACCATCGGCAGATACGAGATAGTCATCAGCAGACAAGCGGCCAATCCTAGCAGCGCGGTTACAAAGTTACCTGAAAAGAGCGCGGCAACAGGAAGAACGTAGGTGAGCAGCAGCCCGAGGATAGTTGCGATCAAGAGCAGCGTGGAGTGGCGGAGTTGATTGAAAGCGCTGCGTGAGATCATGCGGCCGATTTCGCCGAAGCTTTCGTATGGACGAATGCTGTGCGCGTCGTTTGTTAGTCCCATCCAGATGTGGCCGCCACTGCGTTTGATAGCGCGGGCGAGAGCGCAGTCGTCGATCACTTCGTTGCGTATTGCAGCGATGCCGCTGATACGCTCCAGCGCCAAGGGGCGGACGAGCATGCAGCCTCCTGCCGCGCCCGCGGTTTGCGCCTTGGTATCGCGAATCCACGCGGGTGGATAAAGCTGCAGGAAGAAAAATACGAAAGCAGGGATGAGCAGCTTTTCGGCGACTGAGCCACAGGCGAGTTTGACCATGAGAGAAGTCAGATCCGTGTTCTCGCGCTGCGCCTGCGCGAGCAGATCGGCTACGCTGCTGGGTCCGTGCATAATATCGGCATCGGTCAGCAGCAGGTAGTCGGGGTCGCTCTTTAACGCTTCTTCGATTCCCTGCGAAACGGCCCAGAGCTTACCGGTCCAGCCCGATGAGAGGGGTTTGCCGGTGAGCACCTGGAGCCGCTCAGCCGCCTGAATTGTCTCGGCAGCGCGACGCGCGGCATCCGCTGTACGATCGCTGCTCGCATCATCTACAACGATGACGTGCACACGAACGCTTTGCTGTAAAAGCGACTGCACCGCGCGGCCGATATGCTCGGCTTCGTCGCGCGCCGGAATCACTGCGATTACATGCGCGGGCAACGGATCGCCGTGCTGAATGAGACTCCGGCGCACACGCCAATAATCGCCGCGTGCGAAGAAGAGATAGAGCCAGATCACGAGCGAAAGCGCGGCGAGAACGAGTAAGAGCACGTCAGACGGGCTGCTGCTGGGTCATGCAGTGCAGTGTTCCGAGGCCGAGCACCAAATCGGTACACGCAATCCCGACGACCGTGCGCGTGGGGAACAGTTCGGCGATTTTGTTTAGCGCGATGCGGTCCTTCGGATCGTTGAATGTAGGCACCAGCACCGTTTCATTTGCGATGTAGAAGTTCGCGAAACTCGCCGGAAGGCGCTGCTCATCGAAGTAGAGGGGATCGGGCATCGGAAGCCTTTCGACGCGCATTCCCGGCGCGCGCTCCTGCAGCAGGGCGAGATTTTCGGCCAGGGGTTCGTAATTCGTTTCGCGAGGATCGGATTCCGATGCGATGACAATCGTGCCCTCGTCGGTGAAGCGCGCGAGATCGTCAATGTGCCCGTGCGTATCATCGCCGACGATGCCGTTGCGGAGCCAGATCGTATTCGCTGCCCCGAGATATTTCGCGAAGATCGTTTCGTAATCGGCCCGTGTGAAGCCGGGATTGCGTGTCTGCACATCGCTGAGCAGGCATTCTTCGGTAGTGAGAATCGCACCTGCGCCGTTTACTTCCATGGCGCCGCCCTCGAGCACGATCTGGGTTCCGTTGTGCTCAGGGGTTTCGATTGGAAACGATAGCTGGTTCCCCAGCGCAGGAGTGATGGCATTATCGGCGGCTGCATTTTCGTATTTCGCCCAGCCATTGAAGCGCCAGTTGAGCATGGTGAGCGCACCGGCCTGGTTGCGCACGAAGGTAGGACAAAAATCGCGCGTCCAGCTTCGGTCGGTAGGCAATTCGAAGAAGTCGACGGCCTGCAGATCGGCGTGGCACTTTCGCAGCACGTTGTGCGCTTGTTCGCGAGCGTCCGCGTTTTCCACTAAGATGCGCACGCGCTCTACACGCGCGAGATGGCGCACGATTTCGCCGTAGATCCACTGGATTGGCTCGAATTTGCCCGGCCAATCCGTTTCTTCATGGGGCCACGCGATCCAGGTCGCTTCATGCGGTTCCCATTCGGCGGGCATGCGAAAACGCGATGCCATCAACCGAGCCACCGGTTTGTGATTGGCGCGTAGGCGTCGATGCGGCGGTCGCGCAGAAACGGCCAGTTGCGGCGCACTTCGTCCATCTGCTTCGGGTCGCACTCAACCACGAGCGTCTCTTCCTGATCTGCACTGGCCTGCGCGATCACGCGCCCGAATGGATCCGCCACGAACGAATTTCCCCAGAACTCGAGTCCGCTTTCGGGCGTGCCCTCGAAGCCGGTGCGATTCACGGCCGCCACAAATACGCCGTTCGAAATCGCGTGCGCGCGCTGAATCGTTCGCCACGCGTCGAGCTGCGCTTCACCATACTGCGCCTTTTCGGAAGGATGCCAGCCGATTGCCGTTGGATAGAACAGCACATTGGCACCCTGCAGACTTGTGATGCGCGCGCCTTCCGGATACCACTGGTCCCAGCACACGAGCACGCCGATCCGCGAGTAGCGCGTGTCGAAATTCTGGAAACCGAGATCGCCCGGCGTGAAGTAAAACTTTTCGTAATACAGCGGATCGTCGGGAATGTGCATTTTGCGATAGACGCCAAGCAGCGAGCCATCGGCATCGATGATGGCAGCGGTGTTGTGATAGAGACCCTGCGCGCGCTTTTCAAAGAGCGACGCAACGATCGAAACCTGCAGCTCGCGTGCGACGGCGGTGAGGGCTTCGGTCGACGGGCCCGGAATCGGCTCCGCTAAATCGAACAGCTCGGCATTCTCCTCGCGGCAGAAATACTGGCTGCGGAACAGCTCCTGCAGGCAGACGATCTCGGCGCCCTTCGCTGCGGCTTCGCGCGTTTTTGCAATCGCTTTTTGCAAGTTGGCGTCGGGATCGGTCGAGCAGGTCATCTGCACCAGACCAATTTTGAAGCGTGAATCTCGTTTGGCTATGGCTGGCATGTCGGAATATTTTGGATGATTGGCGCGCGCACCGCGCTACATGTAAATGCCGCCGTTCACGTCGAGCACGTGCCCGGTAATGAACGCCGCTTCTTCGCTGATCAGAAATTTCACCGCTGCCGCAATATCCTGCGGCGCACCCATTCGTTTCAACGGCGTTTCATCGATCATTTTCTTCTTCAGTTCTTCGGGCAGAACGCCAGTCATATCGGTCTCAATGAAGCCGGGCGCAACCGCGTTTACCGTTATATTGCGGCTGCCCACTTCCTTGGCCAGCGCTTTCGTTAATCCGATCAATCCGGCTTTGGAAGCGACATAATTCGCCTGCCCCGGATTACCCATCTCGCCCACCACCGACGAGATATTCACAATGCGTCCCCAGCGCTCGCGCATCATACCGGGCAGCACCTGCTGAATCGCATAGAATGCCCCGCTCAGGTTCGTATTGAGCACCGTCTCCCAGTCCGCCTGCTTCATGCGCATCGCCAGGCCGTCCTTGGTCACACCCGCGTTGTTAATCAGGATGTCGATACGGCCAAAGTCCTGCGCTGTTTTCTTGAATGCTTCTGTGATGGATGCGCTCTCGGATAGATCGATCTCGACCACGAACGGCTCGCCGCCTTCCGCGCGTATCGCTTCCGCCACTTCCTCGAGCTTTCCGCGTTGCCGCGCCGCTAATGCTACCCGATGTCCCGCTGCGCCGATCGCCAGTGCGCACGCCTTCCCGATTCCACGGCTTGCCCCTGTAATAAAAGCCGTCCGTCTCGTCATAATTCCCTCTCATGATAATGGGTGATGACGGTGACGCATGCATTTTGACGACCTGCGCGGATTCGTGCGCGCGCTCGAACGCGAAGGCGAGCTGAAGCGGATTCCGTTCGCCGTAGATCCGTATCTGGAGATAACCGAATTTGCCAACCGCGCTGTAAAGAATGGTGGGCCAGCACTGCTGTTCGAGAATCCGAAATCATCGGTTCCGCTGCTGATAAACGCGTTCGCGAGCAAGCGGCGGATGGAGATTGCGCTCGGCGTTTCCGACATCGAACAGATTGCGCAACGAATTGCGGGCTTTCTCGAAATGCAGCAGCCGCAGGGCTGGATCGACAAACTCAAACTGCTCCCTAGGCTGTCTGAGTTAGGCGCGGTGTTTCCAAAGATGGTCAGCGATGCTCCGTGCAAGGAAGTGATCGAGCGCGAACGCATCTCGCTCGGTGAGCTTCCGATTCTGCATTGCTGGCCGGGCGATGGCGGACGCTTTATCACGCTGCCGATGGTGTTTTCAAAGAATCCGGAGACGGGCAAGCGCAATTGCGGCATGTACCGCATGCAGGTCTTTGATGAGCGCACCACCGGGATGCACTGGCAGAAGCACAAACAGGGCGCGGAACACTATCGGCAGCTCGCAGCTGATGGTAAAGAGGCGCGCATGCCCGTTGCGGTCGCCATCGGCTGCGATCCCGCCACCATCTTTTCCGCCATTCTGCCGCTACCGCCCGCGATTGACGAAATGATGTTCGCCGGCTTTTTACGGCGCAAATCGGTCGAGATGGTGAAATGCGAAACGTGCGATCTGGAGGTGCCGGCGCAGGCGGAAATCGTGCTCGAAGGCTATCTGAATTTGGGCGAGCTGCGGCGCGAAGGACCGTTCGGCGATCACACGGGTTTCTATTCGCTCGATGACGACTACCCGGTATTCCACATCGAGTGCATCACGCGCCGCAAAAAGCCGATCTACGCGGCCACTATCGTCGGGCCGCCGCCGATGGAGGACTACTACATGGGCAAGGCAATCGAGCGCATTTTCCTGCCGCTGATGAAGACGCAACTGCCCGAAGTGCGCGATATCTGCATGCCGGCCGAGGGCGTGTTTCACAATCTGATCCTCGTCTCGATCCGCAAGTCGTATCCGGGGCAGGCGCGCAAAGTGATGCACGCGATCTGGGGCCTGGGGCAGGCGATGTTCAGCAAGTGCATCGTCGTGGTGGATGAGGATGTGGACGTGCAGAATGTCGCCGAAGTAGCCTGGAAAGCGCTCAACAACATCGACCCCGAGCGCGACATCGAATTCTCGATGGGTCCCATCGACTCGCTAGACCACGCGAGCCGCTTGCCCAATTACGGCTCGAAGATGGGCGTGGACGCCACGACGAAGTTCAGGACCGAAGGCTTCACGCGCCGGTGGCCAAATGTGATTACCATGTCGCCGGAAGTGAAGTCGCGAGTAGACGAGCTCTGGCGCAGAGCCGGACTCGCAAAGTAGGCGTGGAGCGAGTTCCGTATCGCGCGACGGCGGGCAGCGAGCCGTATGCCGATCTGCGATTGCCGGTGACGATTTTGCTCGACAACGTACGCAGCATGTACAACGTGGGCGCGTTCTTTCGCACGGCGGATGGCGCGGGGGTTGAGCGGTTGTTACTGAGCGGGATTACGGCGCGTCCGCCGAAACATGCGATTCGCAAGACGGCGCTGGGCGCGGAAGATCGCGTGCCGTGGATGAGCGTTGCCGATCCGCTGCAGGCTGTCGCCGGGCTGCGCGCGCAGGAGTACGAGATTGTCGCGATTGAAACCAGCACAGCCGCGCTCGATATCTTCGATTGGCAGCCGCGCTTCCCCGTCTGCGTGCTTTTTGGACATGAAGTCGATGGGCTCTCCCCTGCCCTGCTGGGTGCGTGCGATACGCATGTGCGGATTCCGATGCTTGGGCTGAAGCACTCGCTGAATGTGGCGAGCGCGGGCGCGGTGGTTATGTATGAGTTGCTGCGGAAGTATCGGGAACTAGTTAATGGGACGCCAGGCGCGGCCTTCCTTGGCTAACATTTCGTCCGCAGCTGCCGGGCCCTGACTTCCTGCCGCGTAATTCGGAAAATTTTGCGGCGGTTCCGAATTCCACACGTCGAGCACCGGCTGCACCACGCTCCATCCGGCCTCAATATTATCCGCGCGTTGAAACAGGGTCGCATCGCCCGCCATCACGTCGTAAATCAGCGTCTCGTAACCCGTTGCCGGAGCAGTCCCGAAGTAGTCTTCGTACTTGAAATCCATACGCACGTCGCCCACGCGCATTCTCGGCCCGGGCACTTTCGCGCCAAACTCGAACGCAATCCCTTCATCGGGCTGAATGCGCAACAGCAGCCAGTTCGGCACAGGCTGATCGATCTTGATATCGCGCAGCAGCGCGGCTGGAATTTCCTTGAAGCGAATCGCGATCTGCGTTTTGCGCCGCGCCAGCCGCTTACCGGTGCGAATATAGAACGGCACGCCTGCCCAGCGCCAATTCTCGATACTGAGCCGCATCGCCGCATACGTTTCCACGTTGCTGTCCGGCGCGACATTCACTTCCTCGCGATAACCAGGAACATGCTGGCCGTCGATTTCGCCCGGCCCATACTGCCCCCGCACGGCATGGCACGAAACATCCTGCTTCGAGCAGATCTTGATCGCCTCGATCACCTTTGCTTTTTCCGAGCGCACAGCATCCGCGCTGAACGAATTCGGCGCCTCCATTGCGGTCATGGAGACGAGCTGAAACACATGATTGGGTACCATGTCGCGCAGCGCGCCAGTCTTCTCGTAAAACGATCCGCGCTTTTCCACACCCACCGTTTCGGCCACCGTAATCTGCACGTGATCGATGCGGTCACGATTCCAGAGCGGCTCAAAAAGGCCGTTCGCAAAGCGGAACAGCATGATGTTCTGCACCGTCTCTTTACCGAGGAAGTGATCGATGCGGTAGATTTGACTCTCGTCGAGCACCTTGAGTATCTGGTGATTGAGGGCCTTCGCTGAGGCGAGATCGTGCCCAAACGGCTTTTCGATCACCACGCGCCGCCAGTTTCCATTTGCTTCTTTGGCGAGCCCGCTCTGCCCCAGTTGTTCCACCGTGGTCCCAAAGAAACGGTCCGCGATAGCGAGATAGAACAGGTAATTCCCGCCCGTATGGCGCTGCTGATCGACCTCGGCCAGCTTCTGCTTAAGCGCCTGGTAACTGGCTTGATCGGTCAGGTCGCCCTTCAGGTAGCTCATGCGCGAGGTCAGCCAGTCCCAGACGTCGGGATGCAGCGCACCATTGTTCGCCGGCCCCTTCACGAACTGCTGCAGCATCTGGAGAAGCTCCTCGTGCCAGCTTTGGTCGGTATGATCGGCCAGATCGAAGCCGATTACGGCAAACTCTTCGGGCAGCAGCTTCGCGCAGGCGAGATTGTACAGCGCGGGCACAACCAGCCTTTTGGTCAGATCGCCGGCCGCACCAAAGATGACGAGCGCGCACGCTCCGGCCGGCTTCGCGCCACTTGCGAGATCATGAGGCATGTCTTTATTCTCCCGATTGTGTTTATCGAAACTAGCTATATGAGCATCGGCGAGCAGTTGGCGTTTCTCTTCATCCTCGCCATTCCGATTGCGTGCGTCGCCTGGACCGTAACACATGAAGAGGTGTTCCGCGAGCCGCGCGAATGGTGCAAGAACAAGAGCGAAGTCTGTAACAAGCTCGTGAAGCGGAAGTTTTTCTACTTATTCACGTGCGAGTACTGCTTCAGCCACTATGTAACGATTTTGTTCCTGATATTTACTCGCTATAAGCTGCTCTATAACGATTGGCGCGGGTATATCGTGAGCGGATTTGCGCTCGTCTGGGTGGCCAACATTTATATGAATCTGTACGCGCGCGTCCGCCTCGACATCAAGCGCGAACGCGTTGAGATAGCCGCGCAGGAGAAGTCGATCAACGGGCAGTAGCTACTGTGCCGCAAGTACCTTCTTCTGGTCTGCCGGACTTAGCTCGTCAAATAAGTGCGTGAAGACGGCATTGGTCCAGCCAAAGCCAGCCTGATTCGCGCTGTAGCCGAAGTGGATCTGCGATTCGACATTGGAGCTGGCGTTAACGACATCGTATTTCTCGACGATATAACCGCGTCGGAGGAAGTCGCGGTGGATGAGCGAGAGCCACTTGCGGGCGATGCGGTCGGCATCGGCTTTGAAGCCGTAGCGGCGCAGTCCATCGATCGCAATCATGTGAAGAGGCGCCCAGCCAAAAGGCGCGTCCCACTGATTGCCGCTCACATTCGTGCTCGTCTGCAGGCCGCCTTCGCGCTCAAATATCGGCAGATTCTGCTCAACCGCTGCCGCCTGCTTCCTGCTCGCGATGCCGGTCCAGAGGGGATAAAACGTCGTCAGAAACGGGTATTTCCGCTGCTGTTTGGTGGCGAAGTCGTAGTCGTAGTAGAGCCCGTCGGTGCTATTCCACATCAGATGATTGATACGTTCGGCACGATCGTGCGCGCGCTTGCGCCAGGTCTTTGCCTCGTCCGGTCGGTCCAGAATGTCCAGAATCTGCGCGGTCTCCATCTCCATGGCGTAGAGCAGCGAGTTCAGACAGACCGGATTGTAATGGATGATGTCGATATTGAAGGGACCAAAGCGATTGGAGGGATCGAAGCCCGATTCGCGCATGGAGCGGTCACCTTTGTAGAAGAGCGGCGTGAGAGTGTCGGTGGCGCGGTCGTAATACTGCGTTACGTCGTAATCGGGAATCTGGTGTGTCTTGAAGTAGGCCTTGACGAGGTCGTAGTGAGTGAGGCCTTGCGCGTTGCGCTCGGCGGAGACCACTTCGGGCGCGGGACCTTCGCCGAAATCCCAGTAGCGGGCGAGTCCGGTTTCCGTAGTCAGATGCGGCTCGGTGGTCCATAACTTGTAGTAAGTCTCGATTTCGGGCAACGCCTGCGCCAGATACTGCTTGTCGTGCGTCTTTTCGTAAACACCGAGTATCATCTGCGTCAGAAACGGCGGCTGCGATCGATTGAGATAGTAAGTGCGATTCGCATTTAGTACCTTCCCGCCGTAATTCTTCACCTGATACAGGAAGTTATCGGCCATATCTTTGGCGTGATCCAGATCGCGATCGCGCAGCAGGCCGACCTGAATGAAGTAACTGTCCCAGCCATACATTTCGTTGAAGCGTCCGCCCGGCACCACATACGGTTTTGGCAAATAGAGGAGCCCTTGTTCGGTGATCTGATTGATATTTTCGGGGAGCTGCCGCAGAGCGATGGTCTTCATGCCTGCTTCCGGCACCTCCGCGCGCAGTTCCTGCTCGACCTTCTGTAAATCCTCCGAGCGCGGAATGTAGACAGGCCAGCGCCCATCTGGTTCGGGCTGGAATTTGGGGTCCACGGCGGCGGTGGCCAGGGTGCGATTGGAGCGCCGCAGCACCTTCCAGGTCTGGTCAATGTACTGCAGAATGTCCGTCGTCTGCGCCTGAGGCGAAGGATTCTGCGCGAGGGTGGCGAGTGTGGCGGCGGCGAACAGAAACGCGGCGATTTTCTTCATGCGCTCCTTTTAGAAATGAAACGTGACGTTCTGCTGCTCGTAACCAGGGCCGTTAGGGAAGCGAACGTGCAGGATCCCGCCCTGCAACGAAGCGCCATCGACCGTGACGTGCTGACGATTCAGACGAACTTTCAGATCGTAGCCGAGCGGCCAGGATGAGGCAAAAACGAATCGCGCTTCGTGCTCGGTGTACCGTTCATCAATCACCTTCAGCTGCTTGGTTTGATCACCGGGGTTGGGAAGCGCGGCAGGAATTGCAATTTCAACAGGCGGTACGGGAATGGAGAGCTTTTGCGTGCAGGGCGAAGAGGGAGCGCTCTGTGGAACCAGGCAGACTTCGGCCCTGCTTGCGAAAACGAGAATGTGGTCGGCTTCGCGGCGATATTCCAGATCGATTTGTTTATCGCCGAGCGGCACATTTCGCAGCACAGCATGATCCCAGTCCGCGGGCAGATGCGGCGCGAGCAGCAGCTTATGATTCGCACCGTCCCACTCAAGTCCGAACAAACCGCGCAGCATGGGTGTAATGACCATGGCCGACGACCACGTCTGATGCGAGCTGCTCCTCCCCAGCGGCTGATAAAACTCGCCCGAAAGCAATTCCGTCACCGCGCCCAGATCCTGCGCCCACGTCAGGTTCACATTCTGCATCAGGTGGGCATAGCCGGAAAGCGCGCGTCCAGCCCGATATTCCGCCAGCGAAACCCAACCCGTAAAGAGCGGCCAAATAGAGCCCTGGTGATAACTGATCGGATCATAGAAAGGCGTGCGATCGCTGATATCGCGCGTGCCCCAGTCCGCCGAAACATCCGGGGACGCCCAGCGCGAGAGCATCGGCTCGGCGCTTTTCAATGCAAACGTTCCATCCCACCACGCCACCGCCGGATAGATCGACTGGGTCCGATCGAGCGAGCCATCCGGGTTGCGGCTAAACGCGTACAAATCATCTTCGCGCGAGTAAAATTCGCCCTCGATCTTGTTGGCAATCTCGCGCGCTTTTTGCTTCGCAGATCGAGCCAGCTCTTGATCGCCCAACGCCTCAGCCATATACGACATCGCCGTCGACGACTGCTGATCGACGGCCGCTAAATAGATCTCTTCTTTGGGCATGCCCTGCGGCCACGATTCGACCCAGCCGGTGCCTTCCGCATTCGAATAAATCGCGTCGTTGCCTGTATGCGCGCGTGTGAACGAGTACGCCTTGCGAATCGCCTCCCAGTGCTGCTTCACATACGCCAGATCGCCGCTCGTGCGCAGGTAATCCGCCATCGCCATCACCAGCAGCGGCGTCGAATCCGCCGAAGCATAGAAGTAGGGCGTCTTCGTCCAGTCGAGCGCTTCGGCTGACTGCGAATATTCGTGCATAATCTTTCCATCCCCGCGCTGCCTCGCAAATAGAAAATCAAGAGCCCGCCGCGTGAGCGCAAAATCGCCGTAGCTGTTAATCGCGTAAGAGGTCCAGAGCGTGTCGCGCCCGAAAAACCACGCGTAGCCCGGACGCGCGGAATCCGCCGATTCGTAGTACCCCGCAACCAGGCCAGTTTCATTCCCGTGCCGCACCTGCCCCTGATCAATCGCCACCTCGGCCCACCGCAGGGCATCGTTCACGCGCGGGTCGGGTGTCTCCGCCATCAGCCGCCTCTCGAAAAAGTGCGCGTAATAGCCCTGGGCGGCATCCAGCAGACTCCGCGCAGCCTTCTCATCGAGTGTGTACGGCGCGCCGTGCCACAGGCCGATCGTCAGCGGAAATGTCGTGAACTGATCCTCCTTCGGATCAAAATGCAGCTTCAGCTCGAGCGGATACGTCTGCGGATGCTCCTGATACGGCACCAGAATGCCCGGCTGCGTCTTCGGCATGGCGACAAATCCGGAGAAGTCAGGATCATCCGTGTGCAGGATGTAGTAGCCAGACTCGCCCTGCTTCACCCACTCGCCGTTAGACCGTCCATGACTCGGCGCCGGCCACATGGCGATCATCTCGGGCGTAAACGAAAAGGTCAGATCGAGCGCGCGCGCCGAAGCAATTTCGAAGAAGACAGCGGCGCCTACCTGCCCCTCACCGCGCGTGGCGAACATATGCTGACGGATCGTAAACGCTGCGTGCGAGTACGTAATCGTCGTCTCCGCCGGCGTGACGCGAATCTGCGCCGCCAGCCGGTTCACATCGATCGGCACAGCATAGTCGGCCAGCTCCGCGCGAATCCGAAAGTTACTGATCAGCTTCACGGGCCACTGCCAGGCTTCAAACACACCATTTTGTCTGCCGAACAGTGCGCCGCGCTCGCCCGCTACTGTCCAGGGTTTCGCCGGTTCACAGGGCGCAACAATCTCTAACTCCGCGCTTGAAACCACACCGGCCAGCAACAGAGCAAGGCCGTATCGCAGCCACATATCTAGATCATGTTAAACCTGTTATTTCCGTCCGATGCGCGCCACTGTTCAACTCTCACTCGACTTGATCGATCTCAATGAGGCGCTGCGCACGGCGGAACTAGGGCTGCGGGCGGGAGTGGACTGGCTGGAAGCGGGCACGCCGCTGATCCTGGCGGAAGGCACGCGCGGTGTTCGGGAATTGCGGGCGCGATTTCCGGAGACGCCGATTGTGGCCGATCTCAAAATCATGGATGGCGGCGCGCTCGAAACCGAGCTCATGGCAAAAGCCGGCGCGAGTATGGTTGTCGTCATGGGACAGGCGCACGAAGAGACCATTGAGCTCGTCGTTAAAGCCGGCCGCGATTACGGCATCAAGATCATGGGCGACAACATGAACATGCACGATCCCGTCGCCGGCGCGAAACGTCTCGAAGAGCTCGGTTGCGACTACATCGTGCACCACATCGGCTACGACATGCGAACGGTGCGCAAGCAGCGCGGCCAGTCCGCGCCCACGCCGCTCGATCAACTGCGCGAGATCGTGAGTGCGGTCAATGTCCCGGTGCAGGCCGTCGGCGGGCTGACGATTGAGCAGGCGATCGAGACACCGCGCTACGGTGCGCCGCTGGTGGTCATCGGCGCGCCACTCGCGATCGATGCGCACGCATTTCGCACAGCCGAAGGAGATCTGGAAGGAGCATTGCGTTTGATCTGTGAAAGAGTCCACGCATTCGGCGAGGTGACCGCATGAGCACCATGCCGGCGCTCGTCAACTACGCGCGCGAACCGCTTTCCGTCGAGCTGCGCGACGTGAAAATTCCTGAGATCGGCGAGCGCGACGTGCTGTTGCGAGTCGGGGCGGTCAGCGTTTGCGGCAGCGATCTGCATCAATGGCAGGGTGCACATAGCTGGCACGTCAATTACCCGTGCATCCTCGGCCACGAGTTCTGTGGCACTGTGGCGCGCGTCGGATCAGGCGTGAAACCTTTTCGCGAAGGCGATCGCGTCACCAGCGAAACCGCGGCCGTCATCGACGAGTCCTCGCCGATGAGCCGCGCCGGCCTCTACAATCTCGATCCTGCGCGCCGCGGTTTCGGCTACGGTGTGGACGGCGCCATGACCGAATACGTGCGCGTACCCGAGCGCTGCCTGCACAAGCTTCCCGATTCCCTGCCGTTTGAAAAAGCCGCGCTCACGGAGCCCTGCTGCGTCGCTTACAACGCGGTTTGCGTTAATGGCCGCGTGCGTCCGGGCGACACGGTGCTCGTGCTCGGCCCCGGCCCCATCGGCCTGCTCTGTGCGGAGATGGCGAAGCTTAGCGGCGCGGGAACGCTCATCGTCGCGGGGCTGCCTGCCGATAAGCATCGCCTCGAAGTAGCGCGCCAGCTCGGTGCCGACGTAACGCTCGAAGGCGGCGTCTTAGAACACATCGCGCAGCATGGCGACGGGCTCGGCGTCGATATCGCTATCGACTGCTCGGGAGCATCCGTCACTCTCCAGATGGCGCTCAAAGCCGTGCGTCCCGCAGGACAGATCGTCAAAGTCGGCTGGGGACCGCAGCCGCTGCAGTTCAGCCTCGATCCGCTGGTGCAGAAGAACATCACGCTCTCGGGCAGCTTCTCGCATAATTGGCCGATCTGGGAGCGTGTGATTCGCATGATCAACTCGGGCCAGGTCAACCTTGCGCCCGTGATCAGCCACGTCGCACCGCTTGCCGAATGGCACGAATCTTTCGAAAAGATGCATGCGGGCGAGTATGTGAAAGCCGTGTTGACGCCGTGACATAATCGCGCACAGCAATCGCTTCGCTCATGGCTCTGAAAAGTCGCCCATTCGACGCCCTATACGCGATCTGCGGAACTCGGGTAATCGTTCAAAGGCCCTTGCTCATCGCTCTGAGGCAGCCAAACAGAGCGGCGAGCGAAGCGGTCCGTGTGAACCTATGCCCTTGAAAATATCCGCTTTCCCGAAGTGCTATCTCGAAACCATCTCGAACGGGCAGATGTCCGTTTTCGAATGGATCGAGATGTCGCGGCAGCTCGATGCCGACGGTCTCGAGATGTACTCGGGCTTCTTCACCAGCTTCGAAAACAGCTATCTCGATCGCGTGCGGGAGGCGATCGAAGCGACCGGGCGGGTGATGCCGATGTTCTGCTGTTCGCCGGATTTCACAGCGCCCGATGCCGATCAGCGCAAGCGCGAGATCGAGCGCGAAATCGACATGGTGCGCGTTACCGCTCGACTCGGCGGTAAAGGCGCAGTCTGCCGCATTCTCAGTGGCCAGCGTTATCCCGGCCTCGACTGGGAACAGGGTCGCGACTGGGTGCTCGAAGCGATCCGCGCCGTGCTGCCGGCCGCAGGCGAATACGGAATCGTGCTCGGCATGGAGAATCACTATAAGGACGGCTTTTGGCGCTATCCCGAATTCGCTCAGAAGATGGAACGCTTCGTGCCGATCATCAACGCCATCGAAGACCGCGAGCATTTCGGCGTGCAGTACGATCCCTCGAACAGCGTGGTCGCGGGCGAAGATCCCATCGCGCTGCTGGACGCCGTGGCCGATCGCGTCGTCAGCATGCACGCCAGCGATCGCTACTTAGCCGAAGGCGCCACGCTCGAGTCACTATCCGAGGCCGAAGGCAGCGAAGGCTACGCCGCAAGTCTGAAGCATGGCGTCACGGGCCAGGGTCTCAACGACTACGACGCGATCTTTTCGATTCTCGCGGGCCATAACTATCGAGGGTGGGTCAGCATCGAGGACGGCATGAACGGGATGGGCGAGATGGCGGGATCGCTCGCATTTCTGCGGGAGATGAGCCGCCGGTACTTCGAATGAACGCGCATATGATTGTCAAATATGCTTTCCCTCGCGCGTTACGCATGGCGCTCCTGGCGCGGATCGGCCACAACTGCCGTACTTGCAATAATTGCGCTCGCGCTCGGCATCGGCTCGGCTACGGCCATCTACACGGTTGCTGAAGCGGTTCTGCTGAAGCCGCTGCCGTATCACGACGCGGGCCGTTTCGTTGCGGTGTACGGCGCGCAAACGAATCAGCCGGCACAGAAGTCGTTTCTCTCTTACAACAATCTCCGCGAGTTCACACAAAAGCAACGCAGCTTCGACCTCTTCGGCTGGTTCACGTACTCGAGCTTCAACCTGACTTTCGCAGGCGAGCCCGAGCACGTTAACGCGATTCGCTCCACTCCGTCACTCCTGCGTGGCCTTGGCGTCAATCCCAAGATGGGCCGCTGGTTCGATGATGAATCCGATCGCGCCGTCATTTCCGACCGGCTCTGGCGCAGGCTCGGTTCGCACCCCGATATCATTGGCAAGCCGCTCAAGCTCGACGGCAGGAGCTACACCGTCACCGCTGTAATGCCCGGCTGGTTCCGGCTACCGCTGGCGAGTCCGGACGGCAGCTCGATTCAGACGGATGTCTGGATTCCGCTCGATCCGCAATACGAGCACGCTAATATCTACGCCGGTCAGTACTTCTGTTATGCGCACCTCAAGCCGGGCGTTACCTACCAGCAAGCTCTAGCCGACGTGAAGCGTATTGCCGCCGAATACGCGCGCGAGCATAAGGACGACCACTCGCTCGATTCCGCGAAGCTCGAAACGCTGCGCGAGGTCGTCAGCCAGGACTTTCGGCCCACACTGCTGCTGCTGATTGCTGCAACTGCGCTCCTCTTGCTCATCACCTGCGCCAATGTGAGTGGCTTGCTTGTTACCCGCGCTGTCGCTCGCGCACGCGAAACCGCGATCCGCCTTGCACTTGGAGCGGCCCAGAGCAAACTCCTGTTGCAATATTTCTCCGAAGGACTGCTGATCTCGCTGCTTGGCGCGTTCTGCGGCGTCGCACTGAGCATTGCGCTCGTTCAACTCATCGTCACCCTCGGCGCGGACGTCATTGTTCAGGCCGATCAGATCTCCGTGGACGCCACTGCCCTGCTCTTCGCCATCGCCGCTGCGTTTTTCGCAAGTCTGCTCACTAGTCTTGCCCCGCTCTGGCAGGCGCTTCGCACGGCCCCGAATGAAGTGTTGAATGATGGCGTCCGTGCATCCGCAGGATTTCGCAGCCGCCGTCTTTCGCAGGCGCTGGTAGTGGCCGAAATCGCGCTCACCTTTACGCTACTCGCAACGGGCGCTCTGCTGATCGCGCAACTCAACCGCCTCAATCGTGTCAATCCGGGCTTCGATCCGCGGGGTCTTACTACTTTTCAACTCAGCTACGGCGACGCAAACCGCCTTGCGCAATATCAAAACGTCCTGCTCGACGAGATTAAGAACACGCCCGGCATCACCTCTGCAACGCTAAGCAACCACCTGCCGCTGAATGGCTGCTGCTTTTCGACCACTGTTTTCCCCGAAGGCGCACCCGAGCGCTACGATTCCAAACGCGTCAGTTTTGTTCCCACCACTCCTGATTACCTCGCCACCATGCGGATTCCGCTGCGAGCGGGCCGCTTTCTGACAGCGCGGGATACCAACGAAAAGCTGCTCAACGTGGTAATCAATCAGGCGGCGGCAAACCACTACTGGCCTCATGGCGCGCTCGGCGCCTACGGACGGCTGGAAAGCGTTAACGGCACGCGCTTTCAGGTGATCGGCATTGCGGGCGACGTTCGCAACGACGGTCTCAACAATCCAACCGTCCCCGAGATGTATTTGCTCAGCAGCCTGACAGCACCGAACCCTGCCTGGTTCATCGTTCGCTCGCCGCTTCCCGAAAAGATGCTGATAGCGGCGATCCGGAACACCATCCGCCGCGTGAATCCGGAGCAGCCCATCTATGACGTGCGCCCCTACCAGGAAATAATCGACGATTCGCTTACCTATCAGCGCGCCTCCTCGCTCCTCACCAGTTTCTTCGCCGCGGCTGCACTGCTGCTGGCCGCACTCGGCATCTACGGCGTAGTCGCGTACTCGGTTCGTCAGCGTACGGTCGAAATCGGCACGCGCATGGCGCTCGGCGCGGAAACTCGAGACCTCTGGAAGCTCGTCCTCGGCGGCGGTTTCAAAATGACGGCCGCAGGACTTGTCGCTGGCGCAATCGCCGCTGCCGTCGCGAGCGTCGCGCTCGTGAAATCGTCCGTAGTGCAAGGCGTCGAGCCCTGGCCGTTTGTCTACTCCACGCTGCTGATCGCGCTCATCACACTGGCCGGATCCTTCTACCCCGCCTGGCGCGCCACGCAGCTCTCCCCGATGGTGGCTATTCGCAACGAGCCCGGCGGTATATGACTGGCCCTGCGGGAGCGCATGCATCGCCAAAGCGCAACAGCCGACCGCGCTCCCGTCGAACCACAGCTCGGCGATTTCGTCCATGCCGCACGCGCCGCAAACTCCGCCACGGGCGCTCTCCAGATCGCGCTCGATACGCTCTGCGAAAAGCTGGAAGCTCATTCCGCTGTCGTGTACCAGCGGGAGAACGGCAGCTTTTCGGCGGTCGCAACGTACCCGCCCAATCACCCCGCTCCCGGGTTGCCCGAAAACGGTTTCCTCGCCAGCCGCTTTCGCTTCTACTCCGCCGCGCTTCCCATCTCGGCCGAAGATTTAGATTCCTGGCAGCGCTGGGCCGCTGACCAAAAGCCCGAACACCTCGCCGAACTCGGAAATCTGAAGCAGCTTGATGTTCGGTTCGCGGCGCCGCTGCGAGGCACAAACGAAATCATCGGCCTGCTCCTGCTCGGCCCATCGACGGCAACATCCCTGCACAACTGGCCGCACATGCTCGCGTTGATGCTCGAAAACACGCGCCTCACCGCACGCGTGCTGGAGCAGGAAAAAATCAATCGTGATCTCGCACTCGCAGCCGAAGTGCAAAAACGTCTGCTGCCTGAAGGCTATCCCGAATCGAGCGCCGCGGATCTCGCCGCCTTCACTCTCCCCGCCCGCAGCGTTGGTGGCGACTACTACGATTTCCTCCGCGTCGGCCCCGATTCGCTCGGTATCGCGCTCGCCGACGTGGCAGGCAAAGGCATTCCCGCCGCGCTCATCATGTCGGTCGTACAGGCTTCTTTGCGCATCCTCGCGACCGAATCGCACATGCCGTTGCCGGAGCTCGTTGCGAAACTCAACCGCTTTCTGCATCGCTCCACCGGCGTGAGCAGCTATGCAACATTCTTCTACGCGCAGCTGAACGAAACAACGCGCGAGCTGCGCTACGTCAACGCCGGCCACAATCCGCCCGTGCTGGTGCGATTACGTGCCCACGAAAACAATCTCGAAGAGCTCGCCACCGGCGGCATGATCATCGGCATGTTTTCCCAAGCGCAGTACCAGGAAGCCCAACTCGTGCTCGAACCCGGCGATGTACTCGTCGCTTTTACCGATGGCGTCACCGAAGCGCTCAACGACGCTGAAGAAGAGTTCGGCGAGGAGCGTCTCAAGGCCCTGCTCTGCCGGCTCGCCCATTTGCCCGTACACGAAATGGCGCGTCACATCAGCGCGGAACTGAAGCAATGGATCGGCACCGCTCCACAACACGACGATCTGACTTTTTTGATTCTGAAGGTCCGTTGATCCGATAATGTCGGTTGGCCCAGGCGATATTCCTGCGGGGGGCCCGGCAGCTGCTTACGTTGCGCGGACCCTCGGTGCCCCGAACCGGCAGCGCGCTGGGAAATCTGGAAATCATCGAAGATGGTTCGCTTCTGATCCGCGATGGTGTAATCGTGCAGGTCGGATCGACACGGCGTCTCGAGAATCTCAGAGAGGCGCGTCAGGCCGTCGAACTGGCGGTAAACGGCGCCGTGGTGATGCCGGGATTTGTGGACGCATCGATGGCCGTGCAGGCAAGTGTCGCACCGAATGGCAGAGTGACTGCTACTCCATTTTTCGAGACCTGCTCTGCACTGCTGCGCTCGTCGGTCCAGCACGGAACGCTCCATGCACAATTGCGAGTGAGTGCGGGCAGCAGTGACCTTCGTGCCAATTTTTCCGCGCTGCGCCAGATCCTGTCGCTCGGGTCACGGATGCACGGGCTTACTCGGTGCTGGAGCATGGCCGAGGAGACCACGCTTTCCAATTCAGTCGAAGCGATTGCTCAATTGGCGGAACGTAAGCTCGCGCATCGCATCGACGTGCCGGCAACAAGCAGGACCCAAGCGCTGTACGCCGCTGCCCACTCGGAGAGGCTCGGCATCAACCTGCTCTATCAAAGCGGCTGTCGGGAGGATTTGCGAGACACACTCGCAAGTGCGCGTCCTCGTACCGTGATCTGCGAGGAAGCTTTGCACGATAACGAGTGTTCGGTCCTGGCGGAATTCGGTCTGCCGGTGGTGGTCGCGCCGATTCGTTGCCTCATCAACGATATTTACTGCGGCAGCGTGCGGCGGCTAATACAGTGGGGTGGCGCACTGGCGCTGGGGAGCGGATACGAGTCACGTGAATCGCCTGTCTTCAATATGCAGATGGCGATTTCTCTTGCGGTTCTCAGACTCGGATTATCTGCTGAAGAAGCGATCGCGGCGGCAACTGTAAATGCCGCGTACGCAGCCGGAGTCGGTCATTTGACGGGTACGCTCGAAGTGGGCAAGCGAGCCGATTTGCTCATACTGGATCTCCCCGATTACCGCGAACTGCCGCGTCAGTTCGGAAGTAATCACGTGCTGCTCGCGCTGCGTGAAGGCAAACTCGCCGTGAATCGCAGCGGCCACAAGGTCATCCTGGTTTAAGGTGAAAGCTTGACGGAGTCGCTGATTGAATGTGTCCCGAACTTTTCGGAAGGGCGAGACTCGGCGCGCATCGATACAATTTGTTCCGCGATCGCCGCTACTCCGGGCGTTCTCGTCTTGAACCGAACCAGCGATTGGGATCACCATCGCAGCGTCATCACATTCGCCGGCCGTCGCGAACCGGTCGTTGAAGCAGCCGTCCGCGCGGCCCGCGAAGCTGCCCGGCTGATTGATTTGCGGCAACATCGCGGCGTTCACCCGCGCGTGGGGGCTCTCGATGTATTGCCATTTGTACCGCTCGGCTCGGCGACCCTTGAAGACTGCGCCACCCTTGCTCATGCGGCTGGCGAGCGAATCTCCGCCGAACTCGGCATCCCAGTGTACTTCTATGGAGCCGCCGCACGCGTCCCCGAACGCGCGGCTCTCGAGAACGTGCGGCGCGGGCAATTCGAAGTGCTGCGCGAAGAGGCGCTGCAAAATCCGGAGCGCGCTCCCGACCTCGGCGGCCCAGCTTTACACCCGAGCGCCGGCGCGGTGATCGTCGGTGCACGCAAGATTCTGATCGCCTTCAACATAAATCTCAGAACGACTGATCTTTCCATCGCACGCCGCATTGCCCGGTCGATACGAGCCAGCAGCGGCGGACTACCGGCTGTGAAAGCCCTCGGCGTACCGTTGCCGTCGCGCAGTCTCGTGCAGGTCTCCATGAACCTGACCGATTTCACAATGACGCCTCTGCACGTTGTGTACGAGGCGGTGGAGCAACTAGCCGCAGCGGAGCGCGTAGAGATTGCCGAAAGCGAGCTCATTGGACTTCTGCCGCGCGCCGCCCTCGATGCTGCATTTTCGCATTACCTCAAGCTGCCCGGGTTCGGAGCCTCGTGCGTCATCGAAGACCAGATCAGACCGCTGCAATTTGCAACGGTTACCCCCGGCGGGATATTTCTTCCAGGCGAGCGAATCTGCTAGGCTGGCACGAATCCAATGTTTCGCCGTCTCGTTTTGTTTTTTGCATTCACGCTCACTTGTCAACTTCTTGCCCAGAGCGATAACGGCCTGAGCGCCTATAAAGACGCCAACTTTGAAGCCGCCATTCCGCTTCTGGAAACCGCTCATGCGCAGTCTCCCAAAGACCCCGCCGTTCTGGCCGCGTTGCTCTCGTCTCTTACGGCCGAGGACCGGGTCGATCGCGCGGTGGAAATAGATCAGGAAGCAGCCGCGTTCGGCAATGTGCCCGAAGTGCTCGTCGCGCGCGGAGAATTTGCCTTCCACATGGGCGACATGCCGGGCTCCGAGAAGCTCTTCAAATCAGCGCTGCAGTTGCAGGAAAGCAATGCCCGCGCGCTGTTTGGGCTGTCGCGCCTGTTCCGCGCGGCTTCGTACTATCGGACAAGCCGGCTGGATGTTCTAAAGGCGCACGAGATCGATCCCAACGATGCGCTGATCACGCAGGCTTTCCTGCGCTACGTGCCGGCGGAAAAACGCGCGGCACTGCTACAGCCTTTTGCCGCAGCCCATCCCTGGCTGTATCGCCGTTACCAGGAGCAGGAAGAGAACGTATCGGCGATCAAAAACGCGGTCGCTGAGCGAAAGCTGTTCGCGATTGATGGACCGGCCCAGGAGACCACTCTCAAATTCGCGCTTCTGCTGAGAGACCCGCACCACGCGCAGGGCGTTGGCCTCGATCTCAAGATTGGCGACGGCCGTCCCGTTCGCATGCTCTTCGATACCGGAGCGAGCGGCATTCTATTGCGTCAGAGCGCGATCGATAAAGCCGGTCTGACCCATCTCGGATCAGCCGAGGCGTGGGGCATTGGCGATGCAGGTACGCGCAAGACGTTCGCGGCCATCGCCGATACCTGCGAAATCGCGAAGCTGCGCTTCCGGAACTGCCTGCTGCGAGGCATGGAAGGCAAGCGCGCTGTCGCCGGCGACGTTGACGGTCTGATCGGGGCGGATTTTTTCCAGGACTATGTCGTCTCAATCGACTTCCTGAAGAAAGAGCTGCACTTGAAACCCTTGCCGCCGCGGCCTTCTAGTCCGCAGGGTTACGACCGCTCAGTACCGCCGGATGAGACCGGCTTTACGCCGGTTTATCGCTTCGGGCACAGCCTGATGGTTTCGACCATCGTGAACCGTAAGAGCACGGGGTTGTTTTTGCTCGATACCGGTTCGGAGGCGAACAATATCGACGCAACATTCGCCCGGCTCTCCACGAAGATCCACGGCTCCGACATGCACGTTCAGGGAGTCTCCGGGCGAGTCAAGCAGGTCTATGAGGCGAGCAAAGGCGAATTGCAGTTCGCCCATTTCCGGCAGGACAACATTGGCCTGATTGCCATCGATCTAAACAACGGGCCCGAGCCGCCCACAGTACGAATGTCGGGGATTCTCGGGCTGAGCGTTCTGCAGATGTTCCGGCTGACAATCGATTACCGGAACGGGCTCGTGAACTTCGATTACGTCTTGAAATAGCGCGTTAACGGTCCGCCGCTACGCCGTGCAGCACGAAGTCGGCACGGCAGCCGTGATCGACCCAGATACCCTGCTCGTCGGTCCCCCACGAATAGCCCTTCACGCACTTGGCATCGCTGCGCTGGCGCACCATCTCGACGCCCCCCGCGACAATGGCGTTGCAGTGGTTGCCGTGGCCGCTCTCGTCGGCGCAGGTAACAACCTTTTCGCGGCCCTGGTAATCGCCAGCGCCATGATTCGGATTGTTGATTGTGCCGTAATCGGCGTTGCCGTAGTTGCCGCGTTCCACCACGAAATCGGCTCGGCAGCCGTGATCCACCCAAAGCCCGTGATCGTTTGTACCCCACGAGTAGCCCTCCTCGCAGCGTGAACCGCTGCGTTGGTGCACCATGCGTACGCGCGTATAATTGGGCGCGATGCGGCAATAATTGCGGCCGCCGTTATCGGAAGAACAGGTAATCGTCTCCGAAGGTGATCCGCCGCTTGCTCCATAACTACTCCGATCCACATCGAAATCGGCCCGGCAGCCATGATCGACCCAGATGCCGCGATCGTCAGTTCCCCAGGAGCGGCCTTCTTCACAGGGCGACCCGCTACGCTGGTGCACCATGCGCACGCGCGTGTAGTCAGGCGCAATAGCGCAGTGATGGCGGCCGCCATCGTCGGAGGAACACGTTACCGTCTCCGCAAGGAGCGTCGAGCTCGCCACAATGCCGAAGGCAACGGCACGAATAACAATTCCATTTATCGGCATGTTTGTAGTTCCAAACTAATATAGCGGAACTAGAACCCAAGCCGCAGCTAGCGCGTGCAGCTTCGAAGCGACGCCTCGCGCAGCGCTCGAAACAGCTCGTCAGGACGAATCGGCTTTGAAACATAGCCGTCCATGCCGGCCGCCGCACACGCCTCGCGATCTTCCTTCATGGCGCTGGCCGTCATGGCGATGATGGGAACAAAGCCACCTGTTTTTTGCTCGCTGGCACGGATGGCGCGGGCCGCTTCCAAACCGTCCATTTCGGGCATGTGAATGTCCATGAGTATCAGATCGAACAAACCGCTTTTGGCTTGTTCCACTGCGGCTGTTCCGGTTTCAACTGCAACCACAGCGTGACCGTGTTTCTCAAGCAGACGAATCGCGAGCCGTTTATTGACCGCGTTGTCTTCGGCCAGGAGGATACGTAGCGCCGGCTCTGCATCCCGGGAATCGTCCTCGGCTTGGCTCACGCGAAGGCTAGAGGCAGCTCCCGGAGAGAACCGAGCGGTGAAGCGGAACGTGCTTCCCTGATTGTCCTCACTCTCAAGCCAAATCGTCCCGCCCATCAATTCAACGAGCTGACGGCAAATCGCCAGACCCAGTCCCGTACCCCCGAAACGGCGCGTGGTGGAGCTGTCAGCCTGCTCGAACTCGCGAAAAACGGCGGCGTGCTTGTCGCGCGGGATGCCGATGCCGGAATCCTGAACAGAGAATTCGCACCGCACCCGGCCGTCCTGCTGACCGAGGTAGCGGGCACTTACGTTCACGAAGCCGGACGGAGTGAACTTGATCGCGTTGCCGACGAGATTCAACACAATCTGCCGCAGCCTGAGCGCATCGCCTCTTACGGCGGCTGGCAAAGCCGGATCGACGAACAGGTTCAGAGCAAGAGACTTCTGCCGCGCACGGCTTTCAAGCAGCGAAACACATTCCCGCAGGCAGTTCTCAATCGAGAATTCGGACTCGTGCAGCTCCATTTTCCCGGCTTCGATCTTCGAGAGATCGAGAAGATCGTTGAGCAGGGTGAGCAGCGATTCCCCGGAAGCCCGAATGGTCTGCAGTAATTCGCTTTGCGAAGCTGAGACGCTCTCGCCAGCGGCCAGTTCCGCCGCCAGCAGCACCCCATTGAGCGGCGTCCGGATCTCGTGACTCATGTTGGCCAGAAATTCGCTCTTGGCGCGATTGGCCGCTTCGGCGGATTCCTTCGTCGCGCGCAGTTCCCGCATTTTGCCGTGAATGATCTCCGTTTGTGCGCGTACTTTGCGGCGTAGCAGAGCGCCCCAGGTAAAGAACGCAATCAGCAGAGCCGCCATGGTGCCGACAACCCAGAGACTGCGCCGGAACGTCCACCAGGACGGCCGTGAGAGCACAATTACGTCTGCGGGGGAGCGGAGCAGCAGTTTCAGTGTCCCGGAATTTGTAACCGACGAGACGCCGGAAAGCCGCAGTCGGCTGCCCGGCTGAATTGTCGAGAATATGGGCAATGCGGCCGGCTCATTCAACTGCGCCTCCACGATCGTCTTCCCGCTCTCGACGATCAGCACCTGCTCATGGACGGTCAGAGTTCGATCGAGCAGACGCCCATCGAGTTGCACCAGTTCTCCCTCCTGCGCTTCGTGCACCACCTGGGCGGCCGCAGCAACTCGCGGGGTGACAGGCTTTCCGACAGCCAAACGGCGAATCACCGCTTGCTCCAGAACCGGGTCGTTTTCCCCGATCGCAGGAAATCCGACCGCTTCCACACCGTCGCCCGGTTCGAGCCGGATCGTCTGACTCGAATTGACGCGAATATTCGAACTCTGGCCTTTGATGAAGAGGAAGCTGCCGGGCCGGTAAAGCGTGACAATTCCCCGCAGGCGAACGCGATGCCCAGCCGTTCCCGCTACCGTGAAGCGAAGCACGCTATCGATCGGACGAACGGGAACCAGGAACGGATCCGCCAGCCCGGGTTGCAGAATTTCCACCTCGCTCCAGTCCGAAACGAAAAGGTTCACGCCGCGCAGCTGATTGCGAGCATTGAAAAGCGCTCCGCAGACGCCGCGAACCCGAATATGCGCGTCGATGATATTAGGGGGAATCCGCTTGGTATCGGGCAGGTAAACGGTGACATGTCCGCCATCCATGGCTACGTCGAGCTTGAAATCGGAGTAATTGGGAGCGGCCGAACGAACAATGCCTTCAATCTCCACCCGCAGACTGTCTCGCTGCGTCGATGCGAGCGCCCCAAATTCTTCCCGGCGAGCCACCGGAAGGGGGTGCGCGCCCAGAACGCGCCACCGCGCTCCGACGATATCCGGTGCAAAGTCGGATTGTGTCGTTTTGCCTTCGAGTTCGATCCAGTCGCCGGCTTTCAAAGCGGGCTGCCCGGGCGTAATCTGAACCCAGTTCCCGCCGGTCGCGTCCTGGATGAACATGTTCGAACTCAGGTCAGGAGCCTGCGGGCCCGTAGCCGGAGGCGCGATGTGGAAAAAGGTCACAACCGCGCGCAAATGTACCGGGTAGGCACGATTGGCCTCCGCCGGATCGAGCTTTCGGAGCTGGCCGATAGACGTCAGCACCGGCAGGCGTCCGGGAGGGGCGCCCTGGGCTGAAAAAACAAAGCCAAATAGCAGGAAGAAGGGGCTCAGCGTGCGGAAAATAGCCGGTCTGTGCTGTTGGGTGGGCAAGCGGATCCTGTTCTTCTTATTGGCTCTATCGGTTGATTTCGATGTCCCGACAGAATAGGATTTATCCGAGACCAAACAGCGGGCCGAGGTGAGCAATGGCGGCTTCTATTCAAACGCCTGCAGCGAAACGCTGCGCTTGGGACAGCCGCGAGTGCGCAGGGGACGGGCGCGCTCGCCGAGTTTGAGCCTGGCAGGTGGGAGGCGTGAGGCCCTGCGAGATTTACGTTCCCTTATTGCGTACTGACGAGCGCTCCGGAGGTCTACTCTATGCAGGTCCAGGTTGGCGAACACTTTTCACGCAGGGCCCTGCTGGCCGCCTGAGTCTAGCCGGTTTTTATGGTCGCGAAGAATCGAGGTGAGGTGTTCGCCAGCCGGACACGCGGCTGGAGTTCCTCGGACGATCCAGCAAAGCTATCGGTGCTCGCAGATGGGGCGTGCGGCGAACTATAGCTACCTCGCTGTCCCTTGCTCGTCTGATCTGGCTATTGCGACACGGGCGGCGGGATCGCCTAAGATGATGTAGTTTCGCGCGTCATCCCGCTCGATCCACTTATTTGTTAGCTTCTCCTCGGAAACGCTGGCCGGATTGCCATCGCGCTGCGCTCTCATCTTGAGCAGCGCGTTGCTTGCGACGCTCCAGCGCTGGTTGAAGGAATCGAGCGCATGGCCGACGCGGTCGCCGCGCAATATTCGCACCAGCGGATCAGCCAGATTCTGGCGCGTCGTGGTTCCGGCTGCGGACTGAAACCCATAGGCCCACGCACGGTCGATATGGCCGATTACGGCCTGAGCGCCGGCGAGGAGGATACGTTGTGGAAGACGCGCGATGATAGCCGCCCGGGCAAGCGGCGCCGGTTTATCACCCTGGTAAGAATACGTGTCGAATTCGGGGCAGCCGGCGCTATAACAGGCAAAGAAGAAATGGATGGTTCCGCTCAGATTCGCGTCGTTGGGTAATTCTGCAGCCGTCAGGTACGTATCGGGCGATACGGGTGTATTCGGCCCTTTCCACTCCTTAGTCAGAATGGCACCCTGCTTTTGATTCAGCGCGGGGTCGTTCAGGGAAAACGAAACTCCATGAGAGCCGGTAAACAAAAGCGCGGGAATGCCGGCCTCCGATTTCCCGGACAACAGGGAGACGAGGTTATTCTTGCTGGCGTTGTCGGCAAGGAACTTCGTTCGCGCATAGCCCTGCGATTGGCCGAGAGGTTCAAACCCGTTGCCGGGATCGCCATCCGCAAACGCGGTGCCGACCAGGTCGTGCAACATGGCGGTGGCCGCATCGCCTGGATTGCGAGTCACGAATAGAGCGATGTTCTTGCCGTTGGGCGGTGCGTCAGCTGTCTCGAAAGCTACAATCTTCCGGGCGTACTCAGCGTATTCTTCGGCGGTTTCGAAGTACAATCTGCCGACGGCAAAAAAGGAATCGAGATCGTACTGAAACTCAAAAGGAATATCGTCCGGCGAGCCGACCAGCAACAAGTAATAGGGCACGCCCTGCGTCGGGTCGACAATGCTCAATGCGGAGCCGTGCTGGCTGAGCCACTCGTCCGCATCCGGCTCACCAGCGTAGCCATTCTCTCCGGAGAATTTCCAGAAGCGTGCGCCCGCTTGCGATTTGCGCAAAGCGAGCAACGGTTCGAGCGCGTTCTCGACCGCCGCGACATCGGCGCTCTGCATATGCTTAGGGAAGATAATGCCCCAGCCGGCTTGCGCCAAATTGCCGGCATCGACGCTCGCAGTAACACCAAACACACCCGTCCCGGCAGGCAAGCGGCGCCGGATCGAGGCCGGGTCGCGATCGATATGCAGGAGAGCCTCAGCGCTTATGGCGGGAAGATACGCGCCGGTTTCGGCCTGAACGCCAAACGAGGGTGGCGTGGCAGCTGTGCGAGGCTGTACGGCAAGCTCGGAGAGTGCGGGCATCGAGGCAACCGTAGGTCCGACATCACCGGCGCCAACGCTAAACGAAGCTACTTTGACCTTCGCGGTCTGGGTGCCAGCCTGGTTCGATGCCCAGGCAGCCTGCCATAAAGCGTGCGCCACCTGCGGACCGTCAATATCGGAATGCGCGCCGCTGAGGCCGCTCATCTTCTCGATGAACTGGCTAGCCTCGACATTGTAAATGCAGCCGTTCTCGAAATTGTAGGTATGGTCCGTATCGAGCATGGGAGTGGCGATCGTATTCTCGGCGCCCTGGATTCCGAAAGCGCCGATTGCTCCCCATTTTGGAAGCGGCGCGCCAGTAGCAGCGAAGTTCGGGTTCTGCAGTACCAGCCCGACCGCTTTGGGATAGATCACGCCGACGGCAGTGTCGTGAATGGACTGCGTAGTGATAATGGGCCCGCGCACGGCTGGACGGCGCAGCATGGCATTGAAATAGCCTGTGCCGCCGGTAGACGGGATCTTACCCGCATAGGCCCATAACGAGAGCGCTCCCTGGATGAGAGCGAGCGAATCGATGGGCCGAGGGAGTGCGGAGGTACCGTTCAGACCGCCGCAGACGGACGACATCACGATGCAGCCAAAGCTATGACCCATCAAATGCAGCCGGGCCTGCGGTGCGGCCGCCTGTAGCTGCGCCACTAATCCATTGACTCCGCTCTCCCCGACCGAGCGAGCGCGGCGCTTCATGGTCCAGAACGAGAGTGTTCGCAAAGGTGCCAGCACTCCGCCAAGCAGGGCACCGCCGAAAGCCGCGTTGGTCTTCAGCGCGTCGAAGGCTTGCTGCGGGTCGAAGGTAGTGTGATCCGCGCCGGGTTCGGAAGCGACGTTTCCCGGGCCAAAGCCAAGTAAGGCGGCCAGCTGTTTGTAGGCGCTAGCTGTTTCTTCGGGAAGTTTGCGTGCCGCCGCATTGACTCGGTTTGTTTCGAAGATGATGTCAAGCAGAGAGCGGGCCTCGGCCGAGTCCTCCAGGCCAAGACGCGCAAGATACTTCTCTTGCAGGTCGACCTGCGGAACACCTGCTCCATTACCGGAAACAGCGAACGCAGCGACCGGCTGCAACTCCTCCTCGCCCCACGGCTCGCTCGGCCAATGGATGCCGATCCATGCCGGCCGAAAGCCCGGCCCCATCCTCGCAATACCGGTGTTGAGCCGGTTCATAGCACCGATCCAGCGATCGTATTGGTCGATCGCGGCCGCCACATCTCCGCGCCATCCATGACTGAACAAGAAGATGTCCGACGGCGGATTGTTATTGGTTTCCGCTAACAGTCTGCTGCTTAGCAGCCCGTGGTCGCCGTCGCCGTCGTCGTTACGCTCCGCGCCGCTCTTGTCGAATGCCACCAGTGCGTAGCGGGTGGAAGTTGCGGGTACCGTGCGAAAAGGCATTTTAGGTGGATGCTCCTGTGGGTTTGGGTTTCGGTTCGTCCGTATCAGGAAGGGCCATAGTTTCGCGTGAAAGACCGCCTACGAGCCTCCAATAGATGCTTTCGTAAACCTCGAGCCGGACGCTGTCGAGGAAGATGATGCGCGACGTGTCATTGCGCTGCGGATCCCAGCGCAGATCTTCTATTTTTTTCAGAGACTCGTGCCGGCCGATCAGGCGCAGGGCTTGCATCGCGAAGTAGGCAAGGTGTGATTCCTGCCGATCGAGCCAGCTATGGCAAGTCGGGATGATATCGCGCGCTGACAATTCCGCCAACGCCTGAAGCGACCGCCCGGCAAGACGATCTTCGCCCTGCTTGAGGTTGTTCTGCAGGAACTGCCATTCCGGCGATCCTTCGGCCGCTTTACCAAGCTTGCCGGCCATGTGCGCCAGCATTTCTTTGTCGCCAACGCCGTCTGTTATACAGCTGCGGACGAAGTTTTCCAGATCCTCATGGGCGAGTTCGATCAGAGAGTCGGTGACCGCCCAGCGCGTATCGACGGAAATATCGGCCCGGATGAATGCTTTCTTCAGGGCCGGATACGCCGAAGCATCGAGTGAGAGACCGAGGGCGAGGGCGGCTATGGCCGAAACCGGATCTTTTTCTTCGTCGAGCAGTTTTTGTAAGGCGCTGCAGTCGTTCTTGAACCAGGCCTCAACAACTCTCGCCAATTGGGGCATGTCGGCCCATTTGCAACGGCTCGCGAGCGCCTTCTGGGTCTCCTCGGCGGCGACGTAACGCAAGGCCTTCATGGCGGCCAGCCGCACAGCGGAGTAGTCGAAGCACATCAAGCCGCCTCGGCCGGGCCGTACACAATCGACCACCAGCGAAAGTAGTGGATCGAGAGCGCAGGGCTCACGCAGGGGGCCAAGGTGATCGATCGCTTTGATCCGGCTTGTAACCGACCGCAGCCCGATCGGACTGATCTGCTGCAGCAGCGAGCCCACGATCGACTGCACAATACGACTGTCGCTCCGAGGAGCGTCTTTGAGAAAGCTGAGCCGGGCTTCCTGCAGACAGCGGACGGCAATGAAAAGCTGATCGCCCTGATACAGAAGGCTGCCCGAAAGAATCATGCGCAGCAGCCGGGTGGTTTCCTTCCATAATCCGGCGAGGATGTAGAGCGTCTCGCACCAGAGATTCGCGCGCGACTGCCGGCCAAGTTGTGCGGTGATCTCTTCGAGGTGAAAGGTGCGTTGCTCTTCAGGAAGATTTAACAGGTATTCGGCGGCGCAAAACGCGCGAAAACCCGGGTAATTGAATCCAATTCCGTCTTCGCCGATATAGGCCAGCACATTACACGATTCGATGATGTCGGAGAGAAAATTGGAAAGAGGATAGTCGCGATTGCCGCGCAGCTTTTGCAGGATATCGAACGCCTCCGCGCCGGGCAGGCAGGAGTTGCGATGAGTGAGCGCCTCCCAGGCAAAGCGTTGTAGCGTGCCGCGCAGCCTAACCGCCGAGGTGGCCGATCCTTTGTAGCGCGAAATATCGTCGTTGATAATGCGCCCGATAATTTTCGCGCGCGAGGGGCGCAGACTTTTGCGGCGCGCGAGGCCCAGCATCTCGCGCAGCAGCCACGGAACTTCTGCCAAATCGAAGAGCGCGTTCTTTTCGAGTTCCTCGAGCAGATCGCGCTCGGGGCTGCCTTTCGCATTTCCCGGATCGCTCAGGAACTGGCGGATGCGTTCCGGACGCATGGGCTGGATGATGAGGCACTGCGTATCGACGGTTTCGGGATTATCCTCCTTCTCTTCACGAATACCGGGAAGATCGCGAACACGGAGCTGGTTTTCATCGAGCGTAAGGACGAAGCGGTGTTTACTCTTGGCGTCAGTGCCGGCGAAGTTTTCCAGAACACGGAGGCCATTGCGCACCACGTCGCCGAAGGTATCGTCGCCGTGAATCAGAAAGGCGCAGGCTTTCTGCTCGAATTGCTTGGTCAGATCCTGTACATCGAGCGTGACCCCGGTGAGATCCTCAAAATACGCGGCGACGGCGCGCGCGATGGCGAGGTCTTCTCCGTCGTATCCGGGATGGGAGAGATCGGATAAACGTAGCACGAGGCAAAGACGGTCGCTCGCAGCGGCGCGCAATTCGTGCTGGGTAGCGGCCAGATACAGACTTTCGAGCAGCTGCCGTTTGTCGCGGCCACGTTTGCCGATAAGCGCCGTGAATACTCTTCCCTCTGGTTCAAGCGACGCCCGCAATGCCTTCTCGGCATCCACTTTCAGCGTCGACTGCGCCGGTAGAGTGGCAAATTCGTCCGCTCCCTTCGGTGCAACGAGCGTCAGAGACGATTGCGGTACCGAAATCACGTCGAGAGGGAGTGCCGTGATGTGGCGCGCGTTGCGGGACGCAGTAATTCTCTGCCGCAGCTTTTCCTTCGCAAAACGCACGGCGGACTGTTTCCAGACCGAACCATCTGACAGGCGAGTGGCAAAAGCGGGTATTGACCAGCGCGCCGAGCCGTCGTTGGCGATGGCGAAACGCCCGGCATTAACGGCTCGGTCGGCGCTGCCGTCGCGCGCCAGGGATGTGTAGAAGGCGCTGCAAAATTTGCCGGCATCATCGGTGCGGATGAAGTCCTGCATGGCGACCACGCCGGGCACGCCGCACTCCACCAAATGCTGCATGAAACTGCCGACATGCGGGCGCGGATCGCGCCCGTCGACCGCGCTCTGGCAGGATTGCAGATAGATCATTCGCGTGTTCTTGAGCTGCCACTCGTGCAAGAGTTTGTCCTCGGGTGCCGGCGCGAGATCTCCTTCCTCTCCTTCCAGGAAGAGATGAAAGCTGTCTTGGTAGAAAGCGCCATGCGCGACCACGTGAAGGCCGCTCACATTGTCCGGACCGGCAAGATGCTGGCTCACCCGCTCGATCGTAGACGGTCCCGAGAGGACGTTGATATTGAGATCTGCGCAGCGTTTAAGGGTGGCCTGGTCAAGCCCTTGCTGGCCGGGTAATACCGTAAGCCTCATCCAGCCACTCTGAAGAAGCTGGGTGCAGGCCCCTACCAGCGCGTTGATTTCCGCCGAGGCCGAGATCTGGGCGAATCCCGGATTGTTCAACGGATTTGCAACAAATGCCAATAAGTGGAAGTCAGTATCTGCCGGAGGGGCGATTTCTTCGCGATTCACAGAGGCGAAGCGGGAAAAAGGCGTTTGAATATCGCAGCTGAGGGGGAGCTCGGATAGTTGCGAGAACTGGAGCCGCTCCCAGCGGAGCAGACTGAGCGGGTAGCCGGCCGGCTCGAGCAGCAGTTGCACCCGCACGTTGTTCGAGCGAGAGAGGGTGGCCAAAGCTGCTTGCAAAGGCAGCCTGGCGGTCAGGCTTTGCGCGAGCAGGCAGCCGTATTGATTCTGCGGTTTGCCGTCCGGATCATCTTCCTGCAGTTCGACTCTTCGCAATGCATCCAGGTTGATATCCACTCGCCCACCCGGATAAATGGAGGAGCGGTCAACCTGCGCCTCGACCTCAACCGTTAGCCGCGAGAGATTGCCATCCGCCGCTGGCAATTCGTCCGGTACCCGCACTCGAAGAAGCAGATGCCGCTCATCGGACGTTTGCATCGCGAATGACACCTCTATCCTCTTGTTGCGTAAACGGCGGTCTCTTATGCTTCGGAAAGACGTAACAGACAAGAACTGGAAAGAATGACAGCCTCCGGCTCCGCCACAGCCAGCGCGGCGCCCGCACTGGTGGAATCGCCCTGCAAGCCGAACGCGTGGTCGCCATCGGGCGTTATGCCGTGCATCGACCATTTGGTCCCGTCAAATTCAATGGCATTTGCCACAAAGGCGAACGAAACCGCCTGCGGCCCGGTATAGCTGACCGTGCCTTTGCTCGTTGCGCTCGGCTTCACTCCGACCTTCGCGCCAAGAACGTTTTGGATAGCGGGAATATCCAGGTCGACACCGAAGCCGTGCTCGTCGGTAGCCGTCACAGTAATTGTGTCCGACTTCAAAACATCCACCAGCAAGTAGGCTTCGGCTTCGGGGCTGCGAAAGTAGTGTTCGACGACCGGGTTGTCGGTCTTCAGCGTTCCTTTTGCGAGGTAATTGCCGGCGTCAAAGGGGGCAACCGAGGTCGACGTCACGTTCGAGAAAGAAAAGGCGATGCTGCGCGCTCGCTGATAAGCGAAATCGAGCGAAGGCATGCTCGCGCCGAACGCACTTAGTGCGTTCGCCAAAATGTGTATCCCGAACTGAAGGTCAAGTTTGTCCGTCTGCTGACCCTCGATGTGGGTGGCTGGATTGGGGCCGGACAATTGCGGTTCGGGCGCCGCGCTCTGCCAGGCTTTGCGCAGCGGCCCGAGCCACTGTGTAGTCTCATCTTTCCCGACCACGTCCATCGGCTCGATGCCAACCCGCGGCAGCTTGACCACGTTGTAGCCGAACTTGTTCAGGTAAGTGATGCTTGGATCCTTCTTTTTCGCCATATCCCAGCTTTCGTCTGAATTGTCGGTACTAATACGGCTAACGCACTAGCAATCGGCGTACCGTTACTCTGGGTCAGCTTTCATGCGGCTGAAGGCCGAGCCGGGCGAGCGCAGCTATTCGCCTGCATATCCCGCGGGTGCTCAACGGCCGAAGCGGAGACAACCAGTCGCCGTTCTCGGCAAAGCCCAGGCCAGCCTTGACAACGGGCTCGGTCGCGCCAGTGTTTTCCAGCCTTGTTTTTTACGCGCGGGCTCCTCTTTGCTTAACTGCGGGTAGCTCTTGTCATCGGCCGCTGCGCCGCCCAGGGGCATGATCAACTTGACAAGCACAAGCGGTGAGCATCGAAGGTCTTGCCGATGGGATACTTTGCGCAGTGTCGAAGCCGCATCGATGATCCCATCAGGTCAGACTGGCAAAACCAATCAGCAGCAGACCGGCCAGGTAACCGGCGAACATCAGCGCAACGAGCGGCATAGTGCCCGTAGGCGCAGCTTTGAATTCCTTCCAGATGAGCACGCCCCAGATCGCCGCGACGAGCGTTGCTCCCTGCCCCAGCGCGTACGAAATGGCCGGCCCGGCCACTCCCGAAGCGATTACGTTGAGCCCAAAGGCGAGCATCCAGATGGCTCCGCCCAGAATGCCGAGCGAGTGCAGATAGGCGCTGCCGGCGAAGTACTCCCGATAGGTGCGTCCGGCCGTTTTCATGAAAATCGTGTTGACGATGACGTTACTGGCGAGGACACCGAGCGAGAAGAAAAACAGTGCGGTATACGGCGTCAGCTTGCCGGGCACGATCAGGCCCGAGTTGAATTGGGGTGAAAGAGAGCGAATCAGCCACGGATAGAAAAAGCCCATCAGGCAGCCCGCGACCACGGCAAATACAATTCCTTTGGCCCAGTTGCCGGTTGTTGAGCGCGGCAGTTTCCGGTAGGCCAGTGCCGAGAAGATCATGGCCAGGAGCACAAGCGCAACTCCGATAAACAGCAATCCGGCGTTGCCTTTGGGCTGCTCCTGATAGCTTTTCAAGGTTCCGATGATGAGCGCCAGCCCGATACCAACCGGAAAAGCGATCGACATGCCGGCCGCGTCGATGGCGACGACCAGCAGAATATTGGCCACGTTGAACAGAACACCGCTCACCAGGGCCTGCCCGATCGCACCGGAAGAAGCGAGCTTGAGATTCTGCACAGCGCTCATGCCGCCCGCGCCCATGCTGCCCGCGGTAAACATGAACAGCACGCTGAAAAGCAGCAATCCCAGCGCGTAATCCCAGTAATAGAGTTCAAACGGCCATTTCGTGCGACCGGCGAGCTTCTGGGTATTGGCCCAGGAGCCCCAGCCGATCATCGTAATGGTGCAGAACAGGATGGCGAGCGCGTTTGAATGTACCGTGAACACTAGGCGATAAAGTAACACTTCAGACTATGAAGACCGGTTTGTTGATGCTGTGGCTGGCGGCCGCTTCCTGCGCGCTGGCGAAGACGCCCCTTATTCTTTCGACCGATGTCGGTAACGAGATCGACGATCAGTGGGCAATCGCCTACATGCTGGCGAGTCCCGATTTTGATGTGCGAGCCATCATCTCGGCGCACGCTCCCAGTTTGCCGGCGCCCTCGGCCCATGCCACCTACGAGATCCTCGTCGATGAAGTCGAGCACCGGCTCGGGATGAATGTGCATCCGCCGCTGTTCGAGGGCTCGAGCGAGCCGCTCAGCGGCGGTGAGCCGCACATGAATGCCGGAGTCGATTACCTCATCGAGCAATCAAAAGAGTTTTCCGCGGGCAATCGCCTGACCGTGCTCACGATTGGCGCTGCCACCGACGTTGCTTCGGCAATTTTGAAGGATTCATCGGTTGCGCGGCGCATTCGCGTAGTGGCGATGGGTTTCCGGAGTCTGCAGGAAGCCGGGCATGAGTACAACGTGGAGAACGATCCGAAGGCCTGGCAGGTGATTCTGGATTCCGATGTACCGGTGGTGATCGGAGCCGGCGACGTTTGCCAGCGCGATCTGGCCATGAGTTTTGAGCACGCGAAGACGTTTCTCGCCGGGCGCGGCGCGTTAGGCGCCTGGCTCTGGCGCGAGTATCAGGAATGGTATTTCCGGAATGTGAAGCCGCTGCGGCAGAACGATTTCTCCAAACCCTGGGTGATCTGGGACATCATCACGCTGGCATACCTCGAGGGCATGACGGAACAGGACCAGATTGCGCGCCCGCAGCTGCGGGATGATCTTTCATTCCAGCAAACGAATAACGGAAAGAAGATCGGATGGATCAGAAGCGTCGATTCGGCGCGGCTGTGGGACGACTTCGCCAGGAAACTGGACTATTATCAAAGCACGCACGCGGTGGATTTGACGGCGTGCACGTTGAATCGCCGATAGCTCGGGAGGTTCAGACATGACGAGCAACAAGGTACCGCGTCGTACATTCCTGAAGGCAAGCGGAGCGGCCTTCGCTTCGCGCAGCGTTGTACTAGAGCAGACTGCGCCAGCGGCTTCGAGCGAGCGTCTGCGCATCGGCATCATTGGCATCGGAATGCAGGGTTCGGGACTGCTGCCGAATGCCATTTCCCTGCCCGGCATCGAATGTGTGGGCGCGGCCGACCTTTACGACGGCCGCCATCTGCTGGCGCAACAAATCACCGGCAATCCGAAACTGCCGACGACCCGCCGCTATCACGACTTACTCGACCGCAAAGACATCGACTGCCTGATCGCTGCGGTGCCGGACCACTGGCATATGCGCGTGGTGGTGGACGCCTGCAACGCGGGCAAGGATATCTACTGCGAAAAGCCGATGTCGCATACCGCTGAGCAGGGCTTCGAAATGGTCAAAGCGGCAGCCGATAACAAGCGCATCGTGCAGATCGGTTCGCAGCGCGTCAGCTCCGAGCTGTGTAAGAAGGCTCGGGAATTGTACAAACAGGGCGCGATCGGCGAGATCGAAATGGTCGAGCTGTCGCTTGGCCGGAACGATCCGACGGGCGCATGGGTCTATCCGCCGCCTCCGGATTTGTCGCCTCAGAATCTCGATTGGGAAACGTGGCTCAACGATGCGCCTAAGATTCCGTTTGATCCGGTCCGCTTCGCGCGCTGGCGCTGCTGGAAGGAGTACGGGACTGGGGTCGGCGGCGATCTCATGGTTCATCTGATCAGCGGAATGCTTTACACCCTCGACTGGAACAAAGCGCCGCGCTCGGCTATGGCGCTGGGCGGCATTTTCCGTTTCAAGGACGGGCGCAACATGCCGGACCTGCACACGGTGCTCTTCGATTACGACGGCATTCCGGTGTACGTGCGGCTCGACCTATGCTCGGAAACTCCGGAGTTCGCTCGTTTCCTCGGGCCTAAGGGCGTGCTCGAAGCCACGGGTAAAACGCTACGCTACGTTCCGCAGAGCGGACAGGATACCGAGCCGAGCTATTACGCGAATAGTTTTCCACGCGAGATGCACGAGAGGTACGTCGAGGAGTGGCGCCGCGAGCACCATCAAATTTGGGGGGCCGAAGCCATTGACAGCGAGACGCACTACGACGGTCCCGATTGGGATGACGTGAGACCGCATCTCTGGAACTTTTTCCAGGCTGTCCGGTCGCGCAAGCCGGTGGCGGAGGATGCCGTTTTCGGCAATCATGCGGCGATTGCCTGCCACATGGCAAACGAATCGTATTTCCGCAGATGCCCGGTTCGCTGGAACGAAGCCGAGCGACGAATCCTTTCAGAAAACGGGGCAGGCTAATAAACCCGCCCCTTGTATTCGGGTGTCCTTAGACCGCTCCGCGCCGTCCGGCAAGCAAGCTTACCAGGAACAACACGAGAAAGATGACGAAGCAGATCTTCGCAATCGAAGCAGCTGCTGCGGCGATGCCACCGAAGCCCAAAATAGCTGCCAGGATGGCGATGATGAGAAACACCCATGTGTACCAGAGCATGTGTTGGTTTATCTCCTCCTTTCAGCTAAGAGCATTTCCCGTACCACTGAATTTTCAGCAGTAATAAACCACTAAGTGCTTCAAAGTAGACCAGTTATTTTTTATGTCCACTTTGAGACGGGTTCGCCGCCCTTTATCCAATAGGAAGTATTTGCGGACCCGGTAGGAAGAAACTATAAGGCGCTCAGGCAGCTGTCCGCCCGCTTACACGTTTTTCTTTGCTGTCTCGCTGCTCGCGTTCGACTTCCTTCATGGCAGGCGGTTGCTTCTGCCAGCCATCCCAGAGGGCAGCGATGTTCGCAAGGAACAGCCGGGGCTTTTCGACGTAGACGCGCTCGGCAAGAGCGAGCGCCTTCTCCTGTAATTCCTTCTGATACTGGTCGGCCAGGGCGAGAAAAACGCGCACGGTCTGCTCGCCGCCGAAATGGTCGGGGTTCTCTTCCAGTTTCTCGCGGAGGACGCTTACGTTGTGGTCCTCGCCGAGCCAGGTCTCAAGCTCCTTGAGGCTTGCCTCGTGAGCCTGCATCACTTCCGTCCAGATGCTTTCGAGCAGGCGGACGTGATACCAATGGTCCTTCACTCGCTTCCGCAGATCGTGATAAGAGACGATGTCGCGCTTCTGCTGCGCTCGTTTCAGAGCACGGCGACCGTCGCGGTAGCTGCGCTTCAGGCCCGGGGCAATCGCTTCGAACCCGTCAGCCCCAAGCGGCCAGCCCCGGATCCGCTTGGCCGCCGCGCGCAGAGCCGAAGCCGCGCGAGGAATCGTCTTTGAACGCGTAAATTGGTGTTCAAGCTCTCGTTTTTGCCGCTGGAGCCCTCTGCGTACCGTGGCCAGCAAGCGCCGGTCGAGCGATGCGCCGAGCTGTTCTTCAATGTGGCCGACCGTTTCGAGTAGCGCGGCCGCATCGCGGAGCACAGAGAGCTGATGGCCGGTGTCGCGAAAACGCTTGTTCTCCTGGTTGAAAGTTTTACCGAGCTCCGGCGCGACCAAACGCAATAAGGCGCGGGTCTTCTTGATACTTTTGCGAGCCTCATGGACCGATTCATCCCGCTTCCGAGGCGCAACCCGGCTCAAAAGGTCGACCGCCGAATCGATCTCTTCATGAGCGATACGGCGGACGTTCTCTTCTATCGATTGCTTCGCTTTGAAGCGATAGGGCATGTGAGTGCTTACGAGTGACCTTCGTGCGCGGCAGTCGGAGCAAAGTTGGCCGAATCACCGCCATTGTAGAGCTTCTGCGCCTCGTCCTTGCGGCCGAGCGTTTCGAGCGCGGCGGAAGCGACGTGCTCAACAGTGAAACCGAAGTGCTTCATGATTTCCTCGCCGGGAGCGGAAGCACCGTAGTGGTCGATGCCGATCATGATACCTTCGTCGCCGGCCCAGCGCTCCCAGCCGTAGGTGGAACCAGCTTCGACGGTAACGCGTTTCTTGATGGATTTGGGCAGAATACTTTCGCGATAGGCAGCATCCTGCTTTTCGAAAAGAAACCAGCTCGGGAGGCTGACCACGCGCGCCTTGACGTTGTACTCCTTCAACTTTTCCTGCGCTTTCGCACACAGGGCTACTTCCGAACCAGTCCCGATCAGGATCACGTCGGGTTTGCCGCCTTCGGCTTCCGAAAGAATGTAGCCGCCCTTGCTGACATCGCCTTTGGCACCATTACGCGTCAGATGCGGCAGATTCTGCCGGCTGAAAGCGAAGAGGGTGGGCCCATTGTGCTCGATCGCGACAGCCCAGGCCTCAGCCGTTTCGGTGGCATCGGCCGGGCGCACCACATTGAGATTGGGGATGGCGCGCAATCCGGCGAGCTGCTCGATCGGCTCGTGTGTCGGTCCATCTTCGCCGACGCCCACGCTGTCGTGCGTGAAGACGTAATAGCACTTCAGATTACTGAGCGCACCCAGACGAACGGAGGGCTTCATGTAATCGGAGAAGACAAGGAAGGTCGCGCTGAAGGGAAGCAGCCCTCCATGCGCCGCCATACCGTTGACGGCGGCGCCCATCGCATGCTCGCGCACCCCGAAAGCGACGTTGCGTCCGGCATAACCCCAGACACCGCCTACTGCACCCTGGATGGCGGGACCACCGGCCTCGGGTGGCTGAAAATCGCCCTCGCCCTTGAGCGCGGTGTTGGTGGAAGGATTCAGATCGGCCGAGCCGCCGATGATGTTCGGAATGTGCTTGGCGATAGCGTTCAAGGCCTGGCCGCCCGCGGCACGAGTGGCGATTGGCTTGTCTTCCGGCTTCCATTTGGGCAGATCGGCGCGCCAGTTCTCGGGAAGCTTACCGGCGATCATCTGCTCGAGCTCGGCGGCTTCTTTGGGGAACGCCTTCTTGTAAGCGTCGAGCTTCGATTGCCATTCCTGCTGCGTTTTGCCGCCCTTCTCGCCGATTTTGCGGAAGAAATCGACCGAGTCCTGGGGTAGGTAAAACTTGTCCATGCTGCCCCAGCCGAGCGCTTTTTTCGCGGCCTGCAGTTCTTCTTCGCCGAGCGGATTGCCATGAGCTTCGAAGGTGTCCTGCTTTTTCGGGCTGCCGTAGCCGATGTGCGTGCGCACCAGGATCAGCGACGGCTTGAAGTGCTCGTTGCGCGCCTCTTCGATCGCCTTGGCAATTTCTTCAGTATCGTTGCCGCGCTCTACGTGTCGCGTGTGCCAGCCATAGGCCTGGAAGCGCTTGGCGACGTCCTCAGTGAACGTCAGGTCCACTCCGCCGGCCAGCGAAATATGGTTCTGGTCGTAGAGAAAGATCAGCTTGCCGAGTTGCAGATGGCCGGCGAGCGAAGCGGCTTCCTGGCTGACGCCTTCCATGAGATCGCCGTCGCCGCAGATACCGTAGGTGTAGTGATCGATGATCGTGTGGCCGGGCTTGTTAAACCGTGCCGCGAACCAGGCTTCGGCGATGGCGAGTCCGACCGCGTTACCAAAACCCTGGCCCAGCGGACCCGTCGCTACTTCTACCCCGGGCGTATGGCCGCGCTCCGGATGGCCGGGTGTTTTGCTGCCCCATTGCCGAAACCGCTTCAATTCTTCGAGCGGCAGATCGTAGCCGGTGAGATAGAGCAGGCTGTAGAGCAGCATCGAGCCGTGCCCGGCGGAAAGAATGAAGCGGTCGCGGTCGAACCATTTCGGATCTTTTGGATTGAACTTCAGGAACTTTGTCCAGAGTGTGTAGGCCATGGCAGCGGCGCCCATGGGCATGCCGGGGTGGCCGGAATTGGCCTGCTGCACGGCGTCGGCAGACAGAAAGCGAATCGTATTGATGCAGAGTTCTTCTAGAGTTTGGGTTTCGGTGGTCGTAGGCACGTTCTTATCTCCTGGTTGGACTCAAATCCGGCACGTTGTAGCGCAAAGTAACAGGGTAGTACGGCGAAAATTTTCGAATTTCGCGTTGGGCCTGGCAAGAGAGAGAAGCGGTGCGTAACGGAACCCCGAAACGCTGATCCGGAGCCTCACGGGTCTTTGCCGTCTAGCGCGATTCCGTAACGCTGAGATACCGATCGATCGCAACGTCCGTGAGTTGCTGCTGCTTCTTATCCGGCCAGGTGATGCTGAGACGGTCCACCTTGCTGCATGCGCCGAGCCCGAAATGCAGCCGGGGATCGTTGCGGGAGAGATAACTTCCGCCGCTCCGGACCGCGTCCGACTGTGTGTGCGCGCACGCATTGATCATGACCGTCGCTCCTATGGCATCGCGGTTCGGAGACAGACCATGCAGCGCGAGGCCGATCCAATGATTGCTGTTGCCGGTTTCGTTATGGAGCAGCAAGGGTGCGCCCGAAATCGGCAGAACGATCAGATCCAGCCGGCCGTCGTTGTCGAAGTCGCCAGTTGCCGCTCCGCGATATGAGTTATTGGGTGGAGAAGGATAGGAAAAGGCGATCGCGCTCTTGGTTCCCGCACTTCGGAAGATAACGACCGGCTCGAAGTAATCCGGATCGGTCGGGTAAACGTGGCCGTTTGCCGTCCAGAAGTCGTTCCTGCCCGCGTTATCAAAATCAGCCAGCCCGCAGGCCCATCCCAGATATCGGCTGGTGACCGCCATCAGGCCCGCGCCGGAAGAGACCTCTTCGAAACCGCCCGATTTGCCGCGCCGGAACAAGGGAACATAATCGCGGCTAAAAACGGTCGTCAGCACGTCCATATCGGTTCCTGCGCCGTACGATCCGATCGCCACGCCCATATTCGATTGCGTGCGCCCGTCCGCGTTTACGGCCACGCCGCGATCGAGGCCCTGTTCTTCAAACTTGCCGCTGCCCTTGTTGATGAACAGATAATTCGGATCAGAGTCGTTCGCGACGAAGATATCGAGTTTGCCGTCCCCGTTGAAATCCGCGGCAACTGTCGTGAAGCCGTGCGCCTCCGGAACCCCCGCTATCCCGGATACCTTTGTCACATCTGTGAATGTGCCGTCGCCATTGTTGCGATACAAGACACTATGTTCCCCCTTCAGCCCAACCGGTCCGCAGAACACACGCTGGCCATACCAATCGCAAACGGGCGCCGGGTCGGTCCAGCGCATCGAGCGCAGGTCCACATAGCCCGTGATGAAGAGATCCAGTCGCCCATTGCCCTCGAAATCGCCGAATGCGCTGCCGGTGTGCCATGCCACGGAATCGCGCAACCCGGCGGCGCCGCTGACTTCGGTGAATGTGCCATCGCCGTTGTTCTTGTAGAGCAGATCGCGGCCGATCGTCGTAATTAAAATATCGACGAAACCATCACCGTTGTAATCGGCGGCGTTGGCTCCGGTGCCCCAGTACGGATTGACGAGTCCCGCGCGCGCCGTGACATCTTCGAAGCGGCCGTTGCGCAGATTGTGGTACAGATAGACGCCGCTTGCCGGGGCAGACGGGGGAGTACCGGCGAGCGTCTGCCGGAGCTGCTGCATCGTACCGCCGTTGACGATGAGCAGGTCCATGTAGCCGTCGTTATCGTAGTCAAGCCAGGCCGCGCCGCTGCCGTTCGCTTCCGGAATCCAGCGCTTCTCCGGACCGCCGCATCGCATACTGGCGCGAATGCCAGCCTGTTCGGCTACGTCCTGGAAGGCTAGCGGAAACACGCCGGCGCACAAAGAAATTCCGGCGGCACACGCCAGCAAACTCACGAGCGAAACAAAACGCGGGCTCACTCTCAGGCTCTATAGTGTAACCATGGCGCCGTGGTCTGCCATTCGGATTTTGTTTCTTGCGGTTGCGATTGCGGGTATAGCGCCCGCGCAGTCGGATCGTGTCGATACGTTGCACGCTGAAGCAAGCGCGGCGGAAGCGTCCGGCGATTTTGCGACGGCGATCGATAAGTACCGCGAGATACTCAAGCTCGATCCGCAGCTTGCTCCGGCGTACAACAACCTTGGAGCGCTGTATGTCAAGCAGGGGCGTTTCGCGGATGCGGCGGATGTGCTCGAGCGCGGTCTGAAAGTGGACAGCCGGATGAGTTCAGCGCGCGCACTACTTGGTTTATCGCTCTTCCAAATGGGCGAATATGCGAAGGCGCGGCCGTATCTGGAGGCTGCACTGAAGGCGCATCCCGCCGATGACAATGCGGAATTCCTGCTGGTCAACGATCTGACGAAGCTGGGCGAATTCAACGCAGCCGCGGAGCATCTGCAGAGACTGGCGCAACGGCAGCCACGGAATGAGCGCGTCTGGTATTTGCTCGGCCGCGTTTACATGCAGCTCGGCGAACAGGCACTGTCGAAGATGAACGAGATCGATCCAAACTCGGTCTGGGCTCACCAGATTTCGGCCGAGTTGATGGAGAGCATGAAAAATTACAACGGCGCGATCGTGGAGTACAAGAAGGCGATTGAAGTGGCCCCGAATCAGCCGGGCGTGCATTTCAAGCTGGGGGATCTGTACTGGAGCCTCCAGCAATGGGACAACGCAACGGAACAGTTTCTGGCGGAGCAGAAGATTGATCCGCGGAATTGCCTGATCGAGTACAAGCTGGGCGATATTCTCGTCGAAAAAGGCGTGGAGATGGAGGAGGCGCTCAAGCACGTCGACAAGGCGCTGGCAGGGTGCCCGAATCTGACGGAGGCGAGAGCGGATCGCGGACGCGTGCTCATCAAGCTGCATCGCGATCAGGAGGCGATTCCGGAGCTGCTGGCGGCGGAAAAGGCAAATCCGGCGGAGGCGAGCGTGCATTTTCTGCTGGTTCAGGCGTATCGCGCAACCGGGCAGGCGGAACAGGCACATTCGGAGATGAAGACCTTCAGCGAGCTCGAGCAGAAGTCACGCAATGCGCAAGCTGAACGTGCGGGCGAAGTGATTCAGAACAGCCAGACGGCTCACTGAGCCTTGTTCGGCGACTTGCTCGCATTCAGCTGCTGATATTTCGCGAATTCTTGCCTGGCTTTGTCGGGCTGGCCCTCTTTTTGATAAAGCTGTCCGAGGACGTAATGAGCCGGCGCGCTGTCCGGCTCGAGTCTTACGGCAGCTTCCAATTCTGCCTGTGCTGCCGGAAATTGTTTCGCAGCAAGATACGCCTTGCCTAGTTGCTGATGAGCCTTGGGCGAATCCGGCACAAGCGCGATGGCCTGCTTCAGATAAGGAACGGCTTCCTGGGGGCGATTGGTCTCGATGAGAAAGCTGCCCATGTCGATGTAAGGCCACGGATCTTTGCTGTCGTCGGCGATATTGGATTGCCAATCGATGGCGTTTTTGAACGCCTGATACGCTTCGTCGTAACGGCCGAGACCCTGATAGGAAAGCCCGAGATTATCTTCGGCTCGCACGTGGCGCGGGGCGAGATCGAGACAGCGCTTGAATGCGGCGATGGCTTCTTCGAAGCGGTTTTCGTTGTATTTCGTGCGGCCGAGATAGTACCAGCCGAGCACGTTGGAAGGATCAAATTCGGTCGATTTGGTGAACCACTTGTCCGCATCCTCGTAATCATTGAGCAGGACATAGTCGGCGCCGACTACCCGCAGGTCGGCTGCGCTCGGCTTGCGGTATTTCGCCCCGGCGGTGTATTCGGCCAGCGACTCGCGCGCCTTCTGCTCGCGAAACAGGATGTAGCCCAGCAGAAAGTGAGCATCCGGCGAATCGGGATGAGCAGCAGACACCCGGCGAGCTTCGGTTTCGGCGGCCGGCAGCAGATTACGGTCAGCATACGAGCGGGCGAGCGCAAGATCGTCCTGCTGGGCAAAAGCACACGTTGCTCGCAAGCTCACGATGACGAATATCAGATACCGCTTCTTAAACAACGTTGGTGTCCAATATAGTCATCATGATCGAGACCGGTCTTAAAAACAAAGTGGTCATCGTTACCGGCGCCGCCAGCGGCATCGGCAAAGCCACCGCTGAGCTTTTCGCCGCCGAAGGAGCACGCGTCGCCTGTTGGGATGTGAATCCCGGCAACCCGCCCCCCGGCGGCATCTTCCAAACGGTCAATGTCACGGATACGCTCTCTATTGACGCCGCCCTGGTCGAAATCACCGCGCTCTGGGGCGCGCCATACGTGCTCGTTAACAACGCCGGCATTCTGTGGGATGCGCAGCTGCTCAAGTACAAAGATGGCGCACTCACCGGCTCTCTCTCCGACGAGCAGTTCGATGCCGTTATCGCGGTCAATCTCAAAGGCGTATTCCACTGCGCCCGTGCCGTTGCGCAGCACATGGTTGCGGCCGCAGCGGGCGGAGTCATCCTCAATGCATCGAGCGTGGTCGCTCTATACGGCAATTTCGGACAGACGAACTACATCGCCTCCAAAGCCGGCGTGATCGGCATGACCAAAGTTTGGGCGCGCGAGCTCGGTAAACACAAAATTCGCGTCAACGCCGTCGCACCCGGCTATATCGCGACCGAGATGATCCGATCGGTGCCGGAAAAGATCCGCCACACGATGGTGGAACACACGCCGCTCGGCCGCCTCGGGCAGCCCGCAGACATTGCCAACGCGTACCTCTGGCTGGCATCCGATGCTGCAAGTTTCATCACGGGCACCGTCCTCAGCGTAGACGGCGGCGTAGTCACGGGTACATAATTCTCCGAGAGGCTTCTGTGACACTTGTACGGCTGTCGCTCGCTCTCGCCGCTCTCGCGATGTGTAGCTTCGCTCAAGCGCCCAATCTCTCGGGCGACTACTCCGGCACTCTCGGGCCGCTCCATCTCAATCTGCATCTGAAGCAATCCGGCGCCGGCTCTTTGGAAGGCACGCTCGACAGTCCCGATCAGGGTGCAAAAGGCCTGCCCTGCGCGAACATCAAACTGGAGGGCGCGAATCTCTCGTTCGATGTTCCGAGCGTCAATGGCAACTGGAAGGGAACCGTCACCTCCGATGCCGCGACACTTTCGGGCAACTGGTCGCAGGGCGGGCAGTCTGCGCCGTTGAACTTCAACAAGGATCAGCCCGCGGGCAAACCGTCGAAAGTCGATGGCGTCTGGCTCGGCACTCTCGAAGCCGGCGGTCAGCATCTGCGCATTCAGGTGAATCTCAAGAGCGACGTTACGGGCAAAGAGCACTGCACGCTCGACAGCCTCGATCAGGGCGCAATCGGCCTTCCGTGCGACAACGTCAAGTTTGAGGGCAACAAGCTCTCCTTTGATGTGCCAAGCGTACACGGCAACTGGTCTGGAACGCTGAGCGAGGACGCGAATCAGTTGACTGGAACGTGGTCGCAGGGCAAGCCGCTGCCGCTCAATCTCACCCGCCAGAAAGCCGCGGCCGGCATCAAGCCGCCCAGCTATGAAGCTGCTATGGCGCCCATCGCTGCGGCGGATCTGAAACCGGTACTCGATCGCGATCTCGCGCAAGCATTACAAACGGGCGCGCTTTCGCCAGCAACCGGAGGCGGCGTCGCAATCGGTGTCGTGCAGCACGGCAAGCGCTACGTCTGGAGCTATGGGCCGGTAAAGGAAGATTCCATCTTTGAGATCGGCTCGATTACCAAGACCTTTACCGGTCTCATACTGGCGCAGATGGTGGAGCAGAAAAAGGTCACACTCGAGACACCCGTCCGGGAACTGCTTCCGGCCAATACCGTGCCGAAACCAAACGGGCCGGAGATCACCCTGCTCGATCTCGCCACCCAGCACTCCGGCCTGCCGCGCATGCCCGATAACTTTCATCCCGCCGATCCGAGCAATCCCTATGCGGACTACACAGCCGAAAATCTTTACGAATTCATCGCGAAAATCGGGTTGGCACGACCCTCCAACGCCAGCTTCGGCTACAGCAATCTTGGCCTCGGACTATTAGGCCAGGCGCTCGCGAACTGCGAGCACACCACCTATCCGGAACTACTCGCGCACGAAGTCACCGGGCCGCTCGCGATGCACGATACGGTCATCAAACTTTCGCCTGAGCTGCAGCAACGCTTCGCACTTGGCCACGACTCTACGCACCATCCCGCCCACGCCTGGGATCTCGATGCGCTTGCGGGAGCAGGCGCCATTCGTTCCAGCGCTGGGGACATGCTCACGTATCTTGAAGCACAACTGCACCCAGAGAAGACACCCGGCACGCTGCCGCAATCGATTCCGCTCACCCACCAACTCCGCTCGGACATCGGCCCCGGCATGAAGATCGCGCTCGTCTGGCTCTACAACGAAAAGACCGGCGATTACTGGCACAACGGCGGTACCGGCGGATACAGCAGCTTCGCTTATTTCAATCCGCGGGAAGACACCGCGGCGGTCGTCCTTTTCAATACAACCGTGTCTCCGGAATCGAGCTTCGCCGACCGTCTGGGCGAGCATATCGCCGAACGCCTCGCAGGCCGCAAAGCCGTCTCCTTGTTTGAATGAATTCGCCCATCCTTATACGCGAAATGCGCGCGGATGACGCGCTGGAGGTCGCCGCGCTCAGCGGCGAACTCGGCTATCCCGCCGAGCCGGACGAAATCGGCGCTCGCATAAAAGCTCTTCGTGAGCGCCCAGAACACGCGCTCTTCGTGGCCTGCGTTGACAGCGCACTCGTCGGCTGGATCGATGTGGCAATCGTGCATCACCTCGCATCGCCAGCTTTCGGCGAAATCGGCGGCCTCGTCGTGTCCGGCAAACATCGCAGCCGCGGCATCGGCGAGCAGCTGGTTGCACGCGCCGAAGAGTGGATTGGCAGCCGCGGCATCCGCAAAGTCGTCGTCCGTTCCCGCACGACTCGCGAACGCGCCCACCAGTTCTATTTGCGCCACGGCTACAGCGAATGGAAACGCCAGGCCGTCTTCCACAAAGAGCTGTAACTAGCGCTGCGCCCGTCGAAACGCTTCCACATTCTTCTCGTGCTCAGCGAGCGTTGCGGAAAACGCATGTGTCCCGGAACGATCCGGCTTGGCCACAAAATACAAATAATTCGTTGCCGCCGGATGCAGCGCCGCTTTCAACGACATTGCACCCGGATTGGCAATCGCGCCCGGCGGTAGCCCATTATGCGTGTACGTGTTGTACGCGTTCATGCTCGCCAGATCCGATTTGTAGATCGTCCCGCGATAACGATTTTCGAGCAGCGCCGCATACACCGTCGTGGGATCGCATTGCAGCGGCATGCTCAGCCGGAGGCGATTAAAGAAGACCGACGCTACGTCCGGGCGCTCCTCGGGACTGGCCGATTCCTTTTCCACCAGCGACGCCACGATCACGATCTCGTGGATACGCGCGTTCTGGGCCTCTCCGCCCAGCTGTTTCCACTGCTTTCGAAATTCATCGATCATACTACGGCAAAGCTGTTTCGCCGTCGTTTTATGCGTTACGCGATACGTAGACGGGAACAGATATCCTTCGAGATTCGGCGCCTTCGGATCCAGGTCGCGAATGAGCGAGGGATCCGCCGCCGCCGCCAGAAAATCCGCCGCCTTTACCGTATCGCCATTCCGGAGCAGCCCGGCAATATCAAACATATTGCTGCCCTCCGGAATCGTAAACTCCTCGTAAAAAATTTCGCCGCGCGCGATTTTGTTGAAGACCTGGAAGGGCGTCTGCGCAGAACCGAAGCGATACTCCCCGGCCTGTAGCGGCGCACGCGGATGCAGCGCTCGCACAAGGAGAAATGCATAGCGCGATCGCACGACGCCCTGTTTCTGCAGCTTCGCCGCAATCGCTCGCGACGACATCCCATGCTCGATCTCGACGAACGTCTCGGTGCCGAAATTGCGGTATGGCGAAAGATACCAGTAGCTGGCAATGCCCGCCGCTGCCAGAATGCCTGCAACAACAATCAGCAGCAAGGCGCGAACCATGCAGCCGCGGCGCTCAGCCAATCGCGCCTCCCTGCTGCAAGTAGCCGAGATAGCTTTCGAGCAACAGAGTCGCCGCCATCCGGTCTACCACACGCTTGCGATCCTCGAGCGTCGCGCCCGCGTGCTTCAGAAGGCGTTCCGCCTCCATAGACGTCAGCCGCTCGTCCCAATACACGACCGGTACACCCGTTTCCGCGCTTAGCCGATCTGCAAACTCTCGGGTATATTCGCTCTGGCGGCTTTCATCGCCGCTCATGTGCAGCGGTTTGCCGACCAGCAGCAATCCAATCCCCGATTGATTCACCATCTCTTTCAGTTGTCGCAGATCGTCGCGAATGCGCGTGCGCTGAAACGTTTCCAAACCCTGCGCTGTGATGCGCAAAGCATCGCTCACGGCCAGGCCGATTCGTTTCTTGCCGACATCGAGCGCGAGAATGCGGCCGGAGATTTCAGGAGGCGCCAAGTTGGATTATAGAGGCTTCGGGCGTGCTAGATTAGCGGTTGACAGAGGACCTGCAGTCTCTTCCCTTTGGCACTTCTCGACGCTCCTGCCACTTCGAGTAACTTCGGCCTCGCTCGGTCGGTGATCGCCGGAGCGGCGTTGATTGCGCTGCTTTATTTCGGACGCGATTTCTTCATCACGCTCATCATTTCGGCTGTTTTTGCGTTCATTCTGGATCCGGCCGTGGTGCTGGTGATGAAGCTGCGTCTGCCGCGCGCCCTGGCCACCGCCATCGTGCTCGGGATCGCGATTCTCGGGGTTTATATCCTCGGCGCCATTGCCTGGGGCCAGATAGCGACGATCAAAGAAGACCTGCCCAGCTACAGTTCGCGCGTCGGTGAGATTGTCGATGCCGTGAACGCACGCATGGACGAAACCGAAAAGCGCACGCTCGACCTGATCATCCCGAAGAGCTTTCGCGAGCAGCAGCAGCAGATCGAACAGAAGCCGCAGGAAGCACAGCGCGCCCGCAAACGCCGCGCCGGCACTGCTGCGGCGGCTGCGGCTGCCAACACGCCGCCGCCGATCCAGGAAGTGCGTGTGCACGTCGAGCCGAGGCCGGTCATCAGCACCATGTACAGCTATGTATCGGCGTATCTCGAGCCGATTCTGATGGCCTCGTTCATTCCCTTCCTCGTCTACTTCATGCTGAGCTGGCGCGACCACATCAACCGCCGCTTCCTGCTCCTGTTCCCGGGCGAAAACCGCTACATCGTCGGCAAGAGCTGGACGCATATCGGCGAATCGACCCGCGCCTTCGTGCTCGGCAACTTTCTGCTCTGGGTTTTTCTAAGCTCCGTCAGCGCACTCGCCTACTTTCTGCTGGGGCTGCCGTACTGGCCGCTGGTCGGCCTGCTGAGCGGATTTTTCAGCCTGGTTCCCTATGTCGGTCTGCCGCTCAGCGTCATACCGCCGGTGCTCGCGGGGGTCGCGGTACCGAACCGTTTCAAAATCGTGATGATCGCGGTGCTGATTACGGCCGCGCTACACCTGATCTGCATGAATTTCGTCTATGCAAAAATCGTCGGACGCCGGGTGCGCCTCAATCCGCTGGTAGTGACCGTCGCGATGATGTTCTGGGGCCTGCTCTGGGGAGCGATCGGGCTGGTGCTGGCCATCCCGATCACTGCCGGAATCAAAGCTGTGTGCGATAACGTGGAGTCGCTGGAACCGGTTGGACGGTTGCTTGGCGACAATCAGGAGTGAGCCGGACGAACGGTAACGGGAGCTTCTGCCCCGGCCAGCGTAATCGGAACACCCCGATCGAGAACTTCACGACGAACGTAGCCGAGCGCGACCACTTCGGCGAATGCGGGTGAATAAACGGCAGAAGTGATTTCCCCGACCTCGCGACCATCGCTGTGCAATCTGGTACCAGGCGCGGGCACATCGGTTCCACTGATGCGCAGCGGCGTAAGCAGCCGGTGCACCTGGCCCTGCGAACGGACACGCTCTACGATCTCCTGCCCCAGATAGCAGCCCTTGTTCGGATGCACCGCATGCGCCACCTGTGTTTCTGCCGCCAAATACCGGTCCGAAATGTCATCTCCGTAACGCGGTACACCGTTTTCAATGCGCACCACCCGGGACTCTTCCTTGCTCGCTTGCGGGATGCCGAGCTGAGCCAGACGCGCCAGGTATGCCTCACGTTCTGCAAGCGGCACAAACGCACGAATCGCGGGCTGGCCGGTCGTGCTCGCATTCGTGACCGGTTGCTGCGATACTTGCATCGCCCGTGCGTTCGGCCCTTCAATCGCGATCAAGGCGTATTGATGGCTGATGTCGGTGAGCGTGACGTCGTCAGCGATTATGTAGCGCTCCAGATGCGAGAAAAGGCTCTCGCGAAGCTCCGGTTCTGTATCGACCCAGAGGCCCTCACCAAAATTCGATATATAGGCGTCGCCGATTACGCGGCCTTTTTCGTTCAGAAAAAAAGCGTAAACTGTTTCGCCCGGCCCGAGGTTTTGAATATCGTTAGTCGAAAGCGCATGCAGCAGCCGCGCGCGATCCTCGCCTGTAACAAGAATCTTGCCGCGATCCGATAAATCGATCCACGCCGCGCTCTCGCGCAGCGCCTGGTAGCCGTTCATCTCTTCAGTAATTCTTTGATGTGCGGCTCGAGCGCCGGGGTGCAGGCGTAAGCGTTGCCGCCATAGATCGAGTCTTCGCCGGCAAAGGTTCGAAACACACCGCCCGCTTCCTCGATCAGGATCTTTAGAGGCGCCAGATCCCACGGCGCAGCATTCGGCTCGATCCACACATCGGCTTTGCCCTGCGCGAGCAGAATCGCATCCATCGCACCGCCCAGGCTTCGCACGGCCCAGAAGGTCTGCAGCCACGGCACCAGACGGTCGGCAAACGGCTTGATGCCGGCTTTATGAAAGCCGTTGAAAGACAGCACCGCATCCCTGGCTTCCGTCTTGCCGGAGACCCGGATTTGAGAGCCATTGGCGAATGCCCCCGAGCCGCGAGCGGCCCATAACAGCGCGTTTTGTCCCGGACAATGGGCGGCGCCGGCGACGAGTTTGCCGTCCTGCTCAAGCCCAATGAGGACAGCCCATAATGGAATGCCCCGCACAAAATCCCGTGTACCGTCGATGGGATCGACGATCCATTTGCGTCCGCTGCGGCTCTCGCGATTTGCTCCTTCCTCGCCCAGGATGCCGTCTTCGGGAAACTCGCGACCAATCGTTTCGACAATCAGCTTTTCGCAGGCGCGGTCGGCCGCGGTTACCGGCGATTCGTCATACTTGCTCTCCGCTGTCACCCCGTGCCGCTGATAGTCAAGTGCCAGCGCGCCCGCCTCCTGCGCAACCAGTTTTGCGAGTTCGACCTCTTTTTCGAATGACATGAAAGTTTAGGTATAGCAGGGCCGGTTTGCGGTTCGAAGATCCGCCGCCTCGTACGGTGAAGCATCCTGCGCTGATTGTCGCTGGATAAAATGCGAGCGCTATGCCGTACCTGCGGATCACTTGCCCCGAATTGCCCGATGAGCGGAGGCGTGCGATCGCGAAGCGCTTAACCGAAGCGATTAACGATCTCTTCTTTCACCCACGGGGCGGCCCCACTCGCGAGGAACTGCGCGAAAGAACCACGGTGCACTTTACCCCCTACCGGCCAAATGAATTGTTTATCGGAGCTCGAACGCCCGAAGAGCGCGGCGCCATGGACCTGACCGTTGAACTTTCAGACTGGAGCATGTCTGTCAGGCGCCAGCGGCGAATCGCACGCGAGTTGACGCCCCTGCTGGCGGAACTGTTCAATATTCCTGCGACTGCGCGGGACGGCATCAACATCCGCTTTCACCCGTATCCAGCGACGGATTTCGCCGTGGGAGGGCGTCTACTTTCGGATCTTGTTCCCTGGGTCGGGCGTCTGATGAAGCGGGTCGCAGGCGGCTAAACCAGAGCTCCTAAGCGAACGGGTGCTCGATCGACGGGCTCGGTGGCGTGAATAACTGCGCTCCGTCCCCGGTGATGTACATATCGTCTTCCAGACGCATGCCAAACTCACCGCGCAGATAGATACCCGGCTCGTCGCTGAATGTCATGCCGGGCGCGAGCGGCAGCGTGTTGCCCCGCACAAGATAGGGCCACTCATGCCCTTCCAACCCGATTCCATGCCCAACGCGATGGCTGAAGTAGGTGTAGTCGGGACCATAGCCGCTCTCGACGATCACTTTCCGCGCCGCGGCATCGACAGCCTGGCATTGCACTCCGGGACGCGCTGCTTCCAGCGCCGCCGCCTGGGCGCGTTTCACGATGTCGAAGACGCGCTTCATTTTGTCGTTAGCCCGTCCCAGCACAAATGTCCGCGTGATATCGGAGTTGTAGCCCTCCACCTCACAGCCATCGTCTATCATCACCAGCGAGTTTTCGCGGATGCGCTGCGGCTTTTCCGAACCGTGCGGCAGCGCGCTTCCGGCGTCCACTTCTACGCTCGCCTCGCCCCGGAAGCCAACCCGCGCGTAAGCGGCCGAGATCAGATCCTGCGCCTCATCCTGACCCATGCCGGGTTTTAAGGCCTCATACACCGCCTTATACACGCTGAGAGTTGCCTGATTGGCCAGGCGCATCAGCTCCAGTTCATGCGCGCTCTTGATCATCCGGCAACCCGCGGTTACCGGAGTCGCGGAGGTGAGCCGTAGAGCGGGCGCTGCCTTGGCGACGCCATCACTGAACACCCAGGGCGTGCGCTCCTCGATACCCAGTGTTCCCGATAAAATCACGAGATTTTTCAGCCCTGACGCCACTAACTTGTAAGGACTCTCATCTTCGTGCCAGGTGAGCACAGCAGCGTCTTCGAGCGGTCCGCGGTCCAGCCTTTCGCGAACCCGGTCCTCCTCAAACGAGGGGCAAACGAAGAAGGCTCGTCCGCGAACCGGAATCACACACGCAAAGAGCCGCTCGCTATTTCCCCAGTGCATGCCTGTGAAGTAGAAGAGCGAAGCGCCGCCGGTGAGCAGTATCGCATCCATCGCGTGCGCGCTCATCAGCTTCTGCGCTTTGAGGATTCGCTCCCGGCGCTCGTCGTTGCTGATCGGCTTGGCCTGCGAGCGCATCGAAGCCAGAGCAGAAATAGAAAGCGGCAGTTTGGTATCAGCCTGAGCGGCAGCGGCGCGCGGCGCGGCTGAAATGGCCCCATATGCTCCGCCCAGCAGCACACTGCGCCTCTTTATCCGTACGGTGGCCGGGACTGCCGAACCGTTATCACTCATCTACCGCTCTCACCCGTCTTCCGGGGCAGGATAATCCTGATCCTTTTGTCCAATTTGAGACAACTGCTCATCTATTAACACTCATTATCGACCCCACTCTCTCAAGTTAGATGCAAAGAGCGGCAAGCCAACACGAACCGGCCAACAGTTTCGGCCCATCGCTTCCCAAGTCGATGGACAGCAAAGCAGGCCCGCTTGCCAAGCTGCTGTTCCTGTCGCTGGCGAGCATGATCGCCATCAGCCTGCTCTCGCTCATCAATCTCTATCTGCTCCGGGAGGCCGGCTGGTGGCGCAACCATACCCGCCAGATGATCGAACAGATCGACAACGTCGAACAATCACTCTCAGCTGGCGCAGCCTGGTATCAGGCCTACCGTTTCACCAAAGATCCGGGAGATTTGTGGCGCTCGGACCACGAATTGGCAGCGGCACAGAAGAAGATCGGCAACCTGCTCTCCTCGACCAGCGATAACCAGACCGAGCAAGGTTACGCCCGCGAGTTGGAGAGCCGACTTAAGAACTGGTCGCAGGAAGCCGCGGTGCTCTCCGACACCGACCGCCCGTTTGTGGACGGCACATCTGTACTCGCTAAAATGCGCGCCGAAGAGCAGCGTCTGCTTGAGCCTCGAACCGAGCACATGGAGTTCGTCCGTTCCGCGACGGTCTATATGAATCTCGGAATGCTGCTTTTCTCCATAGCATCCGTAGTGTTTCTCTGGCGCAAGTGGAACGCTGAAAATGTCTGGACGGCCTCGATGTTGCGACGTTTGCATGCAGCCGAAGCCCGATTCATCGCGTTCATGGATCACAGTCCGCTGCTTGCGTTCATCACGGACGAAAATTCGCGGCTTATTTACGCCAACAAGACCTGGAACCATTCGATGGGCGGAGCTTCGCACGGTTCGCAAACGGGCTCGGAAGCGATTCCCGATCAATTCAAGGAACACGATCGCGACATTCTCGCGAGCGGCAAAACGCTCGAATTCCTGGAGCGCGTTCCGGGGCGCGGTAAGAAAGCCGGCGATTGGCTGATCGTCAAATTTCCGTTTTCGCCCGACGGACAGACCACTCTGCTCGGCGGCCTGGCGCTCGATGTCACCGAATTCCGCCGCACGCAGCGTGCGCTCGAAGAGAGCGAAGAACGCCTGCGAATGGCCCTCAAATCCGGTGCTATGCACGTCTGGGAGCTGCGCATTCCGCCGGGCTCGGGCAGCTCGAGCGTGAAGAATTTCGAGCTGATCGATGAAAGTCTCCCGAAGGGCTTCACCTTCGGCCAGGGACTCGCCTATATCAGCCCCGAATTTCGTACCCAGGTTGAGCAGACGGTTCGTTACGCCGTTGAACACCGCACGCCGTATCACGTTGTCTTTCGCACGATCGAGGGCAAGTGGATGGCCAGTTCCGGAACCGTGCAGACCGATGACTCGGGCCGCCCGCTTCGCATCATCGGTTTCCGGCAGGATCAGACCGAAAAGATTGAAGCCGAACGATCACTCGCGCAGCTCACCAAGCTGCATGAGGCGATTCTGAAGAGCACGCATGTCGCGCTCATTTCGATCGGCAAGAATCGCACCGTGACGAGCTGGAATCCGGCCGCCGAGCGCTTACTTGGCTATAGCGCCGCCGAAGTCGTGGGCCGCGGAACACCGGATCTCTGGCTCGATCCCGAAGATCCCAAGACCCAGGCTCGCCGCCTCGATCTGAACGGTAATCTGGAAAGCAACCCGTTTCTCTCTCGCGCGCTGCTGAATGGCGAAGAAACCGAAGAATGCACGTTTATCCGGAAGGACGGTACGCGTGTACCGGTTCGTCTGACTGTTACCCCAATTTTCGATGAAAACGGCCAGCTGAGCGGCTTCCTGGAGCACGCCACTGATATCTCCGATTTCAAGCGTGCCAGCCACCAGGCGCAGGAGCTCAATCAGGCTCTCCAGGACACGGTCTCCGGCTGGGCGACGCTCGATCTCGACGGCCGCTATGTAACGGTCAACAAGTCACACGCCGAGACCACCGGCTACAAGCAGGAGGAGATGATCGGCCTCCACTGGCAGCAGCTGATCGATCCGGAAGATCTGCCGTATATGACCGCGGTTTATCGGGATTCTCTCGAATCCGGCTGCGGCGAAGCGCTGGTGCGCGGTCTGCGCAAAGACGGTTCAGCTATTTATCAGCACGTGCGCCTTGCCCCAGCACACGACCATCTCGGAAATCGTGTCGGGTCGTACTGGTTCGTACGCGACATGACGGCCCGCATCGAGGCAGAGCGCAAGCTCGAGGCCTCGGAGCGCCGGTACCGCGAGTTTTTCGAGTTCAATCCCCTGCCTTCCTGGACGTACAGCCCACAGACGCGCCGATTCCTCGACGTGAACGAAGCGGCCGTGCGCCACTATGGCTACACGCGCGAGCAGTTTCTGCAGATGACGGTCGACGAGGTCCGACTGCACGAAGAAGCCGAACTGATGGAATCGGAGCTCACCGCGTTCTCCGACCGGCCTTCCTGGACTTCCGGTCCCTGGTATCACAGACTAAGCAGCGGCGAGCTGATCGAAGTCGAAATCGCCGCCTGCAAGCTGTCGGATACATCGCGCCTCAACGTCATCCGCGATCTCACCGAGCAGCGCAAAGCCGAGCAGATCCGCCGCAGTGAAGCCAAGCTGCAGGAAGCCCAGCATCTGGCGCGGCTAGGCAGCTGGGAGCTCGATATGCGGTCGGGCGCAGTAAACTGGTCGCCCGAGACATTCCGTATCTTCGGCATCGACGAGCCGTCCGGCAAGCTTGCCTTCGACGCGTTTCTGAATCTTGTTCATCCCGACGACCGGCAGCACGTTGCCACCGCCGTCGCCACCTCAGTGCAAAAGCAGCAGGTCTACGATCTGCAATTCCGCATCGTTCGCAACGACGGCGAATTGCGCTACATCCACGGCCGCGGCAAATATTCCAATGGTTCGCGCCAGTGCCTGGCCGGCACCATGCTCGATATCACCGAGGAAAAGCAGATTCAGGAAGCGCTCAAGCAGTCCCTCGATGAAAAGGAAGTGCTGCTCAAAGAGGTACACCACCGCGTCAAGAACAATCTGCAGGTGATTTCCTGCCTGCTGAACATGCAGGCCTCCTCCGTGATTGAAGAGCAGGCCGCCAACGCCTTGCGCGAAAGCGAGCGCCGTGTAATGGCGATGGCCGCTATCCACGAGCGGTTATACGGCAACAAGCGAATGGATCGCATCAATTTCCACGAGTACGCCGAAACGCTCACTCAGGATCTGCTGTTGACCTATGCGCCCAGCGGTTCGCAGATCGATGCCGAATACAACATGTCGCCCATCGAGCTCAATATCGAACAGGCGATCCCCTGCGGGCTCATTCTGAATGAGCTCGTCACAAACGCGATCAAGTATGCCTACCCTGCCGGCGCGCAGGGCTTCATTTTCCTTCATCTCGATCAGAGCGCCGAGCGGATGGTCCGGCTCACCGTGGAAGATCACGGCCGCGGACTGCCCGCCAACTTCGATTGGCGCAAATCGAAGTCGCTCGGCGTCACGATCGTGAACCTCCTCACCAAGCAACTCGGAGGCACTCTGAAGATCGAGTCTTCCCCTTCCCGAACTGCTTTTACAGTCCTATTCCCGAAAGCGAGCTAGTTACCCCCATGTCTACTCACAACGAAAAGAAAATCCTGATCGTCGAAGATGAGCAACTCATCGCGCATTCGATCGAGCGGAGTCTGTTCAAGGCCGGATATTCAGTCCCTGGTATGGCGGCCTCGGCGCAGGAAGCGTTTGAACAGATCGAGCAAACCAAACCGGACCTGGTTCTGATGGATATTCATATCCAGGGACCGACCGATGGTGTGGAAACGGCCAGGGTGATCCGGGAGAAATATCATCTGCCGGTGATCTATCTCACCGCCCACGCTGACGTAGACACTCTCGAGCGCGCCAAGATTACCGAGCCCCTCGGTTACCTTGTCAAGCCCGTGAACCATGCCAATCTTCCGAGTTCGATCGAGATGGCGCTCTACAAGCACAAGATCGATCGCCAGCTCGAAGAAAACCGGGCGCTGCTTTCCACCATTCTCGGCACCATCGCCGAAGCCGTCGTCGTCACCAATGCGACGGGACACATTCAGTTCATGAACGCCGCGGCCGAAGCGCTCACCGGCTGGTCGCAGGAAGAGGCACTCGACAAGTTCTTCGATGAAGTCGTTTCGCTCGATGGCGGCATCGGCTCATCCCTGCTTGCCCGCGCTCTAGCCGGAACCAAGCCGATTCTGGTGCCCCGCGACACCACATTGCAGACCAAGGACGGCCGTTCGATCTTTATTGACGGCCAGATCGCCATCAGCCGCGCTCGGGGACGCGCCGCCGGAGCCATGGTCACCCTCCACGATGCCACCGTGCGCCGGCAGGAGGAACAGCGCGTGCGCCAGGAACAGCGCATGCTCTCGGTCGGACAGATGGCGAACGATATCGCAAACGACTTCTTCGGCCTGTTCGATCTGATTGCCAGCTTCAGCGAGCAGTTGAGCGATCGTGAAGAAGACGAAGAATTCGTGGCCGATATCGCCGGCTACATCAATCGCGCCAGCCGCGCGGGTGTTACGCTCGCTCGCCAGCTGGTCGATCTCGGCAGCAATCAGGGCGCACGGCCTTCCATGATCAACCTCAATGAGATCCTTGCCGAGCGCCAGCCGCTCTATAACCATCTCTGCGGTTCCACCATCTCGGTCGATATGCGGCTCGGTGAAGACCTCGATCTGGTGCTCAATCACGCTCTGCATCTCGAAAAGCTGGCGCTGAACCTGATTCTGAGTGCCAAGCACTCGATGCCCTACGGCGGCAACATCGTCGTTTCCACCAGCAACGTCAGCGCGCCCGGCGAAAAAGGAACCGCTGATAAACAATTTGTGAAGCTCGCCGTCGAAGCACATCGCAATCCGCCGAACGGACTGCCCCCCGCGCAGTTCGCAAGCCACGCTCAGAACTCCGAGCTCACGTTGACGGTCGTGAATGCGATCGTAGCGGTAAGCGAAGGCACGATTCACACCAGTGACGAGTCCGATGCTGTCTCGACCACGGAGGTTCTGCTCCCCTCGATCGCTTCCGTTACTTCGGCGGGCGTCGAGTTGCCGCACATCTCGCGCCGCACTGCCGTGACGGTCGGGCTTGATTCGGTTCCCGGACAGCTCCTCGCCAACGCACTCGAGACGAGCGGCACAGTCGTGCTTCAGACCGCGAATGTGCAGGAAACGGCCATGGTGCTCGAGTTTGTCGAGGACCGAGTCGATCTGCTCGTGATCGACAGCGCGAACGTGGGCGTCCCGGCACAGCGCCGCATCCATACCAGCATCTCCACTCGCTGGCCGAATGTGAAGACGCTCATTCTGGCTGGTTCAGGAGAGCACAACGCCGGGATCGTCGGTGCGACATTCCTGACCCGTCCTTACGAGCTCAATGACCTGGTGGCTGCGGCCGAGGGTCTGCTGAGCGCAGGCGAAGAGCACGCGACTCACTCAGCGGCATCAGCGGCTTCGACTGAAAAGCGTACCACTGCCGTTCCGAGATGAATCTCGTCGCCCGATTGAAGTAGTGTCCCGCGAGGGCCGTGATGCACCGGAAAGCTCAGGCCCTCGCGCATAATCCAGATTCCGCAGTTTTCTTCCCCCTGGTACACGCGATCGTTAAAGATCCGGTACTCGTTTGTGGCGGTTGAGCGCATTATGTGTGCATGTTCCCGCGATACTGTCCTGCCTGCCTCGTCATTCCCGAGAAATGAGATTTCGTTGCGCCGCGACGGCCCGGTGGAGCGAAAGATCTCCGCGCCGCGGCCAATATTGAAGCGTGCACGATCCAGCACAAATTCGCTTTGATTTGCGGACCCCTGCAGCACAATGAGCCGTGCAGGGCGCTCGCACACGGTCTCCGCTTTCGTGCCGCTGCGCATCGCGGTTTCCACCGTCACCCACTGTTCGCCCTCCTGCGGGAGCCGTGAATTCGTAAGGAACTCGACCGCAAGATTTGCTGGAAATCGATAGCTGCCGCGCTTCAGTGCGGCTTTGAGCTCGTCGGCGAAATACTTCAGCAGAAATTCACTCTGAAAAACCGGCTCCTGCTCTTCGGGAATCCCGAGCAGATGGATGCGCACCAGGTCGAACGGGAAGACCTGGGCTGCACCAACGCGATGGCTCCGGTTCTTTATTGCATCAATGGCCGTCAGCCGGATCTCCGCCACTTCGGGTGCATCCTTTGCCAGCCGCTTTGATTCAAACGGCGATTCAAACACAGCCCGGCCGAGCTTTTCAAATACATTCGAGAGCGGCATCCCTGCATTTACCTCTTTAGCAGACCTAAATCGGCGGCAGCTTCGAGCATTTCCCGCGCAAACGGAGCGGCTGTTTTGGCGCCATACCCGCCATGCTCCACAATCACCGCAAACGCGATTCGCTCGTTTACCGGAGCATCATAGGGAGCGAATCCGATGAACCAGGAATGCGGCTGCCCATGGTCGAGTTGCGCGGTTCCTGTTTTTCCGGCAATGCGCAGATCTTCGGCACCGGTCATTGCACTGCGCGCCGTCCCGCTCGCCACGACATTACGCATGGCCGCAGCGAGCACTTCAGCCGTCTGTTCGCTCAGCGTATCGAGGGCGGCTGCATTTCGTCCGTCGCTGCCATCCAGAACCCATCTGCCTTGCGGCATCTTGCCCTCACCGGCAACCGTGGCGGCTACCCGGGCCATCTGAAGCGGCGTCGCAACTACCGTTCCCTGTCCGTAGGCGGCAAATGGCAGCATCTGTTTCACTTCCTGCTCCGAACCAGCCTTGATCCCGAAGCGAGCCGCCGTTCTCACTAATGCGTTTGAACCGACCGCAAAAACGCCGAGCTGCGCGAAATACGCGTTGCAGGAAACCGTAATGGCCTGCTTGAGATCGAGCGTCCCATGCACCCGATCGCCGATATCGTCCCGAACCGGCCTGCGCCAGCCTCGAATCACAACGCCGGCTCGACCGTCCGCCAGCCGGCTGCAGCGAAACGTGCGCTGTTCCGCGTTGGGATCGAGGGCCAGTGCAGCAGCCGCCGTGACCAGCTTAAAGGTTGAGCCCGGTGGATATTCTCCATAACGCGCACGGTCCAGCAGTTCGTCCGTAGTTGCGTTCTCAGCAGTCGGCAGCGGCCAGCTCGCTAATGCCAGCACATCGCCCGAAGCGGCATTCATCAAAATCGCCGCGCCCTTCTCCCCTTTCGAGAAATGTTGCTCAACGAGCTGATCCAGTTTGAGCTGGAGGCGGATATCAATGGTCGTGAGGACATCCCGTGTTCGCCGGAACAGCGCCGCAATTTCCGGATTATCGGGCCGGTGCCGGTATCGCACATACTGCGCAAGCTCGTGATAGTCGCGATAACCCTGCAGTTTCTGATTCGAATCGTGTTCCACGAAAGATGCGTTGGTCGCATGAAATCGCTCGCCGGTGCGAAAGTCGCCGAGCAGATGCAGCGTGGCCGTTCCGAAGGGATAGTAGCGCGATTGGCCCGGTTGCGCCGTATGATCGAGCGAAACTCCGAGTTGCTCATAACGCGCGCGTTCGGCCTCGAGCTTTTGCCGATCGCTTGTTGCCAGCAAAATTCCATTGCGATCGTAGATATCGCCGCGCGGAATCGAAGCCGCTAGCAAGCTTAGCCGCGGATTGTGCTCCGGGCGTTTGACGCCATCGCTGGTATACACAAGCGCATCTTTGCTGAGCAGCTCCTGATCCTGGAATAGCTCGATCCAGGCTGCTTTCCCGAGCAGACCGATGGCGCAGATGGAAAGAACTGCAGCGGCGACACGCATCGGTTTACCGAAGAGAGGCGCCAGCACCGGCTCCCTCGTCGCCTCGCTCCACGAATCTGTCCGCGCGACTTGATTTGAGATACCCGCCAGCACGGCGCAGATGAAGAAGTTGGCGAGCATCGCCGTGTTGCCCGAGCTCAGAAACGGCGACACTACCCCGGAGAGCGGAATCGCGCCGAGCACGCCACCGGAAATCAGCAGCATCTCGCAAGCGAGCAGGCTCCCGAATCCAGCGGCCAGAAACAGAGCGTATTCATCGGGTGCGCGCACAGCAATGCGAAAGGCGCGGCTTACCAGCACGGCAAACAGGAAGCAGATGATCGCCACGCCGGGAAATCCCCACTCTTCTGCCACTGCAGGCAGAACGAGGTCGGTGTGGCCGGCCGGAATCACACTCGGATCGCCCTGCCCCGGCCCGGATCCGAACGGACCGCCCGTCGCAAAACCCCACAGCGAATGCGCCAGCTGGTCGCCGCCGCGAACATTGTTGTCCCAAGGCGACAGCCACATCGAAACGCGTTCGACTACCGTGTGCGGCGTGCCAAGCCGGTAACCGACAACAAAACCGCCGATCAACAAGGCCATGCCCAGCAGCGCCAGGCCACTGCGCTTGCGAGCGATCGCAAACAGGACCAGAAACACGAGGCCGGTGATCATCGCCGGCCCCATGTCTTTCAGGACGAAAAACATCAGCAGTGCGCAGGCGACCGCACACATCACTGGCACAGCGTGGCTGACGCGTGGCAGTTCGAGCCAGCGGAGCCAGCTCGGAACCCAGCGCTTTTCGTGCAGATCTCGAAGCCAGTTCCACTTTTGGGCAAAATACCCGGCCAGAAAGAAGATCAGCAGAATCTTGATTACCTCCACCGGCTGAAACGGGCCGAGGTTCACATGCGCATCGCTGCCGGTCGGCCCCGAGCCGAAGCGGAGCAAAGCCGCAAAAAGCGCCAGCGCGGCCAGAAGAGGCGTGTAGACCAGTCGCGCGAAGTTGCGCGTTTGAAAAAACTTGAAAAGCGGAGCGAGCAGCAACAGGCAACCCGCCGCGCAGCCCCAGGCAAATTTCCGGAATTCCAGCGTGTCGCGCAGCGGATCGCGCAAGCTCAGCATCAGCACGAAACCGAAACCGGTCAGCAATTCCAGCGCAGGCAGTAGATACGGATCGCCGCGAAACTGCAACGCGCGCCACAGCAGGTGCACGAGCCAGAACGCTCCAAGATAGATGGCTGACCAGAGCGCAAACTGAACATAAAATTCGTGGGGCGTGCGTACGACCAGGTGAGGCTTGAGCCGCGCCAGCGGAAACAGATGCAAATGCGCCAAGGCCCCCACATTGGGCAGCGGTCGCGAACGAGCCAGATATTCTTCGAGCCTCCGTAGCTGATCGGAACTCAACTGCGTTCCGGTGCTCGCCTGAAGCATCCCGCCGATACTCGCCGCAGGAATCGCCGCGTTCAGATTCAGCAGCTCACCCCTCTGTAGCTGCGTCTGTGCATCGGCGAAGCCGCGCGTTTTGGCACGCATGGTGAACAGAAATGCGGCCGCAACCAGAATCGTCGCGCAGCAGAGCAAAAGGAATTCTCGGCGCCGCACGCTCTTGTTTGCGCGCGCCATCAGGGCGAGCTCGAGCCCGAGTCTGTTATCGCTTCGCCGCGTTACCGCCATCGCGCCGTACCTGCGCAGCCTCGCTTCCGCCGCGATGCGCTCATCGCAAACGCGAGCTGCGGCCGCCAAATCGCACCTTCAGCAAAAGGAGGCGCGGCTTGGGAGACGGCGTCGTGAGGAGTGCGGTTTCAAAATTGGCGGTTGCGTTCTGCGCTTCGTCGATGCGTTCCAGATTCGCGCCGCTCTGTGAAAAACCGTTAATCGGTTGGTAGAAACTCCGGGCCCGTTCGAAATCGCTCTCTGCCAGGCGCACTGCGCGCAGCGCTTCAGCTTTCGCATCGGAAGGCAAGCCTCGTGCCCGATCGAATTCCTGTTCGGCTCGATAGAGATAGGCATCCCCTTCCTGCTCCAGTTCGCGCGCACGCAGTTGATAGCCGAGCGCTTGTGCACGCTGCCATTCCGCCACTGCAGCACCCACGTTATGCGCGCGATAGGTATAGAGCCGCGCCAGCCCCAGATGCGGAACCGGCGACCGGGGCAGAAGCAGCAGCGCCTTACGAAATTCTCGATAGCTCTCCCCCGTGCTCTTTTTCGGCGAAGATGCGTCCACAAACGCACTTGCCAGATGGAAATGTCCAAGGGCCTGCCGGTTCTGCGGATCCAGCTGCAGCTCGTACCACGCACACAGGCGCGCTTGCGCCCAGTTCACTTCCTGACCCCGCCGGAACGCATCTGTCGCGGCGCCCGCCGAATAAAAGAGATTCGACCGGAACCGGGCTTCGGCAGCTTCAGTCGAAACCAGCCGCCGCCACCACGCACTGCGCGATCGCATCATCTGAAACACTCGCCAATCCGAAGCCAGGTCCGCTGCCGTCAATCGCGAATAATCTTTCTGTCGGTTCAGCGTCTGACTGATTCTTTCGAGTCGCAAATGGTAGGCGAGCGGCAGAAAGAGCAGCAGACCCGCGAGCACGCCGGCCAGAAGCGCCGCCACGGTCGAATAACCGGCAGCGCGCCGCGCCATCTTAGTTTTCTGCCTGGCAGGACTGCGCCGGAAAATGGTCCGCTTCTGCGGAACCGGCTCGAGATACCGGCGCAGTTCTTTCTCGAGCGCTGCAGCCGATTGAAACCGGTCCGCCAGCTGGGGTGCGAGGGCCTTTCTGAGTATCGAGGCCAGCTGCGGCGGACAATCGGGTGGAGGCTGCACAGCCGGTCTGCTCTGGATCACTCTCTCCAGTTCGCGCGTGTCTCGTGCCTCAAAAGGCAGTGCTCCGGCCAGCATCTCATAAAGCGTTACACCGACCGCCCACAGATCGGCATGTACATCGACCCGATACTCTCGCAGGCGCTCGGGCGAGCAATAACTTGGGCTTCCCAGTTCGTGATGCGTGAGATCGTGCCCCGGCCGGATTGTCTTCGCGATGCCGAAGTCGAGCAGGCGCAACTCGTCGTCGCTCGAAATCTGCACGTTCGATGGCTTGATGTCGCCGTGAATCACTGCACCCCGGCAATCGTCCCCAGCTCCGGTAAATTCATGCAGCACGCGCAACTGCCGGCAGATTTCAGCCGCATAGCGACAGGCTCGCTTCGGTTCCAGCCTGCCTTCCGCCTGCAGAATTTCTGCCAGCGTGCGGCCCTCGAAATACTCGAGGGCGACCAGGAAACGTCCCTCCAGCTCGCCCCACTCGTAAACTTCGAGAATCTGCCGGTTCGCATGATGCAGCGCCTGTTGCAGACGGGCGCCGCGCTTTTCAGCTTCGATAACGCTTCGAGCTTCGCGACGATCCGCGCCTTCCACCAGCTTCAGCGCGACCGTGCGCCGGTCTACGACATCGAGCGCCAGGTAGACCTGGGTCATGCCGCGCCCGAGCTGGCGTACAATTTCGTACTTGCCAACCTGGTCGCCTTGCCTCATGTGAGCCTCAGCTGCGAGCCTCGAACAGGAGCGTCAGCTCCTCGCTCAAGCGAATCTCGGCACGAGCCGGAAGCCGGCATTCAACGCCTTTGGCCAGCCGCTTCCCATTGACGAGCGTGCCGTTTGTGCTGGCATCCAGCACCGAAAATATTCCGCTGGCGGGATCGCGCCGCAGGATGAGATGCTGCCGCGAGATCTCGTCGCTTGCCCGCAGCGCAAGATCTACCGGCTGATTCTCGCCCCCGCGGCCGATCCTCACCTGATTCTGGCGAATGAAGTAGGTTTGCGGCCCGCTCTCGTCCTCGTAATGAAGCGCGCCGTAGACAACGGTTGAATCACGAATCCCAGCTTCCGGCGTGCGCTCGCGCGTTACCGAAGGCTGGCCTCCCAGCAGTGTCGTTCGGGTGCCGCGAAATCCCGGTGGAACTCTTTCGTTCAGCTGCGAATGGATCTCCACGTCGCCAGCCCCGACCTCCGGCTCCGGCAGAAACTCCAGTTGCCACTCCCGGCACGCAATCTTATATTCCTTCCCTGCCCCGCGCCTTCGTTTACCCGGACCGAGCGCCGCACGGTTCCACTCGCCGACGCGAGCGCGCAGCGCCTTGCGAGCATCCTCAACCACAAAATCCAGCACTCCGCTAAGTGCGGCGTGGTCTTCGGGATTCAGGTAAATAGTGAACACGCAGGGCAGCAGAACGCTGTAGGCCATCTCGAAACGGCCGGCCTCCATGTTCCTCAGCAACTCGCTCACAATGACGTTTCCGCTGAGCGAGGCGCCTGGTGAGCTGCGTCCGAAGTCCTCCAACGTCTGCCTGCGAGCCGGCACCTGTAGTTCCTGTTGTTCGGGCGCTGTGCGGTCGGGTCGTTCAACCCGGGCAGGCGCCTCATCCTTGCTGAAATCGTACCTCAAACCGTGCGAGCACGCCGCAACAATACAAGACCGGGACGAAATGTTGGAGAGCGGACCTCGCTCGAAGCTACACTGTTCTTTTGGAGGTTGAGAATCCGTTTTTTTGGTGTACGATACGGATTTGGCAGCGCTCGTTTATGGTTGGCCGCGACGATTTTGATCCTCTCGCCCCTCAACGGGAGGCAGCCATCTTCTACGGACTTTTTTTGCGGGGACACTCGGCTGAAGATCTGCGCAAAGATATCGATGTTCCCCGGCCGCTCCTTAACAAATGGCTGCATCCCCGACGCTACGAAGCCGGCTTCCGCGATTCCCTGCGTCAGATGTATACCTACCGCAAGCGTGTTCTCGCCATCTTCGACGAACTGGTTCTTCGTGAGAAGTTCCGCGAGCGCGTGAACTGAGGCGAAAACTTCCTGCTTCTTCCCTCCTTTTCGGAATGCTTCCTGGCATTCGGGAATTTTATGTTTCTATAACTCAAAATCGAGTTCTGTCTTCTCTTAAATCGGAGCGCCGTACCAGTACTCATTAGCACCGGAAGCTAGACAAATTGCTGTATTCTGATCTAGCAAAGTCTTACAAATTGGCAATGTTTGCTAATTCCTGGTGTCGGAGCCGGGAAGCTTAGCAGGCAGTGTATTCGGAGGCACCCTGAAGTGAGCAGTGGACATTTAGTGGAGAGCATGCGAATCTGCGTGGTCTCGCAGTCGGACGAGTTGCCTTCTTTGCTCCGGTTCGATCAGCGTTTTAGCGTAGAGACGATCCGAGCGGGCGAAGACGTTCCCGTGGCCGATCTCTACATCTGGGATTGCCGGGTCAGTGATGAACTGCGCGCGTGGTTCGCATCCCACCCCCATGCGCAGCAATACTTACTGCTGGATCCAAAGGACCTCGATTCGCTTGGGGACCTCCAGAGCTCGATCTGCGTTCTGCTCAAGCCTTTCGCAGCATTTCGCATGCGCGCGTTTGTCGAGCTTGCCTACAAGACCTGGCAGTTGCGGAAACAAGTATTGGAAACCGACAGCCTCCGATCGGATCGTGACACGCTGCTGCAATATGTCCTGGAAGTCAATCTCAAGCTGCAGGAATACGACCAGGAGCGCAACAATTTCTTGGCACGAGCGCTGCACGATTTCCGCGCGCCCTTAACCGCGCTGCTCGGTTATTGCGATCTGCTGAGTGAAGGCAAGATCGGGGCTGTAACAAGCGCTCAGCGGACCCTACTTGAACGCATGCGCAACAGCACCCGGCGGCTTACGCGGCTCGCAGGCGGCGCGCTCGAGTTGCTATCGGAAGGGCGTTTTGAACGAGCACCGGTGCGGAACGCCGGCGATATCGGGGAGACGCTGAGCCAGGCCGTGCACGATGTTTATCCGATGGCTAAAGAGAAGGGCCTCGAGCTGCGCATTGAAATTCAGCCGCCCGGCGGACGGCTGCTTTTCGAGAGCGAGCAGATCGAGCAAGTGCTGGTAAACCTGCTCGAAAACGCCTGCAAATTTACGCCGCAGGGTGGTTCGATTGAAATTCGCGCTGCTCCGGTGAACGATCTTCCGCCCGATCATACGGGAAACGGGCACAAACCGCTGAACGGCCCCGGGTACCGGATCGATATCTGCGATTCGGGCCCCGGCGTTCCCGCCGCTCTGGCGGAAAAGATCTTCGAGCAGTACACCTCATACGGCGGAGGCGCCGATCGGTCTGTCGGCGGCCTGGGCCTCGCAATCGCGCGCGCCATCGTTCGCGCGCACGGCGGAGTTGTTTGGGCCACGCCAAGCGATTCCGGCGGTTGTTTTTCTTTCGTCTTACCGCTCTCCGAAATTCCTGCGGATTCCCCCGAACCTTCGTTTGCAGCTATTGCGGAGGGTGGGCCGGAACGTCTGCTCACTCAGTAACGATTACAAAACCAGAAAGTGGACAGAAGAACATGGCGACCGTCCTGATTGCGGAAGATGAACCGGAAATCCGAGACTATCTCGGTCTCGCGCTACGCTGCGAAGGCTATGACGTGGAGTTCGCGCGCGATGGCGAGGAGGTCGTGCAGCATCTCGAGCACAACAGCTCGAATATTTCTCTGTTGCTGATGGATCTGATCATGCCGCGGAAGGACGGCTTCGAGACCTTGAAGCAGGTGCGCGGCGGCTGGCCTGGTCTGCCTGTCATTACTCTCTCCGGGTCCTGCACGCCTGCGAACGTGGCTACGGTTCTGAAAGGTGGTGCCGTGGATTTCCTGCCGAAGCCCATCGCGCATTCGGAACTGGTGCGTGCCGTTACCACCGCGCTAAACGATCGGCCGGCGGTCTACACCCCCAAACCGGATCGCAGTAACCCTTCCGGTGCTCAAACCGCTTCCTGGCGCGAGACCTGTGACATGTTACTCGCCACGGTCGGAGGTTCAGACGTTCCGGTACTGTTGCGCGGCGAAACCGGCGTCGGCAAAGAGGTACTCGCCCGCAAATTGCACGCCCAATCCCGGCGCGCCGCTCGGCCCTTTCTCAAGCTCAACTGCGCGGCGCTGCCTTCCGAACTCGTTGAGAGCGAGCTGTTCGGCTACGAGCGCGGTGCCTTCACGGGCGCCTTCAAGAGCACGCCGGGCAAATTCGAGATGGCCAATGGCGGGACGATCCTGCTGGACGAGATCGGCGACATGGACTTTAAGCTCCAGGCCAAGCTACTGCAGGTACTGCAAGATCGCGAATTCCTGCGGCTCGGCGCGAAAGAGACGCAGCAGGTCGATGTTCGCGTCATGGCCGCTACGCATTGCGATCTCGAGCGCGCCATAGTCGACGGGCGTTTCCGCGAGGATCTCTATTACCGTCTGAACATCATCGAAATTCACGTCCCCCCGATGCGCGAGCGAAAAGACGAAATCGTGTCACTCGCCCATACGTTCCTGCACAGATATGCACCGGGAGAATTTATCGAGATCCCGGCTTCGCTCGAGGCCGCTCTGCTCGAGCACGACTGGCCCGGCAATGTGCGTGAACTGGAAAATGTGATACGCAAATTCCTGGTGATGCGCAACCCGAACCTGGTCGCGGCCGAACTGCGGCGCAGAGCGCAGGCAGCAACTTCGGTTACGCGAAAGGCGGCCGTGGCCCCCACGCCGGCCGACATCCCGGCACCGGAACCGCCCGCAACCGAGTCACGTACGTCCGCTGCCGTTCGTGCGCAAGCTTCCGAGCCGTCTTCGACGCTCGCCGATGTAGATAGCCATCGCAGACGCGCCGAGAAGGAAGCTATTCTGTCTGCACTTCAGACATCGCTCTGGAACCGCAAGAAAGCCGCCGCACTTCTCCAGATCGATTACAAGGCTCTTTTGTACAAAATGAAAAAACTTGGGATTGGAGACGGATCCGTCAACTGAGCTCTTTGACGCGGCAGGGGAGCCGGAATCTCAATGCGTCTGGTCCGGACCGGTACATTGACCGGCACCGGAGGGCGCGCTCGGAATCGCGCTCAGATACGCATAGACCGCGCGAAAGTCGTTTTCATCCATGTTGCGGTAGATGGGCCAGGGCATCACCTGCAGGATGTGACCGGGGGAATGCACCGACGCGCCGTCGTGCATAGCAGACTTGAATTGCGCATAAGTTAAGCCGCCCGGTTTTCCGGAACTGTCCGGCGTGAGACTCGGAGCGACAATCGTGCCATTCACAAACGGCGTGCCTCCGGAGAGAAAATTGGCCGCATTCACCGGTGTTGGATCGGTTGGCAGCAGCCCGTTGTACGGATTTGTTCCGCGATAGGACGGGCACGTGTGACAACTGTTGCAACTGCCGTGTGCGTTCACGATATAACTGCCGAGATAGACCAGACTTGGGTGCCTGTTGCCTAGGTTGAGCGCGACGGGACTAATCGCCTTGCCCTGTTGCGCGTCACGAGACAAAGAGTAAGCCTCCGGGGTCTCCTGCCCCCTCAGAGTACGAAAACCTAGAAACGCGGCGACTGCAAACAGGCTGAGGAAGGAAAGGATCAGACGTTTTTGCATTTACTGCCTCGGGAGGCCTAGAGCATTTCAGGGTCCAGCGGCTGCAGGGAATTCCTGTACCAGTACTCGACTCCCAGGGCTAAGCGCGTTTTGCTGGTGAATGGCTATTCACGTGCGACCTTCGCACGCAGGATTCTTGTTCTCGTGAATTACTCCCTATGTTGCCGGTCCTTGCTCTCTTCCTTGCTGCCGTTCCGGAAGCAGTTGCTATCCTCTCTAGCCGTTGTTCTGCTCGCTCAGGCAGCATCACAGACAATCGCGCGAGCGCAAGGCTGCGCCAATCCGGTAGCCTGCGAAAACCAGAACACAGGAGACTCGGATTGGCAGATTAGTGGATCGGGTGACCCGACTATTCAAGGGTTCGCGACGGATATAAGCTACGTCCCGGGACAGACAGTCTCTTTCAAGATCAATACGAACGCGAGCAACTATACGATTGCTATCTATCGTATGGGATATTACGGCGGGGCCGGTGCCAGGCGCATCACGACCATCAACCCCTCCGTTTCGCTGCCGCAAACGCAGCCGGCTTGTATAACGGATTCGAACACGAGATTGTATGATTGCGGCAACTGGAGTGTATCCGCGTCCTGGCAAATCCCGTCGAATGCGGTTTCCGGTCTCTACTTCGCCCTGCTCACGCGCAGCGACACTAGCGGCAGTAGCCATATCTATTTTGTTGTGCGCAACGATACTGGGCACTCCGATATTCTCTACGTCACCTCGGATGAGACGTGGCAAGCCTACAACGACTACGGAGGATATAGCCTTTACGGTCCAACCGGCGTCTTCGATCTGAACAACCGCGCTTACAAGGTGAGCTATAACAGGCCCTTCGACACCCGCAATTTCGAAGCAGCCACGTTTCTTTTTAATGCCGAATATCCCATGATTCGATTTCTCGAGGCTAACGGATATGACGTTGCTTACTTTACCAACGTGGACGAGGTTCGAAACGGTAGTCTGCTCACGAATCACAAGATCGTGCTCTCGACTGGACACGACGAGTACGTCTCTGGGCCGCGGCGTGCGAATATCCAGTCCGCTCTATCGGCTGGGGTGAACCTGGCATTCTTTAGCGGCAATGAAGTCTTCTGGAAAACCCGCTGGGAGAACAGCATTGACGGGAGTGGAACGCCTTACCGGACGTTGGTTTGCTTCAAGGAGACCTATTTCGGTACCGGGCAAGGCACATATGTCCGCGACCCGCTTGATCCGTCCACCTGGACCGGTACCTGGCGCGATCCACGCTTCAGCCCTCCAGCCGATGGCGGCAGGCCCGAAAACGCACTGACCGGAACGCTGTTCATGGTGAACGGGCCAGGCGACGACAACGAGGATCTTTCGATTCAGGTACCAGCAGCGGATGGCAAAATGCGTTTCTGGCGTAACACGTCGATCGCCACGCAATCGCCAGGACAGATCGCTACTTTACCGCCAGGGACGCTCGGCTATGAATGGGACGGCGATGTCGATAACGGTGCGCGACCGGCTGGCCTGTTTGAGGTATCCTCGGCGCCCTACACCTTGACAACGGATCTCTTGCTTGATTACGGGGCCACCTACGGAGGGGGAAACCTGACGCATCACGCCACGATGTACCGGGCTCCAAGCGGCTCGCTCGTCTTCGGTGCCGGAAGCGTTCAGTGGGCCTGGGGTCTTGACGACAATCACGACAACGGACAAGACACTTCCGACATTCGCATGCAGCAGGCAACTGTGAATTTGTTTGCGGATATGGGGGTACAGCCGACAACTATTCTTTCCGGACTGCTCCCAGCCACTCAGAGTACCGATACAACACCCCCGACTGTAACAATCATCTCGCCTGCGCCGGGGGCTTCGGCACCGTACGGCTCGCCGCTGACCATCAGTGGTACTGCCGCCGATGCAGGCGGCGGCGTGGTGGGCGGAGTCGAGGTATCGACCGATGGCGGCAATACCTGGCATCCGGCGAGCGGGCGTGAACAATGGACGTATTCGTGGTATCCCTACTCATCCTCCGGCTCGGCCAGTGTGATGGCTCGCGCAGTCGACGACAGCGGGAATTTACAGCAGACTCCGGCGAGCGTCACGTTTACCGTATCCGGTCAACCCGGCTGCCCGTGTTCGCTCTGGAACGCCAGTGCCGCGCCCAAGACTGCGTCAGAAAATGACCCCAACTCGATCGAGGTGGGCGTTAAATTTCGCAGCGACGTCGCCGGCTATGTAACCGGTGTTCGGTTCTACAAAGGATCGAACAACACCGGTACCCACGTCGGACACCTGTGGACTTTGCAGGGTGCGCTGCTCGGATCTGTCACCTTCACTAACGAGACAGCATCCGGTTGGCAACAGGCCAATTTCTCGTCGCCTATCGCCATCTCTGCCAATACGACTTACATCGTTTCGTATTACGCTCCGAACGGTGATTACGCCGACGATGAACCCTATTTCGGTACCCAGCTCGATAATCCTCCTTTGCATGCTCCGGCAACCGGCGCCGGCGGTGGAAACGGGCTTTTCGTTTATGCGAGCGGTGGCGGCTTTCCGACTCATACATATAACGAAGGCAACTATTGGGTTGATCTCGTCTTTTCGCAGCCCTCACCCTGGACAATCAGCGGAAATGTCAGCGGGACAAGCGGGGCGACCGTCTCTCTTTCTGGGGCGGGCACCGGTTCGGTAACAACCGACTCCTCGGGTAACTACACATTCACTAATGTGCAGAATGGGACGTACACAGTCACTCCGACGCAGAACGGCTTCACGTTTAACCCTGCTGCCCAGAGCGTTACCGTTAGTAGCGCGAGTGTCAGCGGAGTCAATTTCAGCGCTGTTGCCCAGCCCACCTTTAGCATTTCCGGCAATGCCGGGATACCCGGAGCCCTTGTCACCTTAACTGGCGCGGAAAACCAGACAACGACGGCAGACTCTGCCGGCAATTACTCCTTTAGCTCGGTTGTTAACGGGAGCTACGTGGTGACACCCACCAAAGCGCAGTACGCGTTTTCGCCGTCTTCGCAAAGCGTCACCGTGAATGGAGCTAGTCTCAGTGCGATCAATTTCACTGCCTCCGCTGCTGCATCGATCTGGAGCAATTCGGCAGTGCCGGGCACAGCGGATGCCTCCGACAATTCGCCCGTAGAGCTCGGCGTTAAATTCCGCAGTGACGTAGCCGGAAGGGTGAGTGCCGTTCGATTCTACAAAGGGGCCAATAATACGGGTACACATATCGGTAATCTTTGGACCAGCACCGGAACGAAACTCGCGACTGTGACGTTTTCGAATGAGACCGCGACCGGTTGGCAACAGGCAACGTTTTCATCGGCGGTCTCCATTTCCGCAAACACAACGTACATCGTCTCTTATTACGCCCCGAACGGAAACTATGCCGCGGACTCGAATTTCTTCGCCGCGGCTGGTGTCGACAACGCGCCCTTGCATGCGCTCCAGAACGGGGTTGATGGACCGAATGGGGTCTATTTATATGCGACCGGCGGGGGCTTCCCTTCCAATTCCTACAATTCGACCAACTACTGGGTGGACTTAGTGTTCGCTCCTAACGCTAGCGCTACCTACTCCATCTCCGGCACGATCACGAACGGCGCGGGCGCAACCGTGACGTTGAGTGGCGCGAGCAGCGCCACGACCACCGCCAACAGCTCTGGCGCGTTCACCTTCTCCAATCTGGCCAACGGCAGTTACACCGTTACGCCATCGGAAACCGGCTTTACCTTCAGCCCGGCCAGCCAGAACGTTACGGTGAATAGCGCTAATGTCACCGGCATCAACTTCACCGCTACCGGCAACACGTACTCCATCTCCGGCACGATCACCAACGGTGCCGGCGCAACCGTCACGCTGAGCGGCGCGAGCAGTGCTACGACCACCGCCAACAGCTCTGGCGCGTTCACCTTCTCCAATCTGGCCAATGGCAGTTACACGGTCACGCCATCGGAAACCGGCTTCACTTTCAGTCCGGCCAGCCAGAACGTTACGGTGAACAGCGCTAATGTCACCGGTGTCAACTTCACCGCGACCGGCAACACGTACTCGATCTCCGGCACCATCACCAATGGGGCCGGCGCAACCGTCACGCTGAGCGGTGCGAGCAGCGCTACAACCACGGCCAACAGCTCCGGTGCGTTCACCTTCTCCAACTTGGCCAATGGCAGTTACACAGTCAGGCCATCGGAGACCGGTTTTACCTTCAGCCCGGCCAGCCAGAACGTTACCGTGAATAGCGCTAATGTCACCGGCATCAACTTCACCGCGACCGGCAACACGTACTCCATCTCCGGCACGATCACCAACGGGGCCGGCGCAACCGTGACGTTGAGCGGCGCGAGCAGTGCTACAACCACCGCCAACAGCTCTGGCGCGTTCACCTTCTCCAATCTGGCCAACGGCAGCTACACTGTTACGCCATCGGAAACCGGCTTCACTTTCAGTCCGGCCAGCCAGAACGTTACGGTGAATAGCGCTAATGTCACCGGCGTTAACTTCACCGCTACCGGCAACACTTACTCCATCTCCGGCACGATCACCAACGGGGCCGGCGCAACCGTCACCCTCAGCGGTGCGAGCAGCGCGACAACCACGGCCAACAGCTCCGGTGCGTTCACCTTCTCGAACTTGGCCAATGGCAGTTACACAGTCACGCCCTCCGAGACCGGCTTCACCTTCAGCCCGGCCAGCCAGAACGTTACGGTGAATAGCGCTAATGTCACCGGTGTCAACTTCACCGGCAGTGCCATCGCCACATATAGCCTTTCGGGCACCATCACCAACGGCGCGAGTGTGACGGTCACCCTGAGCGGCGCAGCGAGCGCCACAACAACTACCAATAGCTCCGGCGCGTATACGTTTAGCAACCTCGCGAACGGCTCGTATACGGTGACGCCATCGAAGAGCGGCTTCAGCTTCGCCCCGGCCAACCAGGCGGTTACGATCAGCGGAGCAAGCGTAACCGGAGTCAATTTCACGGGTAAGGGTCTCACACTGGACGCGCAGGTCTTTAAAGATCAGACCTCCGCCAGCAGCAGCATCACTTCACCGACATTCTCCACTGTTAGCTCCAACGAACTTCTGCTCGCCTTCGTCGGTGCGGACCGCCTGTCCCTCCTCAACAACACCACGGTTTCGGGCATCACCGGCGGCGGCCTCACCTGGGTTCTCGTCAAACGCACCAACGGGCAGAACGGAACCGCAGAGATCTGGCGCGCCTTTGCCACGTCGGCGCTGACGAACGTCAGCGTCAAAGCGACGTTGAACCAGAGCGTGCAGTCTTCCATGACGGTCATGAGTTTTGCCGGGGTGGACACGTCCGGTACCAACGGCTCGGGTGCGATCGGCGCATCCGGCGGAGCCAGCGCTACGAGTGGAGCTCCATCAGCCAGTCTCACGACCGCTCGCATCAATTCTTGGGTTTTCGGCGTCGGACAGGATTTCGACAACGCCATCGCGCGCACACCCGGCAGCTCGCAGAGCCTGGTGCACCAATATCTGGCCACCAATACCGGCGACACCTACTGGGTTCAGATGCAGAACGCGCCGACGCCGGCCAGCGGTACGATCGTCACCATCAACGACACGGCGCCGACCACCGACCGCTGGAACCTGGCCGTCTGCGCCGTACAACCGGCGCCTTAAGTTGATGGCACAGGCAGGGGTGAACGTGCCTTGCGCGCGTTTACCCCTCAGCGATTCCTAAAGATTCGTGATTGTTCTCCTCGTTTTGCCTCGTTCGATCGCCATTCCGGAGCCGAAGCACGCATGAAATCGGCAAAATCGGCTGCTCAGCGTTTGGCCTCTGACGTGCTCCCCAGGAAGTGAGTTTCCAAACGGTCAGGCCATTACTTCATGATTGCTGCGAATGTCGTCCTGGGCGACGGCGTTGTCATCCACGAAAAGTCTCTGGTGAATCTGTACGGGTGCCGGATCGGATCCGACACCCGCATCGGACCTTTCGTCGAAATTCAGAAGGACGTCGAGGTCGGCGCCAACTGCAAGATCTCCAGCCATTCGTTCTTATGTTCGGGCGTGACGCTCGAGGATGGCGTGTTTATCGGCCACGGCGTCATGTTCGTGAATGACCTATACCCGAGTGCAGTGAATGCCGATGGCTCGCTGCAGACGGCGAGCGACTGGGTCTGTGTCGAGACGCGCATCGGCCGGCAGGCTTCGATCGGCAGCAATGCCACCATTCTGGGCGGAGTTTCGGTGGGCGCACATGCGCTCGTGGGCGCAGGCGCGGTTGTCACGCGCGACGTGCCGGAGTACGCCATCGTGGCCGGGGTGCCGGCGCGTGTGATCGGTGATGTCCGGCAAGCTCATGACAAAAAGGCGGAGCCCGAGCTTACCGCGTCGCTGGGCTGAAGAGGATTTTTCGGAGGGCATGAAATGATTCGAGTTGGCGTCATCGGTTATGGATACTGGGGACCAAACCTGGTCCGGAATTTCCGCGAGTGTCAGGCCACGCAGGTGGTGGCCGTTTCAGACCTGAGCGAGGATCGGCTGGCCGCTGCGGGCCGCGCCCATCCCGGCCTCAAGCTGACCCGCGACTACCGCGAGCTGCTCAACAGCCCCAACGTGGATGCGATCGCCATCTCGACCCCGGTGACCACGCATTTCCCGCTGGCTATGGAAGCGATTCGCGCCGGCAAGCATGTGCTGGTCGAAAAACCCATGACGGCCAGCTCGGAAGAAGCGCTGCGGCTGATCGATGAGGCCGAGCGCCGGCGCGTGGTGCTGATGGTGGATCACACCTTCGTTTACACCGGAGCGGTGCGCAAGATTCGCGAACTGATCGAGAAAGGCTCCCTGGGCGAGATCTACTACTACGATTCGGTCCGCGTCAATCTCGGACTCTTCCAGCACGACGTAGACGTAATCTGGGATCTGGCCGTGCATGACCTCTCGATCATGGAGTACATTCTGCCCGAGTTCCCGGTCGCGATTTCGGCCACCGGCATTGGTCATGTGAAGGGCGCCGCCGAAAACATCGCCTACGTAACCGCCTTTTACGACAGCCCGCTGATCGCCCACCTCAACGTCAACTGGCTCTCTCCGGTCAAAGTTCGCAAGACGCTGATCGGCGGCAGCCGACAGATGATCGTCTACGACGATCTGGAGGCGAGCGAAAAGGTCAAGCTTTACGACAAAGGCATCACGGTGCGCAACAGTGGCCCCGAGGCGGTTTACAAACAACTGGTCGCCTACCGCTCGGGCGATATGTTCTGCCCGCAGCTCGACGTCACCGAAGCTCTGCGCGTCGAAGCGCAGCACTTTGCCGATTCCATCGAGCACGGGACGGCTCCTTTGACGGATGGTTATGCCGGTCTGCGTGTGGTGAGCGTGCTTGAAGCAGCCACCCGCTCGATGAAGGATCGCGGACGCGCCATGATGCTCGAGGCGCACGTTCCGGTACGCGAGGTATGCGCCTGATATGGGGGTTCCGTTCGCTGATCTCAAGCTCCAGTACCAGAATCTGAAGCACGAAATTCTGCCCGCCATTGAGCGGGTGCTGGAAGGCGCGCACTTTATTCTCGGGCCGGAAGTAGCGGCACTCGAAGAGGAGTTTTCGGCCTATTGCCGCGCGCCTCATTCGATCGGTGTGAGCAACGGTACGAGCGCGCTGCATTTGGCCTTGCTCGCGGCTGGCATTGGGCCGGGCGATGAAGTCATTACGGTGCCGTTCACTTTCGTCGCTACCACCGCGGCGGTCGTGTATTCGGGCGCCAGGCCGGTCTACGTCGATATTGATCCGCAGACGTACACTATGGATCCGGCGCAGATCGAGCAAGCGATCACGCCGCGCACCAAGGCGATTCTGCCCGTTCACCTCTACGGACAGATGGCAGATATGGATCCGATTCTCGAGATCGCCAGGCGCCACCATCTGGTCGTCATCGAAGACGCCGCCCAGGCGCACGGAGCCGAATACAAGGGCCGCCGCGCCGGTTCGATCGGCGATCTGGGCTGTTTCAGTTTTTATCCCGGCAAGAATATGGGCGCCTACGGCGAAGCCGGTATGGTCGTGACCCGGCACCCGGAGCTGGCGCGCAAAATCCGCATGCTGCGCGACTGGGGCGCCGAAAAGAAATACGAGCACGTGCTCAAGGGCTACAACTATCGTATGGAAGGCGTGCAGGGCGCTGTGTTGCGCGTCAAACTGCGCTACATGGAAGAGTGGACCGAGGCGCGCCGCGCGCACGCGATCGCCTACAACGAAACGTTAGCCGAGTCCGGGCTTACGCTCCCAGTGGAACGAGCTGCTAACCGGCACGTGTATCACGTCTACGCGCTGCGCACGCCGGAACGGCAGCCGTTGATGGATTCTCTCAGCGCACGCGGGGTGCAGACCGGGATCCACTATCCCACGCCGATTCACTTGTTACCGGCTTATGCCGACCTGAACTATCGCCCGGGCGATTTCCCTGTCTCGGAACGTGTCGCGCGCGAAGAACTGTCGCTGCCGATGTTCCCCGAGATGACTCTTTCGCAGATCGCCGAAGTGGCCGAAGCAGTACTCGAACATCAGCATGCCTATCAATACTGAATCCGTCTCCGGGACGGACCTAGCCGCCGGTCTCGCCCGGTATCGGCGCGCTCTCATTACAGGCGGTGCGGGCCTGGTCGGCTCGCATATCGCCGATCTGCTGGCGCGCGTACCCAGCATGGAAGAGATCGTCGTGTTCGACGACTTCAGCCGCGGGCGCCGCGAAAACCTGACCGAAGCGCTTCGCTCGGGCAAGGTCCACATTCTGGAAGGGGATATCGCGGATCCGGTCGATGTGGAGCATGCCATCGAAGGCATCGACCTGGTCTTTCACCAGGCGGCCATTCGCATCACGCACTGCGCGAAGGATCCGCGCCTCGCGCTCGATGTGCTGGCGGGCGGAACCTTCAATGTGCTCGAAGCCGCCGTGGCCATGGGCGTCAAGAAAATCGTGGCCGCCTCTTCGGCTTCCGTTTATGGGATGGCCGAGGCGTTTCCTACGCCCGAGACGCACCACGGCTATGCCAACCGCACGCTTTATGGCGCCGCCAAGCTATTCAACGAGGGTATGCTGCGCAGCTTTCACGACATGCACGGCGTCGAGTACGTGGCGCTGCGCTACTTCAATGTATACGGGCCGCGTATGGATACCTACGGCGCGTACACAGAGGTGATGATCCGCTGGATGGAGCGTCTGGCCGAAGGCAAGCCGTGCCTGATTCTGGGCGACGGCAAGCAGACCATGGACTTTGTGTACATCGAAGACGTGGCGCGCGCGAACCTGCTCGCAGCCGCCTCTCCGGCCAGCGATGAAGTAATCAATATCGCCAGCGGAACCGAAACCAACCTGAACGAACTCGCGCGCGCCATGGGGCGCGCCATGGGCGTCGCGCTTGAGCCCGAGTATGGCCCGGCGCGCAAGGTGAACCCGGTGGAGCGCCGCCTGGCCGATGTGCGGAAAGCCGAGCGCCTGCTGGGCTTCCGCGCCGAGGTGCCGCTCGAAGAAGGCCTCATCCGCCTGGTCGCCTGGTGGAAAGAGCAGCAGGCCGCAGTGGGTGTCGCCGCGCTCGCCTGATCAAGGCTCGGAGAAACGTCATGATTCCGATCAGTAAACCTCTACTCGGTGAAGCGGAGGCCGAAGCCGCGCGGCGCGCCATTCTTTCCGGCTGGATCACGCAGGGCCCCGAAGTGGCCGCTTTCGAGCGCGAATTTGCGGCGGCAGTAAATGCCCCGTTCGCCTGCGCCGTTTCCAACTGCACCACGGCTCTCCATCTGGCGCTGCTCGCCGCTGGCGTGGGCGCGGGAGATGAAGTCATTACGGTCAGCCATTCCTTTATCGCCACCGCCAACAGCATCCGCTATACCGGCGCCCTCCCGGTTTTCGTCGATATCACGCCCGAGACCTTCAATATCGATCCGGCGCGGGTGGAGGCGGCGATCACGGGGCGCACAAAGGCTATTTTGTGCGTGCACCAGATGGGCATGCCGTGTGATCTGAAGGTGCTGGTCGAAATCGCCGCCGCGCACCGCCTGCCGCTGATCGAAGACGCCGCCTGCGCGATCGGCAGCGAAATTCTCTGGAACGGCAACTGGGAGCGCATCGGCAAACCGCACGGCGATATCGCCTGTTTTTCCTTCCACCCGCGCAAGGTTATCTCCACCGGCGACGGCGGCATGCTCACCACGCGCCGTGCGGAGTGGGACCGGAAACTGCGCCTGTGGCGGCAGCACGGCATGTCGGTCGCCGACACCGTACGGCATTCAGCCCGCCAGGTGGTCTTTGAAGAGTACCTCGAACTCGGCTACAACTACCGCCTTACCGATATCCAGGCCGCGGTCGGACGCGAACAACTCAAGCGGCTTGATGGCATCGTGGCGCGGCGCCGGGAACAGGCGGAATGGTATCGTGCGGCGCTGGCTGCCATCAGCGACGTACAAACGCCGGCAGAACCGGTTTGGGCGCGCAGTAACTGGCAGAGCTACGCCGTGCGCCTGGCGAACCCGCGCGAGCAGGCTGAAGTGATGCAACTGCTGCTCGAGCGGGGCATCGCGACGCGCCGCGGGATTATGTGCTCCCATCGCGAGCCGGCCTACAGCCGCGAGCCCTGGCGCGCAGCCGGAGCCCTCACGCACTCGGAGCAGGCCCAGGAGCGCACGCTGATTCTGCCGCTCTATCCCCAGATGACGGTCGGAGATCAACAGGCGGTCGTTTCCGCCTTAGCCGCTGTCCTCGAGCGGGAGTGCGTGGCATGAATTCCGCGCGCCTCTCGTCCGATTGGGAAGTTAACCCGCAGAGTGGGACATCTTCCACCCGGCCCGGCCAGCCAGGCGCAGCGTTTCGCGGTTGCGCGGGAATGGCTCTCCAGTTGCTCTAAGAATGGCGCCAACACCAACAAGATGTTGACGACTCGATGAACGAGACCGCAGAACTCGAAGCGCCCCCGCAGAACTCGCATCAGGCGCTCACCATCATCCGCATGCTTTGGAACCGGCGCTGGCTGATCGCCTGCTTGTGGCTGTTCTTTTCCGTGATCGCGGTCGTCGTGGCGCGTCTTCTACCGGCTGTCTACAAAGCCGAAGCGGTCGTTCTGGTCGATTCGCAAAAGATTCCCGAGGCCTATGTCAGCCCGACTGTACAGGGCGATGCTGCCGACCGTCTGGCGCTGATCAGTCAAAGTGTCATGACCAGCTCGCGGCTGCTGGCCGTCATCGATCACTTCGGCCTCTATCGCGGCCAGCGTTCCTCTATGACACAGGACGAGTTGCTGCGCAAAATGCGCCAAGACATCAGCGTCAGTTTCGAAAAGAACTGGACCGGCGATCGCATGAAAGCCTTCCGGCTTGGCTACCAGGGGCGAAATCCCAAGATTGTAGCCGACGTCGCCAACCGTCTGGCCAGCCTGTACGTCGAGGAAAACACGATCGCGCGCGAGAGCCAGGCCGAGGGGACCGTGCAGTTCCTCACCCGCCAGTTGCAGGAAGCGAAAAGGAGCCTGGACGAACAGGAACAAAAAGTAGCGCGCTTCAAGCAGGAGCATAACGGCAGCCTGCCGGAACAGGAAAATTCTCTGTTGGGGACGCTGAGCAGTACGAGTGTCGAACTGCAGGGCGTTGAAGCGAGCATCGCGCGCGCGCAGGAGAACAAGCTCTCGCTCGAGGCCGCACTGGCAGCCGCCGAATCGTCGGAATCAGCGGTGCGCGCATCACTCGCGCGCGAAGCAAAAGGATTGTCCGGCACGACGAGCTCGGTGCCGCGCTCGGTCACCCTGGGCGAGCAGTTGCGAGCGCTGCGGCTGCGCTACACGCCGGATTATCCGGAAGTAAAGGCGGTGGAAGAGCAGCTGGCCGAGGCCCGCCGCGAAGAAGCCGAGCAGCCCGCCGCGCCGGCGCTCGCCGAAACGTCCCGGCCGATCCGCACTTCTCCCGAACTACTGCAGCTGCGCGAGCGCATTGCTTCGCTCAAAGCACAGATCGAGGTTTCCAAGCATCAGATTTCCTCTTACGAAAAACAGCGCGACCAGCTCTCGGCTCAGCTCGCCGAAACGCGTGAGCGTGTCGGGCGGCTGCCGCTGGTTGAGCAGGAGATGGCCGATCTGAAGCGCAATTACGATGAATCGGCCGCCAACTACAACTCGCTTCTGCAAAAGCAGCTAGCCGCCGGCATGGCGACCGATATGGAACGTTCGCAAAAATCCGAGCGCTTCACCATCATCGATCCGGCGCGCCCGCCACAGGCGCCCGAGAAGCCGAAGCGGCTCGTGATCGCGCTCATCGGCAGCATCGCCGGACTATTCCTCGGAGCGGCTGCGGGCCTAGGGCTCGAATATCGCAAAGGCGTTCTGCTGGGCGAATGGGAACTGCCGGCCGGGACGCTGGTGCTGGGGCGTGTGCCACCCATTGAGCAGGTAGGAGCCGAAGCGTGAGCAGCCCTTACCTCGAGCACTTCGGGCTGAGCCGTAACCCGTTTTCGGCGACACCCGACCCGCGCTTCCTGTTTCTGACCCCGAAGCACCGCGAGGCGCTGGCCGCGCTGCTGTTTGCCGTTACCGAGCGCAAAGGGTTTCTGGTGCTGACCGGGGAAGCCGGTACCGGCAAAACCACTCTGATTCGTAAACTGCTGCTTTCGATTCCGGTGGCGTGCGCCCAATTCAGCGTAATTGTGAATCCGGTTCTGACGCGCTCGGAGCTGCTCGAAAGCGTGCTCCTCGATTTCGGCGAAAAGCAGATTCCGGCCAGCAAGCCGCAGCGGCTCGAGTTGTTCCGCCGCCGGCTGCTTGCGGCCGAAGCCGAAGGACGCACCTCGGTGGTGGTCATCGACGAGGCGCATCTGCTTACCGAAGAGCTGATGGAGGAAGTCCGGCTGCTCTCCAACTTTGAAACCGCCGAGCACAAGCTCGTGCAAATCGTGCTCGCCGGTCAAAGCGAGCTCGATCGCGTGTTGTCGCTCGAATCGCTGCGCCAGGTCCGGCAGCGAGTGGCCATCCGGATGCAAATCGATCCGCTCGACGAGAGCGAAGTACGGCTCTATCTGCAGAGCCGCTGGTCGCGCGCAAGCGAACGGCCGCTTGCGTTCTCGGAGGATGCCATCACGCTCATGGCGCGGGCCTCGCGCGGGATCCCGCGCCTGCTGAACATGATGGCCGATGCCGCGCTGGTGAACGCTTTTGCTTCGGGCGTCCACTTGATCACTAAAACAGGAATCGAAGAAGTGTTGAGAGACCTGGGCCTGGCGCCCGCGCTCATCTCTGTTCGTGCGGCGGCTCTAGCAGCACCAGACATATCCGTCCTTTCCGCACCTTATCCCTCACGTTCCGCAATTCCAACCGCGGCTCCGGTTATCGATCGCTATGCACCAGTGAAACAGGATTCGCCGCGCCGCTGGAGGATTGCGAGCTGGCTCGGACTTGCTTCCGGAGGTGAGAAATGAGCAATATTTTTGGAGCGTTACGGAAAGGTGGCGCGAGCACGCCGGAGCTCGAACAGGATCTCATATCCGAGGCCCGCGATCCGAGACTTCGTGCCGCTCGGCCGGTTTTCGTTGCACAGCGCCCACTGCCAGGGACGGCGCTGCCGAATTCCACGCGCGAAGCTGCCGGCGAAACCATAAAGCAAGTGAGTCTGCGGATTTCCGCGCTCGCTCCGGTGCTGCCATTCGATCAGCGCAATCAGCGCGCCGCCGAACAGTACCAGATCGTCCGTACCAAGATCCTCCATCATCCGCGTAAACCGCAGTTCGTACTGATCTCGAGTGCAACCAGCGGCGATGGCAAGACCGTGACGTCGATCAATATCGCCGCCTCGCTCGCGCTGAAAACCGATGCCCTAGTGTTGCTCATCGATGGGGATCTGAGACGGCCGAGTGTAGCACGCACACTCGGCATTTCACCGGAACCTGGATTAAACGACGTGCTCGCCGGAAAGATGCCCTTGGAAAAAGCGATAGTTCGCGCGGCCGAGCTACCGAACTTGCACATTCTACCGGCAGGTGAATGCAGCACGCGCGCCGCTGACCTGCTCGATTCCGATCGCTGGCGCTCGCTTGTGGCAACGGTCCGTACACGCTTCACCTCCGTGATCTGCGACGCACCGCCAATTGCGACTGTTGCCGATTACGAACTTCTGCAGCTGGCAGCTGAGGCTGTCATACTCGTGGCCCGCCCCGGACATAGCGAACGCCAGGCATGCTTCAAAGCGCTGGCCGGAGTTGATTCGAAAAAAATGCTCGGGGTGGTTTTGAACTGTGTGGAGGATTGGTGGCTTTGGAAGACTCCCAGTTACGGGTATTACGGAAAGCGGATACCGCAGGATGATCGATGAGCAGCAACACTGGCAGCGGGAAAACGGAAGGAGAATCAGTGTATCCGAATTTGAAATTGCAGATGTGGCGAACCGGGCTGCGACAGAACCGCCTGGCGCGGATGATCCAAATCGATGAAACGAATCTGAGCCGTATCGTAAACGGATTTCGTAAGCCCTCACCGGAATTGAGAGAGAAGATCGCACATGCGCTGGGCAGCGATCAAGAGTGGCTATTCGAGCCCGGCACACCAGGAGACGTAAATCCGGTGCCGGCAGACGAAAACCACGGCTGAGCAGAAATGTTTCCGAGCTTTGGCCGCGCGATTGCATTGCTTACAGCCGTGCGGAAAATCGCAACGCTGAACTCAGAAAGGCAACCGGGTCGGGGTTGTTGCGATTTGGATTTTGTTTCAGGAACTGGGATGTCAGGCACGGAACTAGCACAGAAAGGGCGACGGAAGACCGTAATGCGCGGTTTCGAGAGTGTTCTGATCCAGATTAACGACGAAGTCGGCCCAGTACTCAGGGAAGGCGCTCCTGCCCAATCGATTTCCGTTGGAATCGACCGCGTGCTGGGCGCACCCCTTGCTTTTCTGCCCGCCGAGACGGCAAGGCCGTAACAATCCCCTGCGTTTTATGTCCAAACCTCGCCTGGCTCTTATCGGATGCGGCTATTGGGGGCAGAATCTGCTGCGCAACTTCGTGGAATTGCGCGAAGTGGAAGTGAAGACCGTATGCGACTTCGATCTGGGGGCGCTAGCCCGTCTCAAGCGGCGATATCCGTTAATCGATCTTGAGCCGGATTACCGTGCGGTACTCTCGGACGCGCGCATCGACGCCGTGGTGATCGCAACCCCCGCCTCGACTCACTATCCGATTGCACGCAAGGCTTTGCTCGCGGGCAAGCATGTGCTGGTCGAAACACCCATGGCTACGGCTGGCGCAGAGGCCTTCGAATTAGTCGAGCTTGCCCAGAAGCGGGCACGCATGCTGATGGTCGACCACACGTTTCTCTATACCAGCGCCGTGCGGACTCTCAAGTCTCTGGTGGAACGTGAGCTCGGCGATATGTTGTACTTCGATTCGGCGCGCATCAGCCTCGGCCTGGTACGAAGCGATCTCAACGTGCTCTGGGATCTCGGCGCGCACGACTTCTCGATTCTCAACCACCTTTCAGGTCGTGATCCTGTTGCAGTCACGGCGACCGGCACCCGCCATTTCGGCTGTTCCTTCGAGAACATCGCCTATGTCTCGGCCGAGTTCAACGGGAATTTGAGCGCGCATTTTCATCTGAACTGGCTCTCGCCGGTTAAAATGCGCCGCACGCTAATTGGCGGCAGTCGCAAGATGATTATCTACGACGATCTCGAAGCGAGCGAAAAGCTGAAGGTCTATGGAAAGAGTCCCGTACTCGAACACGGTACCAGTGTGCGCGAAACACTGCTCACCGGTTTTCAAAACGGCGATATGGTCGCTCCGGTGCTCGAAACCCGCGAGGCGCTGGCCGGAGTAGCCGAGGATTTCGCGCACGCCATGATCGATAAGCGGCCACCCCTCGCAGATGGATATTTCGGCTATCGGGTGGTACGCCTGCTTGAAGCCGCTCAGCGTTCGATGACACAGCACGGCCGTCCGGTGGAGCTTTCCCCGGCTGCGGCGCCGCGTATCAAAACCGGAAAGGCAGTCGCAATTTCACAATGAACGAGTTCACGATCACCAACGGCCAGACGCCTGGCGCCGTTCCCCAGAGTGGGACGCCGCGCGAAGTCATTGCGACTTTCGGTCGCCGTACCGACAGACAGGATCCGGCTTTCGAACGCGAATTGGCCCTCTCTTTGCGAGAGGCTCATTCGCGGCAGGAATTACTCGATCTGCTCACCCGTTTTGCCGCTGGCGAGAACGCCTTCGATCAGCGGATGCGGCGTATTCTACTCAGCGCCGTTTGTCGCAGCACCGGGAACGACTTGCAAGTCGGGCCGAACATCGTTCTTAAGCATCCCGAAACAATGGAATTCGGCGATTCGGTCTTTCTAGGCGCGCAATGCATGATCCAGGGCCGTTTCGATGGCACTTGTCGGATCGGGAATCATGTCTGGATCGGGCCGCAGGCCTATTTCGACGCTCGTGATCTGGTGATCGAGGACTATGTCGGCTGGGGACCGGGGGCAAAGGTGCTCGGCTCGGCCCACACCGGTATGCCGATCACCGACCCCATTATCAGAACCGGGCTTGTGATCAAACCGGTGCGCGTCGGTTTCGGGGCGGATGTCGGCATGAACGCGAGCATTCTGCCGGGCGTGAGGGTAGGAGCGCACGCAATCGTGGGAGCGGGGGCGGTCGTGACCCAGGACGTTCCCGAGTATGCCATCGTCGCGGGCGTACCGGCGCGCTTTCTACGCGATCGGCGCGAGGAGAAGCATCCATGAACCCGAACCGTTCCTACCGTCCGCGGCTACACACCCCGGTCCGCAAGCTGCTCGAAGAAGCAACTTTCGAGCGGACGCTAGCGGTTGAACGCAAGCGCAGCGAACGCTCAGGTCGCCTTTTTTTGTTGATGCTGCTCGATCTCGGGGGAATGGAGGAGGGCGCCGGAAAGCGAAAGGTAGTAGCACGAATTCTGGCTGCGCTTACACGCTCCGTGCGCGAAACCGATGCGCTTGGCTGGCACGTGCAGGATAACGTCCTCGGACTCATCTTTACCGAAATTCCGAAAGAACTGCGTGCCACGATTGCCAGTGCCATGCTCGCGCGTATCAAAGGGATCTTGTACCGGGAACTGAGCTTCGAGGATTTCAATCGGATCGAGATTTCGCATTACCTGTTTCCCGAGGAGTGGAATCACGACCTGCCCCAGCGGCCGAGCCACCCGAGCCTGTACACCGACCTTACCCGGGTCGAGAAGGACAAGAGCTTCTATTCGGTTGCCAAGCGCGGCATGGACATCGCCGGAGCGGCGCTCGGTCTCCTGGCTGGAGCGCCACTGCTCGGCGCGATCGCGCTCGCGGTGAAGTGCACCTCGAGGGGTCCGGTACTGTTCCGTCAGACACGCGTCGGACAATATGGCGCGCCCTTCACGTTTCTTAAATTCCGCTCGATGTACGCCAACAACGATCCGGCCATTCATCGCGAGTACGTGAAATCACTGATCCGCGGGAGCGCAAACAATACTTCGGGCCCGGGCACGCAGGAGGGCGTGTATAAACTCACCAAGGATCCGCGTGTCACCCGTATAGGCGCTTTCCTGAGGAAGAGCAGTCTGGACGAGCTGCCCCAGCTTTGGAACGTCCTCAAAGGCGACATGTCGCTGGTAGGCCCGCGCCCTGCGATCCCATACGAAGTGGAAGCGTACGCACCTTGGCACCGGCGCCGGGTGCTCGAAGCGAAGCCAGGCATTACAGGGCTGTGGCAAGTCAAAGGACGGAGCCGGGTGACTTTCGACGAGATGGTGCGGCTCGACGTGCGGTACGCCTCTTCGCGTTCGCTCTGGCTCGACGTGAAGACGCTGATCGAGACGCCACGTGCGGTGCTTTTCGGACAGGGGGCACACTAAACCGCGATGTCATCGGTGTCCTTGGAAGAGCCGGTGGTCACGGTGTCAGCACCGGAAAGCACTACCGAGAAGCATTCCTACGGTGAAATCTTGCGCTCTTCGGCCTGGGTGGGCGGCTCGACCGTTCTCAACATCGGAATCGGTATTGTCCGCACCAAAATTCTGTCGATCCTGCTCGGGCCGGCCGGCTTTGGTTTGAACGGGCTCTATTCTTCGATAACTGATGTAGCGCAAAGCATCGCCGGGATGGGAGTAAATAGCAGTGGCGTGCGTCAGATTGCCGAATCGGTCGGCACCGGCGATCAGATTCGGATTGCGCGCACAGCGGCAGTGCTGCGCCGGACTTCCCTCCTGCTCGGTGTTTTCGGAGCGCTGCTGGTCGCGGTCTTCGCGCGGCAGATTTCGCAGCTGACATTCGGTACAACCAAGCACACCGCTGCTCTCGGCTTGTTGTCGATCGCCGTACTTTTCAAACTCGTTGCCAACGGCCAAACGGCGCTCATCCAAGGTATGCGCCGCATTTCCGATCTGGCCAAAATGAACGTGCTCGGCGCAGGCTTGGGTCTTCTGCTCAGTATCCCACTGGTCTACTTTTTCCGCGAAGAGGGAATTGCGCCGGGGCTGGCGTGCGTTGCGGCTATGACCATTGCCGCGAGCTGGTGGTACAGCCGGAAGATTCGTGTCCCGGCCATGCGCGTAACGGCGGCCGATGTAAAGCAGGAACTGAGCGGATTGCTCAAATTGGGGTTCGCCTTCATGATCAGCGGGTTCCTCACGATGGGTGCCGCCTACGCCGTCCGGATCCTGCTGCTTCGTCGATCGGGTGTGGCAGCGACAGGTTACTATCAGGCGGCCTGGACGCTCGGCGGGTTATACGTAGGCATCATTCTGCAGGCTATGGGCGCCGACTTCTATCCCCGGCTTACTGCCCAGGCAAACGATAATCGGGCAGTAAACACCATCGTGAATGAGCAAACCAAAGTTGGGCTCCTGCTTGCTGGTCCCGGCGTGCTCGCCACCCTAGTCTTCGCACCCGTAATCCTGCTGGTCTTTTACAGCGCCAAATTTCATCCGGCGCTCGATCTGCTGCGCTGGTTGTCACTCGGCACGTTTTTGCAGGTGATCAGCTGGCCCATGGGTTTCATCGTATTGGCAAAGGGCCGGCAACTAATTTTCCTGGCGAGCGATTTCGCCTGGGCCGTCGTGTATCTCGCACTGGCGTGGGCGTTGATCGGCTGGATCGGCACGAATGGCGCCGGGATCGCCTTCTGTGGATCTTACGCATTTCACACACTGCTGAACTATGTCATCGCGCGGCGTCTGAGCACTTTCCGCTTAGCAAGAGAAAACGGACGCCTGATATTGTCCTGGTCCGTGCTGACTGCTCTCCTGGCAACCGCAAGCTTTACGCTGTCGGCTCGAATATCCCTTTGGCTCGGAATCGTCGGGTTTCTCGGGGGCTCGTATTTTTCCGTTTCCGAGCTTCTCACGGCCGTACCTGTTGAGCGTTTGCCGCGTCGCTTGCACGCGGCGCTGGGCGCACTCGATCGTGGAAGCCAACGCACGGCTACCATCTTTCGCGGAATGCGAGGTTCCGTCAACCGAATATGACGCAATCTCGTTTTGCGGACCGCACTGTGCCCCAAGCCCACAAGCCGAAGCTCCTCTTCTTTCAATACTGCTACGACGAGAGCCTTCCGTCGTTTCTGTTGAATCACAAACGCGAGCACGTCGAATGCCTTGCACAGTTTTTTGTAGTCACGCTCGTTACAGAGGATTGTGATTACGGCCAAATGTGTGAGAGCCACCAGCCGGACCTGGTCCTGTTTGAAAGCGGTGTTCCCTTTGCAACCTGCCGCCGTCCTGAAATCCGGAATGTGCGGGCGCACGGCCAAATCCCGAAGCTGGGACTCATGCACTCGGATGCATTCTGCGAGGCTCGCGCCGGGTTTCTTTCGGATATGGAACGGTGGGGCGTCGAGACATTCTTCGCTATTGCTACCACCGCGGCTGAATACACCCAGGCGCTCCGGCCGAATCTCTTCGTCTGGCCGAACTTTGTGGATCCGGAGACTTATCGCGACTATGGCGAAGCGAAAAACATACCGGTGCTGTTCACCGGCAGCACCGGTACACTGTACCCCTGGCGCAAGGGTATTCTGCGCCGGGTCTCGGCGCGCTATCCTTCGCTGATCTGTCCGCACCCCGGATACAGCCCCAAAGCCCAGCTGCAGGCCATCACAGGCGAGCGTTACGCGCGCCTCCTCAACGCTTCGAATTTTGTACCCGCCTGCGGCACGGTAGCCAAGGAACTGGTTCGCAAACACCTGGAGATACCCGCCTGCCGCTCGTGTCTGATCACCGAGGATTCGCCCGCATTGCGCGCCGCCGGTTTCGAGGACGGTATCAACTGCGTCTTTGCGACCGAAAGCGATGTTGTAGACAAGTTGGCAGATCTGTTTGGCCATCCCGAAAAACTGGCGTCGATCGTAGACGCCGGTTACAAACTGATTCACTCGCGGCACACGATGCGGCAGCGGGATCAGGTGAGACAATGGCTCGACCTGCGGCGCCAGTTAAAACCGGGCGAGAAGATTATCCAGCCTGGGCCGTTTGAACGGTTACAAATCGTTTCCGTTTCCTCGCCGTCCCCCTATTTCGCGTCCAACGGACTGCATCTCGATCTGCTGCGGCAAGGAGATTCTGCACTCGTCCACGGTCGTTATGAAGAGGCCGAGCGCGCTTATGCTCAGTGTCTGCACTATTACCGCTTCATGCCGGAGCCGCAACTGCGGCTTGCACTCTGCCGGCTTCTGCAAGGAGATTCTGCCCAAGCGCTCGCCTGGATCCAGAAACCCCTCCGATATCTCCTGACCGAGTATCGTTCGCCCGATCCGGATCCGGTGGAGTGGGCTTACTTTTTGATTGCCCTGCTGTGCGCCGGACGGCTGGAAGAAGCGCGCGCGCGGTCAGACGAGTTCGCGGGGCTGAAACATCCCGAACTGGATCGCGCACGGGCCTTAACGGCCTTTCTCGGCGGCTATACCTCTCCGATCACGGATGAAAGTGGTGCTTTCCGCCCGAGCATTCACAGGCTTCCGGTACGCAGCTGGGATGACTGGAAAGAGAATGTCGGCCGCATGCTGAAGGCGTGCGGGCAAGGCCGCTTCGAGAATGCACTTGCCTCGTGGAAACGGGGTGAAGCGCCCGCACCGACGCTTGCCACAGGACCTCGCGGACGATTCCCTTCCTCGAGGTCAGTATTCGAGAGACAGCGGGCTCGATCGAAACGCCGGGAGCAAGCGCGCCGAACAATCGCGAACTTCTTGCACAGCCTCGAAAGCCGGTTTGGCTATTTCCTGCCGTATGCTGTTTCCGGGCGAAAGAAGCACCCCTTTTTCGCCGCTCTCGAAAGTGTGCTCGGCGAGCAGCAGGTCGATCGCGTCCTTGCCGTCGGGTCCGCCAAAGGCACAGCGATCGGGGCGCTCCAGCGTGTCCCGAGTAACATCCGAATTGTCCGCACCGAGGCCCTCGTGGCGGGAAACGCTCTCTGTCCGCAGGATACCGATTTTGATCTGGTTCTGATCGATGCGTCGGGAAGGAGGAGCGAACGCTTTTCGTCAGATGTATTCGAGTCGTTGCTGCCGAAGGCGCGCTTGTTGTTCCTCTACGGTATCTCGCGCGCGAGCATCCGTGCCGCATACTTCACCTTGATCGATCACCCCGGTTACGTTTTGCTTGACCAACAGCTGAAGGGCCCCGACGCGTACGCCATCTTCGAGGCGGTCCCGCGAGATAGTCTCGATCAACCCGAGTACCTAAACGATGAAAGGCGCATCTTGGAAGTCGAATGAGACACCAGCGGGATAGCCGCCGTGTGGCGGCAGAGCAGGACTTTATCACTGAAAGGAAACTCGGGCTGTAGCACAGCCCATTAGAAGGAGAGTTATTAGCGTGCAAGAGAAAAATAAAGTTGTTGTTGTCGGATTGGGCGAGGTCGGGAAACCGCTCCTTGATCTGGTCTCGGAGTATTACGACGCGGTTGGCGTCGACATCTCGCCCGTTCAGGGCGTCGGGAGCGTGGATGTTTTGCACATCTGCTATCCCTTCGAAATCGAAGATTTCGTCGGGGAAACGGCGCGCTACATCGAACGCTTCCAACCGGCTGTAACGATCATCAACAGCACGGTTGGGGTAGGCACTACCCGAGCCGTTGCTGAGCGCACCGGAGCCGCGGTCGTCAACAGCCCAGTGCGCGGGAAACATGCCCGAATGCTCGAAGAGCTTCGGAGTTATACCAAGTACCTGGGACCCGTGCGCGAAGCCGACGGCGAGCTCGCGGCGAAGCATTTCGAAGGCATGGGAGTGAAGACGCGGACATTGTCGGCGCCCGAAGCGACGGAACTGGCTAAGCTGGCCGAAACCACCTACTTCGGCCTGATGATCGCATGGGCACAGGAGATCGAGCGCTACTGCGACCGCGCCGGACAGAATTACGACGACGTCGCGTCGTTCTTCGACGAGATCTCTTTCTTCCCTCGCGTCAAGTATTTCCCGGGAGTGATCGGCGGCCACTGCGTGATGCCAAACATTGAAATTCTGAGTAAGTTCGGGAAATCGGTGCTGCTCGACGCCATTCAGTGTTCGAACGAGATGAAGGTGGAACGAGAAACGCTGCGGAAGAACCCGGCCGCGGTTTCCCATTCCGTCCCGGTGTAAACGACCGGTCGGTCGAGCAAACTATCGAGGAACAACATATATGGCTACTCCCTCGCGGCCGGTAAACACAACTCGGCCGCTCTCCGGCAAGCACGCGGCTATGGTCACCTTTTCGGCTTTCCCAGGCGACCCACGGCCCCGCCGCGCCGTAGAAACGCTCCTACGACAAGGAGTGAGCCTGGATCTGGTGTGCCTGGGTGAGGCAGACGAGCCGAAACGCGAAGCGAGCGAAAACCTGCGAATCTGGCGTATTCCGATCACCCAGCAACGCGGCGGCAAGCTCTCCTACGCCTATCGCTATGCCAGCTTCATTTTCCTTTCGGCGCTGGTTCTGGCCGTGCGTTGCCTGCGGCGTCGCTACGATCTGGTTTATATCCACAACATGCCGGACGTGCTGGTGGCGAGCGCCCTGTTTCCGAAGGCTTTGGGAGCAAAGGTCATTCTCGATCTGCACGACCCGATGCCGGAGCTGATGACAACCATATACAGTCTCGCCCCGAATAGCTTCGCCGTGAAGGCAATGCGCTCGCTCGAAAAATGGAGCCTGGCGCGAGCGCATCAGGTTCTGACGGTGAACATCGCCTGCCAGCGGATCTTCGCGTCGCGCAGCTGTCCAGCCGAAAAAATCAGCGTCATCATGAATTCTCCCGATGAGCAGATCTTTCCGCTGCGTCCGGTGCGTTCCTCGGCGGCTCTCGACCTTGCAGTGCCGAAGCCTTTTGTTGTGCTCTATCACGGGTCGATTGTCGAACGCAACGGTCTGGATCTTGCGGTGAAGGCCTTCGCAGAAATCGCCGAGAAAATTCCAGGTGCCGAGTTGCGCATCTTTGGCCGCAGAACGCCCTTTCTCGATGAGGTCCTCGCGGAGGCGAACGGCAATGGTCTCGGGGATCGGGTAAGCTATCGCGGCCCGCGGACACTTGAGGAACTCGTCACCGAGATCGAAGCCGGTGACATCGGGATCATCCCGAATCAGCGCAACGCCTTCACGGACATCAATACGCCCACTCGAATTTTCGAGTATCTGGTAATGGGTAAGCCGGTCATTGCTCCTCGCACCCAAGGTATCACCGACTACTTCGACGAACAGTCGCTTTTCTTTTTCGAATCGGGCAACGCCTCGGATTTGGCACAGCGTCTCGAGCACTGCTACGAGCATCGGGATGAGCTGCCGGCAATCGCTGCCCGCGGCCAACAGATTTACCTCGCGCACACCTGGCCTGAGGAAAGGAAGAAGTTAGTTCAAGCGATCGAGAACCTCCTGCTGCCGGCCGAGGGCAGGCAGGCACTGGCGATGGCGCTTGAGTAAGGCTTTGCAAAATCGTATCGAAAGATCATGGGTACGAGCGTGATTGGCGTTCTGGCGCATGCCTGCGAGCAGGAATTGGTTCGCGAATTTTTCGAACTGTTCAAGACGCCTTGGGAGTTCTTCCGTGAGGACGGCCGATACGATTTACTGCTCGTGACCGGTGAGATACCACACCAAGCGGATCCGGCCCGGCTGGTCCTTCTTTATAGCAGCCAAACACTGCCGGGCGAAGAGAAGCAGCGATCGCTTGCATGCAAAGAACAGCGGAGCGGCGCTCTGTTAGAGTTCACAAAAGGGCAATTCCCCCTGTTTGGGCGCCACCGCCTCTTTCCCGAACAGGACAGCGATCTGCTGATCGATGCCGGCACCGGATACCCGGTCGCATATCGGCAAGAATTCGGTGAAAGAGTTGTTGTCCGGATTGGTTACGACCTGTTTTCAGAGATCGGCCATCTCCTCACAGTTGGCCAGCCAATCCCCTACGCGGCCATTCCCACCCTGGATCTTCATATCGAACTGTTACGCGAATTGATCCTGGCCAGTGGACTGTCACTGGCGGAAATTCCTCCTGTGCCCGCCGGTTTTAGCTTCATTGGCTGTCTGACCCACGATGTGGATCATCCTCGCCTTGCCAGTCACCGCTTCGACCACACCATGTTTGGCTTCCTTCAGCGGGCCATCGCAGGATCGTTTCTGGATTTTTTGTGCAAGCGGATCTCCGCGCGCGATTTTGTCCGAACCTGGAATGCAGCCCTCCAGTTGCCGCTGGTATTGCTCGGCCTGGCGCGCGATTTCTGGAGCGAATTTGCGAACCAGTATCTTCGAATCGAAAATAAAGCGCCGTCCACTTTCTTTCTGATCCCCTTTGCCCGCCACGCCGGCCGCACCCGAACCGGCGCGGCACCGCCCTATCGGGCAGCACGATATGAACTGAGCGAGATCGCTCGTTCGATCCGCGCGCTCGAAGCAGGGGGCGCCGAAATTGGGCTACATGGGCTCGACGCCTGGCTGAATGCGTCGCAGGCAAGCGTGGAAGCCGAGCGAATCCGAGCGGTGACGAACACCCGAGAGATCGGCGTCCGGATGCATTGGCTGTACTTTGACGAAGACTCCTACGCCGCTCTCGAACAGGGTGGGCTTGATTACGACTCGACCTTCGGCTACAACCAGACGGTCGGATATCGGGCCGGAACCAACCAGGTTTATAAGCCTGTGTCGGTCACCAGATTGCTCGAGCTTCCGTTGCATATCATGGACACGGCGCTGTTCTTACCGGCTCACCTGCACCTCACGTTTGCGCAGGCGAACGAACGTGTCCGGCCGATTGTCGAGCATGCCGTTCGGCGCGGCGGCTGTGTCGTGGTGAATTGGCACGACCGGAGTCTGGCCCCCGAGCGCTGCTGGGGACCCTTCTATGAGCATCTCCTGTCAGAGCTCAGAACCGCCGGTGCCTGGTTCGCTAGCGCCTCGCAGGCGGTTGCCTGGTTCCGGAAGCGGCGGTCCGCGAAGTTCATCGTTCTGCACGGAGAATCCGGCAACCCTGAAGTCCGGATAGAGACGGCTTCTGATGATCTGCCTGCGCTCGAGCTAAGAATTCATCCCGCCCGGCGCGTTCCCGACGCATCGGCCTTGGTAACTACTTTGGCATCGGTATAGCAAGATGTCTCCCTCACTGGCCGAAGTCTTTTTCCTCGGGTTAATTCTCGCGCTCTTCTGGCTCGACCGGAATCGTCAGTCGCGTGTATCTCCACTGCTCTGGATTCCGGTTCTCTGGTTTCTGATTGCCTGTTCCCGGCCGGTCTCGGAGTGGATCGAGGGGAGTTCGTCGTTTGCCTCCGCCGAAGAAGTGGCCGACGGCAGTCCGATGGATCGGCTCATCTTTACGGGATTTCTCCTGCTTGGTATTGCGATCCTCGCACTTCGAAGTTCAAAAGTCCTCGCGCTGCTGCGCTCCAACGCTTCGATTGTTTTGTTCTTTCTTTATTGCGCGTTAAGCCTGCTCTGGTCTGATTTTCCCGATGTTGGTTTCAAACGTCTTACCAAAGCGATCGGCGACTTGGTCATGATTCTGATCGTTTTGAGCGAACCCGAGCCTCTGGCTGCCATCGAACGGCTGATCGCGCGCACGGCTTACCTGCTCATACCGCTCTCGGTTCTGCTGATTAAATACTTCCCGGATCTAGGCGTCCAGTACAGCCCGTGGGGCGGCAAGCCGGATTATCGAGGAGTAACCGCGAACAAGAACAGCCTTGGCTGTATTTGTCTATGCCTGGGTCTCGGACTGGTTTGGCGGCTTATCGCAGCCTATCGCAATCGCGATCTCGAAGGAAGAAAGCGCCACATGGCTGCGCTGTGTCTCACACTCGGGATGATTCTTTACCTGTTCCGGATCGCCAACTCGATGACGTCGCTCAACACCTTTGTCATGGCCAGCCTGCTGCTGCTTGCAGCAAATCTGCGCAGAGCGATCCGGCGTCCCGTAATTGTGCATGTCCTGGTACTCGCGATGCTGGCGGTTTCGGCTTCCGTTGTATTCCTCGGGGCCAGCCCGGACGTCCTGCGCGCGATGGGCAGAAATCCAACCCTAACGGATCGGACTGAGGTTTGGGGCGTGCTTCTCACTCTGGTTCAGAATCCACTGTTAGGAACTGGGTTTGAGACATTCTGGCTCGGGCCCCGCCTGGCGAAAATGTGGGATCTTTACTGGTGGCGTCCAAACGAGGCGCACAACGGCTATCTCGAAATCTATATCAACCTCGGCTGGGTCGGAATAGCCCTCCTGGCGATCGTGATCCTTGTCGGATATCAGACAGTTTTTCGGGCCTGGCGGCGCAATCCCGCCATCGCAAGCTTGTTTCTCGCCTATTTCTTCGTCGGACTGGTTTTTAATTTCACAGAGGCCGCGTTCTTTCGCATGCAGGCTCCGGCCTGGATGTTCTTTCTGCTCGCGATCACCCGGTGGCCGAAGCTGCCGGCCGCTAAAGCCCAGGTTCCAACCGAGCGCGTACGAGTACCGCAGGAGACATTGGCATGCAGCGCCTGACTACGGCTCCGGTGGATTGTCCTGATGTTTCCGCCCGCAAAGCGCCGCATCCTGTTTCCGCTATACAGGGTTCGATCCAAGAGAGCATTTCGTTGTTGACCGGCGGTTTCGACCGGCCTTACGTACTCGGACTCTGCCAGGCCCTCGCAGAAGAGAGCGTCAGGGTTGATGTGATCGGCAGTGATCACGTCTACAGTCCCGACCTGGATACGTTACCCGGTCTCCGGTTTCTCAATTTGCGCGGCAATAAGAGCGGTACTGGAATGGCCGCAAAAATCGTTCGGGTATTGCTCTATTACGCACGTCTGATCCGATATGCCGCCACCGCCAAGCCGCCTGTTTTTCATATTCTCTGGAACAACAAGTTCGAGCTTCTCGACCGGACTTTGCTCATGGCGTTCTATAAACTGCTCGGGAAGAAAGTCGTGTTTACCGCGCACAACGTCAACGCCGGCAAGCGCGATGGAAATGATTCCTGGCTAAACCGCCTCGGACTGCGCACCCAGTACGGGTTAGCCGACCATCTGTTCGTGCATACCGAAAAGATGAAGAAGGAGCTCGAGAACGACTTCCACATTCCCGCAGCCCGCGTGACTGTGATTCCCTTCGGCATCAACAACACGATTCCGGTCACCGCGCTGACCCGCTCGGATGCAAGAGAACGCTTCGGAATCCGGCCGGAGGAAAAAACCATTCTGTTCTTTGGCGCCATTGGTGCATACAAGGGACTTGAATATCTCACAGAGGCATTCCTCGGGCTCGCGGCTCAAGATCCGCGCTACCGGCTGATCGTTGCCGGCAAACCGAAGAGCGGTGCCGAGGATTACCTGCTCAGAATCCGAAACCGAATCGCCGGCGATCCCGCATGCGATCGGGTGTTGCAAAAAATCGAATACATTCCCGATGAGGAGACCGAACTCTATTTCAAGGCGGCCGATGTCGTTGTGCTGCCTTACACCCACATTTTCCAGAGCGGAGTGTTGTTTCTCGCCTATAGTTTCGGGATCCCGGTGATTGCTACCGATGTCGGCTCGATCGCGGAGGACATGCTGGAGGGCGAAACCGGATTTCTGTGTCAGCCGCGCGACCCCGCGAGCCTGGCCGACGCTATCAGGCGATACTTCTCAAGCCGCCTGTACGAGGCCTTGCCGGAGTCGGGCGCGCGCATCAGAGAATTCGCCAACGAATGTCATTCCTGGAAAATCGTCGGCGAGAAAACCCGCGCGGTCTACACCGCATTGCGGACGGAGAAATGAATCCACTTGTCTCGATACTGATACCGGCTTACAACGCCGAACATTGGATCGCCGATACCGTCCGCTCGGCCATGGCTCAGACCTGGCCGCGCAAAGAAATTATCATCGTGGACGACGGCTCGCGCGATCAGACGTTGGCGAGCGCGCGTCGTTTCGAATCGGATTCCGTACGGGTTGTTTCACAAAGAAACCAGGGCGCAGCGGCTGCGCGAAACACCGCCTTATCTCTCAGCCGCGGTGACTACATACAGTGGCTGGACGCCGACGATCTGCTTGCGCCGGATAAGATTGAGCGACAACTCGCCGCCCGCTCCGCGGGCGTCGGTACCCGAACTCTGCTTTCGGGCTCGTGGGGCCACTTCCTTTACCGTCCCTCGAAAGCACGCTTCCTGCCGAGCAGCCTTTGGACCGATCTGTCCCCTGCCGAATTTCTGCTCCGCAAACTCTCCGAGCGAATCTACATGCAGACCGCGGTATGGCTGGTCAGCCGCGAATTATCCGAAGCCGCCGGCCCCTGGGACACGACCATGATCTCCGATGACGACGGGGAGTACTTCTGCCGCCTGCTGCTGGCAAGCGACGGTATCCGTTTTGTGCCGGAAGCGCGCGTTTACTACCGCATAGTGGGCGCCTCCAGCCTCAGCTATGTCGGACAGTCCAACCGCAAGCTCGAAGCGCTCTGGGGTTCCATGCAGAAGCACATCCGCGCACTGCGATCGCTCGACGACAGCGCCCGGGCGCGCGCGGCCTGCGTAACCTATCTGCAGAACTATGCGATTGCCTTTTATCCCCTGCGGCCCGATCTGCTCGCCGAGATGCGGCAGTCGGCCCACGAACTCGGAGGAGACATTCCGCTTCCCCGGCTGCCCTGGAAGTATCAATGGATTCAGAAGACGGCAGGCTGGCATTCGGCCAAACGGGCCCAGATGTTTCTGCCGCAGCTCAAGTGGCGGGTGATCCGGTATTGGGACAAACTGGCCTGGCAAGCCGAGAAAGAACGGTACAGCTCCGATGTGGTCTAGAAAAGCAATGGGGCTTGCCGCGCGGCTGCGGAAAAGAGGAGACGGTAAACAACAGACATGAGCGGAACCGCATTTGTAACGGGCGCCGAAGGCTTCATCGGATCGCATCTGGTGGAGTTTCTGAGCGCAAAAAATTGGGACGTGATCGGAGGCTACTGGGCACGCCGCCCGGAGAAACGCCGGCCAGCGCGTAACCTGCGCTTTGTCGAGTGCGATCTGCGCGACGGGACGCGGCTACAGAAACTGATCGACAAGTACCAGCCGAGCCATGTTTTTCATCTCGGCGCCCAGAGCCTTCCGACGGTCTCCTGGACGGACCCGGTCGGTACATTTGAGGCGAACATCATGGGTTCGCTTCACTTATTTCAGGCACTGCGGAACACCAAACAGCCGCCGGTGGTTGTTTCTGCCTGTTCAAGCGCCGAATACGGCCACGTTCCGGCATCCGCCATCCCGGTCAAGGAAGAGCAGCCGCTGCATCCTTTGCATCCCTATGGGATCAGTAAGGTGTGTCTCGATCTGCTCGGGCGGCAATACTTTCTCGACTACGGCCTGCGGGCGGTGAACATCCGGCTCTTTAATACGACCGGCCCCGGCAAAACCAACGATGCTCCTTCCGATTTCGTGCAGCAACTGATTCGAATCAGGAAAGGACTGCAGAAGCCGTTCGTCGAAGTCGGGAATCTGGAACCCCGCCGCGCATTTCTGGATGTGAACGACACCGTTCGCGGCTTTTATCTGGCCGCCACTAAAGGCAAGCCGGGAAGCGCGTACAATTTGTGCGCCTCCCAAACCCACGTCATCGGCGATCTGCTCAAGACCGCGATCCGGCTTTCGGGAGTCAAAGCGGAGATCCGGCCGGTTCCTCGTCTGATGCGCCCGTCCGATGAACGGATCATTTTCGGAGATACGAGCAAGATACGGCGCGATACCGGTTGGAAGCCATTGCGAACCATCGAACAGACGCTCGAGTCGATGCTGGCCCACTGGGAAGGCGCACTATGACGATCGAGGACCATTCGAATGCCTGAAAACGCGGTGCCCTCGCTTGCCGATATCCCCGCCGTCCTGCTGGTAGGCGGATTGGGAACCCGTCTGCGCTCCGTTTTGCCCGATAAACCGAAGGCTCTCGCCTCGCTTGGCGCAAGGCCGTTCCTCGATCTGCTGCTGGAACAACTCGAGGCCCAGGGCATTCAGCAGGTACTGCTTTGCACGGGCTACCTGGCCGAGCAGATGGAGCGCGTGTTGGCCGAAGCTCGCCGGCGGCGGCTCAATATCGCTTGCTCGCGAGAACCGGAACCGCTGGGAACGGCGGGTGCAATCGCCTTCGCGCGAGCCCATCTCGAGCAGTCACCTGCCTTCCTGGTGCTTAACGGCGACTCGTTTCTCGAAATTGATCTTCCAGGCTTTCTCGCCTTTCATCTGCAGCAGAACGGCCTTGCCACCTTAGCGACGGTGCGAGTGCCTGATTCTGCTCGGTATGGCACCGTGGAACTCTCGGACGAGGGCCGTGTCCTGCGCTTCCTCGAAAAGACAGGAGTAAGCTGCTCCGGTCTGATCAATGGCGGCGCCTACCTCTTCAGTCCCGCTATTTTTGACTACATCCCGCCAGGTCGGGCCAACTTTGAAACAGATGTGTTTCCGCGCATCTTATCGCGCGGAGTACACGCTCAGGAGCAACATGGAATCTTCATCGACATTGGTATCCCCGAAGACTACGCGAGAGCGCAGCAACTCTACAGCCGGCTCGAACGCGCCGCCCGCGGTGGCTCGCACGAACTGTGCCTCGAACGAAAGCCCGAATACGAGTACCTATCCCGGGCGGATCGCCCGATCGTTTGAGGCTTCGATCACCGTAAAGCAGCGGCTTCTCGGCGATGGGCAGATCGTCGCGCAGTTAGGTGAGCTGAGTGGCCTTCTGATCGAAGCAATCCGAAACGGGAACAAACCGATTCTGTTCGGAAACGGCGGCAGCGCCGCGGATGCCCAGCACATCGCGGCCGAATTTGTAGGCCGTTTTGCCTTCGACCGCCCTGCGCTTCCCGCCCTCGCGCTCTCCGTGAACACCTCGTGTGTCACGGCAATTGGTAACGATTACGGCTACGATCTGGTCTTTGCGCGCCAGATCGAAGCCCTCGCCCGACCGGGCGACATTGCTATCGGAATTTCGACCAGCGGCAATTCCGAAAGCGTGCGGAAAGGGCTCGAAACGGCCCGGCAAAACGGCCTGATTACCGCCGCTCTGACCGGGGAGACCGGTGGAAAGCTCAGGGGCGTGGCCGACTATTGCCTGTCGGTTCCTTCGCGGGAGACGCCCCGCATTCAGGAGTGTCACATCCTGATCGGCCACGTGCTGGCGCAGCTGGTGGAAGAAGAGATTTTCGGTGCCGAAAGCTGCCTTCCTCGATCGTGACGGCGTTATCAATCGGAAAGCGCCGGCCGGCAAGTACATTGTCCGCGAGGAAGATGTGGAGATCCTGCCCGGTGTCGAACCCGCCATCAGGCATTTGAATCGCGCCGGCTACGCCGTCGTTGTGATTACAAACCAACGCTGCGTAGCGAAAGGTTTGATTGGAACCCGCGAGCTCGAAAAATTGCACGCAACAATGCGGGAGCGACTCGCCTCGGCGGGCGCCCGGATCGACGCCGTCTACTATTGCCCGCACGAGCTCCTGGACGGCTGCGCCTGCCGCAAACCAGCGCCCGGGATGCTGCTCGAGGCTTCCCGGACGCACGATTTCGACCTGCCGCGCTCCTGGATGATCGGCGACTCCGAGAGCGACATCACCGCTGGAAGACAATCAGGCTGCCGTACCGTCAGGATTTGGGAAAACGATCGGCACGGCGTTCCTGCCACCGGGGCTGACCTGATCGCGCCCTGCCTGCTCGAAGCAGTCCGGCAGATCTTTGAGTTGGAAAAAATCCCGTTCTTTCGACCCCAGAGCGATTCGGAGCCTGGCTGCGGAGTCGAAAGACCCACCAAATCCGGATCGATTTCCCCCTGAGACCTGAAAATTGTTGCCACACAGCGAGGACCTGCTGTGCCGCTGGTTTTGGCGAGCTACGTGCTCCTCTCGTCGTGTGTTCCCAGAAAAAACGGCAGCATCGGATCCTTCGTCGAGATGATTATCACGAGCACCCCTCTTCGTATCTCCTTTTTCGGCGGCGGCACGGATTATCCGATCTGGTACCGGGAGCACGGCGGTTCGGTGCTGTCGACGACAATCGATAAGTACTGCTATATCACCTGCCGCCCCTTGCCCCCGTTTTTCGAGTATCACAGCCGCATCTCGTACTCGAAAGTCGAGAACGTGAGCAGCAACGATCTGATTCAGCACCCATCGGTGCGAGCCTGCCTGCAATTCTTTGGAATGACCGAGGGCGTCGAAATTCATCACGTCGCAGACCTGCCGGCGCGCACCGGGCTCGGGACCAGTTCCGCGTTCACGGTGGGCCTCCTTCTTGCTTTATACGCGCTGCGCGACCAGATGCGCGATAAGGCCACGCTGGCGCGCGATGCGATTCATGTCGAGCAGGACATTTTGCAGGAAGCCGTTGGCGCTCAGGATCAGGTGGCCGCCGCTCACGGCGGCTTTAATCGGATCAATTTTCATACAGATGGCTCGATCGACGTGAACCGCGTGATTGCAGCCCCGGGCAGAATCGGTGAACTCGAGCAGCATCTCGCGCTGTACTTCACCGGTTTTTCGCGGACCGCTTCGGAAATCGCGCAGGAGCAATTGAACGTAACGCCGCGCAAGCAGCACGAGTTACACGCCATGCAGCAGATGGTGGATGAGGCCGAGCGGGTGATTGCGAGCGGCAGCCGCAGCTTTGATGACTTCGGGCGTCTGATGCATGAAAGCTGGCAGATCAAGAAATCGCTCACACAAAAGATTTCGAACTCGAACATTGATGAGATCTATCAGGCAGGCCTGAGCGCGGGAGCACTCGGCGGCAAGCTGCTCGGTGCCGGCGGCGGCGGCTTCATGTTGTTTTACGTCTCCCCAGAACATCGGCCCACGCTTCGGAAGCGTCTGCAGAACCTGCTTTGCGTTCCGTTCCGGTTCTCGCAGCGCGGCAGCCACGTGGTGGTCTATGAGCGCGATCAGCTCTATGAGCCGGCGCTTTCGGAGGAGCGCTCGGCAATTTACGCGGCGCACGCGTAAGAGCTGCCAATCGAATTCGTCTCATTCGTTCAAAGCATGCAGGAAATCGCTTCCATATTGCGGCCCGACGACCTCATCCTGATTACGGGTGCTAACGGCTTCATTGGCAAAAAGGTCGTGGAGTGTCTTGCCAAAGCTGGGTACTCGAACCTGCGCTGTTTTGTCCGCAGCACCGGCCATCTGGAGGAACTCACCGCGATCGGCGCCCGCTTCCCCCAGCTGAAAATCGAAATCCAACGCGGCAATCTGCTTTCTCGCGAGGACTGCGCGGCAGCGGCCCGGGGCGCCCGGGTGATCTATCATCTCGCCGCCGGGATCGAGAAGACATTTCCGGGCTCGTTCATGAACTCGGTCGTCACGACGCGCAACCTGCTCGACGCGGCGCTTGCTTTCGGCAGCCTCGAGCGATTCGTCAATATCAGCTCCTTTGCGGTTTACTCGAACTGGGATCTCGCCCGCGGTGCCCTGCTCGACGAGGGCTGCTCGCTCGAGACGAAATACAATGAGCGCGCGGAGGCATATGCCTTTGCCAAGCTCAAACAGGAAGAGCTAGTCGAGGAATACGCCCGTCGTTATAACCTTCGCTACGTTACCGTCCGGCCCGGCGCGGTTTATGGACCCGGTGCCCGCCATCTCAGCGCGCGCATCGGGCTCGACACATTTGGCATCTTTCTGCATCTGGGGGGATCGAATCGCATTCCGCTCACCTATGTAGATAACTGCGCAGAGGCGATCGCTTTGGCGGGTCTGCGGCCGGGAGTCGAAGGGGAAGCCTACAACGTAGTCGACGATGAATTGCCCACCAGCCGGCAATTTCTGCGCCTGTATAAAAGGCACGGCCGACCCTTCCGTTCGCTCTACGTTCCTTATCCTTTCTTTTACCTGTTCTGCGATCTTTGGGAGCGTTATTCCCGCTGGTCAAACGGCCAGCTGCCTCCCGCTTTCAACCGACATCGCTGTGCGACCTACTGGAAGGGCAATCGATATACAAATCGCAAGCTCAAAGAGCGACTCGGCTGGGAACCAAGCGTGCCGTTTGACGAAGCTTCGCGCCGCTACTTCGCCTATATCAAGGAGAGCACCCGATGCTCCGCGTAGCGATTGTCGGTTGCGGCAAAATCGCCGACCAGCACGCCGAGCAAATTGCGCACCTTCCGGGCTGCGAAATCGTGGGCGTCTGTGACCGTGAAGGACTCATGGCGCGCCAGCTGCAGGAACGGCTGAAAGTATCCTCTGCTCATATTGAGCTAAGCGAGTTGCTTGAGCACGCGCGCCCCGATGTGGTACACATCACGACACCGCCGCAGACGCATTATCCGCTCGCGAAAGCCTGCCTCTCGGCGGGCTGTCACGTATATCTCGAAAAGCCGTTTACCGTCACCGCGAGCGAAGCCGAGGAGCTGATTCTGCTCGCCCGCGAAACCGGTCGCAAGATCACTGCCGGACATAACGCGCAGTTCAGCCATGCTGCGAACCGGATGCGCGCACTGGTGGCGAGCGGTTTTCTCGGCGGTCTCCCGTTGCACCTGGAAAGTTATTATTGCTACAACCTCGGAGACGCCGGCTATGCCGCGGCCCTGCTCGGCGACTGCCGGCACTGGGTGCGGAGCCTGCCAGGCGGTCTGTTGCAGAATACGATCAGCCACGGGATCAGTAAAATCGCCGAATTTCTCAGCGGGGACGATCCCGAGGTCATCGCTCACGGCTTCACCAGCCCGCTGCTCGAGAGCGTTGGCGAAAGCACCATTGTGGATGAACTCCGGGTTATCATTCGCGATCGGGCCCAGACTGCCTATTTCACCTTTTCCTCGCAGATGAAGCCGTGCCTCCACCAGCTCCGCCTTTATGGAGCGAAGAATGGACTGGTTCTCGACGAGAACCAGCAGACCCTGATCCGTCTGCGCGGAAACGCCCGCAAAAGCTTCCTAGAGCAATTCGTCTCGCCGTGGGATCACGCGCGCCAATACCTTGCAAACGCTTTTCACAATGTGGCTAAGTTCGCGCGTGCCGATTTTCCTCCCGGGTACGGAATGCGATATCTCATTGGCGAATTCTACCGGTCCATCCGCGAGGACGGACCGCCCCCCATCCCGTATTCCGAGATATTGCGAACCGCCAAAATCATGGACCGTATCTTCGCCCAGCTGTCAGCTCGAACGCCGGCTCTAACCGGCAATATCGATGCGCGTCTCAAGGCGGAGCTGGTCGCTCACTAGGAAAGGAACATCCCTTGGATTCCCTATCGTATGTGCTCATCACACCGGCCCGAAACGAGTCCCGGTACATCGAGAAGACCCTCGAGTCCATGATTCGTCAAACGGTGTTGCCCCGCAAGTGGGTGATTGTGAACGACGGATCGACCGACAACACCGCCTCGCTGGTTGCAAAATACCTGGCCGCACATCCCTGGATCGAGATGATCGATTTGCCGGTGCATCGCGATCGGAGTTTTGCTGGTAAAGTTCATGCCTTTAATGCCGGCCTTGAGCGCGTGAAGAACCTGGAGTACGAAGTGATCGGCAATCTGGACGCCGATCTCTCTTTCGATCCGGATTATTGCGAATTTCTGCTCCAGAAATTCGCCCTGGACGCAAGCCTGGGAGTGGCAGGTACGGCATTTGAAGAGAACGGTTATAACTCCGCGACTGACAGCTTCGAAGGACAGAACCATGTAGCAGGCGGGTGCCAGCTCTTTCGCCGGCAATGCTTCGAACAAATCGGCGGATACGTCCCCAATCGGGCGGGCGGCATCGATTGGATTGCGGTTACAACGGCGCGTATGCTCGGCTGGAAGACCCGGTCGTTTCGCGAGAAGTTTTTCTTTCATTACCGCAGTCTTGGTACAGCCGAACGCGGTCTGCTCGCTTCTGCTTTCTCCTATGGCGAGAAAGACTACTATCTCGGCAACCATCCCCTTTGGGAAATGTTCCGGGTCGCTTACCGGGCCACCAAAAAGCCCTATATGCTCGCCGCTCTGGCAATCTATTCCGGATATCTTTCGGCAGCTCTCCGGCGCATGCGCAGGCCGGTTTCGCGCGAGCTGATGCGGTTCCACCGCCGGGAGCAGATGCTCAAACTGCAGTCGATTCTTAAGCGTCGACTCTCATTCAGGCGCGTTGACAACTTCGAAGTCACTCCGAGCTAGATCCGTGTCGACCACCGTCTCAATACCCAAGAGAAGCACTCTCGCCGGCACCGAAGCGCTTGAAGCCGCTATCGGTCGCTTCGTTTCGTGGCTCGACGGCTACGGTGAAGTCTCCTACGATCACCAAAGTTACTTTGCGGGCCCGGTCGGCGGCGCTGCTAAGGCACTGTATTACCGGCAACGCCTTTTGGGAACAGTCGCGGTATCGCCGATGATCCTCTCCGAGGCTCTCGTTCCCTCTGCGCGCCGTTTGTTCTGGAAGCCGCAACGATTCCCGATCGCCGATGCTCACTATGCCATGGGCTTTGCATTTCTCGCGCGAGCGCTGAACCAGGAGTCTCATTACCGGCGCGCGCTGCACTTTCTAGAGGTTTTGGAGCAAACCAGATGTTCCGGTTACGACGACTTCTGCTGGGGTTATCCCTTCAACTGGGAGACTCGGCGCGGCACGATGCGGGCCGGCACACCACTGATAACGACCGTGCCTTACGTATACGAAGCGTTTCGCGAAGTCTACGAAATCGATCGCGACGCCCGCTGGCTCGCCGTCATGCGCTCTATTGCGCGCCATGCGCAAAACGAATATAAGGACTTCGTTACCTCCGCGCGCGGGTCCACCTGCTCCTACACACCGGAACCCGGAGACCCGGCGGGAGTGGTCAACGCGAGTGCCTATCGCGCGTTCTTGCTGACCAGGGCCGCGCATGACTTCGAAAGCGACGACTATCTTCAAGTTGCCCAGCGAAACCTCTATTTTGTGATCGAAGCGCAGAATCAGGATGGCTCCTGGTATTACTCCGTAGACGGCGAGCGTGATTTTGTCGACCATTTTCATACCTGTTTCGTCTTGAAGGCGCTTGCCAAAATCGAGCAGCTTACCGGCAATCCGGACTGCACAAAGGCGATTGAGCGCGGCGTCGCCTATTACGTCGCGAATCTGTTCGATGAAGAGGGACTGCCCAAGCCCTTTTCGCGACGTCCGCGCCTCACTGTCTACCGCCGAGAACTGTACGACTACGCCGAGTGCCTGAACCTGGCCACCCTGCTTGCAGGGCGCTTCCCGGCGCTCGACTCCGTGCTGCCACGTGTTCTCGATTTCAACCGGTGGCAAAAACGGGACGGTTCCTTTCGAAGCCGGCAGCTGTTACTCGGCTGGGATAACACGCCTATGCACCGCTGGGCGCAGTCTCAATATTTTCGAAGCCTCTGTTTCCTGCTCCATCAGCGGCGGAGGCAGCAGAAATCTTTTAGTCCGGGCATGGAGGGCGAGCACGATGTGCGGAATCTGCGGGCAGTTTAATTTCGCCGATCAGGCCCCGGTGCGACGACGCACGCTGGAGGCGATGACGCGCAGCATCGTTCATCGCGGACCGGACGACGAAGGCTACTACATCGAAGGTGCACTCGGCTTCGGCTTCCGCCGTCTCTCGATTCTGGACCTCGCCGGCGGGCATCAGCCCATGTCCGATCCGGAACAATCGGTCTGGGTCGTCTTCAATGGCGAGATCTATAATTTTCGTGAACTTCGGGATGAACTCGAGCAGCGCGGTCACGTTTTCCGCACGACTTGCGACACCGAGGCGATCGTTCACGGTTACAAAGAGTGGGGCGAGGACGTTCTCAACCACCTGAATGGAATGTTCGGCCTCGCCATTTGGGATAGCCGCAGGCGCCGTCTTTTGTTGGCGCGCGACCCGTTCGGCATCAAGCCCGTTTACTATCGCATCGACCGCGGCCACGTATATTTCGGCTCCGAAATGCGCGCCGTGCTCGCGGCCACCGATGAGGATCCGGAAGTCGACCCAGCCTCGCTGTATCTGTTTCTGCGCTATCGCTACACGCCATCGCCGCACACGATTTTCCAAAACGTCAAGAAGCTCGCTCCCGGAACTCTGCTGACGTTCTCGAACGGATCCTACAAACTGCGTCGCTGGTATCGCTATCAGCCAAAGCCCTTTACACCACCAAAATCGCCGCACGATGCCATCCAGGAGCTGGCACAGCTCTATCGCAAATCCATGGAACGGCACCTGCTCAGCGATGTCCCGGTTGGCCTCCTGCTCAGCGGCGGCATGGACTCCGGCTTGCTCCTGGCGCTGATGAATTTGTATGGCAAATCGTGGCAGACCTACACGGTTGGATACGGTTCTGAGTTTGCCGACGACGAACTGAGGGATGCAGCAGAAACGGCAGCTCTCTTTTCTGCTCGGCATTCCTCTGTCCGCTTGGACGTCTCCACTTTTGAAGACTCTCTTCCCGGAATCATTGCCGCCCTCGAAGAACCGATCGCGTCCTCTTCGGTGGTCCCGATGTATTTCGTTTGCCAACGCGCCCGGCAGGACGTCAAAGTTGCCTTGATGGGCCAAGGCCCGGATGAGTTGTTCGGCGGTTACCGGCGGCATCTCGGCGTCCGTTATGGAGCTTTGTGGGCGGGTCTTCCCGGATTTCTCCGGCGTCCCGCAGCGTCCGCTATCGGCGCACTGCCCCGTAACGAGACGCTAAAGCGAGCGCTTTATTCCCTCGACATCCCGGATCGCCTCCGGCGCTACCAGAATGTCCTCTCTCTCATGCCAGGTCCAACACTTGACGGCCTTTTCCGCGAGGGACTTCTCGGACCGGAAACGGGCGACAAAATCCTGGAATCCTGGCACGAAATCGCTGCCCTCAGCAGCGGTACCGATGAGCTCGGTGGGTTCCAGTTCCTCGAACTGCGCTCAACTCTGCCCGACGAGCTCCTGATGTACGCCGACAAGCTTTCAATGGCGCACTCGCTCGAGGTCCGTGTACCCTATCTTGACAAAGAAATAGTCGAATACGTCGAGCGGTTGCCGGCTTCCTTCAAAGTCCGGCACGGTTCGCGCAAATGGCTGCATCGCCAGGTTTGCCAGAGGCTCCTGCCGAAAACAATTCTTCGTCGAAAAAAGCGAGGATTCGCGGTGAACGTAGTCGACGGCTGGTTCCGCGGAGCACTCGCCAAAAACATGCGCGCCACTTTGCTCGACCGTGAGTCTCTTGTTTACCAATTTATGCGACCCGCAGCTGTCGAGCAGCTTTTGGCACAGCATCAGTCAGGCGAACAGGATAACCACAAAGTACTGTTCAGCATTATCGTTCTCGAGCAGTGGCTCAGATCCTATACCGCTTCTCTGAGCCACCGCGTCTGTCACATCTGATGCTTCTTTTGCCGGCTCTCTCGATCCGGTAAAAGGCCCATCACTGAACTGTTGTTTTTAGGTTCGTTGGTGCAGCCGGCGGACTTACCACCGTGCCGCTGCCGTAGCAGGCTGTCGGGTTAAATGCGGCTCCCGTCTTCGGTCCGTTGTTGTAACAGGTTTCCGCAGGGATATTCGACACTCTCGTTGAAGCTACTGGATCGATCGGCGGCCAGGCCGTTCCGCCAAACCAGCTCGGTTTGCCTGAAAGATACAACGACGCAGGTAAAGTCTGTTGCACGAGGTACGTCGAGGCAGTGCCGCCGCCGCTCGGTATATTCGTGCTCCAGATCACCGCGTTCGTCTTACAGTCCCAGTTGCCGCCGCGAACGAGAGTGTTCTTGACTTTCGCCGACAGACTCGCATTGGGTGTTGACGTTCCGCCGTCGTCGTAGTACCCCAGTTTGAAAATGCTGGGGTTTTGCGAAGCATCTGCGTCGATTTCGTAACTGCCGGCTGTGCAGGTGGACCCGGACTCGCCGAGCACATTGCCGACCACATTTTCATAGTTGTTGTAGTACGCAATGGCCACACCAAAGATGGCGCTGGTCATATTCGAGCCTGTGCTCGGATTCGTTGAGGTCAGGTCGATATAGTTGCGGAACAGCGTGTTGTGGCTGCCGCTGCCGTGCGCAAAATCGAACTCGACGTTCGACGTCACATTGCCTTCCCATAAGTTCATATAGGGATGAGCGCCGTGCGTGTTTGTTTCCGCAAGTGAGTTCGGGTATTCTCCCATGTAGGAATCGAACATGTAGTTGTACCCGAACACATTTCCGCTGCCGCCATTCATGACCGTGGAATGGCGCGCCTTCCGGATGATATTGTTCTGGATCAGGTTTTCCGAATTCCGGAATTCCAGATAGATCGAGTACGTCTCTCCGCTGTTGTGGCTGTAGCCGTCGTACACGTAGTTGTTGCTGATTTCGCTCCCGTACACATCCGAGAGATAGATATGGGAACGGTCAACGGCCATATCACTCTCCACGTTATGTACCCAGCAATGGGCGCAGGCTTCGAGATTGATGTTCTTGAAGACTACGCCCGTTCCCGAAGAAGCGGTGGGCAGCAGCCTTAGATTTTCGAGCCCTGCGTTCTCGACCATCGGCAGTTTGTAAACGGCCGGCGAGTTGTTGTAAGTGAAGTACAACGGCCGTTCGGTCGTAACGACGTTGCCGCTCACCGCCGTCACCCTCACGATTTGGGTCATCGCGTAATTCGTGAGATCGTGGCCGCATGCGCTGCACGAACCGGTATAGCCCGAGGTGTTGACCAGCGGATTACCATCGCTGTCCGTCGGATTCTGCTGCGTAACGACCAGATAGCTCCCGGCTACAATCCCGGCGGCACTCTGCAGTGTTATCTGAGTTGAGCCCTTTTGTCCTCCTGCCGTAATCGGAATGAATACGACTTGGGAGGACGATAAATACGTCTGCCCGAGACTGACGATGTTCGCGCCGTCCCCATACTCGATAATGGTCTTGTCCGGCCCTGACCCGCGCAGAGCCACTCCTCCTGGAATACACAAACCGGCTTCGTAGTCACCCGAGGCGTAATCATCCGAATAGCCCGAACAGACCGTCGAAGAACGATGGATCTTGTACGTTCCCGGATTCAGGAGGACGACCGAGTGCGCCGGCGCAGCTTTGATCGCCTTTTGAATCGCGACGCTGTCGTCCGCCGACCCGCTCGGTGAGAGCGTGGCCGCGATCGGCCAGTTGCCACTCGGAATGCCACCCGGAATGCCGGCGTGAGTCCAGTCCACAGTCCGGGTGCTAGGAAGGAAGCCCGAAATTCCCTGCGCCCACCCGCTCAGTGCCGTGCAGACCAACAGTGCGCAGGTCACTGATGCAATCAAAAAACAGCTTTTTCTCGTCATGGCTTCACTTCGCCTTTGCCGACAAGCTGCCGGGCGCGTTCGGAGCAGGGGTGGGCGGCGGCGGCGCACTCTGACCCTGAAGCGGGTGCGGATACGTGTAGGGTGTGTACGAGTAGGTCGTAGAGGCGTTATCCGTGCTCAGTTCCCATCTGTGCATACTCGAAGGCTGGCTCGTCGAAACGATGAAGTCTCGTCCCGCGACCACGTTCGAACTGCCGCTGCTGACACTCATTGAGGAATCGTTGCCCCAGATGTATGCGGGGCTGTAATTCTGATTGATGCCGCGCCCTACCTGGTACAGCGCCGGATAGCCGGAATCCTCTTCATAAAGGTTGATTGAGCCCGCGCCTTGATTGTTCGAAGCACCCGTCACGTGATTGTTGAAGATCACGCCGCTACCGGCCCGAATGACAATGTAGTCGGACTGATTGCCGTTCGGCACTACATTGAATGTGTTCTCGTAGAACTCCCACCATCGCGCGCCAATCATGCCCGCCGTCCCGTGCTGGTCCACCTGACACATATTGCAGGTATTGTGGCGGAACACAGTACGCGCACCGTAATACGACTCGAGCGCCGATGTTCCCCAGAAATAAGCCGGGTTTCCTGACGCGTTGTACGTGAACGTGTTGTCTTCAATGAACAGCATGTTGGGACCGCCCGGAACGATGTTGTCGCTCCAACCGCTCGCATCGGTAGCTCCCATTCCCATGTTGTGAATCATCTCCGAAGCGGACCCGCCATTGAATGTGTTGTGATCCAACAAGCCAGGACCGTTTCCGTTGCAAACCACAAAAATCGCCTGACTATTTGGTTCGCTGAAGGTATTGTGGTCAATCCGGAAAGGCGATGTGCTGGTCGAGCCTTGCGTAGTGATCGCGTTGTTGCTCGTGAACGTAAATCCGGTAATCCGCGAAGTTCCGGAAGTACCGGCGGTCAGGCTGATGCCTCCGGAGATGGTGGTGTTTCCTCCCCCGTTTACCGTAATCGCTTTCGAGCTCGGAATCGAAACTCCGCTCGACCAGTTACAGCTGCCGCCAGGCACAACCACTGTATCGCCGGTGGAAGCCGAATTGATTGCGTTCTGAACGTCTGACGACGAACAAGAACTTGCCGTAATCGTGTTCGCGTGCGCAGCGGCGCCCAGGCAAACTGCGGCGAATGAAAGATAGATCGCTCGTTTCAAAATCGCACTCCCTGTTCTTTCGCTCGTACTCCGCATCTATGGCACCACCGCCGATGCCTGGTTCGAGTAAGCACTCTCAAGGCCACTGCTGTTCACTGCCGTTGTTACGTAGTAATAGGTATCCCCGGCAACGACGTTGGAGTCCACATAACTCGTGCCGCTCACCAGCGATCCGCTTACTAACGCATACGGACCGCCCGAAACACCCGCTCGGTACACCTTGTACCCGCTGATGTTCGGTGAAGTACTTGCTGTCCAGCTCAGCGTGACACTATGACTGGTATTCTTGGTCGCCGTAAAATTCACGCCCGTCACATTCGCCCCGTTCACGGTTACGCTTGAGGTCGCAGGCGAAAAGCTGTATCCGGACGCGCTCGGAGAAAGCAGATACGAGCCGTTGGCCAGTCCCGAAAATGTGTACTGCCCGGAAGAATTCGTCTCAGTCGAGGCCGAGCTCGCACCCGAAAGGCTGATCGAGGCCGTTGCTCCGCTCACCGTGCCCGAAATGCTGTAAGTCTGGCTACTCCCCTGCGGAATGAACACCAGATCCACATAATAATTACTCGCGTCCCACGATTGGTTCGGAAATGCCGCCCCGCTGCCATACGCATACACACCAGGCGCCGACCCGACCACCTTCAGTGGCGCCGCATTCAGCCCGCCCCAGTTGTAGTAGGTGTCGTCGGCATAGTTCCCGTTGGGCGCAAAATACGAAATAACATACGTCGTATTCGCCTGAATCGAGATCGGCTTGGAAAAGTTCGCCTGCTGCCAGCCAGAAGCCGTTTCGCTGCCAAACGTCACTGACCCTAGCAGCGTCCCGCTCGCCGACCACAACTGGCCGCTGTGCGTGCCCGTATCGTACTGCCCCTTGTAAAACCGCACCGCCGTCACTGTGCCGGCCGCACTGCTCTGAAACTCCAGTCCGAGCGTCACCGCACTCGAATCACCCGAATTCGGCGTTGCCGGTACCGTGCTCGAATTCCAGAACGAAGCCCGTGCGGGCGTTGCCGCTAACAGGCTCATCCCTATCGCAAGAGCCGGCAGACTTGCCAGCTTCCATCGCTCTGCCCAGCGCGCCATCGCCGCGCCTCGGGGTTCGCCCCGATCAAAAAACAATCTTGGTTGAGTCACTTCATTTCCCCGTTCGTCAAAATGTCGTCGATTAACTCAGGAGTCTTTGCTCCTGTCCTCAGTTGTCGGGAGCGTCTAAATCGACCGCTCTCTCGCAGCTGGATCCGTAGAATGAGCGCAAAAAGACACACGTCTCCCCGGAAACAAATTGTTTCTTTTTTGAAAACTGGCCGGCTAAATCCCGGCTATTTTTCTCTTGGAGACGCTACGAGACACCCGTCCCGCGCCGCCCACCGGCCCACCTTGGCCGGTCTCACGAACCACTCGCCTCGGACAATCCGTCAACACGCACGAATGCCCGGCTGGTTCCGGTCTTGGTTCCCGAAACCATCTCTCAATTCGCCCTTCGGTGACCCGAGGCGTACCCTTCAATAAGGCTTAGGCCTAGTATACATAAAAATCGCTTATGCAATAAGCAATTTTTTGCCAACGGCCTGACATAAAAGTAGCAGGCGCTTACAGCACCGAACTAATAAAAGAATGTTATAGCATAGCGATCGGCAGCGGTCGCTATTGCGCGGTCAGACCATCTCTACAAACTCGCCAACTGCGCACCTTCCCCTCCTGCTCACGCACGAGAAATCAAGCGGAATACCGATCCGCTCTCGGTGCTGCACTGCCGCTGGGCAGCGGCTTACCTGGTAAGTGTGTCCGGAAGGGAAAAGTCTCTTCGGATTTTGCCGAGTGCGAGAGATGACTCAGCGGACGACGGCGGCTTCGAAGCAGACTTCGTTTGCGCGGTCGAGTTCCACACGATACGGTTCGGTCAATAGGCGGCGAATGTCTTCCTGCGTACGAATGTCCGATTGCGGAAGCACGTGATATCCCTCCACTCGGCACCCCACCCCAAATCCGTTCGCCGCCGCGCCGATCTTGACATGGACCACCTCAGCGACCCCCTCCATGTACACCGGCCTTGCACCCTGCAATTCGCCTCCGCGCGGTGAGAGGCACAGCAGGAATCGAAATCGCTCGCCCGGAGCATGCATCTCCCGCGTGCGGCAGAAAAAACCGTTTCGGCTCACGTTCTCGGTTTCACTCTCAACCAGAACATCCGTTCCCGGAAAAAATAAATACACCGGAGTGCGCAAATTCGTTCGTGGTCGGCTTCGATGTTCCTTGGTCATTTCCTGCTCTTCGGAAAAAGTTCAAAAACTTTGCCAGCCGCACGTTCAATTGGTTCGTTCCCGCCCGGCTCAGGCCCGCGTCTGATATTCTTTAAGCCATTCAAGCAGTTTGGAAGCCATTTGCATAGCCCTAAATTCCGGCTATTTCTTGCTTTGTTCCCCGCCCTGCGAGCCTCTCTTTTTATTGCGCTCGGGCAGGCCGCTTTCGTCTTACCCGTTTACCCGCAGACAGCCTGTGCCGTCAACCATCCTTCGCCCGGTGTCTTCATCTGTTATCCGCGAGAGGGCGCGCCTGGAGCAACTGAAACCGTTCCCGACATATTCCACTTCAGCGCTCAGGCCAACGCTTTCCCTGGCCGCATGATCCATGCCTATGCCGTTCTGCTCGACGGTCACCGCATCTATCAAAACAAGTTGGCCGTCGCCTCGCGTGAGCTCTCAATTGAAACGAACATCGAGTCTCCGGTCCATTCCGGATCGCACGCGCTCTCGCTTCTGCTCGACACGGGCCACACCGCCCAAATCAGCGGGATTACCTTTCGCCCCGCAGCCGAGTTCGGCTTCTGCGACGAATTCAGCCGCCTCGATCCGCGCGCGTGCGTGCCCAGGCGTAACGGCACTCCTCTCGACTGGTCTCTCGATCCACAGCAGAATTTCGCCCGCAACCTGACCGGCTTCACGCGCCAACTCGCGCGCGTCGAGGCCGATACCGCCGATGCCGTCGCATTCGACCACAACGGTAACCTATATACAGCCTCGCACTCCACTTCCGATATCGAAATTCGCCGCTACCGTCCCGATGGCAGCGTCTCCTACGATCGATTGGTACGTTTCTGCAGCCCGGGCTTCCTCTCGGTCAGCGGTTTCGCGCTTCACTCCGACGGCAGGCTCTGGCTCGCCGGTAATACGACTGCATGCCTCCAGACCACTCCCGGCGCACTCGCTTCCCAACCTCCTGCGGGCAGCCATCTCCATCCGTTCCTCATCGCTCTCGATACGAATAAGCCCGAACCGGCCTCGCTCCTCTTCTCCACCTTTCTTCCAGCACCCGCCAGCTCCGTTTCGGCTCTTCGCATCGACTCCGTCGGAAGCGCTTACCTAGCCGGCACCAGCAGCACCGGCTCCTTTCTCGACATCATCAATCCGTCGGGCTCCGCCCTGCTCTCCTCCCACTTTTTTCCACAAACGGAACTCTCGGCTCTGGCACTCGGCCCGTCCGGAACCGTGTACCTGACCGGCCGAACCGGCAACGCCACTTTCCTCGCCGCCGTCGATCCAGCTTCTGGCCAACTCAGCTATCGCGCCCGGTTTTCACCTGCTGAGATCTCGAGCGGCGAAGCCATCGCCATGTCGCCGCATCAGCAGATCCTGCTCGCCGGCCGCCTCCTCACGTCCGACAACGGCCAGCAGCTGTTTCTGCTCAGGCTCGACCCCTGCCGCAACGGCCGCATTCATTTCGAAACGCTCGGTACATCTGCCATCGATGCTCCCATCGCCGCCATCCAGCCCGCTCTCGATCGCTTCGCCACAACCGCTGCTCCCACGTCGGACTCGACCGGCCGCCCGCGCTTGTTCACTGTTTCCGAAGCTCCTGCCTGCCCGGCCACACGCTGATGTCTCCGCGATTCACCCGCCGCCAGATCCTCAGCTCTCTCGCCGCCGCCACACTCGCTCGCCGAACTGCCCGCGCGCAGTCCGATGAGCTCACCACGAATACGCTCTTCGGCATCCGCCTCGAACCGTTCGTTGATCCTTTGCCGATCCCGCGCGCCATCCGTCTGCCTGCCACTCCCGGCCACACCTCCGCTCCCGAGCGCATCATTCTCTCGCAGTTCCGCCAGAAGCTGCATCGCGATCTTCCGCCTTCTCTCGTTTGGGGTTTCAATGGAACGACTCCCGGCCCGACGCTCGTCGCTGCCCGCGGCTGCCCCGCCCACATCGAGTGGCACAACCGGCTCCCCGATCAGCATCCCCTCGCCGTCGATCACACCCTCGACGGAGCCGGTCCTGATATCCCCGCAGTGCGCACCGTCATCCACCTGCACGGCGGCCACGTATCCGCTGAAAACGACGGTTACCCCGAGCACTGGATTATCCCCGGACAAGCCCAGCGCACCCACTATCCCAACCGGCAGCCGACCGCCACGCTCTGGTATCACGACCATGCCATGGGCATCACCCGCCTCAATGCCGTGATGGGTCTGGCCGGCCTCTATCTGCTTCACGATCCCGATGAGCAGCGCCTCCATCTACCCTCGGGCCCCTACGACATTCCGCTGATCCTGCAGGACCGCATTCTCGACGCTGGCGGCCAGCTCGCCTATCCCGTTGGCCCCTCAGCCGATCACCCCTGGGTCTCGGAATTTTTCGGTACCCACGTGCTAGTGAACGGCAAAGTGTGGCCCTATCTCACTGTCGAGCCGCGCCTGTATCGCTTCCGTCTGCTCAACGCCTCGAATTCGCGTATTTACCAGATGGCGCTTCACCCTGAGCAGCCCTTTTACGTCATCGCCAGCGATGGCGGCCTGCTGCGCGAGCCTGTCGAATCCGCTGAGCTTCTCCTCGCCCCCGGCGAACGTCTCGACCTGCTCATCGACTTCCGTGAACGCCAGGGCCGCCGCCTGAATCTGGTCAACTACGGCCGCGCACCGTATCCCTCCGGTGGGTCGCCCGTGCCCGGCTTTGTTCTCCAATTCCGCGTTGAGCGCCCGCTCACTCCCGTCCGTCAAACCAGCGAAATCCCGAACGCGCTCGCCTCTGTTCCGCGTCTTGCCGAGGCCGCCGCCGTCAAAACCCGCCGCCTCAAACTCGTCGAGTTCATGGGACCCGACAAGCGCCTCCAGCGCACGCTGCTCGACGGCAAGCGTTTCATGGACCCGGTGAGCGAAGATCCCCTCCGCGGCACCGCCGAAATCTGGGAATTCGTCAACACCACCATGGACACTCATCCCATCCATCTGCACGCGATTCATTTCCAGCTGCTCGATCGGCGCGCCTTCGATGTCCGCCGGTATCAATCCACCTCAGAAGTTTTCTACACAGGTCCGCTGCTCGGCGCCGCAGCTGCCGAACAGGGCTGGAAGGACACCATCATCTGCCCTCCCGGCCAGGTCACCCGCATTCTCGCGCCATTCCATGCCGAACCGGGCCGCTTCGTCTGGCACTGCCACATGCTCGAACACGAAGATAACGAGATGATGCGTCCGTACGTGATACGTTCCGCTTAGCGCCGCAGCCGGCCCACGACATCTTCCGCGGCCGCGTGTCCGTCCTCCTTCAGCGAGTACACCTGCTCGCCATCCCGCAGCACTCGCAGCGATCCCGGCGCCCCTGCCCGTACTCGTACCGGAACGCCCAACTCTCGTTCAATCGCATCCTTGAGACGCACGGCCTCTTGTTTTAAGTCCACTCAAAAAAAGCAGCGCTTGATTTCAATCGTCATCTGATTCCCTCTTCTGGAAACATCCCCGACCCACTCTACCGCTTCGTCCCTGTCCTATCCATTCTCTTCCGCTTCCCGCACTTTCTTCCCACCTGTACCTGAGATTTTTTGCTCCCCCGCCCGACTGTTACTCAACAGAAGGCCCGGAAAATAGGCCGTTTCAGCGGTTTTAGCGGTTGGTGTTTGAATTGCTCAGGGGCTGTGTTATGATTTTCAGAACCGAAAAGCGCTGGCTTCTCGGGCACTCTCTCGACCGTCGGAGTCACCCGGTGTTTTTCCCGGATCCGGCTGCGAGTCTTTCGTCTTCTCTGTCTCGAACAGAAAGACGCCGCGCGCGTTCCACTCGGTTCGTACTAGTAAACGAGCGGTGGCACTCGACCCGGTTTTTTGTGCTGCGGTTCTTGAACCCTTTTGATGCTTCCTACGTCATAAGCGTATGACTTGGCTGCTTCAAACCTTTCGAATGTGAGCATGGCTAGTCGGTTTAAAGAAGGAGAAAAATAAAATGACCAAAACAGAACTGAACAACTTCAAAAAGATCCTGGAACAGAAACAGGACGAACTGGAACAGATTGTCCGCAATCGCGACGCGATCGCCATCGAGCAGGCCGCGGACGCTCTCGACCAGGTGCAGCATGCTTCCGAGCGTGAGCTCGCCATCCGCAATCTGGATCGCGAGTCTAATCTGCTTCGGAATGTTCGTTCAGCTCTGCGGCGGATCGAGGACGGCTCCTTTGGAACCTGCCTCCACTGCGATGAGGAGATCAGCCCGAAACGCCTGGCCGCCGTACCGTGGGCGCCGTACTGCATCCAGTGCCAGGAAGAAGCCGACCGCCTGCAGGCCGAAGGCGAAGAAATGTTCGACGACGAAATGCTCAGCGCAGCCTGATCTCCTCGCTCGCAAACCTTCTTTTCACATCTCCGGGCGCGCCGCAATCCCCGCCAGGCGCGCCCTGATTTTTTCTTGATCTTTCCCCGCCACGCTTTGTCGGGCAAATGGTAACTTCGCGGATCTTTGGTGCGCCTAGAAATTGATACCTAAGGCTAGTTCACCCGATCCCGATGCTCACCTCGCGCCTTCTGTCCTGTCTCGCGGCCTCGCTCCTGCTCTGCTCGGCGCTACAGGCCCATCTGGCGGTTTCTGCCCAGGAGCCCACCACCGCCGCTGCCAAACCCACCGAACACGTCATCGGGACCATCAGCGCCATCGATCCCGCCGCGCAAACCATTACCGTTAAAGAGGACAAGACCAACCAGGACCACGTCATCCTGCTCGCCGCCACCCACACGCTTCTCAAAGTGCCGCCCGGCGCCAAGGATCTGAAAACCGCCACTCGCATTACCGCTTCCGATCTCTCCGTCGGCGATCGCGTCGATGTACGCGGCAACAAACCGGCCGATGCTCCCGACAAAATCGCTGCGCGCAGCGTCGTGCTTATGTCGGGCCGCGAACTCGCCGCCGTTCACCAGGCCCAGGCCGCTGAGTGGCAGAACGCTGCTTCGGGTGTGGTCTCGAGCGTCGATCCAGCCGCTCAGAAAATCGTCTTCAACGAGCGCAATCCGCAGGGTCCTCCGCAAACGGTAACCGTCAGCGTTTCGCCACAAACCGAGTTCACGCGCTATTCCCCGCAGAACCCCAACGCACCCGCCGCCTCGCAGCTCTCCGATATTCATCCGGGCGATCAGCTGCGCGTGATCGGCGACAAGAGTCCGGATGGCGCCACCATTACCGCCCGCCGCGTCTATAGCGGAGCGTTCCGCACGCTCAACGGCACCATCGCTTCCATCGCGGCCGACGGATCGCAAATCGTCATCAATAATCTCGCCACCAGGAGCCCCGTAACGGTCGCCCTGACGGCGAATTCCGAGATTCAGAACATTCCTCCGCAGATGGTGCAGATGATGGCCCAGATGCGAGCCCAGCGCGCAGCCGGCGCCAATGGAGGAGCAGGCGCCAATAGCAATGCGCCAGCTAATCCTCCACCATCAAGCGGGCCCCCGCCTTCGCAGGCCGGTCCTTCCGGCTATGCCCGCGGTCCGCGTAGCGGCGATCTCTCGCGACTGATCGAACGTCTTCCCAAAATCAGCATCGCGGAGCTGAAGCCCGGCCAGGCGGTAGTCGTTGCCGGCGCCCTCGATTCCACCGCACCCGACCGCCTCGTCGCCACCCACGTCATCAGCGGTGTCGAGCCGCTGCTCCAGGCCGCCGGTTCTTCACGCCAGCGCGGCGGTAACGGAGGCGATTCCCTCGGCGGCGACTGGGGCCTCGGCGAAATGTCCGTCCCGCAATAAAGGATTTCTCACTTGTTCATGCATCGTATGTTCCGACGCGCCACTGTCGCTTTTCTTTTTTCGATTGCCGCTCTGCTCGCCCCGGCAGCAGCACCTGCTCAGCAGACGCCTCCGCCCGCCGCGGCCGCTTCCCGCAGCATCCCCGCGGGTAACGCCACCGTCCGCGGTACGGTCAAAGACTCGACCGGCGGCATCATTCCCGGCGCTCGCGTCACGCTCACCAGCTCCGATGGCGCAACCAAAATCACCACGACCGGCACCGATGGCAGCTACGTCTTCCACGTCGCAGCGGGCACCTATAGCGTCTCCGTCACCTACACCGGTCTCGAGCAGCAGAAGCCGCTCCTGGTCGATGCCGCGCCCGGCCAGTCGCAAAGCGCGAACATCACCATGACTCTGCAAACCGAAAAGCAGGAAGTCAATGTCACCGACACCAGCACCAACACCGTCAGTACCGAGCCCTCCAATAACGCCACCGCGCTCGTGCTCAAGCCCGAAGACCTCGACGCGCTTCCCGATGATCCCGACGATCTGCAGGCCGACCTCGAAGCGCTCGCCGGACCTTCTGCCGGACCCGGAGGCAATCAAATCTACATCGATGGCTTCACCGGCGGCCGCATGCCTCCCAAAGAGTCCATCCGCGAGATCCGTATCAACTCCAACCCGTTCTCGGCCGAATACGACAAGCTCGGCTATGGCCGCATTCAGATCTTCACCAAACCCGGCTCCGATAAATTTCACGGTCAGGGCTACTATTCCATCAGCGACGACGTCTGGAATTCGCGCAATCCCTTTCTGACCGTCAATCCACCCTTCCGCACCCAGCTCTTCGGTGGCAACGTGAGCGGGCCGATTTCGAAGAAGGCCAGCTTCTTTCTCGATGTCGAGCGCCGCAATATCGACGACAACGGCATCATCACCGCTACCATCCCCACCTCGGATTTTCTGAACCACTACTCGTATCAGAGCTTCTACTCGACGCCACAGCGTCGCACAACGGTCAGCCCACGCGTCGACTATCAGCTCAACGACAAGAACACGCTCAGCTTCCGCTACGGGTGGCTCGATAACGAGCACATCGTCACCGGCATCGGCGCCTTCGACCTGCCCGCGCTCACGGTCGGCAACCTCAATTACCCGAGCAGCGGCTACACCTCCTCCGACGTCGAGCACAGCTTCCAGGCAGTCGACACCATGGTGCTCAGCGCCAAGGCCATCAACGAAACCCGCTTCCAGTTCGAGCATGAAAATGAATCCGAAGCCAGCCAGAGTCTCGCGCCCCAGCTCGCCGTAAGTCAATCCTTTACTGCCGGCGGCTCCGGTTACAGCGCCCCTGGTTTTGCCAACAGCTACGACACGCAAAACAGTTACGAGCTGCAGAATTATACGTCCGTCACCTGGCGTAACCACACCACCAAATTCGGCCTCCGCATCCGCGCCGACGATCTCGCGGACCAGAGCCCCAAAGGATTCAACGGCACCTATTACTTCCTGGGGGGCACCTTCCCGCTGTTGTCGCCGAATCTGACCATCGTTCCCGGGAAAACCGTCCAGCTCACCTCCATCGAGCAGTACCTCATCACCGAACAACTGCTCCAGGCCGGTCTCTCCAGCCAGCTCATCACGTCACAGTTCGGCTACGGTCCTTCGCGCTACACCGTAAACGCCGGCAATCCGTACCTCAGCTTCTATCAGCTCGATTTCGGCCCATTCATTCAGGACGATTGGAAAGTCCGGCAGAACCTGACCATCAGCCTCGGCCTCCGCTGGGAAGCGCAGAACAACATCAACGATAAGAACGACTGGGCTCCGCGCATCGGTTTCGCCTGGTCGCCCGATGCCAAAGCCCACGGCGGCCGCGCCAAGACCGTGATCCGCGGCGGCTGGGGCTACTTCTACGACCGCTTCGCCATCTCCAACGTCCTCACCGCCTACCGCTATAACCAGGAAGCCGGCGCGCAGACGTCCTACCTGCTCACCAATCCGACTTTCTACGACGCCGCCTTCGATACGCCCATTCCGCTCGACATGCTTCAGGCGCAGCAGAGCAAGCAGCGTTACCAGATCGATTCCAATCTGAAGGCCCCGCGCCTCATGCAGACCGCCGTTTCACTCGAACGCCAGCTTTTCAGCCACACCACGCTGAACCTCAACTTCGTCAACTCGCGCGGTACCCACGAACTGCGCACAGTCGATATCAACGCGCCCGTCCCGATTCCCGGCGATCTGCCGCCCGGCGCGCCCGGCTACACCGGCCCCATCATTCGCCCTTACGGCAATGTCGGCGATATCTACAACTTCGAATCCGACGGCATCTTCAAACAAACGCAGGTGCTCGTGGGCATTAACAGCCAGGTCGGCAAATGGCTCACCATCTTCAGCCGCTACAGCTATTCCAATGCCCACGCCGATACCGATGGCATCGCCAGCCTGCCGGCGAATCCCTACAACTTCGCCGCCGACTGGGGCCGCACTTCGCTCTCTCCCACGCACACGCTCTTCTTCGGCGGTTCTCTGCTCGCCAAGTGGGGCCTGCGCTTCTCTCCGTTCCTGGTCGCGCGCACCGGCATTCCTTACAACATCACCAGCGGCACCGACCTCTTCGATCAGGGCACCGGCACACCCACCGCCCGCCCCGAAGTGGTCGATTACACCACCCGCTACGACACGCCGTTCGGCTTCCTCAACCCCATCCCGGTGGTCGCCGCACCCGGCAGCACCAACATGATCGAGCGCAACGCCGCCACTGGCCCCGGCTTCATCGGCCTGAACCTGCGCGTCAGCAAAACCTGGGGCTTCGGAACGACGAAATTCTCCGGACCGTCAGGCGGCGCTCGCGCCGGCGGTGGCGGCGGGGGACGCCATGGCGGCGGCGGATTTTTCGGCGGACCCGGCGAATCTACCGAGCACCGCTACAACCTCACGCTCGGCGTCAACGCCCGCAACATTCTTAACCACGAGAATCTGAATACCCCCAACGGCGCACTCACTTCGCCCTACTTCCTCGAATCCACGGGCATCACCGGCGGCTTCGGCGCCGAATCCACCGCCAGCAACCAGCGCCGCCTAGACATGCAACTCCGCTTTACGTTCTGATGACGCTCTCGGACTTTGTTGCTCTCCCCGAGCACACAGACGATGGCTATCGCTTCGAACTCAGCGAGGGGCAGTTAATCAGGCTGCCCCTCGACGGCTTCCTCCACGGGCCCTCGTTTCCAACATCTCGCACCTGATCTACTCAAACCTCGACCGTTACCTCTTTTGCGCCGGTGCGGGAAACGTTGGTCTTCTTCTGAACGCGACGGAAGATCGCGCCACCGTCCGAGCGACCGATACTGCCGTAACAAAGCGATCGGATGGCGTTCCGGTCGGCTTTTTTCCCGGCGCCCCCTTAGTCGCGATCGAGATTATCTCCCCCAGCAACACCGCCGAAGACACACGCTCGAAAGCGAAGCGCTGGCGATCAGCCTCTCGGTCCACCACCTCTTCGACTGCTAACCACAAGCCGTAGGGCGCACCTCGCGTCCGCGTCCCGCGATCCCGCCAAGACACAATCTCCTGTTGCTTTCCCAATAAAGCTGTGCCATACTCCTGTTGGTAACCAAAATAGGAGCATGAAAGACAAGACCGACGTCCTGCAGGGCACGCTCGCCCTCATGGTCCTCAAGACTCTCGATGTCCTCGGCCCCCTTCACGGCTACGGCATCGCCCGACGCATCGAGCAGATCAGCGGCGACCTGCTCAGCGTCAACCAGGGCACCCTCTACCCGCTTCTGCTGAAACTCGAACAGGAGGGCTCGATCGCCTCCGAGTGGGGCGCGTCGGAAAACAACCGCAAAGCGCGCTTCTACAGCCTCACCCGCGCCGGGCGCAAACAACTCCACGCCGAAACACAGGGCTGGCAGCAGACCGCCTCCATTATCGACCGCTTCCTCACCGCTAAAGCCGGGGACTTCTCATGAGGACATTGCGCCGTTTTCTGAGCCGGGTACTCTCGTTCCAGCGCAGCGATGAGCAGCGCATAACGACCGAGATCGAAGCACATCTCGCCGAACAAACCGCCGAAAATATCCGTAACGGCCTCTCACCCCAAGAAGCGCGCCGCCAAGCCGTTCTTAAATTCGGTTCGATCGAATCGACTCGCGAAGCCTGGCGCGACCAACGCTCGCTGCCCTTTTTCGAAACGCTCCTCGCCGACACCCGCCTCGCCCTGCATCGTCTGCGAAATGCGCCCGCCTTCACCTTCACCACGATCCTGACGCTCGCTCTAGGTATCGGTGCCACGACCTCGATCTTCACTCTGGTCTACGCCGTTCTGATCAAATCGCTTGCGGTGGCAAAACCAGAAGAACTCCTCCGCCTCGGCAAAGAGCCAAGCTGTTGCTACTTCGGAGGCTACACGCAAGTCGACGGCGAATTTTCGCTCGTCTCCTACGATCTCTACCAGCACTTCCGTGACAACACAAAAGGCTTTTCCGAGCTCGCCGCTTTCCAGGCGGGCGGGACGGATCTCGCGGTCCGTCGCGCGGGCCACAGCGAGCCCGCTCAAAGCGAGAACGGCGAATTCGTCTCGGGCAACTACTTCCGCATGTTCGGCGTCAACGCTTATGCCGGACGGGTACTCACGCCCGCCGACGATCAGCCGCACGCCGCCCCCGTCGCGGTCATCAGTTATCGCCTCTGGGCGGAACGTTACGGCTCCGATCCATCCGTAATAGGCGCCGTTTTCAATCTGAACCAGAAGCCATTCACCATCGTCGGCATCGCTCCCCCTGCTTTCTACGGGGATGCGCTCCGCAATCCGGCGCCCGACTTCTTCCTCCCGCTCAACACCGAGCCCTACATCGAGCCCGACAACGATCTCAACAACTACGCCCTTCACTGGCTCGACCTCATCGGCCGCATGCGACCCGGCGCGACTCCTCTTGCCATTGAAGCCCAGATGCGTGTTGAACTGAAGCAGTGGCTCCGCTCCCACTGGGGTGAGATGCAGCCCTACGAACGTGCTGAATTCCCCAGGCAAACGTTGTACCTTCGCGCCGGAGGCGCAGGCATTACCTACATGCGGCGGGATTACGAACACTGGCTCAATATCCTGATGACCGTTACCGCGCTCGTGCTTCTGATCGCCTGCGCCAACATCGCCAACCTCATGCTCGTCCGCAGCCTCGGCGAACGTCGCCAGATCTCGCTCAGCATGGCACTCGGCGCCCGCCCTTCGCGCCTCATCCGCCAGACGCTCACCGAAACCATCCTGCTTTCTCTTCTCGGCGGCAGCGCGGGACTCGCTCTCGCCTATGCCGGCACTTCTCTGATCCTTCGCTTCGTCTTCCCGAGCAGTACCGGCGGGATCGCCGTCGCGGTGAGCCCGTCGCCCTCGCTTCCCGTACTCGCCTTCGCCTGCGCCGTCTCGCTTCTGACCGGAATCGCGTTTGGCCTCGCACCCGCCTGGATGGCAACCCGCATCGATCCCATCGAAGCTCTCCGCGGAGTCGGTCGCGCAACCGCACGCACCGCCTCGCTTCCTCGCAAAGCCCTGGTCATCGTACAGGCCGCGCTCTCGCTCCTTCTGCTCTCCACCGCGGGCCTGCTCACGGCTGCGTTGCACCGTCTCGAGCATCAGGATCTCGGCTTCAACCCGGCGCATCGCATCGTCGTCAATGTCAATCCGCGCGTCGCCGGCTATAAAGGCGATCAGCTTGCACCGTTGTACCAGCGCATCCACGACTCGCTCGGCGCGCTGCCCGGCATCGCCGGTATCGCTCTCTGCACCTACTCCCCCCTCGCCAACAACGCCTGGGGCTCGGGTGTCTGGACGCTCGATCATTCCGAGCCCAGCGCGAACTTCGACCACAGCGCCTACTGGACCCGCATCAGCGCAGGCTATTTCGACGTGCTCGGCATGCCCGTCCTCCGCGGCCGCGGCATCACGCGCCAGGACACCGCTGCCTCGCCGCTCGTGGCGGTCGTCAACCAGACGCTCGCTCGCCGCTTCTTTCCGAATGAAGATCCGATCGGCAAGTACTTCCGCCGCGACGAAGATCCCAGCTCACCCGTTTACCAGATCGTCGGCGTCGCCAGGGACGCCCACTATCTCCAGTTCGAAATTGCCCGGCCCATCGGTCCGTTTTTCTTCCTCTCCGACACCCAGCACGAGTTTTCGAAATCCAGCAACACCGAAATCAGCCCCGGCTCGCATTATCTCGGCGATATCGTCCTCCTGCCCCACTCAGGGGCTCACATTTCCAAATCGCAGATCCGCCACGCTATCTCATCCATAGACCCGAACCTGCCCGTAACGGCCATCCAAACCCTCGAGGAACAGGTCTCTGCCGTCTTCCGCAACCAGCGCCTCATCGCGCGCCTTACATCCTTCTTCGGCCTGCTCTCTTTACTGCTCGCCGCCATCGGCCTCTACGGCGTCACCGCCTATAACGCCACCCAGCGCACCAGCGAAATCGGCTTGCGCATGGCCCTCGGCGCGGATCGCAAGCAAATCCTCCAACTCGTCCTCCGCGGCGCACTCGCGCTCATCGGCATCGGCCTCGCGATCGGCCTTCCGCTCTCGCTCGCAGCCGGCCGATTCCTCGGCGCGCAGCTCTACGGCGCTAATCCCTACAACCCGGCCGTGATCGCCATCAGCATCGCCGCGCTCGCTCTCTCAGCCACACTCGCCGCGCTCCTTCCGGCCCTTCGCGCCAGCTCCATCTCGCCTCTCGACGCCCTCCGCACGGAATAACTACTCATGAAATCTCTACGCCGCTTTCTTCGACGAGCTTTTGCGCTATCCAGGAGCCGCGAGGAAGACCGGCTCAGCCGCGAAATCGAAGATCACCTGGGTCATCAAACCGCCGAAAACATTCGCAGCGGTATGTCGCCTGAAGAAGCTCGCCGTCAGGCGATTCTCAAATTCGGCGCGATTGAAGCCACCCGCGAAGCCTGGCGCGACCAACGCTCTCTTCCCTTTTTCGAAACACTCTTGAGCGACACCCGCCTCGCCCTGCGCCGTCTCCGCAACGCGCCTGCGTTCACGTTCACAGCCATCCTTACTCTGGCCCTCGCCATCGGCGCCACCACCGCGATATTCACTCTTGTCTACGCGGTTGCACTCAAGTCGCTCGCCGTCGCAAATCCCGATCAGCTTCTTCGACTCGGCAAGGAATCGCGCTGCTGCTACTGGGGCGGCTACTCGCAAGCGGGTGAATTTTCGATCGTCTCCTACGATCTCTACAAATATCTGCGCGACCACACGCACGGATTCTCGGAACTCGCCGCGTTTCAGGCCGGCGGCTCCGGTTTCGGCGCTCGCCGCAGCGGCACCTCCGATCCCGCCCACCCCTATCCGGGCGAATTTGTCTCCGGCAATTACTTCCGCATGTTCGGCGTTAACGCTTACGCCGGCCGCCTCCTGGTGCCCTCAGACGATCAGCCCCATTCCGCGCCCGTCGCGGTCATGAGTTATCGCCTCTGGCAGGAGCGCTACGGCTCCGATCCCTCCGTCATCGGCAGCATCTTCGATCTCAACAACAAGCCAGTCGCCATCGTCGGCATCGCGCCGCCCGGCTTCTTCGGCGATAAATTACGCGATGCATCGCCTGACTTCTTTGTCCCCCTCAATCAAGCGCCCTACCTCGAGCCAGCCAACTCTCTGAACGAAATCAGCACCCACTGGCTCGACCTGATCGGCCGCATCCAGCCCGGAATCCGTTCGCAATCCGTCGAAGCCAGCATGCGCGTAGCGCTGAAGCAATGGTTACGCTCGCACTGGAGCGAAATGACGGCCAACGAGCGCACCGAGTTCGATCATCAGACCCTCTTTCTCATGCCCGGCGGCTCTGGCATCACCAGCATGCGCGACCAGTACAATCACTGGCTGGAAATCCTGATGCTGGTTACCGCGCTCGTTTTGCTGATCGCCTGCGCCAACATCGCCAATCTTCTGCTCGTGCGCGCCATCCAGCACCGGCGTCAGATCTCGCTCAGCATGGCGTTAGGCGCACGCCCCGCGCGTCTCGTCCGGCAGACACTCACCGAAAGCCTGCTCCTCGCAATCTCCGGCGGCATTGCCGGTTTGGTGGTCGCGTTCTTCAGTACGCATCTCATTCTCCAGTTCGTTTTTCCGCGCATTCCCGGTCTAGCCGCCATCCCGATCGATGCCTCGCCTTCACTGCCCGTGCTGTTATTCGCCTTCGGCGTCTCAATGCTCACCGGCATCGGTTTCGGCATCGTTCCCGCCTGGCTCGCCACGCGCATCGATCCCATAGAAGCCCTGCGCGGCGCCAATCGCGCCATCGGAGACCGAGCTACCCTGCCTCGTCAATCCCTGGTCGTCTTCCAGGCGGCGTTATCGCTGGTACTGCTCTCGGCCTCGGGCCTGTTGTTTGCCGCACTCCACCATCTCGAGCATCTCGATCTCGGTTTCGATGCCGATCGTCGCACCGTCGTCAACATCGACGCTAAGCTCGCCGGATATCAGCCCGATCAACTCACGCGGCTCTATCGCCGCATTCGCGAATCGCTGGCCTCCGTTCCCGGTGTCGCAGCCGTGGGGATCGGTGACTACTCGCCCATGAACGGCAATAACTGGAGCAGCGCAATCGCCGCTGAAGGGCGCCCCGCTCCCGGCCCCAACGACAATAGTTTCGCCTCTGTCGATCGCGTCACCCCCGGCTTCCTCGAAGCGATTGGCAACCCGATCGTCAGCGGCCGCTCGATTTCCGAACGCGATACCGATTCTTCGCCGCTTGCCGCCGTCGTCAATCAGGCTTTTGCCGCCCAGTTCTTTCCGCACCAGAACGCCATCGGCAGACATTTCGGCATCCACGGTCCCGGCTCCGAACACGAATACGAAATCGTCGGCATCGCCCGTAATGCCCGGTACGTAACGTACGGCCTTGACCGGCCAGTCGCGCCCTTCTATTTCCGTCCCGAAGCCCAGCACGACCGCGATCCTCAAACCGGCTTCCCGGAAGTCGACCCCACTCATTATCTGCACGACATCGTCATCACCAGTCAGCCCGGAGCGCATGTTTCCGAAACGCAAATCCGCAAAGCGCTCGCCAAAGTCGATCCCAACCTTCCGGTCATCGCCGTTTTCAGCCTGAGCTACCAGATCTCGAGCCACTTCCGCCAGCAGCGCCTGATTGCCCGACTGACCAGCTTCTTCGGCCTGCTCTCGCTCGCCTTGTGCTGCATTGGTCTCTACGGAGTCACCGCCTACAACGCCACCCAGCGCACCGCCGAAATCGGTATCCGCATGGCCCTCGGTGCCGACCGCGCCGAGATCCTCCAGCTTGTCTTCCGTGGCGCGGTCTTGCTGGTAGGCTTGGGCTTACTCGCCGGCTTGCCGCTGGCCTGGGCCTCCGGAAGTTTTCTCGGAAAACAGCTTTACGGCACGGACCCGCACAACCTCTGGGTGATCTCGATAGCCGTTGCCGCCCTCTCGCTCTCGGCTGCTATTGCCGCGCTCCTCCCCGCCCTGCGCGCCAGTTCCATCTCACCCCTCGACGCCCTCCGCAGCGAGTAAACTACGCGCCGGGCCGGCTACCAGATAACCTCCAAACCCGGATACAAAATTGTCGGTCGCCGCTAGCAACCGGTACTCGCTCGACCAATGCCGCTGCGATGATCATTCGATCGAGCGGGTCGCGGTGATACAGCGGCAATGCGAGCATCCTGCGTGTATGCTCCTGAGTAAACGGCAGAACCGTCAACGCCATCCCGCTGATCATTTCCGCCACGTCCAGATCCGACACGTTCAGCTTCTAATACTCGTCTTGATCACCAGTTCCGTAATGCTGACCGTGCTGATAAACTGCGCGGTTCGCGGATCCTTCAAGGAGCACCCGCAACTCCCGTGAAAATCGCTCGAGACCCTCGAAATGAGCGCTCAGCAGAGCCTGCGTATCCAGCAGGATGCGCCTCCGCTCGCCTCGCTGCAATTACTCGAACTTCCCTTCGAGCCAGGCTGCCACTGCCGCATTGGTCTTCGGATCGTTGTCCCAAACCGGATCGAGAATCGCCGCTTTGCCCTTGCCGAGACCAAACCTCGGAACCGGATACTCAGCGGCAGCCAACGGCACTAAATCGGCGACCGGCTTGTTGTAGCGTGTGATCGTAACTCTCTGGCCCGCCTGCACTCTCCTGAGCAGCGCTGGAAGGTTTGCCCGCGCCTCCGCCGACGTCACCCGTTGACTAGCAATGTGTGTGCGGCTTCGTGCTCGCGCTGCCATGCCTCCACGGCAAAACATTCTTGTACAACTTAGCCTCACATCATTGCGACCCGGCTCATCCCCAATCTGCCGCATATACTGGATGAGCCCGCGAATTTCAGCGAGGCGAAGATTCAAACAGAATGAGCCCGCGATTTCAGCGCGGCGAAGACTTAATTAATGTTCGGCGGCATCGAAGCAGGCGGCACCAAATTCATCTGCGGCATCGGCACCTCGCCTGCCGATCTTGAAACCACCCAATTCCCTACCTCATCGCCCGACATCACCGTCGGCTCCGTTATTGAGTTCTTCCACAAATCTCGAGCGAAACTTCAGTCCATCGGCATCGGCTCCTTCGGTCCGCTCGACCTCGATCCCGACTCCCCCGCCTACGGCCACATCACCTCCACCCCCAAACCCGGCTGGCGCAATTTCGACCTGGCTGGCACCATTCGGAATGCGCTCCAGCTCCCGGTCGCCATCGACACCGACGTCAACGCCGCGCTGCTCGGCGAAGCCCGCTGGGGTGCAGCCCGCGGCCTCACCGATGCCATCTACATGACGATCGGCACCGGCATCGGCGGCGGCGCTCTCGTCCGCGGCGAAGTCGTCCACGGTCTGGTGCATCCCGAAATGGGCCACCTCCGCATCCCGCACGACCGCACCCGCGACCCCTTCCCCGGCGCCTGCCCGTTCCACGGCGATTGCCTCGAAGGCCTCGCCGCCGGACCCGCCATTCAAGCCCGCTGGGGAGCCGTCGGCACAACTCTTCCACCCGACCACCCTGCCTGGGCGCTTGAAGCCCAGTACCTCGCTTACGGCCTTAACAACCTCGCCGTCACGCTTTCGCCGCAACGTATACTGCTCGGTGGCGGAGTCATGCAACAGTCACATCTATTCACCCTCATTCGCCGCGAATTCGCGCAACTGCTCAACGGTTACGTCCAGCACCCTCAGCTCCTCGATCAGCTGGATCACTTCATTCAGACTCCGCAGCTCGGCTCCCGCGCCGGTATCCTCGGCACGCTCGTGCTCGCGGAGCGGGCCCAATGACCCTCACCGGCGTTCTTATCCGCAGCACCATCGTCGCCGCCCTCGGCGGTCTTCTCTTCGGCTTCGACACCGCCGTCATCTCCGGCACCACCGCCGATCTCACGCACGCCTTCGCGCTCACGCCTTTCCGCCTCGGCCTCACCGTCGCCATCGCACTCATTGGCACCGTGGTCGGCTCCATCTTCGCCGGACTCCCCGGCGATCGCTACGGCCGCCGCGACAGCCTCCGCCTCATGGCCATCCTCTATCTCCTCTCCGCCCTGGGCTGCGCCATCGCCTGGGATTGGTATTCGCTCGTCTTCTTCCGCTTCATCGGCGGACTCGCCATCGGCGGCTCCTCCGTCCTCGGCCCCATGTACATCGCCGAAATCTCTCCGGCCCATCTGCGCGGCCGCCTGGTCGGCTTTTTTCAGTTCAACGTCGTCGCCGGAATTCTCGTCGCCTATCTCTCGAACTACCTTATCGGTCGCCAGCAGTTCGGCGCCGCGGAATGGCGCTGGATGCTCGGCGTCTCCGGCATCCCCGCCCTGCTGTTCCTGCTGATGCTCTTCACGATCCCGCGCAGCCCGCGCTGGCTCGCGCAGAAATCGCGCCTCACGGAAGCCCGCTCCGTCCTGGCCCAGATTGGCGAACCCGATCCCGATGCCGAGCTCGCCGATATCGCCCGTTCCATCGACGTCGAGCACGGTCACGCCGAAGAGCCGCTCTTCCAGCGAAAATATCGCGTCCCGGTTTTCCTCGCCGTGGCCGTTGCCATGTTCAACCAGCTCTCCGGCATCAACGCGATTCTCTATTACCTCAACGACATCTTTGCCCGCGCCGGCTTCAGCAAAGTCTCCGGCGATCTGCAGGCCGTCCTCATTGGCTTCACCAACCTGATCGCCACTATCCTCGCCATGAGCATCATCGACCGCGTCGGCCGCAAGACCCTCCTGCTCATCGGCTCAGTCGGCTGCACCATCTGCCTCGCCGGTGTCGCCGCGGTGTTCCTGAGCGGCTCTCACGAAAATCTGCTCGTCTGGCTGCTGGTCGGATTCATCGCCTTCTTCTCGTTCTCGCAGGGCGCCGTCATCTGGGTCTTCATCAGCGAGGTCTTCCCCACCCGCGTCCGCGCCAAAGGTCAAAGCCTCGGCAGCTTCACTCACTGGTTCATGAACGCCATCATCTCCTGGACGTTCCCCATCGTCGCCAGCCACTCCCGCGGCGCGCCCTTTATCTTCTTCTCCGCCATGATGGCCCTGCAATTCTTCGTGGTGCTCTTCACTTTCCCGGAAACGAAGAACATCACCCTCGAAGACATGCAGCGCAAACTCGGCATCGCTTAAAGCGCCGGCCGCCCGGCTTTTTTGTAACCGGTATCAGTTCTTATCCGCGACCTCCACCACCAAATCGAAATATCCCTTGTAATTCCGATAATCGATCCCGTTCAAAGCAAGTGCCAGCGGCCCGTCCTTCTCCGCAATCAATTGCGCGTGTTTGCCGACGAACTGCCATGGACCATCGCCGATCTTTCCCATCACGGCGCTACACGGGATGTAAGGCACAATCCGATACTGCGGCCATTGGGTTCCCAGACCGTCCGCGTCGGCCGCCCCCGACATCATGCCCGTCGATATCACGCCGTACGATCGGATCGATACGGTCTCTCCCGCTCTCAGTTGCAAACGCGAAGTGAAGTTCGACGAAACCGTTCCCCCATATATTCGCTTCCCGTTCTTCTTAACCATCAACTCGAGCCCGTCGATCATCTGTTGCTGACTGCTGTAGTAGGAAGTCATCGCCGCAAATGTCCCTGTCAAAACGCCGTTCAGAAAGCCATCGCCGCTATCGCCCACCTGGTTCCCGTATTCATTCACAACAACATAGCTGGGACTGAAATCGGCGTACCGCCAGAAATCGAGAAAGGCTTCCTGCTGCGCCGCCAGCCCCTTGTTCTCGGCCGCCGCATAACCGTTCAAAACCGCCTGGTTGTACCAGTAGCGCGCCGCGATCACATCCTTTTCCACCAGCTTCCCGTCTTTTTCCAGTTCCGCCAGATCGATCATCGCTCTCGGCGATCCTCGCTCAGCCGCTCTTCGGATCCAGTACACAGCCATTCGGTCGTCCGGTTCGAATCCGGGCGTACCGCCCAGATCCAGTTCGCCGATCGCCAGCATCCCCTGACGGTCCCCAAGGTCTGCCGCCGCCTTGAACGCCGCCATTGCCGTCTCCGGATCCTGCCTGAGTCCTTGGCGCCCGCTCGCATACGCCTTCCCCAGATACACGTCAGCCGGTGAATAGCGAAGCTCCGCAGCCTCGCTAGCCAGTTCCTTCGCCTTCACCGCATCCGGCGGTGTATCTCCAAAACCCTTCGAGAGCACGTTGGCCAGTGAGAGCAGCGCCTCGGGATCCCCAAACTCGCTTCCCTCCCGGTACCATTTCACTGCTGCCGCCGGATCGCGCTCCACTCCCTCACCGCGCTCATACATCTTGCCAATCAGTACCGACGCCTTTTTCAGTCCCGCTCCGTAAGCGTCCTGAAGTTCCTTCGTTGCGCGCGCATAATCGTGATGAATGCCGAGCAGCCGCGCGTAATCGAAACGAGCCGGTGGAAAACCTGTTGCCGCTGCGCGCTCCAGCAGTGAGTCCGCCGCGTCCCGGGCATCGTCTCCTTCCGCCCCGATCTGGCAAGCGTAAAACAACAGATACAGTGCCTCCACATCGCCGCCGCGAGCTGCCGCTTCCACTCGCGGCAGCGCCCGTTTGGCAATCTGGAACGCTTTCTCCTCGTCCATCGGGTAACCCGCCGCCCCTTGCGACAAAAACACTGCCTCCCACATCGCCGCCAGATCGTCACCGCCCCGCGCTGCCGCCGATAGCTCCGGTTCCGGATCGCCATACTTCGTGTTTCCATAGCCGAAATACTTGCCGGCCGCACGCAGCCGCCTCGAAGCCAAATTCGCAGCGTGCAGCTGCGTCTCACGACAGAACGCATCGGTAGGCACAGCGATATTCTTCTGGGCCAGAACTGCGTTGTGGTACGTCACCGTAACCATCAAATTGAGGTTGTTCGGCGGAACAGAAAAATCCGTTGCCAATCCATACTTCAATTCGTACTGCTCACCCGCGCCGATCCGCGAAGCACCCGAAAGCGCGCGAGCGCTAACGATCCCTTCCTTCCCATCGGCCGTTTTGAGGTCGGCATTGAGATCCGTCAGATCGACACCCGTATGGTTTACCAGTTGCACAGTCAGGACCCCGCGGTCGTTGTACCGCAGCACGGCAGCACCTACCGAGGAGCGCACCGCGGTCGTTCCGATCAGCAATGCGCGGCTGCTGTCTGCCGGGACCGCACTCACTACTTCCGGCGACTGATCAATCGTGCCGGTCAATTTGATGGCGCGCGTCGCATGATCCCCCGCGCTGAGAGATCCCTTGAAGGGCACCAGCTGAATCGCGATGGAAAGTCTTCCCCCGCGCCGTCGCGTGTCGCGCGCTTCCATACTTCCCTCGAAATGCCAGTCATCGGCGCCGGTCCGCAAGTCGAGTGTCTGGCTCCCGTTCCACTTCATCGAGCCCTGCAGCCCCGATCCAAGCGCGCTCAGATTGTCGCTTGCTCCGATCTCCGTCCCGCGCACCATTCCGTCTTCCGACAACGTGACCACGAATTGGCTCGGCTTCGAGGCCACTACCGCGCCGAGCGGAGACCCTCCTGCCAGACTGTTCTCTTGCGCCGTAAACTGAACCTTTGTCGGAATCCATTTCCCACTCGAAGCTCGCCGCAGCATGAGCTTGCCGGAATTCAAATTAGTCGCTCGATCCACGATCGAAACAAATTGTGTCAGCTCGTACTGCTCCCCACGCCGGCCCGTCACATGAGCTTCAGCAGTCGGATGTCTCTTCCCCTGATCCGTGAATTGGGCCACATCAATAAACCGGATGTTGTCCGCTCCCGCCACCGCCGACACGAGACCGGCGACCAGAAACAGCACCCCTGCAAGACTCTTTGCCTTGTGCAACGAACCATGAATCAGGCGCACGCTCACCTCGCTGATCTGTGATTGGAGTCTCTATCATCCGTGATGCCCTCCGCCCGCGTCAAGATCGAACGACCTTCTCGCCCTCTTCAAATCCGAACAAACCAACCCCGACGGTACATTCCGTAACTCAGCAGATACATCAGCCCCGTGAACGCCAGCGCCCACAACAGCGATGCATTCTCCGGCGATGCCAGAGGAGCAAAATACCGCGCATAAATCACGTCGTGCAGCGACGTGCCATCCAGCAGCTCCGATAAAAACTCAGACGCCACATACACCACAATCGCGTTCATGCCGGTAATCAAAAACGGCTTGAGATATCTGCTCCATTGCCGCTCGTCCACCACCCAGATCATTGCCGCCAGAAAAACAAAATCCAGCCCGGCCATGAATGTCGCAAACGAATCCGTCCAAAGCTTTTTGTTGATCGGCAGCCATACGTTCCAAAGCAGCCCCGCCGCAATCAGGCACACGCCGATCAGCAGCAGCCGATTCCTGCGCACCGCCAGCGGCCGCTCCATCCGCAGTACATGCCCCGCCATCACCCCCAGCAGCGTACTCGCAATCGCCGGCAGCGTGCTGATGATTCCCTCCGGATCCCAGGTGCGCGTCGAAGCATAGTTGTGCGTTCCCAGGACGATCCGGTCCACGTAATGCGCAAAATTGCCGTCCACGCTCAAATTCCCGGCGCCATAACCCGGCACCGGAATCAGCGTCATCATCATCCAGTACGCAGCAAACAGCACGCCGATCCAAATCATCTGCGCCCGCACGCCGCTGTAGAGATAAATGAGCGACACGATCAGGTAACAGATCGCAATTCGCTGCAGCACCCCTAGCAGCCTCTGGTGCGAAAGGCTCATGGTCGGATATACATAGATGAGCAACCCCAGAACGTACAAGATCACACTCCGTCGGATGATCTTGGGCAGCAGTTGCGCCGGCCTGTCTCCCGCCCTCAGCCTTTTGCCCAGCGACAGCGTGATCGCCACTCCCACAATCCACAAAAACGATGGGAAGACACAATCCGTCAGCGTCCAGCCGTTCCAGGCCGAGTGCTGCAGCTGACGATAGGAGACCGGACCGCCGCCATTGTTCACCAGCACCATGAACAAGATCGTCACCCCCCGAAAAACATCGAGCGATCGTAAACGCTGTTCACCTGTCCCACGCTGTCCCGTTTGTATCGAAGCCGCGTCCGTCCTCATTTGCAAATCATTCAACATAGACGCCTCGCCTCCCATCCGGCCTGCGCTCACTTTCTCGTTACCTGCGGTCTTTGCCTTACGTTCAGAACGATTCGCTTTGCCTCCTCGGCGGCGTGCTTACAGCGCGTATCCTGAAACACAAGGATGGCCGCCGGCTCCGAGGTCTGATACTCCCCCATCACTCCGGTCGCGAAGGTCACTCGTCCATAACTCAGCAAATGCTGGCATGGACCGGCACACCAAACCACGTCGCCTTTTTTCGCGCCACGTGATTTCGGCGGAACCACAAGGTCGAAGATATGCATCACTTCCGATTCCGAAACGTCGCCCTTAATTGTCAGAACGCACGCCTCTCCCGGCGCCCCATAAATCGCTTCAACCTGCACGCCCGGCCGCACGGTAAAAACAGACGCGGATTGGCGCTGCGGAAACAGTTTCGTCAAGGCAGCCTCCGCAACCTGAGCCGAGAGCGGCGCAGCCACTAAACACAGCATCACCATCAACCCTGTTCGAATCGGTGAAGCCCCGGCCCCAGTCACCATTCGCCCTCTTCTCTCTCCTCGAACTCCCCTAAATAACTTACCCGCTCCTGCTTCTCACGTAACCGCAGCTCAGCCGATCGTGCTCACGCCTCATTCCGCCAGGACCGCCCAGCCTTCCTCTATCCCGCACATCGGTGGTCCGCCACTGTGCGCCTGGTCAGCGGTCGCGGTGCCATCTCAAATCCGCACGAACCGAAATTTCGTTCTTAATCGGCATCGTCAGAAAGGATGGAGGCGTTATTTTAAAGTCCGAACACGTCGCGGGAATGGTTCCCGTGATCCGCACTTCGTCGCCCTGCGTCGTTCGTTGAAATGGAACGCCCTTATAGTGCACCGTCTGCCCGGCAAATTGAACCTCGAGATCGGCATTGATGGTCGGCGCTGTAGTGGCCGCTTCGGAAAACTGAGTGCGCACGACGACCATCGGAAATTGCGCTCCGCGGGTCACCTGAAGCATGTGGAGATCGCGGTTGCTATCTCCGGAGTCGAATGACTTCACCGGCGCCGCAACCAGAAAATCACACACTCCGGCCTGGCAAACGCCTTTTCCCCTCGCCGCATGACTCGTCCCCTCAACATGATGAACAGCATGCGTCACGTAATACGTCAGAGTGCCCTGATCGAGAACCCAGTTCACCGCCGCCTGGCAGAAAGCGGGAGGGGCAAGAAGGAGAAGCGCAATGAGACACTTCGTGTTCATTGCTATTTCCAGAATTTCAAATGAATCGGCCACGACACCGATAGGATCGAAGCTCCATACGCCACTGCCGTTACCGAGGCGGCCGCGCCGTGCGCCGATGCAAGTCCATGTACTTTCTCTCCGCCGTTCTCCTGCTTGTACGCCATGATGCCCAAGATTGGGGTGACGATCATTCCCGAACCGTGGACCCACGCCAGGTACCTGTGCAGGCGGATAGCGCCCTTCGGTTTCACGCCCGGGATTTTCGGTGCGAAGATGGCGTAAGAAGCACTCGTCCAATATAGACCTGTTGTCAGCCCACCCAGAGCCACGTGCAGATCCAGATTCGCTGGAGTCGGTTCTGTGACGGTCTGCCCGTTTCTCCCTTTGGCCTTTGCCTGTGGCCCGGTAATTAGTGCCACTACCATCGGAATCGCAGTGACTAGACCGAGTGTTTGGTGAACCTTCAGCATGTGCGTGCGTTTGTTCAACTCCGCCTGCAGTTGCGGGTTGGGCTGGGTCTGACTGGAAGGAAACAGATCCGGCAGCGAAGGCGTTGCGGGCTTACCGGCGGGCGGGCTCGTCTGCTCCTGCGGTGGCTGCGCCTGGGCGAACGACGAAAATAAAGCCGCAAACAGGTAGAACGAAGTGAATGCGGCTATTCTCAGCAAACTCGGCTGTATGCGCTCTCTGAACTCATCGAAAATGCGCTGGAGAAAGGCCTGCGCCACAAACGAACCCGCCGGCATGATTATACGTCACATCGCTCCCGTTGCCTGTCAAAACTCGCCAGGCGCTGTCGGTAGCACGTCGAACGCGGCTACAGCGGTTTATGGGATTACCGCAAACGGAGTCCAAGTCCGAAGTGCGTTCCGGTGAAGACGGTCGAACAAATGCTGTAACTGTACCGGGAGAAGCACTCGACGCGCAGCTCTTCATCCCTCCGTAACATTCTCTGCGTAAGTCGTTTTGGGTTAGGTGAGAATAGCTGCCATGGCTGTGGAACGCAGCGTGCCCGGAGGGCGGCCGGAGCGGCTAGAGCCATCCGGTCACGCTGCTCCGAAAGTAATCTACGCAAATTTTGTCCTGCGGCGTTCGCTCGGCCTAGACTGGAATCCATGGCACAGAAAAGCTACCGCTTCGAGGCGGTCATCCAAGCCGCCAGCAGCGGCGGCGCGTGCGTGCTGTTCCCCTACGATGTCGAGCAGGAATTCGGTACCAAAGCCCGCATCCCCGTACAGGCCACCTTCGACGGCGTTCCCTACCGCGGCTCGCTGATGAAGTACGGCCACGCCCAGCACATGCTCGGTCTCCTGAAGAGCATTCGCGAGCAGATCGGCAAGCAGCCCGGCGACACCGTCCAGGTCGAATTGCGTCGCGACGGCGAACCGCGCACGCTCGAGATTCCGCCGCCTTTCGCCAAAGCCATGAAAGCCGCCCGCGTCGACAAGCTCTTCGACTCCTTCAGCTACACGCACCGCAAGGATTACGTTCAGTGGATTGCCGGTGCCAAGAAAGACGAAACTCGCAACCGCCGCATTGAAAAGGCCATCGAGATGATCCGCACAAAAGCGCACCCGTCCTAAATAGCGATCCGCACCACCGCCGCGCCATCCACCGCGTCACGTTTCACAGCCAGCAACGCCTCGTTCACCTGGTCAAGCGAAAACACGGTCGCTCGCGGCCGCAATCCGATCTTCGCCGCAATCTCTAAGAAGTCTCGCGCATCCGCCCGCGTCATGTTCGCCACGCTGCGCAGCTGCCGCTCGCCCCAGAGCAGTTCGTCGTAATCGAACTCCGGCATCCGATCGAGATGGATCGCGTTGATCGCCACCACGCCGCCTTTCCGCAGGCTCGCCAGCGCGTTCACCACCACGTCTCCGCTCGGCGCAAATGTGATCGCGCGATCCAGCTCCGCCGGCGGCTTCTCTTTCTCATCGCCGACCCAGGCCGCACCCAGCGAGCGCGCCAGCTCGCGATGCGATTCGCCGCGCGTCGAAACATACACTTCGCATCTCCAGAATCTGAGCACCGCAATCGCGAGATGCGCTGAAGCGCCGAATCCAAACAAGCCCACCCGATCGCCCGCCTGCACGTCCGCCACCCGCAAACTCCGAAAGCCGATGATGCCCGCGCAGAGCAGCGGCGCGGCGTGCAGATCATCCAGCGATTCCGGCAGCCGGAACGCGAAATCCGAGCGCACCAGCGCGTATTCGGCATAGCCGCCCGGCACCGTGTAGCCCGTAAACTCCGGCGCATCGCACAGGTTTTCCATGCCATCGCGGCAATAGCGGCAGGTCCCATCCACACCGCCAATCCACGAAACGCCGACCCGCGTTCCGCGCCGCAGCTCCGCCGTTTCGCCCGACTCCACCGTGCCCACAATCTGGTGCCCCGGCGTCACTCCCGGCAGGCGCGGCGGCAGCTCGCCTTCCACAATATGCAGATCGGTCCGGCAAACGCCACAGGCGCGCACCTTCAGCAACAGCTGCCCGGGCCGCGGCGTCGGAACGGAAATCTCCTCGATTGCCAACGGCCTTTCCGCCACCGGCTTCGCCGCGCGCAGAACAGCAGCTTTCATATCCCTAAACTACAATCAGGTTTGTCGCCCCGTACCGCGCTCACCGTCATCCTCTTCTGCGCCGCGCCCCTCTTCGCTCAGTCCGAGCGTGCCCAGATCGAAGCTCTTTATCAGCAACAGGAGAAAGTGCAGGTCCCTTGGCAGGCAACTCTCAGCTCCGACGCCTCTCATGTCGCCTACAGCGTGTGGGGACCCGCCGGCCGCACCGAATCGGTCTACATCTCCTCAACGCACGATCCCGCACACCCGCTGCGCGTCACGGCCGCGACCTCCTCCGACCCCTGCCACGATAGCCAGCCCGCCTGGTCTCATCACGGCTCATCGCTTATTTTTCTCTCCGATTGCCGCAGCCCCGGCCAGACCCAGCTCTTCCTTTACAAGCTCAATTCCAGCGAGCCTCCGCGCCAGCTCACTCACCTCGCCGGCTTCCTCTCGCGCCCCCGCTGGTCGCCCGACGATTCTTCCATCGCTCTCCTTTTTGTGGATCAGGCGACGCGCAACCCCAATCCCATGGCCGCCGAAAATCGCGCCGTCGGCGTCATCGACGAGCTCGCCAACCGCGACGTCCAGCGGCTCACGATCATCAATCCCCAAACCGCTGCCATTCAAACCGTCTCGCCGCGCGACCTCTACGTCTTCGAATACGACTGGTCGCCCGATTCGCAAAAATTCGCCTACACCGCCGCCCTTCCGCCCGGCGATGACAACTGGTACATCGCTCAGCTCTACACCCAAAGCGCCGCCGGCTCGGAAGCGCATCGTATTTATCGACCGAAGCTGCAGATCGCACTCCCGCGCTGGTCTCCGAATGGAAAATCCATCGCCTTCATTGAAGGTCTCATGAGCGATCAGGGCGGCACCGGCGGCGAAATCTACACGATCCCCGCACTGGGCGGCACGGCGCGCGATCTCACACCTGCATGTAGTTCCACCCCTGCCTGGTTCACCTGGCTTTCCGATGACTCTCTGCTCGTTACTGAATTCACCGGCGGCTCAACCGCCATTAGCCGCCTCAATCTGACAACGCACGCAACCGAAACGCTGTGGCACGGACCGGAAACCATTCGCGCTGAAGAGGAAGAAACCAGTCTCTCCGTCATTCACAACGGCTCGTCCATCCAAACTGCCCTGATCCGCACCTCCTGGAACATGCTGCCCGAAGTCTGGGCTGGTCCAGTTGGCCACTGGCGCCCGGTGACTCACATGAACACCGCCGTCCAACTCCCGTTGCCCCGCTTCGAAAACGTCACCTGGCAAAACGGCGGCTATTCCGTCCAGGGCTGGCTGCTTTTTCCCGAGAACTTCGAACCCACCAAAAAATATCCGCTGCTCATGGCCGTGCATGGCGGACCCGCCTGGATCACCACGCCCGAATGGCGCGCTGCCGATTTCGACACCACGCTCTTCGCCCACTTCGGCTACTTCGTCTTCTTTCCCAACGCCCGCGGCAGTTATGGTGAAGGCGAGCGCTTCACCCAGGCCAATCGCCGCGACTGGGGTTTTGGCGATCTGAGCGACATGCTCGCCGGCCTCGACGCTGTCATACACCGCTACCCGGTGGACGCCGGCCGCCTCGGGCTGTTAGGCTGGAGTTACGGCGGCTCGACCGCCATGATGGCGATTACACAGACCCATCGCTTCCGCGCCGTGGTAGCGGGTGCCGGCGCGGGCAACTGGCAGAGTTATTACGGCCAGAACTCTATTGATCGCTGGATGCTCTCGTACTTCGGAGCATCCGTCTATGACGACCCGGCCGCCTACCAGCGCGTCTCGGCTCTCACCTACATCAAAAACGCACGCACTCCGGCTCTGATCCTGGTCGGCGAGCGCGACGGTGAGGCTCCGCCTCCGCAAAGCTTTGAGTTCTGGCATGCCTTGAAAGAGCTCGGCGTACCCACCGAACTGGTGGTATACGCGGGTGAAGGTCACGCCTTCTACCGCCTGGAAGATCGCATCGACGTCACCGCACGCACGCTCGAGTGGTTTAATCGGTACTTAACCTCGCAGTAGTTTGTCCATTTGATTTGAAATTATTTTTCTCTTTCTGAGAAAAAGAGACGCATTCCGGCACGACATTTACGTCTCGAAGTGTCTCTATGCACGAAGCAAACAGCAGCTTCGCGAGCGTCGGCCCGGTAGCGGGCTCCTGGGAGAGCAGCAAGGCCTCGTGGCTTGCCCGCATGCTCTTTCTTTCGCTCGCCTGCCTGATCGCCATCAGTATCCTCTCGCTCGTCAACCTGTACTGGCTACGCCAGGCCGGATGGTGGCGCAACCACACCCATGTCGTCATCGAGCAGATCGATACCGTCGAAGGGTCCGCCTCGCTCGCTACCGCCTGGTATGAGATGTTTCAGTTCACGGGCGATCTCGGCGGCCTCTGGCGGTCTCAAAAAGAGCTGCGCGCCACCGCCGACCAGCTGCACCGTCTTCGCACACTCACCGCCGACAATCCGTTCCAGGAGGAGCGCATTCGCCGTCTGAACGACGGCATTAATCTCTGGTTTCGCGAAAAATATCTCCACCCCGACCGCTCCCAGCCCTTCCTCCACATCACTCCCCTGCTCAACGAAATGCGGGATCAGGAGCTCGATCTTCTCTCGGTCCGTTCCAGCCAGATGGAGATATGGCGCGCCGCTACCTTCTACTTGAATTGCGCGCTGCTGGCCTTTGCGCTGATTTCGCTCGCCTTCCTGTGGCGCAAATGGTCCCAGGAAGATCGCTGGACCGGCGAGTTGCTCGCCCGCTTGTCGGAGGCGGAAGCGCGTTTCCAGGCTTTCATGGACCACAGCCCGCTGCTTGCCTTCATCAAAACGCGCGAGTCCCGGGTCATCTATTCGAACGAGCCCTGGAAGCGGCTGCTCGGCACCGCGCTCGATCCCGAGATGCGCGAAGCGAACGCGGGAAATCCGGCCCCTGCCGAAATCCGCGCCGAGGATCTGGCCGGAGGCGGCATCAGCGCCGAAGAGCTGGCCGAACGCTTCCGCCGCCACGACCGGCGCGTCTTCGAAACCAATGAGCCGCACCAGTTCCTCGAAGACGTCCCCTCGCCCGACGGCGACATCCATCAGTTTCTGATCGTGATGTTCCCGTTTTCCATCGGCGGCGGTTCCACTCTTCTGGGTGGCCTCGCACTCGACGTCAGCGAAGCCCAGCGCACCCGGCGCGCGCTCGAAGAAAGCGAAGAACGTCTGCGTCTCGCTCTGCAGTCCGGATCGCTCGAAGTCTGGGAAGTGGACCTGGTTAGCGGCGAAGTGACGCTGCGTCCCGGCATTTTCGGCACCCCCGGCCAGGATGCCGTCCGCAAAATCTCATCGCAGGAAGCCCAGCGCTACATCAGCCCCGAATATCTGCCCGAAATCAGCGCAAAATACGAAGCCGCCATCTCCACCGGCCGTCCCTTCGAAGTCACCTACCGCACCATCTTCGGCCGCTGGATTTCCAGCTTCGGCAACTTCCAATACGATGCCGACGGCAAACCCGTCCGGCTGATCGGCTTTATGCAGGACGCAACCGAAAAAGTCGAGGCCGAACGCACCTTCTCCGAGTTGCGCCGCCTGCACGATTCCATCCTGCGCTGCGCTCACATCGCTCTCATCTCAATAGACAAGAATCGTGTGGTCACCAGCTGGAATCCGGCCGCGGAACGCCTTCTCGGCTACACCGCCGAAGAAGTGATCGGCCAAGCCACACCCGATCTCTGGCACGCGCCGCAGGACGTTCGTGACCGTGTTGAGGAACTCGGCATCCGCGGCCATTTGCATGCAGACCCGTTCCTTTCCGAAGCTCTGCTGCGCGGCGAGTACACCTACGAATGCACCTTCACACGCAAAGATGGCGGGCGCATTCCGGTCCGCCTCACCATTACGCCGCTCTACGACAGCCACGGGGCGCTCATGGGCTTCCTCAAGCACGCTAGCGACATCTCCGAGCTGCGCCGCGCCAACCATCAGGTCCACGAGCTGAGCCAGGCGCTGCAAAATACCGTCTCCGGCTGGGCCAAACTCGATGCCAACGGCCGCTTTATCGATCTCAACAAAGCCTATGCCGAAACTGCCGGTTATGCTGCCTCCGAGCTCATCGGCGTCAACTGGCAATCCACCATCCATCTCGATGATCTGCCGCTCGCCAGCGATTGTTATCGCCGCATGCTGACCGACGGCCGCGCCGAAGCGCATGTGCGCGGCATTCGCAAGAACGGCTCCGTCTTTCACGAAGAAGTCTTTCTCGCCCAGGCGCGCGACTATCTCGGCAACATGGTGGGCTCCTACTGCTTCATGCGAGATGTCAGCGCGCGCGTAGAAGCCGAGCAAAAGCAGGCCGCCTCCGAGCGCCGCTACCGCGAGCTGTTCGAGCTCAATCCCCTGCCCTGCTGGATTTACAATCCGCAGACCCTTCGTTTCCTGGCCGTCAACGAGGCCGCCGCACGCCACTACGGCTACTCGCAGGAGGAGTTCTTAGGGCTCACTCTGCACGCCATCTTTCTGCCCGAAGAGATCGACGTCGCCGAACGCGAGTTCGAACGCTTCACCAAATCCGGCTCCTGGACCTCGGGCCCCTGGCATCACAAATTGCGCGACGGAACGCAGATCGAAGTCGAAATCGCCGCCCGCAAGCTCTCCGAAGATTCGCGTTTGGTGGTCGTTCGCGACATCACCGAGCAGCGCCAGGCGGAGCTCATCCGGCAAAGCGAAGCCAAGCTCCAGGAAGCGCAGCGCATCGCGCGTCTCGGCAGCTGGGAGCTCGATTCGCGCTCGGGTGCTGTCTCCTGGTCGCCGGAAACCTATCGTATCTTCGGCCTGGAAAACCAGAAAGGCAAATTCCTGCTCGACGAATTTCTCTCCATGGTTCATCCCGCCGACCGCGAACAGGTCGCCGCCGCTGTTACAAACTCAATCAAGCAGAAGCAGCGCTACGATCTGCAGTTCCGCATCGTGCGGCGCGATGGCGAGTTGCGCTACATCCACGGCCGCGGCCAGTTCTCCAACGGTTCGCGCCAGTGTCTCGCCGGCACCATGCTCGATGTCACCGAAGAACGGCGCGCGCAGGAAGCTCTCGAGCAATCGCTACATCAGAAAGAGCTCCTGCTCAAAGAAATCCACCACCGCGTCAAAAACAATCTGCAGGTCATCTCGGCTCTGCTCAACATGCAGGCTGCCGCCATTCAGGAATCCGCCGCGATCTCGGCGCTGCACGAGAGCGAACGGCGTGTCATGGCCATGGCAGCGATTCACGAACGCCTCTACGGCCACGAGCGGCTCGATCGCATCGAGTTCGCCGAATACGCCGAAACCCTGGTTCACGATCTGCTCGTCAGCTACGCCGCCGAGGGGTCGCAGGTGGAGGGCAGTTTCAATCTCGCCGAAGTCGATCTGCACATCGAGCAGGCCGTCCCCTGCGGTCTGATTCTCAACGAGCTGGTCACGAATGTATTGAAATACGCCTATCCCGGCGGCACTCCCGGGATTGTCTATATCTCGCTCGAGCGATTGCCCGAGGAGAAGCTGAGCCTCTCCGTCTGCGATCAGGGCCCCGGCCTGCCCGAGGGTTTCGATTGGAAGAAATCCTCGTCCATGGGCGCCAGCATCGTGCGCCTGCTTACTCGCCAGCTTGGCGGCGCGCTTGACGTCCAGTCCTCCCCGTCGGGCACCAAAATCTCGGTAACCTTCACGCGCATGACCGAATAGTTAAACGCTAAAACACAAGTTCCCGCACGGCGCCATCCACGCCCGCGCGGCCCGGCTGCGGAACATAAAAGATCCCGATCTGCATCGGCTTCTGCGCGCCGCAGTGGAAATCGAACTGTCCGCCCTTGATATTGCGCACCACGATTCCCTGTGGATCGGCCAGCTCGAACACCATCTCCTTACCCTCGACCAGCACGTGTAGCCGCGGAACCTTGCTCTCGCAGGCCAGCGCTTTCGCCACTCCTTCCACATGCCGCAGATCGCCCATCCACTGAATCTGCGGCTGATCGCGCGTCGCCACCCGATGCGACGGCTCGCCGGAAAGCTCTTGCGTTTCCGGTTTGGCTGGAACAGCCTGAGCCGTTGCCGCGGAAAGCGCGGCGATCCCGGTCGGCTGCCGCTCCATCGCATCCAGGTAATCCAGCATCTGCGAAGCCTGCGCAGTCTGCGCCGGCGTGCTGGCATACTGCTTCGCCACCGTCGCATTGGCGCGCGCTTCCTTGGTCTCTTTCAACTGCAAATCGCAAAACGCCAGCGCGGAAAAAAACGAGAACGCCCGCTCCTGCGGCACCGTCTTCAGATGCGTCAGCGCGCCCCGCGCCGCGCCCCACTGCTTCAGCTGCATCTGCTCCATTCCCAGATCGAACCAGATATCCCGATCATCCGGCTTCAGCTCCGACGCTTTTTCGAGCACCGGCACAATCTGCTCAGCCGGCATCTGCGCCTCCTGCATCAGTCCCGCGTAATGCAGCATCATCTCGCCGCTCTTCGAACCCCTTGCAAACGCCTGTCCGAAGCACTCGCGCGCTTTCGTCTTGTTACCCTGCTGCCAGGCCAGATAGCCGAGCGATTCCTCCACGTCCGCATTCTCCGGATGCTCGCGCGCCAGCTCCGCGTAACGCTGCGCCGCTTCCGCCATCGTGCCCGGCCGCGCCGCCAGCAGATCGGCCAGCGCCAGCTGCACATCAAAATCGGAGGCATCGGAAACCTGCGGCTCCAGTTCGGCAGTCTTTAATTTCAGGTTGTAAATCGCACCCTGAACGGAGGACTGCCGCAGATATCCCTGCAGATCTTTGAACACCTCCGCCGGGCCCTTGCCGTAAGCGATCTTCAGACACTCTTCCGTCGGCCGTCCCGCCGCAATTGCCGAAATGAATTTCGGAAAATAAGGATGATATTCCTTGCCCAGCGCCAGCATGTGCGTCAAAGCCCAGCTCTCGGCATAGAAGATCGACATCTTGTCGCTCTCGTTGTAGTACGGCGAGTCTTCTTTCACCGCAAACAGCGTCCCCGGATCGAGCCAGCGCTGCGTCTGCAAAACTTCCACACGCCCGGCGAGCGGCCGCCCGATGATCGCCTGACTCCCGCGCGGCTCGAGCGACGAATACAGGTCCGCCAGCCCTTCATTCAGCCACACCGGCAGCTTCAGCCCGAGATGCTCCACAATCAGGTGCGTGTACTCGTGCGCCGCCGTCTGATAATGCTCGCTGCTGATGTCCTGCATCACGATGTAATCCACCTTGCGGCTCCGCAAATAATACGCAAACGCTCCGCCGTTCAGCCGGTACGGCTTGTACTCCTTCTCCGACCGGAACGCAATAATCCTCACGTTCGCATCCGATGGCGCCGATTTCGACGGGCTGCTCTCCAGGAAGAAATAGCGGACCTTCTCAAACTGCTCGAGTGCCGCCGCGGCCTGCCGCTCGCCATTGGTCGTGTACATCTCGAAATGCGGTGTTTTGACACGGATCCAGTGTTCGGCCGCCCAGGCGTGGGCACACAAAACCAGTACGAGCAGTGCAAGCAGACGCAGCATTGGAAGGATCGGCTCATCAGCATAGCAGGAAGCGGTTATCGACCGCTATAGCCCGCGCAAGCTGTCCGGGTAACTTCGATACCACGCCCGAACCCCAATCGCTTCGCTCATGGCTTCCGATAACGCAATCAGAGCCGCGAGCGGAGCAACCGGAGCGGTAACGATATGACGGAGACAGTTCACCAGTGCTCAAGCGTGCGGCTTCGGCTTGACGCAACGGCTTACCATAGATACTCTAGGCATAGAAAGCCGATAACAAATGAAAGCCCTGCTTCCCGGCACCCTCGAAATGCTCATCCTGCAAACGTTGCGCCGCGGCCCCCTCCATGGCTATGCCATCGCTCAGCACATCCAGCAGACCTCCGAAGATATCCTGCAGGTCGAAGAAGGCTCCCTCTACCCCGCCCTGCAGCGGCTCCTGCGCGAGGAATGGGTCTCGGCCGACTGGACCATCTCCGATCGCAACCGCAAAGTCCGCACCTACAAACTCACGCCCAAAGGCCGCAAACAGCTCGAGCGCGAGATCGCCGGCTTCGAACGCCTGCTCTCCGGCATCGGCCGCGTTCTGAGGACCGAATCATGAACCCGCTCCGCCGTCTTGTATCCAAGCGCCAGCTCGACCGCGACCTCGCCGCCGAAATGGCCGAGCACCTCGAAGAAAAAGTCGAGCAACTGATCGCCGAAGGTCATAGCCCCGAAAAAGCCCGCACGCTCGCCCGCAAACAGTTCGGCAATCTCACGCTCCAGCAGGAAGCAAGCCGCGCCGAGTGGGGCTTCAATGCCGCCGAGCAGCTCTGGCAGGACACGCGTTTCGCGCTCCGCATTCTGCGCAAAACACCCGCCTTTACCGCGACCGCAATACTCGTGCTGGCTCTCGGTATCGGCCTGAACACCGCCATGTTCAGCGCCATCAAAGCTGTTCTGCTCACCGGGCTTCCGTATCCCGAACCCGAGCGCATCGTCAATCTCGCGCAGTCCGATAAAGAAGGCCATCTGATCGACGCCTCGATGCCCGATTTCCGCGATTGGCGCGCCCAGTCCGCCACCATCGAATACATGGCCGTCTATGGCTCCGGCTCTGTCACGGCATCCGGCGATTTCCGCGCCCGAAACGTTCGCATCGCCAACGCCGGGAGCAACTTTTTCGACGTCATCGCCACCCACGCGCTGATTGGCCGCACGTTCAGCGCTGCCGAGCAAAAGCCGGGCGCCCCGCCCACCATCGTCCTCGGCTACGAACTCGCCGCGCAGCTCTTCGGCACACCCGCCGCTGCCCTCGAAAAGACAATCCACCTGAACGGCATGTCCTTTGCGGTCATCGGCGTCATGCCGCCTAAATTCGATTTCCCCGACGGCGCCCAGCTCTGGATTCCCAACGATCTCTTCCCCGACGATTCCGACCGTTCCGCCCACAACTACCTCGTCCTCGGCCGCCTCAAACCCGGCGTCACAGTCCAGCAAGCTCAGGCCGATATGAACGTCGTCGCCGCGCGCCTCGCAGCCACCTACGCTGACGACAAAGAGCGCGGCATTCGCGTCACGTCTCTCTACGACTCGCTCACGGGCGGCATCCGCCCCGCGCTTTACATCCTCTGGAGCGCGGTCACGCTCGTCCTGCTGATCGCTTGTGTCAACATTTCAAATCTGCAGCTCGCCCGCGCTGCTGCACGCCGCAAGGAAATGGGCATGCGCGCGGCATTGGGGGCTGGGCGCGGCCGCCTTCTTGGCCAGTTACTCACCGAAAACATCCTGCTCGCCATCGCCGGCGGAGCGCTCGGCCTCGCCATCGCCAAAATAGCAGTGAAGCTGCTCCGTGTCTCCGCACCCGCCGGCATCCCGCGTATCGAAAACCTCTCGATCGACACCGGCGTGCTCCTGTTCACCGCCGCACTCTCGCTGCTCGCCGGTTTCCTGTTCGGCATGCTGCCCTCCTTCGACAGCTCTCGCACCGATGTCAATCACGCCCTGAAACAAACTACCGGCAAAGGCTCCGATCCCGAGCACAGGCGCTGGGGCCGCGTACTCGTCGCCGGACAAATCGCCCTCGCCATGCTACTCCTCAGTAGCGCCGCTCTCCTCATCCGCAGCTACTGGCAGCTGGCCCACGTGCCAACGGGCTTCGATACCCGCAACGTCTATCTCACCAGCGTGACCTGGCCCATGGCACCCGGCGGCAACTCCGTCGACGCGGCCTTTGTGCAGCGCGTAGGAACTCAGATTCTCTCGCAGGTCGAGCAATTACCCGGGGTAACAGGCGCAGCCCTGGTGCACAACATGCCGTTTGGCTTCGCGCCGGATGGCGGCTTCGAGATTGAAGGCCGCCCACTGCCCGCGGATCCGCACAAGGTTCCCTACGCTTACTACCGCATGGCGACTCCCGATTACTTCAAGCTTTTCGGCATCCCGATCCTGCGCGGCCGCGGCTTCACCACCGCAGACGATCGCAGCAACCAGCAGGTCGCCATCGCGAACCAAACCTTCCTCCGTACGTATTTTCCGGCTGGTGACGTGCTCGGCAAACGCATCCGCTTCCTCGGCTTTGATCGCAAGCCGCAGTTCATGACGATCGTCGGGATCATTCCCGACCTGCGGCCCTCCTTCCGCAGCGCTCCCGGCCCCGAGGTCTACACCGACGTCTTCCAGCACGCCGACGCGCTCATGGACGCAAACCTCCTCATCCGCGGCCCCGCCACCCTTCAGCCCAAAATCGAACAAATCATCACCTCGCTCAATCACGTCACCGCCGTCAACTTCGAAACGATGGACCACGTCATCTCCTCCACCGTCTCGCGCGAGCGCTTTGAGACCGTGCTCCTCGCCGTCTTCGCTGCCAGCGCACTCTTACTCGCCGTCGTCGGCATCTACGGTTTGCTCTCGTACATGGTCACCCGCCGCAGCAGCGAAATGGGCGTCCGCATCGCGCTCGGCGCCTCGCGCGCTCGCATCGTGCAGCTGATTCTGAGGGAAGCCGGCTTGCTGACCATCGCCGGCATTGCGCTCGGACTTCTCGGCTCGCTGCTCGCCGCGCGCGTCTTACAATCCTTACTGCATCAGATCAAAGCGACCGATCCCGCAACCCTCTTCATCGCCGTCATCGCCTTCGGGCTCGCAGCCTTCGTAGCCGCTTATCTGCCTGCGCATCGGGCCGCACAGATCGATCCCTCCGAAGCCCTGCGCTCCGAGTGAACTACTTACTCTCGATATAATCCACCAGCTCCGCAATTTCGCGGTCGCTCAACTTCTTCTGAAACGCCGGCATCAGCGCCCCGCCGAACTTGATGCGCACCGTCACATACTGCCGGCTCGCTTTGGCATGGCTCATCGGCATCTGCCCGTTCTGAAACACATGCATCAGACTCGGCCCGAACTTGTGCGAATGCTTCTGATCTTTATCGATGTCGTGGCACACCGCGCAGTTCTCGCGAAACAGATCGCGCCCGATCGCCGCAGTCGACTTCTCCCATGGAACCGCCGTCTTCACATCCGCTCCACACAGCAGCCCGGCGCAGCAAAGCAGAATCGCGATTCTCACGCGCGCAACTCCTGCACACTCTCCGCCCCGGCTTCCCGCAAAACCCGGTTCGCCGTCTCGCCCTGATTCCCCTCGCACTCCACCCGCAGCAGAATCGCACCGTCCTTCAATTCCGGCACCGGTCCGCGCCGCTTCCGCCGCAGCACGCCGCTCTCCCACAAGAACCAGCAGAACGTCGTCAGAATCGCCCCCAGCATCGTCAGCTCGTAAAAAATCACACCCGTCGCCCAGAACGAGAAGATCGGCATCGCGCCCGTCACCAGCGGATAGTTGTACTGCGTGAAGTACACGAAACCGATCGTCAGCAGCAGCAGCAGCACCGCCCCGGTCACCGCCCCCAGCGACATATAACTGCGCCGCGGCAACACACCCGCCGGCATCTCCACCGGCTCATCCGAATACAGATCGAGCCGGTCGCGCACGAAGCCCTGCGCCGTCAAATCCCGCACCGCCTGCACAACCTGCTCCCGAGCCCGAAACTCCGCACTAAGAAACACTCGAGACCTCCATCACCTCGGTCTCAAACTCCCAGATCGCAATAATCGGGAACAACTTCGCGAAGATCAGGTACAACAGCGCCATCGTGGTAAACGTCGCCGCACTGATTGATATCTCCACCCACGTCGGCGCATATTTCCCCCACGTCGCCGCCAGCCGCCCGTAGCTCAGCGTCGGCACAATGATCAGATAGCGCTCGAGCCACATGCCGATCAGCACGCAAACGGAAGCAATCGTGGCTGTGCGAATAGTCCGCAGCCTCCGAATCCCGAGCAGCACAAACGGCACCACAAAATTGCAGATCACCATCGCCCAGAAATACGGCGCAAAGGGACCCCGCACCCGCGCGCCAAAGACCGCCATTTCCTTCGGCTCATTTCCGTACCACGCCGTCAGATTCTCCGCCACCGTGAAGTAAAACCACAACAGACTCATCAGCAGCAGCAGCTTCGAAAGATTGTTGAAATGGTGTTCGGTCAGGTACGCTTCGAGATGCAGCGTCCGGCGGATCACCGCCATCGCAATCAGCAGCGCCGCAATGCCGCTGAAGATCGCTCCCGCCACGAAGTACGGCCCGAAAATACTGCTGTGCCACATCGGCGCAATCGACATCGAAAAATCCCACGCCACCACCGTATGCACCGAAACCGCCACCGCCAGAATGATCCCCGCCATCAGCTTCATCGCAAATTCGAGCGCATGCCATTCGCGATCGCTGCCCGTCCAGCCAACTGAAAGCGCGCGATACACTCGCCTGCGCCAGCCGGTCGTATGCCGCGCCAGCGCCGCTACATCCGGAATCAACGGCAGAAAGAGATAAATCGTGCTGCCCGTCAGATACGTGCTGATCGCGGTCACATCCCACAACAGCGGCGAGCGAAAATTCGGCCATAGCAATCGCTCCGTCGGATACGGAAACAGCCAATAGAACAGCCAGGCGCGCCCCAGATGAATGATCGGGAACATGCCGCCGATCATCAGCGCGAAAACCGTGATCGCCTCTGCCGCCCGCGTCACCGGCTTGCGCCAGCCTGCGTCTGTCAGCCGCAGAATCGCCGAGATCAGTGTGCCCGCGTGCGAAATGCCGATCCAGAAAACAAAGTTGACCAGGTAAATCGCCCAGAACACCGGCCGCCGAATGCCCGCCACGCCGATGCCCGTCTTCAGCTGATAACCCCAGGCGAATAATCCCCAAAGCGTTACCGCCGCCAGCAGCGCGACGACCATGCGATAGCGTGCACTCGTGTGAAGCAGCGGCCGCCACAGTTGCGCGCGCGCCGCATTCGCCACTACCGGTTCAGAAATCGCCGCCATCCTTCACGCGCCTCGCTGCAAATAAAACACCTTCGGCTTCGTCCCCAGCTCCTCCAATAACCGCGTTGAGCGCCCGCTGCCCGCCATGCGCGATACCTTGCTCTCCGGATCGTTCAGATCGCCAAACACCATCGCCTCCGCCGGACACGACTGCGCGCACGCCGGCTGTATCTCGCCATCCGCAACGTCGCGCTTCTCGTCCTTCGCATCGTTCTCCGCCCGCTTGATCCGCTGAATGCAGAACGTGCACTTCTCCATCACGCCGCCCATGCGGATTGAAACGTCGGGATTATGCTGCAGTTGCAGCGGCTCCGGCCACACCGGGTCGAACCAGTTGAAGAAGCGCACCGAGTACGGGCAGTTATTCCCGCAGTAGCGCGTTCCCACGCAGCGGTTATAAACCTGCACGTTCAGGCCTTCCGCATTCTGATACGTCGCATACACCGGACAGACCGGCTCGCAGGGCGCTTCATCGCACTGCTGGCACAACACCGGCATGTGCTTCACCTTCACCTCGGGAAATTCGCCCTCGTAATAGCGATCCACGCGAATCCAGTGCACCGCCCGACCCTTGGCCGCCGATTCGGGGTCCGATAGCGGCAAATTATTCTCGGCATGGCAGGCCGCTACGCACGCCTGACATCCCGTGCAGCGATCGAGATCGATCGCCATCGCCCAGCGATGCTTTGTTCGCTCGCTCATCGTCCTCCCCACGGCCCCTGCTCGCGATCCTGCGGCGAAAACTGCGCCAGTTCGCCTCGTGCGCCCGCGATACGCGAAATCTTCACGCGCATCGGTTTCTCTGCATCTGCAACCGTCAGCGGATTCGCTCCGCGCCCCGATGCATAGCGCGTAAAATGCGCGTGCCCCTCGCCGATCGCCATACTCACCACACCAGGAATGGCCGCCGGATGCACATACGCAAACACCTCGATCGCGCCGCGCTCCGATTCCACACCTACGCGATCGCCGCTCGCAATCTGCAGCGACGAAGCCGTCTTCGGATCGATCTCAACCGGCAGATCCCACATGGCGCTCGAAGCCGGATCGGGCAGTTCCTGCATCCACGGCAGATTGGCCGCCCGGCCGTCGTAATACTGCGTCGAAAGATACGTCTGCAGCACCAGAGGCGAGCGCTCCACCGGCTGCACCTGCAGCGCTTGGGGCACCTTCAACTCACCCGCCTGCGCATCCGCCTGCACGCCGCCCCGCCGCACCACGTCCTCCCAGCTCTCGCCCTCGGCCAGCAGCGGCTTCGCAAATTCTTCCGGGGTCACCGGCGCATACGCGACACTCATCTTCTTCGCCACATCCGCCAGCGTTTGCTCCACCGCGCGCGTGTCATACAGCGGTTTCACGAACGCCGTCCCCACCGCCACGCTCCGTTTCGGCGAAACCGGCTGCTCAATCGCCATATCGGATTCGAGCGCATGATGATCCGGCAGAATCCAGTCCGCCTGCGCCGCCGTGTCGTCGAGGAACGGCGAAAAGCTGATGATCGTTTCGACATTCGCAAGCGAGCCCGGCGCGAGATACGCCGGATTCTCGCCCGCATCCACCAGCAGCACGCGTGCCCCACGAACATCGCCCTTTTGCGGAGCGCTTCCAAGCGATGCATACACCCCAAACACACCGCCCGGCTTGTTGAAATTGCCGAGCAGCCCGTTCACATACAGCGCCGCCTCGGTATCGGCCGCAATCACCAGCGGCGCCTCCGATTGCTTTAACTCCTCGGCGATCCGCCGCACACGCTTCTCAGTTACACCACACGCATCCAGCCATTCCTGCTTTGGATTCTCACCGCGCAAAACTGCCCCGATCGCTGCCAGAAACGCGCGCTCGGAACCCGGCTGTATCGGCACCCATTCATCCGCATTACTCGCCGTCAGCGACATCCGCGAATCCGCCTGCACGAAATGCCCCCGCACCCCGGGCCGCCCCTGCCGGAACTCGCCATACTGCCGCATGTAGTAAACCGGCGAAGCCCACGTCCCGAGAAAATCTGCGCCCACGCCCAGCACATAGCGCGCCCGCGCCAGATCGTAGCGGGGCAATCCAGCCGGTTGCTGAAGCGAACAGGTCCGCGCCGCCGGCGCACCGATCGCCTGCACGAATCGCGCAATACTGGCCGTCCGCGCGCTCACCTCCGGCGCGGTCAGAAACAAAACATCGCTCGCGCGCCCCTTCAGCTTGTCCACCACACCCGCGATCGCCTCGTCCCACGCAACCGGTGCAAACTTCGCTTCCCCGCGCGCCCCCGTGCGCTTCAACGGCCCGCGGACCCGATCCGGATGGTACAAGCCCTGCACCGCCGCCTGCCCGCGCGCGCACAAACGTCCGCCGCTCACCGGATCGAGCGGATTGCCTTCGAGTTTCTTGATCGCCGCTACGCGCTCGCGAAATTTCTGCCCGTTGCGCTCCACCGTCCGCTCGCCTTCCATTACGCGCGCGATCACACCGCATCCCGCCGCGCACTCGCGGCACACTGCCACATGCCACTGCTCCACGCCCGGCACAATCTCGTGCTCCGGAACCAGCAGCGGCGCCAAGGCATCGCGTTTCGTCCCGCAGCTGGTCGCCGCCGCGCCGGCCGACACCGTCGAAAGAATCTTGAAAAAATTGCGCCGGTCCATGATCGATCAGTAATGGCAGGCCGCGCAATCCTGCGGCCCGTTCCTTTGCCGGTGGCACGTCAGACAGGTGCCCATATCGTGCTTCACTACCGGCTCCGCAACGCTCATCTTCGCCACATCGCCATGACAGGTCGCGCATGCAATCCCGGCCCGATAATGCGGCTCATGCCGGAACTTCACATGCGCATCCGTCGAGAAGCCATACACCCGCACCCACGGTATCTCGATGCCTTTATCGGCATACCCAATCACCTTCTTCACCTCGGCATCATTGCGCAACAGCTTCGCATGGCACAACATGCATTTCTGAACGGAGGGGATCGTCGCCCGGTCGCGCAGATCGGCACCGATGTGGCAATCGATGCAGGCCAGCCCCAGCTTTATGTGTTTATCGTGTGGAAACGCCACCGGCTGCTCGGCGCACATCGCCCCCGCCGCACACACGATCAGTAATCCCGCCAGACACCGGAACAAGATAGAACAAATCCTATCGCAGGCGGTTTTTCGGTTGCTACAGCCGGTCGCAAATGGCCTGCGTCATCTCAGCCGTCTTCTGAAATTTCACGCCCGCCGCGCCCTCAATCGCGCCCATCAACCGCCTCGCCGCTTCCCGTTCACCCAGGTGCTCCAGCATCAGCACCGCCGACCAGATCGCCCCAATCGGATTCGCCACGCCTTTTCCCGCAATGTCGAAAGCCGCGCCATGCACCGGCTCGAACATCGACGGGAACCGCCGCTCCGGATTGAGATTCGCGCTCGGCGCCAGACCCAGACCGCCCGCCAGAGCCGCCGCCAGATCGCTCAGAATGTCGGCGTGCAGATTCGTCGCGACAATCGTGTCGAAACTCTGCGGCTTTTCGACCATCCGCGCTGCCGCCGCGTCCACCAGCACGCGCTCGGTCTCCACATCCGGATACTCGTTTCCAACTTCGCGCGCAATCTCGTCCCACAGCACCAGCCCAAAACGCTGCGCGTTCGATTTGGTCACGACGGTCAGCTTTTTTCGCGGCCGCGAGCGCGCCAGCTCGTAGGCAAATCGCATGATTCGTGAAACGCCCGCGCGCGTAAACACCGCCGTCTCGGTCGCGACTTCTTCCGCCAACCCGCGATGCACTCGACCGCCATGTCCCGCATACTCGCCTTCGCTGTTCTCGCGCACCATCACCCAATCGAGTTCGCCCGCGCGCGCGTTCCGCAGCGGGCTCTGCACTCCCTGAAGCAACCGCGCCGGCCGCACATTCGCATACTGATCGAAACCCTGGCAGATGCGCAGCCGCAAACCCCACAGCGTCACATCATCGGGAATTTCGCGATCGCCGACCGCGCCGAAATAGATCGCGTCGAAGCCGCGCAGCACGTCGAGCCCGTCATCCGGCATCATGCGCCCGTGCTCGCGAAAATAATCCGAGCCCCACGGCAGCGATTCGCAAAGCAATCGGAAGTCGCCGCAGCGCGCCTGCAAGCGCGCGAGTACCTCGAGTCCCGCCGCGATCACTTCCTTGCCAATGCCGTCGCCCGGAATCACCGCAATCCGGTGCTCACCCATTCTTCTTCCGCCCGCGCGCGCCCAACTCAATCGCCTCCACTCCCGAGATCTTCCCCTGCTCGATCGAAAACCGCAGCATGGTTCGCATCTTATGCCAGCCGTTGTGCCCGCAGGCGCCGGGATTCATGTGCAGCAGCTTCAAATCCGTGTCGCGCATCACGCGCAGAATGTGCGAATGCCCGCACACGAACAGATCCGGCCGCAGCTTTTCGATCTGCCGCTTCGCCGCACGATCGTAATTCCCCGGATAACCGCCAATGTGCCTCATATAGACGCGCACGCCGTCGCACTCCCACGAAAGCTCTTCGGGCACTTCCACGCGAATCTCAGCCCCGTCCACATTCCCACTGACGCCGCGCACCCGCTTGAACGCCCGCAGCTCGTTCAGCACATCGATCGAACCGAAATCGCCCGCATGCCAGATCTCATCACACTCCGCGAAATACTCCAACACCGCTGAATCCAGAAGCCCATGCGTGTCCGAAAGCAGTCCGATGCGCACTCTCCTTCAGCATCGCGCGTTCACTGCTCCTTCGGTCCAGCCAGGATGCGGTCCAGTTGCTTCTGCACCGCGATCCGGTTCGCCGGGAACTGCGTGCGCGCCAATATCTGTTCGAGCGCCGTCACAAGCCGCGCGTCAACGAGATACTTTCCATAGGCGTCCAGCAGCCATTCCACTTCCATATCTGCAACCTGGTCGAAGTGCGTGATCAGCACTTCGCGCGCGGCCTCGAAGTCGGGATTGGTTGTCGCTCGCAGTTCGCCGAGTCGCACAAGCAACGTCTGCGCCGCCCCCACCAGAGACTTGCCCTGCCTGCTTGGCAGCGTTTCGGCAAGCTCGTGCAGAACTGCCACCTCCGCCTTGTTCTTGTCAGAAGCCTGTTCCGGCGTACGCGGGTCGTAGGGCGCATCGAGCGCTGCTTTCAGTTCGGACGCGATGCGAACCAGTTCATACGAGGCCTCCTGTTTCGGATCGCGCAGAGCTTCTTCGAGCCGCGCCGCAACCAACGCCCGGTCGCGCGCGATCCACAGCCCTTTTGCGCTGGCAAACGAAGTCCCGTCCAACACCTTCGGCCTCAGAAAGAGCGACAGCTTGGCAGCCGTCGAACCCGCTCCCGTCAGGTCGTCCAGCTCCTCCAGATATTCCCGCACGGCGCGGCCGTCGTTGCTGGCGCGTATCTCCGTTTCGAGCAGTTTCGCCCGTGCCGCATCCTCGTCCTCGCTCATCGGCTCGATGTCGATCTCGACCGCGTTCGTCACCAGCGCCCCCGCCGCCTCGAGTTGCAGAAACGGACCTTTGAAGAGGCGATCGGTCGAAATCTGAACCGAATAGTGGCCCGGCTCCTCGAAGCGCACGACATCGTTCAATGCCAGCGTGATCGTCTGCGGCTTACCGGGCTCCAGATCCACCATTGAGGCGTAATCGGGCACGTAGCGGTGTCCCCTCGCCCGCTCTTCGAGCCAGCGGGAGACGCCGATTTCCGGACTGATCACAATCTTGTCCAACGGCGAAGCGGGCTCCGTCACGGTGTTGTTCAGCATGTAACCAGCAGTGCTGGCCGTAAACATCAGCCGCAGCGCGATCTTCTCGCCCGTCTGGAACGTGCTCCGCCCGGCCTCCAGCGTCAACGCGACCGCGACGGGTGCCTGGGCTCGCAAACCTGCGGCAAGCATCAAGAACAGCACAACTCGTCGCGTCATGCCGTTTAGACCGCGTGAGAGCGCCGACCGGTTCCATCGGGTGTATGCTCGGGAACGTGCCCGAGAGTCTCACACGCCGCACCGTTCTGAAAACCGTTCCCGCGCTCTTTACCATCGTCCCGCGCCATGTACTCGGCGGCCCCGGCTACGTTCCGCCGAGCGACAAAGTGACCATCGCTTCGATCGGTCTGGGCCGCCAGGGACAGGCCATCACGATGGAGCTGCTCGCGCGTCCCGACACGCAGATCGTCGCCGTCTGCGATTGCAACGAGATGAGCAAGAACTACGTCGAGTACAGCGACAACGCGCTGCTCAAAGCCGCCCGCAAGCTGCTCGGCCCCGGTTACGAAAACTGGGGCGCCGATCTGGCTTCACCCGGAGAAGCGCAGCTGGCGCACAGTTTTCGCACCAGTCTCGGCATGGGCGGCCGCGAACCGGCGCGGCGTCTGGTCGACGCTTACTACGGCTCGCGCAAAGGCGCACGCTCGGGCGCCTATACCGCCTGCGCCTCGTTCAAAGACTATCGCGACCTGCTCAGCAAGCAAAAAGATCTCGACGCAGTCTACGTCGCCACGCCCGACCACTGGCACGCCGCCATCTCCATCGCCGCCATGCAGCAGCACAAACACGTGCTCTGCCAGAAGCCGATGACGCACAGCATCGCCGACGCGCGGCGTGTCGCGCAGGTCGCGCGCGAGATGAAGGTCGCCACTTCGATCACCATCAACAATCCCTCGACCGATGACACCAAACTCATCTCGCAATGGATCGCCGACGGCGCCATCGGCAAAGTGCGCGATGTGCACAACTGGTCGAGCCGCCCCTTCTGGGAGCAAGGCATCGACCGGCCCAAAGAAGCCGACCCTGTGCCGCCCGGCCTCGATTGGGATCTCTGGCTCGGCCCCGCCCCCGAGCGTCCCTACAATCACGCCTATCTGCCGTTTGTCTGGCGCGGCTGGTACGACTTCGGCGATGGCTCCTTCGGCGACATGGGCTGCTACAGCTTCGCCGGAGTCTTCAAAATTCTCGATCTCGCGCCGCCCACATCCGTCGAAGCCAGTTCCAGCGAGTCCTACGACGAGACCTTCCCGAAGGCCTCCATCGTCCATCTCAATTTTCCAAACGGTATCCGCATGCACTGGTACGACGGCGGCCTGCTGCCCGAGCGCCCCGCGGGTCTGCTCAAGGAAGACGATCATTTCTTCCAGGGCGGCGAGGACAACGAAGGCATCCTCTACGTCGGCGATAAAGGCATGCTGCTCGCCGGCTTCAACGGCGATCGTCCGCGCGTCTATCCGCGCTCGCCCAAGTATCCGACTGCGCCCGAGCGCGAGTACGGAGGCGAAGGCGGACCGGCCATCGATCAGTGGATCGCAGCTTGCAAGGGCGGTCCCGAGCCGCTCGCCAGCTTCGCGAAAGAGGCGCCCGTAACCGAAGCCTTTCTGCTCGGCTGTATCGCGCAGCGCCTGCCGGGGACGCTGCTCGAATGGGACACGGCGGCGATGCGCATCACGAGTTCCGATAAGGCGAACGCCTTTGTAAATCCGCCCTGCCGCAGCGAATACCGCGTCTAAACGTTCAGACTCTTCAGATACGGCACGCTTTCGCGCATCAGCGGCAGATCCATCTCGACGAAATAATTCTTGATTCCGCCGGTTTTCGCCGCGGTGAAAATCTTGTTCCAGTCGAGTGTGCCTTTGCCGATCGCGACAATCTTGCGCGTTTTCGCGTCCCAGCCCTGCGCGTGCATGGAGATGAACCGGCCCGGATATTTGTCGAAATAATCCGCCGCGTGCAGCCCCGCACTGATGGTCGAAACCTGAAACTGCATCTTCACCAGCTTCGGATCGAGCAGATCGAACAGCAGGTCGTAGACGCGCTTGCCATCCACCATCGCCAGCTCGAAATCTTCGTTGTGCAGGCCCTGCTGCATACCGGCGGCAGCCGTTTGCTCTGCGATTTTGTTGTACTCATCGGCGGCGCGCTTCACATCGTCCATGGTCGGATGCTTGGGCCCGTCCAGACTCGGCACCATCATCTGCGTCAGCCCCATCTCTTTAGCCCAGGCGATGCGGCCGGGCAGGTCCTTGCGCAGCTCATTGATATCGAAATGCGAGCTCTCGCACTTGAGGCCGATATCGGCGATCATGCCCTTCAGTTCTGTGCCGGAAAATTTGCCGAGAGTGCCGAAACCGGAGTCGGAATAGCCGACCGGGGAGCACATTTCGATCGCTTCGAAGCCCGCGGCGTGCAGTTGTTTGAGCGTGCCGGGAAAATCGCGCCCGATCATGCGCCGCACCGGATAGGTCTGGCAGCCGATCGGCAATCCGAGGGGATTGGCGCTCGCCGTTTTCAAGGTCGCAATCGAAGCGGCTGCGGCCGTGCGCAGCACATCGCGTCTGGTCATCATAGGCAATCGCATTCTCTCACGCCTGCGCGAGAAATTCCTCCACCTCTTTGCGTTTTGGTATCGAAGACTGCGCTCCGGTGCGCGTGACCGAGATCGCACCGGCAGCATTGGCAAAGCGCGCTGCTTCGGCCAGCGGCTTGCTTTCGCCGAGCGCGACCGCAAAAGCCGCATTAAAGACATCGCCGGCGGCGGTGGTATCGACTGCATCCACGCGAAAGCCGGGAATCCGCAACGATTCGCCGGCGCTCACAATCACCACGCCTAACGGCCCGAGCTTGAGAATCACCGTCCGCGCGCCCATCTCGATGAGCCGGCGTCCGGCGGCTTCGGCATCTTCATACGAGACGATGTCCGCGTTCCCGCCAAGCAGCAGAGCGGCTTCGGTCTGATTTGGCGTCAGAAAATCGGCGAGTTCGAGTAGACTCGCCGGCAATTGCTGCGCAGGCGCCGGATCGAGCATCGTGATCGCGCGGCATGCGCGCGCTTTGCGCAGAGCAAATTCGGTGGTTGCAATCGGAACTTCCAGTTGCGCGAGCAGAATCGAGCCCTCGCTCAATTCGGCGAGCGCCGGCTCGATATCGCGCGCAATCAGCTTGCCGTTTGCCCCGGGCGAAAGAATGATCACGTTCTCGCCCGAGGGTAGGACGAAGATACCGGCGGTTCCGGTTGCGCCCTCGGCCGTTTTCACAAACGAAACATCGACACCGGCCTGCTGCAGATTCTCGACGAGCAGCGAGCCGAAGGGATCGCTGCCGACTTTTCCCGCCATGCACACCCGCGCCCCCAGCAGAGCAGCCGCGTACGCCTGGTTCGCGCCTTTGCCGCCGGAGACGATCTGGAGTTCGCTGCCGGTCAGCGTTTCACCCGGGCGGGGCAGGCGTTCCACGCGCTGCACCAGGTCTGCATTCAAACTGCCCACCACCAGAATGTTCGGCTTCACTCTTATTTCCTAACCGTTATACCCATCGCGGTCCGGTAATTTTGGAGAACCTGTTCGGCCTTCTCTGCTTCACCCTGCGAGCGATACGCGCGAGCGAGCGATTCGGCCGCTTGTTCGAGCAGCGGATCGAGTGCCAGCGCATGATTCAGATGCTCGATTGCTCCGGCACGATCGCCGCTTTCGAGCAACGCGTTGGCGAGGTTCACTTCGTAGGGCGCGTACTCCGGCCGCAGCGCCAGCGCGCGCGCGAAGCGTTTTTCGGCTTCCTTCGCCTCCTTGGCGGTGAGCAGAATCGAGCCGAGCGCGGTCAGCGCGGCGGCATCGGTGGAAAGCTGCGGCTCCATGCGGCTGAGCAGTTTGAAGCCGCGCACTGCTTCGTCCGAAATACCGTTTTCGAGACCGTGCGTGGCGAGCGCGAGCGCCAGATTGCGTTCCCGAAAGGCAGCCGGAGGTTCCCGCCAGGCGCGCAGGCCCGCGGTTTCGGGCAGCGGCGGGATGCTCGGATTGCGCGCGATGCGGTGATCGGTGAAAACGGTATGTCCGCCGTCGCGCGCCGGCAGGCGCGGCATGTGGCACGTCACGCAATCCTGCGTCGGGGCAGCGTGGGCAGCCGAAAGTGTCGCGGCGTGGCAGGCGAGACAGCGTTCGCGATAATCGGCGTGCGTGGCGCGAGCCGGGGCGTGCGGATCGTGGCACGTGCCGCACCACAGTTTTCCGCCGCTCGAGCGCGCGCAGCGGCTCAAAGCCAGCTGCTCGGAGTGGCTGATCACCTTCAGACCCTGGTTTGCGTTGCCACCCACATAGACAGTGAACACATCTTCGGCCGGCTCGCCCGGCACAAAATCGCTCAAGCTATGGCCGGGATTGGGGATACGAATTTCGCCGGCCAGGTGACACTGCTCGCAGACACTATCGCGCGCGGCGGCAGGCAACCGGGCCGGATTCAGAATCGAGCCCGGAACCGGCCTTTGCAGATGGGCTTCCACTGGACCATGGCAGCGGTCGCAGCTAATTGTCTCGCTCTCAAACGGCGGGTTCTGATAGCGATTTAGCGTGTTCGCAACCGGCCGTGCGTGGCCCGAATGGCAGGAGAGGCACTCGGGCGTAACGGGACGCGAAAAATCGGGCGCACCCGCCTGCTCGTAGCCGGGCGCCACGTCCCACAGCCTGCGCTGCGTGTAATACGAAAGCGGCGACTGGAACAGATGATCGCCGATCCGGACCAGGTAACCAAAGGCGTGGTTGCCGGAGCCGATCGCGTAAGCCACCGGATAGCTGGCGCTTTCCTGGCCGCGCGTGAACGACTGCTGGAGACCGGCGGCGGTGCTGCGAATCTCGAATTTCGTTCCGGACGGCTCGTGAGTGAAGGCGCCATCCGGCACAGCACCCGGAGTCCCGAGCGATCGTCCCATGCCGGTCTGAGCGAAAGCGGCGGTTTCTTTCGCATGGCAACGCTTACATTCGCTTTGCGGAAACGCAACCGCAAACAGGAGTACGGCAAGTACCGGCAAGCTGTGAGCGTAGCAAAAAGAAGAGAATCAGCAAAAAGTTAGAGGCGATCTACCAACTTTCTATTGTGTACGGAAGTGGGACGCTATATACTCCACATTAGTTCACAAGGGGAATTTAGAAAATAATGACATCCAGACGTCTAGGCCTCCTAGTCGCGGCAGGCATTCTCTCGCTTAGCCAGCTCGTCTTCGGGCAGGCATTCAGCGCGATCAGCGGCACTGTTACCGACACTTCGGGCGCGGTGGTAGCGGGCGCCAAGGTAACCGTCAAGAACAACGCCACCAACGTGGAAAAAACGGCGCAGACCAGTTCGGCCGGCGCGTACATCGTGACCGACCTGCTGCCGGGGACGTATACGGTAACCATCGACGATCCCGGCTTTCAATCTTCCGTCCACGAGGGCGTGGGCGTGGACGTCGGACGCGGCACCACGGTCGATGCCGTGCTGCAGCCCGGTAACACGCAACAGACCGTGACAGTCTCCGAGAGCGCGATTGCACTCGATACCGAAGCGCCGAGCCTGAACACCACGCTTGAAAACAAAGTCGTTACGGAGCTGCCGAACCTGATCGGCGGCGGGCGCGGACGGCAGATCGATACCTTCATGTTTCTCGCGCCGGGCGTAACGGGCGGCACGTTCAGCCATCGCCTGAATGGCGGCGTAGACTTCCAGAACGAAGTCGTGTTCAACGGCATTCCGATGGCGCAGTCGGAGACGCAGGGTTTCCAGACGATCTGGAATCCGCCATTCGATCTGGTGAACCAGTACACGATTCTGCGGAATTCGTTTGGCGCGCAATACGGGCTGGCGCAGGGCGTGGTGACGTATCAGACGGCCTCCGGCACGAATCAGTTCCATGGCAACGCCTTCGAGATCATCCGCAACAACTTCTTCGACGCGCGCGGCGCGGTGAACCCGACAGTCGCGGTGGACCGCGAAAACAATTACGGCTTCTCGCTGGGCGGGCCGGTGATTATCCCCAAACTGTACAACGGCAAGAACCGCACGTTTTTTTACCTCAGCATGGAATGGTACCGGCAGAACGTGGGCTCGTCCGGGTTCTTCTCGTTGCCAACGGCGGCCGAGAAGGCCGGCGACTTTAGCGGCCTGACCGATTCCAGCGGCAAGCAGATTCCGATCTTCGATCCGGCGAAGGGTCTGCCGGGCAGCTGCAGCGCGGGCGGAGCGACACCCGGACAACAGTTCCCCGGGAACAAGATTCCGGCTCAGTGCTTCAGCCCGACTGCGGTGAGCCTGCTGCAGTACATGCCGAATCCAACCTATCCTGGGTTCAGCAATAACGAACCAGTCCTGTTGGGCGTGCTGCCGGTGCGGCAGAATCCATGGGGGTTCACGATCGATCACAACCTGACCGACAAGCAGACGATCCACTGGGCGATGTGGCGCGACCGCCAAACATCGTACGGCGGCTCGGGCCTGCCGCAGGGGAATCCGCTCGCGTTCTTCACGTACTTCCCGGATCTCGGGACGGTGTTTCTTCCGACCTATTCGTACAACATCAGCCCGAACCTGATCATGACCGCCGGGGCGAGCTGGCTGGGCGAGCTGAATTTCCAGATTCCGAGCCGCAACGGCCCGCAACCACAGTTGGCCGCGGCTCCGGGCGCCCCGATCGTTCCGGGGATCAATTTCGGCGGTCCGCTTTCGCCGGGCAACTTCGGCTCCTCGAACACGAATTCGATCAACCGCAAGCTGGGCATCGTATTTGACAACAATTACCTGTATATCCACGGCAAACACACCTTCAACATCGGCTGGGAGTTCCGGCGCACGTATCAGGACGATAACGAATGCCAGCAGTGCGCCGGCAACTTCAACTTCAGCAATAACGAGACGGCGGACCCCACCAATCTTTCGAATACCGGTAATGCGTTCGCCAGTTATCTGCTGGGCACAGTAGACAGCGCGAACCGCACGGGCTCACAGGAGCTGCGCCTGCATAATACTGACGTTTCGAGTTATATCCAGGACGACATCAAGCTAACGCCGAAATTTACCTTCAACATCGGCGTGCGCTGGGACGTGATGGTGCCGTTCCAGGAGATGCACGACAACATCGTGTATTTCGACTCCACCAAGCCCAACCCCGATGCAAGTGGCCGCCTGGGCGCGGCGACCCGGTTCGGCTACTGCATCACTTGCGCCGGGACCGAGCGTGCGGCCATTCACTGGAACCATTTCGGCCCGCGCCTGGGCGCTTCGTACCAGCTCAACAGCAAGACCGTGCTGCAGCTCGGCGGGGCCATGAATTACCTGAACGGCGGCGCTTATGAATACGGCATCAGCAAGGTCGCGGTGAACTACGGGAACCTGCTGCTCGGCTCCTACACGGCTCCTTCGCTTGGCTCAAACATTCCCGGCTTCGGATCATGGGACAGTGGAATACTGCCGGCTCCGGGACAGAGAACATTCACGCCGGGCATCGGGAATGGCACGACCATCAACGCCTTCGATCCGGCTCGCGACGGCGTTGCGCCCTATGACATCGTCTGGATTACCGGCATTCAGCGCGAGCTGCCGGGGAATGTCTTCCTGACCTTGAACTACACCGGGAACCGCGGCAACCATCTGCCGTCGCAGTTGAATCCGATCAACTCCATTTCGCCCGGCTTGCTTGCGAAATACGGCTCGCTGCTCGGACAGCCGTTCAGCACCGAGGGCCCGGCGCTCGGCATCCCCGCACCGTATGCAAACTTCAATAAGGACTTCCCGAATGCCAGCCTGCTGCAGGCGCTGCGACCCTATCCAATGTATGCCGATATCTTTAACAATTTCGACATGACCGGATCGGCGCTCTATAACGCATTCCAGCTGCAGGCTGAGAAGCGCTATAGCAACGGCCTCGGGTTCCTGTTCTCGTACAACTTCTCGAAGATGATGTCGGATACGAATTCCGGCTTCACCTCGTTCGTGGGACGCGCGCTCAACAAGGACAATCAGAAGGCCGAATGGTCGATCGACAACAACGACCAACCACAGCTGATCAAGTTCGCGGGCACCTACGAACTGCCCTTCGGCAAGGGACGCACCTGGCTAAATCGCGGCGGCATTGCAAATGTCGTTCTGGGCGGCTGGCAGATCTCGCCGGAGATCGATTACGAGAGCGGCAGCCCGCTGACGGTGAACGTGGCGGGCGATCCACTGGGCAGCGGCGCAGCGAATCGCCCGAACATCGTGAAAGGCGTTACCCAGCAATTCAACTACAACAATGTATACAAGGGGTTGCCGGTGCTGAATGCGGCAGCCTTCCAGGATCCGGGGCAGTGGGCGATTGGCGACGAGCCGCGCGTCCTCAGCAGCATTCGCAATCCGTTCTCGTTCAATGAGAACGTGGCGCTCGCGAAGTACTTCCCGATCGGAGAGCGATTCAAGTTCAAGCTGGAGGTTGAGTACTACAACATCCTGAACCGAGTAACGTTCTGCGGACCGGATACGAACCTGAACGACGCCAATTTCGGCAAGGTGATCAACTGTCAGGCGAACTCGCCCAGACAAGGGCAAGGACACCTGACGTTCTACTTCTGACGACTCTAAGGCGTCAGAAGCAAAGCTGGTAAGTTAAGGAGCGGAAACCGGATAACGGTTTCCGCTCTTTTGTCATTGCACTTGCTGGACAGCGGCGGAAACGAGGCGGTTCAGTTCAGACAAGCACTCGTCTACAACCTGGACTTCGCGGCGGGCGAGCGGGGCGTTGCGGCTATCGACAGCTTCGCGCACGCCGGGAATCGTTTTGACGCCGTAGCCGGTGTAGAAACCCGGGGCGTAGATCTGATGCTTGTACCAGCTTCGATTCGGCAGGCCTTCGGAGCGGGTGAGGACGCGCTCCGTGCGCAGCAGCGTGTCGTTGAGTTTGGCGAGACGAGTTGCGTCGAGGGTGTCTTTCGAAAGGGCGGCTTCGAGCTCGTTGTTAAAGCGTGTGCCGTTCTCTTTGAGCGTGTCGAGCTCGTGCTGTAAGGGCGACAGATTGACGCGCACGTTGTTCTGCTGGGCTTCTTTGTCGATCTCGCTGACGTAGCCTTCGACCGTGGTCGCGAAGCGGGTGAATTCGAAGGGCAGCACGGGGGCATTGGCGAGGCGCAGAAGAGCCGTCGCGGTGAAACGCGAGAGGGCTTCGCCGTCGGCGAACGTGCCGTCGGAGAAATGCTCGTACCAGTAGATGGAGTCGTAGACGGAGTGGTAAATGCCGCTTTTGGTCTGGCCGCCGAAGCCCTCGTTCATGCTGGCGATGCCCAGGAAATCGAGGAAAGCGACGTAATCGGAACCGGCGCCGAGCGCGCCGATGGAGAACGGCTTTTCGCCTTTGCCGGCGGCCGGTTCGTCGTCGGTATCGGCGGAGGGCGGGTGATGGACGGCGGCTTCGAGCAGGGTCTGATTCGTGCCGGGCTGCTGGATGGAAGAAGCCACTTCGGCGGCGAAGGATTCGAGCGTGTGGGAGCCGCTGATGTGGATCCAGCCTTTGGCGGTGGAGTCGGAATTGAGGTAGGCGACGGCTTTTTCGCGGAGCTCGGATTGATGCTTTTCGGCCCATTCGGTAGAGCCGAGGAGGCCGAATTCTTCGCCATCCCAGAAGCAGATTTTGATGGTGCGGCGCGGCTGCCAGCCTTGCTTCTTCAGCGCGGCGAGGGAGCGCGCGGTTTCAAGCAGGGCGGCTGATCCGGAGACGGGATCGTCGGCGCCATTCACCCAGGCGTCGTGGTGATTGCCGGCGAGCACCCAGCGGTCGGGCTCCTCCGAACCAGGGATGGTGGCGATGACGTCGAAGAGCGGTTTGGTGGTCCAGTCGTAGTCGGTCTTGATGTGAACGACGGAAGCGCCGGGACCGGCGTGATAGGTGATGGCGAGCGCGCCGCGCCAGTCGCGCGGAACGACGGGGCCGGTGAGCTCCTCGAGGATGGGAGCGGCATCGGCGTAGGAGAGCGGGAGGACCGGAATGGTCATGAGCGATTTGGCTTCGGAGCGATCGAGCTTGCGCGCGCCTTTCTCGGAGGCCCAGCCGGGCGAGAGCGGGTCGCCGGGATAGAGCGGCATATCGAGGACGCTGCCGCGCTGCACGCCGTCATCGGGGCGCATGGGGCCTTTGGGGTAGGTGTCGTCCTCGAAATAGCCGTCTTCGTGAGGGTCGGAGTAGATGAGGCAGGCGATGGCGCCGTGCTCGGCGGCAACTTTGGGCTTGATGCCGCGCCAGCTCTTGCCGTAGCGGGTGAGGACGATTTTGCCTTTGACGCTGATGCCGTGTTTATCGAGCCAATCGTAATCGGCTGGGAGGCCGAAGTTGGCATAGACCACCTCGCCGGTGACGTCGCCCGAGGCAGCGTAAGCGTTGAAGGTGGGGAGCTGGTGGGGGTCGGAGCTGTTGGGGTCTTCGGCGACGGGCGGCTCGCGGAGAGCGGCGGTGAAACGGCGTGGAGCGATCATTTCGACCTGGCGGACGGTGGGATAGGGCATCAGCGCTTCGAAACGCTCGACGGAGGCGTCGAGGCCCCATTCGCGGAGCAGGCCAGCTATGTAGAGAGCGACAGAGCGGGAGCGCGGGGAGCCGGCCTGATGGGGCTCGGAGGCCATGTTCTCCCAGTAGGCGCGGATATGGGCGGCCGAGGCGGCAGACTGGGCCTGCTGTTCCAGGCGGCGCTCGGCGGGTTGGGCGCTGGCGGGGAAACCGCGGATATTGGAGAGCTGGGCGGGGCTGCTCAACGGCAGCAGAGCGCCCAGGGTGAGCGCGGCGAAAGTGCGCATGAAGTTTCAGCTGGTGTTGCGGCGCTTGACGTCGATGTTCAGGCGCTTGATTTTCTGATTCAAGGTGGAGAGCGGGATGCGCAGGGTTTCGGCGGCTTCGGTCTGGCTGAAGTTGACGGCTTCGAGGGCTTCGATGATTTTGCGGCGCTCGAAATCGGCGACGATTTCAAAGAGCGAGGCATCGGGGGCGAGCATGCCGTTGGGGTCGCGCGAGATGCGCATGCCGCTGGCCTGCTGCAGGTAGTCGGGGAGAACGTGCGCGGGAACCGACGGCGAAGTGGCGAGGACGACGGCGCGCTCGACGACATTTTCGAGCTCGCGGACGTTGCCGGGCCAGTTGTGCTCCATCAGAATCTGCATGGCTTCGGGCTCGAAGGCGAGGGTGGAGCGGCCATCGGAGTTGAGGAATTTTTCGTTGTCGCGGCAGTAGCGGGTGAAGAAGTGGTCGATGAGCAGCGGGATGTCTTCTTTGCGATCGCGCAGGGCGGGCAGGTTCAGGTTGATGACGTTGAGGCGGTAGTAGAGGTCTTCGCGGAATTTGCCTTCTTCTACGAGTTTGCGGAGATCGGCGTTCGTGGCGGCGATGATGCGGACGTCGACCTTGACGGTGTCGTTGGAGCCGAGCGGCATGAACTCGCGGTCCTGTAAGACGCGCAGGAGTTTGACCTGAATCTCGGGGCCGATGGTGCCGACTTCGTCGAAGAAAATGGTGCCGCGGTTGGCGGATTCGAAATAGCCCTTGCGATTGGCGATGGCGCCGGTGAAGGAGCCTTTGACGTGCCCGAAGAGGAGAGATTCGAGCATTTCCGAGGGCAGCGAACCGCTGTTTACGGGAACGAAGATCTGGTCGGCGCGGGCGGAATGGGCGTGGATGGCTTTGGCGATGAGCTCTTTCCCGGTGCCGGTTTCGCCGGTGATCAGGATGGTAGCGCGGCTGGGAGCTACCTGGGCGACCTGATCGAGGAGGCGGACCATGCGCTCGCTCTTGCCGACGATGTTTGGGAACGAGTAACGCTGCTTGAGGGCGCGCTTGAGCTGGGTATTTTCGCGCTCGAGGTGGCCCTTGGCGATCATGCGATCGATTTCGATCAGCAGCTTTTCGTTGTCCCAGGGCTTGGCGAAATAGTCGTTGGCGCGGAGCTTGAGCGCGCGCACGGCAACTTCGACCGAGCCATAGGCGGTGAGCATGAAGATCGGTGTTTCGGTGTCGCGCTGGCGGATGTCGGCCAGGACATCGAGGCCGGAGCGGTCGGGCAGCATGAGGTCGAGCAGGACGAGATCGTAGGAGCCGGATTCGAATTTCTGCAGGCCGGCGGCGGCGGTTTCCGCCAGATCGACGTCGTAGTTTTCGCCGGTGAGCAGCAGTTCGAGGCTTTCGCGGATGTCGAGCTCGTCGTCGATGACCAGGATGCGCCGTCGTCCGGGTGCGGAGACACGATCGACCGGAAGATCTTCACTTACTAAAGGCACTATTGATCGTTTTAGCAGAGTTGGGTCATATTTTGCGGTGAGATGCGATTTTCAGGAACGAAGCCACTCAGGAGCCGTGCCGGCGGGCTAAGTCGGGCTGGGTGCGCGAGGGGCCGGGTTGCGATTTTGAAGGAACGAAGCCAGTTTGGGCGGCTGCGGGTTGGACGGGGGCCGGATGGGATGGCGATTTTTGAGGAACGAAGCCAGCGTCCTGAGTGGCGGGGCGCTCGGGCTGGGCGCTGCGTTCAGTTTTTGAAGGAACGAAGCCACGTTCCTTTTGCAGCTTGGTGAGGGCGGCGAGGGCGCGGTGGCAGGCGCGTTCGGCTCCGGCGATGGCGCGTTGCAGGAAGTTGAGAGTGGGGAATTCGGCGACGGCCATGCGCAAGGTTTTGGCTTCGAGCAGGCGGAAGCGGCGCAGGCACCAGGTGTTCTGGACGAGCTCGATTTGTAATCTTCGCCTCGCTGATAAAACGCGGACTCATCTGCAACCAGAAGCAGCTCGGTGGGTGTCTGGGCCGCGTACTCGGCGTGCAGCCCGGCGCGGAGCTGGTTGAATTCGGCGCGGTCTTCGCTGGGGATGAGAAGATCCTCGGTCGGGGGGAATTGGATCATGATTCGACTCCTGCGCACCAGTGGGGCACGGCAGTGAGCGCCGGGAAGGCGGGAGCGGCGGGAACTGGTTGAAGAGCAGCAAGAAAATTTTTCGCTGGGGAGTGTCACCGCGGGTGGCTGCGGCCGCTTACCAGATGTACTGCTTCGCTTCGTTGCGGCGCTGATGGCTGTCGAGGACGTGGACGACGCGGATTTTTTTGAGCTTGGCGGGTGAGAGCTGGCCGAGCGGGATGTAGACGATTTTGCGGTTGAGCCGGGCGGCGAGCTGGCGGAATTTCGAGCGCGGCGGGCGGGCGGCGGCGTAAACAACGTGGCGCTCCATCGAATAATCGATGGCGGCGATGAGCAAGCGCTCGGCCTTGGTTTCGGCCTCATCGTAGTCGAAATCGCTCCAGACATCGTAGAGGCGGCCGGAGGGAAGGGTCATCATGAGGCCGCCGTATTCAGCGCGTCCGATGCCGGGGCCGACCAGATGGTCGAAAGGCTCGGTGGAATAGAACGCCATGTCGGATTCGTTCTGGTGCTCGCCGAGCCAGGTGGTCAGGTAGGAGTAACGGCCGGCGCGATCTTCGTCGAAGATGATGACGATGGCGCCGACGTCGGCTGAGAACTGACCGTCTTCGCGCACGTAGAGCTTGCCCTGGTGCCAGTTGCGAATGGTCTCGCGCAGGTCGATGCCGTCGCGGGTGGAGGCGAGAAACGGCTCGACGCGCGAACGCTCCTCGCTCAGCATGCTTTTGGCGTGCTGTTTGAGGAAGCGGCCGTAGTCTTCGATGACGATGTCTTCGGGAGGATAGGAGCAGATGGAAAGGCCGTTGGTCTGGCGCGCCCATTCGCCTTTGGTGCGTTCGCGTTTGCGTTCGAGACGGGCGGGTTTGAGGCGCTGCTTCAGACGCGGCAGGCGGCGGCGAATGCGCATGCGGCGGGTATGCAGCCAGATCTCGTTGCCGGAGATATTGAGCGTTTCTAACGGCGGATCTTCGGTCTGCTGGGGCGGATAGCGATTAGCCATCTCCCAGACTTCGTAGCCGTAGTTATCGTCGACCAGCGAGCGGGCGGCGAGCGCGAGATCGTAGGCGCCAGGCAGCAGTTCGCGATCGAGCAGCGCCAGGTTGCGGGCAAATTTAGCGAGCGCGAGGCGCTGCCAGGGACGGATCTGGTCGCCCGTTTTGACGATGTATTCGGCTTCGGCCTGGCGCAGCAGATCGAGCTGCCAGCGGGGACGGTCAATACGCGCATTCTGCGGATCGTCGCGCAATGCGTTGTACTTGTCCTGATAGAAGGGCGGCTCGGCGGTGACTTCGGCGAGGCAATCGGGATGAAGATTGTAGAGTTTCGAGGTTCGGAAAAGCTGAACGGGAGCGCGCGGCGGCTCGTCCTGCGGCTTTTCCATGGCGTCAAGAAGGGGATCGAGGGCGGCTAGGGAAACCACGACAGAGACACGCGCGAGAGGATCGGCGCCCTGGAGTTTCCAGGCCATGGCGCTGGCGAACCAGGTTTCCTGCTGGGTGCGTTCGCGCGGGTGCAGACGGTAGGTTTCTACATAGGGGCCGACGCCGATCATTTCAGCGGAGTAGCTGGAGGGATAGAGCAGATCGCGGCGCAGCGGATTGGCAGCCGGGGGCTCGAGGAAGAGAATCTCGGCATCGAGCTCGATGGCGGTGCGGAGCGCTTCGACAAAAGGATCGCCCGGCTCGACCGGGATGTAGAGGGGATGCTCATCGTCGGGATTGAGCAGCAGGACGGACATCTGCGGGAGGCGCGCAGCGGCCTGCAGATATTCGCGCTCGAGAGTGTACGGGAGCTGGACGGCGACCACGCGCGGTTGCGCAGCGAGAAGTTCGCGGCGGACGTGGAGTGCGAATTCGAGACGGCCAGGGACTACGGGAAGATAGCGCAGGTTGCCGCGTTCGATGATGGGGCCGTGGTCAAACATGCATTTTAGGGGCGCTTACGCTCAATGAGGGCCGCTCCTTACAGTCGCGGCTCGGTAAGCAGGGTCGCGGGTCGGTAACCACAGTCGCGAATCGGAAAGTTTGAGTAGAGGTGGTCAGCGGGCATAGCGAAAGGCTTCTTCGCCCAAGACGGACAGAATCGATTCCCGGAGAAGCTCCCTACCCGGACGGCGGCCGCTGGCAGCGAGTTTCAGGGCGTAGCGCGCGATGTTGACGCCGTCGCGGACGGTGTAGCTCTCGTCGGCTGCGTGGGCCTGCTGCAGAAATTCGGTGACGTATTCGAGCACTTCCTGAGAAGAGAACGGCACGTTCTCGCGCAGGATCGCCATTTCTTCTTCGCGCTCGGGGAAGTCGATGAGAATCTGCGGCTGTAGACGCGAGTGAATGTACTCGGGAAGATCGAAGGTGGAGGCGTCCTCGTTCATGGTGGCCACCATAAGGAAATCGGGATGCGCCTTGATCTTCACACCGGCGACGATCGACTCGACGTAGCGGCGATTGTCGAGCAGCGGCGCGAGACTGGCCCAGCTTTTTTCGCTCATGCGATTGCCTTCATCGAGAATGGCCACACCGCCGCGCAGCATCGCGGTAACGAGCGGCGAGGCAACATACTTGAGTTTCTGAGCGCCTTCGATGACCGGCGTGATGAGCAGATCTTCGGGACGAGTATCGACGGTGGCCTGCAGAATATAGACTTCGCGCCCGAGCCGTTTGGCGGCCGCATACGCCATGGTGGTTTTGCCGACGCCGGGCTTGCCGAGCAGGCGTGGATTCATGGGCGTATCGCGCTCATCGATGACCATCCAGGCAGCCATCAGCTGACGCAGCGCTTCTTCCTGGCCGATCCAGGAGACACTCAACTCGTCGGGATGGGCAAGATGCAGCTCAATGCCCTCGAGATTTACCTTCATTTATAGGTCCTGATTACATTTTCATCGTAGAATGAGAGTTTCTTGATGAGCGCACAGCTGCTCCGGGTAGTTTATGTCTGCGAATTTCTGGTTGCGCTCATCGCCATATTCTCGGCGTGGTCCGAGATCGGCGGGCAGGCGACGCTCGACCTGATGCACTGGGCGTTCAAGCTGGTGTTCGGTGCGGGGCTGGCGGCGGCAGTGGTGGCCTATTCGGCGGCGCTGGTGAAGGACGAAGCGCTGTGGACGATGCGGACCGCGCGCTGGCTGACGGTGATTGTGATGTTGCTCTGTGCCATGGGAGTGGTCACATATTTTTACGCGCAGCAGGTGGAAGCAGGCGATTCGGATGAGACGGCGCCCATGCATCATGCAGTAAGCTCATCTTTCTGGACTTCATGAAGGCTCGGGATTCGGCCACGGGTTACGCTTTTTGGATTTCGCCGGACGGGACATCCAAAGTGGTTTACTCGTTGGGCACCTTTGGCGAAATCGATGCGGTGGTAAGCGACGGCTACCGGCGCGTACCGCGCGGCGGGATTGAAACGGGCGGCGTGCTGTTCGGCACGCGCGAGGACCACACGATTCGTATCGAGGCGATGCGGCAGATCGAATGCCAGCACGCGCTGGGACCGTCGTTCATTCTTTCGGAGGCGGACCGCGGCGCGCTGAGGGAACAACTGCGGGCGGCGGCGGACGATCCGGAGCTGGCGGGCCTCATTCCGGTGGGCTGGTTCATCGGGCATACGCGCAGCTCGCTCGAGCTCAGCGAGCGCGAGGCGGAGTGGTTCAACGAATTCTTTCCGGAGGCCGGCGCGGTGACAGTGCTGGTGAAACCGGAGCGGTTTCAGCCGACGCGTTTCGTGTTTCTGCCGCGCGGAGCGAATGGTGAAGTGCCGCGCACGCAGGCGGGCGAACCGGTGATTCTGCCTCTTTCCACGCAGGCCGGAGCGCCGGCGGAAGACGCAGCGCCGGCGATAACGGCGCCACAGCCGGTTGAACCGGCTCCGCCGAAGACCCCCGAGCCGCAGATCGCAGAGAAAAAGCCGGCCGAACCGGCGCGCGCTGAACCCGAGATCGCGGAAATTACGCCAGCGGAGGCACAGGTGCGGCCACCTTCGCCGGCTCCGAGCTCGCAGGTGACTCGGGTACGAACGCCGCGCCCGCAGCCGGCTGCACCCAGCGAGCGCGCGGTACCGCCGGTTGCACCGCCTCCGCGGACTGCACCGCCTCCCCCGCCGGTGTACGCGAAAGAGCCGAGCGACGGAACGAATCCAAGCCTCGAATATCCGTACGCGCGGCTGGCACGCACGTCGGCACATGAACACCGCGCGGGAGGCTTTGGCGGATTCGGGATCCAGTCAATCGCGGTACTGGTCCTGGCGGCGGTGCTGGGCTGTCTGGCCGGATACTGGGCGTATTTACAACTGCCCTCGCCGATGATTCCGGTGAGCGTACGCGAGCAGAATGGGCAAGTGATCGTGGAATGGCCGGCGACGCAGACGGCCGGGGTCGATTATGCCGCGCTGCAGATCAACGACGGGCAGTGGCTGGCGCTCTCGAACGAGCAGAAAGATGAAGGACGCGCGGTGATCACACCGCCCGCGGGCGATTTGAAGATCGACCTGGTGGCGAAACACTGGCTGCGCGACTCGCGCGGGATCGTGAAGTATATTCGAACGCCGCGCAGTACGCAGTAGCGACCGCCGGGAGCAGCATCGGCAAAGCGGATGCTACGATGATGGGTTGTCAGGCTCCGGGCTTCGTGCAATGGGCGGTCGCAAACCCCGCCAGGTCCGGAAGGAAGCAACGGTAGCGGTTTAGCTCGTGTGCCGCGGATCACCCGGGGTCTGACAAAACGCCCTCCGGCATCTCTCGACCGATTTCCATGTATCAGGTCATCGCGCGCAAGTATCGTCCCCAGAACTTTTCCGAACTCATCGGTCAGGAACACGTACAGCAGACCCTGACGAATGCGATCGAGGCGCGCCGGATCGCGCACGGCTATATCTTCTCGGGGCAGCGCGGCACCGGAAAGACGACGGTGGCGCGTATTCTGGCCCGCTGCCTCAACTGCGTCAACGGACCGACGGCACAACCCTGCGGCGTGTGCTCGAGCTGCGTCGAAATCAGCGCGGGCAATGCCATTGACGTGATCGAGATCGATGCGGCCTCGAATCGCGGCATTAACGAAATGCGCGAGATTCGGGAGAACGTACGCTTCCGCCCGGCGCGCGACCGCTACAAGATTTTCATCATCGACGAAGCGCATCAGATCACGAAGGAAGCCTTCAACGCGCTGCTCAAAACGCTGGAGGAGCCGCCGGAATGGGTGGTGTTTATCCTTTGCACGACGGAGGCGCATGAGATTCCGAACACGATCGCCTCGCGCTGCCAGCATTTCACCTTTCGCTCGGTGGATTTCAGCGAGATCGTGGAGCGCATGAAACATATTGCCGCGCAGGAAGGCATTGAAGCATCGGACGAAGTGCTCTCGATTGTGGCGCAGGCGGGCGAAGGCAGCGTGCGCGATTCTCTCTCGGCGCTCGACCAGGCGATTGCCTGCTGCGGCACGAAGCTGAGCAGCGCACAGGTTCGCGCGCTGCTCGGGATTTTCGGCTTCGAGTCGCTGGCAGCGGTGGCGCATGCGATCCAGGCGCAGGACTCGGGCCGGATGCTCGATATTGTCGAAGAGCTCGAGCGCAATGGCCAGAGCCTGCATCATTTCTCGCGCGAACTGGCGCGGTACTGGCGCAATCTGCTGGTCGCGAAGATCGCAGGCAAACCGACGCGGCTGATTGCGGCCTCGGAACCGGAGCAGCAGCCGTTTCTGGAAGTTGCAAAGCTATTCAGCGAAGAGGATCTGACGCGCTATCTGAATCTCTCGCTGACGCTTTACACCGATCTGCAGACCTCGTTACAGCCGCGGCTGCATCTGGAGCTCGGGCTGGTGAAGCTGGTGCAGGCCGGACGCATTCAATCGATCGAAGAAGCTCTTGCGGCGCTCGGATCGGGCGCACCGGCCGCGGCTGCGCCGAAACCGGCGGCGTTGAAAGCGACGATTCCTACGGAACCGCTGGTCGCACCGGCGTCGAAAGCACCGATTTCCACGGCACCGGCGACAAGCGCGCTGCACGCGCCAGTCCCGGAAGGAGATTTCAAGGACGCGCTGCAGACCGCTCTCGTCAAAGCAGGCTTGAATTTCACTGCCGACGCCATCGCCCAATCGGAAGTAACGTTGGGGACCTCCGAGCTCTTGCTGCGCGCGCCGAAGATGCTGCTGCTCTCGCTCAAAGAACCGAAGCTGCAGACGATCGCCTCGGAGCTCGCCGGGCGCAAACTGCAGATCCGCACGGAGGCAAGCGCACAAGCAGCTGTTTCGCCCTCGGCCGCTGCGAACAGCACGCCCGAGCCGCAGGAAAACTCGGATCTGCGCACGCGCGCTCTTTCGCATCCCGGCGTGAAACGGTTTCAGGAGCTGTTTCCCGACGCTCAGGTGCGCGCCGTGCGAAATTTGAATGAGTAGCGGTTGAGAGGAAATTTGAAACTATGAAGATGCCCGGTGGCAACATGCAGGCGATGATGAAGCAGGCGCAGCAAATGCAGCAGAAGATGCAGGAGCAGATCGCCGCGATTCGCGTGGAAGGCTCAGCCGGAGGCGGCATGGTGACCGTGAAGATGGACGGGCAGAAAACGGTGCTCGGCGTGAAGATCGATCCGGAAGTGGGCAGCGATCTCGAAATGCTGCAGGATATGGTGGTCGCGGCGGTGAACGACGCGGGCCGCAAAGTGGACGAAGAAGCGCAGGCGAAGATGGGCGGCATGCTGGGCGGCCTGGGGCTGCCTCCGGGATTGTTTTAGCCGCTCGCAATAGAAACGAATGGCGGAGTTTGCCGAACCGTTAGCGCGTCTGATTCAGGAATGCAAGCGTCTGCCCGGCATTGGACAAAAGTCGGCGCAGCGCATCGCGTTTCACCTGTTGCGCACGCCGCGCGAGGATGCGGCCACGCTGGCTCAGGCGATTCTCGATGTGAAGGACAAGCTCGGCATCTGCGAGCAGTGCAACAACATCAGCGACAGCGCAATTTGTTTGTACTGCCGCGATCCGCATCGCGAGCACTCGACGATCTGCGTGGTCGAAGAGGCGCATAATATTCTGCCGATCGAAACGACTCACACATTTCGCGGGCTTTACCATGTGCTGCAGGGCGCGATTTCGCCGCTGCGCGGTATCGGCCCGGAACAGCTTCAGATTAAGAGCCTTGTTGACCGGCTGCACAACGGAGATGTGCAGGAGATCATTCTCGCGACCAATCCTACTGTCGAAGGCGAGGCGACTGCGGTTTATCTCTCGCGCCTGCTGAAGCCGCTCGGGCCGCGCATCACACGCATTGCGATGGGCATTCCGGTGGGCAGCGATCTGGAATTTGCGGACGAGGTAACGATGTCGCGCTCGCTCGAGAATCGCCGCGAGATGTAGCGCGCGCCAACCCCGGGCCCGCGCGCGCCCTCTCTCTCCCCCAGCTCTTATTTGTGCTTGTCGCGATAAATCGAACGGCTCACGCGATTCTGCTGGCGATTCACCTGGGCCTTCTCAGCGCCGGTTAGTTTGCCGCCGTTGTAGGCGCGATCGGTTTTGATCTCACGGTTGATACCGGTTTCGCGGCCTTCCAGATTCGCCGTCTGACCGGCATTCAGCTTGCCCGATTTGATGCCCTGCGCGATGCGGTCCTGCTGATTCTCTTCGCGGCGGCCCACTTCGCTGTTGCCGAAGTGATCCTTGGCGGTGTTGTGCTTGTCGTCGTAGATCTGATTGCTCAGGCGATTCTGCTGGCGATTGATGCGCGCCTTCTCGGCCGCGGTGAGCTTGCCGCCGTCGGCTCTGCGATCGGCCCGAACCTCGCCGTTGAGCGCGCGCTCTTTGTTTTCCAGATTGGACGTTTCGCCCGGCGTAAGCTGGCCGGACTGCACGCCCTGTGCGATGCGGTCCTGCTGATTCTCGCGTCTCTGGTTCACCTGGCCGAATCCCGCATTTGCGATCAGACCGGCCAAGAGTGATGTATAAAGCAGCCGTTTCATTTTCGTTTTTCTCCCCTAGTGTTTTCTTCTCGGCCTTGTTTCCCGGCCTGTCTGTCATAACGGGGATTGCCGGGCGCGGTTGACTGGCGGACGATTAAAAGTCGTTAGTTCGCGACGGCGGGCAGCGGCAAACACAGATCGCGAGATGGAGAACGCGTTGCGGGGCAAGGATACGTATCAACACAACCGGACTGTGAGAGCCTGGCGCTATCAGGCCGGCCGCGAACTACGATTCGGATGCGTCTCTGGCGCGAAGCCGTGCAGTCGCTGGAGGAACATCACGCTGCGATTTGCCCGGTACACTTCTGCGATCCAGCAATGGCAGAAAGAGCACCCCCTGCACGCCCGGTTGAATATGGCGGGGTGGCGCAGCCTGCCGGCATCGTCGCTCTTCTAATTCAATCCTTGCGGACAGCTGCACCTTCCTTATCCCGGGTCGGTTCAATTAGGCGTCACTTTGTCACTCTAATCTCAACATTCGAACTAACGAAGTGGAATCGTCTTAACCACGTGCTACGTAGTCCCAGCGTTCGGGTGTGTGCAATCGTCGCGCGCGAGTCGAGGGTGACGTGACGACGGACTGTAACGCACCATTGCGGTAGGTTCGCTTGAGCGGCTCAGGCGATGAACATGCAGTCGCCATACGAGAAGAAGCGGTAGCGCTCGCGGACGGCGTGCTGATACGCGCGCAGAATCAGCTCGCGTCCGCCGAAAGCGCTCACCAGCATCAGCAGGCTCGACTCGGGCAGGTGAAAATTGGTGAGCATCGCGCCGGTTGCTCGAAAATGAAAACCGGGATGGATGAAAAGATTCGTTTCGCCCTGTTGCGCGTGCAGGCCGCTACGCAGCATCGCCGTCTCGAGAGTGCGCACAGTCGTGGTGCCGCAGCAGATAATTCGCCGAGCGGCGCGCATCTTTTCGCATTCGCTCTCTTTGAGCTCGAAGCTTTCCTCGTGCAGCTCGATCTTTGAAACATCACTCTGGCGCAGCGGCGCAAACGTTCCGAGGCCGACATGTAAGGTGACATAGGCGATCTCGGCGCCCCGGGCGCGCACCTGGTCGAGAATCTCGGGCGTAAAGTGCAGGCCCGCGGTAGGGGCCGCGATCGATCCGCGATGACGGGCGAATACGGTTTGATAACGCTCGCGATCGGCATCGTCCGGCTTGCGATGGATATAGGGCGGAAGCGGTGTCTCGCCGAACTGGTCGATGACCTCCTCGATGGGCCGGGGTGTGTCGAAGCGAATGACTCGTTCGCCGAACTCACCGTCCTCCACGATTTCGCCGCTGAACTCGGGAGCGAAAAGAATACGATCACCCACGTGTGCGCGCTTGCCCGGTTTCACGAGCGCGTGCCAGACATTTTCCACGCCGGCCGGACGAATGAGAAACACTTCGACGGCTGCGCCCGCGGTGTGGTTGCGGCGGCCGTGCAGACGCGCGGGGAAAACACGGGTGTCATTGAGGACCAGACAGTCGCCGGGGCGAATGTATTGTGCGAAGTTAGGGAATTGATCGTCGTGGAATTCGCCGCGATCGCGCGAGACAACCAGCATGCGCGATGAGCCGCGTTCGGCGGGCGGTTGCTGCGCGATCAGCTCCTCGGGAAGCTCATAATAAAAGTCGGAAACTTGCAAACCCTCATTTTAGGGATCGAGAGCTCTTGCGACGAAACAGCCGCTGCGGTGGTGGCGGATGGCCGCGAGATTCTCTCGACCACGGTCGCTTCTCAACTGGATACGCACGCCAAATATGGCGGCGTGGTGCCGGAGCTTGCGTCGCGCGAGCATCTGCGCGCAATCGTGCCGGTGGTGCGGGAAGCGCTGGCTGACGCGCGTACTGGGCTCGATGGGCTGAACGCGATCGCGGTGACGGCAGGGCCAGGGCTGGTCGGCTCGCTGCTGGTCGGTATGACCTATGCCAAGGCGCTCTGCTTTGCTCGAGATCTGCCGTTGATCGCGGTGAATCATGTGGAAGGGCACATTCATTCGGTGCTGCTGGCGTATCCGGAAATTAGCTTTCCGGCGCTGGCGCTGGTAGCAAGCGGCGGCCACACGCACCTGTTCGCGGTTTCGGCGCCGGGCGAATACCGGCTGCTCGGAAAAACGCGTGACGATGCGGCTGGAGAAGCGTACGACAAAGTGGCTAAACTTCTCGGGTACGGCTACCCGGGCGGCCCGCTGATCGATCAGCTCGCTCCCTTCGGAGATCCGCGTGCGGTGCGGTTCACGCGCGCGAAGATGAAAGGCAACGAGCTTGATTTCAGCTTCAGTGGACTGAAAACGGCGGTGCTTCGCTGGACCGAGCAGCGCGACATGGGCAGTGAGATTGCGGCGCGATTGAAGATGAAGAATGCCAGCGTAGACGAGTGGCGCGCTGCCACGCCGCAGGCTACGCTTGATCTGCTGGCGAGTTTTCAGCGGACGGTCACTGAAGAACTACTCTCCCGGGCGGTCGCATCGGCGGAAGAGATTGGCGCAGAATCGATACTCGTATCGGGTGGCGTGGCGGCCAACCGTGGTCTGCGGGCCGCAGCTGCCGAAGAGAAGGCATTCCGCTTCTACTTCCCTGCCCCGGGGCTTTCCACCGATAACGCCGCGATGATTGCGGCCGCTGCGTTCCCTAAGTTCCAGCGGGGCGAATTTGCCGGGTTCGAGCTGAAGGCGCAGGCGGGACTGGCGCTGGCGCGATGATTGTGCGCGAAGTATTGCTAGGAGTGGGCTGGCTCACACGGATTATTAGCTGAGTTTAATGTGAACTTCAGGACTACTTCACGACAAATCTGCGACGATACCAAGTGGAAGCACAAAGTGCTCGACTAGCAAGAACAAGGAGATATCTCAATGAAGAAACTTATGACCGCCGCTCTGGGCCTTTCGCTGCTCTCCGGTACCGCTGTGTTCGCGCAGAACACGTCGACGACCAGCACCGATACCGGCAGCATGAAGAGCACCAAGAAGCACAAAAAGCACAAGAAGAGCACCGACACGACCGCTACCACCAGCACCACCAAGTAACTTTGCTGGCGTTTCGGTAACGCTCAAAAGCAAGACGCGGCTCGGATTCCGATGGGATCCGGGCCGCGTTTTTCTTTTGGCGCCGGGTCTACTGACCGCTCCTTACAGTCGCGGCCCCGGTAAGCAGTTCAGAACGTTGGAAGCGCTCCAATATTGCGCCGGCTGGTAGGCTAATGCAGACGCCGCATGAAAATCACCGCACTCGAAACGATCCGCATCGCTGAATTTCCGCAGCTGCTCTGGCTTCAGGTTCACACCGATGAAGGACTCACCGGACTGGGCGAGACGTTCATGAGCGCGGGAGCGGTGGAAGCGTATCTGCACGACGATATCGCTCCGGCGGTGATTGGCCGCGACGCGCTCCGCATCGATGCCATCGCACGCGATCTGGTTCCCTATCTCGGCTTTCGTTCGACAGGCGTCGAGATGCGCGCCATCTCGGCGCTCGATCTTGCGCTTTGGGATCTTTTCGGGAAAGCAGCGGGAATGCCGGTAGTACAGATGCTGGGCGGCTGGACTCGCGATCGGGTCCGCACGTATAACACCTGCGCCGGCGCACAGTACATGCGTAAAGCCGAAACGCAATCGACGCGCAACTGGGGTATCGAGACGGGAACTGCGCGCGGAAACGTGAGCGGCTTCGACGATCTCAATGACTTTCTCACTCGCGCCGATGACCTGGCCGAATCGCTGCTCGAGCAGGGTATCACCGCCATGAAGATCTGGCCGTTTGATATTCCGGCGGAGAAGACCAACGGCCAATACATCTCGAGCGAAGATCTCAGAAGCGCACTTGAGCCGTTTGAAAAAATTCGCAAGCGCGTCGGCGACCGCATGGACATCATGGTGGAGTTTCACTCGATGTGGCAGCTGCTGCCGGCGATGCAGATCGCGCGCGCGCTCGCACCTTACAAGACGTTCTGGCACGAAGACCCGATCAAGATGAACAGCCTGGCCAGTCTGAAGCGCTATGCCGAAGTGTCGAGCGCGCCGGTCTGCGCCAGCGAAACACTGAGTACGCGCTGGGCCTTCCGCGATCTGCTCGAGACGGGAGCCGCGGGCGTCGTGATGCTCGATATTGCGTGGTGCGGCGGTCTTTCGGAAGCGCGCAAAATTGCCGCGATGGCGGAGGCGTGGCACCTTCCAGTGGCGCCTCACGATTGCACCGGACCGGTTGTTTACATGGCTTCAACGCACTTGTCGCTGAATGCGCCAAACGCGCTGGTGCAGGAATCGGTGCGCGGTTTTTACAACGGCTGGTATCCGGAGGTGATGACCGCCGTTCCTGAAATGAAGGACGGATTTGTGACAGTGCCGCGCGCTCCGGGCCTCGGCTGTGAACTGCGCCCCAATGTCGCCAGCCGGTTCCAGGTGAGCCGCCGACTGACGGGCAGTTAGGAGCGCTTAATGGGCTTAGCGGTCCCGTTCAGAATTTCGGTAAAGCGCCGGTTGACTTCTTTGAGATAGGCGGGATCGCCGCTAGGCAGCTCGACTGTCGCGGTGCCCTGATAGTGGATATCGCGCAGCGCTTCGTAAACGGCGCGCCAGTCGATGTCTCCTTCGAGCAGCGGCACGAATTCCGCGATATTGCCGTCGACCCCAGGGGCTTTGCGCCACGAGAAATCCTTGATGTGCAGCTTTGCGATGCGTGGCCCGAGCGTGCGAATCCAGTCCTGCGGATAGCCGTAGAGCTTGACGTTGCCGACATCGAAGTACGCGCGCAGCCAGGGCGACTGAAACTCGTCCACATACTTTGCGAACTCGAGCGGGCTCAGTAGAAATTTGTTCCAGACCTCTTCGACCGCGATGATCACGTGCAACTCTTCCGCGAGCGGGAGCAGCTTGCGAATGGCTGCTTGCGAGCGCGTGTAGGCGTCGCGATACGAGGTCTGCGGATCGACCACGGCGGGCACGATCAGTACCGTGTCGGCGCCCCAGAGATGCGCATTGCGAATCGAGATACGCGCGATGTCCAGGCTCTTTTCCACAACTGCCGGATCGGCCGATGAGAGCGGATACTTCCAGTGGCCCATGTTCATCACGGAGTGAATCTTTAGCCCGGCCTTCTCGGCGGAGCTTTTCATCTCTTCGGCCTGTTTTTGATCGGCAGTTGTGGGACATTCCACGCGCTCGAAGCCGGCGTCGCGCGCGATCTGGAAGCGCTCGGGGATACTCGCGCCTTCGGGCAGCATCTCGTATTCAACGGCCCGGTGGATCGGCAATCGAGTATCGGAGAAGGCGGGCAAAGCAAAGGCCACAGAGGAAGCGAGCAGTGTGCGTCGGGTCATTGTTTTTATCTGTGTCTTGTATCGTGTGATATTACCTCATTAGCAAAGAATTATGAAAAAAGAACAGACGCAACCCGACCGCCGCGACTTCATGAAGACCGCTTCCGGCGCACTTGGCGGCGCGCTGGCCATCGGCTTTCCGGCCATTATCTCCGCGCAGACCGTGACGAAAGCGATCAAGGTTGGTCTGGTGGGCTGCGGCGGACGCGGTACCGGCGCGGCGAGCCAGGCGCTGCATGCCGACGATTACGCGGAGCTTACCGCGACTGCCGAAGTGGATCCGGCCAAGACCGATGCCGCACTCACCGAACTCGGGCGCATTTCGAAGATCGCCGATCGCGTGAAGGTCGACAAAGCCAATCAGTTCATCGGGCTCGAGGCGTACCAGAAAGTGCTCGATTCGGGTGTGGACGTGGTGATTCTGGCGACGCCACCGGGTTTCCGGCCGATTCACCTGGCCGCAGCAGTGGCCGCAGGCAAGCACATTTTTTGCGAAAAGCCGGCGGGAACGGACGCTCCGGGTATTCGATCGGCACTGCAATCAGCCGAGCAGGCGAAGACGAAGAACATCTCGCTGGTAGCGGGCTTCTGCTGGCGCTATAACGACATGATCATCGACACGTTCAAACAGATCAACGACGGCGCGATCGGGCGGGTGGTGTCGTATTACGCCACGTACTATACGAGTCCGGTGAAACCAATGCCTCCGGCGAGCACACGGCCTGCCGGAATGAGCGATGCCGAGTGGCAGATTCGCAACTGGTACAACTTCGTCTGGCTGTGCGGCGATAGCCTGGTCGAGCAGGCCGTGCACAGCGCGGACAAAATTGCGTGGCTGATGAAAGACGAACCGCCAACGAGCTGTGTGGCGGTGGGCGGCCGCGTGATTCCGGCCGAAGGCGGCAACATCTATGATCACTTCGATGTGAATTACATCTATCCGAATGGCGTGCGTGCGTTTCTGGTGAATCGCCAGATCGAAGGCTGCTACAACGAGAACGCCGATTACATCATGGGCACGGACGGCGTGTGCACAATCGGCCGCTCGCCGGTTCCGCGGATCGAAGGCAAGACGAACTGGACCTGGTCCGGCCAGAAGTATGACATGTATCAGCGCGAGCACGATGTTCTCTTTGCCTCGATTCGCAAAGGCCAGCCGGTGAACGACGGCAAACGGCTGGCGACCAGCACGCTGCTGGCGATTATGGGCCGTATGGCGGCGTATACGGGGCAGGAAGTGACCTGGGATCAGGCGCTGAATTCGCAGGAAAATCTGTTTCCGCCGAATCTCACGTGGCAGAGCAGCATTCCGGTTCCGCCGCGCGCCGAGCCGGGTATTACGAAGCTGACATGATGCGGCTGGTTGTTGTCGCGGCGGTCGCATCCCTTCCGCTGGCGGCGCAGGCGAGTGTGGATTTCGGACGCGATGTTGCGCCGATTCTCGAGAAGAACTGCACGAAGTGCCATCATGCCGGGACTGCCGCGCATACGCGCGTGGAGCTGACGTCGCGCCAGGAATTGATACAACATGGCGCGCTCACGCCCGGCAATCCAGAGAAGAGTTCGCTTTACGATTCAATTGCGAATGGCTCGATGCCGCCCACGGGTAAGCTTTCGGCAGCAGACATTGCCACGATTCGCAACTGGATTCAGCAGGGCGCGGCGTGGCCCGAGAGCGTGAGTCTGAAGGCGCCGGCAAGCACACCGGCCGCAGCAGCCAACTCGAGCGAACTGGCGGAAATCGAGAAGATTCGCGAACGCATTCTGGCCAATCATGAACACGGCTCCGGCACAAAGACGTATCAGGTCACAATTCCGAACACAACCGTGTCCTATGCCATGACGGCGATTCCGGCGGGCGAATTCGAGATGGGCTCGACAGAGGCAAAGGATGAACAGCCGGTGCATCAAGTAAAGCTCTCGCCCTTCTGGATGCAGACGCACGAAGTTACCTGGGACGAATATCGCCTGTTCATGTTTGCCAACCAGGCGGGCGAAGTCGCGCACAAAGACGCGCTTGTGGATGGGGTGAGCCGGCCGACGCGGCCCTACGTCGAGATGAGCTTCGGGATGGGCATCAACGGTTATCCCGCGATCAGCATGACCCAGCACGCGGCAAACAAGTATGCGGAATGGCTGAGCGCGAAGACGGGCGAATTTTATCGCTTGCCGACAGAAGCGGAATGGGAGTACGCCTGCCGAGCCGGAGCATCCGCCGAGCCTCCGAAAGATTTAGGAGACTACGCCTGGTTTGCGGCCAACAGCGGAGGAAAGTATCAGAAAGTAGCGACGAAAAAACCGAATGCGTGGGGCTTGTTCGACATGCTCGGCAACGTGATGGAATGGACGCTCGATCAATACGCGCCATACAAAGCGGGCGAGCAGACGGATCCCTGGGTGAAGCCGACTCAGCCCTATCCGATTGCGGTGCGCGGCGGCTCCTGGAACGATCCGGCGAAGCAGGTGAGCTGCACGGTGCGAGTCGGCTCCGATCCTTCCTGGAAGCAGCAGGATCCGCAACTGCCGAAGAGTATCTGGTATGAGACCGATGCGCAGTGGCTCGGCTTCCGGCTGGTCCGTCCGGAAAAGGTTCCGAGCGCGCAGGAGATGTATTCGTACTGGAACAACGGCGTGGAGCATGATGAGCAGTAGTGCGCTGCTCGCCTTCGCTCTCTTCGCAACAACTCTTCAGCCCTACGAAGCGGTTGAGCCGCACATGGGCACGCTGTTCCGCATCAAGTTGTACGCAGCGAGCGAACAGCAGGCGCAGCAGGCTTTCCGCGCTGCATTCGCGCGCATTGCGCAGCTCGATGACGAACTCTCCGATTACAAGCCCGATAGCGAACTGAACCGACTCGCTCGCAGTGCGGTCAAGCGTCCGCAGCCGGCGAGCGAGGATCTGGTGCGGGTGGTCGGAGCTGCCGAACAGCTTTCCGAGAAGACGGACGGCGCATTTGATATCACAATCGGGCCGCTGACGCATCTCTGGCGCGCGGCGGTGAAAGTGCATCAGTTGCCGTCGGCCGAGGCGATCGCCGCAGCCAGGGCAAAATGCGGTTTCCGTAAACTGCATGTGAATCTGCAGGCGCACACGATCTGCTTTGATGAATCCGGAATGCAGCTCGACGCCGGCGCGATTGCAAAAGGCGATGCAGCCGACCAGGCGCTGTTCGTTCTGAAGCAGCTCGGCATTCAGAGCGCACTGGTGGCTGCCAGCGGCGATCTGGCGTTCAGCGATGCTCCTCCGGGCGAAGCGGGCTGGAAGATCGGCGTCGATTCGCTCGATCGTGCGGATGCGCCGTTTACGCGCGTATTGCTGCTCGCGAATGGCGCCGTCTCGACGTCCGGGCCGAGCGAGCAGCATCTGGATATCAACGGCGTGCGCTACTCGCATATCATTGATCCGCGAACCGGGATGGGACTGACGCGCGATCTGACCGTCACCGTTATCGCTGCGCATGGTCTCGCTGCCGATCCTCTCGCAACCGCTTTGAGTGTGCTTGGCCCAGAACGAGGTCTTGCCCTGATCGACAGCATTCCCGGAGCAGCGGCTCTGGTTGTACAGGATGAAAACGGACGGCACACGCTGAGCAAGTCCAAACGCTTTCCCACTGTTGAACAGTGAACTGGCGCTAGCTGGTAAGGGCTGCGACCAGGCCCTCAACGGTATGAGGCTCGGCTTCGGCGGCCACTTTGAGTCCGTGTTTGCGCACGGCATCGGAGGTGACCGGTCCGATACTCGCGATTTTCGTGTGCCGCAAAGCTGGTTCGCCCGCGAGCGCAACGGCGTTGTCGACAGCAGAGGGGCTGGCGAAGGTTATCCAGTCCGGAAACGGATCGCGCAGCACCTTGGCCATTCGCTCGCGCGCGCCTTCGGGAATGATGTTGCGATAGGCCTCGACAACCTCGACCTGCGCACCGCGCTCTTGCAGCGCGTGGGGAACAATGTCGCGAGTGACGGCAGCGCTCGGCTGCAGGATGCGGGCACCGGCGAGCGGTTCGGATGCGAAAGCCTTAACCAGCGACTCCGCCACATACTCGTTCGGGACGAGCGTGACAGCGAATCCGGCTCTTTCGGCGGCTTTACGAGTTGCGGTGCCGATCGCGGCGATTTTTGCGCGAAGTGCGGCTTTATCGGGCGGCAGTTCCGCGGCGAAAGCGGCGACGGCATTGGCGCTGCTGAAAATGATCCAGTCGTAGAGGTCGGCCTGTGCAGCGGCTTCGCGCAACGGAGCAGGATCGGCAGGCGGACCGATCGCGATGAGCGGAAGAAGGATGGCCTCGGCACCGAGCTCACGCAAGGGCCGCGCGAGTTCTTCGGCCTGATGCGCGGCGCGCGTCACGACGATACGCAATCCGGCGAGGCGCTTCATGCTCCGGCAAAGGCGGAGAGCAAACCGGCCGCGCCCTGCGCCAAAAGACTCTGCGAGACGGCTTCAGCTGCCTCCTCGGCGCTTCCTTCGGCTTGCGCATCGAGCCGCAGCGAGCCATCCGGCGCGAGCACGACCGCCAGCAATCGAACGCGATTGTCTTGTACCTGGGCAAAGGCGCCAATCGGCAGCTGACAGCCGCCGCCCAGTGCGTTCAGGGCTGCGCGCTCGCAGTTGACGGCGCGTTCGCTTGCCGTATGATTCAACTGACGGCAGATTTCAAAGGCCGGATCCGCCATACGCGTCTCGATGGCGAGCGCACCCTGACCGGCGGCCGGACACATCTGCTCCGGATCGAGCACTTCTGCGATCTCGCGCTCAAGCCCGAGGCGGCGCAATCCGGCCGCGGCCAGCACCATGGCATCGAACTGCCCTTCCCGCAGCTTGCGCAGGCGCGTGTCCACATTGCCGCGGACCGGCGCAATCGCGAGATCGGGACGCAGATAGCGCAGTTGCGCGGCACGCCGTCCGGAACTGGTGGCGACGCGCGCACCCTGCGGCAGTTCGGTAAGATTGCGCCCCAGCAGCGCATCACGCGGATCTTCGCGCTCGGGTATGGCGGCGAGCGCCAGGCCGTCGGGCAGCACCGTGGGCAGGTCTTTCAGGCTGTGCACCGCCAGATCGATTTCGCGCGAGAGCAGCGCATCTTCGATTTCTTTGGTGAACAGGCCCTTACCTCCGGCCTGCACGAGCGACGCCGTCTGCAGATGATCGCCGGTGGTGCGGATGATGGAAATCTCGCTTTCGAAGCCGCGCGCCGCCAGCAGATCCGCGATGTGGCGCGCCTGCCAGAGTGCCAGCTCGGAACCGCGCGACCCGATACGAAGCTTCATCCGTTCCCCAGGCGGAAGATGCGCCGCACAGCCGTGATCAGCTCGCCTTCCGTCTTGACGGCCGAGAGATCCGTCTCGGCATCGCGCCGCATTTCGGAGATCGGCCCGTGCGCGACCTTGTTGATGATCGCGCGCGTCAGTTGCTCGAGCGCCTGCTCCTGTTCCGGTGTCAATGTGCCGAGTTTCGGACGATAGCGCCCCATCACTTCCTGCCGGATGGCTTCAAACTGCTCCTGCAGGCTCACGATAGTTGGCGCCAGTTCGCGCGCGCGCAGCCGGCTCTCGAGCCGCGCCACTTCTTCGGCGACGATGCTTTCGGCCTGCTCGGCCACTTCGCGGCGCGTGCGCATATTGCGTTCGGCAAGCCGCTGCAGATCGTCCATGTCGTAGAGGAAGGCGTGCTCGATCCGGTTCACGCCGGGATTGACGTTACGCGGCACGGCGATATCGATCAGAAACATCGGCTGGTTCTTGCGTGCTTCGATCGCGCGCCGGATCATGTCGGGTTGAATGACGTAACCGGTGGCACCGGAGGACGTAATCACGATATCCATCTCGCCCAGATGAGCCGCGAAACTTTCGTAGGGCAGCACTTTGCCTTGAAACAGCTCGCTTAAATCGCGCGCGCGCTCGGGGGTGCGATTGGTGACGAAGATCTCGTCGGCGCCGGCACGGATCAGGTGCCGTGCCGCACCCTCCGACATCTTCCCCGCCCCGACGATCAGCACTTTTTTCTTGTGCAGCGAGCCGAAGATTTCACGCGCGAGCTCGACCGCCGCATAGCTCACTGAAACCGCGCTCTGCCCGATTTCGGTTTCCGTACGAATCCGTTTCGCGACACTGAAGGCGCGTGTCAGCACGGCATCGAGACAATTGCCGATGGTTCCCTGCTCGCGGGCCTGCGCATACGCCTGCTTTAGTTGCCCCAGAATCTGCGGCTCGCCCACGATCATCGAGTCGAGACTGGCGGCCACGCGGAAGAGATGCCGAATGGCGGCATCGGCTTCAAAGAGATACAAGTGCGGACGGATCAGATCGAGGGTAATACCGCTACGGCCGGAAACAACAGGGTCCAGAAGCGCTTCGGTGGAAACGCCTTCTTCGAGCGCCGCCGTTATCTCGACGCGATTACAAGTCGAGAGAATCAGCGCCTCTTTCGCGCCGCTCTTGCGGAGGTGCATCAAGGCGGCTGGAATCTCGTCGAGCCGAAACGCCAGCTTCTCGCGCAGCTCCACGGGCGCGGTGCGATGATTGATGCCGGCGAGCGCAAGCCTCATGGATGCCACAAACTCCGCAGCGTCACGTGCGTAACCCACGTGATGATGGAACAACCGAGCACGCTGACGGCCAACCATGCCATGCGGCGCCCGCGCCACCCGGCCGAGATGCGCAGAAAAATCATGGCCAGATAAAACGCCCAGGTGAAAAGAAAAAATGCGATTTTGGGATCGCCGATCCAGTTTGTGCCGCTCTGCAGGAAAGCCCAGATGACGCCGCTCACGGTTGCGAACGTAATGAAGACGAAGCCCATGTTCATGGTCTGCGTAATGATGCGATCGAGCGTGGCAAGCGGCGGGAGTCGATTGGCCGAGGGTGTCACATTTTTGCGCTTCAGCTGGCGCTCCTGTAGCAGGTAGTACACCGAGGCGATCGCGGAAAAGATGAGCGCCGCGTAGCCGATCAGCACGGTTGAGACATGCGCGATCAGCCAGGCATTGCGCGCCTGCGGGCTCCAGTTAGAAACCGGGAATTCGGTGGCGCCGATCAGTGTCATGAAAAAGACGAGCGGAAAGATTACCAGCCCGAAACTCGCGAAGCGATAGACGCTGTAGCCGATGAGAAACACTACTGCGACCAGAAACGCGCAGATCGAACTCGTCTCGTAGAAGTTATTGACGGGTAGATGACCGCTTTCGGCCCAGCGCTCGACAATCGCGACCAGCTGAAACAAGGCGCCCGCGCCAAATGCTACCAGCGCCGGAACGAATAGCCGTGCACTGTCGATAACAGGCGCACGACGGATTCGCCCGGCACGGCCGGGTCCGCCGAAATTGTTCTCTTCTGGAACGCCGTGCCGGGCGCCCTGTGCGCTGTTCCGAAACAGATAGATAAGGGCGTACAGCAGGCCGCACGAGTACAGAGCGGCGGCCGTCCGCAGCCAGATAACGCTCATGTGCGGGGCTCTCGTTTCAGTATAGTTCCCCGTAAATGGCTCTTGACAGGCACGAGCAGCGGTGCTACTTTTCTAGCAGGATGCTAAGCGCACAGCATAAACTCAGCCGCCGCGAGCGGCAGATCATGGACGTGCTCTACCGGCGGGGCCGGGCGACGGTAGCCGAAATCCTGGAAGCTCTGCCAGATCCGCCCAGCTACTCGGCGGTGCGCGCCATGCTGCGCGTGCTCGAAGAGAAGAAGCATATCCGGCACGAGGAAAAGGATCTCAAGTATGTGTACCTGCCGGTTGTGCCGCGCGACAAGGCCCGGCGCTCGGCGGTCGCGCATCTGCTCGAGACGTTTTTCGATAATTCGCCGGAACAGGCGGTCGCGACGCTGCTGAATGTCTCGGCGCGCGATCTGACGGATGAAGATTTCGACCGCCTGACCGCCTTGATCGAGCAGGCCAGAAAGGAAGGCCGCTGATGTCGCTCTGGCTCGAATTGTTGCTGCGCTCGGCGGTTCTGCTCGGGATGGCTGAACTGATGCGGCACATTTGGCGAAACCGTCCGGCCGCCGTACGCCACAAAGTGCTGCTGTATGCGCTGGTTCTGCTGGCGTTGCTGCCGCTCCTGCTTGTACTCGTGCCGGAGATCCGCGTGCCGCTACCCGCACACCCAGCAGCGACAGCAAGCGTGAGTGTGTCGCAGACCGTGCGGATCGCATCGGGTCCGAGCAGCGGTCCGAACTGGCCGCTCTGGATCTGGCTCGGAGGAGTGTTGTGCGGCCTGGTGCCGCTGCTCATCGGCGCTTTCGCCACCCGGCGGCTGGTTCGCGGTGGAGAACCAATGGAGAATCCACCGCTGAGCACGGTGCCCGTCCTGCTCTCGGAGCGCGCAATCGTTCCGCTCACCTGCGGCGTCTTCCGACCCCGCATTGTGCTGCCCGCCTGCGCACGTGAGTGGACGCCGCTGCGGCTGCGGGCAGTTGTCCGGCACGAACTGGCGCATATCAAACGGCGCGATGTACTGGCGCAACTTGCCGCTCAACTGATCGCCGCGCTTTGGTGGTTTCAGCCGCTCGCCTGGTTCGTCCGCCGCAAACTGCGTATGGAAAGCGAACTGGCCTGCGACGCCGCCGTGCTCCATTCCGGACTGCTTCCTTCGCAATATGCTGCCGAATTGCTGGCCATTGCGCAGAGCATACGCCGACCGGCGCTCGCTAACTTCGCCGGAATCGGCATGGCGCGCCGGGGCGATCTGGAAACGCGCCTGCACTCGATTCTGAACCCATCCCGCGCACGGCTTTCGCGCGGGCGCACATGGTCCGCCGTGGCCGTGCTCACTTCGGTCGCACTCGCCGCATCCAGCGTCACTGCATCCACTACCCAATCACGTCACTCAGGAGGTTTATTTATGAAACGTTCGTTTTTGGCGGCGCTGCTCGCATCGAGCGGGCTTTCGGCCGCTACCATTACCGGTTCCGTCTTCGACTCGCACGGCGCGCGAGTTGCCGACGCGAAGCTGACGCTCGACAACCCCGACAACGGCCAGAAGTTCGAAGCTACTTCCAGCGCCGACGGCAGCTTCGCACTCCCCGAGGCGCCTGGCGGCCCGTACATCCTTCGAATCGACAAGCAGGGCTTCAAACCATATCTCTCTGCGTTCAATCTCAAGGACGATTCGGACCTAAAGCGCGAGCTCACCCTGACGGTCGATGACTCCGAGAAGACCAATGCAACCGCCGCGGCTGCCGCCGGCTATATCCCCGTAGCCGGCGAAGTCGCGGAAAACAATCTGATCAACAAAGTGCAGCCGGTTTATCCGGCCGATGCCAAGCAGGCGCACCTGCAGGGGACGGTCGAGATTCAGGCCGACATCTCGAAAGAGGGTGTGCCGCTCGAGCTCCACGTGATCCGTTCGCCCGGCGCATCGCTTTCCGAGTCGGCGCTCGAAGCGGTCCGGCAGTGGCGTTACCGTCCGGTGCTGCTGAACGGCAATCCCGTTGCTGTTACGACCGACATCATCGTGAACTACACGCTCAGCGAGTAACGCGGCTGAACCGCCAGCGATAACGCCATGACGAAATTCCGCAGTGTAGCGGTGATACTAACGCTTTGCTCGTTGCTTTGCTGCGGGCTTTGCTCCGCTTGCGGGAAGAAACGCTTTGCCGGAACCTGGATCCTGGAACGTGAAGGCGATCCCGTTATGAGGCTGGATTTGCAGCAACAACGGGATCGCCTTCGCGGAACCTTCCAAGCGCCCGAGCGATTTACCGAGGAGGCGGACGGAAGCCTGACCGGGATTGACCACGAGCAAGAAGCAAAACCGGTTTCGGGGAAGGTCAGACGCGGGAATATGGCGAGCCTGACCATCGGAACCGGAAGAGATGCGGACCGGGTTCGCATGAAGCTGCTCAACCCCGATCGTGCTGCCCTCAACTGGTTTCAAGGACGCGTTCCCGACCTCGTATTTGCCCGGCAATGAAGGATCGTGTTCCGGTCAACAAGCCACGGAACGCCCCGGCGATATGATGCAAAACGGAGCGGAACGTGCCTCTTGTTGCCGGCGTAGACCTCGGCGGGACCGCGGTCAATTACACCTTTCTGAGCGAAGACGAGCAATTCCTGATCGAGGAAATGTGCGAGTACCCGGCGCGCTCGAAAGAAGGACCAGCAGTCTGTCTCGGGCAAGTGACGGAAGGTCTCGAAGCGGCTGCCGCGAAGGTCGGTGTGCAACTCGACTCAGTGGTCGCCGTGGGCCTCGACACGCCCGGCCCGGCGAGCGCCTCCGGAGTGCTCAGCGCGCGCGGTTCGACCAACTTCGTCCATCCCGACTGGGCCGGCTTCGATATCCGCGGGGCGCTGGAAGCTCAGCTTGGCAAGCCCGTCACCTATCTCAATGACGGCAACGCGGCGGCGCTGTGGGGACATTTTGTGCTTTTCGGCTCGGCCGCACGCGCCACATCCGTTTCCGCCATCATCGGTACCGGGCTCGGCGGCGGCATCGTGATCGATGGCAATGTGCTGGTGGGCCGCAAAGGTTTCGGCGGCGAACTGGGCCACGTCCTGGTGCCGTATCACAGCATCGAAGGGCTGAACGGGTTGCGCCCCGCCTGTAACTGCGACCGCGCCGGCGATCTCGAATCGCTGTGCTCGCTCACTGCCATCGAGCGCTGCCTCCTGCCTTACTTTCTGGGCAAAGAGCCGGACCATCCACTCGCTTCCCTGCCTCCCGCGCAGGCGGCACGTCAGGTGCGCGGCCTGGCGGAAAAAGGCGACGCGCTCTGCCGCGAAGTGTTCCGCGTTCAGGCGCACGCGCTGGGTCTGTTCTTCGACGCCATGATCAACACCTTCGACCCCGATGCCCTGCTGGTCGGCGGAGGCGCGCTCGAGACCGGACCGGAGTTCCAGCAGTGGTTCCTTACCGAAGTGCGAACCGCAATGCCGAAGCAGCGAGTCGAGCAGGCCGATGTACCCATTCATGTCATGCCCAACGGCGATACAGCGGGGGCGCGCGGGGCAGCCATCGAAGCACTCAAATTCGCCCGTAGCAGCGGTCTTTCGCGCTAACACGTCGATTCAGAAATTTCCGGGCTTAGGAGTCCTGGTCCTGCGGAAAGCCCCGTTCGCGCCGATGAGGGTGTATGCTTCGCACCCTCAGTTCGGCGCCGAAAGGGCTTTTCGCCCTGGCCCTGCTGCTGATTGCGGGGAGCTGTGCGCACCAGGGCATGCAGCGGACCTGGCGAGCCGATACCAAACCCGCTGCTAACCTCCGTTTGCAAGCTGTCGAAGCAAAAGGCCGGCCGCGCCTCTATCCCTACAGTGTTGTCCCCGGCGGCATCCACAGCGTGGAAGAATTCAGCCGGAAGCCGGACCGCATCGCGCGTGCGCACTACGCCGGGCTGCGGGCCACCGGTATCGTAACGAATGCCGCCGCGGGTTCCTACTATGTTTCCTTCCGCAAAGCCGGCGTTATCTTCTGGACGCGGCATCGCATCCAGATTCCGGCCGGCGAAAAGCTCGTGCAGCTCGCCGGTTCGGACCAGATTCCGTATGCGCGCACACGTTGCGGCAACCTGCTCTCGAAAACCCCGCAGCAGCCAAATCTGCCCGAGCGCGAGGATCGCCAGGCTTCGGCCGAGGCCGAGCAGGCAGTACCGCAGGTTCCTGTCGATACGCATCGCATTGGCGGTCCGGTTGCTCCGGAAGAGGTCGCAGTGGCGGCTGGACTGCCGACAGTCGCGGGCGAGACCTCCGGCGGCGGCGCAAATTCAAAGCCGTGGCTTTCGGGCGCTGACTCAGCCGGGGGCTTCGGAGGCGTCGGAGGCGCTGCACCGGGCAGCGGAAATACCAGCAAAAAGCCGGGTTCGAATCTGGAAACCACGCCCGGTGCGGCCATTGTCCCGACACCGGAACCGTCCGGGTACTGGCTCCTGCTGGCCGGTTTCGTCTTGCTCTGGTGCCTTCGAAAGATCCGCCGAACAGCTAAACTCAGAACTGAATGATTCCCGCGCCAGCCGACCCGACAGCCTCCCGACCGAGCGCTTCGCATGTCTAGCACTCGAACCTGGGCTTGGGCTGTGGCGGCCTGGATCTGCGTGATCTTCTTTTCCTCTACGTCGCTGGCATTGAAATGGGCCGACGCCGGATTCAGCTTCTTCTCGAGCGAATTTCTGCAAAGTCTCAAGGATCATGGGAATTCCTACGACCTCGTCCACCTGCTGGCCGACAAGGGCTTCCACGTGACCCTGTTCTGCGTACTGGCAGTACTACTATGGCTGGCACTCGGCTCACAGGATAAAAAAAGCTGGATTGTACTGGGCGCCGGTGCTGCCGTTGGCTGCTGCAGTGAGTTCCTGCAGCGTTTTTTTCCCGATCGTGACCCGGCCATTCGCGACGTCCTGATCAATACCGGCGGAACGGCGCTCGGAATTGCCATCTGTGTTGTGATCGCCCGCTTGCCCTGGTTCTCGCGGCAGCCATCGGAGCCGTCCCAACTGGTCAGATCCTAGCCAGTTCCAGCTGCCCGAGGCGATCCAGCAGAATATCGGGCCGGCTCGCAGCCAGTTCTTCGCGCGAAACAACGCCGCTCGCTACTGCGATCGATTGAAAGCCGTTGCGCCTCGCTGCTTCCACATCGTTCGGATGATCGCCAATCAGCGAAACGCGGCTGCCCTTTCGAACGATTTGCTGACGAAGCGCGCGCCAGTACGCCACCTGGGCCAGGCGGGTTCGGGAACGGCCATCCTCGGCGAAAGCCCCAAATGCGAAGAAGTGGCGCACACCGGCCAGTTCGAGCTTCCGCCAGCCGATTGCAGCCAGATTGCCGCTCACCACGCCCATGGCGACGTTCCCGGCACGCAGAGCCTCAAGCGTCTGCCGCACATCCGGGCACAGGAACGGGGTCAGATCGGCCGGACAGCTCTCGAGATAACGCTCCTGGCATTCGCGCATCGCGCGCCGCAGCACATCGCGAATGGCGCGTTCGCTCCGGCCCTGTGCACGCAGCATGCCCGCGATCAGATCCCGGTCCAGACTGCCCGCGGTTGCCACTCCGTCCAGCGTCACGTCGCATCCGGTCACACGCCGCACGCCTTCGATCAACGCCAGCTTGTGGTGCGGGCCGGCACCGCGCATTAAGGTGCCGTCGATATCGAACAGAACCAGACTTCGCGCCGTACCGTTCATGACTGCGCGAGCTGCGGCACGAGCGCACTCACCAGTTTCAGGAACGTTCCCGAAACGCGGTTCGCAATGGCGAGCACATCGTCATGCACCAGCTTGCCCGATCCCAGTCCGGCCGCGAGATTCGTCACGCACGCAATGGCGAGCACACGCATGCCCAGGTGATTGGCCGCAATCGTCTCCGCTACGGTCGACATGCCGACCAGATCGGCTCCAATATGCTTCAGAAATCGAATCTCGGCCGGCGTCTCGTAACTCGGCCCCAGCACGGCTGCGTAAACGCCTTCGTGCAAGGTGATCGCGAGGTCGTCCGCGGTCCGCTTCGCCAGCTTGCGCAGGTCGGCCGAGTAGGCTTCTGTCATGTCGGGAAACCGCGGCCCAAGCCGCTCGTCGTTGGGACCGACCAGCGGGTTCGCCCCTTGCAGATTGATGTGGTCGGACAAAAGAACCAGCGCGCCCTCGGCGTACTCCAGATTTAATCCGCCCGCCGCGCAGGTGAGCAGCACCGTTCGCACGCCGAGTTCATACAGCAATCGGATTCCGCTCACGACCTGCTGGGCCGAGTAGCCTTCATACAGATGAAAGCGCCCGGAGAGCACCGCCACTTCGACACCGCTGACTCGCCCCAGCACCAGCTCGCCTTTGTGTCCGATGGCTGTCGAAGAAGGCATAGCGGGAATTTCGCCATACGGAATGCGAACGCCGCCCTCGACATGCTCGGCAAAGGCGCCTAGTCCGCTGCCGAGCACGACACCGACGCGCGGACTCACACTGGTTCTGCTGCGAACGAATTCAGCGGCGGTCTGCAGGCTGTCCTCTCCTCCGAATCAGGTCGTGCCCAGCGTGCGGGGATAACTCGATGGCGCCAGCTTCAAAGCCGGCTCTTTTTGAATCTCCTGAAGAATCGCGTTGATGACCTTCTCGTCCACCCGCGACACGTCCTCGATTTCGACCGGATAGCGCACGATGACTTCGATGCCGCTATCGGTGTAATGAGCGCGGCTCGTCGGCGAAGCATCGGGCAGCTGAGTGTTAACCGCTCGCTCGAACGCTGCATGCTGCGCCTGAATCACCTGTTTGTACGTGTTGTAAACGGACTCGACAGCGGACAGCATACGTTCCCGGGCCTGCTCGAGGTTGGCTTCGAAGGCAAGCGTGACCGCCACCCCGTGCCAGACATATTCGGTTCCGGGCGCTTGCTTGATCAGCGCAGATGGTTGGAAAATCACTGAATTCGAAAAAACGGCCACGCGCCCCGTCGAATGCAGATCGGCGCCGGTTCCGGCAAATTCCATCAGGTATAGCCGAACGAGCCCCACTTCAATCACCTCGCCCGTGATACCCGACACCGTGACGCGATCGCCGGTGCGCAAACCATAGCGGCCGATCAAAAAGAAATACGCGACCACCGACAGGATGACGTTCTGCAGCGCCACTGCCAGGCCGGCCGTGACGAATCCGGCGATCGTGGCAAACGACCCGATCCCGCTCAGCGATGCAATCACAACCATGATGGTCGCGATAACGGCCACAATGAAGCGCCGGATGAGAACGAACTGCTGCCGCCGGCGCGTGTCGCGCACATAGCGAACCGTGGCGCGCCGCACGACTTCCGACACGATAAACAGCACCACCACGCCCGCGAGCAGCGTGCACAGGCGGAAGGCCAGATAGCCGAGGATCGTCTGCAGCCGTTGGCCGGTGTTGTCGCGCCATTGGGAAAGCGCGCCCTCTGTGGCCGTCAACGCAAGCCCCTGCTCACTGAGCGGCAGAATCGGGCTCGCAAGTGCTTTGAAGCGTGCCGCCATCCGCTCGAGTTGCTGGCGCTGCGTATTCAAGGCCGCGGGGTCGGTCTGATCGAGGGCAGTGTTGGCATACGTATCGCTCTGTTTCAACAGGTCGCGCAACTTGGCCCGCACCGGTGCGCGCAGCTGGACGATCTCGTCGCCGAGCTTGCGCGTCTCATCGCGCAGCGAATCGATCTGGCTGCGCTCTCGCAGCAAACGAAACGTATCGGCCAGCAGCGCCGCTATACCTGCCGTCTCGGGATGGTCCTGCGATTTCGTATTGTTCGACTGAGTGTTGGCGGCTGTGTTTGCGGCGGGAGTTGTATCGCTCAAAGCGGCCGGCATCGAATCCGATCCGGCGAGCAGGTTGATTTGCCCGAGCAGTCCGCTTCCCTTCTCGGCGCCGCTGGCGAATTTGAGCATGTCGGTAATTCCGCTCTGCGCAACTTTGGCAAAGGAAAGATCGGCGTTGAGCATGTCGCGTTGCGCGAGCAGCGTGTTGATCGTCCGCTTCGACGCTTTCGCGATTTGCTGATTCAGATCGTCAATACGCTTCTGGAGATTCTGGACGCGCTCATTCGCAGCGGCGGCGGTCTGCTCGAGCGTGCGCGGCTGTTCGGTTTGCGGCGTTCCATCACCTTTCTGATTCGCCAGTACAGCGGCCTGCGCACGCGCAAATGCAAAGGCTCTGCGCACCACCTGTTTCGCCGATTGGTGGACACTCTCGGCCAGCAGAACGTTTTCAGGCGCATTGCCGCTCTGATCCGCAGCCGAAACATGCTGATACCAGGCGATGGTGCGGTTCAGGTGATCAATCACCTGCGGACCGCTGATGTCCGGAGCTTCCGATTGCGCGGCAAAGGCCGCCGCCGCCAACAACAAACAACAGAAACGCTTCACAACAAAACACCCGCGATGCAGGCCGACATGAAATTCGCCAGCGTGCCGACAAACATCGCTTTCAATCCCAGACGCGCCAGATCCGATTTGCGCGAAGGCGCAAGCGCGCCGATGCCGCCGATCTGAATGGCAATCGAACTCAGGTTCGCAAACCCGCACAGAGCAAAAGTCGCAATCACAAACGAGCGCGGGCTCAGGATTGCTTTTACTTTACCGAGATCCAGAAAGGCTACGAACTCATTCAGGATCATGCGCGTGCCGAGCAGGTTGCCGACGGTCGCGCAATCGTGCCAGCCCACACCGAGCAGCCACGCAATCGGAGCAAAGATCCAGCCCAGAATCTGCTGCAGCGAGGACGGCAGCCAGTGCGCATGCGCGTGTCCCCAGCCGAGAATGCCGTTGATCATCGCAATCAAAGCGAGAAACGCAATCAGCATGCCCGCGATATTGAGCGCCAGTTGTAAGCCATCACCCGCCCCGCGCGCGGCCGCATCGATCACGTTCACTCCGGGCTTCTCTATCTCAACCCGGATCGTTCCCGCCGTGATCGGCTCGTCCGTCTCCGGCACAAACATCTTGGCCAGCATGAGCGTCGCCGGCGCTGTCATCAGAACAGCCGTGAGCAGGTGCGCAATCGAGACACCCGCAATGGCCACATAAGCCGCCATCACCGCGCCCGAAACATGTGCCATGCCGCTCGTCATTACCGTGAACAACTCCGACTCGGTGAGGCTCTCGAGAAAGGGTCGAATCGTCACCGGCGCTTCGGTTTGCCCCATCACGATGCTGGCTGCCACGCAGGTCGATTCCGCGCCACTCGTTCCCATGAAGCGCTGCATAAACACGGCCATCGCCTTCACAAAAATCTGCATCACGCCGATGTAATAGAGCACCGCGAAGAGCGAGCAGATGAAGATCACGATCGGCAGCACATCAAAGGCGAAGATGACGCCGAACTCCTGCGTCTGCCGGCCAAGCTTATCGCCGAAGACGAAAGTCGAGCCTGCAGTCGCATAACTCAGCAGCGCGTTCACGATCAGGCTGAAGCCGTAGAAGAGCTTGCCGAAGCCCGTCTTCAGCACCAGAAATGCGAAGGCGAACTGGAGCAGCACACCCCAGACGATCACCCGCTTCTGTATGGCGGAACGCTTTGTCGAAAAAACGTAGCCGCTGAGGACGATGGCAGCGAGACCGAGCAGGCCCGTGAGGCGCTCCATCAGCCGACCGTCAGCTGACGACTTCGAGAATCAGATCGCGCTCCTCAACCGGCTGCTGCGAAATCTTGAAGGCGTCCTCCACCAGCTCCGCCGCTTCTTCCAGATGCTCTTCGCTCGTGTAGTAGATGCGGCAAAGAATGCTGCCCGGATCGATCTTCTGCCCGACTTTCACTTCGAGAATCACGCCCACCGCTGGGTCGATCGCGTCTTCCTTGGTATTGCGGCCGGCGCCGATCATGGAAGAAGCCTGGCCGATCAGCTCGGCGTCGATCGCGCTGACATAGCCGCCGCGCGCCGTCGTGATTTCCTGAGCACCAGTGGCGTTGGGCAGCAGATCGAAGCGATCGAGCACCTGCGGATTGCCGCCCTGCGCCGCGATCACTTCTTTGAACTTCTGGAAACCGGAGCCGTCGAGCAGCTTCGATTGGGCGAGCTCGCGCGCTTCATCGAGCGTCTTGGTAATCTTGCCCAGGTAGATCATGCGCGCCGCAAGTTCGAGCGAAATACGCGTCAGGTCGTTCGGTCCGGCGTTCTGCAGGGTTTGCGAAACTTCCATCACTTCCAGCGCATTGCCGATGGCGTAACCGAGCGGCTGGCTCATATCGGTAATCAACGCCTGCACCCGCTTATCCAAGCGCCGGCCAATTCCCACCATCATCTGGGCCAGACGCCGCGCTTCGACCTGTTTCTTCACCAGCGCACCCGAACCGACTTTTACATCCAGCACCAGCGCGTCCAGATTGACCGCCAGCTTTTTCGACATGATCGAAGATGCGATCAGCGGGATCGATTCCACCGTTGCGGTGGCGTCGCGCAGCGCATAGAGTTTGTTGTCGGCGGGCACTACTTCGGGCGTCTGCCCTATGAAAGCGAGCCCGTGAACTTTCAGCAACTCGCGAAATTCGTCGATCGAGAGATCGGTGCGAAAACCGGGAATCGATTCGAGCTTGTCGAGCGTTCCGCCGGTGTGTCCGAGCGCCCGGCCCGAGATCATGGGCACCACCACACCTGCCGCGGCGGCAATCGGCGAGGCAATGAGACTCGTTTTGTCGCCCACGCCGCCGGTGGAGTGCTTATCGACTTTGATACCGGGGATGTCGGAAAGATCCACAACCGAGCCCGAGTTCATCATCGATTCGGTCAACACGCTCACTTCCCGGTCGGTCATTCCCGAGAAGAAAACAGCCATCAGGAAGGCCGATATCTGGTAATCGGGGATCTCGTTGCGGGTATAGCCGTCAATTAGAAATTGGATTTCCTGGGGAGCGAGCTCTTCCCCGTCGCGCTTGCGATGAATCAGGTCGACAGTACGCATTTCCGAATACTAAGCGTACCATTCTCAATGATTTGGGCCCTTTGGAAACGCGCCTGTAAGAGCTCTTGGGCGGATGCCACCGGCCCGAACGGTTCGCGGTGCGGATGGAATCCCCCTCGCATCTATCTATTACCAAAGCTCGTCGAGCTTACGATCATCGGAGGTCGAATCGAGCCACTGACGCGCTACGGCGCTCAGTTCGGAAGCTAAAGCGCATCGACCATCGACTCTCCTTCATGCCAATTCGTCATCGCTGTCTTCGGCATCGGTGCGGAGCGTTGGGATACGCCGCTGCTCATCGACGATGTCGTGCCATCGTTCGCACTCGGGTCCCGAAAAGACAAACGTACGCACAGCCGGCATGCAGTAACCGATTGGCGAACTCGTAGACGTGCGCCGTTGTAACCGGCAGATCATCCAGGGCAATAAAGCAGACGAAGCATTCTTGCGGGGGCTGGAACGTTCCCAACAGCCGCGGCCTGTTACAAACGGCCCGGAACAGCCTCAATCGTAAACGCCGTGCACGAACCAGGAGCCGCTTTGCACATCCTGATAAATACGATAAAGCGCGCCATCATCGAGCGCCACATCCCACTCTTCCCGGCACCAGAACGTCGCAGCCCACCATTCCCCCGAAGTTTTCCAGGGACCGGCCGAGCGCAGTACGTTCCCTTTCACACCACTCGCCAGGACACTTTTCGGCGAGTACTCGATGAGCCGCACGCGTGCCGGCAGCGCCGGACGAAACAGCCGCATCACCAGCTGCAGCGTCGCTGGCTTCGTTTTTTCATCCGGGCCGGCATCCGTCGTGAGCGCCGGCAGCGGCTGCAGCCGAAACGCATCCGGACGATAGGTGTCGAGTAGCTCCGGCGTCCCGACATTTTCTTTGCCCACCATGCCGGCGATGCGCGCCAGCGTGAGCTGCAATTTGTCGGGCGCCGGTGCAGGCGGCAGAAACAGCCCGTTTTGCGTGCGGCGCGGCTCGGCCGGATCCACCCGCAGCGTAAACGCCGTGATCGCGCCTTTCGGCGGATGCCGTTCCAGATGCAGCTGCAGCAGTTTCAGCATGGCGCGGCTGTCGGCCAGCGGCACCGGAAATTCGAGCGCGCACTGGTACGGCTCCCGATCTTCCAGCTTCAGCTCTACCGAGAGCAGGCGCGCCGCCCGCGATTGGGTGCGCAGCCGCCCGCATACATCCTGCAAAGCGCGTCCTAATAAGAAGAGCAGCGGCTCGAGCAATTCCAGGCGATGCTCAAACTCGAGATGCTCTTCATAATTGGTTTCGATTTGTGCCAGCCGCAGCGGACGCTGAATCGCGCCGCAGGCGAGCTGCCGCAGATACTGGCCGGCATTGCCAAGGCGTTCGACGACTCCCTGCTCGGGCAATGCGGCCAGATCCTCGCAGGTTTTCAAGCCCCAGCGATGGAGAACGTCGAGCAGCGCAACATCGGCCATCCCGGTCAGCGCGAACAGAGCGGGCAACGGAATCGCTCCGAGTTTTTCGCGCTCTTCGCCGGGCGTGACGAGCGTAATTCCCGCGTAATATCGCGCCAGCAGAATCGCTGAATCCGGATTCGACGCGATGGCGAGATTCGCCCGCAATTTTCGCTCATAACCGGCGCGCGAAATTTCCGAAGCAATCTGGTGCGGCGAGCCGAGCAGCTTGCGCAGCGGAGCAATCGAAAAGACGACAGTCGATGGATCCGTCTGCTCCACGGCCGGAGAAAACGCCAGCCCCAGCTCGTACAGCTCGCCGGCAACAGCTTCCGCTCGAAACAGGCAGGCGTACATCTCAGGCCGCTTTCAGGAAAAGAATATGCGGGCGTACCGGCGCCATTTTGCCGCCGCGCGTAACTACGTTTTTCAAGCCGCGTAAAACGGTAAATCGCTCTTGGCCCGACCAGGCCACCGCCGCCAGCCGGATCTCCAGACGCAGCGCGGCACGCGATCCGGCCTGCGGCGTGGGAGCCGAAACGAGCAGAATCGTAGGCGAATGCTCCACCGCCTGCCGAAAACGGTGCCAGTACGAAACCGGAATTTTGTTGAGCAGCCGCGCGCTCGCTTCCGAAAGATCCAGATACACAACCCCAAACCCGCCGGCATGCAAAAGCAGATCGCAGGCGCGCATGGCAGCTTCCGGGTTGCCGCTGCAGTTGACCCAGATGATACGTTCGAGCGCGATTCCAGCCGCAGCCGCCGATGCCGGATCGAAGCTCCCGTTCAGATCGACCACCGCGCAGACTTCGCCCTCGGCAGTAGCTTCGGCCAGAACATGGAAGCAAAGCGACGCGACGCCGACGGACCGGACGCCATGCAGTTCGGCGATTATGCCGCGCTGCAGTCCGGCCGGAAGAATGGCTTCTAAATGCCGGAGTTTCAGCGGCTTAAAGTGTATATCCTGCGGTAAAGCATTCAGCTCAGCGGCTGATTTCCAGTGCGTCTGGTAGCGAAGCGCTGCCCCTGTATTCGCCATTTGTTCGCCCACTGGTATTTTGCTCTAACGTGGGAGCAAAACGCAAGACGGAACGAAGGGCGGTAGAGATTGCTTCCAAAACTCGTTGCACAAAGCGGGTGCCATTTGTTTTGGCTTTTGCAATACCTTCTGCGACGCTGGAATTGCGGAACTCACGGAGGAGCAGGTTCGTTGCGCAAACTCTTCCCTTTTCGCAATCCCGAATGACTGGGAACGTAACATCGATCCGCTCCGAAGTAAGGCGACTAAGTTTTTTGGAAGCAAGTCCGTAACCCTACCCAACCGGCTGGAAAATGCCAGTCACAGCACTTCATTCGGGTTGCGAAATTTCTAAAACTCGGGCTCGTCCTCGCCGATCGGCTGCCCCGGCGGGATCGCAGGCTCAGTTGAAAAAACGAACCCAGTCGGGTTCTTGTCGAATCGCTCGATCACTGCCCAGGAAATAGTATCTCTCGTGTTTTTAATTGGTTCCAGGCTTTCACGAGCTTCCCGGCGAAGTTCGTTTGGTAATTTCGGGTCGGCAGCCAGCCGCAGCATGTACCGCAAAATCACTTCCCGCCGGGCATCCGTGACCATTCCGGCCAGCCCGCCCGGTACCGATCGCGGCCATCCCACATCCATCAGCGCATCGGCCACTTCTGTGAAGGACGGGTTGTCCCCGTCCCGAAAATGATATTGATCGAGTCGCACGGCCCGCTCCGGATTGAGCAGCAGGCTGACCGTTAACTCCGCTCCCGACTCAGCCGCTGCTATCGGATCAAACGTCACCCCCGTTCGATTGGCAAACAATTCGCGCGTTCGCTCATAGCCGGGCGGACGCGGCGGAATCAGGGCAAGAATTCGTTCGGGGATGGTCAACGTCTCCGGACTGAGCGTCTGTAACAGCGCTCGCAGCGCGCGCCGCTGCTCTTCGGCCGGCACAATTTTCGTCACCGGCTGGCGATCGCCGCGCACCGCATACGTGTATTCGTTGCCGCCGAGCACTTTCGCCGCCGCTTCGGTCTGATAACGATGCAGGAAATACAGCGGCACCAGCACCTCTTCGAGCGTCGCCATGGGTGCACCCGGCGGGATGTTGTTCTCGCCGAACCGTTCGAGCGCCAGCTGGCGCACGCGCAGAATGCGCTCCAATTCGTCCACCGCGTTTGGCCCGTTATCCCACAAATGCGCTTTCGGATGCGCGCTCCCTGGCGGACGGCTGTCGGCATCGCTGATAAACGTCAGCCCGTGTTGCGCCGCGTCCGTCAGTATGCGGTCGCGCTGCGCGTGATCATTGTCGCCGTAGCCCCAGCGAATCGCCACTTTGTCCCATTCGCCGATGCCTTTGGCGTAGGCATCGCTGAGGTCGACCGACT